>Ga0194118_10000001_pt1 | contig 917806 bp, 767 predicted proteins | sample TA2MahsurfametaG_2_FD_148662 | JGI IMG/M metagenome (GOLD analysis project Ga0194118, IMG submission 148662) | Freshwater microbial communities from Lake Tanganyika, Tanzania - TA2015013 Mahale N5 surface | ecosystem: Environmental > Aquatic > Freshwater > Lake | place: Tanzania: Lake... | reverse complement strand
TGTTTGCGCTTGACCGTTCGGGTCTTGTTGGCGCTGATGGTCCAACCCACCACGGCGTTCTGGACCTAGCATACTTGCGCATCATCCAGGGCATGGTTGTGATGGCCCCGAAGGACGAACAAGAACTTCGCGACATGCTTTACACGAGCGTACACTCCTACACCTCTGGTCCGCTTGCAGTTCGATACCCACGCGGCAATTCGGTGGGCGTTGCGATGCGTCCGATGCAGCCCATTGAAATCGGCAAGAGCGAAACGCTTCGCACAGGCACAGACGTCGCGCTTATTGCCATCGGTAACATGGTAGACAAAGCAACGAAGGCAGCCGAGCTCTTAGCTGCTGATGGCATCTCTGCAGAAGTTGTGAATGCACGCTTTGTCAAGCCCCTTGACACAACCATGATCGACGACGTAGCAAAGCGCGTGGGCCGCATCATCACCATCGAGGATGGGCAGATCCAGGGCGGCTTTGGCAGCGCTGTTGCAGAACATATCGCACAGTATCATCACGACACTGTGGACCTACTCATTCACGGCATTCCCGATATCTACGTTGACCACGGAACACAAGAAGAGCTTCACGCAGAACTGCGCCTGGATGCAAAGGGCATCACAGACGTTGCCAAGGACTTTCTTGGGTCGGTTGTCATCCGCACAGTGGTCACGGATTACTGATGACAGATGACAGATGACTGATTACAGATTACAGATTACTGATGACTGGTTACTGGTGACGATTTCACACGTCATTCCCGCGAAAGCACGTTATTCGTCGTTGGTGATTTGTAATTCATAATTCGTAATTCATAATTCGTAATTAGTAATTCGTAATTCACAAGTAGTAATTCGTAACTTTGCATCTCACGATCCCGTAGCTCAGCTGGTAGAGCATTTGACTTTTAATCAAAGGGCCTTGGGTTCGAGTCCCAACGGGATCACAAAAGCCCTGCTGCGCTTATCGCAGCGGGGTTTTTCATTTTTACCCAGTTGTTGATTTAAAGGACTTACAGCGATGTAAAACGAAAAATGCCTCACCTTTTCTGGTTCACCTTCCATATACGGTTGGGATCCAGCAATAAGCTGGTATGAAGCGCAAGAGTATTTATTACGTCCCTCAAAACTGGGTCCCGCGCATCAAGTTCTCGGTGCGCTTCAGCCTGCGCGTAAAACCCGGGGCTTGTATTGGAGCGGTTCTTGTATGCGTAACAAGCGCAGGTAAAAGATTTCGCTATGCGTTAGGGCATCATCGAATACCAGAATGGAATTGGGATTACATCCGGCAACGCATGATACCGGGCACAACGAGGCTGTTTACATATCGAGGCAGAAAAACTGCGCTATAAGAGCCCGATGTACCGATTGCGCGGATAGACACGCTAAAAGAAATTTTGAGTGATAATACCAATATTCTTCAACATATGTTTGTTGTGTGAATTGGTTATCAACTTGTATACTTCCTGCACTGCTTGCACTTGCGATTTCAGCATATGCGCAACCCTCTTCGCTACGCGTTCGTGGGAACATCCGTAGTTGTTTTGCTGTGCGGATTCTTGACCGGCAATCACCGATCGATTCTCTGCTGGCAGACTCGATGCTTATTCCGCAGGGGACTGCAGTGTATGTCATGTGCATGGCATCAAAGGCAGACGTAACGAATGTAAGCACATCGTTGGGCGATGTTACAAGTCTGGCCGGTGCATGGCATCGAACAGTTGTGCTTTCGGCCGATGATGGTCTTGTCCGTGTTTCTCCTCTAGAGATCTCGCCACTTGATACGGGTGACCTCTACCAAGTTGTTGTGCCCGTTATTGCAGATACCGTCATTGTCGATTCGGTGGTAACAACAACAGCGTGGGATGGACGCACGGGCGGAGTGATCGCCATCGAAGCTAATGTTGTTATTAGTGACAGCGGATCGATCGATATGTCGGGCTTGGGCTTTCGTGGTGGAGCTCGCTCGAATAACGGCGGCAGCTGCGGTGTTGTTCAAGCATGCGACCCCGCCACGAGCGATCGTACCGGGGGCAAGGGAGAATCAATACGCCTTCCCATAGCTTCGTGTACGAATGGTCATACGCCATGGGCTAATGGAGGGGGCGGAGGAGACGCACACAATGCTGGCGGCGGTGGCGGCGGTAATGGTGGCGCTGGTGGACGCGGCGGCAATCAGTATGTGTGCAGCGCGGTGCCGGGAATGCACGGTATGTCGGGTATGGCACTGTTGGATGGTTCGCAGGAGCGCGTGTTTTTGGGCGGTGGCGGAGGTGGTGGACATCAGAACAATAACGTTGCCACCGAGGGCGCTCGAGGCGCTGGTGCCGTCATGATAAGAGCTCATACAGTGTGTGGCGATACCCTCACGATCTCGGCACGTGGCAGTGATGCAGGGCCACGGGCAGGCATTGACGGAGGGGGCGGAGGCGGCGCAGGCGGAAGCGTATACATAGACGCATGTTATGCAGCCTCGACAGTGCGTATCGACGTTTCCGGCGGCACAGGTAGCATGTGCGATGGCGGACACGGCCCAGGCGGAGGTGGCGGAGGTGGACGCGTCATCATGCACCCTGCGTTGCTGCAAACAACAGGTACTCGTGTTATGATTGATGCGCAAGGAGGCAAGGCAGGTCTCGTAAACTCGGGGTCTGGCACCAACGGTGCGACCAATGGATTTCCTGGCATTGTGCGAGCTCTGTGCAGAGAGGTTTCGCCCCATAGGCTGGCAATTGCGCCGAAAGCTCAGGTGGGTGATACCATCTTGATGATGATGAATGCAACAGATACAACCAATCGATGCGAGGTAATGATCACGCATCAGGTACGCTTTGTGGGTGCAGCGCATGTTCCACTTACAAGCGGACTCTCCTGGTTTGATGCTCTGCAGGTTGATGTACAGCACAGAGATCCCGACACCACAATAACAACCGTTACACTCCCGAGTTTGAAGTCATGGACCTTGCCCGTACTCGCCATGCTAAGTCAGGATTCGACAACTGTCGTATCACATAGGTCGTGGATACCCACAACCGCAGCGCCTGCTGAATGCGCTTGGTCTTGGCTAGACAAGATCATCACTGTAGACGCATGCGCACTGAGGATTCGTCCGATTGAGGTAGGCGGTCCATCACGCGTGCGAATTGAACAGCGCGATTCCGACATTAGCGTTGCAATTGAGTCAAACCAGCATGCAAGAGCAATCTGCACGCTCTACTCTGCTACAGGAGAACGCGTTGCAAGCTGTATCGCTAGTCCGTTTGGACGTTTTACAACAGACAACCTCGCTGCCGGACTCTACTGCATTATCATTGAGCAGGCTCACGGCACATCGATGCACCCACTCATGATTCAGCGCTAATAGCTGCTTGCTCTGCGGCTAGCGTATAAACCTCGGATGCATAAGGTTTTCAAGACTAAAGATCTCTTGGATCTTTTCTTCCGACAAAAGCCCCTTGCTACGAACAATGTCGATCACAGAGCCGCCTGTTTCAAAGGCTTCCTTGGCAATGGCGGCACTTTCCTCGTAACCAAGAATTGGGTTTAGGGCTGTGACGATACCAACACTGTTGAGCACCATCTCGCGTGTGTGCTCTGCGTTGGCCGTGATACCATCAATGCAGAGCTCTCGCAGTGTATCGCTTGCTCGCATAAGCGTCTCGATTGACTGGAATATGCGATATGCAATTACGGGCTCCATGACATTCAGCTGGAGCTGTCCGGCTTCGGCTGCAAACGTTACCGTTACGTCATTGCCAATGACAAGAAAGCAAACTTGGTTAACAACTTCCGGAATAACTGGATTAACCTTGCCCGGCATGATGCTCGATCCCGGCTGCATGCGCGGCAGATTGATCTCGTTGAATCCGCAGCGGGGTCCGCTCGAGAGCAAGCGCAAATCATTGCAGATCTTCGATAGCTTCACAGCTACTCGTTTTAGCACGCCGCTCACCGTAACATACGCCCCATTATCCCATGTTGCCTCTATGAGGTTTTGCGACAGCGTAACGGGAATCCCACTTACTGCCCGAAGATGCGATACTGCAAGCGCAGGATAGCCTTCTGGAGCATTGATACTCGTGCCAATGGCCGTAGCTCCCAGATTTACTTCGGCAACAAGCGTACGAGCCTCTTCGAGCCTGCGCAGATCTTCGCCGATATTCACAGCAAACGAATCGAACTCTTGACCAAGCGTCATGGGTACAGCATCCTGCAGCTGCGTGCGCCCCATCTTGATAACTTCTGCAAACTCTGCGCCCTTGCGAGCAAATGATTCCTGGAGCTGAGCAAGCGCTGTAATGAGCTTGCCAATCTCTACATACAAACTGATACGAAACGCTGTTGGATAGGCATCGTTAGTGCTCTGCGAACAGTTCACGTGATTATTCGGGTGTACGATCTCGTAGTTGCCTTTGGCATGACCCAAGATCTCGAGCGCCTTGTTGGCAATCACTTCATTGGCGTTCATGTTCGTTGATGTTCCGGCACCACCCTGGATCATGTCTACGATAAACTGATCATGCAACTCCCCTGCTGCAATGGCATCGCACGCTTGGCAGATTGCATCGGCAACATGATGCTCGAGCACGCCAAGATCTTTATTGGCCAATGCGGCAGCATTCTTCACATGCGCAAAGGCAACGATAAATGATGTTGCATTGGAAATTGGTGTTCCCGTGATGTGAAAGTTCTCCTTACCTCGCAGCGTCTGCACGCCATAGTAAGCATCATTAGGAAGTTGGCGTTCGCCAAGAAAATCATGTTCAGTGCGCATGGGTAGGGTCCGTTACAAAACGAGGTGTTCGGAATACGTTGGCGTATAGCAGTTCACGCCGAAGCGTTCGAGAAGCAGGTCTTTGAGAGCCGTGCGTGCAGAATCTTCGCCATGTGTAAGAAACGTCATCGGCGTACCAGTTGTTGCCACGTGCTCAAACCACTGCACCAGATCACGCTGCCCCGCATGCGCGCTGAAGCCGCCTAAGGTGTGAACCTTGGCCTTTACAAGCTTGCGATCTCCCATGATGGAGATCTCCTTTGCGCCATCAACAAGGCGACGCCCTAAGGAGCCCCGTGACTGATATCCCGAGATAATGAAGTGACAATTATGATCGTCGATGTTGTGCCGTATGTGGTGCATGATTCGTCCAGCAGTGCACATGCCGCTGCCGGCGATCACGATAAACGGACCCTGCGCTTCGTTGATAGCCTGCGACTCGGCTGCTGTGGTACAGACATGCAGAGAACGCAGGTCGTGATAGAGTTGGCCGCCCTTGAGTAGCTCTGTACTTTCTTCATCCATGAGCTCTTCATGCTGACGATAGATGTTCGTTGCCTTGATGGCCATGGGGCTGTCAAGATATATCGGGAGCGACGGAATGTGTTTCTTTCGAATGAGCTCTGCAATGTAGTACAGCATCTGCTGCGTGCGGCCTATTGCAAACGATGGGATGAAGATCTTCCCATTGGTTTCAACAGCCTGCACGACGATCTTTTCAAATTCAATAAGGGTCTCTGCTAGCGACTTGTGATCACGGTCGCCGTAGGTAGACTCCATGATCAATATGTCTGCCTTTGCAGGGGGCTGTGCATCACGCAGAAACGGAAGATGTGGCGGACCGAGATCACCACTGAAGACAATCACTCGCTGCTCATTTCCATCTCTTAACGTAAGCTCCACCGAGGCTGATCCCAACATGTGTCCAGCTTCGTAGAACAATGCCTGCACACCGGGTGCAACATCAATGGGTGTGTTGTAATCGTTCTCTTCGAATAGCTCAATGGTCTGGGTTACGTCGTCCGTGTCATAGAGCGGCTGATCATTGCGGTTCATCTTGATGCCGCGCTTAGCAAAGCGCTTGCGACGGCGCTCATAGTCCGACTCTTGAATGTGTGCGGCATCGAGCAGAATCACCTCAGACATGTCGCGGGTTGCCGGAGTTGCATAGATCGAACCTCGATAGCCCTCCCGCACGAGCAGCGGCAGGCGTCCGCAATGGTCCAGATGACCATGCGTGAGAACCACGGCATCGATATCCATGCGGTGAATCTTTCCGGGGATAACGTTGCGAGCGTCATCATCCTTGTCGCCCTGGAACATTCCGAAGTCCACAAGAACCTTGGCCTCCTCTGATTCCACGAGATAGGCCGAGCCCGTTACTTCCCCTGCTGCGCCATACGGTGTGATTGTTATCATCTTACAAAAGTACGATGTGTAATTTTGTCCATGGCCCAAGAACAAGAGACGGACGCAAAACGTGTAGACTACCGCCTACTACGTCGATTACTCGGATTCCTCAAACCCTACAGAATGCACCTGATTGGTGGGGTTCTCCTTACACTCGTCTCGTCGGCATTGGGTCCACTGCGCCCCTTCGTAACACGCATCGCTGTAGACGACCACATCGAAAAGGGAGACCTCGACGGGCTGGTGCTGTTCATCGGCATCATCTTTGGACTCGTCATCATTCAGGGGGCTGCCCAGTACGCCCTATCGCTCTTGATGACGTGGATTGGGCAACGCGTACTGCTCGATATCCGCAACACACTCTTTAAGCATGTGCAGGCCTTGGCGCTTCGCTTTTACGACACAACACCTGTTGGACGTGTAGTTACGCGCGTAACCAACGATGTAGAGGTGCTCAATGAGCTGTTTTCTGCCGGCGTAGTGCTGATGATTTCGGACATCATGGTAATCCTGTGGATTCTCACGTTTATGTGGAATACATCCCCACAGCTTACCATGCTTACGATCGTGATCCTTCCGTTTCTGCTGGTGGCATCCTTCATCTTTCGGGCAAAGGTGCGCGTTGTTTATAACAAGATTCGATCGCAAGTAGCCCGCATGAACTCCTTCATCAATGAGTTCATCACTGGCATGACTGTTGTACAATTGTTCCGTCAGGAAAGCCGGATGGAGGCAGATTTTAGGTCGATCAACAAGACTCACCGAGAACTGCAAGACAAGTCAATCATGTACTATGCCACCTTCTTCCCGGTAGTTGAATTTTTGTCATCCGTTGCGCTTGCCATCATCGTCTGGTATGCTTCAAAGCATATTGGTAGCGGAGAGATGACCGTTGGTATGCTTATCGCCTTTGCGCAGTTTACCGAGATGTTCTTTCGTCCAGTACGCGATCTCACGGAGAAGTACAACACGCTTCAGTCAAGCGTGGTTGCCTCTGAGCGCATCTTCTCTATGCTCGACACAAAACTTACCATCGATGATGCACCGGGAGCTCATGAATTTACGGGCTTAACCACAGGCATTGAGTTTTCGCATGTAGACTTCTCCTATGATGGCACAACACAGATCCTTTCGGACGCTTCATTCAAAGTGCGCAAGGGCGAGACTCTTGCCATCGTAGGTGCCACTGGTGCTGGGAAGAGCTCGATCATCAACTTGTTGTGCAGATTCTATGAGTATCAGAGCGGCGACATCCTCGTAGACGGACGATCTCTTCGGTCTGTGCGCCAAGTAGACTTTCGAAAGCGCATTGCTGTTGTGCTGCAGGATGTATTTCTCTTCTCACGCTCGGTGCATGAGAACATCACACTTGGAAGAACCGATATTTCTCGAGCAGACGTCCAACGCATAGCACAGCAGCTCGGGGCACATGGCTTTATTTCTCGCCTGCCACACGGATACGACACAAACGTGCGCGAGCGTGGCGCGGTGTTGAGTGTTGGACAGAAGCAGCTTATCTCCTTCTGCAGAGCACTTGCGCAAGACCCCGACATACTTATTCTCGATGAAGCAACCTCGAGCATCGACACAGAGTCCGAACAATTGATCGAAGCGTCTATTTCGACCATGCTCAAAGGCAGAACATCAATTGTGATTGCACACAGGCTCTCAACGATTCAACGGGCCGATCGGATACTTGTTCTTCACAAGGGCGAAGTTGCTGAGTCTGGCACGCACGCCGAACTTCTTGCAGCCAACGGATTATATGCTAAGCTGCACACGCTGCAGTTTGCGCAGAACGCTGCCTAAGCGGTTTCTGTCCAAACACCCATGGCATAGAACTTCTCCCGACGCAGACGTATAAGCTCTGGTGTGTCGATCTTTTCGAGATTGGAAATCTCCTCTTGCAGGGCCGCCAGCATTGTATCAAAGATCGCCTCGGGCTCTCGGTGTGCCCCACCAGTTGGTTCGGGTAAAATGCGATCTACAATCCCCACCTGCACAAGATCCTTTGCTCCCAAGCGCAATGCTTCGGCAGCCTGCTCCTTATAGTCCCAGCTGCGCCAGAGAATCGACGAACACGACTCAGGAGCAATCACCGAATACCATGCATTCTCGAGCATCAGGATGCGATCGCCAATGCCAATACCTAGTGCGCCACCAGAAGCCCCCTCGCCAATAATCACGATTACAATGGGCGTCTTCAGCTGCGACATCAAGAGCAGATTCTTCGCAATAGCTTCTGCTTGTCCTCGCTCTTCTGCTTCCAGACCGGGGAAAGCGCCCGGAGTATCGAGAAAGCATACTACGGGTATCTTGAATTTCTCGGCCATCTGAAACAAGCGGAAGGCCTTGCGATACCCCTCCGGATTTGGCATGCCAAAGTTGCGGTGCACGTTTGTTTTGGTGTCGCGACCCTTTTGATGACCAATAACCATGACGTGACGCGTACCTAGCTTGGCAACCCCGCCAACAATAGCGGGATCATCACGGAATGTTCGATCACCATGCAACTCAACAAAATCCTCAAAGCAGTGCTGAATGTAATCCAGCGTGTAGGGGCGATCAGGGTGCCGGGCTATCTGTACCCGTTGCCAGCGTGTGAGATCACGATAAATATCTTGCCGAAGAGCCTCGACTTGCTGCTCGAGCTCGTCGATCTGCGGCTGAATATCAAGCGTGTCCGATAATGCCCTCATCTCCTCGATTTTCTTTTCGAGTTCTGCTATCGGCTTTTCAAATTCGAGTACTGAAGTGTTAGGCACGGCTGCGTCTGAATAGTTGCTTGAGAATAATCTCAACGTCTAATGCAAGAGTATACTCTTGCACGTAATAATCGTTGAGTTGTTGAATTGTAGACACCGACAAGTTCGTGTTTCGAGATACCTGCGCCAGCCCCGTTAATCCTGGCTTGCCTGATGATCTCGAATAACCATCTGGCACGAGGCCAACCAGCGAAGCAGATCCTTGAAACACATTCCACCATTGATGCCGTTTCTTCGAACGCAAAATTAGAACCGGCAGCCCGAGAGTCAAAACCACGGTTGATACGATAACATCAACAATGCGCTTAGCAACTCGGTTGCGAAAGCGCAACAATGGTGGCACCGATACCGTTGGTTCTTCGCCCGCCACGTCGTTAATGATGCGAGCAGTAACAATGTCGTCGTAGTCATGCGCTAGATGAAATCGCGCACGAAACGCTGAACATGCAATCATCAGCTCCATGGCTTTTTCTCGTGGCATATCCTGATCGGTGAGGATCACTTCTTGTGCGCCCGTTACATCGAGAATTCGCGAGAGATAACTTGCTTCGCCGAGTATGGGGCTCCCAGAAAATGTCTGATCAGAAAATGGCTGTGTAGCAACAACACCCACGATTTCCGTGCCGCGTCTTTCGGCCCTGTCTAGCTCGTCGATAATCTTAGCGGTGCTCTCGTTGATGCCAACCAGAAGTACTCTGCGTGTTCTTGCCGCCGATGCCCTATCTGTAAGGGCAGCAATTCCACGGGTAAGCGCAAACATCACAACACTAAAACCAATCGTCATCAGCAACACACCTCGGCTGAATCCGAAGTCCTTGAAGAAGTACGTAAGCGACGAGAGCATAAAGAAGGTTACCAGCAGGCCAACTGCACTTCGTCGCATGGTGGGACGATACTCAACATACTCGCCTACCGATATCAGAGAAAGTGTAGAGATGATCGTAAGCGCAATAGGTACGATGGGATATGCGTACTCCGGAAATCCAAACGGACTCTGAAATCGTACAGAGGTAGCAAACAGCAGCACACCATTAACGGCAATCATGTCTGCAAGCCACACGAAGAGCTCGCGCTTTTTACGTTGCAACCGTGCCATGATACTGCGCGCAACAATGCCCAAGCGCAGAAACGCTAAAAACAACTGCGAACCGCCGAAGTGCTTTTTTGCGAAGATCTCCATTGCATCGTAGAATACTCGCACCTCGTTCATCGAGCTGCGCTTGGTACTCTCGCCTTTGTAGTGGATGATGTTCGTCGTATGTACGTACATCACCCGCCTGCCAGCTAATTGTACACGATAACATAGGTCGATGTCTTCGCCATACATGAAGAATGCGGGATCAAAACCACCGAGCTCTTGCATCTGAGCGGTTGGACCCATCATGAACGCACCGATCAAGGCATCAACGGGGTACGTAGCGTCGATCGGCAGATACGTCATGTTATACTGCGCAAACAGTCGCGAGTTGGGAAAGATCGACTGCAGCCCAAAGAGCTTGCAAAACGATGCCCATGGTGTTGGAAGACCCCTGCGGCAAGCAACCTGGAATGATCCATCTGGATTAAGAACCTTGCAGCCCGCTATGCCAACGTCTGCGTCAGCATCCAGAAACGACGTCATCGTCTGCAACACATCTCTGCCAACAATCGTATCGGGATTGAGAAAGAGTGTGTAACGTCCTTGTGCCTGCGCTAGCCCAAGGTTGTTGGCCTTGCCATAGCCGATATTCTCGTTCAGCTCAATCCAATGAACTTCTTGAAACTGCTGGCGCAAAAACGCTACCGATCCATCGCTCGAGTTGTTGTCTACTACAATAATCTCTTTGCGTATCGACGTATCGATCTCATAGAGTGAACGCAGACACTGAAGGAGGTAATCCTTCACATTGTAATTAACGATGATGATGCTAACATCAATCATCGCTTACCGAATGAAAAGATTGTCCCGAGTTTAAGCTTCCAAACCAGAAATGCAGCTTCGTAGACAATGTTCTTACTCATCTTCGAAACACCACTTACACGATCCATAAAGATGATCGGTAATTCGATCATGCTAGCCCCATTGCGCCAAGCCTTATAGCTCATTTCGATTTGGAAGGCATAGCCGTTGGATTTGATCTTCTTCAGGTTGATACCCTGAAGGACATGAATTCGGAAGCATTTGAATCCCCCAGTTGCATCGGCAATGGGCATACCGGTTATCACGCGTGTATACAGATTGGCAAACCAACTCAGCAAGAGTCTGCTCATTGGCCAATTGATAACGTTAACGCCTTGGATGTAACGAGAGCCGATCACTAGGTCGTGATCCTGTATAGACTCCCACAGGCGCGACAGGTCTTTGGGATCATGCGAAAAGTCGCAGTCCATCTGCATCACAATCTCGTAGCCATGATTGATTGCGTATTCAAACCCAGCACAGTAGGCTGTGCCGAGCCCGAGCTTGCCTGCACGCTCGATGATATGCACGCGGTCATCAGTCTTCATCCGCTCGCGCACTAACATAGCAGTGCCATCAGGAGATCCGTCATCGATAATCAACAGGTGAGCATGAGTAAGCACATCGTGCACGGCATCGATCATGCGCAAGATGTTATCGCGCTCGTTATACGTGGGTATGCAGACGATTGTTTTCACGCGCGACCGTGTCCTTTCAACATCACGATAACAGTTCGTACCATGATTTCAAGATCCATCTTGAACGACATGTTCTCGATATAAAAGAAGTCGTACCGGAGTCGTTGCTGTATCTCCTCTAATGACTCAGGATTAGACTTTGCCTTAACCTGCCACCATCCGGTAACGCCTGGACGTACAATATGGCGATGCCTGTAATATGGCACCATAGCAGTAAACTTTTCTACATAAAAAGGCTGCTCTGGACGCGGCCCAACAAGTGACATCTCGCCCGTGAACACGTTCCAAAGCTGCGGTATCTCGTCAAGATGCGTCTTGCGTATAAAGCGTCCTACAGGTGTTACACGCGGATCGTTGGCATCAGTCCACGTTGGCCCACGGCGATCATCAACGTACATCGAGCGAAACTTGGCCATCCGGAAGATGCGGGCGTTCTTACCAACTCTATCCTGCACAAAGAACATAGGCCCCCTGGACGTGAACTTCACTGCTGCGGCAACCAGTATCCATACCGGCAGTCCTACAACAAGTCCGAAGAGTGAAGCCACCACATCGGTAAGACGCTTTGCAACTTCTTCCCAAGGCTGCATCAACTGTGTACGCACCTCGATAAGGGGCGAACCATAGATCTGCATTGTTCGAGCCTGTCCAGAGAAGATATCGTACAAGTCCGGCTCGATCTTTACCGACGCACCATTATCTGTTGCCGTTGCAACAACATTCATAAGAAGTTCATGGTCGGAGTGTTCAACGGTAACGATTACTTCACGCACACGCTTGGTCTGCAGAAAATGCGGTAGCTCCTCCACACTGCGAAGAGTTGCCAAATCCATACCGATGCTTGCTGCGGGGCCTTTATCGAGCAATAGAACACCAGCAGCAGAATAGCCCCATGCTGGTGCAGCGGAAATGTCTGTTATCATTTGTTGTACGCGGGCGGTTGTTCCAATCACAAGCGTTGGAATTTGTATTGCTCTGCGCGAGCGCAACGCAATCTGCAGTCGACGCGCGATGAATCTGCCGATGACAACGAAAACAAACGTTGCTATCCAGTACAAGACGAACATAAATCGCACCGACCGTGCGCCGTCGATAGAGATGCTGAAGAACATTACGGCCGAGCCAAGCAGGGTCTGACGAAACACGAGTGAGATTTCATCGAATGGAGAGCGCACATAAAAGTCTCGATATAGTCCACCCATCCACAGCACCAGTGCCCAATACATCCATGTGATAAGACCCACGGTTACGTACCATTCTAGCAGATACGCTGGATCGGTCGTAAGACGCAGCCACTGGAAGAATGCAAAACTGCATGTAAGTGCTAGGGCGTCTGCAATGAATTGCATCACTTGTGGACGCAGCAATGGTGACGGCCCCAAGGCTGCAGGAGATGATATCGTGGTCTCGGTGGTCACTATCGTGCTTGAGCCCTTGTTACGAGTTGACGTATAAGCAGCCACTCACCACCATGTATGATTTTGAATGCAACAGCAGAAGCCACAACCGCACACAGAAGAGCCAGAATCTGTATTGCTGGGTGCATGCTCAGTGTGCGGAGTATCTCATTGATCGCTACCATACTGAGCACAAAAGCCAGGCAACGAACCAAGATGCCACGCTCGAGTGTATGATGTGTAACTCTTTGCAGAATGAGAACGGCAATGATGGCACCTAGTCCAGATGCAATAACCTTGGCCGTTATTGAGCCAAGAACTTGATGCATGGGAACAAGTGCAAAACCTGCACCAACTGTACAGATCAGCATGGTTATGGCAATCCATAACGTTTCGCGTTGCTTGCCCATTGCTACGAGCGTCTCTTGAATAAAGACCAACATGCCTATACCAGGTGCTGTCCAGACGAAGAGCTCAAAGTGATGATCAAAGCCTGCGTAACGTCCACCAGAAACGTACTGTACAAACGCCGGTATCAGTACAATCGAAACTACCGTAAGAGCCGTTGACATAAGTACCGTAAAGCGCATAAGGCAAGAGGCAAGCGCAATGGCCTGCGATGTACTCGTAGACATCAATCGCGATATCTCTGGCAAGGCTACCAGTGCGAGCGTTTGCGGCAGCAGTGAGATAATCGGACCCAGCGACGTATAGGCTGCACCCAGCACTCCTACGTCTGCGCGTGTTGCGAACATCTCAAGAATCGCTGCATCGATCTTATCCTGAAAGCCCCATAACACAATAAAGGCAAGCATAGGAAGCGACTCAACAAACAACGTGCGCATTTCGGCTAGTCGGGCCGAGGAAGGGCGCAAAGCCGATCCCCTGTTGATCATGGCCACGATAAGGAATCCTGGTGCCGAGCTCAGCAGGAACATGGTGATAACTGTACTAGGCGAACACTGGTCGCGAAAGAACCAGATAAGGCCATAGAATAACAAGGCATCAACGACGGCAACAACACTTGGCAGAACAAACCTAGACGAGCCACGGTGCTGCACCTCGAGAGCGTAGCGAAGAAGTGTTGATCGTGAAGCGATCAATAAGAACGTGGACCACATCAAGACGTCGAGCACAGGGCCATCAGAGGCGATCACAAATCCGCATACCGCAAGCGTTGCGGCACCCCATAAGATCAAGCGAAGCCACACTGCAGATGCCACAATCTCCAGAGAGCGGCTTGGCTCCTGCGCAGCTCTGCGCAGCAGAATGCCGTTCATGCCAAAATCAGCAACGATGCCCACAAACATCTCCGTAAGCCTACGCTCGAGAAACAAGGTTCCGTTCTCGGCTGCCGTAAGTTCTGTGAGAATAATCCGCTGCGCAAAGAACACAAGCAGCAGCACGGCCGCCTGAGAGCCCATCACCCACAGACTGCTCGAGAATATTCTGCTGGCAACAGAGGATTGTGCTGATGCTAAGGGGCTCACAAGCAAGTATTCGGTGTGGGATCAGCGGAACAATGAGATAACGGTTGCGGCCAGAAGGCCAACACTTGCTGCAATGCTGGCAATAACGCTGTACGTTTGGATCTCTGTGTTGATTGGAACGTCTGCCGGACGCGGCACATAGACCTCGTCTCCGGGCTCGACATATATGTTCTCATCTTCTTCAACCCAGACCTTCGACCTACCGCGAATAATGCGCGACCTACTTTTCTCAGCTCCTGTTGCGTAGCCTCCGGCACGCTCTACATACCACTCCAAGGTTTTGCCTTTGGCAAATGGTATATATCCCGGACGCTGCACCTGACCGTATACGTAGACACGATCTGGCGTAGGTGCAATCACAATAATGTCTCCGCCCTCGAGCGCTACATTATCAAGCGACGTTGGGTCCAAGAGTGCGTTTGATAAATCACTCGACACATACGGCATACGATACTTCTGATCGAAGTGATAGCGTGTTGTATCCTCGAGCTTCAGGTCGGAATATTGAAACGTTCTGTTTGCCTCATCACGCTGTTGGATTTGTGTGCCTGGTGCCACTTCAGGTCGAACGATGTAGGAAAGTCCAAGCGAAGCATTACCTGTTAGGCCTCCAGCCTGCTCAATCACAGATGCAACCTTGCTCTCGCCGGCGGTAATAGCAAAAGCGCCTGGGTTTTGAACCTCGCCATAGACTTGCACAACACCAAAGTTACGCTTGCCTGTTGGCTTGACAGCTTCAATGATCACGGTAGCGCCGGGAACTAGCTCCACATCTTCACTCTGGAGTGTAAAGTCATCTCCTACGATCACCTTTGTTGACGGACCGTTGGCAGAATTAACGAGCTTTATGCTCTGTCGGTCTGCATTGTCTGCAAAGCCCCCTGCCGCAGCGAGTAAGACGGAGAGCTTATCGCCCGATTTATATGCCAGGGTGGTTGGGTTAACTACCGCTCCGGCAATACTTATCGTTTGAGACGTGGGGTCTTCTGCTGGTACGATAACTTCATCGCCCTCCCGAAGGTGTGGGTCGAGATGCGAAAACCCGTCTAATCTAGACTTCGGAATGTCTACATACGATACACCTTTGCGATGTCTCACCAGCACATTACGCATAGCGTACGGACCTAGAAAGGGGCTATTCGTGCGCGCAAATTCCGGCGTGCGCGATGGAACTGCTGTAGCAGCATTAGCCGTGCGTGCCATTTCACTTAGGCCTCCATCTCTGCTCAAAAGCCATGGCTGGCGCATCAAGTTGATGAACGTAGACACACGCATGGATGCCGGTACGGAATAGGTGCCTGGGAAGGTCATGTTGCCGCTGAGCGTTACATAGATCATGCGCGCACGACGCAGGGTAACATAGACATCGATGTTCGGCGAGCGCTGCTTGTAGATAGAGCGCAATGTGTCGCGGAACCTGGCAAGAGTCGTCGATCCCACAGAGATCATGCCGATGCGATCGATCATTACCGTGTTTTCAGGACTTACCGACGTCATCTTTTCGTTAAAATCGATGCTCGTGGTTTGGTAGGCCAAGACGTCTCCCGGACCCAAGCGATAAATCGATGGGTCGATGATATCGTCTGTTGGGACCTGTTCTGCTGTGAGGAGGCTAGAGCCAGCTCCGAGGGCCTTCGAGGCCGACCCTAAACGATCGAGGTCAAACGTTGAACCAGCCCCCTGCCCAAAGAGACCATGTGATGGCCCCAGGAAGAGGACGAAGAGCACACTGAGTGCACATACTAGACTGTGACGCATTCGGTCTATCTCTAATAAGACAAGGCATTTCCGACGCGACAAAGTTACGAATAGTGTGCCGTGATTAGGTCCACAATACGTTCGGCGGCATGCCCATCCCAGAGTGGCGGAATAAAGCCCGATTTGTGACGTCCGGCGTCGAACTCTGCCATAGCATGCAGTATCGCGTCCGCAGACGGCTCTACAAGCACATTTGTGCCAAGTTCGCACGTGCTCGGCCGCTCAGTGGTGGTTCTGGCTGTGATGCATGGCACGCCCAGAGCCGTTGTTTCCTCCTGAATGCCACCAGAATCGGTAAGCACAACAGCAGCCGACCGCATGAGGGCCAGAAATTCAACATATCGAACAGCATCTATCAGGTACACTGACGGCGGCATTGTTATGCCGAGCTCCTGCATTTTTTTACGGGTTCTTGGGTGAACCGGAAAGACAACAGGACGAACCTGCGATACCTGCTCTATCACACCAAGTAACATGGAAAGCTGCTCCGGGTGGTCTACATTGCTAGGTCTGTGCATCGTTACAAGACAGTATCCCTGATGTGCAAGTCCAAGCCGCTCGAGGATTTCGCAACGTGCTGCCTTGGGAAGTGCATAGTGTAGGGAATCTATCATGGTGTTACCCACGAAATGAATGCGAGATGCATCTACACCCTCACGAATGAGATTATCTAGTCCACTTTGCTCGGTTACAAAGTGCTCGTCTACGATTGCATCAGTAGCAAGTCTGTTGATCTCCTCCGGCATCGACCTGTCGTACGACCTAAGGCCGGACTCCACATGCACCGTTGGAATGCCCAGTTTAACACTTACCAATGCGCAGGCTACGGTGCTGTTTACGTCACCTACAACTATTACGCAGTCTGGTCGCGATTCAAGGCAAATCTCTTCAAAGCCCACCATAATCTTGGCAGTCTGTTCTCCATGAGAACCAGATCCCACGCCCATAAACCACTTGGGGTGTGGCATCTCGAGGTCTGCAAAGAACGAGTCCGACATCGCGGCATCGTAGTGTTGCCCCGTGTGCACAATGTTATGCTCCCACGAAGACGCATATCTGGCAAAGGCTCTATGAATGGGTGCAACCTTCATAAAGTTAGGTCTTGCTCCCACCACGCTTATAGCTTGCTTCATTTCCCGTCACCTAACAACACGATATTCCTGCGCGGTCCGGCAACATCTTTCGTTGCATTACGCGTGTCAATCACAACCTTTGCATTCTTCACAATCATATCTATGTCGAAACTCGAATGGTCTGTTGTAATCACAACCACGTCGTGCTTTTTCAGATATGCTGCTGTGAGATTCTTCTTCGACGTTAACGTACGACCATGCACATCAACCGTTGGGATGTAGGGATCGAAATACGATATGTTCTCAATGCCATCTTCAACCAGCAACTCTGCCACTTTGAGAGCCGGCGAGTGTCGCAGATCATCCACATCCCTCTTGAAAGCCATTCCAAGAAGAAGCACTCTTGCTTTCTTCAACGTTACGGGCTGCTTAGCAATCTCACGCTCGATCATGGCCCGCACGTAGAATGGCATAGACTCGTTTACCTCAGCAGCAAGCGTGATAAAGTTGGTTACAAAATCAACTTCACGAGCTGCCCACGAGAGATAGTATGGGTCGATGAGTATACAGTGTCCGCCTATTCCGGGACCCGGATAAAACGGCATAAAGCCAAATGGCTTTGTCTTTGCTGCATCTACAACTTCCCAAATGTTCACTCCAATGCGATCGCATAACTGTGCAAGCTCGTTCACGAGTGCGATGTTCACGCTACGGAAGATGTTCTCGAGAAGCTTCTCCGTCTCTGCGACGGCTGGCGAGCTCACGGGTACAACCTCGTTGATTACTCTGCGGTTAACAGCGATTGCAACATCAGTACACGCGGGCGTCATGCCGCCCACAACAACTGGCGTGTTCTTGGTAGTCCACGTTTGATTACCAGGATCAATGCGTTCTGGACTAAATGCAAGAAAATACTCTTTGCCGCACTTGAAGCCAGTTGTATCGAGAATTGGCTTAACATACTTCTCAGTTGTACCTGGAAAGGTAGTGCTCTTGAGGATAACCAACTGCCCCTTCTTCATGTGCTTTGCGATACCCTCGGTTGCATGCACTATGTGTGAGATGTCTGGGTCTTTATTCGGAGTAAATGGCGTTGGAACGCATACATAGATTACATCGCACAATGCACATGCCGTAAAGTCGGCTGTGGCTGTGAGCATCTTTGACTTCTTGACAACATGATGTACTTCTTTGTCGTCAAGATCTTGGATGTAGTTTTTGCCAGCTTGCAAACTCTTGATCTTCTCTTTGCTAACGTCGATACCGATGGTGCGAATTCCGCTTTTTGAAAATTCGAGAGCAAGGGGCAAACCAACATACCCAAGACCAACAACTCCAATTGTCATAGATCCATCAAGAATGGTCTTCATGAGCTGTTGCTCGTAACGCGTGCCTGTTGCACGTGGACGTCCTACGCGTCGTAATGCCATGAGTGTTAACCTCGTTGTTCGTACTGTCGTTGATAATATGATCGGTATTCACCCGATCGCACGTTCTGGCACCAAGCACTGTTTGCTCTGTACCAGTCGATTGTTGTGCGCAAACCGTCTTTGAAGTTCCATTCCGGTGTCCACCCAAGCTCTTGCTGCACCTTTCGCGGGTTGATGGCATACCTGCGGTCATGTCCAGGCCTGTCTGCCACATACGTTAGCAAGGATTCGTCCTTGCCCACGTGCTGCAGAATCGACGTAGCCACAACGATGTTCTTTTCTTCGCCGAAACCACCAAAGTTGTAAACCTGACCAGTCATCCCGCGCTCGTAGGCAAGCATGATTCCTCGACAATGATCTTCTACGTGCAACCAGTCGCGAACCTGCAAGCCATCGCCATAGATAGGCAGCGACCTGTTCTCGATTGCGTTAAGCGTCATCAACGGAATCAGCTTCTCTGGGAACTGGTACGGACCATAGTTATTGGAACAGCGCGTAATCACCGCATCCATACCGTGGGTATGAACGAATGCGCGCACAAGTAGATCTGAAGCAGCTTTGGAGGCCGAATACGGCGAGTTCGGTGCAAGTGGTGTTTCTTCGGTAAATGCTGGATCGGTAGGTCCGAGCATGCCGTAGACCTCGTCGGTAGAGACATGCACAAAACGACGAACGGCGGCATGCTTCGCAGCTTCAAGAAGTGTTAGTGTGCCAACAACATTCGTTTCGATGAAGGGGGCTGCCGAAGCAATCGAGCGATCCACATGCGATTCGGCCGCAAGATGGAGAATAGCGTCAAAGGATGTCTCAGCAAGTAAGCGATCAATAAGCCCCCTGTCGTTGATTGACCCATGCTCAAAACGAACACGGCTACCATCTACAAGGTCTTGGATATTCTCAAGATTACCGGCGTACGTCAAGGCATCAAGTACGATTACGTTGTAGGCAGACCCCTCTGCCAGCATGCGAACCAAGTTGCTGCCTATGAACCCTGCACCACCAGTAATGAGAATCGACTTCATCTGTTTTTACACATAGTACTCGTAATTCCTACACCCGGCCGAAGGCCCGTCACAAAGGCATTTTATGCGCTTTTGAGGGGGACTTTACACCGATTTTCGGCTAAGTTACGATAATTCTAACGTACTACCCTACCAATAAGCTTCATAACACTTGCAGCTACCGATGGCAGAGTGTCCGAGTAGGTGTACAACGTTGCAGTCGAAGTAATGTTTTCCACTCCATATGGGCTTCCGCAGGCTACAACGATAACGGGGCGTCCGCCCGCCAGCCTGTCTATTATATGGGGAAGCCTCTCGGCACCGGGTAAACTACCCCGATATGCTACAGCGCGTCCAAACAGTGCCAGAAGAATCACGTCGGCGTCTTGAAGACCATCGGCAAGATCATTGAGCTCTGCGTCCGACATCGTTCCATCGATATAACCACAGTCGATGTTCTGCTCTACAGCCTGCGTTAACCCTTGGAACCACGTTGTTGCCGTATCCATATCTGCTTCGGATATGGCAGCAAGGGCTGCAACATGTTTGAATTGCGTTATTGGTAGTGTGGAATCATCACCAACGATACGCACGGCCTGGCTTGCAGCTTTGAGCGCAAACAACGCATGCGTTGATTGGTCTACAACAACGGGCGTGCATCTGTGCCCCATATCTGATGCACCACCCGCAATCTGTAGTCGCGCTGTATGCAGCCGTTGGTCGGCAGACGCCAGTAGACTCTCAGACAGTCTACCAGATTCCATCGCAGCAGCAAGCGCATCGATCGCATCGTGTGTATGATCTGGCATAAGTGCAATGTCTACCCCAGCTTCAATTGCCATCACAGCAGCTTCGCCGCTCGGATAGCGATCGGATATCGCATGCATATCGAGTGCATCAGTGCATACTAACCCCTGGAAACCCATGGTTGTGCGAAGAAGGTTCTGCACTGCTTGAGAAGACAGCGACGCGGGCCTCTCAGGATCTAAAAACGGCACAACAATGTGCCCTACCATCATCGAGGCTACGCCTGCGTCAACTGCTGCGCGAAACGGCACAAGCTCTCGCTGCATGGCAACTGCTTGATCCAAATGAATCGTTGGAAGGTCAACATGTGAGTCGATGTTTGTATCGCCATGACCTGGAAAATGCTTGGCGCAAGCCAGAACTCCTCGCTCTTGGGTTCCCCGGATAAACGCTTGCACATGACGTGCCACAACCTCGGGTGTCTCTCCAAAGCTGCGTGTGTTGATGATCGGGTTTAACGGGTTCGAATTGATGTCTGCAACTGGGGCCCAGTTCCAATTCACGCCAATAGCAGATGCTTCATGCGCGATCAACGCTGCTATATTTTGTGTCGTTTCCTCGCTGCACACACCAAGAGCCATGGCTCGTGGGTACGACACCCCGCCATCAAGACGCATCGGTAGTCCGTACTCATAATCTGCCGCGATCAACAACTTGCCACCTGCCCGCCTTTGCAGCTGCTCTATCATTTCGGCTGTCGTATCAACCTGGCCAAGGAAAACCCCAAAGCCAGCAACACCCAGATCGGTTAATTGATACGCTTCATCACGATATGATTGCAGATGCCACTGGTTGGCATCGAGCCGCACCATGACGCGAGCGGCAGCCCTTGTGCGTAGTTGGCTCATGATCACTAGGAGCTAGTCAGCAAAGACTACGTTATCGCCCTCAAACTCCCGAATGAGCGAGCGGTACGAGTCTGGAATCCGCTTTGGTCTGTGTGTAGCTGGATTCAGGTGAACAAGCACACTGCTGGCAACAGCGAGTATTGTTCCGTTTTCGTGACGAATCACATGCTCAAAGCCAAAGGAGGAATTCTTCACAAATGGTACACGAGTATACACTGTGTATGCATCATCAAAACGGGCAGCGTCTTTGTATTCAATCGATGTCTTGAGAACAACAAAGAAATGCTTCGTTACAAAAGAATCTCTGTCGATTGGAACACCTAGATCGCGGAAATACTCGATTCGAGCAGCCTCGAGCCAGTACAGATACACAGCATTATGCACGATACTCTGTCGGTCTACATCATACGAGCGCACACGACTATGCAAACGGTGATGGTACGTGCCGTGGCCTTCGATCATTGCTGTGCTGTGATCAACAATTGCTTCCGACTTATCTGCTGATGGCATATCTACACTCTGTCAAACATTGTGAAGTACAAAAATAGAGATTAGTCTGCCAGCACGTTGCGAAGAATTGCAAGGGCCTGTTCAACCATCTCCCTGGAAATCTGGTGATACATTACAACCCGGATTGCGCCCGGATAAATGGGAGCAACACGCAACCCCTGCGCAGCGCACGCCTGTACAAGTGCAGCATCCGAGATGCCATCTACCGAGAATACCACGATGTTGCTGTGCACTCGATCAATGTGCACATGCACCTTGCTAATCGTGGCTAGGCCTTCAGCAAAAAACTGTGCGTTTGCGTGATCATCAGAAAGTTTGGCCAAATTCATATCCAGCGCGTACATAGCAGCTGCTGCGAGAACCCCAGACTGACGCATCCCGCCACCAAGCATCTTGCGCCATCTGCGGGCACGCTCAATGGTAGTTCGCGTACCTACGATTAGCGACCCAACTGGTGCTCCCAGCCCCTTACTCATGCATACGCTAATCGTATCAAAGATCTCGCCGTAATCCTTGGCTGTTACTCCGGTGGCAGTCATGGCATTCCAGATACGCGCACCATCACAGTGCATGGCCAAACCATGTTTCTGAGCGATTGACCGTATACTCTTGAGGTGGTCAAGGGGCACTACTGTGCCGCCATGACGATTATGCGTATTCTCAACAGCGATAGCTGCGGTTCTGGGATAGTAATACGCGTTGGGACGTATCGCACTTTCTATGTTGTCAAGGGGCATGGCACCGCGTTCTGATGGTATGCCATGGAGCTGAGCACGCGCAATCACGCTGGCAGCAGCATTCTCGTAGTGGAATATGTGCGCATCGCGATCACAGATGATTTCTTCACCCGTGCCAGCATGCAGCGCAAGACAGATCTGGTTGCCCTGCGTGCCACTCGGGACAAACAATGCAGCTTCTTTACCAAACATGGATGCCACACGGTCTTGCAGTGCCTCGGTGGTAGGATCCTCGCTATAGACATCATCTCCTACGGCTGCATTGGCCATAGCAGAGCGCATCCCATCATCAGGAACGGTAAGAGTATCGCTTCGCACATCGATCTTCATCATGAAGGTCTTTCAAGAAGTATATTCGGAGTCAAATTACTAGAATTCCTCCAAGTCCATGGAACCCTCACTCCTCAATCCAAAGCATCACCCAGCTCGCATGGCGCACGATGTTCCTCCAAGCAGCGTGCCGTCTGCGTTTCTGAATTGGGGCGCACTGATGCAGCACAATGCACTGACGTATCTGGAAAAGCCATGGATGATATACGTAGACGATACTGGTGCTGCGTCTACGTGGTCGTACAGCGTGTTCATCGATGTCTCGCGCAGGATCGCCACGATTTTACATGAGCAGGGTGTTCGGCGTGGAGATCGAGTCGCAATTGCCAGTCATAACCACCCAGATACCATACTTGTGTACTTCGCATGCTGGCTCCTTGGAGCATGCGCTGTGCCGCTGAATATGTCCGAGGATGATCAACGTATCACCTACATTATTGAGCACTCGGGCGCTAAGACTGTTGTAAGCAAGTCTGTATATGTTGATCGCATCAGCGCTACATGCAATGGGTGTAATGCCTCGATTATCGAAATGGATTCAGAGAGCGATGAGTCGTTGTGGTATGAGCGTATTCGTTCATGTCAACCGTATGAGTACCCCGATTCGCAACTCGATATGCGTTGGGATGACTGTATGGTTGTCTATACATCTGGCACTACGGGTAACCCCAAGGGGGTTGTACTGATTCAACAATGTCTGTTTAGCGACTGCTCTGATATCATCAACTGGTTTTCGATTACGCCAGAGACACGCATGATGTGCGTACTTCCCGTGCATCATGTGAACGGATCACTTGTTACTCATGCTACGCCGTTTTTGGCAGGTGCTTCAGTAGTTCTTCACCGCACGTTCTCGCCTCGAACGTTTTTCAGCTCGATAACAGAGCATGGCGTCCAGATTGTAAGCGTTGTGCCTACTCTGCTTGCTTTTCTCTACGATGCAGATGCAGCGGCTGACGGCGTGATCGAATCTGGGTTTCGCAATATCATATGCGGTGCTGGCCCCCTTACATGCGAGCTTGCAGAGCGTTTTGAGTCCAGATACGGACTTCGCATTACCCATGGCTACGGACTATCAGAAACAACCTGCTACACGTGCTTTCTTCCAACGGGACTGTCTGATGCTGAACACACCTATTGGATGCAATCGCACGGATTCCCGTCAATAGGAGTTGCCATACCCGCAAACGAGATGTGCATTCATGACAGCATGGGGCGCCCAGTGCCCGATGGCGAACGCGGAGAAATCGTTATCCGAGGTAGTAACATCATGCGTGGATATGATGCCAATCCTGGGGCGAACTCTGAGGCTTTTGCCTATGGATGGTTCCGTTCCGGAGACGAGGGATTTCGTCTGCACGACCCGCAATGGGGCTGCTTCTACTTTATCACCGGACGCCTGAAAGAGCTGATTATACGGGGCGGAGTTAATCTTGCTCCTCTTGAGATAGATGAGGTCATCAACCGCGCTCCTGGAGTTCAGGCTGGCATCTGTGTAGGATTTGAAAACAACATGTACGGCGAAGAAGTTGGAGCTCTTGTCATCCCTACTGAAGATGGCACCACAGAGGCAGATGTTCTCGGCTACTGTATGGAACACTTACCGTTTTCGAAAGCACCGAAGGTTGTGCTGTTAACAGATCAGCTTCCTGTTACATCCACCGGGAAATACCAACGCAATAAAGTAAAACACCTGTTCGCACAGTGGAAAGACACGCAGTTCCGCAAGGGATGATCAAAGTTCAATGTCCTTGATCTTGACTCCATTTCGCGGCATGTAGAAGTAGGTGCGCACCATCTCAAATCCGCGCGGCTGCGTTCTGTACGGAGCGAACTTGTACGAAACAATCCAGCCGTTCTTGACGCAACGCAGAACCTTCTCAGGCTCATCGATTGTAGGATTTGTGTAGGCCAACTCATCAAGCATTTCTTGCGAAAGGTTGGTTGTGTCGGCCGTTGTGAACATATGCAGCACATACTGGCGCGTTTTCGAGACATCATACTCGTTCGTGTCGATGGACTTCTCCACGATATCCGCAGCAATATCTCGTACGTTGGCAGAGTCGTAATCAGTAACGCGCACAAAGCGTACAGACGTGATAAGCGTATCGCGCATGCGCACGATACTGTCTACCTGCTCGGCGTATCTGTCGCTTCTGAAATAGCGCAACGAAACGTATGCAATTGCAATACCGACTCCTGTTAGCAACAACACGCCAACAAAGATCTTGGTGCCACGAGAGATATTTTCAGCCATAAGAAATAAACGTTATAAGTGAAGAAAGCTTGGTATGTGGTAGACGTGCCCTATCCAGTTCATCCCAAGCATTGCAAGAGCAAAACTAAAGGGGATGCTGATATTATCATCTACGCGAAGTCGAATCGAGGATGCCTCTACAATTGCACAGAGAGCGCTGGCAACAACTCCCGAGACCAGGAAGTAGAAGCCACAATCGAAAACATGTTGGTAGACCACTGTTACCCCAACGGCGGCAAGAAAGAAGCACGTGGTCCCAACCAATGTTTTGTCGAGAAACGCACGCCTGCCGTAGCGGCGTCCAATCAAGGCGGCGACTGTATCGCTCACGATCAGCACAGTGAAGGCTGTTGTACTGAGAACCGGTGGAAATGCCAAAAACGTGAGTGTTGCAGCGATCAGAACCCAAGAAGCTCCTGTAAGACGAAAGGCCTCGGTCATCACCTCGTGCTGACGCAACATTCTGCCAACAAGGGCGTGCATCACGCGTCTAGTTGGCGCATGATAATGCATCAACACATCAATCAACAGCGACACAGCCGTCATCACCGACAGGATTGTAATCCCAGTCCAGCGTTCCAACTGCAGGTACACAATAGGAATCATCAGCGAGGAAAGGTGAATCCCCTTCCGCGCAAGCTCACTTGTGTACGATATTTGCTGAGACATGAAACCTTATTCCTTAACGCTGCGGGCGTGTGCGAAGATTAACGTAGGTCTGGACGTTCTGCGAAAGCGCTCCGACGGCTTCCACGATATCCAGTCCATCTTTGTTACTGTTGATCTCCACGATACGCTCGTGTTCGAACCCAAACCTGTTGCCGAGCTGGTCTGCTCTCCAAACGTTACAGACTCGCCAGACGAAAACATCGTCATGAAGGCCGCACTCGCCTATGCTCGCGCATTCCCCCATGACCAAGTGAGCGCAAAGATAACCGTCACGAAAGCCATACCAACCGGTGGGGGTCTTGGAGGGGGCTCTTCTGATGCGGCATCTACACTACTTGGTCTTGCTGCACTCAACGGCAGACCTAACGATTCGCACCTGCACGACGCATTGCATCCGATCGCTGCCTTGTTGGGCTCTGATGTGCCATTCTTTCTGCGCTATGGTGTTGCGCACGTTTCCGGACGCGGCGAGAACATTACATGGCTGGATGACCACTTCCCTTGGACTGTCCTTCTGGTTTGCCCCGGACTCCATGTACACACTGCATGGGCGTATTCCACATTGGGGATAACAGGTGAACAACGTGGAGCCGACGTAGTAAACTCATGGCAACATTCAATTGCAAACAAGGCACTTAACAAGGAAGCATTTAAAAATGACTTTGAACGCTCAGTGTTTATGCAACATCCAGATTTAGCAACCATTAAGGCTACGTTGCATGAACGAGGATCGTGCTACGCGTCTATGAGTGGAAGTGGATCGACGATGTATGGGTTATTCACAAATGTGGAAAACGCCGTATCTGCTCAATCGGCCTTCGACGGACTGCAAACCTATATTTGCGCTCCAGTTACCGAAGCCTTCAGAAACCCATGAACATCCTCCTTGTTGCAGCAGAAGTTAGTCCGTATGCCAAAGTGGGCGGCCTTGCAGATATGGCTGGCACGCTGCCTAGAGCGTGGTCAGTGCTTGGCAACGACGTGCGGATCGTTCTCCCACTCTATGGCAACATCGACAAGGCACAGTTTGGGATAACCAAGCTTGACCTTTTGGTCTCGGTTCCATTTGGATCGTGGACAGAGTACGCTGAGGTATGGCATGGTATTCTACCCGACTCGGAAGTAGATGTCTACTTCGTGCGGTCTTCGGACTATTACGACCGTCCCGGTATCTATGGTTATCACGATGGGTTTGAAGACAACGACCGGCGCTTCATGTTTCTGAGCCGCGCCGCGTTTGAAGTCGCCAGGGCATTGGACTTCAAGCCCGACGTCATTCACGCCCATGACTACCACACAGCCGTTTGCATGCCGTTGCTCAAAGTGCAATACATCCACGACCCGTTCTTTGCATCAACAGCGGGAGTATTCACGATCCACAACATGGCCTTCCAAGGGTTCTTTGACCCACTTAGAGCCATGGAGTTCTGTGGACTTCCGCCGTCTGACTTTTACAGCGGCTGTTGGTACGAGCACGATGGATGCTTCAACGCTATGAAGTCAGGCATCATGTTCGCAGATAAGGTTACAACTGTGAGTCCAACATATGCTCAAGAGATTCGATGGACCCCTGAAGGCAAGGGTCTGCAGGGGGCTCTGCAGTCACGCTCTGCAGATGTCATCGGCGTACTCAACGGAATAAACACTTCCGAGTGGGATCCGGCTACAGACCAGCACATCACCGCAACCTATACACCTGCAACTCTGGAGAGCAAGACAGACAATAAACGTTCTCTCCTGCGCGAGGTGGGCTTTGCAGATGATGATGTCTCGGACGATCTGCCGGTGGTAGGAATGGTAACCAGATTAACCGAGCAAAAGGGTCTCTCCATTCTGCAGCACGCATTGCCTCAACATCTGCGAGAAGGGTCCCTGCGCCTTGTTGTGCTTGGCAGCGGAGAACACCATGCCGAGAATTTCCTGCGCGACCTTGAGCACGAGTACCACCATCACGTGCGCTTTGTTCGTGGGTATAACGAGCCCCTTTCGCACCGCATCCAAGCAGGAAGTGATTACTACCTGATGCCGTCGCTCTTTGAGCCGTGTGGATTAACGCAAATGTTCGCCTTGCGCTATGGCACAGTGCCAATCGTTCGGGGCATTGGGGGATTAGGTGATACCGTAGAAGAGTACGACCCAATAACAGTCTTGGGCACAGGCGTACGCTTCTATGATTACAGTGCCGATGAGCTGTCGAGGGCGCTGTGGCGTGCCTTACGGCTCTATAAACAAGAACCGCACTGGACGCATATTCGGCGCAATGCTATGAACGTCGATAATTCGATCGTCCATACGGCCGAGCGTTACCTCGAGGTGTTCTCGTGGGCGCAGGAGAAGGTTCGTTAGGCTCATCTGCCTGCTCCCAACTTGCAACGATCTCAATTCCAAATGTTCCGGGGAACAAGTCAAGCGGCGTGATGCGCTGTAACTGATATCCTGCAGACTTCCACTCTCTGATGCTGCGTGCAAGCTCGTCGGGTCCGCAAAACACTTGTACAACTCTTCGCGGCTTGATCGTTCGGGAAATCTCGCGAATCATTCCTGCTGGTGTGCCACTGCGTGGTGGATCAAGAGTCACTACGGATGACGATGCGATCATCTGTGGACGCATGATCTTCGTGCATGTTTTCCATAGTGAGGCAATATCGTCGGCATCACGAAAGACCTGACGTATAGCTGTTACATGTCCACCGGCACGCTTAATGTTATAACGCGCATTGTCAACGGTGGTTTCATCAGCATCTACAGCAACAACATGTTTTGTCTGCGAAGACAAGGCTGCACCAAAAAGACCGTATCCAGAATACAGGTCGTAGAGTACATCATCGTTTGCAAGCTCTGCATGACTACTGACTGTCTCGACAAGCTGCGCCATCATCTCGAGGTTGATTTGCGAGAATGAGAACACACCAACTTGATAGGTAATGCCGCTAACAACCTGACGCCATGCGGCGTGACCGAAGAGCTTCTTGGCGTTCACCCCAGTGGCCGGACGTTCCAGCTCGAGGTAAAACCTGGTGCCTTTAGGATCGTGGTACATCCACGCATGCTGAACCTCGGGAATCTGCGCCTGCACCTGCTCACACACCCTACGAATTGTTCGCACGATGTATGCATCCATTCCCTTTACGTTGATGATCACAACAAACTCAGCGTACGTGCCACGTACGATCACGTGATTCACGATTTCTTGCACCTGGGGGTGAATCTGCTGCAACAGCGATTCCATCAGCGTGTATATCGATGCATGATGAGGGGGCTCGAGAAGACTTGCCTGCCCTGGATTGTTTCCGTCTCCATGCGTGAGAAAAAGTTTTCCACGCTGGATACTTACGCGGCGCCGAGACGTCGTTCGATACGAGCGCGGTGAGGGGGCTTCTGCCAGTCGGTCAATCTTGGCCCCATCTGTTCGAATACCCTCGAAAAACGCGTTCAAACCGGCTTTTTTTACTGTGAGCTCCTTAGAGTACGGTAGGTGGGCAAAGGGTTCAACGGCTCCACCCAGCTCGATACGAACCTGCCGAGCTGCGTCACGAAATCTTGTGTCAAGTGTAATCACATGGCAAAGATACGCCCCCTACCCTTGGCAGCGGGGAAATACCGTAGTTTTGTGGTCCAATTCTCAATCTTGTGCCTATGCAACTCCGATACGCCGCATGCCTGATTTTGCTCACGATCCTGACGACGAGGACGGCTCTTTCACAGGGTGTTACGACAGGTTCTATCACAGGCACCGTAAAGGGTAAAACGGGATCTACTCTTGCAGCATTACCTGGTGCAATGCTGCGTGCCACACACGTTGCTACGGGCTCTGTCTATGGAGCTGTTACCAAGGGAAAAGGTCAGTATTTGATACGCGGATTGCGTCCAGGATCCTACAGTGTAGCCATTTCTTGCGTTGGTTATAAATCCGATACAGTTCGTGGCATGAGCGTGGATGTAGGAGATGCAACGAGTTTGAACATTGTGCTCAATGAGGCCGCAACAACGGATGCAGAACTTACTGTGACAGTTGAGCGCGATGGCGTTTTTGATGCGAGTAAAAATGGATCTGGATCTGTTATCAATGAGGCAGTAATCTCAGCATCCCCATCGATCAATCGCAGTATCAGCGATCTGGCACGAATGAACCCGTATACAAACCAGGTGAGTACCGCTGGTAGCGACGGACTCCAGGGTGTGAGCATTATGGGAGTGAATTCCCGGTTCAACAACTTTCAAATCGACGGTGCAGTTGCCAACGACGTCTTCGCTCTTGGCTCTGCAGGCACGGCTGGTTCGCAGGCTAACTCGAACTTTGTTTCACTTGATGCAATCGAGCGTATACGCGTAAACGTATCTCCCTACGACATTCGCCAGAGTGGATTTACCGGAGGATTGGTGAACGCGATTACGCGCGGAGGAACAAACACGTATTCGGGTTCTGTGTTTGTCTACGGTCGCAACCAAGATCTTGTTGGCAATAGTCCAGATGCTGCTGCACGCCCGTTCGACAAGTTTTACGACGTCCAGTTTGGTGGACGCGTTGGCGGGCCAATCGTCAAGGACAAGCTGTTCTTTCACCTCACTGCAGAAGGACGTCAGCGGTCTACACCACTCGAAGTATCGCTCAACGATCCTACGGCACTCAACAACTTTGCTATGTCGAGCACGGTCTTGGATAAAATCATCGACATCACAAAGAACCAATATGGTTATGATCCAGGGTCGTACGGCGTTACGAACACACGCAACAACTCAACGAGTTTGATTGCGCGTTTCGATTACAACATCAACGAATCCAACAAGATCCAACTGCGTCACAACTTTACCTACGGCATCCAGGATCGCAATCTCTTGCGCAACAACCTCAACTACAGCCTTACCAGCAGGATGAATACGTTCGAGAGCATCAATAATCAGACAGTACTGCAATGGAATAGCCGCATCAACGAATCGATGAGCAACGAATTCCGTGTCTCGTATACACAGACAAACGACAGACGGATTTTGCCGAGTAATCAAGCCGGACAGGCCATTGCTTTCCCAGAAGTACGGATTCAGGTTGGAGCCGGCATGAACGTTATCCTCGGGCCGGAACGAAGCTCCCAGGCCAACGCTCTTGATCAAACGCTTATTGCTCTCACGGATGACTATACGTGGTTCCTTGGCGACCATACAATTACCATGGGCACCCACAATGAGTTTTCGCTCTTCAACAATCTCTTTATCCAAGACTACTTTGGATCAATACAATATTCATCTGTTGATGCCTATGCTGATAGCACAGCCAATTACTATCGGGTAAGCTATTCCAACACAGCTGTAACAAATGGCAACGCAATGCCACGCGCTGCTTGGAGCATGGCACAGTTCGGTGGCTATGTGCAAGACGAATGGCAACTCACCGAGCAATTGCGCCTGGTTGGAGGCATACGACTTGATATGCCTGTGTTCTGGGATACACCGTACGAGAACCCTGCTTTCGCTACTGCCTTTCCCGGGTGGAGCACTTCACAGGTCCCCACGGGCATCATGCTGTTTTCGCCTCGCTTTGGATTTAACTACGATATCAGCGGAGATAAGACATTCCAACTTCGTGGTGGCTCTGGACTCTTTACTGGCCGTGTAGCTGCGGTGTGGCTGTCGAATCAGTACTCGAATACCGGGATGGATCTCTATCGTGCAGAACTCGGTGCAAACAACTCGCCGAATTCCATTAACTCCCTTGATGGCACCCCGATGAAATGGGACTTGACGCGTCCCGCGCTGCGCCCAGGCGATTCAACGTATCCGGGTAGCCCCATTAATACCACTGCAATCAATATCACTGATGGCAATTTCTACCTGCCCCAAGTATGGCGCTCGACACTTGCTACTGATGTGAAGATTGCCCGCGATGTAACGCTTACCGTTGAGGGCATGTATGGCAAATTCCTCAACCAGGTTGACTATGCTAACCTCAACTTGCGCCAATCCACGATGCGATACGTTACCAGTGGCGATACGTCGATTGGTGTCTCACCCCTAGACGGACGAAAGATGTATGCAGGGGGCTCTGCAGACTCGCTTGTTGACAGGCGCTTCACGCAGGTTATCCTGCTGCGCAGCCGCGATGGCGGACAGCAATACTCTGTCTCAACACAACTCAAGTTTGATAGCAACAATGAGTTCATACAAGGGCTTAGCGGTATGGCCTCGTATACCTATGGTCGTACACAGGACCTCAATTCTTCCACCGCTGCCACTGCGGGTTCGCAATGGACCAGTACAGATGCTATCGATCCTAACAACGTATCTGTTGGGATTTCGAACTTCGATCAACTGCACCGCATTGCTCTGAATGCTACCTACGCGCATACGTGGTCAAGCGGCTACACAACATCTGTTGGCGTTTTCTACTCCGGGTCCTCTGGCCGCCCGTATTCGATAAGCTATGCCCAAGACTACAATGGCGACAATGCTTCGGGTGGCAACGATTTGGTGTACATACCTCGTGCTGATGACTACAATACACGGGTGGTTATTCCTAAGCCAACTGATGCTTCTGACCTACGCTCTCCGGACCAGATTTGGGCACAGCTCATGGCACTTATTGAATCAAACCCTATCCTCAAGTCATATCAGGGTCAGATACTTCCTCGTAACGCACTACGAGAGCCGTGGATCAATCAGCTCGACCTGCGACTAACGCAAGACATACCCGGATTTTCAAACCACAAGGTCCAGTTTACTCTCGACGTACAGAACCTACTCAACCTCTTTAACTCATCATGGGGCTTGCAGCGCTTTGTTGATTTCCAGAGCTCCAATCTATTTGGGCTTGTCCTTAACGGACAGAACAAGCCATTCGACAGTCAAGGTAGGCTTATGATGTCGTACACGGAGCCTGTTACGAATGGTCAGGCAGGCATCTACACAACAGACAACTTCTTCTCACGCTGGCGCATGCAGGTGGGTATGAGATACTCGTTTTAACGTATGAATAAGCAACGTACACACATAGCAATCCTCTTCATCGCGATACACGCGACCTCGTGCGGAGACGGCGTGATAACCTTTCCCGTTCCTGACCCAGCGCAGGTGCGCATCGTGAACGTTACACAGAACGTTCCAACGGTTCGTGTGATCTTCGACAGCACAATAGTTGTAGACGCCCAACGAGGTAAAGCCTCCAACTTTGCGCAAGTAGCAGCAGGAAGACCCATTGCCTTTACGCTTGGCTCGCCATCTACTGTGTTTCGATCAAATCTGCGCTACACGCTTGGCGGCAACGCACGAGTGATCCTTTTTGCACGGGGCGACACAAACGGTCTCGTTGAATTCCGCAGGGAAATTCAAGACACAACCATTCCATCGCAATCGCCAAATAGTGTTATTCGCTTTACGCACATGGCCGAGAACGTGGATAAGGCGTATTTTGTCGAGGTCTGGTCGAACGGCACGCGTCTTATGGCACAGGATTACGAACCAGGAATTAGTTCGCCCGCATATACAGTGCTCCAGCCCGGTACATACAGTTTTGAGATTCGTGAAGCGGGCACAACCAATGTGCTTGCCACTCTAAAGGACGTAACGATAACTGCTGCTCGGTCGTACATGCTTTACACCTACGACAGACAACAACAGGCGACGGACAACATCACATTGGACATTTTTTAATTCTCTTTTCGATTGAGTCACTCATGATCAAGCACATTTCCATTTCTGCACTCGCGCTTGCTGTTTGTACGATTGCAAGTTTGGCGCAAGAGCCGATTACAATTGCCGATGCAAAGAAACAAGAGTTCAACAGTACGGTCTCGAAAGTTGCTGGGCGCGTAACCTCATCTACGCAGCTATCGAATGTAGTCTACATACAGGACCGCACAGCCGGCATCGCGGTGTTTAATGAGCAGATGCGCAACGGTGTTAAGATCGGAGACTCTGTGGTTGTTGAGAATTCAACGCTCACGGAGTTTGGTCAGACGACTGGTGCACCAGGAACCGGATTAACACAGCTTGGTGGCACAGGACTTCGGTTTACGGTTGTACCCGTGCAACGTGAAGAGCCCTCTGCGAAGAGCACTACCATTCCAAACATTGGCGAAGGTAACGAGGCAACGCTTGTGAAACTGCGCAAGGTGCGCATGGTTGAGTCGGGTCGCTTCGAGGGGAATCGCAGCTACAACGCTATTGACAACTTTGGTAACGACATCGTTATCCGGATCGACCGCGCATGTGAAATTGGCGTGAACAACCTGGAAATTTCCTCTGGCGATATCGACATTGTAGGCGTTGTTAGCCAGTTCCGCGGAGCATACCAAATATTGCCCCGCCTTGCCCAGGATATAGGATTGCCGCCTATCGCAGTAGACACAGTAAACAAGTCTCGCACACTTGACGTTACTACATGGAACCTTGAATGGTATGGCACAGCAGACACAACTCTGGGCCAACGCAACAAGGATTTGCAGCGTCAGCGTATCCGCATCATCATGGACACCGTACAGGCAGACATCTATGCGCTACAGGAAGTTATCTCCGATGCTGCGCTTGCAGCGCTGAGCGATTCAGTTAAAGGCACATACGGACGCTTGTTCGCAACCGAAGTAACATCTGATCAAAAACTTGCATACATCTACAACACGAAGACGATCAAGCCGGTTGACAACGGACTTGCCGTAAACGGTGGCGCTAGAGCTTGGGGCAACGGACGCTTCCCATTCCGTGTAACACTCGATGCAACTGTAGGCGATGTTACAAAGCGCATCAGCATCTTCAACATCCATGCCAAGGCTACAAGTGATTCAACTGCAGCCGATGATTATCAGCGTCGCAAGACAGATGCAGAGACATTCCATCAGTATCTCAAGGATTTCTACGGTGATCAAAACGTGATCGTAACAGGAGACTTTAACGACCGCCTTCTTGCCACCACAGTTGATTCCACTCTGCCATCCTGCTATTCCGTGTACTTGAACGATCAGGACAATTGGTTTGGCACAACTGCTGAAATGGAACGCCAAGGATTGTCGTCGTACATCGGCTTTAATCGTGGTTTCCTTGATCACATGCTTGTCTCAAACGAGATGAAGCCACTTCACTACCGCTCCTTTGTTGAGTCCCCAGAGAGATACCTCACTTCGTATTCAACTACCGTTTCAGACCACCGCCCAGTAACTGGACGGTTCTTCCTCAATGCCGTAACGTCGGTAGACGAAGAGCAGGAACTGACATCGAACGTCCGCATCTCCCCTAACCCAATGTCAACCAGCGGCACGATGGAAATCATTGCTCAGCAAGGGGGCTTACTGCGCGTAGAACTCGCAGACGCAGCCGGCAACACACAGATGCTCTTTAACGAGACAATCGCTCCATCAATTCAGCTTGTTACAATTCCAGTGAGCGATCTTGCATCGGGCTCATACCTTGTACGCACAACGCTCAACGGCGCAGTCACGACAAAGAACGTGGTCGTGGTACGGTAAGGGCGAGCCCGTGGCTCGCCCGCAATGGGTGGCACGCTATCGGGCGAGCCAGCAGCTCGCCCCCTACAAAGAGGCGACTACCCGCGATATCAGCGCCACTGCAGCCGTTTCTGCGCGCAGCCTGTTGGTGCCGATGCGCCAACGAACAACGTCAGGCATCGACGCGAGCTTTTCAAGTTCTCGAGCCGAGAAGCCCCCTTCAGGACCGACGAGAATCCATGTGTCGTGCGATGTCACATCAGACGGCACACTCCCATGTGCGTCTCCAACGATTGTTGCGTGGCCAAACGCAAGGTCATCAAACGATGTTGGTTCTGAGATCACCGGAAGCCACGGATTTCCCGACTGCGTTATGGCTGCAATGGCCTTTTGACGCAGACGATCGGATGTGCTTCGCGCGTGGCGCGCATAATCGCACAGCACTGGCACAATGCGTGCTACACCCAGTTCGGTAGCTTTTTCGACTGCAAACTCAAATCGGTCGCGATTATCCAGAACGCCTAGTGCCAACGTAATGCCTGGCGGTTCTGGATACACTGTGCGCTCCGTTACTCGTAGTTCTACCGCATGAGACTGTCTTGCAACGCAGCATGTAACGATAAGCCCCTTACCGCTAAGAACACGCACATATTCGCCGTCGCGCAGGCGCAGGGCAGCTATGTGGCGATACATTTCTGCATCCGGTATAACAATCTCGTCGGAGGCAGTAATTGTGGGCAGATAGAGATTATCCATGGTGTATTTTTGGTGACATTTCACAAGAGAGAACGTCGATGTCACTTGAATTTACGTGTATCGCTACGTACATCCCACAACCGGGTGTTGGTGCGATCCAGTTAAACCGTCCACAAGTTCTAAATGCGCTTAGTCTTCAAACGATGATTGAGCTTGTGCAAGCATTCGAGGCATATGATGCAGACCCAAGCATTCGTTGCATCGTTCTGCACGGAAATGAGAAGGCCTTCGCCGCAGGTGCCGACATCACGGAGATGTCTGATGCAACGCTCACGACGATGTTAGAGCGCGATCAATTTGCGCGTTGGGAACGAATACGCACGGTCAAGACTCCCATCATCGCTGCCGTAAGCGGCTTTGCGCTCGGAGGGGGCTGTGAACTTGCAATGCATGCAGACATGATCGTTGCAAGCGACACAGCACAGTTCGGTCAGCCCGAGATCAACATCGGCGTTATGCCCGGTGCTGGCGGCACACAACGTCTGACGCGCGCTGTGGGCAAGGCACTCGCCATGGAGATCGTTCTTACGGGACGCATGATCTCGGCAACGCAAGCACAGGCAGCTGGACTTGTTAACCGCGTTGTGCCAGTAGACTATTATCTCCAGGAAGCCTTTGCTCTCGCAGGTGATGTTGCATCCAAAGCGCCAGTTGCTGCACGTTTAGCCAAAGAGGCAGTGCTCAAGGCACACAGCACTACGCTTGAGGGCGGCCTTGAGTTTGAACGGAAGAACTTTTACATGCTCTTTGCTACAGACGACCAAAAAGAAGGTATGGCTGCATTTGTTGAGAAGCGCAAACCAGAATGGAAGGGTAAGTAACGATGACGTTTGAAACATTGCTCTTCGACATTTCTGAAGGTATCAGTACGATTACACTCAATCGTCCGGATTCGTTCAATGCCGCCAACGAACAACTCACGACAGATCTGCTGGCTGCGCTTGCTCATGCCCACGACAACAGCGATGTTCGCTGCGTGGTGCTCACGGGAGCCGGCAAGGCATTCTGCTCTGGGCAAGACCTGAAAGACGCACCAAAATCTGGAGACAAGCGCGACCTGCGTGATTCGCTCAATCGCCGTTACAATCCTATTGTACGTGCGATGAAAGAGATGCCAAAACCGATCATCTGTGGCATCAACGGCGTAGCAGCAGGTGCTGGACTTTCCCTAGCACTTGCTGCAGACATTCGCATTATGAGCTCGGCTGCAAAACTCGTTGAAGCTTTTATCGGAATTGCTCTTATACCAGACTCTGGTGCAACGTTTTTCTATCCTCGCATGATGGGATACAGCAAGGCCTTTGAGTTTGCTACACTGAATAGCCCCCTAACCGCAGAGCAGGCTCTTAATATGGGACTTGTTAATGCGGTTGTTCATCCAAAGGCTTTTCAGGCAGCCCTTCGCAAGGTTGCCATCAAGTATGCGCAGGGTCCGACACAGACCTATGGTCTTGTGAAGCACCTGCTGCAGCAGGGTCTTGTCTCTTCGCTCAACGAGATGCTTGAATTAGAAGCAGAATTTCAGCAGCGTGCCGGCGTCTCTGCAGACTACCGTGAAGGTGTTGCAGCCTTTATCGAAAAACGCAAACCACAATTCTCTGGTACGTAACAACATCTTGCCATGGCACGCAGCCGTCCAACACTCTTCGAGCAGCTCCAAGGAGAAGACCGCCAGCAGGAACGCAGCAGCGGTCTAACAAGCTCTGCTTCCCTCAGGGTAACATTGATAGTTCTATCAACGCTGCTGCTGATGTTCTTTTTGCCTGGAGGGCTTGGAGAATCACAAGATCAGGCAATTGATCAGTCCCGTCTTGGTACGATATGGACAGAGGAAACCGTAGTTGCGAAGTACCCCTTCCCTGTACTCAAGAATCCAGATACACTCGCGGCCGAGCGTCAACGGGCAAGCGAAGAGGTGCTGCCCTATATCAAGCGCAATGCAGACGCCTTCAAGGTTGCCTCAGGTAGGTTCATTGATGCTACAAACGAGATTCCCGACTCGATAGCACGCATCGTGCGTGCCCGTGGAATCGATGCACTTCAAGCTCTGTATGCAGTGGGTTTTCGATCAAACGTGTTCGATTCAATGAACTACAGATACTGCATTGATAGAACGCAAATAACAGATGAAGAACTGATCCTCGTCACGTCGCTTCCAGACTCATCATCTGCCGTACGTCTGCTTGAGAGTGCACTTCAAAACGACCCCGAGTATGTTCGCGGTCTTACACTGCGTACCGTGCTCAAAAGTATCCTGCCAACAATCAGTATAGATCGAGTAACCTGGGAAGCAGAAAGCGCAGCTGCCGCACAGGGAGTTGCTCTTACAGCCGAGATAGTGCACGAGGGCGACGTCATCGTCAAGAAGGGAGATCGAATAGATCCGCGCGTTATGCAACGCATTTCGGCCTATCGCTACTCAGAACACGCCAAGGCAACCACAAAATTCTCTCTCCTTGCCGCCCTAGGGTCTCTCGGGCATGCCATCGTGCTGAATGCAATGTTGCTGTTGTATCTCTACTTTGTGCGGAAGTCTTCGTTCCTGCGCAATGGGCAGCTTGCAGCATTACTTGCAATGCCAGTAGCATCTGCCGGGTTAGGCTGGTTATCAATCATCCTGCCGTCTGATTTACCCCTCGAATACACAATCATCGTGCCAGGCATGGCCATGCTTGTATCAATTTTATACGACGTCCGCACTGCTATCGTTGTAACACTAACATGCTCACTAGCAGTTGCTGCGTCTCGTGGTAACGACCATATCATTGCTGTAGTTCTGATTGTTGGCGGCGCTATGGCTGCTTACTCTGCCACAAACTTGCGCAGTAGAACACAGGTGTTTACGTCGATACTTGCCATCGGCGCAGGACTGGTTATTGTTACCGTTTCGCTCGAACTTGAGCGAGCAACTGCCCTGCTGCCGTTGCTGCTCAAGCTTGGAGGTGCGGGTGTGAATGCTGTTCTCTCGCCGCTTGTTGCACTTGCATTCATCGTGATCATGGAACGTACGATGAATCTTGCTACAGACTTGCGGTTGGAGGACTTCGACGACATCAATCATCCACTCATTCACGAACTCAATGAGCATGCCCCCGGCACGTATCAGCACACAATGTCGGTTGTGCATCTGAGTGAAACAGCTGCGGCTGCAATTGGTGCAAACCCGTTGCTTACGCGTGTGGGCGCACTCTACCACGACATCGGAAAGATTGAGAAGTCTGAGTATTTCATTGAGAATCAAATCGGTATAGACAACAAGCATGATAGACTACATCCCAAGAAGAGCGCAAGCATCATACGTCAGCACGTACATGGCGGCATAGCACTTGCCAAGGACAATCGCCTGCCTGATCGAATTTGGAAGTTCATTCCAATGCATCATGGTACAATGATGATAAAGCATTTCTATGCGCGGGCTCTTGAAGAGGCTCACAATGATGGCGCTACAATAGAAGAGCAAGACTTTCGGTATCCAGGGCCTAAGCCCGACTCCAAAGAAACCGCAATTGTTATGCTCGCAGATGCAGTAGAGGCGCTTTCTCGCCTAGTCGATACAAGCCAACGTCATGAAATCGAGGCAGCCATTGATCAAATCGTCATTGACCGACTTAAAGACGGTCAGCTGAGTGAAGCGCCCCTTACAATGCACGATATAGACGTGATTAAAGAGTCCTTTGTCAAAACGCTTCTTGGATCATCACATCAACGTGTACGATACATGGAAGTAAAAGAAGACACCAGCACCAGCGCTACATAATGCACTTGCCATTAGCTCTTCAAAGGGATCTCACGCAGTTTCTGCAGTACATCAGGCTAGAACGGGGCCTTTCGCCGCTTACCTTCCAAGCATACGAAAGAGATATTCAGCAATACGCTTTGTTCCTGCAATCGCGCGATATCGATGCATTTGCTAATGCTACGCTATCAGACGTACGGTACTACTTCGAAACATTGTCCAGCATTGGACTAGCCTCGAGTAGCCGCGCACGATATCTCGCTTCGATTAGGCACTTGCATAGATTTCTCATGAGCAATGGCCGGATAGATCGGGATGTAACCGAGGCCATGGAACTACCCAGATCTGGACGGCACCTGCCCGATTGTTTGTCGCCAGAGGAGATGGATTCGTTTCTCAATGCCTTCGATGATTCTATGCCAAGTATGATCCGTAATCGGGCGCTGTTCGAGACCATGTATGCATGCGGTCTGCGTGTAAGCGAGGTAATCACACTTCGACAGCGAGATGTTCTTGTTGATCTCGAGATTGTACGTGTCTTTGGTAAAGGCTCTAAGGAACGCCTTGTACCTATTGGTACGTCTGCTCTTCAATGGATAGCACGGTATCAGTCGATCGCGCGTGGCTCGTTTATTCGGACCGCTGAGACAGATGACATACTTTTTCTCAACGTTCGTGGTAAGGGGCTCTCACGCATGTCCGTCTGGAAATTCATTCAGGATGGTTGTCTGCGTGCAGGAATCGATAAGCATGTGCACCCGCATATGTTCCGACACTCCTTTGCTACGCATCTTCTTGAAGGCGGTGCAGATCTACGTGCAGTGCAAGAAATGTTGGGTCACGCAGACATCGCAACAACGCAGGTCTATACACATATTGATCGCGAGTACGTTAAAGAGGTACATACGCTGTTTCACCCACGGGCACAACAACACTGATGAAGTATCTACTTGTCCTGGGTGCCCTCATGAGTGCTCTTTGTAGCACTGCTGCTCACGTAAAGTTTGGTATCGATAATCTTATCGATACCAAGTTTGCATTGTTACAGGGCAAGCGCGTTGTGCTGGTATCGCATGCTGCTGCGCGCAGTTATCGTAACAAGTCCACACTCGAGGAGTTCCTCGGTGCAGGCAATCTCAGACTTGTACGACTTCTTACACCGGAACATGGGTTCCATGGTGTGGTGGTTGCAGGCAAGCATGTGCTCGACGATACCGTTCATGGCGTACTTGCAAAGAGTCTGTATGGGGCTCTCAGGAGACCCACGCCTGATCTACTCAGTGGTGCAGATGTTGTGGTAATTGATATGCAGGATATCGGCGTTCGGTCCTATACCTACATGAGTACAATGATCGAGGTAATGGATGCCTGTGCCGAGTATGGCATTGCATGTATGGTTCTCGACAGACCCAATCCGCTCGGTGGCATTGTTGTGGATGGGAATCTCTTGCAACGAGACGTTGCGTCGTTCATCGGACGTGTGCCGGTTCCGTATGTCCATGGCATGACACTCGGCGAGATCGCTACCATGGCAAATGAACTGCAGTGGTTATCACAAAAATATACTGCAGCAGGTAAACGCTGTGCTCTTACTGTGGTGCGATGTAAACGATGGACGCGCGACATGATGTGGGAAGACCTTGATCGCCCTTGGTATCCGACAAGTCCAAACATGCCAAGTGTTGCTGCCGTGCGCGGCTATGCCATTACGGGTCTTATTGGAGAGATTGGAGCCTGCAGTATTGGCATGGGTACAACAAGCCCCTTTCAATATATCGGAGCTCCTAACCTGGTACATGATTCAACGTTTATTCGTCAGATGCAAGAATCGGGAGTTCACGTCGTAGCGTGTATGTTCTCTCCGCAACATGGCAAGTATGCTGGTCTTCCCTGCACTGGCTATTACGTGCAGCCCAGCCGCTCTTGGAAACCCTATATGGCGGCAATGCATGCGCTGTGGTATGTCCGCGGAATTCATCCCGAGGCATTTCCCGATACATTAGCATCTGCAGCACATGGAAAGATGTTCATCAAGGCATCTGGCACGTCGCTTATCCTCGCAGAATTAGTCAGCCATGAAAACAAAACAAAACTCATGGGTCTTTCGTCAGAAGGCCTAGCGGAGTTTGTCGAGCTCAGAAAAAAGTATCTGCTGTATTGAGCAGCGATCACACGTTTCTAGAGTGAATCGAGGTTCTCAAGCAGGTGTGCGGCTCGTTGTGCAATGCCCAGACGCTCTGTTGCGCTTAGCTTGTGCAAGTTCTTTGCCATGAGAGCTGTTCGCGGATTGGCCGCAAGGTTCGTTTCATGTTGCTCTATGAAGTTCCAAAAGAGGGTTGTGAACGGGCACGCGTTCTCACCTGTGCGCAGCGTGGGATCGTAGCAGCATCCGGCACAATAGTTACTTTGTCGATGAATGTATGCGCCGCTAGATACGTAAGGTTTGCTGGTAAAACGACTTCCGCAGGCATGAAGTGCCATTCCCACAGTGTTTGGTAGCTCTACCCATTCAATAGCATCTACATAGATCGCAAGAAACCAGTCGCTTACCTGCTGAGGCGAAAGTTCTGCGAGCGTCGAAAAATTTCCGATAACCATAAGCCGCTGTATGTGATGCGCATAGCCCAGAGATAGTGTCTGCTTCAGACTATCACGCAGGCAGGACATATTCGTTTTGCCCGTCCAAAACCATGAAGGCAATGTGCGCAGATGACCAAAGTGGTTTGCCTGCTTCATACCGGGCATATCAAGCCAGTACACACCACGAATGAACTCTCGCCACCCAAGTATCTGCCTGATAAATCCTTCTGCAGCTTCAAGTGGCACCTGCCCCTTGCGATAGGATTCTTCTGCAGCGGCGATTACCTCTCGCGGATCTAATAGATGAAGATTAAGTGCTGCCGACAGAAGTGAATGCCAGCCTACAGGCGTATCTGTCCACATAGCATCTTGAAAGGTTCCAAAATGCACCAGCCGCTGATCAATAAATCGATGCAATGCTTCGAGAGCTTGCTCTCGGATTACAGGCCAACGAAAGTGTTCAAGAAGGCCAGGATGCTCGGGAAAATGCTCTTCAACGAGTTCGAATACTTCTCTCGTAATAGTATCGGGCTCAAACCCTGCTGGCTCCGGAATAGCACCCGGCCCGGTGCGCTTGGGGTAGGCGCTTCGATTGTCTACGTCGTAGTTCCATTGTCCACCAATTGGCTCGCTGCCTTCCATCAGAACATTGAAATTACGGCGCATCATGCGGTAGAAGAACTCCATTCGAAGCTCCCTCTTGCCATGTGCCCACTGCTCAAACTCACGATTGCTGCACATGAAGTGAGCATCGTCGCATACCTGCAGGGCAATACCTTCATGTTCGCATACTGCTGCAATCTCTTGCTGCATTCGCCACTCACCTGCCTCAACCAACCGCAATGCTTGGGGATGATTGCGGCGTAGTGCGTCGCCCAGACGCGCCCCAAGTGATGGTTCAGACGTAGCGTTAAGCTGAACGTACTCTATCGGCCACCCACGCGCAGCCACGTCCTTCGCGAAATGCCGCATGGCCGACAGAAACAGAGCTATTCGCGCCTTGTGAGACCAAACCGCAGTAGACTCTCCCGGCGCTTCAATCATCAATACCATGTCTACAGCAGCATCGAATCCGTCAAACGCAGGACTAGAAAAGCTTAGTTGGTCGCCAAGTACCAAGATTAAGTGACGCATTAATGCCCGCAATCAGTAAATGGAAATTGGCAATTGGTACGAGGGACGGGGTACGGGGGTAATTGGTAATTGGTAATTAGTAATTAGTAATTAGCAATTAGTAATTGGTAATTAGTACCCTGTACTGCGCAAGATCTTAGCCAGCCTCACAACGCCAACACCAAGGCCTACGCGTCGAGTTAGAGGGTCTACCCCCTCGTAGAACACGTGATCGTTGCGCACAACCATACCAGTGGAACCACCACCATCGAGGTTGAGTGCGTTATAGCATCCAAGCTTCGACATGATGTCTGCCATTTGCTGCAGATTTGCTCCAGCAGTGCCATTTTCTGATCTATCAGGTGGCACCGCTACGATATAAATCTTTTTACCGTCTTGACTAGACCCAATGGCAGTTCGTGCTAGGGAGTAGTGCACAAATCGCGTAGCTGTGCTACCTTCTGCGCGCGCCTGACTATTTGCAATGCCATTCTGAACAAGCCGAGGGGTGCCACAAATTGCATTCATGAACTTCGTCTGCTTCATGACATTTGTTTCGTACTTCAGCTGTATGGTGTCGCGCACTTTGGGCCAACTCCCTGCCAAGGTTGCCCTCGGTATGGAGATTACAGCACCGCGCAAGGGCATGTTTACTGCACCTGTATCTACGCCGAGTACCTCACATGCAATCGCGGTGTTGATTGATGGTGTGCGCAAATAACGGACTCGAATTTTCACCATCGGATACTCTATAGCACGCTTACGCTGCGCGTTGGCAATCTCGTTGCGAAGCATCTCTTGTGTTAGCTCCATCTCTGTTGAATCATTTACGTCAACAGATGAGTCTCGGACGGCTTCTTCAAAGGCCTTTTCAAGTTGCTTCTGGCTGAGGAATGGTACAACATTGCCACCGAACACATTATAGACAACAATGCCGTTGCCTTGTCTGTCATTAACACTTTCGACCTTGTACTTTTTCTTGCCGATGGTTACAGAACCTGATAGTGAGAATGTGTCGATGGTCATTTGACTACGCACGTCAAACAAAGCGCTAGACCAGCTACTCCATCGTGAAAGCTGCACAACCTCTCCATCTATCACGCAAAGACCATTCATAAGATTGGTTACAGCTCTCCAAAAGTTACCGTTTACCAGTCCGTAGAGCACGTGATTTGTTTTCGAGTCGAACCGTTGCGACATGTCCTTGAGCCGCTCCAGCCCAGTTGCATGATCCTCGCCCTTAACCAGACGAATTGCATTCCCAGGATACGAGCGGTCACATTCGAGAACATTCGCTATGATTGGCCGCCTGCCATTGGATTGGTATTGGTAGTAAACAATCCCGGAATCCAGCTTTAGCTCTTTGAGCACTGATAGCCCCGTTACCCGAAAACTGCTTACGTTGCCGGCCGCTGAGGACCTACCTCTACGCGATTTTTTTGACTGACGTCCCTTGGATTTAGACTTCCTTTTCTTCGATGAGCGGCTCTGGGTGGTCTTGGCTTTCTTTCGCCCACCTTTTTTTTGTCGTGCGGCGGATGCAGTCTCAACTCCCGAGGCTAGGAGCCCCAAAAGAATGCCTACGGTTAGGCACATACGTAGCGTACGCAGTATCAGATTACGATATTTCGTCATAAACCGAGAAGTTAGTACCAAGATCTAAAGTGAAAAACCGTAGTTATGCACACGAACCTCTGCGCCTTATGCCTGGTGTGGGACTCGACGCAGCAGATCGTAGTTTCGCAACATGAACAACGACGTTTTACGCTCCGAAATCAGTTTGGGCGTTGCTCTCGTAACCCTGCATCGCCCCGACAAACTCAATGCACTCAATGGCGACCTTCTAGAGGCCCTAGAATTCACATTTTTGTCCATACAACGCGACGAAACTGTGCGCGCCGTGGTTGTTACTGGAAGCGGGCCTAGGGCATTTGCTGCAGGCGCAGATATTGCCGATCTGCATTCTCAGAATGCTCACAGTGGCCGAATCTTTGCCGAGCGAGGTCAGCGTGTTTTCTCGCTTATCGAACGTCTCGGTATTCCTGTGATCGCTGCCGTGAATGGATTCGCGCTTGGCGGCGGCTGCGAGCTGGCCATGGCCTGTCACATGCGATTCGCAGCCGACACAGCTCGATTTGGTCAGCCAGAAATCAACCTTGGTATCATTCCCGGTTACGGTGGCACCCAGCGACTACCTCGACTTGTTGGCATGGCAAAAGCCATAGAGGTGATATTATCCGGCGAGATGCTCGATGCTGTCGAGGCACACAGACTTGGGCTTGTGAACAGAATCTACCCACACGCCGAGCTGCTCGATCGTACCTTGGAATTCGCCAGATCTCTTGCCGCGAAAGCGCCACTTGCGCTACGGGCTTGTTTGGAAGCAACACAGATAGCTGCAGATACCTCTGAACTGGAGGGATTGCATGCCGAAGCATCCATCTTTGGTAAGACCTGCGGAACAAACGACTTTAAAGAAGGAACGCAGGCATTCCTTGAAAAGCGTCCCGCTACATTTGCCGGCAGATAAACGCATCTATGATTTCCGTGTTGTACAACCTGTTGGCCCTGCCGCTTATCCGCATCGGGCTTTGGGTTGGCAGGTTGCGCTCTGAGAAGCTCAGATTGCGCTCTGAAGTTGAGAGTAAGGGGCTCTTTGGTCTCGAAAAACCTGTCGGCAGCAAACGAGTGCTGTTCCATGCCGCATCGATGGGAGAGCTCGAGCAAGTTCTGCCGATCATGAACAACCTACACCAGATGGTGCCCGAGCTCAACATTGTCTTATCATGCGGTTCGCCATCAGGGTACAATCATGCACTCAAGCAATCATTCATAGACGCTGTTGCCTACCTACCACTCGACACAAAGCGCAACGCTCAGAACTTTGTTGATTGGATAAAGCCCGATATCGTGGTTATCAACCGTTACGATGTTTGGCCGAACTTTATGCATGCACTCGCGGCTCGATGTCCTGCATTACTGATAAATGCAACGTTCCCCTCGGTTGCTGCAAGCCCCTTGCTTCGCTCATGGGTGCATAGTTTTTATAGCGTGTTTACAGAGGTTATTGCAGTAACTCCATCCGATGCCGATCGGCTCTCTGTGCTCTGTGGACGTAACGTTGCATATCTGCCTGATACACGTATTGATCGTGTTCTTGAACGAACACGACACATTGAGTCGTCTATTGAAGCGCTGCGCAGAACCGACTGCACCACGATAGTCTGTGGCAGCACGTGGCAAGAGGATGAAGATCTGCTTGTCGAGGTTGTCAGGATTAATCCAATCCCGGGAATGCGACTTATCATCGTTCCTCATGAACCAACAGAGAGTGCGCTGCAACGAATTGAAGCATTGATATCGTGTACGCGATTATCCAAGTATGGCGCACACAATCAGGGGCATATCCTTGTTGATTCAATAGGCAAGCTTGTTTCGTTGTATTCCCTTGCAGACGCTGCATACGTAGGTGGTGGGTTTGGCGCGGGTGTACATAGTACAACAGAGCCCGCAGCGTTTGGTCTTGCAATAGCATGCGGACCGCACATTGAACGATCACGTGATGCAATTGCGCTGCAGGATGCTGGTATACTAACCATAACCAACAAGCCATATCAGCTTCTGATGTGGCTACGCAATGTAGCGTGCTTGCCGCACGAGCAGGCAAATGTTCGCTCGGCAGCAGACGACTATTTCAGGAGCCGCTCGGGTTCGTCGCAGTGTTATGCCGATACGATTGCATCATACATTACCGATAGATCGTAACGTTCTGCGTCCGTAATCCACTGGATGATCGCATCACAACAATGTACGAGCCGTTGGGCCATGTGCTCGAATCAACATGGAGTCTGGTCTTACCAAATGACACCGATTCATCTGCCCAAACTTTACCCTGTGCATCAACTACAACCACCTGACATGGTTCAGAGGGCTGCACATCTATCGCAACCACGTCCCGCGCTGGATTAGGCCGCACAAATGTTCCTGTCTGTTGCACATCATGCACATGAGATGGGGTTGGAGGCGTAAGCCGCAGCACACATTGCTTGCCGTCATCAATTGAAACATAGACGCAGCCACTATTATCGACAGCTAAACCAACTGGACGCGCCCATCGTGTTGCGACATTGCTCGTGTCGCGAATAAACCCGGTACAGAAGTCTTCAACTTCATTGGCTATGGTATCGGCATCGTTATCAAAACGCAGAAAGACAATCTTTGCTCCACTTGGTGGCGTTCGATTCCAAGAGCCTCTCATTGCCATGAAGGCCCCATTGGCATACTCGCTGCGAACACCGTCTTCTGTAAAGACAAGTCCCATCGGGGCACAGTGTGCATCCACAAGAGCCGCAGGTGGTTGCATGCGCTCCATGTTAGCACTATCCTGTTTTGTAAAAGGCTTAAGATCCTGATAATCTCCTGTAAGCGGAAACCAGTTACGAAAATGGTAACCAACAGGATAGCCATAGAAGCCCCCTTCTCGAATGATGTCTACCCATTCTGGTGGCAGATTGTTACCTTGATTATCGCTACCGTTGTTGTTAGCCCATAAGCGACCAGTACGAGGGTGCAGCGTCATACCAACGGCATTGCGCGTACCAGAGGCAAACACACGCCTCCCGGAACCATCATAATTGTATTCTTCTAGTACTGCACGATCGGATTCTCGATCTGCATTTCCTCTGCTACCAACACTTACATATAACTTCATGCGAATTGTATCGATCACCAACGTTCTCGTTCTGTGATTGCCCCCTGTTTGATTGGCCTGAGAGCCCTTGTCTATCACGGTCAGTCGCTGATCGTAGACGTGCGAAGAAGTATCCGACCTCCAGAGCTTTATAACACCAGCCTCCTGACACACAAACATCGTATCGCGCCAAAAGCGAACATCGTGCCCTAGAGAAAACCCACGTGCCGCAACGATCACCGTGTCGGCTACGCCATCTCTGTTTTCATCAGGCAAGGCAAGAATGTTGTTGCCATTCATGTTTGCCACAAACAGTGTTGACTTGGGTCCCCAAGACATAAACCGTGGTTTGTTCAATGCGCTACCCGCAGCAAAGACGCTTGCCGTCCAGCCGTCTGGCACTCGAACAAAATGCAATGCCTTATCAAGTGCAATAGCCACGTATTTCGGAGGCACCGTAATCTCAACTTGACGCAAGATCCGATCGCTTTTAGGTGTCCATGGAATCGTTCCTACTTGTGCAATAGCGCGAGAAGCTAACGCCACAACGAGAACACATTGAATGAGGGGACTTATAATCATACCGGCAATCTATGAAGTCTTCTGAAAAAGAAAACTCCCTCGCCTGCACATGCAGGCGAGGGAGTTTGAATATCTACCCTACATTCTAGCTCTTACTTAAGAATCGTTACCGATTGTGGCTCGCTTGTGTACGGACCTGCAACTACCTGATAGTAGTATGTGCCGTTAGGAAGCGAAGTAAGATCTGCTGTGAGTTCGTATTCACCGCTCTCGAGACGCTCATCAAGGAGCACCGCTACCTGCTCGCCCATTGCATTGAAGAGCACGATGCGTGCCTGACCTGCAATACCGACAGAGTAGTTGATAACACCGTTGTTTACGACCGGATTAGGACGGATCGGACGTACACCAGAGATGGCTGTACCGAATTCTGCAAGACGACGTACGTTAGCACAAGGCAACGTAACTGTGATCTTGCCAGGAATATCGCGGAACAACGTGTAGTCTAGACGCTCACCAGAACGGTTGTGATCTACCCAATATGTGTAGAGACCGATTGGTGTTGTGTATACACCAGCCTTTGTAGGCAAGAATGCATCAAAGCGAATCTTGAACGCTGGCAGGTTATTGCTGTTTGTAAGACGTGTCTTCACAGCACGTGTGTCAGCAAAGTCGATCTCAAGATTGTTAAGAGCATCTGACTGAGCACCGTTACGTGAAACGTTTACTACCGTCCAACCTTCCATCTGTGTGCCAGTTGTAATGATGTCACCGGCATTGAGACGTGGCTTTACAATACGTGGATCGTAGTTCATACGTACGCGCAATTCTGTCATATCTGTTCTCTTGCCATCAAACACTTGGTCAAGAGACTGTGGCGTTGCCTCAAGTTCAACAGCAACATCAACGTACTTACCAGGATTTACTTGGTATGTCTCGGCAATCTTGTTTGTTGTTTCGAGGTATAGACCATTACCAGAAACTGTCGCTATTTGCTCTTTCTTTGTGATCTCATCAATCACGCGAACTTGAGCTGAGTACACATCGTTGCGACGTGTCAAGCTGTTAGCTGTGGCCTTTGGTGTACCAAGCTCTGTTTGACCTGCTACAACCTTCGTTACTTGCTGAGGTGTAAAGCGTACATTGATTGTACCCTTCTGGCCTGGTGCAACATCAATGAAATAGGCACCAGTTACTGCATCTGGCAGAACCGTGAAAGCTGACTGATCTGGACCTTCAACGATATCGCTGAAGCTATAGCGACGTGTGATGTTTTCTGTATGCTGTACGGCTACTGTCAGAACCTTGTCGTTAAAGACATACTGATCTGCGTCAGAACCTACTGCTGTGAACTCACCACCCATAACACGCGCTGAGATCTTGTACTCAGGCACGTATGTAGCTTGACCATTTGTTCCAACGTTTGTTTCGATAACATATGGCGAGCTAAATGTGCCCGATGATTGTGGATCGAAACGAACCTGGAGTTCTACAGGCTGCTCACCTGGCTTGATACGCCATGGGCTTTGCGGTGTTGGCGCATTGAGAAGTTCAAACTTCGTATTTGCATCAGTAATACGAATGTTTGTGATGACTACATCATATGTACCGTTTGCATTGCCCGATGTTGGGTTCGATTGATCATCCTTGCTGATGTTAGCAATTGGAATCGAGAGCACCTGAGCATTGTCGCCAAGGTTAAACGTTCCAGGGAAGTCGAGATCTGCACCCTTCACATGTGGCTGCCAACCTGTACCGTTGAGCTTTTCTACAAGCTCCGGCACTTCCTTCGAGTTCGTTGGGAATACCAACTCAGCTTCGTAATCATTGCGCTCTGCAGCACGATTTGCCAGTTCAGTTGGAACGAAAGCAACAGTGATTGAGCGTGATTCATCAGCACCGCCACCGACAAGCTGGACTGGGAATGTGCCAACTGTTCCGGTGTTCACAACGCGGAAGTTAGCAGCATCCTTGCCACGAATGATTGGTGCGCTGAATGTGATTGTCTGCTTGCCATAGTTGTAGAACTTGACTGACTGCGTGTACTCCTTGATGTTTTGCGCAGCTTGAACGTTATCAAGAACGCGCTCTACCCATGGTGCTACAACAGCATCAAGATCGATCGTTACGCCAGAACCCTTGAGCACTGCAACTGAGTCTACTTCTTTTGCGTTTGAGTAGAATGGCACATCAACGCGGTGGTTGCTTGTGGCATCACCCTTCGGGCTGTACGTTACGTTAAACTCGTAAGCGCCGTTTGCAGGAACTGTAAGTGGAAACGCAGAGGTAAGGGGCTTGCCATCCGTTGTTGTTGGATTGAAGAAGTTACCAGTACCATCAAGCAGATTTTGCTGATATCCTGTAACAACAAGCTCGACCTTGCTACCGTTGAGAATCTTGACACGACGTTCTACGCCTGGTGAACTTGCTGGTACTGTACCCCAGTCAACATCAGATACGTAGATCTGTGGCTCTTCGCCACGAACACGAAGTTCTACGGTCTTTTGATCGTAGCACTCAAGTTCACAGATTACTGTGTCTACTACCAATGGTGCTGTCTGGATGGTAGCTGTTACCGTGAAATCACGTGACTCGCTAGGACCAAGTGTAACAGGGCCTTCTGGGCTTACCTGGAACACTTGAGCATTCGCCATAACGCGAAGCCTCTTGATTGTTACCGGACGATCTGTCTTCTCATTCTTGATTGTGATCGTCTTGCTGTTCGGCGTGTTATAGGCAAGTGTTCCGAAATCAACACGTGAAGGCGACCAGCTGATCTTGTCCGCGATGTATGTGTATGTCTTCTCAACATACTTACCTGAACGTGTAACAACACGAACAACAGCGCTAGCATCCTTTGTCTTGTCTTCCGCCTTAAGTGTGAAGTTTACTTCTTGGTCGCCGCTGCTGAAGTTTTCGTCAATTTCGAGTGTGTAGTTGTTCAGATCTTCTGGATACACTGCAAAAATCGAACCGCATGATGACTTCTCAGGAAGGATCGTGCCCTTTGCCTTTACGTCACCGCAGACAAGCTCTTCGTTAACAACCAAAGAATCGTCACAAGGGATTGTCATGTCGACGCTAACAGGCGTACCATAAGCACGACCTTGCTGCAGACCGTCGAGTGAGCCGTAGTTCCATGCTGCCCAGCGGACAGACTTGTCTGTAGACTCAACGAAGTGGTCGCCAGTTCCGATCGGCGTGCGGATGAACGCATATTCTGTACCAGCAAGCAGACGCATAGCGCCGCCAAAGGCTGATGTTAGAGCACGACCATCGATCTTGATCTTTCCAATTTCTGATGCCTTGAAGACGATGTTAAAGAAGTTGTCCATTCCCTCTGGAGAGTGGAACACACCGTATTCAACCCAACGATCACATGAAGGTACGTACTGAAGCATAGGCATGCCCGACTCAACTGTTGGGTGGCCTTCTGTGCCTTCGCCATCTTTTGAATCACGGGCACCAGGAGGAAGAACCTTAGCATATGACTTGCCGTATTGTCCCATAAGGATCGGCTTGGATGATTCCCAGTACACAGCAAAGTCGCGAGATACGATACGTGTCTCGCCCTTACGCATTGCCCATTCGTTCTTGAGTCCGTCGCCGCCTTGGCGCATAGACTTAACAACCGTGTTGTCTTCGAGGGCGACTACGCGGATAACATCACCACGGTCGTCTTCGATACCGATTTCAGCACCTGCAGCACCAGCCCCTTGGTTACGGAGCGGCGTATACATACATGGTACCGTAACGAACTTCGTGCCAGCCAGTTCAATCGGAAGCATAGCATCGTGTACGTTGCTGCGCACAAAGTGTGCTTCAGCAGCGAACATACCTGTTGGCGGCAGAACGTCTGGGTAACGCAGGATGCCGCACTTTACGTGTCCCGAGATAACAGCGATTGGCTTGTTAGCGCGGATCCATGAACCTGAAAGGTCTGTTTCCCATTCCTTATTCTTGTTCTCGTCGATCTTCGCCTTGATCAGGTATGTTTCGCCCTTCTCAAGTGTGATCGTCTGTGTAGCACCCTTGCGAACTGATGGGCACTCGAAACCACCCTCAGTATCGAATTTTGGCGTGTAGGAGAGAACCGTGTTGTCTTTGTCTGCAATCACGAGGATCTGTGACGGACGGTTTTTGTAACCTGACCCTGATGTACCGTAACGGTCTTGGTACATATTCATCGAGTAATAGTTCTTACCCCAACCCTCTACTGGGAGGTGGCGGGCCAGTTCGCCGTTACCCATCCATGCTTGGTATGTAGACACCGAAATTGGCTTTGTTGATGTAACCATGATGCCATATCCCTTGCGCGACTCTGACTCTTGGTTCATGTAGCCAATCGGAATTGGAATGCGCAATACCTTGTTCGCTTCGACAGTGTACTCCTTGTCGATGCGCGCTGCATCGTTGATGGCAGCTGGTGTTTGAACGCGAACCTTTGCTTTCGACTTCGAAGAGATGAACAGCTGCATAGGCTGTGGCATCGGCTTTTCCGTCGCGCTGGGCTGTACCTGAGGGAAGCCTACTAAATAGCGGCGACCTTCAGAGAGAACCATCGTACCACGCGATTCTGTTGTCTTTTGCGCCAACAGGCCGCCACCACTTGCTAGCACGAGCAACACTGCCACGGCAACAAGTTTTAGAGTGGAACCAAGTCTCATGGACTTACTCCTGAGTGGGTGAGAAAGTAAATAGTATTATTACAACGTCAGAACTGTCGAACTTGACCCGGAAAGTTATGAAATTCCGCCCTACTTGACAATACTGTTAAATACGTATGGCACGTATGGCGAAATGTATACCATTCCCGACACCCTCTACAACACCAATACGTTGTAAAAGTTACAGGGCTCTGCGTCTAAAGGCTATTTTTTGTATGTAGTTACGGCAATACTTATCCACAGGAATCTCTGCAGGAAGGAGTAAAAACACCAGGATGATGCCGGCCAAAACATCCACAACGTAGTGATAACGCAGGTAGACTGTGGAGACTATAAGGCTGCCCCCTATCACAGCAAAGACATATCTGAATCTGCTGCGGAACCGAAATGCTAGAAATATATTGACCAAGGTTAGCATAGTATGGCCACTGGGCATGCAGTCTCTGTTCACGACGTCGATGGGATGCAATGCCCCAGCGGTGATCCCGCCCCCGGCATTCACGATGGCCCGCAGCGGTTCGGTAAGACAAAGGCTCGGCAAATCCAAAGCCGTCGAGGCAAAGTCGTGAACTGTGAAACGTGGTCCAACAGCGGGCAAAGCAAAGTAGGCGATGTAGGAGAGGTAGAACACAAACGACATTTTGCGAGCAAACATCTTGAGTCGTTCGATGTCGTTGTTATACCACAGCTCAATGGCGTGCGTAACCGGAAGCACATAGAACAGGAAATAACATATCTGTAGGTACTCGGTAAGGGCTGGAAATGCAAGTTTGCCAAGCCACACCGTTGGATCGCAACCAAATATCCATCGATCTGCCTCCACCAACCAGTTGTCGTAATCATACGGATGAACTAGACGGACGAAATAGTGCGTCTGGTCGTACATGAGGTATACCACAGGTATTACATAGAAATATCTAATGAGTGTAAAGAGGCGAAACTCTGTCAAATGCGATAAAAGAACAGAACTTGCAATCACGACAACGATGAGGAGGTTCTCTAGAAGCAATGTGGCAGCCATCGGTATGTGATTGTAGAACACGATAGCCAGGATACTATACGCGGCCAGTATAGCCAACGTGTAGATGTCCGCCGAATACAGAGTGCTTCGGATCAGTTGCTGCCAATCAGGGGGCTGGCTGTGCGCAGATGGGTTTGCCATACGGGAGGAGATCAGTTACCAACGATACCAAAATACAAGTGAGCCAATTCCTCCGGACGCAGTTCCTCGGCGCGTGCGTGCGTGAGGTCTACGCCCGAACGAACCGCTCGTACGTCCTGTGAGTACTTGTGCGCCCACGAAGCTAGCGAGTTCGACATCACTTTCCGCCGTTGAGAGAAAGCCGCGCGTACAAACTCCATAAATCGATCAGCAGGCAGTCCCATAGGAAGCTGCTCCCTGAGGACAAATGAGACCACAGAGGAAGTCACTTCAGGACGTGGGAAAAACGATCCAGGTTGAACATGAAAACAGATCTTTGCTTCGCTGTACAGCCAAGTAGCAACCGATAAGATCCCATAGTCTTTCGCTCCTGGAGATGCCACACACCTCTTTGCAACCTCCCGTTGCATCATAAAGACTACACGCTCGACATCCTCATGCTGCGCAAAAGCCCAAAACAGCAATTCGCTGGTAATCGAATACGGAATGTTGCCTATGATCTTCCGGTACTCTCTGGATGAATCTTCAAATACGCGCTTAGCCTGCGACCGCAGTGCGTCTCCCACAGCACATTCAAATCTCATTGTTCTACTCCATGATTCAGAGGCAAGATATTCAGGCGCTCGCGGATCAAGGTCCATAGCGTACACACGTCTTGCCAGTGAATCCAATAAATGTTTCGTGAGTGCCCCTTTACCAGGGCCAACCTCGAAGATGCAATCATGTTCTGCAATCGATAGCTGTGCAGCAATGTTGCGCGCGATACTAACGTCTGTGAGAAAATTCTGGCTGAATTGCCGCTTGGGTGCAAACTTTGTCATCGTTTCTTGTGCGTTGTAAACCAATCTACAAGCGTAGTCCACGTTGTTGTCAAATCGTCTGATATTACCCGTGTATCAGAGACAACCGACATGAAATTTGTGTCGCCTTCCCAACGTGGCACAATGTGTGCATGAACATGCCCAGGAACGCCAGCACCAGCTGCCGTGCCGAGGTTCATACCAACATTACAACCTTGCGGTGTAAACACATCATCAATCGCAGTAACGGAACGTCTGAGCAATTCCATCATGTCTGCATACTCCTCGGAACGCAAGTCTGCAAGCGATGCAACGTGTCTCCGGGGGCAGACCATGATGTGTCCCGAGGCATAGGGATAACGGTTGAGCATGACAAAACTATGCTCGGTTGTAGCCAGTACAAGGCACGTTTGATCAGGACCCACGTGTGTGGCAGCAGTGCACAGGAAACACGAATCAGCGCTCCTGGCATCATCAGTTCTCTGCACGTAGCTCTTTCTCCATGGGGCCCATAACTGCTTCATAGCAATCCCTATACATGCTTCTCAAAATCTCTACATAAAAAATGCCCGCACGAGGCGGGCATTGTTAGTAACGTTCTATTCCGGGAACACCAAGCGAATTACAGCGCGAAACGGATATCGACTCCAAGCTGCAGTGCGTTGATACGCAAGTTGTCGTTTTTGCTCAGCTCTGTGATGGCAAAGTTGTAATACATACAAGGCACGACAAGCACTTTACCAACCGGGATTTCATACTGTAAGCCAGCCTTGACGCCCAAGCGTGTGCCCGACCATGCATTATCGCCCGTGCTCAAAGACTCTACAGCCTTGTTATTGCCACTTGCTGCGGGTGGATTCCACTCCTGGTGAGCAACAACCCGCTCGGTACCGAATTCATTGAAGAGCTTGACTTGGTCATCGAACATTGCGCCTTCGTTGTTCTTAAAATCAGAAAACTGCGCATTGTTTGGCTGGATGATTTGTAGACGCTGCGTACGGCTGGCGCCAAGCACCATGCCAAAGGTTGGTCCAACGACGACTCCCAAATTGGAATTGAACAGGTTGAGTTTGTAGACAACCTCAAAATCCAACGTGTTGTACGTGATTTGTGCTGTATGCTGCACCTCCGAGAAGATCACATCACCGTTGTTGTCCAGTGATGGAAGCTTGTCTCCAGGCTGGGTGTATGAGCCCGGTATGGAATTGTACAAAACGCGGGCAATGATCGACGACTTGGAGTCACGAGGATTACCAAGGAGATACTCGAACGACATTCCTACGAAGAAACCGTTGTCTGTTCCTTGCTCAAACGTCGGACACAGCGCGTCGTCGGCAATCGAGCGGAAGCTCGAGGAGTGTAGCGAACGGTTGTACCCAAACACTGGACCAACATACACACGCGGTGCTCTTCTCGCAGGTTGCAGTGGCGTAGCACGTGCACCAATTTCTTGCTGTGCATACACAGTCGATGTTGCAAGCAAGAATGCCGCACAAAAAGCGTAACCAATTCTCCTCATAGTCTGTGCCCTAGTTGACGATGATGATCTTCCTATCCAAAACTTGCTCGCCACGATGAATTACGAGCGCGTACACTCCCCTTGACCATCGTGAACATGAAAAATTACAATGCTGGATGCCCTTTTGCAACGTCAATCTTTCAAAGACGCAAAATTGTTCTCCAGATAGCGTTTCGATTGTTACCGAAACAGCCAGCTCATCGTTAGAAGTAACCTCGATTACAGCTTCGTCCTGAAAGGGATGTTTCAAGGGGCGCACCGCAACTCTTGGAAGCACACCGAGTGCGATTTCACGAATGCGTGATCCGCATGGAACCGTAGTAATATCAACAGGTTGCGATACAACATCATCGATACACGGTGTCGTGCGCATAACTGCTGAGCTCGTGAAGGAACTATCATTTTTCCACAGCACCGTGCCAGGCAATCGCAGCAAAAGCTCCCATGGAGCAGTCAGAGAGTCTGTAATCTCAACTGAAACGTCGCTATCGGACTGTTTGAGAGCAAAACGAATAGGCCGGCGGGTTTCTTGTCCGGCTTCCCTGACCACGAAAGCAGACGACAAGCCCTGATCTACAGAAAACCGTGTTTTGGGAATCACCACAGCAAGCTCTATTGGGTTGAGCAATTCAACCCGATCCGGCACTGCGCAGGAAATCAGCAGCTCGTGTTGTCCAGTTTCGAGCTGCACCATGCGCGAATTCGGTATCGTGTCCCACCCGTGCGAGAGCTCCGCTTCTGGCTTAACAACTGCTACAATTTTTTCAATGGTATAGACATTGCCAGCAGAATCCACTACATGTAGCTCTAGCCTGCATGCACGATCAGGTGATGTGCTCACCCGCACCGTATAGCTCTGCTGTTGCGCTGGTAACAGCCTGAGAGAATCTTTCTCGGTCACGAGAATGCTGGTGTCCTTGCCATCTACAACCGCATAAACGATGCGTATTGGTGCATCGGCAGTTCCCGAATTAGCAAGGACAATGCGCGCAGCACTGGGCACGCATCGCGTTATTGGACCGTCGATCGCGATATCGAACTGAAGCTCCGCGCTATCTTTTGGGATGCCTTCGCCAATGATGTAGAAGGTGTCGCGCGCAGGGATATCGATGGCTGCGTTGTGCATGACTTCCAATGCACACGTGTGCATGCCTGGTCTCTGTGGCGTAAACCGTATGCTATCGATTATCTCCGAAACCACATTTTCTGATGCTAGCCCCAAAAATCCTGCCGGTAGACGAAAGGCACTCTGATCGGGACCAAGAACACGGACGCTATCTATGATAAGCGGGGCATTGCTCGCGCCCCCTGGCGAAATCAGCGTTGCCAGTGTGTCTCGCTGATTGCCGAGTTTGACCGTACCCATGTCGATGTCGCGGAACACTACGTCTGGCAGAACCCCAATGCCCTTGAGAATGATGTCTACCGGCTCGTGGTATCTCCAGTCTACACTCACAGCTTGCGTATCAGCAGAGCCCCCGCGAGAAACTGGCGCAAACCGCAGCGCTATGGGAATCGAGTCTGGTGCGGCTATCGAGACATTCTGAATATCCTGTTGTAACGATGCAAATGGCCCACGGAACATCGTAACACGGGCACTTGTACGCGCTCCACACGAGCCGCGGTTGATGAGATATACTGTTGTGTCGTTGAGGCTGCCCAAACGCCGCCGCCCCCAGTCAACAACAATAGACGAAATGATGGGCCGCACTCCCCTGCCACGTCCCGTCAGCAGCGCAAATCCAGCATCGCGGGAAACAACTGTATCGGTACGGGTTACAACACCGGTGTCGCCCGGTACAAAACACATTTTTACCCAGACTTGATCTCCCTGGGCCATGGTTCGGGGCAGGTAAAGTCCAGTTGTATCAATTCGCAGCCCACCAGCTAGTTGCTGGAGTTTTGCAATCGTCAAGACCACTGCCTTTGCACCCGAATTTACGATCGCCACTGGGGCACAGACAGAGTCGCCGATGCGCACGTCCCCAAAGTCTACATCGCCCCCCGTAATCATACCGCCTGCCCTGGCGGAGACCGCAATTGTGCGATATGAGCAAGGCAACTGAACCCGGATAACAGCGTTGATGGTGCTAGAATCCTGAGAAGGGGCTGCGCAAACACGGAACACCAGCGAGTCTCCGGCCACCAGCAACGTATCTACCACCGCAGGTTCAATGCTTACGCGCGAATCACCAACGATATAGACCGACGAAACACGCGTAGCCGAGGTGTCGACATTTCTTACCACAACGGTTGTACAGGCCGCCGCTGTGCCGATCCTATCGATTGTTATCGATTTAGCATAGGCAAGATTGGGCGCGTCGTAGACATACTTCCATTCTCGCCCATTACCCCTGTCGTCATATGCGTGAAGAACAATCTGACCATCTCGATAAGGATCCTGCACAACAGCCTCAAAGAGCATCACGTGCTCGGAGTCCGCCACTGGTGTAAGTGCCCATCGGTAGTTACGGGTTTGCGCAGCAACTACGTAGACATCTCGAAGCTTTGCTGTGTCTGACGAGATATCCCGAATCTCTCCGTTGATTGCGCCGCAATCAATTGAAAGCGCATACGCTGGTGGCGAGATGTCTCTTTTTCGCTGTGGTTCATAGGCAACACCGACCATGTTGGCATAGGAATCAGCAAACGACGTCCCGTACATAATTGCAGTAAACAGGCCGCTGTCGCAGGCCATCACATGAGAACCCTCTGCTAGTTCAAGCTGCACCCAATGCAGATTTGTTCCCGCAACCTTCTGAGTAAGGATTGCAGCGTCTATTGCGCGTACCGGCGTTGCGTCAACGCGCAGTGATTGCAGCGCCTCTGGCGTTGCTACGACATTCAGGAAGTAATAAAACTTTTGATCAACAACGTTGTCATTGATTTCAAGTTTTGGGAACTGAAATAACGCCGACGTCACGAACTGCTCCACAGGCGGAACAACCACCATTGCCGGATCGTAGTTAACCGGCGACGACCCCCCGCTAGGCATGCATTGGACAAGCATAAACGGGTCTTGACTTGTCCAATATGCAGGTTCACGGAACGCTGTATCAAGCCACTCACGTCCGGGTACTGACGTCCACGAAACCGTCCGGTTGAGAAACTCTATTTGGATGGTCTGATCAGGTTTAGAAGCGACAACGCGGTAGACGTCCGGCCGCTGTACCGCAGACTTCAAGAGCATTGGAGCAGTTGCATAGGATTTCCCCCATTTGTCTACCGGCGGGAGCTGCTCTACGAGGTGATCTTTCGAATTTGTGGTAAGGCTCGGGATACTCGATCGAACGTGACCCGACAAGAGCGCAACAGGCTTCGAGCTGCGAACGTACGATCCCGTTAAATCATCGGCACCATTGGCCGTGGCTTGCGCCTGCACCAAATAGCAATCACCCTTTCGCAGGGTTGTTGAAATTGCACGCTGCCTTCGCGCAGTAGGCACTGGAGTGTCAATGTTCACCACGGTGTTGTCGTCAACGGCTATTACCAAAAACTCACCAACACGCGGCAGCTGATTGAAAAACTGCGGGCCGTTATATCTATCGGTTGGTCTGTTTACGGTGCGATATGCTGTGCCCAGATGCTGTATAGGAATGGCTGTATAGCTGTCGGTAGACTGTGCTAGCGTGTTGAGCGCATATACGACGATTGGCACATCCGACGTAACAAACACAGCCTTTCGTTGTATCTGCTCGGAGGTAGATATCACATGGTCGCTGCGCAGTGTCTCAACATGAACAGTGTTAGCCCGAACAGTTCTGGTGTAGGTGCCTGCGATGGGCGAGGTAATCGTGACTGTTGCGTCAAACTGTGCAGAGATGAAGATCTGCAAGCGAGGGGGCTCGTCAATTTCGACAACTTCGTTCTGCATAAAACCGACAACGAAACTTGTTCCCTCTAGCGACGAAGACCCACGAATTGGCAGCACGCGTTCTACCTGACTCCAAAGTGTCGGGGTAAACAGCAGTGTCATGATCACCGCAATATGCCGGCCTAGCTTCATCAACGTAGCCTTTCGCATCGGTAGATATTTCCACCAGCGTGCATTATAGGTAAGTCAGCGCAGTTTTTTATCAGTACGTCAGCGTAGTTTTTTCGTGTTCGGTTGTGCCATCTGGGGCCGGTCTGTCCTCCATGAGAACCGTGGAAGGAGGAATTCGGTTTCCTTGCCCAGGACAAGTCTCTCAGGATGGTGCTCTCCTGCAATGCCCCCTAGCCAATACACATCTGATAGCTGCCCGTTTTCAAAGACAGCGCGTAGGGAGTCTGAAGCAACCTTGGCAAGCCCCTCCTGTTTCGTGCTATCGCTACGGTACGTAATGCTCTGAGCATCTCCTGCTGCGAGAATAGTCCGAAGCGTGTCTTGCGCAAATGAAAGGTTGATCACGGAACCAGCAATCTGATCGTATCGAGCAGGAATAGCATTATGAACCCGCGACATCAACAGCGCTTGGCCTGCACCAGTCATTGATTCTATTCGTTTTTCTAGAATGCTGGCCGTAATCGCCTTGGCAACAAATGCCATCGAATCAGTCCACACATATGGCTCATTGTCTAGCTGAAGCAATGCTTGACGCTCTTGATACGTAATCCTGCCAGACCTCGCACATGTAGGGCCCTTGATCAGAACTGCCGAGCCCCTTGCATCAAGTATGCGGGCACTGCCATTGGGCTCCCGACGAGAGTCTAATGTGTCTGCGCTAACAAACATCGTATCACCGCTATTGCCCCACTGCCAAAGCCGGGCGTTATTCGTGAGTGCGTACGAGCCAGTCCGGGCATCGCGCTGCGCGAGATCAGATTCGAACCACACACGATCGGACGAATCATAGCCCACAACTCGGCCCGTGGCCCGCATGGTGTCATCATCTCGGTCTACAATCATCGTGTCGGACCACATCCGCATGGAATCATCATACATGAAGACGTCTTCGAAGAACTGTGCGATATGCGTATTTGTTGAGTACACGCCACGCCTAGCTTCAATCGTCTGACCATTCTGTTCAACACGAATTCCCTTGGTAGCCGTGGCAACGTAATTAGCACCACTGTAGCGCACCTCAGGTGCATACATCGTAAGGCGTCCCTGCCGTACGACCACATTACCGAACAATTCAACCGAGTTCGCAGCAGCATTGTGGATAGCTCTATCGCAACGTCCTGTCACGTTTCCCTGCTGAAAACGCACATTACCATAAAACGTACGAGATGAGGATTCAAACTGTCCAGCACCAACAATAGAATCTGCATGTTCCAGGATAATTGGCATATCCGGACCCGCCCCTTGCTGGGCAAAGACCAAGTACGGAACAAGCATCAAAACGAATACCAGGATACAACGCATAGACTCAAATCTAACTCTCTCGGGCTATGCTACCTGTTGGATGTAACTTTGTAATCACATTTTTCGAAAGTACCGTGCGTGCACGACGTAGGACTTAAGCCAAGAGAAAAGGCAATCATAGCAGCCGTTTTGAAAAAGGGGGCAGACCCAGACGTGGTAGAAGAGCATCTCGAAGAGCTTTCGCTTCTGCTCGATACGGCTGGTGCAGATGTATGTGGACGCATTACACAGGAACGCGAGCGGCCCGATCTGTCTACCGCCTTTGGCAAGGGTAAGGTCGAAGAACTAAAAGAACTTATCGAAGTTCAATGCCCCGAGATGGTGGTGTTCGACGATGAACTTTCACCTGCACAGGTTCGAAACCTCGAGGAAGAGCTCAAAGTAAAAGTCCTCGATCGCAGCGGTGTTATTCTCGACATTTTTGCAGCCCATGCTCGTACGCTTGAGGCACGCACGCAGGTAGAGCTAGCCCAACTTGAATACCTCCTTCCGCGGCTTACGCGCATGTGGACGCACCTATCGAAACAATTCGGTGGTGTAGGAACGAAGGGTCCAGGCGAAACTCAGATAGAAACAGACAGACGCATGTACCGTGGTCGCATGCAGCGACTACGCGAGAAGTTGTTAGAAATTGACAAGCAACGTATCGTTCAACGCAAGGGCAGATCGGGCCTGCCACGATTTGCCTTGGTTGGGTATACCAATGCCGGGAAGTCCTCATTGCTTAAGGTGCTTACGCGTGCTGATGTGTACATCCAGGACCAGCTGTTTGCAACACTCGACACCACTGTGCGCGGGTTTGCATTACCTAGCGGACAGCGCGCACTTATCTCTGATACGGTAGGTTTTATTCGTAAGCTGCCAACGCAGCTCGTAGCCTCGTTTCGATCAACATTGTCCGAAACTCTCGAGGCCGATGTTATTCTGCATGTTGTTGATATCGCCAATCCTCATTACCGCGACCATATTGCCGTTGTAGAAGAGACACTTGAAAAACTCGGCGCATCCTCCACTCCAACAATTTTGGTCTTCAACAAAATCGACGCTATCAAAGATCAGCATCTCCTGCACGACGCAGAGGCAGAAAATCCAGGCTGTGTGTTTGTTAGCGCGCATCGTGGCTTAAACCTGCTAAAGCTTCTCGAGACCATGCAGGCAGCATATGAAGAAGCGTCAATAGTTCGTATGCTTCACGTTCCGTACGAGAGCATGCAGAAACTCGCCAAGCTTTACGCAGAAGTTGAGATTCTGAACCGTGAAGATCTCGAAACAGGGGTTGAGCTCTCGGTGCGCATTGCGGGCCATAAACTCGAGGCATTTACTGCCAGATACTCGCAGTATATTGCCGGCCCAAGCAGTTACTCAGATCATTCATAGGAACTATCATGGCTGCACTTTGGATACTCATACTAATTGTTGCAACGTATTTGCTGACAATTTCCATCGTTGTCATTGGACAGGAAATTCATCTCATCGCTGGCATTATCATGTTTGCTGCAGCTATGTATGGTGCCTACCGGTTGTTTCAATCGCATCTTACACGACTGTAGTAAACTGGCGTGCTGCGCAGACTCACCATCGAATCATTTGCTTTAGTCGAGCACGTAGAGTTAGAGTTCGATAAGGGGCTCACTGTGCTCCTTGGTGAAACCGGGGCAGGCAAGTCGATTATTATTGATGCTCTTTCGATGGCACTTGGCGAGCGTGCCTCGGCCGATATAGTGCGCAAAGGCAGCAAGAAGGCAATTGTCGAGGCCAGTTTTGTGAATGTTTCGGCCTCAGTTGATGAGATCCTCACTGCAAACGGCCTCCATTGGGAGTACGATGAGCTTGTTGTACGTAGAGAGATTACATCGTCTGGCACTTCGCGTTGTTTCGTTAACGACACACCAACCCAACTGCCTATTGTGCGTGAATTGGCTGCGTTCATGATTGATTTTCATGGGCAGCACGATACACATGGACTGCTCGCACCAAAGTCTCACCGAGATATGCTAGACCGTTCAACCGCCTCGTCGCAAGACCTGCGTCTGGCAATGCGCAGCGCATGGGAAGCACTTCGCGCAGCAGAGACCGAGCTTGAGCATCTGCGCATGCGCGCTCGCGACGCAGATGCCGACAGAGCCCGGCTTATATTCTTGCGTGACGAAGTTCAGTCGGTAAATCCGGAACTGCACGAAGATGAGAGTGTTTCGCAGGAACTTCGACGGGTCGAATCACAAGAACAAATCGTGACCGCCGCCATGCGCGTGCGTGATGCATTGTATGCCGGTGAACCCTCTGCATATGATCTGCTTCGCGAGTCGAAAGACCTACTCCACGAGCTCGCGAGCTTTGACCCCTCGCTCGAGAACACGATAGCTGATCTTGATACGGCATTGATTATCTGCAAGGAACTTGCTGGAACAATTGCGCCACTAGCAGATACCGATACGACAAGTCCAGAACGAATAGAGCAACTTCGACAAAGACTTGCGCTGTTGCAGCGCCTTAACCGTAAGTACGGATCAATTGCCCAGGCTCTCGATAATCTATCCACCGTAAAGGCGGAGTTGGACACGCTTGAGAACCTCGAGGATGCAATTATCCAAGCAGAGACCGCAGTTGCGCAAGCTCATGCAAAGGCCGGAGCCATCGCGAAGGACCTACACAAACTTCGCAAGAAGCATGCCGCACCGCTGTCTGCATCTATACAGGAGGGCTTGCGCGACATGGGTATGCCGTCTACAACCTTTGAAATTTCAATCAGCGATCAGGCCATGAGCCCTACAGGAACAGATGCCGTAGAGTTCAATTTCAGTAGTAATCCTGGAGAGCCCCCTCGTCAGCTTTCGAAAGTAGCCTCCGGCGGCGAGCTCTCGCGTCTGATGCTGGCAATGAAGCGTGCCCTGAGCACGTCTTCTTCGTTTGGTACGATGGTGTTCGATGAGATCGATACAGGAATTAGCGGCAGGATTGCTCGCGTTGTTGGCGAGGTTATGAAAGCGATCTCAGTGCAGCAGCAGATTGTATGCATTACGCATTTGCCTCAGATCGCCTCGCTGGCAGACCAGTTTGTGAAGGTAACAAAGTCTGCAAGTACGGATTCAACATCTGTTAAAGCCGCTATTATCAACTCCGATGAAGCATTGGTCGAGGTGGCCAAGTTGTTAAGTGGCGATGCAGTATCAGATGTTTCGCTCACAGGAGCACGCGAGTTGATGAATGTTCGGCATCGTATCGGTACCAAGTAGATATCAAGACATGCGCGATGATTGACCCGTCACACATACCCTACAATCGCAGATCGCTTTCTCAAGCAGAGCTTGAGGAGCGCATCCAGACATATGGCGACCAGATTCATATCAATAGGATTATCGACGCATACGATATGGCGCGGTCTGTGCACGCCAGCCAGGTAAGAAACGACAATACACCGTTCTTTGACCATACTGCTAGAACCGTCCGCATCATCATGGACGAACTTGGTCTCTACGATACCGACCTGATTACCGCCGCATTCCTTCACGACGTGCTCGAAGATTCGTCGAACATCACCCGCGATGTACTTGAGTACAACTTTGGGTCGTACGTGGCGTACGTGGTTGAAACCCTTACTAAGGACCTTGCTAAAGCAAAGACCGACCCCGACAACATAGACCTGCAGTACGTTTCGAGGCTTAAGAAGTCGAGTCACGACTGCATTCTCATTAAACTGGCAGCTCGTTTGGATAATGTGCGTTGCATCACGTTCAATCTCAAACGCAACCCCGTTGTTTACCTCGCAAATACATTAGAACGATATTTACCAATCGCCGACGCCTCAAATAATCCGCGCCTTCACACTCTCGCAGCGATGATCCGCCAAGAGGCCAATACATTACTAGGATGATTCAACAAGAACTCGTAGAACTGCAGATTCATGCAGAGCGAGCAGCACGTCTAGCTGGCGCTATTCTTGCCGATGGATTCGGCAAGCCCCTTGAAACAAGGTCAAAAGTTGGAATGCACAATCTTGTTACCCAATCCGATCTACAGGCCGAGCAGGCAATCGTAACATCTTTGCGTGCAGTTACACCAAACGCAACAATCATGGCTGAGGAATCTGGGCTAGACTACGGCAGTGATAGTCTGATGTGGGTGATCGACCCACTTGATGGCACAGTGAATTTTGCCCACGGCATTCCGATGTTCTGCGTTTCCATAGCGGCTGTGCAACATGGACAAATCATCGTTGGCGTGATCTACAATCCGCTGTTGGATGAGATGTTTTCGGCAACTCTAGGCGGCGGAGCCACACGCAATGGACAACCGATTAGCGTTACCCAAACGACGTCATTACACGAGTCTATCCTTGTTACAGGCTTCCCCTACAATGTAGCTGAGAATCCCCTTGGATGTATTGAACAGTTCAGTAACATCATACGCCGTGGATTACCTGTTCGTAGACTTGGCAGCGCTGCACTTGATCTGGCATATATTGCTGCCGGCAGGTTTGACGGTTTCTGGGAGGCCGTGCTGCAACCATGGGACATGGCGGCCGGCGTGCGTATCGTAGAAGAAGCAGGTGGCAGAGTTACCCATTATGGCAACCAGCCGTTCACATTGTCAATGAACAGCATCATAGCCACGAACGGACATATCCACAATGAACTTTCCCAAGCGCTAGAACTTTGAGCACCTTGTTTATACATATGAGTGGCGCAGGCAATCGCTTTCTTGTGGCTGATGCGCGAAGCGACAACACGCCGTGGACACCTGATCATGTGCGCAATGTTATCGCCGAAAACCCGCGGCGCGATAATGATCCGATTGAAGGCCTTCTGCTTCTACGCTCCTGTTCTATTGATTCCGTGATTGCAGACTTTTATAATCCAGATGGGTCGCATGGAATGATGTGTGGCAATGGGGCTCGCTGCATTGCCAAGTTCGCATGTGATCAGGGCCAAGAACAATGCAAGGATATCAAGCTTACGATCAATGGTATGCTGTTTCACTGCTCGGTTGTCAATGAGGAAAGCGTTTGCATCACATTCCCACCGCCGAGTGCTATCCGACATTATCCGGTTGGAACCCTCGAAGGAATAACCGTTGATACCTGGTACGTGAATGTTGGCACAGACCATGTGGTCATTGGCAGCCCCCTAGATGCAGAGCGGCCCGACGTAGTCCGTTTGCGCCACCATACGGCATTTCTGCGTGGCACAAACGTGAACATGGTAGACCAACAGACACCAGTACACATTGCTACGTTTGAGCGTGGTGTAGAATCGGTAACGGGAGCATGTGGAACAGGTGCACTAAGTTGCGCTGTGGTAGCATGGACGAACAACCCAGCAACCGTAGACTACACGTTTGTACCACCGAGTGGACGCACGTTGACTGTGCACTTGGAAGTTGTAAACACAGAAATTGTTGGCATGACATTAACTGGAGATGCGCGATATGACAATATCTGAGTACGTAGAATCAATCTTTCCATGGATGATTGAAACCCGCCGTCACATCCATCAGCATCCAGAGTTGTCGTTTCAAGAGCATGAAACCTGCGCGTTTATCTGCGATCAACTCAAAACCATGGGCATTGAACACCATGTTGTTGCCTCTACTGGTGTGGTAGCACACGTTGGTTCGGGAGACCGTTGTGTTGCTCTGCGGGCCGACATCGATGCACTGCCTATACATGAAGAGACTGGTCTTGAGTATGCCTCCAAACGTGATGGTGTGATGCATGCGTGCGGACATGACACCCACACAACGATGTTGCTTGCAGCAGCAAAAGTTTTGAAACACCATGAGGCCGAACTTCGTGGAGTAGTTAAGCTGATTTTTCAGCCCGGTGAGGAAAAGACCCCCGGCGGTGCAAGCATCATGATCGCAGAGGGTACACTAACGAACCCAACACCAGAGATGATATTTGGTCAGCACATTTATCCAGACGCCCCCTGCGGTCAGGTACAATTCGTTGCCGGCCCCACCATGGCATCATGTGATGAATTGTTCTGGACAATCACCGGATACGGGGCTCATGCCGCTCAACCGCACAAGGGTAAAGATCCCATCCTCGCAGCAGCCGGCCTTGTGCAACACCTACAGTCCCTCGTTACAAAACATCGCAATCCTCTAGTACCTGGGCTCTTGAATGTTACGAGCATCCATGGTGGTACTGCCACGAACATTGTTCCAGAAGTAGTTGAGATGAAGGGTACTCTGCGCTCGTTTGATAATCAGTGGCGCGAGTTTGCCTGGACATTTCTTGAAGAACAAACCAAGGCCGTTTGCGCACTACATGGATGTGTTGGCGAAATCAACATCGTGAAAGGCTATCCGCCTTTGATCAATGACCAAAAGGCTGTTGACTTTGCACGGTCCGTAGCATCGGAAGTTGTTGGAGCTGATTCAATCGCAGACTTTGAGCCAAAGATGTGGGCTGAAGACTTTGCGTACTACTCGCAAGTAATGCCGGGCTGTTTTTGGATGCTTGGCGGACGTCCCGATGGCCAGCACACGATGCCTGGTCTTCATAATGCGAAGTTCGCTCCCGATGAACGAGCAATGCTAACAGGTGCTGCACTCCTAGCCGAAACTGCACTACGGCATCTGCGCGCCTAGTGAGAATTGTGGGTCATGTTCTCTCCAACGCCGGGTGAACGCAACGTAAACAATGTTGTCTCTGGTGGAATGCCAATTCGCATAGGGGGCCCCACTGTACCGATACCCCTGTTTACATACAACTGTTGTTCGCCGTTGGTATAGAGTCCAGACCACTGCTTGTATACCAGTTGCGCTGGCGACCATTCAAGTCCTAATGCTTGAATCCCAAACTGTCCGCCGTGTGTGTGCCCACTCAACATCACGTTCACGCGCCGTTTTGGCACTACCTCTTTATCCCAAAACGTTGGATCGTGAGCCAAGAGGATTACAGGCTCATCATCGAACACGCCATCGAGGGCAGTATCCAAACGTGCATAGGACTGACGAAATCCCGTGTTGTCTGTGCCGGCAAGAACAAGTGCCGAGCCGGCTTCACGAATCTTGATATGCTGATTGATCAGCAGGTTCGTACCCAATTCACGTATGGTAGCTACCAATCGATCATGCTCTTCCTGAGTGTTGTAGTGATCATGATTGCCAAGTGATGCTACAACTCCGTATGGGGCTTTCAGCTTTGCATATTCACGTGCAATAACGGCCATCTCCTGTGAACGTTGGTTAACAAAATCTCCGGTAATGGCTATCAGGTCGGGCTTGAGCGACTCAAGAATGTAACGCACCTCTTGAAATGGTGTATGATCCGGAAACGAACCTGCATGTATGTCGGATAACTGAGCAATCCGCATACCATCAAACACACGTGGCAGACCAGGTATTGACAGCTCAACGTTGCTCACGTGGAAGTCATACAGCGTGCTCCACATACCCCTTCCCACCATCAGATATGGCACTGCAGATATGCCCCAGGCCGCTGTTCCAATAAACTCCCGTCGAGAAGCTAATGGCGCAGCCGAAACGATATCCGCAGCTGGCTCAGTGTTGTTATCATGCATCTGCTTGCCACGCCGGCGTAGCATATCAACAATCCAGCGAAGCCCCTTGTAAAGATCACGTGGGAACAAGACAAGTGCGATGCCTACCTTTGGTAGATACCATAATGTTACAAACCCGAAGAGGTTGGCATCCAAACCATCAAGTCGAAAGATATGCCTCCTCAGCATTACGTACCAGAAGAGGCAGAACATGATACCAGCTATACCCCATAAGGCCCGGTACCATAATGGGTGAAGTTGGCGTCGCTGAACATGCTGCATCCAACGACGCAAAACGTAGATATCTAGCAATAGAAATATCAGCCCAAGAAACGTGCTGAACAGGAGAATATTCGGTTGGAGGCTCATCCCTACAGGGGTTGTTTGATCTCGAGAAAAAGTGCATTTGCCTCGGCGATCACAACATCTGGGTTGCTTGAGAGCCGAACTTCTCCTCTGACGAATTGCTTGCGCCCTTGTTGCGATTCTATCCAACTGCGCAGCTCGTACTCCACACCAAGCTTCATGGGTTTGCGAAAGTTTACCAGCAACTGTGCTGTTGGAGCTTTAATGCCTTTGGCACTGAGTGATTTTCCCATCACTTCATCGAGCAGGAGGGAAACAAATCCACCATGCGTTGTACCCATGGCACCCTGCATACGCTCATCCGGTGTAATCCAACTTCGGACAACGCCATTGTTGCGCCATCGAAAGAACGAAAGTCGGAGCGACCACGGATTGGCCTGACCACAGCCAACACAACGGTTTTCTGGCTTTGGGCGCAGAATTTGCAGCTCCTCATGAATAGCCAGCGGCTCTAAGGGCACGATCTGTCCGGTATTCGGAATCCGATACCCGTAGAATGGACCCCAGGGCTGGATTTGTCTGGCTATGTCAACTGCTGCCTGTGGCGCAATTCTGCCATAGTTGCCAACAGGAGCAGCATGGTAGAGAACACCATCTTCTGAGTAGGCAAGCTTTTCTGGCTCGAAGTGCACGGACAACGAATGGCCATACATGAGCCGCTGACCAACGATGTTGGAAAACACAATAGGCGTATCCTGCGGACGCAGATAGTTCATTTCATCTCCGCAGCGGCAGACAAACCTAAACTCTGGATAATCAGGATTGGCGTTGGTAGCTAAGCGGCGAAAGAAAAAGTCGAGAAACCACGGATCATCTTGAACAACACCGTCAAGTGTTAGCGTGCCTCGCTCATCAAGATCGTAGTAATAGTCCCGCATCACATACGCTCAGGTGTCCCAACTCCCAGGAGTAACAGTCCATTGCGCATTGCCCGACGAGTTACATCTGCCAACAGCAGCCGAGCGCTCTCAAGGGGCTCTTCTGCTCCCAATATTCTGCAATCGTGATAGAAGTTGTGATAGGCTCCTGCAAGATCGCGCAAGTACTCAGCAATAGTATGCGGTTCAAGGTTTTCGCAGGAACGCTCAACATTGGCCTTCATGCGCGAAAGCAGACTGATAAGTTCGATCTCTTTTGGGTGTACGAGGCACGAGAGGTCTGCATCGGCATTGAGGGCAACACCGCGCTCTTGAGCTTTGCGCAGGATTGAGCAAACACGAGCGTGCGCGTACTGCAGGTAGAAGACAGGATTTTTGTCACCCTCTTCTTTGGCTAAACCAAGGTCGAACTCGAGATGCGTACCAACGGCCCTCATGATGAAGAAAAACCGCACAACATCTGCACCAACTTCGTCTCTAAGCTCATCGAGTGTAAAGGACTTACCGTTTCGCTTTGAGAACTTTACTACTTCTCCGTTTTCAACAAATGTTACCATTTGATGGATCACAACACGCACACGATCTGTATCAAATCCGAGCGCACGAACGCCAGCTAACACATCTGGAACTGTAGCTATGTGATCGGCTCCGAAGATATCGACAACAACATCGTACCCACGCTGAAGTTTGTCGCGGTGGTATGCCATATCTGGCAAGCGGTAGGTTGCCTCGCCCGTAGACTTGACAATAACCTTGTCCTGCTGGTTACCAAGCTGTGTAAGTGCAAACCATGTTGCTCCGTCTTTTTCATACACAAGCCCCTTCGATCGGAGCTCTTCAACAGTTGATGCTACTTTGCCATCGCCATATAACGAGTCCTCGTTGAAATACACATCATGTTGAATGTTCAGCGAGCCCAACGTCTTTTTGATAGCTTCAAAACACCACCGTTCCCCATGTTTGCGGCATACGGTACATGCTTCATCCTCGGTCATCTGCCCTATCTCGCTGGCATGCACCTCGGCAACGATATCTGCAATGGTGTGAATGTACTCGCCATGGTAGCCATCTTCGGGGAAGGGATAGTCTGGATTGCCGATTCGATGCTGGACGCGAGCATAGATACTCTCTCCAAGCTTATTCATCTGATTACCGGCATTATTGAAGTAGTACTCACGCGTTACCTGATAGCCATTCCAGGCAAAGAGGTTCGCTACCGTATCCCCTACGGCGCAATTTCTGCCATGTCCGGCATGAAGGGGACCTGTAGGATTAGCACTTACATATTCAACATTTACTGTTTTACCCCGGCCCACCTGCGAGCGGCCAATATCATCAGCCATGCCGTGCAGGTCTCTGAGCATCTGGTGATAGACAGCATCTGTAAAGGTAATGTTGATGAAGCCAGGACCGGCAATCTCAACATGTTGCACCAAGTCTGATGATGGCAGTGCTGCAAGCAGTTCTTCGGCGAATGCGCGTGGTTGTTTGCCAAGCCCCTTTGCGAGCATCATGGCAATGTTCGTAGCTAAATGTCCGTGGCTACCCTGACGCGGAACACTGAACTGTATGGCGCTGCAATATTCAACGCCGAGCTTCTCAAGCGCAGTCAGAAACTGAGGCTCGATGTATTGCTGCATCATACTTCAGGCACCTTTTTCGAGGTTTTTGGGACAGCTTTTGTAGCACCAGAATCTGTGAGCGTCATCGCTGGGGCGTCGCCCCATAGTCGCTCCAACTTGTAAAACTCGCGCGCATCGGGAAGCATCAAGTGAACTACCACATCGAAGTAATCAAGGATAACCCATGCACTTTCGCCTTTTCGTTCTAATCTGGGGAAGCCAAATCCCATATGCTTCAGAGTAACTTCAATGCTATCTGCAATGGCGCGAAGCTGGGCATCTGAGTCCACAGTAGCGATTACAAAACAATCTGCCGGAGATGTCTCGATTCCCGATAAATCCAGGATCAAGATTTCATGAGCGAGCTTTTCCTGTGCTAAACGCGCGCAAAGAACTGCCCTACCCTTTGTGCTCCTCGGTTTTGTCAATGCCACTGCGTCACCTACCAATAAGAAAAATCAATTGTAAAAAACACCCTACTCGGCAAAAGCCGACAGTTTGTCGATATCCCCTCCGAGCACCACAGATGCCCGTAGAAAGCGCATCGAGTCTATACCGGACACCACTAACGAGTCGGCAATCCCTATTGCAGCAGCAACTTTGAGAGCAGAATACTTATCCCCAAGCCGATCGATTACCGTGCTGCGACGGGGTCTGTCTGGTGAGGTCGAGATCTCAACCACGTCGAATCCCCGCTTTCTGTAGAAGTCTAACGCCCGTTTACCAGCCCCTTGGCGTCCGCTAGCATTAACGACTTCAATCTGTATTGCACTCTTGGGATCGTCTTCGTTTGTCAGTGCCGAAATGGGTGGATGGGTGATCCTCCAGCCCACTGAGACGAGCATTCCGATCACAACAAGCACTATCACAGAGACCGCAATCCAGCCTATCAGCTTGCGAAAACGTTGCCACAACTCTGTTAGGCGGGTATTCATGCGGAAAGGGCGGGATTCGAACCCGCGGTACCGTTACCGGTACACACGCTTTCCAGGCGTGCCAATTCAACCACTCTTGCACCTTTCCGAAGCGGCAAATATACGCTCATTTGCGTAACCAACTTCCGACTGCGCGGTTTACTCTTTTACAGGAAAAATGGTACCTTTGCTCCTTGCCCTAAATAGCTTTACTCACAACCTACTAGACCATTGTTTGCATGAAGCGTCGATCGTTCATACAGTCGGTATCCACGGCAATTGCCCTCGGCGGCATTGGCAGTGGCGTTGCACGCTCTGAAGCCAGCACTGTGCTTGAGTTGGCCAGTGAAGCTCCATCGCTGCAGCAACCGCTGGCAAGAGTGCTGCCAAGGGGCCTTCGTCCTGGCTCGACGATCGGAATCGTTTGTCCGGCAAGCGGCACCAATGTTGAAGATATCAGAGAATTCGCAGACCTCTGCAGGCAATGGGATATCAAGGTGAAGTTCGGAAAGAACATCGCAAAGCGAACCGGCTACCTATCTGCTCCTGACAGCGAGCGTGCCTCGGAATTCATGGGCTTTATTGAAGACCCAGAGGTTGACGCAGTAGTATGTGCGCGCGGTGGATATGGCGTTATGCGCATTCTTCCAATGCTTGACTTTACGGCGATCAGACAAGCCGGAAAGATCATCATGGGGTTCAGCGATATTACGGCTCTCCTGATAGCTGTGCATCAATTGAGCGGCGTGGTTACGTTCCATGGTCCGGTTGCTTCGTCTACCTTTGATGACTTTACAGTTAAGAGCCTACGCGAGACGGTACTGGCAGACCCCAACCTTGGACCCTCTGCCTTTTCCAATAGCAAGCTTACAACGATCGCACCTGGCACAGCCCAGGGTACATTAACTGGCGGTAACCTCGCATTGGTGGTTAGCACACTTGGCACGAAGTACGAAATTGATACCACAGATTCGATTTTGTTTTTAGAAGAGATCAATGAAGAGCCATTCCGTGTAGACCGCATGCTAACGCAACTCTGGCTTGCTGGCAAACTGCAGTCGTGCAAGGGTATCGCGCTTGGAAACTTCCGGGATTGTGAAGCCCGCGGAACCTCGATATCCCCAGTTTCGTTCACCCTAGAGCAGGTATTTGAGCAGCGATTGTCGTCGTTGGGTATCCCGGTTGTTTACGGGCTCCCCATCGGGCATGTGCGTAGCAAGCTTACAATGCCACTTGGCGTTCAAGCCGAACTTGATGCATCTGCCAAGACAATGAAGATTCTCGAACCTGCCATTATCTAATGCGCCAAGTCTCCAGAACATGAATTCAAATCTCCATCTTACTGTTCAAGGAACGATCATGCAAACGTATCGCATGACCATTACCATACTTGCTTCCATAGTACTCTCTACTGTGGGCGCATGGGCACAGTCAATTAACGTCTACGGAATTAACACTTCCGCATTTCCAAAGGTAACTGCGGACTATGTTGCCTTCGATGTATCGGGCAACCCCATTACCGACTTGCGTGCTGCGGACTTCCGCGTGCAGGAGACAATGCAAGGTGGTGCGCCGTTGGATGTAACAGCCAGCGTTACGCATGATTGTAAAGAGCAAGACCCCGAGGCAAGCATCCTGCTGATTCTCGATGTATCGACCTCCATGGATCAGGTTGTTCCTGGCGGCAACAAAAAACGCATCGAGTACGCAAAGGACGCCCTCAAGGCATTTGTTGGCAAGGTAAAGTTTACGGGCAATACGCGTGTTGCACTGGTAACCTTTGCTGGAGCTTACAAGCTTATTGTTGACTGGACAGATAATCCACAGCCAGTTATCGACTCGCTGAATAAGATTAAGAATCCAGTTGGTGCAACCAACTACGTGCTGCCCTTCGAGAGCAACCAGGGCTTTAACATTTACGACATGTTCCAAAAGCGTCCGTCGAACATTCCTCGGTTCGCCATCTTCCTCACAGACGGACACCCGTCGCCAGATATCAACGACGCCTCTTCAACCAAGAGTGAAACAAAGTTTGTAAACGACAACGTTGCCAAGATGAATGGCATGGGCATTCGTTTCTTCAACGTTACGATTCTTGAGCCAACAACACACTGGACTCTTGAAGCGCTATCAAAGGGTACAGGGGGCAAATCCATCGTAACAAGTGAAGAACGCCTTGTAGAGATTTATGGATTCCTTGCGCTTGAAACGCAGATCAAAAAGGTTTGCCAGATAAGCTGGATCTCGCCCTATTCATGCAACACCCAAGGACAAAACCGTACAGCTACGATTGCAATGATACGCGGCGCTAACCCAACTGCTACGGTAAGCTACGTTACGCCAGCGTCCAGTGTGGCCCGCGTGGATGTTAGCGACCCAGTGCTGTTCTGCGGAGACCCCTCTCCGAATCAGTCATTCTTTGCAAACGTTACACTAACTGCGCAGGGCACAGCGTTTTCTGCAAGCAACTTTACGATTACTCCGTCCACGTACTTCAAAGTCGTAGACTGGAACTACCCACAGAACCAGACAACATTTGCCCCCTTCAGCTTAACATCGGGCAACAAGCGCGTTTTGCGCATTCAATTCACGCAGGGTCCATCACAAGCTTTCCGTCAGGCACAATTGACCTTCGCTGGTGGTCCGTGTGCACCAAGCATTACTCTTGTTGGCGGCACAGGCATCATTCTGCTGCAGTCTCCTGTTGGTGGAGAGTTAACCTCGACATGCGACACCGTTACAATTAAGTGGGCTGGTGTGCTGCCAACGCAGCCAGTGAAGATCGAATACACGCCAGATGGCGGCACGAATTGGAATGTTATCAGCGCGGATGCTACGGGTCTGCAATACAAGTGGCTTCCTCCGGCTGCCGGAACCAATTACCGAGTGCGCGTAAGTGTAAGCCCGATTGCACAATATGTGTGGGCAAAGCAGCTAGGCGGTGCCGGTCAAGATTCAGCTACATCTGTTGCTGTTACGCCGTCAGGCCTCAAGGTTTTTGCAACAGGATACTACGATGGCGCTACAAAGTTTGGTCCCGTTACCCAGCCGAGCGCCTCTAGCAACATCGATGGTTATTTCGTTGAGTTCGACTCTGATGGCAACATTACAACGCCTACAAAGGTGATGCTGCTAACTGGCACAGCATCAAACGAAGAGAAGATTATCGGCTGCCTTACAGACCGAAATGGCAATTACTATGTTGCCGGTTACTTCTCAAGTCCTGCCTCAACGTTTGGTCCGTTCCCGCTAACTCGTGGTGCGCGTGACACGCGCAACATGTTCATTTTCAAGTTCGACTCAACTGGCGCTCTTGCATGGAACATTGTCTCGAAGGGAACACCAACGCAAAGCAGCCATGCAAATGCACTCGACTTCGGACTACGATACGATGTTACCGGCAACCCCGAAGTGGTTGTCTATGGTAAGTTCCAACGCTACATCGAACTTGGCGTAAATCGATCAGGCATTGTTGAAAAGTCTAATGTTTACAACAACGCCAATGATCGCGACTACTATGTGATCTTTGACATCGCTGGCTATCCTCGATTTAGTCTCGGCGTGCCTCCGGCGGGCTTCACGATGAAGTCGAAGCGTGTTACCGATGCCCTCGGATTCACATATGAAACAGACCACTACAAGGGGCCAAAGACATTTACACCGCCACCAATCACATTGCCGAATGCGGGTGGTACAGATGTTTATGTTTTCAAGAACGGGGCTTCTCCAGCATCTGCAGACCAAAGCAAGTCTAGTTTCTCTGTTAAAGCGCCAACTCTGTCGGTTACACTAGCTAAAGGCACATTCCCACAGACACCTCAGGGAGACACAAGTCAGAATGTGTTCGCCGGCATACTTAAGAACACTGGAGACTTTGATGTAACGATTCGCTCGGCTAAGATTGTTGGAGCACATGCAAATGACTTCAAGCTCATCAGTACACTTGTTGGGCAGCGTCTTGCAGCTGGCAAGTCGTTGAGCATCGAGATGATGTTTATCCCTACTGGAATCGGCATGCGCACTGCGCTTCTCGAAGTTGTTGGCGATTGCAATGCGCAAGCACAGCTTCCTCTCGAGGGCGACGCAGCAGCTCCATGCGTATGGGAACGTCAACTAACAGTAGACCTCGGCAAGGTGCCGCTAAGCCAGCCGCGTCCGTTCACCGTGACGTGCGTGCTCAAGAACACAGGACCGCTCAGCCTCGCTGGAGATATGCGTGTAGTCTCGGCTTCTCCTGAGATTGTTGTGAAGAACACGGGCAAGTTCGTTCTTACGCCAGGACAGTGCTTTGATGTACAAATCGATGTAACGGCCGCAGCAGCGGGCGCAAAGACTGCCGTTATCAATTTTGGTTTGCCGGCTGAATGCGGCGATGCAGCCTCGACAATCAAGGTTGAGATTGTAGAACCCCGAGTTATTATCGATAGTATCGACCTGGGGCGCGTGCGCCTGCTTACACCTACAAATGGCACAATCACTATTTCGAATCTTAACACTGAAGAAGCAGAGGTAACTTCAATTGCTGTTGTAGATCCAACAAATCCGCACTTCGTCTTTACCGTCCCTGCTACGCCACAGAAGCTGGCGCCGGGAGCCACATTGAAGATACCGGTGGTCTTTACTCCGCAAACACGCGGGCCGTTAAGTGCCACTGTTCGTGCAATTATCAAGGGCAAGGAGTCATCGCCATTGATTGGCCAGGTAATGGGCGTTGGATTCCTCCCAGCTATCGCTGCGGTTGGCTATACGTATACACCTTGGACAGTTAACACGCAGTCGCCTGATGTGAACGGTAAGGTTGTTATCCGCAATACGGACTCCGACAATGCACTCACTATCAATGATGTTGCCTTCATAACAAACGATCCATCATTTGCCTGGACCAATCCACTGCCAACATTCCCAATCGTATTGCAACCGGGGGCTGCTCCGCTTGAGCTTCCGATCACCTTTACCCCGCAGACGGTTGGCAACAATGTTGTGAATGTCAAGATTACACATGATGCAAAACCGGGACCAGGACCAGTGCCACCATACACCGACACAGTTGTTGTAGTGCAGGGTATTGGCAAGGACCAATCTTCGATTAATCCAGTTGTGTTCCCGAAGACGCTAACATGTGCAACACGTGTGGATTCGTTTACAATCGAGAACCCAAGCTTTATCTATGATCTGAATTGTCAGCCCCCTGTTGTAACTGGTGATGTAGCAGCTATTACGCTCAGTCAGCAGACGGGCTTTACACTCAAGCCGGGCGAAAAGAAAGTCATCACCGTTACCTTCCAACCACAGGTTGTTGGTCCGTATGCTGCGCAAGTTGCTATTGCCAACGATCAGAATCTGAAGCTGAACGTAACAATCTCTGGAGAAGGCATCACAACGTCTGTCAAGTTTGCGTTCGGCCAAACTCCTACTGCCAGCGTTGGCCAACAGCTTTCGTTGCCTGTTGTTGTTTCATACAACGCGTCAGACTTTGCTGGCGCGCAGCCAACAACATTTAGCATGACGTTTACCCACGATGCGGAAGCTATTCGCTTCAATTCGTTTGGCGCTACGAAGATGGCTGGATGGACGTTTACTCCAACGGCAGCACCTGGCAGACTTGACGTGCTGGCTACATCGGCAGGAGCTCCGCTGTTGCAGGGTGACTTTGTTACGTCAATCTTCGATGTGTTTCTCAACGCAAATACGAAGCTGCCAGTCGACCTCAAGGTTACCACACCGCTAACCTGCCTGGTAACCTCTGGTGATGTAGCAAACGTGGAGATGAAGTTTGTTTGCTTTACTGTTGGACGTCTGGTGGACTTTAACGCAAAGACAACTGGCATCGTGCGTCCGAAGAACAACCCAGTTCAGGACTTCCTGTCGATTGACTACACAACAGGAATTCCTGCACCAACAACCATACAGATCATCAATTCGATGGGTAACGTTGTCATGGAAGCAACATCACCGCAAGCCCCTTCCGGAACATATGAGTTTACTGCAGATGTCTCAGGACTTGCCAGCGGCCTCTACTTCGTTAGACTCAACAGCGCTAACGTTGTTGCTACCACAACCTTTAACATCGTACGCTAAATACACGAATAACGTCCAACGGGCTACTGTTTCACGAGAAGCAGTAGCCCGTTCGCTATTTTTGCATGTACCGTGAATTCTTACAAACTACTGTTGCAACTTCTATGATCGATAGCATAACCACAGCCCTTGGCGCAAAAGCCGACTATTACCTCAATCATACCTGCTCAACGATAGCAAAGGATGTGATTCATGCGCCAGCCCCCGGAGTTGTGGATCGCATGTTCATGGGGACTGATCGGAACAATCGTGTACTTCGTAATCTGCAATGGATACACGACTCTGGACGTCTAGCGGGCACGGGCTATGTTTCGATACTTCCCGTGGATCAAGGTATCGAGCATAGTGCCGGTGCTTCATTTGCTAAGAATCCAGCATATTTCGATCCAAAGAATATCGTAGAGCTAGCCATCGAAGGTGGTTGCAACGCAGTTGCCTCTACATTCGGAGTCTTAAGCAATGTTGCCCGTTCGCATGCACACCGAATCCCCTTTGTTGTAAAGATTAATCACAACGAGCTGTTGACGTATCCCAACAAATTCGATCAAGTGATGTTTGGTAGAATCAAACAAGCTGCCGACATGGGGGCTGCTGCCGTTGGTGCCACAATCTATTTTGGCTCGCCCGAGAGTACGCGTCAGATCGTAGACGTAGCCGATGCGTTTGCTCAAGCCCATGAATTGGGGTTAGCAACGATTCTATGGTGCTATCTGCGCAATCCAGCATTTACGTCTGATAAGGATTACCACGTTTCTGCCGATCTGACGGGTCAGGCCAATCACTTGGGAGTGACCATCAATGCAGACATGATTAAGCAGAAGCTTCCAGAGAACAACGGAGGCTTTGAAGCCTTGAACACGGGGGGCTCAAGTTATGGCAAGCTTGATAAGCGCATGTATGCAGAACTCTCTTCTGATCATCCGATAGACCTCTGTAGGTACCAAGTTGCCAACTGTTACATGGGGCGCATCGGGCTTATCAACTCAGGTGGTCCTTCTGGTCAAAACGATATGGCAGTGGCTATCACTACTGCCGTTATCAACAAGCGTGGCGGTGGTATGGGGCTGATTTCTGGCCGCAAGGCATTCCAACGCCCCATGAACGAAGGCGTCAAATTGCTGAATGCCATCCAAGACGTGTATCTCTGCCAAGAGGTCAGCGTCGCCTAATGCAAAACCAGCAACAGCAGACGTCAATTGGGCAGCTGCGAAGGTTACTCCCCTACATTCAGCGCTATAGGCTGCGGCTTGCACTGGGCCTGGCCTTTGTTACTGTCTCGAACATCTGCTCTACTACCGTGCCCCGTGTGGTTGGGCAAACGATTGATACATTATCAGCTAAGCTTGCTACAACGGAACCTATCGAATGGCTGATCGCAAAGATCTTACTGCTAACCATAGGCAGCGGTTTTTTTATGTTCCTTACACGGCGCACGATCATTGTTATGTCGCGTCTGATCGAAGAAGATCTGCGAAATGATTTTGTGGCAGCCATCGCTGGGCAGCCACAACAATTCTATCACGACAGATCAACGGGTTCTCTGATTGCCCACTTCTCGAACGACATCAGTTCGATACGGGAATTTATTGGCCCAGCCATCATGTATTCGGCCAACACGGTTACAACATTCGTTTTTGCACTGTCGTGGATGGTATACTTGAATTTGCCGTTAACCCTGGCTATTCTGATACCAGTGCCCCTTGTTGCGACACTTACCTACAAGCTTGGCAAACGCATACATCAGAAGTATCGCATCGTGCAGGAGCAGTACGAGCACATTACCACGCAAGCACAGGAGCTAGCTTCTGGCATCCGCGTTGTGCGCGCCTATGTGCGCGGCGAACATGAGTCGGAGCGCTTCAACGAGCTAAGCAAGGAGTATTACCATAAAAACATGGGGCTTGCACGCGTACAGTCTCTGATGATGCCCGGTATGACGGTCCTTTTTAACCTTAGCTATGTTATCGTTCTTGGCGTAGGTGGGTGGCTTGTGATCGGCAGCACGTCCAGCGCTGGGGTAGTAACAGAGAGCGCATTTACCGTTGGCAAGCTTACACAGTTCTTTATCTACCTCAACCAGCTACTCTGGCCAATAGCGGCAATTGGCTGGGTAACCAGTATGATTCAGCGAGGCGCAGCCTCAATGGGACGCCTTGGTACGATCATCGATATGCAGTCAACAATCACCGACGGCACTGTACAACAATCGAGCGTTCGTGGAGATATCAGCTTTGAGAATGTATCCTTGGCCTACGGAGATGGACCCACTGTGCTTTCAGACATTCATCTGCGTATTCCAGCGGGCACGAGTCTCGGTATTGTTGGGTCTGTGGGAAGTGGTAAGTCATCGTTGATCGGATTGTTGCCAAGGCTCTACGACGCTAGTCATGGACATGTACGTATCGATGGGATAGATGTGCGTGACTATTCCCTATCGTCCTTGCGCAGTGCCATTGCCGTTGTGCCACAGGAATCCTTTCTCTTCTCCGATACTATTCGCGAGAATATCCGACTAGGCAACCCCCAAGCCACACAAGAACGTATAGACAACGCTGCACAAGCCGCATGCTTGGACAAGGATATTGCACAGCTCCCAGAGGGTTACGATACTGTGGTCGGTGAACGGGGCGTTACATTATCTGGTGGACAAAAGCAGCGGACATCTCTGGCACGTGCAATCATCTGTGATCCATCAATCTTGATTCTGGACGACTCCCTCTCGGCCATCGATGCGAGCACAGAGGAGCACATCCTGCAAGAACTTGAATCTCTAATGCGCAACCGCACAACTCTTATCATTTCGCACAGAATTTCGACTGTTCAGCGTTGCACCAACATTGTGGTTTTGCAAGAAGGGCGTATTGTTGAACACGGGACCCACAGCGAACTCATCAATCATGGCGGCGTGTATGCCGACATGTATGAACGTCAACAACTCGAGCAAGAGCTATCATGAACGTCTACTCCTCAGTTCTCGAACTCATCGGCAAGACCCCCCTGGTAAAACTCAACACGCTAGCAGAGGGCATACAAGCATCCGTCTATCTAAAGCTTGAGTCAGCAAATCCCGGCGGCTCGGTGAAAGATCGAATTGGCATCGGCATGATCGAAGCAGCCGAGCGCGATGGAGTACTCAAGCCTGGCTCGCTGATCATAGAGCCCACATCGGGCAATACAGGTATTGGCCTTGCACTTGCTGCTAAACTCAAAGGGTATAACTGTTTGTTTGTCATGACAGACAAAGCATCTGCAGAACGCGTGAAATACGTGAAAGCCCTCGGTGCAGACGTCTTGATTGTATCGAGTGCTGCTAAAAAAGATTCACCCGAGTACTACTGCAACGTGGCCAAACGCCTAAGTGAGGAGATCCCCAATGCTGTAATGCTGAATCAGTTCGACAACCCTTCCAACCCAGCCATTCACGAACGAACGACTGGCCCAGAAGTCTGGAACGACACCGATGGAAGAGTTACGCATTTCATTGCCGGCATTGGCTCAGGAGGCACAATCACCGGTACTGCTCGCTATCTGAAACGACAGAATCCATCCGTGCAAATCATCGTTGCCGACCCTGTAGGTTCGAGCCTGAAGGCATTTAAGGAGACAGGCAAGATTGTCGAAGGACAGCCCTATCTCGTAGAAGGTGTGGGACAGGACTATGTACCAGGCAACGTAGATGTATCTCTTATCGATCAGTTCATCAGCATACCCGATAAAGAAGCATTCATGATGGCACGTGCGCTAGGACGCAAGGAAGGTATCTTCTGCGGGGGCTCTTCAGGGATGAATGTTGCGGCAGCATTGAAGGTAGCCAAGGACCTCCCCAAAGAAGCCGTCATGGTAGCAATTATTTGCGACACCGGCGAGCGCTACCTGTCCAAGCACCACTCTGATGAGTGGCTTCAGGAAAAGGACCTCTTATCAGCAGACAAGCTCACTGTGCGCGATGTTCTCTCACATAAGAAGTCTCGAGGTACGCTTCCGGCTATCGTTAGCTTGCCACCGCAGGCAACCTTGCAGGAAGCACTGTCACTAATGAGCTCGTACGAGGTTAGTGAAGTACCCGTTATCAGTGATGATGCAATTGTGGGCGTTGTTCGAGAGAACAAACTCATGGCCGCTGTTCTCGAAAATCGGGATGTGATCTCTCAGCGAGTAACGGCATACATGGACGGCGCTTGCCCCATTCTCGACTCACACGCAGACGTTCAGCACGCCATACAGCAGCTCAAAACGTCGCCGATAATCGCCGTAACGGAATTTGGACGATTGAACGGTGTACTCACACGCCATGACGTGTTGGAGTATTTGTGAGTCGAGAGTGGTGAGACGTATCTCCCAGTTACTCTGGTGCTGACCAAAGAGTCATATCAACTGAGTTCTCGCCACCATCTACGCCCAATACTTCGGCATTAATCCATCCTGCTTCATCCTTGATCAGCAGGCGCAGCACGTTTGCAACGTCTTCTGGAGTAGTCAGACGGTGTGCTGGGTTACGCATCATAGCGTTGTTCATGATTGCCTCTGCACTTGGAATCTTCGCAAGCGCTGGCGTATATGTTACACCGGCACGTATCGTGTTGGCAGTAATTCCGTAAGGGGCTAACTCCATCGCAAGCTGACGGCAATAGGATTCAAGGGCTGCTTTTGCGGCAGAAACTGCTCCATACACTGGAAGAGCCCTGCTTGATCCTGCGCTGGTAAGACCGATAATGCGTCCACCAGGTGCCATTAAACCATGGCGCACAACATCTTGTGTGTAGTAGATGATGGAGTTGGCCATCACGTCCATCGTCATCTCAAGATTCTTCTGTGAAATCGCATCATTGGTCCTTTCAGCAATAAACGGCTTGAGCGTACCAAATGCGAGAGAATGCAGCATTAGGCGGATAGTAGACCCCGGATGGGCTTGAAACTCAGCCTCAATACCCTGCATGATATCGGCTCTACGCTCTGGGTCTGCCGCATTGACGTTAAAGAACAACTGGCGCACACCAATCTGTGTGAGTTGAGCCCGAAGCTCATCTACTTGTTGCATTCCAGCAGCGCGGTCGAGATGCACACCAATGATATTAATGCCGTCTTTCGCCAGTGCGAGCGCAGCCGCTTTGCCGAAACCACTGGAGACGCCAAGAATTAATGCATAATGATTCGATGCTGCCATGATGATGCCAATTGATTAGAAATGCGCCTGCAAAATTATAGCTTTTGCTTGAGGTAGTAATAAGGTCCTTTCACAGAACCCAAAATTTGTTTGTTATCCACAGAGTAGCCTCGCTCCCAGAGAGCAATGGACTGGTCTGCGATACTGATGGAAATGTTCAAATATGAGACTCCAGCACGCCCCCCAGAGCATGCCGTGCCGTGGGTACCGCCAAAGAACGCCGATGAGTTGCGTTGAAGGTACATTTCGCAGCCCCTTTGCAGTCGGATGTCTTCTACAGAAAATTGGGCTGCCTTTTCGGGATTTTTCCAGAGCTCGGTAGCTGTTGACGCATCTTTCCAGACGAATGTCCTAACCTCGGTAAGATTTTCCTCGACGCCATGGATGTGAATCACGCGCTGCTGAAAAGGCTTGGACTGCATCTCCGGTTCGAAACGCTCTAGAACAAACCAGACACCGTCTGTTCTATCCATCCATATGCGACGTATCTCCATACGCTCGTTACGAAACGCCGTGTCTTGCTTTGCTTGCCTCTCGGTTGAATAACTACCCTCGATCCAAGACGACACTTCGTTTACGTCTTGTTCATCGATCAACCACAGAAAACTGTTAGCCCAAGAACCAACCGTTGCTAGCAAGAAGCCAACTACTACTATCAATCGAATCATTACTGTAACCGTCGTTCTAGTTCATCGTTCGTGATAACTGTATACGTGGGCTTCCCAGACGGTGACACGTGAGACATAGTGCATCGACGCAGGTCTGAGACTAGCCTTTGGACGTGGCTCGGTGAAACATCCTGAACAGCATTCCCTGCCTGACGTCGCGCAAGCTTGATAAACATCTTGTCCATCTGCTTATCGAGGTCAAGTCCCTCAACAGTTTGTAACTGCTCAAGGAGAAAACGAAATGATTCTTCTTCATTCCCGGCAGACACATACCATGGAATGCCGTTAACCGTGCACACGTCAGCTTCGATCTGCACGTTAAATCCCAATGTCGAGACCAGCTGCTTATGTTCTTCGAGAACAAGCTTGCTCACAGCATCTACATGCACGGCAACAGGGAAGATCAACTGCTCAGAGCTCCCGGCCGCTGCTTCCGTTCTCTGGAGCATCTTGTCGTACAACACACGTTCGGCAGCCGCATACAGCCGAATGATCATCAAACCATCTTCATGTCTGCAGTAAGCTAGTCCTCGGTCTACATACAAGACTGCAGCCTCACGAGCCCCGTGCTCATCTCGGACAAGTTGTTCATAGGCCTGATGGAACCCAGTCGAAGGTGTTGCAGCTGCTCGTTGTGCACCTGGTAAGGGGCTTGATGTGGTTGTTCCGAGAGCAGCATGTGGCCTAGAATCGAGAATCTCGCCTGTAAGGCGATTAAATGCAACATGGCCATCCATGCCACCTGGCAATGACTGCAATGGGGCTTGAGCCAAAGGTTGAAATGTAGACAGATCAGGCACAAGGTTGGCTTTGGCCAGAACATGTGTTACTGCCTGCTGAAGAATCATGAAGACAGCACGTTCGTTGTCAAACTTGACCTCGTGCTTCTGAGGATGGATGTTTACGTCGATACGCTCTGGATCAATATCAAGCCATATCGCAAAGACCGGGTGGTGTCCTTGTGGTATAACCAGCTCATATGCCTGAGCAACCGCAAAGGATAGTGACTTACTGTGGATACTGCGGCCATTCAGGAACAGGAACTGTCCCCCCCTATTCTTTCTCGAAGCTGAGGCCGTTCCTAGAAAACCTTTGATCCATAAAGCCTGTTCACTGTGTTCCAGCGTAAGTAGGTCTTCCTCGTGTATGCTTCGCATTACATGACACACCCGCTTATTCGCCTGTTCAGGCTGCACATCCATGACTAATGCCTGACCATCGTAGAGCACAAACCGTACATCAGGTCTAGCGATTGCTAACTTTTGCAGAGTTTCACTGATGTAACGGAATTCTGTAAGCGCAGACTTGAGAAACTTCCGGCGCGCAGGAACATTAGCAAAGAGATTCATGACGGTCATCGACGTGCCAACGCGACTTGCAGATGGCTTTGCAGTGGGGCTATCTCCTGGTCGCATGTATAGCCTCCAGCCATGTGCATCACCATCGAGCGAAGTTGCGATCTCAACCTCGGCAACAGCTGCGATAGATGCGAGTGCCTCTCCGCGGAAACCCAGTGTTTGTATTGCATGAAGATCTTCTTGACGCGCAATCTTGCTGGTAGCATGTCGTACGACAGACAGCTCGAGGTCTTCACGAGACATTCCAGATCCGTTATCAACAACCTGGATCGATCGCAAGCCCCCTTCATGCACAACCACTGTAATTGACGTTGCACCAGCATCGATGGCATTTTCAACCAATTCCTTCACTACAGACTCCGGACGCTGCACAACCTCACCGGCAGCGATTTGATTGGCTAAATGCTCAGGAAGTATGCGAATTCTTTGCATTGTTATGGCCTATCCACCATTGTGATCAGAGGTATTTGCAAGAATGGACGTATCCAGGCTGATTCCATTCGAGCAACGTACATGTATTCAGACATGCCATAACCATAGGTCTGGCCATCCACTATCCACGTGCTGATATAGCGTTGATAAAAAGGTCCGTCCTCACATGTCTGGTCATTCTTACAAACAAGCTCGTGCCGGAGTCCATCCTTCGACGTGCCCCGGATGACTACCTGTTTATGCGTCAAAAGCCCCATAATCGAACAAGTTGGCTTCTCGTACAGCACTTGAACATCACTCCATGGAACCATATCTCCCTGTTGCGATATAGCAAACACCTGCACAACGCTATCAGGTGAATCTGGCGTTACGAGAAACACATAAGCTCCATCATCACCATGCACTCTTCCCCAATACCAGTGGCGGTAGTCCGAATGCATGGCGCGCTTGCCGAGATTATGATCATGATATGCGGCGGCCTCGAACTGGTGTTGAACAACTATCTGTTGCTGTTCATGGAGAGCGACCAAAACGTCTGCTTTCATCAGCGGTTGTGCCAAAACCCATGCATGAACATCTTGCACATCATCGCCTGCATCATCGTGAGATGGTGCCGCGTGCATGGGGGATTTCCCATGAATCGCTAATTCAATAGACCTGCCGTCACGGTCACAAGGGACGCGGGAATGCAAGCGAAGGATCCCCTCCTGATCAATCACTAGCGAAGAATCTTCGACCTCTACATGTGTACACTTCTGATCGAACGTGCAACTCTCGAGAGGATACTCGGTAAAAGAAAAGGCAATACGAATACCTTTGTGGTACACGCTCACTGCACATCCTGCGAGCATCGTATCTGGATTTCGCAGGTATGACGGAGACATAGGCATACCACGAAACAAGATTGCTACAACGCCCCACTGTCCGTCTGCCGACAATGCGTCTATGTACCACCACTCATATGCGCCCGTGCCGTGAAGGTTGTGGCTTACGTTGTGTTGTATTCCGGTGAGGATCTGCATACCAAAGATTTTTCGTGCTATCAAAAGTACCGAAACTGCTTGGTTCGTAGCTTCGAGTCCATGCTACTCGAACTACTTTGGCATCCATACACGATAACCTGCTGCGCTCTTACCGGTATGGCCACTACATTCCTGTGTTTTGCAGTGGTCAACACCCGCAAGCTTACCAGACTACCGAGCAGTGCTATCATACCTCAGGAAAAGATCTCTGTTCTGGTTCCTGCCCGCAACGAAGCACGCTGCATTGAAGCATGCATCAGGTCGCTATGCGCCCAGAACTTACCCAATCTAGAAGTTATTGTTCTCAATGATCAGTCAGAGGACAACACAGGCATCATTCTCGGCCGACTTGCTGCGGAATACAGCACTCTAAGGGTAATCGATGGAACCCCACTTCCAGATGGATGGGTTGGAAAGTCATGGGCCTGCCACAATCTCTCGCTGCATGCAACAGGAGATGTGCTTGTCTTTACCGATGCCGACACCGTGCACCAGCCCGATACGCTGGCAAGGGCTGTAGCCTCGATGAAAGACAATAACCTAGACATGCTCTCACTCATTCCGCTTCAGACAATGAAGTCATTTGCCGAACATGCTGTTATTCCAATCGTACACATGATATTCTTTGCCACAATGCTCAACATTAGACGCATTGGAAAGCACAACACCACGCCTTCGGCGGCTATCGGGCAGTTTATTGCTTTCACTGCAAGGGGCTACTCTGCTATAGGCGGACACCAGCGCGTACGATATTCTCTCGTCGAAGACGTCTTCCTGGCCAAAGCCGCAGCGCATGACGGCATTGCGTTTGCACTCGTTGATGGAACTGATGCCGTAGACTGCCATATGTACACCTCTGCAGAGGAGGTAACAAAAGGCTTCTCTAAGAATCTCTTCGCAGCGATGAAGTATAATCCACTGCTCATGATTGGGTTTATTGTTTTGCAGCTCGCACTATATGTGATGCCGCCGGCAATGTTGGTATACTCAATTGTAGAGGGCAGACCCTTGGATGCAGCAATGTTGTTGTTTGTTATTCTAGCAACGTTGTCCATGAGATACACCGTTGCAAAGCGCTTTTCGATGCCATCATGGCACGCAGCGATTCAGCCGGTTACAGCGCTCTGGTGCATAGCAATCTGCATTAACTCAATACGCTGGGCCTACTCGCGGAATGGATCACAATGGAAGGGGCGAGCATATGCCAGAAGGGAAACATAAGTATGCCATCGAGTGATCGCGACGATCGTTTTGTAGACCTTTTACTTCTGCGAATGAATCCCCCGTCTGATACAAAGGACCGTCCGTATTATACGACCGGCTCTATTGTTTCAGCTGCTATGATTCGGGTAGTACTCCTAGGTCTAGCTTCGATGGTTCTTAGCAAGTATGCCAGCACTAATGTTACATGGTGGTTCGCCATGATAAGCATATGGGGTATCGGTATATACCCTGCATGGCTTCAATATCAGCGCTTTAACGAGTCTGTTGCGCAGATCGAAGACGGTTCGCTGTGTGGCGCTTGCCGTCATTTCAATCCTACAAATCAGCTGTGCTCACTTTTAGATGCGCATGTTGTGCATGCAGATACTCCGCCGTGCGAAGGCGAGGGATGGGAACCACGCTAACTACTTTTTCAATGGCTGAACAGTAATCAGCTTGTAGCTACCGGACTTGTCGGCGTTAAACACAAACAATGTCTTGACGCTGTTATTGTAGATCCACGTCTCAATAGCCTGACCAGTTTTATCACTTTTCCGCTCGACCTTGGTAGGAGCCCCATAGAGGATGTACACCTTGCCTCTATCTGTAAACGCACCGTCTTGTTCCTTCAATGTAGCGTAGTCATACGATGCACGATCTACTCTGCGGTAGTACTCTGTCATGCGCTCGTTGTGAGCCGTGCCATATGAGCGGTCCTGCTTGCGCCACCAGTCCATAAGGCTCTCTCGCTGCAAAGCATCATCACCTGATTGTAAGCTGTCCAATGTTTCTTCCGGACATATATAGGCCAATACTTCGAGCGCATAGGATAGCGAACGAAGTGCATAAGGCATGCTTTCCCACTGCACAGTAAATGGGTACCGGAGCGTGTCACGCTTACCGTCGGCAACAATCGTAAGCAGATAACGTCCAGGAACCAGTTCATTTCCAAGAATGGGAATAACCAATGTCCTGCTGTTGATGACACTCGTGTCAACCACATACGTAGTAGTGTTCAACGGCTTGATCTGCACGCCACTAACTGCAGCAGAAGTGCGAATTGTAACGCCGGACCACCACCGTATGTCATCGTCCTGATAGGGTTGTTGGCGTATCCAGACATCGTACGTGGCAAACTCCTGACGCGGCACCGTTGCCAATATCGCGATACGTTCTACGGGAAAGCGCAATTGGCCATTAAAAACAATCGGAACGAGAGTGTCATACTCCTTGGAAATAGCTGTAGCAAATGTGCATGATATCTGGCCACCGTTCGTTTGTGTTCCTTTCGGGATATTCACTTTCGGGAGAATAATCTTTTGAAACATATTCGCCGAACCCGATGACTCATCTATTGCAATCGTATACGAGCCAGATGCTAGAGCAAGTCTCACAGAGCCATAGTGATAAGATGTGCTGTCTGCGAGATTTTCATAGGCCGCCATAAAAACCGTGTCGCTGTATCGAACACGCTGCCGAACAACGCCGATAGCATCGCGCGCCTCAATGCTGAGATTTAATGCTGCATAATAATTGCCACGATTTTCGGTGTACGAATTCACTTTCGAGAATACAAGTGAAGCCATATTACATCGCAGCAGAACGTCTACATAGGCGCTGTCATTATCAGAATGCGGCAGGACGACTGCATCTGCATAGCATGCATCGCCATAGATCATTTGTGGTTTCTTACTTGAGCTGCGCTTTTGCTGAGAGTACAGTGCTGTAGCGCTGATCAACGATATCAACACCAACACCGTGCGTACGATCATCATATCTACCTCATTGATGCTTCGTCGATAACACGCTTGAGTATCACTGCAGCAGCTACTTGATCTTTGACACCCTTGGTTTGCCGTTTCTTCTTTTTCATTCCAGAATGAACCATCATTGCACGGGCGTCCTGGGTAGAAAATGCTTCGTCTGCCGTGACCACGGGGATAGGACTAGATGCACGAAGTGCTGCAACAAAATGCTGTATGGTCTCAATAATGGGCGTAACCCTGCCATCGTGATGTAATGGTACGCCTACAATTATCACTCCGATTCCCTCTTTGAGTGCTTGATCCACAACACGCGACACAACCATGTCATCCGTATTAATTAACGGGCGCAGAGAAACCACGATGTGCATTTCGTCGCAGACTGCAACACCTGTTCTGCTAACACCATAATCTAGGGCCATCAGGCGCTTGCCTTGGATCAATTCCCGCGAAATCTTATTCATGCGCGCTTCTTCATAGTTGCAAGACGCAAAACGTCCTTCGGATCCATTTCATGAGGAATGCGAAATACCACCTGCGTTCCATTGCCTGGCTCACTGGTAACTCGTATTGTACCACCATGAAGTTTCATAACGTGGTGCATAATCATCGTACCAATGCCGTGGCCAGTTCCATCTTGCGTAGTTGAAAAGTATGGCTTCATCATGTTTGCCATCGTGTCGGGATCCATGCCAACCCCAGAATCGCTAACGGAGATAAACACATGCAAACTATCGTGCCACGTTGCTATTTCAATTGTTCCTGGCTCGCCACGCAACGCCTTCATTGCATTCTCAACAGCATTGCGCACAGCACGCGATATCTTCATCCGATCTACATTCATCATTGTTCCGCGCAGCTTCATCGAGAAGGTTACATGCGGAAACATGTCATTATCAAACTCGTGTCGAATTTCAGTACAAAGCTCGGCACTATGCACCGCTACACGCATCAGTTCATCGGTGCGGCCAATAGTTAGCAAATCACGCACTCGATTGATGAGTACACCTACCTGGAATAGTATCCTTCGACGCCGCTCTGCAGGGGGCTCGCCAGGAACATTGGGCAGTTGTTCAGCATTGAGCCGTATGGTTGATAGGTTTGTCTGCATATCATGGGCCAATTGTGCCCAGTTCACGAGTCTGCGTTGCTCGAGCGTCTCGGTTATATCAATGCCCGTCACAATTGCGCCCCGTGCTGAGCCGAACAGACCTATTAGAGGCGTTGTGGAGAAGATGTACTCACGGTATTCATCACCACTCTGGATTGCAATTTTTTTGGTCGGCTCCAGCCTAGATTGTTTAATCGTGTCGAGATGCTGCACGAGTTGCTCTAGGCCCGCTTGCTGCATATATGCGCGGAAGTGCCTGCCCATGGGCACATTGGGCGTAATCCTTAGCAGTCCGGCTGCGCGTTCGTTCACTCGAAGTAGCTTGCCGCTAGAATCAACGGTGAACACAAGGCCCATCGCTGGCGAATCGATGATGCCATCAAGCAATCTTCGCTGTCGACGATTTAAAACCCACACAAAGATCAGTGCACCTATAAACAGCATCGGCACAACGTATCGCAGCACAAGATCATATCCGCGAACAAGAAACCAAAATGGTTGCTCTTTGCGCTGAAGCTGAATCGTTGTTCTACCAACTTCTGCCACGACAAGTTGCCCATTGTCTCTGGCATACATGCGGTGTGCTGTTCCAGATACAGTAAAGGCATCTCGAGCAAGAACGCTACCGTCCAGCAGCATTACTACCATGCCCCCTGAGAAGAGCATGTAGGCCGTATCCTGCTGCACAGTAAGTCTGAGCGGTGTACCAAAGTCACCACTGATGAGTTCACCACTCGGCAGCTGATCATATTGCTCATATACTGGCACTGCAAGAAGTTCGGGCCTACCAGTTCGTGTGGTCAGTGCCACTACCACAACGTGACTATCGATTGTTGCAAGTTCAAGACGTTCAGACGGAATCGAGATCGTTCGTGTACGCACTGCTAACATCTTGCGGTCTAGCACCGACACAACACTACTTCCAGAACTCTCCAGGTCCGAGATCACGGCAATCGTCGCCCCCTGCCGCTGAAGCTTACTGTAGAAAGCATACGGAACCAGCGTTGTGTTTACGACGTTGCCTCTACTATCAATGATAGAAACGAACATCGACAATCCCGATGTATGCAGATACGTGAGCTCCCATCCTCCATCATAGGAACCAGCCTGCACTGCTGATACATCCCTGTCTACAAACGTTTTACGAAGTTGGTTGCTATCAAAGACTAAGCGATAGAGAAATCGCCCAGCGTGCAGATATGCAACACCGCTGTTGGGAAGTGCATATATGCCAGTTAACAGGACAGCACCATCGTCTAAGTCGTGCACTTCAGGCAGATCTACATCAGGAGTAAGCTTTCTTGTAAGCCCCGTATCATAGAGTGATACAACCACTCGACCATTCAGGCGATGTAGAACCACAACCGACTGATCCCAGTATGCAACACCGATGATTTCGCCGCTGATGTTGTTTGCTGGATGCAGCGCACCGTTGGCCATCACTGATACCCGATCGGCACCGGCATTCCATATGGCAGGCGCTGATATCTGAAGAGCGTGGGACGTATCTCGCGGATGTTGCAGCAACATGCCATCGAACGTTCGCGTCAGCACATAGGTATAAGGATCGCCGCCCTCGGCGCTGCAGAATCCAGCACCGATTATAACGATGAGCGCAGCGATCAAACCACGAATCATTTTAGCTGGACCTCGCAGGCAACAAATGCGTGGACGCCCTCTTTTCTGCCAACATATCCGAGACGTTCGCTGGTTGTGGCCTTCACGGCTACACGTTCAACTGGCAAACCGCACAGTTGAGCAATATTTTCCCTCATCTGGTTTCTATAAGGCAGAATCTTCGGAGACTCTAAAACGAGGGTGCAATCAACGTTGATGATGCGATAGCCGTTTGAGTCTAACAGACCAACTGTGTGTTCTACAAAGTGCGAGCTTGCCGCCCCCTTCCACTGCGGATCTGTATCGGGGAAGTGCTCGCCGATATCTCCCATTGCTACAGCACCAAGCAGTGCATCAACAAGAGCATGAAGTACAACGTCTCCGTCACTATGGGCAACGGTACCGACTGGCGATGGAATATCAACGCCTGCAAGAACCAACGACTGGCCTTCGGCCAGACGGTGGACATCAAATCCAAATCCTATCATATGGCAAATCTACGGTTAAGCGGGATTACCGATCTTTGTTTCATGCAAGAAGAACCGCTAAGCGTATCTCAGCTTACACAATCGATCAAATCCGCCGTTGAATCGGGAATCGGAGACGTGTGCGTGGTGGGCGAGATATCCAATTTTAAGCACCATACATCGGGGCACAGGTACTTCACATTAAAGGACGCATCCAGCCAAATTTCTTGCACAATGTGGCGCAGCAGAACCCTGAGTTTTCGCCCAGAGGATGGCATGCGCGTTGTAGCCCAAGGTAAGGTTACCGTGTACGCAGCTCAGGGTAAGTACCAGCTCGAATGTGCGTTTATGCAACCCGAGGGTGTTGGCGATCTCTATGTTGCCTTCGAGCGGCTCAAGGCCGAGCTGGCCCAGCAGGGCTATTTCGATGTCTCACGAAAGAAGGCGCTGCCAACGATGCCCATGCGCATTGGTATTGCCACTTCGCAAACAGGCGCGGCTATACGTGATATGCTCACTACCCTTGAACGTAGATTCCCAGTCGTCTCTGTGGTGTTCCGTCAAACTCTAGTGCAGGGTGATGGTGCTGCACATGACATTGCTTCTGCTATCCATGAGCTCGATGCTGCCAACGTTGATCTCATCATCGTTGGGCGTGGCGGAGGCTCTATTGAGGATCTTTGGGCATTCAATACCCGCGAAGTTGCCGATGCGATGTACAACTGTAACACTCCTGTGATATCGGCCGTTGGACACGAAACCGATGTTACGATAGCAGACTTTGTAGCAGATCTACGAGCAGCAACACCAACTGCTGCAGCGGAGTTAGCAACTCCGACGGTAGCCTCGGATATTCTCTATGGCATCGACATTACAACGGATCGAATTGTAGCGCGCTTACGCGACACATTGCACGAGCTGACGGAAATGGCAGAGTCATTTGCCGACGGAAGGGCAATGCGGCGCCTGCAGGAGCGCATTGCTATGCGGCTTACACGTCTAGAAGACATGCGCACGCGGTTCACACGGTCGATGCTGGTGTCTATTCAGAAGCGCGAGTCTGCTACCGAGCACCTTCGATCGCGATGTCAGACACTGCATCCAATGGCACCCCTGGCAAGGGGCTATGCAGTGGTAGAAAAGAATGGCCTGCCTTTGCCGATGCACGGGCATTTACAGCCAGGTGATATAGTTCAGGTTCGTCGCAACTCCGAGATCAGCACCGTTGAAGTTCAGTCTATTGATCCCCTACCAGAAAGTAAATAGAGATGAAGTCCAAAGGAAATACACCAGAAATCTCGCTTGAAGACCAGCTCAAAAGGCTGGAAGAAATCTCGATGCTACTTGATCGCGGCGAGCTACCGTTAGACGAGCAACTCAAGATTTTCGAAGAAGGTATGAAGCTTGCGCAGGTATGCAGAGAGTATCTCGATCAGGCCAAGCTCGTGGTGGAGCGGCTCGGTGGCGACTCACATTAATTTTCCGTGCGTGCTTGGCGAGTCATCAGATCATAGATCGCCTTGCGTGGGTCTTCGGATTTAAAAAGAATGTCGTAAACTTTTTGCGTAATCGGAAGCTCTACTCCTGCGCTTGAAGCAAGTTCCAGTGCTGCTGTTGTAGTTGTGACGCCCTCTGCAACAGCACTCATCGATGCTGTAATCTGTTGCAAAGTTTCGCCGCGACCGATTCGTTCGCCAACTGATCGATTCCTACTGTGCCGAGAAGAGCACGTAACAAACAAGTCCCCTAGCCCCGCCAACCCATACAGCGTTTTTGGATCTGCGCCCAGCACTATTGCAAGACGGGCTATCTCGGCAAGTCCGCGCGAAATCAGAGCGGCCTTTGTGTTATCCCCTAGCCCAATGCCATCGACAATGCCAGCGGCAATGGCGATAATGTTCTTTAACGCACCACCGATCTCCACACCTGCTACATCAGAGCTGGTATAGACGCGAAAGGATGGAATTGAGAGCATTTCTTGTACAACGTGTGCCGATTCTGCGTCTGTGCTCGCGCACACCACCGTAGTCGGCATGCGCTGAATCACTTCTTCTGCATGACTCGGCCCAGATAGCACAACGTATCGAACACCACTGCCAAGTGTCTGAGCAGCTATCTCTGAAACTCTACAATGTGTTCCAACCTCGATGCCCTTTGCTAAGTTGACGATGATCTTTCCGTTGAGATCAAGATCATGCAGTACCGAGCGCACATTCTGCGTAGGCGTTGCGGTGATAGCAACATCGCACTCACCAACATCAGCCATCGAGCTGGTAGCGCGTATGAGGGTTGCTAGTTGAGCCCCTTTGAGGAACCGCTCGTTTGTATGAGCGCTATTAATCTCCTGAACCACCTCGGACTCTCGAGCCCACATCACTACGTTATGCCCATTGTCAGCAGCAACGCAGGCTATCGCCGTGCCCCAAGCACCCGACCCGATGATCCCGATATTCATCAGTTGTTAGAGTTACGCCGGAAAATCTGCAGCTTAGCAAAACGGCTCTCAGTGCCCAGCCACAGCCTTTTGAGATTACCTCTGTGCGCATACACAACCAGAGCAGCCAGTGCAATCATAAAGAAGACTACTGTCTTGTATCCGCTGATATCAACGTGGAAGATATTATGGCGGACGGCCATAACCACGGGAATGACCACGGCAGCAATAATTGATCCGAGAGATATGTAGCCAAAAAAACCAACTGTGATAGCGAAGACGCCAGCTGCAAAAGCAAGCTCAACCGGTGCGATAGCGATTAACATCCCCAGAGAGGTATTGATGCCCTTCCCGCCACGAAATCCTACAAACACACTGAATATATGGCCGATTACTGCAGATACGCCTGCGATGAGCCTCACGACAGTCTCGTCTTCAAATGGAGTGCGATTCTCAAAGGGCATCTGGGTGTCAAAAAAATACGCCACCAACAACACCGGCACTAGTCCCTTTACGATATCGAGAATTTGAACGGCAATGCCTGGCTTCCAACCAAGATTCCTGTATACGTTTGTACTACCCAGATTGCCGCTACCAAGTGTTCGCACATCAACACCACACCAGTGTTTACCAATGAGGAGTGCAAATGGTATTGCCCCAATCACATACGACTGGGCAATGATGATTACAAGGCGTAAGAGAGGGTCCATATGCCTACTGATACTGATAAGAAGCTGCAATTTACAAACGATTTGCCATTACCTTAAACTCGATTCTTCTTCGTCATAGCAGTTGGTACATCAATACGGAACGGCAATGGCAGACGATTTGCGAATATCTACCCGTAAGCGGCTCGAAGAGCTTGATCTCGAACTTGCTGAGCTACGCACACACCATGCAGGGTTGCGCTCTCGATGGGAAATAGAGAAGGCCAAAATCCAGCAGCTCAGAGCGTTGAAATCTGAGATTGAGGATTGTAAACTGGCGGCACTCGAGGCGGAACGTGCTGGCGATTACGCTCGTGTAGCAGAACTACGATACGGCATTCTTCTAGATCGCGAGAAGGATGTAGAAGCTGTGAAGCTTGAATTGCAACGACTACAATCAGACAATCCTCTACTTAAGGAAGAAATCGATAGCGAAGATGTGGCAGAGGTTGTTGCTAAGTGGACTGGCATCCCCGTGAGCAAGATGTTAGAAAGTGAGCGTAGCAAACTATTGTCGATGGAAGACCGCATCCATGATCGCGTAATTGGACAGCATGATGCTGTTGTGGCTGTGTCGAATGCTATACGACGAACACGTGCTGGCCTGCAAGACGAAAAGCGTCCCATAGGATCATTCGTGTTTCTTGGTTCCACTGGAGTTGGCAAAACAGAGATGGCTCGTGCTCTGGCAGAGTTTCTCTTCGACGATGAGCATGCGCTGGTGCGCATCGATATGAGTGAATACATGGAAAAGCATTCGGTTGCACGCTTGATCGGTGCACCTCCGGGCTATGTGGGATATGAAGAAGGCGGACAGCTAACAGAGGCCGTTCGCAGACGCCCGTTTGCTGTTGTGTTGTTGGATGAAATCGAGAAAGCCCACCCAGATGTATTCAACATACTTCTGCAAGTGCTCGATGATGGCCACCTTACCGATGGGCAAGGGCGCTCCGTTGATTTTACCAATACCATTATCATCATGACATCCAATCTTGGGTCCGAAAGTATTCAGGATAGCATTCTGGAGATCAACGATACCAACAGAGATTCGACCATGGCGCAACTGAGACTCACAATCCTTAAGCTCCTAAAACGCCGGCTAAGACCCGAGTTTCTTAATCGAATCGATGAGATTATACTCTTTAAGCCCCTTCTTCAGAGTGAGATAGACCAGATAGCAGGCATACACATCAATAACGTAACCCAACGCCTTGCCAAGCTGGGCATAGAGCTGATTGTTACGCCGGCATGCGCTGAGTGGCTTGGCAAACTAGGTTACGACGTACAATTAGGAGCACGACCACTCAAGAGGGTCATTCAACGATACCTGGCCGATCCGCTTGCAATAAAGGTTCTGGGTTCGGAAGTTCGTGCAGGTGAATGTGTTACGGCCGATTGCGATGATTCAGCCCGCATAACATTTACCATTTCTCAACGTGATTCAGTAACATAAACTACGCTACTGCATGAACCGATTCGTACTACTCAACCGACTGTTAGCAGTAATGTCTTTGCTGCTCGCCCTGCACATTCTGCCACACAACAGGGCTGATGCACAAGGAATATCGACTGGTCCACTGCCTAGTCAGTCTGCAACACGCAGTAGGTATTTTCTTGGTTTAACTGCAGATAGTAACGCACTAGTTTCACGCATCAAGATTACTGGCCTTCAACGCCAACCCGACGGTAAGTTCCTCACCCAACTGGTTGCACTAGACTCCGAAGGCAACTACATCCCGTCTAGCACCGTTGTTTCAAAGGTTAAAACTTCTATCCTTTGCAGAGGGCAGTCGCCAGTGTCATTCGAATGCGAGATTGGGTCGAACTCAAGCTCACCGAAAGCAGCGAGTTCAGCAGCATATATCGCTATCGATAACTCACTGCTCTCCGGGACCACTGCTCGCGATGTTATCCTCAGTCTGAAGGGGGCTCTTTCGGGCGCGTCGTCCTCTGATAGCATAGGCATTGGAATCTACAATCAAACACTTACAACGCTTCAGCGCGTGGGCCCACTTCAGCGCTCGATCGAAAATGTTTCACTCGATGACATCCCCACCCCTAGCGGAGTTTCCGCGCTCTACTCTATACTAGCAGCTACTGCTCGTGAATTGCCATCCAGTGGTAGTGTTCGCTCTGTCGTAATCGTGACATCCACAGGTGATAACGCCTCGGCGGTAACAAGCACTAAAGACGTTGTGCTACAGATGCTCGAAGCAGGAATCAAGGTTCATGTGATTCGCATTGGGCTTGACCTAGCTACCCAACCATTGCGCTACGTTTCAAGCGCAACGGGCGGGACGCTATATACCATGAAAGAAGGTGATGCGGGCAATGTTGGCGATGTTGTGCGGGAAATACTGTATGCCGAACGTTGGAATTCCACACTAGCAATGCCGACAGGAATTGAAGACGTAGTGGAATGCAATTCCCGATGGCTCCGAATTGAACTCCCTGCCGACAGCATGCAAATTGCCGTCGTCGATTCTATCCTTCTCCCGCACTCGCCGCTTGATATCACGACATCACCAAGTGTGGTGGCTCTCTTTGACGATGAAACCGACAATGGTCTTCAGCAGTACTACCCGCTTCTATCATCCATTGCCGAGCGCCTCTCTGAGAATATCACGATGCACATCAACCTTACTGGCCATGTCGACCAGACTATGGTGCAAGATGCCGATGCACGTGCACTGGAGAGAGCTCAGAATGTGAAGGGCTTTTTGATGGCTAATGGCGTCCTTGAACGTCAGATCTCGATTCGTAGCGACGGTGGGCGCAGACCACTGTTCTACTTTTCAGATGATAACACGCGCAAGCAAATGAATAATCGCGTTGAAGCAACGATATCCTGGACGGATAACCGGCCGCACACTATACGCGTAGACCAAGTTGCCAGCGAAGACGAGGCCCAAATGCAGATTCCCATCTGGGGTGGTCGCGGCTACAGGGCCTTCTTTGAGTCTGTTATCAGTAACGGACAAAGCGCTTATAGCGTAGTCCTTTGGGGATTCCGATCCAAAGAGCTAGCCGACGCTACAGCAGCAAAAGTCAAGAAACAGTACAAGCTGCGATTCGCTGTGGTTGAATGATGCGGTCGAAACGCAGACTAGGCGTGCCTGGTTTCCTCTAGCCATCGTTCTGCATCAATAGCGGCCATACATCCAGAGCCAGCAGCAGTAATTGCCTGACGGTACACGCTATCCTGAGCATCGCCGCAAGCAAAGATGCCAGGGACGTTTGTGTAAGATGATTTACCCTGTGTAATGATATACCCTACATCATCAATGTCAAGCATGCCTGAGAACAACGAGGTATTCGGCTGGTGTCCGATAGCAACAAATGCGCCGTCGGCAGCATAGTCCGACACTGTGTTAGACTGCACATCACGGATGCGTAAATGCGTCAGTTTTTTCATACCATTGATTGTGGTTCCAACGTATTCATCCACAACAGCATTGAGCATAAACTTGATTCTAGGATTCGATTTTGCACGCTCTACCATGATCTTTGAAGCACGGAAATCATCGCGACGATGCACGATTGTTACCGTCTCGGCAAACCGTGTTAGATAGTTGGCTTCTTCCATGGCCGTATCGCCGCCTCCAATAACAAAAACGTTGAGTCCGCGGAAAAAGAACCCATCGCAGGTGGCGCACGCACTTACGCCAAAGCCCATGTATTCCTGTTCGCCTGGAGCACCAAGAAGTTTTGCTGTAGCGCCAGTTGCAACGATCACAGCATCGGCTGTGATGGTCTCTGCCTTGTCGTTGGTGAGCACAAATGGACGTGTCGATGCATCAATGTTCGTTATCAGCTCGTACCGTGAGATGGCACCGAACCGATGGGCCTGCTTGCGGAATACCTCCATAAGCTCGGGCCCCATAATGCCATGCTCGAAACCCGGATAATTCTCCACGTCAGTTGTAATCGTGAGCTGCCCACCCGGTTGGGTGCCCTCGAAAATGATTACACCGAGGTTTGCTCGACTTGCATACAATGCGGCAGTAAACCCGGCAGGTCCGGATCCTATAATCGCGATGTCTGTGTGTGTCATAACTGTCTTACTCGTGTTCGTTATTGCTAGAGTTGAGTAGCATTAGAGCATTTCGTTGAAGTCCTGCTAGCTTCGGGCGCTTGAGCGGACTGTGACGAAAACGCTCGACGAATGTTTCGGGCTGCAAAGTTACAATCTGTTCTGGATCCACATTTGCCTGCCCCATTCGTGCCTCAAATCGCGGTTCCGACGAGGGCTGCTGAAATCTATTCCAAGGGCAGACATCCTGGCAAACGTCACATCCAAAGAACCACCCATCGAGTTGCTCAACTATTGGAAGTGGAAAATCTGTTTCCGACTTTGTCTCAATCGTCCAATACGAAATGCACTTTGTTGCATCTACCACCTTTGGCTCAATAATGGCAGATGTTGGACAAAGCTCAAGACATGCCGTGCACGAACCACAGTAGTCGTCCATAGGTGCGTCTGGTTCTAAATCGGCCGTCGTTATCACCACACCAAGAAAGAACCAACTGCCTATGTCTCGGCGAATGATGTTTCCGTTCTTACCCTGCCATCCAATACCAGAACGTACTGCCCAGGCTTTCTCGAGAACAGGCCCTGTGTCTGTGTAGCGGTGTGAAACGCTACCTGGTGAAAGTTCTGCAAGGCTGCCTATCAGTGCATCAAGCATTGGTGGAAGCACCACATGGTAGTCGTCTCCCCAAGCATAACGCGCAATTTTTCCGGTAACATCATGCTTTCTTGGTGTGTAGTAATTCTTTGCAACAACGATAACGCTTCGTGCGCCCGGTACAATAGCAGACACATCTCTACGAGCATCCATGTTACGTTCCATATAGCTCATGGTGCCATGGTAGCCACGGCCAATCCACTCTTCGTACTTCTGATACTCAATCGAAAGGGGCTCTGCAATCGCTATGCCAACGGCATCAAAGCCAAGTTCTATTGCTATGGCCTTTACGCGTTTTGTAAGCTCGCTGCGGTCCATGCAATGCCTATCGCGAGGGGGCTTCCAAGGACGCAATTGTGACGTCGATATCGTGTGCACGTGATACACAGACATCTGCATGTGACAACTCATCAACCGAGCCATAACCATAGAGTACACCAATATTGGCAACGCCGTTGGCACGGGCACCGTCGATATCGTGGTGACGATCCCCAATCATGACAACGTCGTGCGCAGCGGCCTGCTCATGCATGAGGATATGTCGCAGGAGGTCGCGCTTTTCAACATTTGTACCATCGAGCTCAGAGCCGTATACATGATCAATGTACCGATGTACCATTGATGCTTCAATCACCTCTCGAGCATACTCATGAGCTTTTGCTGTTGCCACAGCAATGCGAGCGCCAGTGCTGCTGAGACGCGAGAGCATTTCGGTTACACCATCGTAGATGTCGTATTCAAACATCGGACCGTCGCGGTAGATATGGCGGTATGTTGCTACAGCATGTTCGAGACGAACCCGATCAGTGGTTTGCAGATAGTGTTCAAAAATCTTCCACAACGATGCACCAAGGCACCAGGTAAAGTCGTGGTCTTCTGCAACGGGCATGTGCGAATCCTCTAGCGCGAGACGTAGGGAATGCACAATACCTCGCCGAGAGTCAATCAGCGTCCCATCAAGATCAAAAAGTACCAAGGAAGGCTTCATGATATCTACTCGATCTCATCGTTTGTGATCATGATAGGTAGGCCACCGGGCATGGAGCATATAAACAGATCAACTGTGCCATCACCACTGCGCATCACTTTCGCATCGGGAAAGATGCCGCTGATGTCATCAATCCACTCCTGATCGATATCGGCGGTATAATGCAGGAAAGGCGCCCCAGCAGGTTGTTCTCTGAACGACAGCATCCAGATGCCATCGGTAACATCCACACAATGAATATCGCGTCCACTTGCCTCTGCTATAAAATACCCGCAAGCCTGGGCCCAGACCGCTGCCTGATCTGCATCCACGACGGGAACAACCAGAGCATCAACGTATCCCAGAACAGGGTTGCTGTCGCCAGTGCAGTGAACAACATTGGCTGCCGTTGCCGGCTTGATACTGTATCGTAGCATGCCAGGGCCAGCAAACACGAGCTCCTCTGTTCCAATTTTTTCGAGCACATTGCCGCCAGCCAGAATCTTATCCTTAATGCTCTGCAGCGATGCACCAAGATATTCAAGCTGAGGGGGCTGCTGGTCTCCAGTTCGCAGTACAACGTTGATCTGTCCATCAGTAAGGAGTGCTTCGTGTTCCGAAGACTCCAGAATGTCGAACCCCAACGCAGTCCATCGTTCTGCATCAGCACTAGCGGCAGTGCAATGGAGAAGCAGTCTGGCCGAGTGACCAAGAAAAGCCATGGTAGTCCTTAAACGTTAAAGCGGAAGTACATGATGTCACCGTCTTTAACGATGTACTCTTTCCCCTCTACTCGATACATTCCTGCATCCTTTACGGATTGCTCGCTGCCGAGGCGTTCCCAGTCGTTGTACGACATAACTTCAGCGCGGATAAACCCGCGTTCAAAGTCGGTGTGTATCACACCCGCAGCCTGAGGTGCAGTTGCACCCTGGCGCACAGTCCAAGCACGACACTCCTTCTTTCCAGCTGTGAAGTATGTGATGAGGCCGAGCAGCCTGTATGCCTCTCTGATAACGCGATCCAATCCTGGTTCTTCCATGCCAAGATCAGCCAAGAACATTGCACGATCATCATCATCCAATAGAGCGATCTCGGCCTCGATCTTCGCACAAATAGGCACAACAACCGCTCCTTCAGAGGCAGCACGCTCACGCACAGCCGTTAAAAACTCATTGCTATGTTTAACACCATTCTCATCGGTGTTTGCAACGTACATTACTGGCTTATCTGTCAAGAGCTGCAGCTGCCGAATGATTGCAGCAGCCTTATCGTCGCGATCGTAAGTGCGAGCCGGTTTGCCACCATCGAGGTGTGTACGCAGTAGTCCGAGAATCTCATGTTCTTCTTTGGCGTCTTTGTCGTTTGCGCGTACTTTCTTGTTGACTGTTTCCATGCGATTTTCAACAGATTCAACATCTTTCAGAATCAACTCTGTCTCGATGATATCGATATCATGCAGAGGATTCACACCGCCATGTACGTGAACAACATTGTCGTCCTGGAAACAACGAACAACATGCGCCACCGCGTCACATGCCCGGATGTTGCCCAAAAATTGATTGCCAAGTCCTTCGCCTTTTGAAGCCCCTTTAACAAGTCCGGCAATATCTACGAACTCAACTGTGGTAGGTACCTCTTTATCAGTCTGGTAGACATCTACAAGCTTCTTCAGCCGTGGATCGGGCACATTCACGATACCCACATTGGGATCGATAGTGCAAAATGGATAATTGGCCGCCTCTGCTTCATTTGAAGTAAGGGCGTTGAACAACGTAGACTTACCAACATTCGGTAGTCCTACAATTCCGCAGGCGATTCCCATAGAGTATCTGGAAAGGGGCGATGTATTCGTGTGAAACCACGAAAATACGGCTCAAGTCAACACGTGATCATCAATAGGTAAAGGATAACCCTAAACCCAGATACGACTCCGCTTGGTTGGCGAACATTCCATGAATGCTTCGGCCGTCAAATCTATACAGTGCAACCCCTGCTGACGTACCGGAGGGATATCGCTGCTGAATGCCAATCTGCGTAGAATGCTGTGGTGCATATGACCCATGAATTCCAATCAGCTTTGCATCATGCCCAACATGCACTGCACAATCAGCTCCAAGATCAACGCTGTAATCAAAGCCGACATGCGGAATAAGTCTATCAAAATACCTTGGCTGAATTGACCACACCCATGTTACGCCGGCGTACGGACGCAGATTCCCGATGCGGTAGGCCGCGATAGCTTCTATGAATTCTCTGCTGTATACAAATGGCAACTGGCGTTCGAACTGGCCACGTGCATTTGCATACCCGTCAACAAGATGCGACGAGATATGGGCAAGTCGGATACGCAGATCAATAGCAGATCCGGCTGGTGTATACGTTCCGGTAAAGCCAAACCAATAGTCTGCTGTTTCTGCTGGGAACTTCAGATTTCCCTCGGAGCGAAGCCGCGTGAGAGTGAAAAACTCGGCCTCGACTTTAAATATTGAATCAACACGGAACAATTCCGGGGAGGCTCCGATATCGAGCCTTAGGGTCCTTGGAGCAAGTTGCCCTACCAATTGAATGCGGGCCTCGAACGGGTTGGCGTAAAGACTCTCAAACTCTCGCGCTGATGACGAACGAGCAATAACTGCCATACCAAATAGCGCAATCAGCCGTTCTAACACGTTCATGATTAGCGGTAGATACCGCGCTTAGAGGATCGAACAAAGCCGATACAGTAATCAACTTCGGCAGTAATGTCTCCATTCATATTTCCTTCATATGCACGGAGTCCGTCCGAATTATTAAAACCACTACGCAGAAGCGTATGGTAGAATTCATCTATCGAGCTTATAACATCTGCCGAGAAACCGCGCCTGCGCAGTCCAACTGCGTTAACACCTTCCACAGATAACGGCTCACGTCCACAGAGGGTAAACGGAGGAACATCCTTGACAACGCGAGAACATGCTCCAATCATGCTGTGCGCACCGATTCTGCAGAATTGATGAACGCCTGTATGGCCGCCCAGAATTGCCCAGTCCCCTACTTCTACATGCCCACCGAGCTGCACAGCATTAGCCATGATAACATGATCACCCACAACGCAGTCGTGTGCAACATGTACGTATGCCATAAGCAGGCAGTCGCTGCCAACACTGGCCTTACCACTGGCCGTAGTGCCACGATTTACCGTAACACATTCACGAATCACTGTACGGTCGCCTATGATTGCAAGCGTTGGCTCGTTGGCAAATTTCAAATCCTGCGGTGCCGTGCCAATCACTGCACTCGGATGGATCACGACATCAGTACCGATACGAGAACCGTTGCCCAACACTACATGACTCAGCAGTCTGGTGCGATCGCCGATAACGACATCGTCTTCAACGACACAGAATGGACCAATCGAAACGCCTTGCCCTATCGTCGCATTCGGTGAAACAACTGCTGAACTATGAATCATTTGGGAGCAACCTCTCTGTCAACAACTGCTGCCTGAAGCTCGGCCTCGGCAGCCAACTGTCCGTCTACATATGCACGACCTACTAACTGGCAAATATTGAAACGGAATCGAGTCATTTCCAATTCCATCACGAGTTGATCGCCTGGAACAACCTCCCTGCGGAACTTTACATTATTCATCCCAGTAAAGACCACGAGTTTACTATCGGGGTCAACCCCCTTGGAAATCAACAGCAAGCAACCAGTTTGAGCCATGGCCTCCATGATGAGCACACCAGGGAATATTGGTCTGTTCGGGAAGTGTCCCATGAACTGGGGTTCATTAGACGTAATATTCTTTAACCCGATGATCTTGTTCTGCTCCGGTGCAAACTCAACTATTCGATCAACCATTAAAAATGGATAACGATGCGGCAGCATCGTCAGAATAGCATTAGCATCGAAAACTGTCGAGGCTGCATGTGTTGAGAACCTACGTGGACTTGGCTTACCCTCGTACTTCTTGCGCACCTTACGCGCGAACTCAATGTTGGCTGCATGTCCGGGCAAAGCCGCAAGCACCTGACCACGAATGCGATACCCAACAAGGGCTAAATCGCCAACCATATCAAGAAGCTTGTGCCGCGCGGGTTCGTTTGGATATCGCAGTGCATTGTTGTTGAGAAAACCGGTGGTTCCAAGAACCGCATTTCCTAAAACGCCCATCGAGGCTAACGTTGCACGCAGCTCCTCATCCGACATTTCCTGATCAACGATAACGATCGCATTATCTAGGTTGCCCCCTTGAATAAGCCCCTGTTTGTGCAAGGCCACAACTTCGTGAAGGAAGCAGAATGTACGTGCCGGTGCGAACTCGGTTACGAATTCCTTGTCCATATCGAACAATCCGGTGTGCTGACTGCCCAGAGCTGGATTCTTGTAGTCAACCATCACCGTTACGCGGAAATCATCGTTGGGGAGCGCGACGATTTCCGTACCCCGCTGCTCATCAACATATCTAATGGGCTCGTCAATGATAATTTCGTTACGGACCGTTTGCTGCTCTACAATTCCAGCCTTTTGTATCATTTCAACATAGGGCATCGACGAGCCATCTCCAACAGGGGGCTCATTACTCGTGAGCTCTATCGTGCAGTTGTCTACTCCCATGCCTACAAGTGCTGCCAAGACATGCTCGACTGTATAAACTCGGGCTTCACCAACTGCAAGAGTTGTGCCGCGTGCAATCTCTACTACGTTATCGACTATTGCGGGGATTACTGGACTTCCCGCTAAATCAGCTCGCACAAATCGATAACCAGTATTCTCAGCGGCAGGTTTAAAGGTCATGGACGTTAGACTTCCGGTGTGGAGTCCGACACCGTCCATCGTTACTTCAGCTCCAATTGTCCGTTGCTTCATACTCATATATCAGTCTTTCGATTCAAGCGCTTTGATAGCGAGAGATAACTCATTCAACTTCTGCTGTATGCTTACGATGTCTTTGAGAGCGACGTCTTGGCGCAGTTGTATCATATGTGGTTGCGCTGGATTACCCGAATAGACACCTGGCACTTCGATAGACTTGGTAACACCTGTTTGCCCCATCACTACAACATCGTCCGTAGTGGTCGTGTGTCCGGCAATACCAACCTGCCCTGCAAGCCTGTTTCGTTTTCCTATAACAGTGGAGCCGGCAATGCCTACCTGCGCTGCAATGCCAGTATTCTCACCAACTCTTACTCCGTGGGCAATCTGAACAAGATTGTCAATCTTTACGCCATCTTCAATCACTGTAGATTCAAGCGCCGCGCGATCTATCGTTACGTTAGCGCCAATCTCGACATAACTACCCAGAACAACATTGCCAACTTGCGGGATCTTCTGATAACTCTTATCCGATAACTCCACGTAGCCAAAACCATCTGCGCCTACAACAGAGCCAGCATGAATGATGCAATGCTCTCCAATAACCGTGTCTTGATAGATCGTAACATTCGCATGCACTGTGGTGCCGCCTGCAATTGTTGTTCGCGGATAGAGAACAACATTAGCCACCAACTCAACATTCTCACCAATGCTACATTCGCGTCCGACCACACAGCCAGGACCTATAGCAGCTGATTCATGAATTATGGCTGTGGGATCTATCGAAGCGCTCGAAGAGCGATATCCCGGAGATAGCTTGCTAGGAACATAGCAATGCTGAATCAACGAGATGCAAGACTGGTATGGATTCTCAACCACAATAACAGAGGCACAGGGGGCTGCATCTGCATCAGCATCACGCACAAGCAGACACGAGGCCTGTGTTGCGAGAAATTGCGTTCGGAAATTATCTGAACCATAAAATGAGATTGAGCCAGTAGAAGCCACTGAGAGAGCTGCAATAGACGAGATAACAACGTCGTCACGTCCACGAACCTGCCCGCCAAGTGCAGCCGCAAGATCACTCACCGTTTTGGGAGCAATCTGCAACATTACTTTGGCCCCTTGCCTGTGGTGTCTGATTCTTGGTTAGGCATCGATCTGGCTGGACCAATTCCCGGTGTTTGCCCGTTAGGTGGCAAACCATTGGGCATCAAACCGTTATCGAGTACCGCGGGGGTAGTAATGGGTGTTGTAGATGGCTCTTGGGGCGAAGATGACGTTGTTAGCTGTTCCGTAGTAGCTCTACGAGACTTACGGCGTCGAGGTTCTTCCTGCCGCTTGTTACGTGGGTCTCCATCAATAGCTTCTTTCTGCTTTGCTTCGAGATCGCCTACGTCGATGCCAAGCTCTTTCATCACTTTTACAGTGATATCGTACTTCGCGTTCACGTATACCAGCGGCTGCGTGCTTTTGTCCCATACCATATCGTAGCCCTCTTGGGCACTTACCTTCTGCACGGCAGCATACACCTTATTCCAGATTGGTTTAAAGAGCTGCTCAGCCTGCTGATCATGATCGCCGCCTGGTTCGAATTTCATACGCGCAAAGTTGTCACTCTCGCGACGCTTCTCATCAATCTCTTTCTCTTTGGCAACACGTTCTTGATCGCTCCATATCAGGCGGTTCTTCTTAATCTCAAGATCCAGCTCATCGATATCGCGCTGACGTTGAGCAAGCTCCTGTTTCCACTCGTCTACGTAGGCATCCAAACGTTCTTGCGCCTGCTTATTCGACTCATATTGTGCACGGACCGCATCTGTCGAAACGTAACCGATCTTCTGCGCTGCAAGCTCTGCTGCGCACAAAAGGGAAAGTATGCTTACGATCCAATATCTCATGGTAATACTCCGATTGTGTGCTAGGAGCAACGTTTCACAATCGCAAATGGTGTGAATCCATTAGTTGCTGCCACGCTTCATCCGGTCGAGCACCTTGTATGTCACATCAGCCTTGTCTTCACTATACAGTACAAGACCAAAGGCTTTCTCGAGAACAATTGTAAGCTTCTCTTCCTTGGCAACGGCATTGATTGCGTCGGTAACCTTTTGACGAATCGGCTGCAACAGGTCTTCCTGCATCTTCTTCATTTCAACAGTCTTCTCTTCCTGATATGCGCGGAAGCGCTGCTGCAGAGCCATCAGAGCCTCTTGTTCCTTGCGCTTGGCATCAGCAGTCATCATGGCTTCCTGCTTACCGTAGTTTTCAGCACGTGATTCAAATTCCTTCTGCATCATTTGCAGCGTATCGCGGTATTTTAACTGCTGCTCTTCGATAGCCTTGCTTGCCTTTACTGTTTCAGGAAGCTCTTTCATGATAACCTCGGTGTTTACTACACCGATTTTGTAATTCTGTGCGCCAACTGCTGTAGTTGTGATAATTGCTGCTAAAGTAACAATGATGAGTCGAACCGTCATGATGGTATCCTGTTGTAAAACGTTATACATTTTTTGACCTGTTACATACCTGTTGTTCAGCGACCGAACTGGAAGTGAAACTGCCACCCAGAACGCTGATAGCCCGGAATGATGGGGTTATCGTCGAAGCCATATCCAACGTCAAAACCAAGCAATCCGATCGGCTGCAAGAGCAATCGCATGCCCACACCAACCGAACGCTTGAGATTGAACGGATCCGCTTCTTTTAAGCTTGCCCAGACATTTCCAGCTTCGGCAAAACTAAGTAAATAGATTGGGAAGGGGCTGAGAGTTAGTGCAAAACGAAGCTCTGTTACAAAACGCGACAGCACACGACCACCTTGTGGTATTGGGCGTCCGCCGTCTGCGCCTCCCCTGCTTGGTCCAATTGAGTTATCTGGATAGCCCCGTAATGGCGTTACATTAAACCCACCAAGACCATTGCCACCCATGTAGTATAGCTCACTAGGCGGCATGGTTGTGTCTACTCGTATGCCACTGACGTAGCCAATCTCAGATCCCATGAAGAGCACAAGACGATTATTTCCGCCGATTTGAAGCAACGGATTTACCATGTCGAAATTCATACCAATCTTGCCAAAGTCTGTCGTACCGATGCCGAGCGCAGCTGCTGTTCCGCGCAGAGCCAACGAGAACCGTGAACCAGAGGTTGGAAATATGATATTGTCGAAACTGGTACGAGATATGGTTTGTGAGAAGATCAGACCGGTATTTACACCAGCTCGCGACCAAATGTTATCGATGTCGGATTCGATACGTTCGAACGACATACTCCAATCGGCACGGAAGTAATCATCGGGCCAGCGTAGACGTCGGCCAAAGTTTACTTGCGCGCCTGTTCTACGTGTATTGAAAACAAAGTTCTGCTTCGTGTCGTAGATATTGAAACCGATCGACGTTGGCTTGCCAAACAACCATGGCTCGGTAAACGACAGCTGCAAGGTTTGCAGGCGTGTTTGCTGACCTTGCTCGAACTGCAAGGCCAACACCTGTCCTGCGCCACCGCTAAATGGCTCGCTGATGTCGAAATTATTCAGGGTAATACCCACCGAGGCTGTAAGCCCAAACGAACCGGCAAAACCTACCGATGCGTTAAAGGTGTCTGTAGAGCGCTCCTCTACTTTGAGTACGATATCTACCTTGGTTTTGTCAACGGGAGTAACCTGAGGCTTGAGCGCCTCTGGGTTAAAGAAGTTTAAGACTCCAAGCCCCCTGATACTGCGTATCAGAGCTGCCCGATTGAAATAATCACCCGGACGAATAAAAAGCTCACGTCGGATGACACGATCGCGCGTTTTTGTGTTGCCAACGATTTCAACGCGGCGCACTGTGTATTGATCGCCTTCAACGATACGAACGACGATGTCAATGCTGTCCTCTGCCACACGCAGAATCTCAGGTTCAATCCTGGCTGCTAAGTACCCATTGTCTGCGTATAGCGATTTTACATCTGATTGATCTTCGTTGATTTCAATTTGCTGACGGAACTTTGTGTCGTTGTAGACCTCGCCCTTCTCAATGCCAAGCTGACGCAAGAGAATGTTCTCTGCGTAGATTGTTTGGCCAGTAAACTGTACGTTCCGTACGTAGTACTTTTTACCTTCCTTGATGCGTAGAACGATGGTAACTGTTTGTTGCTCATCGTTAAACAGTACGGTATCGCCCAGAATTTCGGCATCAAGCAAACCGTTATCGAGGAACCACGTAGCTAACTTCTTCTTGTCTTCCTCATACTTGGCGGCATCGAACTTTGAAGACTTCCAGATCTCCCACCAGCTTTTCGTCTGCGTGTCTTCAAATGCCTTAGCTATCTGATTGTCTGTGTATGTATCGTTACCCTCTACCTCGATGTGAGCAACCGAGAACTCAACCCCCTCGTCGATCTCAATGTCGAGGTCGTAGAAGTTTGCTGAGTCTGCAGATGTTGTCGTTGTTTTTACACGAGCAAAGAGCAGGCCTTCTTTTGCGTAGAGCTTACGAATGGATTCGCGAACAAGGTACTCATCATACGGCGAGAGGATATCGCCAAAGCGCTTGTCCATTACCTTCATGATCTCCGAAATCGAAACTTCGTCGTTACCAATAATGGTAACATTTCTCACCCGAGGCATTGGAGCCACCTTAATCACAAGGAACACGCCAAGTGCTGTTTCGCGCTCTTTTTCAATCTTGACGTCGTTAAACGTTCTGCGGTTCCAGAGATTTTTCACCGCGTTCATGAGGTCGTCTGGACGTGCCTCTTGCCCAACGCGCAATCCCGAATAGGCAATCACGGTTTGCATGTCTGCCCCTTGGGTAAGGCCTTCTACAGTGATGCCTGCGATAATTGGACTGCGCTGTTGGGGTGCTTGCGCCTGAATGGCCTTTGTACCCAGCATCAGAATCACGACAAACAGCAGCGCAGGATTACGTAAGCGCATCAAGAATCCGTTCCAGAGTAGATCGTGACTGCGCTTGGCTCTCAGGTTGCACCTGGGCAGATGTCTTACCAAAACGGCGTTCACGCAAAACATAGCTGGCAAGCCCCTTGTAGAGCTCTTGCTCTGTAAACTCAGGCCAGAGTGTTTCTGTTACGTACAACTCTGCATATGCCGCCTCCCAGAGAAGAAAATTGCTCAAGCGCATCTCTCCACTCGTTCGGATGATTAAGTCAGGATCAGGCATTCCAGAAGTCTGCAGATAACTAGCAAGTGTCTGCTCAGTAAGGTCCTCGGGAGATAGCTTGCCTCTGCGAACATCCATTGCCATTACCTGCACCGCCCGTTGGATGTCCCAACGCGACCCATAGCTAAGCGCTAGTGTTAATGTAAGACCATCATTCTTTTTTGTGCGCTCCATGGCAGACTGCAGAATCTTCTGCACGGCTTTGGGTAGTGCATTTATCTTTCCGATGGCGCAGATTCGCACGTTGTTGGCATCTAGTTCGTCGACCTCTCGTACAAGGTAGGATTCCAAAAGTGACATCAGAAAACGCACTTCTGGCACAGGGCGCTTCCAATTCTCGATGGAAAACGCATACAGTGTAAGGTAGGACACGCCGAGCTTGGAGCATGTCTTCACGGTAGAGCGCACGCGCTCCATGCCCTCTCGGTGCCCCTCAAATCGCGGTTTGCCACGCTCTTCTGCCCATCGGCCATTGCCATCCATGATAACTGCCACATGCTTTGGCATGCGACCAGAATTCATGAGCGACAGTTGCACTTGTTGCTCCTGGACTGAGATCGATTCCTTGGACCAGGTCACTCTTCCTCCAATACGTAACGAACCACAAAGATAGGAATTAGATGCCATGGCCACGGCTAAGGTTGTGCAGAATAAGGGGCTTTCGTATGTTTGCCATCCGCAGAACGTAGGTGACTTATGCCGTCTAAATCACGCAAACACAGTAACACTATTGTATCCTGTTTAAAGAGGTCAGGTTGAACGTCACGAAAGCTGATATCGTCGATAAGATCGCCGGTGAGACTGGGCTTACAAAGCTCGAGACGAAGGCGGTAGTCGATGGCTTCCTCCTCAGCATCATTGGCGCACTTGCAGAAGGTCACAGAATAGAACTCCGTGGCTTTGGCGTTTTTAGTGTCAAGAGCAGGAAGCCTCGCATGGCTCGGAACCCTCGTACTGGGGATCCCGTGCCACTCGAGGAACGCTTCATCCCAGCGTTTAAAGTTAGTTCTGAGTTTCAGGAGAAGGTTCACGACAAGCTCCGTGCCGGCTCTACTTCACAGAACACACCTGATACGCAGTGATGGGCACCTCCAGTAGCGGCAATGCCGTGGCTCTGGCCATAGCATTGGTGGTAGTTGTTTCTGGAGGATCATATGCACTCAGTAGGCTTGCCTTGCAACAAGCGCAGGAAGAGGGTGCTCCGCTGGCAAAGCAGCGGGCTGTGGAACGAGAGGCTGCCCTGCGTCAAAAGCGCATGGCGGAATTATTGAAAACACTGGAAGACTCGATTGCGACCCATCCGCTCGACAGCATGATGGTAATTTCAGCCGGGAATGTCAGTTACGATCTTGGACAATTTGATAAGGCGGCACAGTATTACGAGACGTTTCTCACGAGCATAGATCCGTCCAAGACAGCAGTTCGTATCGATTATGCGTACGCACTGTTTCAGTCGGGCAATGTTGAAAAAGGTAAGAACGTCTTGCTGGCAGTCATAGCCAAGGAACCGAAGAACCAGTCGGCACTCTTCAATCTTGCGGTTATGTACATTGAAGAGAGCAATACGGAGAAAGCTTTGGAAACGTTTAGAGAATGCTACAAAGCAGACCCTGCGTCTGACATCGGAAAACGTGCAGCTTTAGCTGTTCAACAATTAGAGACAACGACATAAAATCGAATTTTTGTTAAACGACACAAACGAGGAACATCATGCCATGCGGAAAGAAGCGCAAGCGTCATAAAATGGCAACGCACAAGCGCAAAAAACGGCTTCGTAAGAACCGTCACAAAAAGAAGAATAAATAGGTAGTGGGCGCTTCGGCGCCCATTTCTTTTGGACTCGCCCCTTCTCTCTCTACTCTCTATTCTCTATTCTCCACTCTCCACTCTCTTCCATCATGTTCCTAGGATTCCTTGCAGCTACAGGAACGCTTCTCTCTTGGAGCGTAGGTACGTTTGCTTTCCTTCGCGCCTCTCGCAAAATCGACCCCGGATTATTGAATCGGGCACGTCTGATGCTTGCCGTTTGCGCCACACTGATCTTGGCGAGCGTTACGGTTGTAGCATGGCCATGGGAGATCGTAACACGCACCACATTTCAATCGTGGTTGTGGCTAGGTCTGAGTGGAATTGTCGGACTTACAATTGGCGACCTGTTTGGATTTACATCGTTGCGCATTCTTGGTGCCCGGCGTCAGAGCGTTATAGGTACACTTTCGCCAGCTGCTGCTGCAGCTGCGGCTCTATTGCTACTCAACGAGCATATATCCCTGATCGATATCGCCGGAATCACCATTACTCTTGTTGGCGTGATCACAGCTACGTATTCATCGCAAGAGAAGGATGACGTGGCAAACGAAGGCTATGGCTCGTTCTTCTGGGGTGCAGTTCTCGGGGTTGGTGGCGCAATTTTCCAAGGGGTAGGTTTGGTGCTTGCAAAGAAGGGTATGATGTCTGATTCCGGCTTGGCCATGATTGCACCTTTTCACGCTACGTTCGTGCGGATGACGATCGGCTTTATGGCAACATATGCGCTTGATGTGCTCCGACGTGCCCCACATCGTCCGCTTAGAGATGCATTTAGCGACTCGCCTTCGCGTAATGCTATGCTCTTGGGTGCACTTTCAGGACCAGTGATTGGAGTTACGTTATCACTGCTAGCAGCACAGCAACTTCCGGCTGCCATTGCACAGACCATTTTTTCGTTAGTACCATTCGTCGTTATGATCATCGCCCGCATCGTGTATCATGAGCCCCTACGCTTGCGTTCGGTGCTTGGTGCGGTGATCAGTGTTATTGGCGTTTTGATACTTGTTATGTACTAATCAAGGAACACAGTATTATGGACCCACGCCTACTTTCACTTGGAATACCCGAGATTCTGGAAGATCCAGAGCGCCTAGCCGAGCTCGACGATGAGCAAATTGATCTGCTAGTAACGATTCGCGAAGATGCAGCGCAGGCTCTGGAGCAAGACGAAGACAATACCGATCTGATCGACACTGTTTACCTGTCTCACATGACGTTGTCGTCAGCACTCTTTCTGCGCGCTATCGCATCAGATATATCAACACCACCCGTGCCGGCGGCACAGGTCGTTGCTCGTGCATGGCCCGGTGAGCCCCTTGTCTCGTGCAGTGCCGACTCTATATCGGAGATGTTAGCACCCAAGGCTACGATCGACATGTTAACGAAAGCAGGACTTCCGAAGACAGCAGAACCAGGTTTGGAGTTTACGCTGCCACCAAGACGATTCGTTAACGATGTAGAACCGGCTCAGGATACAGAGGTGGACTCGGCATCGGCTGATTTCTTCTCAACATTCTGGCAGATTGCCACGACTGAACATGGCGATGCCATCTGCATAGACGAGCGTGCTGATTGCGCCATCATTCTCCTGGATCGAGAATGGGGCTACTATGCCCAACAGTTTGTGAACTCAAGCATTGGACACTTTCTCATGAGTCTTGATGCTTGGCATGCAGTTGAACAGTCCAGCGACGAAGAGCTCGACAGCGCACTTACTAAATTTGAGCGTGCCCTAGAACGCATCGACCCAGTAGCCCTTACAGAAGGGGCTTACTGGGCCGAGATTATTCATGCGATTGATTGACGGGCGCACCGTCGTTGATATTCTATCGAAATGAGGGGTCACGGCATGCTGTGACTCCTCATTCGAATGCGATATTATTTCGCGATAGCCACCGATCTACGCTCCCGAACCACGGTAACACGAATCTGACCTGGATACTCCATTTCAGATTCAATGCGTCCAGCAATGTCGTTAGCGAGTTGATCTGCACGCAAATCATCGATACGATCTGGCTCGATGATGACGCGAACTTCACGTCCTGCCTGGATAGCGAAGGTCTTTGTCACGCCATCAAATGAGGTAGCTATTTCTTCTAGCTGCTGCAATCGCTTGATGTAATTCTCAAGTGACTCACGACGAGCACCTGGGCGGGCACCACTGATCGAGTCAGCAGACTGCACAAGCACTGCAATTGGTGATTCCATCTCGATATCGTCGTGGTGAGCTCCAACTGCGTTTACAACCAATGGATGCTCCTTGTACTTCTTTACAAGGTCCATACCAAGCAGTGCGTGCGGCCCTTCGAGCTCGCGATCGATAACCTTGCCGATGTCGTGCAAAAGACCGGCGCGCTTGGCAAGATTCACATCCAGACCAAGTTCATTTGCCATGATACCCGTCAAGAAGCCAACCTCGATCGAGTGAGCGAGCAGGTTCTGACCGTAGGATGAGCGATACTTCATGCGTCCGATGTAGCGAACCATTTCGGGATGAATGTTGTGGATGCCAAGCTCCATGAGCGCATTCTCACCAACACGAATCATTTCTTCTTCGAGTTCCTTGCGGACCTTATCAACAACCTCTTCGATACGCGCTGGGTGGATACGTCCATCGCCCATGAGTCGCTCTAGCGATACGCGCGCAACTTCGCGGCGGAACGGATCGAATCCTGAGATTACGACCGCTTCAGGTGTATCATCGATGATAAGATCGATTCCAGTGGCAGCCTCGAAGGCCCGGATGTTGCGTCCTTCACGACCAATGATGCGCCCCTTCATCTCCTCGGACTGCAGATTGACCACTGAAACAGTAGACTCCACACAGTGATCGGATGCAGTGCGCTGAATTGCCATCAAGACAATCCGCTGAGCCTCTTTACGAGCATTGACCTTGGCCTCATCACGCACATCTTTTACCAGTTGTGCCGCATCTGCCTTGGCATCATTGACCATGTTATCAATGAGAAACTTCTTAGCGTCTTCCTTACTCATACCAGTGATGCGCTCGAGGCGAACATTTTGCTCTTCGAGCAACACATCAATCTGCTTTACTTTGTTGTCGATTTGCGAAGACTTCCTCGTAACATCTGACTCGAGTGTTGCCAGCTTCTTCTCTTTCTTCGAGAGATCTTCCAGCTTTTGATCAATACCTTCTTCGCGCTTGCGAAGCTCTTTTTCAAAGTTTCGTAGCTTAGCATCTTTCGAGTCGCGCTCTGATTCAAACTTGCGTTTTAATTCACGGGATTTGTCTTCCGCTTCGTCAATCTTCGTGCGCTTAACGGCATCAGCCTTTTTCTCAGCTTCTGCTAGAATCGACTTCGCCTCTGCCTCTGCCTTGGTGCGCTCTGAAGCCGCAACCTTTTTCCCAGCGAAGTAACTAACAAGAAAACCTACGACTGCTACTGCCAGTCCTACACTTAGACCCATAATCATGGGCTGTTCCATACGTATACCTCCTTCGCACCCTTACGGCGCCGTAGTGCGTCCACGCCGTGCTGCAGCGGTTAGACGATAAAAAAGGAGCCGCATCCCACTACCCTGGACCAAATAGTCCAGTTGTGTTTTCGATTGGTAAAAGAACCAAAGGGACCGCACGGTGGGTACTATCCTTACTATCGCTGACTTCCACTGTTCGGGTTTGCACCCGATCTTGCTCGTTCGAACAAGTGAGGCCTGCCATTGATAGTCAGAGCCTAGTGCCCTGGAATGAAAATTTGTATGGTTCTTTTTCAAGCGTGCGACAACAGTAGCGGAATGCGGCTACACAGTTTATCAGCGTATCACGTTGAAAGGAAGAGTTAGGCTAATGGCTGATGCGCTGCGCGCACCAGGTACTGCGTCATCTTATCTAGTTCGTCAATCACTTCCCTCGAATTCTGGCTGCGCTGTTCTTTCTCATCGAGATATTTCTCAGCAATATTTAACGCCGCCAAAACGGTAAGTGTTGGAGTTGACTGCTCTCGCAGAGTTTGCTGCAAATGTTGAACTTGAATGTTGACTTCACGTACTGATTGTTTGATCTTCTCTTCGTTTTCACCACGAAGAGTAAGGTCTTTCCCGCCTATTTGTACTCGTATCGCTTTCGACATGGTATCACTGTCAAAAAGTTCGTTGTTGTTGCTGGCAAGTTAGGAAATCCCGAGCAATTGTGCGACTCGGGTTGCAAGATTATCAAGACGCTCGGCAAGGGCCTCCATCTCTTCTGGGGAAAGCCCCTTGCCCGCTGCCTGTTCATCGATAAGCTGGCGAGATTCATCCGTTCCACCACTGGCAGAAAACAGGCTCATCTGGTTTCGTCGATCTGGATCTTCAACATGACGTAGCCCAGCTGCACGATACACCTCAACAATTCCCAGTGCTTTTTCAAGTTGCTCTTGCAGAGAGTCAATCTCATCCTGCAAACTCAACATACGCTCTTCGGCATCTGCAGCTTTTACCGTCATGGCCTCGAGCTCTGAAAGGCGCACGCGAAGCGCATCGACTTCATGACTCGTCAATTCACTACGTGTATCGGTGGTGGACACGTCAAGGTGTGCCTGCTGCAAAGCCTCCTGCGCTGCATAAAGTCCAGTCTGCAGTTCTGCAACTTGTACTTCAATAGCCTGATACTTTTCAGCCAACATGAGATAGTCATCGTTGAGTTGCGTCTTCTCGGTCTTCATGCGCTCCATTGTCTGACGCAGCTCTGCTGCCTCTAATTGCGCTTCTGACAGCCGCTGCTCGTGCACCTCATTGAGTTCTTGCAGTTCATTGAGTGTGGAGTTCTTTTGATACTCAACGAGATCGTCATACTGATTGCGCAGGCTCTGAAGCTCCTCCTGGGCTTTATGTAACTCAGCTTCACGTGCGCTTACCTGCAACTCATATTCACACAGTTCGATTCTAGCTTGCGAGAGTTCAGCATGAAGCTTCTCGGCCTCGGCTAACCCAGCAGCCATTGAAGCTTGCTCCTGATCACGCTCGGCAAGATGTTGGTTACGTGCCTCGAGCCCACCTTGCAGGCTGACAGCTTGCTGTTCCAACTCTTCGTTGGCCTGGCGCGATACAACGTCTTCTTGCACTGCACTCAACGCCTGCACTGATGCTTCGAGAGATGCGTTCTGGGCACGAAGCTGGACAACTTCTTGCCGCAGCGTTACGATGAGCTCTGCGCTTGACCTAACGGTATCCCAGAACTTTGCGAGTGATGCTGATACATTTACACTGGAGGTCTGCTGAGATGCTGGCGCGTCATGCGAACTCTGTTCGAACGCTTCCGGATTTTGCAGTGAGCTCATTGTACTATCTCCCCTTGAGATGGTTGTTCAATTGTCAAACCACGCACGTGTGCCTGTAGCTGACTGATTGATCGATCGAGAATCGTTGTAATAATTGGATCTACATCAGCATCAGTGAGCGTTCTCTCGCTAGAGCGAAAGACTATTCTGATACCAATGCTCTTGTATCCTTGCACCAGCGAACCGCCGGAGAATACATCAAAAATGCGTGCCGTCTCTACAGTATCCGAACCACATTGTTGCACAATATTCAGGATTTGTCCGGCAGTAACAGATTGTGGCACAACCAATGCTACGTCCCTTTCGATGGCTGGGAAGGTTGCGTATTGACGATACCTGTGTTTCTTAACTGGTATACTGCGCGCGTCTAATACTGCAGCCATAGCATCTATGTCGATGCCATATGCATTGCAAAAACCTGGATCTAGCTGACCCGCAACGCCAATACAAACGTTGTCGGTAAATAGCCTCAACGTGTTTTGTGTAAAGGGGGCTTGTGGCGAATCATCAGGAACCGTTACAATGCCTGATGAAACAAGTTGCACGTCGCCCACGAGATCGAATATGTCTAGGGCTCTACTCTTCCCACTCCAATGCTGTTCGGTTTGTCCGCACAGAACCATCGCAAGCACTTCGCTCTGCTTGATACCGAATTCCTTTGACGTGTCATGTTCAAACACGTTGCCGAACTCCATTAATCGAGCAGTAGCTGCACCGTGACGAATGTTATGGGAGGCAACCCGCAGCAGAGATGGAATCAGCGATGATCGCATTGCCGAGAACTCATGTCCAAGGGCATTGCGAAGCATCACAGGTGCAGAGCCGTCAAGTATTTCTTCGGGAGACCCAAGAACGTTCGTGACACAATCCACATAACCACGCGCAGCTAGTGATGTACGTATACGGCTGCGCTGCTGGTACCCATGAGGTCCACCAGCACGCAACGACTCAGGAAGCTGGGATCCACCACCCAGCGATGCTCCGCGCACTATGGTTGGTATCCGGTCAATTCCATAGAGCCTCATCACTTCCTCAGCAATATCGGCCTCGATGCGAACGTCTGCGCGCCATGAAGGGGGCTCTACAGATCGTTTGGCGTTACCGCCGCCATCAACGACTCCGAACCCAAGCGATCGAAGCATCAGGTCGATGCGCGCATCGTCGATGGCAATGCCAAGTAGCGAGCGTACCCTATTGTATTCAACCGCAATCGGGTCAGCCGGCGTTATTGGCGAACCAATCTCCGTGCTAATTCCCGAGCTGCCCCCTGCAAGATCACACAGCATGGCAACAGCAAGATCTGCCGCCGAGCGCACACCTGCTGGGTCTACTCCTCGCTCAAACCGGTACGACGCATCGGTGCTAAGACCAAGCTTCTTTGCCGTGCGACGGATCGATGTTGGATGGAAGTAGGCGGACTCGATCACAACCGTTGTTGTGGTCTCATCGATCTCTGAGTTTTGTCCACCCATCACACCAGCCACGGCAATTGGACGCTCTCCATCACAGATGAGAAGCATTTCAGCATCGAGCTTACGCTCCTTCCCATCAAGCAGCGTTATCGCGGATTCATCAGCATGCGGCGTACGAACAACAATGGCATTGCCGCGAAGCTTTGCCATGTCGAATGCATGAAGGGGCTGCCCCATCTCCATATTGATGTAATTCGTGATATCAACGATCACATTACTTGGACGCAGTCCAAGGGCAATCAATCTGTCTTTGAGCCACGCCGGACTCTCAACTGCTCGCACATTCGTTACCACGTGTGCGATGTAGTGTGAGCACACATCAGCGTTCTCAACCCTAACCTCAACCGATGCATCATTACTCTGCGACGCAGCATCAAGCGTTCGCGGTTGCGGCACAACAACCGGCGCGTCATCATAGACCGCAGCGTATGCAGCAAGCTCGCGCGCAATCCCAACATGCGAAAGGCAATCAGCACGGTTCGGCGTAATGGCGATGTCGTAGATCACATCATCGATCTTGAGGGCTTCGGCAAGGGGCGCACCAGCAGCGAGCGCATCATCGAGCACCCAGATGCCCGATGCGTCTTCACCCAAGTTCAGCTCTGCCTGCGAGCAGATCATACCCTGCGAAGTAACACCGCGAAGCGGACGCTCCTCGATTGCAAACCCAGCCGACGGAACAACTGCGCCAACCAGCGCCACCGGCACTGTTTGGCCGGCCGCAACGTTGGCAGCACCACAAACAATGGTCTTGGTTTCTGCACCAACATCAACTGTACACACGGAGAGCTTATCGGCCTTAGGATGCGGCTGTTTTTCGAGCACTTTCCCAACAACAATGTTGGCCAGCACCGCAGATGCATCGACAACGTCTTCGACCTCTAAACCAAGGTCAGTAAGCACGCGCGACACCCTCTCAACCGTCCACCGATCGGACGGCAATTCCACAAAATCACACAGCCATTTGTGCGAGACTTTCATCTCAAGCAAACTCTCTATTAATCAACGACAAAGATAGTCGCAGCAAGAGCATAGGGTCGGTTGGAGTTTTGCACAAGAACCGGGAGGAGGTACTAGGGACTAGGTACCGGATACAAGGCTCTCCAGGTTTCCCGCCACCGCTTTCTCTGTGGTGACGTCCTTTCGTGGGAATGACGGAACACATCCCTTACCCTGTACCTCGTACATAGAACCTTGTACCTCGTACCTCGTACCTTGTACCTCGTACCTAGAACCTTGTACCTCGTACCTCGTACCTCGTACCTCGTACCTTGTACCTTGTACCTCGTACCTTGTGCCTTACGATTTTTTGTGTATCTTCGTGCTCCCTATCGCGGGGTGGAGCAATTGGTAGCTCGTCGGGCTCATAACCCGAAGGTTGTAGGTTCAAGTCCTGCCCCCGCTACGACCGACAAACGTTAAGCCCTTGTAGCTCAAATAGTTACAAGGGCTTAATAGTTTTTGGCTCAAAGTGCCGGCGCAACAGCTTTGCCATTTCACGCTGGATCTCGAGCACACGTACTTCTGTGGTTGCGACGATGGTGCGAGACCTCGTTGTTTCGTTGAAGATTGCTAACTCGCCAAAGTAGCTTCCCGGACCCAGCGTCTGAAGCAATGTGCCGTCTTGATAGGCATCAACGCTGCCTTCGCGTATGAGGTACATGCAGTTACCGGTTTCTCCCTCTAGATAGATCGTTTGTCCGGGTTGGAACAAACGCTCTCTCACCTGTGTGGCATCGTTGGATCGAATACTCGTGATGTCACGTCCAATGAGTGGCCACATGAGCCAGTTCGACATTGTCCGTATTCGTCTATTCCACACAGGCAGATACTTGAGCATGAAGAGCCGCCATGTAACGAACGCAAGAAAGCCGGTAAATCCTATCCCGTAGAGATGCCCAACAGCATTGCGTCTGCCCAATGAACATGCATCTCCAAGCCCCTTAAATGAAAATGGGGTAAGGGGCTTACCATCGATCATCCTTGCGATGTTGCGTCCGATATGCTCACCAGCCTTGATGGCGTATAGTGCAAGACCCGGACAATACCCTCCTTGGGGACTTGGCACAGCAGCGCAATCGCCACCCGACCATACATGCTCTTGACCAACGAGACGTAACGTTGCATCTGTGATGAGTCTGCCCACAGGATCGCGTTCAAACGACCATTGATCAAAGATCTCCGGTTGAGCATTGCCTGTGCAGGAGATGATCGTTCGTGCTTGAAACTCTAATCCAGTGCTTGTTGTGGCACTCATCGGTGTTGCAGCAGAAATATAGGTTTCGAGGTGCACCGAGATACGCGTCTTTTCTGCGATAAATCGTGAAGCATAACGCACGAGTCGCGGCTGACGCTTTGCAAGCTCCGGTAGGATGGTCTTATCACCGCTGAGAAGGATGATGCGCATCTCCTCGTAGCGCAGTCGTGGGTAGTAGTGCTTAGTGAGATACTCGAGAAACTCATCAAGCTCTGTGGCAACTTCCACACCAGCAAAATTTCCGCCAGCAATCACAAACGTGAGTAGTCGCTCACGTTCGATGGGGTCGGTTTCTATCTCTGCAAGCTCAAGAATGCCAGTGATGTGATTCTTCAGCTCAAACACATCCCAGTATGATTTTAGTCGAAATGTGTTCTGAGCAACACCCGTGTAGCGGGAGAGATTATCTCGCGAGCCAAGTCCTATCACCAGATGATCGTATTCTACGGTATGCTGATGTCCATCGAGGTAGCGTCGAGTTGTTACGCGCTTATGTTGAAAATCAACATGCAGCACTTCCGCATTATGAAAGTCTGCACCACGGAACACCATTCTGGCCGGAGATGTGATATTACCCGGCTGAATCTTGCCGGTAAGCATCTCGGCGACCAATCCATGAAACACGTGGTAGTTATTCTTGTCGATCACGGTCAAATGGACGCGTCCAGAGGCAATGTGTCCCTTCAGAGACTTGAGAACATTGATCGTTGCATATCCACCACCTAGCGCAACAACGCGTACGGGTGTACTCTTGGTCTTCATTACTTTACCCCTGCAACAAATCTGCGCCACGCGCCGATGAAACGCACAATGCGCAGGAGGTACGAGGCCGACGATTGTAAGCGCATCACAATCTCTGCAGTTTTCTTGTGCGGCAAATACCAAGCAATGCGTTTGATGTTTACCAAATGCTGAAATGAGACATTGTCGGTTGTCGAAGTTCCACCATAGGTGCCGCATCCAAGTGTGAAGGACGGTGTGAGCCCCGTGCATGCTCCCATGATTCCCTGCGTGCCAGGTGAGTTTACCAAAATCCTACTGGCATGCATGCGGGCAGCAAATGTTCGAGCTAGATTTTTACTCGCTGTGTGGATCATCGCTGTATGCCCAGTGCCATCAATTGCAAGAATCTGCTCGCTCATTGTGATAGCCTGCTCATCATCAGATGCACAGAAGAGACTGAGAACCGGGGCTGTCTTTTCCCGTGACATAGGATCGTGCTCATTGATCTCCGTTACCGGTATGACAATAAGGCGAATCGTATACGGCCGACTGATACCAACATACTCTGCGATTGCCTCGGGATCTTGTGCCACAATACGACGTCCAAGCACGCCTGTTGAAGCCCCTTTAGCCATAAAGAGCGCTGTTTCATCCGGCGAAAGAACAGCTGCTCCATGTCGCTCTAATGATGCTACGAGCGCGTCATAATTCCTCGCCACACATACGAGGTTATGTTCGGCACCACAGATCACACCATTATCGAAGGATTTGCTCTTTACTATCGAATCAGCAGCATGATCGACATCTGCATCAGATGCGATAACACACGGTGCATTGCCTGGTCCTACCCCTATTGCCGGTGTTCCTGAGCTGTATGCCGCTCGCACCATCGACGCCCCACCTGTTGCAAGTACGAGGTCCACGCCCTTGTGATGCATGAACATCGCCGTTGTTTGTCTACTCTGACGCTCGCGCACTACTTGAATCAAATCTTCCGGGGCGCTGTGCGCGCAGAGTACCTCGCGCATCATGTCTACGGTCTTGACAACAACCTTGCTGCCTATGCGATTAGGACTCAGGATGATTGCGTTGCGCGATTTTACCGAAATGAGTGCCTTAAAGCACGTTGTAGAAACCGGATTGGTTGCGGGAATAAGTCCAAACAGCACACCCATTGCATCTGCCACTTCAATCACGCCGGACGACGCTCCCTTAGGCATAGCACCAGAACCGGTCTTGCCAACGATATGCTCATATACTCCAAGGGCGGCATTTACATGCTTGAGTGTCTTATCACGAACATTTCCCATGTGCGTTTCGGCAACAGCATCTTCTGCCAGTGCAACGGCGTTGGCGATGATGGGCTCGCACAGAGCGTAGAGCAGGTCATCGACTCTCTTCTCAGACCAACCAACAAAAGCCTGTTGTGCCTTTCGCGCATTGTGCACCATGACGTCGATCTCTGCGGTATGACCGTGGTGAGCAAAGCGATATTCCGTGATATGTGAGACTGCAGCCATAAGCTTGGCCGTTGCGGCCTTACCGAGTCCTTGGTATATCCGTGCCGCTAGCACTGGATCATCGGACTCCATGCGCAGCATGGCATCGCGGGAGAGACTGCGTCCGCGTACATCCGTTCCGGCAATGGCATTGACGGCATGAAGCTCTATGCCCAAGAGGCCACCCTCGCCTATGAATACGCCTTCGGGGGCAATCTCCAGAACCCGCTCTGCATCGAGTTCTTCGGTGTCGACCTCGAGTCGCAGCTCGCCCTGGTCTACGAGATACCCTCTGTCTGCCTGATCTCCAGCCTTGTAGAGATACTCATGTTCACGGAGCTCAAATGGCTCGAGGTACTTCTCTGCCTGTAATCGTAGCTCTTCTGTGAGCATGTCCAGAGTAATCGGTTTTAACATGTGCTAACGCTGAAAGTTCTTGAATTGCAGTGTTACATTCTGCTAATTATCGTACAACGCAGACTCAAGGAGAATCTGCGCATCTCGCTGCGACATATAGTGCTCGAAGAGTACGTCGCAACAGTCGTTCGCAAGAAACACCTCCGGCGAAAGTTCTTTCCACCAATAGAGTTGTTTGTGATAGATAAGGGGCTCGCGTTGCGCCGCCTCCTTGAATTCATTCGGCAGAATCTTGGAGCGTTCGCCCTGAACACTACTGAAGGCCTTGATAAATTTCTTGCTTTCCGTGGCCGCACGAAAGGCTGCGCCTTCATGCATGAGAAGATCGCGAATACGCTCGAGCTGACCCTTGTCAGGCATATATGTGCCCCCTGCAATCCCTGCTCTATCGTATGACACCTCGACATACAATCCCGGCATCCCATGCGCCTTCTTCCCATAGCGACTTATGAATGCGCCCGTGGAGGTCTTGTAGGGTGTTTTGTCCTTCGAAAAGCGAATGTCGCGATTGATCCGAAAGATCGCATTCGAAGCCGTCGGCAGAACATATGGATCGATACGGCGAATCTTATCGATGAGCTGCTGCACGAGAGATGCAAACGGCTTCTTCACAAACCGCTCGTACTCAGAACGATGCTCGTCGAACCATTCCTTGCTGTTGTGATCACGAAGCGCAGCAAAAAAATCGAAAAATTGAGTAGGTAGCATCAGTCAGAAGCGGTATCGCACACCAACAGCAGCGCCAAAGTAGAAGTCCGTGTTGGGCAGGACCTTAAGTCCGGGTGCTACCTGACCAAAAACTTCAAACTGCTTGTTTGGCTCCCATATCATGCCAACGGGGATGCGTGCAGCGACCCTGTACTCGTCGCCCAAGCCAACATCAGCCCCGTATCCGTAGAACCAATCAATCGGCTTGGCCAATGTTCCGCGATCTGCCCAATAGTCAAGATTTACATGCAGATATCCGTTGTCGATATTCCATGCAGCACCAATTGCGATGTTGTCAAACCGCAGCGATACCCCAGCGGTGCCCGGCTCACCAAGCTGGATTCCGACCGCATTGTCGCCATACAATTCACGCGGTGAGAAAGCACTCAAGAACAACACTACGAGAGCAATGCAAATGGAAACGTTGTTTTTCATGATTGGCTCCAATTATGAAGAAATGTCGTGATTCAACATAGTGAATTGCCGTATCTTCATCGGGCAGATATTTTACACAAGAAGAAGTCGTCACAATGCTACGTTACAAGGCAGATCGCCGAACAATCGGTTACATGCTCGTTACAACTACTCTATTCTTCTACATATGGTCTATGCCGGCTCTGAATTGGTGGCTGTATCCATTCTACCTGTTTTTGTCAATAGCCGTAACGGTGATCGCTCATAACCACAATCACCTTCCGATTTTTCGGAATAGTACACTGAACCACCTGACCGATTATTGGTTGACCGTCTTCTATGGCTTTCCTGCATTTGGCTGGATACCAACGCACAACAAGAACCACCATGCACTGAACAATCGTGAGGGTGACTATACCATCACGTATCGGCTCACGGAGCAGAATCATCTATTGATGTTGTTGATCTATCCAATGGTAAGCTCCTACCATCAGCAAAAGCCTATCAGGGACTATCTCAAAGAGCTATATGGGTCCGACCGCAGAAAGTTCTGGCTCTCTGCGATGCAGTATGTTGCCCTAGGTGTATGGATCGGTGCCGCGCTGCTTATAGATTGGCGCAAGGCCCTGTTGTATGTCATCATTCCCCAGCAAGTTGGACTGTTTGCAGTACTCTTATTCAACTTCGTGCAACATGTTCATGCCGATGAAGAGTCGCCTGTGAATCACTCCAGAAATTTTACTGGCATTCTCAATCTCATGCTGTTTAACAATGGATTCCATACGGTTCATCACGACAAGGCAGGTACCCACTGGAGTCTAGCACCAAAGAACCATGCTGCTATAGCGCATACAATTGATCGATCTCTCCTTGAACGTAGCATTTGGTGGTATCTCATCCGGACGTACATTCTTGGAGCGTTTGTCCCCAAGTTCAGAACAAGGTCCATGCGGCTTCAGCGCATACAAAATGCTGAACGCATGGCTGCTTAAGCACCAGCACGTTGGGGTGCCACAATTCATGTACTGATAGGCATCTTTGCAGCGTGAAATCACGGAGTAGTTTTATGGATGTACCGTCCAAGTGCATTGCTGCACTCATAGTTGCGCTTACCGTCTTTGTGGTCGGGTGCGGCAGAGAAGAAGAAGTTACCATGGACCCGCCGGCTGTTACGATATATACAGCAAACGCTGCGGAAGTCCCTATCTACCGCGAATGGGTTGGGCAGACAAAAGGTTCGTTTAACGTAGACATACGAGCGCGCGTTGAAGGCTTCGTTCAAGCAATAACGTATAAAGAGGGCTCGGAAGTTGTTGCCGGACAAACCCTGTTTAAAATTGATCCTTCCGCATATGTTGCCTATGTGAATCAGGCGCGTGCAAGACTTGCAGAAGCGCAGGCTGCTCAAGCACGGTCTCTCAAAGATGTCGTGCGTTATCAAGCATTGGTGCAAGAGAACGCAATTTCTGCCCAAGAATACGAGGCTGCAGTAGCGCTAAATAATGCAACAACCGCTTCCGTGGCAGCAGCCAATGCTGCTCTGCAAAGAACTCAGCTTGATCTGAGCTACTGTAATGTGACATCCCCAATCTCGGGACTTGCAAGTATTGCAAAGTTTGGCGCTGGAAGCCTTGTTGGACGGGGCGATGCCACACTACTTGCAACGGTATCTAAGCTAGACCCCATTCGTGTAACGTTTAACCTGTCTGAAAAAGAGTTCCTTGACTATTTGCGCTCTGCTGCTAATGGATCGGCATCATCCATGCCCGTAGAGCTTCGCCTAGCCGACGGCAGCACATGGCCGCATATTGGCAAGCTGGTAGTTGCCGACAACGCAATCGACCCATTAACAGGCACACTGCGTGTTGAAGCTGAGTTTTCAAACCCCGGGGGATTCTTGCGTCCAGGTCTCTTTGGCCGCGTACTCGTCATGATTGAGAAACGACCCAACGCCATAGTGATTCCGGCGCGCGCCATTTCTGAGCTGCAAGGTCAAACTCGGGTTGCCGTGGTGAAGAACAACATCGTTGGATATCGGAATATCGAGACTGGAGACCGTATTGGCGGTGCAATCGTTGTAAATGCAGGCCTCGTAGCTGGCGAGCAGATCATCGTTGATGGCCTACAGAAGATTCAAGAAGGCTTGCCTGTGAGAGCAACCCCAAGCAAGGTAACTCTCGACTCATTACTCAAAACGAACTGACAAGGGGCCTGATATATGTTCTCAGCCTTCTTTGTCAGACGTCCTATCGTTGCCATCGTCATTTCGATAGTTATCGTGATGGTTGGCAGCGTTTCCTTACTACGCCTTCCTATCGAGAAGTTTCCTGCGCTAGCTCCGCCAGTAGTTCGTATTCAAGGTTCGTATCCGGGAGCCAGCGCAGAGGTTGTTGAGCAGTCAGTTGCTACGCCCCTTGAACAGAAAATCAATGGCCTCGACAATCAGCTTTCCATGCTCTCAAAGAATACCAGCGATGGGAATTTGAAACTTGATGTTGCCTTTGAACCAGGTAACGACATCAACGTGGCAAATATGCTCGTTCAGAGCAGAGCATCTCGCGCTACATCGCGCCTGCCACAAGAAGTGAATGCCCAGGGGTTAACAATCAGCAAGACCAACCCCTCTATTCTGATGGTGATTGCCATCTATTCCGAGAGCGGCAAGTACGATGGCTTGTTCCTGAACAACTTTGCCATGATCAACGTACGCGACCAACTCCTGCGAGTACCTGGTATTTCCAACGTTGATTTGATTGGTGCTGAATATGCGATGCGCTTATGGGCACAACCAGATCGAATGGCACGTCTTGGTCTCACCCCAACGGACGTTATCTCTGCGCTTCGAGAACAAAACATACAAGCCCCAGCAGGAAAAGTTGGAGATGTACCCAATAATGGCGCAGCAGAGCAGACATATTCTGTACTTGCTCCAGGTAAGCTTACATCTCCAGAGGAATTCGAGAATGTAATCGTAAGAGAAACGCAAGATGGACGCATCGTACGTGTTGGTGATGTAGCACGTGCTGAACTCGGCAGCGAATACTATGGTATGAAGTCCCGCTTCAATGGCAAGCCATCAACGGCAATGATTGTCTACCTTATGCCGGGGGCTAATCAACTCGAATCTGCAGAGGGCATTTACAAGTTACTTGAGTCGATGGGAAAGACCTTCCCGGATGACATCAAGGTTGAAGTTGGTTTTGATACAACACCTGCTGTTGAAGCATCCATAGAGGAGATTACACAAACGCTCTTCGAGGCTGTTGTGCTGGTGATCATTGTTGTGTTTGTCTTTCTCCAGAACTGGCGTGCTACACTGATACCACTGCTTACGGTGCCAGTGTCTCTTGTTGGAACATTTATTCTGTTCCCAATGCTAGGATTCTCAATCAACACGCTGTCGTTGTTTGGCCTTGTTCTTGCCATTGGAATCGTGGTTGATGATGCTATCGTTGTTGTAGAGGCAGTCATGCATCACATGGAGCATGGCAAGTCTCCGAAAGAAGCAACTCTAGCCGCGATGAGTGAAGTAGCAGGCCCTGTGATTGCGATTGCAATGATTTTTGCTGCGGTGTTCGTCCCAGTGGGATTTATGGGTGGTATCATCGGCCGAATGTACTTACAATTTGCTATTACCGTTGCCGTATCAACATTATTCTCTGCCTTTAGCGCTCTTACACTCAGTCCAGCATTGTGCGTCATGTTGTTGCGGCAGCCAAACCCTGAAAAGCCCAGCCCCCTTTCCAAGTTTTATGGGCTGTTTAATAGACTGTTTGGACGCTTCACTGATGGGTATCTCGCAGTTGTAGGCAGGCTTGTACGTCGATCAGCACTTTCTCTTGTGGCCATCGCTGCTTTCACAGCGCTTACCGGAGTAACACTTAGCCAGCTGCCCAGTGGCTTTGTTCCGTCTGAGGATCAGGGCATCATCATGGTTAACGTTGCTCTTCCCAATGCCGCCTCGCAACAGCGCACAGATGAGGTGATGCGCAAGGTTGAGAGCATACTCTCGAAGCAGCCAGGAGTTGAATCCTATACTTCTGTTGTTGGAGTATCGTTCATTGCCGATGCCTCCACATCAAACGTTGCGTCTGTCTTTGTTCGACTCAAAGATTGGAAAGAGCGCAAGGACCTCGTAGACACAAAAATTATCAGCTCTCTTAATGCTGCGTTTAGTCAGATTCCCGAGGGCATCGTGTTCTCTTTCGGAACTCCGCCAATACCGGGCTTCGGAAATGCCAGTGGCATCAAATTTTACCTGCAAGATCGTACCGGCACAAGAAGTGTTTCAGAGCTTGCCGCAGAAACAGCTCAACTCTCTGATGCATGTTCGAAGCATCCCGAACTTGGTGCATTATTTACGCAGTTTGATGCAACTGTACCTCAGATAAAGATCGAACTTGATCGCGAAAAAGCGAAGAAGCTTGGAGTGCCGGTTGACCAGGCCTTCCAGGTTATTCAAGCGATGCTTGGTGGCGCATATGTAAATGACTTCAACAAGTTTGGCAGACTCTACAGAGTCTTTCTTCAGGCAGAGAGTCAGTACAGGCAACACCCCTCAGACGTTGGCGCATTCTTTGTTCGAAGCGCAACAACAGGCGCTATGATTCCACTTTCAACAATTGTGAATGTATCACAGACAAATGGTTCAGAGATCACATACAGATACAATCTCTATCGCTCCGTTGAGGTATCTTCACAAGTAGGAAGGGGCTACAGTACCGGTCAGGCAATGGACGTGCTCGAGAAGGTTGCCGCAGAGACATTGCCTAACGGTATGTCCATCGAATACGCTGGCTTATCCTATGAACAGAAGCGAGCTCCAAGCCCCCTACCAACGTTCATGATGGCTATCGTGTTCGTGTTTCTCTTGCTTGCAGCCCAATACAATTCATGGAAGCTTCCATGGAGTGTTCTGCTTGGTACGCCCGTGGCCGCGTTCGGTGCATTTATGGGCACATGGATCATGGGTCTCGAGAACAACATCTTTGTGCAGATCGGCTTGATACTGCTTATTGGCCTTGCCGCAAAAAATGCAATCCTGATTGTCGAGTTTGCAAAGATGCGCCAAGAGCAAGGCTTAACACCGCATGAAGCAGCGATGGACAGTGCACGACTTCGGTTCCGTCCAATTCTCATGACGGCATTTGCTTTTATTCTTGGCGTTGTGCCGCTCATGACAGCTAGCGGCTCGGGTGCCGGTGCACGAAAGTCCGTTGGGACGGCCGTCTTTTACGGAATGCTCGTTGCGACGTTCATTGGTGTTACGCTTGCACCAGCATTGTTTGCGTTTGTTGAATCGCGCGGAAAGGGGCGCAAAGATGCGTAGCCTTTTAACATCCATAGTTGCAGCGGTACTAACGTCTCTACTTGTAACATCATGTAAACTTGGCCCAGACTATCGACGTCCCGAAATCGCTATGCCAACAACGTATCGCGGCATAACGGCCCAGGACAAGTCGCTGGCCGACATGAAGTACTACGAGATTTTCGAAGACAGTGTACTTAACCGATACATTGTCCTGGCAATAGACCAGAACTATGATCTGCAAGCAACTCTAGCGCGTATTGATCAAGCCAAGTCCATCGTAACAATTCAAGAATCACAATGGTACCCCAATGCGGACGTTGCATTTGGTGCTTCTGAAACCAAGCCATCTCAGAACAGATATCCGAACCAGCCAGCATCTTTCTTTTCAAATCTGCAGGGCTTTTTTGGGGTTTCAGCCCTCTTGAACTGGGAAATCGATGTGTTTGGTCGCATCGCAAGGGGCACCGATGCACAACGTGCCCGCCTTTCGGCTAGCTACGCGGGAAATCGAGCAGCAACTCTGGGTCTGATTGCATCAGTAGCCGAAGCATATATCACCATTCGTGAGTTAGATGCTGTAAAGGAAAGACTTGATTCCAACATTGCAAACCGCAAGGAATACCTAACACTTGCTAAACTATTGTTTGAAAAGGGCAAGACATCAGAACTTGATTGTCGACAAGCAGAGTCTGAGTTACATCGTATTGAGGTTCTCCTTGCACCTACTGTAGCAGCAATTGAACAAACAGAAAATGCATTGAATATTCTGCTCGCACGACCGCCTGGTGCGCCGGTAGAGCGGGGTCGGGCTGTAGATGATCTTGTCGTACCTACAACCTTGCCTACAGGTTTGCCCGGTCAGCTGCTTGAGCGCAGACCAGATGTTCAACTTGCCGAATATGAACTTGAAGCAGCAACATCTGATATAGGGGTGGCAGTTGCTCAGCAATTCCCACGCGTGGCACTCTCGGGCGATATTGGATTGCAGAGTATCTCTTCAGCCAATCTCTTTGATCCCGGTTCCTTTGCCTATCAATTCGCTGGGAACATAGCACAACCAATCTTTAATGCAGGAAGAAACGCAGCTCGTGTTGATGGCGCAAACGCCCAGGCACTGCAAGCTGAACTGGCATACAAGAACGCAGTCCTCGCAGCTCTGCGCGATGTGAATGATGCCGTTGCTGCAATCACCAACGGTGGCAATCAGATCGCCGCCGCCAAACTTGGCCTTGTGTCTGTGACGGAAGTTGCGCGGCTTTCGCAGTTACGATATCGATTTGGTGCAACGACATACCTACAGGTTCTCGACGCACAACGAAGCCTGCTAGATGCGCAACGTGCGTATATCTCGGCAAAGGCAAATCAGTACAGGGCATACGTCCGGCTTTACAAGGCACTTGGTGGCGGTTGGTAGAAACTACCAGTCAGAGGTACATCTTCTCACTTGTATAGCTCAATCTCGATTGTTCGAAGCCGAGAAAGCCCCTTGCTCTTGCGATGCAAGGCTTTTGCGCGAACATTCAGTAACAGTTTAGCGGATGTAATCTTCGGAATCTTCTTCCCCGCTTTTGGAGTGGGATGCTGAATGGTTCCCGTAATTGTGTATTCACCACCACCCTCTTTGATGATCTGCACATCAACCGTTCGTAATGAGTCGAATGTGGGGTTGGATGTTTCTAGCGATGCTTCTTCATAATCAACAGAAACATCGGAGATTGCTAAGTCACGTACCTCGGGTAGGAAGTCAACAGTATCCTTACCCTTTGCGGTGATGCGAAGCCCCTTTATCTCAAATGCAATTGTCTTGGGCGTTTCCTTCGTTACGGCAACTTCAAGATTTGATTCTGAGATGACTGGACGTGGCATGTCTACGTTTGCAACGGGGACGGAGAACGGCTCTGACGAAGTAGCCACCCAGTCGTTATTGGCCCAGTAGGCTGCACTAACAGTCATACGCACCGTGCCTCGAACACCATTTGCAGGAAGTGGTATGCCCTGGCCCTCGAGGTGAAGGAGCACATACACGTTGTGATTGAGTGAGTCTTTTGATGTCCACCAAATCGAATCCACAACGGGCTTATATCGCGTATAGTCTCCCTTGTTAGCTCGAACGGTAGATGTCTTCACAACAGCTTTCATCGTATCAACTCTGCCAGTGACCGCTATTTTCTTTATCACAAACGACGGACGAGCATTGTCGCTGATGAACTCAGCAACGGCCTTTTCCGTGTTGATCAGTGGAGCAGATTGTGAAAAGAGAGAGAGCTTAGCTGATAGACATATCAGGCATACCAAGGCACATTGAATAACGCTCATTGACAATGCACCTTTATGTACTTCACAACAGAGCTGTCTCCTGAGCGCAGCGCACCTGCAAAATCAGCGCATGCCTGGGAGGTGTCTCCAGCCTGCAGCAGTAGTCGACCACGCAATAGTCGTGCTTTGGGAAATGTGCTGTCTTGCTTCAACACAGTATTTACGTCGCGCAGTGATTCCTGCTGAAGACCAAGCTCAGCGCCAACAACTGCGCGTTGCATACGAGCATTCATTGTAATCTGCGACGTCCGCAATTGAAGGCATCGTGTAAGATCAGCGTAGGCTTTGTCGAAGACTCTCATCCGCATATATGCCGTTCCACGGTTAAACCACGCAGGAGATGCTCCACTGTCTTGTTCAATTGCTCGAGTAAAGTTAACTACGGCTTCGCCGTAGTTACCCTTGTTAAAGGCATTGAGCCCCTTACCAAACCACTCACTGGCCTCTTGTGCGTGCATGATAACGACACACGACAATGCGACGACCATGTATACTTTGGGTACTGACATATTGCTAGTCTACGACAAACTTTCACCACTAACAACGTCAAACAATGGCGCATATTGCGCTATGAAGCGATTAACAGAATTACAGAATTTTCGACAAGAAATTCTTGAGGCCCTTGGAACATCGGTTAGCCCGTTGCAGCTTCTCGATCTTTCAAAGAGGCTGCGTATCAAGGCTGGGAGCGATGAATACGACTACATGCGTGATCTACTCGAGCTGATGGTTGATGAGGGCATCGTTCAACGAATGAGTCGCAGACGATACACATTACCTCATCGAACGAGCTCTGACGTACACGGGATTCTTACCTATCACCACAATGCAGCTGTTGTTGCAACTGGCGATACTGTTGTGCCTGTGATTTCTATTCGTAGACATGACATGAATACAGCCCTCTCGGGCGATAAAGTTGTTGTGCAGATTCACGCTACAGCACCAGGTAAGAAACCCAAAGGCGAAGTGCTGGATATCGTCCAAAGGGCGGCGCATGTTATCACCGGCACAGTAGAGCATGATGGCACGTTTTTCTACCTGATACCTGATGACGTTAAGTACCACATAGACTTTTTGATTGCTGAACAACATTTGAATGGCGCACGACCCGGAGATAAGGTTAGCGCTCGATTCCATAGGTGGCGTAATGCTCAGTCATCTCCAGAAGTAACCATTGCAGAGGTTATCGGTACATCAGGTAAGGCCGCTGTTGAGTTTGCAGCTATTCTCAAGGAGTTTCGCCTGCCAAAGGCATTCCCAGTAGAGGTCGAGACCGAGGCCCATCAGCATTCTCATCCCGATTCAACGCAACTTGAGTCGCGTTCAGATATTCGGCACCTTCGCGTTGTAACCATCGACCCAGAGGATGCCCGCGACTTCGACGATGCACTTTCTCTTACGCAGCTTAATAATGGGAACCTCGAACTCGGAGTTCATATCGCCGATGTGTCCCACTACGTAGCAGAAGGCTCGGCTCTTGATCGTGAAGCTTTGCAACGTGGCAACAGCACCTACCTCGTTGATTGTGTGGTACCAATGCTGCCGGAGCGATTGAGTAACGACATTTGCTCCCTCGTACCACATCAGCCTCGCTGCGCTTACTCCGTGTTCATGGAGTTTACGACAACAGGAATTCGACGCGGATATCGCATAGAAGAAACGCTTATCCAGAGCTGCCGTCGATACACATATGACGAAGCACAACAGATTATTCAAGGGGCAGACGGTGATCATAGTGATCTGATTCACAACCTCCATGCACTTGCACGCAAGCTCTTTACACGTCGAATGAAGTCTGGAGGAATAGACTTCGAGACTCAAGAAATTAAGTTCATTCTTGATGAAGAGAAGATGCCCTCGCGCGCAGTTGTTAAAACCCGCACGGATGCTACATCGCTGGTAGAAGAATGCATGCTAGCCGCAAATCGTGCAGTTGCAGAACATCTTCAGACCCTGAAAAAGCAATGGGGTTTGAAAGATCCCCCGCCGTTTGTCTATCGCGTGCACGACAAGCCAAGCGCCGATAAGATTTCGGATGCTACGAATGTGATACGGGCATTGGGTTTTGATGTCCCTAGTGGACAGCTCTCGCCCCGTCAAATCAATGCTATCCTGGAACAGGCGTCGAACAGACCAGACAAGCCTGTGGTGAACACACTGCTGTTGCGCTCTATGGCCAAGGCAGTCTATGCCGAATACAACATCGGACACTATGGGTTAGGGTTTGCAGACTATTCCCACTTTACATCGCCAATTCGGCGATACCCGGATTTAGTAATCCACAGATTGCTCAAGGAGTATAGCCGTGGAGTGCCCGACCAACGCCGAATTGTTCAACTGCGCGGTATTGCCAGTTATGCAAGCGACCACTGCTCACAAACAGAGCGTCAGTCGGTCGAAGCAGAGCGCGCATCTACAAAGCTGGCACAAACGATTCTAGCTCATGAACATCTTGGGTCTGATCATGTAGGATATGTAACAGGCGTTACACAGTTTGGAGTGTTTGTTACTCTGCACGACCTGATGATCGAAGGCCTATTGCACTTGCGTGATTTTGAAGACGACTATTACATATTTGACGACCGCCGGATGCGCATCATCGGACGAAACACGAGGCGCGTTGTCCGTTATGGCACACAACTTCGCGTGCGTATCGTTAAGGCAAACATCGACCGTCGAGAGATAGACCTGCGCCTATCGAAGGATCAAACGGGAATAGAGCAAACGATTGAACTTGTAGAGCGCGAAGTCAAGAAGCCACGCAAATCTGAAAGGCGCACACGCGAATCATAACGTGCCAGGTACATGAGTTACTAAACAAAAACACCCCGCAGCGAGAACGCTGCAGGGTGTTTTTTTCGTGCACAATCGGATTTGCTGAGTATGGCTTAGTTCGCGCGAAGAGCCGCGGCGCTTGAGGCAAACCGATTAAGCTCTTCACTATCGAGCCTGCGCGCTGCTACCAGGCGCTTGCTGTAGTAGGTTGACTCCAGCGACGAGATCGTTACACCATATCGTGATGACGAATGTGTAAATAGATTGTCGCCCAGATACATCCCTACGTGCGAAACCGTGCGCCCTGATCGCGTAGCGAAGAACACGAAATCTCCGAATTGCAGATCAGACCTGCGTGATACGAGCTTGCCTATTTGTGATTGCCCGAGTGACGTGCGTGGTAACTGGTAATTGAATGCGCCAGTAAACAACACCTGCATGTATGCTGAGCAATCGATTCCAGACCGTGAAGTGCCACCATAATGATAGCGTGTTCCAAGCCAGTCCATTGCTATGTCGGCAAGTTTTTCTTTTGGTAGACCACCTGTGATTGCGTCTTTCTCCCGTTCGTTCACCATAGAAAGCCAAAGTGAGCGGAACGCATCCAAGTCAGGAGTAATGTCATCTTCGAGCTCAAGCTCAGAAAGGATTTCGCCTTCGTCTTCTGGCTGATCCTGCAACTGGTCGAGATTGATTTCACCATCGCCTGCAAGGTATTGAGCAGTATTTACGATTGAATCGTTGCTAGCAGCGTATTGAACGCCTGTTAGCTTACATAACTCTGGACTATGTGTACTCAGGAGAGCGTATGCTTGCTGTCTGCCGGCTGCACGTGATGCAGGTGTGCAGACAGAGCCACGCGAACGCTTACGACTACGCTTGCTTTTCTTACTTGAAGCCCGTTTAACCACCGACCGCTTGGCGCGAGCAGAAACCTCAACAGGTGTAATCGAAGTGAAAGCGAATATCGAAGCAATCAAGACACAAAGGAGAGACATGCCTGGCAGTTTTGTCATAACTGTACCTCCCTGTGAATAATGTTGAACTTATAGTTTCGGACCCTTGGAGACTCGTTCGAGAACGAGACGGTCCGATCCGTCAAGGGTAAGCCCCTTAACCTCGGGGTGCACAACCCGAAGAACCACATGATAATAGAGGAAAACCCAGGGGGCTTCTTCAATGATGATGCGTTCCATGGCAGAGGCAATGTCGCGGCGCTCTCTTTCCGAACGCGTGGGATCTAAAATGGCTTCGTATAAGGAATCAAGGTCCAGACGCGAGATACGCGTAGTATTCGGACCATTAGGTGCAATTGTTGATGTAATAAACAGCGCCAAGAAATTTTCAGGATCGGGATAGTCCCCAATCCAACTTGTCCGCCAAAGCGCGAGCTCACCAGCTCGAACCATTGATAAATGCTGCGGAAAGTCAACCTGTCGCAGCTCAACCGTAACACCTATCTCTTCCCACTGTTCTTGGATAGCTTCTGCTATTGCAGCAGTGCGTGCACTGTTGCCTAGCTGAAGTACAAGAGGTGGAAGCCCCTTGCCATTGGGATACCCTGCCTGTGCAAGTAACCGCCGTGCCCGCGCTTGGTCGTACCGATAGCCCACAATCGAATCGTTAAACCCCGGCATCGTAGGGGGTAATACCCCGTAGTATGCAGGAATAGCTCGACTGTTGAGCAGGTATGCAACTATGCGGTGGCGGTCGATAGCGTAGTTTAACGCCTGACGTAATGCCTTCGAACGAGCTAGGGGCGATTGATGCCCTGCCGGAAGGGTAGTATCCATAAGGATACCGTAGTATTCCACAGTGTTAGCTGATGTGCGCAACACGCGAAATCGATCGTAGCGGGCTTTTATGCGCCCATCTGGTTCAAAAACACTCGGTATAAACGATTCGTCGATCGAGCTTATCACATCAAACTCACCTTTGGTGAATTCGAAGAACTCGCTCTTGGGGTCCCGCACAAATGCTATGCGCACCTGTGACAGATACGGAAGTCTACGCCCTTGGGCATCAGACTTAAAGTATCTCGGGTTCCGCCTCAACGTCAACTCTCTATCTGGGATCCAGGTACCGAACATGAACGGGCCCGTACCAACGGGATGTCGTCCATAATCGGCACCATACAGTTCGATCGCTTCCCTCGGAATAATCGAGCCATATGGCATTGTTAGAACTGCCAGAAAAGGAGCAAATGGTTTCGTGAGACGAATTGAAACGACGGAGTCAGTGATAACACGAATACCCTGAAGCGATGGTCGCATCCCACGGCGCGTAGCCTGATGAAAGTCATCAGCGCCTACTATCGTGGTGCGAAATGCCCAGAGACCGGTAGACTTCGTGCGTGCGTCGAGTATGCGCTCAAGACTGTACTTAACGTCCTGTGCAACAACTTTTCGCATACGCTGTGGTCCAAAACATGAATCCGGATGGAACCAAACATCCGTCCGAAGACGGAATGTCCATTCCAATCCAGCTTTATCAACTGTCCAGTGCGATGCAATGCATGGAGCAATGGCCAAGTTGGAATCAAGCTCTACCAAACCATTATAGAGATGAGAAGATGTCCATAATGCACTTCTGTAGGAGGCTTGAGCTGGATCTAAGCTGAGAAGACCATCAGGTTCGTTGTAACTAAAAACTGACGTACTCTCTACTGGTGCTGGCTTGTGGCCAACACACGAATTGAACAAAAAACTGCAGATTGCAAATCCAATTGTCAAAGAGCGACCGGAACACAGACTCATCCCGATTCGGGTGAACACGGAACTGTTCTGGGCTTCCATTGCAACAAAAGTCGCTGAAACAGTGGTAACAGCCAATGAATTGCTGTTCATAATGGGAAAAATGTGGCAAAGTTTTCCACACGCGCCTGAGGCTTGCCCCGTATTTTTGATACGTATAATCAAGCGTTTCAGTGCATCTATCTTGCTGCCAATCCTGTTGGCTGGAGCTCTGCTCGGTACCTTCGACGCCCATGAATTGGCGAAGGTGCCCAAAGTACTGGCACATTTTCAGCAACAGCGCTTGCGGCAATGATGAACACAGACGATGAGTAGCATCAGTAACCAGCCTTGATCTCGTCTAGGTCTTCTGCTTCTTTTTTTTTGCGGCAGGAAACAAGATGTTGTTCAGGATAAGCCTATATCCCGGCGAATTCGGATGAAGCTTGAGATCGGTTGGCGGGTCTCCAACAGCATGACGATAATCCTCTGGATCATGTCCGCCATACCAGGTATACGTGCCACGTCCAACATTACCGTGTATATAGCGTACCTGATCTGTACCCTCTCGTTCACCGAGAACAGTTACCGACTTCTTGACAAGATTCTTGTGGTATGCTGTTGTCTGCCCGAGAAAACCTTTGATCACATTCACATGACATTGCGTTAGCATGGTCGGTACTGGATCATATTTAGCAGAGAAATCAAACAGCGTAAAATAGTCGCTCGACTCTGTTTGCAGGATTGTATTTGCATCCACATCGATGGTTGAATACTCATACTGCAGTGGATTCATGATAAGCTGAAAGTCTTGAAATGCAAACGTGCGTAAATAATCAAGCTTGTTATTGGCGTTCATGTCCGCCCCGTCTCCATCATAGATAACATCACAGATATCTACTCCTGCAGAGGCAAGCGCAATGTCGTATGTATCAGTAGCACTGCACATAGCAAACATGAACCCGCCGTTGGCAACGAACTCACGAATCTTCTCGACAACAGACTTCTTCAGCTCGCTAACTTTTGCAAAGCCCAACTTTCGGGCAGTGTTCTCAAGCAAGGCTACCTGCTGGATATACCATGATTCACCTGCTGAACTCGCGTAAAACTTCCCGTATTGGCCCGTAAAATCTTCATGATGCAAGTGAAGCCAATCATACTCGGAGAGTTTACCCTTCATCACCTCTTCGTCCCAGAGCTTTTCATACTTCACCTCAGCATACTCCATCACAAGCGTCACTGCATCATCCCAAGGCCGAAATCCGGGCGGAGCGTAGACTGCGATTTTGGGTGCTTTCTCGAGGCGGACAACATCCATGTTTGTCTTTTCGGACTGCACCTCCGAGTAGATGGTAGCAATACTGGCACCGTCAACAGCATCAAACGAAACACCACGAATTCGACACTCAGAGGCAATCTGTTCTGAATAGTCGGTAACGAAGGAGCCCCCTCTGTAATTCAGCAGCCAGTCAACCGGCTGATCTTTTGTGAGGATCCAATACACAATACCATAGGCCTTTAAATGGTTCGATTGCTCAAGATCCATCGGGATTATGAGCTTTTGTGCCTGAAGGCTCGTTGCAGCTGCGATGAGCGCGAATAGTATGGAACGAAGTATTCTCATGGGTCGTTGTGGGTACGAATCTACAACCGACATATTGCGTATCACTGCTTTCGTTCGAAATTTGTTGCAATGGGTTTAGGAATCGCCGTCACAATCATCAGCTTATGGGTTCTGCATCTTGTATGGACGCTTGGCTATGTTGAGTTAACGCTCGCCAGCGGAATCATACACGCGCTTGTGCAGGGGTATTTGTCTACGGGGCTATTCATTACCGCGCATGATGCAATTCACGGTGTTGTATCTCCCGTGCAAAGGACAAATACATACATCGGCACCGTTGCGTCGTTCCTGTTTGCAGGTCTGTCCTATACACGTCTGTATCAAAATCATCACAAACACCATGCGCATCCTGCTGATGACGCAGCAGATCCCGATTATCATCCATCGAACAATTACATTGTTTGGTTTGCATCGTTTATGTGGCGCTATGCTACAGTAAGCCAGTTTTTGATCATGGGTACGGTCTTCAACCTGCTAAAGCTGGTTTTGGGGATTCCCGAACCCAAGCTCTGGGTCTTTTGGATCATACCGGCATTTATTGGTGCTATGCAGCTCTTCACAATTGGAACTTTTCTGCCGCACCGCAAGCCCCATTCAGCAGACATGCCTCACAATGCTCGGTCAATGAAGCTCAATCACGCTCTTGCGATGCTATCGTGCTACTTCTTTGGCTACCATAGTGAACACCATCTTTCGCCTGGTACGCCATGGTGGGGGCTCTGGAAAGTGAAAGAGGCGCGCAGTCAATCGGATCTTTCGTAGATTTTTGCCAATGTCTCTAAACGTATCAGTTACGAATGCCTCGGGCGCAAGGTACCGCGGTCGCAAAGAAATGATTGCGAGTGTGCAGAAAGCCCTTCGTGCCCATAGGGTCAAGCATGCCAATGTGGATATTGTGTTGCTTACAGACCGCAGAATCCGTACGCTGAACAAGCAGTATTTGCAGCATGATTATGCCACAGACGTGATCACCTTCCCCCTCGAAGATCAGCCGCTCTATGGCGAGATCTATGTCTCGCTGGAAACTGCCAGACGTCAGGCAAACGAATACCACGTTACAGTCGTCAGTGAACTATGTCGGCTGGCAGTTCACGGAGCCCTGCATTTATTGGGTTACGACGACGCCGAACAAGCCGATAGAGAACAAATGCACCATCTCGAGAACAAATACATCGTAAGTCCAAGTAGCCTATGAACAACACCTACTCTGTTGAACGTGTGATGGACATCATCACTGACATGATCAGTGAACGTAAATCTGGAACGCCATTAGCGGCCCTGGATACAGACCAGCTCCAGCAAAGGGGCTATTCAGAAGCCGAAATTGCAGCAGCCCTCTCGTGGATCATGGAGCAAGGTGTTCAGCTCACTGAATCGGGCTCGGATGGCTTCAGGATACTCCATGGAATTGAACAAAACGTCCTTACAACCGAAGCATGGGGCATGCTCATGACCTATGCCGACTTAGGTTTCCTAGCCCCAGACGACGTTGAACAGATCCTTGAGCGTGCCGTTATGATGGGATCAGAACGCCTCGTAGGCATCCCTGAGATCAAAGCCATCATAGCTGCATACATGCTCGATGGCTCGGTTTATGCTAACTCCAGCAACCGAAGATTACTCCTCGGCAGTGATTCAGTACATTGAAGTCAGGTACGAATGACTAATGACGAATGACGAGTTACCATTGGTAAATTGTAAATTGAGCGACACCCAGTCAGTAATTGGTCATTGGTAATTGGTCATTGGTAATTCGTAATTAGTCATTAGTCATTAGTAACTGGTAATCTGTAATCATCTTAAGGCCTCGTAGCTCAGCCGGATAGAGCGACGCTTTCCTAAAGCGTGGGTCGGAGGTTCGAATCCTCTCGAGGCCGCTGATATTGTTACCCACAAGTAAGAGTTGGATACAAAAGCGCCTAGGGGCGCTTTTTTTATTGCTATGGTGATTCGCATGTGCACAGCAGTGCTCCCGCGCTGTAGAAACTCTCAACAATAATATTTTACAACTACTTAGCATTTCCTGACGAACCTCGCAACAGTTTCACAGTATAGATTTCCACAGTTGTGAATAAATGTGGAATAACCAAGGCTTCATGTGGATAATTGCATACGGACGATAAAACCGTATTTTATCCCCACTTGTCTTAAATGCGATTACAAACTTTACTCATCATGGAGTTATAGGCATGAGTTCACAGTTCTACAGCATGTGCAAACAACTTGGCGTACTCGTCGTTGCATTACTTGTTTTGGGTGTGGCAACGAACGCCCAGCCTGGCATTCCGAGGCAGATTTCTTACCAAGGCATTATCTACGACGCGACAGGCATTGCAGCGTGTGACAGCACATACATTGTGGACTTTGCAATGTACAACCTGGCAGCCGGCGGAGCACCTGTTTGGTTTGAGCGCCACACGATCCAGACAAAATCTGGCATGTTTAGCGTAGTGCTCGGCAACAACTCGCCCCTTAACGTCAACTTTAATCAGCATCTCTGGCTCAGTTTATCAGTAAATGGCAGAACCGAGCTGGCACCACGCACATTCCTGACTGCTGTTCCGTACGCACTCAATGCAGAGTGGTCGAATATGTCGGGAATGGCAAATGACGTGGCTGATTCGGTAGTCTTCAAGATTCGTGGCCGCCTTGCCGCAGTTGCTGGCTCGGACATCGACGTGTCGGGCAGCCTTGATAGCATGAACCTTACAATTAGGCCTAACACAATTGGCGCAATAGAGTTAGAAGAGATTCACCCCAGAACAATAGGCCCCATAGGCTCTGCAACAGAATCGGCCGTCATTACTATTGATCCACAGGGACGCGTTGTTACGGCCACGCAAGTGCCAATTTCTGGGGTTAGCCCAAGTGGTGCAGCCGGTGGAGACCTTGCTGGAACATATCCAAACCCAACAATTGCCAATAATGCAGTAACAGCTGCGAAGATTGCCGATAGCACTATTACTGGGATCAAACTTGCGGCTAACTCTGTAACCACGTCTAAGATTGCCGACAGTTCAGTTACGGCAGCAAAGCTCGCTGCCAACTCTGTTACCACAGTTAAACTTGCTGACAGCTCTGTAACTGCTGCTAAGTTGGCTGCCAACTCAGTAACCACACCAAAACTTGCTGACAGCTCCGTCACTGCTGCAAAACTTGCGGCGGGGTCAATCATTTCAGCAAAGCTCGCTGATGGTGCAGTTACTGGTGCGAAAATGAGCACGACCGGTGTCACAGCTGGTGTTTACGGTTCTGGCACGCAAGTCGGTCAGTTTACTGTTGACGCTAACGGCCGCATTGCATTAGCACAGAATGTGACAATTACAGGCGCAGCACCTACCGGTGCTGCCGGCGGTGACTTAGACGGGTCATATCCTAATCCGACGGTTGACGGTCTTCAAGGTAGAGCAGTAGCTGCTGCAGCCCCAGCGAACAACCAAGTTCTTACGTGGGATGCAACAGCAAATACATGGAAGCCTGCTGCTGTTACCGCGACAGCAGCCTCGATTGGTGGAAAAGCAGTAGATCCGGTGTTAAATCCCAATGATGGGGACGCGTTGATTTTTGATGCTGACTCGAACAAGTGGATTCCTGCAAACCCTACCGAAAATATCAAGCAATTGATTTTGGGTGAAGGTACTGCCATCGACATCAATCAGTTAAAAGGCACTACTACCGTTGTCAATAACATCAACATCTCTGGGCATGCCTTTTTCCGCATGATAAATGCTAATCAGGCTGCAGACGTGACGGGTTTCCAAAACGGTGCAAACGGTCGTGTGATCATTATCATCAATCAGTCGACTAAGGACATAACGTTCCAAAATGAAGATGCTCGCTCTGCCGCTGACAATCAATTGATCCTAGGGGTTGCGAACAAGACAATTGGTAACAACCAATCGATCACATTCATTTACTCTGGAACATTGGGTAAATGGGTCTTGATGGCAACCACTTAATCTTCTGGAACCACTACCTATGAAACATCTATTTATCATAGCCAGTCTGCTTTGCACAGTCACATCTGTGCTGCAAAGTCAGATCGTAGTCAGTGGTGCAATCACGAGCGGAACAACGAGCTCCACGATGCTAGGAGATTACGGTGTGCAGGGGGCTGTTGGTTTGCCAATGGTTGGCGAAAATGGACTAGATCCAATCGTACGCTCTGGCATCATCAGTCACGGCAATGCTGTACAGAAGTACTACGAGTCTACGCTACTTGGCATCGATAGTGTTGTTAAGCAAATCGGCGACACATTCGCTCTCGATGTTACATACGCGGCATCATGTGCACTGTTCCAAACAAGCACAACGTCTCGCGATTGGGAACTCAAGGTGAGTTTCAATCGGACAGTTTTAGAGCCCCTTCGCTATGATTCGCTTGTTGATGATGGAGATCGGTACACTATTACTGTTTCAGGAACAGCCACAACAAATGGAGGGGTGATTGCTCGCCTGCTATTGATGGGGCGTTTGGGCAATGACTCTACAACAGACGTGCGCGTTGAGTCCTTCCGCTGGAAGGATGCACAACGTCAGTTTATCCAATCCACAGCAGGGGCTGTAACACTTCGCGGGCTCTGCAACACGTACGGATCAACGCGCCTTCTCAAAGATCCATCCAAGATGGCAGTAATGATTGCACCTAACCCTGTTACAGGGTCATCATTCACAATGCGGACATACTCTGAGCGGCAGCAGACAGGCACGCTCGTTATTACAGATGTCCACGGCAACGTTATCTATACAGCCGAACGTGTTGAGGCGGGCTCTACATGGCCTCTTACCTCGGTTGAGCTGCAGGTAATACCTGCTGGATCATATACCGTTGCTATCTATACAGATAACGATGTTGTACGGACTATTATGGTGAAACTACCATGATAAAACTCCTATCAACTGTTGTTGTCTGTGCTTATGCTGCACTCTCGGTGAGCATGCAGGCCCAGACGGTCCCTGTCGATCACGACAACCATCAGCACGAGCATGCCACGCAGAATTCCCAGCCTCATGATCATGCGCATGTACATGAGCTCGCAGATGATCATGAGCATGTGCACAATCATGGCAAGAAGCATAGCCACGACGAGATAAGCCTTAGTGTTTTTGGAACACAGGCCGCTCACAATGGCTCATTCAATTCACTGCCACCTGTTGAGAACTGTTGCACTGGCTTTACTAGCAGCAAGGGCATAGGGTACGGATTCGAACTTGCCATGACCACTCCAGTATCGGCCGACGGATTTGTGGTAACTCCACACGTTGGCTATCAGCACATGCCTGTTGCATTCGAATCCTTCTCAACCGAGAAGGCGTTCACTGGAGGCGTTGTCTCGGGAACCGCGCTGTTCCGTCATACACTCGATGTATCATGGTCAGTAGTCACCTTTGGGGCTCGCATGGAGTACCCCTTGTTTGGTGGCTTCTTTCTTGGCCTCGGCCTAGATGGAAACTTCTTCGCTACTGGCAGATATCATCAAACTGAAACGTTGGAAGAGCCATCCAATCTTGTGTTTGAAAGTGGCACTCGTACGCGTCTCGATCGAAATGGCTACGTGCGTGGCAACAACGATTTTGTTTTTAGCGCTACAGGCTCTGCGCGTATACGCTTGGTTGAAAAGCAGATCGGTACGATCGGCGTTGACATCTTTGGTCGCTACTCATTGCCGCTGCAGCCGTTGTTCAACCCACAAAAGTGGAGTGGCATGTATGGTAATCCGCCAGCGCAATTTTATATAGACTCATACACCGTAGCAATGATATCCGCTGGATTAGGTCTCGCGTTCTAGTTCACAAGACACATCGCTACTCCAACAAGGGCATCCATAATTGGGTGCCCTTTTCGTTTGGACAGATACTGTTCATCACTGCACAATCATCACAGCCATAGTATACTTGGTGTATGACTACGCTGTGTTATCCACACCATGCAGTGCAAAGTCTAGCCCCGTGCAGTATAGTTTTGCGGCGTTCCCGCGAACCGCACTCATAGCAACATTTAGTAGATAGTGCTCATCCAAGCGGGATTACAAGGTCATTTCTCTCAGGGGTTAGGTATGTCTGTTTTGTCTCTCAGTTGCTGCCTGTCAGCGGTGTGTATGAGTCTTTTGTTAGTCCTTGCAACGAGCGGCGTTTCCGCACAACAAGGTATTCCGAAAAAATAATTACGTACCAAGGTGTGCTGATTGATACAACTGGCATTCCCGTATGTGACTGTGTATGGACAGGTGATCTCACTCTGTACACGAACGCTACGGCTGGATCGGGCATTTGGACCGAGCGCCATACCGTTACAACCAGTGGCGGCGTCTTTGGTGTGATACTCGGAGAGAAAACTCCACTAAACATCTCATTTGATCAGCATCTGTGGATGGGAACGTCCATCAACAGTCGGGCCGAAATTGCTCCGCGTGTGTTTTTAACAGCCGTGCCATATGCTTTGAATGCATTAAACGCAAAGTCTGCTGAGATCGCCTCGTCCGTTACTCGCGAGGTTGCTGATTCCATCCGCAAGTCCATCAACAACCCATCAAACAACATGGGCGATGTGCTGATCGGTGTAATCAACAACACCGGCACCACTGCGATCAATGCTGCTCGCATTCAAGGGACTGCATCACGAGCTGGATCAGACATTACCGTAAGCGGACCTCTCAATGCGTTAAACCTCAAGATTGACGACAATACAGTTGGGGCAGCTCAATTGCAGGAAATGCACAACGGCCCGCTCGGACCTTTCGGTTCTTCGAATTCGAGCACGGTACTTCGTGTTGACGAACAAGGCCGCGTTACGTTTGCAGAGCAAGTTCCAATCATTGGCGTGCCTCTTGGTGGCGCAGGAGGTGGAGAGCTTACCGGATTCTATCCAGCACCAACGATTAAGAATGGTGTAATCACGACCGAAAAGATTGCGCGTGCAGCAGTTACAACAACCGAGTTGGCTGATAACAGTGTAACTACATCGAAGATTGTTGACTACAACGTTACAACCCAGAAGCTTGTGCCAACCGGAGTTATCCCCGGACAATACGGATCAACAACACATTCGGCTGTTATCGCTGTTGATTCATCCGGACGCGTTCTTACGGCCTACCAGATTCCAATCGCACCAACAGCGCAAAGTGGTCCAGCGGGCGACGCACTGGCAGGTACGTATCCGAATCCAACTCTAGCTAACAATTCTGTTTCCAGCGCAAACATTGTTGACGGATCAATAACTCAAACGGTATCGGCTATGGAGGGTTCATTGGAGCTAGCCTGCCACGTACAGACGACGGCCTGCGGCTTTCGTTACGCACTGGGTATACGCAGCTTCCTGTTTCATTCGAATCATTTTCAACCAATTGAGTCTTTGTTCCAGGGCAGGGCTCGGCTAATGCCGTATTTCAGCACAATCTCGACGTAACCTTTCATACCGTGCCTATCGACGTGTTGTTTGAGTACCCTGTCGTGAAGAATGTTTGGCTTGGTCTTGGTGCCAATGGCTATATCATCGCCTCAGCTGGATATGTGCAGTCGGAAACTTTGCAAGAACCTGCCAGTCTAACATTTGAGAACGGAAGCCGCACACGAGATAATGCCTCTGGGTCTCTAGCAGGTTACAACACTGCGGTATTCAACGGAATCGGGTCACTGCGGTTTCGCCTTGTAGAGCGCATGAGCTCAATCTCTGGAATAGACCTGTTGCTCGGATATGTTCTACCGTTAACGTCTGTCTTTGAGCCGCAAACATGGACGAGCGCTGCCGGCAATCCGCCAACTGAGTACTCCATTAACAAGTATAAGGTCTCGATGTTCACCGCAGGCCTTATGTTCGCGTTTTAAGACATCGAGTATCCAATTTTCGAAAACCTAGGAAATCGAAACATGAATAAGATTCACGTGGCCAATCCCGTCGTTGAACTCGACGGAGATGAAATGACGCGTATTATTTGGAAGTTCATCAAGGACAAGTTGATCCTGCCATATCTCGAGCTTGATATCAAGTATTTCGATCTTGGTATGGAATATCGTGATGCAACCAACGACCAAGTAACGATTGACGCTGCAGAGGCAATCAAACAATACAATGTTGGGATCAAGTGTGCTACGATCACGCCTGATGAAGCGCGTCTAAAGGAATTTAGTCTAAAGCAGATGTGGAAGTCTCCCAATGGTACTATACGGAACATTCTCGATGGTACGGTATTTCGCGAACCGATCGTTTGTAGCAACGTTCCCAGGCTTGTGCCCAATTGGACTGCACCGATATGCATCGGACGCCATGCATTTGGTGACCAGTACAGAGCAACAGACTTTGTTACGAAGGGCAAAGGCAAGCTTACCGTAACGTTCACACCCGAAGATGGATCAAATCCACAAAGCTTCGAAGTATACAACTTCAAAAGCGATGGCGTTGCCCTGGCAATGTACAACACCGATGAGTCTATCATGGGGTTTGCGCGGGCTTGCATGAATCAGGCCCTCGGTAAAGGCTGGCCATTGTATTTGAGCACGAAGAATACTATCCTGAAGAAGTACGACGGACGTTTCAAGGACATCTTCGAAGAGATCTATGTAAACGAGTTTAAGGCCCAATTCGAAGCTGCTGGCATAACCTATGAACACCGTCTTATCGATGACATGGTTGCCTCGGCGTTAAAGTGGAATGGCAACTTTGTCTGGGCTTGTAAGAACTACGACGGCGACGTGCAATCCGATACTGTAGCGCAGGGCTTCGGATCGCTCGGGCTTATGACGTCGGTTCTTGTAACCCCTGACGGCAAAACGATAGAAGCTGAGGCTGCGCACGGAACCGTTACGCGCCACTACCGCGACCATCAGCACGGTAAGCCTACATCAACGAATCCTATTGCCTCGATCTTTGCATGGACGCGGGGCTTGGAGTTTCGCGGCAAGCTCGATGGCAACCAAGAGTTGGTAAACTTTTGCCACACCCTCGAGCGCGTCTGCATCGATATCGTTGAGCAAGGCAAAATGACGAAGGACCTTGCCGTGTGCATACATGGCAATAAGGTACATCACGGCGAGCACTACTTGTATACACAGGAGTTTCTCGATGAGATCGATACTGCACTTCGCACCAGACTGCAAACGGCATGAACTCCGAACTTCGAGAACGTCCTACCCTGCATTACTTCCAAGACACCCTCTGCGGATGGTGCTATGGCTTCGGTCCAACAATTATGCTTATCGCAGAAGAATGGTCTGAACACCTTGAGGTTGTAGTCTATTCAGGTGGCATGATAACTGGCGACAACACGCGTGCACTCTCGGAAATGGCAGACTCTATAAGTGAGGCACGCCAACGTGTAGAGGAAACTACCGGCGTTACCTTTGGCGATTCGTTTCTACATGGGCTGCTTACGCGTCAGGACATCGTGCTCGATAGCGAGCCCCCTTCCAGAGCCCTTGAAACCATGCGCGCGCTGCGTCCCGAGTTAACACTTGAATTTAGCCACAGGCTGCAGCGGGCTCTCTACGCCGATGGTTTGGATCTGAACAACGAAGACACCTACCGCAAGCTGGCTTCAGAGGTAGGTATTGAATCAGACGAATTCGTAGAGCTTATGAATTCGTCTGAGATACACGACGCGGTGGCAGACGAGTTTGAGTATGTTGGCTCGCTGGGTATAGGGGGCTTCCCTACCCTACTCTTGGAAATCGAAGACAACGTGCACATGCTGTCGAATGGCTATGCGCCATACGACCACATCGACACTATGCTTCGATCCGTACTTCATGGGTGATCTGCGAGGCTTTTTCAAGCATCGCGTATACGCCACAATACTTCGTAATCGACAACTCCACGGCACGTTCTACGGATTCCAAATGCTCAAGACTGCAGCCCACGCTGTAGACTATGTGCATGGACACGTATGTTTTCGGATGCTCTTCTGAGAGTGTTGCCTCTATGCTTACACGAAGAGAGCTGAACGGAACACGCATCTTAGGAAGCAGCGAGGCAAGGTCGAGTCCTGTACATCCTGCCAGCCCTGTAAGAAGGAGTTGCTTAGGTGACACAGCCCGTTGCTCTGGATCATCTGTAGGACTGGACATGATCGTGAATGTACGCCCCTGTTGATGAGCGTCGAACGTAAGATCATGTTTCCATTCAACGTCTACGATCTGTGCAGACATACAGAATGCCTCTATTGTGCATTATTTGTGAATAACTCTCCAATAGCGCACAATTTCGTATGTTTGTACGTCAAGACAATGACACGATGCACAAGCATCGCGGTTGTTCTTCTCTCTGCCCCGTTCTCTCCTAGTTGTCGCGGTGAATCACGGTAGCACAGTTTGCTGACAAGATCAGCACGAGAGTTGGTAGCCGATTCACACATATTCACAATTACGGAGAGGTCCATGACCTTTGCTGATTTGTCCTTGTGCGCCCCTTTACAAAAGGCGGTACAACAAGCAGGCTATACCCAGCCTACACCTATTCAAGAGCAAGCCATCCCAGTGGTACTTTCTGGTCGCGACGTCTTCGGATGCGCACAGACCGGTACTGGCAAGACGGCTGCGTTTGCTCTACCAATCCTTAATCGTCTGCACGCAGAGGGGCCTCAACGAGGCGGTCCTCGGGTGCTGATCCTGGCACCAACACGCGAGCTTGCCATACAAATCGATGAGAGCTTCCGTGCATACGGGGCTGGCATCAAAGCTCGCACTGTGGTGTTACTCGGTGGCATAAGCATCCGGCCACAGATCGAGCGTATCCGCCGCGGCGTAGATATCGTTATCGCAACACCTGGGCGCCTACTTGACGTTATCGACCATCGTGCACTGCGCTTAGATAATGTGCACACGTTTGTTCTCGACGAAGCAGACCGCATGCTCGACATGGGCTTTTTACCATCGATCAAGCAGGTAGTAAAGCTTATCCCAACAGAGCGCCATACACTCTTTTTCTCGGCCACGCTGCCAAAGGAAATCCGCTCACTCGCCAACTCGATCCTCACAGATCCAGTTCATATCGCCGTTACTCCTGAGAATACAACAACGGAAATGGTCGATCAACGGCTGTATTATGTGGAGCGTGATCGTAAGCGTGCCTTGCTTGCTCACCTTGTCAAGGAAGATCTCGAGGGCAGCATACTCGTGTTTACGCGCACAAAGCGTGGTGCAGATCGCGTTACAAAAGACCTGATGAGTGCCGGCCTGCGCGTTGCCGCGATTCATGGAGATAAGTCACAGATGGCTCGTCAACGTGCGCTGCAGGACTTCAAGTCGGGCAAGACACGCGTGCTCGTAGCAACAGATATTGCCGCACGTGGCATCGATATTGCAGAACTTCCGTACGTCGTTAACTACGATGTTCCAGAGAGCCCCGAAACATATGTGCACCGTATAGGCCGCACAGGACGTGCCGGGCGTGCTGGTGTAGCGCTTACGATTGCAACTCCCGAGGATCGCAATCCGCTACGCGACATCGAAAAGCTTATCAAGATGCGCATTCCAACAGTGCGCGATCATCCGTTCGAAGGATAACATCCTCCGTATATTCGTTACCTTATTCCGACATTCACACGAAGCACATGACATCGTCTGAGGAACAACGCGAGCAACAGTCTCCAACGGCCGCTGAAGGTGGCCAGAATAGCAATGAAGGCCGCAATAGGCGTCGCAGACGTCGTGGCCGCAGGCCCGGAGAAGCTCGTCAGGATGGACAAGAAGGAACACAACAGGAACATTCACAGCAGGGGGCAGACAACACCCCTACTTCGAATGACGAGCCTGAGTCTTCTCAACAAGCAACAGGACCAGATGGAGAGCGTCGCGGACGCAATAGGCGCCGAAATCGACGTGGACGCGGCAACGACAACGCGTCTGATTCGCCTGCAGAAGCCTCTGGAGACAATCAAGCCGCACAGGCTGATGCCGAGCAGTCTGCACAACCAACAACCGCTCCTGCAAAGCCACAGGGGCCAAAACAGCATCAGCCGAAGAAACAGCAAGAAAAGAAGGAACGTCCAGCACGCGGATCGGTTCTTAACCGCCGTCAAACACGTGGTGATTGCGACGATGCCCCAAAAGCCAAGAATGAAGCACCTGCCTATGTGCCAGTGGTCGCCGCTACCGTTGAGTCATACGTAACTCAACACAAAGGTTGGCAAAAGGAGGCACTAAGTTCTATCCGAGCAATCATCAAGAGTGCTGTGCCTGAAATCGAAGAGTCGATCATGTGGTCACAGCCAGTATTCACGTTTAATGGCCCTGTATGCTTCATGAAGGCCTATGCCGATGCCATACACTTTGGCTTCTGGCGCGGAACAGAGCTCGATGACAGCGAGAATCTTCTCGAAGGTGGAGATCTGATCATGATGCGTCACATCACGATCAAGTCCGTGAAGGATATCAAGGTAGATGTCTTGGAGTCTATGGTTCGTCAGGCAGCTCGTCTCAATCGCGACAAGGGCGATCCCACACTTTCCTAGCAACTATCCTAGCAGCGGCTTCTCGCGGTTATCGCAGTGCACCTTCTAGGGCGGTTCGTGCATCAGTTTTTTCGTCTCTGTACTTCACGATCAACGGTGTGCTGATTGCAAGGCCGTTTTCTTGCGCCCATGGCGATTGAATGCGTCGTGACCCCGAGACAACTACTGCCCCCTCAGGAATTTCCAACGGACGCTCAGATGAGCTCTTGATAATCGTTTGATGTACGAGGTCGTACACTGGTGTAGAGGCATTGAGAATCACACCACTGCCAAGAACAGCACGCTTGCGCACAAGCACCCCCTCGTACACGCCACAGTTGCCCCCTACCATAACATCGTCTTCGATAATCACCGGACGCGCACCTGCGGGCTCGAGTACACCACCGATCTGCGCGGCCGCACTAATGTGCACACGCGCACCTATCTGAGCACACGTGCCAACCAGAGCGTGCGAATCAACCATCGTACCCTGGCCAATCCATGCCCCAATATTGATGTACATAGGGGGCATGCATATCACACCCGGAGAGATGAATGCACCTGTACGTATGCTGGAGCCGCCAGGAACGATGCGCACATTATCTTCGAGGCGAAGAGTCTTCGTAGGGATGGTGTCTTTGTCGAAGAAGGTAAAGTTGTCGTCTGTAGACATCGTTACCATCTGCCCTTTTCGAAACAGCAGCAGGATAGCCTGTTTCACCCACATATTTACAGTCCACACCCCATCAACACCCGGACTTGCAGCCCGAATCGTACCGGTGTTTAGTGCATGGATAATTTCTGTGCACACATCATTGAGTGCCGCGTCATACTTCAGTTCGTCGGCAGGCAGAGCAAACAGACGTTCTACGTCTTGCTGAAGACTCATGAGTGTTTCTTTCGCGATGGTAGAGTTGACTTCGAAAATGCAAGATTGAGCATCTTATAGACTAAGCGTGCAGCCGTTAAGTCTGGATGCGCAACACCCTTGACTGGGGCCAGCTCTACCACATCAAAACCAACGATGCGCCTGCCCGAGGCAATAATGTTGCGCAAGACATCGAGCGTCTCGCTGTAGTACAACCCGTCTGGTTCGGGCGTACCCGTAGATGGCATGATCGAGGGGTCGAATGCATCAACGTCGAAGGTAATGTAGACGTCCTTGGCAAGTGTGTCCACGACCGCCTTCTGCCATTGCGCGCCATGCAAGCCCCTTCTGAGGGCAGATGCATAAAAGGTGTTGATCTTCTTGTCCTTAATAAAACGTGCTTCTTTGATACACTGGGCACGGATGCCAACTTGCGTAATCCGTTTCGTCGGAAAGAACTCAGCAACACGAGCCAGAAACGATGCATGCGACCAAACGGACCCCTGATACTCGTGACGCAGATCTGAATGCGCATCAAAATGAAGGATGCTCATCTTGGGATACTTACGATAGTGGGCCGCAATCGGCGCTGTTGATATCGTATGCTCGCCTCCAAGAGTTACAACAAACTTGTCCATCTCGAGCAACGCGTCAACTTGATCTTCGATAACATCAAGTGCAGCTCTATCTACGTTCTTCCCAAACACTAGTGGCTTGATCGTAGCAATACCGACGTCGAAACACAGCTCGCGATCTGTTTCATCATCATAAAACTCTACATATGCACTTGCGTCGACGATACCCTTGGGACCATGTTTTGCCCCGCCACCATAGCTTACAGTATGCTCATACGGTGCAGACACAATGGCAATGCGCGAGCTATCGAGCGAGGAATACTCTTTGTCTATGGCTAAGAAGTTCGATTTGGGACCAAGTGTTTGCATTTTGCAAATGTAATAGTGATGAAGGGTCGCAATTTAGCTGTATCACAAGCCAGAACGAAGGGGGCTTTTCATTCTATGTCGAGCATACGTCAACAGCGGTTTGGCTGGTACCTCTACGACTTTGCCAACAGCGGCTTTAGTACGTCGGTAATCACGGTATTCTTTGGTCCGTACATCACTGTGCTGGCCATGAATGCGATGCAAGGGACCACACATCCATCATTTCTTGGTCTGGATATTCATCCAGGTGCTATCTACTCACTCTGTGTATCTGCATCAGTGCTCTTACAAGTAGCTGTGATGCCCCTATTGGGCAGTTACATCGATACAACACAACGTAAACGTGCCGCATTACTTTCAACGGCAACGATTGGTTCGTTGGCTACCATCGGAATGTACACTCTCACGCTGCAAGAGCCCCATGCAGTGGTCATAGGAGCTGTTCTCTTCATCATTGCGAATCTGGCATTCGGCTCCAGCATTGTAGCCTCGAACTCCTTCTTGAATGACCTTGCCACTAATGCCGAGCGAGACAGCGTATCGTCGAAGGGCTGGGCCCTTGGCTACCTTGGGGGAGGCCTGTTGTTGATTATCCATCTGTACATGCATTCGCAGTGGCCACAATCCATCAATGTGATACTAGCAAGCACAGGCCTATGGTGGCTGATCTTTAGCGTTGTATCGGTCTCCATGCTGCGCGACCCCGCACCACAGCAGCGCATGCAACAAGACAATATCTTTCGGCAGGCATGGAAATCATTGATTGGCCTTCGCGAGCATCCAAAAGCCTTTACGTTTCTGATAGCATTTCTACTCTATAACGAGACTGTACAAACCGCAATTTCCATGGCAAGTATCTACGGCAAGATGGAGATGCATGTTGGGGAAGAAGTTCTCATTCTCGGCATCCTCCTGGTGCAGTTTGTGGCACTATTTGGTGCGTTGATATTTAATCGCTTAGCAAATGCAATCGGAACGTTGTCGGCAATACTGGCTTCGATTGTTGGTTGGGCGATAGCTCTCGGAGCTGCTCTTGTTCTGCCTGCCTCCAGCACGAGCTTCTTTCTCTTGGCCGGAATCATTGCAATCGTGCTCGGTGGCATACAGGCACTCAGTAGGTCCTATTTTTCTACGCTTATACCAGAGGGTACAGAGGCTGAATACTTCGCTCTCTATGAAATCAGTGACAAGGGTACATCTTGGATAGGCCCACTGTTGTTTGGTCTTGTAGTGTCTCTTACTAACAGCTACCGATATGCTCTTGTCTCGCTTGCTCTGTTTTTAGTTGTTGGTGCATTCATGCTGTTTAAAATGAAACGGCGTGACGTGGAACACCACGACACGCCGATCACAAATTGACAGCTTTCGAACTACTACTTAGTCCATAATCTTTCTCAAGAATGCAGGCTGATTACCCGCTGCAACCTTCTTCACCGGCGCTGCCATAGATGCCTGCTCTGTTCCCGATCCCAACGGGACGCTCGGCGGTGCAGGTGGATCTTGGTGCGGCGTACCTGCATGGAAGCCCTGACTCTTCTCCTGATCGCGCTGACGCCGGATGTAGGCCGGTACATTGAGATCATTCATATCAACGTCTGAAGATGATGCAGGTGGAAGTGCAGATGACGCAGAAGCAGAAGCATCAACACTAACTTCAGGCTCTGGCTGCGACCGAACAATCTCAATTGTTGGCGCTGCTGTTACCTGGATCTTCTTTTCTTCCTGACGACGGAACCCGGTTGCAACAACAGTGATTGCGATTTCGTCTTCCATACGCTCGTCTACAACAACACCGTGAATCAAGTTCACTTCATCGCCAGCAGCCTTCTCAATGGCCGATACGGCCTCGCTCACCTCGAACATCGTCATGCTGTGTCCGCCAGTGATGTTCACCAGCAACCCTTGAGCGCCATAAATCGACATTCCCTCAAGGATAGGTGAGTTCAGAGCATTCTGTGCAGCCTCGATAGCGCGGTGCTCTCCGCTTGCAAGACCAATACCCATCAAGGCATCGCCCATGCCGCTCATAACTGTGCGAACATCTGCAAAGTCGACGTTTACGTAGCCTACACCAGAGATGATGTCTGCAATCCCCTTCGTTGCATTGTAGAGAACAGTGTCTACCATAGCCAATGCATCGGCAAAGGTTACGTTTTTGTCTACAACACTCAGGATTCGCTGATTGGGTATTACGATCAGAGCGTCAACGCTTTCGCGAAGTTCCTTGATACCATTTTCAGCCACTTGCATACGCCTCTTCGATTCGTATGCGAATGGCTTTGTAACGATACCAACAACAAGAGCCCCGAGCTCCTTTCCAACACGTGCAATAACAGGTGCCGCACCAGTACCGGTGCCACCGCCCATGCCTGCAGTTACGAAGATCATGTCGCTGCCGGATAGCACATCACGTACATCATCGATACTCTCTTCTACAGATGCCCGCCCCTTTGTTGGGTCCGCACCTGCGCCGAGTCCGCGCGTGGCGTCCTTGCCAAGCTGCAGCTTGATGCCAGCGGGATTGTTCATGAGAGCCTGGCGATCGGTGTTTGCTGCTACAAACTCAACACCGTCCAAGCCACGAGAAATCATTGTCTTGACGGCATTACCGCCGCCACCGCCAACGCCAACTACACGTATACGTGCATCGGACATCGACGAAGATGTATCCAATTCAATAGCCATTATTCCCCCCGGAATACAGTCATGTTTTGTTCAAATTACGTGAATTAGAAGTTCTCAAACCAATCTTTAACGCGATTTAGCAGTCCTCTTTTTTCCACATGAATCTGCTGAGCAGGTTGAGCTGGTTGCGACTCAGGGGGATTCTGAGTGGCAGATGTTGAACTCATGTTCTGCTGTTGTGCTGTTGTCTTTGCAAACTCATGCTCGTGATCGATACTGTAGAGCGTAAGACCAATGGCAGTAGCATGAGCCGGTGTTGTTACTTCACGCGCAAAGCCATCACTACCGAAGCCCCTTGGCAAGCCCTTATTCACAGGGAGTCGAAATGTTCGCTGCGCTAGCAACTCTGAACCATACAGATCAGCACAGCCCCCAGTTATAACGATACCCGCAGCCAACTGATGCGACAATCCGCTTTCATGAATGCGGGCCAAGACGAAATCATAAATCTCTTCCATGCGAGGTTCTATCACCTGGCACAGGATGGACTTCGAAAGATCGGTTGGCGTTCTACCGCCGATGCCTGGCACTTGGAAGTGAACATCGCGCAGGATACTCTCGGATATCGCATGGCCGTACTGAACTTTTATCGATTCGGCGTCGGTATTGCGTATTCCCAAGACTGCAACGATATCATCCGTAACGCGTTGCCCGGCGATCCCGATAACACTCACATAGCGCAACACGTTGTCCTTGTAGATGGCCATGTTGGTTGTACCACCGCCGATATCTGCTATGGCCACACCAACTTCTTTCTCGGCCTCGTCCAGCACTGCCATTGCGCTCGCAATTGATTGCAGTACAACGGCATCAACGTGAAGTCCGGCGCGTTCAGCACACTTGTAGATATTCTCTACCGCCGACGACGAAGCTGTGATCACAATTGCATTGGCCTCGAGTCTGCGACCACTCATACCTAATGGGTCGCTGATTCCGTCTTGACCATCAATGATGTAGTCTTGAGGAATCACGTGGAGGATCCTACGATCGGCCGTTACATTCACCTGATGAAGCTCGTCGTGCAGACGCCGCACATCCTCCTGCGAGATTTCGGACGTGCGGGTAGTGACGATACCTCGCGTATGCGTTGTTGTAATGTGTTCGCCACTTACGCCAATGACAACCCTGGCCAACTTGTAGCCGCTTTGTTGCTCTGCCCTGTCGATGGCAACCTTGATAGCCTCGGCTGTCTTACTGATATTGCTGACGACTCCTCGCTTGAGTCCATCACAATCAGCCACGCCAGTGCCAATAACTTCGACGGTCTTTCGCACTGGATCAAACGCTGTAACAACAACACATACCTTGGTTGTGCCGATGTCTAACCCAACGTGAATCTCTTGTATACTCATACAGAGCCCCCCGCGAGTTTCGCTTGGCCATGGTAGCGGAGTATCACTTGATGATGCCACCGAAGATCAACTTCTTTAACTGTTGCCATGTTTATGCTCGGGGATGCTTCCTTCCAGAACACATTCATGTCTGCAAGTGCTGTTTGGATTCGCTCTTGATTGAGCGACCCCAAGTCCCATGTTGTTTCGTCGGTAATCATCGCAATAGTTGATCGCATCTTGTGAACTCTGATTTCAGAAATCGACTGATACAATCGAGAGTCCAAAATACGCGAGGCATTGGCAAGTACCGTTGCAATCTTGGCCACATCTGAAGAAGACAACCTGCTTCCATCATGCGAACGCAGGATCGGTACGTTATGAGCAGTGCGCTCGTTAGCATGCGGAAGCACTATCCCTAATCTGTCTACGTAGCGCAATGTGCCATCTTCATACAACAGATGGGCAGCTGGCAACCTCTCATCTACTTGCACAGTGATCTCTCGAACACCAGAAAAGTATACGTACGCATTGCTCACATACGGCAGCTTTTCAACACATGTTCGTATGTGTGCCAGCGATGTAGACTTGATGCTCTTGTACTTTAACGAATCAACTGCACGTTGCACAGATATACGACTTAGGCCTGTAGCCCCCATTACCGAAATGCTGCTGATCTTTTGACGTTCGTGCCACTGGGCAGCCATAAAAGCAAGAAAGACTACGCAAAGCAACGAGATAACAAGCCCTGAAGAGCGCCTGTTCTCTACAATCATATGCCTTGGATCTTGACGTTTACGTACCACGTACCCTCTTGCCAGTCACACGCGTTATCAACACATGTGTAAAAGTATAAATACAACGAGTGGTAGATCCTTGTTCTTTGTCAGAGTTAACTGACTTAGTAATACATATTATCAAGGAGTTACACTTGTAACAAAAGTACTTGTTTAGGTAACGTAATGCAAGTGGAAATCAGCAAACATCTATAATGGTCCTATCTGTGTTATCCACATGATGTGGAAACGAATTCATACTAACTGAGAGTCTTTGTGCGACCACCATCTACCAGAATGCTGGTACCCGTGATGTACGCCGCTGCTGGAGAGGCCAGGAAAGCCACCGCATAGGCGATTTCCTCTGGTTTGGCAAAGCGCCCCATAGGCACCTCCGACATCATACCAAGCCGGGCCTGCTCCTCGGAAATCTGCTTTGCAGAGGCCTGCTTCGAGATAATAGCCTCCAGACGTTCAGTTTCGGTAGCGCCCGGCAGCACATTATTCACCGTGATGCTTCGAGCAGCAAGTTCGGTGGCTAATGTCTTAGACCAACTTGCCATCGCGCCCCGGATGGTGTTACTAACCCCCAGGCCCTCTATTGGCTGCTTAACGGATGTCGAGACGATATTAATAACTCGCCCATATGCCCCCTGCTCCATTCCCGGAGTGAGAATCTTGATTAATCTTTGCGCCATAACTACATGCGCAGTGAAAGCTTGCAGTAGGCTATCAACGGTACTGTCAACCAGCTTACCTGCGGCCGGACCAGCAGTATTGTTGACAAGGATGGGGATAGCCCCGTCGTTGTCCACAGAGTTATGCACTGCGGTTATGAGCGCAACTTCGTCCGTACTATCAACAGCCAAGAGCGAGTGTTTCTGGTTTTGGTGCACAATCGGCAACCTGTCGCGTACAATCTCAAGCTGATCCTGGCTTCTGGCCAACACTGTTACGGAGGCACCGTTAGCAGCAAGTTCCTCGGCACAAGCTCGGCCAATGCCACGAGAAGCGCCACATACTAGGGCTCGTTTTCCAGAAAGATTCAAATCCATACGGTATACCCTTCCATTTGTAGCTTTGTCCACAGGCTACGAAACTACTACTTAGAGAGGTCGAAAATGGCTGTTGTTCCACCATTGAATCTTCATCGTTGGATAGAAGAACATCGCGACTTGCTGAAACCGCCAGTTGGAAATGCTACGATCTATCAGGACGCGGACTTTATCGTGATGGTGGTTGGAGGACCGAATTCACGAAAGGACTACCACTTCAACGAAGGTGAAGAGCTTTTCTATCAGATAGAGGGTGATATCACTGTCAAGATCATCGACGAGGGCGTGGCAAGGGATATACATATTCGCCAGGGCGACATGTTTTTGCTGCCCCCACGCACACCCCATTCTCCTCAACGTCCGGCACATACGGTCGGACTTGTCATAGAGCGCAAACGCAAAGAGTCTGAGCTCGATGGATTTATGTGGTTCTGCGAGTCTTGCGGACACATGCTCTACGAAGAGAAGATGCCCCTAACGAACATCGTAATAGATTTGCCGAAAGTATTCGATCGTTACTATGGCAATCAGGAACATCAATCATGCAGTGTTTGCCATGCAGTTATGCAACCACCAACCCCTGCGCACTAAACACATGTTGAAGATAGATTCCCACGCTCACATTCTGCCTGAAACGTGGCCTTCATTGAAAGAGAAGTATGGCTATGGGGGCTTCATTACGCTAGATCATCACGCAACCGGGCGCGCTCGTATGATGCGCGACGATGGGGTGTTCTTCCGCGAGATCGAAGAAAACTGCTGGAGTCCCGAAGCAATCTTGGCAGACATGGACGCGCACAATGTAGACGTTATGGTCTTGTGCACCGTACCTGTGCTCTTTTCGTATTGGGCCAAAGCCGAGCATACGCTGGACTGGGCAACATTTCTTAATGATCACCTTGCCGGCGTGGTAGAAACGTACCCCACACGGTTTATTGGTCTAGGAACTCTGCCGATGCAGGATATCGAGTTAGCCTGTCAAGAACTCAGACGCGTTATGGGTACCCTTAAGATGCCGGGTGTGCAGATTGGATCGAACATCAATGGAATGAACCTCGATGATCGCTCTCTGGATCCCTTTTGGGAAACGGCCCAAGAGCTGGGTGCGGCTATCTTTATTCATCCTTGGGAAATGTTAGGAGCAGAACGCACAACACGTTACTTCCAACAATGGCTCGTTGGCATGCCAGCAGAGACTACGCTCGCAGCCACATCAATGATCTTTGGTGGTGTCTTCGATCGCTATCCAAAGCTTCGCGTACTTTTCTCACATGCAGGGGGCTCGCTTCCATTCACCATTGGAAGGATGTCCCACGGATATAAAGCCCGCCCAGACCTATGCGATGTGCATCATGTTCACGATCCACGCACCTACCTAAGTAAGTTCTGGGTAGACGGGATAACGCATGATGCCGATGCATTTAGGTTTTTACTTTCTGTCGTTGGATCAAAAAGAGTAGCCTATGGAACAGACCACCCATTTCCACTTGGCGATCTTGCGCATGGAAAGTTTATTGAAGAAATGACAGATCTGCCTGAAGATGTCAAGGAAGATGTTTTCTCTGGCTCGATAGCTGAATTTCTTAACATCGATATTCGGAAATATCAGAGGACTGTGTAAATTCGTGTCCGCTCTCGCGACGGAGGGCTCGCATAATGGTATTGCAGCTGTCTTGAAAACAGCCGGGAGAGATCCTGTGGGGGTTCGAGTCCCTCGCCCTCCGCTCCGTCCGAGCTAATCACCACTTTCTTTCACACTTGAAAGCACGGACGCTCTGTTCGTGCAGGAGCAAAAGACATGAAGCGCTTACTTAGCCTCATCGGGATGTCTGCATTAGCATTAACAGCATGCTCAGATCCGGCCACGCCCGAGCCCACGGCTGAATCCTACGTTGCCTCAGCAGGCAGCTATATGATTCATCAGAACACAGAACTTGCTATCGATACGGCAACACAGAAGGTTACAGAGACACCTGCACCATCTGACAGCACGGTAACTGGAGCAGTAACAACCTTCAACGGCAAATCATCTACACCATTCTTCATGCACGTGGGTGGAGCGGTACAAGACACGACATATTACTACCAAGAAGGTAGCAACCTGTTTACGTCGATCCCACTATCGTATGATATTGGCGGCATCCCGCTAGACCTTGGCTCGAAGTGGGCAAAAATCTATGACCAAGCTACTTCATGGACGGCACTCAGTGATACGGTAACGCCGATTGACCTACCAGGTGGACAATACAAGCTGTCGGCTAAACTGAACTTCTCGGGTCAGTCTCAGGGTACAGAAAGCGTCACAATCAACGGCGTAACGCTTATAGCGAAGAAGGTGCAGATCAACTTAGATGCTCGCCTCTATGCGATGCTCGGACCAACGTCCATTCCGGTTGACGTCAACCTAAAGGTGCTCTATTGGATCGCCGATAAGGTGGGCGTTATCAAGCGTGAACAACCAGCCACGATACTTAATCTCGGGCTTCTTGGCCAGCTCATGGGGTCACCCGTTCAAGCAGTGCCAGGCTTTCGTGAAGTCACAACGAAGTATGTGATCAAGTAAGTAGGATTGAAAAATTACAATGGGCACCCTGCCTTGAGCAGGGTGCCCATTTTTCGTTGTACTAGTGATACGACCGAGGTTACTGGTCTGTGAGCGCTATTCGGTACAGGTGAAACATAGATGGCGATGCAACACTATTACGCGCGAAAACGCATTCACCGGATGGAGCAATAACTGCATCTGTTTCATCATTGGATGTATTTACAGCATCAACCGGGATTGGATCTTGCCATCTTCCATCTTTGTACACCGATTGAAAAACGTCCATACCTCCCTGACCACCGAAACCATTAGAGCTTAGCAGCAACGTGTCGCTTGACACAAAATGGGGCGTCATTTCATCACGTGGGGAATTCAATGCCTCGCCGCAATGCTGAGGCGCACCCCACGATCCGTCGAGTTGCTTTTCCATGTACCACAAATCAGTGCCACCGAGACCACCTGGTCGATCACTCACAAAGACCATTGTAGTGCCATCAGGGCTGATAGATGGCGAAGTAGAAAAAACTTCATCGAGTGCCGGCAAGACATTCTCTGTTACAATGATTTGCTTTTCGCTGATACTTACGTTCACAATCGTTGCATGTGATTGGCGCGTCCCCATCGCATATGCAACGGCATAAGCATCCCCGCCAGCAGACACAGTAAGAAAACCAAGGCCATACGTGTTGCTTGCTGTTTGAACAGAAACTTGGGTAGGCAAACTCTCGGTATCTACCGCATGGTACATCGTCGTTGCACCATCTATCTCTACGCTGAAAAACCACTGTCTACTTTTGGCGTCATAGCAAGGTGCAAACTCAGAATGTTTTGTCTTCCACATTTCGATCATGCGTGACTGCTGGCCAGCATCCTGGCGTACCTCGTCGGCTCCGATCAATGCACAGAGTGCCAATGTAGCAGCTATCATCAGACGCCTCGAGTTTCCGGTGACCAAACAAACTTGTGCATCTGCAGTTGGAATCTCACATTGAGTTTGTCCTCGAGAATCCACGTAACAAGGTCTACAAACTCTACAGTGTTGAATACGCAAGACATAAGAACAGCAGCAACCCGCGACTCAAGAGCGTGATCGATGATCATTTGCCGGGCAAACTCGTAATCATTGCGAGAGGCGATAACGAACTTCACCTCGTCATGCGTGCGTAGAAGCTTCATGTTCTCTGGGTAATTCAATGACGACATCTTTGAATCTGGACACTTAACATCTATGATTGCGATAGCCCGATCATCGACATCTGCGATAGAGACATGTCCACCAGTCTCAATAGCAACCAGAAATCCTTGATCGCAGAGCTCCCGTATCATTGGGAACACGTTTACCTGTTCAAGGGGCTCGCCTCCTGTGAACTCGACAAACGAGCATCTATTCTCTCGAGCATAGGCTACAACATCCTCAACAGAAACATCCAGCCCCTTTACACGATGATCCAAAGCATATGGAGTGTCGCACCACGTGCAGCGCAACTTGCAACCTTGAAGTCGCACAAAGACGCATGGCATACCAGCACGAGTTCCCTCTCCCTGAATGGAGTAGAACATCTCACTAACATTGATAGAAGTTGACGTGCTCATTGAGACAAAACTACGCTACTGTACTCATGGTTGAATCGTTAAACATGCGAAGGAGCTCTGCTTTCAGACTCTGATGTTCTTCACGTCGTAGCTGGGGATCCTGCTCTAGTAGAGAAAACGCATCAGTTCGGGTTTCTGCAATCAACTCTGCATCCGCAACAAGATCAGCAAAGGTAAAATCTGGAACGCCGCTCTGCCGCGTACCCATCACATCACCCGGACCTCGCAGACGGAGATCAACTTCTGCTATGCGAAACCCATCCGTTGTCTCCTCCATCGTTCGCAAACGAATAGGAGCCTTGGATATATCCTCGGTAGAAGATGTCCGTGATAGCTGATACTTAAAGTGATCCTTGGTAGCAAGGAAACAATAGGACTGCTCGCCTCCCCTGCCTACTCGGCCTCGCAGCTGGTGAAGCTGCGATAGCCCAAATCGTTCTGCATTTTCAATGAGCATAACAGTTGCGTTCGGTACATCAATCCCAACCTCGATAACAGTAGTCGAGACCAGAATATCAAACCGGCGCTCTAAGAAGTCTTTCATAACAGACTCTTTCTCAGCCCAACTCATCTGTCCGTGCAACAAACCAACACGCATGTCATAAAAAACTGATTCGCATAAATGCTCGAAGTGTTCGATTGCACTCTTAGCATCTACCTTGTCGCTGCGCTCGACAAGTGGATAGACGATATATGCCTGACGTCCAAGAGCAATCTCGGATTTAATAAAACCAAACACCTCATGCAGTTTTGATTCGAACACAACGTGGGTCTTGATGGGCTTACGCTGCGCTGGTAGCTGATCAATCACGGAAGAGTCTAAATCACCATACAGCGTCATAGACAGCGTGCGCGGTATCGGAGTAGCAGACATGACAAGAATATGCGGTGTGCGCTGCTCAGCCCCGTGAGAATGCTGTCCAAGACGTTTTAACTCTGCACGCTGCGCTACACCGAATCGATGTTGCTCGTCGATGACGATCAATCCCAATTTGTGGTACGCAACATCGGCCTCGAAGAGTGCATGCGTACCCACCACGATAGTAGCTGTTCCATGCGCGATAGCTTGCAGTGCCTGCATGCGTTCTTTTTTACGCTGAGACCCAACAAGCAACTGCACATGCAATCCGTGCCCTTCGCCAAGTAAGCGTTGCAACCCGTGAAAGTGTTGTTCCGCCAGGATCTCCGTAGGCGCCATAATAAGTGCTTGATAGCCGTTGTCTACAGCATTAAGCATACACAAAAGCGCAACCACCGTCTTCCCAGACCCAACATCTCCTTGTAGAAGTCGATTCATGGGTGTTCCGGAAGTCATGTCGGCGATGATCTCACGAATCACGCGTTTCTGCGCACCTGTCAACTCAAACGGCAATCGCCCAATAAGAGCTCGCGCACGGTTGCTTTGGGACTGCATTGCAATGCCGTGTTCAGGACGTTTGCGGGATTTTCGCCGTGCAGCCAACAGCAGTTCGAACAGGAAGAGTTCTTCATACTTCATCCGGCGCTGGGCCGCGTGAATCTCTGCATGGTCTTGGGGATGATGCAGCGCAAACAATGCTTGCGATCGATCAATGAGCAAGCGCTCCTTGCGCACCTCATGCGGCAAGGGATCTGGCATTGCTGGGATGGATTCTTCCAAGCATTGATCTACTATCGAGCGCATCACGCGCATGGTGATGCCCGCACTTACCATACCCTGCGTTAGTCGATATCGTGGCAGAATAGCACCGGCTCCAAACTGGCCAGCTTCTTCGTCATCGACCACCTCCACCTCTGGGTGATGCATCGACAACGTGTTCCATCGTTCTTCGAACTGGGGTACTCCATGTACCACGATGGTGGCACCCTCGCTAAGAATCTTGAGGTAGTATGCTACTTGGTTCCAAAATATCAGCTGCAAGACTGCATTCGACTCATCTCGAAGATCCACTTGCAGCATGGATCGCCCCTTACCAACAACTTTCTTGTGTATACGCACGACGGAAGCAACAACAGAGACCTGCTGCCGTATGGAAAGTTGCTCTGTAAAGCTGGATGCGTCGCTTGTAGTTTGCTTGCGCGCAATCTCGCGTAGCTGCGCAATACTCTGAGCGCTTCGTCTATCGATATAGGCACGGGGCACGTAGAGCACTACGTCCTGATATGTTACAATCCCTTCTCGTGCAAGCGCTTCAGCCCTTCGAGGCCCCACCCCTTTGAGGTATTGCAATGGCAGGATCGTTGGTTGTCCTTCCGTTGGCATAGCAGAAGGCTGCAGCAGCTACTGAACAAAACCGTCAATGATCGTTAACCAGTTATGGCGGTCTGGAATCGAACCGTCGCGTATGCCTGTAAGCTCGCGCTTGAAACGGAACATCGCACACTCTGGATGAACATCTAACTGGTAGTCATTGCCGTCAATGCCAACAGTAGCGATCGGCGCAACGGATGCCGCTGTACCAACGCCAAAGGCTTCAGTAAGCGAACCATCTGCTATCCGATCCTGTAACTCCGCAACAGAGACCGATCGCTCATCAACTGGTATCCCCCATTCTTTGGCTAGGGTGATTACTGAATCGCGTGTTATGCCATCAAGAATTGTGTCTCCAAGAGGCGCAGTTGTAAGAACCCCGTTGATAAAGAACATAACGTTCATCGTGCCAGATTCTTCGATCAACTCATGCTTCTCAGCATCAGTCCAGAGCACCTGGTCGTAACCAGCTTCGTTGGCCAGAATAGTTGGAAGCATAGCTGCAGCATAGTTACCACCACACTTTGCATAGCCCGTACCGCCTTTCGAGGCCCGAGTGTACATGCGCTCTACTCGCACTCGCAATGGCTTGGAATATACGGGACGAAACGGCCCGCCCCCTACGAGAAACATAAACTCATCCGACGGCTTGAGTCCGATGCGTTCCTCGGTTGCGATAACAAATGGCCTTATGTAGTACGAACTATCTGGTCCGGAAGGTACCCAATCACGGTCAAGATCAACGAGGGTATGCACAGCGTTAGCGAACATTTCTGGAGGCACTTCAGGCATTGCCATCCGACGCAGTGAGGTATTGAAGCGTTGAGCATGCTTTGCAGTGCGAAACACAGAAATACGCCCATCGAGCATCTTATATGCCTTCATTCCCTCGAAAACCTGTTGGGCATAGTGAAGACCCAAGGTCAGTGGCGTAAGCTGTAGGGGTCTGTATGGTCCGATTCGCTCTTTTCGCCATTCCTTGTGGGCATATTCTGCGATATAGAGGTGATCGCTCGAAACATTTGTGAGCTTAAAGCTTGCTACTGCCTCAGCGTCAAGTCGCGGGTTCGTACTTCTATCGATAGGTATAGCCATATACGAATCTATGGAGATAGGTTGAGTCAACATCATAGTGTTGATATCTTCGCTCTATGAGCCCGACACCAACCAGCGTCGTTATATGCCGCACAGTTGCTGAAATGCACCAGGCGGTTTTTCAAGCCCGAAGCAATGGGCACACGATAGGCTGCATACCTACGATGGGGTCTCTTCATCAGGGCCACGCGTCGCTCGTTAGGGTGGCTGCTGAGCGCCACAACTTTGTCGTAGCCTCGATTTTCGTTAATCCGACACAGTTTGGGCCATCCGAGGATTTTGAGCGCTACCCTCGAAATGTGAAGTCAGATCTGGTGATCCTCCAGCAAGCCGGTGCAACCCATGTTTTTCTGCCTTCGATTCAAGAAATGTATCCAGTCGGAGTGGCCTCGACGATCCACATCACAGGTGTTACGGAGGTATTGGAAGGGGCTTCTCGTCCTAATCATTTTGAAGGGGTGGCCACTGTAGTGGCGCGTTTGTTTCAGGCCATGCTGCCGGACGAGGCTTTTTTTGGCCAAAAGGATTTACAGCAAACTCTGGTGATAAAGGCTCTGGTTGCAGCCTCATCAGACAATGCCGTAGCCAGAACAAAGATTACGGTCTTGCCAACAGTGCGCGAGCACGACGGGCTGGCGATGAGCTCCCGTAATGTGTACCTAAGCGCAGAACACCGACAACAAGCAACAGTGCTCTATCGGGCCCTTGTTTCGGCGCGCAACATGATTTCTGCTGGAGAAACATCACGCATCGCGGTAGAACAGGAGATGCTAGGGACACTCTCCAAGGTGGGTGATCTTACGATCGATTACGCTGTGGCAGTAGACGCTGATACACTGCGGTGTCCGACGGATGATTTACCGCATACCATTGCACTGTGCGTAGCTGTCAGACTTGGCAACACCAGATTGATCGACAATATGCTTGTAGAGCACCCTAGATAGTTATGCGATAGAGCAGCCACTCGTTCATCGGGACGGCCCCTTGGTGGTCATAGAAATCCCTGGCAAGCATGTTCCAGTCGAGCACTTGCCAGTCCATGCGACCACATCCGCGTTCGCGGGCCGTTTGCAGAACAAACTCGAAGAGGGCTTTGCCATGCCCGCTCCCTCTGTGCTGCTCACGAATGAAGATGTCCTCGAGATACATCGTTGGTAGTGCCAAAAACGACGAGTACGTTTCGAGCGCAATTGCATATCCAACAGCTACGGCATCATCATTTTCAATGATGTATGCCTCTATGCGAGGATTCGACCCAGTACTGTCTATGCGCAGCCGCTCTCTTGCCTCAGCCGGCGGCCGATCCAAATGTTCGTAATCGGCAAGCTCGCAAACGAGCCCGAAGAACTCATCGAAGCGCGCACTATCAACTCGTGTAATCCGGCGCTGCACGCTAGAGAGCCCTCTGCAAGAAAGCAACAAAGAGTCCTGGATTGGACCTAAACTGTGTCTGGAATCCCGTCTGAGCGATATACGACCCGTCTTGTTTAAGAATCACATACAATGGATTGGCAACGGTGCCGTAGGTCTTCAGGATATTCTGGTTGGTGATATATGGCTCACTCTTGCGATCGGTATACAGCTGCACGAGCACAAACTTTTTGAATTGCTCAACAACCTCGGCCTTGGGAAACACATCCTTTTCCATGAGTCTGCAGTTCACGCAGGCAAACCCAGTAAAGTCGATAAATATCGGCTTGCCTTCGCGCGCTGCAACCTTCTTTGCCTCTTCGAGATTGTTCATCCACACAAGCCCACCATGACCCAGCTTTGCATCTTCGGACTCTGTTGCGGACGCAGATGCTGCAGCAGTGCTAGATCCATTCATTTGGGCAAGCAATTCATGATAGTTCTCAGGAGGAAGTAAGGCCTCGAGATCTGCAGCCAATGGCTTCCCCATCATACCGGCTGCAAACCAGAAACCTAGCGTGGCAAAGACAACGGCAAACATCGCGCGTGCTCCACCGATACGTTCAATGGGGGTATCGAGAGTTAACTGGAATGACCCAAGAATGTACAATACGATGAGGAAGCACACGCCAGCCCAAACTGCGAGAAACACCTCGCGTGGCAAGAGCCCAAGTCCGAAAATGAACTCAGCTGTTGAGAAGAACTTGACAGCTGCGGCAATTTCGAGGAACCCCATAACAACTTTGAGATTGTTCATCCACCCCCCAGCACGCGGCAGGCGAACCAAGAGAGATGGGAACATTGAAAGTACTACGAAGGGTATCGCGAATGCTGTAGCAAATCCAAGTGTACCAACGGCAGGATAAAGGTAATCACCGCCCGATGCACTCAACAGAAGTGTGCCTACAAATGGCACTGTGCACGTAAAAGACGTTAACGAAAACGTGAGCCCCATCAGTAAAACCGAGACCACACCATCGCCCTGAGACTTTTTGTTCAGAGCATTCATGATGGAGACAGGGACCTGTATTTCGAATGACCCAAACAGGTTGAATGCCAGCGCCATGAAGAGCAGACCTATTCCTAGATTCAGCCAAGGGTTGGCTGCAAGATCCTGCACTGCCGTTCCTCCGAACAGGATCGAAGCAATGATTCCAACAGCCGTAAATGTTGAGATAATGCCTATGCCGAACAAGACACTATCACGCAGTCCTGATCCCCGCTTTTTTTCATGTCGCTTGGTAAAGAATGAAACCGTGATTGGAATCATTGGAAACACGCAAGGCGTAAGTAGCGCGAGAAAACCGATCCCCATTGCGTAGAAAAAAAAGCTCATCAAGCCTTTTCGTTTTTCGACCTCGATTTCTTCTTGGCTATCCATTGGTGCCTGCACAGCATCCACGGAACGACCGTCCTGCGTGGCCGTCACAGAAGCAGCAGCACCAGTGGCCGTATCTGCTGTGGTTGTCGACCTCGGCAATGCCGCATCTGTAATTGTTATTTCGACAGTTTGCGGCATGTCCTCTGCAGGCAGACAAGCCGAAGTATCGCATAGCTGCATCAGAAAATTGACTGTGCCGGTATGTGCTCCCTTTTCCAGAGACGCAGATAGCACTACGCGCAAGCGCGCCTCTATGCTGCCGGATAACTCCTCGACTGTGGTTTCCCACGTTTTGTCGAAGCCCGAGTGAGCCCCCTTCGTAAAACGGGGCTTACCAAGTAGCCTCATAACCGCCTTGGGGCCTACGCTCATAACGGTTGCCTCAGGCCCGAGACCGTCGGGTCCGACGGCCGGTGTAAGTCCATAGCTGTGCCAATGCTTTGCAATCTTAGCCGACACAACAATCTCGACCGTATCGCCTGCCTTGGCGCTGATTGGCGCAATCGGCGAGAACGTGATCTTGTTCTTTGCTGACGGCATTTGCGCCACAGCAGCTGTCGGAAGTGCGCCCAAAAGGGCGGCGAGCGTCAAAATGACGTGAAGCACTACGCCTGTTCGTTTCACCACGGTCTGACTCGAAGAAATGATGAGTATCAAGAGCTGTAAACTACGCAACTGACAGGACTTCGTATTTTGCCCCTCAATTTTATCAGCGGTTCACTCCTCAACAGATCGTATGTCATCACCTGCAACACTCGACGCAATTCTATCGCTTTCTAAGCGCAAAGGTTTCGTATACCAGTCTTCTGAAATTTATGGTGGCCTTAATGGATGCTGGGACTTTGGCCCACTCGGCGTTGAGCTACTGCGCAACATCAAGGACTCTTGGTGGAAGGCCATGACCTATCGCTCCGACATCGTCGGCATTGATTCGTCGATACTGATGCACCCACGCGTCTGGGAAGCTTCTGGCCACGTGGGACAGTTTTCTGACCCAATGATCGATAACAAGACGTCGAAGTCGCGACATCGCGCCGACAACCTGATCGAAGACTTCATTACGCGATTGCGCAACAAAGGCAAATCCGAGCAAGCAGATGGAGTAGAACATGCATTAGCCTCAGCTAACAGCAACGAAGACCTCCATGCTATCATTATCTCGAACTGTATACCCGATCCGATCTCGGGTACTACCGACTGGACAGAGGTTCGCAATTTCAATCTCATGTTCGAAACACATGTAGGCCCAGTTGCAGATGCTGCAAACGTTGTATACCTCAGGCCTGAAACAGCACAGGGCATTTTTGTCAACTTCAAAAACGTCATGGAATCTGCGCGCATGAAGCCCCCATTTGGCATTGCCCAAATCGGAAAGAGCTTCCGCAATGAGATCAACACAAAGAACTTTCTCTTCCGCACGCGTGAATTCGAACAAATGGAGATGCAGTTCTTTGTCAAGCCTGGTACAGAAAACGAGTGGTTTGAATACTGGCGCACAGCACGATGGAATTGGTTTACTGAGTCGCTAGGAATCGATGCAGCAAAACTGCATCGTAAGCCCCATGAGAAACTTGCGCATTACGCTGCAGCAGCCGAAGACATCGAGTATCATTTCCCATTCGGATGGGGCGAGATTGAAGGGATTCACTCACGTACAGACTTTGATCTTGGACGTCATCAGGAGTTTTCGGGTAAAAAGCTTGAATACGTTGACACAGCAAGCAAGGATAGATTCACTCCATACGTAATCGAGACTGCCGTTGGCGCAACACGCACATTTATGGCAGTTCTGTGTGACGCGTATCGAGAGGAGATTCTACCAACGGATGATGGCGGCTCTGAGACACGATCATTGCTCAAACTCAAGCCATCGATCGCTCCTATTACGGCTGCCGTGCTTCCCCTTGTAAACAAAGACGGCATGCCTGAGGCAGCCCACTCTATCGTGTCAAACCTGGAGCGTTGGTTTCGCGTGGACTACGACACAAGTGGAGCAATTGGACGTCGGTATCGCAGGCAGGATGAGGTTGGAACGCCGTTCTGCATTACAGTTGACGGCCAGACGATATCCGATTCAACCGTAACACTACGCGAACGTGATACTATGCAACAAGACCGTATCCACGTTGATGCACTTGCGGGCGAGATACAACATCGAATGCTGCAATGAGTCCTGTCCGTACTGCCGCACTATTTTTCGCGATCCTGCTTGTTCCGGCTGTCTCGAGCGAGCAACCTGACGACTCATATCTGCGCATTGCAAAGGCAATCGAATCCTTTGGCGAGATTTTTCGCGAGGTACAGCTGCGCTATGTGGACCCCGTAGACCCCGTAGAATTGGTTGATGTTGGCATTGATGCTATGATGGAGCATTTAGACCCATACAGCGAGTACATGGTAGGCGACGAGTCGGAGGATGTGCAGAATATCACCACAGGCAGTTATGTAGGTGTTGGCATTGTCGTTGACGAGATAAACGGCAATCTATATATCAGCGACCTCCGTGAGGGTGGTTCGGCTCGGGAATCGAAGATTCGCATTGGCGACCGAATTATCCGGGTTGATAGCGCATGGGCCGATACGTTAGGTCAAGATGGACTCAGATCCTATACAAGGGGGCAGGCAGGTAGCAAGGTATCTATGTGGCTTCTGCGAGATGGCAAATCAGACACGATCAAGGTTCTTTTGGAGCGTCGTGCATTAGAGCTTGAGTCGATCTATGCAGCTCATCGATTTAGCTCCTCGATTGGATACATCAAGCTTACGAGGTTTACATCGAATACACGCGATGAGCTTGCTGATGCCATTCAAGAATTGCAGAATGAAGGCCCCCTCACAGGACTCATTCTTGATCTTCGTGACAATCCAGGTGGGCTCCTCGATGCAGCTATCGGCATCACAGAACTGTTTGTTCCTCAGGGTAGTGCAATTGTTACCACGCGCGGTAGATCATCCGACGAGACGCGGTTGTATGCGTCGAATAGACCTTCAAAGTATCCGAAGCTGCCGCTTGCTGTTCTGATTAACGAATCAAGTGCGAGCGCCAGCGAGGTTGTTGCCGGCGCACTGCAAGACCTTGATCGAGCTGTCATCATTGGCAGGCGTTCCTACGGCAAAGGCTTTGTTCAAACAATGATACCTCTCTCTGCCGGTGCATCAGTACTTAAGCTTACAACAGCTCGCTACTACACTCCATCGGGCAGATGCATACAGAGACTGGATACTCGCAACGCAGACTCAGGGTCGGTTGACAGATTCCGAACCTCGAATGGACGTCGAGTATCAGCCCGTCATGGTATCGACCCAGATAGCACGGTAAGTGATTCTATCCTGCCAACGACCTTGGCAAACCTTGAACAGTCCGGAGCGATTGCCATGTTTGCAACGCGCTATGCCGCGAGGTTTGAATCTCTTCCTGATGATTTTCTTGCTCCAAAGTCGGCGGTTGAGGATTTCATACGATTCGTCGCAACGCTGCCTAACGACATGCGTGATCCCCTGTTTCAGTCGATCAAGCGCCTTGAGCAGGCCATCGACGAATCAGCCGCCAATCAAGCCATCAAAAGTGCTCTAAAAACCCTTCAAGTGCAGGTTGAGCGCGATTACCAAGCGCAATTGAAAAACAACAGTTCTTTGCTGATTGAGCTGCTGTCGCATGAAATTCGATCGCGTTTTTCCACGGGCAGCATACAATATCGAGCAGGTCTGCTCGCCATACCATCGGTGCGCGCAGCGCACGAAGTGCTACAAAGCCCGAAATATGGAGCCTTTCTTGCTCCAAAATTGCCGTCAGATCAGTAACTTTCCACTCTTTTTCAAGACAACGTTTCAACATAGGTCCCCGTCCATGAGGATTACCAAACAGTACACCAATCGCGAGAGTCAATCACTAGACAAGTATTTGCAAGAGATCGGACGAGTTGATCTTCTTACAGGTGATGACGAAATCGTACTCGCGCAGGCCATCCGACGTGGCGGCTTTGAAGGCGCAATGGCACTAGAACGATTGGTGAAAGCCAACCTTCGCTTCGTTGTGTCGGTTGCCAAGCAATATCAGAATCAGGGCTTGTCGTTGGGTGATCTCATCAACGAAGGCAACCTCGGCCTGATCAAGGCTGCAAAGCGCTTTGACGAGACGCGCGGTTTTAAATTCATCTCCTATGCTGTTTGGTGGATCCGTCAGTCAATCCTTCAGGCACTTGCAGAGCAGTCTCGCATTGTACGTCTACCGCTAAATCGCGTTGGTGCACTTAACAAAATCGGCAAGAAGTTTTCAGAGCTCGAACAGCAGTATGAGCGTGAACCAACCGCTGCTGAGCTGGCCGAGCAGCTCGAGATGTCGATTGCAGAAATCTCAGAAACCATTAAGATCTCTGGACGCCATCTTTCTGTGGATGCTCCGTTTGTTCAGGGTGAAGACAACAGACTTCTCGATATTCTTCCAAACGATCAACAGCCACCTCCAGACAGCGAACTCATGCGCGAGTCTCTACGCGTAGAGGTTCAGCAGGTGCTCAACACACTGAGCGAACGTGAAGCGGAAGTTATTCGGTTGTATTTCGGCCTCGATGATCAACAAGCCCTTACGCTTGAAGAAATTGGTGAGAAGTTCAACCTTACACGCGAACGCGTGAGACAAATCAAAGAGAAAGCAATTCGACGTCTGCGCCACGCTTCACGCTCGAAGGCCCTACGAACCTATCTAGGGTAAACTGGGAGTTCCATGTCTTCCTTGCATACAGAGTACATAGGGGTGCTTGGAAGGCCGCATGGTATTGACGGTACATGCGTGCTTACGGATGTCGTCTCACCAGCAAAGCCTATCGTAGCGGGAGGTACCGTCGCCATTGGTTTTTCGAGGGATTTTGCCAAGCCGTATACAGTGCAAGAGTTCAAGCAGAACGACACCAGGACGCTGATTAAGTTTCTTGGTATTGACTCGCTGGAGCTTATCACGTCGCTAGCAGACAATGCCGTGTATGCCAGGCCAGAAGATATCGGAATTGTTTCGGCTGATCGATACCGCATAGGCGACATCGAGGGTTCAACTGTCGTGGATGAGGCTGGCAATTCAATTGGCATTATCACCGACGTTTGGCTTCTGCCGGCTAATGATGTTTGGGTTGTTACAACTGCCGAGCAAGCGACATTGCCACTGCCTGTGATAGATGATGTTGTTAAGAACGTCGATATTGAGAAACGTCTCGTTACTGTTCGTCTTCTCGACGGGCTAGATAAAGTAGATAAACACGAGGATCTCGAGTCAGATGCCTGAACTAAAGATTCGCATCGACATCGTGTGCGTAGTGCCGCAGGTGCTAGAGTCTGTTGTCTCAACTTCCATCCTTAAGCGTGCCCAAGACAAGGGGCTTGTAGAGATACATCTACACAACCTACATGATTATGCCAGTGATGCGTTCCGTCACATCGACGATACTCCGTATGGTGGTGGCGCTGGAATGGTGATTCAGTGTGAGCCCGTCTTTGCCTGCATTGAGAGGCTTCAGAGTGAGCGCCACTACGACGAAGTGATTTTCTTGACTCCAGATGGCGAAGTCTTGCATCAATCAATCTGCAACGAGCTCTCAATGAGAAGTAATCTGATTTTACTCTGTGGCCACTACAAGGGTATAGATCAGAGAATTCGGGAGTCTCTTGTTACACGTGAGATATCGATAGGTGACTACGTCTTAACAGGTGGCGAATTCGCAGCAGGCGTTCTTACAGATGCTATTGTTCGTCTTGTGCCTGGTGTTGTGGGTGATGCTGAAAGTGTTCTTGAAGATTCCTTCATGCACGGACTGCTTGATGCACCGCTGTACACAAAGCCTGCAGTTTTTCGCGATTTGCACGTGCCGGATGTATTGCTTTCTGGCAACCATGCCAAGATAGCGGCTTGGCGCAAAGACATGGCTACCGAGCGGACGCAGCATCGACGTCCAGATATACTCGACAAAGGCGATGTCGAATGATTCTTCCTGAACAAGACTATCAGGTTGCCAACAGACATGGCAAACCTCTCTTTACAACGCTCACGTTGCCACCATCACCAAGAAATGGCGTGCCTTTATTGCTCATTCTACATGGGTTTAAAGGATTCAGAAATTACAGTTTCCTACCCTGGACTGCTCAGCACGCGGCTAGCAATGGTATGGCTGCCTTGCGAATGTGCTTTTCGATGAATGGGATGGGCAATACTTCTTGGCTTGTACAGTCAACCGATGATTTTGCTCGCAATACAATCTCCACCGAATGCGACGACGTTGCAGATCTCGTTGATGCAGTTATGCATGCTCCCGAATTCCAACCACTACAGGGTGTTTGGAATGGCCAGATTAGTCTCTTGGGCCATTCACGTGGAGGGGGCATAGCAATGATTGCTGCACGAGAGCTCATGCATTCGCACCCTGACCGTTTGAAGAACGTAGCCGTATGGAATTCAGTTGGCACATGGATCCGCTGGACTCCGCGCCAAGCGCAGGTATGGAAAGATGCCGGGATGTTTGAAATGCAGAACCAACGAACGATGCAGTTACTGCGAATGAATGCATCGTACATTGATGATATTGAAACGAACATGTCGCGTCTAGATTTGTCCACTGCATGTGCAGCGATAGCAGATCGTTTGCGTGTGGTTCATGCCGAAAGCGATCTTACAGTACCATTGCGCGAGATTATGCAACTGGTGCAGTCATGTGCGCAAGACCAGGCATTACGTGTTATTCAACAGACAACTCATACATTCGGCATGGAGCACCCAGTTCATCGCATCACTCAGGGATTTATCCATGCTCTAGATCATACGTTTCCGTGGATTGGCCAATGAGATACATGCTCTCTAGTATCGTGTTCGTACTATCACAACTCACTGTTGGATGCGAGCTGTTTGTGATCGGTAATGCTGCGAAACCACGTTTTATCGTTGAGCGTAGTCAGAGAACAGCAGCTGGCGTGGTTCATTTGTTCAAGGCCGAATTGGATTCCAACAATACTGTTGCAGCAACCGAGCTTATGGTTTCTGCTACTGGACGCCCCCTACTTGCCGTTGAAAAGTATGAGCTGGCAGACGATCTCAATCGTTGGAAAGCGGTTATGAATACCCTTCCAATTACAGATACGCAGGTAGACACCATCGACGCAGACAATCACAGTGTGACCGTCACACTGGACTACTTCCGCAAAATAAATTTTAACACCACACGGAGCGAGAGCACGTGGTGGATCACCAAGGTCGTTGATCCGCAGCGCAAATAACCAGATGGCCCGTTAGTCGGCTTTCACTACCGTACGTGTAATTGTTCTGGCCCCATGCTGCGCAACCGCAGTATAGATGCCAGGTTGCAGCGCTTCTGTGTTCAGCGAGATACTGATGGCTTCTTGTGCGCGTACATTCTGATAGCTTGTTGGCAGCACCTGCTGGCCCATGATTGCATACAACGAAAGCTCAACTACACCATCGGCATTCGATGATAGATCAAAGATTACTCGTTCACGCACGGGATTGGGTCGTGCATTCAAATTCACATGGGCCAGACTACCTTCGTCTACGCTGGCACTCGGATCAAGGTGGCGATAGACGAATGTTCCCTTTGGGGCAAAAAATACGTGATTATCCTTCGTAATAATCACACCATTAGCCGAGCCGTCTACAGACTCAAGACCTTCACGAACAAGGGTCCACGAAGCACCGTAATTCGTGCTGTGAAAAGGTCCAGATACCTTTTCGGTTGTAGCCCACATTTCGCCGTTCTTGCCAACAGCGATGCCCGAAATACGATTATTCGTAACGTCTATGTTCTCCCAGCCGGTCGTAAGGTAGGTCCATGAGTCACCGTCGTTTGTAGACTTCATCACGATAGCATTTTTACTCTTTGCGGATCCCGGAAGGGCATTCCTTCCGATATACAGGTGCCCCTTTTCATCGTACGTCATCACCCGGAAGTTGTCGTCACTTTCCCCAGACTGTGGGTCTGAGTCGATACGCGTCCAGGATGCCCCCTCATTTACGCTGCGATACAAACCCTTGTTGTATGCAACTAGCACAAACAATTTATCTGAGTTAGGAGATTGAAAAACTTCAAATAGAGCAGATGTTGCAGAAGGAATGTTGCCACGTGAGACACTCGTAAATGTTTCTCCGTTGTCTGTAGAAAGACTCATACGTAAGTCTACTGGACCATTATCGTACCCTACGAACACGCTTGTAACTCCGCCAGGTTGGACCTTTGTGTCTACGCATACACGGCTTGATGGTGAAACCTGAAAGCCAATATCTAACTTCTGCCAGGTAAGTCCCCCATCGGTAGATCTCACTACTCCAACACCATTAACAGATGCAAAAAGTACGTCATTAGCACCCACTTCAATACCACTGATGGTAACGAAATTGATTCCATCATCAATTCCGCGATCCGAGAAATCCCATACATCGCCACGGTTTGTCGTGCGGTATATCTTGCTGTAATCAGTTCCTACAAACACATGCCCCTTGCTATTGGTGGCAAGGCATACAGCTGCTGCTGGCGGACCGCTTGTAACCTGCCAGAATTGCGCGGTGCTTGGCATAACGGCACTAACGAAAATTGCAATCCATACTGTGTGCAGAAGGCGCATGAGCTTCCCATTCTATCTTTGTAATTAGCGTAAAGATACTACATTTCAATTTAGGCTTCGGTTACATGCACATACATTTTGTTGGCATAGGTGGCACTGCAATGGGTTCCGTTGCGGTTGCATGCGCGCTGCAGGGTCATACAGTAACCGGGAGCGACGGCCCTGTGTATGAGCCAATGCTAAGTGTGCTAGCCAAGGCTGGAATAGAGCGTTACGAGGAATTCAGCAGCGCTCGGTTGATTGAGCTGCAGCCAGACATTACAGTGATTGGCAATGCCATAAGCCGAGGGAACGAAGAATTGGAGTTTGTGCTCCAAGAACGCTGGCCGTTTACGTCTATGGCCGAGTTAGTTGGAAGACTGTTTATCGATCGAAATACGTCGATCGTTTGTGCTGGAACGCATGGTAAGACCACAACATCAAGCATTACTGCTTGGCTACTGGAGCATGCGGGATTTCAGCCAGGCTATTTGATAGGGGGCGTTCCACAGAACTTTGAATATGGCTGCAGGCCCCTCAGCCCAGAGTTACACAACTCTCACACGGGTGTCTTTGTATCGGAGGGGGATGAATACGATACAGCATTCTTCGACAAGCGCAGCAAGTTTGTGCACTACCGTCCTACGATTGCGATCGTGAATAATCTCGAATTCGACCATGCAGATATCTTCTCATCAATAGATGCCATTATTGCGTCGTTTGTACAAATGATACGCATCATACCACAGGATGGTATTGCACTTATTAATGCCGACGACAAGAATGCATTGGCAACCGTGGTAAATGCCCCATGCAAGGTAGAATCTGTAGGACTGTCGACATCTTCATCTTGGAGAATTGTTGATGTGATTGAAGTTGGACCTACAACGCAATGGTCGCTGCACTATAACGGAGTGATGCATGGAACATTTGTCTTGCCGATGCCTGGCATTCACAATGTGCGCAATGCCACAATGGCTATAGCGGCTACGTTTCATGCCGGCCTTACCTCTGAAGAGCAGCAGGCTGCGATGCCATTGTTTGCTCCACCAAAGCGAAGACTGGAGGAGATCGGCACATGGAACAGCGCAACCATCATCGATGATTTTGCGCATCATCCAACAGCCATAGCCTTATCGATCAAAGCGCTGCAACAAAAGTACCCTGCAGCACAACTCCACATCGTGTTTGAACCGCGATCAAATACCACCACTCGGAATTTCTTTCAGAGTGAGCTAGCCCTCTGCTTCACAGGCGCTACAAGTGTTTGCCTGGGTCCGGTAAACAGACCCGAACGCTATCGTATCGAAGAAAGACTCGATACTCAGCGCCTGGTTCAAGACATCTGTTCAATTGGAATTTCGGCTGTGTCCTTGGATTCCTCGCTGTCAGCAGATCCGCACTGGGGCAGCCATGCCATAGCCTTTCTCGAAGGGCGAGTTTCCCCAGGGGATGTTGTCGCGATCTTCAGTAATGGTGATGTAGGGGGCCTACGCAGAATGCTTACCGTTGAATGAGGAACTTCTTCATCGGAAACGTTTGACTGCTGCCAGGCTGCGAGCGGTCCACCACAACATAGTAGTAGATGCCGGGTGCGACTTGTTGTTCCAAACGGTTACGCAGATTCCAGCGTATGCCTCCATTGCCGTCGCTACTCGTCAGCATCACCACCTGTTGGAATGTATCATCGAACACCTCAACATCAGCAGCGCTGGGTAGTCCTGCAAAAACCAGCTCCTGGTGTACCTGCATTTTCAGAGGCTGCGGATAGGTATAGACGTCTTGCTCACTACTACCATACACACTAAACGTGAGGGTGCTGCCAGCCCCCTGAGCAATAACATGTGTTGTGTCAAAGGTTACATCGCGCGCCATAATCGCATATGTAATCCCCATTGATCGCAATGGCGCTGATGGGTCGAGTGCAAGTAGAACGGTAGAGTCATCTAGACGATTAACAGTATTGACAATTCCTGCTGGACGCAGTTGATACGACGTTGCCTTGAGAGCACTTGCATCCACTGGGTGTGAGAACCGAAGTTTTAGCTCAAGAGGTGAACGCACGGTAACACCTGAAAGCGTTATCACTTTGCGTGATCGCTCTGGCTCTGGTGAATCGATAACTCGCAGCGAAAACGTCCGTCCTACATAGAGGTCTCGGCTAACAGGAATCACGACTGTTACGCGCAATGAATCGTCTAGATACTCAACTCCGGGAAAGACAAGATCGAGCACTTTATCGCCACGCGGCCGGCCATATCGTGCTGATGTAATCACGTCGTTGCTTTGAGCCGACAGCAGTTGCTGTGCCGGTAATGAGAGTCCACGCGGGAACACACCACCTGCAGGGATGCTAAAGCTCAATGTGAGACCTGCACTCAGTTCTTGTCTCGTGATCGTTGTTCGATCGAGCCCAATTCCGAGTATCACGGGCCGAGCGTCGATGATGACACGATTTGATTCTCTACCAGCAAGAGTAGGCGCAGCTTTGGGAACTGCCCGCACAACAAACGAGATGAGCGAATCTACTATGCCACGCATCGTGTAGACATAGCTTGTGGCAGCAGTCTCGGCTATCAATGAATCGATTCGGCCTACTTGTCGAATCACTTGATATGTACCCGCCCCATCAACTGGGAACCACACGAGTTGGATGCTCCCGAGAGTACTGTCAGTTGGTTCATGTACTCCTCGAAGAGCACTTGGTGCGGGGAATTGCGCACGCTTTGTTTGCTGCACAAACGTGAAGCTCGTCATTGCGCCCACTTCTTCAATCGTCGATCCAAATCCAAGCTCAACGCGGCCGTCGTTGTCGACATCATACGCGAGTACACGCGGCGTTGCTACGTTGTCAAAGAAGCCCTTTGGGACGATATCACGTTTCGTTGTATCGCGTCCGAATATGAACAGACGTGGGAATGCACTTATGATGATCTCTGCACCGGGCATAGAATCAATATCCGCAATAGCGACTCCGTTGCGGTAGCCGATGCCGAGTCGCACTCCAGCAACTCGATCAGACCATACCTTAAAGTGGCCAGCCGACTGGTCTGCTGTGTAGAGATTGTATGTCCATAGCTGACGTCCATACTCGCCGTCAGCATTTGCCTCGACGCTATCTGGAATGCCATGCAGAATGTCCGGTAATCCATCAGCATTCACATCTCCCGCAGCAACGAAACCCGAGCCCCCTGCACCCGGATTCTCAAAGACGGCCTCCTCTTCGAATTCGGCACCATTCCATTCATGAATAACGAGATCTCCGTCCGTGTCTGAAAATGCGATCTCCATCTTGCCGTCACCATCGAAGTCGCCCGATGCGATACTGATCTCATCAACACGATTCATTGCGCTCGACGAAGGGGGCTCACTCGTGTTCTTCGCAACGCCAAGAAGCGAGAACTTGTCGTTCTTGCAGGTGTATACGCAGCAGGCGTTATCTGCCAGGGCAAGAATCTCTTCGCGACCATCTCCATCGATATCTGCTGCACCTGCTGCATTCAGGACGTTTGTGGTGTCTGCAAAGAGCACTGAACCAAACAGCGACGAGGTAGGTGTCAGCTGCTCAAAAAGCACGGTCTTGCCGACAACATGACAAAGCACTTCGTAGCGTCCGTTACCATTTACGTCACTCAGTGCACGAGGAATGTACGTGTCACTCAACGAATCACGGAGAATCCAACGTCCGTCTTTGAATTGCGTTACAATCGTACGTCCAAACGAACCATCGGACAGATCATTCATAACAACGCACTTGCCACCATCGCGATACATGTCGCGCACGTCATTGAGAACGTAGCCCGCCCAAGGGGCCGACAGAACCGTATCCCACCCTGTTGTCGGAATAGCTTGATATGCTGATGGCGCAGGCAGCGCATGCACCGTTCTGAACGACTCGCCTACCATAGGCGTAGTGACAACCTGAATCAATCTATCACTGCTTGCTCTTGCTCCCCATGTATCAGGGAAAACAATACTGTGCAGTGTAGCATACTTCTTGGGTGTTGAGACGATATCAGCAAAAGGTGCTGAGCCATCGGTGATTGCAACAGTGGTGGGATTGAATGTCGAAAGCGTTACAACCTCTGTCTTGCGATCTCGCAGCCATGCCGACACATGTTCATATGCCTTGCGGTTGTGGCTACCTTCCACAATGCGTATGCGAACATGTGCATCATGGTGTCGCCCATCAGTGGTATGTACGCGGACACGAATCGTATGCAAGCCAAGTTGTAATGTGTCTATGACAACAATGGCAAGAGTATCATCAACAACAGAGATAGAACTCGCACCTACCCTACTCCAGTTCTGTGGATTTACGCCAGAGCCAACGTGCATCTCACTTCGTTCGAAATTGACCATGTGCGTCGAGCCAGTAATGGCTAGTCTTGCTGTCTGGCCTCGGACAAACTCGTGCTCTGAGGTAGGATTGTTTATCCCGAGTCTGCTGATTCCCAAGGATGCAAGTGCTGCGTCAGCGCGTAGCCTGCCAGATCCGTACAGCGGATCCCATCCAATTTCACCGAGGTCTTGCGAGCTAGACATCAGAATGCCGCGAACATCATGCGCATGAAGCGTTGGAATTTTTTCCAGGACAAGGGCTGCCGCAGCAGCTACGTAGGGGGCTGAGAACGACGTGCCACTTACTGTGCGATATCGTGAGTTCACGCTTGTTGTGAGAACTGCCTGCCCTGGGGCCGACAGCGACACTACTGGCCCCGTTGATGAAAACGGGGCTCGCAGATCCTTACTGTTGGTTGCCGCCACAACGATTACACCATTATAGCTTGCTGGATATTGTGTGGATGTAAGTCCACTATTGCCTGCCGATGCAACAAGCAGGCAGCCCTGTTCTTGAGCATAGGCAACCGCATCCTGCATGAGAGGCGAATTGACGCCATCTCCAAAACTCATGTTAATGATGTTGACGTTGTTTACAGCAGCATAGATCAACGCAACAGCAATATCATCTTCTTCGGCATTGCCACTTGCATCGAATGCCCGAATCGTGCGCAATCGAGCCCCGTAGGCTAAACCGGCAATACCTTTACCATTGTCTTTGGTTGCTGCAATCACCCCAGCTACCAACGTACCATGTCCGTGCTCATCAAACGGCACGGGATCGTACCACCTGTCATCGCCGAGATTTCGGAACTCCTGATCTACAAAGTCAGCGCCGATAACGTCATCGACCATGCCATTGCCATCGTCGTCTATGCCATTAAGATCGCCGTACACGCCAAGTCGCTCTTCAACACTTGGCCATGCATCAAAACGGCCATTGCCATTGATATCCTCACGCACGCTAACAGCAAGTGCGTCCTGGAGATCTTCGTGCTCCCAATCGATCCCCGTATCGATGATGCCGATTACAACACCATTCCCACTTGCCTGACGCCACGCATCAGTTGCACCGATGATTCGGAGAGCATACTGCTGGGCGGACAAAGAGTCATCACTTAATGGGTCTTCTTCCACTGCTGCATGCAATGACCATTTCTGCAAGGCCCATGCAGCAGCAACCCCAGGCAGTGAAGCAATTGAATCCACGCCAATATCATCTGGCAGAGTTAACCTAACATATCGTTGCAACCTGCGCTGCAGCGACGAATTGGCTATTTGCGAGCCGTCTTGATCCTTGCCCAGCATAGCTTTAGGAACGATATATACCGGCGAATATGCCGCCAGCGACTCCGGCACCTGCGCACTGGAAAGCAGAACGACAATGTCTTCTGCGAGAACTCTGCAGTTGAGAGTAGCAAACAGTACGATAGATGCCAACACAACTCTTTTCACGCTAACGCCCCGTCTTGCATGAAGAGATCCCTACGCGCAAATGCAACTGCCAGACGCAGTTCAGGAAGTGGGGGCTCGCCGCCAATATATTCACGCACATCGCGCAGTTTTGCATATCGATGATATCTCATGTACTCTCTAACGCTTGAGTACATATTATCGTCTACGAGAGCACCTCGTTCGGTATATATATCAGACTCGATGGCTCGCTGCAACAATTCAACGATAGTTGTCTTCTTCATCTGCGCCTGCTCGACCAGTCCGTTTAGTGTAGTAGTATAGCGTATCATCCCGATAAGCTTTACAACTTCCTGGTCAGCCGTCACAGTCTTTACGCCACGTGGGCTTACAGGCACTAGTGCGGCGACAATATCATCGGCATGCTGCGCCAAAAACAGCGAACTTCCATGCCTCCCGGGTACGAGATCCCTCAGATGTTTGGGCTGGTCTTGAGCTATGGCTTCAAGCTCATTATTGGTACAGATTGTTTCTTCAGGTACACCACGTGCCGAGGCGATTCGCTCGCGCATTGAGCGAAGCCTATCAAGAGCGCCTTCGATTGGCGATGTATCATGAGATAGATTGTTCATCTCACGCCGCATAAACGACAATTGCTTTGGAAGGGGGCCAAACCTCTCCATTCCAGTTTTCGTAAGTCCTACGGTTGGATACAAATCTGCAGATCTCACAATCCATCCTGCATCAAGTGCTACATCGATTGCCTCAAGCAGCTCGGCCTTCGAACGTTGCTGCAGCGAACTAAACGCAACGCAACGATCAAGGCGGTACTCTTGAACCTTTTCTGATTGCACACCCCGAACTACATCTACAAGTACATGACGCCCATACTTGCCCCGGACCTGCCAAATCACAGACAGTATTGCTCGGATGTTTTCAAGAGTACGCTCTGGTAGACTGTCCGTTGAGGGAGCCTTTGCAACACAGCTAGAACATACACCACATGTACCGGCGCTGCTGTGATCACCGAAATATGAGAGGATTACATTACGTTTACACTGACGTGATTCTGCATAACCAATCATGACATCGAGCTTTTGCAGCGCACGATCACGTCGGCTTGCCATTGCATCGTAATCTATGGGCAATCTTGATGCATGAACTCGCTCGCCGAGTAGAACTATTCCACCACCAGTACCTGGTGGTTGATATCGAATCAGAGCTCCAAGCTGCAAAGCGTGAAGGGCACGAGACAGCTCGTTAGGTGTGATGTCGGATCTACGTAGTATCTCGAGAAGAGGTAGGTCCACAGACTCACCAGGCCCCCTTGCGAACAAGTAGCGAATAAGTTGTTGTATGGCAGCTGCATATTCCAATGGTGCAGATGCCGCGAACTGTTCCAGCCGTTCGCGGCTTGTGCGAAGCGTTACCTTCGCACCACCGTGTGGTGAAGTACTCATAGCTACACCAGTGCGTTCAAAGAGCGAGAGTACACCACGGACACTTGTCTCTGTCGTATGCAATGCAGAAGCGATGCTTGCGCTGTCTGCCATGATTGGCGTATTTGAGAATTGTCCAGGTTTAACACCAGCTCTCGTGCAGAGGTAATGATAGACAGATGCAATCTCCTCATGGTTCGGATAGGTTGTCTCAATGTAAAAATCCATCAGACGCCTATCTTCTTGCTGATACAGCAACGTGCATGTGGCAGCAGATCCATCGCGACCTGCCCGTCCTGCCTCTTGATAATAGGCCTCAAGCGTCAGAGTGAGGTCTGTATGCACAACACTGCGCACATCTGGCTTGTCGATGCCCATACCAAATGCATTTGTCGCAACAAGTACCTGCGCGTTATTAGCCAGAAATGCATCCTGAACAGCACTCCGCTCGTGTCCTTGCATACCGGCGTGGTATCCAACTGCCTTAATCCCGCGCTTGCTGAGTTCTGACGACATAGTATCAACACGTCGCCTTGAAGCGCAATACACAATTACTGGTGAGTCGGCATTCTGGCGTGCAATCGTTGTAACAAATTCAACTTTGGCTGCTGTTTGCTCAACTTGGAATGCAAGATTAGGTCTATCAAAGCCCCGGACAATTTCGACGTGATTTTGAAGTTTCAATGAATCGATTATGTCGGCACGTACATCAGGTGTTGCTGTTGCAGTTAATGCGATCACTGGAACTCGAGGTCGCGATTCGAACAGCGAAAGAATGTTGCGATAGCTTGGACGAAAGTCGTGCCCCCATTCACTCACGCAATGTGCTTCATCAACGGCTAGTAAACTTAGTGGGACAGACTGCAGTAGACGCCGAAATGTGGTTGATTCCAACCTCTCAGGTGCTACGTACAGCAGCTTTACGTTCTCCTGCGAGGCTCGATACATGATATCATGCACGTCTGCTTGCACCATGCCGCTATGCAGGGCGTAGGCTTGAACACCGAGGGCCTGCAGCCTTTCTGTTTGGTCCTTCATGAGTGCAACAAGGGGCGAGACAACCAACGTGAGGCGCGGAAATACAAGCGCCGGCACCTGATAACAAAGCGACTTACCACCGCCTGTTGGCATTACACCAAGTATATCTCTACCACTGAGAATTGCTGTCACGATGTCGCGCTGACCTGGCCGAAAGGTAGAAAAGCCGAACACATCACGTAGGATGTGTTCGGCTTGTTCGATCATGACCCGCGAGGTAGACATATCGCACTACGAGGCTACAATGGCCCCAACAATGAATGGATTATGCTGAGCAAGCAACGATAGTGTGGTGTCCACATCATCCGGCCGGACAACAACAATCATTCCCACGCCTAGATTAAAGACGTGCCGCATCTCAGACTCGTCGATGTTACCTGCAGATCTGATTATATCAAAGATTGGAGGAACATCCCAACGTCCCCACGACACTTCAAGGCCAAGGCCTTGGGGTAGTATTCTCGACGTATTACCAACAATACCTCCACCTGTGATATGCGACAAACCAGTAGCAAGACCTGCTTCAAGTACTGGTATAATTGCATGCAGATAGGACTTGTGTACAGAGAGTAACGCATGACCGATCGTGCTGCCTAGATCATCGATGTACTGGTCTACTGAGTATGTCGGGAACAGCGCCGCTCGAGCAAGTGAGAAGCCATTGGTATGCAGGCCGGTTGACGGAAGACCGATCATCACGTCTCCTACCCGCACGTTCGCACCATTAATGATTTTGGGCTTATCGACAACACCAACAATTGTACCCGCCATATCATAGTCGCCATCGGCATAGATAGAGGGCATCTCGGCAGTCTCGCCCCCTAATAAGGCAGCCCCATTTTCCGTGCATGCTTGGGCGGCACCTTTGATCACATCACGCGCAACACCGCGCTCTAAACGTCCGGTAGCGAAATAATCCAGAAAGAACAAAGGACGTGCACCGCATGCAAGAATATCATTAACGCAGTGGTTTACTAGGCATTGTCCAACCGTGTCGTGAATGCCCGCCATCACCGCTACCTTGAGCTTCGTTCCAACACCATCGGTGCTGGCAACAAGAACTGGATGTTCGTGATCTGGGAAGCGAGCGTCAAAGAATCCACCAAAAAGTCCTATCTCGCTGAGTACACCACTTGTTCGAGTTGCTTTGACAAATGGCTTGATATCATCGACGAGTTCCTCGCCAGACTTGATATCTACACCAGCCTGCTTATAATCCATACGTTTGTGCTTGACATTATGATTATCGAACGGGCTCCCATTCATCAGACGATGAACGCCCCGTAAACATCACACTGATTGCGTTTAATGTCCACGACCAAAGTACACGAAGATACCCAAACTTGCGAAACCGTCTGGGCGACTCCAGTACATGCAATTCGCTTGCAAATAGCACGCGGCCGCGCAGTCCAACGCGCGCAAGAAGATCAAAGTCTTCACCTGCGACTAACTCAGCTCGATAGCCCTTGACACGCTCAAACATCTGCCTGCGTATCACCTGGCACTCCCCTCGGCCTGCTCCTACACGAAGCAAGGAGAGAAAGCGCACATAGGCGTTGTAGGCAATATGAAACAGTGTGTCTTTGAAATGTTGGTCTTCTGGACTAAAGCTAACAGGACAGGCCAATGCAGAGGCTTTGGCATAACGCCCCAACCCTTGTGAATATTGCTGCAAACACTGAGAAAACGCTTCAACATGTTTTGGCTTGGTATCGCCATTGATAAAGACTAAAACATCTCCACGAGCAACGGCAGCCCCCTGATTGCGTCCTCCAGCAATAGTTTGCCGGCGATCCTCAGTATGTCGCACAATAACATCGGCATAGCGCTCAGCGATTGCCAGAGTGCCATCAGAACTCCCTCCATCGCTTACGATCAACTCGGCATCATAAAGATCTCGCCACTCGCGCGAGAACACTGCAAGTGTTTGTTCCAGAAGCTTTTCTTCTTGATAGGTGGGAACGATAACACTGATTTTCAGAATGGCACCACGATAGCGAAAGGATAGAGTAGTCCAAACCGAGCTCCGTCATCGCCGAACTCAAGTGTAGGACCCGGCAGACGAACATAGTTTAGTCCTTGCCGAAGATAATTCAGGAATCCGAGTGAGGGACTAGCCTCGGGCAGAATTTTCACCCAATTATAGTCGATTCCAATCAGGAATCTACGCTTCATCGGCAGAGATGTTGCCGAACGCGTTCCATCTGGCAATATTGGATACACCTCGTAATTACGGATGCCATATCCCACAGACAACATCATCCAATCTGGCCAATACGATTTCAACGAGCTGGGCAGGAAATTGTGGACATTACATGCGAGCCAGAACGTGGTTGCATTGTAGTCGTCCAGAGCAGTTACCTCGCGTCCGTTCGTTGCTAACTCCCCCGTTACATGTGCCGGCATATACGACCATCGCGGCATGAAATTCTGAGCAAAGGGCGACAAATTCCGAGCCACATATATGCCCGCACCTACAGCATTCGCAATTGCATCTGATGGAGAAAACCCCCAATTGGCACCGTGACCATCTTGATACTCAACGTATGTCATGTACCCCAGCCCCATCGTTGCCCCAAGCCAGGTAGAGGTGGTATAGTCGAATCCACATTCCATCAGTAAATCACCACAAACTGTGCTGGCGATGTATCCTGTATATGCATGCCCAAGCTTATCAGCACCCCTGGCGTAATACCCGTCTTCGATTACAAGGAAGTCTACACTGCGCTGCCACCATGAATTACTCATATGGTAATTCAAGAACATAAAAAGGCCGCCGTAGGCAGCACTTAATGCTACGGTAGAGATTGGTTCTATCTGCGTTGTGCGGCGCGGAGTTGCACCCAAGAGTGTATATCGTTGGTCGTCGGCGAAGCGAAACTCTTCCCTACTCAGGTGTGTGCTATCGGGCACAACTTGCGCGTATGAGGGATAAACCCATAAGCACATCAGCACCGCCAGAAGTTTAGATTTCATCTACGAGGACACGCATATCTACAACGTTTCGATCCAGTAGTGCCGGGAAATATGCGACAACATCGGTTGCCTTTGGCCTACCACCCGAGAACCCTGTAACACTTGGAGGACCAGTCAATATCAAAGGGGCTATCTCTTTTGCGAAGCGATCGATAGTCTTTTTGTCCTTGCCGCGAACCCCGATACGCATCATTACTTCGTTAGGCACTATCGCAGGTGCAATCGGACCATGGCAAGCATTCATACCAACGAATTCGGTCCGAATTTCATCAAACGCAAGACCCAACCTATCCAAACGCTTGCGCAATACGGCATCAGCTGCACACGCCTTTTCGTAGGCATCGGGGGCACAGTATGTTAGCGAGCTGAATGCAACATATCCATCAAGGTACGAGGCACTTACCTTCAATGTTGGCGTCTTGGGACGCCCCTTGATACCAAAGACCCGCACTCTATCGTTACCAAGGTCTTCAAGTTGAATTGTTGAGAAATCCGCTATACAATCGGGAGTGATGTACGTCGAAGGATCGCCGATCTCATACATCAACTGCTCGCTTACAGTCTCGCGTGTAACGCGGCCGCCGGTTCCCTCATGCTTGGTTACAATGAATGTTCCATCGGGAAACGCCTCTATGATAGGAAATCCTATATCATCCATGTTAGGGATGGAACGCCAGTCTCCGAGAAAGTTTCCGCCTGTTGCCTGAGCGCCACATTCATTGATGTGACCCGCAACCGTGCCAGATGCCAGCTTGTCCCAATCGTCTTCCGTCCAGCCAAACTCATGTATCATCGGAGCTAGGGTAAGCCCTGTATCGGTTGTGCGCCCCGTGATGATAATCTGAGCACCTGATTTCAGAGCTTCCACGATGGGCCAAGCACCCGTGTAAACGTTTGCGCTAAGGAGTTTGTCTTTGACGGTTGCAATGGGCTCTCCTGTTTCCATGTGCTTCATGGCATGTCCCTGCTCAATAAAGCCATCTACCTGAGAGAGAATGTCGTCCCCTATAACCACCCCAATTTTGAGTCCGGTTATTCCTAAGCCCCTTGCAACTTCGAATATTTTATCACGCGCCGCGATTGGGTTAACACCGCCACCATTGGTGATAAGTGTTATGCCCTTCTCAACAATGTGCGGCAGGATCTGCTCGCACACCTCGACAAGGTCCTTGGCGTAACCAAGCTCTGGATTGCGCATCTTCTGCTTCTGCAGGATCGACATCGTGACCTCTGCGAGATAATCCATCATGAGGTAGTCTATTTGCCCACGCATTACTTGCTCATAGGGGGCTTGCTGTAGGTCGCCCCAGAATCCCTGACCCGAGGCAATACGTATTGATGATTTCATGATGCGATATGCAGTGGTATGAATGTCAGCTGTAGGTGGTCGAGGAGGCAACCCCTGTTAACGAATGCAATTTTTGGAGCAGAACAGCCTCGGAGAACCGAAAAATACGAAACGTTGTCTCGCTAGTATCATCCGACGTAATAGTAACAACTGTCCAAAATGGAAGCCTACGTGTACGTACTTCAACAATATGGTCGTACATGATGTACGTGATCCGAGAGCGCAGAACATAGCGCACAACCAGTGCCCGAGTGCGCAATCGTAAACGCTGGAAGTAAACGCGAGCTCCAAGTTGCAAGACCTGACTCAGAACTATAAGTGGCAGAGCATAACGCCAAATCGATGGTTCACCGTACCCATAGCAAAGCCACGCAAGGGGTACAAAAAGAAGTATGCCCACAACGCTGTAGAGTGCTCCGGGTGCGCTAAAAAACAGCTCGAGATCCTCGCCAGTTTTACTCGCACGCAGCTCCAGCGAATCTATTACCTGACGATAGGCAAGCCCCCCAAACAGTATGCAGGAGAATGCGAATGCTACATACGCTCCGTAAGGCAGAAGTGACCAATTCACCGTGGACTCCTAATGGTCTACATTTTTACTTTTGTCTCTAACACAATTACGTGATATTTGCCTAGAGTATTTTCCTACGTTTAAAGAGTGACGCATGGACCCACTTGCTGAGCGACTCCGCAAAGAGAGAGTGGCCCGGGGGCTAACTACAGCAGAACTCTCCAACCTCACAAAGGTACGCGAGCCATACATCGACGCGCTGGAACGTGGAATGTACAACATACTACCAGCTGTTTACGTTCGGTCGTTTATCAAAACCTTGGGCAACGCCCTACGTATCCCCCCTCACGAGATTCAACAATTGATCGCAAAGGTATTGGACGACGAGTCCAATAAGGATTCTTTGCGATACCAAGCAGACGCACCACAGAAATCGCACCTCAGCGCCTCCGAAACTCTCGAGAAGACATCTGATACAGTTTCAAACCTGGTGGCCAATCTTGCAGACGTCGCTAAACAGCTAGCGCGCATTACGTTAAGGAGCTTTACATCGGATAAAAAATACTGGGCGTTCGGAATAACAGCGGCTGCAATCCTCACCGTCGCAATAATCGTGCTATTCACTGGCGGCGATGGCCCAGCCCGAGACGGCAGCGGCACGGACACAGTTGAAATTGGCCCAGAAGATTCTATTCGCCTGCTGGCAATTGCTGACGACACCAGCCAGTTTACCATTACGATAGACAATCAGCGCAATGAGAAGGTTTTGTTGTTACCCAACAACGAGTATTCATGGGGTGCAATGGACCGTTTTGTGATCAACAACGTGTTCAATGCAGGAGCGATCAAGTTTTCGCGCAACGGCGAGCCATTTAGACAATTTGGCAAGGCCAATGAGGTGCTCCGAGAGCTAACTATTACTCGGCAAGATTTTGTGGCCTCGAATTCTCCGGCGCGAGCTAATCCTGCAGTTGTAAAGCAGCCCACATCACCCAGGCCAGCAGCAACGAAGTCTCCAGCAGACAATCCTAAGCCAAAGTCTCCCGACACTGGCAAGGCTAAAACAAAAGCAAAGACTAAGGCAAAAGATCGAGGCAAGGCTAAAGGCAAAGCCAAGGGTAAGGCAGATACAAAAACCGCCAAGGCCAAAGCGCCTGCAGTACCTGTTAAGAAGGACCCAGAAGAGAAAGCTCCGGCAAAACCTGATTAGCCGACACGATGTCGTGCAGATGCACGACACCTATGAGCTTGTTATCAGCCTCAACAATTGGCAGCACAGATATCTTGCTCGCACGATCTTCCATCATACGCAAAGCAGCATGGAGTGTAGTGTGAGCAGCAACCGTAACTGGAGTTTTTACGGCTACATCATCCAACGAACGTGCAGCTACGTCCTGCATGCCTTGTACCAGCCTCCGGACATCTCCATCTGTTAGGATACCCTCCAACCTACCTTCTGCATCCACGCCACAGACAATTCCTCGCGCCGATGAATGCAGAATATTTATAGCATCCATGAGGCTGGCAGATATATCAATGCAAGGGGCTGGCGGCAGCGTAGGCAGGAGATCTGAGATCTTGGTTGTCAGCATTCTGCCTATAGCACCATTCGGATGAGTGACACGCAATACCTCACTCGTAGACTCTCTCATTGAAGCAACGCAAGCAAGTACAAGGTCGACAATAGCCATGGCAATCGTAGTGCTTGCGGTTGGCAAAAGATTATCAACATCATACTCAGAATGGACGGGAGAATGAATGAGTACATCATTCTCTCTCTTCAGCAAAGCCAAGGGATTAGCCGTGATGAGTACGCGTCTGACTGTTGCAAGCTGCTCAACCGCAACAAGCCTGATGAGCTCCTCTGTAGCACCGCTTTTACTTATGAGAACAAGTACCTCGTTGCCTTGCACAAGACCTATATCACCGTGAAGCGCGTCCGTTGGATGCATGAACCTTGATTCGAGACCAATACTCGTAAGTGATGCCGCAAACTTCTGTGCAATGAAGGCTGATTTGCCTACACCGGTTACGATTACACGCACTGAGCCCGCGACTAACTCAGCGGCCCGGAGAATATCCTCGCAGCTATTCTGTGCAACGGCATCTAATGCTTTCACTTGCAAGGCGATTGCAGACTGCAATAATGCCCTGGCCTTGACATGTTTCATAGGACGCAACTTACGGATTCATTCCAAAGAAAAAGCCCCCAACGCTATGAGCGTTGGGGGCTTTGACGCGATAACTATCTCTAGTCTTTAACGAACAACTGTAAGTGTCTTCGATAGTACAGTCTCGCCAGCAGTCAGCTTGTACATGTACGATCCTGAAGCTACATCTGTTCCGTCATTGTGACGGCCATCCCACTCAACTGCATAAGCATTTGACTGGCCAGCTACGACGTTGTCATAGACTGTCTTCACAACGTTACCCATGAGGTCATAAACTTCAAGCTTAACGCGTGAGCTAAATGGAACAGTGAACGTAAATGTTGTCTTACCATTGCTTGGATTCGGGAAGTTGTTATCGAGTGCAACATCTGAACCATTACCGAACTCAACGTTTACAACGTTCGAGAATGATTGTGCACCAGAAACATCAACCTGACGCAGACGATACTCGTACTTGGTACCAGTAGCTACGTTGTTGTCAAAGAACTTGTAGTTCGATGTCTTCGAAGCGTTACCAACACCATTTACAAAGCCAACTGCAACCCATGGATTCTCAACACTGCTCGTGCGGTCAACGCATGATAGTGTTGTCTTTCCAGTTGTAAGGTTGGTGATTTCCTTTGTACCACGACGCTCAACATGGAATCCAGCGTTGTTCTTCTCTTGAGCTGTTTCCCAGAATACATCGATTCCAGTAGCACGGGCCTTGGCATCAAAGTATGTGAGTTCAACAGGAACACCGCACTCAACAAAGATTGGAGGGCTTGAGAAAGAACGATTTCCGAAGAACGGACGAAGCAATGGAATCCATGATCCGCGTGTGAACGTTGAATAACCAAGGCTCGAGCCCATCGCATTCAGGTGTGGATAGCCAGGGTTGCCGATCGTTGGAGTAAACGGCGCCCAATCTCCAGAGAAACGTGTCAACTCAAACGCAAAGCGGTTATCGTTGAGCAACGCGCCTGAACGGTTGCGGATACGAAAGTTCTTGTCGATGAGTAGCGTACGGTTACCAATACCAAAGACTGGAATGTCTGAGTAAAGAGTTGTAACCATACCCATGCGTGATTCAGAAGCTCCGAGTTCATAACCTTCTGTACCCATCTGAGCAACCGATGCCCAGTACTCACCAGGAGGAATGACAACTGGTTGAGCGAGAAGATACGTAACGTACTTACCGAACTGCGGCTCAGTAAATGCTCCCGTCTCATCTTCACCACGACGACGGAGGATAGTAGAGTTAGCAATGCGCTCGTCGCCAGGCAAACCACCTTGGTCGCGATAGAGTGAGAACGAAATATTCAACACGTCTTGGTTCAACTCTGCCCAGTATGCCTGATAACCGGCAACTGTGTCCTGAGAGAACAACGTAAAGCGCATAGCGATCTGTCCAGATGAGTTACCAGCATCTGCACCAAACATGTCGTTTACAGTTACACCGGCAGGGAATTGACCCCAATTGCTACCTGAAGAATATTGAGCACCAGCTCCTGCAAGCTGACCCCACGAAGCACCGTTACCACCACCGTTACCACCGCGGTGATTGAGACCCTTGCCTGTGATACCAGAGAACTGGAGCTTAGGTACGTCATTCGTTGCGTTGTTCGGATTGTTCTCGTATGCGAATGCAGGACCAAACGTCATGCGGAACATAGCGAATGTAGAGTCGTTAAGTGTATCCAAGTCGTTTCCTGGGAAGAAAATACGACCTGTAACCTTGTACTGACCCGGTGTTGTCGTACGGAAGTTAGCATCTGGGAAAGGAAGCAAAACTTCACGGTTACCAGCGAGTGTTGGAACCGTAATCGTACGGCAGTAGATCTGCTGATTCTCATTACCGTCTGGCTTGATTTGAACACGTACCGAGAAGGCAGGTGCGGCGATGTTTGTGTTGTTAGCAATCTTAACACGAACAGGTACACGTGTGGCCTGAGATGCAGGTGCCATTGTGTATGGCCAAATCAACTGGATGTTTGAGAATTCAACGTCGGTTACTTCGTCTGGGAAGAGGATCTTCACGTTATCAACGTAGAAGTTATCTTCGTCATCAGCAGGAAGTGGCGGCGTTGAGTTGTTCAAGCAGCGTGCACGGAGACGGAAGCGGAAGTTACGAGCACCTTCGTTGACCCAGTTGATAACTGTGTCAGGGATCGGGATTGTAACCTTGTAGTATTCGTTGTCCTTACCGTCGTCGTATAGGTCTTCACGGAAACCACCAAGTGGTGGGTTAGGTGAAGCTGTAAGCTGAAGGTTATAGTCGGCAAGATCGTAGCCACGAGCATAACCACCACCACCCCATGCGCGGAGTGGCTGGAGGTAGGTCGTTCCACGAGCCTGAACATCAAGTACCCAGTTCTGAATGTTTGTGATACCATTCAACTGGTCAGTACTAGGGCGTGCAAACTCAACCCAAACTTCATCTGGATTGCGATAGCCTGGTGTAAAGCCATTAACAGCAAGCATGTTAACACGGTGCTCTGGTCCAATCAGACGATTATCTGAGAATCCGCGGCTAAGTGTTGTAAGCTTACCAGTGCGCTGATATGAAATCGAAAGAACAGCACGGCGCTTACGTGTAAGGTTAATCGGGAATGAACGAAGTTCGTCACCACCATACTGTCCTACTGGTGGGATGTCAACGTTACCGAGATTTACACGATTCAGGCGGATAACTGGTGACTTAAGACGATAGATATCAGAGTTCTTTGCAGCATACTCACCACGCGGTGGTGGTGGGTTGTTTGTTACTTCATCACCGTCAACAACGTCAGTTTCGATATTCACCCACTTCAGAACAGAAGGCATCGCAGCACCACCGACCAAGTGATACTCTGTAACGTCGTCGCTGAATGATGACAAACGGCGCATCGAGAAGATGCGGATGCTTGTAGTATCATCAAATGGCCACTGATCACCAAGTAGTTGATTCAATGAGTCTTTTGGTTCGGCAATAACCGTTGTGAGGAGACGACCGATCTGGTCATCAATGAACGGGTTAGGCTCGAATGGAGGGAACACAACCTTAATGAATTCGTAAGGAAGTACGAATGTACCCGGAGCTTGATATGCCTGGTTGTTACCATTAATGTCGCAACGGTAGATACCTGACAGTGTTGTATCACGAAGGGAGGCATCGGTTACAGACTTCGACGTGTTGTAAACGATCTTTCCTGTTGCCTCGTTGCGAATGAGGAAACGGACCTTGAAGTTCACACCCTGGCGCGTGTAGTTTACGCCCTGAGGACCTTGGATATCATTCGTGAGACTTTGTACGATAGCTACTGGCTGGATAGCACCGAGGCGCTCTTCACCGGCGAGAAGCTCGTAGTTGTTTGCTGATGCCGTAGGAACAACAACTGAGAATGCAAGATTTGCGTTGTTGTTGAGGGCACGAACACGATACGATACGTTGATAACGCGCATGATGTTCTTGTACTGCTTGAACTTGATAGCCAAGAAGTCCTTAGGAACCGTGTTATCGTCGTTACGTGAGCTCACAGCGCGAACCGAACCACCACCCACATCTACGTTGTGCAAATACTCCGTGCACTGTGTGTACTTCAGAGTATTGTAATCAAGCATCGTATTTGCTGGCAGTGTTGATGTTGGGAAACCCGACCAGTTCAAACGGCGAGCTGGACCAGTTACACCAACTGTTGAGTTACAACGCATCCAAACCGTTGCAGGATGTGGAGACAGCGCGCTGCGAGGTGCGATACCAGAGAAACGCTCGTACTGGACTGTAACTGAGCTGTCTGCGCGATTAAGTGTAACCTGCATCGAGAAGCGATAGTGTTCACCACCACTGCTCGGACGGTTATTCGCACTGAACGTAACGTTATGCGTAACACCGCCAACTGTCGCTGTCTTAGCACCAATAGGTGTGAGGTTAACGTAATAAATAACAAGCTTGTCGTTTGATGGCGAGCGCTTGTAATACACGCGCGAGAAGTCATCAACGGCGTTATCTGCTGTGTTGTACACAGACACTTGGAGATCATCCCATGCAGCTGCGATCAGCTGTGGTTGTGTTGATCCCCATATACCTGAGATTGAACCTTGGTCCAGTGGACGGTTGGCACCACTGCGAAGTCCACCTGTCGCAGTCGTAGTGCTACCACCACAAGCAACGTTTAAGAAACCGTGGTTGTCGGCCGTACCGTCTGTCATACCGTCACCAGTACGACTGCGTGTGTCGTCAGATGATGGATCATAGGCAGAGAAGTTACCAGGTGTTACTTCCAGACGTGCACGTACAGTAGGATATCCGTACTGATCATACTCGTAGAAATAACGACGGTTCGAAAGGCCAATGATACCATTCGTCGAAACGTAGAACGAATCTTGACGAACCCCGTTGAAATAGAACGGGAAGCCTATCGAAATTGGACCAGCGAACGCATCGTTCGTTGAGTCGGCTGGAGTCGCCAGATTACGGAAGAAAGCCCAACCACCGTAAAGGTTCTGTGTTGGATCCGTCCAGTACGAGTTCGGAAGCTGACGTGGGCCCGACACAATGCGGCGCCATGTTCCGGGCTCTGTAAGTGTATCGACGAACTGCGATGGATCAGGACGCCAGAAATCTGGCGCTTCATCGTCAGAATCGACGAAGTAATATCCAGTCGAGATAGCTGGGTTCGTGCGCGCGTTGGCACCAGTGATTGTGAATGGAAGCGGGTACGACGCTACCGGCGTACGCGGTCCACTCTTACGCAACACATCTTCGCCATCTTTCCCGTCTCCGGCCGTTGCGAGCGATGCGCCCATCAACCCCGTCATGAGTACAAGAAGTAGCAATCTGCGGCTCATGCAAACCTCATTGAAACAGTGAACAAGTATGTACTATTTAAAACCATCATTTTCGTTGTTATTCGGGTGTATACACACCTTTCCCGGAGGTACATCCCTTAAAATTGTGAATCCATTTGAAATTGTCAAACAAAATCTCTTCACATACGTGATTTTGCCCTTGAAACTATCCACAGTCCCTTATCAACGGGTATGAACCCCAAAAGTTACGTATTGCGTAGAAATGCGGAGATAGTCTGTGGGTAAATCCTGTGTTCTACGTTCTTTACAAGAATTTGTAGCTCTTGTGCTGTACAATTGGTTGGCACATCTACGTAGTCCTGGGCGATGATGCGGCCTTCGTCATACTGTTCGGTAACAAGGTGCACAGTTGCCCCTGTTTTCAAGGCCTTAGCAGCAATGACAGCTTTGTGAACATGTATGCCATACATGCCTTTCCCACCGAAACTCGGCAGAAGTGCTGGATGAATATTAAGAACCCTTCCACCCAATTGTTCAATGATTTGGGTTGGCAAGAGCTTCATAAATCCGGCAAGGGCTAACAACTCAATCCCATACTCAATCATGAGGTCCGAAATCTGTCCGGCGATATCCTTCTCAGGATCAAGCACACGCAAGGGGATAGAATGTGCGGCCGCAACCGTGTACATTCCAGCACCAGGGCTGGTTGATACAATCAATGCAACGGCGTACGCGCAATCTGCATTAAGCGCATATGTACAAATTGCTTCAGCATTACTGCCAGCACCCGACCCGATTACTGCCACGTTCTTGCGCTGAACCATCTAGCTCTCCGCCATCAGCAATGGTGCAAGCCAGCGCTGCGCTTCTTGCATTGTCCATGCTTTACGCTTCATGTAATCAAGGAGCTGATCTTCCTGTATGGATGTGATGGCGAAATAGGTAGACTGCGGACGTGCGAAGTACCAGCCGCTAACGCTTGAGGCAGGTGTCATTGCCATGGACTCCGTCAGCGATACACCAATGTTTTGCTCTGCATTCAGGATGTTAAACAACTTTATCTTCTCTGTATGGTCAGGGCATGCGGCATACCCTGGGGCCGGACGAATCCCCTGGTATTGTTCTGCAATCCGCTGCTCGTTTGTTAAAGCTTCGTCTTCGGCGTAGCCCCATACATCTCTGCGAACGCGCTCATGTAGCCATTCGGCGCATGCCTCAGCAAGCCTGTCTGCAATGGCTTTTACCATGATCGAGGAATAATCATCATTGGCCGATTCAAACTCTGCACATAGCTCGTCAACACCGTCGCCTGCACTCACAACGAATGCACCTATGTAATCCGTCTCGTCACTTGCCAGCTGTTCAGCAGGGGCAATAAAGTCTGCAAGCGACAGATTTGGCAGCCCAGGTGCCTTCGCGGTTTGCTGGCGCAGGAAGTTGAGCATTGTGCCATTTGCGAGTTGTACATCGTCTCCAACACGCACGGCTGGAAACATTCCGCACACGGCATGCGTGCGAATCGAGCGATCACGTATGATCTTATCCAGCAGCGCATTTGCCTCGGAGAAAAGCTTTGATGCCTCTACTCCCAGATCGGGGTCTGCAAGAATAGCAGGGTATCGACCACGCATTTCCCAGGATAGGAAGAATGGTGTCCAGTCTATGTATTCTCGAAGAATCTCGAGCGGAATATCCCTTGTTACATGCACACCAGTTGAGCGTGGCATCCTCACATGGGAGCCGCTTAGTTGAAGGGCATTGGACCGCGCTTCTTCGAGCTTTCGGAATGTCTTTGCTGCCGAGCGATTTGCATAGTCCCTGCGAACAGTTTCGTACTCGTTACGAATCTCCTCAAGGTATCGTTCTGCACCTTCACTATGGAGCAGTGAACCCACAACAGGAACAGCCTTCGAAGCATCCAGGACATGGATAACTGGGAATTTAACGGTTGATGAGATCTTCACAGCAGTATGAATGCGCGACGTTGTAGCACCGCCTATCAGAAGGGGCTTGGCAACACCTCTGCGCTCAAGTTCCTTTGCCACATGCACCATTTCATCAAGTGATGGTGTAATCAGGCCCGATAACCCGATTACATCTACGTTTTCTGCGATCACTGTATCAATGATCTTCTCAGCTGGCACCATCACACCAAGGTCAATTACCCTGTAGTTGTTGCATCCCAACACGACGCCAACAATGTTCTTTCCGATATCGTGAACATCCCCCTTCACCGTTGCCATAAGCACAACACCTGCATCAGTAGCTACCGAGCCCCTCTTTCTCTTCTCCTCTTCCATGTACGGTGTGAGAGCGGCAACAGCCTTCTTCATTACACGTGCGCTCTTTACAACTTGTGGCAGGAACATCTTTCCAGCACCAAACAAGTCACCTACGATGTTCATACCAGACATCAAAGGCCCCTCAATGATTGAAAGGGGCGAAGGATACTGCTGTCGTGCTTCTTCTACATCTGCGTCGATATACTCCGTAACGCCTTTAATCAGTGCATGTTGCAGACGTGATGTAACATCGGCGTTACGCCATTCTTCAATCTGATCGGCCGATGCTTCTTGCCCTCTATAGTTCTCTGCCAGCAATAGAAGCCTGTCTGTGGCATCATTGCGACGATTGAGCAAAACATCCTCGACATGTTCTAAGAGCTCAGGTGCTATCTCGTCATAGACATCAATCTGACCGGCGTTAATAATCCCCATATCCATGCCAGCCTTGATGGCATGGTACAAGAATGCTGTATGCATGGCACGTCGAACAGGTTCATTACCTCGAAATGAAAACGAGATATTGCTTACACCACCACTAACTCGTGCATGTGGCAAATTATTCTTAATCCACGCTGTTGCATTGATAAAGTCTAGCGCATAGCCATTGTGCTCTTCAATTCCTGTTGCCACAGTAAGGATGTTGGGGTCAAATATGATGTCGGCAGCCGGGAATCGCACGGTTTGCACCAGTATATCATAGGCACGTCTGCAGATTTCAATCCGACGCTCGAGCGTATCTGCTTGCCCTTGTTCGTCGAAGGCCATCACAATTACTGAGGCACCGAAATCTCTGCAGGCGGTTGCGCGCTTGATGAACTCCTCTTCCCCATCTTTCAACGAAATCGAATTCACGATTCCCTTGCCCTGTATGCACTGCAGTCCAGCCTCCAGTACAGACCATTTCGAAGAGTCTATCATGATTGGAACGCGCGATATCTCGGGCTCTGCCGCTATCAGGTTGAGAAACTCGCACATGACAGCTTCGGAGTCGAGCAACCCCTCGTCCATGTTGATATCAATGATCTGAGCCCCATTTTCCACCTGTTGCTGGGCAACATCAAGGGCTTTTTCGTAGTTACCCTGTTGAATCAGTTTGGCAAAGGCACGAGAGCCGGTAACGTTTGTACGTTCGCCAACATTCACAAAGTTTGTCTCCGGTCGAACCTCGAGCATCTCGAGTCCGCTTAAACGTAAATACGGACTTACAGCCGGCACCCTTCGCGGCCGAATATCTGCTATGGCATCTGCAATAGCGGCAATGTGATCCGGCGTGGTGCCGCAACATCCACCAAGAATGTTTACAAAACCAGCCTCGGCATACTCTCGAGCTTGCTGTGCCATGTAGGCTGCGCTCTCATCATATCCGCCCATTGCATTGGGTAGTCCAGCATTGGGGTATAACGACACATATGCAGAGGCTACCCGTGAAATCTCCTCAATAAAGGGGCGCATCATGTTGGACCCCAATGCGCAGTTCAATCCTACGGATAGGAGATTCCGTGTATGACTCATCGACGTCCAAAAAGCAGCCGGAGTTTGCCCCGATAGTGTCCGACCAGACATGTCGGTAATAGTTCCGCTAATCATGACAGGCACAGAGACACTCAGTTCATCACAAATTTCAGCGTATGCTATAACTGCCGCTTTGGCATTGAGCGTGTCTGTGATGGTCTCTATCAGAATGAGGTCTGCCCCACCCTCGAGTAATCCAAGAAGTTGCTCTCGAAATGACTGCTTCATTTCTCGGAACGTGATGGCCCTGTAGCCGGGGTTGTTCACATCCGGCGACATTGAAAGCATTTTTGTCGTGGGCCCTATCGAGCCCGCAACAAATCGTGGCCGCGACGAATCTAAGCGCATCATCTCGTGAGCGGCTTCGCGCGCAATGCGAGCCCCCTCTCTACTGATCTCTCTGGCGAGTTCTGAAAGACCATACTCAGCCTGCCCAACGGGCGTACTCGAGAACGTGTTGGTCTCGATAATGTCTGCGCCTGCCTTGAGATAGGCTAAGTGTATATCTCGAATTGCATCTGGCTGCGTGAGGACCAAAAGATCATTATTGCCACGAAGAGACGTGGGGTGGTCCGCAAACCGCTTGCCGCGATAGTCCTCTTCAGTCAGATGTAATCGTTGGATCATCGTGCCCATAGCACCGTCCAACATGAGTATTCTGCCCGTAAGCAGTGAGCGTATGTCTATCATGTATTTACAAAACTACGTGGGTTCGGAGAATCGTAACCGTGGTGTCCCTAAGGGTATAGTAAACTCGGTACTCACGAACCGCGATTTCATAGACTTCGCCATCTAAACATTCTATCCGCCGATAGGGGTGTGGCAATGGATCTGCGCCCAAAACGGTCATCACATGGCGCGCGACATCTGCCGGCAGCTCGTTAGCAAGCCTACTGCCACCTTCGATGGCATACACGCTTTCTTCGAGCCCATCTATCCAGTCCACCCTACTCTCGGGGTGTGCATCAGCATAGGCCACGTAGGGTTTAATATCCAAAACAGGCGTCTGATCCATAAGATCCGTTCCTCGAACATAGACGTTGCGACCATCAACGCGCACAAGCTCGCAACTTGTAATACCGATGGGATTAGGTCTGTGAGGCGATCGTGTTGCAAAGACACCACGTTTAGTTCTGCCTCGTGGAGGAAGAACTTTCGGCTTCCACCCTTCAGCACGATGGAAATACACGACTAACCAGATATGGGTGCAACCACTCAGATCTTCAAGAGCTTGCTCATAATTTTTGTGCGCATACAGTTCCACACGCAACTCTTCGGCAATCCCATCAACGCCGGGTTGCCGTGGAGCATCATAAAATCTCTGGTACGGTGAGTGCAGTATGCCGACAGGCTCGAAAGTTATCACGTTGAACGAACTACCACATTGAACCAATAGACAAACTGATGAACAGGCCATTGAAGTTCGACATCGGCAGGTTGCGAAGACTTTCAACACCCGGCTCTCCGAATGGAATCACGAAATACCGCACGCTGAGACTAAACGTACTGCCCTTTTCCAGGCTGCCAAAATTCGAGCCCACGCCTATGAAGCCCCCTAGCTTGATGGAGGTTGTTGCGTACCCAAATGATTCAAAAAAGTCGTAGAACCGCTCTGGAAGATCATAGGCATCATACGTCATGTATGGCGTAACGATTACCGCTGCTGCGGTTGCTCCAACTGTTATGTACGGTCGAAAGGTCTCCTGAAGGGACTGTTCAAAGACTCGATACCGCAGTGACAGGTTTACGGGGAGATTGAAAACCCGACTAACCTTGCCCTCAACCACGGGGAATGGGAAGAATAACCCAAAGCTCTCAAACTCATCGTTGTTTCGTCGTGTGGTAAAAAATGCATCAACAGACCACGACAGGGGGCCTCCGGCGTCGGCCACATAATATCCACCCAAAGCCCAACCACTCGCAGAAAAAAGCAGGTTGGCACCAGCTCCTTGGCTGGCATGCGTCGACTTAGAATCTTCCCCGATAAGCGGCACAACTGGCGTAAATGTGATAACACCATCAGCCCCAGGTGCTTGCTCTCCGGCTGTTTGGGCAAGGAGATTACCCGTCATAGCGATAGTGATAGCAACTATACTAGCTGCTGCTAGCCCGAAAACGCGGTGGGTATGTGTGCGAATCTCCATTCGATGCAAAACTACGCATCAAGTCGGTGTGGAAAACATTGTTAATCCTTTCATTTTCTCTAGTTTAGGCGTTAATGACCCTTGCTGATTTTCAAGATCGTGTACATTCTGTGCTACTCCCTGCCGCCGCGATGCAGGGAGACCCCATCGGTACGCAGATTGCATCATCAGCATGCGAGGTCAGCCGGGTGTTTACCTGTATGGAGATAACTGATGCCGTGGTCGACGAAGCCATCAAAGCCTCGTGCGACACGATTGTGACGTTCCACCCGCTGATCTACTCCCCTCTGAAAGCTCTGGCCGGACAAGACCGCGTAGCAAGACTCGTCGCACGTTTAGTCCGTAGCGAAATTTCTGTGGTATGTGTGCATACGTCGTTTGATGCCTTCCCACAGGGTACGAACATGATTTTCGCTCAAAAGTTAGGACTAAGCCAAACACATCCACTGCAGCCTGCCGAAGCCCATGATTCGCCCCTTGGCGTATATGGTATGGGTATCGTAGGATATTGCAACCTGGAGTTTCACGAGCTACTTGAGCGTGTTTCCACTGTTTGCTCAAGCCCGGTGCGGTTTTCCAATCCAGCTACCTCTCAGATAACGAAGGTGGCCATCGTAGCTGGTAGCGGTATGTCATTTTATCAGCGCGCTGTTGATTCGGGTGCGGATGTTTTTATCACTGCTGATGTAAAGTATCATGATTTTCATGCTGCTACATCTACGATCGGGATCATCGATCCTGGCCATTACGAAATGGAACAGTTTGTCCCACAGGGCATTCTATCCTCGCTGTCAGACGTCTGCACAGGCTGTGAACTTATAGCAAGTACTGTTCGTACATCGCCCGTGGAATATTACGTTCCACAAACATTACAACGACATTAAACGGTTTTCTTACTAAGGGAAAGACATGGAACAACAGATTCAGCTATTGGCAAAGCTTGCAGCAATCGACGCACAGCTTGACGAACTTCACGACGAGCTAGGTGACTTGCCGATTGAAGTCAAGAAACTAGAATCCCTGGTGAAAGACCGTCTTGCCGACGCAGCTGTTACAAAACAGTCACTTGAAGATCTCGACCATCTCCGCGGCACTGCGCATGTTACAGCACAAGAAAGCATCGACAAAGAGCAGCGCTTGGCAAAGCAGCAGTTCCAAGTCAAGAACAACCGTGAGTTCGATGCCATCACCAAAGAGATCGAGCACCTCAAACAAGAACGTGCCTCGTTGGATGAGCGCCTCCGCACGGCAGGCGTCCGCGAGGAGAACCTGCGTCAGACGTTAGCTCAGCAGGAAACAGTTTTAGAGGACGCGCAAGAAAAGCTAGCCACGAAGCAGCAGGAGTTGGCAGATCTCAGCGGAGACCATAACGACGAAATGCGCAAGTTTCTCGATGTGCGTCTCAAGCTCATCGCTGCCTTGGACGATACAATCGAGATTGAGTATGAGCGCATCCGTAAGTTCCACTCGAATGCTGCCGTTGCCATCCGTCGTAATTCATGCAGTGGATGCTACTCGGCAATCCCATCGCAACGTATCATGGAAATGAAATATCAACGCGATAAAATGTACACATGCGAAAACTGCGGTCGCATTCTGTTTACAGATGATGTTGATGTAGAAATCGATGCAGTAATGGAAGAACACAGCTAGGTTAAAAACACTACTCGTGGATTGTTCTCGGGGATGCCGGGCAGTTGCTCTGACAACAGAGAGGAAAGTCCGAACTCCACAGAACAGTGCGCTTCCTAACGGGAAGGTGGTAAGGGGCGGAGCAATCCGTTTCGAGCCAACGGAAAGTGCAACAGAAAGATACCGCCAGAATGCCTGCTTGCACGCCTTCTGGTAAGGGTGAAATGGCAGGGTAAGAGCCTACCATCAATCAGGCGACTGATTGGATCGGCAAACCCCGCACGGAGCAAGACCAAGCAGAATGAAGAGCATTTGTGTTAACGGGCTGTTCGTTCGTTTTACCTTCGGGTAACTTCATTCGGGTAGGTTGCTTGAGGTTAGCGGTAACGTTAATCCCAGATAAATGACTGCCTCCTCGTTCATTCGAGAAGACAGAATTCGGCTTACAGGCATCTCCGAGCACAATCACACGAAGTAGCTAGTTTTGCACATGGCTGGAACATCCAGACGTAACTATTCGTTATTAACGCATAACGTTTTTCGAGGAGGTTCTATTAAACGCCTATTTGTCATCGTCGGCGTGCTGTTTGCAGGCTTTGTGGCTGCGCCATCACAGGTCCGAATCGCCGTCTTGCCATTTCGCAACATGGATCACGACATCAAGTACAACTTGTGGTGCATTCAGTTTGCTGATTCGCTTCGAACCGCTCTCAATGCGGCGGATCCTTCCGGCGCAACGTATCATATCGTTCCTGCAGATAGTGTAGAGATGGCGATTGCAGATTTGAATCTTGACCCCACAAATCCGCAATACGAGTCCGACATGTGGAAGGCAGTCAGAGGCTTAGGTGTTCGCAAGGCTGTCCAGGGAAACTTTCAGCTGCGTGGCGAACGTGTACTGATCAATTGTTATGTGTACGACCTGGAGTCAATGCTTGCAGATCAAACGAATCAGGCTAAAGATCTGTTGAAGTCTCCTACAACCTATCTCGAAGCAATTCGTCCCATCGTGAAACGCATAACTCCAGCCCTACAATAGAGTAAGACCTTCTATGATGCTCGACCTTCCAGTAATACCTACTCAAGAACAGCAAGCGCGTAGGCCCGAATGGCTTAAAGTTCGTGCGCCTGGTGGAGAGGATTATGCCCGCATTAAGTCAATGATGCGCTCAAAAGCCCTTCACACAGTGTGCGAGGAAGCTCGTTGTCCCAATATTTCAGAGTGTTGGAATGCTGGTACAGCAACGTTTATGATTCATGGCGACACCTGCACGCGCTCCTGTGGTTTCTGTGCAGTGAAGACGGGTCGCCCCCTACCTGTTGATTACGATGAGCCCCGCCGTGTTGCTGAGGCCATCGCATCGATGAATCTGAAGCATGCCGTTATCACCTCAGTAAACCGCGACGAGCTCAAAGATGGCGGCTCTACGATCTGGGCTGAAACGATCAGATTTTCACGAGAGTTGTCTCCAACAACAACGATCGAAGTTTTGGTGCCCGATTTTAAAGGGAACATGTCGAATCTGCAGCGCATTATTGATGCTCGCCCAGACATCCTGAATCATAATACCGAAACTGTACCGAGACTCTACAAGCATGTGCGCCCGCAAGGTAGATTCCAGTGGACGCTGGATGTTTTAGCAGAGTCGAAGCGTCAAGGAATGCGCACGAAGACCGGGGTTATGCTTGGCCTGGGCGAAACACCGGCAGAAGTGCTCGACGTGATGTCAGAGCTCGTAAAGGTGCAGGTTGATGTTCTTACACTCGGCCAATACCTGCAGCCCACAAAAAATCACCTTCCTGTTGATCGATTCGTTCATCCCGACGAGTTTAAGCATTACGAAGTCGAAGGACTTGCAATGGGCTTCAACGTTGTTGAATCAGGTCCGCTTGTTCGAAGTTCGTATCACGCAGAACGTCACGTATGATTCGTGCTACTGTTCTCGGTAGTGGCACCTCTACAGGCGTGCCCACCGTTGCGTGTGAGTGCCCAACGTGCACAAGCCCAGACATCCGAGACAAGCGCCTGAGAACCTCACTGCTTGTTGAGACCGGCACAGCCACACTGGTTATCGACACATCGGCGGACTTTCGTCAGCAGATGCTCAATCACAACGTACTCGATATCGATGCTGTCATCTATACGCATCATCACTTCGATCACATCGGTGGCTTTGATGATCTGCGACCGTATGCGTTTCGCAGCGGCCGGGCGGTAGAGGTCCATGGAATGCACGAAACTATTGAGGTACTCAAGAGTACATTCCCATATGCGTTTGGGCTTGTTGAATCAACTGGAGCTTCGGTTCCCAATGTTCATGTGAACTACATCAACGATACGCCATTTGTAGCTGGGGGCATCGAAGTAACGCCAATCCCCATGCGCCATGGGCGCAACATGAGAGTTAATGGCTACCGATTCGAGAACCTAGCCTACTGTACAGATACTAACCATATTCCTGACAGCTCGCTGGCATTGTTGCAAGACCTAGACGTTCTCATAATTGATGGTCTGCGTTGGGACCCTCATCCCACGCACTTCACAATTCACGAATCTTTGGCAATCATTGGTTTGACTCAGCCGAGACGAACGTATCTAACGCACATCGCACATCAGGTGCTCCATGCTCGAGACAGCCAGTTGCTGCCCCCTGGTGTAGAGTTCTGCTACGATGGACTCGTTGTAGAGTCCGTCTAATCCTGCGGGTCGCTTGGTAACTCTTCGCTCTCCGTGTCTTCCGGTGCGACTTCATCGAGTTGTTCTTGAACCCAATACGCGCCGGAAGTTGCTTCGGATTGCATCTCCTCCTCAGGAGCAGTGGGGCGCTCCCCGTCCAACAAGAGAGCCAATTGTTTGCGCAACGTTCTGTGATCAGTCTGTATCGAAATCGTTTCGTCCATGTCGATCATAGTTGTTGTTGTTTTCAGAAGGTCATCTATCTCGCGCAGCTTTGGAAGATCTGACAATGAATTCAATCCAAAGACGCGTAGAAATTCCTCAGTTGTACCATAAAGCAACGGCTTGCCTGGGGTCTCTGCACGTCCAACCATCGAGATGAGTTGCTTCTCGACCAGCGAATTGACAACTTCTCCAGCATTGACGCCCCGAATAGCGTCTATCTCTCCCTTGGTTATCGGCTGCCTGTATGCGATGATAGCAATGGTCTCGAGCGCAGCCTGCGTTAGGCGCCTCCTGTTCTTAGCTTTCAACAGCCGCTGCACAAGATTACCGTGCTGTGGGGTTGTTGCAAACTGATAGCCCCCTGCAATCTTGACAATACGATATGGCCTCTGCGACTGCACGAGGTCGTCGTTGATTTCATCAACCAGTTCTTCAAAAAAGCCTTTCGGAACATCAAACGTTGGCAGCACAATTTCCGGTACTACAGGTTGTTCTCCATCCAATGGCAGTTGTTGCTGTCCAGGGTCCTGCTGCGTTGGGTCTTCAAGAACTAGAAGCCTATGCAGCGATCGGTTTGAAAGGGGCTCCTCACTGGCAAAAATCAACGCCTCAAGCGCATGCAACTGGTCTGCTCGTTCAAGCGTAAAAAAGTATGGCAACTCTCGTGTTGCTACATCCTTTTCAAATTTTTCTTGTTCAATATCGGTCATGACGTTGTCTCCGAGTCCTGATCAGACTCATCTTCATTCGATGTTTGCGGTTGTTCTTCATCCTTGCGTTCGACAATAACGATATCATCGAAACGCAGGTCTTGCTGTACCAATATTCGTTGCAGCTTTGCCAACTCTAGCAGTGCTATGAATGTTACTACAATGTGCATCTTCGTTAGTCCAGAGACAAGCTCAAAGAATCGCGCTGCAGACTTTGTTTTCAACACATGCATGATCTCGTCAGACTTTTCTTCCACGGTAATCGGGAATCGAGTTACGACATGCGGTTCGGCTTTCTCTGGGGCTTTGTCGATGGCACGTTTGAGTGCTTTCAACAGATCAAAGAGCGTTGCATTTCTGTAGGAAGAATTTTCCGAGGCATGAATCTCTTCTGCTTCGAAGATCTGACGATACAACACGTACTTTTGGTTGTCGGCAGAAATCGACAAAGAATCAGACGCCTCCCGATAGCGCTTGTATTCCAGTAGCCTCTTGACGAGCTCTGCGCGAGGATCATCTTCGTCTATCGTACCTGGGGCCACACCCTCTTTCTCGTCACGCGGCAACAACATTTGAGCTTTGATCTGCACCAGCATTGAGGCCATTACGATAAACTCGCCAGCCAGCTCAAGATCAAGTAGCTCGAGAACCTTGACATACTCAAGGAACTCTTGTGTTATCGATGCAATGGGTATATCGTATATATCGAGCTCGTCCCGCTTGATAAAAAACAAGAGCAGGTCTAGCGGTCCCTCGAAGTTCTGTAATCGTACACTGTACATGCGCTGTCTCGTATTCCTCGTTACGCTAAAACAGACAAGAGGCGGCCGTGGTATACACGTGGCACTCGTGCTGAAAAAGCTGTTATGATTTCATAAGGTATTGTTCTGGCCATTGCTGCAAGTTCGATAGCATCAATGGCGTCGAAGCAGCCATCAGTACCCAACTGGCTCCCAAGTAAAACTACCTCTTGTCCAATACTGCAGGGATCTTGGCCCAGATTTACCATCAGCTCGTCCATGCAAATCGACCCCACGATCGGGTATCGCTTGCCACCGATGATGCATTGGCCAATACCTGTAAGTCCGCGAAGATACCCATCACCGTATCCAATTGGCACCGTAGCAATTGTGCATTGTTCTGTTGCAGTAAAGCGCTGACCGTAGCTAACGGAATCTCCAGGGAATGCTGTTCGGATCGAGTTGATAGCAGATCGCACAGACAATACGGGCCTGAGTGCTGGATCTGTTTCTGCACCTACGGCATAGCCAAACAACGACAGACCTGTTCGTACCATCGTAAAATGGGTGCTGATATCCATCCACAATGCTCCAGAGTTTGCCGCGTGAACGTACTGGAACTGAAAGCCTGATTGGTCTAGCAGGTCTAGGGCAACCTTGAACTGTTCGAGTTGATTTTGTAAAAAGGGGCTTGCTGGATCGTCGGCAGTGGCAAAGTGTGTGCACACCCCGACTAGCTCAATGCCCGGCATCGTAGTTAGTTGTTTGGCTGCTTCGACAGCCTCGTGCACACGAAATCCCTCCCGCAGCATGCCTGTATCAATGTACAAATGTACCGGCACGGTGCTAGACTCAGAAACAGCTGCCTGCGAGAGTGCCTCAATTTGTTCAACCGCGCAAGCAACCGCATGGAATCCATTCCTTGCAACCTGCTGAACTTCGTGTGCTTCCACTGGCGTCAGAATAATCATGTCTGTGCTAACACCGTTGTTTCGCAACTCAACCGCCTCGTCTGCGATGGCGGTCCCGAGCATATCTATGCCAAGAGACTGCAATGCTTTGGCAATTGGGACCATGCCGTGGCCGTATGCGTTCGCCTTAACGAGGCCCAACACATGCTTGCCAGCAGCCCTTCGTTTAACACAGGAAAAATTCCACTCCAGTGCATCAAGATCTATATGTACTTGAGTACTTCTCATGAGGTTTGTTGAGCATCGGCCCATTCGAATGCTTGTTTAATTTCTGGGTTGGAAAGCCCAGCGCCGAGTGCGCAGATCAGTTTGATGCGCGCCTTCTGTCCGTTGAGATAGTCGGCGAAGACAACACCCGCTTCGTGAAGATGACGTCCAGCCCCCTCATATGCATAAAGATGCTCAACGCGCCCCACTGGACAACGAGAAACAAGTACCACTGGTACTCCAGAAGCCACGACCTTTTTTAGAGCATAAAAAACAGGTGGTGTTACGTTACCTACGCCAAAAGCTTCGACAACGAGACCGTTAGCCCCTTTAGCAAGACATATATCGACAAGCGTGGCATCCATACCCGAATAGAGTTTTAACAACGGAACGAATGCAGGTATGTTTTCTACATGAAAGACCTGCCTATGCTGGGGTCTGCGATGTAGAAACACAATGCCGTTTGTGATGCGTCCGACCGGACCAAAGTCGAAACTTGTAAACGTCGACAACGCTTCTGTATTGGTCTTTGATGTCTCAGAGGCAGCCGTCATTATACCCCCAAGACATACAATTACACCCATTTCGTGCAAATTCCCTGACGTAGCAGCCGTTACAGCATCTCGCAGATTTCGTGGACCATCCCAATCAGGTTCACTACTGTTTCTCATCGCACCCACGACAATCACCGGCTTTGCACTTGCAACGGTAGAATCGAGAAAGTACGCTGTCTCCTCAAGCGTATCTGTGCCGTGCGTGATAATCACGCCACGAATGCTCGGATCATCAAAATAATTCTGCACAATCCGCGACAGTTCCAACATGTGTATCGGCGTGATGTGCGGGCCAGGATATGTACCGTACTCATGAACAACCACGTCTGCCATGTGCTGTATCTCTGGAATACGCACAAGTATCTCTCCGCCCGACATACTTGGCACTACACCGCCCCATTCTCTATCGAGCTTCGAGGCAATTGTTCCACCAGTGAAAATAATCGCTATTTGTGGTCTGTCAGGCATCAGTGAGGGTAACTTTCAGGCACTATCAACCGCGAAGATAGAGATGCGGTTTGTAGTTTTGCAGGAATTGGTTGTTTACTACCGAACAACGTTATCAACATGGAATACATGAGGCTGAGAGACAATGAGCTCCGAGACACTTGATGCACAAAGCGTTGCTGTGACCGAGGACTTCTTGCCGTTGAATGGCACCGACTACGTTGAGATATACTGCGGCAACGCGAAACAATCTGCATACTTCTATCGAACAGCATTTGGTTTTCAGCTTGTAGCCTATGCAGGCCCTGAGACCGGGCTTCGTGACCGTGCCTCGTACGTTCTGCAGCAAGGCAAGATTCGACTTGTCTTAACAACGCCACTTCGCTCAGACAACGCCATGACGCAGCATATTGCCAAGCATGGCGATGGTGTAAAGACACTTGCCCTATGGGTAGACGATGCCCGTTCAGCATGGGAGGCTACTACAGAACGCGGAGCAGTTAGCATTCAGGAACCAACGGTTTTAACAGATGCAGATGGCGAGGTGGTTGTTGCCACAATCGGCACGTATGGCGATACAGTCCACACATTTGTAGAACGCAAGAACTATCGCGGCGTATTTATGCCCGGGTTTGTTGCCACCAGTGATGGATATCACAGTGAGCCCGTTGGTTTGGTGCACGTAGATCATTGTGTAGGCAATGTTGAGCTTGGCCAGATGGATCGCTGGGTTTCGTTTTATGAAGAGGTGCTGGGATTTAAACTCCTGTTAACGTTTGACGACAAGGACATCTCGACTGAGTACTCCGCTCTGATGTCGAAAGTGGTCTCGAATGGAACAGGGTATGTCAAGTTCCCTATCAACGAGCCAGCTTCCGGCAAGAAGAAGAGTCAGATCGAAGAATACATCGAGTTTTATAGTGGGCCGGGCGTGCAACACATCGCAGTTGCAACAAACGATATCCTTCATACGGTATCTGAACTTCGACGCCGTGGTGTTCAGTTTCTGCATGTACCCGAGACGTACTATGCAGATCTTCTTGATAGGGTTGGATCGATCGACGAAGATATCAAGGCGTTGCGCGAGCTAAACATTCTTGTTGATCGTGATGACGAAGGGTATCTTCTACAGATCTTCACTAAACCGGTTGAAGACCGCCCAACGTTATTCTTTGAAATCATACAGCGCCGTGGCGCTCAATCTTTCGGAAAAGGAAACTTCAAGGCTTTGTTCGAGTCTATTGAACGAGAACAAGCCCTTCGAGGTAATCTATAACTTTCACCTTTGTTTCACCTACGCAGCCTGAATATGGCTTCTACAGCAAAAAAGAGCAGCGGATCAGCCGCCCTCTTCCATGGACATAATCCATTTCTGGAGTCTGTCAACGCATACTTTGATAAAGCAGCGGCGATCATGGGTCACCCGAAGGGGCTCTTGGATCAAATCCGTGCATGTAACTCAGTGTACTACATGCAGTTCCCTGTTCGCATCAAGGGTGGTATCCAGGTAATTCAAGCATGGCGTGCAGAACACAGCCATCACAAGTTGCCAACCAAGGGTGGTATCCGCTATGCACTTTCGGTAGATCAAGAAGAGGTGCAAGCTCTTGCTGCCCTGATGACGTACAAGTGCGCAGTGGTCGACGTGCCTTTTGGTGGCGGCAAGGGTGGTATTCGCATCGACCCAAAGGCCTACACTGTTGAAGAACTCGAGCGTATCACTCGTCGCTACACGGTAGAACTAATCAAGAAAAACTTCATCGGCCCATCGGTAGACGTTCCTGCCCCTGACTACGGCACTGGCCCTCGCGAGATGGCGTGGATAGCCGATACCTATCAGGCCATGGCAAAGGATGATATTAACGCCCTTGGTTGCGTTACAGGCAAGCCTGTAGGGCAAGGTGGCGTACGTGGGCGCACTGCTGCCACAGGACGCGGTCTCTATTTCGCAGTTCGCGAAGCTGTCAACGACGCAACACTGATGAAGAAACTCAAGATGACAACAGGGTTGTCGGACAAGAAAGTCATCGTTCAAGGCTTTGGTAATGTTGGTTACCATGCTGCCAAGTTCCTCATGGAAACTGGAGCAACAATCGTTGGAATCATCGAGTGGGACGGTGCCGTGGTTAATCCAAAGGGTATCGACGTCGATGCACTCAATGTCCATCGAAACAAGAAGGGTTCTATCACTGGATTTGCAGGCGCTAAGACCATCAAGGATGGCAATAGCGTACTCGAACATGATTGCGATATTCTTGTCCCTGCTGCGCTCGAGTCACAGATTCATAAGGGCAACGCTGGAAAGATCAAAGCAAAGATCATCGCAGAAGGTGCTAATGGCCCTATCACATCAGAAGCAGAGCCGATCCTTCTGAAGAAGGGTGTTTTGGTTATGCCAGACATGTACGTGAATGCCGGTGGAGTTGTGGTGTCGTACTTCGAGTGGCTGAAGAATCTTTCACACGTTCGTTTTGGCCGCATGGACAAGCGATTTGATGAAGGTGCCAATACACGCATCATCAGCACCGTTGAACAGCTTACTGGCAAGACACTTACAGCTGCAGAACGTGCGGTGGTTGCTCGTGGCGCCGACGAAGAGGATCTTGTAAACTCAGGTCTCGAGGATACAATGATTGCGTCCTATCACACAATTATGGAACACTACTATGGTAATCCTAAGGTAAAGGATATGCGCACAGCTGCCTTCATCAGCTCCATCGACAAGATTGCCCAGTCGTATCTCTCGCTTGGCATCTTCCCGTAAGGGGCTATCCACGACATACAAAGCAATAAGCGCCGCAATTGTCTGACTATTGCGGCGCTTTTCGTTTGCGTTTATCCAGGGCTAGTACGATCAGTCTATCGAACGATCACTTTATGTATTGAACGGCCAGAGTTATTTGTAACAACCACAAGATAGAGGCCGCTCGCTACAGCATCACCCTTGGCATCTCTCCGTGACCATACTATCTCGCCCAAACCACGAAGTGATGCAATAGTACTGCCTGAAACAGTCATAATGTCACATGCTAACATCTCGTCCTGGCGACCACGGATGAAGAGATCATCGGTCATTGGATTTGGAAAGACATTTACTTGTGAAGTTGCTTCAACTTCATCAACTGAACTAATGGTACCGCGCGCAAGCCTGAATGCACTCGTGCCCACATCCGATGTAACGACTACCGAAGCGCTTTCACCATTAGCGGCAATTGACTCAAAGCACAACTCAAGCTGTTCGCCTTGCTTTAACGTCAATGGGAGCTGGGGCTCTGAGACAATCTTCCATGTGTCACGTCCCGCACCACTTACACTGATACGTGTGATCCTAGCTGTGGCACACGGCAACGAAGCTGAGAGATTACATTTTTTAACGTTAGCAGTACCATCAGGAAAGACCAACGTATCCTGCATGAACTTCAAGCCAGATACTGCATCTCCCTGAACCTTCAGTGTTTGATTGCCACTTGAGGCAAAGAACTGAATCGATGCATCGATTGGACCGATTACCCTCGGTGTAATTCTGATACGAACGTCTCTACGCTCATTTACCGCAAGTGCAAATGGCGCAACGAGCCCCACCACTTCGATATTAGCGATAGGCTCTGCGGAGATAGACGTGATAGTGACCGGTGAGCCCCCTTCGTTAACCAACAAGCCTGAAACAACAGTGTCTATGACACTGCATGCAGGTACCTCTTCGAACGTTAACGATGGCAACGAGAGTACAAACTTGCCCGGTCCAGAAACAGAGGTAATACGAACAATCGCAGTCTTGGATTCTACTGTATCACAGTTGTTAAAGACAACACACTTGTACACACCACTATCAGCCTTTACAATCGCTGTCTTGCGCAGCGTAGCAGCTTTTTGGCTAGAAAGTGGTTCGCCATCCTTGTACCACTGATATGTGAGTAGCTCGCCAGATGCAACCACTGCGAGAGATAGCGTGTCGCCCTCCTTGAGTGATCTATCAACTGGCTGAGTACGAATCGCTGGCTTTTCTGTTACTAGGAGTTTAGCCACTGCAGATACCGCGGCAGGACTACACGCCCCCTCGACGGTGCATGTATAGTCACCCTCATCAAGCAGGGTTGCTGCATCAATTGTGAGCTTAGGTTCTGTTCCTCCAGATACGATTCCATTATTTCGCTTCCATGTATACGTCAGATCAGTGCCAGTAGCAGCAACTGTAAACGAAACTTTGCCACCCTCGCATACCGTAACACTACTTGGCTGAGTGGTGATCGCAGGCTTCACACCAATAGTAACAAGAACCGCGTCTGAGGTGACGTTTGTGTTACAACCAAAAATCACACAGTCGTATGTGCCAGCTTCAGCTGTCGTAACTGTATTGATGGTAAGCACAGGCTTTGTTCCGCCAGCGATGTCAACTCCGTTCTTACGCCAACGGTACTGTAGCCCGGTTCCTGTTGCTGAAACAGAGAGGTTAAGGGGCTTACCAGCACACACAAATGTTGGCTTGGGTTGGAGCGTGATTGCTGGACCAGCATTGATAACTATCGATTGTACCGTACTAACAACTTCATCAGATGCAACATCGACCATTCTCAGCGCATATGTGCCTTGCTCGAATGATGCAGAGATTGCGTAGTTGTAGCTTAGTGTATTTGCAGCAACTGTTGCAACTACCGTTGTTGTTTGGAAATTGTCTTTTGACAACTCTAAACGGATCGTATTCAAGCCGGCCTGCGTCCATGTGATACTCATGGACTGCCCAGTGCAGAAGCTCGAACCGGCCGTTGGGCCCATGATAGAGCCCCCTATCACCGTAATCTGAATTGGTCCAGTTAATGCCCAGTCATCCAGATCGGTTGCACGCCCGTCATTGTTTACAGCATTGCCCGCACCTGTAAACGTATACGTTCCAGCTGTATTCGGAGCAGTCCAGTTAAACTCAAATCGAGCAGATCCACCAGCGAACTGCGTAACGTTTGCATGTGTAACCTCGCCGCCAACGACCTTGCAGTTTGTAACTGCCTGTATCGTGCCAATGTTGGCATTGCCGTTCTTAATGGCAGCATTGAAACCTGCAGATTGATTGTTATTATGTGCCACCACAACTGCATAGGCCTTGGTCTGACCAGTTAGCACGGTGCGAGGTCCTTCAAGAACCACATTGGCTGGGCCGGCCTGCCCACCGTGACAGCCAGCGCAACCTACATTCGAAAGTCCCGTCTTTCCGCTGGAATCAGCAAGCATGCTCTGTGCAGAGGCTACCAAGACTATGAGCATCGAGAAGTATCGCAGGTATATGCACTTCATAATTCTATCTCAACAGATAATGTTCAAAAGCAGGTCGAGCTATAAAATACAAACAGGGGCCGTATGGTGGAACGTACGGCCCCTGATAGAAATTCCAAGAATCATCCGCGATTGCTTATGAGTTTGCGAACAGTTTAGCCTTGATCGCAATCGTCTCACCAACGCTCTTGCCAACCACGCCGGCCTTGCCCGTAATGTTATGATCTGAAAGCTTCACATTGAATGATGCCTCGACCATGGCAAGGTTCCCTGATGCCCGCTTCTTTGTCTCAGCAGACTCCGGCAAATACGTGATTGTTACGTCCGCGGTGGAATTCACGGCAACACCGTGACATGTGAAAGAACCAACGGCCTTGGCTGTAACGATGTTACGTCCGTCTTTCGAAGATACTTTCACATCCTTGAGGGATTTGATGGTAAACGTTATTGTTGGGTACTTCGCCGCATCCAACCACATAGCGTCATACATGTGCTCATCGCGCTTCGAATTAGCAGTCTTCATAGACATCACCGAAACCTGAATAGTGCCAGTGGTGGCCTCAAGGTTGGTCGCATCCAAATTGAATGCGCCGGTTACACCGTCAGACGTTCCGTTAATCGTCTCAACTGGCGCGTCCGATACAAACTCAATGCCATTCTTACCAACATTGTTGTTAAGCGAATACTTCTTAGCACCAGCTTGAGCACCCGGGATCCCAGTTGCGTAGGCATAAATGGCCGTAAAGGCTATCAACGACATCATCTTGAGGCTGTTCATCATAATCGCATCCTAGTGTTATACTGAATTGCGTGTTTACACACGCATATTACGGATTATCTCTGATAATAGTGCACAAGCACGTTCAACTTCTACTGTTGTTGTATTCTTACTAACCGAAATTCTCACTGCTGCGCGGGATTCGGCATCTGTTCTCCCCATTGCTTTGAGAACATGGGACGGCTGAAGGCTCCCTGATACACAAGCACTCCCGTTCGAAACGGCAACGCCTGCAATATCCATTGCCTGTAAAATCGACTCACCATCAAGCTTTTCAGCATCAATGAAAGACACATTTAACACGTTAGGCAGAGCCCCCTCTTCAGGGGTGTTAAAGCGAATTTTTTCGATAGAAGAGCTCAAAAGAACTCTAGCATAATCAATGCACGACTTCATGTGTTTCGTGTGCGCTTCGAGATTGCTTACTGCAATCCGCGCTGCTGCAGCCATACCTACAATAAGTGCTACCGGTTCGGTGCCAGCACGCCTGTTTCGTTCTTGCCCGCCGCCCTGCTGGTGTGCCCTAAAATTAATCCCCTTTCGGATGAACAATGCACCTACACCCTTAGGACCATGAATTTTATGTGCAGAAAATGACATGAAATCCACAGGCAGCGCAGCTACATCTATCGGCAGTTTGCCAAGAGTCTGCACGGCATCTGTATGCAATAATGCATCACCAATTACACCCCGGATATCAACAAGTGGTTGAATGACACCAGTTTCGTTGTTTGCATGCATAACACTAACGAGTGCGTTGCCATACGGCAGACTTTGCAGTACACCGAGATCTACATATCCGTATTCCGATACTGTTGCCTCATATACAGGCACGCCTTGCTGTTGCAGCGCGGCAGCCGGATGCAGTACTGCATGATGCTCGATAGTTGAGTGAATCACTGTGCTGGCAAGCTTCGAATCCTGTACTACACTTTTCAACACTGCATTGTTCGACTCAGTACCACCGCTTGTGAATATCACCTCCGCAGGATGCGCCCCTATCACAGTAGCAAAGTCAGCACGGGCCAGCTCAATTGCTACTCGTGCCTGCCTTCCGAGGGCATACACACTCGACGCATTGCCGTAGTTATTCTGCAGCCATGGCATCATCTCGTCTAAGACTTCTGGATCGATGGCAGTAGTAGCGCTATTGTCGAGATAGATCACGAGGTTTTTCCTAGCCCCTTATAAAGGTCGTACTTCGCACTGTAGAGCACGATATTAAGGTTACTATCTCTCAATGTACCACCTGATGGGGATAGATAGAATGTTGCAGTCGTTGCTGTCGGGGCCTTTGCAAGCGATCCATCGGCATCGATGTAGAACGTGAGAATCTTGTACCCCAGATGCTCCTCTGCAGTCTGGGCTTGTTCTAGCAGATGCTCTGGTGAATAAATAAACAATGGATTGGATCTGTCTGTTGCAAGAATATTCTCTGTCATTTGCGCATTTCCGGGAGTGTTGCCACAAAATTAACCAGTAATTTTGGCGTCTGTGCCACTTCACTTTCAGTTAAGAAGACATGCTCAAGTTTTTTCAGTCACTGCTCGGCGGTTCAAAACACGATAAAGACGTCAAGCAGATGCAGCCGATCATCGATGAAATCAATTCCGTATTCGCGGGATTGTCGGGGCTATCTGACGACGACCTACGCAATAAGACCCAAGAGTTCCGTGAACGCATTGATCAATCCGTAGAATCGCTTCGCGCAGAGGTGGAGTCTATCCGAGAACGACTTCGAACCGACACGTCCATAGAGCATGCTGAACGTTCAGACCTCTATGCCCGAATAACTGCAAATGAGCGTGAACAGTTTGAAACCATTCAGGCAGCACTCAACGATATTCTTCCAGAAGCTTTTGCTGTTGTAAAAGAGGCTTGTCGCCGTCTAGTAGGACACAGGTACAACGTAGTTGGCAACGAGCACACATGGGATATGGTCCCGTATGATGTACAGCTTATTGGTGGCATAGTATTGCACCAAGGTAAGATCGCAGAAATGAGCACTGGCGAAGGTAAAACACTCGTCTCTACGCTGCCGTTGTACCTTAACGCGCTTGCAGGCCGCGGCGTGCATCTTGTTACTGTAAACGACTACTTGGCCCAACGTGACCGTGAATGGATGCGCCCAATCTTTGATTTCCTGGGCGTATCGACAGGCTGCATACAATCAAACATGCGTCCGGAAGATCGCAAGGGTCAGTACGGGGCTGACCTTACATGGGGAACCAATAACGAATTCGGCTTTGACTACTTGCGCGACAACATGGTTACCGACGCCGTTGACATGGTTCAACGCGGACACTGGTTTGCTGTTGTAGACGAGGTAGACTCTGTCCTAATCGATGAAGCTCGAACGCCCCTTATCATATCTGGTCCAGTTACGGCCGGTTCAACAGAAGCGGCGTTCGTCGACATGCGTCCGCGCGTTCAAAGGCTTATTGACGCACAGGCCAAATATGTTAACGGCATTGTAGCCGAAGCCGACAAGCTTCTGGCTACTGCATTTAAGGACGACCGAATACAGGCTGGGGTAAATCTTCTTCGTGCGCACCGCGGAATGCCCAAGCAAAGCAGGCTCCTGAAGATGCTGCAAGAGCCAGAAATCATGAAGCTGCTGCGAGATACCGAGCTCGAATATCTTCGAGATCAAGGTCAGCGCATGAGCGAGATCGACGAAGAGCTCTACTTCACCGTAGATGAAAAGAATCATCAAATCGACATCTCTGAAAAGGGGCGCGCTCTGCTGGCATCTGGGAAAGAAGATGCAGAGATGTTCGTGATCCCTGATATCGCTGCACAGATGAGTGCCCTAGAAGGTGATAGTGGCATGCGTGCCGAAGACAAAGCACTCCGCAGGGATGATTACATGCGCGTATTCTCAGATCGATCAGATAGAATCCACATCATTAACCAACTCCTGCGGGCGTACACATTGTACGTACGCGATGATGAGTACGTAGTGCAGGATGGTAAGATTAAGATCGTTGATGAGTTTACTGGTCGCATCCTTGAAGGACGTCGTTATTCCGACGGACTTCATCAGGCGATTGAAGCCAAGGAAGGTGTGTTCGTTGAACAAGACACCCAAACCTTTGCTACTGTAACGCTCCAGAATTACTTCCGTCTATATCACAAACTAGCTGGCATGACGGGTACGGCTGAAACTGAAGCCGGTGAGTTTTGGCAGATTTACGAGCTCGACGTAGTAGTCATTCCAACGAACCGACCAATCCAGCGCAAAGATCTAGACGATTTCATCTACCGCACAAAGCGTGAAAAGTATAACGCCGTCGTTGATGCAGTGAAAGCAGAACTCGAAGCAGGGCGTGCGGTACTCGTTGGCACAACCAGCGTGGAAGTTTCTGAATTGCTCTCCAAGATGCTCAAGCGTGCAAATGTTAATCACAATGTGCTCAACGCTAAGCAACATCAGCGTGAGGCCGAGATCGTTGCCAACGCTGGACGCAGAGGCGCAGTGATGATCGCTACCAATATGGCTGGCCGTGGCACTGATATCAAACTTGATGCTGATGTCAAGGCAAGTGGTGGTCTTGCAATTATTGGTACCGAACGGCACGAGGCACGCCGAATAGACCGCCAGCTTCGAGGTCGTGCAGGACGTCAAGGCGACCCCGGTTCTTCGCAGTTCTTCATTTCCCTCGAAGACGACTTGATGCGGTTGTTCGGCGGTGAGCGAATTGCCGCCACAATGCAACGGTTGAAAGTACCCGAGGGTGAACCAATTCAAAGTTCGATCGTTACACGCGCTGTTGAGAATGCTCAAAAGAAAGTTGAAGGAAACAACTTTGGTGTCCGCAAACGGCTGCTTGAATACGACAACGTCATGAATCAACAACGGGAAGTGATCTACGATCGCAGACGTCACGCCCTGATGGGAGAGCGCCTTCGCAGCGAAGTTCTCGATTACGTGGCAGAACTGGCCGATGGATGGTACGACGAGCATCATCAAGACCAGAACTACGAGGCTTTCGCCAACGACTTTCGCGTAAAGATGCTTTGCGAACCAGGTTTGACTTCAGCAGAGTTTACGAGTCTTGCAAAGTCCGACGTTATTGATCGCGCAGTAGCTTCGGCCACTGAGTTCTATAATCGCAAGGAACAGATGTTAGGACCCGATTTCATGGCCCAACTCGAGCGCGTTGCTGCTTTGCGGGCAATCGACGATGAATGGCGTGAGCACCTACGAGCGATGGACGATTTGAAAGAGGGCATTTATCTGCGTGCTTATGGCCAAAAGGATCCGATTCTTGAGTACAAACAAGAGGCCTACAGAGTATTCCTTGGTCTGATAACTCAGATAAACGAAGCCACTGTTTCGTTTGCGTTCAAGTATTTCCCGCAGGTTGTCGAGCGCGCCCCTGCAAGACCCGCTGAATCTGTTCCTGCAAAGACGTCAACCGTTACCGGCCTGCCATCATTACAGTCATCAGTAAGCTCATCACGCCAACTACAGTTTTCGCATCCAAGTGCTACCACAACGATGGGAGCAGATTCCAATGCAAGTGCACAAGGTGATGGCCGCAACGTAACACAAACGGTTCGCAATACTGGCAGAGAAGTTGGCCGAAATGAGCAGTGTCCTTGTGGGTCAGGTAAGAAGTTTAAACACTGTCATGGGGCTAGTGGTTCAAGGACATACGACGGCTAATCACCTAAGCCTATCGTTGCAACGCGAAATCCTGATTGAAGGGACGTTGGTGGATTAACGACCACGAACGTCCCCTTTCCTATTCCATGCAATACCTGCACGAAATCCCTTCCTTGCACGCCCAGCCGAAGTGATCGCATCGACACACTTCCATTGACCACTGCGAAGACTGATGCATCCTTCCCATGAATCACAATCGCGTTTGATGGCACGCGAACTACATTGATGTATCTCCAAACAATGACATCAAGAGACATCTTGTAGCCGTCACCAAGATTGATCTTACCAGATGGTCTGCAAACAGCAACAACTCGTTGTTCCTCAATACCTAGTGCAGAGACCTTCGTAAATGCAGCAGGTTCAATGCGCGCTATTGATGCAGCGATTGGTTTATCACTACCTGCATTGATGATTACTGGCATACCAACTGTAAGCAATGGCGCATCTGTGCTTAATACATCTGTCGTAACCTCTGCTTTGTCGAACGTCCCAATTTCGTAGAGTGGCGTGCCTGCTGCGAGTATCCGTTCCTCATCAACAAAGCGCTTAAGAACAACACCACCGATCTCGGATTGCATTACGAGCCTCTTAGCAGGCAACCGTTGAGAGCCCACGCGATATGCAGCTTCTTCGTGCTTCATACGTTCGAGAGTCTGATCTGCAGCACGCGCCTCACGGTCTAGACCCTCATAATGCAACAGCGAACGCTCGAGCTCCGTTTAGGGTGAAGCTTGAAGACGAGTTTACGCTCGCCAGCAATTTCACATGCCCTCTCTATCGTGCGACGTCGATTCTCATACTTGAATGTTTCACGAAAGTCGCTTGTCGCGACAAGGACATAGCCGGTTGACTCTGATGGCGTCTCAAGAAGCCTCTGACAATCATCGAAATTCGGTATGCCGGTAACGACGATCTTGGATGAATCTGCCCCCTTCTTTACGAAAAGATCGCGGTAGCCTTCGGACGCTACACACATTCTGCGGTAGGCGTTCGATATCCCGAAGGTTGACGTCGAGGCGAGATAACGCGGGAGCTTGAGTTTCTTCACGACATGATACATCGTGTTCACGGGGTCTATCATGCCCTCCTGCACGAGCACAATGTGCTTGCCCCGTACATTCTTTGGTAGGAACAAGTCGCTGCAGGTTACCACCAGATCATATTCATGTAGCTGGCCAGCAAAGTCTAGCTGCAGACCATGAGCAGCGAGAAGATCATGTGCACGCTGTTGATGCCCCATGCCAACGATCATCCAGTCTAGCGTATCGCTACGCCCCATCATGCCAATGAAGCCATCGGTATAGTGCGGCGTGAACCAACAATCATGTTGCTGAAGGTGCTCAGCGATCTTCATCATCATAGTGGTCTGATTCTTCGAACCACAGATGAAGAGAATTCTCCTGGAGTTTAGCATTGTCCCACACGGTACGATATTGCAGAATCAAGAACGCCTGCAAATCTGATGTGTGGTCGTCAGCTAATCGTTACGACAATGTTTCGTTTGTGTAGTGATGGCTATGATACCGTAACACTACGGCTTTACCCATCGGGGGTTGCGCAGCACCGAAGAATCTGTTAGTGCCTTCATGAAGGCAACAAGAGAGGCCTTCTCACGATCGGTAAGGTTGAGCTTGCGCACGCGTGTATCGCGATTAGGGAATGGAAGTCCACCCTCGTTGTAATGCCCGACCACCTGTTCAAGTGTGTTCATCGGACCCTTTTCAGAATCACCACTTGCCATGTAGGGAGGTGTTAAGGCCACGTTACGTAGTGTTGGTGTCTTAAATAGACCTTCGTCTTTGGAGTCCTTCGTAACGTTGTAACGGCCGCGATCAAAGTAGTGACTGAACAATCCAACGTTCTGAAACTGATCGTTTGTGAAGTCTTGTCCGCCATGGCAAGCACCACACATTGTCTTATTGCTGAAGAACAGATTCATACCCTCGCGTTCCTGCTCTGAAAGTGCAGAGCGCTCTCCAAGGACGTATTTATCATAACGACTGTTAGCACTTACGATGGTGCGTTCGAAGCTGGCGATAGCTTGCGTGACGCGCTTCATACTAACAGATGTATCACCAAATGCGCTCATCCAGGAATTCTTGTATGCAGCAGACAGGATCAATGCAGCTACCTTCATGGTATCGGCGTCCATCTCAACAGAGCCAAGCAACGCAGCCATTGCCTGATCTTCCATCGTAGCAGCTCGTCCATCCCAAAACAGAGAGGTGCGGTATGCGACATTAACGAGTGATGGACTGTTGCGCTGTCCACGAGCCCCGTTCACTCCCCTACTTACCTGATTGGGGGCATCAGAAAACGCATGCTCTGGGTTGTGACACGATGCGCACGCTACTGTTCCGTCGCCAGAGAGCCGAGTGTCGTAAAACAGTTGTCTACCCAGCTCAACCTTAGCAGGAGTAAGTGGGTTATCCGCAGGAACGGGAATTTGGGCCAGATGAGATGGCGTCAACGGAAACGGAGGAATGGCTGGAGCACCCTCGGGGTCGCAGCTCGTAAGCACGGCACCAACCGCCGCCAAGGCGAAGATGAATGACCGTGTTAATCGAACCACAGACATAGATGCTTTCTACAGTCGTGAAAGTTTTTCTACGAATTCGCGCGCCTCGCGTCCGCTAAGACCTTGGGCAACGAGTTCTTCCTCAGTTGGTATCGCTGGTAACAGCGATTTGATAACCTGTAGTTCCTGATGCGAAAACTTCTGTGCGTTAACGATGTAATCTTCAAACGCCTCGTAGGCAAGGGGCACGGCAGCCTTCACAATACTTGCCATTGCCTGACCATAGACACGTATCTCGTATTGTGCATGCGCATCAATACGTAGACGTAAGAAGTGGAACAGGTTGTGCAGATCAATCTTCCAATACCATTCGGTGTAATTCGATACCGGCAGGTTGATACGCGCAATTTCTCGAGCAAGATTCGTTTCGAGCAGATCCTGATATTCGCCGTACAGATTCTCCTGTGTTGTACGCATCGTAGTGCGGATACGCCCTGACTCTTCAGCTGCGAATGATTCGTCGGCTCTACCCTGCTTGTTCGTAGCGCTTTGTGCACGTATCTGCTCTGGATCTGGAACGTAGAACTCATCCTTCATCTCGGAGTACCGTCCAGAGTACTCATTCACATTTGCTGTGCGATGACGTATCCACTGACGCGCAACGAAAATTGGCAGCTTCACATGAAACTTGAATTCGACCATCTCGAAGGGTGTCGTATGCAAATGGCGCATGAGATAGCGGATCAGTCCACGATCTTCATGTACTTTCTTTGTACCTGAGCCATACGACACGCGGGCGGCCTGCACGATTGCATTGTCATCGCCCATGACGTCGATCAACCGAACAAAGCCCTTATCTAGGCACGGGAATTCTTTCCCGATTAGTGCTGCAACTTCTTCTGTCATGCGGCAAAGATACTCACAAGGCCAAATTGACGACCCGCCGCCGTGCTATGCACCCATCGGCAAATAAGGTATCAGCGTCTTTGCAAACCCTGGAACGTTGCGTGTCTGCATCCACAGAGTACCAGGACCAGTAAACAGACAAACAAGCCCTTCACCGCTGGCCATGCTTGAAAACAGTCCCTTTGATGCCGTCTTGATCGAGTAGTTCATTCCATCGGTAAATGCCACGATATGCCCTGTGTCCACAACGTACGATTCCCCTACCCCGAGAGTCCGTGTGTAAACTGCTCCAAAACTGCTCAAAAAGAGGGGGCCTGTGCCGCTGAGCACAGAAAGAAATAGGTCGTGTCCAGACACCATGGCCTTGATAGACCCACGTGCGCTCATCGTTAGATCAGGGTCTCCAGCCAAATACGCGCCGCCATACGCAAGGATCGTCTGCTGCTGCAGGTCGATGCGCACAATATCACCTGGATGCGCAGGCGCTAACATCAACTCGCCCGACGCGTGCACAGCTGAGTAGATCGACGCAAAGATCGATTCGCCGCCTACGGCAGCTTTGAGCGTGCCCATAAGCCCCTTGCCGGCAGTAGTTGTTTCGAGTTCAATACTTGAACTCATCGAGAGCATGGCACCTGGTTCGGCGCGAAATCTCTCGCCGCGCTCCATGTCTACGCGAAGTGTAGCATATACTGGGGCATGTTCAATAGTAAACTTCATGACAAGATCCTTTCCGTGTTCAGAGTACCTTTACACCCGTTGCTTCGAAGTTGATCTCGTGTTGGTCGCCAATAATCTTAGCGATCTGCTTCTTGGACTTTCCTGCGTCTTCAGCGTAATGGCGTGCATCAGCTTCCGACACAGTCTCAACAGACAATACACCCGTTGCGACAATGCTTTTCCCTACAAGGTTTCGCGGCATGAAGAATCCGTAGTCCTTGAATGTTACACGCGCCTTCCTTCCACCCTGTTGCACGATCATCCAACACCCTTTCACAGAGCAGACCTCTTTGACCTTGCCCACAATCGTAATATTCTCGGAAAACTTCTTAGCAACTATGGCATTCGAGAGCGGCCAGGGTTTGTCACGCAGGATAACGCCAGCACCATATTCTTGCCCCTTCTTTGCCGGTGCAGGCTTGGGCTGTTGAGCTGCGCACATAAGGCTCGATGCGAGAGTAATGATTACGAGGAGAAGCTTCTTCATTGATGTTCTTTCTGATATTCGCACAACTAAATTCGAATCTACACATCCATTCACGCAAACACCATAGAATGATTGCATTAGTTCAACGGGTCAAACAGGCATACGTCGACGTCGAAGGCACAACTATTGGGAGCATCGACAAGGGGCTCCTGGTTTTACTTGGCGTAACACACACAGACACGTCCGCAACTTGCGAATGGATAGCCCAGAAGCTGGTCACGTTGCGCATCTTCCCCGACGACGAAGGAAAAATGAACCGCTCAGTTCTTGATGTAGGCGGCAGCATTCTCGTGGTTTCTCAGTTTACCTTGTATGGTGAGCTCGCCAAGGGCACACGTCCGTCGTTTATCAAGGCTGCACGTCCAGAACATGCAGAGTCACTCTATAACGAGCTGATAACGAAGCTTCGCGAATTGTCCGCTGGCCATGCGAACACACATATCGCAACCGGCTCGTTCGGTGCGATGATGGATGTTCATCTTGTGAATGACGGGCCGGTAACGTTAATCATCGAACGCGAGTAGCAAGCAGCGAGTAGCGAGTAGCGAGCAGCAAGCAGCGAGTAAAAAGAACGGCGACGTTTGACGAAGGTCAAACGTCGCCGTGTTTCATACTATCCATGTTTACAGCGAGACGGAGTGCTCGTTGATACTTTCGAGTGCCTTCACCATGGCTGCAAGCGCCTGTGTAGCTAGTGCGCCGTCGATAACGCGGTGATCGTACGTGATTGAGATGTAGACCATGTTACGAATCACGATCACATCTTCGCCTTCAAGTTCACGAACAACCGGACGCTTCTGAATTGCACCGATACCAATGATTGCTGTCTGTGGCTGATTGATAACCGGTGTACCGAAGAGCGAACCAAATGATCCTACGTTCGTGACTGTGATCGTTCCGCCAGCGATGTCGTCCGGAGAAAGCTTCTTCGAACGAGCCTTGTTCGCTAGATCATTCATCGAGCGGGCAATTCCCGTGATGTTCAGCGACTCAGCACCCTTGATAACTGGTACGATTAGATTGCCATCAGGCAACGCTGTAGCCATACCGAGCTGCGTGCGGCGGTGCTGAACGATATTCTTTCCATCAACGCTAACGTTGATTCGTGGATAGGCTTTGACGCCCTCACACACTGCAAAGCCAAAGAATGGATTGAACGTGAGCTTGAATCCTTCACGCTCTACGAATGCGTCCTTCTGCTTGTCGCGCAGACGCACGATTCCCGTTACATCTGCCTCGGCTACACTTGTAACGTGCGGTGATGTGTGCTTCGAGCGAACCATGTGTTCGGCGATGAGCTGACGCACGCGATCCATTGGAATCACCTCGACGTCTCCAGTTACAGCCACACCCGATGACGGGAATGCATTGACTGCCACCGGAGCTGATGTCGCAACAGCTGGTGCAGGAGCTGCCGCAGCAGGACGTGCCGCACCTGTGCCGCGATTGGCCAGGTATGCCATGATATCGTTCTTCGTTACGCGGCCCTCTGCACCCGAGCCCTGAATGTTGTCAAGCTCCTGAACACTTATACCTTCGGCAGCAGCAATACTGCGCACAAGGGGCGAGTAGAATCGTGATCCAGACTGACGCGGTACACTCGATGTTGAAGCACTGCCGATAGCTACCGCAGCAACTGAGGCAAGCGCTGGCACAGCCGGCGCTGCTGTTGCAGCAGGAGTAGGGGTAGGGGTAGGTGCAGCAGCAGCAGGCGCTGCTGCGCCCCCTGAGAGACGAGCAATAACTTTACCAACCTCTACTACATCGCCTTCTTGAGCAAGGATTTCGGTAATCGTTCCAGATGACGGTGAAGGCACTTCGGTGTCCACCTTATCAGTCGAAATCTCGAGTAGGACTTCATCACGCTCTACTGCGTCTCCAACTTTCTTGACCCAACGCAGGACTTTGCCTTCCTGGATAGACTCACCCATCTTTGGCATAACAACTTCAACACCGCCGCCCGACGGAGCAGGAGCTGCAGGTGCCGGAGCAGGAGATGGCGCAACAGGCGCAGGCGCAGGTGCCGGAGCAGCGGCAGCAGGAGCAGCCGCTGGAGCTGAGGCGCCCGCAGCATCGCCGAGAACGCAGATAACCTTGCCAACCTCGACTGTGTCACCCTCCTGAAACAGAATTTGAGTGATCACGCCAGAGGCAGGCGAGGGCACTTCTGTGTCCACCTTATCTGTCGAGATTTCGAGGATTACCTCGTCGCGCTCAACTTTGTCTCCAACGTTCTTTACCCAGCGTAGAATTTTACCTTCTTGGATGGATTCGCCCATTTTGGGCATGACTACTTCGATACTCATGTATATCGTCCTAGCAGGAAGTTGTTCTGTTTTCGGAATTATGGGTTCGATTTAGGCGCGCAAGTTAACCAAATTCATCGTACGGATAGCAGGTCTTCTAGTGCATTTCGCAGAGTCGGATGTGCAAAAGTAAAGTTGGAGCCGAGTAGTCGATATGGCACTACATGCTGTCCATGCAACACAACATCGGCTTGGCGTCCGAGCAGAAGCCGCAAGGCAATTGTGGGCACGTGAAGCCACGTTGGGCGCTTGAGTACCGAGCCCAGAGTGCCTATAAACTCGGCCATTGTAACTGCCTCGGGAGCAACAACGTTTATTGCTCCGTACGCATCTTTGCTGTCTACCGCCCACACAAAGGCAGACACCACGTCGTTAACATGTACCCATGGCATCCCCTGCCTACCAGAGCCCAAAACTCCCCCTACAAAGGCTTTCATAGGGCCTACAAGCTTTGGCAGTGCACCCTGATGTGGATCAAGCACAACACCAATTCGTAAACAGGCCACGCGAGTATGTACTTGTGCTTTCAGTGCCTCCTTCTCCCAAGCAGCTGTAACATTTGCCAGAAACGATGCGCCTGCTCCCATGGCTTCGTTTGAGGGGATCATGGTGTTGCCGTAGTATCCCACTGCTGAGGCAGAAATCAGACTGGGTGGATGGCTGCATTTCGCAATGGCATCCACGACGTGCTGCGTGGACTCGATTCGACTTTTACGAATCTCATGACGAACTCGAGCAGACCACCGCGGTCCACCAACACTTGATCCAGCTAGGTTGATGACAGCATCAGCTCCTTCAACAACCTGTTGCAACATCTCCCAGCCCACCACTCTGCAACCCGCGATGCGATGCTGACCGCGCGAGACAATAACTACGTCGGAGCCATTTGCAACCAACCGAGCAGCTATAGCCTGCCCCAAAAATCCGCTACCGCCGGTAATGACGATTTTTTTCATGGGCCTAACAACGAAAAAGCCCGCTCGATAGTTCGAACGGGCCTTTGAAAGATCGAAATCGCTGAGATTACTCTTGGCCTATAACCCAAACCTTGAGTGGCGCAACCAGATCGCTGTGAAGCTTTACCTTAACCTCGAATATGCCCAGTGTCTTGATAGGCTCTTCGATGATAATGTTACGCTTGTCCACGGCAAAGCCGCGAAGCTCTAGCTCTTGAGCGATCATTGGTGCAGTAACCGAACCGAAGAGACGGCCTTCTTCACCAACCTGCATAGAGACAGTGATCTGTAGGTCTGCTAGCTGTGCTGCAACAACCTCTGCATGCTGACGTGCCTTGGCCTTGCGAACCTCGTACTGCTGCTTTTCAGATTCCAACGCACGGATTGCTCCGTTGGTGGCAACATAGGCCAACTGATTTGGAATCAAGTAATTACGTGCATACCCCGGCTTGACAACGACGATTTCGCCGATATTGCCAAGGTTCTCCACGTCTTGTCGAAGGATGATTTTCATGTTGATTTCTTTCGTTTTGACGTTGTTAGGGATTACATGTCCACGCCGGACTTAGCTGCTTCTGCCATAGCGGCTGCACGAGCTGCCTGAGCTTCAGCACGTACCTTGCGGAATTCACGTAGCTTAGGATCTAGCTGCAGCGAAAGATGGCGCATCACATGCTCTTCCAAAAAGAAGAACTTCTCCAGCATCGGCAGAGCCTCTGAATGGGCTTCGAATGCCATGTACACGTAATAGCCGTTGTACTTCTTGTTGATTGGGTAAGCCAAGCGGCGGCGCCCCATCTTGTTGAGCTCGACCATCTTCGCTCCGTTTTCCTCAAGGAACGCTGTTGTACGAGCAATTGTAGCCTCAATGTCGGCATCCTCAAGGATGGCATTGAGAATGTATGTTGATTCATACAGACGTTGTACGCCCATATATCTCTCCTTTGGTTGCTTGCGCATCCGCAAACGTCGATGCGTTGGCGGCAGGGTTAGAAAATAGCTTGCGAAAATATGGTGCGCGGGCGAATTACGCAACCTCCCACATGAGATATTTGCCTGCGACCTTGCCACGACATGGGCGTACACGGTAATTTTTTCACGTATCTTCGTGGTCCGCATCCTAACTATATCGGTTAGGGCGGAGGTATTTTTCACAAGTTTTCGTCTAGTTCAGTACTATGTCAGAACAGCCTATCGAGGATGCAACAAACATCCCATCCGAACCAGCCGCAGATGCATCGACGCCAAATGTCGAGCACATACAACATGTTGAAGTTACAGGTGAGCAGTCCACCGATGCTACAGAGATAGCCTCGAGCGATGCCGTCAGCAACGCCAATGAAGAGAGTGCGCATCCAGAGGCAGCCGTTGCACAAGAACCAGTTGCTGAAGCTGCTGCTACGCCTGCACTGTCAGAAGAAGAAAAAGCCGAGCAGGCTGCCAAGCGCGAAGAAGAACGCAAGCACAAAGAAGAAGAACGTAAGCGTCGTGATGAGGCATACAGCAAACTTGAAGGTTTTCACAATTCCAAGGGTTCATTCGACGTCGTCGTTATCGAACGTGTCAAGGGTGGATTGCGTGGCGACTTTGAAGGACTGCGCATCTTCCTTCCAGCGTCGCACGTAGGCCTTCGTAAGAACGCACCTGAGGATGACTTAAATGAATTGCTCGGCAAAACCGTAACGGTCAAGGTGCATGAATTGCAGTCGGACGATACGGGTTATAAGTCTGCCGTTGTTACTCGCAGAGATATCCTGCTTGATGAGTACTGGGGCAAGGTAGAAGTTGGCACCGTTCATGAAGGAATTGTGTCATCTGTTACAGCCTTTGGCGCATTTGTGAATATCGGTGGCATCGAGGGGCTTGTACACGTATCTCGACTATCGAAGTCACGTATTGACAACCCAGCAAGTGTTGTGAAAAAAGGTGATAAAATCACGGTAACTGTTGCAGAAGTAGACCGCGAAAAGCGCAAGCTTGCGCTTTCTCACAAGGAGCACGAAGCAGATCCGTGGGTTGGAGTTGCAGAAGCCTTCCCTGCTGGCAAGCGTGTTAAGGGCGTCGTTCGCCGCATCACAGACTTTGGCGCTTACGTGCAGGTTGCACCGAAGATCGAAGGATTACTTCGAATCAGCGAGCTAAGTTGGACGCGGCGCATCAAGCATCCATCAGAGGTTGTTGCTGTTGGCCAGGAGCTCGACCTCGAGGTGCTTTCAACTAATCAAGAAAAGCACCAACTGTCTCTTGGCTATAAGCAAACACTCGAGAACCCTTGGTTGGACCTTGCCACAACACTGCCTGTTGGTTCCGATGTTACAGGCGTAGTCCAACAAGCCAGCACTCAAGGGGCTGTTGTGCGCGTAAACGATACATTCGACGGATTTATGCCACGCTCGAAGATGCTTAATGCTGGTCGCGGAGCAAAGGTTCAGATCAATGTTGGCGACACCATACATTGTGTTGTGGCAGACCTTAACGGTGCCAGCGCATCGTTGATTCTGGCCATGAAAGGCGAAGACGGCTCAATTGGTGGTCAGCAGGAAGACGTTGGCGGCTCTCACGGTCACCGCGATGGTGGACGTGAACGCAGCGACGCGCATCGCTCGCATCAACCGATACCATCTGATCCTGGTGTAACACTTGGCGACCTTTTGAAAGACGCTCAAAAGTCAATGCTTCAAAAGTGAAACTAGCAGTTGTTCTAGCATTCGTCATTAGCGCAGTTGTCTCTACCGCGCAACCGAAATCCAGTGTTGTCATACAACCCCGTGTGATGGCACCAGGAGAGTTTATTGCCGCAGACTCCAGCGACTTCGACGCACGGACGGGAATTCCCGGTCAGGTGCGCGCCCCTTCGACCGATGAGCAGGATAGCGCATATCGACAGGCAATGCAGCTTCAGCTGAGTGCATCTACGCGTTTTACCATCGCTTTGCGTGAAGCTTCTGCATTGTTGCGCGTGTTAAGTACAACCAAACGCCCAAGCACGATCTGGGATCAGATCAATGAGACGATGAACATCCCGGCTTCGGTGCTCGCGCCAAAGCCGCAGGAGCTCACGCAGTATCAACTCACCATTGCCAATGCTATGTATGTGCCCGGTGTTCTGCTTTTCCCAATGGGCACTGGGAATATGCAAGTGAGTTTTTCAGATATCGCAAAAGTTTTTGGCCTTGGCGAGGATGTGAGTCCCGATATACGCTATGTGGTCGACGAACAGGTCTACGTTGAAATCGTGATATACTCTGCGCAGGCAATGATCGTTTCTACAATCTATTCGGGCGTTCAGCCTCCAGGCGTCTACACTGTTACGTGGAATGGAACCTCGCAGGATGGCCACACGGTTACAGATGGCGAATACATCGCTGAAGTTCGCCTTGGCACGCAGCGAGTGATGAGAAAACGAATCACCTGGAAATCCCAATGAGATCAATCTTGTTCACAACTGCACTCATGTTCATGTGCTGTTGCGGACATGTTACTGCCGAGATCGAACCGCGGGCACTCATCATTCACCTCAGCCCCCAATCCCCTATTGCACAGCAGTGGCTGGCATCAGGACGCACTGGCAGCATGGCTGCAATACGTGCGGTTATTGGCGAGCATACTACACAGGGCTACATTTCAGGCTCTACTCTGATAGCGCTTGCAAAAGCACGCTCTCGCAAGAATTCATTAAGCGCGCAAGGGCCTGCCTCCACTCTAGACCATATAGCCGTTGTTCGTTACAGCACAGATTTGACTCCACATGTAGCTGCGCGCAAACTTTTGTCCATAGATGGCATTGAGTTTTGCGAGCCCCTTCCCAAAATGAGACTAGTGGGATCTACCAACGACCCACTACTACCGCAGCAGTACCACATTGAACTGATTCAAGCTAATAGTGCGTGGGACAGCCTAGGCCAAGCACCAACCATTGTTGTCGGCATCGCAGATACTGGCATAGATACAACACATCAAGACCTACAGCAACGAATCTGGAATAACACTGGCGAAACAGGCCAAGACAATCTTGGCAGAGACAAGCGCAACAACGGTATCGATGATGATGCAAACGGCTACATTGACGATTGGTTTGGATGGGATTTTGTAGGCGCTAATGGATTTACCGAAGACAATTCACCTTTGCCAGGGAATCGTCATGGCACCCATGTTGCCGGTATCGTTGGCGCAACCCATAATAACGCTCTGGGCATTGCAGGTGTCGCACGCAACGTAGCACTCATGCCTCTGAAAATTGGCGGCGATGATCAGTTTTCTACTTCGATCTCTCGATCTGCTGATGCGATATTGTACGCAGCTAGCATGGGGGCGCATGTGATAAACTGTTCGTTTGGGAGTCCGTCGAGCTCACTTGCTGATCAGAAGATTGTAAACGAAGCTACCGCCCTTGGATCCATAATCGTGGGGGCCGCAGGGAATGACGGCCGAGAGATTGCCTATTACCCTGCTGCGTACGATGCAGCATTGTGTGTTGCAGCAACAGACTTTGGTGATCGCGTTGCCTCGTTTTCGAACATCAATGCAAGCGTTGATGTTTGCGCACCTGGTGTGTCGATCGTTTCAACAGTACCCATAGACCGCTATGAAGCCTACGATGGCACATCGATGGCTTCACCAGTTGTGGCTGCAATCGCTGCAATGGTCCGGCAGATTCATCCCGACTATACTCCAGCTCAGGTTCATGCTACACTACAAGCCTCATGTGTTTCCATCGATAGCATCAATCGAGGACTGCGAGGTCTAATCGGCAGCGGCCGAGTAGATGCAGCTGCTGCTGTCTCTGGAGAACAACGCTCATGGGCAACGGTATCATCATACAGGTTTTCAGATGCTGATGCCGACTCAGTCTTTGAGTCATCCGACACGTTGCTCGTAGATATAACAATTCTGAATACACTTCAGCCATTGAAGGACTGCATAATTCAATTCGCTATTGCTGATGCACCATCAGGCACCGTGCTCTTGGACTCTTCAATCTCTGCCGGCCCCCTTGAATCTGGCGAAAGCCGCTTACTTGCTTCGGCCTTTCGAGTTGTTCTGCCACCTCAAATCCCAGGAGATGCTCAACTTCGACTTCTCACCTCGGTGTTCGAGCGGCAAACATTTATTACAATGTCATCACTGCAGACGATTGTTAATCCCACGTACAGAACTATTGCGGGAAACGACATAACAGTTACCGTCAACTCCACTGGCAATATTGGCTTCAATGACTACTCGACCAACATACAGGGTGTTGGATTGCGATACCGAGACTTCGACAATATTCTCTTCGAGGGGGCTACCCTGATTGGGACAGGGCCAGACAAGCTTCCCAATGCCGCTCGAGGTTTCGAAACATCACAGAAGGAAACATCGTTTTCCAGCTTCGAGAATGCCATTGTGCGCAGCGACAGCATTCCTTCGGGTCTGCGCGTACGATGTGGGTACGACGATACGGGCGATTTCTACCCATTGGGGATTCAGGTTCGCAGCAATGTTATTGCCCTCAACGGAGACTCAACAAAGAACACGCTTCTCGTTGTTTTGCGTGTCACCAACATTACCGATTCTGCATTCAGTGACTTACATGTTTCGCAGTTCTTTGATTTTGACATTGGCGATGCTGGAGCAAATGATCAATGTGTGTGGGATGCGAATAATCAACTCATGTACATTTCAAATACTGTGCATGATTCGTTGCCACATATTGGCCTTGCAATGATTTCCCCTCTAGCTGTGAATGGATTTGCAATGGATAATGAGGGGTCTAGTGACTGCCCGAGTATCTATGATGAGTTTCTGCGCTCTGAGAAATGGTACGTTATGACTGGGGGTATCCGCCGACCAAAGTCAAGGGTCACTGATGTTTCGGCGATCGTCGGAGCTGGACCGATGAAACTTCTGCCAGACTCAACACTCGAGGTGTGCTTTGCACTTGTGGCAGGCACCACACAAAGTCAAGTTCAACGTGGCATGGGAAGGCTTCGCAGTGAAGCTAAACGACTAGGATTCAATGTTGGCACTAGCGTTCTTAAACCCACACAGGACGAGATTATTGAACCTGCACAAGGTTCGATCATTGCAACAGGTGCACGCGATCTCCGCTTCGTACTCCATGCTTCTTCAGGTGTAACAATTGATCTCTTGGACGTGCAAGGCAGAAGCATCGGCGTGCTGTATCAGGAGCTTTACGTTGATGCTGGGGAGTATGAGGTTACCTGCAGTATGCCAACAGTCTCACCTGGCATCTACATCATACGCATGATCACCCAAAGCGGTGTTGCATCGTGCACAGTTATGCTCTCATCGGCAAACTAGACTGCGGCATCACAACCATCTATGCTCTGCGCTCTAGCACAGCCACCGCCTCGACATGATACGTCTGTGGGAACATGTCAACCGGAGTAACAAGTCGCACATCGTATACCTCATGCAGAATTGCACAGTCTCGTGCCAAGGTAGCAGGATTACAACTCACATAGACGGTACGTGGAGCACCCACTGCCAACAGATGCTTGACAACTTGCTCGTGCATACCATTTCTTGGGGGGTCTACAATCACAACGTCGGGTGCTGAAAAGGTGCGCAGTTGTTCAAGAGCAGCTTGATGATGCAGGTCTACCACATGAAATTCTACATTGGCAATCCCGTTGCGATCGGCATTTGCACGAGCATCAGCAATGGAACTCTCGACTAACTCAGCACCAATAACATGCTTTGCCCTGCGCGCAGCAGGTAACGTAAGCGTTCCTGTCCCGCAGTAGAGATCCCAAACGACACTATCAGCGGTGATGCCAGCCCCCTGCATTGCTTTATCTACCAGATTGGGAAGCTGCACAGTGTTGGTCTGAAAGAATGAAAAGGGGCTGATTCTGTAACGAATCCCATCAGATACTTCTTCGATGTGTCCCGGCCCCATACATGTATGTATCTCACCTATGGCCACAGGAGACCAGGTGTCGTTGATTGCGTGGATACAGGTAGACTCAGCCGGCAGACTATTGAATACTTCTAGCCACTGCTCAACAAATTTCAGTTCAGCATCAGTATTTGGCGTTGTTGTTATCAGCATCGTCATTACCTGACCTGTTGCGGCACTTGTGCGAATCACCAAATGCCGAAGGAAACCCTCGTGAGCGCGCTGATGATAGGCAGGCACCAGATTTGCTCTTCTACAGGCATGCGTGTGTGCGAGAACCACGCCTGCCATGTCTGACTGGAGCAGACATCGTTCTATGTTTCGGACTTTGTCGAATCTCCCGGGAACATGAAGCCCCAAAGCAAAATCTCGGATGTATTCGTTTCCTGTGTCAATCTCCTGACGGGTTAGCCAGGCAGAGCCTGCGAAAGAAAACTCCATTTTATTACGATACCCTAATGGTGTCGGAGATGCCAATGTTTGATCGATGGTATCAACAGGAATCCGTGCCAACCTCTCAAATGAGTCAACAACATGCTGCCTCTTCCACTGCACTTGGTGCTCATAGGCCAGATGTTGCCATGAACAGCCACCACAAACGCCGAAATGCTCGCAAGGGGGCACGCTTCTCTGCGGCGATACTTCGAGCACCTCAATGGTTTCAGCAATCACATGTTTTTTCTTCTTGCCAACGATTCGAGCCCGCACTCGCTCTCCGGGTAGTGCGCCCTTGACAAAATGGACGTGACTATCAATTCTGCCTACTGCAATTCCTTCAAATCCGAGTGCATCAATGGTTAATTCCATTTCTTGGCCAACGAGAGTCTTGCGCATGAGTTGTCGTAGTATGTTTGAGCAGCAAAGTTAACCCCGACTCGGACTCAACGTTGATCTTCGTACGAAAACAAGTCATTTACATTGCGCTATCAACCCTGGCCGCAATCACTATATTGTCTGGGTTTCGGCTAGCAGGTGAGCAGCCTGCCGACATTACTCAGGTTTCTCTTACCCATCGGGCTTCAGAATCCACACTATCGCTAGCCAGTAGTACGCCTATCTCAATGCACAGTGCTCTTGAACGCACAGCAAAGGGATGGATACTGCGCATTACAAAGGCCCGCATTATAGATAATGCCATTGATTATGCGACTATGAACAGCAAGCTGGCATTCAAATGGGACAATCGAGCTTCTGAGTGCGTGATTACAATCGTGTCTACATTCGACACAATCATCGCAAAACGCATCAGCCCAAAGGAGATTTCCTACACGGCAACATCGAAGAGCAGTCAGAAGGATGCTGCTACCCCACCAGCCAACACGTTGGCTTCCAAGGGGCCGTGGAGTTTAGATGTAATCGTTATCGACCCAGGACACGGTGGACAAGATGCCGGTGCTGAAGGTGTCAATGGAGCATACGAAAAGAATGTTGTGCTAGCCATCGGGCGCAAGCTTCGAGACATTCTCAAGAAGGCTTTGCCTACCACCAAAGTTGTTATGACCCGCGAAACGGATGTCTTTATCGAACTGTATCGCAGAACAGAGATAGCCAATGCAGCTGGAGGGAAGCTCTTCGTGAGCATACACTGCAACAGTATGCCAACAAAGCCCCACCCTGCCCATGGTTGCGAGACCTATATACTCCGCCCAGGACGAAACGACGATGCAGCTCGCGTGGCACAGCGAGAAAATGCTTCAGTCAGTTTCGAAAAAGCTAAACGCCGTTATGAAGGCATGACTGAGGACCAAATCATTGTGGCAACTATGGCTCAACGTAGCTTTGTTAAACTCAGCGAGACGTTTGCTGTCAAGATTCAGAAAGAGATGACTTCAGGTGGCTCGCTAACGGATCGAGGCGTAAGCCAAGCAGGTTTTTTTGTGCTTGTCGGAGCATCCATGCCAAATGTGCTTGTAGAGACCGGATTCCTTTCTAACACAAAGGATGCCGCGTATCTTGCATCCGCAAGCGGTCAAACCGCGATAGCTCAAGGGCTTGCAAAGGCCATTCAAGCCTATGCGCGTGAATACCAACAATCACTCAAACACTGACACACCAGAACATTCGTCAAGCCGTACCTCCGTGAAACATAGCAGTTCATATTCTGTCCGCCAATTGGCATTAAAAATGTTGCCCTTTGTGCGCCCAGCATGGAAGCTGGTGGCATTGTCTACTATAGCCAATGTTCTGTTTTCTGTGTCAAACGCTCTCATCCTAGCTGTGGTTGAGCCTATTTTCCGTACCCTTTTTGGCTCTTCACCAACAGCACCGTCAGCAAAGGCTTCTGCTCCTATACATGGCCTAAAGGCTGCATTCGATCAGTTCGTTGCTTCGATCGTAGAAGGTGCCGATAAGAGTAGCGCACTGCGGAATATATCGCTGGTCTTGCTCCTGCTCTTCGTTATCAGAGGAATTACGAAGTACGTCAGTTCAATACTAACAACAAGACTTGAAGAAGGGGTGATGAAGCGCATTAGAGACGCTTTGTTTCTGCACCTTACGAAACAGTCTTTAGACTTTTTTAGCAAGCGTAAAGCTGGCGAGATCATTTCGCTGCTAACAAACGACATCGGCATTCTTAACCATGCCACTATCAACTCCATTACAACCCTATGGCGCGAGGCATCAACGGTAGCCATTTACATTGGCCTGCTGTTTATGATCAGCCCGAAGCTCATGTTGCTATCTGTAGGAGTTGCAAGTCTTGGGCTCATACTCATGCGTGTAGCCACGCGCCTGCTGCGTACATATGGTGCTCGGCTACAAGCAGCGCAGGCAGATTTCACGTCTACATTGCAAGAAACTGTCCTTGGCATTCGCGTAGTCAAGGCAATGAACATTGAGTCGTTTATTGTGCGCCGTTTCCTAGATCAGTCCTCGGCTTACGTGCGCAGGGCTGTTCGTAACACCAGGGTTATGGGGCTGATACCGGTGGTTAATGATACGTTCGGGATCCTTGCACTCGTTACGGTGTTTTATGTCGGAAGCCAAGACAGCGCAGCAGGAGTAATTACACCGTCAAATTTGATGACGTTTCTCTTTCTGCTCTTCGGATTAATGCAGCCCATTAGCGTTATGGCAAATACCATTGCAGGTATGCAACGCGGTATTGCTGCAGGTGCAAACGTTGCTGCAGTGCTTGATACACTCCCTACAATCACCTCCGGCTCGGATCACGTAACGGCCAATCAGCAGGTGCTTGCCGTCGAGAACCTTTCATTTGCCTACGACGAGCTGCCTGTACTACAAGACATCTCCTTTACCATAAACGCCGGTGAAAAGGTTGCTTTCGTGGGTTCGTCAGGTAGCGGCAAGTCAACAATGCTCGATGTTGTATTGCGGTTTTACGATCCTCAGCGCGGCACTGTGCGTGTGTTCGGACAAGATATTCGCGCTGTAGATCTTGACCAGTATCGTCGTCTCTTTGGAGTTGTCTCGCAAGAGGCACTGTTGTTCCACGACAGTGTAGCAAACAATATCAGCCTAGGTGATGATTCTGCAGACATGGCTCGAATCACATCGGCGGCCCGGATTGCTCATGCCGATGGGTTTATTGAGCAACTTCCTGACGGGTATAATACTATTGTTGGTGATCGCGGAACACGGCTATCCGGTGGACAGCGCCAACGACTTGCCATTGCAAGAGCACTTTTTCGCGAACCTTCAATCTTGTTGTTTGACGAAGCCACATCGGCCCTAGACACAGAATCAGAGAGGGCTGTGCAGACTGCAATAGATGATGCGCTACAAGGCAGAACGGCAATAATTGTTGCACACAGACTCTCAACGATTATCAACGCTGATAGAATCTTCGTATTCGACCAGGGGCGCATCGTGGAGCGTGGGACACATGCAGAGCTGCTTGCTCTGGGTGGCGTGTATTCTCGTCTGTACGAAATCCAGTACGCAGCAAAGCTCCAAGGGAGCTAGCGCACAACAAACAACGTGTAGTCTTTTGTGTGGACGTTCTCGGTATATGATGTATCGAGAATGCGACGCACTGTTTCCAAATGACGAATGTCGGCGCCGGGGTGGTAATACACTATCGCAGGGGTTCCTTTGATAATCGAAATCGATTCCTCTCGAACTCCATCGGCAGGCAGCAGAATCTCTTGATGTCGGTGGCCGATGATTTGACCTGTCATCCAACCGTCGAGATACCAGTCCAGCTGAGCATTCATGCCATCGGTTGGAGCATGCTTGTGAAAGAGATACGTAAACGTGTCATCGAGTGACAAACCGTCTTTGATTTCATAGGCAACGCTTCGTGCACCCAAAATTGTGTAGGGTCCGCCAAAGACAACAATGCAGAACGCGACAACTGCACTCACCACTAAAGAGCCCACGTAGACGGGCGTATCGAGTGATGCCGCCAGCTCCAAACCACGCTTGAGCTTGCCTCGTGAGAACATGCGAACGGCTGCGTAGGCAGCATATGTTCCTCCAACAGCTATTGCTCCCAATCGCAGCACTCCGGCTTGCGCAGCACCCAAGAAAATCAAGACAATGAATGTTGCAACCGCAGTTAGAGTTAATCCAACAAGGATCAATCTCGGACTCTGCTGCCTGCGGAATTCCTCCATTGCATACGCACTGAGCAAGGCACAGCATGGTGCGAATGAAATAAAAGAATGCATGCCCTTCTGCTCGTCAATGGCAACAAGTAAGATTGAAACAACGAACCATACTGCAATCAAACGCTGCGTTGTCTGACGCTCAGCCGGAATCAATGTTCGATAGAATACAGCCGAAATGCACCATAGTATGGATAGCACAAAAACAGGTGCTGCTGTTATGAGAAGAGCAATTGCATCGAGGGGGCCTGTGTGATAAAAGCGCGGCTCTGATGCTGGTACGTCTATTGATGATGCCAGTAGCACCTGATCCCCATACGTTGCGAACATCATGAGCAACCAAGGGAGGGCAAATCCGATACCTACTATACCAGCGACAAGCACTATCCAGCGTCGAGTTAAGAAGGCAGTTATCACAGACAATACAAGCAGCAGTATGCTTGTCTGCCAAGAAACAACTCCAACCGTGGCGCAGACAAGCAGATACGAGGCAGTATAGGTGAATGTCGTGTCTCGTTTTTGCGATTCAGCTATCAAGAGCAGCAGCAATATGCCAGCAAGTAACAATGGCAAGCCTGCTACATCAAGATTTGCCTGGCGTCCATAGACAAGAAGTGGCACGCACATTCCTGCAGTAACAACTGCCTGCATGGCCCCCTGATGGGACAGGAAACGCATACCGATGCGATACGTTAGCCACAAGCTTAAGCCAACGCATACGATCGAGAACCACCGCGCAGCGGCTTGCCCACCGCCGAACATCCGCGAACCAATGGCAATCATTGTAGGCGTACCCGGAGGAATCAAGCCTGTAGTAAGACCGCCGGAAGAATATGGGGCTACATCAAATACTAAACCGTGGCGTTCAATTGCATGCCCAGCCTGAGCAATAAAACCCTCGGGAGAGGGTTGAATCTCCACTGCGGACATCCTGATCAAGTAGGCACCGAGAATTAACAGGATAGCCGAAAGCACTGTGTGTTGTCGTGTGGTCATTGCACCTCGAATATCGCTTTGGGAGCAATGCTCAACAGTAGTATGAACATGGCACACCACCCAATAATGATTCTTCCTTTGGAAAGGGGTGTGTCGTCGTCAACTACAGGGTGCTCGATCTTAATAAAGAGGCGCACCATAATGAGCCAAAAGGTCCAGACCTCTCCAAGCGAGAATAGCCAAGGGGCACTTGAGATAACATCGCCAAGAGTTGGGTCTACGAAATTTCGCAACCATAAAACCCACGGCGAATGTGCAGCAGGATTGAAGTCAACTGTAAGTAAACTATATACCAGACCCGCAAGCCAGAGAATAGCAAACACGAACATGGTCCACCATAGAATACGGCCCACGACATGCTGTCTTCTACCTATCAGCGCATACAGCACGTGGCCACCATCGAGCTGACCAAATGGCAGCAGATTTAGTGCCGTAACAAACATTCCGAACCAACCAACGCACAGAAATGGGTAATGATAGATTTCATTCATGGGTGGCACAAAGCTGCCCCCTTGAAAAATCCATCGGAGCGATGAGAATAGTACTGTGTCGCCGAATGTGAGCCCCTTATCAGTCAAGCCCGTGGCACGCAATTCTGGATGAATCGCATAGAGGTATTCTATACTGGGCAGCGTAGCAAATCCGATCAGGAGAATAACGATGCAAACAATAAAACCTGCTACAGGACCTGCTACACCAATATCAAACAACTGATTTTTCGACATCATTGGTGTACGCGTTCGGATAACAGCACCAAATGTACCGAAGGGCATAACCATCGGAGGCACAGGAATTACAAATGGTAAAGACGACGGAAGCCGATGCCTGTATGCGGCGATATAGTGTCCGTATTCATGCGAGAGCAGGAACGTCATAGTAAGAACTGCATATGCCAGCCCTGCACTCCAGTTCCCAATCTCTAGTGGATTGAGGCCATTCCACTGAGCGCCTGCCATAAGACACGTGGTAAATGTAGCCAGCACAAGAGCGACGTGGGTTGCAATCTCTCGCGTTGTAGGAGGCACCCATCTAGTGATCAACATAGCAGGTGCAGCAGGGTCAAAGCGTTGATACCCCACTCTCATTCTCCTTCATGCTTATGTCGCTCTGGCCGCATCTGGGGGAAGAATAACACGTCGCGAATGGAGTCGTTATTCGTAAGCAGCATCACGAGGCGATCGATTCCAACGCCAAGACCTGCCGTAGGTGGCAGTCCTACTTCGATAGCGTGCAAGAAGTCTTCATCAACTACCATTGCCTCATCATCACCCGCTGCACGAATTGTTGCCTGCTCTTCGAGTCGTGCACGCTGATCAAGCGGATCATTAAGCTCACTGAATGCGTTAGCCACCTCTTTGCCCATGATAAAGAGCTCAAAACGTTCAACCAAGCCTTCTTCGCGAGGATGAGCCTTTGCAAGCGGCGACATCTCGACGGGATAATCCATAACAAATGTTGGTTGAATGAGGTGCGGCTGCACCTTCACACTGAAGATCTCATCAAGAATCTTCATCGCACTGGCCGATGGATCTACGTCAACATGAATAGACTTGGCCGATGCTAGCAACTGCTCACGCGACTGTCCACGCAGGTTAAGACAAGCGTATTCCTGGAACAAATCAAACATCTTCTTCTTTGCAAACGGTTTTGCGAATGATATGTCTGTTCCTTGAAAGGCAATTGTCGCAGCGCCACAGGCTGAGACAGCAATGGTGTTGAAGAGGTCTTCAACCATTTCCATCATCCAGATATAGTCCTTGTAGGCTACATAGATCTCAAGTGCCGTAAACTCTGGGTTATGCGCTTTATCCATACCCTCGTTGCGGAAATTCTTGGAGATCTCATAGACGCCCTCAAAGCCCCCTACGATCAGCCTCTTGAGGTATAGCTCATCTGCAATCCGAAGATAGAGCTCTACATCCAGAGCATTATGATGTGTTACAAAGGGGCGAGCAGTAGCACCGCCATAGATAGGCTGTAGGATAGGTGTCTCTACCTCAATCCAACCGCGCTCATCAAAGAAGTTGCGTATGGTACGGATGATTTGCGATCGCTTGACAAACGTCTCTTTAATGTCAGGATTTGCAATCAAATCAAGGTAGCGTTTTCGATATCGTTGTTCTTTATCGGCAATTGCATCATACCTTGTTACGGTTCCGTCTTCGGCTACTTCTTCTTTGCCCACAGGAATTACCGTTACGCTTTTCGTAAGCATGGTAAACTCGCGCGCATGCACACTGATCTCGCCCATGCGGGTTCTGAACACATAGCCTTCTACGCCTACGATATCTCCGATATCATACAGTCTTAGCAGATCATAGGCTTCGCCGAGGTCGTCCTTTTTAAGGTAGATCTGAATACGTCCGGTTACATCCTGAATATGACAGAACGATGCCTTCCCCATCTTGCGAATGGCCATGATGCGTCCGGCCACACGCACAGCGCTCATGGCATCGGGTTCATCATCACGAAATGTGTTGATAATCTCAACAGTGTGATGAGAGCGATCATATGATACGGGATATGGATTAATCCCTAACGAACGCAGCTCATGGAGCTTTTCGATCTTGATGAGCTCCTGCTCGTTGCGTTGCACAGTTGACATTGAAGAACTTCCTAGATATTCAGAACTTACGATTGTTGCAAAGATAGCCGTTGAGCGCGGGCTTGATATAGAACGATACCCGCAGCTACGGAGGCATTCAGTGACGATACAGTGCCGCACATGGGAATCTCGACCAGCACGTCGCATTGCGCCTGTACGCTTGGATGCAGGCCCTCGCCCTCGTTACCAATGACGATAATCGTTGGTCCTTGGTACACAGTCTCGGTGTACCTCGCCGTTGCAGGGACTGCCGTACCGACAATATTCCACCCCTTCTGTTTACAGTACTTCAGAGTCTCCGAGACTCGTGGGATCTTGCATATCGGCAATGATTCCAGCGCCCCGGCTGAAGCCTTGATAGCAACCGGTGTGATTGGAGCACTGTATTTAGCAGGCATGATACATCCATATACGCCAGCCCCATCTGCACTCCGTGCAATTGCTCCAAGGTTGTGTGGGTCTGTAATACCATCGAGTACAAGCAGAAGCGGATCATTGGATGAGGCAAGGGCACCTTCCAACATCTGATCAAGTGAAATCGATGGCTTGGATGCACGCAGTGCGATTACGCCTTGGCTATCGTTTTGCGCCAAGCCCAGCGTGCGTTCGAGATCACTAAACTTGCGTCGATCCATTGTGGAGCATACGACGCCTGCCTTTTGTGCTTCGGTACGAATTGCCACGATCGGTGCACCCTCTGCACCGTAGGCAATAAGAATCTTTTCGATCGTTGCTCCGGAGGCGATAGCTTCATAGACGGCTCTGCGTCCGGCAACGTATTGCGCAATTTCGTTAGAAGATGTGCTCATTGATACTTGGTCAAAACATCTGAAAAAAGACAGCCGAACTCGGCCACATCGGTAAACGAGTTGTATAAAGGGGCTGGCGAAACGCGGATTACGTCGGGAGATCTCCAGTCAACGATACATCCTAGGCCAAGCAGATCATTGTAGATTTCCTTGCCGTTGCGAGTAAATCGAATACTTAGCTGAGCGCCACGCTGATGTTTCTCTGGGGGCGTAATGATGCTGATCCATTCATGCTTGCCGATCACCTCCAGCACCACCTGCTCAAGAAACCCCGTAAGATTGTCTCGCTTATGAAAGATTCTCTCCATGCCGGCTTCCATAAACACCTCGAGAGAGGCTCGCATTGCAGCCAGCGGAAGCACTTGGGCATTCGAAAGTTGCCATCCGGCAGTGCCAAATGTTGGACGGAATTTCTGCGCTAATTCAAAGCGTGTGGATTCCTCATTACCCCACCATCCAGCCAAACGGTTCAGGGTGGAAGTTTGGGCATACTGTTCATGCACGAAGACTCCCCCTACTGATCCTGGTCCAGAATTGAGATACTTATACGTGCACCACACTGCAAAGTCTACATCCCAATCGTGCAGCTTGAGTTCGATATTGCCGATAGCATGTGCAAGATCATAACCTGCAAGTGCACCTACCTCATGGGCGGCGCGGGTAATCGTCTCCATGTCAGCACGTGAACCGTTATAGAAATGAACGCCACTGATGATTACCATGGCCAGCGAAGACCCAAGCTCGCGTATGGTATTGAGCACGTCGTCCGTGGATGCGAACTCGCCGCTTGATGGTCCAACCTCTACCATAGCCTCATCAGGGTCGTACCCGCGAAAGCGCAGATGCGTCTCCACTGCATACCGGTCTGACGGAAACTCCTTGCTAACGATCAAAATCTTATGTCGCTCAGGCGTTGGCATGTAGAACGATGCCAGCATGAGATGCAGATTAACGGTAAGCGTGTTCATTGGAACAACTTCATGGGGCTTAGCACCAACGATCTCTGCCAGAGGCTCGGCGAACCATTGATGATAGTCGTACCATGGCCGACGCGAGAGGAAGTGCCCCTCTACACCGTAATCGCGCCAGTCATCAAGCTCTTCCTGTACGTAGATCTCTACGGTTTTGGGCTGCAATCCAAGTGAATTACCGCAGAAGTATAGTGCAGATCCATCGCCGTGCTTCGGGAAATAAAACTTTTCACGAAATGATGCCAGAGCATCGCTGGCATCCATAGCAGCTGCCTGAGCTTTCCAGTGCATTCGTTGTTGTTCTGTACCGTTCGTCATTGTAATACGTCGTTATTGGTTGGTCGTGAGTTACTAATTTGCACTTTCTTTCGCGCACATGGAGTTAGGCATGAGTCTAGCAGTCCACAGACGAAATATCCTGCTACTGACAACGGTGGCTCTCGTTGGATGCAATGCCATACATTTTATGGACAGGAAGCGCACCATGTCTATGTCCTGTAAACGGCCAACGGCCCAGTTTATCACAAATGCTGCAAGCATTTTTGACCAACATGGGTTTACCGTAGTTGAACGCAATGATGCCGAGGGCATCATTATGGCGCAAGATTCACTAACCGAGCTTGAATATCGATATACTGCGTTGGTCCGTACGTGGAGACTGCAGCATACCGGCGATTCGCTTTTCATCGACGTGTATTCGGTTTCCACGCGCCTAGATGGAAGTGATGTAACGCAAACGTGGGATAAGAAGTGGTCTGGCGAGTCTGTCAAAGCGTGGATGCGACCCATTTTGTCGTCACTTGAGACAACATGCGGATCTGCCACGCCCCTTGGCCGTCCGTAAAGACCCAAGGTTTACAGGCTCAGTGCTCCGTCTGGTATCTCCAGCTCCATCATCAACATCGCAGATGCAATGGTCTTTCCTTGAGCATCGAGTTTGAGCGACACGGTTCCGCCACCACCCAGCGTGTTATTGAGCACAAAGTTGACCGCCCACAGATTAGGAAGCTCATAGCGCTCTACCTCACCAAGGCAGAGTCCGACAAAGTACTCCTGAACCCTATCCTTCGTTAGATATTGCTGAAGGATCGGGTACCACTCCTGCTTGAAGGCTATCACCCCACAATTAGCTGCATCACCCTTGTCGCCACTTCGAGCATGGGCTATTTGAGATAGTTTAAGTTTCATGTTGCAAAAATACGAACTCCACGACTGATGCGTCATTCCCGATGAAATGCGGTAAATTTGAGCCGGAGGCATCAATGAATCGAATCATGTTCAAGTCAAAACTCCACAGGGCTCGCATCACGCAGGCTGATCTCTATTATGAGGGTAGCCTCACAATCGATGTCGAGCTTATGGAGCTAGCAGACCTCGTGGCCTATGAAAAGGTCTCGGTTGTTAATATCAACAATGGCGAGCGCTTCGAGACGTACGTTATTCCTGGCAGCGCTGGTAGCCGCGACATTTGCCTCAATGGTGCTGCTGCGCGCAAGGGGCATGTTGGAGACGAGGTTATCATCATTAGCTACACAAACCTACCAGACGAAGAGGCACGCACATGGCAGCCAACCGTTGTGCTTGTAAACGAAGACAATAATCCAGTTTCTGTTGAAAAGAGCGTTGAGGCATACACGAAGATGCCCCGCAATAACTGACCCCACTACATGTCGAAACAACTTGCCGTTGCTATCCTCGCAGCCGGTCAGGGCAAGCGTATGGGCAATCCTAACCTGGCCAAGGTTCTCAATCCCCTACACGAGCGCCCCCTTCTCGGGTACGTTCTCGAGCAGGCAGCAACACTCGATCCAGCTCAGGTTGTAGTAATCGTTGGACACCAACGTGAATCTGTTCGTGATTTCGTTGCCTCATGTATGCCATCAGCGATCTGCGTTGTGCAGGATCAGCAGCTTGGCACCGGACACGCAGTGCAGCAAGCCTCAAGTGTCTTGTCTGATGCAGAATGTAATGTTCTGATCCTCAGTGGTGATGTACCACTACTTACCAGGCAAACTCTTGCTTCATTTGCAGCTCATCATTCGAGTGTAGGTGCAGCAGCCTCGGTTCTTACTGCTCATGTGCCAGACCCCACAGGATACGGACGCATGATTCGGGACGAAGCCGGTAACCTGCAACGAATTGTTGAACACAAGGACGCAAGCGAGCAAGAGCGCAGTATAAACGAGATCAACTCCGGCATTTATATCGTTGATTGTTCTGATCTCTTTTCGGCCCTTGAAGGGCTTTCAAACAATAACGCTCAAGGCGAATACTACCTCACCGATATCATAAGCATCCTGCAGGGTCGTGGTAAATCCGTTTCCGCATGGCTAGCCCCCTCATGGGAAGAACTCCATGGGATCAACACTATCGCCGATCTCGAGCGAGCTTCTGATATTCTTATCGAAAGGGGCTTGGCATGATCAAGGCAATAGACCATGTTGGCATTGCTGTGAGCGACCTCGAAGCAAGCAAGGCTCTATATAGTAGGCTCTTTGGCGTTACAGAATTTCATGAAGAAGTAGTAGAATCTGTTTGTGCTGCTATTGCATCATTCATGATACAGGACGTGCGCATAGAGCTGGTTTCACCCCTTGCAGAAGACACACCACTGGGAAAGTACTTGGCTAAGAATGGAGATGGGATCCACCACGTGGCGTTCCGTTCCTCTGATTTGTCTGGCGACATCCAGGATCTTCAGCACAGGAGCTTTGAGTTTATCAATGAAGAACCCATTCCTGGTGCACACGACATGCTCGTAACGTTTCTTCATCCCAAAACTACCGGTCGCGTTTTGTTCGAGTTATGCGCGCCCAAACCACAACCATGAGCAGATTAACTCTCCTTCGTCACGGCCAGTCGCAATGGAATCTTGAGAACCGCTTTACAGGCTGGGTCGATGTTGATTTAACGGCAGATGGCGAAGCTGAAGCTCGCAGAGCTGGAGCTCTCCTTGCGAATGTTCCGGTGGACGTGTTGTTTACGTCAGTACTCAAGCGTGCAATCAGAACAGCCGATATCGCCTGCACAGAGGCTGGGCTGCACAACCTGCCGACACATCGCGACCAAGCATTGAATGAACGCCACTATGGCGATCTTCAAGGTCTGAATAAGGCAGAAACAGCTCAGAAGTATGGCGATGAACAAGTACACACCTGGCGTCGTTCATACGACGTCCCACCGCCGAATGGCGAGTCACTTAAAGACACTCAAGCACGCGTAGAGCCCTACTATCGTGAGCACATTGTTCCTTTGCTACAGCAAGGTAAAAATGTTCTCATTGTTGCGCATGGCAATTCGCTGCGTTCTGTGATCATGTTTGTCGAGCATCTATCACCTGAAGAGATCTTGAAAACCGAGATCGCCACCGGAGAACCAATTACGTATGAACTCGATGCACAACTGCAAGTTGTCTCCAAATCTGTTCTACACAAATAAGCGTAGTCTGCTTCATCTAACTGCGATTCTGCTGGTTAGCATACATCACGCAGGGGCTCAAGAGAGATCTGGAGTGCTCAATGCCATGGAGACCGAGATGAAGCGTACTATCAATGCGCTTTCAACGGCTACGCCGGCACCATATTTCCTCTCGTATTCCATTACTGAAGTTTCGTCAACGCTTATCTCTGCATCTATGGGTTCACTAGACGCAGATCTTACGTCGAAACGTCGAATCCTAGACGTTGACTTGCGAGTTGGCTCCTACAAGCTAGACAACACACGCAGTATACGTGGAGTAGCATTCGAGATGGGGCGAGGCACACGCGGTGTTGAACTGCCTATCACCGACGATGAAAAAGCAATTCGCAGCGTTATCTGGTCTGCAACAGACAAAGCATACAAATCAGCTGCCGAACGATATGGCAAGGTGATCACGAACCTTCAAGTAAAGGTCAAAGAAGAGGATTCATCTGCAGACTTATCACAAGAGCAAGCTCATCAGTATATCGGCGCTATCGAGCCGCTGACATTCGACACAACACTTTGGAGAGAACGCGCCCGTAAACTCAGTGGAATGTGTGCCGGACGTGAGCATATCCTTACAGGACGCGTAACATTCCAAGCTGAGAATCTTGTAAAATATTTTGTCAATAGCGAGGGGTCACGCATACAGACATCCGAGCCTATCGTAAAGATGTTTGTTATCGTCAAGAGTAAAGCAGACGATGGTATGAGCCTTCCCCTGTATGAAAGTTACTCTGCCTACTCAGCCGGCAGGCTTCCATCAATGCAGGCGTTAGAGGCCGATGTTACTCGCCTCGTAGACCTCTGCGTTCAGCTGCGGACTGCTCCGCTGATGGAGACATATACCGGGCCTGCCATACTTTCCGGACGGAGCTCCGGTGTGTTCTTTCACGAGATATTTGGCCATCGAGTAGAAGGTCACAGGCAAAAGGATGTCAACTCGAGTCAGACGTTTAAGCCCTTCCTGAACAAAAAGATTCTGCCAGACTTCATCAGTGTTATCTTCGATCCAACGAAGAAAGAACTTCAAGGTAAAGACATCGTGGGCGCATTTGCATACGATGACGAGGGGATGCCTGGCAAGCGCGTGATTGCTGTTGACAGTGGAGTCTTCAAAAACTTTCTTACCAACAGAGCTCCTATTGAGCACTTTCCTCACTCCAACGGTCATGGCAGACGCCAAGCAGGACTCAAGACCGTAACACGGCAATCCAATTTGATCGTAGAGGCAAGCCGCCGAGTACCCTACGACTCTCTGCGCGCCCTACTGCGCAGAGAATGCATCAAACAGAACAAGGAATTCGGCCTGCTGTTTGAGGATATTCAAGGGGGCTTCACCTTTACCGGAAGAACCGTACCCAACGCCTTTAATGTGCAGCCACTCGTGGTATACAAGATCTATGCAGACGCACGTCCAGACGAGCTGGTTCGTGGCGTGGATCTGATTGGCACACCACTTACAACTTTTAACAACATCGTGGCAGCTGCAGACGATCTTGGGATTTTCAATGGCGTCTGTGGTGCAGAGTCCGGCGGTGTGCCGGTGAGCGCAAGTTCTCCAAGCTTGCTTGTTTCTACCATAGAAGTTCAGAAGAAGCAAAAGTCTCAGGCAAAGCCTCCACTTTTGTCGGATCCCACGGTTGAAATGAAATGGGGGCAGCCATGATACGATTGATACTTTGCATCGTCTTGGTATCAAGCTCGCTTCGGGCCCAGACGATGAGCGAGCAAGAGGTCTTCAACACACTGCAACTCGAAATGCAACGTTCGATGGACCAGCTGCGCATCGGAGACCTGCCGGCGCCCTACCAGCTAGAATACGTGCTGCAGATTCGAAAGAGTGCAACAATGCATGCTGTGCAAGGTGCTCTCGAGGACCTAGATTCTGGTACACGCGCAACCCTGAGTGTGCGTATGCATATTGGCACACCAAAGTTCGACAACACGAATTTTTTTGACGTAAGCCTCGGATTCTTCGGATCAAGCGACGATGAAGAAGGATACAAGAATAGAGTTATCCCATTTGAGTTGCGCCCCGATGTTCTTCGCAGAGAAGTCTGGCTAGCCACAGACGCTTGCTACAAACAGGCAGTTGAGATCTATTCAAAGAAAGAATCGACACTCAAGAATCGCACACGCAAAGACACAACGTGGGATTATCGCATAGCACAACAATACACGGTGAATGACCTTGGCAATCAGATGTATCGTCCACAGGTTAATGTTCTGATAGCAAAAGCACGGAGCCTTAGCTCAGTATTCCGGGAGTTCCCCAAGATTCAGTCATCACGCGTAGGTATCGAAGTGATACCCAAAGAGACCTACTACCTGAATTCGAGCGGAGCCCGTTCACATAAGATTGAGTGCAGTGCTGGCCTTGAGGTAATAGCAACTACACAGGCATCTGATGGCATGCCGATCGCGCAGACCTTTGCAGCATATGCTCGCATTCCGGACGAGTTTCCACCCGACGATTCGCTGCAACGTGCAGTGCGAGAGGTGGCCGAGACTCTAACACAAATGGTCGACACCGAAACTGCTGAAACCTATTCAGGACCCGTCATTTTTGAAGGCCAGGCAGCTGGAACGCTTTTAGGCCAATACTTTGCACCCAACCTTGTTGCTCAGCGACAGCCGCTGTCTGAAGGCGGATTCTCCACGAATGAGCGCACCATGGCATTCCAAAACAAGATAGGTGCCCGGGTGCTACCCGAGTTTTTGTCTGTGACTGCAGAGCCCCTTACCAAATCCTTCGAGGGAACTGTACTTACCGGACATTATAACGTTGATGACGAAGGCGTTCCTGCACGAAATGTTGACGTGGTCTCCAAGGGCTATCTGAAAACGCTCCTTTCATCGCGCGTGCCAACAAAGCGCATCGACTCTAGCAACGGACACCAGCGCGGAGGTGGAGCGATGTTTAGCGTTGTGTCCGTGCAATGTGCTGATGCGAAGAAGATGAAGTCTCGTGCAGAAATGAATAAACAGCTCCTCAAGCTCGTCAAGGATAGGTCTCTCCCCTATGGCATAATTGTTCGTTTGGCGATGGATCAAAATTTACTCTTCACAGGAGTGTTCCGGCAGACAGGCACAGACTTGCCCGTGTCGCAGGGCGAAGGCAAGCTTGGGTTATTGCGCGCCTACAAGGTATATCCAGATGGACGGGAAGAACTCCTCCGTGGGATGGAGGCTGCTGGAATTGCCCCACCATTGTTTAAGGACATTCTGGCCGTATCGAAACAACGACATGTCCACAACTTTCTAGCACCTAGTGTTGTTCCATCATTTATAAGTGGTGGTGCAGCCTATGTGCAGGCTTCGATAGTAACTCCAGACATTCTCATCGAAGATGTCGAGGTTCGTCCACTTGAGGGCGATATGCCCAAACCTCCAAGTCTACCTCATCCGATCGCAGATGACTAGTACAAGGTGTAGCGTACACCAAGATAGATCATCTGAGGATCCATCGGCCCCCATGTTAACGAGGCATCAAAGTAAGTTCCGAAGGGGCTCTCAGTCCCAAGAATCGGATTGCTTTGGATAAAGTTTGTCGCGTTCTCTATGCCCATATAAACGTCCAGCGTACCAAACCTCTTGGTTATCTGTCCGTTAACGCGCCAGTATCCCGGGAACTCACCTCCAAGGCGATAGCGCTCGAGGTTACCCTGTGTAGTTGGTAATCTTCCTGGTCCATTCCAAGACAATGTGGCATCGGCCTGCCATTCGTTGTTTTCTGATGCATACGAGATTGTGTTGAGAATGCGCAGACGAGACATCATAGGACGTTGCATCATTCCACCATTGTACGGGGCTTGCACGTCTACCCAACGCACCGCTGAGAGCAGGTCTACTGATTCGAATGGAGAAAACATGATTTGTAACATCGCATTTGCTGCGAAGCTTGAACCTTCTAGGTTCGTAAGCCACACTTGTCGCACCGAGCGATCGTAGTCTACAACGAGCTGATTGGTAAAACGCGTATAGTACAACTCAGCATCAATCGTAAGTGGTTTTCCTGCTATTGTTAGTGCTGACGTTGCAGATCCACCTATATTCCAAGCATCTTCCGGACGGAATGTTGAGTCGAAGTACACGTTACGCGAATTGATAAACGACGAAACGTTCTCTGTAATCACAGAGGGCACGCGCCAACCACGTCCAAGCGAGGCCCGAACAACGAGCTCTTGGCTGGCATTCCACTTAACATGGGCCCTGGGAGTCAATCTGGATCCATACATGTTGTGCCAGTCGTTTCTCAGACCGAGCAAGACCGTAAGATTCTTATGTGGCTCTATAGTGGCCTCGGCATAAACCCCCGGCACATGTTCTCTACGATCATACGAGGACCCATACAACGTCAATGATGATTCCTCGAGTGATTCTCGAACATTATCATACAAGTACGAGAACCCTGTAACAATCTTGAACTGGCGTGTGAACGGCAAGGCTGCAATTCCTCGGAGCTGAAAGGTTTCTTGTGCACCGCGAGCTGATCGCAATCCGAATACAGTAGATTGATCATGCACAATCGCTGCTGCAACTAGAGAGAGACCACTAGCTTCTTCAAGATCATCGAAGGGATTGAGCAGACCGAACTTCACAAACGTCTCTAGCCTCTGGATGTCTGTAGTGATATCGTAGGGTTTGGACGAATCGCCATCGTGATGCGGCATATATGAATGAACAACGCTTTGTCCAGACTTGTAACGGTCAAGAAAACCTCGGACAAAAACCTGCCATTCAACTTCATCATCGTTATACCACCATCGATGAACAAGGTTAGCTTGGCGAAATGTTGGTATGTCTGCAAAACCATCACCATTGTTATCCTGTCCCATATCCATCTTCCGTACATGGGCCATCGTCATGGTGGAGAGTTCGTCATTTATCTGTTGAGCACCATAGAGATTTAGCTCGTATCGCTCCATCGTATTAACATAGGCGTTCACATATAGCGGCGGAGACATGCGAGGGTTGTGCATGCAGATGTTGATCTGACCAGTCATCGCCTCAAAACCTGTCGTTAACGAAGAAGCCCCTTTCGAGACACTTATCGACTCCATAAAGTGGCCAGGAATATGGTCAAGTCCAAAGGGCAATTCGAGAGATCTAACTGTTGGCACTGCCTCTATGAGGAACTGCGTATAGAGCCCTCGCAGACCTAGCAACTGGATCTGCTTTGCTCCACTTACTGCGTCTGAAAACGAGACCTCTACAGACGGATTCCTTTCAAATGACTCCGCCAGTGAGCAGCATGCGGCCTTTGTGAGATCCTTCGTAGTGATAATTTCGGTCTTGATCGGTGATTTCGTGATCGTTGGACCAGACTCAGCCTCGACTTGCAGAGTTGTAAGCGTTGTGGGCTGCACTTCAATTGAAAGGATGGTTTTCGCATCCACTTTTATGATCTTGGTCGAAAACCCCAAGGCTCTGCAAACTAACGTATCCTGCTTGCCAGCACGAACGATGACAAAGCTTCCCTTCGAATCAGTGACAACACCAGACGTTGTTCCAATCCACTGAACAAGAGCCCCCTTCAGAGGGATCCCACCGGAACCAATATCGACCACAACACCACGTATAGTATCTCCATCTGGGCTGGCAGCTTGTGCTGGCACCAGCAACAGGAGCATCACCACGAGACACATTGACAAAACGTGGACAAGTTTTAAACTCGGCGACATGTGGCAATAGTACGGAATTCGGCTTCCGATAGTATATTTGCAGCGCATGAAGTTCGTTGTTTCGATAGCGCTACTCGCAGTAGCATTTGTAGTAAGCGCACAAGCTGTGCAGTTTACGCTGCAGTACTTCCAGGCCAAGTCCAATGGCAATGCCATTGTGGTCGAATGGAAGTCAGCAAATGAGTCTGATGTAGCGCAATATGAAATCGAGCGTGCCGGTGCCGATAAACAGTACAGGTACGTAGCAACGATTCAGGCAAAAGGCAGCAACCAGTCCTATTCATACAACGACACAGAAGCGTTTGGCAAAGCTGAGTCTGACAAGAACATCACCGCCAACTATTTCACCTACCGCCTCAAGGTAGTAACACGTGACAAGAATGCCTCATACTCAAACACTATAGGCGTTGCCCACAACGTAAGTGGGATCAAGCGTACATGGGGTATGATCAAGGAAATGTTCCGGTAAAGTATAACGTGACACGGCTGTACAGCAACCGATGTGCGCGGGCGGGTATTCTCCTGGGCGCGCTTTTCTTTTTTCGCACCGTAGCAATCTGTGGCAACGACGAACCCGCAAACCGGTGTGGATTTACTGAACGTGCAGATCGCAACCGCATCCAACGTGGAAAGAGCATTGAGATTTTGGGCTCGCGTCCACCACTGCCTCTACACACCGAATCAAGTGATGGCAAGTTTCGCGTCCACTATGCCGTTGTCGGACCAGATGCCGTAGACACGATGGATCGTGATGCCAACGGCTCACCAGACTACGTTGACGAATGTCTACGCGCACTACAGCGCTCATGGAAGCTGGAGATCGATACCCTTGGATATGCTCCACCACCAGGTGACGATACCACAGGTGGAAGTCGTGCTATAGACGTATACCTTCATGATCTCGGTCGCGAGGGATATTACGGCATCACAAACTTGGACAGGCTACTTGCACTCACCCCATCGGAGAGATACACAACGTGGGTTGAAATCGATAATAACTTTAGTCCAACCGACTCTACGTGGTCCGGAAAACAGTCATACTCAACCTTTGGTGTAGACGCATTGCGAGTGACATGTGCACATGAACTGCACCATGTTATTCAGAATGGCTCCTATGGCTACAATGGACAACAGCGGATGTTCTATGAGCTTTCATCGACTTGGATGGAGATGCGCGCGTATCCAGAGGTCCGAGACTGGGCTGTATGGACATCATTTTTGCTTACACGTCCTGAATTGTGGCCGTTTTCAAAGTCAAACGCACTCAACGGGTATTGCTGGGGCTGGTTTGGGAACGTACTTACTGCGGGACAGGTCGACATCATGAAATCAACCTGGGATCACGTAGGCAAGGGTCGAGAACCGTTTACCGCCCTCAACGCAGCATGCACCTCGGCTTCGACAACATTCAAGGATGTCTTTTGTGGGGCACTTTCAAGTCTTTATCAAACTGGGGCAAGGGGCTCGGGTAATCCCTATCTGCCAAGTGCAGAACTCCTGCCAGAGATCAAGTTCTTCGCCGACATTAGTGCTGAGTCGATAAGTGAGTCGCTCACCGGTACTATGCGTCCATTCGAGGTTGTTGCTGTTCGCAGTGCCATCCCATCACTAACAGGACAGCCTATCAGCGTAGGACAGGTACTTTCGTGGACGTCTGGGCCTGCAATACTGAATCGTCCAGACTCTACGATAAGCTTCGGTGTTACGCTTACCCCGACCCCCCTTCCAAATGATGAGCTCGTTAATGGATCTACCTGGGCTATACGATATGAGCCCAACGATGCTCTGTGTAGGTTCTATTTGGGCACACAGCTCTTGTTTACCGAAGCCCCCTACCCACAACCCTATCGCTCCACTGAGCATGAGTTTCTGTACGTTCCCGTACCAAATTCAACGGCTGGAGATAACGTGCAAATCCAAGTATGTAATACGCTGTTGCAGCCACTAACGCATGGTACTGAGAAGGATGCGTACACTGCTCAGGTGAACATCTATCATAATCGCCTAGTTGCGCAGTTTCCCTTTGACAGCAGCACATTGATTCCTGGAATCTATTTGGTTGTGGTTACACGCGAGAACTCGCAGCCAATAATCTATAAACTTGCCATTGAAAGATGAACACTCTAACTGCTAGATCCATAGGTAAGAGTTTCGGCAGTAGGCACGTCGTGCGCGACCTAAGCTGTGAGCTTTCATCGGGAACAACGACAGCGTTCGTTGGGCCCAACGGCTGTGGCAAGTCTACTGTTGTAAAAATGTTAGCTGGCTTGTTGCGTCCGGATCGCGGAACGATAGAACTGCGATCACAATCATTGATTATTGAACGTTGCGATATCCCCTCGCATGTAGGGTTGGTAGCACCGTATCTCAACATCTACGATGAGTTTACGCCCATGGAGCTGTTAGCCGTGCACTATGGGTTGCATGGTAGCAACTTCGATTCGGCAGCCTCCAGTGAGATCCTCTGTAGGGTTGGACTTCAGGATCGCATGAACTCGCGTGTACGCACATTTTCTAGCGGACTGCGGCAGCGTGTAACCTTAGCTCTTGCGGTCTCTCACGATCCAGAGATACTTGTGCTAGACGAACCATCTATTACTCTCGACGATGACGGCCGTGCCGTTGTAGCACAAGAAATCAAACGCGCAGCGAACAGAGGTGCTATTGTACTTGTAGCTACAAATGATGATCGTGAGCAAGAACTATGCTCCAAGGTTATACGGCTCAGTTAAAAAGGAAAGGGTAGCCACAAACGGCTACCCTTGAACGATCGATCGATGTGTGAGTTGCGCTTACTTAGCCGGAACAACATTACCCTGAAAGACTGGGCTTTGGGAATCTTGAACAAAGCCATATGCACGCAGGTCTACCTCGGCGTGGTCGCTATGTGATGTCTTGAACTTTACACCGCCAGCATAATTACCCTTGGCCATGGGAACAACCTTGGCAATAATCTCGAGTCTTTCCTTTGCATTTAAAGTTACGCGAGATGTCTGATTGATTACCAGGCCACCGTCTGTAGACCAATCGGATAAAACGATTGGAGAGTCTGAATTATTCGTTACCTCGACCTTGGCTGATTGTTCTTGACCAACCTTGAGATCTTGGAAAGAAAAATACATGGATGGTTGGAACATCAGGGCACGCTGAATGTCTGCCTTCAGCCAGATATACTGCGAACGGATTGTGGTGTCTGTGCCGGTTGGCAGCGGCGTATTCGAAGATGACTTATAGGCCTTAAAGGCATCGTTACCTGCAAGGTCTGCCCATGATACCGTAATGTTCTTTGTAATTGAGCCGGCCTGCGATGGGCTGATGTTCAGCTTCACCTTCATAGTACTTACTTCGCCCGGCTTCAGATCGAACTTATCTGGATCTGTTTTTGTGCAACCACAGCCAGGGCGCACATCAGTCAGACGAAGTGCTTTGTCACCGATATTCTTCATCTTGATTTCGGCCTCAAGGTGGCCTTCTTTCGGAGCACTTGTTTTGCCCCAATCGTAGGTTTCGCCGCCAACAATTTCAAGCTTTGGCTGGGCGAACGCTGTTGCTGTGGCTAGAACCGCGACAGCAAGCATAGCAAAAAGTCTTTGTGTCATAAACACGAACTCCTAAAACAATCTTTTGACGTTTGTGTGACGACTGTGCTACAAATATAGTATTCCAAGGTGCCTCATAGCCCCTTGTAGAATGCAAATCCCACGGATAAAACTGTGGAATTCCACTTGTAACGCTGTGAAATGCTCTGGGCGGTGGTTTCGATCCGGATGCTGGGTGCCAGGTAATACCCGTACGTGAGTGGCACGTCGTAGGCAATGGCAAGAGACGGTCGCAGAACAACTGTTGAGATGTCTGAAAGCCCAACTGCCGGCAGCTGGTATTCTTTCGCAGGTGGATCTGTTACAAAGTAAAAGTCATTAGGCCCTAGGATAACCTCCCGATGAATTGCACCGCTACCAAGCCTTACATGTGCACCGAGATTCGCGGCAATTGTAAGTGGTGACGAGAATAGACGAGTCTTTGCTCCAATACCAAGGGCTAGCCATTCGGCTTGCGAATCAAAAACATACTGCGTTGTCACAGGTGGCAAACCATTTCTTGGCAGCACCGACGGTGTTGCTTCGAACCTTGTGGATTCGCTGCGAATACCCACAGAGAACGTAACTGCGGATGTTGGCAGTACCCAATACTCAGCCGTTACGCCTATCGACAAGGGAGTGCTGCGTCCAGCATCGTACGTACAGCAAGGGATTCCGTACAACTCATCGAGGTACTGCAAGTGGGCATCATGACGCGCTATACCAACAGATGCATCAAGCCCTACAAAGATCCTAGGAGCAGAATATGGCTGCCTCATAGATGGATTCCATGGTATCTGCTGCGCTACTGCTGCGGCAGATGTCAGAACCATGAACAAATAACAGGCAGAACGGCTCATTGCGACACCAACAGTGATAATCGCTCAGTAAAGCCATCGCACTGCACAAAGACCGAGTACTGGCCAGAGGCCAATCGGCTTGTATCGATAGATGTTAGCGACATGCCAGTGGAGGCAGGCACTACTATCTGCTGACACTCTCTACCAAACGCATCAACAATCATCACAACGGCCTGTGCAGAAGCATCATGTTGCAGCATCAGTGTTACATGATCTGAGGCCGGACTGGGGAACATCGCACCCTTGAGACCAGGCTTCACACCGCGAGTTTTATACGCAAGCCCGCAAACTGAATCGAGGGAGAATCTCCCATGTTCACGTAGAACTGGAAACACGCTTCTACAAACCTTCGTACCTACCGCGGCATCAGAGGCAAGCGACAACAACGTCCATGCGCTGTCGCCAAGAAAAACAGAAAAATCTAATTCAATCAGTGTGTCACTCGGGAAGAGTCCTGCGTCGCGCTCAATCGTGAATGTTACCCCACGCGCATGCTCGGTTTTGCCGACCAAGGCACCTTTCGAGGCAGTCCGATCTTGACGCACATCAATACATTGAAGGAGAGTAGGGTTATAGTCGACGCTGAACGAAACGAACTCAACGGCACGCAGATCCTCAGCGTCAACACGAACCGGGAAACGCAGAGTCGAGCCAGGTCTCGCACGCAGCGAGTCGTCGATACGTAGAGCCACATTGCTAGGCGCAACCGACCTACCACGGTATGGCACATCCAGCCTACCCTGTGGTGTATTCAGCCACAACGTCAACGTACCAACTTCATTGCCAATGCGCTGCGGCAAGAACTGGCAATCAATCACGATGGCGCTGTTGGGTGGAATGATACTTCCTGGAGGCAGCAGAACCTGAACCGAACCACCAATAGGATTGATGCGTATCGAATCGATGACACATGGATTCATAGAGTAATTGCGCACGGTTAGCGCATAGGGCTTCGTACCCTCGCAATCAACCGGTTTTACGATGCTCCCGAATTCGATTGTATCAACAATTGAGCGCAATGCTGGACGGTTTCGTGCCACAACAATGAACTCTCGTGTTACAGCTGAAGGGGGCACGCACGATATCGGCCTACGACCGAGATTTGTATGAACACGCAGTGTAGCAACAGCCATGCTTGATACGTTCTTTGGAATGAACGTAAACGAGACAGAGTCAACGGCATTCGCTCGCAAAGCCTTGGGTAAACCTCGATTGAGAATAAAACTCCCCTCAGAAGCGTGTTTGGCCTGTATCGACAACGAATCTACGCCGACAGCAATACTTCCAAAGTTCTGTACAGAGAGTGAAACACGCACCGAGTCAAACTCTTCAGGCAGATATCCGATATCAATGGTATCACCACGGAGTGAGCAAGGAGTGCCAGATGCATCTGTTACGCGGGTCTGAATTGGATCAAGACTGTGTTGCACCCCTATGCCCTGCAGGCGGACCGTAACACTTGTATCGGAGAGGTCGTTTGGATTCTCATATTTCAAAGAGAAATCAGCAACGTCAGGACCGACATCAACGGGCTTATAGGAGCATCCCCACGAAACGTTACTAATCCCATTAAAGGTTACAGAAGGATACGTTGCAACCACGATTTCTTCTTTACCAAGAAATGGCGTTATCGACGTAAGTTTTTGCTGCCGAATCGAGACCGATTCCTTGGAAACGGCAAAGAATTTGAACCCCGATGCTACCGAGCACGTTGGAGTTATCAATACGGAGTCGAAATTGACAACGGTTGCATCTGTACCAAGCAATTTTGCTGTCTTTACTCCGATTAGCAAGAACTCAAACCGTGAGATCAGCGCTTGCGACCCTTCCTCTTCAACCCTCACGACAAGCTTAGCACGTGCTACAGTATCGTTAGGGAACTCAGAATAGCTAGCAAGGTGCAAGATCCTAAAGTCGCGAGTTGCGCCGTTCTCGAGTATTTCTGCACCACCAAGACCACCAAACTCCTTAGAACCATTTGCATGGGCTCCGCCTATATCCTCAAACGAGGGCGTAATACGGATTCGTGCGCCGTACCCATTAACCACGATAATAGTGCGGGAGACTGGCTCTGGTGGTTGCGGCCGGGTAGCACCGAACGAGACGATGTTGTCTTTTTTATTGTCTGGATTGGAATAGACGTCAACCGTTTGCGCTACACTTGTGTGTGTCCACGCGAGGATTGCTAACAGTGATGATACGGCTAGTCGCAGCGACATAGCATACGCCCTATCCCAACACTTTCCACCAAGTTGGCCACCACGTTGCGAAAAGTGCAAGCATCTGTGATGTAAACAGACCAAGAACAATGCTGGCTGCTGTTGTGATTGCTAAAGTAATTCCAGCGATTCCCGATTGCACAGGTTGGTGGTGTCCTTCGGATTCTGAGAAGTACATCTTCACCACGAGACCCAGGTAGAAGTAAGCGCTGATGAGCGAGGAGAGCACCGCAACGAGCGTAAGCCAGAGATGGGATTCGATGACCGAGACAAATAGAAGGTACTTACCAAAGAATCCTGCCATTGGGGGTATACCCGCCAGCGAGAACATGAACACAGACATGATGAAAGCGAGCACAGGCTCTCTCTTTGCCAGACCAGCGTAGTCACTGATCTGCAAGTTGTCCTCGTTACCACGTTCAAGCAGACCAACTACGACAAAGGCCCCCAGCTGCATAAACACATATGAAGTAACATAGAATACGATTGCACTATGTCCATTATCGCTGTTTGCAACAATCCCCATCACGAGGTATCCGGCATGAGCAACAGACGAATACGCGAGCATACGCTTCACATTCGTCTGCGCCACGGCTGTGATGTTGCCAACCAACATTGTAATCGCCGCCATCATGGCTAAGATGTCTTGAAGCTGTGGGGTAAGCTTAGCCCCTTGGGGCATGATCGACATGAAGATGCTCACGAATGCGCTAAACGCAGCGGCCTTGCCGGCCGTACTCATAAATGCCGTAACAACTGATGGGGCACCTTCATATACATCTGGAGCCCACTGGTGGAACGGGAAGGCTGCAACTTTAAAGCCCAAGGCAACTGCCATCATAACACAGCCTATAGCGAGCAGCTTCGGATAGGCCACATTACCACTTGCAATGGCTGCATGGATCTCGCCATATCCAAGCGAACCAGTTGCACCGTAAATAAGCGACATGCCGTACACAAGGAATCCCGAAGCAAATGCTCCAAGCAGGAAGTACTTCAATGCGCCTTCGATGCTGCGGATATTGGTGCGCAAGAACCCCGTCATAACATAAAACGAAATCGACATCAGCTCGACGCCAACAAACAGCGAGATAAGGTTGGCCGAATGCGCGATCAACATCATTCCTGCAACAGCAGAAACAAGCAACGTGTAGAATTCGTCCAGCTCTATACCCTCTCGTTGCAGATATGGTCGGGCCGCAAGCATCGACATGATACCTGCTCCACAAAAGAGCACATCAAAATAATTTGCGTAGCCCCCTACCGTAACCATGCCAGAGAAGGCTGTTGCCTTATAGCCCGCATGCATCATGGCGAGCACTGCCGTAAGAGCGAGCGTAAAAATGTAGTAGCCAAACACAAGACGCGTGTTATCGCGAACAAAGGCCTGAATTGCGACACCGACAGCACCAAGTGCCAGCCAAATAACTACAAGCGGGAGTGATCCGAGAATTTCCATATTCATTCAGAATACCTTGGTGCCAAGAATCAGGGTTGGATAACTTTTACGATAGCAGCAGCTTTTACGATTGCAGCAACGCTCTGCTCAGAGAGCATCATCAACGGACGCGGCTGAACACCGAGCCATACGGCCAATAGTGCAAGCGGCACGAGTTGCCAATACTCCTTTACGTTCAAATCACGCAGATGATGGTTCTCTGGGTTGTCGTTGGTTCCAAACATCACACGCTGGAACATCCAGAGTAAATAGACGGCCGCGAAGATCACGCCACTTGCGCTCACGATGGTGAACCATGGCGTGCCAAGTGTTGTGCTCTTGAAAGCACCGAGCAGTGTTAAGAATTCACCAACAAAACCATTGAGTCCGGGAAGTCCTACAGAGGCAAACATTGCCACGGCAAACATCACGGCAAAACGCGGCATAACTTTTGTAACACCACCGTAGTCACTGATCTCGCGGGTGTGGCGTCGCTCGTAGAGCACGCCAACACAAAGGAACAACATCGGTGTTGAGATACCGTGATTGATCATTTGAAGCACTGCACCCTGAACGCCTTCATTGTTCATTGAAAAAATGCCCAGTACAACAAATCCAAGGTGGCTAACCGATGAGTATGCGACCAGCTTTTTGATGTCGGTTTGTACCATGGCAACCAATGCCCCGTAGACAATGCCAACGACGGCCAAAGCGCTAATCAGAGTTGCAAAGCGTTCTGATGCCTGCGGAAACAGTCCGAGATTAAATCGAATCAAACCGTATGTACCAAGCTTAAGGAGCACTCCAGCCAGAATTACAGATCCTGCGGTTGGTGCTTGCACGTGTGCATCTGGAAGCCATGTGTGCAATGGAAAGAGTGGCACTTTTATCAGGAAGGAGATCGCGAAGGCCCAGAAGAGCCATTGCTGCACATCCATCCCTATCGTTGGGCCAATCTTCTGCAGTTCGATAAGATCAGCCGTAAACCCAACCCCTGCCCACTTTGCCTGCAGTCCCAGCCAAATAATGGCAAGCAGCATAAGCAACGAGCCAACGAGTGTGTACAGGAAGAACTTTACCGCTGCATAGATTCTGTCCTTGCCACCCCAAATACCAATGATGAAATACATCGGTATCAGAATCAGCTCCCAAAAGATGTAGAACAGGAATGTGTCCCATGAAACAAATACGCCAGTCATGCCAAACTGGAGAAGCAGCATCAGGGCATAGTAGGCTTTGACGTTTTTCGTGATAGGATCAAACGAAGCTAGCAGAGCGATCGGCATGATCAGCGCCGTGAGCAGCACTAAGGGTAATGAGATGCCATCTACGCCAATACGGAATCCAGCATCTAGAGTAGGTATCCATGCCTGATCGATAACATACTGCATGGAAACATTGCTGCTGTCAAACTGCGGTAGCAAAAACAGCGACGCTACAAACGCGAAAATCGAGAACCCAAGTGCAGTGCGCTTGGCAGCTACAGCCTGATCACGGTGAATGAACATGACGGCAATCGCACCGGCAAGAGGTACGAACAAGGTTGCAAGTAGTGCAGACACGCCCATATTCCAATCGATCCGTTTGTGGTGTCACTTATCGGCAAAAATACCCCGCAATATAGCAATTGCAGAGGCTCGGAAGGGGCTCTTGGGGTAGTTTTGCGTCATGCCTACTCCAAGACCTTCATATATCATTGCCGGGCTTGGCAATCCTGGGGAAGAATACGCCGCAACACGACACAACATCGGCTTCATGGTTGTTGATGCATTTGCCCAAAAGCATGGGCTTTCCTGGACTCGGCACGGGGATCTCTACGAGCATACACAGGCTCGTGTCCGCGGAAGGGTAATCGATCTCATCAAGCCCCTTACATACATGAATCTCTCCGGTAAGGCCATACGCAAGCATATGCATGCGTGCGGACTGCAGGCTACGCACGTTGTGGTGGTCACAGATGAGTACAACTTCCCTACTGGTAGGATTCATCTGAAAGCAGGGGGCTCTGCAGGTGGACATAACGGCATCGGTTCAGTCATCGAAGAGCTCGCCACACAGAACTTTTGGCGACTACGATGTGGGATCGACAGAAAATTTGGTCCAAGCGAATTGGTCGATTACGTCTTGTCAGACTTCCCACACGATGAAGCAGCGCTGGTGCAGAACATGATCGCAAAGGCTTGCGACGTGCTTGCTGATATCGCAAGCGGAGGGCCCAGCTCGGCAATGCAGCGAGCCAACAGCTCGCTATCACAAACTAGTCCTTGAATGGTATCGCTCTGATGTAACCGTCGCGCTGTACGAATTGCTGTATCATTTCAGCACGGCGCATCGCGGGAAGTAGCTGGTCAAGGTGCGTCTTCAATACCTGCAGGCGTTTATTCTCGGATTGCAACGACATAAGCTCCTGCTTCTGTTCGTTAGAAAATCCACATTTCGGCGCCATCTCATACGATGGTGTTTCGTCAAAATCATCAAGTGTGAACGTTGGTGCTTGTGTGCCAAAGACCATCGTTACGATCAGATTATAGGATTTCAGTACCGATTCAAGAAGATCCTGATCAATCCCATCGGTGTTATCGAGGTAGTGCGCAATAGAAGCCACAGCAAAGGGCGTGTCTGCTTCCTCAAGTTCGATAAGGGAGTATCGAAACATTCCTTCAACAATGATATCCATTCTGCCATCGTCGTAGGTAGTTGTAACCTCTACAATCTTGGCGGCACATCCCACTGGATGCATGTGCCCCTCATCGATGTAATTGATACCAAACTCAACACCCCGTTCAAGACACTCATTGATGAGTGCCTTGAAACGGGGCTCGAAAATATGCAGTGCAATTCTCGTCTGCGGGAACAAGACAAGATTGAGTGGAAATATTCCTAAGGTCACTCGCTATACTTTGTAAAGCGTTCGTTGATCCGACCCCAGTGCAGATTGCTCAGAAAGGCATCGATATACTTAACACGACCAGGTCCGTCCTTATGATAATATGCATGCTCGAACACATCGCATGAAATCAATGGAATTCCGCCCCAGATTGCACCATAGTGGTGCTCATCGACAAGAACATTCAGTAGACGGCCAGAATACAGTGTATCTAAACAAAGCACTCCCCAGCCAGAGAGCTTTGCTGCCGTTGCAGTTGCCTTAAAGTCTGCCTTCCATGCATCGAACGAACCAAACTCCTTTTCGATAGCTGCAAGAACTTGTGGGCCCTTCGATGGATCGCCGTCGCCGCCCATTACATCCCAATAGACGTCGTGCAGAACAGTCCCACCATGGTTCCATGTAAACCTGCGCTTGAGCTCTCCGAAATCGCTCCAATTTCCATTAGCTGCAGCACGATCAGCACCCGGCAGCGCGGCCTCGATCTTATTCAGGAAGGTAACGTAGCCTTTGTGATGGGTATTGTAGTGCCAGTCTGTTGTCTCAGGTGAGATTACATCTTTCAGTACGTCTTTCGCCTCTTCATCAGAGTACGGACGTGCATTAAACTTCCATTCGTACGACATATCATTTTCCTTTAACGTAATTGTTCAAGAATCAAACGCCAAAACTGCTGCCACAACCACACGTCTTGGTGGCATTTGGATTATTAAACGTAAAGCCCTTACCCATGAGTCCATCGCTAAAATCTAGCGTCATTCCCATGAGATAGAACATACTCTTCGAGTCGATGAAGATTCGCACACCTTCTGCATCAAGCACAAGGTCTGTATCTCGCGAAGCCCCATCGAAGCCAAGAGTATAGGACATGCCAGAGCAGCCTCCGCCCTTAACGCCTAGGCGCAGGCCAAAGTCGTCTGCGATGTTGTTCGACTCTTTGATCTTCTTGACTTCGCTCAGAGCCTTCGTTGTAATGATGATGTTGTCGTTCTCGTCCGTACCTGTTACGCTAGTAGGAATTGATACAACATCTTGGCCTATCATTGCTACACTCATGATACCTCCAATTGTACAAATGTTCGTAGTGATGCGAGCTCGGCAACGGTCATCGATGCAAACGTTGCCTGTATGCGTTCCTGAAGAATAGTAAGGGGCTCTCGAATCGTGCACGTCGAGTGAGCAGAACAGTCATGATGGTCGCTATTCTGGCACTCGATGATCGACGCTGGTGAACCTTCGATAGTTTGTATGATCTGCGCAATCGTAATCCGTTCTGGTGCCCTATCCAGCATATATCCGCCATTGACGCCAGCATAGGATCGCGTTACACCATCTCGAGAGAGTTGCTGAAGCACCTTGGCAACAAGCGACTGCGATATACTATACCGCTCAGCAATCTCTGATGCAGAGATTTTCTGCTCTGGTCGTATTGCCATTTCTTGCACAGCAAGAAGTGCATACTCTACTCGTTTCGATAGCTTCAGCATTACCTACTACACACGCTATTGATCGTAATCTGCGAAGCATCCATCTGATGTGGGATGCGCCTGGCAGGTGAGAATATATCCATCTGCGATCTCGTCGTCCGATAAGGCCTCGCGCTCATCCATCACTGCTGTCCCTGAAACAAGCTTAGCCCTGCACGTACAACATGCGCCTATCTGGCATGCATACGGTGGGTCAAGGTTGGCGCGCTGAGCAGCCGAAAGGAATGTCTCGTCTGGTTGAACGTCGAACTCATGATCCTCTCCATAGAGACGGATCTTTACACGACGCATAACAAGTTCTTGTGAAGATTCTGACATTGTATTCGCAGATTCAGTTGTTGACGAAAGTGAAAAATATTCCTGGTGAATTCTTTGTTGTGGCAGACCATGTTCGACTAGGCAGGCCCGAGCGATGGTCATCAGCCCCTCCGGACCACACAAAAATGCCTCAACCTTATCAATTACAGGCACATGGGTAGTCAAAACACGCGCAATGTCGTTGTGGTTCAGCCTTCCAGCCAGATGTGCAGAAGCCGTATCGCCTGATTCGAGAGCATGTATAACGTTCAATCGTCCACGATGTTCCTGTTCGAGCGCAGATAAAAGCTCACCGAACATCACCGAACTGGACTGCACATTTGCATACAGTAACGCTACAGCCGAGTTATGCTCAACCTGCAATACAGATTTGATAATTGATAGTATCGGAGTAATGCCGCTGCCACCCGCTACACAAAAAATGTGCCGGCACTTTGATGGGTCTAATTCAATCGTAAAATTGCCCATCGGGGCCATAACCTCGAGTGATGCACCCACTCTAACATTTTCGTTAAGCCACGTAGAGACAGTACCATCGGAGATCTTTTTTACTGCAATAGTTAGGGGCTCGTCCACGTATGGACTCGAACAAAGCGAATATGCCCGACGCTCCTGAAGCCCACCGATATCAGTCTTTAGTGTGATATACTGTCCATGCTTATATCGGAATACGTCTCGAAGTTTATCAGGAACATCAAAGGAGATCGCCACAGCATCCTGTGTCTCGTTCCAAACACGTTGTATAGGTAATGAGTAAAACACCAGCTAAGCGTCCTAAAAAAGTCCAATTGAAAATAGTGCCGCCTCCGACATCATCGTCTTGTCCCACGGTGGGTCGAATGTAATCTCCAGGCTTGCACTGCTCACGCCTTCTACTTCACGAACCACCCTCTCTACCTCTGCTGGTAGCGACTGAGCAGACGGACAATTGGGCGTTGTTAACGTCATCACAACATGAATCTGCGTTCCATCAATAATCCTTACTTCATAAATCAATCCGAGTTCGTAGATGTCTACGGGGATTTCTGGGTCGTACACTGTACGAATGGCACCGATCACCCTGTCTCGAAGTGATTCCTCTAGCTGAGGTTCTTGGTGTTGCTGGTCTTGGCTCATGGTTTCAATAATGAGTAAGCGAGTGCATAGAGACGAATCTGCTTGATCATGCTTGCAAGACCGTTTGCCCGATTAGGCGAAAGATGTTGCTCTAGCGACAATTCCTTTGCAATGTCATCATTGCTTGCAACGATCTCGGCTGGCGTGCGACCTGAGTATACGTTCATGAGAAGGGCTACAAGCCCCTTAACAATCAAGGCATCTGAGTCAGCATCGAAATGGAGCACACCGGCCTCGTTTCTCGGATGCAACCAGACTTGCGATTGACATCCCTTAACTTTGAACTGGTCGCTGCGAAACTCTTCTGGGTAGAGTGGCAACCCCTTACCCATGGCTATGATCTCGGTATACCGGTCCTCCCAGTCGGGAAGCCCAGCGAGTTTTGCCGCGAGTTGCTCTATGGTTTCAATAATTGTCACGTTTTCTATCCTAGCATCCTACATGAACGTGAAAATGCATCGAGGAATCGGTGTGCATCATCGATCGAGTTATACGCTGCAACAGATGCGCGCAAGGTACCTTGAAGACCTAATCGACGCATCAGAGGCATTGCGCAATGATGACCAGTGCGCACGGCTACCCCCTGCTCATCCATGAGCGTACCAAGATCATTGGCATGGATACCATCAACCACGATGGAGATGATTCCGTTACGCGCATAATCGCCACCGATAACACGAACACGATCATGTTGCAAGAGTCCATCGATCATGGCTTCTGTAACAGAAGTTTCTTGATCAGCTACCGTCTTACGATCGATGCTTGAAAGCCAGTTAATAGCCGCTCCGAGTCCTATGGCACCTTCAATGTTGGGCGTTCCAGCTTCAAAACGCAATGGAGGTTCTGCGTAGGTGGTCTTCTCGAAGGTTACGTTGTCGATCATTGCGCCACCGGCCTGATAGGGCTCGAGAACGGTTAACCATTCTGGCCTGCCATAGAGAACACCAATTCCAAACGGACCATAAACCTTGTGTCCACCAAAGACATACGCATCACAGCCAATGTTATCCACGCTCACCTGATTGTGTACCACGAATTGGCACCCATCAACAATTGAATGTGCGCCATGCTCTCTTGCCCAAGTACAGATTGTTTCAACATCATTGATCGTACCCAGTACATTCGACATATGCGCAATTGAAACAACGGCACAGTTATGAGCGATAAGTTCTTGTGCATGCTGCATGTCGAGCGACCCATCGTCACAAATGCGTATCACCTTCAAGAGCGCACCAGTACGTTCACAAAGAACCTGCCACGGAACGATATTGGCATGATGCTCCATTTCTGATATCACTATGCTCTTGCCACGAAGGGATGCACCATAGGTACGTTCAATCGAGGTAGCCAACAAGTTGAGTGCTTCAGTTGCCCCATGAGTGAAGACAACAGACTCAGGTGCGGCGTTCAGAAATCTGCCAATAGTACCCCGCGCTGATTCATATAACGCTGTAGCCTCTGCTCCGAGTGCATGACCGCCTCGGTGAGCATTTGCATTCGACGTTACATAGAAGTCTGCTATCGCATCAAGTACGGCCTTCGGCTTTTGTGTCGTGGCCGCATTGTCGAGGTATACAAGGGGCTTATCACCATGCACATGGCGCTGCAAAATTGGGAACTGCGATCGTAGATCATAGATCATAGGCCAGCTGCTCCCAGTTTGTCTGCAAGGCGCTGCAAAAGATGGTTCTTGAGCTCTCCATGTGGAAGCTTTTCAAGGACCTCTGCTGCGAATGCATTGGTTAACATAGCCACCGCCTTTGAACGTTCAAGACCACGAGCCTGCAAGTAAAACACAGCATCTTCATTGAGCTGTCCGGTAGTTGCACCATGCGAGCACTTTACATCGTCCGCCCAAATTTCGAGCTGCGGCTTTGCATTAACCTGTGCCTTACCGCTCAATAGCAGCGAGTGACTGGACTGATATGCTGTTGTCTTCTGCGCCTGAGGCCGCACAAATATTTTGCCATTGAACACCCCAGCAGAAGCGCCGTTGTATACTCCCTTGTAGAGCTCTTCGCTATGACAGTGCGGCACCATGTGGTCAACAACCGTATGGTTGTCTACATACTGCACGCCATCGAGTATACTAGTTCCATACAGGAACCCCTGACTAAGCTCACCAGCGAGTTTGATCTGAGCATCGTTGCGGACAAAACCAGCGTTCAGATTGATACTATGAGAAGCAAACGTTCCAGAACGTTCGACACGTGCCGTGAGTTGTCCGATGTGATGCAACGCTGATGCGTCGTCGATGATCTTCACGTACGACATGCGCGCCCCCTCATGAACAACTGCACTGCAAACCCCAAGACTTAGTAAGTCTGCCCCACCGAGCGTGTGATGAGTCTCGATCACATCTACTTGTGCATTGCGTCCAGCACTAACGAAGACTCTCGTTGTTAACAGAATGCCGTCATCATCTGTTTCGCCACAGACCATCACGTGAATAGTATGTGGGCACTGCACATTATCGGCAACCCTTACCAGCACACCTTCTGATGAGAGTGCCATTGCAGCAACTGCAAATGGGTTGTCGTGCAAATCGCTTTCGTTAACGTCTTCAACAGATGCAGACGAAAGCGGCATAATCTCTACGCCGTCTGGAATCGTACTTCCTGTTAGATGTATGATGCCATTGCGCAGAACAATGCCAATTGCATTCTGCAGCCCTGGAACCGGATGGACGTGATCTGTGATGGTGCCGTCTGACCATACATTCTGTACGTGCCGCCATGTCTTGGCGGCAATTGGCATCACATTTGTGTATTTCCATTCTTCATGACGCGTTGTAGGAATTCCGCGTTCATTGAACCCGTCCATTGCCGCTTTGCGTGCACTGTGAAATGGCTCAGCAGAAGTTCCATACATGGCTGTTGCGAGTGCGTCGAAAGCGTCCTGGATGTTTGTTGCCAAAGGCAGCGTGGACATCAAGCCTCCACCGCAGTTTCGTTTTTGATCCAGTCATATCCGCGCTTTTCGAGCTCAAGTGCTAGCGACTTGTCGCCCGAACGTACAATCCTTCCATTCCACAGTACGTGTACTACGTCCGGCACGATGTAATCGAGTAGACGCTGATAGTGTGTGATAACTACCGTGGCATTGTTTGGCGTGCGAAGTGCATTTACACCACCTGCAACGATGCGAAGTGCATCGATGTCTAGTCCAGAATCGGTCTCATCAAGCACAGCGAGCGTTGGTTCCAGCATTGCCATTTGAAAGATTTCATTGCGCTTTTTCTCGCCCCCTGAAAAACCCTCGTTAAGGGAGCGCTGCAGAAACGACGGATCCATTTCTACCAGTTTCATCTTTTCTTTCATCAACGCAAGAAATGCGCCGGGGTCAAGGGGCTCATCACCGCGATACGCACGATGCTCGTTCACCGCTGTCTTGAGAAAGTTTGCAGTCGATACGCCGGGGATTTCAACTGGGTATTGAAATGCCAAGAACAAGCCCTCATGTGAGCGATCCTCTGGTGAAAGCTCCATGAGATCCTTACCGTTCAGCAGAATGGAGCCTTCAGTTACCGTGTAGTCTTCCTTGCCTGCGAGAACCGAGGCCAGGGTTGATTTGCCGGAACCGTTTGGGCCCATGATTGCATGAACTTCTCCGGCATGTACCACAAGATCTACCCCTTTGAGGATCTCACGGTCTTCAATTGATGCATGAAGATTTTTGATTTCTAACAATGAACTCATCCGACGCTTCCTTCTAATGAGATGGCAAGTAGTTTCTGTGCCTCCACGGCAAACTCCATGGGCAGTTGATTGAGCACCTCGCGTGCATAGCCGTTAACGATAAGTGCCACAGCTGCTTCCGTATCTATTCCACGCTGGTTGCAATAGAATAGCATGTCTTCGCCGATCTTCGACGTCGTTGCCTCGTGCTCTACTGTAGCAGTCTCGTTGGCAACTTCCAAGTACGGAAAGGTATGCGCTCCGCATGCATCACCAATGAGTAGTGAGTCGCATTGAGAGTAATTACGAGCGCCTTGCGCTACTTTGAGAATCTTCACCAAGCCACGATACGAGTTCTGCGATACTCCAGCAGAGATACCCTTTGACACGATGCGGCTGCGGGTATTCTTACCGATGTGAATCATCTTTGTACCGGTATCAGCCTGCTGATGATTATTCGTAACCGCTACCGAATAGAATTCGCCCATTGAGTTGTCGCCCTTGAGCACAACACTTGGATATTTCCACGTAATTGCAGAACCCGTCTCTACTTGCGTCCATGAAATTTTGCTGTTGCGTCCCTCGCACACACCACGCTTGGTAACGAAGTTGTAAATACCGCCCTTGCCGTTGGCGTCTCCAGGGAACCAATTCTGAACAGTTGAGTATTTGATTTCTGCGTCTCTATGGGCCACGAGCTCTACAACTGCTGCATGCAACTGATTTTCATCGCGTTGCGGTGCAGTACAGCCCTCAAGGTAGCTAACATAACTACCCTCATCAGCGATAATCAGCGTACGTTCGAACTGTCCTGTGTTTCGTGCATTAATACGGAAGTACGTGCTTAGCTCAATCGGACAACGAACACCCTTCGGTATGTATACAAACGAGCCATCACTGAAAACTGCGGAATTGAGTGCCGCATAGAAATTATCGTTCGTTGGCACCACCGAGCCGATGTACTGACGAACAAGCTCGGGATGATTGGCTACGGCCTCGCTGATCGGACAAAAGATGATCCCCAGCTCGGCTAGCTTATCTTGAAATGTTGTCTTCACGCTAACGCTGTCGAGCACAACATCAACGGCTACGCCTGCTAAGACTTTCTGTTCCTCGAGCGGGATGCCCAACTTTTCGAATGTTGCCAGGAGCTCCGGATCAACTTCGTCTAGTGATGCAGGACCTTCCTTCTTCTTTGGTGCTGCCCAGTAGATGATATCCTGAAAATCTACCCGTGGGTACTTCACATTCGGCCAGGTAGGCTCGACCATGCGCTTCCACTGCTCGAAGGCCTTTAAACGCCACTCCAGCAGCCATTCAGGCTCGTTTTTCTTAGCAGAAATAAAACGGATAACCGACTCGTCGAGCCCCTTCGGAAGTAACTCCTGCTCGATATCGGTGGTAAACCCGTACTTGTAGTCACTCTGGACTACTTCATCCAGGATGTTTTGTTCTTGTGCCATAGCGTGCAAATATACGACTATTTTAGTCCGATATTAGAAACGCATGCAAGGGGCTAGAGGTTCCCGTCGGCTGATGAATCTAGAACGAAACAGGCACTACTCAACGATAACGCTACGGCGCACCGTGGTTGCGCCATACTGTATCTCAAGCATGTAACTACCGACAGAGCAGTTACGTACAGGCAGCACTACTGTGTGGTCTCCGGTAGAGAGCATACCAAGATTTTGCTGAAAAACCTCTGCTCCCCGCATATCTATGAGTCTGGCGATTACAACCTGATTGCGCACAAGACCAAGATAGATACGTACGTTTTCGACAGCTGGCTGAGGTCCGAGTACGCGTACAATGGTTCCGTCATGCTGAACATCCTCATGAACCGATGTGCCATCTCGCACAACAACTGTTGATGCTGTGCTCTTCACCTTGCCGCATCCGCCGGTAACCTCGCATGTGTATTGCCCTTCATCATTCTTGGCAGACGAGGCAACGCTGAACTGAGATGTGGATGCACCATTTACGGGGCTGTCGTTTTTGAACCATTGATAAGCTAGGTAGCTACCACCAGCAACTACAGACAAGCTAAATGGCATACCAACATCAACAGTAACGTTCGTTTGTGGCTGGGTGGTTATCACCGTTGGCGTTGCAGAGGCAATCGTCACTGTTTGGGACGTAACATTAGGTGTACACATTCCAGATACTACGCATTCGTATTTGCCAAGGCCGTTGGCATCGAGCGAGGCAATCCTGTAGACCGAGTCTGTAGCGCCAGCAATGTTGACTCCTTGTTTACGCCACTGGAACTTGAGTCCAGCCCCTGCCGCCGAGACAGCTATTGATACTGGCTGACCCAAACAAGCTGACGCATTTTTTGGCTGCGTAAGTATAGACGGTGGATTTGAGATCATGAATGGAGTGGTTAGCTCGCTAACATGACCATAGATCGTTGACAATCGGACCACGTACGTGCCATTCGGCAGTGCGGGTACTTTCCACGAGTAGCTGCGGCCACCAACACTCTTAACGGCTTCCTTCCAGAGGCCAGATCCTGCTTGACTATACTCAATCTTGAACTTTGTCGTATCAGGCATACCAAGAGCTGCCCAAGAGATCGAGCGTGAGGCCCCAACGCAAACAGTCTCACCACCAGTTGGAGATGATAGCTCAAGCGTTCCAAAAGCGAGCTTCCCAACGAATCCAGTTTGTCCAGATGACGTTTTTTGAAAACTACTATCGTGCACGGCTAGGTCATCTGATGTTGAGTTCATGATATAGTATGGATTGCCAAGGCGGTCGGCAATGGCTGCGACGATCGTATCTCTCTTGTTACCAACAATCAATGTTGAATGTGTCACAGATCCCAAACTGATGACTGAGAGGAATCCATCAGTTGCTCCTTCGCGTACGTTGGCAGCCCCCTGACCTTCAAATGGAAAGTCCTGTGATTCTGTAGTTCCATAGAGCAACAAACTTGAGGTATTGGGAACAATGCGTGCCGCAACAAGATCATCATCACCGGAACCACCAAAATAGGTGCAGCCAGAAATATCACCACCGTCTGCTCCGAACTGCGCGTAGAACGCATCCTTTTTTCCAGCGTTAAGTGTTGCTAGCGTGCCAATAGCAGGCATGTTGGTAGAAGTTGTTACACCAGTGATGTAAATCCTGCCTAGTGCATCTACCTGAATTGATCGTGCCTCTTCGTCTTTGTTTCCACCCAGGAACGTACTAAATGTCTCGCCATCCGTTTGTGAATACGTTAGGTTTTGATTGAACTTCACAACAAATGCGTCGGTTGGCCCACCATTGTATGTTCTGTCGAATGGCAGACGTCCGTTCCACTTTGCATTGGCAACGGGAACAGTTTCAAAATTTGTCGATGTGGTAGATCCTGTCAGATAGACGTTACTTGACTTATCAAAAGCTACAGCTGTAAAAAAGTCTGAGCCCTCTTTGCCGAAGTACCTCGACTGTTGCATAATGCCACTCCCATTGAAGGTTGCGACAAACCCATCAATATTACCGGTGTTCGTTCTACCACTTGTGATTGTAACAGAGATTGGCTCTGGGTTGCCCATCTGCGGGTAATATGTCCACGTTAGTGCCGCAGTTGCGGGCATCGTATTCGGCAGATTTACCGTTGAGGTGGTAGAACCTGCGATCACGATTGTGCCATTGTCATCGACTGCTATTCCACGGGCAATATCATCACGATTTCCACCATGATAGAACCCCGTGAGTAGTTTGGTCAGGGTTGAATCAAACTTTGCAACGAATGCATCAAGGCCTACTTTATACGTTCTACTTGTGGCGGTGTTCGTCGTAGGCAGATCGTTCGAAGTTGTCTCGCCACAGATGTACACATTGTTGTTGCCATCGATCGTCATGGCGCGCACCCGCTCGTCTGAAGATCCACCGAAGAATGTGTAGGATACAATGCGCTGCAGCTTCGAATCACAGCGCATAACAAATGCATCGATACCCCCCTTGACAGAATTCTTGTACCCTCCAACCGAGGTTGGAAAGGTAAGTTCTGTTGTGTTGCCGGCAACTATTACGTCGCCGTTGGGCATCAGATCTACATTCGATAGAACATCTGCCTGCGAGCCCCCGATGTATGCACCGTATACCAATGAGGTAGGGGGCGTTACTTCTAAAACACTTGGCCCAAGTACGCCAAGTGTTCTCACGCGGAATTCACGCGCTGCACCTTGAATCTTCTCCGAGATGGTACGATTGAGGCGTCCGTCTGCTCCTAGCCTAAATGCAACATCAACCCCAGGTATCACGTCCGTGAACAGTGCTCTCGAGAACATCCTACAAGTGAAGACCCTATCGCCCTTGATAAACGTGACAAAAGGCTGCCCCTTACAATCAGCTGATACTACGTTCTGTAGTTCAAATTTTCCATGTTGAAGAGTTTCTTGGACTATTCTGCCGCAGCGTTCACCATTGACAATTGCGAACTCATCATGAATAATTCCATTATTGGTGATCCAAATGTTGGAACCGTTCTGACGAGCAACAAAGAGCACATGCGCTGGCCACTGACCCGTGTTCTCAATCAAGCCTGTTAGCCGTGGCGATGTGGCGGAGTGAGTTTCACTCAATGCCTGCTGATAGGTCGCTAAGGCAAGCAAAACCAGAGCCGCGAGAAAGAACGTAGAATGCCTCATGACAAGAACTTATACAATGTGATTGCAGATGGCATAAAAATACGCAGCGCATATTCAATGTTACCATCGAATAGGCGCTGAAATCGAAATTCTACGTACGTACTTATCTTCTCACATGGATCTGCGTGGAACTGATGGATTGTCCTTCCTGAACCTGCAGAATGTATGCCCCATTAGCGCAGGCCACTGTTGAGATTGCTAGAGTGTGACTTCCAGCAGCTAGAGTGCCGTGTACGCTCATGGTAACAAGCTTGCCCTGAAGATCAATAATGCTGACCGTGACCGGAGCCGATGACGTAGCACTGGAGACTTGGATCATCAATACGTCTGCCGCGGGTTGAGGGCCTACTACCGACAATGCAAGTCCTGTTGATTCTACGTCATCAACAGAAGTACCACCCTGAACAACAACTTTGGCAGCTGAACTCGTTGCCTTACCACAACCGCCTGTAACCTCGCACGTGTAATCGCCCTCGTCGCTTTTTACTGCGGCAGCGATAGTGTATTGCGCGCTCGTAGCGTTTGCAACGGCAACACCATTCTTATACCATTGATAGGTAAGATCAGAGCCACCCGCAGCTACCGACAGTGTAAAACCAGCCCCTTCGTTAACTACTGTATTGGCCGCTGGTTGTTGAGTAATCTCGGTAGGCGTTGCTGTAGCAACTGTAATTGATTGTGAGGTTACACTTGGCGAGCAAGTTCCAGATACAAGACAGTCGTATTTGCCAAGTGAACTTGCATCAAGGGCTGCGATCGTGAAGCTCGCTTCAGTTGCGTTTGGAATATTCACTCCAGCTTTGCGCCATTGATACTTCAGGCCAGCCCCCTTGGCCACAAGTGACATCGTAAGCGGCTTCCCAGGACATGCACTCACCTTCTTAGGCTGAGTTTCTATCGTTGGTGGGTTTGAAATAGCAAATGGAGAGATGAGCTGACTAACGTGCCCATAGATTGTCGAAATTCTCAAAACATAATCGCCAGTTGGGATCGATGGAACTTTCCACGAAAAGCTTCGTCCGCTTACGCTCTTAGCAACATCTTGCCAAACGTTCGACCCTGCCTGTGCGTACTCAATGCGAAATTTGGTTGTATCTGGCATGCCGAGTGCCGACCATGAAATTGGCTTGCTGATACCAACACAGTATGTTTCTCCACCTGTAGGTGTTGTTAGTTCAAGTACGCCATATGCATGTTTTGCAACGTATCCAGCCAAACCAGATGGCGCAGTCTTGCTATAGGACGAATCCTTCAGTAGAAGATTCGTTGAGGTAGTCGAAGCAACGTAGTATGGACTTCCGTACGGCCCGATTGAGAGTGCCTTGACTGTATCTTCTTGATTTCCTGTGATCAGCGTAGCGTACTGATTTGTCGAAAGATTGATTACCGCCAGAAAACCATCGGTTGGACCACTGCGTTCTGTAACAAGACCTTCGCCAGCAAATGGGAAATCTTCTGAGCTCGTTGTGCCAGCCATAACCACAGAGGTTGTGCCAGAAACCATCTTCATCGCGAAAGGTTCGTCGTTTCCAGTACCGCCGTAATAGGTAGTGCCCACAAGCTCGCGACCATCGTCGCTTACTACGGCCAGGAAGATGTCCTGTTTGCCGATTGCTTGTGTGTTGAGCGTACCGATAGCCTTAAGGTCTGTGGAGTTCGTAACACCAACCACATATGCTCTTCCGAGATCATCGATGGCGATGGCGCGGCCTTCTTCTTCTTTATTACCCCCGAAGAACGACGAATACGTACCGTCGTCTGACTTTGCCAAGGCCAGCTCATTATTGAGCTTGACCACGAATGCGTCTGTATTGCCACCATTGAAGCTGTTGTCGAATGGCAAACGACCGGATGAGAATCGGTCAGCAGACGGTGCCGTTTCAAAGTTTGCCGACGTTGTCCATCCTGTCAGATAAACACTATTCGAATTATCAATCGCCATGGCCGTGAAATAGTCATTGTTCTCGCGTCCAAAGAAGCGCGACTGTTGCATAGCACCTGTAGTAGAAAATGATGCGATAAATCCATCAATCTGCCCCATATTAACACCCCCGCCCGGCTCTATGCGCTGCGTTGGTGGACATCCCCGGCCCCCTGGGATATTCACAGTAATCGTTGCAGGGAATATAACTGGGAAATTGGCCGTTGAGTTGGTGTGCCCGGCAATCACGATCACACCGCCGTTGCCCACAGCAATGGCACGTGGAATATCATCCTTGTTGCCCCGTGGTACATGCCAATCGATAGTGTTGTGAGCGTAGAATCAAGCTTGGCCACAAAGCCATCAGTACCGGCCTTGTACAGCTTGCCCGTAACTCCGGATGTGATTGGGAAGTCTGTGGAGGTTGTTTCACCGGTAACGTACACAGCGTTTTGACCATCCTTGCAGATGGCTCGTATTTTTTCGTCTGCCGTGCCACCCAAAAACGTGTACGATCTTGCACGCTGAAGACGGGAATCAAAACGAATGAGAAATCCGTCGGATGTTCCCTTCATCGATTGCGAGTATCCCCCAGTGGAGTTTGGTAGTGACAATTCAGATGTGGTGCCAGCTGCTAATACATCGCCATTTGAAAGGTATTCAACGCCAGCGATCGTCGCAGCTCCGGGTCCACCGATATATGAACCATAAACAGTGGATGTAACTGGCGTAACATCTGCGTTGTGCTGCGTCGAAACTCCGCCGAGGATCCGCATCATATAGTTACGTGCGTCGTGATGCTGATCGATGTCAACAGTACGCTGCACGCGACCATCAGCGGCATGCGAGTACCGCAGCTGAACGCCGGGCTCGATCTCAATTGTGACCGATTCTACAGTGGATGTGCTTACCCATCGCTTAGCATCGGAACCACGTAGAAAGGTTACTACTTGTTGCGCCCGTTCCGTCTGCGTCGATACGTTTGCGTTGGCAGTCGAAAACGAAAACACTTCACGCGTAACTACACCAGTTCTGATGCCAGTATTCTGGTCTATCGTGAACTCATCAACAACAACACCTGATGTTGTTATCCAGATCACCGCGTTGGGCTGTTGCGCCACAAACTGAACATGAGACGGCCATTGGCCTACGTTGGGAATAAACCCAGCGATATTGGCAGTGTTGATCTGAGCTATACTAGCGCCTGAGCACAGGGCAAATGCCAACAGCAGTACAAAAAGTTGGTTAAGAACTTGCATAGGTGTAATCGATGTGTGAGTGATAGATTTCGGATCAGCTCATTAAATAACTATCAAAACTGGTTTCGGTTACAACAACGAAAAAGAGCCCCTTTCGCCAACAATTACGAAAGGGGCTCCAACGATCAAATATGTTTGTAATTACTTAATCAGTACGCTGGCTGAAGCAGCCACTTTGCCGACATGAACTCTCAGTGTGTAAACTCCAGGCGCAAGTGCATTGAGAGGCAGCTGAATGTCTACTACACCCTCCGAAAGAAATCCGATGTTTTGGTGCAACACTGTTCGACCCTGTAGATCTACAATTTCTGCTCGGGCCTCTCCACCGCTCGTTGTGGCAATCCGCGCATACAGCACATCCTGCACAGGCATAGCGCCAGTAACTGCAATGTTGGCAAGAACCTCTTCGTGACCATCGACGGAAGTAGGATCCTTAACCACAACGCTGACTGGTGCCGTACTAACTGTGCCGCATCCACCCGTTATATCACATACATACGAGCCATTGTCTGCTGCAGATGCCTTCTCCACGGAATACGTTGCAGTAGTTGCTCCTTGAATGAGCGAGCCGTCTTTCTTCCACTGGTACGACAGCGACGAACCGGTTGCTGCAACGCTGAGCGCAAAGGAGCGGTCAAGCTCAACTGTTACAGGGGTTGGCTGCTGTGTGATTACGATTGGTGTACCAAAGACAACATTGGCCTGTGCTGATGTAGCGTTAGGCGTGCACGTTCCTGTGATAACCACATCGTACTTGCCAATTGTAGTAGCATCCAGAGACGGAATAAGTAGACTGTCGGCTGTTGCACCAGGGACGTTAGTTCCGTTGCGACGCCACTGGTACTTGAGTCCTGCACCTTCGGCACCAACGCGCAATGTAATCTTGCCTCCATCACAGGCTGATGCATCCTTGGGCTGCTGCGTTATCGAAGGTGGATTCGAGATCGTAAATGGTGTTGTTAACAGACTTCCGTGACCGCGGCTTGTAGTTACGCGAATCACGTATTGTCCTGTAGGGAGATTCGCAACTTTCCAATTCAAACTGCGGCCTACGGCAGCCTTCGATATCTCCGTCCACTTGTTCGACCCAGCCTGCGATATCTCAATGGCGAACTTCATTGTGTCCGGCACGCCCAATGCAGCCCAAGAGATAGGCCTGTTAGCGCCAACACACCATGTTTCACCACCAGTTGGTGTTGTTAGCTCGAGAGTGCCGAAGGCATACTTGCTAACAAAACCAGACAATCCGCTCTCAACTGTTGTGATGGCACCAGCTGGATTTGTTGGGAAGTTGGTTGACGTTGTTGTACCCGCGATATAGAGATCACTCACCTGATCAACAACGGCTACACGAACCGTATCCTCGTTCTCACCACCGATGAGTGTCGTGTACTTATTCGTCGATGTATTCAGCACCGAGATAAAACCATCAGAATTACCGGCGCGTTCGCTACGCGCTCCTTCTCCCATGACGGGGAAATCATTCGACTGTGTTGTGCCAACAAGAACGGCCGAGTTGGCAAGTGGGTCGTAGTTCATCCCCACCACTTCGTCTTTGCCCGTTCCTCCGAAATAGGTTGCACCGTTGAGCGTGCGTCCATCATCAGGTAGCACGCCGTAGAAAATGTCTTGGTCTCCGATTCGCTGGGTGATAAGTGTGCCAACAGTCTCGAGATTTTTTGATGTGGTATTGCCTACGAAGTGAGCGCGGCCCAAATCATCGACATAGATGCCACGTCCCTCGTCTTCACCATCTCCACCGAAGAACGTAGAGTAGGTGCCGTCGTCCGATTTTGCCAGAGCGAGCTCGTTGTTGAGCTTGAGAACAAAGGCATCAGTTGTGCCTCCGTTGAAGGTGCGATCATACGGCAAGCGGCCCGACGAAAAGAATCCTGCACTTGGAGCTGTTTCAAAGTTGGGCGATGTGGTTGACCCAGTGATGTAGACTCCATTTGAACGGTCAAGACACATTGCACGGAAAAACTCGTTGCCCTCTCGTCCGAAATAACGCGATTGCTGTATCGAACCATTTGCAGAGAAGAAACAAACAAACCCATCAATCAAACCCTGATTTGCTCCACCGCCCGGCTCCGTGTATGTTCTACCTCTCCAGTCCCGGCGTGTGATAGTAACCGGAAATGTTACCGGCATGCCCGACGTTGAACTGGTATAACCGCAAACAAAAATCAACCCGTTCTGATCAACTGCGATCGCTGTTGCCTTATCATCCTTGTTGCCACCATGATAACCACTAACGATGAGCTTCGTGAGCGTTGAGTCAAACTTTGCAATAAAGGCATCAATCCCGCCCTTGGAGAGCTGACCCGAAGCACCTGATGTGATGGGAAGATCTGTGGAAGTGGTCTCTCCTGTAACATAGATGTTGTTAACGTTATCTGCCGTAAGTGCCACAATACGGTCGTCTCCAGAGCCGCCGAAATAGGTGTACGAGAGGAACTTTTCAAGCTTACGGTCTAGGCGAGCAACAAACCCATCAGACGTACCCTTGATTGTAGTTTGATATCCACCGGTTGCATTGGGGAATGATATTTCTGGCGAATTACCAGCTACTACGATTTGACCATTCGTAAGGTATTCTACACCAACAACATTGTCTGGCCCCGAACCACCTACAAACGATCCAAAAACTACCGACGTTACAGGCGTTGTTGCCATCGCCTCGCTACGTGGCTGCGTCTCGGACCGGATATGTTCTGCGCGAAGTGTTCCAGGAACATATGCATCCTTGTAAACGATTTCTCTACTAACCGCGTTGTCCGAAACTGAGTAATGGAAATCAGCACCCTTCACAACTTCCTGAACTACAACCAACTCGTATACAGGTGCGCTGAACCATGCTGAATGATTTGCTCCCAAATGAAATGCAATGGTAGACATACGCCCCGTTTCGAGACGCTTTGCAACAGGGTTGATGTCGTAAAAGTACTCGCGCTCAACAAGCCCCTTGCGCACTCCTGCTGAATGATGCAGAGCATATTTGTCAGTGACCACACCAGTGCGAGTGATCCACACAACTCCTTGATTGGTTCGCACGGCATAGAGCACTTCGCTAGGCCATTGCCCAACGTTCTTGATGAATCCACACAATTGAGTCCAAACCCGCGGCTCGGCTGATGCATGTAGTGGCAATATCATGCCCGCTAACGCTACAAGAATGGCTAAGCGTAAACGTGTGAGTGTCATACAGCCTCCAAAAAATCAGTAGTTTCGAAGTTCGTATCGTGCTTTTATACGCTGGTACAAAAGCATTGACAAGATACACAGAAAGTAGTTACGCCAGTGTGGACAAACACTTCCAGAAAGTCTATTTATGCGCCTCGCTGTAAACATTGATCACTTTGCAACAGTTCGCGAAGCCAGAGGCGGTATAGAACCCGACCCTGTGCATGCGGCAGTAATCGCTGAATTGGCTGGCGCATCGGGCATTGTCTGCCATTTACGAGAAGATCGTAGACACGTGAACGATCGTGATGTGCGCGTTCTGAGAGACACCATTACGACAAAACTTGACCTCGAGATGGCAGCCACCCCCAAGATCATAACCATTGCCATGGATATCGTGCCAGAGCTCGTCACGATTGTGCCCGAAAAAAGAGAAGAGCTTACAACTGAAGGGGGCTTAGCAGTTGCTGGGAATGAAGCTCACTACTCAGAGCTAACACAAAGATTTCATGACCGCGGAATCGAGGTTAGCCTCTTTATCGAGCCTGAGGCCTCCCAAATTGAAGCAGCAGCCGCATGCGGAGTTGATATCATTGAGCTTCACACCGGAACATATGCTAATGCTCGCAGCCGAGCTGCAAAGGACATACAACTCGAGCGTTTGAGGGTTGCCTCGGCGCTGGCTGCTCAAGCGGGATTAGTCGTAACCGCCGGACATGGTCTGGACTTGCGCAACATTGGCCCACTTGCCGAGATTCACGCGATCGAAGAGGTCTCGATTGGCCACGCACTTGTAGCTAGGGCAATGTTTATAGGACTCGAGCAGGCTGTGCGCGAATTCATCGTCGCTATTGCCTGAGCACCATAGAACGTCACCTAAAAACAACAGGGCCTGTTAGATTTCTCCAACAAGCCCCATCATTTGCTTGCATGTACACTTGGTTAATCGCGTCCTGCGAAAACCGACGCCACGTAGTCTTTGTTCATCTGCGCAATAAAGTCTGCACTAATCCCCTTCGGGCATGCAGCTTCGCACTCATAGTGATTTGTGCAGGCACCAAAGCCTTCGGCATCCATCTGTAGAACCATGTTCATAGCTCGTGTTGAGCGCTCTGCCTGACCCTGCGGAACAGAGCCAAGGTGGCCAATCTTGGCAGCAGTAAAGAGCATAGCCGAGGCATTTGGACACGCCGCCACACATGCACCGCAACCAATGCATGCTGCGGCATCCATGGCGCGATCTGCATCGGTCTTGGGTATCGGTAGTGTGTTACCATCCTGCGCATTACCAGTGTTAACGCTTACGAAACCGCCCTTTTGGATTATTCGATCGAATGATCCTCTGTCTACCACTAGGTCGCGTATCACGGGGAAAGCACGAGCACGCCAAGGTTCGATGTAGATCTCGTCGCCGTCTTTGAACGTGCGCATGTGTAATTGGCACGCTGTGGTGCGCGCCAGCGGTCCATGCGGACGTCCGTTGATTACCATACCACATGTCCCACAAATACCTTCACGGCAGTCATGGTCAAATGCAACAGGCACCTCGCCCTTGGCGATGAGGTCTTCGTTGAGAACATCGAGCATTTCTAGGAAGCTCATGTGTTCGCTAACGTTTGCAACGTCGTATGTCTTAAGCATGCCCGCATCCTGCGGACCAGACTGACGCCATATGTGCAGTCGTAGATTCATTACTTGTAGCTCCGTGTGGCCAGTTGCACATTCTCAAATTCAAGGTTTTCTTTACGGAGTGTTGGCTTGGAACCAACTCCAGTGTATTCCCAGGCACCCACGTATGCAAAGTCTTGGTCATTGCGCTTGGCTTCACCATCCTCTGTCTGATATTCTTCGCGGAAGTGCCCACCACAAGATTCATTGCGGTGCAGCGCGTCGTAACACATCAATTCGGCAAACTCCAAGAAGTCTGCAACACGCAGCCCCAGCTCGAGTGACTGATTTAGCTGATCACCACTGCCTGGGATCACGACGTTTTGCCAAAACTCTTCACGTAACTCTGGGATCCGTGTAAGGGCTTCGGTAAGCCCCTTCTCATTTCGGGCCATACCGCACTTGTCCCACATAATCTTGCCGAGTTCACGGTGGAACGATGTGGGTGAACGCTTGCCATTGATAGAGAGTAGCTTCTGAATCTTTTCTTCTGCTTCGCGCACAGTTGCCTGCACGATTGGTGAGTCTTGCAGCACTGGCGAAAATCCGCCTTGCGCAAAGTATCCACCGATAGTGTACGGGATTACGAAATATCCGTCGGCAAGGCCCTGCATCAACGCAGATGCACCGAGTCGGTTGGCACCGTGGTCGGAGAAGTTTGCTTCTCCCAACACGAAAAGTCCGGGAACATTCGACATCAGATTGTAGTCAACCCAGAGACCTCCCATGGTGTAGTGAACCGCAGGGTAAATCCGCATCGGCACCTGATATGGGGTTTCACCCGTAATGCGCTCGTACATTTCGAAAAGATTGCCATAGCGATCGGCGATAACCTTTTCTCCCAGGCGCTTGATGGCATCAGAGAAATCGAGGTAAACACCCAAGCCGCCCGGTCCTACACCACGACCATCGTCGCATGCTTCTTTTGCGGCACGAGAGGCGATGTCGCGGGGTGAAAGATTTCCGAACGAAGGATATTTGCGCTCGAGGTAATAGTCGCGGTCCGACTCCGGTATCTGGTCTGGAGAACGCTTATCGCCCTGATTCTTGGGCACCCATATGCGGCCGTCGTTGCGCAATGATTCCGACATCAGCGTCAGCTTTGACTGATAATCACCACTCTGCGGGATGCACGTTGGGTGAATCTGCGTGTAACACGGATTTGCGAACAGCGCACCACGTTTATGTGCACGATACGTAGCCGTAACATTGCACGCCTTTGCATTGGTGCTTAGATAAAACACATTGCCATAGCCGCCAGTAGCCAAAATCACCGCATCGGCCATGTGCGTCTCTACCTTACCGGTAACCATGTTGCGGGTTACGATACCTCGCGCGCGACCATCGACAACAAGAAGATCCAGCATCTCTTGCTTGTTGTGCAGCTTAACCTTGCCAAGACCGACCTGACGCATAAGCGCTTGATATGCACCCAAGAGCAACTGCTGGCCTGTTTGCCCCCGTGCATAAAACGTGCGAGAGACCTGCGCACCGCCAAATGAGCGGTTGCTAAGGTATCCCCCATACTCGCGAGCGAATGGCACACCCTGGGCAACACATTGGTCGATAATGTTTACAGAGACTTGAGCCAGGCGATGCACATTGGCTTCGCGCGCCCGAAAGTCGCCGCCCTTGACTGTGTCGTAGAACAAGCGCCAGACAGAGTCACCATCATTCTGATAATTCTTTGCAGCATTGATGCCGCCCTGAGCAGCAATCGAGTGCGCTCTACGTGCAGAGTCGTGATACGTGAATGCCTGAACGTTGTATCCCAGTTCAGCGAGCGAGGCCGCTGCAGAAGAACCTGCTAGCCCCGTACCAACAACAATAACGCTGAACTTGCGCTTGTTGGCGGGATTTACCAGCTTAAGCTCCACACGATGTTTATCCCATTTCTGCTCAATGGGACCACTTGGAATATGATTCTTAAGATCCATAGATTATGCTTGGTCCTTCCTTATTTCACAATTCCGGCGAGTATCGCCAACGGTACCGACGAGAAACCCGCTGCTACGAGTATTCCAAGTAAGGGGCCAACCATGCGTATCACTGGTACAAATCGCTGATTACGAACGCCGAGCGTTTGAAACGCACTTGCAATTGCGTGGTTCAGGTGCAGTCCAACCATGATCATAGCAAGCACGTATGCCACACTAATGGCATGAACCTGGAAGCTCGAAACAACCATACTGTAGACATCGGGTATATACTCAGCTCCGTTAGATTCGGGTCCGGTTGGACTAGCCTTCGGATAAAACTCCGAGTGCACAACACCCCACGTAAAATGGGCTAGGTGATAGACAGCATACGTTAACAGCAACAGCCCGCTGTAGAGCATAGAACGCGATGCTAACGTTGAAGCTCTGTGCTCCACCGTGTTATATCTGCTTGGCCGAGCTTCACGATTCCTGCGCGAAAGTTTCATAGCGGAGGTAATATGCAGCACGAACGTGCCTAACAAACCAAAACGCACGATCCAAATAGCTGTGCCGTGAAGCATTGTTCGTAACCCATGCGCATACTCATTGATCGCATCGGGCCCCATGAATACAAGAAGGTTGCCAGATAGGTGACCCAACAAAAAACCGACCAGTAGCAGGCCGGATATTGCCATAAGCCACTTCTGGAAAACGTTGGATTCCCAGATTTCGCCAAATGCTCTCATTTCTTACCTGAATGATAAATTCTCCATGCACCCCGCAAACAAAGGCGGGGTAGAAAAAGTGCCACAAACTTACGAATTGCCGTAGCTTCGCAGCCATGCTTACTGTCGCAAACCTTACAAAGCGGTTTGGCTCGCATGTGGCCAACGATAATGTTAGTATCTCGGTGCGCCCAGGCATCATATTCGGCCTCTTGGGTCCAAACGGGGCTGGAAAAACGACGCTAATCAGAATGATCACACAGATCATCGAGCCCGATCAGGGCACGATCACGTTGTCAGGGATATCCGATAGTGAACGCAATCAGCGCATAGGGTACCTGCCTGAAGAGCGCGGTCTGTATAAGAAGCTCTCCGTAATCGATCAGCTTATCTACTTTGCTTCTCTCAAGGGTTTGTCTCATGCAGAAGCTCGCATGCGCGCGATGCATTGGCTTGAGCGCATGGATGCTCGAGGATGGGAATCAAAAAAGATTCAAGAGCTTTCAAAAGGGATGCAGCAAAAAGTTCAGTTTATAGCTACAGTTATTCATCAGCCCTCGTTGCTGATTCTTGATGAGCCATTTAGTGGCTTGGATCCAGTGAATGCTGATCTTCTCATCAATGTTATTCGAGAAATCCAGTCCAACGGCACAACCATAGTCCTATCTACCCATCAAATGGACCAAGTAGAACGGCTGTGTGATGATATCGCACTCATTCATAAAGGAAGAGTAGTTCTCAACGGCACTCTTGCAGCAATTCGATCAGCGAATGCAACAAATCGTTTGCGATTCGCCGTTCAGGGGCAACCAGATGTTCTCACAGATATTCCTGGCACTGAGGTTTTCGCGCGGGGCAATGACTGGATTGAACTATCCTGCGCTCACGGTGTGCAGTCTAATCGCATAGTACAGGAAGCCCTCACACGGGCAATGCTATTGCGCTTCAACATCGTAGAGCCGACATTAAACGAGATCTTTATTCGAACGGTTACCGACCCGACAATTGAGTCTCAGGTACCTGTATGATGCGTCTCAGATATGCTGCCATTGCTCTCACACTGCTGCCACTTGCTGCGATAGCTCTGCTCTGCTTCCGAAGTGTCTCAGGTCCGGTGACGATGATCATTGAACGCTCTCAATCGAGCGTAGCACGGGCAGTTGACGATATAGATGCGATTGCTCATCTACCAGACCACTGGTTTGTGCAGGGTGCAGTGAAGTTGGGACTGCGTGTCTCAGGCAAGAATCTTATTCCCGGCAGGTATAGTTTTTCTGCAAATACAACACAGCTACATATCATCATAACATTAGTACGCGGACAACGAGAGCCTCTTGTGAAGGTTACCTTCCCAGAAGGATTTACCATCTACCAAATCGCATCACGATTGAAACAGCGGACATCTGTTGATTCCGCAAGTTTTATCACCTGGTGCTTGTCGAGCTCGACACGCCATACCTATAACATTACATCTCCAACGATGGAGGGTTACTTGATGCCTGCAACATATCATCTTATCGAAGGTGAAAGCCCTGCAAGCGTTGGTGCAATGATGGCTGATCAAGCCCTTCGTGTATGGCAAGATATACAAGGTTCTTCCCCTGCTAAACGCGACAGCATAGTAACCCTTGCTTCGATAGTGCAAAAGGAAGCAGCACGAAATGATGAACTTGAAATGATTGCTGGTGTGTATGCCAATCGACTGCGTCGCGGTATGAGATTAGAGGCAGACCCTACATTGCAATACGGACGAGACCTGGCAATCACACGACAAGATCTTGCTGATGAAACCAATTTGTACAACACCTATCGACATGATGGCCTGCCGCCAGGACCAATTTGTAATCCCGGTAAGATGGCATTACATGCCGCTATTACCCCGCAACAGCATGACTACGTCTTTTTTGTTGCACGTGGAGACAGAACCATGGGCCATAGGTTCTCACGCACGTATGGGGAGCATCAGCAGAACGTGCAGCTGTATCGTGCCACAAAAAAACAGCCGTGAAAACACCGCAGTGAACTAGTCCTCTGCCACCACGGCACTGCCTCGCCCCTTTTCGTCGAATGCCTGAATCCGAAACGCAAATGGCTTCGAAGGATCTTTCCGGGTGATCTCGAACACTTCGATCCATGATACAGTAGGTTTTTGCGCGTCGGCTGCCCGCAGAAAACCTGGCAACTTTCGCACTGCACTTGCGTTTCCGTCAACGATTTTAACGGTAGGCCTGTTTGCAGTGCGATCTGCTGAATAAAACTGAACAGTTATAGTCTTCACGTTCACATCGTTACTTCGCCGTACTTCCCGAATGACCGGCGCAGGAAATGCGCGAACATAAATGTTCGATGTGAACTCCGGCTGACCATCAATCAAACGCTCGAACACAAACACTTTACCCGTGTCTGCATTCGATGGCTTAAATCTCAGTGCTCCGTTTGCAGTGGTAGACACCTCTCGTGATCCTTCGCGGATCACGGCTCGCGCAGACTCAATAGAGCCAAGTAGTGGATCAACAACAACTTCGACTCCAGGATAGGCCACCTCTGGCACACGCGGCATTGCTGTAACCACAGTCTGAACGGAGAAGGTAGTTTTAGACTGTTTACCATCAGTACGTGTAGCCACAACTTCAACAACCGAAGTGCCATTGAGCGGTGTTCTACCCTTGATCACAAGTGTGCGCTGCTCAAAGTACCGTACAAACTCAATCTGTGCGCCACTAACAACTCGTATGGTTGGAAGTCCTTGCAGATCTCGCGACGGATCTGCGCCACCAATGCTTATGCGATTAGCCCATTCGCGTCCAGCAGCAGAAACAATAGCAATACGCGCAGGCTCGATCCAAAACTCACTGCTGAGTTGTTCTGCGAACTGTCGAGAGATTGTATCCTGCAGCATCAGGGTATCGATTCGGCCGCCCAGCATAATAAGCTGCGGAGGCTGCTGATTGTTAACAACGGTCGTCAGTACAAACTGTGTCTGCCCAATCGCAGGTGCCTGTGTGGACACTTCTTGCGCAGGTCTACCAGTTACTTGCAGTGTTACACGAAACGTCTTTGACGAGACAGATGCCTGAAGGGGGCTCCATGAAAAACGTATCACTCCGCGCTGCTGCTCGATGCTCAAAGATGCAAATGAAGAAACCGTTGATTCATCTATAGACAGCACCTGCCCTGTGCCTACATCCTCGATTACTGCTTTTACCTTCATGCTATTGAGTGCAGGCGAATAGCGGATCACATTTACCGTGTCTGCTCGCAATACCCTCATAGGCCCAGAACTATCTCGCTCTATAGCACACTCGAGTCTGATTTTTTCGGGAAACAACTCTACCCTGATCTGATCAAGCTGGCCATCGCCAGCCGATGTCGACAGAGAGTCCCAATCAGGCATCAGCAGCACAAGAGCCACCAGATACAGCACGAAGTAAATCTCGATATGCTTTTTACGCTTTGGTGCTGGTGCCATCACGGTCAATAATGTTGCGTGTTAGAAGCTTTTCAACTTCGAGGCGAACCAAACGTTCCACTTCCTGTCTCTCGACAGCGTGTAAGCGCTCTGAGAGTGAATCTATGCTTGTGGTAAACGAGGCCAAGGCATCGGTGGTCTTGGACATCGCATGCATTAACTCCGGGTTGGGCGCTACTGCTGCCACTGATGCCTCGACGCTTTCTTTCATGCTCTGGGCCATATCATTCTGACGCTCAACAACGTCTTGCAGCACACCGGCGATAGTCTCAAGTTGAACAGCCATGGCTGCATAATCGCGACCGATCTCTCCAAGCTCTCGCAGAAGTTCTTGGGACGCATCACCAGCGGCTGATGGATCGCCCAGGAGTTCGTCGTCCGGTGGCGCGAAGTACATCACTGCGAACAACAAGACCAGGAGTGATGCCTCGACAATGATTGCAGCGACAACAACATTCGGCGTGTTGATAACTTTAGTGCGGTTCAAGCCAATTGCCACAAGCAGAAAGGCAGCACCGATATAAACAAAGGCATTGATTGCAGAGTAGAAATACCTATTTACAATCTCCTGCATCCAAAGTGCCGTACCACCAAAGACCCCAAGTGGGTGCAGGACAGTTACATCACGGTTTACAATTCTAAACAAGTCGCGCTCTAGCGAGCATATACGCCACATAATAGCGAGCGATGAGAGAGCACCGAGATGCTTTTCAAAACGTAAATCCTGGTAAATATCGCGCAAGAGAGCACGACCAGGAAGCGTTGCAAGTGTTTCAAAGGTAAGCATATGCCATTGCGAGCGATAGTTCTTGGCTTCAATGATACGCAATAGCACTGGTTGGTCCTTGCCTATCCCACGGCTGTGTCGTAATCTAGGAGTTCATCGTTTCCTCTCAGCTGGAGAATCCCAATGGTTTTGCACAAGTTCTGCATAGCGCTCACCGTATTCGTGGGCTGTCTCGTAATTCCTTTCACGGCACACGCCCAATCAACTCCTCGACTGTCTGCGAAGAGCGCTCAGTCACTGGTCTATTTTGAGCGGAACGTGGGGCAGGCTCGATACAGCGAGGGGGAACGCGGTAGTGCAATTGATGCCATCGTGCGTACAAACGGCACATTAGCATACATTCATGCTAAGGGGCTGCAAATGGCTCAGTCACGAATGTATCCCACAGACAAGCATACGAGGCAAGAACCGGATTACGAGACTGATGTGTACCGCGTAGACATGGAACTCGTTGGCAGCAATCCAACTGCAAGGGCAGAGTTTGGCGATGAGTTGCCAGGTCTTGTTCGGTATATCAATAACCAAACAGGTGTTGCTGGTATCGATGCTCAGCGTTACCGCTCAATCACATACAGAGAAGTATGGCCCAACATTGATCTGCGCATGTACCTAACAACCGCAGGTGTAAAATACGACTTCATCGTTCATCCGGGAGGCAATCCAGCGGATATTGCCATGTCGTACACAGGTGGGTCTTCACCAACAGTATCCAAGGATGGTGGCCTTCTCATAACAACACCACTAGGCGAACTCAACGAGCAAGCTCCAGTGGTATGGACCAAGGACGAACATGACGACTTTGTCTCCAGTGTTGCCTCCAGCTTCGCAACATCTGGCAAGAGTGTGCGATTCAACATCGGGAGTTACGACAACACGAAGATTCTTGTTATCGACCCTCAGAGACTGTGGTCAACCTACATCAGCGGCTCGCAAAACGTCTACAGCAATGTCAATGGAATCTCCCCTACGTCACTTCGCACTACATTCGATTCTACTGGCAACGTGATTCTCGCCGGAACCACTCCGGCAACAGATATGCCCAACACACCCGGGGTTTTGCAGCGTCGTTTGAAGGGTAGATTCGATTGTTTCATTTCGAAGTTCGATGAAACTGGCACGTTCAAATGGCATACATACTATGGCGGATCACTTGAAGACATCCTGCATGACGTTACAACCGACCCATCCGGGAATGTCTGGGCATGCGGAGAAACAAAATCACGCAACCTTCCAGATTCTTTACTTGTAGGCTCGAACGACGACCTGCAAAGATGGGCAGACATAGACTCAATCGCTAGGATCGCAGGTTTTGTTCTTAAGCTGCAACCAGATGGCAAATGGAGTGACAGCTGGCTTGTTGATGACAGAGAAAATGACCGAATCACGGGGATTGCAGTAACTAAAGACAAGGTAGCAATCGTTGGTTCAACGAACAGCCCCCTACTTGGATTCATGAATGGTGATGGAGGCTTTAAAAAAGACACCACAAACTTCTCTTCGAACTACGACATCTTCATGGCAACCTTTAAGCTCAATGCTCAGGGACGCTGGGGTCGAAACTATCATATCTTCTATGGTGGCGGAGGCATGGATTACGGTGGCAAAGTTGCCATCGATAGTGATGGCAACATCATCTTCAATGGTTTGACACAGTCCACCAATTTCCCCGTTACTGATGGCTCGCCTCGCAGAGGTGATGATGATAACGTGATCGTAAAGTTTGGAGCTACACCGACTAGGCTTTGGGCAACGCAATATGGTAGCACGGGGCAAGACCAACCGTCCGACATGGCGCTCGATGGACAAAATGCCGTTGTCGTGGTTGGGTACACACTTGGCACTGACTTCCCAACAACCACCGGAGCCTTCAAGACAGCACGCCAAGGGTTTGTTGATGGATACATCCGCAAGCACAACTCAGCAGGTGCCGTTCAATGGTCTACGTATTACGGAGGAGACTCAACAGACTATGCCTACGGCGTAGCGGTTGACAAGTCCAACAACGTATGGGTAGCGGGTGTTACCTTTTCGTCGTCAAACATACCGCTAACGCCAGATGCGCATCAAAGTGCCCCCTACACAGCAACTGATTATGTGCTCAAGGACGGCTTTATCGGTAAGCTAGATTCTACGGGAAAGAAGCTTCTCTACGGCTCATATTACGGGGCTCCGCCTCAAGCAACATTGCCGATTATTGATCGATCGAATCCAACAATTCCACCTCCGAATACCGACTTTGGTTCCGACCTAGCAGTAGATATCGCATGCGATCGCAGCGCCTATGTATCGATAGCGACGATTGCCGAAACATTCCGTATGGGTACCACACCAGGTGCCTATCAGGATTCTGCCAAACTGTATCAGGACACAACTCGCGCTCATCCGTTTATCTCATATTTCACACAGTGCAAAGACTCTGTGATTTCTATCACACCAAACGGACCAGCAACCTTATGTGATGTAGATGCACGTCAGCTGCTCGCACCAAATGGTTATGCCAGATATGAGTGGTCTACCGGTGAGAAGACTCGTGTTATTACTGTACGCGATACTGGCACCTATCAAGTTATGTGCATGACGTCTGAGGGATGCCGATACAAAACGTCGTTATATATAGCGCGCAATCCGAAGCCGCTCGTGAGTGCTGGACGCGACACAATACTCTGCAACAAATCTTCAATTCAGATCAACGCTGTTGCATCAGGTGGTAAGCCGCCATATCGTTTCAAGTGGAACCGCGTTGAGACGGGAACAGAGTTTGTAGATAACGACACAATTCCAAATCCGAATATCAATCCTGGCAGCACGTCGCGCTACGAGATCACGGTAACAGACAGCAATGGCTGTGCTGCTAAAGACACTATGCTCGTAACGGTTATCGATCCAAGGCCAACATTGTCTCCATCATCAACCGACTTCGGCACGCTCGATGCTTGCACCTCCAGCTCGGAGCAGGATGTCACCGTCAACAACCCATACGACTACCCCATTGTTGTGACAGGCATGACGCCAGATGATCCGAGAGTTAGCTTGGTTACAAACCTTGCAGGCGGTATCCCCGTTGCTCCAAAGAGCTCAGTGAATATTCGCCTAAGCGTTACTGCAGCCACAGCAGGAACCACAAACGGATTCTTCTCTATCACCGGTACTCCATGTTCGTGGTCTGCACGTACCACCTATACAGTAACCAAAGCCCAGCTAACAGCACTCGTAGTTCCAAGCACAGTTTCATTCGGAGCTGGTGTGGAGTGCGAGACAGCACCTAAGACAGACACGGTAGTGATCAAGAATCGTGGTGTAGAGCCCCTTATCATCAAGCCGGCGATTGTAAAGGCCCCATACACTGTACTTGACCCCACTGCTGAGATCACGATAGATCCGGGCAAAGATTACACTGTGAAACTTCAATACACACCAACCTTGGGCGCACACAGCGAAGAGGCAAAGTTCGCGTTCACATCAGGTGCATGTAAAGACACGCTTCGTGTTAAACTCAATGCTGTTACTTCTGCCGTTACTGTTGTTGCGAGCACGCCATCAATAAATCTTGGCACATTGTCGGGCTGTGAAAATCAGCGCGATACGACAGTGATCATCACAAACAATTCTGATGTTGCCATTAAGGTAAGCCTGCCTCTCGATCCTGAGGTTGTCTATACGCCTGCAGGTCCGCTGGATATTGGTGCAAAGTCTTCGCTGGAGGTTCAGGTCTCTGTTCGTCCAGGAGCAGCAGGTGCATTTAGCAAGATCTCTGAGTTGTCTATTGAACCATGCGCGAAGAAATTGTCGATTTCGTATGGTGCCCAGAAGAATGGTGTAGCGTTTTCAGTACCAACTGCCATCGATTTCGGAGAGTTCTCAACGTGCTCACCTGCACCCAGCATTACAAAGACGGGTTCACTGTCATTCGACGGCACAGGTAGTGCATCCATCAAGAGCGTTTCGACTGGATCTTCTCTTTCAGCAACATTATCGCAAGGACAGCCCCTTACACCCGGAACTCCCCTTGCATTCAATCTCACATGGACACCCGCAGCCGAAGGGCAACTCATAGACAGTGTCGTTGTCGTCTTTGACCCATGCGACGTCCGACGTGTTATTCGAGTTACGGGTGTGCGCACACGTCCATCACTTCGGGCAGACAACGCTGTTACAAACCTAGGCACGATTGCTGGGTCTGCTACAGGCACTGTGCGCTACACCAACAACGGCACAGACACACTACTGATCGGCCTTCAGGCCTCTGTTGGTACTGCTGTAACAGCCACGCGACCAGCGAACCTTGCAGCGCTTCTGCCAGGAGCTCAAGTAGAGGTTGACTTCTTGACTGGTTGTGATAATCGCACCGCCATCTCCGATACAATTCAAGCGGTTGTTACTTCACCTTGTGTTTCATCAGCAGTTTCAATCATTAATGCTACATGCGAACAAACCACTACTGTCTCTACGTCGCTCGTGGTTGATTCCGTAGCTGTGAAAGTAGGCGAACTATTTGTGGTCCCCGTGCGCATTGTCGCCTCGTCCGGATTAACTGCATCGAAAGCAAAGACATGGACAGCAAAGGTTACCTACGACCCAATGGTTGTCGTGGGCAGAGGCAACACACCAGATTGCTATATCCCTGCTACAACTGGAACGTGCACCTCGCAAATCAGCGGCGTACGTGGTAACGATACAACAGGTGTGTTGTTCGCTCTGAACTTTACTGCATTGCTTGGGTCGGCTGCCAGGACGTCCTTGACGCTTAGCGACTTCGCGTGGACCGAGGCGGCGGGTGCTACTATCACGTCTTTGCCGGGAAGCGTCCGTATCACAGATATATGTGAGTCAGGGGGCTCGCGATTTGTTAAACCACGCACTTCGGGTGTTCGATTGTCGGTCTATCCAACTCCTGCTACAGACGATGTTGCGATCGATGCCTCCGGTATGGGTAACGAACAGCTGCGTTGGGTGCTTAGCTCATCCATCGGACAATCAATATCTGCAGGCAGCATAGTACCCGACGGAAGTGGCCTAGCTCATCAGACAATTGATGTTCGTTCGCTACCAGCTGGAGTGTACGTTCTTTCGGTAGACGCGCGTGGCGAGACGACACACACAACTGTTTTGATCCAACGATAATCGACAAAGGACACATCCATGAATACACCAACATACCTTTGTCGCGCGATCGCAGTTATCGTTGTTTTTTCAGCAGCAGCATCGCTCAGTCTTGCACAAGAATCTCTGTCAAAAGAACGACCAAAACCCAAGGCGCCTGAAGCGCCTAAGCCAGCAATGGTTGAAAAGCGCGCATTGTCTATCGGACTCGTTACGCTTTTCAATCCTGTCGTAACAAACGATGTTGAGACTGGCTTTAAGCTGCCCACTGTTAGCTCATGTTGTCCCGGCTACGAGGGCACATCAGGATCCGGCATAGCAATCGGAGCGGAACTAATGCTGCCGCTTTCCGACGCACTAGAGTTAGGAGCTCGAATTGCGTATCAAACCTCGAGTGCTACGTTTTCGGCTGTAGAGCCTACAACAGTCCGCGTGGGCAACAGTGCGGTAAAAACAACCATAGATCATTCTCTGTCCACCAATGTGTCTTCCCTGTTCCTCGAGCCCACACTCAACTATCTGCTTACAAGGGGGATCTATCTTAGTGGTGGACTCCGTCTCGGGACAATTACTGGCGGGATGTATGATCAAGTAGAGAAGTTTACTGATGCATCAATTCCATACGACTTCGAGACGAACAGGAATGCTAAAGACCAGGAGATTCCATTTCTCAGTGGATTCCAGCTTGGTGCAGTTATTGGCCTGCGAACGCTGATCGAGCTTGGACCGAGCTTGAGTGTAATGCCGGAGATTTCCTATGCTCCGATGTTCACAAGTATTGTCTCGGATGCAAGCTGGACGGCATCTCCACTGCGCATTGGTGCGAGTATTCTCCTGAACGTCACAAAGCTTGAGGCCGTTTCTACGCCAATTGCGCCGTAAGTTTGTTGGCTATGCCCAACAGGACAACCGAAATACAACGTCGTCGGACGGTTGCTATCATCTCACACCCAGATGCTGGCAAGACCACAATGACCGAAAAGCTTCTCCTCTATTCTGGCGCTATTCATGCAGCTGGAGCAGTTACAGGGGGCAAGCACAGCTCGACAACGTCTGACTGGATGGAAATCGAACAACAACGCGGGATCTCCGTTTCATCTAGTGCAATGCGCGTTGAGTACGGAGATCTTCTGCTTAACATCCTCGACACACCCGGGCACCAAGATTTCTCAGAAGACACGTATCGAACCCTGATGGCGGTTGATTCGGCCATCATGTTGTTGGATGCTGGTCGTGGTGTGCAGGAGCAAACACTCAAGCTTTTCAAAGTGTGTCGCGACCGCGGCATTCCAATCATCACGTTCATGAACAAGATGGATCGTCCGTCACGTGATCCACTTGAACTACTCGATGAAGTTGAACAGACGCTTGGCATCACAGCGATACCCCGCACGTGGCCCATTGGCAATGGACCTGATTTCCGTGGAATTTTTGATCGTGCTACGGGGCAGTTTTTTGAATTTGAGCGCACAGTTGGCAACCGCTACAAGGCCCCTGTATCCACCGGCGACATTCGAGGTGCCGAACTCCGTGCTGCAATTGGCGAACTCTCGCACAACAAACTTCTCGAAGATCTTGAGTTTGTAGACCACGTTATTCCAGACTTTAATCGTGATGCATACCTGAAGGAGGAGTGCACACCGGTATACTGGGGTTCTGCAATTACAAACTTTGGGATTGAGCATTTCCTGCAGTTCCTACTTGACCTAGCACCTACCCCACAGCCCTACCAAACATCGACGGGATCTATAGCCCCTTCCGATCAGGAGTTCGTTGGCTTTGTCTACAAAGTACAGGCCAACATGAACAAGGCTCACAGAGATCGCATTTCCTTCGTCCGCATTGTGAGTGGTACGTTTGAACGTGGCATGACGGCATATCACCCACGGACGGGCAAAGAGACAAAGCTTACCTACCCATTCGAAATCTTCGGACGTGATCGCAAGATTATCGACGAGGCTTTTCCTGGCGATGTAATCGGTCTAACAAATCCGGGCTTGTTTCAAGTAGGCGACACCATCACCGAAGGCACCAAGGCAGAACTGCCAGACTTCCCGCGCTTTGCACCTGAGATCTTCGCAAAAGTTTGGCCAGCAACTGGCTCGTTTTCGAAGTCGTTCCGTAAGGGCATTGAGCAGTTACGCGAAGAAGGCGTAATCCAGATCTTCACCGAATCTGACGGAAGTCCCGTACCATTGGTTGGTGTTGTGGGTGAATTGCAACTCGAGCTCTTCGCATGGCGTATGGAGAATGAGTACAACGAAAAGATCAAACTTGAACGCTTGCCGTTTACCCGCACACGCTGGATGGGATCGGATGTTCGGCCCGCTACCTCGGCACCAGTTGTTGTTGATGATAAGGGGCGAATGGCCGTGTTGTTTAAGAGCGACTGGGAAATTGACTACACAATCCAACGTACCGAGGGTCTTGAACTATTGGATAAGCCTCCGGTGGCTCCAGCATAGTTTTTTCCTAGGCGGATACGTCGATTGAATTCCGTATTGTGGTAAACATGGATACATTCAAGGCACACGGACAACAACTTGCATGTGCGATGCTCTTCATCATCGCGTCCGCGCTTTGCCCTGATCTTACCCGTGCTCAATCAAACATTGGCGGCATCATCAACATATACACGCCCGTGTTGCAGATTACTACGGATGCATGTGCTGCTCTGCTGGAAGTGGAAGACACCACAGGATTTCGTGCCGGCGACCGCGTTTTACTGCACCAAACAATGGGATGCACAGGCGCTTCAGATTATACAGTAGACGCAGTTGGCCTCTTCGAGTTCGCAACAATTGAACGAATCCGTCCGAACAAGATTATTGAGCTTAAGCGAACACTTGTGCACAGCTATCAGAGGTGCAACTTCGTACAGCTCGTTCGCGTCCCATCATACATTGGCGCTACTACCGTAACTACACCTCTTCGGGGTAAACCATGGGATGGTAAGGGTGGTGGAATCATTGCACTGGAAGTGCGCGGGGTGTTGAACCTGCGCAACACGATCGACGCCTCGTCGATTGGCTATCAAGGCGGAGCCATCCGCAACAGCAATAACGGACAATGCTCCACAACAATTGCCAATACAACCATCGCTAGTCCTGATGCCGCGATGAAGGGTGGTACGTTTGTCTATCCTCGGGTAGACAATGTTGCGGGTAATGCAGAGTTATTAAGCGCAGGTGGCGGTGGCGTAGGGCACAACTCTGGCGGTGGTGGTGGTGGTAATGGCGGACGTGGAGGCAACGGCGGAAGTCAATGGCAAGGGTGTGGTGCCCCCTTCGACAACGGCGGTCGCGGTGGTGCCAGCCTGGCAATTCAGTTCAATGGGCTTCCATACATGCGCTTTGGCGGCGGCGGTGGTGCTGGCCATACGAACAACAACACCGGAACTCCCGGTGGCAATGGCGGCGGTATTATCATCATCAAAGCTGATACGATCTACGGCAACCAGAACGTAATCCAGTCTCTTGGAGGCAATGCGCAGACATCTGGTAACGACGGCGCAGGTGGAGCAGGTGCCGGCGGATGTGTCTTGATTTCGAGTGCACTTCTGGTAGGCCCCCTGAATATCAACGTAAACGGTGGCAAGGGTGGAGACATGTCTTCTGGCGGTCTTCATGGCCCTGGTGGCGGTGGCGGTGGTGGTGGTGTATTGTTATCAGGAACTGCACTGCCCTCGGGCGTTACGTTTACCGCTGAAGGTGGCATTTCCGGGCGCTGCACAGCCTTTACAGATGCGGTTGTAGCGGCTCACCTTGCTAAGCCTGGAGAGCCTGGATCGATAGCCTTTCGCGCAGTTATTCCTGAGAATTCAACACCCAAACCGATACTCAAGGTTACAATTCTCCAGGACACAACAATCTGTCCCGGACAATCAGCAACACTTAGACTGCGTACCATAGGTTCCGTAGCAGGTATTGAATGGAGTGAACTTGGCGGCAAGGTTCTCAGCAGGTCGAGTGTTCTCGATGTTAAACCCACACGAACCACATCATATGTGGTTGCAATCTCAGACCCCACTGGATGCTCTGCACTCGATACAGCAACTGTTACCGTTCTGGATCAATGGAAGGGGCTTGCACGCCCGCTCGACCTTGGAGACGTGTTCTGCGACAAGGTCATCGACACTTCTTTCACAGTTGTGAATGCAGGTTCGGTATCAGGATTCGTTTCGAAAGTTACTTTTACCTCTGCCAATGTTCAGTTGCTCGACACATTACCGACCAGATTACTCCAGAATGATTCGGTCCGCATACGCGTAAGAGTATCCACAGGAGCAGCAAGCGGACCGAATTTTGTAACTGTTGCAACAACGCTCTCGCCTTGTGACTCGACGATAACATCTACCATTGTTTGGAACAGACAGAACAGACTCAATTCGCTGTTTCCCTCGACGATAACCATGCCACTTCTCTACTCATGCAAGGGTGAGGTGCGCGATACAACTGTGCTGTGTGTACTGCGCGGGAGCGACGGTATACTAACGAATATTATCACGAGCGGCAGTGCCACATCTACAACCGCCTTACCAATTGCGGTTCAAGACGGAACAGTTTTCCCAATTAACCTGCAATGGTCGCCGAGTCCGGGCAAATCTAAAGGCAGAGTTGGACTAGTTCTCCAATTTGAAGGCTGCTACGATACGTTGTGGGTAGACATTGATGGTCCGGTATTCATGCCGCGCGTACAGCTACCAGATACGGTGCAAGTTCCTGATGTGTTGCTTTGCCAGAATCAACCAATTACTGTAGACGTTCCGATCACATCGCTTGACTCAACTACCTGGTTCGTAAGTGATGTGTCAGCGCCTGCTGAAGTTTCTCTCGATCTGCAAAATGGTGATTCGGTGCGAGCAACAAGAGTCGTTCGTGTAGGCATTAGCCCAACAGTTCTTGGCAAGTTTGCATATACGGTCAGCATCACACTATCTCCGTGCGACACTACTATTCGCCTAACTCTCGTTGGTAAGGCAATTGATGCTGGTATTGCCCACGTAGATACTCTTCGCTACACCGAACCGATCATAGGCCGAAAGGAACTACGGACTGCCTATTTCGTGAATAGAGGGGACATTCCAATCGATGTGCTTACTGTGGAGCCCCTTTCACCAAAACCATTTGTGCTCATTTCATCCGAACCAACAATTCCGTGCTCACTCGGTCCGGGCGATACCTTGTCCTGCGACATTCAGCTAACCCAGCAGTACGGGATGAGTATCGATTCGTATGCAATCATCACGAGTAACCCATGCAAACAGCGCGAAGTTGTTTTGTTGGTGTCCGAGGCATATGCAACCAATACGCTCTATATGCCTCGCATAGAATCAGAGATTGGTGCCACGGTGCTTGTACCGGTGCTACTGGATGGGCGTCCGGCAATTGATTCATCATTACTCGATTCGTTCGCAGTACAGATACATGTTCAATCGTCAGATCTAGCAGTGCAGACAGGATCCAACAGCTACGCTGCATGGGAATGCGACAGCCACGACTCGCTAACGACGATAAGCATCACTGGTGAGTGGCTTGGTGGTGATACTCTCGCTATTCTTCCAATGCAAACATTACTCTCAACTTCGTCATCAACACCATTAACGTTCGACCGTCAGCCGGGATTTGCATGGATCAATCAGCAGTGCGACGTTGTCTACCGCGACGGCGAGGTTCTTCTCGGTGATGTTTGCACGGGTCGTGTTATACGCCTTGTGCGTATTGGACAGACGCGTCCGATTGTTGTTTATCCGAACCCAACAGATGATGTTGCAATAGTAGATGTCAGCAAAGACATGTTCAAGAATGGTTACACGGTGGTCGTGGTTGATGGGATAGGCAATGTTGTGCAGACCGCTGTAGCGCAGGGCAGCAACTCTATTGATCTGTCCTCGGTGCCATCTGGATTGTACTTTGTTTGTGTCGGCGATAAGTTCAGAACGGTTTATCAACCGCTTATCAAACGCTAGTCCTCAAGCGTTCCCATTTTTCCATCTCTGTAATCAACCAGAGCTTGCTGAATTTCGTCATCGGTGTTCATAACAAAGGGACCATACTGCGCTATTGGTTCGCGAAGGGGCTCTCCGCCCAACAACAAGAGATCGCCGGATGATTCAGAAGCTAGATGTATTCTAGTCCCATCATTGTTAAACACCACAAGTTGATGCCGCTCTACCCTGTGCTCTCCATTTACAATGAGAGCGCCGTTTAGCACATACAGGGCAAGTGTTTCGTTACCAGGTAGGACTAATTCTGCATCAAGTTCTGAAGTAAACGAACCCATAGCCGTTGTAACGGAAGAACGCGTCTTGGCAGGGCCTTTGTGCGACATAACCTCACCGGATATCACGCGCAAGGTGAGTTGATTATCATTGATACGCACTACAGGAATCGTAGAGTTGTGCAGCTCCTGATATGAAGGAACACACATCTTATCGCTTGCAGGCAGATTAACCCACAGCTGAATAAGTTCGATTTCTCCACCTGATTGTTGCAGCTCCTCGGTTGGACCTTCGCTATGAATGATACCGGATCCGCCTGTAATCCACTGTACTTCTCCGCCATGGATTATACCGCTGTTACCGAGGGAGTCCTTGTGGTGAACACTCCCTCGGTAGACAAACGTTACTGGTTCGAATCCGCGATGTGGGTGGGGATCAATCCTGTGAACACCACCACTTGCATCGAATCGTTGTGGTCCAGCATGATGCAACAGGATAAATGGATCCAGATTACGCAGTGCATGCACAGGCATTGGCTGAGCAACCCGCAAAGGGCCTACACCCGTGAGAAGAGACGATGTGATGATGCGGACCGAACGAAACATGATTACTGCTTCTGTAGTTGAAGATTCATTGCAAGTTTTACTGTGTCGGATACGACAATACCTCCAGCTTCAGTAACAGCATCCCATGTTAGACCAAACTCTTTGCGATTGATCGCACCGGAGATTTCAAATCCAGCTTTGGTATTTCCGTAGAAGTCCACCATTTGACCACCATACACAACATCGAGTACAACTTCCTTCGTTACATCACGAATTGTGAGGTTGCCGCCTAACTCAAATGCGCCATCTCCCTTGGAATCAAACCGTGTTGATACGAAGTTCATTGTAGGAAAGTTCTCTGCACCAAAAAATTCGTCGCTCTTTAGGTGGCCGTCACGCATTTCAATGCGTGTGTTGATGCTGTTGATATCCGTTTCGAAGGTAAACGTTGCCTCGGACCAATCGGATGCATCGGAGACTACTTCGGCGCGCTACGATGTAAACTCACCTGTAACCGTATTGATCATAAGGTGCTTGACTTTAAACTGCACCTCTTAATGTGCTGGATCCGCAATCCACGTGGCCATAACTTATTCTTTTCAAAGTGATAGTATGTGTTGCAACACAAATATACCAAAACGATGTGTGTTATGACACATTGCACGCATGAGGAAGTCATGGCTTGGGTTCATCAAGACCACTCACGATCACAACACCGCTTGATGTACCCAGACGTTCTGCACCAGCATCTAACATTGCAAGTGCTGTTTCCCTGTCTCGAATGCCGCCGCTGGCTTTCACTTTTACTGAAGGGCCTACGTGCGCTCTCATCAAGCGAACATCATCAAGGGTAGCACCACCGGTAGAAAATCCCGTCGAGGTTTTGATAAAGTCAGCCCCTGCTTGCGTAACGATAGCGCACATATGCTTCTTTTCATCGTCTGTTAGCAAGCATGTCTCGATGATAACCTTAACAATGCCATGAAGGCCATGCACTGCCTGAGTAACCTCGCGAACATCATCATAGACCTCACTAAAAAGACCACTTTTAAGAGCTGTTATCGATGCTACCATATCGATTTCACGAGCCCCCTGACGAAGTGCAATTTCGCTCTCTGCAACCTTGCTCACTGTGGTCGATGCTCCCAATGGGAATCCCACCACCGTGCAGACCGGTATACTGCTGGCAACAAGGAGCTCATGCGCACGCTCCACGTGCCATGGCAGAATACACACGCTGGCGAATCTATGCGTGATGGCCTCCGAGCAGATTGTCTCAACATCAGCAAGAGTTGATGTTGGTTTCAGCACAGTATGATCAATTGTAGCAGCGATATTCATGATGTCCTCTATTGCCTATCCATATCACGTCCGTAAACATCCGGAGCACGATACCGATGTTGTGAGAATGCAGAAAAATGTTGGCTCACAGAAAAGATGATTCCTGCCATTTTTTGCGTTGTACAGTTGTATGCAAAATCAAAACGATAGATAGCGTCTTTACCGGATACCTTGAGATTGTGGATGCGCAATCCGGCACCTACCGAGTTGTAGTAGCGTGCATTGAGGTAATTCGACGACTGATTAAATGCCGTTCCGATATCGTGGAAAAGCACTGCACTCAAGCCATAGATCCACAGGTTGATCTTGGGGAACCACCGCAGTTCGGTATTACCAACAAGACGGCGCTCTCCCACAAGCCAATTGGCTTCGTAGCCGCGCAGACCAGATTGCAAATCAAGAACCAGCTGACGAAATCCGGTCCAATTCCAGATCGACTGGGTCTTTACCTGCGAAGCAATCACAAAGTTCTCATTTACGCGCCAGTGCGTAGTACCATAAATCTCGAGGTATGTATTGACTGCACGTGCACCTGTCTGAAAACCCGATCCAGCAGCAATGCGACCAAACAGGTAAAAGTTGTCCGACAGCCGCGCAGATTCTTCACCCTCGGCGCCGAGATACCACATTGATGGTGCTCCCTGACCCATCGAAAAGACGCGTCCCATTGTTGCGCTGCCCCACGCCCCTTGCATGATGTCTTCGGTCTCATAGCCATTAAGGAACTGTGCACGTGAATACTGTTGTCGTATCGAAGAAAATCCAATGAGAACATGTCCAGTGTTGTCGAATGCCTGCACAGATGTTGGAAGGACGCGTGAAACATCAGAAAGCCGAACGCTGAGACTTGAATATAACTGGTCGCGCACTCCATAGGATTGTGAGATCCAGCCGAATAGTTCTCGCGAGTGGAATGGTAACAGGGTTACATTCTTACCTTCATTTGAATATTTGAAATCGCTACCGTATTCATTCAGCGTCTGTACGTTGAATGCATAGGGTGTTGTAAACCACCGAAAGGGCTGGGAGATCGAGATCTCTTGTCGTGTGCGATATCTGTTGGACTGAACAGATACACCGACGTCTACCAAAGAGCGAAGAACGCGTCTCCACTGACCATCCAATGTGCCCTCGAAGCCTATGTCGTTCTCTGTTCTATAGAGCCCCTTAAGAGCGAGCATCGAACCTGTACCGAGCAGATTAAACTCCTCTACTTGGCCTCCATATGTGAAGATGCCGCCACCTGTAGAGAAAATGACGGCTGGAGACAACGACGCTCTGTCTTGCGTGGTAATGTTTACATCTGCTTGTCCGTTGGCTACAGTGTGCTCAACGCGGACGTTACTAAAGATCCCAATTCGACGCAGAACACGTTCTGTCTCGAGCAGATCAACTGTATCGAGCTCATCACCAATGTCAAAGAGTAGTTCGTCGTTAATCACATATTCACGTGTCTTCACATGCAAGGCATTCATGAGGTCTGCAGCAAAGAACCAATCTCCTTGCGTAGAATCCCAGATCTCAATGCGCTTGATTTTTATCGATCGGATGATCGGAAAGTCACTTTCTTCTCTTTGTGCAAGCAGCGAACCGACATTCACGACAACAAACAGTATAGCAAGGCTAACGATCTTCATGACTAAGTCCATTGTTCCTTTGCTTTTGATGCTCATGAATTACCGCGCGTACTTCATCTGATGTTCTGCATGCTACAACATGTTCTACGAGTTCACAACACTCACTGGTGGTGAGAGTTTGTATGCGGCGTTGCAGCTCAGGGATAACGTGCGGAGTAACACTAAAGTGTTTTACTCCGATGCCCAATAGCACCTCTGTGGCCATGAGTTGAGCTGCCATTTCGCCACATATATTTACGTCAATTTGGGATTCGCGTGCAGCCTGTACAACACCTAACATCAATCTGATAACGGAAGGATGAATGCAATCGTACATGTTCGACACAAGTTCATTGGTTCTGTCAGCGGCTAGTGTGTATTGTGTGAGATCATTTGTACCGATTGAAATGAAGTCTACATTTTTCGCCAAAACATCTGCCATCACAGCTGAAGCTGGTGTCTCGATCATAATTCCAATCTGCACATCGATCACATTGCCAAGTGTACTTTCTACGTGAACTCTGCATGCATCGATAATCTCGCGTGCAGACATCACCTCGGCATACGACGTTATCATTGGCAACATGATACGGATTCGTCGTTGCTCAGAAGCCCGCAGCAGAGCTATGATCTGATCTTCGAATATCTTGGGCTGTGCCAACAGAAACCTAATACCACGTAAACCAAGAGCTGGATTTTCCTCTTTGTACGGTGAGTAACTCCCAAACTTATCTCCGCCAATATCGAACACACGAAATGTAACGGGGCCATGCTGATATGTTCGAAGAATCTTAGCGTACCAGGCCGTCTGCTCTTCGATGCTTGGAAAAGTTCCATCACCAGACAACATCATCTCGGTGCGAACAAGACCAATTCCGTGAGCGTTGTAGGCATTGGCATGAATTGCTGATGATGCATTGTCTACGTTTGCCAGCACAAAAACTTCTTGCCCGTCTCGCATTGTAATTGCGCCCTGCACTGGAGCTCGCTGCCTCTGGATGCGAACAGCCTCGCGCTCGATCAGGTCCTGATACTGAACAAGCTGCGCCTGTGATGGATCAATCAAACACATGTTTGCCGTTGCATCAAGGATCACCATTGCACCTTGATCAAGGCATGTAGTTGCACCATGCACAGATACCAACGCTGGTAAACCCAGGTCTCGTGCAATGATCGAGATATGTGAGTCTATCCCCCCGTCTTCACAGATAAAACCTAACGCTCCATCTTCAGCATATGTGAACATTTGCGATGGAGACAACGAGTGTGCCACAATGATAGAAGGCTGAGTAGGTACTTCGAGAGAATCCCCGGCTTGCAGCTCTGCAAGCAATCTGTGCTGAACCTGCTGGATATCTGCTGCACGATCACGAATCAATGAATTTGTGGACAGCAGCATGATCCGAGCTTGCTTGGAGAACTCTGTAGCAACAGCGTGTGCTGCAGAATCACCAGAGCGAATCATCGACTCGATATCTTGTGAGACAATTGGATCGCCGACAATCAGCCCATGTGTTTCAACAATTGAGGCCAGCGTTGGAGAGTGCAGTTGGGCACGCTGCACAACCTCGGCAAGCTCACGCTCTATACGCCCCTTAGCATCGCGATAGGTTGTAATCTCGTGATCAACATTTGTTGATCTCATGGCATCTATCATTGCATGCTGAGAGCGAGCTATAAAAACTGGCCCAATGGCAATTCCGAGAGAAGATCCTATTCCACGGAGCTCTTGCATCTGTTATTCTTCACCGAAGCCGGATGAAAACAATGTCGAGATTGCATCCGCAGCTGCCTGCTCATCAGAACCTTCTGCTCGAAGCAGGATCGTGCTGCCACATTCGGCGGCAAGCGTCATCACACCAATGATGCTCTTGGCATTGATGTGGAACCCATCTTTTACGAAATAGATATCGCTGGAAAAGGTTGAAGCCGCCTTCACCAACATTGCTGCCGGCCGCGTATGTAGGCCCGCTCTATTGACGGTTGTAAGTGTCCGCTCTATCATGGTTTACTGCCCCTTTCCCTCTATCCCCGACGCCCGCTGAATTCTGTTATACAGAGCATTCTGAGCCGTAATAGACTGATCACAAAGTACTACAATCAATCGTGTTTGCAAGGCATCGGCACGCCGTAATTCCTCATAGAATGTCTGTTGCTGAAGTGCTCTGACTTGCAGTCCCGAGAATTGTTCAAGCATGTATGCAGGCACGAGTGCAACTGTATGTGCAATGTCGTGCTGGCATGCCGCTCGGAGTTCATCGGCGGTCTTGCAAAGCACAACATGTGCCTGGGGTGCGTAATGTCGGTACTTCATACCCGGAGACCGGGCTACGTCTACCACGATGGGGCTATCAGCCTGCTCAACAACGTCTAATGCAAGCGTGGCGAGCTCCTCGGCAGTTACTACCCCTGGACGAAGGACATGTACAATCCCGTTCGACACATGCACAACCGTACTCTCCAGACCAATCTCACAGGGTCCACCGTCCAAAACCAGCACATTATTGCCGAAATCTGTTTCTACGTGTTCTGCTATCGTTGGGCTTGGCTTACCAGATATGTTAGCACTTGGTGCGGCAACGGGGCACCCAACAGCGTTGATCAGTTCCAGAAATACTGGATGCCGAGGCATCCGGACTGCGACCGTATCGAGTCCGGCAGTTACGTACGATGTTACAAGCCGACTTGCTTGTAGGACTAACGTTAGCGGTCCCGGCCAAAACCTTGCTGCGAATGCGTTGATGAGCTGTTTTCCATGCTCATTGGTAAGGTCGTAAGCCTGCTCTACTGCGGCAACGTGAACGATCAGAGGATTATCGCGCGGACGCCCCTTTCTGCGAAAAATCTCTTCGATGGCCGCTGGCTGGTCGATTCGAGCGGCAAGTCCATAGACTGTTTCTGTAGGCACAGCCACTACCCCACCGTTGCGCAGCACCTCGGCGGCACGCTGAATGTTTTCGTGTGTTGGCTGCAGAATCATACGACAAGTATAACTCCCTGAGACCATGCCAGATACCGTGTGTAGTTTTGCCCCATGATTCGTCCTGTATCGCGCTTTCTCGTTTCTACCGCTATCCCACAATCGCTTCAACCGCTCGTTGCACTTTCACGCAATTTTTGGTGGTGCTGGAATAGCGAGGCCGTGGCCCTGTGGTCTTCAATGGACCCACTTCTCTGGAACCAGACTCACCACAACCCAGTGTTGCTGTTGCAGCAGATATCACATGCAAGGCTTCAGGAACTTGCCAACGATGAAGAATTCCAGACGCGCATGCGTTTGGTATGCGACAGCTTTCGTGAATACATCCAGCAGCCCTGCGGAGAATCCATAGCCTACTTCTGTGCCGAGTTCGGTTTGCATGAGAGTTTTCAAATGTATTCTGGTGGACTAGGCGTATTGGCTGGAGATCATCTAAAAAGCGCTAGCGACCTGAGACTTCCCCTGATTGGCATAGGGTTGTTGTATCAGGAGGGGTACTTCCGACAGTATCTCACAGAAAACGGGTGGCAGAATGAACATTATCACGAAATGGACTTTCATGCCCTGCCAATTGAGCAAGTGCATGGTCAAGATGGACAGCCTCTTCGTGTTCACGTAGACATGCCTCTGGGCAGGTGCTACGCTGCCGTTTGGAGAGTTGCAGTTGGACGTATCACACTGTATCTGCTGGACTCAAACGTTGAAGAGAATCACAACCCCACCCTGCGAGATGTTACCGATCGTCTCTATGGTGGCACTACCGATACACGGATCATGCAGGAGATGCTGCTAGGTATTGGAGGCATGCGAGCGCTCGACGCTCTCGGAATTACCCCTTCAGTAACCCACATCAACGAAGGGCATGCAGCCTTCTCGATGCTCGAGCGCTCTCGACAACTTATGGCTTCGCATCATCTGACCTTTGCCGAGGCATTCAAGGCGATGCAGTCTTCGAGCGTGTTTACTACCCACACTCCAGTGCCTGCAGGAAACGAAGTTTTTGATGCCGCTACTCTCGACCCATACTTCAGATCGTATGCAGAGTCCATGGGGCTTACCTGGGATACCTTTCTCCAATTGGGACAAGCCGCAGGAAGTTCGCCAGAGAAGTTTTCCATGACGATTCTTGGTATCCGCGGCTCGTCGTACCGCAACGGCGTAAGTAGCCTGCACGGCCAGGTTGCCCGAGAGATGTGGCATGGCATCTGGCCCGCGTTCCCAGCTAACGATGCGCCGATAACAGGACTTGTAAATGGCATTCACACAAAGTCATGGGTTGCACCAGAAATTGCCTCGATCTACGATCGTTACATCGGCAACAACTGGCGTGAGAAACCTTGGTTAGAGTCTACGTGGGAGTTGATTAAAGCCATACCTGATCACGAGCTATGGCAAGTCCATGAAAAAAGAAGATCCAGACTTATCGATGGTGTCCGCACCCATATACTTGAAAAGCACCATGCCTCATTATCGCAAAAACAGGCCCTCACAATTCATGAGTGTCTGGATCCAACTGCTCTCACGATTGGCTTTGCACGCAGGTTTGCCACATACAAGCGAGCAGACCTGCTCGTGCGTGATATGGACCGCCTAACACGTATTGTGCATCATTCCGAGCGTCCGGTTCAGTTTATTCTAGCGGGCAAGGCCCACCCTCGCGACGTGCAGGGCAAAGAGCTTATCCAACGCGTTCATCAGATGATACGCGAGCATGATCTTGAAAAACATATTGTGTTTCTTGAAGACTACGAAATGGATGTTGCACGACTACTTGTCAGGGGGTGTGATGTTTGGCTCAATACCCCACGCAGGCCGCACGAAGCTTCCGGCACCTCTGGGATGAAGGCAGCCTTGAACGGAGTGTTACACTGTTCGATTCTCGATGGATGGTGGGCCGAGGCCTACAATGGAAAAAATGGCTGGGCAATTGGGCGTGGCGAGATGATGGATGATGAAGAGCAAGACAATGCTGATAGTGCTACGCTGTATGACATTCTTGAGTATGATGTTGTGCCCCGTTTCTACAAGCGAGATGATGATGGAGTGCCGAGGGCCTGGACCTCTATGATGAAAGAGAACATCCGTACAAATGCTTGGCGCTATGCTGCCGAGCGGATGGTGGGCGATTATCACAGCACGGCATACGCACCGGCAGATGCACGTGGTAGATTGTTTACTGCCGATCATGCACAGCTCGCACGGGAGATCGTAGCGTATGAGCACAAACTTCACAACTCATGGAACAAGGTTTGCGTAACCGCTGTTACGTCCAGTGCAGATAGCGGCTCGCATGTTGGGGATCCCATCCATGTTGAAGCTACCGTTTTTCATGGCCCCTTTTCACACGATGAACTGCTTGTTCAACTGATCAGTGGTCCGGTTAATGCAAAGGACGAAATCGAGCCTGAATCCAGTGTTCCCATGACGCTCATTGGTAGTTCTGAGCACTCAGGCATCTATCGCGGTACAGTAGCGTGCAATTCAAGCGGATTCCACGGCTGCACCGTGAGAGTATTGCCGAGTCACTCCGGATTTGTAAGCCCCATCGAACCTGGACTTAGCCACTATCCTCATCAAGAATGAAACTTTCTTAAATTGCGATGCTTCTTCACTAGTCACCAAGTTCCTGTCAAGATTTTCCTTCTCGGAGTTGTACATGTCTCGCTTCCTATCGCTACTATTCTTTGTCTGCGTCGCCGGTTTGAGCTTGCAAGCGCAAACCAGTTTTGTGACCTTCCTCCACAACAGCCCAGACCCTGATCTGAGAGCCGTAGACTTGTACATCACGCAAGCGGGTATAACATCGAAGGTAGAGGATGTAGCATTTCAGGCAGCCGACAACCTAAACTCCGTAGCAATTTTTGGAGATCTTGAACTTATTATTGGCGTTGCTCCTTCCAACAGCGTAAGCATGGGCGATGTGATTGCAGAGCATGCATTTACGCCTACTCCCGACATGGGATATATGGCCACTATGCATGGAGTGAAAACCCCAACGAACTATGCTGCAAATCCCGACGGCAAGGCCACGAAACTGCAGATTACCTCCTATGCGGTTGAGAACACCAACAACGATCCGAACAAAACTGCAGTCTTCTTTTTTCAAGGGGCTACGGATCTTGAGAAATGCGACTTCTGGATTCGCGGAGGAGCCAAGGTTGCAGCGGCCAATATTGCATTCTCGGAACGCAATACAACAGCCACTGTTGTTGACCGCAAGGTTTTTACAATTGATTGCACAAAACCAGGAGATAAGTCCAAAGTACTCGCATCATTCAGCGTAGACTTTGCCTCACTCGCCAATACCGTGGTTGTATGTGCCGTAAGCGGCTTTAAGACGCTCGAAGACAACAACAAGAGCACGGACACACTAGCATTGCTGTCAGTGCTCGAAGATGGTCGCGTGGTGCGCTCACCACTCATGGCTGGCTCACAAACGTGTCGGGTGCAGCTCGTTCATGCGGCTGCAGATCCAGCCCTAACCCAGGTAGACGTGTACATTAACGGTACAAAAGCCGCAGATAATCTTGCGTTTCGCAAAGCAACAGGTTTTACTCCTGTAATAGCAAATTCACCGATCGTTATTGGTTTTGCTCCAGCAACCTCAACGGGATACAAAGACACGCTCCTTACCATCACACTCGACCCGCTGCGTCCGTCACGACTCTACACCATTGTTGCATCGGGTGTTGCGGACACATCAAAGTTTGCTAAGAACCCCTCGGGCGTATACACAGGTGTTCGGTTGTCGGTGCTAGACGGTGCCCTCGAGCAGTCTAGCCCCGGCAAGACTTCTGTTCGTGCCGGACATTCCGTTACAGATGGTCCAGTGGTTTCTATTGTGAGCAGCAAAACAACGTATGTCTCGAAGGCAAAGTACACAGACCTAACGCCGTCGTATGCCGAAGTTGAACCAGGTATAGACACCCTCTGGATTACCGACAGCGAAGGAGCCAAGATCAAAGGATATGTCTGCGACCTGCGCGGCTCTAACAGAGCTACTGTTGCCTTGGCTACAGGATTTATCACCCCGTCAGCTAATAACAATGGTCCAGCCCTTAAGCTCATCCTCATCGATGCAAACGGCAACGTAAATGCATCAGCAGAAGAAGTTGAACCAGGCGGTAATACTTCCGTACAAGAAGACGCTCTCATAACACGTGGGTGGTCGGTTGGACCTAACCCTGCAACCAACACACTTGCTGCACGTATTCCTGCTGGCAACCTAGTTGGCGATCTCTCGTATTGGCTGACTAACACGGCTGGAGAGCAGGTTGCATCCGGCATTATCTCGCAAGTCAATGGCTTGTATGAACTTAACCTTAGCGTGAGTGCAGTACCTCAAGGCGCATACAGCCTCGGATTTACATCCAAGAATGGGTCTGCAATCGGAAGCTGGAGCATAACAATTACACGCTAACATTTTCCTATCTTTGCGGTCCTTTTTGGGACCACAATGTTCGAATCACTAAGCGACAAACTCGATTCTGCCCTCCGGGCGATTCGGGGTCAAAACAAGCTCACCGAACAAAACGTCGACGAAGCGTTGACGGAGGTTCGTCGTGCGCTTCTCGACGCCGACGTGAATTTCAACGTCGTCAAGAAGTTTATCGAGGATGTCAAGGAAAAATCCCTTGGCATGGAGGTAAAGGGTAACGTTCTGCCTGGTCAGTTTATGATCAAGCTCATCCATGACGAACTTGTTTCACTCATGGGTTCCTCCAAGTCCGACCTTATCAAAGCTCAGCAAGCACCAACGGTTATCATGGTTGCTGGTCTTCAGGGCTCTGGTAAAACAACGTTCTGTGGCAAACTGGCAAACTCACTGAAGAAGCAGGGACGTCTGCCACTCCTAGTGGCGTGTGATATCTACCGTCCGGCGGCTGTTGACCAGCTCAAGACTCTAGGACAAAGCATTGCCCTTCCTGTGTTCTCAAAGGAGGGAGCTAAACCTTCGGAGATCGCAGACGAAGCAATGTCATACGCAAGGAAGTTCGGCCGCGACACAGTGATTGTTGATACGGCTGGACGCCTGACAATCGACGAAGAGATGATGAAGGAAGTCGAAGACTTACGGAATCAACTTAAGCCCCATGAAATTTTGTTCGTTTGCGACTCCATGACTGGCCAAGACGCCGTAAACACAGCACAGGCCTTTCACGACAAGCTCGAGCTAACCGGTGTTGTGCTTACAAAGCTTGACGGCGACACCCGTGGCGGTGCAGCCCTCTCGATTCGTGCAGTTGTTGGTAAGCCCATCAAGTTTGTAGGTGTTGGCGAGAAGATCGATGCACTGGAGCCATTTTACCCAGAGCGTATCGCCTCACGTATTCTTGGCATGGGAGACATCGTTACCCTTGTCGAGAAAGCACAGGCGCAGATCGACGAAAAAGAGGCAGAGCGTCTCGAAGAAAAACTCAAGAAGAATGAGTTCACATTTGAGGACTTTCTCGACCAGATGAAGCTTATCAAAAAGATGGGTTCACTGCGCGACCTTCTTGGGATGATTCCGGGAGTTGACAAAGCCCTGCGTGGCGTAGAAATTGACGATAAAGCGTTTGGTCGTGTAGAAGCGATCATACACTCAATGACAAAAGAAGAACGAGGCAATCCGCGTCTACTCAATGGTAGCCGCCGCAAGCGAATCGCAAGCGGTAGTGGCACATCGATCCAAGACGTGAATCGCCTTATCAAACAGTTTGAAGACATGCAAAAGATGATGCGTAACATGACAAAAGGCAAGATGGCGAACATGATGGGTAGACGCCTTCCACAGATGCCGTTTGGGATGAAGCGCTGATCGATTTTTTATTCACTTACCAAGTTCTAGGAGAACATCATGGTAAAACTCCGCTTGCGTCGCAGAGGTCGTAAGAAACATCCGTTCTACGACATCATTGCGATCGACGGACGCGACCGTCGCGACGGCGCTTCTATTGAACGCGTTGGGTTCATCGACCCAATGACAACCCCAAAAGCAGTCACACTCAATGCAGATCGTGCACTGTACTGGCTTAATGTTGGCGCACAGCCAACAGAGGTAGTACGTGAGATCCTGAGTCGTGAAGGCGTTCTACTACGCCGTCACCTTGGTTTCAAGGGTGCAACAGATGAAGAGATCGAAGCCGCTGTTGCAAAGCATCGCGAAGTTGCAGCTGCTCGCTACTCACGCTTGAAGCAACGCCGTTCGGACCGCGCACGTGCAAAGGCCGAAGCAGCCAAGGCCCCAGTTGTTGAAGAAGTTGCTGAAGTAGCCCCTGAAGCTCCTGCAGAAGAAGCAGCACCAGCAGAAGAGGCCGCTCCTGAGGCAGCGGCAGAATAAGTTTGCCACCAACCAAACAATACGCATGAAACAAACAGCGCGGTCATAGTGTTATGATCGCGCTGTTGTCTTTTTCGCCACATCCGGTCCATTCCTTCTGAGTTCTATGCTTCACGCATCATTTGCACCCTACATCAAGCAACAGCAGATGTTCTCGCAGCGTATTAAATGGCTGTTTACTTGTGCTGGTAGTTATTGGATCCTGATCTATGGCTTCCAGTTGATGCAATGGATTGATCACGAAACGCTAAGAAGTCTGCGAGGTGGACAAACCATGATCTATTTCGTGCTGCTTACACTCTGGGGTATGGAGTACATGCGCGAATCGAAGCGCCTCAAAAAACTGATAGTCATAGCCGATGCGTCCGGTTGTCAGGTTCACGACGTTACGTTTTCACAGATTCCCGCGCCAGGAGCGCTGTTCACAGTGCTTCGTCCTGTAGAACCCACAGCAGCCGCATACGTCTTTACGGCAGTGAACATTGGCGGCCTCGTACTCGCAGGATATCTGATCGGCATGAGATACTTCGCTGCATTTAGCGCGATCTGAGTATCTAGAACATACAGTCAGCTCGTATTTTGGCCTCATCATTGTGGCGGCCTACTATGTCTTTTCGCTCATGGTTCATTGTGCTGATGCTCATGCTGGCATCGCTAACAGCCAGATCAGCACCGGATACAATTCGCATCGACAACGGGGTGTTTGGATCGACCAATCCCGCACGCGAGGGCTGGGAAGAATCGGTCATCATCTCCCCGAATAGGCCGTGCGCCATTATTGGCGTAATGATCTACTATGGGGCTGGCACAGGCAAAGATGAAGTTCGCATTACCGGCGATGCGTCCGAAGGAACGATCCCGCCAACACAGTATTGTTTCCCCTACAACACATTGGGTTCGGCCACGGCAGACGTTACTGCGTCGGGCTGGAAGACCATCATGTTCACAGTCCAAGGTATCCGCATCGACGGCAACGAGCGCATCGTTGTGCAACATGTTATGTCGGCCAATGGTCCGCGCTGGGGACAAGACAACAACGCCCAGAATCCAACAACTTCCTATGTATACGACCCCGTAACACCGAACCCAAACTTCTACAACATCCCTGGCATATACTATCTAGCCAAGGGTGATTACATGGTGCGCCTCATTATTGACGATACGCCCGCCTACCGCAAGCCCCCTACATGGGTGGATGTTACGTTTGATGCGGGCTTGCCATCAGGCAGCGCAGCTCTCAAGTCCGACCAACTGAGTGTTGTTGACTGGAACGGCAACGGCTTCTGGAGCACCGGTGCAACATTCGTCACTACTGGTACAACTTCCGTTCAGGATATCGATCAGCAGAAGTGCACTATCACAACAATCGAGATCTTTGACCTGCGCGGCAAGCTCTTAGCCAAGGGGCCAGTAGAGCAACGCATGAGCATACTTGAGGGATTACCTGGCGCTGTGCTTGTGTGCAAACGCAACGAGCTCGGACAACCATGTGGGTCCGAGCTCGTAGTTAGATAACGATAGGCAACACAGCTTACTTGCGTGTCTTCTTAACCTCAATCTGCACCGTACGGCTTAGGAACCGCTCCTCTGGCGTGTTGTACGATTCAATACCCGGAGGAAACTTGTCGGTCGTGATGTCGTTGCACTGAATATTAACCTTCTTGCGAAGGTGCTTCTGAATCGTTTCGCAAACAGCATCCGCACGTTTTTGTGAGAGCTTCTTGTTAAACTCGGCATTGCCAAGCATATCAGCAAAGCCGCGCACGATAACAGTTGAGCCGGCTGGTACGTTCTCAACAAACGACTTGATCTGCTCTTCGGCAATTACAGATATTTCATCTGAAGCAACTTCAAAGAGTGTGAGCGTGAGACGCTCCAGCTCTATGTTCATCGTGTCCTTTTTAACAGTCAGCGAAGCATTATCCGACGCTGTTGCTCTACGGAGTCCATTGATCTTTAAACGCACATTCACTGGCTCGCCCGATCGCATTTTGTCGGCCACGGCTATTGAAAGATCCTGCATCGTAACGGTTGGTAGCCCCTTACCACTTTGCGAGAACAATTGCTGCTGACCTGTTATAGCCTCTAACTCCCAATCCGTTACATACTGAGTACTGGAACCGGTAGGATCAAACTGAAGCCTCGGTGGATCGATGGTGCGTGCCTCATTAAACCTGCGCTTGGCTACTGATCCAAGCACATCAAGATTATCTGAATAGATTTCAACTCGGCGGTTCTCTGCAAATCCTTCCTCGGATTGTCTTCTTGTTGGCTTATCAGGCGCACAAGATCCACCCGCATCTTGAATGGCAATCCGAGAATCTTCAATACCCCAGACACGAATCAAATAATCTTTCACAGCAGTTGCACGCTTTTTTGCAAGCTCGCAATTCGAGCTCTCGGTTGTTGGGTCGGCCGTACCCTTAAGGCGCACAGTAGCGCCTGCATTATTTTTCATCCGCTCACCGAGAATATTGAGAATATCTCGGTGCACAGCCGTTGTTCGTGGGGCTACGTCTGCAAGCTTGAATTCTGAGCCACTACCAACTTGGTGATAGCGCGGCGAGATAGTAATTGTCTGAGATTCAAAGAACACAGCTGGCAGAACAGGAAGAGCCTCGGTTACATATTGCGTAGATACGTGTATCGTAAACACGTCTTTCAGTGCACCAGATGCTTCAACTGCACGAGCCTTGATCTTTGCAAGCAATTCGGGAGGTCTTGGGTAGAACACCGTATCTGTGCGGTAAGCTCGCTCGGTAATTGTTACAAGATCCGTTTCAACAACCGTGTCTAACTCAATGCGATCAATACCACGCACACGAGACTCCTGACCATCTGGGGCGATCTCTACCAGAAGTGAATCAACGAACTCTTCTCTACGACGCTCTACCGGAGTAGGGGGCTCTGGTGCATTCATGGTAAAGGCAACAGATACACCTGCGCGCAAGAGGTTCGTTGTCCAATCAACATCGCTGCGATTCTTCGAGAGTGGTATCGTGTAGAGCACCTCGGGGGTTAACACCACAGAATGATTTTCTGTCATGGGCAGGTCGTAGCCGATGCCAACAACAGCACCTAGTGCGGGCGAGACCATGTTCTGCAGGTCTTTATTGAGAACTTCATTCCGCTCGCGACGTCCGTTTTCAAAGGTACCTATCGAAGGCTCAACCAGAACTTCCCGTTGCGTGAACGTGGGGCTTAGGTAACTTCCGAATGCTACGCCACCCATAAATCGCAGGGGATTCACAACCCGAAGATCAATGAGAAATTCTCCGCCTATCCAGTTGGCCTTCGTGTCGAGAAACGTGCGTGTAAGAGCCTGCTGTCCACCACTTACGAGAACGGATTGTTCCTGGACAAACAATCCGTTTACAGGAACAAACGTACCACGAAGTGCAAGTCGCATATGCTTCGTGATTTCGTGACGCGCAAAAGTCGACAAGGAGAACGTTGTACCTCTTGCCCCTTCATATGGAGCACAGCAAACTGGCGCCTCTGGTAGCGTAAAGACACCTGTATGCTGCAACAACCCAAAATTTGCACTAAAGCCTATCTGGGACAACCACACATCCTCGGGAAGGGTCACCTTCCACCATTGAGCTTGCAACGACTGGCCAATCAGTGGAATGCAAAGAGCGAGTAGAATCAAGCGGTGCATCAGCGTGATGCCTCCGAGATAACTGTTGATGCTTGCTGATGCTCCGTTCGCACAACCACAACGGCCACACCGCTGATGATCTCGGAGGGGAGTGTACGAACATATGCTCGCTGGGTTTCTTCCGAAGGTGTTGTGCAGTCAGACCACAACAATCTTCCACCTAGATCATAAACATCGATCGTTGCTGGCGCATTCTCTGCCAGTGTACCCTCGAGAACAATCCCGTAGGGCTTTACGATGCCACGCGCCGTAAGGGGCTCTCCAAGTGGATTAAACATCCTCGGCCCCCCGCCCACTCTACAAATTCCACGGATGAGGATTGGTTCGCTCCGCTTTTCAATGCGTGTTCCCGGCCCCCTACCGATCTGAGTAATACGATCGTAGGTCATCGCTGTGATGCTGTCTTGACCAAGTGTAGCCTGAAGAGTGGCCGTAAAGAGCTCTGCATCTGTGGTGTCTAGTGGAATGCGGAAAAACACGACATCACGCATGCGACGCACGCCCGCCGAATCGGTGATAGTTTCATCTAATGATGCAAACGGCTCCTTTGAGCTCGAGACCCAGCGTAGCGCAGATGCGTCATAGGAGATTCGCAGCTCTACGCTGTCTATGTCTGCAAGACCAAGAAACTGGCTACCCTCTGTTCTGAAGTTGATTGTCGTTGTTTCGCCGATTTCAAGCGTATCTCCGGACGCCGTGAACCGCACAAAAGACGGTGGTGGCGGAGCAATGGCAAACAGATCACTCGTGTCGGCCAGGAGGATTACTGGTAGAACCTGCCAAATGCGCGCGGTGCCGTCTCTTGACGTCGTGAGTAGGCGATCGCCACGTTCCGACCAACGTACAACGTTGACATCATTTCCATGCTGAAAACTTGCAATTGGAGAGAAGTCATCTGCTCTATGAAGACGGGCAAAGTTGTCGTCCGAAGCACCAGCAATCATCGTACCATCGGGCGAGTATGTAACCATGCGAACTGCGCCGTTATATCCGCTGAGCTTTCCTTTGAGAACGCCGGTTGCAACGTCCCATATCGTTACTGTTGAATCAGACATTCCAACAGCGACCGATGCACCATCTGGGGCAAACGTTACGCAGCGAACTCCCTCACGGTTGGCCACATCGGAAACACTCCATGATTCCACCGCGGTTGACTGATTCCACAGACGTATCGTGGCGTCTCCACCAATCGAACAGATCAACGTTCCATCGGGAGAAAAGGCTGCGCTCAAAGCGCATATTGCATGCTTGTTAAACGTATTCGGCAGACCTGTTCTGCGCCCAAACACACGCGCATCTCCCGCACAGAGCACTACGCGCGTACCATCAGCATTGATCACCATGTCATCCATGCTGGAACCCGCATTATGCACAGCCTGCGGTACCGCACCAGGCAGGTTGTAGACGCGGGTGCGGTTGTCGTCGCATTTTGTGAATAGCCACGACCCCGTGGGGTCTAACTCAACTTTTGTAACCACATCAGGATGTGTGATCGAGCTTACGATCGTGTTCGAAACAGCATCAACAATCTTCGCTGCGTTATCATCGGAGCACGTGATAATCTTTGATGAATCTGCAGACCAGCGCACTCCAGAGTACGATGCCCTACCAGTAGGCAATGCTAACAGCGGTGAGTTCGCACTGGCCTTTGAGCTCCATACGTGTGCCTCGCCAGCAACACTAACAACACGGTCGTTGTCTGGTGCCCAATACGCATCCTCAACCGGACTTGAATGTCCGCTATAGATCACGTTATCATTTGCACCTGGCAGACGCAGCTGCACTACCCGTACACGGTAGTTTGTAGAGGGGGCAAGCCCCTTAACGTTCCAACTGTAGGTTAGGCCCTTTGCGCTGTCTGCAATCACAATCCAGTTGCGGCCATCGTCGGGACTATAATCAAGCTGCACAGCAATAGTATCCTCTACACCAGACCATCTTATCTGGATAATTGTATCACGTGAGGTATAATATGTAATTCCACCGACGGGTGCTTCGAGTGCAAGCACAGTAGTTTGGGCGTGAATACTACATACCGCCAAAACAAAAACGCAAAACGCGCAACAAATCCGCATTTGATATACTCCACTGAACATAACGTAGCAATAAACTACGACGAAAGAACACGTAGGACAAGGAATTAGAGTGGGGCTAAACCATCCCCTATCGCACCCACTTCAGGAGCTACATCGAATGCATCCCGATGGTAGGTCATATCATGGAAAGCGGCCAACTCTTTTTGATAAAAAAGTCGAATATCTCCTGTAGGACCATTCCGTTGTTTGCCAACGATTACCTCAGCAATGTTCTCAGTAGACCGTCCGTCTTCAAACGTTGCAATCTTGTAATACTCGGGGCGATGTATAAACATTACTACGTCTGCATCTTGCTCGATAGAACCCGATTCGCGCAAGTCTGAGAGCATTGGACGCTTATCTGCACGCGATTCGAGCGTTCGATTAAGCTGCGACAGGGCCATAACTGGTACCTGAAGTTCCTTTGCTACGGCTTTAAGTGCATGAGAGATCATCGAGATCTCTCGCTCGCGGCTCTCCGCCCTCGGGGCATGCATAAGCTGCAAGTAGTCAACGATGATCAAGTCTATCTTATGCTCAATCTTCATTCGACGGCACTTGGCACGGAATTCAACAGGAGATAAACCGGCCGAATCGTCGATATAGATATTCGCATTCATGAGATTATCGATACGCGTTACTAGCCCATGCATCTCCGTTTGCGATAATCTGCCGCTTCGCAGCGCCTGTAGTCCAATCTGCGCATCAGCAGAGATCAGGCGCAAGACAAGCTGCTGAGCCGACATTTCCAATGAGAAGACACCAACGGATTTTCCTTTACGCGAAGCCTCTCTGGCAATGGACAGCGCAAACGCCGTTTTACCCATCGACGGACGAGCCGCAACAATAACAAGGTCTGCTGGCTGGAGTCCGCTCAGCAGTTGGTCAAGCTGCGTAAAGCCCGTTGGCACGCCCGTAATACCATCGTTTTCTTTTGAAGCCATTGAGAAGATTCGCTCGATCGCATCTTTGGTTAGCTTCTTCATGCCCGAATACGACCGGCGAAGTCTCTTTTCGGCCACATCAAAAATGCGCTGCTCCGCACGGTCAACCTCGTCGAGGGCATCCGTGGTTTCATCATAACAGTCACGCACGATTTCGCTTGCTACACGAATCAACTGTCGCTTCAGGAAACGTTCAAGTACGATGCGCGCATGATTCTCAACATTTGCGGCAGAGACTGTTCGAACGGTAAGCTCTGTAAGAGCATACATGCCCCCTACCAATTCAAGTGTACCATCACGCTGTAACTGATCAGTCAACGAGACAAGATCAATAGTAACACCACGCTCGAACATCGCCATCATGGCATTGTAGATGCGCACGTGCTTGTCATGGTAAAAGCACTCAGCATCGAGAATCTCGACAACCTTAGGCACAGCCTCTTTGTCGAGCAGCATGGCACCAAGAACAGCTACTTCTGCATCGGTTGAATGCGGCGGAACATTTCCAATAGGATCGTCTGATTGAAGGGATGAAACCCTTGGAGAAGCGGAAATCGGCATGGCAGAAATCTATGGATTCTCAGTTTCCACTTTTACCGGAGTTATGCCAACGTTTTGCACAGAGGATGGGAAAAGCAGGAATGGACGATCTGGCTTTCTACGGTATAACGATCTCTCGCTTGTGCTCGGCACTGGCATAAATCGCCTCTACGATGCGCATTCGTTCGATGGCTTCATCAATGGTGCTTACCATTGGGACCACCCCTCTAACGGCATTTACAAAGTGCTTCAGCTCTGTTGCGTAAGACTTCATATATATATCAAGTTGAGACCGACGCTCTGGGGTAGAGGAGCTTTGTATCGAATTACCTGTTCTACGTACCAGCCTGTAGGGGTTGATGTAAGCGCTACCTTTTCTTCCAAAAGCATTGCAGTAATAGAGGTCCTCTGCACGAATAATGGACCAACTTGTCTCCACAGTAGCAACAGCGCCACTTTCAAAGTTCAGGATAGCAACTGCGCCATCTTCCACTGATTTCGTGGCTTGATGAAACACTGATCCTGTGACAGAGCGGACGCGCCCAAAATCCATAACGTGCATAATCATATCAATTACAGCGATGCCCAGATCAACAAGCACGCCACCACCAGACTTCTCAGCATTGGCCATCCAGCGAGCATCGGTTGAACGCTGCTTAACCCATCCTGCCTTCACGTAATACACAGGACCAATTTCGCCGCGATCAACTGCGTTTTTCATGTTCACCACATCGGGCCGGAATCGATGATTCATACCAACCATCACGCTAACACCGTGTTCTTGGGATAACGTGCGGATCTCCATCACCTCTTCGAGAGTACGTGTAGCGGGCCGCTCAACAAACACATGTTTGCCCGCAGCTATGGCAATCTTCGCAACAGAAGCATGAGCATCAGTGCTCGTAGTCACAAGCACCGCATCTACTCCGGGCAAGTGGAGTGCCTCTTCAAGAGATCGAAATGCGTGAGGAACCTTGTACTTTTCGGCAAGAATCCGTGCCTTAGCGATCTGCTTGTCGCAAATAGCCAACAGTTTCACACCAGACATAGCTGCCAATGTTGGCAGATGCACGCTTTGCGCGATGTTGCCCGCGCCAACAATAATGAGTCCAACCATATCCTCTGCCAAGCAACAATCGTGCCGTCACGCTCCTGCATGTTGTATTGCCAGTCTCACCGCCTCGTTAACAAGTGTCAGGGGGCTGATGGCATGCATACATCGGAAGTGCCCCTTAGGGCAGCTGGACCTGCCAATATGCGTGCACGGTCTGCACGGAACATCATGAGCCTGCACATTCGCGTGTGAAACGCCATAGGGTGTAAACCCAAATTCCGGGGCGGTAGAGCCGTACACCACAGCAACTGGAACCTGGCGCGCGGCGGCCATGTGCACGATTGCCGAATCACATGACACAACAGCATCCAGCGTATCAAGCAAGCCCACAGTTGCAGCAAGGGTTGTAGCCCCGTCGCCTCGAGCCACTGAAACATTCGCCAAATCCACTACTGCATTGCACAACTCAACATCAGCTGGGCCGCCGAGAAGCACCACCTCTGCAGCATGGTTTGTAACGAGATCTCGCACTATATGTGCTATCAATTCTACGGGGTATCGCTTTGTGTAATGCTGAGCACCTGGTGCAATCCCAATTCGGAGCTTGCGCTCCCGCAATGGTTGCTCAACGTGTTCCCCAGGCCTGTTGGCTTGGGGCCAAAGCTCGAGTGCACCAACGTCGATAGTAACACCCAGCTCTCGCAATGGTTCGGCATAGCGGTGCACCACATGTGTTACATGCTTGGGTTTGCGTTTGAAATAGACTAGCCCTAACTTTTCGAGGAGATGTTTCGCATACTTCAGCACACGCGGCGAACCAACCTTTTGCAATCGTTGAATGATGCGCCCTGAGCGCCGATTTCTCTGAAGATCTATAATGAGATCGTAAGCTTGTGCCTTAATTGTGTGCTCACGTCCTTTGGGCAATGCATATACTGCAGAGACATAAGGATTGTTGTTCCATACTTCCGAAAACCGTTCGTCGACTGCAACATCAATTTTTGCTTCGGGATACGCGCTTCGCAGCATCCGAACAATCGGTGTTGCTAGCACAACATCGCCAAGCGATGTTAGTCGTATCACAAGAATTGATTTCATTCTGTCGGTTTTACGATCTTTGTTTCAATATTCATTTATCCGGCTAGCGCAAGTATGCGATTTTCTGTTGAACAAGATGACGAGTTGGTAGTTTTTACACTCAAAGAACCAGCACTGGATTCACTGCTCGCACCCGAGGTTAAGAGTGAGATTCTCATATTGTGCCAGCCCTCTGCCAAGGCACTGGTCGTAGATTTATCCGCAGTTCAGCTCTGCGATTCACAAGGCCTGTCTGCCCTGCTTCTGGCTAATCGGCAAATGAAAGACAACGAAGGCTTCGTTATTCTCGTGGGTACACAGGAAACTGTACGCCAGATGTTCCGCATCTCACAGATTGAATATCTGTTTGAATTCCAGCCCACCGTGAACGATGCAATTGCTTGGCTGCAGAGCTAGATAGCATCAGCTCGCTGTTCGCTGCTCGCTGCTCGTTAGTCTTTCAATGGCAGCGGCAGAGATCCTGGAATTCCCATGAGAGGGAAATCCTTACGCAGTGGATATAGCGGGGTTCCGTCGGTATCCATGAAATCTTCCGGCATAAAGAAGCGACGCAGGTCTGGGTGCCCATCAAAGATGATTCCATACATGTCGTATGCTTCGCGCTCATACCAGTTAGCTGATTCCCAAACATCTACCGATGTGGGAACATGCGGCCTGTCTTCACGGACGTGTGCTTTTACTCGCACATGGGTCGCATGCGCTATCGAGTAAAGGAAGTACACAACATCAAATCTTTCGCCTGGCTTAGCCCAATCGATCACAGTCATGTCAACAAGCTGATTGAACTGTGTGTTAGGATTTTCTTTGAGCTCCGAGAGCACCTCAATCAGGTCAGCGAGTTTTACAACAAGGGTAAGATCACCGTGGTGTTCTACACACTCGAGTTCACTTGTAACTGCCTGAGCGGCGTTTAGGATATCGGTTTTGCTGAGTGCCATTCGACGTTTGCCTTTGTATGAACTGCTCCAATTTACGGCGTCTAACCGACACACGAGTGGTGGGCTCGGGTAGCGAGGCAAAAATACGGTCCCAGAACGGCTTACTTACTCCAAATGCACGGTCGGGGCTCACAAAGTGATGATGCATATGGTGCATCTTCAGGTACCGACCGAGCGGCGATGTTAGGTTTACATGATGGACAACATAATAAATGCCATCATAGGCCAAATACAAAAAGTATAAAACCAATCCACATAGGTTGGTAGAAATTTCCAAATGCCAGCTTGAATAGCACAAAGAAGGCTGCCGCTAACGGGAGGCTTACCAGAGGGGGCATAACAAGACGCGTAGAATCACGTGGGTAGGCATGGTGGATCCCATGGACGAGAAAATGAACCTTTCTACCCAGGCGTGACCGGGGCTGAGCATGAAAGACCACCCTGTGAATCACATACTCGGCTAGCGTCCAGAGCACAATACCGGCACAAGCCGCAATGATAAACGAGGAAGGTGCCAATACCTCTGCTGATCGCCATCCAACCACGCTTATGATCGGCAGATACACAATCACAGGTGTAGCGGGATGTATATGCGAGAAGTACTCAAGGATCAGGTTTTGGAACAGCCGGACAGTCTCGTCCTTCCCCGACACGATATGCTTGCCAATTGCAAACCGCACGATTCGAGTAGATTGGAAAGAATCGATGGAGTTCTGCTTTTAGAGTAATCCGAGCGCGCGATGCATATCATCGCCGTAATCAGTGAAGATCTCTTCACCAGCACGGATACGTTTTTTAGCAACGATCCAAATACGTCCGCCAAAATTGATGTACTCCGCATTAGCCTTCTTGCCCGAACCATGGTAGTCACAGGCATATCGCGCTACACCTGCATCTGTGCGGCACGCGTCAATCACATGTCTCACCGATAGCTGTATACCATATGAACCGAGTGGGTCTTTGCGGTATCTACGTTCATATTGGTCCGTAGTCAGCTTCTCGCCATAGTACTCTACGATTCGTTCGTCTTTGTCGAACACGCGTTCAGCAAAAAGCCCCTTTCCTGCCAGCTCTATCGTGCTCTTTCGAACTGATACACCAAAGTGCACCTTGGTGTGAGCACCACAGAATGGATGTGAATACATTGTTAGCTTCTTGCATCTTCCATTGTCACCAATGTGCGCACATTGTTTTGTGACTTTGATAACGTGTTTGTTCATGGCTGCGAATATATGGCATGCATGCGGTCAGGTGATACTACGTCAAAAATCCACGGTTGCAGTAACCATAAAATTGCGTCCTGCCTGAACGAAATATGTAGACTCTGCCCGTCCGTCAACAAAGGCCGAAGCCCCATTGGTAACAACGAAGGCATTGGTCATGTTGTTGCCATGCATACCTATTCGGAGAGCACTGGAGATGTTTACCCACAGGCGTGCATCAACCTGCACAAATCCCGGTAGAGTAAGTGATGCATCGTTGGATATATCTGTGAAGGATCTCGTTATACCGCGGGCTACGAGATCTAGACTCACTAATCGCACAGGTGAGTAACGCATCACAACATTGCCCAGGATGTTAGGTGTAAGAACTGGAAAGACATTGGTGTATACGACGGCAGGTATGATATTCTCGGGAACATATTCATCAACACGTGCCGACATCCACGTAACATTTCCTTCGATGCTCAGGTTCGAGAGTAGGTTGTATGCGCCTTCGATCTCAACCCCAATGCGGCGGCTGCGGGCAACATTCTTTCGCAACTGCACAAACTGCTGCTCTATGTAGGGTCCGATAGGAGCTATCTCGTCTTGAAATCGCATCAGGAAGAAGTTCGCAGCTAGACGCCCCTTCTCACTACGAACACGGTAGCCCGCCTCGAGATCCATTGCGTACTCTGCCCGTACCGTGCCCGGACGTTGAAGTACACTCACATTGGCATCATTGATCTGCGTTGAACCGAGCAGGTCAAACCGCGTTGGCTCACGTCCAGTCTGACCAAACGATAGGTAGAGCTCCGAGGCATTGTCAAGGGCGTAGCGCGCACCAACACGTGGATTGATAAAGAGCCACGAATGTTCTGGAAGACTGCGAGCAGACAGCATGTTTGGCACATCCTGAACGAAGTTCATTCCAACTCCCCGGGCCTGAAGGTCTACATACAATTGCCAGTTGCCGAGATCATAGGTTCCACGAACAGACAGGGAGAGCTCGTCCTTCGTTGTTTGATCGTCGTAATACGGACTTCTGTTCTCAGGACTCACAGTTTCCCAGTTACGCCTGCTGAACCTGTAGGCATGCATGTTGGCTTCGAGGCGGACGTTGTCTACTAGGCCCGATGTAGCAAAGCTTGCTGTTGCACCAAGATGACGATTCTGCAATGGGTAATTGATCTGGGTTAGCGTCTGCGAACTGTCACGAAATCCAGCGAAGTAGTCCCCACCTGCTCCACCATAGTATACTGCCACTGATATGTCCGAAGCCGACGTTAGAGATCGTTGATAGCGAAGTTGTAGCAGATGCTGGCCAAAGTTGTCATTGTCGGTTATGTCGTTTAGGTTAGTAGGTGGTCTACTCCGAGCAATCGAGGCAGGCACCGGTAGATAGCCCAGTTGGTTTGCAGATCTGCCCCAGACTCCTACTACGCGAATCACATCCGATCCGCCTGCCCAGCCACCTGAGAACAGCAAAGAATTCGTTTCTGTACCTGTATTCAATCGATAGCCGTCAGAGGCCAGGCTTGTGAACCGTGCAAACGCATGTATACCGCTTGGTAATGTACCAGTAGACACAATAGCGCTGGCCCTACGCATATCAAACGAACCGGCCGCCAACTCTAGGTGTGCTGATGGCAATCCCACTCCGGAATTGGTTTCGAAGTTTACAGATCCAGCATAAGAGGCAGTGCCATTCATGCTCATTCCCACACCACGCTGCACTTGTATTGATGCCATACCACTGGATAGGTCAGTCATGTTTGAAAAAAACACCCCTTGGTCTATCATGTCGTTTATGGGCGCACCATCTATCGTTACGTTTATCCGAGTTTGGTCCATTCCGCGCAATCGGAATGATCCATAATTCGTCATCCCCGTTCCCGACTCCGAGAATGCCACTATCGACGGAACCGCCCTTTCAACGATGTACTGAGGGTCTTGTCCCACATGAAGCATCCGCAGCTTAGCTGGCGTGATTGTGGTATGAGTTACTGGCGCATGATCGTCTGCACGTACCAGGCGAACATCAATGTTAGGCAGTAGAACGGACGCCGTGTCTTTATCATTCAAGCATTCCGCATACAACGTGATGGAGCTTGCTACAAGCGTCTGGCAAACGAAGAATAGAACTTTGTGCATGGACGTACCTTCTGTAATGAAACATGCTGTAAACGTCCGTTAGAAAGGTAGATCCGTTTTCCTTCGCCAGCATTATCTGTATCAGGTTCCAAGAGTGTGATCTCAGCCTCTGTTATCGAGGCACCTCTAACGGTGTACGAATATACAAGATGCCGCGAATCCGCACTTCCGCCCCCTATCTTTGCGTATGGATAAGTTTATCGTACACGGAGGCGTTCGCCTCACCGGCAGTGTTGCCATTTCAGGCGCGAAGAATGCATCGCTCGCGCTTATGCCTGCATGCCTTCTTACCAATGGTGCACTTACACTCAAGAACACACCCAACAACCGAGATCTCGGAACGATGAGTCGTCTGCTCGGCAGCATGGGGGTTGGGATGTCTCTCGAAGGTGACATGTTAACGCTGGATTCAACGAGTATTACGAGTTACGAAGCCCCGTACGAACACGTCAAGCAGATGCGTGCTTCGATCTACGTTCTAGGGCCACTGATTGCCCGCTACGGAGAGGCACGAGTATCACTGCCTGGAGGCTGCAACTTTGGTCCGCGTCCTGTTGATCTGCACCTCAAGGGGCTAGAAAAACTTGGTGCCGAGATCGACGTTACAGGAGGCTACATCATTGCCAAGTGTCCGCGATTACAGGGCGCACACTTTCACTTCGACATATCCTCGGTTGGCGCATCGGTCAATATTTTATCAGCTGCGGTTTTAGCCAGGGGGCAAACAACTCTTACAAACGTTGCCATTGAACCAGAGGTTACCAACCTAGCGCTGATGCTTGAGCAGATGGGTGCAAAGATTTCCGGCATAGGCACGACAACATTAGAAATCGAAGGTGTAGATTCTCTCAATCCTGTGGTAGCATCAACAATCCCCGACCGGATAGAGGCTGCAACGTTTATGCTTGTTGCAGCAATGACGCGTGGCGACGTAACACTCACGCATGTTATACCGGAACATCTGGATGCGGTAACACAAAAACTGATTGATACCGGCGCACTCGTGGATGTGTCTGATGATACAATTCGTGTCCGCATGTTGGAAACACCAGAGGCGGTGGACATAACGGCCTCAATTTATCCTGGATTCCCTACTGATACACAGGCCCAGTGGGCTGCATACATGCTCACAGCTCAGGGGGCTTCGCGTATTCGAGACACTATCTACCCTACTCGCTTTGGATATGTTCCAGAACTTCAGCGACTTGGTGCGCATATCGAAACAGGAGAAGGATACTGCGTGGTCAAGGGCAATAACAAACTAACTGGCGCAACAGTTATGTCGAGTGATCTGCGTGCCAGTGCAAGCTTAGTCATGGCTGGACTAGTTGCTCAGGGTACAACAGAGATCTTACGGGTCTATCATTTGGATCGAGGCTACGAAAAATTAGAGTCTAAGCTCGGAGCTCTCGGAGCCGTTATTGAACGCCATCCTACCGAAGACTATTGATGCCTGCTCTGCTGTATCTGATCGCTGGCATGCTTGCGCTTGCTACCGCTTCAGCGCAGAAGCCGGTGTCTACGCCCCAACAGGAACTCCAGCGCTTGCGTCAGTCTATCGAGTCCACACGGCAGCGTATCAAGAGCCTTGAACAACGCGAAAGCAAGGCCCTGCGAAGCCTTTCTGCTACGCAGCGTCAGCAGAAAAACATCAACAAGATGGTTGCTAGTTTATCGCGGACACTTGCTGTATTGGTGGACTCACTGCATACGATCGAAACGAAGTTTTCCCAGACAAAAGCTTCGATTTCTAACACCGATGATCGATGGCGCTTGCTCACACGCGGCATGTACGAGCACCTTGTTATCAATCGTGGACGTCAGCGACAATCACATCTTCCCTCGTACCTGTATACGCAGGCAACACTGTCTGCAGTTCGTTATCGAAGTGCGCTTTCGGATACTGCTGATTCGCTCTCGAATCAGCTTGCATACCTCGGCGATGTGTCTCAATCTCAAGCTGTCGCATTGCGGCAGCAACAACAGAAGAATGCACAGCTTAGTCTTGCACTATCTAGACAAAGCAAAGAGATTCAGTCCGTGCGTAACAGCAAGCAAGAACTGCTAGAGGAGTTGCGCAAGAAGCAACAAAGTGCAACAAAAATCCGATCGATGATCGAACAGCTTGTAGCAAAAGAGCGAAAGCAGCAGAGCACATCAACCAAGAAGAATGCTAAAGCCTCAAAGCCCCCTGCAAAGGGCGGTAAACAGCAGAAGCATGAATCAACAGTTGCGACAAATGCCCCAAAGCGTGGATCGTTTCAGTCTAAATCTCTACCGTGGCCTACCCCTAGTCAGTCGATTCTGCACAGCTACGGAACCTATACCAATTCAGCCACAGGCACCACACACGAAAATCCAGGAATCGATATCAAGGCTTCCGTTGGCACTGGCGTTTCATGCGTAGCCAAAGGCTTAGTATCGACTGTTACGTGGCTGCCAGGATTCGGATCCTTGGTAATCATAGACCACCAAAATGGTTTCCGCACTGTATATGCCAACCTATCACGTGTTAGTGTACAGCGCGGCTCAAGTGTTGGCCAGGGCAGCCGCATAGGGTCGAGCGGAAGCAACCTTGATGGCAATCTCGTTCACTTTGAGATTTGGATCGACGGAAAGCGCATCAATCCGCTTACCTACCTGCGGTAGCTTTGTTATCAATCTCAAGGTACTGCTGAATTGAGCTAACGGCAGCTGTATCGCCCGCGCGCGTATGTGCGCTCATGAGCAATCCACAAATGCGATCACGGGTCACAAGTCGCTTCTGCTTGTCTTGAATCTGCAGCCAAGCTCTTTGCAAAAAGGGACGAGAAAGAGCTGATATCACCCGCTTGGGGGCAGAAGCACTATCGGCCCCAGCGCGCTCGACAATCCTGACAAGACGCCGTTCATAATCTGCAGAGCGCTCGGCAGCACTATCTGGTATCATTGGGTCAACACGCTTTGAGATCTGCTCATTGAGTCGGCCAACATTCGAGGAGTCAAAGCTGAATACTTGGAATCGAGATACAGTTGCCGGCCTCATACGCACCCAGATACGATCTTGTGATGCCGAGGAGAATCCCTTCCCTCGCACCTCATTCAAAAGATATTGCGTGATGTCATAAGTCAAATTGGTTTCCACCAGCATCAATGCTGCCCGCATTGCAAGCTGCCCCATTACATCGTCCGTTTTATCGAACGTGCGCAAAACCGCCTGACGAATGAATTGCCCCTGGTTGTATGAGCGCTGAAAATCTCCGGAGGCATACGCTTTTCTCGAGCGCAAAACGCGTAGCGTCGAGTTCGCATTCTCCTTGTATCCCATGAGTTCGAGCAGACCAATTGCTTGGGAGAAGCCAAACTCAACCCAGTAGTCTACTTTAGGGATTCCGGCAATGCGTGCAACTTCCCGCAGATATGCTTGCTTGCCACGTGCAGTGCGAACGTTCGCGATCATATTCAAGTTTGTCGTGTCGTCGAAGCCTGCATTTGCGTACGTGCCACGAGGAATTGAAATAATCTCGATATAGCCAGAATCTAGAATGAAGCGGATGATGTGATTAGCATCAGCCCTGCCAGACCCTTCACCCAATCTTGCGTCTATTCCGGTAACGAGCAGACTAACGATGCGGCCTGTTACGGTTGGGTAGATGTCTCTCTTGATTTGTATCGTTGAATCTGTAATCGTAAAAGATGTTGTGTCAACGTTCTCCTCTTCTACCTTCATGGCTGCCAAGGAAGCAGAGTCCGTGATGCGGGAAACCGAGTCTTGCTTGCTCTGAAACTCTGCCTCCTCGGTATCTGAGGACCTCGTACATGACGCTACAATTGTACATGCAATAACGAGCGATGCGATGTCTCTCATAGTTGTTCCTTTGCTTCATCCCAATATCTATCCATCTCTTCGAGCGTCATCGACCGAAGCTCCCGGCCATGTTCGGCAGCGCGGGCTTCGATATGCTGGAATCGTGCCTTAAACGTCTCAATCGTGCGATGCAACGCATGCTCGGCGATTACTCCTTCATGTCGTGCGGCATTGACCAGCGCAAAGAGGACGTCGCCAAATTCCCTCTCCACACCATCTGCATGACCATCCGCAATTTCGACCTGCAGCTCAGCCAATTCTTCATTCACCTTGGCCCAAACATCTCGTCGGTCGTGCCAATCAAACCCAACATTCGCCGCCTTCTCTTGAACGCGCTGCGCACGCAGCGCTGCAGGTAGTGCCTTTGGTACGCCGTCGAGGATTGATGTTCTGCCTTCATTCATTTTGAGGCGTTCCCAATTTTGCAGTACAGCCTTTTCATCTGCGACCGTTTCATCGGCAAAGATGTGTGGATGCCTGTTCACAAGCTTGTTGAACTCCTGCTCAATAACATCCCTGAGTGTGAACGCGCCCCGTTGCTGTGCAATAACGCCATGCATCACCACATGGAGTAGCAAGTCTCCCAGTTCCTTCGAAAACTCCTGGTCATCAGCCTTCTCGATTGCTTCGATGGTTTCATAAGCCTCCTCGAGCAACAGGTGTGATATCGACTCATGCGTTTGCTTCATGTCCCACGGACATTGCTCCCGTAGTATGGTCACGAGCCTTACAAAGGCTTCAAACTGGGAGAGCACGCCATTATGATCTGCGGGGTACGGTACAGGTGTTGGCACAGGCCTTGCCCTATATGGGTAAAAGGGGAACCCCAAAAATACAACGCCCAGCCCGTTTGATGCGGGTTGGGCGTTAAAAAATGCTTCGTCTATTGTTAGGCGTGCGGGGCCATATACTTCTCGGACGGACGCGCCAAGGCCTGGCGCACCCATCGGCCCTGCTCTTCAGCCATTCGGCGAACAGCCAGACGTTCCTTGTTACATGGGCCATCGCCATTGATAACCCGTTTAAACTCACTCCAGTCAGGATCACCATACGACCACCTGCCAGTTACCGGATCCTTCTTGAGCTCATTGTCTGGTATCTCAAGCCCAAGCTCAAGAATCTTAGGAACGTACTGGTTAAAGAACTGCTGACGCATATCGTCGTTTGTGGCCATCTTCACTTTCCACTTCATCAGCTTTTCTGTGTGTTGACTTGCAACATCCGGTGGACCAAAAAAGTGCATGATAGGGCGCCACCAGCGATTAAAGGCCTCCTGCAGCATTTCGCGCTGCCTTGCTGTGCCTGTTGCCAGCGCTACAACGTTATCGTAGCCATACTTGAGATGAAACGACTCCTCCATGCAAATCCGTTCGAGTGCGCGTGCATACGGAGCATACGACCCCTTCGAGTTTGCAACCTGGTTAATGATAGCCGACGCATCGATCAGCCAGGCAATAACCGCAGTATCTGCCCATGTAAAAGCAGGGTAATTGAACACATTTGAATATTTCGACTTCCCAGTAAGAAGGTCATCAATCATGTGTTCGCGGGGCTTACCAAGCGTTTCAGCAGCAGAGTAGAGTAATTGGGCGTGCCCAATCTCGTCCTGCACCTTTGCCATGAGCGCAATCTTGCGCTTAAATCCCGGAGCTCGAGTAATCCATGTACCCTCCGGCAATGCTCCAATAACCTCGGAGTGCGCATGCTGTTCAATCATACGGATGAGCTGACGTCGATACTCAGTTGGCATCCAATCATGCGGCTCGATCTTTTCTCCACGAGCGATCCTGGCTTCAAACTCAGCAAGCTTCACTGGATCGTCTTGATGTCCATCCTGATTCGGTGTTGCATCAACCACTGTAATATTTCCGTACATGAATTCTCCTAATTGGCGATTTGTGCACTGCGAAAATGGTAAAATCCGATCGGAGTTTCTTGCGTCGGATTAGACTCCGCGTTTTTGTAGATACTTGTGATCTGGAACTTATAGACTTTGCCCGACGACGATTTAATGATCAGAACCTTGTCTGGCACAGGACGCAGTGTGTGTGTGGCGATGTCGTAGACAAAGTAAATATTCGGCCCCAACACGGGTAGAGGCACAACAGGATTTGTTGCATCGTCCGAGCGAAGCACCACGCCATCTGGCAGGCTTGCGACATTGTCGAATCGCCCAGTGGCAATCGCGCCCGCAACTGATCCAGGGCCGTTCGGACCCGAATTCAGCTGGACCGGTATAAACTTGGTCTTACCACAGCACTGTATGTACGGCAGTCGAACATCCCATGATGTTGTTGCCGAATCACCGGCAGGAACCAGAGCTCCTCTTTCACAGGAGTAATACAGCCATCCCGCTGCGCTGTCTGCACGCACGTCTTGAAAGCTTACAACCGTGGTATCGACAGGTGGTGGCGAAGAGGGTGGCGTTGACGTTTCGCACCCCCCAATAGCAAACACCGTCAGTAGCGCAATCGCTAGTTTGTTCATCGCTTTAGATTAACCCGATTTATTACGGCTTGTCCTATGAGTTTGCCGTGTTCATTCCCTGCATCACATCCCCTTCGGTAGTGAATACCACCATAGAGTCTACTGACTGAAGCTTCCATTGCTGCAACACGAAAATTTGCAAACGATCGGGCTGGCCACCCAAATGGAACTTCAGTGCTATCAACAAAAGCCACATCCCCGAAATGATGCGTTAACACTTCTGCCGCAGCCGCTGTGATGGTCGAGTGACCACTGGCATGCTCCGGAAACGGTGGAGTCTGTAGTAAAGGTTCCCAGGTTTTGTCGATGTAGGAATTTATATAGCTCACTGGACGAATCAGGTTGCCGCGGAACTTCTCCTGCCAACACGCCGTAAATCCATCAAACAAGGCAAAAGCCAGCATCGAGTATACCTCCATCGAGCGAACCATAGGCGTCTTTTCTTGGATCATCACCTGCTCGGCGATGTTCATCCAGTGGCCACCAGGTGATATCTGACGTGAGTTGTAGATAAAGTGTCCGTGGTAGTTCGTGAGCACTGGATTGTCGTTCCAGAAATCCGCAATTGCTTTTTGTTCCGCAGTTAGGGTGTTCTTGATGGTCATTACCTCGACCGCTGCCTTGTAAAATTCAGATCCCTTTTCTGTACTATACTTGATGCTCGGTGGAACAGGAAACTCGCTAGCACTCTTGAGCACAATCGTACGGACCTGCCCACAGTATGGAGACAGGGGGCGTGCAAAGTTTGGTGGCGTTGGAATCCAGCAAGAGTCGCAACGGGGCCATTCAAACTCAGGTAGCCCTTGGGTACGAGTATATCCGTCGGCCTTGGCATAGGCATTTATCGCTTTCCCAACAGCTACACCAAAATCCTTCGACCTGCGGAAAACATCCTCTGGAACTTCCTTTGCGAGAACGTCAAAGTGCACCTTGGCCAGACTATCGGAATACACGATTCGATACAGCAGTTTGCTACAGGCAATCTGGTAGGCGGCTGCGGCAGATACTCTCCAATCATACACCGAATCGGCAGAAGGGCTCGGACAAGAGGCAAACCCGTTCAGCTGTCCCACCATGCTTGTATATGATTTGTCTGCATGATAGGCAGCCTGATACCCAGCGAGATTCGCATACGAATGGATACGGGCCGCTACCGGCGGACCAAACCCATCCTCCATAATCACCTCGATAACCAGCCGATTCCATTGGTGCACAATCTCTTCACCTGTAAGAGACGACACACGTGCGCTGAGTACAGATACACTTAGGGCACAGAGTACTGTGCGTAGAATAGTTTTCATACATCAAAAATACTGCCCAGCCCCTTACCGTGACGGGTCAGTGAAGAGAATTGGTGAAGAAGAATTTGTGGTAACACCAATCAGCGAAGGTTTACCCAGGCGAGGTATGCGAACAATTCGCCGGCATTCCCGTCTGATCACAACGCCACTCTCGGTGGCAAGAAGCGGGGCGTATCTGCCGCTTCCATCATTGCGCATTACAAGCCCCATACCAGCATCGTAGCCGATGTTGTCGCCATCCGCTGTTTTTGAATTGCCCACTGCAAGAATGTCCAGGTCGTTGTCGTTATCAACGTCAATCAGCAGCATATCTTTTATCGGGGCAACTTGGGCGATGTTGGGGAATGCCTCGAAGACGAAACCCTGTGGTGTATTACGCAGAATACCGGACTCAAATGTTCGTGTAACGAGATGTACTGCAGAGTTTCTCTGCGCAGGGGTTAGAAACTTGTCTATGCTCGCAGACGCATACGCTGAGAATGTTGTAAAGCTGCGCGTCATGGTTGGCATGTGGCCGATCAACGTTGTGCGTCCACGCGTTGGGACCAATTTGCCGTCAACGTAGTAAAAGATCAGCGGGTCTATCGAACCATTATCGTCAAAATCAGCGGCAAAGCACTCGATTGGCCAAGAGGGTGTGGGGCGGTACAGACAATTCACTCCGTTGTTACCAAGCACGAGGTCTTGATCGCCATCACCATCAACATCGGCAGCACGCACCACACACCACCATCCTTGCAAAGAATCCAGTCCAAGTGACGATGTTACTTCAGTAAACCTACCCTTTACATTGCGCCAAACACGAGGTGTCATCCACTCACCAACCACCACTAGGTCTTGATCGTTATCATTGTCAATATCAACCCATTGCGCAGAGGTTGTCATGCCAGCAAAACGAAGCCCTGGAGCAATGCTATCGGTAACATCAACAAAGTGTCCCTTGACATTTGCGTATAAAACACTCGGTGCCAGTTCTGGGAATCGCCCAGGAACAACACGACCACCAACGAAGAGATCTACATCTCCGTCGCTGTCATAATCGCTCGCAACTACGCAAGAGCCGGCAACTGCAGTGGCGAGCTCTTCAGGCTTCCGCACAAAGTTGCCCTTGCCGTCGTTCAGGTAGAGACGGTCATTCAACTCGACGTCATCTGTTTCGAACTCCGAGCCCCCTGTCACGACTATCAAATCCAAATCTTTGTCCCCATCGACGTCTACCAAGGCTACATCGATGTCCTCTGCTTCTACTGCGTCGTCCAAGCCGCAGTCTGCTGGCTCAAATGAGCCATCTGGTCGCTGCATAAAACACTGTGTTGGCTGATACTTTGCTCCGGCGGTGATCACATCGGCCAGCTTGTCGCCATTAACATCGCCCACGGCCATAGCTGGGCCATCCTTCGAGAATCTATAGGGCACAAGGCGCTCACGCTTGAAATCGTCGTAGGAATTCTCGCGATGGCGAAACGGCAGCAAGCTATCTGGAAGGCGCGCGAATAGGGTCTTGAGAGGGGGCTTTGCACCAGTGGCTAACACGTGATGTTGCAGGCCATCAGTCGACATCGTAAGGGTATTGTAGCGCATGAGAGCCAGGTTGTTACCGACCGTTCGTGTGCCGTTTGACCAGTCTACGACAACGCTGTCAATGCGCTCGCCAGTATGAAGAGCCACAACCAAGCGCGCGTCGGACGTCGATTGAAAACCTCGCACGGCATAACATTCTTGCACAACGCGCCGACTCTTCGTTCCAGATGATACGCTCCACGTTACCCGCGCACCGATTCCCTGAATATTCCGTGTGTCTCCACGAAGCACTATGCCACACCATATCGGATGAATGGACTCGACTGTTGTGTTGCGATACACAAAGGCTACCGTATCGGTGTTGTTCACAACAAGATCCATATCGCCATCATTATCCAGATCTGCGTAGGCTGCACCATTTGAGATGATAGTTTCCGGCAATCCAAGATCTTTTCCTCGTTCATCAAAACGAAGATGTTCGGCATTGTTGCCACGATTCATAAACAGAAAATTGGACAGGCGTGTTGATGGCATCGATCGGTAACTGTCGGCGCGGTATGCACTGGGCGCCGACAAAAAGTTGTAGGTAAAGTCCTGGTCACCCAGGTCGCGCTTTGTACCATTTGAAACAAACAGATCCACATCTGCATCAAGGTCGAAATCTTGCGCCAGGATTGTCCAACTCCAATCAGTGGCAGACATCCCAGATAGATGGCCGATGTTCACGAACTGACCACCACCACGGTTCAACTGAAACGTGTTGCTGACTCGTTGCAATGAGTCGAAGAATGGTCCATAAATCGACATACCCCCAAGCTGGGTTTGACGCCGGTAATTGTCTCGGGGCAACATGTCCACTGTAACAACATCCATCATCCCGTCGGAGTTGATATCTGCAACATCACTCCCCATCGAAGCCCAAGACATATTCGGAAGCCGTGCAGAGGCTACCTCTTCGAATGTGCCATCACGTTTGTTGAGCCACACCTTGTCACGTTCTTCGAAATCATTGGCGATGTAGATATCGGGCCAACCATCATCATCGATATCACCAATACCAGCAGATAGCCCGTAACCTTTATCTGCAATACTCGACTGTGAGGATACGTTGGTATACGATCCTGCACTATCATTACGGAAGAGGATGTCTGACGTCCCAGGATTGATATACCCTTTGCGACGGGGCTCACCGCTATTTACAAGCAATAGATCAAGGTCGCCATCACGATCGTAATCGAGCTGCGACGCCTGTGTTGTAAATGTACGAACTCCAAGCGGACTCGTCTCTGTTACATCCTCGAAACGTGCCTGCCCCCTATTGATAAAGACGCGATTCTTCGAGTATCGGCGACTAATGTACACGTCTAGAAGTCCATCACCATTGAGATCTGCAATGAGTACGCCCGTATTCTGTAAAGAATCAGAGATCAATAGGTTCGCTTTGATTGTTTCGTCGCGAAATCTAAGTCCGCCAAGATTTTTGTAGTACCGTATGCCCTGCTGCGTGCTGGTAAAGACAATATCCTGTAGGCCATCATTATCGAGATCACCTACGGCAACTCCTCCACCGTTGAACATGTAGAAGTCTACAAGAATATTGACGGTGTCTGTTTCGCGTATGTCGTTACGAAAATCTATTCCTGACAAGCTTGGTTGCACAAACTCAAAGACCTGGCCGGGCATACGGTAGGCAACAAAGAGCATCATGATGAAGATACAAGCAGTAAACATACTTGCTAAAAGCCGTTACTTGCGAAATCGATACGCCACCATCAATCCCAGACATCCAAAAATGATATTCGAACTCCACCCAACCACCCATACAGGCAAATCAGAGTTCGTTCCAACTGCCTGTCCAATTTTTGTGAATGCAATGTAGCTAATCGATACAATCATGGCGAGCGAGATATTCACTGCTGCGCCGCCTCGCATACGTACGGCCGCAAAGGGCGCAGTGAGCATGATTACGATAACGTTCACAAATGGGAATGCCCACTGACCTGCCAAATCGATCTCGATACCACGGGTCTCTTTACCACCTTTACGCAGTGTCCTGATATGCTGCTCGATATCCGTAAATGTCATCTCATCAATCGTCTGCTGCAAACGCATTATCTCACTTGGCTGGGTTGTAAAGGGAATCCGGCCCTGAGCAATGGATTCGATTCGTACAGGATCCGATGAAAACGCGCGTTGAACAATACCACGACCAACCCATGACGACGAAGTGCTATCCCACATGATCGTGCCAACGTCCCAGTGCTTGACCATACGGGGCTTTTCGGATGACGAGAACTCCTCGATCGTTACGGCACTACCCTGACGAGCATCGATATCATATCGGCTAATTGTGATGTTGAGCATTGGCTGCTCACGAAAGAACATGTCGTTCAGGACATTTCTACCAGCATCGTTTCCAAGGTAACGTCGTTCAATTTCGACCTTCGCTCTACTTGCAACTGGAACAACCCAACCGTTGAAGTATAGCTGGGCGGCACTTAAGAGCAGTCCCACAGCGAGTATGGGCAACAATAGCCGCGTTGTGCTGATCCCGCCAGCACGCATCGCCGTGATCTCATTCAGGTTGCTGAGTCTTCCGATAGAGAACAGCCCAGACAGCATGATCGCAATTGGGGTGATGAGCTCGACAATTTGGGGCACATAGCTGAAGTAGTATTCAACGATTGCCGAGCCTGGTGTTTTATGGTCGAGGAACTTATCGAGCTGATTGAAAAGATCAACAAGCACAAAAAGTACCGTTAATGCCAGCACTGCAAAGAGCACTGTTACTAGATATTGCCGCAGCACATATCGTGTGATAATTCGTATCACTGCACACGGACCACGTCAAGAAAAGGCACCAACCAGCCCACATGGTCACCCACAGCATCCGAAATTGCTACAAGGCACACAAGGCCCAATCCAATGGCCAGAATTGAAACACCTACTGTGAGCCCTATAACGCTAACCATACCCCAGCGTGGGGCCTGCCCCATCGACGGACTTGCATGGTGCGCCAGAATTGCAGCAGCAAAACTACCCGAGAGCCAGAAGGATACGATGAGCACGACTAGGAAGAGCACACCCGAGCCCGCAATACGGGCAGAGGAAACGTCAAGCCTACTTTTATCGTACTCAGCAAAGGCCTCGGTAGGAATGAGTACGCGGTCAACAATCGACGCGTACCTAGACTTCACCGTATTGCGTACCAACTCAGCAGTTGCCAGTGATGCGTGGGCTGGTTGAAGTTGCAGCTGCACAACCGACGGCATAGATGCGATATCGGACAAGCCCCCTGCCTGCATGCCAAGCTCCTGCTGAAACATGGACCACACGGCACGTGAATCCAGCAGACGCACCACCAAGATATCATCTCTGTTTCGCAGTAGCCTTACACACTGCTGCATCTGGGAAACATCCGCTTTAGGTGTTATCAAGACGTCAATCCGCACCTGCGATGCCTGAACGCCCGTATCGATTAAGACAGAAGTGGCAAACCACCAACATCCAGCAAGCACGATGAAGCATCCTGCCAGCAAGAGCGCCTTGAGTATCCACTCCATGGGCCGGTACCGAAGTGCTCGTCTGATGCGAAGTAGATGTAGCCACATTATCTTCTGCCTCCCAATCGAGTAAGAGCCATTCGCTTCACATCACCTAGTGTGCTTAGAATAGCGCTCATCGGCACATGAATCTCCCGCCGGACATGGTTCATGTACAGCGCACCAGATACTACCGTGTAGGTGACAAGGCCAAGTCCAATCCACTCGAGTTTATTGGCATACCCAATGACTGTTAGCACGAGGAATGACGACGCAACGCTAATGGCTGAATACAGCACTAAGGCACTGCTGCGGCCCATAGCCTGGATGATTCCTGCCATCAGGCCAAAGGGCATCGCGAGAGCTGCGATCGTTAGCACATTAAAATGGCCTACCACTGCATTGTACTTCGGGAGCAGAAAATTGATCAAGAATGCCCCTAGGCCTGATTCGAGAGCAACCACAGCAACTGCGGTTGGTAAAAGTGTGAAGCTGATTACCTTGGTAATAAGTATCTGCAGATCCGACATTCGGTTTTGACTAAACATCCGCACAGCAGCTGGATAGAGCAACGTTACAACTGCATCATATGCCTGCTCGAATATTCTGTAAAGATTCTTCGCCGGATTGTAAATGCCCACAACACCTACACCGAAAAATGCGGCAATGATATACACATCAAGCATGCGGGGCGCAGTACTGAGTGCGCCTGCAAGTGAAAGGGGCACTCCATATCGAAGGTATGTACCAAGTGACATGCCACCGGTCCATGAAAACTCCAGCTCCTTTAGCGTTAACAGCATCATCACAACCGAGCAAGACGCCATACCAACGAGGTCTATCATCAGAATGTCTTCGAGGTTCACAAGTGCATTATCGTTCATCGCCATAATGGTCATGAGTGTGCGCACTCCAAACCAGACTAGGTCAGCAAAGAAGATCTTACTCATCCCCATATCTCTTAAGAGCAACTTCATGCAGACCATTCGAGGCATTGTTACTACAAGGTATATCGGCAGCCACGTGGCAACAACAGTAAAATCCTGAATGCCGAACGAATGCTCGATGATGCTGGCTGTGGAGTAGAAGAATACACTGCTCAAAAGGACGATGACGGCGTAGATCGTTACCGCCAGCATGTTTACACGTTTGCGATCCTCACGTCTCACCCCGAACTGAATGATTCCAGCTAGTGCCGAGCCATCGGCAACCATGGTAATCCATGTGTTCAGCGTAACCACAAGCGTGAAGATGCCATATGTAGTAGTGGCCAGTTTAAGATTACCTGCATTACCTGCATGCAGCGCATTGATTTGCATGAACTGCACAAAGCCGTAACCAACGTAAAGAAGTTTGTCGGCTAGTGACCACGATATCTTTCCTAGGTGCTCTGAGAGCTTCATGCTACGAATTTAGCTCCTGCGAAGCCGCCATGAGATGGTATTTCCGCTTAATACGATTGCTGTTGATTCTCTTGTTTGAGCGAACCGTGGGGCAGTTACCAGCTTTCGGCTGGAACCCGAAGCCCCCTGCCACTCCAGCATTACCTGAGTATCACCTACAGAGAGTGCCGCATGATCATGTGCCATACGCACCTGAATATCTGGGGCAAGCACAAATACGAGCTCGCCATTGATGGGATTTTTTCTGCCCCTGCGGAGTGTATCGATGCAAGAGATGATGCTGCCATGCGGTTGGATTGTTACGTCTCGTGCATGCACGAGTGAGCTTCGATGATGGACTTCTCCATACCATCGCGTTTCGCTGCGCATCGAAACACCGCTTCGTAGATCAAACGCTGGTAACCAGAACAAACCATCCTGTTCACGATACATGTATCCCTGATCCTGGTCAGCTGGCCACATTGTGCTATGGAACTGTACGCTGCGCTCTGTATTTCGTACCGCTGCTGAGAACGTGTACAATGACGTACCGGGATCGATAATAATCGGATGCCCATCACAGCGAACCGTTATCGAATTTTGATCATGATGAGCGTGCCCACCCTTGCCGAATTGTCCTACTGATCCATTGCGTAAGGTAACTCCCAGACTACCCCTCCAAATATCCAATCCAAAATCAGGGTAGGAAGTCCAGTTGTGCAAGGCACCAGCTTCCAGCCCAAGGTAGCGAGCGTAGTAGCGTGTTGTATCTGTACGCGGAGCATACCCCGTAAGCTTGAGCGCCATACCATCGTCATTGTCGCCTATCAGGGGCATTCCGATAGACTCTAACGTATCAAGTGCTGCAAGCCCCCTTGATAAAGCATCATGGAAAGAAGCTGAGAGATTCTTACCTGCGCCACGACGCAAGACTGCGATCATGACAAACAAGTCTATCACCTGGCGATGGTATCCGGTGCTTGCTTCCTGCACCATACCGTCGGGTAAAATCTGCCGCTGCGCCTCGCGTTCGAGCACTTTTTGTGTGTATCGAGATAATTTTGCCAACGAACGATTACCCTGCACATACGCCTCTACAGCCGCAAGCCCAAGAAGATTGGCAACGAAGTGCGATGTTGAGAGCCCACCCTTGGACTCTCGATGCAGATATACCTGCATGCCATGCTCTGCCGCACATGCTGCTACAAATCTATCCGTGTCTGCATTCTCGTAACCGCTGCGCCTGATCCAATCCCAGGCAACCAGCATGGAGAACACACGAATGGCAGTACCCATTGGAAAACGCCAATGAACGCTTCTCTTGGTGTAGGTTGAGGCGAACAACCGCAGCTCATGTTCGAATGCAGAACACCAAACATCAGCTCTCTCCGGTTCGATATGCACTGCCAGAGCATAGGCACACCAGTGATGCATTCTGCTTAGTTCATGGGTAGACCGCACGTCAACACCAAGGGGATCGTCGTCGCCTACCTTCCAGTTCGTAATTCCATAGGCATTGACTTTGCCTTGGCGCATCTGACGCGCAAATGATACTACATCAGCAGAATAACGCTGAAACCAATCAGCAGAGGGCAGAGGGAAGACACCGGCATTGGTAGACAAGCCCTCGTGTATTGCAATTGTTGATCCTCGGCCTAGCCGCAGCCGATCTAGAGCAATCACGATCCCATCTATGATCTTTCGACCAAGAAATGGACGTACCGGGCCTAGCAAGATTCGCAGTTTCCAGAGCAACTTCATCACCACAAACTAGCGCATTCCGTAGATTCGACACTCATGTGTGGCATAGCAGGAATTATAGACGCGCAACGATCAGCCGACGATCTGCTGCAAGCAGGCTCGGCTATGCTCGCTGCAATGGGACACCGCGGACCCGACCATCGTGGCACGTGGCAATCCAAAAATGTCTTTCTTGGACACAATAGGCTAAGCATTCTCGATCTCTCAGCAGCCTCTCATCAACCAATGACGAGGGACAGTTTAACGATTTCGTTCAACGGCGAAATTTATAACTACGTTGAACTTCGTGAAGAATTGCAGGAGGCCGGCTACACCTTTGCTACCAGTGGTGATACCGAGGTTGTTCTTACTGCCATTTCACACTGGGGATATCAGGCAGTTGAACGATTTATTGGGATGTGGGCATTTGCCATCTGGGACGAGGCCAATCGAACTCTTTTTTGCTCCCGTGACCGCTTTGGAATCAAGCCATTCCATTATTCCATGCGCGATCAGCGGCTGTATCTGGCTTCAGAGATCAAGGCGCTCAAAACCACACCGCTATTTCGTGGCGGCTTCAACGAGGCACAGGTTGCTCGTGGACTCTACCTTGGTTGGATGCATCACTGGGAGGAGACCTACTTTAACGACATCCTAGCGCTCCCGGCGTCCCATAATCTTGAATGGAAAAACGGTGCGCTGCGGATTTGGCAGTATGCCGATGTAGTTAGTAGCGAGAATCCAACAAACACATTCGAAGAGAACGTCGAGCAATTCCGCGATCTCTTTATCGATTCAATACGCATCACGTCCCGTCGAGATGTACCGATGGGCGTATGCCTAAGTGGCGGTCTAGACTCAACGTCTATTTCAGCAGTTCTGGCCTCCTCAACTTCGGAACACGAGGTTCGCGCCTTCACTGCATACTACACTGGCACAGGAGACGTTGATGAGCGGCCATACATTCAACATCTCTTGGCACGCTATCCACAAATACGCTCTCATGAAATATCTCCAACAGACACCGATGTAGCCCAGGCTCTCGACACGATTGTTGGACTGATGAATGCACCAATGCCTTCGTCGTCGTATATCTCGCAGTACTTTGTCATGGGGCTGGCAGCCAGTCACGGTGTCAAGGTTGTCCTTGATGGCCAAGGATCCGATGAGATGCTGGGTGGTTACATGCATTCACTCTACCGAGTTATTGGAGGCTACATTAAAGAAGGCAGATACGCAGACGCATACAAAGAGCTGCAAACGCATTCTGCCAGACAAGGCTATACATCTTCGAAGAAACTCAATATTCTGGCGAAAAGCATCCTCGCTGCATCACGGGGCGAGCAGTCCCTCTATGAGACCGAATTCCAACACACGTATCCGTGGATCATGCGGCAGGGAGCCGGCTCGTATCCGCTTCGTCTATCAACGCCGCATTCATGCAGACTAAACGACTTTCTGCATAATCTGCTTCGTGTAACATTGCTTCCAACACTGCTGCACACAGAAGATATCAATTCGATGGCCTTCAGTATCGAATCGCGCGTGCCGTTTCTCGACCACCGCCTCGTTAATCTAGCCTTTAGCATGCCTACAGAGGACAAGATCTTCAGGGGCGAAACCAAACGCGTTCTGCGTGCAGCAATGCGAGGTATCGTTCCGAATGAAATCCTTGATCGTAAGGATAAAACAGGCTTTATCACGCCGGGTCATGTCAAGTGGTTGAAGGGGGCTTTGTCTTACACGATTGATGGATCATGGAACGAGATTGACAGCTTCGTGAATGTTCCCAAGCTGCAGGAAATGCTGCAAGCATACCGCAACGGCGACACCAAACATGCTCTCTTTATTTGGCGTGCTGCAATGCTTCGCTTGTTCATTAGACAGAATTGCTGACCTCTACTTGCGTTTTACAACATTCAGCTTGCGCAGCAGTATCCCCTTATACCGATCGGATACAGATACTACATCGCCATTAGAGAGCACCAGCCTTGGTGTCTTTCCCGGAACAATTCGGCGAACATGCTTCATGTTTACTATGTGGCTTCTGTGAACACGCAGAAAGCCAGCGCCACCGAGCACGTCCTCGTAATCTCCAATTGTTCTCGAGAGCAACAGCCTAGGCTCTCGTGCAAAGACAACATATGTGTAGTTACCCTGGCCTTCAACGTGAACAATGGACTCGCATGCGCGAACTTCAATACCATGCATATGCGGAAGCGCTATTACCTCTGGTGTATAAGCAGGCTCAGGTGATCTGGCTATCATCTGGCGCGACCGAGATTGCAACACGCGTTTACAACGTCGTATGGCAACATCAACATCTATCGCGGTAGAAGTATCAAACAGAACAAACATCGCTCCTGCTTGCAAGCACTCGAGAGCCTGCTCGGGCCCGGAACACAAGCAACACAGCTGAGCCTCGGTCTGAGAATCACACCACAGGTCAAGGCTCGCTCCGTCGTCTGCATTGGGCTCATACAGAACCAGATCCACAGCATCCATACAGCTGGCAAGCTCTGCACGTAGTTGCTTGTTTTCCCTCAGACGAGCAACTACATGAATGCCATCTGTTGATGATGGCAACAGCTTAGAAAATAATTTCTGCTCTGATTGAGCAGACATGGCAACACAAACACGAATATTCATGAGATCGTCTCCAAATAGTTAGTTCATCAAACATCCACCTTTCTCTTTCTCAGTGCGTTTACAACACCAAAGTGTGAATTGCTCGTAGATTGCGCCATGTTCGATGCCTTCCTACAACTCGGCATACCACTTGCATGCGGCGTACTCTATCGCTTCGTCCCGGATGCAATTGCGGCCGCCGAAGTTCGCCGTGTAATCGGCTCAATCGTGTTGAACGTCTTCATACCGCTGCTTACCTTCGGTGCTCTGAGTCAGGTACATATTGGTGAACATCTCTGGACGATTCCTGCTGTCTCGATTAGTGCGGTTCTCGTGGGACTTATCCTGTCCTACATTGTCTACGGTTGGATCTTAAAGGGGCGTATTGGCCTGCCTACAGCAGGCGCTCTTATGCTTGCAGGCACCTGGTGCAATGCCATGTACCTTGGGCTGCCGATTACAACGGCTGTGCTAGGAGAGGGGGCTCGGCACATTCCCATTGAGTATGATTACCTGGGAATGACACCGCTCCTATTCTCCGTCGGGACCATGATCTGCATTCGCTATGGCACATCAGACATCCGCTCGAGCATAGCCGACGCACTCTATCAGGTTGCAACTCTACCGCCCATGATCACCATCGTGATCGCGATGCTCGTCAATGTCCTCGATATTCCTATTGCGCCGTGGATAACAACCTCTTGCACGTCGGCTGGCAAAGTTGTCCCTCAGCTAATGCTGTTCAGCATTGGATTAACACTACGAATACCAGATCCTCGGCATGTTCTCATTGTTTTTCCAGCTGTTGCCATTCGCACAATCATTGTCCCACTCATACTGTTATCGGCCACTATCTGGCTCATCACTGATCCAGTTGTTGAGACCGGTGCCATTCTCGAGACAGCAATGCCTACGATGATGCTTACGATGGTGTTTGCCGAGAGGTATGGACTCGACACGTACGTACTTGCTCAAGCCATTCTGGCCTCGACGATCGTATCGGTCTTTACATTACCCTTGCTGCTAGGTTTCTTGTGAGTTCCCTGCAACGGTCTCAGCAAAACGCGCTGTAACTTTGCTTCCCTATGGCGCTCATCCGCACACTCTTCAAGAGCATTTGCCGGCTCTACCCTCGTGAACACGGGAAGTACTCAATCCTGATGCGCGTGTATTTCCCATATCTGGTTCCGCGCAGCAGCACGATGGTGACCTCGACGCTTCGGTTCGGGATTCGCATGCGGCTTGATATCACGGAATATCTTCAGGCTCACTTGTATGTGTTTGGCGACTATGAATTGCCCACTATACGTTTCCTGCGCCGGGTGCTGAAGCCACGCTCCGTATGTCTCGACGTAGGCGCGCAGATGGGATCCCTAACGCTGGCAATGGCAACAGCGGCCAGCAGTAAGACGATCGTACACTCGTTTGAACCGGAAGATCAAAATGCTGCAAGGTTTCGCGAGAACATCGCTCTCAATGCGCTCAGCAACGTTACGCTGCACCAGACCGCAGTGTCAACGGTCGATGGAGCGCTAAAGCTTTATTTGTCCAGTGATCGTAACGCCGGTACACACAGCACTGTCTACATCGAATCAAACGTCTCAACAGAGTTCATCGAGATTCCATCTGTCCGACTCGATTCGTTTGTTCGTCAGCATGCTCTGCAACCCGTAGATCTTATCAAGATCGATGTAGAGGGGGCTGAGGTCGACGTTATCGAAGGAGCTCGCTCTGTGCTGCAGCACCATCGCCCCATTGTGATCATGGAGCTGAGTGATCACTTGCAGCAGGCTCGCGGACAAACCTGCACCGAGTTCAAACAGTCTATGGCAACATTGGGGTATGCCCCCTACTTCATCAACGAGTATGGCACACTGCGCAGCTGCCCTATGGATGCAGCGCATGTGAACGACAACATCGTCTTTGTGCATCCATCATCGTCACTGCGTCCAACAATCGTTCCATGAAAACGATGCACATTCTTGGCCCCTTTCCACCTCCCTTTGGAGGCGTGGCCATCCATTGTGTTCGACTGTTAGAGGCATTGCGAGGGCGTGGTATCAGTGTTCACGGACTCTCACTGGGAGGCATGCCGGAGGGACTGCAACACGTCTCGTTGTGGCGCCCGTGGCATCTTCTCACTCGCACTCCGGTGCACTACCATACGGACGAGGGCAACTTTCGTTGGATGCTCTTGTATAGTAAGCTCTGGCGTTTGCTAGGCACCAAGTATATCGTAACAGTGCATTCGTTCCGCCACAGAAGTGAATTCAAGAATTCAGGCATTGTTCGGGATTTGCGGAAGGCCTATGAGCGCGCAGAGGCCATTGTTGCCATTAGCGATGAGGCCGCGCGCGACCTGCAGAACGAGCTTGGTGTAGTCCACAAGCGGCTCAAGGTTATCCCATCCAACCTACCAATGAGCAACTGGGAATCGAACGGCATGCTACCCACATCCCTACCGGAGCAATGGCGAGCAGCACCAATCAGAATCCTCGCAAATGCAGGAGCCGTTACGTCTGTTGAAGGTAAAGACCTTTATGGTATCGACGTGTTGCTCGAAGCACTGCAGCAGGTCACAGATCAACGAATCGGGGTCTGCATTGCTATCGGCGGGGTTCGCGATCAAGCGCTGTATCATCGCATTGTTAAAGCGGCCAAGCTCGACGCACGCGTCTGTTTGGTGAGTGATCTCAATGGACCTCTGGCCCCTTTGGTCAAGGAGTCGCATATCGTGATACGTCCAACACGAACAGAAGGTGGACCCTCGCTTACGGTAACAGAGGCCATGGAGCTGGGACGCTGGACGATCGCATCCGACACAGTGTTGCGTCCGGCAGGCTGCAAGACGTTTCGCAACGAGGATGCTTCCGATCTGGCCCGTGCAATTAGTGTCTGCATTGAAGAGGTTGCCGTTGGCAACATGCCCGAGCCTACGCAGCCATACTCACAAGCACTTACTCAGCTTATACATCTCTATCAGCGCTTGGGCTTTGTAAGCACAACACAAACACCGGCAGAGGTGTAGATCTTCATGTCCTTCATCGACACCGGAACATCCCGATAACTTCCATGCTTGAGGGCATGATCTACGGTGCCAATTTGGCGCAACGTGCGGGCAATCTTCTTGATACCATGTTGTTCAACGATCTTATCGTTGAAGAATGGTACGTCATAGTCGCCAAAGTATGTGCGTGCAACTTCTTCAAGCCCGGACACATCAACGATGCACTTCTTGAATGATTCAACATCGTAGTGGCGCTGAAAGAACACAGGCTCGGTGGTAAACTTCTCACCATAGACATCCTGCTGCAGGAACCAGTCGCGTGCATATCCCTCATTCAGCGGAGTCGTGAGTATGTACTTACCACCTGGCTTGAGAAGACGGGCACTTTTCTCCATTGCAACAGAATCCAAGCCCCCTTCAAAGTGTTCAATCACAGAAATATTTGTGATCACATCAAATGATTCTGGCTCTAGCTCCGCTTCGAGAAAGTCCTGAAGCACAACATGAAAGCGCTTCGCATCGAGCCCAAGTTTTGTGGCATACTCGTGCTGCTTTTCAACCCAGTTAAACTTATCCAAACAGGTTACATCCCAGTTGGACTTGCTGGCAACCCAGGATGGAAAAATCGATTGCCCGGTACCAATGTCGAGATAGCGAAGGGGCTGACTAAACGAATCTGTTATATGGCTTGCGATAAGAGGCAACTCAATAGCCCGTTCGTAGCCAAATCCCTTGATGCGGTAGAGAAAACGTAGCCGTTTGGCATGTGCATCGATATCTCTGAGCAGCGTTTCATTAATGTGCGATGTCATGTGCGTTTTACCTTTCACCGATTAGAGGCACAAATCTCTGCAACCACTGGATGTGCCTGCAGCCGCTCGAGGTATGCGAAGTTTGTTAACTCGTAGTGAATTGGGGTAATGGCAGCCCAGCCCTCTGCAACAAGAAGGTCATCTGCGTCTGCATGTTCTTGGATGGTAACGAACTCACCAGAGAGCCAATAGTATGGCCTACCTTGGGGGTCCATACGTGTATCGTAGGCGTCTTTCCATTCGCTGTAGCCCTGCCGCGCAATGCGGTACCCCTTGAACGAGGAACGGTCTACATCGGGCACATTCACATTCAGCAGCGTGCCTGCCGGCAGATGCAGATCCAAAAGGCGCGAGGCCACTGTGTAGGCAACTTCAGCGGCAAGAGTCATATCGGCACGATGATCGAAGCTTGTATGCGAAACAGCCATTGATGGGATACCCATCAGTGTACCTTCCGTGGCTGCGCTTACTGTACCTGAGTAGATGGCATTTACGCTGGCATTAGAGCCATGATTGATTCCACTAACGACGATGTCAGGTCGACGTTCCAGTAGCGTACTCACTCCAAGCTTAACGCAGTCTGCAGGCGTACCGTTGATGGCATATCCGAACATCTCACCATCTCGGTGAAAGGGCGTGGCGCGCAACGGACTTGAGACCGTTAATGCATGTCCCACAGCGCTTTGTTGTCTGTCGGGTGCAACAACAACAACCTCGCCTAGCCTACGCATTACATGCACGAGTGCATGAATACCGGCTGAATCAATACCATCGTCGTTGGTAACCAGAATATACACGTGCAAGCCCCTTATCGCGTGAGATCGAGATAGAAGATGTATGCCATTAGTGAGAGCAACAACGCCATACCAACTTGCTGCACGCGAATCTTAATAGCGGTTGAGATTTCCCGTCGAATGATAGACTCTATGAGCACAAACATGAGGTGTCCACCGTCAAGACCCGGCAGCGGCAGGAGATTGATTACCGCGAGAGATACAGAGAGCCCGGCCATGAAGATCAGGAATGCATCGAGTCCGGCGGAGGATTGCTCCCCTGCCATCTGAGCAATACGTATAGGCCCGCCAAACGTCTGCTTAACAGTGAGTGTACCCTCAATAACATGTGCTACCGAAGAAATAAACGCACCAATGGTAGCAACTGTTCGCGACCATGCCATGTTGATTGCAGTCACAGGTGAATACGTCACCTTTGTCCGACGTCCAACGAAGTCTCCAGTTAACTGAACACCGATAGGACCGTTCTTCGGAACATCTACGCTAATTGGCAGAGTCTCAGCGCCGCGCTTCACAGTGAGAATGATTAATGAACCACCTCGAGCCTTTATGGCCTTCTGCAGTTGAGTAACGGCTCCAAGGCGTGCTCCATTTACCTCTAGTACGATGTCTCCATTGGCAAGTTTGGCGCGCTCTGCGGGTGAATGTTTCATCACGCCTGCAATCTTTACGGAGACGCCTTCGGGATAGAATCCAAGATCTCGCTGCTCAGCAATTGCTGTAACAACTCGTTCGGATGGCACCGTGATGAGCACTTGAGTACCATTTCTCCTGACGATAACGTTCCTCGGAGCAGTCTTCTCGAGACTAATAAGTGCCTCTGTAACGCTACCCCATTCGCCAAATGTTGCGCCGTCTACCGATGTGATAACATCCGCGTCGCGGAAGCCAAGTGAATCTGCGAGAGATCCCTGCTCAACATAGCCAATCGTGGTTGTGGCAACATCCTCGCGTCCGTAAACCACCAGCACTGTCCAGAAAAAAGCAATAGCTAGAAGCAGGTTCATGATCACGCCGGCAGACAATACGAATGCCCGTGCAAGAGCACCCTTGGATCGAAACTCATATGGCTCGGGGGCCTGCGTTGCGAACTCGTTGTCCATCGACTCATCAACCATTCCGAGAATCTTCACATAGCCGCCTATCGGTAGAGCACATAGTCGGTAGTCCGTTTGGACACCGAGCTGTGATTGCACATCTTCGGAAAGCTTGCCGAACGTAAAACCGTTGAGCTTATTCCATCCAAGTACACGTGGTCCCATGCCAAGGGCAAACACATCTGCCCGCATACCCGTCCAGAGTGCAGCCAAGAAGTGTCCGAGCTCGTGCACAAAGACGAGAATGCCGATGACGATGATGAAGGAGAGTATGTTATTGAAGATGTCCATAAATCTTTAGAGTTGATGTCGATGTGCAAAGTCGTGAGCAATCCTTCGTGATTCTGCATCAATGCTCACGATGTCGGCTAATGACGGATGAGTGACGTGTTCCATGTGATGAAGCACGTGCTCAATCGTTGCAGGGATATCACGAAAACGCAAACGACCCTGCAAAAACGCTTCAACAGCAATCTCGTTTGCAGCGTTCACAGCAGCTCCTGACGTGCCCCCTTGGCGCATCACTTCATACGCGAGAGCAAGACATGGGAACCTCTCTGTATCTGGCGACTCAAACGTGAGTTGCCCCATCGAGGCAAGATCCATGCGTGGTATGTCGAGCGGAGTTCTCCGCGGGTACGTAAGCGCATACTGGATTGGAACCAACATCGTAGGAACGCCCATTTGCGCTTTAACCGATCCGTCAACAAACTGCACCATCGAATGGATGATCGATTGTGGATGAATCACAACGTCAATCTGGTCTGCACGAAGTCCGAAGAGCCAAAAAGCCTCGATAACCTCAAACCCCTTGTTCATCAGCGTAGCCGAATCAATCGTGATCTTAGCACCCATGTCCCAATTGGGGTGTTTCAGTGCCTGTGCGGCAGTCACATGTTGCAGTTGTTCGTGTGTATAGGTGCGGAAGGGGCCACCCGAGGCGGTGATGATTACCTTCTCGAGATCATCCCTGCGCTCGCCTACAACACACTGCAGAATCGCGCTGTGTTCTGAGTCAACGGCCAGAAGTTTAGCACCATAGGTATCAACGGCAGGCATCAATATCGAGCCAGCGCTAACAAGCGATTCCTTGTTCGCTAGGCCAATGGTATGTCCGGCTTTGATTGCTGCCAAAGTTGGAAGCACGCCGCTGAAACCCACCATGGCTGACAGGACAACTCGATTTTCTGAATCGGCTGCAGCCTCGCAAATTCCATCATCACCGCAAAGAACTCTGCCAGTATACCGTGGCATTGCGTCCTTGAATTCGCGCCAGGCTTGCTCTTCGCGAATGGCTACGCCATTTGGCGAGAACTTTTCTACCTGCTCAGCAAGCAGCTGCCACTTCGTGTTGCATGTAATCCACCGTAATGCCTGCCCCTTTCCAGAGCGCTCGAGAATATCGAGTGCTTGGGTACCTATCGAACCGGTAGAGCCGAGGATGGTAACGGAGGCGTTCTGAAGATCGGTCATTACTGATACTGTCGTGTGATGTCTTTCGCCGACCCAGGAACGAAGCATCGGAACTCACCCGCTTCGATGGAATCGTCTTCCTTGAGACGAACACGCAGAAAATACGACCGAAGCCACTTTCGTAGTGTCTGTTGCTTGTTACGCTCGATATAATGTACGATGTAGGGGTGCGTAGCAATCGTAACCCGCATGGCCCAGGTTCCGGCTCTAAACTTGCGCAACCAGCGGTCAATGTCGCTTACAACACTGGCTGCAGAGAGTACCTTACCTGTGCCAAGACAGAACGGACATTCTTCGCTCGTACGTTCGGCCATACTCTGGCGAATTCGTTGACGCGTAACCTGGAGGATGCCGAGCTGGGTAAGAGGGTACACCACAACTTTCGCGCGATCTCGCGAAGTTTCCTTCTTCATTTCTGTGATAAGTCTTCGGCGGTTGTCTTCCTGCTGCATATCGATAAAATCGATCAGAACCATTCCACCAATATCACGCAGACGCATCTGCCGAGCTACCTCTTTGAGAGCTTCGAAATTGGTCTTAACAGCGTTGGCCTCCTGCGTGCGTTCGTTTGAAGCACGACCAGAGTTCACATCCACGACCACCATTGCCTCTGTGTGGTCAAGTATCAAGTGTCCGCCACTTGGCAGTGGTACCTTACGTGAATGTGTCAGATGTACATCACGCTCGACCCCGTATACATCAAACATCGGACGTGTATCGGCGAAGAACTCAAGTCGGCTTAACAGGTGTGGCGCTGTCTTCTCCATGTATGCCTTGAGATCGCGGTAGACCTTGCGATCATCGACCACTACCTGGGCCACATCATCCTTCATCAGATCGCGTATCACGCTGTGCGTCATGCCTGCTTCTTGATGGAGAAGCATGGGTTCTGTGGCCGATCGCACATCACGTTCGATCTCTTGCCAGTCTCGCACCAGCGTCTGAAAGTCACGTGCCACGTCTTCCTCGGGCAAGCCAGCGGCAGCCGTTCGGATGATACAACCCATACCTTCTGGTATGATTGACTTAGCAATTGCACGTAGGCGTTTGCGCTCTTTTGTTTGATAGATTTTTCGAGAGATTCCGATGCTACTTTCAAACGGCAGTAGGACAACGTTACGTCCCGTTAGACCAACCTTTGTCGTGATGCGCACACCCTTCTGGTGATAGGCATCGCGCGTAACCTGCACCACAACCATCTGCTTTGCATGGATGTTAATCGTTATCTCGCCGCTACGCTTTGTAGAGAATGTTGGCTTTTTCTTTCGCGATTCAACCTTTGAGGTACGCAGCGCTATGCTTGCAGATTGTACCTCGGTAGATCCAGGACGTTCATCTTCATCATCATCTGATGCGTCCTCTTCCATTGTTGAATCGACATCGCTGAAATGTAAAAACCCATCCTGCTCAAGTCCAATATTGACAAAGGCAGCATTCATACCCTGAACAACGCGCGTTACCCTACCGAGGTAGATATTCCCAACATGGTGCTCAGTATCTGGCGATTCGGTGAACAGCTCAACCAACTTGCCATCTTCGGTAATTGCAATTCGAAGGTGAGACGAAGTGGCGTTAATGAGGATTCTGCGTAGCATCTAAAAAAAGAGGCCAAGTTGACCGTGGCGCATTGTGTACGAGCTGACCGTTGCTTCCTTCCGGACCTGGCGGAGTTGGGACTGACACAATCGCACGGGACTTGGCCGTGTATTCTTCATTGTTGAGGGGTGCAAATATACATTACTTCTGCGTGAATTCAGGCACTAGGCCTTGCCAACATTCCCAATAGTCGTTTTGAAGCTCTGCACATTGCATTGCAAATGCAGTCGGACGGCACACAAAGCGCGTTTCAAACATAAACGCCATAGTTCCATCGATCTTCGTAGGCTTCAATTCTACTTCTGACATTTTCTTGTAGGTATCGGCATCAGGACCATGACCGCTCATACAGTTATGCAGAGACGAGCCACCCGGCACAAATCCTCCGCCCTCCTTGGCGTCATACATGCCATCGATAAGCCCCATGAACTCATTCATGAAGTTGCGGTGGAACCATGGTGGACGGAATGTATCCTCGGCAACCATCCAACGCGGCGGGAAACATACAAAGTCGATGTTCGCCGTACCCGGCGTATCGGTTGGCGCAGTTAGTACCGTATAGATCGAGGGATCTGGGTGATCGAATGTTACTGTGTTGATGCACTGATACTTGCGCAAGTCGTACTTGTATGGCGCATAATTGCCGTGCCATGCCACCACGTTAAGCGGCGAATGGTCATAGGTGCCTTGCCATAGGTTGCCCTGAAACTTTGCAACAACCTTGAACTCACCAGTGCGATTCTCAAACCATGCTTCGGGCGTCAGAAAATCACGTGGATATGCCAGTCCATTAGCTCCAATCGGCCCGAGGTCTGGCAACTTCAACAAGGCACCGTAATTCTCGAGAATGTATCCTCGAACACCCCCGGAGACTTCTACACGAAACTTGATCCCGCGCGGAATCACACAGATCTCGTAGGTCTCTACGTCTATGATGCCGAGCTCGGTAAGAATCTTGAGCGAGCCCTCCTGTGGCACGATAAGCATTTCCCCGTCGGCGTTGTAGAAGAACGAGTCTGTCATCGACGCATTGGCAGCATACACATGTATGGCACAGCCCGAATGCGTGGTTAGATCGCCATTGCCTGCCAACGTCACGATGCCTTGAACAAATGTTGTTGGCTTTGTAGGGATTGCTATGGCGCTCCAACGAAGCTGATTTGGTGTTGTCTCCACTTCGGCAAACGGCGTTGAACGGATCAGCCCATTATCGATACGCTCGTATGGCTTGTGCACCACAGACGGACGAATACGATACATCCACGTGCGCTTATTTGCAGTGCGCGGCGCGGTGAATGCGGTTCCTGAAAGCTGCTCTGCATAGAGTCCCAACGCCGGTTTCTGCGGCGAATTTCGCCCTTCAGGCAGAGCACCCTTGACAGCTTCGGTGGCAAATTCATTGCCAAATCCACTCATATAGCCCATTGATGTCCCTTTCATGTGCAGCACTCAAGCTATGAGCGCGCCCAGCAGGATTCGAACCTGCGGCCCGCAGCTTAGAAGGCTGCTGCTCTATCCAACTGAGCTATGGGCGCGTGAGGCGCAAAATACCAATTTTGGGGACTAGGTACTAGGTACGGGGTACGGGAGTTACAGGATAGACTCGCTGTTCGCTGTTCGCTGCTCTCTGCTCGCTGTTCGCTGCTTAGCTCGGCAGGATTTCATGGGCCGAGAGGGCCTCGTCGATTACGAGTGGGACGTTGCCCCAGGGGGTTGGGATGATTCCGGGATCTGAGTGAACCGTACCGGCTAGGGCCTCGGATTCTCTTCGGATGTCCGATAGCCAACCGTAAAGCATTGGAGATACTGCCACTTCATGAGGGGGCTCACCGTGCTGATCCACGTAACGCTCAATGGATGTCATGAGCTCTTCGAATGCATCGAACCATTCCATACAATCTACCAACCAATATTCGTGCCAGATAAGCCTGATGTTTTCGCCCCTTAAACACCATGAAATTGCCTTCAGTTCCGTATGTTTGTAGTCTTTCCCGGGCCCTGGGGTTGTATCACAATAACACAACTCCACAGCATACATGGAGGGCCGCATGTACGCAGTGGAACTAGTATTTGTATGTCAGATTCAGTAGAAACAAAGAACTACTCGGCTATTGCCGATCTCATCTCGGGCGAGCTTGCTCCTTCTGCGATGGGTGACGACGATTTCCGCCAGTTGTTCGAAGCAAAAGTATCGACCCTCAAAGCCGATGACATGGTTCACGGCAAGGTCGTTTCCGTTACAAAGGACGAGATTCTTGTAGACATCGGATTCAAGTCGCTTGGCGTTGTGCCTCGCGCAGAATTCGTTGGTGCAGAGCTGCTTGCCCCAGGTGAAGTTGTAGACGTATTTGTTGAGAAGATCGAAGATGGCGATGGCCGTCTGATGCTCAGCCGTCGCCGTGCAGACTTCATGAAGACATGGGAAGAGATTCTCAAGCTTGCAGAAACACAAACGGTAACACAGGTTCGCATCCTTCGTCGAATCAAGGGCGGTATGGTTGTAGATCTTCTTGGTATCGAAGCGTTCCTCCCTGGCTCCCAAATCGACGTGCGCCCTGTGCGTGATTTCGATTCATGGGTAAGCAGAACCATCGATGTGCGCGTGGTCAAGGTTAACCACCCAAGTGAAAATGTTGTTGTCTCTCATAAGGTGCTTCTCGAAGAGCAACTTGCAGAGCAGCGTGGCAAGATCCTGGATCTTCTCGAGAAGGGGCTTGTAGTCGAAGGCACCGTCAAGGCTATTTCAGACTTCGGTGTGTTTGTAGACCTCGGTGGCGTTGACGGTCTGGTACACATCACTGATTTGTCGTGGGGACGCGTTACACATCCGAGCGAAATTGTTTCCCTCGACCAGCAAGTCAAGGTTGTTGTTCTCGACTTTGATGAGAACCGTAAGCGCATTTCGCTTGGCATGAAGCAGCTCACACCTCACCCATGGGATCAAATTGGCGAGCGCTACGAGCCAAACGCTAGGGTTCGTGGTAAGGTTGTTTCGCTCACAGACTATGGTGCATTCATTGAAATCGAGAAGGGTGTAGAAGGTCTCATCCACATCAGCGAGATGTCTTGGACTCAGCATGTTAAGCACCCATCTCAGGTAGTATCTCTTGGTCAGGTAGTTGAAGCTGTTGTTCTTAATATCGATAAGAATGAGCGCAAGCTTGCTCTCGGTATGAAGCAACTCGAGCCAGATCCATGGAACGATTTGATGGCGAAGTATCCGATGGATTCTGTCCACAAGGGTATCGTTCGCAACCTCACAAACTTCGGTGTGTTCATAGAACTTGAGCCTGGAGTTGATGGACTCGTTCACATCTCAGACTTGTCGTGGACTAAGAAGATCCGTCACCCTGGTGAGTTTGTGAAGAAGGGTGATGAAATTCAAGTTGTTGTGCTTGCTATCGATAATGAGCATCGTCGCATCTCTCTCGGACACAAGCAAATCACAGAAAACCCATGGGATATCTTCGAGAATGCGTTTGCTGTTGGTAGCGAGACCGAAGGTAAGATCGTTCGTCTGATCGACAAGGGCGTTATCGTTGAAATGCCACAAGGCGTTGATGGATTCGTTCCTGTCTCTCAGCTTTCGTTTGCACCTGTTCGCACGATCTCTGATTTCTTCAACATAGGAGACAATCTTCCACTCAAGGTTGTTGAATTCGACAAGGAACAAAAGAAGATCGTTCTCTCAGCAGTAGAATTCCTCCGTGGGCGCTCAGCTGAAGAGATTGCAACGTACAACACCAACCATCCAGTCCCGAACGCAGACAAGTACAATGCCGATGGTTCGGCATCTACGGTAACTACGATCGAGGATCTCGAAGACAGCACACCGGTTGGAGAGTAGCGAGCAGCGAACAGCGAGCAGCGAACAGCGAGCACAGTAGGGGCGACCCCATGTGATTGTCCGGTGCTGTGATCCCACAAACGAGATTCTGCAAGGGGGCGAGTTTTTACTCGCCCCTTTTCTTTTATACCTTGCTACCATGAATATCGACCACATTCTCGATGAACTGTTTGCCATGACGTTTCATGCCGGCATCAAGCCTGGACTGGGACGTATCGAACATCTATGTGAAGATCTCGACAACCCGCAGCAGCGATTCCCCATCATTCACCTTGCCGGGACAAATGGGAAGGGCTCCACAAGCGCCATGATCGCTTCGATCTTGGTCGAGGCCGGGTACAAGGTTGGACTCTACACGTCGCCTCATATACGGAGCTTTAACGAACGTGTTCGCATCGGCACAGAGCTTATCTCCAATGAAGACATCGCGCGACTAGCTGTGCCTCTCATGGAATCAGCAAAGGCCGTCGGCGGTACGTTCTTTGAGGTTACCACCGCCATGGCTTTCCAGTACTTTACCGAACGCAGAGTCGATGTTGCAGTTATCGAGACAGGTCTTGGCGGACGACTCGACGCAACAAATGTTTGCATGCCCCTTGCATCGATTATCACGTCGATCGACTTCGATCACATGGAGTATCTCGGCAATACACTCGCCGCGATTGCGGGCGAAAAGGCAGGGATCATCAAGGAAGGGGCTCCTGCCATCGTAGGTCGTGTTGATGCCTCAATACGCGGCGTGTTTGAGCGAAAAGCTAACGCCTGTGCTACATCGGTGGTTTTTGCCGAAGATGTTGTTGGCGTTGAGGTAGACACAATCTATCCAGACCTTACGATGAGCGTTGCGGTAGTGAAGGACGACATCCGTCAGTACTATGTGGCCGATCTTGCAGGCGAGCACCAAGCAGCGAACATTCAAACGGTCTTCACAGCACTGCCCGCGCTGCGTAGCATCTACTTCATCGATGATGAGCATGTACGCGCCGGACTCCAGCATATGCGTCGCAACATCGGTTTGCGTGGACGCTGCGAGCTCTATTTGTCATCGCCGCGCGTGGTACTCGATGTGTCGCACAATCCCGGCGGCATCAACGCACTAGTGCATATTCTTCAGTCGTCGGGAATGCAAGCCCCCTTCAACATTGTCTTTGGTGTGATGTCGGACAAAGATGCCGATGGTATGCTCTCAGCGCTGCTACCACTTGAAGCAAGGATCTATGCGTGTGCGCCGCACATCCCTCGCAGTATGCCACATACAGAAGTGGCCACACGCGCTGGTGCATGTGGCCACATCGATGTCGTTGATTGTGCAACTGTTGCCGAAGCAACGTCAAGAGCTCTCGCTGCTGGCGGAACCACCATCATCTGTGGCAGCTTCCACGTTGCCGATGAGGCAGTTTCCTACCTGGATCAGCATCTTACCACTTAACGAGTGCCAGTGCAAACAAGATGGCATAGAGAACTTGCAGCTGGATCGTTGCAACGTTGCCCTTAACGAGCGTACGCTGATCAATATGCTGGCGCATGTAGTTCACGATCCATCCGCCAAATGCAACACCAACGGCGGTTACGCCGTAGAGAAGGGGCTTGATATACGCGCCAGCAAGCCAAACCGTTGTAACCAAACATCCGAGAAGGAAGATTGAGTAAATCAGCGGCGCAGCGTTCGTGCCAAACGTCACAAGCAAGTGGTTCTTACCTGTCTTGGCATCGCCTTCTGTATCGGGCACCTGGTTGATGAGCAGAATGTTCGTTGTCAGAAGTCCAGCAGGAATGCCGAAGTAGAACGCATCCCAGCTATATGTACCCGTAACAACATAGTGCATACCCATTGTGATGAGCGGACCAAACGCCATGCCAATAACGATTTCACCGAGGCCATGACGCGCTACGAGCCTGAGTGGTGGTGCCGTGTAGAAGTATCCAAGGGCCAATCCAGACAGACCAATGACAAGGATTCCTGTGCCAACCACCTGCCAGAGAAAGATCCCAATGCCAAGTGCAATTAGTGAGAGCACAAGGGCCACGTTCTTCGTCTTCTTGAATTCAATTAGCCCCATTTCAATAGAGCGCGACCCGCCCGAGTACTGCGTGAAGTACTTCGTATTAGCTTGATCCGTGCCGCTTTTATAGTCGAAGTAGTCGTTGAAGACGTTGCTTGCAAGATGCAACAGCGCAACACCCAGGATCGCAAGCGTAGCATAGAACCACTTGATCGGCAGACCTTCCACACCTGCTGTGTAGGCTAAACCAATAAAGCACGGAGTAAGAGCAGCCGAGAGGAAGGGGGCTCGTGTAATCACAAGCCACGAGATGATCTTGGTGCTACCCTTAATCGGCACATCAGCCAAACGCCCTAGATCTTCTGTTACTCCACAGAAGCCAACTTGCTGGCCATTCTTGAACGTTGGCGTAATACGAATCTGTGCTCCGAAACGCTCTCCACCTTTACGGATAAAGTTTGTCTCGCCAACCCATTCCCCTTCCTTGACAGCTGTAGCCAGCCACCCACCAAGATTCTGCAATACTACCTCGCCCGGCGAAAATGCGCTCACTCGCATATTCCCGACGGTTTCTTCCTTGCTGTAACCGAACATCGCCTCGGCTCCAGGACTAAACGTCTCAATGATACCCTCCATGTCGCAGGTGATCACGGACTTATCAAGCGTGGTTGCCATGATGGCTCCTCTCGTTTTATGATGAATTCAACGCAAAAATACATTTGACCGACCCACTGGTCAACATCAAAAGAATAACTTTGCACACATGAACGTACTTCTTTCTGTTTCCGATAAAACTGGGATTGTAAATCTCGCCAAAGCGCTTCACAACCTTGGAGCAATGCTCATCTCGACGAGTGGCACTGCTAACACACTAGCCTCTGCAGGAATTCCCGTACGTAGTGTTTCTGATGTAACTGGATTCCCCGAGATCATGGACGGACGTGTCAAAACACTCCATCCCAAGATCCACGGCGGCTTGCTGGCGCGACTCGACCTTCCAGAGCATGTTCAGCAGATGCATGAACATGGTATTGCCAAGATTGATCTCGTGGTAATCAACCTCTATCCATTCGAGCAAACCGTAGCTAATCCAGACTCTACGCATGACGATATCATTGAGAATATCGATATCGGTGGGCCGGCAATGGTGCGGGCGTCTGCCAAGAATTACCGGCATACAACGACTGTGGTTAACCCTGCACACTACCCTATGATTGTTGAACATTTATCAACGACAGGCGTGGTGCCGCTAGACGTGAGAGAACAGCTAGCGATGGAAGCCTACAGTCACACCGCATATTATGACGCTCGCATTTCACAGTATTTCGCATCCAAACGCAATGCCCCGTTTCTCGAAGAGACAGCCATTCCCCTTCGCCGCGATCAGTCCCTTCGCTATGGAGAAAATCCACATCAGCGTGCAATGCTCTATGGTTCGTTCACCGCCCAATTCAAGCAATTGCACGGAAAGGAACTATCGTTTAACAACATCCTGGATGTAGATGCTGCTACTGGACTGTGCGCGGAGTTTGATGAACCCACAGTTGTGATTGTTAAACACAACAATCCATGTGGTGTCGGGTCTGCCGACAATCTCATAGACGCCTATCGCAAGGCATTTGCAACCGATACGGTTAGCCCCTTCGGTGGAATTATCGCCGTTAACCGTCCGATAGAAATCGATTTTGCACACGAAGTTCATAGTCTCTTCGCCGAGGTTCTTATTGCACCATCCTTTAGTCAGGAAGCGTTAGAGTTGCTACAGAAGAAGAAAGATCGAAGGCTCCTGTTAGGAGCGTCTCAACCAAGCATATCCACTGTGGCCCTTTCCATTCGTTCCGTGTCTGATGGTTTTCTTGTACAAGAAGAAGATGCCATTCTCTTCGACGACAGCGACCTACGCGTTGTCACACAACGCACACCTACGGATGACGAACGCAAGGCCATGCTCTATGCATGGAAGATAGCAAAGCACGTAAAGAGCAATGCGATTGTATACGCCCTATCAGACAGGTCGCTCGCTATTGGTGCCGGACAGATGTCGCGCGTAGATTCTGCACGTATCGCAGTTCGTAAGGCGCAAGATGCCGGCATCGATCTCACAGGCTGCGCTGTTGCCTCAGACGCGTTCTTCCCTTTTGCTGATGGACTTCTGCAGGCTGCAGAAGCCGGCGCATCATGCGTTATCCAACCAGGTGGCTCTATTCGCGACGAAGAGGTGATCACTGCAGCCAATGACACGGGGCTGGCAATGATGTTTACCGGGACCAGGCATTTTAGACACTGAGTCAATTACGAATTACGAATTACGAATTACAGATTACAGATTACAGATTGCTGATTACAGATTACAGATTACTGTTAACTGATGGCGCATTGGCGCAGTTAACCAGAGCGGACGATGCAACTCGTAATTCGTAATTCGTAACTCGTAATTCGTAATTCGTAATTAGTTATTCGTCTTCGACGCTTCATGCAGCACATTGAGATTATGCTGCACCTTGCCAAATACAGTATCTGATGGGAAGTCCCCTTGCTTGTTTCTCATTCCAGCAGGCTGACTCATCATAATCTCAATTGCCTGCTCAATACGAGACACCGCATAGATTATAAATTTCTTTGCTTTAACAGCTGCAATAATTTCTTCCGAGAGCATCAGATCCCGTACATTTTGCTCCGGCAGAATAACACCTTGCGTACCCGTTAGCCCCTTGTCTTTGCAGATTTCAAAAAAGCCCGTAACCTTTTCGTTTACGCCACCGACCGTTTGAATATCACCCTTTTGATTAATCGATCCAGTTACGCCAATGTCCTGTCGAATCGGAATATTGGAAATTGCGCTAAGAAGCGCGATCACTTCGGTAGTCGAGGCGCTATCACCATCAACACCACCATACGACTGTTCAAAAGCTACACTGGCGGTAAATGAGATCGGCTGTGCGCGAGAAAACAACGAACGAAGTAGACCTGAAAGAATGTATACTCCTTTCGAATGGATAGGACCACTCATCTGAACTTCACGCTCGATGTTGATTATGCCCGCATTCCCAGCGCTTACAGTTGCAGTTATACGAGCAGGTTTACCAAATGAGACTATACCACTGCTATAGACTGTTAAGCCGTTGATCTGCCCTACGCGCTTACCCTTTACATCAATAAGAAGGATGTCTTTCTTGATGCTCTCACGAATCTCCATGTCGGCACGATTGCTGCGTTCCTTACGCATCGCTAGGGCATGTTTAACATGGTCTGCACGTACTACCTTGGCATTGCTCATACGAGCATAGTGGGATGCTTCGCGCAGCAAGTCCGCTGCATAACTAAACTGCAACGAGATCTTTTCCTGTGAGTCCGTGAATTCCACAGCCCATTCAACTATTTTTGCAGCAGCCCCCTTATCACAATGAAGCAGGCCTTCGTTGGTTGACATAAGCGATAAGAATGAGCAGTAGTTCCGAATCATCTCTGCACTTCGGTGCGTGTATGCATCAAACTCAGCGTGGATTTTGAACATCTTGTGAAAGTCTTCGTCGGCCGCCCATAATGCGAGATACATCGAGGGGTCTCCGAGCAAGATCACTTTAACATCTACATTGATGTGATCCGGTTTAATCGTGTTAAGCTGGAACTGATTTTCATGAGGTTGGATTTCAAGGCGTCCGTAGAGCAGCAACTTCTTCAAACTCATCCAAATCATCGGATCAGATAGCACGTCTATGGCGTTCATCACAACAAATCCGCCATCCGATCGCAAGAGAGATCCAGCCTTGATGTGCGAGAAGTCGCTCATCACAAATCCCCTAGCATCCATCCGCTTTTCAATCGTTCCAAATAGCGAGGCGTATGTTGGCGATGTCTCTACGGATATCGGCGCAGTTTTTGTGTCATAGTTGTCTACGACAAGATTGACCGATGTGTTTGTCTCGAGCATCCTTGCGGCTTCTTCGATACCCTCATCAATCGATCCAGCAAGCTTTGCTTGGTATACGCGCACATAGTCATCGAGGTGCTCTAGAATATGAGACATTACTCCATCAAGGTATTCACGAACTCGATTTCTTGGAAAACTCTTTTGGAGATCATCAAGGATTGACCTCACAAGAATACCAACAGCCGCTTGATCATGCTTGTTCAACTCTTTACGAAAGTCTACAAGTACTCGCATAGACATTCGACCGATCTTGGCAAGCTCATCTTGATAGGCTGTATACGCCTTAGCTATCGCCTTTGCTTGCTGTATAGTGAGTTTCCCATCCTGCACCAGCTGATCTACATCATCAATCGTAACTGGTTTGCCATCTACAATTGGGAATATCTCTGTTCGTGAGGTGCCATCTTCATCCTGCAGCTGACCAACAACAAAACCAGAAGGGCGGATTTTACTGTCGAAATCAGTCAGAACAGCACGCTCACGATTCTGAAACTTCTGAATGATCGTGTTTCTTGTCTTCTGAAACTGTTCCTCTTCAAATAGCTGCGGGATCCTGCGTCTGATAACCGCCATACTTTCGTCTATCATTCGCTTAAACACCCTGCCCTCGCCTGCGGCGAAGCGAAGCAATACGGGCGATTCCGGCTGACGGAAATTATGCACGTATGCAAAGTCATACAGCGTTGGCTTCATCGATTTTATATCGTCTAGGATCTGACGAATCGTTGTCATACGGCCAGTTCCTATAACACCAGATGCCCAGATGTTATATCCCTGACTTCGTATGCGAGCTCCCAGCTCGAGCGCTTCGATTGCACGCTGCTGGCCCACAATCTTCTTTAGTGGCTTTAGCTCTTTGGTACTGGTCCGAAAAGGCAGTGCCGAGGTAGGACACGACCAACGCAGATTCTTTACTGGCACTTCAATAGCAGCTTTTGTTTTCATCCGTTGCCCCATTGTTCAACTCTACATAACTCACCAAAATCACATCTTCTACAGGCCTGCTTTGCTGGCTTAACTGCAAAGCAACCATTGTGTATACTGTCAACAATACCAGCAATTGTTTCGAGAACAAACTTGTTTTGCTCGGTAAGGGGCTGGCCAGCAAACTCTTTATGTGCTCCAGTCCAATTCGTCAGCTTCACTCCAGGAGCATGCTCTGGAATAACAAACTCAGGATCTCGCAATGCTACCTTATTCAGAGGGTCGTCTGTTGAGTGTAGGGCTGTCCCAAATGATCTATACAAGGCAGCCCATGGTCGAGCATCAATGTTGTGATTACGCATCCATATCTGTGTGGCCTCTAGGTAAATCGGCATCTGGGAAAGTGATCCTGAAACAATCTCGCCTATCGTATAGCCTGAGCTCACGCTAGCTTTATAATCGTTTACGATAAATGTTAGCCGTTGGTCTACTTGGCCTATATCTACTCGATCGATTCGAGTAGATACAGCAACATCCTCAATACCCTTCGCCGTGTTCATAGGTATTTGTACACGTATAGGTATCTCCATGAGCGTTGGATAATGTTGTGTCGTAGCCTGATATGCGATCTCTAAATACAGCCACTGTCGCAACAGTCCTGGACGTTCTGCTGTTCCAAAGAGCACACGTTGATCAAGTTTCGCGTAGGTATGCGCCCACGATGCTGTTTGCATTACATCGTGCGCAACATCTTGCAGCAATACCCAATAATCATCCACGCGATGAGCATCCAATTTCACTGAAAGTGCAAGGAGGTCTTCACCCGATGATACCGATGCATAGTCAATCGCTGGTTGTTGCCTGCGGAAGAACTCAGCAGCTACATCATGCAGCATCGTGCCGCGCTCAAGGGGCGACAACTTAGCGTCAAGAATCTCGTTCTGTTCCAAGCGCAGGATCTTGTCTGCAAAGTATTTATAGGGGCACTGCGAGAATACGTCAATTCTTGATGGGCTTACCGGACGACCAACCTCATCATTGTATGCTAATTGTAAATCGGCCGTGGGCATACTCCCAAGAACAACATTTTGCTGTCCACGGTAGATAGAAGCTGAAGTGTCTTGCACTTCAGTTTGATAGATTTTCACGTTTGTCTCGGTCTGTAGCAATTCCGGCAGAGCTTCTCCGGCTTGTGCTGTGATGTATTCGAGAAGTGATGACGGTAGAGTCTTCGATCCATCCACATGGGTTGGCATTGTAAATACCAACTGGCCACTGCTCTCACAGGCATGTAAAATGTCGGTCAACCCCTGCAGGTACATGCGCTCAAGTACTCCCGGCATTATCTCGCGGTCGGTCAAATGCTCTTGTGCTCGTGGGTATTCTCCCTCAACCATTCCAACAACATAGATTCGCTTCCATCTCCTGCATCGTAACTCGGCTGGAGCAGCCAAAGCCACACCTTTGCCGCTTCGTCGCACAACTTGAGTTGATGCACTGGCAAGCAACCTCCACCACCGTGATGCATGGTCTCTGTATGAAAGCTTTGGAAGATTGTGATCATCTACCAGAATCTGATATGCTTCCAGTTGCTCTTCTACCTCTGCTGTTGCCTCTGCATACGATGGATAGTCTTCTGCGGATTTGATAACAGACAGTATGCCATCAAAGCTCGCTACAAAGGCGGCGGCACTAATCACGTCGTGTTCGCTATATGGGCAGTGCAAGGAGATCTTATGAATTGTAGCTACTGCGCGATTTAGCTCATTTACTTTACGCTGCAGAGGTACTTCGTCTTTGGCGTCGACAACCTGTTGCTGTTCCTCATGCAGTATCTGCGACAGCTCGTCAAATCTCTGCATCCACCCGATTGCATTCGAACCACCGTGAATACGCTCGCGTCTGGCAAGGCCAACAACCTCGCCCGATGCAGCAAACTCTTTCTGTAGCAATGAATGGGATAGCAGTCTTTCAAGGTCTTCACGAGCCCAACGATTGCGCACCAGCTCGCAAACACTTTTTACTATCAATGCCGGCTGTGAGCAACTCATAGGCATCTCATACTCGCTTTCGAGCGGCAACATAGACCTCCGGGCAACATCCTCTATCAGCAACCGATAGGCACTTGAACCTGGCATGCAGATGGCAATATCCCGCATGCTTATACCATCTGTGATGTCCTTTTTGATAGATGCAACAACACGCCGCACCTCTTCCTCACGAGATGGCAACGATGCACGGAACACATCATATTGGCAAGGTTGATCTGTGCAACTACCTGAGATCCAATGATGTGATGCAAACCATGCTGCATCGATTGCAGAAATGTTAATGTTGTCACGTTGAAATGCATCTGGTGGGTCGGGGGCGAACTGAACACCAATATCCCATCCAATGTTTGCTAGAGCTATCAGCAGCTCTTTATCAGCATCGCTTACGCCATGTGTGGCGATCATCACACATTGTTGAATCACGTCCCCAGAAAACGTCCGAAGTGGGTTGTCCAATAGCTTCGAAACTCTTGAGGTAACCTTAACTTCATATGCACCACGATCACATCCTACGCCACCATAAAGCTCACGAAGATTACTCCATGCCGCAGCTATTTCAGCTAACATTCGCCCCCTGCGATTATGCAAGCCAGCTTGATCGGCTAGTTCATCGATAGCTCGTGGAGATTTACCGTACTGCGTCCATCGCACGAGCTTCTGTGCCTCAAAACCTACAGATTTGAGCAATGAGCTCTCGTGAATAACATGTTCGATAAGCAGATCAACCTTATTCTCACTAAGAATCGAGGGTCCATGCGGCATCACATGCGCTCCTAGACGGCGTATGAACATCGACATCGTCTCGATGATAGGGGGCTCTCCAGTTCCGTTATACTCGGCCCATGCTCGAGTAACAATCTCAACTTGCCTAGAGGTTGGAACGATCACAATAGAAATGCCGCTCGGAAGATGTTGCATCCCAAGAGACACCTCTGACTGCTCTACAAAAGCAGTCCATACTGATTGTGGTTTACATGCTATCCATCGCGCCATAGAAGTTGATACCAAGTGCTATATTTAGCCTCACATACGTTGATACATACAATATGAGGCACGACGTGCGACCCAACAAATCAGTGGCCAGAATTTCTTTGTTGGCCATAATGACGATTCTTATTGCCAGTTGCAGCAGTGTGCAGCCAGTGCGTGTCTTGAAGAGAGATTCCTACGCGGCTACAGGTTCACTCGGGGGTGCATTCATTCCCGAGAAATCGCCAGCTGGCATCCTGCCGTATCTCACAGTAGGGGGCGCGCATGGTGTAACCGACAACCTTACCATGCACGGACATGCACACCTTCTCCTGGCGGCTTTTAGGGTAGCCGGACTCGACTACGGAGCAAGCTATCGTGCGCTATCTCAGGATGGCGCTGTCCCAGAAGTCACTGTTGGCGCGCAGCTCCTGATGTTTGCTAAGCTCTCGTCAGAACCAAACCCGCGTGTCTATCCGAATCTTACTGCAAATGCCTCTTGGAGGGTAGGAGAGCAGTCCCTTGTTTATACTGGATCGCATCTTACCTATCAGTTTAACAACGAAGTACTTGTTAGTCCATTCGTAGGATACCAGTTCCCGGTTAGTGCTGCGCTAGACATACAGGTCGAGGGGGTATGGCAGGCTCTGAACAAAAACACTTCTGCCGGCGTCTTCGAAGGATTGTCATCCATACATGGAATGGGTTCATATGGCTTTTACATCGGAGGGATCTACAATCTATGATCAAGCGCATTATCGTAGTCCTTGCTGTTGCTGCTGTAGTCATGCTCAATGGCTGCTCTATGGATTCATTCTTGTTTAACACGCTCGACCTTGCCTCGTATAGTCTCTCCAGTGCGGTTATCCCCGACTCACTTGTCAAGGCCGTAACGCTCAAAAGCGGCAGTGAAACTCTTTATGGGTTCTACGTCAAACAACCTGACACCGATCGCATAGAGCCGCACCAAGTAATCCTGTATCATCATGGGAACAAGCACAACATCGAAGCGTATTGGGACCGCGTAGAGCTTCTCTACCGCGCGGGCTTTGATGTGTTTATCTATGACTATCGCGGCTTTGGAATGAGCACCGGCTCTTCTTCAGAACAGGGACTTCATGAAGATGCACTTGCTGCACTTAACTACCTTCGCTCTCGCAACGATATCGATACAACACAGATCGTTAACTATGGCTTCTCGCTCGGAGGTGTTCCATGTATGTATCTTTCTGCGTACGTGCATAAACCAAAGTGTGTTATTACTGAGGCTATCTTCGCCTCGTCTGAGGCCCTCATTCGTACCGGAACATTACTAGATGTACCGGGCAACTACCTGATGAAAGGCGCGTTTGACAATGTAGAAGCTGCGCGCATTCGTACGGCACCCCTGCTAATGCTGCACGGTACGGCCGACACCTTTGTGCCCTTCGATCAGCATGGGAAGTACATCTATGATGCAGCACAGCAGCCTAAGATGCAGCGCCTCATTGATGGAGCCGAACACTCCGGCATTCCAAGTACAATGGGAGAGTCTGCATACATCGAGCTCATCAGAACATTTATCAAGGGCAACTAACGGTGTTTACCGGTTTAGTCGAAGAAAAGGGGCTGGTGCTCCGCATAGAACAATGCGCCAACGGACGCAGACTCGTGATCGGCTGTTCGCTTATCCTTAGCGACGTGCAGGTAGATCACAGTATCGCTGTCAACGGTGTTTGCCTAACAGTGGTGGCTCATACCGCAGATTCATTCACAGTGGATGTGATTGAAGAAACATTACGTAAGACAATCATCGGCTTGCTTGAAGAAGGATCAGAAGTAAATCTGGAGCGTGCCATGCAGCTTGGTGCTCGACTTGGCGGACACATCGTTCTGGGCCATGTGGACACAACCGGCGTTGTGGCAAAGATATCCGCAATAGATCTCGACTGGAACATCTGGATTGAGTTCCCTGCAGAGTACCGGCGTTACCTTATCCCAGTTGGCTCGATCTGTCTCAATGGTGTATCACTTACAGTGGCCAACCTGGAGCCCACACGATTCATGGTTTCAATCATACCACATACGCTGGCAGTAACAACCATTGGGACCTTGGCTGTTGGAAGCCGTGTGAACCTGGAATTCGATGTTCTGGCAAAGTATGCCGAAAGTGCCTCGCTTTACTATTCTTCAATGCCAGCAGGCACATAGGTAGTACGCGGCTGATGAGCTGCTCGCCACGCTACACGCGAGGCAAGACGTGTGATGGCCACTAGGTCTGCCATGTTCAGTTTTGACACTTCATCCGTTTGCTTGTGATAGTCTTTGTGCTCACCAGTAAAGTAGAAGAGCACTGGTATCTTCTTCATAGCAAATGATGCCTGATCACTTCGGAAAAAGTACTGCTCGATATCATATGCGAGTGTAAAGGGGCGAACAGCAGCGGTATTTTCTTCCTCGTTTATCTTTACGAGACCTGGACATCGCAGATTGCCTCCGATGGAGAGCTTAGAATTCTCGCATCTTCCAATCATATCCATATTGATCATAGCCACACAATTCTTTATTGGCAGAGGTGAATTGGCCACATATGCCTTTGAACCAAGGAGCCCCTTCTCTTCTGCCGAAAATGCAACAAATACAATTGATCTGTCTGGCCGTGTTGTAGATGTCGCTAGAGCTTCAGAAACGAGAAGAATACCGGTAGTCCCTGAACCATTGTCGTCGGCACCGTTAAAAATAGAGTCGCCCTCGGCATTTGCCTTTCCAACGCCAACATGATCGTAATGTGCACCCATCACGACGTATTCATCTGGATACTTCGCTCCTCGCAGAATTGCAGCAACATTTGCCGCCGGAACGATGTCCTTCGTGAGGGTAACCTTACAACTAACCGACAGCATATCAGAGCAGCGCATTTCGCGAGATGATGGCTGCAGCGTTTTGTCGATGTCTGTAATAGTTGAAACTAACGTGTCTATACTGCCAAAGACTGCAGCAGCGACGGCATCCCCTACATGGATAACTGGGATGTCCCCTCGCTTTTCATCAAGCTGAAGACCACCCGATCTGCGAGAGCCAGTAAGTGATCGCCAGCCGTGTTCATTCAGCATCAGAGAACGCTTTGAACGAGGCGCATCGAGAATAAGAACAGCAAGGGCTCCGTGTTCTTCTGCGTTAGATTTCTTGTGATCTGCAAATGAGTATCGCGTCCATTTCTTGCCATTAAACTTTGTCTCGTCTTCATGTTCTGGCTCACCACGAAAAACAACTACCACTGCCCCCTTTGCATCGATTGATGCGTAATCGTCGTAGTCATACTCAGGCGCCGTAATGCCAAAGCCTGCGAATACCACACGTGCCTCACGCACCTGACCCTCGCCTGTTTGCTCAAATGGTACAAACTCTTTTTTGATCGGCAGATCAGTTACAACCCCATTGATATGTAGCGTTAGATAGGTGTTAGCTCGAGCAGTATCCAAATCTCGCGTTACGAGGTTGTATGGGATCTTGTAGCCATCCGACGAAAGCGGCTCGAGGCCTAGTTTCTTAAAGTGATCCGCAATATACTCGGCTGCTTTGTCGAGTCCTTCCGATGGAGTATCCCGACCCTTCATTTCATCCGAAGCAAGAAATGAGACGTGCTCAGTTGCGCGAGCAACCGTATAGCGTGCGTCGGCGTCTGCAGGAAATGACGCTTTGCGCTCTCCATCACCAAGGTTGAAGAGTAGTGATACAACGACAAGAATGAATATTGGATTCATCAGCGATTAAAAGTGATGGTTACTTGCATACCCGGTTCGAGGTTTTCGAACATGACAGCGTCCGCAAGCTGCTGTGTGAGAAAAACCCCACGTCCACCAGGAAGCTCTCGAAGCTCTGGTGAGCGTGGGTCTGGAAGTGATTCAGGCTGAAAACCATTACCGTAATCACGGACGATGATACTAATTTCGGATGACGTCGCACAGATGGAGATATCAACAGGCAGCTCTTCAGATTCTCTATTGCCATGAATGATGGCGTTTGTCACGATTTCTGTCACGGCTATCTGCACATTGATGCGGCGCTCGTGTGCTAGCATCATCAAATCAGGGAAGCTCCCAAGAAAGGCGCTGATGGCTTGCAGAGCCTTCCTTGTGCTTGGGATTCGCATAGACCGGGTCATTAGATTCTCACCATACAGCGCAGAAGAACATTGGGAAGATTACGTGTCTGCGTAACGTTGATTGTCTGAAACTCATACCACCCAGACAGCGACAATGTGGATCCTGCACTCGTGCCATATCGTATGGCCACCTCGGGACCTATTGAATGCAGAGATCCGGTGAGTATATGCGCTGCGCCCACAGCAATACTACGTTGATCGAGTGTGTAGAGCCGTACGCCAGTCTGTATTGATGCAAGGGGCGTTAGAGCCGTTGATAAGAGGACCTTGACGAGGTACTCCAGATTGCCTGTTTCTGGAGATTCTGCAAAGGCATTCCACTGCAGCGACGCACGCTCGAAGTAACGAAAGAGAACTTGCGACTCAACATTGAATGCCGAGGTAAGCCGTACGCGCAACGAATCGCGGTATGAGATCTGCCTGAACGAGAATGAACGTGCAGCGGAGCTCAGACCGTCGTAGTCATAGGCCGTATAGTTAGCAAGAATCTCAAACTGTGGCTGCATGGTAACACCCGACGTGCGAAGTACGAACGATGGCGAGAAACGCAGCACTCTATTGACGTTATTAAATGCACTACGTGTAGCACGAAGGAACACGAGATGGAGATACTGACCAGAGAGACCAAGGTTCATCGACAAACTTCCCGTTAGCTTCCTCGACCACGAGAACGTAGCAACCGTTGACAGCTCGTCGCGGTCGTCGTCGTTTAAGGGGCTTGGCGTGTCATATCGAAGCAGCCATCCGGCTATGTCGAGTCGGAATGTATCTCGTGACGATGCGAACCAGTCGCCCCTTGCAAATAATCGCGTTCGGAATGTTTCATTGTCACGCTGAAACTCCTGTGCTCGCACGGTCTGCAGAGACATGGATTGCAGTCCAAATACATCTTGCACACCATTCTGTTCCGATCGTTGATAGACCGATCCACCAACAAAGGCATTTGCGTTCGGCAAGGTATACGAGAGCTGTGCTTCGATATCTACTGCAAGCTCGGACAACTGCCTACTCACGGATGTAAGTGCAAGATCTTGCATGGGTGTATCATATGATCGATTTATGCTGTTTGACAGCAACGATCCTACGAAACCAATGCCAAGCTGGGGTGTTAGCGAATATGCGATGTTAGCGTTGAATTGCTGTATGCTTTCTGCTCTGCGCTCTATGTTTAGAGGAAGACTGGGGGAAACACTTGTAAAAAACTCTCGTCCACGTATTGTTGACTGAGCAGATAACCTGAGTGAGGTTCCTTCGTCCAAGATGCGTGAGACACGAGCAATAACGTCAACGTCGCTGTTGGTTCGTCGCGAATCCAGACGCTGCCAGTCTGCGATGGCACTGCTGGCAAGATTCCATTCGTCGATTGTATAGTCGTCGAGTTTGCCCCGCACCACAGCCACCGGACCCGTTGCGTGCACGCCCAGCTGAGATGACGATTCTACTCCACCAAGTGCCTCTATTGCAGCATTGAACATGGGCGTGTACACAATGCCTGCAGCACCATTGATACGTTGCAGTGAATTCAAACCAACACTTCGTGAGTCCTGCGAAAGCAGCCAGCCCTGGCGCAGCACCGTCTTGAGTGTTGCCGAGACAGGAACATCCCATGAGATCTGCGATTGTTGATCATCACGTGTTGCAACCGAAGCTGTGCGAAATGCCGAGGATCTATATTGGTTTACAAAACGGAACTGTCCAACCGATGTTAACAGATCAACGTCTGCATTACCAGTCCACACAAACGTATTCGTGATCTTATCAACGCCGAATTCAATGCCTTTGCCAGGCACGCGCTCTTGTGGTGTAAGAAGCGACTGGAGTTGCTGCGCATAGAACGATGGTGATGCTAGGATCAACCCCAGCATCACGGCTATGTGTCTATGAGATAACTTCCAGGCGTGCAAATGCCACCATAAGTTGTTTGCGCTGTCCGGTGTCGAACAGCACGGTTGCTTTTTCCGATTGTCCGGCACCAGTAACGGAACTTACAGTACCGTTGCCAAACATCGGATGTTTCACGCGCTGTCCTGAATGCAATGTTGCCGTGCCCGCACTCGGTGCTGCCGCGTTACGAGACTTGGGTTGAGATACACTTGTGTAGCGCTTGGGTATTGGGAGCTGCGAGTACGACTGGCCACTCTCAGGCATTTGCGAGTAACTCGAGCTGCGTGGCTGCTGCCGAGTTGACTGCGGTGGCTGTTTGATCGAAGCACCATGCTGGGCCATAGACCTGCTGGAGGGGGCTAGGCAGTCTATATTGATCTCTGCCAGGAACATCGACGGACGTGAGAACACGAGCTCACCAAATCGGTAGCGTCTCTCAGCATACGACAAGATCAGTTGCTCTCTGGCTCGTGTGATACCCACGTAAAGGAGTCTGCGTTCTTCTTCTTGTTCTGCTGGGTCCTGCTCTGCCTTTGCTAAGGGGAACAATCCCTGCTCAAGTCCTGCAATAACAACCAGCGGAAACTCAAGCCCCTTGGCAGCATGCATCGTCATCATGGCAACACGATCATTACCGGTTTGCGGATCATCGGCATCGCTCAAGAGTGCAATCTGTTCAAGGTACGAGATCAACGTCATCTCTTCGTTGAGTTCCTGCTGCTCTGCGATGTGATCAAGGATGCGTTCGATGTTATTCCATCTGTCCTGCGCATCATCCGTCTGCTGCAGACGATACATCTGGGGCAGACCCGTAGCATCGATGTATGCCTGAGCAAGCGATGCCGGGGTAAGTTCTGTGATCATTTCCTGGTAGCGCGTGATAATGCCTACGAAGTCGTTCACAGCCTTTACCATGCGCGCCTGAAGCATTGGTACTTCGCCAACGCGCAGCAGTGCTTGAAACAGCGATACGTTCTCGCGAGCAGCAAACTCTTGCATGCGCTCTAGGCTGGTTGCGCCAATACCACGAGCCGGCTCGTTGATCACACGTAGGATGCTCTCGCTATCGTCTGGGTTGACAAGGATGCGCAGATATGCCAGCACGTCCTTGACCTCTTTGCGCTTGTAGAAGCTTACGCCACTCACGATGTGATACGGCATGTTCGAGCGCCGAAGGGCATCTTCGAGCGCCTGTGACTGTGCGTTCGTGCGATAGAGAATCGCTACGTCCTTGGGTGAGTAACCGCTCGATGAGATGCGCGAGCGTATGGTGCGCGCGATTGTTTCGGCCTCTTCCCTGTCGTCACGACAAGCAAGCACCGTTATCTTTTCGCCCTCGGTGTTATCCGTCCACAATTCTTTCTTGAGCTGCGATGTATTGCGCTTGATAACGCTGTGCGCTGCAGCAAGAATCACTTTTGTTGAACGGTAGTTCTGCTCGAGACGCACAACAGTTGCTTCCGGATAGTCGCGCTCAAAATCCAGAATGTTTTTGATGTCGGCTCCACGCCAGCGGTAGATACTCTGCGCATCATCGCCCACAATGCACAGGTTGCGATACTTTGATGCCAGCATGTTCACCACGCGGTACTGCGCCCGGTTGGTATCCTGATACTCATCCACCATGATGTAGCGGAACCTCTGCTGCAGTTGTTCCAGCACGTCGGGATGGTCTTCGAGTAGTCTGATCGTATGCAGCAGCAAATCGTCGAAGTCCATTGCATTGCTCTGTTGCAGACGCCTCTCGTACTGCTCAAAGATCTGACCCGTCTGCTTGTCCGTGATGGAGTTTGCCGTGCGAGAGAACTCCTGCCAGGATATCATGTTGTTCTTCGCATGCGAAATGCGCGAGCGCACGCCATTGGGCGGCAGCACCTGCTGCGAGATACCCATCTGATTCATGATCGCCTTGATGGCCGAGGCTTGATCGTCTGTATCGTAGATCGTAAACGTTGGTGTAAAGCCGATCTTCTCTGCGTATTGACGCAGCAACCTTGCAAAGATGGAGTGGAAGGTGCCGGCCCAAATGGAGCGGGCTGTTGAGCCCCCTACCAGATGCGCAATCCGCTCCTTCATCTCCTGCGCGGCCTTATTGGTAAACGTGAGTGCCAGCATGTTCTCTGCGCGCACACTGCTGCGCAGAAGGTATGCCATCCGGAAGGTAAGTACGCGTGTTTTGCCGCTACCTGCACCGGCGATGATCAGCACCGGACCGTTGATCGTGCGCACGGCTTGGGCCTGACGCTCGTTGAGTCCTTGGAGAAGATCGTTTGCAGGGGGCTGTTGGTTTTCAGGGATAAGTTGCAACATCAGAACTCTACAAACCCCGTTTTCTTGTACACCTTCCGAAGCGTCTTGCGCGCCCGATCGCGCGCATGCTCGACGCCCTTGCGCAGCGTGGCCTTGAGCGTTTCCTCGTCGGCCCGCAATGCCTGGTACTTCTCGCGCACTGGACGCACAAAGGCAACGATGGCCTCGCCAACGGCTTCCTTGAACTCGGCATAACCAAGACCGGAGAATTCCTGCTCGATCTCTGCGTATGTCTTGCCCGTTGTGATGTGATAAAGCGTCATCAGGTTTGCAACACCTGGACGCTTCTCGGTGTATTCGATCGTTGTACCAGAATCTGTTACGGCGCGCTTCACCTTTGAGCGAATCGCTTCGTCGGTGTCTACGAGGAAGATCGTTGCCTTCTCGTTGGCATCCGACTTGGACATCTTCTTCTCTGGCTCCTGGAGCGACATAATCTTGGCGCCCACCTTCGGAATGAAGGGTTCTGGCACGGTAAACGTTGGCGAGTAGTGATGATTGAACCGCTCTGCTAGGTTGCGTGTAAGCTCCAGATGCTGACGCTGATCCTCGCCCACTGGCACGAGGTCTGCGTTGTAGAGCAGAATATCGGCAGCCATCAGAATTGGATAGGTAAACAATCCTACATTCACATTGTCGGCATGTGTTGCGCTCTTGTCCTTGAACTGCGTCATGCGCGAGCACTCACCGAATCCCGTCATGCAGTTTAGCACCCATGCCAATTGCGAATGCTCTGGCACGTGAGACTGAATAAACAGCGTAGACACATCGGGATCGATCCCTGCGGCGATATACATCGCAGCTACATCAAGCGTGCGCTTGCGCAGCTCAGCAGGTTCTTGCCGTACGGTGATAGCGTGAAGATCTACGACGCAGAAGAGCGCCTCGTATTCGTGTTGCAGTTCTACCCAGTTGCGCAGCGCCCCAGCGTATTGTCCGATCGTAAGGTCGTTGGTGGGCTGCATCCCCGAGAGAATGGTCTTTTTTGTCAGTTTTTCGGCTTCCATACGTGGCAAAATACCCACCATCTTCGTCATTGACGCATTTTTGTACATGATAGGATTTGGATGCTACCGCACTGTCGACACAAACCCCACGCACCAGAGCGCAATCGAGCATGCACTCGTCTCCGGCGTGAGAATCTTTGATACCAGCTCCAACTATGGAGATGGGGCTAGCGAGAGGCTTGTGGGGAAATTGGCCAAGGCCGCGATCATAACGAAGTATGGTTATCTCCAGGGCACCATGCTCGAGCAGATCAAGGCTCAGGAAAGTATGGGGCATGAGATTCCAGAGCTCGTGAGGCTCTCCGACTCGCTCTGGCATTGCATCCATCCGGAGTTCTTGGAGCAGGCCTTTCAGATCTCGTGCGAGCGCATGAACAGGACGACGCTTGACGTTGTGCTGCTGCACAACCCGGAGTATTATCTGCAGCATGCGCATCAACAAGGTGTTAACCTCGGCGAGGCACGCGAGGAACTGTACCGTCGGTTTACGGAAGCCTTTACTTGGTTCGAGCGCGCTATTGCAAGTGGACGTCTGCGCGCCTATGGCGTCAGCTCGAATACCTTTGCCTATCCAACCGATGCCACCGATGCCGTGTGTCTTGCGCGCACGTTGCAGGCAGCCGAGCAGGCAGGCGGTAAGGGGCATCACTTTGCCTATGCGCAGATGCCGTTGAACTTGATAGAGCATTTTGCGGCAACCAGCCTGAACACAACGGCACGAAGCACTGACGCGCTGCAGACGCCCCTTGAGTTTGCCAGCGAGAACAACATCCACGTGCTTGTGAACCGTCCGCTCAATGCCATCGTGGACAACGACCTCATCAGACTAGTATCGCATCCAATGCCGGAGCACATCGTGCATCCGCAGGACATCGAGCATCGCATCCACGAGATGGAAACGCGTGAACACGACCTTGCCAACAAGCTCCAAGCAGAAGGCTCTCTCTCCGAGCGCGACATCCAAGTACTACACGAAGCCTTCCGCGTTGCCGGTGCTTTGTGTCAGTCATGGTCACAGTTCCAGGGCCTTATCCACTGGCGTGATGTAGAGCGCTCCTACCTTGCGCCTCGCATCAATGCTGCGGCTGTTATGGGCGCTGGCAGCGCGCATCGCAGTGAAGTTGACGAATACATTGGCGACCTTACCCAGCTGCTTACGGACCTGGACACCATGTACGCCCAGGACGAGAACGCCTCACTCGAGGAGCTCCGCTCAACGCTTGCCACAGAGTTTGGTATGGACCCTGAGAGCCCCTTACAGCAAATCGCCATCCACGCCCTCGTATGCACTCACGGCGTCGGCACCGTGCTCGTAGGCATGCGCACCCCCACCTACGTCGACGACATCCTCGCCACATGCGACCTGCCACGTCAGCACTTTACCCGCCAAACCTGGGCGCGCGTGGCAGAGCAGTTGAAGCGGCTAAGCCATTAGCGCTCGTCTAGCACCGTGTACCTTGTACCTAGTACCTTGTACCTAGTACCTAGTACCTAGTACCTAGTACCTTGTACCTAGTACCTTGTACCTAGTACCTCGTACCATTTTCCGTATTTTCGTCCATGCCGCTTCCTCTCCTCATCGCCCCTTCCCTGCTTGCATCGAACTTGCTGAACATCGAGCAAGACATTCGTGCGTGCGAGGCAGGTGGGGCAGATCTTCTGCACTACGATGTGATGGACGGACATTTTGTGCCGCCGATAACATTTGGGGCAGACTTTGTAACGATGATGAAGGGGCTAACCACGCTGCCTATCGACGTGCATCTGATGGTTACGAATCCGGACCATCAGGTGGAGCTGTTTGCTGATGCTGGTGCTGACTGGATCTCGGTGCATGCAGAAGTTACCCCGCACCTGCACCGCACGCTGGATCGCATTAAGCAGCGTCGCTGCAAGTCGGGCGTTGTGCTGAATCCTGTAACGCCCCTTGAATATGCGTTTGAAGCAGCCGAGTCGTGCGACTTCATCTTGCTGATGAGCGTTAACCCCGGCTATGGCGGACAAGCCTTTATCCCATCGTTTTTGCAGCGCTGCGAACGCCTCCGCACGTGGCTCGACGCACAAGGCCTATCACACGTTGAGATCGAGGTAGACGGCGGCATCAAGGTCGAAAACGCCAAGCGCGTCATCGAAGCAGGTGCAAACATCCTTGTCTCCGGCTCCGGAGTGTTTGGTGGGAATGTTGCAGAGAGAATCAACGCGCTAAGGGGCTAGGTAATACCCCCGATACCATTCCACAAACCTATGTAATCCGTCGCGGAGTGAGGTATTGGGGCGAAAGCCCGTGAGTTCCCATAGGTCTTGACAGTCGGCCCAGGTTTTCTCGACGTCGCCGGGCTGCATGTCCAAATAGTTCTTGGTGGCCACGACGCCCAATTCCGACTCGAGGATTTCCACGAATTCGAGCAGGGATACAGGAGCCCCGTTGCCGATGTTGTGAACAGCGAGCAGCGAGCAGCGAGCAGCGAGTAGGGGCGACCCTGTGTGGTCGCCCTGCGAAGGTGTGTGGTCCCCACCATGGTTTCCCGCGTTCGCGGGAACGACACAACCCATCACCCTTACCACCCCCTCGACGATATCATCGATGTAGGTGAAATCGCGGCTCAGGTTTCCGTGGTTGTAGATGTCGATGGGCTTGCCGGCAAGGATGCTCTGGGCAAACTTGAAGTAGGCCATGTCGGGACGTCCCCACGGACCATACACGGTAAAGAAGCGCAGTCCGGTGCAGGGGATGTTGTAGAGGTGGTTGTAGCACTCGGCCATCAGCTCGTTGGTGCGCTTGCTTACCGCATACATGCTGGCCGGGTGGTCCACCCTATCGTCCGTTGAAAACGGCACGTGCGTGTTGTTGCCATACACGCTGCTGCTGCTGGCGTACACCAGATGCTGCGGCATGTGCGTGCGGCACGCCTCCAGGATGTTCAAAAAACCAAGTATGTTCGACGAGACATACGCCTTGGGATGCTCAATGCTGTATCGCACGCCTGCCTGCGCAGCCAGATGGCATACGTAACAGGGCTTGTGCTTCGTAAAAATGGTATCGATAAGCCCCTTGTCCTCAAGATCACCCTTGTAAAAGGTGATGTCAGAGCCCAGCTGTTCGAGGCGGGCATACTTCAGCGCTGGGTCGTAATAGTCGTTGCAGTTATCTAAACCGATAACGGTCCACCCATCGGCCACGAAGCGCCGGGCAACATGAAATCCGATAAATCCAGCGACTCCAGTAACGAAAATCGTCTGCTGCGTAGACATAGATAATTCCCCTGGGGCAAAAGTAAGCAGCGAGCAGCGAACAGCGAGCAGCGAACAGCGAGCAGCGAACAGCGAGCAGCGAGAAGCTAGCAGCGAGCGGGTGCGCCCCTGCGTGGGAACGTCGCCCTCGCGAAAGCGGGGGCCCATCACATAGCGTGCCGATCACAATAACGTGAGGTCCCTCGCACCTTCGGTGCTCGGGATGACGCAGCGCACGCTTTTATTCATTGGGTGGTCCGCGCGCCGTAGGCGCGCGGACCACCTCCCCCACTAACACGCAATCGGTGCGTCATCCCGAGTGGCAATGCGACGAGGGACCTTGTGGTATTGTTTCGGGCGAGCCACCGGCTCGCCCTTACATGGTCGATTCCAGCTGTCGATCGGTAGGCCGCAGGGGCGGTCCACCATTCCCGGGCGCTCACGCAGGGGCTATTCTGGGCGCTCACGCAGGGGCGCTCCTACTTTCCCAACAACCTCTTTCAGGGCATTGGTTAGGTGCACATACTGCTCCCGCAGGTGGGCGGGTATGGCATCGAGCTGACGTTGCACGGCGTCCATGTCGCCGCGCACAAGGGGGCCAGTGAGCGGGAAAGGCGCGTCTTCATGCATTGCACGCGCGGCGTTCTCAAGGGTCTGACGCATGATGGGCACAAGAAACTCGGCCACAGGGATGCCGGCGTCCTTGGCAAGCTCGCGCGCTAAGTCGTATGCGGCATACGTAAAGTTCGATGCGGCCACAGCGGCCGCATGATAACGTCGTTTAGAAACGGGATCTGTCTTCGGCAAGCGATACGGGAAGCCCCCTGTCAGCTTCACAAGTTCTTCGATAAGGGGCCATGCATCATCATCGCACTCAATACCCCATCCAATGCCTTCAAGCAACTTCGGATCTGCATCTCCAAAGGTCTGGAAGGGATGCGCAGCCGCCACCATTGCGCCACACGCACGCACCGGCTCAAGTATATCCGTGCCCAACGATCCGTTCACATGCATCACAAGTGATCCGGAAAGTTGATCGCCATACTGCTCTGCCATGCGCTGAATGACAGCCGGAAGATAGGCGTCTTTGCAGGTGAGGAGGAAGAGGGAGGACGAGGGACTAGGTACGGAGGTACTAGGTACGGGGGGACTAACAAATTCTCTAGATGAAATCGAATGTAAAGTCTGGATTCCCACTTTCGCGGGAATGACGGATGAGGATTCAGTACCTAGTACCTCGTACCCAGTACCTAGTACCTGTCTTTCGTACCTCGTACCTAGTACCTCTCCTATAGATACCCCTACTCTTCCCTTACCGATGATCGTAATGTGCGTGATCATATCATTCGTTATGAAAGGGGCTCAAGGGTATAGCCGTCTTTGCCGTCTTTCATTGTCCAGCCGGAGTTGGTGAGTTCGGTGCGGAGACGGTCCGCGTCTGCCCAATCTTTTGCTGAACGAGCAGCCCAACGTTGGTCTGCGAGGGTGCGGATTGCATCGGGGATGTTCACTGCAGGACGTTTCGAAAATGTCCATACAGCAAGGACGTTGTTGATGGCCTTGAGCGCGCCGAGTACTTCGCGTGCAGCATCGGGATCTGACTTCACATTGGCGTTTGCACCCAGATACTCGTGCATGCGCGCAAGCGCCTGCGGCACGTTCAGGTCGTTGCCAAAGGCTAATGCAACATCAGGTGGCATTGCGCCTGTTAGCCCCGTTGCATCATCGAGTCCGGCAGCGTCGAGAAGGTCCCAGATGATGTTCTGCACCCTGGTGCGCGCCGTTGATGCCGCCTGTAAACTGTCGAAGGTAAAATTCAGTACTGCTCTGTAATGTCCGGCAAGGAGCGCAAAACGTATGTCGAGTGGGTTGTGCCCCATCTTCTCGAGATCGCGCAGAGTGTAGAAGTTGCCGAGTGACTTCGACATCTTCTTGCCTTCGATCTCCAGAAACTCGTTGTGCATCCAGAACCGCGCCTGCTCGTCAACATGATAACCGGCGCAGCACTGCGCTAGCTCGTCCTCGTGATGCGGAAACCGCAGATCTACACCACCCGTGTGAATGTCGATGGGCAGTCCAAGTATGTGTTTCGACATCGCAGAACATTCAATGTGCCAACCCGGGCGTCCGGGAATGTTCTCGCCATCCAGTTCGAAATCCCAATACGGCTCGCTGTCCTTGCGTCCCTTCCATAACACGAAGTCACTCACCGATTCACGATCATACTCATCAGCGTCGATGCGGACGCCTTCTCGGAAATTCTCTGCATCAATAGCAAACAATCTGCCGTAGCTGTAGTCCTTGGCGTAGGCTGCCACGTTGAAGTACACCGATCCTTCGGATGCATAGCCGTATCCAGCATCCACAATGTCGCGAATCAGTGTCTGCATATCGTCGATGTATTCCGTGGCACGCGGCATTTGATAGAAATGCTCCATCGAAATGCCCAGCACCTGTAGATCTCTGCGAAACTCCGACTCAAAGAACAATGTAAACGTGCGCAGGTTTGCCTTCGCATCGGACGACTGCTCACCCATCTCGGAGCGCCATTTTTCAGAGCCTTGAGAGCTGTCGCGTATCGTCTTGTCGTCGATGTCCGTGATGTTCATCACCCAGCGGACTGGGTAGCCCCCTACCTCTCGCACCACGCGCTGTAGCACATCGGTAAACACAAATGCCCGCATGTTGCCCATGTGGGCAATATCATACACCGTTGGACCGCACGAATAGATCTTGACGCACGATGCGTTAAGGGGCTCAAAAGGTTCAACAGACTTTGTGAGGGTGTTGTAGAAGCTTAACATCTTTCAAAACTACGAACTAGGAGGTACTAGGTACGGGGGTACGGGGGTACGGGCTAATCACTCTTTCGTGGATAATTCTCGAACAATGCTATACGGTTTCCCTCGGAGTCTTGAAACTCCGCAACGAAGCCGATGCCGTTGTCGGTCTTAGGATAGAGAACGCTTCCACCGAAACTCTTAACAAGATCCAGAGTTTCGTTGATACTCAAAGTGCTGAAATAGATAACTATCCCATCAAGTGTGGGTTTATAAACATCACCTTTTGCCAACGCGCCTGTGATGCCTGAAGAGCACCCTATCGAAGGAAACCAGCCATTTCGTTACCATCAATGATGGTTGTTTCCAAGGCGCAATGAAACACACCTTGATAGAATTGTACTGCTCTCTTCATTTCGAGAACTGGGATCTCGAAGTAGACTGCAGGATTTGAAAATTGTTCCATCATAACCACACCTTCTTCAGCGCCATTGTGCCAAGTGTTATCATTGCAGAAGCATACTGCATTGTATCCGGGAGCATCCTGATGAGCGCAACACTTACCCTGTACCGCAATCTACGCTGCATCATATCCATACTAACGTCGAGCGCAATAGTATGCACTGCACAGCCACTTGCACCCAAGCAGGCATATCCGTTTACGGTAAAGCAGATACATAGCGGACACAGTCTTACCGACCCGTTATTCTATCCTCATTGGCCGGGTCAGTATGTAAACCTCGTAGCCTCCGTAACGCAGCAGAGTTCGTGGCAACTTGTGAATCGGCTCATAGGCAAATCCACAGCCCCGGGTTCACAAATGAGCTACCGATGGGAGAATCCTCCTGGCAACGATGCACCGGATGCACGACATGACATTTTGAATTGGGAGTTGCTCTCTATTACCGAACGGGTCCCATTGCTCTACGAGGGTGGCAGCACACAGCAGTGGTATAAAGACGGCATCATCGCTCAGCGGAATGCACTATCGCTGTTTGTGAACAACGCATGGACGCAAGGTAATGGCGGTAAGGGTGCGGCAACGTTGCTCTGGACTACATGGGTACACGTAGACGGTTCAAGCGGCAACTTTCGCTCAATGCTTGATGTGCAGGGTCAGGAATGGGAACGCATGCAGGATCTTGCCAATCAGAAGCGTCCCGCTGGTGCTCCGCCCGTGTATCTGATTCCTGGACACAAGATGATGGCACGCCTTCATGATGACATCGCAAAGGGTATCGTTCCCGGGATTACAAACATCACGCAGTTCTTTAGTGATCAAATTCATACAAACGAGCTTGGCGCTTATGCCATCGCCATGATTCACTACGCATGCATATTCAACAGGAGTCCGCTGGGCTTGCCGCATAAGCTAATCCCCAACGCCCCCTCGGGCACGCCTATGCCCACTCCAGAGCTGGCTACCTATTTGCAGAACATGGTCTGGGATGTTGTTACGTCGTACGACCGCACAGGAATTTCAGCATCGACGTCCGTTCAGGAAGGGCAAGCAAAGCTTGACATAATCCTATCTCCGCAACCTGCAAACGATGTGCTCACCGTTACATGCAAAAGTCCAGCAACACAGATTGGAACGATACACATTCACGACATAGCCGGCTGTCTCGTTGCACAAGCCGAAGTTTCGCAGGGGGCCAGCACTGCTCACATCAATGTGCAGCATCTTCCTGCTGGGGTCTATGTACTAACGATTGCAGATCCTCTTGGAGTAGAATCCACAACCTGGCTCAAGGTAGAATAGGTCGCCGCGCGGCGTCATCCCGAGCTGTGCTAGCAGCGAGGGACCTCGCGGGAATGACGATCAAGTACCTAGTACCTCGTACCTAGTCCCTAGTCCCTAGTACCTAGTACCTAATCCCTCCTACCCATCCTGCTCGTACCTGGTTCACGCCATAGTGATAGACGATGTCTTTGTATGAGGGTGTGTCGTAGAGCACAACGTCGGCACGTTTGCCAACTTCGAGGGAGCCGCAGAGATGCGAGATGCCAAGGGCCGCAGCGCCGTTGATCGTTGATGCTGTGATGGCTTCTTCGATGCTCATGCGCATGTTCATGCAGGCAATGGACATGATCGTGGGCATGCTTTCGCTGTACGACGACCCCGGATTGCAGTCCGTTGCAAGGGCAACGATAGCCCCTTCACTAATCATCATTCGTGCGTCGGGATATGGCAGGCGCAGCGTGTAGGCCGTACCCGGCAACAGCGTGCAGACAACGCCGGCATCGCGCAGGATTCGCACTTCTTCGATGGTGCTGTGCTCGAGATGGTCGGCACTGATGCACCCAAGCTCGGCAGCCATCTGCGATGCCCCAATGAGCGCGATTTCATCTGCATGTACTTTGAGCTTGAGTCCGAGCTCCTTGGCTTTGTTCAGGATCCGCGTCGATTGCTCAACGGTAAAGAAGCCGGCATCCGTAAAGACATCGCAAAACTCCGCTAAACCCTCTTCTGCAACGCGGGGTAGCATTTCGTTGATAACGATGTTTACATACCCTTCAGGGTCGCGTTTCCATTCAGGGGGCACGGCGTGGGCGCCGAGGAAGGTTCGAACGACGTGAGGCACAAGGTACGAGGTACTAGGTACTGGGGACAAGGTACTAGGTACTGGGGACGAGGTGCTAGGTACTGGGGACAAGGTACTAGGTACTGGGGACTGAGCATGAGTACCTAGTACCTGGCACCTTGTACCAATCTTCAGCATCTTCAACTCCGTCTCTGTATCCAGCCCATACCCGCTTTTGATTTCGACGGTGGTGGTGCCATGACGCAGGGCCGACTGCAGAAGGCGCTGGGCGTTGGCTGCTAGTTCATCTTCGGTGGCTTGGCGCACAGCCTTCATGGTGGTAAGAATGCCGCCGCCTTCGGCTGCGATCTCCGCATACGTAGCTCCTGCAACGCGGCGCGCGAATTCGTGCGCGCGCGAGCCAGCAAAGACCATGTGGGTGTGTGAGTCTACAAAGCCGGGCATCACGGTCTTACCCGAACAGTCGATGAGGTCTGCATCCGCAAGATCAAGGTGTTTGGCTTCTTCAGCAGTGCCAACCCACTCGATGGTGTCACCGAACAGGATAGCCCCTTGAAGGATCTCGTCAATATCACGCATGGCTTCCCCAGTGATGTACGGGGCTCCGTTGGCGCGCACTGTTACGAGCGATGCGATGTTGGTTAGAAGCGTCTTCACGACTCGTCACCTTGCGCACGCGCATGGTCCGCGCGGGACTGCGCCTTCTCAAGCTGACGTGTGATGATGAGGTCGGCAAGGTGGATCGGGACCTCGAGTGGAAACGAGGTAGACATAATCTGATGCACCACGGCTTCCTTTACGTCGATTCGATAAAGAATGGCCATAAGCTTCTCTGGGTTGCGCGAGAGTAGCTCCGTGATACGGTTAATGAGCATGGCGCGCATCTCTTCGAACGAGCCCATAAACTCAAGCTCATCGCCTGCTAGGTCAAAGGCTGCTGCGATGCGCTGCGATGCGCTTTGCTGAACAATCTCAGAGGACATCGCTGCGTCCCTGCTCGCGAAGGGTCTTAACAATGTTCTTCACGTCCTGCGCTTTGTGCTTTGGACAGATCATCGTGGCATCGTTGGTCACAACAACCACAAGATTATCTACGCCAACCGTGGTTACAACGTGTTCGCCATCATGTGCATTCACAACGACCGAATTCTGTGAATCAAGAATAAGTGTGGTGCCCTGCTTCACATTACCCCGTTCATCATTCGGCTGCATACGATCTAGTGAATCCCACGATCCTACATCGTCCCACGGGAATGATGCCGGCACCGTGAACACATTCGAAGCACGCTCCATCACTCCGTAGTCGATGGAGATGTCGGGCATCTCACTAAACGTAAGCCCAAGCGCTACGCTCTTGTTCTCCCGGCACGAGGACGTCATTGCGTCTATATGCTTACCAACCTCTGGCAGCACATTGTGCATGGCGCTCACAAGCGCATGTGTGCGCCAGAAGAACATGCCGCTGTTCCAGACGTATTCGCCGCTGCAGACATATTCCAGGGCTACTTCGAACGCGGGCTTCTCTTTGAATTCTGCGACTCTGGCAACCGTCGACGGACGCGTGCGCTCTGTCATGCGGATGTAGCCGTATCCTGTTTCCGGACGCGTGGGCGGGATGCCCATCGTTACAAGCGCATCATTGGTCTGCGCATACGCAAGGGCAATGGCTACGTCCTGACGAAATGCCTGCTCGTCTCCGATGAAGTGATCTGCCGTGAGCACGGCCATGAGAGCGTCTTGTCCTTCGCGAGCTTCGATCACGCTGCATGCAAGCGCAAGGCACGGCGCTGTGTTACGCTTGGCAGGCTCGGCGATCACGTTCTCGGCTGGCAGATCTGGAAGTGCGTCAATGATCGGCTGACGTAAGATCTCGCTCGTGATGATCAGTATGCGATCTTTGGGGATAAGGGGCTCGATACGCGCGATGGCTTCTTCGATCATCATCGTATCGGGTGATGTAAGCTTCAAGAGCTGCTTTGGCTTGCGCATCCGCGATAGGGGCCAAAAGCGCTCGCCGGATCCACCGGCCATGATCACAACGTATGAGTTCATGTAGTCTTCGTAGAATTCGTAAGAAGTTGTAGTATCTGCACGGCATTCGTGGCCGCCCCTTTCCGCAGGTTGTCTGCTACAACCCACATCAAGAGTCCATGTTCAACAGATGTGTCCTTGCGGATACGTCCAACATAAACGGGGTCGGTATCCTTGGACGCAGAAGGCATTGGGTACGTGTGTGAAGCCGGATCGTCGATAACGACAATTCCCTCATGTGCAGCAAGTAGGGCTCGTGCATCATCGGGCCCGCAAGCTCGCTCGGTCTCGAGCGCAACGCTTTCGGCATGACCTCCAAGCACGGGCACGCGCACGCACGTTACGGCAATCGGAAGTTCTGGGGCATGAAGAATCCCACGCGTCTCGCGCATCATCTTGGTCTCTTCCTCCGACGAGCCGTTGAGCTCGTTGATCGTGTGAAACACGGCATTCATCGCAAGGGTGTGGGGCGAAATACGCGACGTAGGCTGATTGCCAGAAAGCTCTGCTGCTAGTTGGTCTACGCCCTGCTGTCCGCCACCACTTGGAGACTGATACGTACTCACAACGATGCGCCTTGCACCGTACTCTTCGATAAGGGGCTTCAATGCCACAACGAGCTGTATTGTGCTGCAATTTGGATTGGCAATAATGCCCTTGTGCGCAAACGCATCGTCTGGGTTTACCTCCGGCACAACCAGCGGTACGTCGGGGTCCATGCGCCAATAGCTCGAGTTATCGATCGCAACACAACCTGCCGCCGCGGCTAGCGGCGCATACTGCTTACTGATCGAGCCCCCTGCGCTGAATAGCGCATAGTCCATGCCCACAAAGGAATGTGCTGTAAGCTCCTGAACTACGTGGTCGCTTCCAAAGGCCGATACAACAGACCCCGCAGACCTGGATGAAGCCAGCAGTCGAAGCTTGCCAATAGGCACATTGTGCTCTTCGAGCACGCGAATCATGGTGCGTCCGACGAGTCCGGTGGCACCAACTATGGCAACATTTATCACGTCCGAAAATACGCCCTGTGCTAGTTTTGCAGATGAAGCATTTTATCGTTCTACTCGTAGCAGCAATCAGTGCGTATGCGCATCCGGCAGACGTGGACTACTTCGGCTGGGACGGTCGGATAGTGTATGAGGCCAGCTCCATCAAAAGCGAAGGCCTAAAGGGTGTCTCGAAATGTATGTCGGACGCAGCTCAATACGTGTACGTCGGTGTTCCCAGCGCACTCTACACTTATGGCGTGGTTGCTTCAGCACTAGACCAACCTACAGCTGATCGCCGGTACGCGTCAGAGACCGGAATTCAAGCGCTCACATCGCTTGGCATCACCTATGGTATTGCTGTTGCTACGAAGATTATTGTTGATCGAGAGCGCCCCTATCTGGCATATCCCGGGCTGATTGCGAATGGGGAAGGGCCAGAAAACGACAAATACCTGAGCTCGTTCCCGTCAGGACATTCGGCCGGTGCTGCCGCCATTGCAACAACGATGATGCTGCGATATCCCAAATGGTATGTGATTGCTCCGTCGGTGGGTTATGCTTTGTGGATGGGATTCTCACGGTTAAACCTTGGCGTGCACTACCTAACTGATGTTCTGGCTGGCTATGCCATTGGAGCCGGAGTAGCATACGGTGTGCATGTGGTAAGCAAGGAGCTGTTTAACGTTGCAGAGCCGATCCTGCCGGCTGGTGTTGGTCTTGCTGTGGGCATGGCGGGCACACCCACAACTCCGCTCTTCACGATCTCGATGAACTTTTAATGCGCGTTGCCTGCCTGCAGTTTTGTCCGGAATTCAAGAATCTGGATGCGAACACAAACATCATCATTGATGCTGTGCGATCCGCAAATGCAGATGTATTCATCGCTCCAGAGCTAGCAACAAGTGGCTATTTCTTTCAGTCGCGCAATGAACTACGTGATGTGGCTCAGGGGCTTGATGGCGAGCACAGCAGAGCGATCATTGAGGTGGCCCGTGAAACGAACACTGTGGTTGTCTGTGGTTTCGCCGAAGCAGATGGTAATAGTCTCTACAATTCAGCGTTGATCGCAGGACCAGACATTACGCCACATACATATCGCAAGACACATCTGTTCTACAAGGAACGCTTGTGTTTTGACCCCGGCAATTCGGGGTTTTACTGCACGCCCCTTCCCCATCTTGACTGCACGCTGGGCACCATGATCTGCTACGACTGGCGTTTCCCGGAGTCTGCCAGGGCGCTCGCTCTGCAAGGTGCCGACCTTGTTGTGTGTCCATCGAACCTCGTTACGCACCTCTGGCGCATGGCCATGCCCGTGCGCGCAATGGAAAACAAGGTCTTTCTTGCTGTTGCAAATCGAACAGGTTCGGAAGAATCCCACGCAGAGACTGTCAGCTTTAACGGCTGCAGCGCAGTGTACGACACAAATGGCGGCACACTCGTCGAGGCAAACGCAACAGAAACATCGGTGATCATCACCGAAATCGATCCTGCATCGGCTCGCACCAAGAGCTTCAATGCAATCAATGATATTTTCGCGGACAGACGTCCAGAATTGTACACACGATGAATTTTTCTTCCGTTAAGCACATCCATTTTGTTGGCATAGGTGGCTCGGGCATGAGCGGGATCGCGGAGATCTTGCTGTCACAGGGCTTTGTGGTCTCTGGTTCTGATATGCAATCGTCAGAAGCCACATCATATCTGATCGGCAAGGGCGCCAAGGTGTTTATCGGGCATGCAACGGAGAACATTGAAGGGGCTGAGGTGGTTGTATACTCTTCTGCGGTGCGGCCGCAGGAGAATCCTGAAACAACGGCAGCTCTTGAACGCAAGATTCCCATCATACGCAGAGCCGAAATGCTCAGCGAAGTTTCTCGACTCAAGTACACACTTGCAATTGCTGGTACACACGGCAAGACTACAACTACATCCATGTGCGGATTAGTCATGATGAAAGCTGGTCTGGACCCTACCGTGATAGTTGGTGGACGCCTAAAAGGTCTGGGCGGCACGAATGCACGGCTAGGCAACGGAGATTGGATCGTGCTCGAAGCCGACGAATACGACAGAAGCTTTCTACAACTGCTGCCTACCGTTGCAGTTATCACAAACATCGAAGCTGATCACTTAGACATCTACTCAGACCTTGATGATATCAAGGGCGCGTTTACAGAGTTTTCGAATAAGGTCCCATTTTACGGCACCGCATGCGTATGTCTCGATGATCCGGGCGTACGCGACATCATGCCGCAGATCAAGAGAGTTGTTACCACTTATGGCACAACACCTCAATGCGAAGTACGTGCCACTGACATCAGCTACCACGAGAAACATTCAACATTTACGCTTCATCATCATGGCAAGCCCCTTTGCCAGATTACACTCAATGTGCCAGGAGAGCATAATGTGCTCAACGCTCTGGCAGCCTGTGCTGTAGCCCTACAGTGTGAAGTTGCTCCGAACGTGATAGCTGAAGCCCTGGCAGAGTTCGGTGGGGTCTACCGCAGATTCGAGGTAAAGGGCGAACGCGACGGCATTCTCGTGATTGATGATTACGCACATCACCCAACAGAGATCCTGGCAACACTTGAGGCTGCGCGCAACGGATGGAATAGGCGTATCGTTGCTGTTTTTCAACCACATACGTATACTCGAACGAGAGATTTTTACCTCGAGTTTGCCACGTCTTTCGATAATGCAGACGTTTTGATCCTTACCGATATTTACGGTTCTCGTGAGGAACCCATCGAAGGTGTTTCGGGCAAACTCATCGCAGATGCCACTCGTGATGCTGGACACCGGCACGTACACTATGTTCCAGGGCTGGCAGACGTGGCCTTGGCCTTGAAGGAGATCCTCCAAGAAGGGGACATCCTGCTTACGATGGGCGCGGGAGATGTGCATAAGGTAGGTTCAGACGTCCTGAACTGACTATTTTTGCAACCCTGTCGTCTTACAGCGTCAGTTTCACATCACTGATTTTCTGGTTTTTTCATGTTGCACATCACCATGATGATTCGTCTTTATTCATTCGCCCTCATAGCAGCTGTTTGCTTTTCTGCAACGGTTGCAAGCGCACAAAAGAAAGCGCGCCCATCTAAAGCCATAGATCAATCGCAGACTGTCATCGCCACCGTTGGGTCAGAGCCGATCCTTCTTGGCGACGTAGAGCGCGCCTTTCAGAAGAATCTAACACGCAGAGACACAAAATTGTCTGCGGTACCCAAAGACACCGCCCTTGATTTCTTGCGACTCTATACCAATTATCGCCTCAAGGTTCAGGACGCAAAAGATCGCGGATTAGATACAGATTCTGCCGTAATGGTAGACCTTGCAAACAATCGCCGTTTGCTCTCCGAAACCTTCTTCTACGACAAGGCAGTTGCCAATAGACGTGTAGAAGAACTTGCCCAACGTCGCCTTACAGAACTCGAGATCGGAGTTATTCTCTGTGCCATCCCAGATCCGGCAACAAGGGGCTGGGACACGCTCAACAGCAAGCTTAAAGCAGAGCAGATTATCGTTGAGCTAAATCAGGGTGCAGACTTCGACAAGATTGCTCGGGACCGTTCAGACGACAAGGAAACTGCAGCAAACGGCGGTCGCTTGCCATGGATCAGCGGAGGCACGATCATCAAGGCTGTTGAAGATGCTGCCTACGGCTTATCTGCTGGGCAGGTAAGCTCAAAGCCCGTGTATTCACGTTTCGGTTACTTTATTGTTAAGCTCTTTCGCAGTGCCGGCCGTGAGTCTGTAAAGTTTCGCCATATACTGTTGCAACCGAAAGACAGCAGGGACAGCACTGCTACACAACTGTTCGCCGATTCGCTGATTGCCATCCTGAATAGCCCAGCCTCTAAGCAGAATACAGCACTTGCCGCAAGGGGCTTGCAGCCATCTGGCGATGTTTTTGGAGACCTCGCAAAGGCCTACTCAGACGACAAGACATCCTCGGCCAAAGGCGGGTACCTCGGAGCCCCATACACCCGCTCTGGAGGCATGGAGAACAACAACTCACGTCTGGTGCCGGATTTTGAACGCGCCATCTTTGATCTCAAGGACGGGCAGATCTCGGGCAAGGTGAACACGCTCTTCGGAACGCACATCATCATACGCGATTCTACCAAGCGCCCAGACCCGTTCGTAGAGCGCGATGCTGCAAAGCGCTCTTATCGCAGACTGTACTATGAGGAAGACAAGCGCCTTGTTCTCGATTCCGTGAAGAAGGCCAATGGTTATGGCTGGAATATTGTGAACCTGGCGAAGCTTCTCAACTCAATCGACACAAACCGCAATACACAGGATACACTGTGGCATCGCTCAATCGGAGACGACTTGATGCCACAACCTCTGTATTATCTTTCTAACGGACAGCTAAGCGTAGCGCAATTCACTGATACCCTACGCAAGCGCGCTGATTTGCGTGGCTTTACGCTGAATCGTGCAGGATTCGATCGTGCAATCAACAAGGTAACAGACCCCCTAGCACTCGAACAGGCTACAGTAAATCTTGAGAATGAATATGCAGACTTTGCTGCCCTTGTGCGCGAATTCAACGACGGGATACTACTCTTCAAGGTGGAAGAAAAAGAGGTGTGGAGCAAGCTCAAGTTTGATACTGTAGATGCACGCAAGTTCTACGACACAACAACTGCACGCTGGATGTCGGAAACGAAGTATGATGTTACAGAGATCTATGTACTCAACGACTCTCTACTTGGAGTAATCAACAACCGCATCAGCAATGGCGAAGACTTTGCTGCACTCGCTGCAGACTATACGCAACGTGATGGCATGCGCGACAAGAGAGGCTTTAATAGTAGCTTGTCTCCAAAGACGTCAAAGGTTGCGCAACAAGTAACGAATGCACGAGTAGGTAGTATTGTTGGCCCCGTAAAGATTGATGCAGGCTGGTCGCTGATTCGTCTGGACGGAATTGTGCCACCACAACTAAAACCATTCGAGAGTGCACTATCAGAAATTGCTCCTGCCTATCAAGACGCTCTCCAGAAACGCCTCACCGAGAATTGGTTAGGCAACGTTCGCCAGCGTCACCCAGTTATTTATAACACAAAGGTTATCGATAGCATATGGCCTTCAAAGCCTACTACGTCTAATGGCAAAACAAAGTGATGCATCACGCCACTAAACTTTCGTTTCTCATTGCGAGTGTTGTTCTCTTGCTGAGCAACACCACGACTCTGCCTGCTCAAGATGCCGTCGAGGGTATCGTAGCTATTGTTGGACGTGAAATCATATTGAAGTCTGATGTTGACGGCCAGCTTGAAGTGATGGCTCAGCGCGATCCTCGAATCAACAAGAAAGACCCATCAGTCCGCAAGGCCATACTTGATCAACTGATCAATGAACGACTCATTGTTACAAAGGCGATCGAAGACAGCACGGAAGTACAGGACGACGAAATCACACAGCGCATGGAATACCAGATCCAGATGCTTGTTCAGCAATATGGCTCTGAAAAGAGGATCGAGGATCTCTATGGTATGAGTATGTCGCGTATTCGCAAAGACTTTCGGGATGAGATCCGGAAGAGACTTTTAGTAGAAAAGATCCAGGGTGCAAAGTTTGGAGAAGTCAAGGTTTCACGGTCTGATGTTGAATCATTCTTTAAGAAGTACAAGGATTCAATTCCGCAGATCAATGACCGAGTAGACCTGTACCACATTGTTAAGTACGTAACAGCCTCGGCAGAAAAAAACAAAGAGGCTCAGGGACTGGCGCTACGCATACGGGATTCCATCACCAAGGGTGGATCTTTTAGTGACTTTGCTCGCAGGTACAGTGGAGACCCTGTATCAGCTGCAAATGGTGGCGACCTAGGTAGTGTCGAAAAGGGCAAGTTTGTTCCAGCTTTTGAATCAGCAGCATTTGCTCTGGAACCCAATGAGATATCACAACCCGTGGAGACTCCATTTGGCTGGCATGTCATTCAACTAGTTAGCAAGACATCCACCACCATTACATGCAGACACATCTTGATTCGTGTTGGTCAGAGTGAAGAGGACAGAGATGCTGTACGAAAGACGCTTGTAGACCTCGAGAGTCGCGTTAAGACAGGTGAGGATTTTGAGACGCTAGCAAAAAAGTACAGTGAAGAAAAGGAAACCCAAGGATTCGGTGGTGCTATGGGGCAGATAGATCTGCAGCGTCTACCTGATGACATGAAGCGAACAATCCTTGCAATGGCAGATGGAGACGTCTCAGACCCACTCCCCTATGCTGCAGATCCCACAAAGCCCGGCTACCACATCATGTGGCGTAAAAAGCTGTTAAAGTCGCACTATCCAACACTCGATGGCGACTACAAGCAGCTAGAACAGATGGCAACGTTGGAAAAGCGTCAGCGCTTGGAGCAAGAATGGATAGAGGAGCTCCGTAAGAAGTTATACTGGGAAGTTCGATAAGCCCCTTACCACGTCTTGGATATAACAACTCGAAAAACACTCTCCTGATACGACCCACCAAGTACGGCAGGGGTAAAGCGTTCGTCAAAGATTGATCGCTCAGCACGAAGATCGATATCTGCTATGTCTTCGAAATGCGCTGTGATGCCGAGCTGGAATCCAACTCTGTCGCCATAGGTTTTGTCGAACGCTAATGTCAGACCTCCATTTGCAGACAGAACATCATCAAACGAATAGGCGAACGATCCGTCGCCCGTGATGATTGTCGCATCCTCAGTAGAGGCTGAGGTTTGCTGAATGATGCCAAGTCCAAGGTTCAGACTCAGTGGGAAGACAAACGATATCGACTGGTTACCTGTTGCAGACGTAACCGAATAGTCGGTGCTTGCAACAGATGTTGCTGTTTCCTGGCGTGAATATGTGAGATGTGTACTGGCAGACAGGTCTCCAATGCGATATGAATATCCTGTTGCAGAGGTCCACATAGTCGTACGATTTGCATATGCATATACAGAGTCGGTTGCGTCGGACTCCTGGACAAATGGCATATACGAGAGCCGAACGTATGGCAGGTGGCGAATGGAGATGTTCATGTTTGCGCCCATTGACGTGGTCAAAGTAGTAGCGCGTTTAAGAGGGATCAGGTTATCCTGATCTCTGCGTACAAAAACGCCCAAGGATAGCTGACGCTTAAAAAGTGCCTGATCCAGCTTTGCATCATAACGCAGTACATCCACTCTCATATTCGGTACGCCAAGAGCGCGGTATCCCGTACCTACACGACGAACTACGCCAGAGAGACGAGTACCTGTTGATGCAATAGACAAAGACGTGCTGGCAGTGCCGGCCCAGTCTGCATATGCTGATGAGCTCGAATCGATGAGATCAAGAATAAATCTCGGCAGCTGGTCGGTAGAGAACTTTGGTGCATGAAGATCTCCGACAGTAATGCTGCCGGCAACTTCTGCAGCGATAGTCCAAATTCCTTTGATTGGTTCAACGCGAAAGTCCATCGATGTTAGCACGTTTCGTTGCGGAGTAGAAATAGAGAGACTATCACGAATGGGCGCCGCTGTTGCATCATCGGTAGTATAGACGCCTGTAAACATCCAGTGGGGACCATCTTTGGCACCAAACCCAAGACGCGCGCCCGTTATGGAACGTCCAAAATCAGCGTTGTCGAGATTCGTATAGATCGCAGTGTCGATGCGCAGTCCATCAGCACGAGCAAGTGGACGCTGTGTAGTACCCTTGAGAGCAGAGATGAAAAAGACCTTCCCCGGATTCCATTCGATACTGGTGCCCTCAACGCGAGTACCGCTCACTGTAAGCGGTGTAAGCGTTGGGAAAATCGTTCCAAATCCAACCTTGGGCAGCCACATCATTGTCCTTTCGGTTGCGCTCACGAGCCCTAGTGACTCAAGCGCATCGACATACTCGAGTGGTGAGCTGCCAGACGTAGAGCGCATCTGTTCGAGCTTTCGAAACTGTTCCACGCGCGACGATACTTGCCCTGCAAAGACTCTAGCAGAATCCACTAGCATCTCTGCCGAATCAGCCACGACGTGCGCTGAGTCATACACATCCATGGCTTGATGTACTATCGTTCCGGAGTCGGATGCCATAAAGAGCTCTAGTGCCTTAAAAGCCCTCTGCTCAACGATCCTCTGAAGCATCTCTGGATCAAGGTTGAGAGAAAAGGCGTTGATCTCCTGACGAATGTCTCGTTGTTCCGTTGAATAGAGCAGCGTAGCACTAACAGGAATACCAAACAGGATCATCGTTGGAGTAAATTCTGCTCGAGCAAAGTCAGGGGGCTTCTCCTGAAACGTACCCTGGCGGTTGGATGATTGCCCAAGAATGCGATAGCTCCCAGTGAGCACAACGGGAGCGTCTCCAGCCCGAGAACCTAGACCGAACCAGGATTGTCCATACGCTGGAAGAGCTATGCAGTACAGTACTACTGCTGTAACAATGCGCATCACTTCTGCCCTGAATCATCGTCAAGAAAGCGGACGGCATCAAGATTTACATGTGCACTAGATGACCAATCGCGAACGAGGATCACTGCCTGACGCTGCTTAAGCTGCCTCACATCCCACACAATCGGATCAAGACGTTCGCGAGCCCCCCTGCCATCAACATGGCTGGTGGCAACAACAACAAAGTTCCCAGTCATACCTGCAATGCGCCTGCGCGGCCCCTGTAAGGTATCGTTGTCGTTTTTCGATACGAGGAGCTCCACACATGCATCTGCTTGATTACTACCACCAACGTGAAGTTGAATCTTGTCACTGGTGATGACGAATTCCTGCGACCGTAGCTCTCCGCGTGCCCCGTCGCCAAGGTCTGTCCCATAAGACGATACCCAATACCGCCGGTGTTGCTGAACCAAGCCAAACACAGGGTGATCATCACGGATTGGCGACTGCTCGAAAGCGTCACCCTCGGCAACCCAGCACGAATATGTGCCCGTCTCAAAATCCCAGTTTTCTCCTGGGCAGGAGAACAACCGAATAGCAGAATGGGCAGAAAGCGACGAATCCATCCGAAGTGGTGCATCTGTATAGGTGAATTGCCAAACTTCACTTTCACCGAGGTACTGAAAGCTACTACCTATGCGTTCATAAGCGCCTACGTACCATGCATATCTCTGGCCAACAGCCAAACGTCGTGCAGACACGGGATACATGAGCAATGTGCGTCGTAGCTCCGACACGTCCAGGAAAGCAGGATTGCGCTTAGCGGCATCTTGAGGGGTTTGCGTTCCATAGATCTCTGCAATACGCAACCTGTAGACAATCTCGTCTCTGTTGAGCGGCGGCGTTGCACTCATCCATGAGAAGGTAGGATATTGATCACGCACAAACGTTTCGTTTACCGGAGCAACGAGAAAGGGTTGTGAAGTTCGCTGGATAACCACATCATTGCATGTTGTGGCAAGCACGCCCCCTGTTGTAACCTCGATCACCTCTGTACAACCGCGATAATCCCCACTGGGCATAGAGCCAGACTGCAGGATTACATTGTAGTAGTCCTTGTTGTACTTGTCAACTGTAAAGGGCTCTACTTGAGCACCACTAATGGACGTTATGCCGGGCAACAGGTCGATTTGCTTGGAACGTGCATCAACAACTATCCCTGTAGTTCTCGAAATCTCTTCAACGCTGGCATGCAGATATACTCTGATGGTGTTGGGTGTGGCATTGACAATCTGGCCTTTCCACACATCAGACATCCTGAATTGATTTGGGGGTGGTTGAGTTATGCGAATCGTAACTGCACCGGGTTGCGCACAAGTGGCAAAAACACATAGTATAATTGCCAGCACAAATGCTGGCGTTCGATTGCTGATATTGATCATTGCTGTACTCCGGTAACAATCTCGAACTTAGTGCGAATTCGTCAAATAGCCCCTGAGCCGTAACTTGCGCAGCCATTTTTATTCCAGCACAATGTTTACAACAACAACATCCCGCATCATCCTCTCAATCTTCATCCTAGCCAGCATACTGTGGCTAGGAATGTCTGTTGCACGGCTTGCAGTTGGGTACGATGTATTTGTACCCGGAACCATCCAACTCAAGTCCAAGCTTACAAAGCCTGTTCTGCTGCAAACAATCTGGTTGTACACCAGCTTAGGCATGTGGACGTTGATTTCATTTGCTGTATCGGCGGTATCAGGACTTGTAACGATCCTGCTTATGCGCGGACACTATAAGCGCTATGGTTGGCTCTTCATGTCCGCAGTTCTTTTTCTGATCGTGTTGCCTGCTCAGGGGTACCTTATCGATGCGGATCTTCTGCTGTGGAGCTTCTTCGACTACCAAACAGGTATGCCCCTTGCTCAACCACAACAGATCGTAGATGTCTTTTTACGTAGATTCTCCAATCAGGTTATCGGGATTGTTTCCCCGCTGGTGCTGCTTTCGGGAATCACGATTGTGCTGTTTACCACGATGCGTCCACTTCATAACGTTTTGGCTGAGAATGAAAGCAGATAAGCTGTTGGAAGAATTAACTACACTTGCGAAATCACTCGACTATAATGTTCGTAGGGAGCAGGGAGCTTTTCGCGGCGGTGCATGCCTTATGAAGGAGCAGCGCTTGATCATCATCAACCGCTCTATGCCAATCGAGGCCGCATGTGTTATCCTTGCTCGTGCCATGTGCCAGTTGGTTCCTGAAGATGTCTTTTTGAAGCCTGCTGTTCGTGAGATCATCGATCGCGAGCGTGCGTGGGCTGCTGCACATCCGGAAGTCACATTTGAGCCTACGTCGAAAGAAGCTGCTTGACCAAATACGCAACCGTTGCCATCATTGGACGACCAAATGCTGGGAAGTCCACGCTCATGAATGCCATCATGGAGATGCATCTGAGCATTGTTACCAATAAACCCCAAACCACACGACGACGCGTCCTCGGGATCGATACCAAGGATGATACCCAACTTGTGTTCCTCGATACGCCGGGTATTCTCAAACCTACGTACCGCTTGCAGCGCTCCATGATGGGATTCGTGGATGAAGCACTCGACGAAGCAGATATCATTTGCGTTGTGGTAGATACCCCTAAGGCAATCGAACGGGGGAATATTCTAGACCCCATGTGGGCGGGCATCATCGAAAGACGCAAGCGTCCGACAGTGCTCGTGCTCAATAAAATGGATGCCGTCAAGATTCGTAAAGAAGCCTTACCACTCATGGAACAAGCCCGCGAAAGTGGGCTCTTTGCCAAAGCAATTGCTGTTTCGGCCCGCGACAACAAGTTCATCGAAGACCTCATGGTCATGTTGCGCGAACTTGCACCCGAGGGCCCATTCCAGTACGACCCAGAATTGGCATCAGACCAAACGGATAGGTTCTTCGTCGCAGAGTTTGTGCGAGAAGCCGTGTTCAAACAATTCACCGAAGAAGTGCCATATGCTACCGAGGTAATGATCACGGAATTCAAGGAGCGTGAAGGGGGCAAGTGGTACATATCCGCCGATGTTATCGTGGAGCGTGAGAATCAGAAAGCCATTCTCATTGGCTCTCAAGGTGTAGCTCTTAAACAAGTTGGCCAAGCAGCTCGGGCAAGCATCGAACAACATCTCGGTCAACCCGTGTTTCTTGAGCTGTATGTAAAGGTTCGCAATGACTGGCGCAACGACAGAGCACAACTAGCTAGCATGGGGTATTGAGACGTAATTTGCATTGCATGAGTTATCGCTGTACCATATCTGTTTGCAATCTCATTGCTCTGGTGATACTTGCTTCGTGTTCAAGTAGTGATGGAGCGAGTGCTAAAAAGTCGGTAGATGAGATCTTCGAAGCTGGGAAGAAGTCCTTTGATGACGGCAATTACCTCGATGCCCAAGCACAGTTTGATGTAATCAAGCTACAATACCCAGCATCTCAATATGCAGATGATGCACAGTACTACACTGCAGAGATCAACTTTGAGCGCGGAGAGTTTATCATGGCTGCGTTCAACTACAATCAGGTTCGTCGTTCCTATCCATCCAGTGAATACGTGCGCGAGTCTATGTTTAAGGCAGCTCAGTGCTACGAGAAGATTGCCCTGCCTGCTGATCGCGACCAGGAAAATACTCGCAAGGCAATCCAAGCCTACACCGACTTCCAGTCACTCTTTGTGCGTGATTCGCTCTCACTCGAAGCGGCCAAACACATTCGCGACCTACGCGACAGGCTGGCAGAACGCTTTTGGCTAGTTGCAGATCATTATCTGCTTACGCTATCAAGAAAAGCTACCCTTATACAACTTGATGCAATTATCGATGAGTATCCAGACACGAAATGGCTTGAACCTGCGTTAGTAAAGAAGATCGAGCTGCTTGTTGAGCTCAAGAAAACAGATGATGCAAGAGCGGCGATAGCAACGTATCGACGTCTAATCAAACAACCACAGCAGCAAACCGTTGTGGACGCAATCGAGCGAGGATTATGATGAAAACACCAAGTAACAGTCTGGTTGTCATGACGGAGCTGGTTCTCCCAAACGATACGAATTATCTTGGCAATCTCCTTGGCGGACGCCTCATGCATTGGGTCGACATCGCCGCTGCACTTAGTGCTATGCGCCATTCTGGTAAAGTGTGTGTTACTGCTTCGGTTGACCAGATTACATTTGATGAACCTATCAAGCTTGGGCACGTGGTGCACATTACCTCGATTCTCACGCGAGCATTTAAGACGTCGATGGAAGTATATGTGCAGGTTGAACGGGAAGACCCACTCAATGGCACACGGACGCGCACGTCTGACGCGTTCCTAACGTTTGTTGCAATCGACCAGTATGGTAAGCCCCTTCCCGCCTCTCCGCTATCACCTGAAACAGACGAGGAAAAGCACCGATACGAAGAAGCTGCCATGCGTCGCGAGATTCGCCTTCGCGCCCGCGAAGCAATGAAGGCACGCCGGGGATGATCCGGCTGATAGCAGCCGTCCTTTTTTTCCTGAGCATCAGCACGTATGCTCAAGATGGCGACGTTACGCTTCGCATGATACGAAGTTATGGGGCCAACGATGAGCGTCTACCCCCTATAGTCGTGCTGAAATCAAGCGAGGCAAATGAAGTAGGCTCTGAGTTTGTAACGGTAGAATTCGATGTTGCGTCGCACTCGATCCCTAATGTGTATGCGCGCATCACCCATTGCAAAGCAGACTGGCAACCATCCGATAATGGGTTTCTCAATGACGTTACAAATAGAACCAGCATAGTAGACTGGTCGATTGCACCCGAGCGCTCGAAATATTATCGATACCGAGGCAAGATGGTGTTTCCGAACCCTCAGACATCGATTCGCTTCTCCGGCAATTGGAAAGTAACCCTGTATGATCTTTCCAACGACTCCATCATAGGAGAAACCAAAATCTTTGCTGTTGATGTGCGAGCATCAATGCGGATGTCGTTTATGACAGACTTCTATCAGCCACGCTTTCAGGTTTCTTCGATTGCTTACACAATTGAATCTGGTGTAACGGACCGATCAAACAGTCTACTGTCAACAAACCTTCATACGCTTGCGCTCTACCGAAATCATCGATGGTATGAACCATTCTATGCAAGCGAAACTCTAACATCTGTTCGGAACCCTCAGGGAGTGGGAAGTTTTGTTGTTGGCATGCCGCAAAGCGGCAAAGTCTTTAGACTTGAGCGCATGCCTGCACAAAATGAGTATCGGATACTCGACCTTACAGACATGGCAAGGTACCCCTTTGTTGGAGCACCCGTTCGCATGCCCCTTTCAGACATGCGACGCAACGGTACCTTTTTTGAACGCGCAGACGACGGCGCTATGACGTCGCAGGGCATAGTTGGCGCTAACGACGAATTTGTGCCTGTGGAGATTCTGTTGGATCCCAATCCAGGAGGCGTTAGCCGAGAAGATGTTTTTGTGGCCGGCTCATTCAACAACTGGACGCCAGATAAATCCTGGATGATGTGGTACGATGAGTCACTCAATCTCTATCGGTTACGCCAATGGCTGCGTCGTGGACGCCACAATTACCTCTATGCTACGGGACGCCTCAATGCTGATACCGATGAAATCATGGACTTGAGCTTCGAAGAGTTCGAAGGAAATACTGCCTCAGCAAACAACTCATTTGTTGCCTTCGCCTACTATAAAGAGCTGGACTACGGTGGTTACGACGGCATCGTAGCTGTTGGAAGCAGTACGATGTATTTGGGGAGATAATTACCAATTACGAATTACCAATTACGAATTACCAATTACGAATTACCAATTACGAATTACCAATTACTGAGCGTCATTCCCGCGGGGTCCCTCGCATGGTAAGTGCCGAGCAGCGAGTGCCGTGTAGGGGCGAGCCGTTGGCACGCCCGCTTTCCCCAACCACGCAAGCATTGCGTCATCCCGAGCAGCACAGCGACGAGGGACCTCAAGCATGCTGTGTTGCATCGAGGGTTGTGTTGCATCGAAAGTGGTTTCCCGCTTTCGCGGGAAAGACATCAACCCCCCGTACCCCCCGTACCCCCCGTACCCGCGTACCTCGTACCTAGCACCTTGACCCACTCTTCCCTACCTTTGCGTATGTCTCGCAAGCAGCCAAACACAGATCCAACACGCATGGACGATGACATTGATGCATCGCTCCGCCCAGTATCGTTTAGTGACTTCACTGGACAGCCGAAGATTGTTGAGAATCTGAAAATCTTTATTGCTGCTGCCAAGGGGCGTGGGGAAGCGTTGGACCATGTGCTCTTGACGGGTCCACCAGGACTAGGCAAGACAACACTATCACACATCATCGCTCGCGAGATGGCAGCACAGATCAAGATCACATCGGGACCAGTGCTGGAAAAGCCGGGCGACCTTGCTGGACTGCTAACAAGCCTTGACGAAAGCGACATTCTCTTTATCGACGAAATTCATCGTCTGTCGCCGGTTGTTGAAGAGTATCTCTACTCGGCCATGGAAGACTTCCGACTCGACATTATGATCGACTCGGGTCCGGCAGCACGTTCTGTGCAACTTGCCATCCCACGCTTTACCCTCGTTGGCGCTACAACACGTCAGGGATTGCTGACAGCACCCTTGCGTTCTCGCTTTGGTATAACCAACCGCCTTGACTACTACGACGCCGCAGAGCTTGCACGCGTAATCTCGCGTAGCGCAAATTTGCTTGGTGCCGATATAGACCCAGAGGGGGCTAATGAGCTTGCGCGCAGGGCGCGAGGCACCCCGCGTATTGCCAATAGATTGCTTCGCCGCACACGCGACTTTGCCGACGTAAAGGGCACAGGCGTCATTACGCGTGATATTGCACGCATCGCACTGGAAGCTCTCGAAGTAGATGAGTTCGGATTGGATGAGATGGATACAAGAGTGATCCTTGCCCTGATCGAGAAATTTGGTGGCGGTCCAGTGGGCATCTCGACACTTGCGGTGGCGGTAGGCGAAGATGCCGGTACGCTTGAAGAAGTCTACGAGCCATTTCTGATCCAACAGGGATTCCTGCAGCGCACACCACGCGGGCGCATCGCCACGCCCCTTGCCTACCGGCATATGGGACTTCAGCCTCCGAAACCAGATGCTCCCCTGTTCGATCCTGCGTAAATTCGCAGGATATGAGCAAAGACATCACCTCTCGCAGCGAAGATTATTCACAGTGGTATATAGACCTTGTTCGCAAGGCTGGCCTGGCAGACTATTCAGCCGTTAAGGGCTGCATGGTGATCAAGCCCTACGGCTTTGCGATATGGGAGAATATGCGCGACACGCTCGATCGCATGTTCAAGGAGACAGGGCACGTGAATGCCTACTTCCCACTCTTTATCCCGAAGAGCTTCTTGAGCAAGGAAGCCGCGCACGTCGAAGGCTTCGCCAAAGAGTGTGCCGTAGTTACGCATTATCGTCTGAAGAATGCCGAAGATGGAAGCGGAGTGGTTGTAGACCCCGATGCGCGCCTCGAAGAAGAGCTCATCGTGCGTCCAACGTCAGAGACCATCATCTGGAACACCTATCGCGACTGGATTCAATCATACCGCGATCTGCCGTTGCTCATTAATCAGTGGGCGAATGTTGTCCGCTGGGAAATGCGCACGCGCCTCTTCCTGCGCACCGCCGAATTCCTCTGGCAAGAGGGGCATACTGCTCACGCGACACGCGAAGAGGCAATTGAAGAAACGCGTAAGATGCTCGACGTCTACGCAACCTTTGCCGAAGAGTGGATGGCCCTGCCAGTCATCAAGGGCGTCAAGACGGCCAATGAACGCTTTGCTGGCGCCGAAGACACATACTGCATCGAAGCACTTATGCAGGACGGCAAAGCATTGCAGGCCGGCACATCACACTTCTTAGGTCAGAACTTTGCCAAGGCCTTTGATGTGCAGTTCTCATCCAAAGAAGGCACCCTCGAATATGTTTGGGCCACTTCATGGGGCGTATCAACACGTCTGATGGGCGCGCTTGTTATGGCGCATTCAGATGATGAAGGACTCATCATACCACCAAAGATTGCGCCGCACCAAGTAGTGATAGTACCAATCCCTAAGCCCCTTGCAGAACTTGACGAAGCGATCAACAATGTGGCCAAAGAACTTCGTACACGAGGCATCCGCGTCAAGATCGACACAGACGATCAAAACCGTCCAGGTTACAAGTTTGCTGAGTACGAAAAGATCGGCATCCCTGTTCGCTTAGCCGTAGGCGCGCGCGACCTTGCCGCCGGAACCATCGAGGTTGCACGTCGCGACACACGCGAAAAACAGAGTGTAGCGCTCGAAGGTATCGGCGATTACGTTGCGAACCTTCTTGATGAAATCCAGCGCAACCTCTTTGAACGTGCTAAGAGTTTCCGCGACGAACGCATCACGCGCGTTGATTCATGGGAAGAATTCATAAAAGCTCTCGATGAGAAAGGGGGCTTCGTAAGCGCACATTGGGATGGCACTGGCGAGACAGAAGATCTCATCAAAGACGAGACAAAGGCAACGATACGCTGTATCCCGCTGAACAACCCACAGGAGCAAGGCGTGTGCGTGCGCACTGGTAAACCAAGCACGCAACGTGTGCTGTTTGCCCGGGCATATTGAGCTTGTAGGTGTATCGTGACACGAATCCCGCGGCTCCTGTTCATCCTCCTATTCGCGTCACTGCCCTATCCCAGCCTTGTTGCCGATGATGACATGGAGATTCGATTGGGATTTCTTGCCTACATCGTAGGCTCGCAATCCACCGTTCGGCCGGATGGTGGCAAGCGTATGTTCACACTGCAACCATCCCTCGACCGCACGATTGGCGTGATGCAGGGCTATGCCGAAATCATTGGATCTTCAAAGCAGTCGTCATGGCGCATAGCATTCCAAGATGGATGGTTCCCAAGAGCTAATTATACCGGTGACGACTACTCATTCCGCTTTCTGCAAGAAGCGTCCTTTACAAGTCGAATTACCGATGATATCACATACAGCATTGGATTGCTACCATCACATATTGGTTATGAGTCTATGATCGCGCGTGATAATGCTACACTATCACGATCGTTTACTGCAGACAACACACCATATTATGAGACGGGCATATCAAGCACGTACAACGTGAGCGCGCAGCTTAGTTCCAGTATTCTACTCCTGAACGGATGGCAGCGCATTGTTGATGTTAATGACGACCTCTCTGCTGGAACAGCTCTGAAGTGGCGTCCAGACTCGACAATGACGATTTCGTGGAACACGTATGTAGGCAATGATCAGCCTCGCGACAAGCCTTCACTAACGCGGTTCCACAACAACGTTTGGTGTGAATGGAGCGCAACAGATAATCTTACCGTGGTTGGACTGCTCGACCTGTGCTTGCAAGAAAAACCAACGAGCGGCATGAGCAACCAATGGTATGCTGGTGTTGCTGCGAGGTATGCTTGTTCGCGATCGATCCGTATCGCTAGCCGGATTGAGCGCTACTTCGATCCAGATGCGATCATCGTCTCGCCCCCCGTGATGGGCTCATTTGCGGCAACTGCTGGATTGGTAAATAATGATTATGACGTAACTGAATACGTGCGCCTTCGTGGTGAATGTCGAAGGATTGAGTACAATGGTCTGTTTATCAATGCGAGCACCAACGGTGCACGATCTTCAGAGACATACTTTACGCTGTCAGTCTCAACACGACTCACAACTGGTCCGCTATGAAAGCCTACTTCATTCTTTTCTCATGCGTGTGTATAAGCTGCGCAACAGTCCGCAATGAGCCCCTTCCCAACACGGAAATCTGGATAGCGAAGTTCAACGAGCGCACACTCGAAGTAACAGACGTCCAGCAGATTACACAGCATGAAGGCTACGACAATCAACCATGCTTTAGTAACGACAGCAAGTATCTGCTGTACTCGTCGGATCAGGAAGGAGATGGTTCTCCAGACGTAATGCGCTACGATCTTGCATCGGGCACTATGACGCGGATAACGGCAAGTCCGGCATCCGAATTCTCGCCAACACCAACAGTCAACGGTCGCTTCACGGCAATCTACGTAGGCAAACCTGCAGCCGATGGCAATGCATACACGGAGTCGCAGCAGCTTTGGGAGTATGACTCAAAAGGTAAGGGGCTCGGGCCGATCATCCCTGCCACGCGTATCGGTTATCACACATGGCTTGATGCGAGCCATGTTGCGGTATTTGTTGTTGGATCTGAAGATGGAGCAACACCACATCGGCTGGTAGTATACAACACCGTGGATTCGAGCAAGATAGAGATTGCATCAAAGGTTGGACGCTGCATTAAACGCGCACCCAATGGCCTCTTGACGTACGTCGACAAGTCAGATTCCACTGCGCTGAAGATCATCGCAACCGCCGGCGACAGTCAAAGCGTCGACACACTCGTTACTCTTCCCAAAGGCACTGAAGATTTCTGCTGGATGTACGAAGGCACGATTTTCACTTTCGCAAATGGCACGCTCTACGGTTGCGCCACCTACAACAAGCCCCGTACCTGGAGACCATACGTTTCACCCTACGTGAAAGGAACCGTGTCACGACTCGTGATGAGCCCCGACAGCAGGTACTTTGCATGGGTGGTAAAGAGGAGCAGCGAGTAGCACGGCAGATATGACAAGGGCGAGCACAATGGCCCGCCCTGCTCGCTGCTTACTCTTCTGTGTACAGCGTTGAATTGTCTACGTAGATCAAATAGTCCTTGATCTTGCCATCGACCATGTTGAACACGTTTGCAAAAGGAACAGAAAGTGTTGAGCCGCTGTGACGTGTATACGTGACAGTGCCCTCTGTAAGAACAAATTCGTCTGCTTCGCGCACGCTGAGGTTGCTATGCTCGATAGCTGCTATGCTCTGGAACCAACCCTCGAGGAAGTTTACGATTGTGTCCTTGCCAACTACTGCCGGGTGGTTCGCAAAACGAAACTGTGCATCGTCAGTCAAGAACGTACCAAAAAGTACATGGTCCTTAGCATCGATACCATTGAACAATACCGAAAAGTCTGGGTTTGCCATGGGGCTCTATCCTTTGAATGATAAATGGTGGTGAACGGCAGGAACACAAAACTACGCAGTTTGGTTCGGTTTCCGACCAATGGGTCAGGTTAAGTGGAGAGTGTTTGGAATTGCGTGAAATCCTGGATTCCCGCTTTCGCAGGAAAGACATCCGCTGTTCGGCACCCGGTACTCGGCACTTATCTGTTCGGCACTCGGCACTCGGCACTCGCTGTTCTCTTCTTCCGTATCTTTGCTCACTTATGCAGAACTACCGCAACTTTTGCATCATAGCGCACATCGATCACGGGAAGTCTACGCTGGCAGACAGATTGTTGGAACGAACCGGACGGGTCTCGGCGCGTGAGATGACGATGAACCAGATACTTGATGACAACCCGCTTGAACAAGAGCGTGGTATCACCATCAAGCTGCATGCTATTCAGATGGATTACAAGACCAACAACGGCGAAACCTACAAGCTAAACCTCATCGATACACCGGGGCACGTAGACTTTTCCTACGAAGTATCGCGCTCTCTCAGTGCTTGTGAGGGGGCTTTACTGGTTGTTGATGCAACACAGGGTGTCGAGGCGCAAACGATTTCAAACTTGTTCATGGCTATCGACCAGGGACTGGAGATTATCCCGGTCATCAACAAGATCGACCTGCCTAGTGCCGTAACAACCATCGACAATGTGAAGAAACAGGTGATGGATCTAATCGGCTGCAAGGAAGAGGACATGATCCTTGCATCAGCAAAGGCAGGAATCGGCATTGATGAGATTCTTGAAGCGGTTGTAGACCGAATTCCGCCACCCAAGGGCGACCCCAAAGCCCCTTTGCGTGCTCTTATCTACGACTCCGTGTTCGATGCATATCGCGGCGTAATCGTATACGTTCGTGTAATCGATGGTACAATGAAAGAGAAAGACAAGATTCTTTTCATGGCTACCGGACAGACCTACGAGCTTGATGAGGTTGGCGTACTCTTTATGCAACGGCAACGCACAGGTGTGCTCTCTGCCGGCGACGTGGGGTACTTCACAGCTGCCATACGCAAGCTGCAGGACACCAAAGTTGGCGATACAGTTACACTGGCCTCGAATCCCACCACACAGATGATCTCGGGCTTCCGTGAGGTAAAGCCAATGGTTTTCAGTGGCATCTATCCTGCCGATAGTGACGATTTTGAAGATTTGCGCGAAGCACTCGGGAAACTGTCTCTCAACGACTCAGCCATCACCTTCGAACCCGAATCGTCAAGCGCCCTTGGCTTTGGTTTCCGCTGTGGCTTCCTCGGCCTCTTGCACATGGAAATTGTACAAGAACGACTCGAACGGGAGTTCAATCAGACAATTGTTACTACTGTTCCGAACGTACAGTACAAGGTGATCACAACGCGCGATGAAGTACTCTGGGTTGACAACCCAGCACAGTTACCGAATCCGACACTGATCAACGAGATACAAGAGCCTTACATTCGTGCGCAGATCATTGCTCCATCGGAATATGTTGGTACGATCATGAAGCTCTGTATGGAGCGTCGTGGACAAATGTTGGGCCAGTCTTATCTGTCAGCCGATCGCGTAGACATGACCTTCGAGCTGCCATTAGGAGAAGTTGTCTTTGACTTCTACGACAAGCTCAAGTCTAATACACGGGGCTATGCATCACTCGATTATGAGTACGCCGATTACAAGGCTGGGGAACTTGTCCGCATGGATATTCTCCTCAATGGCGAGCAAGTTGATGCCTTGAGCTCAATCGTGCATCGTCAGAAAGCACACGAGTGGGGTAAGAAGCTGTGCACAAAGCTCAAAGAGCTTATACCACGTCAGATGTTTGATGTAGCAATTCAGGCAGCCATCGGTGCAAAGATCATAGCACGCGAATCTATCAGTGCGATGCGCAAGAACGTTCTTGCCAAGTGCTACGGTGGAGATATTTCTCGTAAGCGCAAGCTGATCGAGAAGCAGAAGGAAGGTAAAAAGCGAATGAAACAGGTTGGCAAGGTGGAGATACCACAAGAAGCATTTCACGCTGTTCTCTCATTGGATTGATGTATGTCGCTTGTTGATGCACTATATGATCGTCTGCCAGAACCGATTGGGTCATACCTTAAGCGCAGGCGACATAATCGATTGAATGCCCCGAAGCCACAAACTCTCGGAGAGCACATCATTGCTACCGTTAAAACGGTTGTCTGGGCCGTTACCGTTGTAACTATCGTCAACGGTCTTGCTCTTGCTTCTTTTGTGGTGCCTACCGGCTCGATGGAGAGCACCGTTATGGCTGGCGACTTCTTGTTTGTGAACAAGTTCAAGTACGGGCCATCTACGCCACAGATCATCCCTTTTATCAATCAGCCCCTTCCCTACTTCAAGCTACCTGCACTGTGGAAACCAGCACAAGGCGACATTATCGTGTTTGTGTTTCCAGGTAATCGCTACGAGGTAAAGCCGCAGAATTTTGAATACTATCTTAAGCGATGCGTAGCAGTTGCCGGAGATATGCTGTTCATAAAAGCTGGCAAGATCTACGTGAATGGCGTTGAATATCCGTTGCCAAAACATGGCCAGTTTTACAGCTGGGATGCGGAGGTACGCAAGCAAGTGTACGAGAGCGATAGAGCATCTACATTTCCTGCTGGACGTGGATACACGCGAGATGATTATGGTCCGATTCGCATCCCAAAGCAAGGCGACATCATCGACCTAACCGAGCAGAATTTTGCCGAATGGGCTGTATTTATTGGTCGTGAAGGACACGAGGTTGATCAGTACAATCGTAGGATCGACGGTGTTTCTGCATCGACCTACACGGTTGAACGCAACTATGTTTTTGGTATGGGCGACAACCGCGACAACTCACTCGACTCCCGGTTCTGGGGCTTTATTCCAGAAGACGATGTGGTGGGCACGCCTATGGTTGTCTACTGGAGCTGGGAGCCGGACGATGCTCAGTCAGGCAAGAGACTTTCGTTTTTACAACGACTAAAGTCTATTCGGTGGGGTCGTCTTGGCACGATCATCAACTAATGCGTGCCTATCACCGCAACAGTAAACCATGCCTGATACAGGCCTAGAACATACCCGACTTCGCGACATTCTTGTTACCGGACTTTATGCCGCTGTTGTGGCCATTCTGTTGCGTGTCTTTGTAATTGGAGCCTACGAAATCCCATCGCACTCGATGGAGAACACGCTCCTATCCGGAGACTTCATTGTGGTTAGTAAGCTGGCGTATCTATGGAGTGATGTACATCGTGGAGACATTGTCATCTTTCGTCACCACGATTCCATTGCCCAATTCAATAACCAGCTTTTTGTAAAGCGTGTAGTAGCTGTTCCTGGAGATACTGTACGGCTTACGGAGGATGCCATCATCGTTAATGGAGTTCCGCTTCCAACACCACCAGAGGCAAAAATCCCAACAAGCCCCCTACCCCTTACGGTGCCTACACGTGGGCCTATCATTGTTGGGTTAGACTCCGTTTACGTTGTTGGAGATAATCGACGTAACTCCTACGACTCGCGATACTGGGGCTCTGTTGCCATCGAAGATCTCAAGGGAAGCCCACTCTTCATCTATTGGTCGCATGGACCTAGCGAGAGCAATCCGTTGCCTCATATTCGATGGGACCGCATTTTCAATGGTATCTACTGATGTTCGGGCTTTACCTTCATATCCCTTTTTGCGAAAAGAAATGTTCATACTGTGACTTTTACAGTATCGAATCTTTGGCGCATGTAGATCGTTTTACCGATGTACTCCTGCAAGAGATAGACCTACGCAGAGATCAATACAGTGGGGCAATGGCAACTTCCGTGTTTTTCGGAGGCGGCACGCCCTCGCTGCTCTCCCCAAAGGCAATTGGGCGCATCAATGAGAGGCTGCGAGAAACTATACACATCGGCGAATCAGCTGAGTGGACTATGGAATGTAATCCCGGCACCGTAACACTTGACCGTCTAGAGGCTTATCACGCCACAGGTATCAACAGGTTGTCGTTTGGTGTGCAATCATTCACTGCTTCAGAGCTTGCGTTTTTAGATCGCATCCACGATGCGGATCAAGCCGAACAGGCCATGGTACTCGCGCGCAAAGCAGGCTTCAGAAACGTTAACATGGACCTCATGTTCGCCGTTCCTGGTCAAACAATAGAGACACTCACGCACAATCTTGAATGCATGGTTGCACTGCAACCCGATCACATCAGCGCTTACTCCTTGATCTACGAGCACGGAACTCCTCTCTATGCGAAATTGAAGAAGGGGCTCGTGCAACCCCTACCAGAAGAGGTAGACGTAGAGATGTACAAGCTTGTGATCGACACGTTGCGGTCTGCAGGCTACCACCAATACGAAGTAAGCAACTTTGCAAAGCCTGGCTTTGAATGCAAACACAACCTTACCTACTGGCATGCAGCGAACTATCTTGCATACGGGCCCAGTGCCCACGGCTTCGTCGGTACAACTCGATACTGGAATAAGCGCTCGCTTACATCATGGATGCAAGATGTAAGCAACGGTACATTGCCCGAAGCAAACCGCGAAGAACTAACTCCACAAGACCTGCTATCCGAATTTCTCTTCCTGCACCTACGCGCGGATGGGATCCCACTACATGACGTTCAGTCGAAATTCAACATAGATCTTCGAAAGCATCTCCATCCAAACCTACAGTACTGGATCGACGAAGGCTTCATTAACGATGCCAATAATGTGCTTAGCCTTACTGCAGAAGGTTATCGTGTTTGCGATGAGCTTACAGTGAAGATTCTAGGTACTAGGTACTAGGTACTAGGTACTAGGTACTAGGTACACAAGGTGCGAGCATGCTTTTAGTATTTCCTGCGAAAGCGGGAATCCATGAGCTGCTGTGGGAAAGATGATGTTACAAATCCTAACGCTTCCGTACCTCGTATCTAGTACCCTTGCGTACCTCGTACCCTTGTGTACCTCGTATCTAGCTCCTTGCCGCCGTGCTGGCAGGATACACTGCTGCGCTGGCCGAGAGCAGAATACCTACTGCTACAACAACAAGTACATCTGATGTCTCAATATCAATCGGCAAGGCCGGTATCAGGAATCCCTGTTGCATGTCAAATGCAATCCAATGGAACTGCTGCTGCCCAAGGCAAAGGCCAATCCCTATGATCGTGCCGATGGCAACGCTTAACAGCCCGATGGCTAAGCCTTGTTTGATATAAATTGATCGAATCATTGCATTGGTTAGCCCCATTGTCTTTAAAACGCGAATGTCGCGCTGCTTTTCAACAACACCCATCGTGAGAGAGACAACGATATTAAAGACCGCCACTACAATGATCAGCATCAGCACGATAAATGATCCGATACGCTCTAATCGCATGGTATCGTATACCCCACGGTTCATGTCTTCCCAAGTATCTACGAAGCCCTCAAGGCTATACTCCGAGGCAATGATGTTTGCAGTATCTCGCGCATGTTCTGGGTTTTGCAAACGAATATCCCATGCCGCTGCCGGCTGACCAGTTAGCGAGCTTAGCAGCTCAGGGGTACAGAAGATATAGGTTTCATCGATGTCTCGTGATGAGTTGGATTGGAAAACTCCCGAGACAATGGCCTGAGCACCAGAGGGAATAGATGCACCTGCTAGACCCGCCTCTACCTGTTGTGGCGATACCAGACTTACCGTATCGCCTAGGCCCAACTGCAAATTCTGCGCTACGCCAAGAGCTACAACAATTCCTGGAATAGTGCCAGCATTCCCAAGCTCTGAACTTCCGTAGATAATCGACGAAGCAAGTGCACGCCTTGCTTCTGCATCCGAAGTACTACTCGATTGTGCCTGCACAACAGACATGCCCGAGGGGGCTCGCATAACAAGTTTCGACAGCCACACCGGCTGCATATTCCAGCGTTGTGCTTCTTTCTCACTAAATGCAGCCGCATGAACTCTAATGTGTGGACCAAACGACGTCATGAGGTCACGGGCAACACCACGAAAGCCGTTGAACAATGACATCACAATAATCAATGATGCCGTGCCCAGTACGATGCCGAATATTGAGACTATGCCAATAATCCCAACAAACGAGAGACGTCGTGGACGCAGGTATCTCTTTGCTATGAATGACGTGAAATTCATCTGCGCTTCGACGCTGCCAATAAATCAGTCTGCACACGGACGGGTGCAGCACCTTTCTTGCGCGGCGCATATGATCCATCGCTTTGCAGTATGCGTGCTCTTACATCGTCACAGAGATACATCGTAAGAATGTCACGAAGCTTTTTCTTCACTTTCCGATCATAGACAGGAAAAAGGAGTTCAACGCGACGCTCCATGTTGCGCGTCATCCAGTCGGCGCTCGATATGTATACGTCTTCTTCCCCACCATTGCGAAACCAGAAAAGTCTGCTGTGCTCGAGAAAACGGTCAAGAATACTACGCACAGTGATATTCTCACTCACTCCCTGTATACCCGGTCTGAGAGCACAGACGCCACGAACAACAAGGTCGATCTTCACACCAGCAATCGAAGCTTCATACAGTGCGCGTATGATTTTGGCATCGATCAAGGCGTTCATCTTCGCAATAACATAGCCCTGACGTCCCTCGCGCTGGTGTTGTACTTCGCGCTCAATCAGTTCAATAAACTTTTCTCGCATATTCAGCGGCGCAACCCCGAGATGCTGCCATGAAGCATGCTTTGAATACCCTGTGAGCAGATTGAACAGATGCACAAAATCGCGCTCAAACTCTTGGCGTCCGGTAAAGATGCCTATATCAGTGTACAGACGCGATGTGCTCAAGTTGTAGTTACCAGTAGCGACATGTGCGTATGTGAGCACGTTCTTACCTTCTTTGCGTATCACAAGACACACTTTGCAGTGTACCTTAAGCCCCATAACACCATACACAACATGTACCCCAGCCTGTTCAAGTGCACGTGCCCATGCAATGTTTGTCTCCTCATCGAAGCGTGCCTTGAGCTCAACGAAAGCCGTAACATTCTTGCCAGCACCAGCTGCACGTTTGAGAGCCTCGATAACCGGAGAGCGTCCACCTGCTCGATACAGCGTCATCTTAATTGCAAGAACATTTGGATCATCGGCTGCTGCTTCAATGAACTTCACAACCGAGTTTGTGAACGAATCAAATGGATGATGAACCAGTAGATCGCGCTCTTTGAGTATCTCAAAAATGTCTAATGCTTCATGATCAAACTCAGGAAGTATCCTCGAGTTAAAGGGGGCGTCTTTGAGCTTACGCTTATCCAGCAACAGAAGTACTAAGAAGTCTTGAAGATTCAGCGGAAGTTCAACCTTATAGACATCACTGTATTCAAGCTCAAGGGCTCTAGTAAGAAATTGAAGCAACTTGCGAGGCATGTCGGAGGCAATCTCCATTCGCACAGCGTCTGTACCCCATCTGCGCTGGCGTATACCCTCTGCAACCGCCGTCATCAAATCATTGGCCTCGTCTTCTGCAATTTCGACATCAGCATCTCGTGTTACACGAAAGATGTGGCTTTCATGAATGCTATGCCCAGGGAAAAGGATGTCTGCATGCGCCCTGATGAGCTCCTCAAAGAGAACATAGTGATGACCACCCTGACGATTAATCTTGATCAGTCGCGGCAAGGCGGCCGGCAGCTGAACAACTGCAACCTTCATCTCTTCCTTGGGGTCAACTTCGTCGAATAGCACAAATGCGATGGTGAGCGATCGATTCAGCAGCCTCGGGAATGGATGCCCTGGATCAAGAGCCAGAGGCGTTAACACAGGAAGGATGTTATCTACAAAATCTTGGCGTAGCTCTGTACGTTCATCAGAAGACAGATCCTCAATAGCATGAATAAGAATTCCCTCCTTAACCAGAGCAGGTAAGACTTGTTTACTCCATATCACTGCTTGTCGCTTGTACAGTGGAATGAGCCGTGTACGAATCTCCTTCAGTTGATCCGATGGCGACATACCATCTTCTGAAAGATCTGTAACACCCGAATAAATTTGCTCCTGCAATCCGGCAACACGAATCATGAAGAACTCATCGAGATTCGTAGCATAGATTGCAAGAAACTTCAGGCGCTCGAGTAATGGATGTTGAAGATCTTCAGCTTCTTCCAGAACGCGCTTATTAAATTCAATCCACGATAGCTCGCGGTTGAGGTAAAGCTCCTCATCATGAAGATCAACGAAAGGCTGAGAATCTCCCGACGAGGCTTTTCCAGATCGCAACCGAGTCTTTTTTGCAGCTGACATAGCAGATTTGTGGTGGTTGTAAACTCACCACGAAGCTAGCAAAGGTTTCGTGCATCTCTGTGTGATGAAAATGTTACTTGGAATCGCCAACTACTGCCAAACACGTGAAGTGTATCACATCTGAGGATGCACCATCAACAGCTTCGAAGACGATGATATAGACGCCGATAGGAACCGGCAATCCCGTCAAACCGCTCCTGCCGTCCCATGTTACCGAGCCCGATCTGCCTACAAACTCGCCATTCAGGATCTGAGCTACTTGACTGCCGTTTACATCGTGCGCAAACATTCGTGCTACACCCTGCTCCATGGGCAATTCCCAGCGTATAATACATGGGAACCTGGCTTCGCGCTCATCAGTAGAAAAGGGGCTTGGCATTGCCCACAGACCCTGACGCCCAATCACCAGTTGATGTGCGATGCTGTTTGTTCGTCCCGGCGTGCTCCCCACGTACGTCGTGGACGATCCCCAAGCTGAGCTTCCTTGGTCAATCCCGTCTGTAGCTCTTCGCTCGAGAGACCTGCCTTTGGTACTGACCAATACCTGGCTATGCCAAGTCCTATTGTAGCAAGCCGTGGCAACCGGGAAGCCTTGAAGTGTTCGCAATGATATCGTATCCGATTGAGCATGGATGTTCAGCAAAGGCCGCACAAAGGCCCATGATGCACCATTGCACATGCGCGCGATCGCGGTATCCGACGCACAGGCCATGTATGCCCCAGGAGGCAGATGTTGCTTTCCATGGATGCGGACCAGTTCGCCTCCAGTGTCTTCTATAATCCACCCAGCCATATCTATAGTGTCTGAGGTCCCATTGAAGATTTCAATAAAATCGCAGTCCTGATCATGGGGCTCTGCAAGCACTTCGGTGATCACGATACTTCCTGCAACCGGTGGAACCACTATAGTACTGGAGTAATGGTTGTTGTCAGAGCGCATATCGATCTGTGAGAGATCAACCATTATGCTGTCATGACGAACGTATGCACCGGGCTGCAGCATCGCGAGGTCTATTGGCGTAGACCACCAGCCCTTGGCAGGCAGCACAGGACAACGTCTCACAAAGGACGTTGTACCAATTGACAGATAGATGTCTTGTGCGGCAGACTCTTGCCTGCCGTAGTTACAAACTCCAACAACCAACGTTGAGTCTTGAATAAAGTACCCGGTAACGCCAACATCACGCTCATACTCCACATGTGAGTTTACTCGACCTGGTGTTGCGCTATCAAATGCCGCACTTGCAGTCCAAACCTGTGAATACGTGACCACTCCATTCACGTCTGTGCCGTGTCGTTCAATGCTGCGCCCCCTATCTACAGCAGTCAACAAATAGTGCATGCTATCGATAACAGACGAATCTCGCCCTCGAAGCTCTACACGATCACTCGAGTTGTTCAGAGATGGCAGATTACACTCCACAACTATCGTAATCGGGGGCAACTCTCGCATCTCGCGAAGCGCCTCTGCATCGCGTGTAATGAGGAGATACTGTCCAGACACAACCTTGACTCGTGGCAGCTGAACACAGGATCGATTATCGCATACGAGCACATCTTCCAATACCGCAGGCTGGTCGGATTTGATAATGCACTCAATCCACTCCGGCTCTCCTGCTGCAGGTGTCGGGTGAATTTCCGTAAGTATGATTTGAAAGAGTGCGAGTATCTCCACTCTTCTTAGTGCCCTTTAGATACTGCAACGTGACATGAGCACCTGCATGAGATGCTCAAGGTGCTCCTTGTCTTCGGCACTGAATCTGCCAACGAGTGGACTATCGATATCCAGCACACCGATGAGTTTCCCATCTATAACTAATGGCACCACGATTTCGCTAGCGCTCGCCGCATCACACGCGATATGCCCGGGGAACTCATGTACGTTGGGCACAACAAGCGTTGTCCTTTGCTCTGCCGACGTACCACATACACCACGCCCCATGGCAATGCGCACGCATGCGGGTTTGCCGTGGAACGGTCCAAGTACAAGCTCGTTATCGCGCAGGATGTAGAATCCGGCCCAGTTAATGTTCGGCAGCATGTGATAGAGCACCGATGCCGCATTGGCAAGATTTGCAATCAGATCATGCTCGCCCGTCGTAACGGCATCGATGAGCGATACGATGGCCTCATATATCCGTGACGGATCGTCGAATGTTTCGTCTGAAATGTGGAACACGCAACCGATTGCCGATTATCGTTGAATGGAAAGTCTGTTCGTTGCTACGCCTGTCGCCCCAGAAAGCCGCACGAGATACGAACCTTGAGCGAGCGTACCAATTGGCAGCGTTGTTGTTCCCTGCACAACGTTCATTTCAGCAACAATTCTGCCTTGGAGATCAAGGATCACAACGGTGCCGGCCTGCTCGGAGCGGATTGTGAGAACATCGTTGGCAGGATTCGGGAACATCCATGCTTGTGCATCTTGATCTGCGTCATTGGCTACACCAACAAAGACAGGCAGCGTCACGTTTACGCGCGTCTCATCTTCGCAGCCACCTTGGAAGTTTCTCCGTACAATGATCGTGCCTACAGAATCCGTCTGATTCCATGCAACGTCGATATCATCAGAATTGGTTTGCCCCTGAACAATCTTACCACCAACAACTTGCCAAGTATGGCTAACATCGAGCACACTCTTAATCGAATACTGGGCTGTCTCACCACGTTGAACAGTTCGTCTGCCAAACACCACCGCTGGCGCATGCATAACGGCCGAGGCTGGCCCAGGACCCCACGCTGGCTCGATCTCACTCTTTGCATAGTTGGTAAGACCAAGGGCATCGTTAGCTCGAAGCCCCTTACCCTCATCGATGAAGTAGCTACCAAGAAGATTGGTTGCGGGCTCTGAGATGAAATTGTACATCGACTCTGAGATCTGCTTGGCAGAACGCATCGTATTCCAGACACGGAAGTTGCGGATGTTTCCTTTGAACCATGTTTTCGAGTGCGGATTCCCCCCTAGTGTTAACTGCTTCAATACCTTTGGTGCATCCGTAAAGGTTGAACGCTTCGCTACTTCACCGTCGAGATAAATGGCCATGGAATCATAACCATTGGAGACCATTGCAACATGAGTCCACATACCGAGACGTGACTCATACGACGTGGAAACACGTCCACTCTCGCGCCAATCACCATAGTCCCAGTATAACGTTTTATCGCCCCATGGGCCATGAGACTGCAGTCTCTTTGCGTCGTCTGCCTTATCGCCCACACTGTAAGAAACAGAGTTCATGAGTTGTTCTGGGGATACATAGCTCCAGTACTCAACCGTTGCAGCGCGCCCCTTATAGGAAAAGGCTTCTGATGTAAATCTGTCTGCAGTGCCGTTGAACGTTACAGTGCTGTTTGCGCATGGTGTGCGTGTTTGCATCATTGCGAGCGTCCAGTCGCTTGAACCGAATGTATTACGAGCTCGCACCTTCACATACATGAGACTATCAGCCGGTAAACCACGCAAACTGTAGGTTACCTCCTTAGCCCCGTTCGATGGGATGTTGTTTATACGCTGCAGAACCTTTGTTTGCGCTGAATCAACCAGCAAGAGCTCGTACCATGTGCTTCCGCGTGTGATCGTAAATGGTTTCCACGAAATGTCGTAGGCATGCGCGCGAATGCTCGGCACAATTCCAACTTTTGATGTTAAATCGGGTGAACCTATGATCGAAACAGGATCTTCACATGAAACCAGCGCGCCACTTTCAGTCCACATACTTCCTGATGGCATGGTAAGCTGACGTGACCGAACGGCATCCTTGGCACTAATTCCAGAACCTTCGTTGAGACGCCACCAGCCTACAATTTTTGAGTTGTCAGCAGCCTGCGGCAACCTTCTATTCATGTAGCTGCGTATCTCTTCTCCACTCCTGGCAACATTCCATACACGGAACTCATCTACCATACCATTAAACCAGGTATTCGAGCGCATCCCACCAATTGTTAGCTCTTTTAGTCCCGTTGGTGCTGATGCTTCTTTCGCTGAAGCTACTTCCTGACCATTAACATAAATAGCCTTGAAGTTTGCACCGTCACTAACGAGGGCTACATGCACCCATCTATCGTAGTTGGCATCACCGAACGGACCGCTGATGCGCCCCTTGTCATTGATGTTTCCATAGTCCCAGTAAATACGGCCATCGTCCCATGGACAATGTGTCTGGAAACGATTGGCTGCATTGTCTGATTCGCCAACCATAAATGTTGTTGTTGGCTTAAGCGTAGACCTCTTTACAAATGTCCAGTATTCGACAGTTACAGCGCCCCCATTCCATGCGAATGTTGCATCGGTTGCCTTATTTCCATTGCCGTTGAACGAGAGTGCCTTACCAGCACAATTCTTCGTTGTCATGAATGTACTTGGCTTGCAGAACGCACCCGTTACCGTCTGATTCATGGCACGCGCTCTCCAGCGATGCGTACTATTGAACTCAAGCGGCAGGACAAGTGCACCAGGATCACGGACAACCGCTACGAATTCTAACTCCTGAAACGCATTGTCTTTTGCCACCTGAATCTCATATTGATCTCCGCCCTGCACAGATGTCCAGACCAAATTGGCCAACGCAGGAACTCCAGATGTACCATCGACTGGAGAGATGATATCCGGCACACCCGGAACCGCAGCACCGGGGAACACTTGTGGCTGCGCATAGACAAACGGGGTAAAGACGCTTTGAAGGTTACCCTTTACAACGCGGAGGGCATAGACATATGGTTCGTCATTGGTTAGCTCGTCGTCAACGTATGTATCTATTGCATCGTTGAACGATCGAATCTTCTGCATCGAAGCAGGACTTGCGCCACGCCATAGTTCAACACGCTGTACCGGATCACTTGTGCGGACGCGCCATTGTAGGAGCACGCGATTGGGGCCCTCTTCATACCGCACATCAGATGGGGGTGTAAGCCCCTTAGCAGAGAACTCTCTCCAGAATCTGTCATTTGCAGCATTGGTGTCATTCGGAGCATCAACATAAAACTCCATTGTATGAACACCATCGGCAAGAACAGGCGTTTGCGCCAGAGTAATGGTATCCTCACCACGTGCTTTTACAAACGGCAGAACAAATGTTGTGTCGTAGCATGCGGCAGTAGCGCGCACCCACTTCATCGAGAACCGAACCTTTACATCCTTGGCATCGTTTTTCCCGATATTGCGCACCACAAGTTTAGGCACGAGCGGAGATGTTTGGTCATCTTTGGTACGGGGCTCAACAATATCATATGCCTGAACATCCAACGGAACATCGATTGTAAATCGAGCATTCGAAACATCAACAATTGAAGCATTAGTAAGGCTCATCACGCGCACGAGACATTCGTTTGAGACAACAAATGGCACAAGCCACGTAACAGATCCTGCTGCGGCGTCAACATTATACTGCAGCGTGTTCCATGTTGCACCGTTATCTATGGAGTACTGCAGTGATACATTCTTAACCTTGGTTGCGGTAAATGTTGCGTCTATTGTTGTACCCGCTACGAGCTTTTCTCCTCCGTTGGGATAGGTTACTTGCAACTTGCCTGAATCAGCATTGACAACTGCAAAGGGGCGTGTCAGGATGTCGTTTGTTGGGTATTGATCGTTCAACGCCTTGGCCGTTATCCTTACGAGGTAACTGCCAGCAGAGTCGAGAGTAAAGCTTGGGAAGAGCACAAGCTGAGTCTGCAACGACCCAAGTTGTGAAATTGATGCATTTAGCGACTTCTTAACCTTGTTATCTAAATCTGTGATCTCGCATACTGCGCTGATATTGGCCAGACTCTTGTTGCCGAGATTGCGTATGTATGCCGAGGGTTGGAGCGTTCCTTTTACCACATACTCGCCGCCATTGAGCGGTACGTCGATGCTAACAACAGCTACGTCACTATCCTTACGTGTTGGAACCGGAGCATTACACCATGTTGTGGAGAGCACTCGATTAAACAACGTTGCCACGCGCGGATGGAACTGCAGTTCGGTACCCTTATTTGTGAGATGACAATAGCTCATGATCGTACCGCGACGCGCACGAGTGTTCTCATAGCAACCGCCTTCAGCATTCCAGCAGGAGTCGATTGGCGGGTTCCACCCACAATTATGCGTGTGCGATGAGCCGATGTTGTGACCGAGTTCGTGTGATGTTACATCAATGTCCCATATGTAATTCGGTGCTGGGAAATTCACACGTCCGTCTACGCCGCTAACGTTGTACCCGTAACCACCACAAAGAACTCCAACCCAGGCAAGTCCACCGCCACCTTCTCCCGACAGCAAGCACGTGACGCTTCTGCGCACATGTTGCATGTTGCCTTCCCAGTGTTCGCGAATCTTGCCAAGCTTAGCACCGATGTCGCTTGGATATGGATCAGTTACCGTCCAGACGCGCAAGTATGGAACTCGGATCAGAACATTAGCATCTCGAAAGTATACTCCCCCACATGCGCCCGCAATAGCAATGGCAGAGCTGGCAGCGGTAGTTAGGTTGCTTCCGAGATTTTTATAGAACGAATTGGTACAATCAAGAGCAAGTTGAAACGAATTCTGCGTGGCATCAAGCGGGGCATCATCAGCCCCCTTCACCGATTCGTCCCGATTTGTTATAGCGAAGATTGAGTCTACCTGACGCTGATACGTCGGCAGATCTTCTGCGTGACACTGTGTTGGATTACCCGAGCCCGGACGCACCTCATAGACCACGTGATTTGCCATACGACCCTCGATGATCGTATCTGGTGCGATCATAAATCTACGCTTGCCCTCTGGCTCGTTCAATTCAAAAACCCCGACTACATGAGTTTCAAATGCAGCCAGAAAGACGTACGACCCACGTTGGCCCTTGATGCTGCCTCTCATCAAAGCATGACGGGGGATATCAACGTACTCATCTCCATTCACTGTGCGCTGCACCATTATCGCGTCGTCGGTGAACAGCTCAAACGTAGACGCTTCGATCTCAAACACACCACGAGAGGTTGGGATCTGCAATGTGAGCTGAAATGATGATCGCACATCACGAACAATCGTAGCAGGCGGAGTTACGGCATACGCGTCTGCAGGCAAGGGGCTGCGAGTACGCAGAAATGCCGGATCGGCACTCTTGAACGTGATCTGCGCCTGTAGAGCTAGTGTACTTGCGAGGTATACAAAAAACAGCGTACGTAGAGCTCTGATCATAACGTGATTCTTTCTTGGTTTTGCAGGCCCAATATACTCCCGATAATCCTGATATTTGGACATGCAATCGCTGTTCGACCAGACAGATCTGGCCCCAGAACGCATTCTGGAGCTTCGCAGGAAAATTCTCAGGCATGATCACCTCTATTACGTGGAGGCCCGGCCCGAAATCTCAGATCGCGACTATGATGCTCTGTTTTCTGAGCTCTTAGACCTCGAACGTCTGCACCCAGACCTAGTTACCCCAGACTCACCCACGCAACGTGTTGGCGGCACGCCAATTAGCCAGTTCACCACCGTTTCCCACGCAGTACCAATGCTGTCTCTGGCAAACACCTACTCCAGAGAAGAGGTCGAAGATTTCGACCGTCGCGTGCGTGAGACCCTTGAGGGGGCTACCCCTGAGTATGTATGCGAGCTGAAGTACGATGGTGTTGCAATGTCTCTTACATACGAGAACTGCACGTTGGCATTAGCTGCTACACGAGGTGATGGTCAAACCGGTGATGATGTTACGGCGAATGTTCGCACAATTCGATCGGTACCTCTTCGCCTTCACCAAACCACCATCTCGTCGGCTATCGTGCGCGGCGAGGTCTACATGATGAATGAGACCTTCCTAGCAATTAACGAGGCTGCAGAAGCGGAAGGCGAAAAACCGTACGCAAATCCGCGCAATCTTACAGCTGGAACCCTGAAGCAGAAAGATTCACGTCAGGTTGCGAAAAGGCAGCTAGAGTTTGTTGCCTATTGGCTGGACACGGCAGATGTAAACCTCGAAGAGCACTCAACGAACGTCGACTTGCTGCGCCAGATGGGATTTCCCACGAGTCCGGCTGTTCGCCTCTGCGCCAACGTGCAGGAAGTGATGGCCTTTATCGCAGAGTGGGATGAGAAACGATATTCACTGCCGTTTCAGATTGATGGGATTGTGATCAAGGTAAACTCGCTGCGCCATCAGCAGGAGCTGGGCTTTATTGCACGATTACCGCGATGGGCAATTGCATACAAGTACGAGGCAAAAAAAACACAGACGAAACTGCGCGATATCACGCTTCAAGTAGGACGCACTGGTGTTATCACACCTGTGGCAGAACTTGAGCCAACGTTGTTAGCGGGCTCAACCATATCACGTGCAACGCTGCACAATCAGGATTATATAGACGAGCTCGATCTGCGAATCGGCGATACTGTAGTGATTGAGAAAGGTGGAGATGTTATCCCCAAGGTTAGCGGCGTGGTCAAAGAAGAGCGCGCAATAGATAGCATGCCTTGGATGATGCCACAGACGTGTCCGTGTCCACGACATTCTGCTCTGCATAGACCTGAAGGAGAAGCGAACTGGTTCTGTAATGATTCCTTTTGTCCATGGCAATTGCGCCGTCGCCTTGAACACTTTGTTTCGCGCGATGCTATGGACATTGATGGTCTCGGCGAAAAGGCCATTGCTCAATTCATCGAGGCGGGACTCCTCAAACGTATAAGCGATATCTATCAGCTGCCCAATAGACGCTCAGAGATTCTTGCACTGGACCGCTGGGCACCCAAGAGCTTCGAAAAGATGTTCGACGGCATCACGGCCAGTAAGCAACAACCCTATAATCGCGTTCTCTTTGCACTTGGAATCCGCTTTGTTGGCGAAGGCGTTGCCAAGATGTTGTGCAAGCATCATACGAGTATTGAATCCCTGCAGGGGGCTTCGCATGAGCAGCTCACATCCATCAACGAGATTGGCGATGCCATTGCGACGTCGATACGAACGTTTTTTGACGAGCCCGATAACCGTGACGAGATATCAAGTTTGAAGGCCGCAGGATTGATATTCGCATCATCAGCCCCCAGCCTCGTTTCTCAGAATTTTGCAGGCAAGACGTTTGTATTCACGGGCGAGCTAGTATCGATAACTCGCAGGCAAGCAGAAGAAATTGTCGAGGCGCACGGCGGTAAAGCTTCAGGCTCTGTTAGCAAGAAGACCTCGTTTGTGGTAGCTGGCGCAGAGGCTGGAAGCAAGCTCGCAAAGGCCGTGCAGCTCGGTGTTCCCGTGCTTAGCGAGCAAGAGTTTACCGCAATGATTAACCCTCGAGTGTCCAGTTGATTCCAAACGTTAGCTGATTACGAAACTGTGTAGCCGGCCCTATCGATCCATCCTTGCGCGTAATCGGGATGCGGTCATCGTAAAAGATATCCGATAACCATGAGACGTTCAGCCAGCCATTAACCTTCATCACGATAGCATTCTCGACCGTTACAACCCACAGCTTTGGCGAAGAGAATGGCATAAATCCGTTAAAACGGGTGCGCAGATTAACATTCGTTGCGATTTCCCAGTCGAGTTTGAGGTTAACAACCGAACCGATGTTTGTTCTCGATGAAACACCCGGCCCGAGACCAAAAACACCCCGACCGTCCAGACGTCCAGACTCAACAAGTCGATCATCAAGCACCCACGTAGAGCGCGAAGCAAGTGGTGCGATCAATACACGTACGTGGGGCAGAACTGATGCATCGAGACCAAAGGCCGTTGTCAAAAATGCAGGTGCAAAGAAGGATGAAATGCGCAGTGGCCCTCCCGTTGCACTGTCGTATATCGAGTTATTAAATCCGTCAACAAACTGCGTTCGGAAATCTGCAAAACCAGTATAGCGATACCAATTCGAGGTTACGCGAGATATACGGCTACTAAGTATGATGCGGTCATCCGACTTTTGGATGTTCTGCGTTCCTTGTTTCACCAATCCATATCGCAGGTGAATATCGTTATCCCAGGAATGAATACTATCGGCATAGTCATAGGATCCATAGAACCCCAAATCAAGACTATAGACGTCCTGTCCACCCTGCGTCCAGTTCGTAAGCTGTGTTGTCGAAAACCCTGCACCCCACCGTGTTAACCACCTCCATGGTACAGAATCTGCCTTGATCTGCGGCACGCGTGTGAGCGAGTCTATGTTAACAGACATTTCTGTTTGGGCTGTTGCGATTATCGATCCAAGAACGACAATAACTGCACAAATGTAATACCGAAACATTTCCATCCTATGGGTTCACGTGGATACAAATCTAAAGTCTCGAACAAACAACACCTCTAAATTCGTAACAGTATGCTACGTCAGCCATCCATACGCCCCGTACTCTCTCTCCCGCATCGCATGCAGGCAGACACCTCAGCAAAGGGGCGCGGCATAACCATCGCGATGATCGACAGTGACTTTGTGCAGCACCCAGATATATGCAGTCCAGAGCAACGCGTAGTGCAGTATGTTGATGCAGTTGAGCAAACGACTCATCCAGAGCTTCCGAGTCAAGCCATAGCGCGACACTGGCACGGTACCATGACGGCCTGCACTGCTGCTGGGAATGGCTTCATGTCTCATGGGCAGTATTCATCGCTTGCACCGCTGGCTAGGCTTGTAGCAATCCGTGCAATGAATCACGACGGACGCATCACGACACCCACGATTGTATGGGCGCTACGATGGATAGAGCAGCATGTTGAAGAGCTCCACATCGATGTTGTTAACATCAGCGTCTATGCAGACGAGACCGACCAAACACTACAGCATCCTGTCAACGCGGCCGTGGAAGATCTCGTGCGTCGTGGCATTGTTGTTGTGGCTGCTGCTGGAAACAATCCCAATGCCCCAATACGCCCCCCTGCTGCAGCCCCCAGCGCCATAACGGTTGGAGGCCTCAATGATAACAATACACTCGATCGTGCAGACGACATCATGTATCACAGCAGTTTTGGTAGAACGTCACTCAACGTGCAAAAACCAGAGATCATTGCCCCCTCGATCTGGCTACCTGCACCTGTTCTGCCCGGTACAATTGGCGCACAGCAGGCGGCGGCCTTGTGTGCACTCGACTGTATGGACGACCACCAATTGATGAACCAAGGTCTGGCAATAGCTCGTGAAGTTGGGTTGCTACCCGAGGCGGATGCGCCTACAGATCTGTATTCTCTGCGCGGAATTATCAGCGATGCCATTCGGGAGCATGTTCTCATCAATCCTTGGTACAAAATGGTTGATGGCACTTCCTTTGCTGCCCCTATAGTTACTTCTGTGATCGCTCAAATACTCGAGGTAGCCCCCTACCTTACCCCGTTCGATGTTAAAGACATTCTCATGGCTACTGCAAAACAACTTGTTGGAGTAGACGGCCTGTGTCAGGGTGCCGGCGTAGTGAACCAGCCTACCGCTCTTTCTATGGCTCGAGGCTACTCAAAGTCTGCGAAGTCGGCCGTCGAACGTATCTAGCATCGCACTGTGCCGTAATTTTGGCACATGATACGTTTTCTAGCTTTCGTTCTGGCCACAACTTCACTCGTTGCCCAGATCTCGACAACGAACATTGATGGCTTACGCGATAAACGCGTGGCCTATGTAGCATACACCAACTGCACTGCGATTCCGTATCCGGGAAGTCGAATTGATTCGGCCGTGATCATCGTGCATGATGAACGCATCGTTCGTGTTGGAAAAAACCTAGCCATCCCGCAGGGGGCAGAGGTTCGCGACCTGCGCGGAGCATATGTGTACGCTGGTTTTGTAGAGCCGTACCTTGACGTTGCATCGCTGCGCGGCTCGGAAACAGAGTCGAAACCGCGCAACTGGGACGAGGACGAGGGACCAGTAACTCCCGAACCACAGGGAGCGCACCATTGGAACCAAGCCGTGCGCCCAGAGCGTCGAGCCTCTGATGCGCTCCGTATTGACGAGTCTGTAGCTCGCGAGCGGCAATCTCTCGGCTATGGAGCAGCGGCGGCAGTCTCGACTGACGGGATATGTAGCGGCAGTGCCGCAACTGTTCTGCTGCGTGGCGGAACCGCTTCCAAGACGGTGATCGCAGATAACACATACCAGCGGCTCTCGTTTTCTAAGGGCACCTCGAAGACACCCTATCCGAGCTCACAAATGGGGTCGATAGCACTTCTGCGTCAGGCATTTCTCGATGCCTCATGGTACACAAAGGCCCATGCCGCGGCCCAGCGCGTGAGCACCAATGTACCACCAGAGGTAAACCTATCGCTCGAAGCACTGTCAGCTGCCGTTTCAGCAAAAACACCATTTGTTGCTGAATCATATGACGAGCACGACATTGTTCGATGGAACAAGATTGCAAAAGAAGCAGGTATACAGGTTGTTACTCTCGGCACAGGTACAGAGTTTCGAAGAATTTCCTCCATCGCAGCCGTAAAGCCAGAGGCAATCATCGTTCCCCTCACGTTCCCAGAAGTACCGGATGTACGGGACGCTATAAGCGCACACGAAGTAGGGCTCACAGATCTCATGAACTGGTATTGGGCTCCAGATAATGCCCGCTTGCTGGATTCTATTGGGATTCACCTATCATTCACAGCCCATGGTCTCAAGGATAAGTCGGTACTTCTGTCGCGCGTGCGCGAGTGCGTCAAACGCGGACTCCGCGAGGATGTTGCTCTTGCTGCTCTTACCACAGAGCCCGCCCAGCTCGCACGCCTAGCAGATCGTGCTGGCCGCATTGATGCCGGCTACTACGCCAATATTGTCATCACGGATGGACCGCTCTTTAAAGACGGCTCTGAGATTACCCGCGTTGTTGTTGCTGGCTCTGAGCGCGTGATTCGTCAGATGCCAGAAATAGATGTTCGTGGTCACTGGACACTTACATCATCGGGCTTGCCGAATGCGAGGAGTCTACGCGTTACTATCGCGGGTACTGCTGATAATCCAACTGCAGATTTCTCGCGCGACAGCGCTAAGCTATCAGGAACGTTTTCTCTGCAAGGCAGGCGTGCATCGTTTACGGTAAGCCTCGATACGCTCGGAATGCCTGGCATGCTTCGAGCAGCATCAGCGGCTGATTCCTTAGTGTTCAGTGGCGATGCGCTGCTACCTGATGGACGCAGCATTGGCTTTATCATGCGCCGTGATTCTGCGCTGCGCGATCGTGATGCCAAAACAGAGTGGGTTCGCATAACATCAATGTTGCCTATGCCACGTATCTCACCGATGGGCCCCTTCGGTCTTGCCACCATGCCCTCTCAAGCAGATGTTGTTTTGAAGAATGCAACGGTCTGGACGTGTGGTCCGCACGGAACACTCGAATCATCAGACGTGGCACTGCGTAATGGTAAAATCATAGGTGTTGGTAAGGGGCTTACAGCTGCCACGACAATCGATTGTTCTGGTATGCACATCACACCTGGCATCATCGACGAGCATTCGCACATTGCAATAACCCGCGGCGTAAATGAAGGCACGCATGCAGTTACCACAGAGGTACGTATTGGTGATGTACTGGATCCTGATGATGTAAACATCTATCGCCAGCTTGCAGGCGGCGTTACATCTACACATCTCCTGCATGGTTCTGCTAACCCAATGGGAGGACAGCTTCAGTACATAAAAACCCGCTGGGGATCGGATGCAGAAGGGCTTAAAGTAGAAGATGCCGTTCCTACTGTAAAGTTTGCCCTCGGTGAAAATGTAAAGCAAGCAAACTGGGGCGATCGCTACACATCGCGATATCCGCAAACTCGCATGGGTGTTGAGCAGATTATGCGTGACGCGTTTAGAACCGCACGCGAATACGAACGTGATCTCAAAGCCAACGATCCAAACAAACCCGTACGCAGGGACATACAGCTCGATGCTTTGGTGGAGATTCTCAACAGCAAGCGCAATATCCATTGTCATTCGTACGTGCAGAGCGAGATATTGATGCTTATGCGACTGGCAGAGGAGTTCGGTTTTAAGGTTCACACATTTACGCACATCCTCGAAGGCTATAAGGTAGCTCAGGAGATGGCAAAGCACGGCGTAGGTGCTTCTTCATTTGCTGATTGGTGGGCATATAAGATGGAAGTGTATGATGCCATTCCTGAAAGCCCAGCAATCATGCATGAGGCAGGCGTTAACGTTTCAATTAACTCAGATGACGCAGAGATGGCGCGACGACTCAACCAAGAAGCAGCTAAAAGCATCAAGTATGGCAATGTAGCCGAGATTGACGCACTGAAGTTCGTTACAATTAATGCAGCAAAGCAAATGGCCATCGATGAACGAACAGGTAGTATCGAAGTTGGCAAAGATGGCGACGTTGTTGTTTGGACTGGGAACCCACTATCAAATACCTCACGTGTTGAACGCACTTTTGTAGACGGACGCGAGTATTTCTCAAGATCCTCTGATGCACAAATGCGCGAGCGTGATGCAGCCCTTCGACGTCAACTTGAGCAGGAAGCAATCAAGGCAATCAGCAAGGGGGCTCCTGCAGCGCGCGGTGGGCGCGGTCCACGTCGTGAATATCACTGCGATACGATTGAAGATGAAGTTGCAGGACGTTGATCAAGAGCTCTGCACATTACGCTCAAGTCAGGGCGCTTCTCGTACCCGCCTTGGAGAACGTGTGCTGGCATCGATGCTTGGCACCGAGTTGTCCAAGCACCAGCAACGGGCATATCAACAGCTCCTCGCACCAGATAGTGTAGTCGCAGTTACAGGTCAGCAGGTGGGTCTGTTTGGTGGCCCCATGTACACGCTGTATAAGATTCGTTCTGCTGTGGCAGCTGCCTCGATTGTTAGCCAGCAAACTGGAGTACCATGCATTCCGCTGTTCTGGGTCGAAGACAATGATCACGACGCACACGAGGCAATGCATGCAGAAATCCTCACTGGTACACATGATGTATTGAGCATTTCTCCATGGGATGGCGCTCATCCAAGACGCAGAGTTGCAGACCGTCTGATCGATCAGGCATTGCACGATGCTGTAGTTCCTATATTACAGCAATTGCAAGGGCGATGCGCCCAGCAGACCATTGAACGATTACAAGATGCCTATCAGGTGGGCACTACGTGGACAGATGCTTTTCTTACAGTTCTTGCCCCGTACCTCGCTGAATGGGGCGTTCTTGTTGTGTGTTCAAGCAAACTTGTAGACGTCGGACTGCATAGCCCCATTCTGCAATACTTGCTCAACCGCAACGACGAAGTAGTGCAAACCATCAAAACGACAACCATGGCGCTACAACAACGTGGCACGGCACAGCAGGCAAACGTTCTCGACGTGCCTTGGATGTACACCAATTCCAACGGACGCCAGAGAATTGAAAAAACTGCCATGGGTGTTAGCATTGCCGGCCAGCAGTTGCCTTTCGATGAACTAGTGAACATGGCGCGTTCGCATCCTGAACGTTTTACTCCTACGGTTCTTACTCGCCCACTAGTGCAAGATGCAATCCTGCCTACGGCTGTCACAGTTCTCGGCGCTGCAGAAATGGCATATCATCAGCAGATAGCAGACGTGTATCAATTACTCGGCGTTGGCAGGCCAGTACTGATTGCTCGTTCTGGGGGCACCATGATCAACGCGAAAACTAAGCGCAATCTGCTGAAATCGGGCCACAAGCTTGAATGGTACGCACGACCATGGCAAACGATTGAAAAAGACCTTTCCAGTGAGCTGGCAAGTGCAGTTCTTCCGAATAGAGTACAACAGCAGGCAACCATCGACAACACTCTCGACAGCTATGTAGAGGCTGCACAGAAGATAGACCCTACACTGGTTGCGACAGTGAATGCACAGCGGGCTGGTATGCATGCAACGTTAGACATGCTTGAATCGAAACTCACATCTGCTTCCAAGAAGAAGAATGCTGTTGTTGTTGATCGAGCACACGCAATTCACGCATCAGTATTCCCACACGACACAAAGCAAGAGCGCGTTTACCCGCTAGGCATGTGGGAGGCGGATTTTGGTATAGACGGTCTCATCGATGCATGTGATCAATTAGGTCAGCATGAGATTGGAGCCACTCTGCTGTTTCATGCTCCCACACACGAGGCGCAGTAAACCAATGCGCGTTGCAGTTGTTGGCGCTGGAATTGGCGGACTCGTCTCGGCTATACAGCTTGCACATGCAGGACATACTGTCGATGTGTTTGAGCAAGGACCACGCGTTGGCGGCAAGTGTAATGTCAGCGAGTTCGACGGTTGTTCGTTTGAAACTGGTCCAACCCTGCTAACAATGCCTTTTGTGTTAGACGATGTGTTTCGACGTGTTGGTAGACGTCGCGAGGACTACATCAAGCTCCATCGAGTTAACCCTGCCTGTCAATACCGCTGGTCCGATGGCTCGAGACTTGACATGCCGTTTGAACTCGAAGATGTGATCTCTGCTATTGAGGGTTTTGCTCCAGGCGCAGGGGTCAATGCTCGTGCCTACCTCGAACATGCACGGGAAGTTTATGAGATGACGAAGGATGTTTTCATCTTTTCGCCATTTGATGGTTTTATGGAGTTTCTCAAGCCCCGTAACCTTGGAATGCTTCCCAGACTTCACCGATTGCGATTCGCATCAACACTGCACAGACACAATGCCTCGTACTTCACAGATAAACGATTACTACAACTTTTCGATCGCTTCGCAACGTATAATGGATCCAATCCATTCAAAGCCCCGGCAACACTCATGGTTATACCGTGGGTAGAGATAGGATTTGGAGCATGGTATCCCGAAGGGGGCATGTACAGCATAGTGCGCGGCCTGGAGAAACTTGCCATAGAGTGCGGTGTAAACATCTCTACGGAGTGTCGAGTTCGATCAATTGAGCATGCAGGAAAGCGCGCCACGGGAATACTGTTGGACAACGACACACGCGTTGCATGCGACCATGTAGTGTCGAATGCAGACGTATACGTTACACAAAAGCACCTGCTTGGATTACCTGTTAGAGAACCTCGTGATCTGTCGTGCAGCGGAGTTGTCATTCAAGCCAGTGTTGACGTGCAGAGTTTTGGTCTAGCTCATCACAATATCTTCTTTGCAGACGACTACGAGCGCGAGTTTAGAGTTCTTGAGAATGGCCGACACCATGACAGTAAGGCAACGATGTACGTATCTCGATCCTGCGCTGCCGACGGCTCTCTAGCGGCAGAGGGTCGAGAAAACTGGTTCATTTTAATGAATGCCCCACCAAACGGAGTAAGTGCTCATCTTGACGGATCGGCTGGGTCACATTGGAACGGACATGATGAGCACATCGTGGCCAGTGCCGTTCAGCGACTTCATGATTTCGGCATTTCCCCGTCAATTCGCGAGTATCGTATCCGAACACCTGATACTATGGCAACGCAGTGGTCGTCTTTCCGTGGTGCATTATACGGCGCATCGTCTAACTCGCCGTTGAGTGCGTTTTTACGTCCGAGGCAGAAATCACTGGACTTAGAAAATCTTTGGTATGTTGGTGGCAGTGCTCATCCCGGTGGCGGAATACCGTTGGTAGCTACCAGTGGAATGATTTCAGCAGACCTCATTATTGAATCATCATCGTTATAGAGATATCGAATGAAATACAGACCCCTGCTATTGCTATGTGTTCTGCTACTTACCTCCTGTGCCAGCATTCGTGAAATGACCAATGCGCTTATGTCTATGAAAGACATGCAGTTTCGTATTAGCAAGGTTGCCAACATGAAGCTTGCAGGCATAGACGTCTCACGCTTTTCATCTGTAGCAGACATCCAACCTATGGATGCAATGCGACTTATGCAGACCTATGGTTCAAAATCAGTCAAGGCTACCCTAACTGTGATGCTGGAGGCAAAGAACCCCAACGACGGCAGTACACCAAGTGCGAAGCCGGCAACACTCACCTTAAAGGAGCTTCCTTGGACTCTGTACTATGAGGACAAAAGAGTAGTAAGTGGCGTCGTTCGTAGGGATATACCGATCACTGGTGGCGCGGTCTCTGAGCCGATTCCATTGGAAGTGACGGTGGATCTCTCAAGCATACTTTTTGAAAAGGGCTACGAAGAAATTATGCAGGCCGTGATCGATCTCGGTGGCGCTAACGGGTCTCCGGCAAAGCTTACGATAAAGGCCAAGCCAACTGTCAGCACTCCCTTTGGAATAATGACGTCACCCAATGAAATCGCAATTGTTAGTGCACAGTTTCGTGCTCAGTAAATGAATTACGTAGTCGTCTTCGTAGCAATACTCGTCAGCGGACTATGTGAGTTCATCTCATCGGTTCTGCAGAACCTTCCTGTAGCCGTCGTTGCGACAATGGCCGAAGAAGGCTCTTCCTCTGGTCTTCGTCTGAAGAACACACTTGATGAACCAGTAGAGGCTCAGCTGGCCGTGCGGCTAGTTGATCTATTCGTGTTGATTGCAGTTGTTCTTACACTCGAATCGTGGATTGGACCAAACGCTGCGTCATTCTACCAAGAGATCATAGTTCTCGTTACTGGCATTGCCGTCGTAAAGATCGTTTCTTCGGTTATAGGTGAACGCGTAACAGATCGAGCGCTGATTTTTACCAGTAACACACTAGTGGTAATGACGGTAGTTTCTACACCGCTATTGATGCTACGCCGCGGGATTCTGGCTCTTACGAAGCCCCGTACTCAGGCAGAAGAAGAAGAAGAGGCTCGCGAAGAGCTCGAAGCTCTTGTAGAAACAGCCCGTGAAGAAGGGGCTCTCGATCCTGGTGAGTATCGCATTATGACGAATATCATGCAACTAAGTAGCATCGGGGTTACAGACGTTATGACTCCCCGCACTGTAGTTGCAGGCCTACCCACTGATATCACGGTGGCTGACGCTATTAAGCGTCCAGAACTGCAAATGTTCTCGCGGATGCCAGTGTACGATAGTGCAGATCTCGACAGTGTCTCTGGCTATGTGATGACGAAGGATGTATTACGAGCAGCTATTGCCGGACGGCAGACGGTGGAAATCAACAGACTAAAGCGCGACATTGGTTTTATCCCGGAGAACATCACGCTAGACCATGCCCTAGAGCAGTTTCTCCAACAACGCCAACACATTTTTATGGTTGTAGACGAACATGGGGGCGTTGAAGGTATCGTAACAATGGAGGACGTACTTGAAACAATGCTCGGCGCTGAGATTGTGGATGAAGCAGACCATGTTGTAGACCTGCGAGCATTAGCAAAACAACGCAGAGATGCGCGTATTGCCCGAATCACCCAATCGTAATGTTTTTTACATTCACGAACTCCAGCAATCCCCAAGACCCAAGCTCACGTCCGTAGCCAGATTTTTTTACGCCTCCAAACGGCAGCCGTGGTTCACTTCGTACGAAGTCATTGATAAAGACAGTGCCGCACTCAAGCTGGTCTGCAAGAAATTTTGCACGAGAGATATCACTGGAACATACTGCGGCTCCAAGCCCGAAATCCGTTCCATTGGCCAGGCGCACTGCGTGTGCATCATCAGTAAACGTTGTCACAGTAGCTACAGGCCCAAAGAGCTCCTGGTTATATACAGGATTGGTTGGGTCAACATGAACGAGCAGCGTAGGCCGCACAAAAAAGCCGTTGCCAGATACAGACGTCATAGGCTGCCTCGTTGCAATCCTAGCACCATGAGAACAAGCCACTTCAACTTGCTGCTGCAGCTGTTGTTGCAGATCTCGACGTGCTAGCGGCCCTACGTCTGTTGCTGTGTCGAGTGGATCACCTACAACAAGCGAATCATACTGTTGAGCAACTCTCTGGATAAACTCCTCAGCTATGGACTCATGCACGAGATAGCGCTTTGCAGCGATACATGATTGGCCACTGTTTATCATACGTCCAGTTACACACATTGTAACTGCCAACTCTATATCAGCATCATCGCAAACGATGTAGGGATCGCTTCCACCGAGTTCCATGACGGACTTCTTTAGATGTCTACCGGCAGCGGATGCCACATACGAGCCTGCAATTGTGCTACCAGTGAATGTTACTGCACGAATACGATCATCTGCTATAACGCCCTCAACGGCAGCAACATCTATCCGTAAATCAGTTACTATGTGCTCGGGTAGGCCGGCAAGGTGACACAATCTTGCAGCCATCAGGCCGCAGCCCATCGTAGTGGGTGCATGCTTGAGCAGTACACCATTTCCGGCTAGCAATGCAGGCACAGCGAAGCGAAAGAACTGCCACAGGGGAAAATTCCAAGGCATGATCGACAGCACCAGACCAAGTGGATCATTTCGAATCGTGCTTTCGGTAAACCCAGCCTCTATCCCAACATCTGCTAAAACGTCTGGCACAATCTGCGCCATGTGTCTGCATAGTCCAGCACATTTTATTACCTCTGCTCGACTTTGCACAAGGGGCTTACCCATCTCCTGTGTAATAAGACGTGCAATGGGCTCGCAATGTCTCTCGAGCACCGAGGCAAGTTCCAATACAATGCGGACTCTTTCGCTTAGCGCGACATTGCGCCACGTATATTGTGCACGAAATGCTTGCTCAATTCGTGATTCCACGTCGGCTGGCTGATGACTTGTATAGGTGGCAACCACGAGTCCAGTGGCCGGATTGATGCTGGTAAAGCTCATGTAGCAAAATTACATTCTGGGTTATGGAAACAATCTTCACTGTAGACGGCTTGGTTGCACTCCTTACTCTTACGATTCTGGAGATCGTACTGGGTATCGACAACATCATTTTCATATCGATTCTTGTCGAAAAATTACCAGTATCCAAGCAGTCACGTGCACGAACAATCGGCCTGTTCCTTGCCCTGGTATTGCGATTGCTGTTTCTGTTAGGAGCAGTCTGGATGGCAAAGCTTACAAGCCCGCTGTTCACGATTCCGCAAATGATGGCAATGTCGGGAGTTTGGGGAGTCAGTGGCAGAGATCTCATCATGATGGCTGGTGGACTGTTTCTGCTTGCCAAGGCTACTAGCGAGCTGCACGGCAAGCTTGAAGGTGAGCAACACCAGACGTCGCGCGCAGGCAAGCGACGCGACTTCGGCCTCATCATCATCCAGATCATCGTGCTAGATCTTGTGTTCTCGATAGACTCCGTTATCACCGCAATAGGATTATCACAAGACTTTATCGTGATGGCTATCGCCGTTGTGATCGCTGTGATTGTAATGCAGTTAAGCGCTGGCACCGTGTCTCACTTCATTCACCAGCACCCTACGGTAAAAGTCTTGGCGTTGGCGTTTCTTCTCATGGTTGGGTTGGTGCTCGTACTGGAGGGCGTTGGCGTACATGTTCCAAAGGGTTACGTCTATTTTGCGATGGCGTTTTCCATGTCTGTCGAGTTCCTCAACATGCGGTTGCGAAAGCGGGTTGCCAAGGGATCGGTGCAGCTTCGAGAGCCTCAGTTACCAGAATAAGTTATACCCATCGCTTGCTTTCTGCCCAAGGTATTTCTAATATTAGTGATAATCTGCAATGCCTAGAAAGGGGCGTCTATGCCCAAGAATCCAGCTGCTGCTATCGATAAGTCGAATATGTTCGACACGCTATACCGTTTCCCTGAACAGGTAAGGGATGCTGTAAACATTGGCGAAAATGCCCCATTGTGGCGTCAGCAGGCCACGTCCAACCGCTATGCATTCTTCGGGCTTGGTGGCTCGGCTATCGGTGCCGACCTACTACGTAGTTATGCGGCCACTACCCCTGGAGCAGATCATCTAAACATTTCAGTTCATCGTGGATACTCTGTGCCATCCTGGATGGATTCCGACACGAATGTCGTTTGCTTAAGTTATTCAGGAGAAACCGAAGAAACCCTGTCAGCTTTCGACGATATCCGCAAGAAGACTATGCGCGTAGTCTGCATTACAACGGGCGGTCAGCTCGGCAAGCGGGCTATCACGTACGGTTTCCCAATCATCAATATCCCCCCAGGGTTTCAGCCCCGTTGCGCACTCGCATATTCATTTTTTCCCCTCCTGACAATAATGAGTCGGTACGGGGCTATTGATTCTCGTGCCTCACGAGCCAACGCTAGGGGTATTCGCGAAATTGTAGCACAAACAGAAGAGATGCGCAACGTCTATGCATCCTCTGCAGCAAGGAACCCTGCCCTGCAGATCGCAAAGAAGTTGCATGGCAAGATGCCAGTGATTTACAGCGCAAATGAACGATTGGATGCTGTAAACCTGCGTTGGAAAGGCCAGATTCAGGAGAACGCTAAGCAGGTTGCATTTGGCAACCTCTTGCCCGAAATGAACCACAACGAAATCAATGGCTGGCAGCACCCCAAAACCCGCATGAAGGACTTTTCGATACTTCTACTTAGAGACAACGACGACAATCGCAGAGTTCAGATTCGTTTTGATGCACTAAAAGACATCATCAAGGGTTCCGTGGGAGATGTAACAGCCCTTGAAGGTAAAGGTTCAACCTTGCTATCTCGAATGTTCTCATTGATTTATCTCGGTGACTGGGTTAGTTGGCACCTAGCGGTTTTGAATAAAGTAGACCCCTCACCAGTGCCAGTTATCCAGACACTCAAAGCCAAGCTTGCCAAGGCAAAGTAAACAGCCTGGCCAGTACGGGGCTTACTAGGTTCTTCTTTATAATTTCTTTCGTATCTTACAAGCCCCAAAAAATCTGGAATGTTTATGCCGACCGCAAAGGCAGCAAAAGTTGCTAAAACCACAAAGGAAAAGGCTCCAAAAGCCAAAAAAGCAGCTGCGGCAGATGCAGTAGCTGGCGAAGAAGTCGAAGCCCCGAAAAAGACGAAGCGTAAAGCTAAGTACATGGTGTTGTATTCGCCGTTTCTCATGAAAGACACAAAGCATGAGTTGATTGGTGAGCCTACAGAGACAGACAATGGCCGCATGCAGTGGGCTAAATGTGCAGTCAGCCGTCACATGCAGATGGTTAATCTGGACACGTTAGCATCGAACACCGAAAAGAAGGTCACTGAAATCAAACTTGCACGCGAAGATTCAAAAGAATATTCGCCAAAGAACGCGTACAAGGTTGGCGACGTGATTTATCATAAGTCTTGGGACGACGTTGGCATCGTCCGTGCTAAAGAGATTATGTCGAATGGCCGTGGAGCAGTTTTGGTCCACTTCGAAAAGAACAAAGAAAAGCGTCTCATCGAGAATTTCAAGTAACCATTTTCCTCAGAGGATCTCTCGTGATCGGAGTTACCGTACAAAGCAACGAGTCTATTGACCGCGCATTGCGCCGCTTCAAGAAGAAATATGAGCGCTCAGGCGTTCTTCGTGAGTTCAAGAAGCGTGCATTCTACGTCAAGCCTAGTGTTGAGCGCCGCATGTCGCGTCTCAAAGCAGCTCGTCGTCAGCACCGCGCGCAGATGGAACAAGAGTAAGACTCTGCTTCCCAACTAAGAATTAGAGATAAAGGGCGCTTCTCAATCGAGAGGCGCCTTTTTGTGCTTTGCAGACCACGCTGATATCTCGTCTGCATCACTGAAGGCTAAGCGCCGATCACCGATAATCTGGTACTCTTCGTGCCCCTTCCCTGCAATGATCACTACATCGATCGGGCCGGCTTGGTCTAAGGCTGTATGGAGGGCTGTGCGTCTGTCCTCAATTACCCGCACCTTGGAATAGTCATACGCGTCTACACCTGACAGGATATTGTTCACAATATCCTGTGGATGTTCGGTTCTCGGGTTGTCGGTAGTAATAATAACACTATCAGCAAGTGAGCTAGCAATTCGCCCCATTTCAGATCGCTTTCCTTTGTCGCGATCACCTCCACATCCAAACACCACGTGAAGTTTACGCTCGTGAGTGCCTTGATTGGCGAAACTGCGCACAACACGTAAGACATTATCGAGCGCATCGGGAGTATGGGCATAGTCTACGATTGCTATCGTACCCGAGGCGGTGCTGTGCACCTCCATGCGTCCTTTCGGACCCTGCAGACTCGGAATGATACGTGAAACCTCATCTGGTGATGTCCCATCGAGAATTGCCATCACTACCACCAACGCAACGTTTGCAACATTGAACTCGCCCAGCAGCTTCGTCCGTATGGCCATGCGCTCTGGTAGTCTGGCAAGCCCCGCGTTGTGGCGAACGAGATTAAAGGTTGTTCCGCTAATGTCCATATCGACATCTGTAACTTGAATCTGATTGCCGCGTCCCGTGCCAACAGTTACAGCCATGTTCGCAGGGCAATGCCTCTTCATGTATGGCGCCCACTCGCTGTCTCCCCAGAGAACAGCAATCGCATCAGAAGAAAGATTGTCAAACAACTTCTTCTTCGCATTGGCATAGTTCTCCATCGTTCCGTGATAGTCGAGATGGTCGCGAGTAAGATTCGTGAATATCGCTCCTCTAAATCCAACCCCATAGACACGGAATTGATCGAGTGCGTGCGAGCTCACTTCCATACACACAGTTTCTACACCTACCTGAAGCATTGCATTGAAAAGTTGGGTCAACTCCCCAGCATGTGGGGTTGAATACCTCGTATCGTATTGCAAACCAGCATAGCGGTTCCCCGTAGTACCGATAAAGCCCACATGGCGTCCCACGTTACCATAGAGCTGCTCGAGTAATGTGGCACAGGTAGTCTTACCATTTGTTCCGGTAACGCCGTAGATGCGCAACTGTGAACCTGGGTTTCCTGCAAGAGTTACGGTAAGAACCGCATACGCCAATCGAGTATCTCGCACATGAATGCAGGGTACAGGTACAGGACTTACAGGTGCCGTCTGAACAACTATCGCAATTGCCCCACGCTCAATTGCATCGTCTATCGCGTTGTGTCCATCATAGGTCGTGCCGTTAACAGCCACAAATACCGCCCCCTGCACAACCTGACGTGAATCAGAAACAATACCATGTACAGACTGTTCTGACCGCTCTTGGGTAAGTTCAGGTGCAATCCGCATCTCTTCGGCGAGAGCATTGAGAAGTGTGCCCAGATTCATCATGCATCAAAATACAACCTGATTCTCTGCAGATTTGCATCATGACATTTTCACAATGGTTAATAAGACGAGTTACCAAGCCGTTGCCAGGAAGAGAGGCTCATCGGCGATTTGTGCCCAATGGTAAGGATGCCGGTGTGCGCTTAGCCGCAGCTCCTGTTGGTGCACGTCGGAGTGCAGTTCTTATTCCAATCATAGAAGACGTAGAGAATGGCGCAGAGGTTGTATTCACGGTTCGCAGCGAATCATTACGGAGTCATAAAGGCCAGATTTCATTTCCTGGCGGACGTCTAGAAGCTCATGAAACGCCTATACAAGCTGCACTGCGAGAAACAGAAGAGGAAATTGGTATCAGTCGATCCAATGTACATGTCATTGGAACTCTGAGCCCCCTCTACATACCCCCATCTAACAGTGCAGTTACGCCTGTTGTTGCAGCCGTTACAAGGCCATCGCAATGGCAGCTCAGTGTTGACGAAGTAACCGAGGTATTTACACGACCCCTTATGGATTTTGTTGACGATACATTCTACGATGAACGAACAGATATCATTCCCCAGATCCCAATTCCCGTGCCGCTATGGGATGTGCATCCAACCATACCATTGTGGGGAGCAACTGCAATGATGCTTCACGAAGTGGTGCTACTTTACTCTCATTACCTGAAAGACAATCCGTGAACATCTCCATCCGCGCATGTTTCGTTGCAACGGCATTGTTTTGCCTAGCGTGCACAAAGAACGACGTCGTAGATGATCGCATGCTTCAAGCATATACCGATTATGTTGTGCTACGTATGTCGTCTAGTGATACTGTCGTTGTTCAGAGGCGACTAGACTCGCTCATACACTCGCATGGATATACTCAAGAGTCGTTTTTTGCGGAATTATCTTCGTACGGACAAGATCGTGAGACAATGCGTGTATTCTACGACTCTGTACGAGCGAGAGTAGGTCGCATGCAGGCAGAAAGTTCACGATAGACATCGTGACCATGCTGGGCAAACGCCTCGAAGTATCCAACGTACCATTGGTTTAGGTGCACACCTACAAAGGCAGAAGCCGCTATGTCGTCAGCTGCGGCAACGCCACCGCAACGAATCACGTTAAACTCATGGTGCGGCCCACAATTATCTACTGCACGGACCGCAGCAGCGCATGAGGCAAGAGATGATGCACGCAGCAGCGCACCACTTATGCCGCCACCATACATAGACGTAAAATAATCAAATAATTTACGGTCATCAGGATGCACCTGCTCACGCAGAGCATTGTACCTTGTGGATGTATTGCCAAGTATCACACCATCAAAAGAACGTTCAACCAATGCTTTGATAAGTTCTGGAAGCTGCTCAAGAGATGTATCAGTTGAGAGTTTTACAACAACAGGCAGTCTACGCCTACGTTGTGCGAGAAACTGTGTAGCTACAGTATCTAATCTGCGAAGCAGCTCGTCGTCTACACTGGCATGGCCTGCATGGCCAGGAACATTAGGGCAACTCTCATTGAGCTCTATGTAATCAACGCCAGCATCATCGTATCTTCTCATACCCTCAAGTAGCTCCGGAAGAGCGACGGCAGCCTCGAGACCTGGTTCGGCACTTACGCTTGCTACCAGGGGGCATGCATCAACTTTCTGGATCTTCGCCAGACGGGCCGCTACAGTAGCATGACCTTCATTAGGCAGGCCCATCCAGTTTGATGCAGAGTGTGAGAGAGGATACTGCGTAGAGGGCCAAGCAATTCCGCGAACAATGTTACCTCTGCGTGCACGTGATGTTGTAGTACCTGCTACAAACGCTCCAGCACCCTGAGCAGCAACCATCTCATATCCATGTCCCTTTTTGAACATTCCCGCTGCATTCCATATAGGCATACGGAACTGCAAGCCCCATGCATTAACAGACTGGTCTTGAGGTGGTTCAAAGGATTGTCTGGGAACATCTACGGCAAAACGAGGAAGAAAAACATTCCGTGCTGCTGTAAATGAACGAACCACAAGTGATGGTGGCAGCATGGATGAAACAGTTCGCAGTGCGAATTCAGATTTTGCGAGCAGTTCAATCACAGACATAGAGCAAAGATAGTATTAGCCATTCTTGCGAAGCTCTGATTCAGGGATCTCTCGTATCCATACGTCTTTACCTGTAGCATCAACGATACGAATGGTGAGTATACGCTTGCCACGTTGACCCGAAACAGTGATGTGTCCGAAGTTGTGTCCGATGAATTCCGTACCAGCTACATGATATGAATTTGCCCTGTAAACGGGGCTAGTATTGAGTCCAGAGGAAAGGGGCGACGATGTGATCTCGTAGATCGGATATGTGCCCTCCCTGTCCAACCTAGAAAGCTCTGCGAAGTGAACATCACCAGACATGAACATAACACCGGAGACATTGTTTCGCGTGATGAGATCCAATATCCGCTGGCGTTCTTCAGGAGATTTCTCAAAGCCCTCTCTGCGCTTGTTGTCGCTGAGAAACTGCGATCCAACAGCAACGAGTTTAAACGTTGCCTTACTCGATGATAGAGCGTCGATGAGCCATTCATCCTGATGCTGACCAAGGATAGTCTTGGGCTCATCATGCCTGTCATTTGACGAGCGATAGAAACGATCATCAAGAAGAAAGACCTGTACATCGGCGAGTTCAAACGATGATGTGATACCAGGTTTTCCCCCTACTCCATAGGAGGGGTTAGGCCAGAATAGTTTGAAAGCATCCAGAGCATCATCTTTGAGCACATAGGACCGATCTGCATCGTTCGGACCATAATCATGATCATCCCAGATCGCGTAATTGGGAATACTGGCAAAGAGCTCACGCGTGCGCGAATGAGCCCGCGTATGAGAGTACCGCTTTAGTATGCCAGACCTTGATCCCCAATCCGGATCGCGCAAATAGACATTGTCTCCCAGCCACAGCATAGCATCAGGATTGCGCTGAACAATAGCATCAAAGATTCCTGTCTCTGTGCCATACCCCCTCTCCTTACCTGTAGAATCATGGCGCTCGTAGCCTGCCTGATTTACATAGTGGCAGCTACCGAAGGCTAGACTCACCGTTGGCCAGTCGTTTCCACGATAGCGAAAGATCGAACGCGAAGTAAAACGAGTTGGCACTGAAACATCGAGAGCTTCACCGCCAACAAGGATTTCATAGGTGTATGTTCTACCCGGCTCTACACTGTCGAGCATAAACCCCATGCAACCAGCATTACCGGGATATCCATAATACACCTGTGGTGTTGTGTATGTTCTCTTCGATGCAATGTCTGTGTAGCGAACTGCAACATCTGTTCGTACTGGCTGCGAACGAAATCCAATCTGAACAGTAATACTCGCACTGCGCATATCAACATGTCCAACGGTTGGACCAGACACTACAAATGGTTGAGCGCTAGCAATGGTCGCTGCTGCAAGCAGACATGCAACGATGTAATTAATCATAACGCAGGTGTTTAATGTGCTCGCCTTTGATGCCAATCTCGCGCATTGCTTCTATACCTATCGTAAGGTGTAAGTCAGCAAATTCCTGTGTAACCCGTTTATCGCTTTCTTCGGTCTTCACACCTTCAGGGACTACTGGTACGTCGCTCACTAGGAGGAGTGCACCGCGCGGGATGTCGTTCTTATGTCCAACGATAAAGACCGTGGCTGTTTCCATATCAATAGCCAAACAGCTCACTTGCTTTAGCCGATTACGAAAGTCTATGTCCCATTCCCAAACACGACGATTGGTTGTGTACACAACTCCTGTTCGATAGTCTTGCCCGTGATCCAGCACTTTGTCTGAGACGAACTTATGCAGCTTAAACGACGGTAGGGCCGGCACCTCAGGTGGGAAGTAGTCATTACTGGTACCGTCACCTCGAATCGCGGCGATTGGCAGAACAAAGTGTCCAATCTCTGTTGTTTCCTTTAGTCCACCGCACTTACCAAGAAACAGCACACCCTTGGGCATGCGAGCTACCAGCAGATCCATGATCAAAGCGGCATTGGGCGAACCAATACCATAGTTGATAATCGTAAGATTATCATAGGTGGCTGTTTGCATCGGCTTGTCTAGCCCCTTAACCTCAACATCAAACTTCCGTGCGAATGCATCTACATATCCACGAAAGTTGGTCAGCAAGACATAGTCGCCAAATGCAGCCACGTCGGTACCGGTGTATCGAGGCAGCCAATTCTTCGCTATGTCAAACTTGGTTTGCATGGTCATGCATACGTCGGTTTCCACATATGCGATTCGATCAACTCAGTGATGTTTGCCGGGCGTTCGATGCCTGCATGACCATCGTCGAAGAGATACTCAGCACATGCGATTGCAACAACCTTGGCTGCCTTTTGAATATCTGACATTGGAGGGTAAATGAGCCACTTCGAGAATTGTTCTTCGCTGACCATTCCTGCAAGTGCGCGAGCAGCAACACCGAATGTCTTGTAGGGGATATTCGTTGCACTAACCGCGTAAGCCGCAAGACCTACACCTGGGAAAATGTAAACGTTGTTGCCTTGCCCTGGATAGATTGTTGTACCATTGATAACGACTGGCTGAAAGGGGCTACCGCTGGCAAAAATGGCCTTGCCATTCGTCCATGTGTACGCCTCTTCAGCACTGCATTCGCTCTTGGATGTCGGATTCGAGAATGGGAAGATGATCGGCCTTTCGCAATACGAGGCCATGTGCTCAATAACTTCCTGCGTAAAACTCTTCGGAATAGTACTCGTACCAATAAGAACAGTAGGTCTAACGCTCTGAACGATGTCTGCAAGGCCAGCAATTTCTGCGTGCTGATGCGTGAAGGGAAGCTTTGATTCTGCAAGATCTTGCCGTGATGCAACGACAAGCCCCTTGCTATCAACAAGCCAACACTTTGCACGTGCCTCTTCTTCGCTACAGCCTTCGTCTACCATAAGTCGCCACAGGAGTTCTGAGATGCCAAGACCCGCAGAGCCAGCTCCGTAGAATACATACGTCTGGTCACGCAAGCGCTCGCCCTTCATGCGGGTTGCTGCGATAACACCGGCAACCCCAACAGCAGCCGTGCCCTGGATGTCGTCGTTGAACGATGAGATGCGATGCCGGTAACGTTCGAGAATGGGGCTTGCATTCGGGGTGGCAAAATCTTCCCACTGGATAGCGCACTGTGGGAACACCTCCTCTATGGCGGTTACAAACTCTTCGATAAAATCGTCGTATTCCTGTCCTGCAAGCCGCTTCTGACGAATTCCGATGTAGAACGGGTCTTCGAGCAATGCTTCGTTGTTGGTTCCAACATCAAGCAAGATTGGCAGGGTAACCTCTGGGGGTACGCCCGCACACGCGGTGTAAAGAGCGAGCTTTCCAATGGGGATGCCCATGCCTTGAGCACCCAAATCGCCTAGTCCAAGAATGCGCTCGCCGTCGGTTACACAGATCCAACGCACGTCGCGCTCAGGCCAATTGCCGAGCACGTCTGCCATGCGCCCACGATGCCGAGCGCTGATGAACATGCCTTTTGGCCTGCGATAGATGCGGCCAAATGTCTGGCATGCTAACCCTACAGTTGGCGTGTAGACGATGGGCATGTATTTGACGGGATCTTTTTGCAAAAGTGCATAGAACAGAACCTCGTTACGCTCTTGTAGATCGCTCAGGTAGATGTATTTGTCGAGATCGGTTGTTAAAGAGTCTACGTGACCCTCAATTCGCTGAATTTGCATTGAAAGCGAGGAGACGATATCGGGCAGCAGCCCAGAAAGTCCATATCTCTCGCGTTCTTCTCGTGAAAAAGCCGTACCCTTGCTGTCGCGCGGATCGCGCAGCAGATCAAAGCCACGCTTGGTGATTTGTGAATGTGGCATAGGGCATAAAAATACGGAGTCTTCGTAGCTTCGAGCCATGCAAAATCCATTCATGTTCGCGTCAGCGGCACTTATTTGCCTCTGCATGACGCAAAAACTCGCAGCTACAGAGCCACATCTGCATAACATTCGACAGCTTACCTTCGGTGGCGACAACGCCGAGGCATACTTCAGCCCAGATGGAAAGAAGCTCGCCTTTCAGAGCAACTTCAAAGGTTGGGGGCATTCATGCGACCAAATTCATGCCCTCACCATTGCCGACGCAAAGGATTCATCATATCGCCCACCATTGATCTCGACAGGCAAGGGGCGAACAACGTGCTCATACTTTCTGCCAGATGGAAAGCACATCCTCTATGCGAGCACACACCTGGCTAGTGAGGCATGTCCGCCAGAACCGCCCCCTCGCAAAGACCGGAAGTATTTATGGCAGGTCTTGCCTACCTACGACATCTTTATCGCGGATGACAAGGGTAACATCACGAAGCGGCTTACCGACCGCAACGGATACGATGCAGAAGCAACTGTTTCGCCGAAGGGCGATAAGATTGTGTTTACGTCTGATCGTAGCGGCGATCTCGAGCTGTGGACGATGAACATCGACGGTAGCGACCAGCGTCAGGTAACCAATCAACTTGGTTACGATGGCGGTGCATTCTTTTCTCCCGATGGAAAGAAACTGGTCTTTCGGGCCTCACGTCCAACAACAGACAGCGCACAGACGGAATACAAGGAGCTGCTATCTCAAGGTCTCGTTGCACCGACAAACATGGAGATCTACACATGCAATGTCGATGGATCAGACCTGAAGCAGATCACGAAACTGGGCAAGGCTAACTGGGCCCCCTACTACCATCCGGCAGGTAAGAAGATCTTGTTTTCCTCGAATCACAAGTCGCAGCGCGGCTACGACTTCCACATCTACATGATCAAGGAAGACGGTACAGGCATTGAGCAGATCACATCGGAAAGTATGTTCAATGCCTTCCCGATGTTCTCGCCCGACGGCACGAAGCTGGTGTGGTCAAGTAATCGTGACAACGGTGGCACGCGCGACACGAATGTTTTCATTGCCGACTGGAAAGATTAAACCATGAACAAACGGCAGATTCAAACAGCACTTGCGGTGCTTGTCTATTTGGGTGGCATCGTTGGCGCAAATCTCTTTGCAGCGTCGTTTGGTCCGAGTGCAGTTCCGATTGTGACGTTCACATTGATCGGCCTTGATCTTTCCCTACGCGACTTTCTCCAGCTTACGATGAAAAAGTGGAGCATGTTCGCGATGATCTTTGTGGGCGGAGCTGTTTCATACATCCTCGTTCCAGAGGCTGGCATCATCGCAATTGCATCAGGCACAGCATTCACAACGGCAGCATTGATTGACTGGACAGTATTTGCATTGCTAAAGGGCAAATGGATCGTTCGTGCAAACCTCTCAAACGTAGCCGGTGCAATGGTTGACTCTACCGTCTTCATAACAATCGCATTTGGTGCGTTCATGCCGCAGGAGATAGGCCTGTCTGTAGTCTCCAAAGTTGCAGGGGGCTTTTTCTGGTCATACATCCTTGCGATCATCTTCCGCAAGCGCATTGCCGCTATAGATGAACGAGGTGCTCAGACGCCTTGATCATACGGCCTATGGGCACAAGCCCTGAAAGCCCATTGCGCGAGGCCTCTGCGGCAAACTCATCAGCCTTCGAAGGATGTACAGACACCAACAACCCACCGCTCGTCTGTGGGTCGCAGAGAATGTACTTCTGTTGCTCCGTCATTGGTGCAATGTGGTGTCCATACGATTGGAAGTTCCGCGTTGTGCCACCAGGAAACGACCCCTGTTCGAGGTAATCATATATCACGTCGCGGTTGATCAGCGGCACAGCTTCGACATCAAGTTTGGCGGAAAGGTTAGCCCCCTGACACAGTTCGATTAAATGCCCCATTAAGCCAAAGCCGGTAACGTCTGTCATGGCATGTATATAATCGAGTTTGCCAAAGGCATAGCCGGCATTGTTTAACCTTGCCATCACATCTCGTGCAAGCGTTGCGTGCTCATCACGCAAGATGCCTTTCTTCTGAGCCGTTGTAAGAATGCCCACACCAAGGGGCTTTGTGAGGAAGAGAATATCTCCTTCTCGCGCACCAGTGTTTGTCTTGAGATTGGCCAGATCTACTCTGCCTGTTACAGCTAGACCAAATATCGGCTCAGGGCTATCGATGCTGTGTCCACCGGCCAGCGAAATGCCCGCATCCATGCACGCAAGACGAGCCCCTTCCAAGACCTGCTGCGCTGCTTCTACCGGCACTGTATTGACCGGCCAGCCAAGTATGGCAATGGCCATCATGGGTTTGCCGCCCATGGCATAGACATCACTAATGGCATTAACACTGGCGATGCGACCAAAGTCTACCGGATCGTCTACGATTGGCATAAAGAAATCTGTCGTACTTACGATGCCTGTACCATCTGCTAAATCGTATACAGCAGCATCATCCTTTGACGTATTGCCAACGACGAGCCGCGCATCTGCTGGCATTACAATGCTTGATTGCAGGATGCTATCGAGAATCGCTGGCGATATCTTACAGCCGCAACCAGCGCCGTGTGAATACTGTGTTAGCTTGATCATGATTGTTGTATTCCTCGTATTCGTCGCTGCTGACAGAACTCATACGTCCTGTCGTAATATTCCAAAATCAGATGCACGGCTTCGGTGAGCCTGCCTTCGCGCACGAATTCGGATGCCTGATGGTGGCGCTGCCCGCCGAGCTTTTCTCTAATCACATACAGCGCATCACATAGCTCATCATGCGAAAACGCTCCATAGTCACGAACAAGATTCCGAACTCGCGTCTCAATATCAACATCGAGCTCAAAGACTTCTGATTGCTGCATTGCTTCGAACATTACTTCCGGCACATGCACCTTGCCAACCGTTCTGCTTTCATCTTCAATCCAGACAGGCTGTTTAATATCAAAGCAATGCATCACATAGTGAATCACATTCAGCGCATGTTCTGTCGTTGGCTGAGGCTGTTGTCCGAGTCTGCCAAATGCGGAACCACGATGATTCGCGATACCCTCGAGATTTACAACCTGCTGGCCCTCAGCGGCCTTCTGGTACAGAAACGTTGTCTTACCGGCGCCCGTCTTGCCGATGACGAGCCGGTACTTCCATGGCCGTGAGATCAGCTCGAGAGCATGAGCCCGAAAGCCTTTATAGCCACGGGGTATGATTCGCACCTTCATCCCGGCGGTAGATAGCAGCCATGACATCGATCCGCTGCGCATGCCCCCTCTCCAGCAATAGACGATAAGGGGCTTATCGAGAGAGCGCGCTTGCTCAACATACTCACGCAGCCGAGGTCCGACGATCTCGAGTCCACGATCGATTGCATGCTGCGCACCCACCTGTGTATAGAGCGTACCGACCTCTGCACGCTCCTCGTCGGTAAACAACGGGATGTTTACAGCACCAACGATATGACCCTGTGCATACTCCGCGGGTGTTCGCACGTCAACAACGGCATAGGCCGGATCGTAGATATCATCAAGCACCGAAGTCATCATACTCCGGAAGCTGCGAATACTCGCTTGGTGGTGCTTCTACTGCACGCACTGCTCGTTCATGATCGAAGCTGTTGAATGCTTGATGGATAAGATGAGGAATAGTTGAAGGATCGTATACTATCGCTGTGTGTGCGCGCTCGCGTCTGCGATAGAGCCATGATGTTATGATCTGCAATTCATCAAGCTCCCTACTCGTAAAGCGCTTGGGCTCGATTGCGCGAGTGAAGTGCCCAAGGATCTCCTCTGTGATAACTGTGCGGGGTGCTTTGAGGCCAACTTCACGCTGAAACACAAGACGTCCAGAGCGCATGGCATACACCTCGATCGTGGTATTGCGCTCACCAACGGGAATAAAGATCAAGACATTTGTGTCAGAGACTGCAAGTGGACGATCCGTAGCGTGGATCGTTGCGCGTTCTACTTCGCGGATCCCATCTCGCAGCGTCGCAGCGCGTTCAAAGTCAAGCTCTGCCGCTGCAAGCTCCATCTGCGTACGGAGACGTCCGATCGCCCCTTCCTCAACATTGGAGAGGAATCTGCGGGCATCTTCGATAGAGTCACGATAGTCATCAATGGTCTGATGCAGCGCACATGGTCCGTCACACCGCTTGATGTGATAATCAAAACACGGTCGAATCTCGGCATGCGGGAAGAGTGCTCCTGAGCATGTGCGCAGCTTGTTCTCGCGGACAACCATGCCCATGATGCGCTCGGCCATTCGGTGCGATCGAAACGGACCGAAGTACTCGGCTACGTCATCCTCGATGGTAGAAGCCAGCTCGAGCCGCGGAAAGTCTTCGTTTGTAATCTTCAAAAACGCTGGCGCCCGGTACTTGCGCGATGCCACGTTGTGTAGCGGCAATCGCTCTTTGATCTCACGCGATTCCAGCAACATTGCTGCAAGCTCTGTTCCAGTGGTCTCCCACTGAATGTGTCGCACGTAGCGGATCATCTTCTGCACCGATCGTCCATGCAACGGTGCGTCGTTGAAGTACTGATTGACACGTGATCGCAAACTCTTTGCCTTGCCAACATAGAGCACGTGCTTCTTCGCATTCAGGAAGTAGTACACCCCTGATTCATCCGGCAGCTCGTTTAAGTACGGGGCTAACTGCACCTTACGCTTCGCCGCAGCCGAGGAGAGCGTCTTGGATGTTGACTTCTTAACATGCTGAAGTGCGAAGAGATCTTCAAGGGTTGCAGCATCATGTTCGTTGCGAGCACGTTCAATGAGGTGCAGCAACACCTCTGCAGTTGCCTCGGTGTCGCCCATGGCACGGTGGCGCGCGGAAATCACACAGCCATAGTGCTCGGCAACGGCGCCAAGATTATGCTTTGCAAGCCCCGTACTCAACCTGCGAGAAAGTCGGCATGTACACAGGCTTGGGATGTCCGGGGCAACCTCTCCCATGCGCTCGATGGCAGACTTGACAAAGCTCCAGTCAAACCCAACGTTATGGCCAACAAAGACCACTACTTGGTCATCAGCATAAAGCTCCGAGATCACAGGGGAGAGAGCGTAATCCTCTTCTGGCGCATTGGCAACCATTTCCGGAGTTATACCAGTCATGAGCTGGATGAACTCCGGAATTGGCTGCCGTGGATTCATCAGGGATTCGTAACGACGCATGATCGCGTCGTCTTCGACCACACACATTGCGATCTCCGTCATGCGGTGATCGCCGGTCGTACCGCCAGTTGTCTCGACGTCGACAACAACGAACCGGACCTGCTCAATTGGTGTGGCGCCTATGTCCATGCATCAAATTATTGAACGAACGTGGGGAACGCAACCTCTATATCGGTTTCGCTTCCAGGAGTTGTCCCCGTTTTATCGGACTCGTTGTCATAGTGATACAACGACAGCTTAAGCTGACCCGGAACTGCGGAAGCATCCATAGACGTTATCGTTTTAAACTGCAATCCTACTGGAAGATTTCTTGCATCGAGATCTTCAATAGTGATTTGTCCGAGATATGACGAAAGGTCATAAAACACCTGATGAAAATTCCGATCATTCAGGATGTCCTGCGTCACGTCGACAACTGGCGTGACACTTCGATTCTCAAATGAAATGTTGCATGTGTATGTAGCTGCCTTCTTTAGGAATATCGAATCGATACGATTGGGATTTGCTCCACCAATGCCATCGATGTCTTCCCAGGTGGCTGTTACAACATCATTCGTATCACTTGTATTCTTAAACCGGAGTGTTACCGTTGTGATGACATCATGATCGTCGTCTGAATCATGATCATGAAACGGATCCTTGCAACCGCTAAGTGCAAGAACTGTAATCATCATCGCAAGTGTAATCAGTATACGTTTCGTCATGGCATATGCCCTTTCAAAATGAAGTTGTGAATCGAAAAATGATGTTGCGTCCTGGGTCATCAGTGAAATACCTGTATTGACTCAAGTAGTCACGATATGCTACATTGAAAACATTGGTGCACGATAGCGTTAGCCGAGCGAGTACTGTTTCTGAAAGCTCTAGCACGCCACCAATGGAGATGTCGGTTCTAGCATAACCTGCAGGGGGCTCGGCATAGTCTCGACCAGGAATGCTGTTAGTCTGACGCCGCACACCCATCATGCTGACGTCGACATAGGCGTCGTGAATCTCCCAGATGTCGTCTGTATGGAGGTGTGCGCCGATACGGGCACGGTCTGCTGGAACAAACAACAACGGTTCGTTCTGACGATTGTCGTACCCACGCACAATTGCGCTCGAAGCATACATGTTGAGTCTCTCGTGCACATCAACACGAATGTTGATATCACCTCCATACAGCCTCGCTGGGAGCTGCGTAAACCGATACGTCGGGAATGTCCCACGCACCGTAATAGTCGGATTGGCAACATCCGGCAGTGCCATGATGTATCCTTCAATGACATGGTAGAATCCCGACGCCTCAAGCTGAAGGACTCCCTCGTTGTATGATACCGAAGCATCTCCACCGAGTACTTGTTCGTTGGTAAGTAGACTGTCACCAACTTCATAGTAGGCCGAGCCATGGTGCACATCGTTGCTATAGAGCTCATTCACCTGTGGTGGACGCCATGCGCTTGCAAGATTCATGGTTGCGGTGACATTCTCGCTGACAGTCCACATGGCGCCAATACTTGCTGTCATATTTGCCCATTGCCTCGTCTGAAACGATGGCTGTCGGCCTGAACGGGAAAGAAGCATTGCCTTAAGGTCTCGGACGTCATATCGAAGACCGCCACTAAATGTGAAGTCGTTGTACGTCAGTGATTCATGAATAAAGGCACCCATACCCCAGAGCCGGTAGTCAGGAATCAAGAGTACTGCACCACTTCGGCAATTAACCTGCCACATTGATGTAACACCGGCAGCGCCTCGAATGCGGTCGGATAGCGAATGTTCAAACGTAGCATCAAGCGTTGAGGTAGAGAGCACAAGTTTCATTGCTGGCGTTTGCAGCGAGGCCTGAAGTCGTGCAAGAGAATCCTGAGCACGAGCAATCGGATCAGTGCCCCGTCCGACTATTCGCGTGTTGTGTCCATCGAACTCATTGCGATCGTTGACTTGATGACCATACGTGACGACGATACGTTCATCTTCGGAGACCTTTACATGCCCCTTGACTGATAGGAGTGCATGTGAGATCTCCTGACGCGGATTTGTGATCTGATAGGAAAATGGTTGTGGGTTCGCCGGACGTCCACGCTTAATGGCGCGCAGTAGATCAGCCCCATTACCGATGTGGGCTCCGCTGAAGATGCCGAGAGTTGTCGTGAAGATCGAACCGATGGCCGTGATCCCTAGCTCTTCGTTGCCAGCCTGAAGTGTAAGACTTCCGTTGAGCTCTTCTACGCCCGTGTTGTTGATTACATACGAGGGTGCAGAAGCATCACCGCCCTTGCGTGTGCTAGCTTGCACACGCACATCGACACCTGTGCCCGCAACGTTAGCCGACTCAAGGAATAGACCAAGAGCTGCCTGACGTCCGTTACTAAACATATTGAGTGTTGACTCCCCATGAATGCCGGGGTCCTGTCGTATCGGCCGTGTCTCAAGATCGATTACCCCGCCGATTGCGTTGGGTCCGTACATCACCGATGCGGGCCCCTTGACCACCGTAATCCGGTAGGGCGAGAACACATCAATCTCTGGAGCATGCTCGATTCCCCACTGCTGACCCTCCTGGATTACGTTGTTGTTTCGAAGCACTAATCGTGTACCCGTCATTCCGTTAATCATCGGCTTCTTCAGGCTGGGTCCTGTTTGCAAAAGCGTTACGCCACTGATCTCCGACAGCGCATCAGCAAACGTCTGTCCGCGGTGCTCGTCCACATCAGCAGACGACAACACCACCGCGCGCTGTGTTGGCAAAGCACTGTGATCAATTCGAGAGTCTGTGACGATGATCTCACTCCCCTTAGCCCTCTCCTGCACCAATGGGACGTCTATACGAACATCAGCAGCACTCGCCACGATGATATGCGCCGTGCGATACCCCACATACGACACATCCAGGTGCACGCTATCCGAGGACACATCATGAATATGGAACCCGCCATATCGGTCGGTGATAGCGCCCTTCTTGGCACTAATCACTTTAACTATCGCCCCATGTAAAGGGGCTCGTGTTGCGCTATCCCGCACGATTCCATGAATGTGCGAGTCGGCAAAAAGGGAGAGGAGGAGGAGAAGGGACGACACTGGGGAGGGGGTACTGATTACAGATTACAGATGACTGATGACTGATTACAGATGACTGATGACAGGTTACGGGTTCACAAGATTGCGCGAATGAGGAACTGGAGGCACGGGAGGGCCATGTCATGCCCGCGAAAGCGGGCATCCATCGAACATGTATGCTTGTGGTTTCCCGCTTTCGCGGGAAAGACGTTCGGCACTCGGTACTCGGCACTCGGTACTCGGTACTCGGCGCTTGACACTATCCCCCTGGCGGCGCTCTTCCAGCTATTCGCAGCGGGCACCGGTCGCTGACGAGGTTAGCAACGAGTGGTTGCTGCAGCGTGGACGCGGTGGTAAAGTGGGCATCGAGATGATGCGTTGTATGGACGGCCCGTTCCTTTGTTACGTGACAAAGGCCACAATCTGACGTTGATGTCGCGTCATCTTCTGCTTGTGAGGTCAGGACCGTGTTTGCAATCTCATGATCTTCGTGGACGTGCACAGCAGCCGCTCCCGAGACCACAACAAAGGCCACGAGAAGCATTAAGCTGATTATGCGATGGAGCATCATGGGGAATGAATATACGGAGTATTTTGCGGACATGAAAGCTCTTGTCCTCGACGCCAATGGACTCAGTGTCCACGATGTACCGCCGCCTGAATGCCCAGCCGGGCATGTGCGTGTGCGGCTTCATGCGGCGGCACTGAACCACCGCGACGTCTACATCACTGAAGGCAAGTATGCCAAGATCGTCTACCCGTCAATCCTTGGCTCAGATGGCTGTGGAGTAGTGACGGAATCTCCAGTAGCCCCTTCCCTGCTTGGCAAACGCGTGATTATAGACCCTTCGATGACCTGGGACGGTGACGACCGTGCGCAGGGAGCAGGATTTACCGTACTTGGCATGCCAACCCAGGGAACGCTTGCCGCGGAGATCTGCGTCCCCATGGACCATATCCATGAAGCCCCTTCTCACCTGAGTGATACTCAGGCGGCAGCCCTCCCACTTGCTGGTGTTACGGCATGGCGTGCAACGATGCATCAGGGGGCACTTGAAGCAGGACAAACAGTTCTCATTACAGGAATCGGCGGTGGCGTTGCCCTGGCCGCGCTGCAGTTTGCTGTTGCCGCTGGCGCACGTGTACTCGTAAGTAGCACGTCGGATGTAAAGATTGCGCGGGCCATAGAGCTCGGTGCAGCGAAAGGATTCAACATTACCCACGACGGATGGTCGAAAGCTGCAGGTGCCGAAGGGCCTGTTGACCTCGTCGTAGACTCTGTAGGGGGCGAGTATATCAACGACTACACCAACATTGTGCGCCCAGGCGGACGCATCGTTGTGTATGGGGCTTCACGAGGTGTTGTTCCATCGCTCAACATCCACCGCGTCTTTTGGAAACAGATTCATTTGATTGGATCGACCATGGGAACGTCCAAGAACTTTGCAGACATGCTAACATTTGTTACAAAGCACAACATCGTGCCAGTTGTAGACTCGGAGTTTACTCTCGATGAAGCCCCTTCTGCATTTGAGCGCATGAAGCAGGCGCAACAGTTCGGAAAGATCGTTGTTCGATGCAGCTAAGCTCCCTTCTTGGGCATGCTGCAGAGCTTGTCCGCATCATTCGTAAAAGTCCGCAACCGGGCGACGCCATTGCATCTGAGTATTTCCGTTCTAAGAAATACATCGGGGCAAGTGACCGCAGATTCATCAGCGGACTTGTTTTTCATACGCTGCGTACACTGTCGCTAAGTGAAGCCATTCAGCAGCACTTTGCACTCGAGGATATTGTCCACGGGGCTCACATGCTCTTGGAACAGCCAGAACAGATTGATCAAACATGGCTTGCATCATTGCCAGTGCATGCGCGCATATGCACGCAGGACTGGCTGCTGGCATCTACGCAACTGCGTTGGCCAGATGATGCATGGCGGGTATGGGACGCAATGACGTCCGCCGCACCGCTCGTGCTTCGCGTCAACCTGCGCAGGGCAAGCCGCGATGCCCTACTCAGAAAGCTCATCGACGAGGGACTCAATGCCACAGCCGGCGAGCTATCTCCAGCTGCGATCCTGATCCATCAACGTGTGAACCTGTTGCAGCACCCCTTGTACCTGAACGGTATAGTCGAAGTGCAGGACGAGGGAAGTCAGCTCATCGGCTATGCCTGTGCACCACGAGAAGATGATATTGTCTTCGACGCGTGCGCTGGTGCTGGCGGCAAGACACTTCACATTGCCGATCTGCAGAATGATCACGGGCGTGTGATTGCCCACGACATCGAATGGAACCGCCTCAAGGAAATACCCAAACGCGCAGAGCGTGCGGGTCTACGGTCGATCAAGCTCGAGACATCGAAACAACGGGACCAGCGCGGGCTACCTCAGGCCGACGTCGTACTTGTAGATGCCCCATGCTCCGGTCTGGGTACCGTGCGGCGTCTGCCTACCGTTAAATGGCGCATAACGCCCGAAACGCTGGCACGTCATGCACGCAAGCAGCTGCAAGTGCTCGAACAATACGCAGACATCGTGTCACCGGGCGGCGTTCTGGTCTATGCCACCTGCAGCATCATGCCGGAAGAAAACGAACGTGTGGTTGAGCAGTTTCTCTCAACACATACTGAATTTGCGCCAGACCCGCTAGCCCCCTGCTTTGATCGGCATGGGATCACAATACCGGGTATCCTTGAGGAACAAGAATCTCTCCAGGTAGACCCATACCATCATAACACTGATGGGCTGTTCATGGCACGAATGAGACGTCTAGCAGAGTGATGTGGTATTGGAGTGGGATGAAAAATAGGACCAGTCGTAAGTTGAGGGATTCACCTCAAGGAGGACCGTTGAGAAAGAGTCAATACAGCGATGAGCAGATCGTAAAGATCGTGCGAGAATCGCATGCCCAGGGCGTGGCAGAGACGGCCAAGAAGTACAAGGTTTCCGACAACCCGCCAATCCCCCTGCAGGCCAAGCTTGCTGCCGCGTGGACCAGCTTCATGTTTTTCTATATCTACGTCGACTATTATGGTCTCTTCAAGCCTGGCGTCATCGACGATTTACGGGCCGGTATCGTTTTCGAGTTCGACATCACACCGATATTGTTGACCGTGTTTCTCGCTCTGGTAGGGATCCCAGCTCTGATGGTTGTGCTATCAATGGTGCTTCCTGCTCGGGTGAACCGTGCCATCAACATCTCCGTCGCATCTCTGTACATTCCCTTCACGGTGTTCAACGCGGTCGGGGAGTCCAGCAACTGGGCCCCCTTCTACGGCCTTTCCATCGGAACCGAGTTGGTGCTTCTGGCTTTTATTCTGCGCTCGGCTTGGACATGGCCCCGTACGCAATCACCGTCTTTGCCAGGTTGACGCCACTAGTACTTTGTCTCTTTGGATTCCTAGCCCTGACGCAAGTAAACGGTGGCGACATCTGCAGCGGCCTGGAGTCGATCCTTTGTCGGTTGTGCGTAGAACTTGAGCGTGGTCTCGATGTTGGCGTGACCCATGCGCTGTTGAATGACTTTCGGGTCATAGCCAGCCTCGACAAGCATCGTGGCGTGCGTCTTTCGTAAGTCATGGAATGTGAAGGCTGGGAGTCCGGTGGTCTTGATGATCTTCTTGAGCACCCGTTGCGCGAAGTTGCGGTACACGAGCTTCTTGCCTTCGGTTGATCGGAACAGAATTGCGTCAGGTTGCCGTGATTCCTGACCGAGGCTCGCAATCTGTTGGCGGAGTACTTCGACATCGTTCTCGGAGAGGTGGATTTCGCGTTCTCCGGTTTCGGTCTTGCTTTCCTTGACCACAAGGATGCGTTTCTGGAGATCAACGTCCCCGATCGTCAGGTCCATGAACTCCCCGATTCGGAGACCAGTAGCAAGGAGGATGTGGAACGCCCGCCAGTAGTTGTCTGGTGCAGCCGCTAGGAGTGTGCGGCACTGTTCCCTGTCGAGGATGGTTCCTTTGCCATGACGTAGAGGGGGCAGTTGTAGTCCGGTTGTCGGGTCCTTGCTGATGATGTCGTCCTGAATCGCCAACTTGAATACCGGTCGCATGTAGTTCATGTGGGTGCGAATGGTGGCCGCGGTCATCTGCTCGCATTCCCAAGAGGCCACGATTTCACGGATGTGGCTGAGGCGAATTGCCCTGATTGGCATGTGGCCGAGGTGTGGAAGCACATGGAGTCGGAGGATCTGGTCGCGGCGTTTCGCAGTTGCTGGGGCGTGCCGTTGTCCTAGGACGTTTAGCCAGCTCCGAGTAACTTCGGCGAAGGTTGTATTGCGTTGTTTGCGGGTGAGTCCGCGGATATCGCCGTCGTCGACTATGAGAGTTGCTTCGAATCGTTCTGCTTGCTTCTTGGTGGAGAAGGTGCGTGAAGCTTGTTCACCGTTTTCGCGTCGGTATCTCACCTGGTAGGCGACGCCCTTTTTGCCGGTGCGCTTGTGGATGCTCATGACGCAGCTCCCGACGCTTTTTTCTTGTGATCCGACATGTGGGCTTCGATCAAATCGATGATGTCTGTTTTGCGGTAACGCGGCCGGCGTGTGTGCCGGCACACCGGCAGCTTGTGCTTCTTGACGAGCGTCGCGAGTGTCGTTCGCGAGCAGCCAAGGATTTTCATTGCTTCTGTTCGGTCGAGATATTCGATTTGATCCATGTTTGTCCTTTGGGGCTATTGACTAGGGATTTTCCCTGGTTCTTCTCCTTTCACTTCGGGGAAGGAGCCCCTCTTTTCTCAGCTTGATGATCCGCTTGTTTGCGGCGCTCTCAGATATGTCGAAACACCTCGCCACTGTTTTCACTAGTGGTCGACCCGTCTGGAGCGCCTCCATGAAAACGGCGCAAGAGAATGCCATCTACATCTGGCGCCGCAAGTTCGGCGGCATGGAGCCTAATCAAGTCTCTGAGCTCAAGCGCATCATGCAGGAGAATGCCCGTCTGAAGAAGATCGTGGCCGAGCGTGATCTTGAGATCGAAGTGATGAAGGAGATCGCGGCAAAGCAGCCGACGCGATCGGCTGCGGGTAGGCGTATCTCGGCGAATGCAGGCCGTGAGATACGCCACAAGCCGGGGATTGAGCCAGCGCCGCGCCTGCCAGCTGCTAGCGCTCACGCGTGCCCTGCTGACGTATGCCTATCGCATGCCTGAGCGTGATGCGCCATTGCAACAGGCCATAGCCGGCGTGGTTGCAGCACATCCTACGTGGGGCATACGCTTGATCCCCGGCTGGTTGTGCGGTCAAGGCCTGGTCGTGCCGTTCTCGCGCCTGCGACGCATCTACAGGCAAGCTGGATACGCTGCCCAGTGGCGCAAGCGGCGCAAGAAGATTCGTCGCCATCACAGGATCAACCCTGTAGCCCAACAGCCGCATGATGTATGGTGTATGGACTTTGCCGAAGACCGCCTGATCAATGGCAGACGCTTCATGGCGCTGCTTGTTAAGGATGAGGCAACGGCCTACGGCCTTGCTATTCGCGTTGCACCATCATTCAAGTCGATCGACGTCGAGAGTATCCTTGACGAGCTTGTGTCCAAGCATGGTTGTCCTCAGTTCATTTGTCTTACATCCAACCCGGCAAACCATGGCAGAATGGTTTCGCAGAGAGCTTCGTCGGAACCTACCGCACAGAAGTTCTCAACGCCGATGTGTTTCATTCGATCGATGAGTCTGGAGTTGTCTCATCAGCTTGGCTTCACATGTACAACCACGAGCGTCCGCACAGCAAGCATAACTATCAACCACCTGTGTCTGCTTTCACAAAGTGTGCCGCATGATCACTATTTTCTAAACATTGCACTGGTCTAAATATTCGACCCTACTCATTTGCTCAATCGCTTGATTGATAGTCAATCAACCGTTGAGTTGTTAAATAACGAAAAAGTCCCATCGCGTAATTCGCGACAGGACGTTCCCAGTAACCATTCGTATGGATTCCTGCTTTCGCAGGAATGACTCTACCCCGTACCTAGTACCTAGTACCTTGTACCTTCTTCTTGTAGTCCCGAGCAGATTCGAACTGCTGACTTTCAGCTTCGGAGGCTGACGTTCTATCCAGCTGAACTACGGGACCAGATGGACGGCAAATGTACGGAATGTGCATGCCATATTTGCCAAGGGGCTAGCATGCAAACACGAACCACATCTTGGAAGCGCATCGCCGCATTTATCTGTATCGCAGTTATTGCGATGCAACTTGCCTTGCTATGTGTGTATCTGATTTTTGCTAATTCGATTCAATCTTCCATCCGCTCCACTGTTGTCCGTTACATCGAAACCCAGGCTAACGCTGCTGATATCGGACGTGGTAGTACGCTCAGGGTAGATATCGGAGACATTGATTACACATACCTGACGGGGCTTCTGTCAATTCGCGAAATTCGCGTGACGTATCGCGACACGACAGAACACCGTGATCAGCACCTTCGTGCGAGTATTCCTAGCATATCTGTTTCTGGCCTTACTCTGTGGGATCTACTTGATGGTGACGGTCTTTCACTGGGCACCCTCATCATCAGCAACCCTACGATTACGCTCAATGGCATCAGCGGTGATACGCCTCAGGCAGGTACGGACTCAACGGCAAGCAAACAAGACACTGCGATTGTTGAGCTCCCCCGCATACCGAATGTAGATTCCCTGCTGCATGATGTCTTCCTCAGTGCCTTCCCAAGCTATGTGCAGCCCCTTCGCATTGACAAGGTCGAACTCGTTGCGCTGGAGGTGACTGCTACAGATGACAACCCGACTACGCTCTTTGGCGGCAACCTGCGCGGTGTGTCTGTGCGATTTGGTCCCGTGCGCGTTATCCCTGGGGAACGTCCACAAGGCCGACCGTTCGGAAACCTTGCCATCGATATTGATTCATGGAGACGTGATTACATAAGTGGCAAGGCTGTTCGCACACACGGCTTTCACGTGCGCGTGAGCGACAGCGACAGCTCACTTGTGGTTGATTCACTTCTGCTGCGAAGCCCCCTCGAGTATGACTATGTGGTAAAAGGCATTCGGTTTTCATATCGCTCGAAAGAGCTAGGCATTTCAAGATTTTCCATTGCACCTTCAATGGACGATGCAGCCTTCTTTGCTCGACAGCGTTATCGTGGGGATCGATTTCGCATTTCTGCAGGACCTGTCGTGCTGCGCAATATCGACTTCGATGCACTGGCACGCGGCGAAGCATTGCACGTTTCAACGTTGGATGTGCAATCACTCGACTTCAATCTTGTCAGTAATGTTGCCTTGCCAAAGCATCCACGCGCAGCGCGTCCAAAAATGCTCAACCAGATCGTGCAGGCAATTCCATTTGCCGTATCCATCGATACGATCAAGGTGAGCAACGGGGCAATCACCTATGGCGAGCGATGGACACGATCTGCTGTTCCCGCCAAGCTACATTGGAATAAGCTGTCCATAGTTGCAACAAATTGTCGGAACAGATCAGAGAATACTGCCGAGCCCCTTGTCATAAAAGTGAAGGGGCTCTTTATGAACCATGCTCCGCTCGAAGCTACGTTTACCATTCCACTGATGTCCGTTACGTATCAGCTCAAAGCCACTGGGAGCGTTGGCAAATTCGATGCAACAACATTGAACTCATTTCTACCCATCTCAGACAACATGAGAATTCGGTCCGGGCTTGCGAGAGTGACAACGTTTAGTTTCACAATTAACGGACGTACCTGCAACGGCATGATGAACTTGCGATACACGAATCTCAACGTGGGTAAGGTGAACGCAACAACGAAGAAGGAAGGTAACATCTTCGATGCAGTTGTTTCACTCGTTGCAAACTGGTTTGTTCTGCGCACCAATAACGACGGATCGGACTTTCAGCCAGGCCCTATCGTTTACACGTTGCCCTCGAATTGTACATTCATGGAAACTATCTGGCTCCCTATTCGGGATGGACTGCTAGAGTCTGCCAGTCGCTGACATCCGCTTGTGTATCACGCTTCGCCATAGTGGCGGTACGAGCGACATAAGCAGCATGGCTGGATAGCCGTGCGGCAATTGTGGGCTTGCATCATGCACCCGCAGCGACTGATAGCGTCGCTGTGGAAGCAGGTGATGATCGGCATGACGCTGCAACTTGAAAAGCACATAATTCGAAACACGGTATCTCGACTCCCACGCATGTTCTGGTGCGAAGCGTTCAATAATACCCGATTTGATTTCATTGCGGACGAGACCGTAGTGCTCTACATAATTCACAAGCTCAAGCAGAATAAAGGCAACAATGGCTTGAAGTGTAAACAATAGTGCAACGTGCCAGCCCCCTATCAAACCTATTACCGCCGTTAACGCAGGCGAAGCGAGCGACCACAGCCACATCCGATTGCCAAGTCCATACGGTGATTTATTCTTGCTACGAAGGCGTGCTGCCTCCATCTTCCAAACATGCAGCCAACTTTGAACTACGCTTCTCACAACAAAGGCATAGGCGCTTTCACCCAATCGCGCTGTTGCAGGGTCTTCGTGGCGCCCAACATTCTTGTGATGCCCGGCGGTGTGTTCGGCAATGAAGTGCGTATACCACACTTCGGTTAGAAGAATGTAACCCAGCAGGCGTTCCCACCAGATACTGCGATGTCCAAGCTCATGTGCGATGGTAATACCAAGGCCGCCAGTAACTATGCCAATGCTTACTGACTGCAGGATCACCTCTGCTCCAATGCTTGGTTGCATGCTCCATAGAATGCAGGCGCGGGCAATAAGCGCTGTTTGAATAAGCACGTTTACGTATAGCACGATGCGATACGACCAGCGCCGCTCAAGGTCGATGATCTCTTCTGACGATGGTGATGTGTTGTCGACTCCACGCAGCGTATCCGCCAGCGGCAGCACAATGAACGCTATCGCCAGTGTGAGTGTCGTCCATAGGCCCCCTAACTCAAGCCCAACCCATGCAGAGACGGGCAGGATAAGTCCGAAGTAATATGGAATGGGGCTTTGGGAATAGGAAAAAGACATCGACGCAAATCTAGTGGTGTAGACTGTTGATATGTCACGTTTTTCTTGTCAAATGGCACATAGAGGTAGGAACACAAAACTCGGTTTGTTACACTAGTCCGTTTGATTAGCTAAAAGGACATCACGATGACCGTCAACATACATGATGCAAAGACGCGCCTGTCACAACTGCTCATGGCAGTTGAGCAGGGCGAGGAAGTGATCATCGCTCGCAACGGCAATCCTGTTGCCACGCTTGTTCCGTTTGCGCAGAAAACGCGAATGCGCACGCTTGGTTGCGCCGAGGGGACGATTGCCTACATGGCTGCTGATTTTCACGAGCCCTTACCAGAGTTCGCAGAGTATATGCCCGATGGCAAGTAGGGGCCCAACTCTATGGACGGAATCCTCCTTGATACCCATACCTGGATATGGGCTGTTGAACGAGCCTGACATGGCACGATTTGTAACACGTGCCAATGCTGAGTCGCAGTTTGAGCTTTTGGATGTTTCACTAAAGCACTTAGCTGTGCTGCAGGAATTAGCGTGGCATCATCGCGACCCGTTTGATCGGATGATTATTGCTCAGGCAAAAGAAATGGGTCTCACGGTTGTTACCAGAGACCCATCGTTTGAACTCTATGAAACTGAAACAACGTGGGATAAGGGGCAAGCAAGATCGAGATGATCCTACATGCTGTGGTGAGAGCCCCCTATCCGATAGCTGATGCCAAGCGTTAGGAAATAGTCGGAGAACGCGGCATCACCAACAGTCTTTGTTCCACGAGAACCAGTGCGGAGGAGATCGATGTAACTCTGCGTGCGATTGCGGTACCCGGCAATTGGGGCGCTAAAAAACACGGAAAGGTCCGAGGTGCTGTAGCTGATGCCAGGTTCGATAGAAACCACGTAGCCTGGACGACGGAAGCCTTGACTCTCGCCGATAAAATCAAACGATGGAATACCTTCTGCGCGCACACCGAGGTATCCGCTCCATCCTTCGATAGGAGTGTAGAAGGCACCAATACGCAATCCAAACTGATCCGCGCTAGAAAACTCGGCTGAGTCGATTTTCGCAGTAGCCGCTGCGCCTCGAACGCGAACACCGTTGGTGTTCGTAATGTTTGCCATGTAGTTAAAACTCGTTGCCAGCATAACGCTGCTTGATAACTGGTGTATTCCCTGCACATCGAACGTAACGCCAATGCCGCCATCTCCGAGCTGAATGGATTGGTCAACGACAGCAGTGATGGTCGAATCTGGCTTCTTGCCTTGGTTGTAGAATTGATCCGTTACGTTAAAATTTCCAGAACGGGTTTTTACACCAAACGCAACGGAGTAATTGTAATCAGTATGGGCTGGATCGAAGATCCAATATCCTAAGCTGAAACGGGCATCGCCGAGACCCTGCGACGATGTTTCGCCACGAAAGCCCTGGTACTTCAATGCCCCAGTTGAATCGAACGTGGTATTTCCACCATGCTCATACATGGATGTGCGCGTGTTGGTTGCGAACGGGAGTAATGCTGAAACAAAAAGCCGATCTGTTACACCATAACTGACACCGAGGTCAAGAAACGTAGAATGATTGATGACTTCTGTTCCCTGCTCCACACGATATTTCTGCTCAATATCACCCACGAAGTGCTTGTATGATGTAAAATTTCTCGCCCCCAGTGTGAAGTTGAACTGTCCTGGCTGAAGGTTCACCGTGGTACCTGCAACAGCGCCGCACATGCCCCCACCGCGCACAGCCACACAGCCTTGCGCATATGTTTGATGACTAGCCAGTGCGAGCATCGCGAGCGCAACTACGATGTAACGAATAGACATATTGACCTCGAAGTGACTGTGGTGATCTGATTGACGGTGCGAAAATGGCCCTACAGGTAAGGGGCCTACAATCGTAAGGAACATATATTCCTTAACTTTAGACATGGGTTCAACTGTTCAAACGAGTATCCTTCAACGCCGGAGACAACGCGCAGTCAAGCTGTACGAACGCGGATGGAGGGTTGTTGATATCGCCAATGCTCTGCAGGTAAGCCCTGCAGCCGTTAGCCAATGGCTAAAGGCGTTTCGCGAGAGCGGCTATGAGGGCCTGGCTGCAAGGCCCAAGACAGGTAGCCCGTCAAGGCTATCAACGCGACACATGGCGATGATCTCTGCGTTTCTTTGTGACGCACCTGGCGATCATGGCATAATGGCAGAGCAATGGGATCGAAAACTGATGCAAGCAACAATTAAGCGAGTTTTTGGAGTAAGCTATTCATTGCAACATGTCGGACGACTCATGAAGCGCGCGCAGTCTGATAAAAATGTACTTCCACCGATGGCAAGAGCCGAACTGCAGGAATTGTTGCGAAAGTCCGATATTGCCCGCATTCGCTCACGAATCAAAGATCAACATGGCAAACGCTGATGACGAATTGATCAGGCTCTCTGCGTCTATCTCAGAGCTGTCACGGCTTATTGCGGATTCACAGCGTTCTGCTGCAACGAATGAGCAACGGCTAGCCCAATCACAGGACATCCTATCTGAAAATCAGCGTTTCATCGCCGAGACACAGTTGACGATCAACGAAGGATTTATCAATGTCATCGACAACCAGAGAGAGATCATCAAGAATCAGCATGCGATCATTGGCAACCAGAACACGATCATTTCATTTCTGAAAATGCTTGTCAATGCCGAAGAGTGATGTGTCCATGCTGTTCGGACTTCGTTATTACCTAGTGTTTGCTATTCTGGTAGTTGCCGGGCTTGTTGTCTACGTAACGTCTACAGACTCGCTTTACTGCGTTCTTGTTAACTGGCCTGCATCACTAACCATGATGTTCGGCTCGTTCATCGCCGGGGCCAGTGCTGAAGGGGGCGGAGCAATTGCGTTTCCGGTCTTCACATTGCTACTGCATGTCGAACCTGATGATGCACGCAACTTTTCCTTTGCCATACAGTGTGTGGGCATGGTTTCTGCAAGCCTGCTCATCATCGGCAGGGGCATTCATATCGAGTGGCGCGGTATTGCCTATCCAGCTATTGGCGCCGTTATCGGACTTATTGCAGGCACGCATTTTATCGTCCCACTGCTCGAGCCCGTTACGACAAAGCTATTTTTTGTCTCCCTGTGGACGGCCTTTGGTATTGGGCTCTGGCGGGCCAATCGCAATGCGTCTCGGATTGTACGCTCGAATCTTGGAGCTCATCTTTCTCAATCGGATGTGATTCGATTGATTACCACGGGGCTTATCGGAGGCATGGTTACGGCCATCTTTGGCAATGGCGTTGATCTTGTAACGTTCTGCTTGCTCACATTGTGGTACGGTCTCGACGAAAAAGTAGCTACCCCGTCGTCTGTTGTGCTCATGTCGATCATCACCGTCGTAGGATTTTTCTACCACAGCACCGTTCTCGGCGATGTCTCAAAGCAAACGTACCACGCCTGGATAGCAGCAGCGCCGGTAGTTCTCATCTTTGCCCCACTTGGCGCTTGGGTAATCTCGCACTGGAACCGTTTGTCGATTGCTCGCCTGCTCTACACAATCATCGTTGTGCAGCTCATAGGAGCACTCTTCGTCCTTGGAATAACGACATCACATGCCGCGCTTTGCGTTGGCGTAATCGTACTAGGGACACTTGCTATGAAGCTCATCGACCGGACTGACCGCGTTAGAGCTTCATAAACCATTGTACCATCGGAATGGGGAACGACGACCAATTCGAGTTGTCTTCGAGATTCAAAAAGTTGCCCTTGTACCCCGTGAATCCGAATTGTAACGAGCTCCGCGCGCTCATCTTCCATCGAATAGACGGCGAAATGATGATCGTGGGATACGTCTGAACGCCTGTTACGACGCTTCGCTGAAATATGTGTTCGCCATCGACAATCTTGTAGTCCTCTTCCAGGAACGTCTGGTTCGTTGGCAGCTTTGCTGATCCAGCGTCTGAGATGTAGAATGCATCTAGTACGAGGCTAATCGTGTTCGAGATCTCGGTGATGAATCCTACCGATAGCCATGCTCGAGCAGTGTTCAAACGCACATCCACGCTCGACGTAATAGTGTCTTTGACCAGCTCCCCGGTGCGGTAATCGACACGCTCAAACTCACCCTCGAAGCGGTTCGCACTCTGCATGAACGTGCTGTAGCCGAAGCCTGCACTGAATGAAACGTTGTTGCGCGAGTCACCCTTGGTAACAGAGATCGTGGGCATCATAATTGCATTGTTACGTGCAACGCTCCCACCCCATGCTGCAAAGCCCCCTACCGCAAGATGCAGGTCATCGCTGGAGCTAAATGTGTAGCTCGTTCTGCCGATGATCGGCGCTGCAATAACCGAGGCCATGATGCCAACCGAAAAGCGATCCGTTAGGTAGAGTTCAAAGTCTGTGCTCACAGGCGTAATCTGTAAATGACCCTGCTGTGCTTCGTGCGGCAGGGCGCCCTGCGTAAAGCCGTAATACGAGCCGAAAGGGGCTTGACCCATTTCCTCGTACTGCATTGCCTGCGGCGCTGCTGTGCTGGCCCCAATCCTGCGGATCTCATGCTTAGGCACATAGAGATGTCCGCCCGCGGTGAGAATCACAACTTCTTTAGCATCGTTGGAGATAATACGTCCAACGATAATCGTGCGGTCGTTCTTTTCGATCTCAACAACCTTCGTGGTGTCGTTGGATACTTCTTGCGCAAACAATGCCGATGCACTGCAAAGTGAAATCAACACTGCGATGATAACGTGTGTAGGTTTCATGGCATTACATCTTTACAAAGACGCCAAAGGTTGGGAAAGGGGCTGCCCCATACTCGTTGATGGATCCATCCTTGATGGAATAGAAGGGGTAGCCAAACTGGAACGCTGTTGTATTCGACGCAAACCAGCGGATGCCGGGGGATGCGAACATGAGCGTTCCGCGTCGATCACTGATCTCAGGAAGAATCATCGAATCAAAGACAAATGCCAGCCTGCCCCATATCTGTGTGGTTCCCGCAACTGAGAGGAGCGATCGAGAATCAGATTCGCCGTCAACGGCAACAAGGCCATATCCGGCAGAAACCGTGATATTGTTCAGGCGCGATCCAAATGTTGCGGCTGCATACGGCACACCGAAGTAGAGTCCAAGGTCTAACCAGCCACTCGAGCCAGTAAGAAGACCAACAGCCCCGTGCAGACTCTCGTTGATTGATGTGCTGTACTTGAGCGACCCAACGATGGGCGAGCCAATCCATGTTGTGAGTATGCCCGCCGTGAAATGATCCGTAATGGCAAATTGGAAGTCTGGACCGTACACGTTGAACAGTATGTACGAACCATCTTCGGAATTCGAGAATCCGTTCGTCGTAAGGAAGTAGCGGGTCGAAAATCTGTCCTGTCGTTCCGCGCGCTCGATCACCTCGGTAAGCGATGTATACCCAGTGCGAATGCTCGCAACAAGGTACCTCGGAATCACGACAGATCCGATCTGCGTTGAATCAAGCCGCAGCTCTCGGTCGTCCATAGCAACGAGTTTGCCAAGATACTCAGCGCCGTCCTGCTTGGCAACCTTTACATAGGATCCAATCTGGGGCACATCGCCTTGCTGCGCATACGCCAATGCGCTGCCCAGCAACACGCTGATACATACGAGGAGAGTTTTCATTGTTGTCCTGCATTGGCTGTATACAACGCGCAACTTAAACAACAAGGGGCCCTCATGGGGCTCCTGTCTTATTTCATCATTGTCTACTGCTGATTACCAGCACTTGTCCATTGGTACGTATTCCATACCAAATGCTTCTGCAACTGCTTCGTAAACAACCTTGCCATCAACTACGTTGATGCCGAGTTCGAGCTCCTTGCTTGCCTTGCATGCGTCTTTCCATCCATGGTTGGCGAGCTGCACTGCGTATGGCAATGTTGCATTCGTAAGTGCAATCGTTGATGTGTACGGAACAGCGCCAGGCATATTCGCAACGCCGTAGTGAACAACACCATCTACAACGTACGTAGGATCTGCGTGTGTCGTTGGCTTACATGTCTCAACGCAACCGCCTTGGTCAACAGAAACGTCAACGATAACAGAACCTTCGCGCATGGTCTTGAGCATGTCGCGCGTTACAAGGTGCGGAGCCTTCGCTCCAGCGATCAATACACCACCGATCACGAGATCAGCTGTCTTCACTGCTTCGCGGATGTTCGACTGCGTAGACATTTGCGTGATTACATTCTTTGGCATCACATCGTCAAGGTAGCGCAAACGATACAGGTTGGTGTCGAACATCGTAACACGAGCACCAAGGCCGGCTGCAATCTTCGCTGCGTTTGTGCCAACAACGCCACCGCCAAGTACGATAACGTTTGCTGGAGGAGTTCCTGGAACACCACCGAGCAAAACCCCACGTCCACCCATTGGGTGTTCGAGGTACTTAGCCCCTTCTTGCGATGCCATACGGCCTGCTACCTCGGACATCGGAATCAGCAGTGGAAGCGATCCATCGTCCTTTTGAACTGTCTCATAGGCTATGCACGTTGCACCGCTCTTGACCATTGCCTCTGTGAGCTCACGCGAAGCTGCAAAGTGGAAGTACGTAAAGAGTGTCTGCCCCTTGCGGATCAAGTTGTATTCAGTAGCGATTGGCTCCTTAACCTTCATGATCATATCAGCCTGAGCATAAACTTCGGCTGCTGTATCGATGATTTTCACACCAGCTGCGATGTAGTCATCATTGGTAAAGCCACTGCCAATGCCTGCATTTGTCTCAACGATCACTTCGTGACCATGACGACGAAGTGTGTCTGTACCGCCAGGTGTAAGAGCAACGCGCTTCTCACTCGGCTTGATCTCCTTAGGTACGCCAATCAACATACGTGTGTTCCTCGTAGTACGGATAGGTTGGTGAATTTCGATTTGAGGCCTGCAAAACTGCGAAACGTTCGTCAATTGCCGAACATATAGGCCAGAACAATTGCTCCTGAAACTAGAGCAACCAGTGTTTTTGCATACGACGGGCGCATGGCGCTGTGCCATAAAGGCATCGTTACAAGCTTTAGCAGCAATGCAATGGCAATAAACCCAGCCAATTCAGCACCCAACCATATGGCCCAAGCATGGATCGGCATAATCGTCCACCAAGCGTAGACATGCTCGCCCCCTGCCACTCCCTTGATGGCATCTCGAATGGGATACTCGTGAACGGGATTCGCCACGGCTAACAGCACAGACGCAACGAATGCGATGCCACAATAACCCAGGGTCCTCACCCTGGGCTCGCGCGGTGCCTGGTTACCCAGGGTCTTGGCCATGGCGTAAGGCAACAAACATATCCCCCCGCCCATCACAAGCGCATGCATGATGTACGTGCGGGAGAGCGAAAGTTCAGCGTAGTGAAGCCCAAGCACTCTTGTGATGAAATCCCCAAGGGGCGCATCGCGAAGCTCATTGCTCACGATAGTCCGAGAGATCATCGAATACACGTCATCTGGGAGCACACGCCCCGTCCATGCCAATGCCAGGGCCAGCACCGAAACACCAATCGACATAAGCCATAGTCGTGGGTTACTCGCATATGCTCCAGCAAAGCCCAGAAGAGCGGCCCAGAAGAGACTGGTTAGCACAAGTGCCGTAGCAGCATGCTGATGCACGGCACGTATGAAGCTGCCCAATGGCGCATTCTCAAGTGCCACGTGTACACTGGCTGAGGCCATACTCGGGACGAGCTCGCCCTGCCTCGCTGGCACCAACGCCGTGCGGCCAAGTACGTTAAGCGTATCGATAAACGTACCGATCGTATCAAGACGCAGCGACTGGGAGATGGTAAGGGGCTTGCCGTCAACAGTTCGAGCAGGCGCGTCCGAGGGCACGTAGTACATCGACATCAGGATGCCGGTGATTGCTTGGATGATGATGAAGCCCACAACAATCCAGCCAGTGCGGTTGGCAATGAGTTTGAGTCGCTGCTGTTGTGCTTGGCTCATGACATTGCACCGGCGATGTGCACTATGAGGTCGCCATTGTCAAAATCACATGTGTAGCGAGTAAGTGGCACCGTTGGCGGACCCGCCACCGGTTTCCCGTTAATATCAAAAGCGCCGCCATGGCAGGCGCATGTGATGCGTCCGCCCTTAGCGTTGAATATAAGCGGACATCCCGCATGGGTACATGTGAGGTCAAAGGCAATCACATCTTCTGTCCTGCGGACAAGCAGCACAGGCTTGCCGTCGAGGTGGACGGTTGTGCTAGCCCCTTGCGAAAAGACCTGATCAAGCCTACCAACACGATAGGTTCTGCTCGATGTGGGCCTATTGGGGCTTAGGAACGTATGAAGTCCAATAGCCGAGCCGGTAACGCCAAGCAACGTAACAATCGATCGTATCCACGACCGTCGGTCCATTCTCTGTAATTTTGTCGAATCCATTTCTGTCCGAAAGTTGATCATGCCCGTTCCATTGCTGGACCTAAAAATACAGTACCAAGCGCTCAAGACCGAGATCGATGCCGCACTTTTTCGCGTAGCAGAGTCGCAGGCCTGCATTTTAGGTCCGGAAGTAGATGCCCTCGAGCGCGAACTTGCCACCTATCTGGATGTAAAGCACGCAATTGGTGTCTCCAGCGGAACGGATGCCCTCTTGATGGCCATGATGGCTCTGAACATTGGTCCGGGCGATGAGGTAATCGTACCAACATTTAGCTTCTTTGCAACAGCTGGTTGCGTGGCCCGCCTTAATGCAACGCCTGTGTTTGTGGACGTAGACAACATTACCTACAACATCGATGTAGAACTTGTCCGCAAGGCCATCACACCGCGCACCAAGGCAATCGTGCCTGTGCACTTGTTTGGTCAGGCGGCAGACATGGATGCCCTGATGGCCCTCAGCGCAGAGTTCAACATCCCGATCATCGAGGATGCAGCCCAAGCAATAGGCACGCAGACATCCGATGGACGTCGCGTAGGATCGATCGGCCACATCGGTTGTTTCTCCTTCTACCCAACCAAGAACCTAGGTGCGTTTGGTGATGGCGGCTTGGTTACTACCAATGACGACGCCATGGCCATGCGCCTTAAGCAGATCCGGAATCACGGCATGGAGCCCCGTTACTATCACAAGATCATGGGCGGCAACTTCCGCCTTGATGCGATGCAAGGGGCTGTGTTGCGCGTCAAACTTCCTCACCTGCCATCGTGGCACGCTGCACGCCGCAACAATGCCGCGCTCTACACAAAGCGCTTCATGGAGGCAGGCGTTAGCTCAGGTCCGGGCGCAACAACGTTTGGTCCACATGATCTTGTGCTGCTCCCGAAGGTCATTCACGAGGGTACTTCAGCCGACAACCACATCTTCAATCAGTTTACGATCCGCTCAGCGCATCGCAATGCCTTGCGCACGCACCTAGCCGAGCTCGGTATTGGTAGTGAAATTTACTATCCGGTACCGTTCCATCGTCAGGAGTGCTTTGCCAGCCTAAACTGCAACGACGAAGACTATCCAATCTCGAACTGTCTGGCGGCAACGGTGTTGGCGCTGCCGATTTATCCGGAATTGCCGGAGTCGCATATTCACGAAGTAGTCAACGCCATTGTTGCCTTCGAGAAGTCTACGCTCGAGCACACGTCGGAATGTCCAGACTGTGTCGAGTGTGGTACAACACTAGCATAACAAGAGTTCACAGAAATGTTGCAGTTCAACTTTCAGTCAATGGGTGATCTTGAGCAGGCGAAGATCGACTTCATCCGCAAGCAGCGCATCAACGGCATACTCTTCGGCGGATTGTTGCTTGTTGTTGGTATCGCAATGATCATGGCTCAAATTGGTCAGCCGTTGCTCTGGATGCACATCCGTCTCTGGTGGCCATCGATTGTTGTTTTGTTGTTTGCAGTACGCCTATTGGCGGGCATAGGAACTGTAAAGTGGACGCTTATCATGACGGTAATCTTTGGAATAATCCAACTGCAGAAGCTCGACATCGTGAGTTCCTTCTGGGGATTATTCTGGCCACTTATCCTTGTTGTGATTGGTATTTCTATGCTCATGAAGCGCTTTCGACGTCCAGCAGTAAAGCAGGATGAGAACGTTATCTCTGGGGCCGTTGTTGAGTATCCCGACAACGATCAATAAAGGCGCCTATCATGTCCGTACAACAAGAACGCGTTCGGGATCTTACTCCCGATAGACCCACGTCTGCCCGGGGTCCAGTTGTCTACTGGATTAATCGCGATCGTCGCACACGCGACAATTGGGCCCTGCTCTATGCGCAGGAACAAGCCCGCGAGCGGGGCACGCATGTAGAGGCCGTGTTCTGTCTTGTGCCCACGTTTCTTGATGCAGCGCTGCGTCAGTACGACTTCATGATCAAGGGGCTCGAGGAACTCGAACAAGAATTGCTCGCGCTCAACATCCCCTTTACGCTGCTTCTCGGGGCTCCCCCTGACGTGCTCGCGCCATGGATCGATGAGCGCAGACCATCGCTGATGGTAACAGACTTCGAGCCACTTCGGATCAAGAAGCAATGGCTTGATGCTGTGATCAGTGCAACATCAGCCCCCTTCCATCAAGTTGATGCACACAATGTTGTGCCATGCTGGCATGCGTCACCGAAGCAGGAGTTTGGTGCCTACACGCTGCGTCCGAAACTCAAGAAACTTCTAACGCACTTTCTTATCGACTTTCCCGAGGTTGCAGCCCAGGACGCATCACACGTCGAGGGCCAGGCGCTCATAGACTGGTCGCATGTGCGCTCAACGCTGCGTGTAAACACCTCGATTGCCCCCGTAGAGTGGATCACACCCGGACAGCGGGCCTCAGAGGTATCGCTCAAGGAGTTTGTTGGACGCATAGAGACATATCGCGATCGAAACGATCCCACCAAGGTGGGTCAATCGCGACTCTCCCCCTACTTCCATTTTGGTCAGCTTGCTCCGCAGCGCGCAGCATTAGAGATTTCCCGCATTGGAAGCACGGGACAAGAAGGCGACCCAGTTGATGCCTTTCTCGAAGAATTGATCGTGCGCCGCGAACTCTCAGACAACTTCACCTACTACAACCACAACTACGACACCTTCGAAGGCCTTGCATCATGGGCACAATCCACACTTAACGATCACCGTAATGATCCTCGAGATCATATCTACATGCTTGAGCAGTGGGAACGAGCAACAACGCATGATGAGCTCTGGAATGCCGCACAGCGAGAGCTGATAACAACGGGACGGTTGCACGGCTATATGCGGATGTATTGGGCAAAGAAACTCCTGGAGTGGAGCTCTACGCCAGAAGAAGCGCTAGCCTATGGCATCTACCTGAACGATGCCTATGCACTCGACGGACGCGACCCCAACGGCTATGTTGGAGTAGCCTGGAGTATAGGGGGCGTGCACGATAGAGCATGGTTTGAACGTCCTGTATATGGCAAGATCCGTTACATGAACGCCAACGGATGTGCACGAAAGTTCGATGTCAAGACATACATTCGCACCTATGCTAGCAACACCCTCTTTCCGTAGACTCCTACTCGTACTCATTCTTACTGCTGCGAGCACTGCAGTGTATGCCCAACAAGCTTATCAGCTCAAGCTTGGTCGTGGTCTTAAAGAGTACGATCAGTATCTTTTAAAGACAACCTACGAGCAGCAATCACGCACGAGCATATACAGCGACAATGTGATGCGCGGAGATACTACAGACAACATCGTTATCCTGCTTACCGCGCAATGCAAGGTTGTTAGCGTAACTGTGGACGGACAAGAGAAGGAAAAGCATATCGTGGTGCGCAATTTCCAATTGCGAACAAACACAGACACCTTTGAAGTATTGTCGACGGGCGCAAAAGTTCGATGTTGGTTCTCCGACTCAGGCAGTGTGTTTACAGTAGATGACGTACCTGTGCATGATACAGTAGCTGCACTACTTTCAAATGTGGTCTTGGGCGAAGGGGGCTCGCGCACCGGCGATGTCCTTGACGCCAAGCAGCCAGTCAAACTGGGTCAATCATGGAAGATGAATGTAAAAGCGTTCCGCAAAGTCCTCGGCAAAGAGCAGTCAAAGCTCATGAAAAAGCTGGACGGATCAGTAACATTCTCGCGCATAGACAGCAGCGGCGCGCAACCAACCGGCATCGTCACTGCACGCGCAGAGGCACCATCGTTTTCTATAAAAGTTCCAGGTGCAGCTTCCCCGATAACTGGTTCGCTCGTGGCGGAGTTTTCCTATGAGGTTCCACTAGACACACGATTTCCACCTGTGTCGCTTAGTACATCAACAACGCAGAATTACGTTGGTATTCAGGGTCTCAACAAATTGGAATCTCGCGTGTTCACTCGGCGTCAGTCGCAGTTTATTCGATGACCTCGTTTCATGGCAAGGCGATCCTAGCGCTCATCCTCTGCGCTCTACTATGGAGCACAGGAGGGATGCTGATCAAGACGATACCTCTCTCGCCCCTTGCCATTGCTGGATCTCGCAGCATTATTGCTGCACTTGTTATGCTTGCCTGGCAAATGATGCCCGAGCGTGCGTTTCGTCCGCTATGGACCTACGCCCAGATCGGCAGCATCATCAGTTACGCGCTTACAGTTATCCTCTTTGTGATGGCTACAAAGTTCACGACCGCTGCCAACGCCATTCTTCTGCAGTACACCGCGCCTGTATGGGTTGCACTGTTGAGTGCTGTTGTTGCGCGGGAGCGCCTGCGCGCAAACGACATAGCAGTTGTTGTAGTCGTGATGGTAGGAATGCTTGTGTTTTTCCTTGATACACTTTCACCCGGAGCAATGACCGGAAACATCATCGCCATTGCCAGCGGCGTTGCCTTTGCTGGTGTAGCACTCTGCATGCGAGCTCAGCGCGGCAGATCAACAACCGAGAGTATCATTTTGGGGAATATCCTCACTGCTCTTGTTTGCCTGCCACTTGCTGGCTCGCTTTCCGTTGACGCAGACGCACTAACGCGTCTACTCATACTCGGCGTTTTCCAACTAGGTGTCTCGTACATTCTCTATGCATGGGCTTTGGCACATGTATCGGCCATCGAGGCCGTCTTGATTACGGTACTCGAGCCCCTTCTCAACCCAATATGGGTTGGGCTTGCCACTGGTGAAATACCCTCGTTAACGGCAGTCGTAGGTGGCATTATCGTGGTTTCTGCCGTTATAGCCCGTAACTTTGTGCATGCCAGAACCGCACACACCCAATCAGGTTCGTAACGCCATCCAGGCGTCAATCGAAACCAAGCAGTTGCTCATGGAGCAATGTTGCGATGCAATCCATGCATGCGGCACGGTGCTTGCGCAGGCGGCACGTGAGAACAATCTGATCATGCTCTGTGGCAATGGTGGCAGCGCCGCCGATGCCCAGCACATCGCAGCAGAGCTGGTTGTGCGTCTGCGTAGCAGTGTTAACCGAAGAGCTATTGCAGCCATGGCCCTCACGGTAGACACAAGCATCCTTACGGCTGGTGGCAATGACTACGGGTTTGACCACGTGTTTGCGCGTCAAGTAGAAGCCTTTGGCAAGCCGGGCAGCGTACTTATCGCCATCAGTACAAGCGGCAACTCCGACAACGTGGTCAAAGCCGTTGAACAAGCCAAGACGCAGGGCGTAACCGTTATCGGCTTGTTAGGGGGCTCGGGCGGCAAGCTGGCTTCCATGTGCGACACCGCAGTGTGCGTGCCCTCGGACGTTACCGCGCGCATCCAGGAATCCCACATCCTCGTGGGCCACATCTGGTGCGAGATGATCGAGGAAGCCATCATCCCATAGCCGATGTTGGATTTGTGAGCGATGGCTCATGTTTTTGTGAGCAATAGCTCACAAAAACTTTGGCGTCACTTCAACTCTTTATGCAGATTCCACTTACACACTTGCCTGTAGGCAAGGGAATCGACATCCTCAAGTCTGACGAAACATTTTGCAGCAGGTTGTCATGCGAATCTCAACCCGCTCTTTGGTATTTACAATTCGTCGTGTATTTTCGCAGGCCCTTTACGGGGGTCGCCAACTTAGCTCAGCTGGTAGAGCAGCTGATTTGTAATCAGCAGGTCGCCGGTTCAAGTCCGGCAGTTGGCTCCAAGAATCATCGCAAGGCGAGCTATCCAGCTCGCCTTTTTTAGTCCCCCTACATTTGCAGATGCTTACACTTACGCTGAAGCCCCACGAAGAGCGGCGCATCAAGGAGGGTCACCTCTGGGTTTACAAAGACGAACTCGCCCACGCCCCCGCGGCCGAGCCCGGCACGCTTGTGCGGGTATGTGCCCAGGATGGCGCGTCGCTTGGCACAGGGTTCTACAATCCCCTATCCAAGATTGCCGTGCGCATGCTGGCATGCGAAGTAGAGCTGGCCGAGACCGAGTTCTTTACTAAGCGCATACGTCAGGCACAGGCTTTAAGAGATCGCATGCTGCCCCAGGAAGAGGGCTACCGCGTGGTGTTTGGCGAGGCGGATCTCCTAAGCGGACTCATCGTTGATAAGTACAACAACTACCTCGTGCTGCAGATGCTCTCTGCCGGCATGGACTCGCGCAAGCCCCATATCATTGAGGCCCTGCGGGAGATCTTCCCGGACGTAACGGGCATCATCGAGAAGAACACGGCCCAGACGCGTAAGAAAGAAGGACTCGAGCTTATCGATGCTGTTGTCTGGGGAAGCGTGCCCGATGTTGTGCGCTTTCGGGAAAACGGACTCGATCTTGAGATCAATTTGGCCACCGGACAGAAGACGGGATACTTTCTGGATCAAAAGATCAACCGCCGCGTTGTGGGGTCGCTCTCACGAGGCAAGACGGTCCTTGACTGCTTCTGTAATATAGGGGGCTTTGCACTCAACGCAGCCCTTGGTGGAGCAGCCGAGGCCGTGGGCGTTGACAGCTCGGCGCTTGCCGTTGAAGCTGCTACCCGAAACGCAGAGATCAACAATCTTGCAAACTGCAGGTTTGAAAAGGCGAACGTATTCGACCTCTTGCGCGAACACGTGCAGCAGGAGCGTAAGTGGGACATCATCGTGTTGGACCCGCCGTCGTTTGCAAAGTCGCGCTCGGCAATTCGTAGCGCTCAGGCTGGGTATGCCGAGCTGAATCGCACGGCCATGAAGCTTCTGCCGCCCGGTGGACTGCTCGTGAGTGCCTCGTGCACGCAGCTTGTGCCCGAGCACGACCTCCTGGATATCATCTACCGGGAATCTGCACGAATTCGCAAGCGTTTGCGTCTAGTGCACCGTGGATCCCAAGCGGCGGACCACCCGGTGCTGCTGGCAATGCCCGAGACTCAGTACCTGAAGTTCCTGGTGTTCGAAGTGGCCGGCAATCCGTAACATTGCACCGAGAACAATAGCTATGATGGATTTCGAATTCGACGACGGATCTGAAGAATTCAACAAGCAGGAGCTTGATGAGACGTTGCGTCGTTTTCGAGAATCAGTACGCAGCGGAAATTGGCAAAACGGCGGACCAAGCATTGAATCGCTCGAGGCAATTGTTCAATACTGTCTTGAGTCGTCGATGTTCGATGATGCGCTCACATTTGCCAAGATGTGGACCGAGAAAGCCCCCTACTCAACGGATGCATGGCATAAGTGCGGTATGACGTACGGCACTCTTGGGCGATGGCAAGAAGCGCTCGATGCATACGACCGTGCAACGGAGCTAGACCCAATCGACGTAGAGATCATGGTAAACCGCGGAATCGCGTTGGAGCAACTCGGACGGTTAAAAGAGGCTCGAAAGGCAATCGATGCTGCGTTAAACATTGATCCGGCGAATATGGATGCGCTCTTCACGAATGCCGTGATTTTTGAGCGCCACGGCAAGTTCGACGAGGCTATAAAGCTCTTTTCGTTTTTGTCACGTCAAGAATCACACCAACGCGATGCCTTGTTCGAACTCGCAATCTGTCATGAAGGACTCGAGCAATACAACGAAGCCATAGCGATCTACGATAGGTTGATCGACATGGACCCATATGATCAGAATGCCTGGTTTAACCGTGGCGTGATCTGCGGAAAAAGGGGCTCGCATCGCGAGGCAATTCGTTGTTACGATTATGCAACAACCATTAACAATGGTTTTGTGAATGCTTGGTTTAACATGGGCAATGCCTTTGCTGGACTTGGCCGCAACGACGAAGCAATAATATCATATCGTGAAGCACACCGCTCGGATCCGCACGACGTGCAGGTTGTACATAACCTTGCATCATCACTTGAGGAGTCCGGCAACTTCTCCGAGGCAGTTGAGCATTTCACAAAGGCCATCGCGCTCGATCCCAACCATGCACAGTCGCTGTATGGAAGGGGCACATGCTTTGATGCAATGGAACAGCACGAAAAGGCACTTGCTGATTATGATGCAGCTCTAGCAATTGAACCGAGTTATTCAGACCTGTGGTATGCAAAGGCAGATGCCTTGTTTAATCTGCGTCGGATGGACGATTCACTAGCAGCCTATCGCAAGGCCCTGGACCTTGCCCCTAATGATGCCGAATGCTGGTACGACTATGCCTCGACGGTGTTAGAGATGGGCGATGTATTAGAAGCACTGCGCGGCTTTAACGAGTGCATCCGCATACAACCCCTCTGGGCTGATGCATACTATGCAACAGCGAAGACGCTTTGCGCGGCGGGACAGCCAATCTCGGCAGTCCCGTTTCTACAGAAAACATTCGAACTTGACCCTACGAAGGTGGAGGAATTTGCCGCAGACTTCCCGCTGATAGCCGGTCCGCTCGGTATGGAATACCTCAAACACGCAATTGATTCAAACGATTCACAAGGAGACTCATAACATGCCATACGATCCAATGCTCGTGCAGCCCATGCGCGAAGAACTCACAAAGCTCGGCGTCAAGGAACTACTCTCGTCCGCCGATGTTGATGCAGCCATGACGCAGCAAGGCGTTACGATGGTTGTGGTGAACTCTGTCTGCGGCTGTGCCGCCGGTGGAGCGCGTCCGGGTGTTGCCAAGGCACTTGAGCATGCCAACCGTCCGGATCACATTGTAACGGTTTTTGCCGGACAAGACCTCGAGGCTACCGAGCGGGCACGCTCATATTTCACAGGCATGCCGCCATCAAGCCCAGCTATTGCATTACTTCGTGACGGCGAGCTTGTAGGCTTTATGCCGCGTCACCACATCGAAGGCCGTTCACCGGATATGATCGCGGCATCGTTGACGTCAGCCTTCGACGAGATCTGCGCCAGCGCCTAAGACGCTCGTCCAACAGTCCAATAACTCATCCGCCAGTTTGTGATCCGGATACACATCCGCTACAAGCTGGCGGAACTGTTTTCCGTGGTTCATGTGCACCAGATGGCATAGCTCGTGCACGACCACCCCACGTATGCACGTGTCGGGCACGCGGATAAGGTGCTCGTTTAGCGTGATCACACCCGTACGTGTGCAGGAGCCCCATCGGCGCTTCATCTTGCGTAGTTTCAGTCCAGCATAGCGCAGCCCATGCACCCCAAATGACGGAACATACTCGCGGATGACCTCTTCAAACACCTGCTTGGCCTGATCACGCTGCCAATTCTCCACCCATCTGCGAGCAGATTCGTCTTCGGTTATGCGCGCAGGTACAGCCAAATTAGCCCCCTGCCAACCCCAGGTGATGAGATTCCCGCGATGGTAAAACTCACGAGGATGCGTACGTTGCGGTACAATTGAGCGCCGGCGTGCAACCCTGCTTAGCTGGACTTCTATCCAGTCCTGCCGCAATGCAAGAAATCTCTCAATCTCGTAGAGGGGTACCCGTAAGGGGGCCCGCACCACCACTCTAGCGCTCGACTGAACCTCAACTGAAATCGTTCTGCGCTTACTTCTGAACAGTTCGTACGAAATCATAAATGAGGTAACATTTTCGGCCGTTACGAGTTAATACGAGTTGATGCAAAGTCCGTTTAGCGAATATACCGACACCGAACTCTATGCGCTCTTGCGCACGGAGCGACGCGACGTAGCGTTTGCTGAATTGTACTCGCGTTTATCGCAAAATGTTTTTGCCTACACGATGCGCTTACTTGGCGATCGGGATCGCGCATATGATGTTTTTCAAGAAACATTTTTGCGGCTCTATCAAAGTGCCGATCGGATTAGCTATCTGGAGAACGTACGGGCCTACACGCTAACGATATGTCGCAATCTATATCTGAACGAAAAGAAACGTGCGCAGACACAGATGGTAGAGTTTGACGACACGCTCTACAACCCGGGTGTTTCGCGTGAGTCGGATCGTCAGGAGATGCTCAAGCTGATTCACATGGCCATGGAGCTTTTGCCTCACGACATGAAAGAGGCATTCGTTCTACGTGAATATGACGGTTTAACCTATCATGAGATTAGCTCGCTCCTGAACATCAAACTTGATACAGCAAAGGTGCGTGTGTTTCGAGCACGACAGCGCATAAAGGAAATTCTTGAGCCGTACCTAAATGAGTTTACAAAAGAAAATGATTAAGTAGAGAACATCATGCCTCATACATACAACGAACGCATACATAAGCTTCTCGATGGCGAGCTGGACTATCCAAGCGAGTCCGTGCTGTTTAGTGAGCTTGCACAGAACAGCGAGCTTCGTTCAGAGTTCATGCAACTCCTGGCCATTCGTACAGCCGTCCAGCAGGATCGCGCGGCTTTGATTCCGCCCGTTGCCCTTACGGGGTCTGTTTTTGCCGGACTTGGCATTGCCTCGCCCCTTGCCGGCGCAGCAGCAGGTGCGGCCGCTGGTGCAGCAGGTGGCGCGATGGCAAGCACATGGCTCTCGAAGATCATCGTACCCGCCATAGCCGCAATAGCCGCCGCCGGCATCACATATGGGATAACAGCGAGCAGCGAGCAGCGAACAGCGAGCAGCGAACAGCGAACAGCGAGTAGCGAGCAGCGGGTAGCGAGTAGCGAGCAGCGGGCAGCGGGCAGCGAGCAGCGGGTAGCGAGCAGAGAATCTGAGATACGACGTTTGCGTAGCGAAGTTGCGATGCTGCAGTTAGAGCTCCTCAACGCGCTGGATCGTGTGGAGGTTGCGCCTGTTGAGAACAGCACGCTGTCCGTGGAGAATGTTGAGACGGAGACCAGGGCCACACCGATCGATCTGTCACACACGATCACGCTCGCGCGCGAGACAGATGCGCGCGTGATCATGCCAATGAGCCAGACGCCGATCACGCCTGAGTATCGCGATTACCCAGCGTTTCTTGTGCAGTTCCGTGGATTAGCATCGTCGGGATTGACAACTGTAAACGTAGCACCTCAAAAGTCGCTGCTTGAAAATGCCAACCTCGCTCTGATGTATCAGCTATCTCCAAGACACTTGATAGGGTTCGAGGTAGGTAGCGAATCGTTTCCGATGTCCTTCGAGGGCACCCGTAACGGCCAACAGATTCGATATGAGCAACAGCCTGTTTCCACGTGGGCTGGTGTAGCATATCGGCATTCCTTTGGCCCAATTGGCAATTCAGCATTTACGCCGTTCGCCCAAGGTTTGATAGGGGGCTCACAGTTAGGCCCGCTGGGCCGCATCACTGGTGGACTTCAATACTCACCGCTTGGGCCACTAACATTCATGTTAGGTTTAGAAGGCACATCTATGGCCTACACCCATCAAGACCGTTGGTTTACATCGTCAAAAATCGGCCTCACCTATGGCCTGGCCATCCGGTTCTAAAATTGTCAGAAAAGCAACGTCATCATGAAAACCAATACAACACTAAACCTTGCTGCTTCACTAGCACTCCTTGTAGTGCTCATCAGTGCTTGCACATCCCCACTCGACACCACAGCTCCGCGTAATGAGACGCCGATAACTCCAGCGGAAAAAATCACCCCACAGTCCTACTCCGTGGCCTGTAAAACCGCATATGGTAATTATGTGGTCAAGGGGCTACCCACCATCAAAATCGACACCACCACAACGCCAATGCGCTTCTGGTTCGATTTTATGATGGATGCAACAGACACAGCCGGCCTCTCGCCCCTGCTGCACTCATTCCGCGTGCGCTTAGACTCTTTCCCTGGAGATGGATTAATAACAATCCTGTCAAATCGCGAAGTCCAACTCCAGGCAGATTTCGGTCCTTCCTGGGGCGGCCTTCAGAGCTACTGGACAGATCCAAACTCCAACACGGCATCGATTATCGTTGCCGAGCACCCCCGCGAGGCCGGCAAGCCCCGCACAGTCACTATCACCCTATTCATCTTCCTCAACAAGGACAATTTCTACCGTCCAGCCCCCCAACAGCAGGTCCTGGGAACGGTTACGTTGACGATCTAGGGACTAGGGACTAGGGACTAGGTACTAGGTACGAGGTACGAGGTTCGAGGTGCAGGTTTGTCATTCCCGCGGAAGCGGGAAAGACGAGATACAATCTTCGTACACTTGTGGACCCTCGTACCTTGTACCTAGTACCTAGTACCTAGTACCTTGTACCTTGTACCTAGTACCTGTAACTTTCCTCCCCTTCTCGGTATCATCATTACTGATGATTCAGCAGATAATCTAGTTTTACCCCATCTACTACGGAGGGCGTCTATGCGAACGTTCCGTTTACTTCAACAAATTGGCATGATGCTGTCGGTTTTGGTAGCATCTGTCGTGAGTGTTAGCGCACAGCAACTACCTGCGCCAACAGAACTTACAGCAACAGTGCAGGGTGGTGCCAATGGCACAGCTGGATACGTTGTGCTTACCTGGAAGGGCATCAAAACTGCCCCTACACCACTAAAGTACACAGTATACCAAGCCTCGGGTGAGACCGAGGATGTGACCAAGTTCACGAAGGTTGCAGCTATTCTGCACAATGCTAAAGCGCTTGAGCTCACCTACACAGCAACCATCCAAGGTTTGAAGGCGGGTGTGTACACGTTCTTTGTAAAGGGCTACTGGGACGGTGGAACCGAGGGACCACGCACCGCGATCAAGGTTGTCGAGGTAAAGGGCACCGTCACCAAGGGACTCCGCTTTGTCAGTGCACCGGTTGCTACCGGTACAACAACAAAGCCATACTATTACTCTGCAAAAGCTGAATCGGATAACCCAGCAAAGATTACCTACACGTTAGTTTCAGGCCCACAGGGCATGACGATCAACAAGGAAACAGGCAAGATCACATGGGAGAAGCCTGTCGCTGGACGTTACGAAATTTCAATAGCTGCCGTTCAGGTTGTCGATGGTAAGGAAGTCGTTGTAAAGCAGAACTTCCTCTTGGTTATCTCTGAAGGAGATGGTCAGACTGGAACACTGAAGTTTGTTTCTCAGCCAGTAACAGTCGGGTTCGTTGGCGTTAAGTATACCTATGCCGCCAAGGCAACAGTTCTTGGTGTCAATACGACGGTTATGTACAAGCTCGATGGCGCACCAGCAGGCATGGTGATCAACGAGAATACAGGCGTTATCACATGGGAGAACCCAGTTGCAGGCACATATCGTTTTGTTGTGCTTGCCAAGGCAGTCGTCAACGGCAAGGAAGTAGTTGCTACTCAAGTTGTTGAGCTTGTCATCAAGGAGAAGGATGGCGGCGAAGCAAAGGGTTGCGCAAAGATCAAGGGTACTGTGACCAACGAAGGCAACGTCAATGAGACTGTCAACGGTGTTGTAACAGCATGGCGTCAAGAAGTGATTAAGAAGGAAAACGGCAATTCAACCACGACCTATCGTCCCGTATACAAGGCAGAGATCAAGAACGGATCATACGTTCTTATGCTTCCAGCCGGCACGTACAAGATTCGCGTTGAAGGCGCAGGGATGGTAGCTGAATGGTATGACAACGTCGTTGAACTTGCCGACGCTAAGGATGTTGTTATCGAATGCGATGTTATCAAAGAGATCGACTTTGCCGTAGTCATGCGCGCGAAGCCAGTGCTTGTGGTTGCTGAAGGTCGCGTGTTCGATGAAATAACGAACGAGCCAGTCAAGGCAGTCGTCGTGTTCGAAGCTCGTGGTAAAGAAGGCACAGCCGATCCACGTTATGCTCGCATTGTTGCTGAGACACGCGAGGATGGATCCTACGAGATCAAGATTCAGTCTGGTGTCAATTACATCGGTACTGCTCGCGCCGCAGGACGTGATGCGGCTGGAAATCAATATCTGGTAGAGTTCTACAACAACACCAATGATGCTGTCTCAGCAACATCGATCAACATCACAGAGAACAAGGGCGGTTTCGACTTCCCGATGAACAAGCGTGAGTCGTACAACAACGGCTTCGGTGGCACGATGAAGAACAGCTACACACAGGCTGGTGTTGCTGGCAAGGTTGTCGCATATCGCTTCACAATCGTAACAAACGACAAGGGTGATGTTGTCTCGAAGAACGTCGAAGCCACATCGGTAGAGACAGATCAGGACGGTAACTACACCTTCACAAACATGATCCCTGGCAACTACGTTGTCTTTGGTGTTCCTGCAAAGCGTCCTGCTATGCCAGGTTGGATGGTTCTCGGTGCGCTTGCTGCCAAGGAATCAGGCAAGGCAACACAGGTATCGGTTGGTGATGTAATGGTAGCTGTGCAGTACGACATCCTGCTTGACACTGTCAAGACAGAAAAGGGCAAGGGTCGCGTTCGTGGACATGTCTACGACAAGCGTGGCGGCATCGTGAAGACGGGCGTTGACAAGACCCAAGAAGCATCAGCTGTCATGGGTGCCTTTATCATTGCACGCGACGAAGACGGCGACATCGTAGACTTTGCGCTTTCTGAGGACGAAGGTTCATTCGACATGACAGAAGTTGCAATGGGTAACATCACGATTGTTGCTGATCGTATTGGTTTTGATCCTACAACACAAGTCGTAGCAGTTGAAGCAGCAAATGCTGATCGCGTCATCGCAATTGGCCTGATGAAGAACACCACAACAAGTGTTGAAGTACCAGTCGATGAAGTTGGCACATCAATCAACCTTTGGCCAAACCCAGCAGCTGTTTCTGCTTCGTTGCAATTCACAGCTCAGCCAGGTGTAGCAGTGGTTCGCATTGTGTCCATGACGGGTGTTGAACTTGCATCACAGCAGTACACACTCGACGGTGGCATGCAGACGCTGACGGTCAACACTGCTTCGCTCCCAGCTGGCATGGTCATGGTTCACGTCACCAACGGATCAACATCGTTCGCACTCCCGCTGAACATTGTCCGCTAAGCCCCCTCGAATTGCATACATATCAAGGGTCGCAGGAAACTGCGACCCTTTTCTTTTTTCTGTCAATGCCTAGCTTTGCCCGTATGAACCTGCTTGCCCCCATTATCCTGTTAATCTCGGCCACAACCCTTGTTGCCCAGATCTCATCACCCGATAGGTTTCGTTCGCAGATCTTCGATGTCCAGCATTACGATGCAGGCATTACGTTTCCCGATCCACCAACGCGTTCTATTGTGGCAGATGTGAAGATCGTTGTTCAATGGGAGGCTGACGCAGTAGCTCCAACGTTCCCCTTCCACTTACGAGACCTAACAATCGACTCTGTATTCGTAAATGGGTCTCGTGCGGCATGGTCAACAATCGGCACTCAAGACATGGACACCATGCATCACCGTGTGCAGCTGAAAGGTGCTGTGTCGCGCGGTCAACGTGATACTGTCCGTGTGTTCTATCATGGCCTGATGACAAATGAAGGGGGCTCATCACCGTGGGGAGGCGTGCATTATCAGGATCAGGTACTCTATGCACTCGGAGTGGGCTTTGCAAACAACTATGTAAGCACAACACAGCATTGGCTTGCATGTTATGACCATCCATCGGACAAGGCCACATTTAGCGGACGCTTTCGCGTGCCTACAGGGGGCTGGGTTGTTGCTTCGGTTGGACCAGAGCAGCCAGCTACGTCAGCCGATACGCTAGTAGAGTACACCTGGGTAGAGCGTAACCAGATCGCAACGTACCTCATGACGTTTGCAGTTGGCAAGTACACCTCTCACCGCATGCAGGACATGTCGAGCAAGAACGTGCCCCATGTGTTCTACTACTTGCCTCGCGATCAAGCCAAGAGCATACAGTCCTACGCACTCGTCCCGCAGATGACAGCGCACTTGGCGTCATGGTTCGGCGATTACCCGTTCGATAAAGTTGGTTACTGCAACACCTACAAAGGAGCAATGGAACATCAGTCGATGATCTCCATGCCCGTTGCAACAATCCAGCGTGGTGATACGATGAACATAACCGCAGCGCACGAGCTTGCTCATCAGTGGTTTGGCGACTATGTAACTCCACGAGACTTTCGGTACGCTTGGCTCACGGAAAGCTTTGCAACATTCTCCGAAGCATTATGGATTGAGCACAAGCGTGGGTGGGATGCATATCTTAAGGAACTCGAGGTGAAAGCACGAAGCGCAATCTCTGCCGCTGCTCGTGAGGGTACTTTTGCTCTTGAAGCATTCCCCCGCACAGCCCCCTCTTCAAACTACCCCCAGACCATCTATCAGAAGGGGGCAGTTGTTGTTGGCATGATGCGCGCAATTGCGGGTGATGATGCGTTTAAAAATGGACTGCAGTATTATCTCCGTCGCAGCGATCATCGCTACGGCAACGCCCAAACAGAGACCATGGCCGAGTCACTTCGTTCGGCTCTTGGCAAGCAAACCTATGACTTCTTCAACGAATGGGTTACAGGCAAGGGATGGGCAAAGCTGCGTGTTGAACAACGCAAGGACACCAATGGTATTCTGGTAACTATCCAGCAGGTGCAGAAGCAGCAGTTTCCCGACTGGCCTATCTTTACTACCCTTCCGCTCAACGTTACCTACACAAACATCTCGGGTAACAAGGAGGATCGCATCATGTATCCTGATGATCGTGGTGTGATCGAGTTCGAGTGTCTTGAACTTCTGGGTGTAAACTCTGGAAGCAAGTCACGATGCATGTGCGAGGTGCAAACGATTAGCAACGTAGACCAAGCAGATGACAACGAATCCATAACGCTTGCACCGATTCCTGCAAGCGATCGCATGATCGTTACGAGAAGGGGATCTTCAGAGCGCGAGTATTCGATGACGATCATCGATGCACGAGGAGCAGTGGTCGAAAACAGAACCGACACAATGTGCGACAGTGGGTGCGTGCTTGATGTTAGCTCCTATCCAAGCGGCGCATATATCCTGGTGATGAGCTTTGGTAAGAGCACCACACGGCTACCATTTACTGTTACACGCGGAGAGTGATCCAGCGGGCAACTTCTTTCAATGTTGGCTTCTTGCCGTAGGATAGAATTCCTATACGGTAGATACGTGATGCCAACCAAACAGCGCCAAAGAATGCGCCGATACTGCTCAGAATGCAAGCCACTAACTGCCATGCGGGAACATCTGTTGCTGCAACTCGCACCGTCATCAATATCGGTGAGAATAACGGTATCAACGACATCACCGTAGCGAACGTACCGTTGGGAGCTGCCACGACGTTGCCGATAAACATCATCGTGAGCACTACCGGCATTGTAATCGGAAGCGTGAGCGACTGTGCATCAGCTTCCTGATCAACAGCAGAGCCAACAGCGGCAAACAATGATGCATAGAGAAAGTATCCTGCGAAGAAATCAAAGATGAACATCAAGATCGTGGTGATTGAGATGCTGGGTAGTGTGATGCCCTGTTGTGCAAGCGCCTGGGTAAGTCCCACCTTGGGCATCGACTGTGGTCCACCCATCTGCTGCGCAGTATTTACAACATCTGCAGTCATCGTGTTGCCTACCACAAGACCCAACACGATAAATGCAGCGATGCCGAGAACAGCCCAAATCACAAGCTGGGTAAGCCCAACAAGTCCAATGCCCACTACCTTACCCATCATCAACTCAAATGGTTTTACCGAGGAGGCAAGGACTTCAATAATTCGATTAGCCTTTTCTTCGACCACCCCGCGCATAACCATCGAGCCATACAGGAAGATGAGCATATAGATCAGAAAACCAGCAGCATAACCAACTGCAGCAGAGGCCTCGCTGGCATCTACCTCGACCCCTTTTTCGGTGACCTTGAGAGAATTCACTGACACGCCTGTACCCACAAGATCGATCACCGAGGTGTCGGCCCCCTGCTTGAGAAGGCGCGCTCGAACAACCACTGGTTCGATGTCTGATTGTACGCGTCCCTCAAAGGCAATACCCGAGCCCCCGCGGGAGTACATAACAACCTCTGGTTTCTCGAGAATCGAGTCGGGGAATACCACATACGCTTGAATCACCTCGTTTTTCAGGTCACGGTCTAAGTCCTGCAGGGTGCGCTTGCCGGCCAGCTCATAGGCAGCAGTATCGCTGGCCACGACCTGTTTGGCGAGCGAGTCGGTAGCATCAACAAATACAACCTTTGCCTCTTGCCCCTCCCCAGAAAGCAGGGCAGCGAGAATCGGAATCACGATTAGAAGGCTCAATCCTAAAGGGGCTAGCACCGTCGAGAGAACAAACCACTTGGCCTTGATGCGTTTGAGGTACTCATGGCGTATGATAACCGTAATCTTACTCATTGGTAATGCCCAAGTAGTGACGTGGTGGAATTTCCCATCGAAAATATACGCTACGCCGTGTTAGTTTTGCATGCTATACCTATGGAGTCAAGCTACATGAGCATTCTACACGAGAACCTCACCACCCAAGCCGAAGCCCTTCGTGCGCAACGCACAGAACTATTGAAGGAACACGGCGACACAGTTCTTGGAAGCGTCACGATCGAACAAGTTCTTGGTGGTATGCGCGGCGTGCCGGCACTGGTTTGCGACACATCAAGCGTGTCTGCCGACGAGGGCTTGCGCATTCGCAATACGCCAATCCTTGACCTTACCGACATCACTCCAGAAGAGACATTCTGGTTGCTTGTTACAGGCCAGCGCGCCAGTGCAAGGGAGCTTGATGAACTTCGTTCAATCTTTTCGAAGTACTATGCGATTCCGCAGTACGTGATTGATACACTGAAGGCCATGACAAAGGATTCGCATCCGATGGTGATGCTTAGCGTAGGTCTGCTAGCGATGGAGCGCGAGAGCGAGTTCCGCGCGGCTTACGATAAGGGTGCAGGCAAGGACGCTTTGTGGCAGTCTATGGTTAATGACTCGGTACGCCTAATTGGCTCTATCCCCGGTATTGCTGCTGCGATCTATCGCATCCATTTTCATGATGGCAATGTTATCGCGCCGCTTACCAACGACAACGACCTGTCGAACAACTTCGCACACATGCTCGGCGTGAGTAACGATGCATCATGGAAGGAACTCATCCGCCTCTACCTCGTGCTGCACTCCGACCACGAGGGCGGCAATGTAAGTGCGATGACGTCGTATGTAGTGAGCTCGGCCCTCAGCGATCCGTTCTACAGCGTGTCGGCAGCTATGTGCGGTCTTGCTGGCCCCCTTCACGGACTTGCAAACCAAGAGTGTTTGCGCTTTATCATCGACGTCAAGGATCAGTTCGGCGGCGTTCCAACAGACGAGCAGCTCACTGAATACACATGGAACCGCCTGCGTAATGGCCAAGTCATCCCTGGTTATGGTCACGCCGTCCTTCGTGTTACAGACCCACGCTTTACAGCCTTCTATCAGTTTGCCAAAAAGCACAACCTGCAAGACGAAAACGTGCAGATCGTACAGAAGATCTACAACATCGTCCCAGGCGTTCTGCGCGAGCACGGCAAGGCAAAGAACCCTTGGCCAAACGTTGATGCAGCTTCGGGCTCACTCCTATACGCTTATGGCATGAAGGAATTCGACTTCTACACAGTTATGTTCGGCGTATCTCGCGCAATCGGCCTATGCTCACAGATGGTCGTAAACCGCATGATGGCCTCGCCGATCGTGCGTCCGAAGTCGCTTACGCTGGCAGAGCTGAGCAAGTAGAGCAGCGAACAGCGAACAGCGAGCAGCGAACAGCGAGCAGCGAGCAGCGAACAGCGAGTAGCGAGTCCCAACACATCCGGACAATAAAAAAGCCCGTCAAATTGACGGGCTTACTATTTTAGTTCCACCTGGGGGATAGGACTTGTGGACGCTACTGGATTCGAACCAGTGACCTTTACGATGTCAACGTAACGCTCTAACCAACTGAGCTAAGCGTCCCTTGAGGGGACGCAAATTTAGAAATTTTTTCGATGTATCACCTGAAAGGTTCTGCATGTCGATCATTACATTGATCACGGGTCTTGGAGTACTGGCCCTTCTCGTAGCGGTGGTGTTCCGTCAGCGCGTACACGCCGTAAAAGTTGAAGACGGGGCAGCCTCCCCTGAGGAGTTGGCGCGTCTCACTGAGATATCAAGTGCAATCGCCGAGGGAGCAATGGCGTTCTTGGGACGCGAATACCGCGTACTGGGCTTGTTCATGGCAATCTTTGCTGTTGTCATCTTTTTAACGGTAGACCATGGTGGCCAGACAGCGCTTGCCTTCGTTTGCGGTGCAGCAACATCTGTTGTTGCGGGTTACATTGGCATGAAGATCGCCACCAAGGGTAACGTTCGTACAGCATCAGCTGCTCGCGTATCCCTACAAAAGGCATTTTCTGTCGCCTTTGAGTCTGGTGCTGTGATGGGCTTTGGCCTTACGGGTCTGGCCGTTGTTGGCCTGATCCTTGTATGGCTTGGCATCGACACCTTTGTACCCGGTATCAGCCGCGAAATACAAATGGAAATACTTTCAGGCTTTGGTCTAGGGGGCTCGGCAGTTGCTCTCTTCGGTCGCGTTGGTGGTGGTATCTACACAAAGGCAGCCGACGTTGGTGCAGACCTTGTTGGCAAGGTTGAAGCAGGTATCCCAGAAGATGATCCTCGCAACCCTGCTGTTATTGCCGACAACGTGGGCGACAACGTGGGCGACATCGCCGGCATGGGCGCAGACCTGTTCGGCTCTGTTGCTGAATCAACATGCGCAGCCCTTGTAATTGGCGCTGCCGGCTACGAGATGGCCGGTGGTGATAACCTCAACATTCTACTCTTCCCGATGCTTGTAAATGGCGTTGGAATTGTTGCATCAATTCTCGCTCTGCCATTTATTCGAGCTAATCAAGAGGATAAGGTTGAAGCAGCCCTCAAGAACGCCCTCATCATCTCAACCGTCCTCATGCTGGGTGCTTTGTATCCTATAACCATGTGGGCTTTTGGAAGCAGCACGTTTGCAGTGTCTGGCGTAACGGTTACAGCTATGGGCGTATTCGTTGCTCTTGCTGCAGGCCTAGTAGCCGGACTGCTTATTGGCTTAGTCACAGAGTTTTATACCTCACACCGCTACAAGCCTGTGCGCGAAGTTGCAGATGCATCACAAACGGGTTCTGCAACCAACATCATCTATGGTCTGGCGCTTGGGTACAACTCCGCTGTGATACCTATGCTTCTGATCGCTGTATCTGTTGTGATCGGCTATGTGTACGCTGGTATGTACGGCATTGCTCTTACAGCCATTGGTATGCTTGGAACGATCGCTGTTGGTCTGACGATCGATGCGTATGGTCCAACATCAGACAACGCCGGCGGTATTGCCGAAATGGCCGAAATGGGCAAGGACATTCGTAAGCGCACAGACGCTCTTGATGCTGCGGGCAACACAACAGCTGCTATCGGTAAGGGCTTTGCCATTGGATCAGCAGCTCTTACATCACTTGCTCTCACGAGTGCATTCATCACGCGCGCCGAGCACACGCTCGGTAAGGAACTCAGCCTTGAGATCACAGATCCGCACGTACTTGCAGGATTGCTTGTAGGTGCTGCACTTCCGTTCGCATTTTCTGCGATGACCATGAAGAGCGTTGGTAAGGCAGCGTTCGCGATGATCGAAGAAGTGCGTCGTCAGTTCCGCACCATTCCTGGCCTGATGGAAGGCAAGGCACGCGCTGAGTACGCAAAGTGCGTCGACATCTCGACCCAGGCCTCCATCCGCGAAATGATTGCTCCAGGTTTGCTGGTGATTATTTCTCCTCTTGCCGTTGGCTTCCTCTTTGGCGTGGAGATGCTTGCCGGACTTCTCATTGGCTCGCTCATCGTTGGTGTGATGCTCGCAATCTCCATGGCCAATTCAGGGGGCGCATGGGACAATGCGAAGAAGTACATCGAAACGGGCGTGATGGGTGGTAAAGGTTCTGATACGCACAAGGCAGCGGTTGTTGGCGATACTGTGGGTGATCCATTCAAGGATACCTCTGGTCCGGCTCTCAACATCCTTATCAAGCTTATGGCCATCATCTCACTCGTGTTTGCTGCTGCATTTGCAACCAAGGACGGGCTTTTGATTCCATAAAATGGCCCCGGGGTTAATCCCGGGGATACGAAGAAGCGAGGGCCGCAGCTTTGCTGCGGCCCTCTTTTTTTGGGGAACGATTAGCCCCGTTCAATCGTTTTCGCAAACTGGTATAACAATTTATCTGCACCCCATGAAGCTCATTGCCTTAACTGCTGCGCTGGCTGTCGCCGTTGCTCCCACAAGCTCTGCCCTGATCGAATCCGTAGGTACAATCACAGGTACGGTTCGTAATTCCATAACGCAGGAAGTTGTCGTTGGTGCAACGGTGAAACTTGAAGGCACCAAGCTTGGCACATACACCAACACCAAGGGTGAGTTCACAATCAAGAACATCCCACCGAAATCATACACGGTTGTGGTGTCATCAGTTGGATTCAAAAGCAAGTCGCTGTTTAATACGTTGGTAACCTCGGGCAACGTTGCCAGCCTTGGTATTGAGATCGAGCCGGACCTTACAAAGGCCTCGAGCATTGATGTAGAAGTGCGCTCGTTTGGGAAGCGCTCTGAAACACCATTGTCTGTGCAGAGCCTTACCACAGAGGAGATCCGCAGTAATCCTGGCGGCAACTTTGATATCTCCCGTGTGCTGCAAGCACTCCCTGGCGTGGGTGGTGCTACTGGTGGTGCAAGCTTCCGTAACGACATCACGATTCGTGGTGGTGGTCCAAGCGAGAACGTCTACTATCTCGATGGTATTGAGATACCACAGATCAACCACTTCGCAACGCAGGGTAGCGCCGGGGGGCCAGCGGGAATCTTGAATGTGTCCTTCATCGAGGATGTCAACTTGAGTTCATCATCCTTCGGTAGCGGTTACGACAACGCGCTTTCCTCTGTCATCGCGATCAAGCAAAAGGATGGCAACAGTGAGAAGCTACAGGGCAACTTCCGCCTGAGTGCAACAGAAGTTGCAGCAACGGCAGATGGTCCGGTGTCTGAGAATACAACAGTTATTGCCTCGGCGCGTAAATCGTATCTCGATTTTCTCTTTGCTGCTATCGATTTGCCCATACGTCCGAACTATTGGGACTTTCAGTTCAGGACCACCACGAAGATCGACAACAAGACCACCCTTAACGTGATCGGTGTTGGGGCAATCGATGTGTTTCGCTATGGCGTACCGCGTGAAACATCACTCGAGAAGGAGTACGTTCTGCGCGCTGCCCCATCTGTTGACCAGTGGAATTACACGATCGGAGCTTCACTCCGTAAGGCCCTTGACAACGGACAGGTCTTCGTTTCGCTTAGCAGGAATATGTTCGACAATAAGCTTCAGCGAACGAAGGAAGCCCGCGCTGGGAGTCCAGCTGAAAAGGTATTTGATGTGTCATCACGTGAGATCGAGAACAAGTTTCGACTTGAATACACGCAAGTTGCCAGTAACATCTCGTATAAGACTGGTGTTCAGGCACAGTATGTGAAATACACCAACACGACGTTCAACAAGCTGAATGACTTTGTGACGTTAAACTTTGACTCGAAGATAGATTTCTTCAAGTACGGTGTCTATGCTGATGCATCAACGAGCTTCTTCAATGATCGTCTTCGTGCCAGTGCAGGTTTGCGCACGGACGGCAACACCTTCATGGAAACTGGCAACGAGATCTGGAGAACATTCTCTCCACGAGCCGCACTATCGTTCATCATTGATTCTTCGTGGAGCATCAATGCTACTGTTGGACGCTACTACAAGATTCCACAGTATCCCATCCTTGGTTTCCGCGACACTGGCAGCGGCCTGGTAAATACCGGTGCCTCGTATATAGGCACTACTCACTATGTGGCTGGGGTTGAATACATGCCCGAACCAAGTATACGGGTAACATTTGAAGGGTTCTACAAGATCTACGACGGCTACCCAATTTCAACACTCGATGGCATCTCGCTTGCAAATCAGGGTACGAACTTTGGCATTATTGGTAACGAGCCAGTCATTAGTGATGGCAAGGGGCGAGCATACGGCGCCGAGTTATTCTTCCAGAAGAAGCTCACGGAGAATTTCTTTACAACGATTTCCTACACACTGCTGTACAGTGAGTTTACGAGTCTAAACTCCGACAAGTACATCCCATCGGCCTGGGACTTCCGTCATCTGGTCAGCGGTATTGTGGGTTACAAGTTTGAAAACGGCTGGGAGTTCGGAGGAAAGATTAGGTACGCAGGGGGCTCGCCTTATACTCCCTACGATACAACAGTGTCGCGTCAGTTATTCATTCTGAATGGATTTGGTCAACTAGATTTCACGCGTCTTAACAACGAACGGTTGCGTGCCTTTAGGCAGGTGGATGTCAGAATCGACAAGAAGTGGTCGTTCACATCGTGGTCTCTTGACCTATTCATCGACGTCCAGAATGCACTTGCGTTCTCACTAGATGCACCATCGCAGTATACCTTCACTCGCACGGCTGATAACGCAGACTGGGCCAGCTCGGATGGACAGCCTGTTCGGCCTGATGGCTCTAATGCCATCCCGGTGTTCATTGATAACAGCTCAACACTTGTTACTCCCACGATCGGCGTTATCATCGAATTTTAAATAGCCCCTTGCCAGTTTCAAAGCGAGCAGTATTTTTGCTCGCTTCCTTAGCTCAGCTGGTTAGAGCAACTGACTCTTAATCAGTGGGTCCGGGGTTCGAGTCCCCGAGGGAGCACAGTCTATAAACCCCATCACGACCAGCGTGATGGGGTTTTTTGTTGCGTGGATCAGGTCTCGAGCTTCTCAAGTGCATCCCCTATCTTTCCGGCATTATGTCACTCATTCACGCTCAAAACGATGTTCAAGACACGTACTGCGAGTTCACTTCCACAGCAGCAATGGTGTAACATCCTCATGATACATATGCTATGCATAGTTTTCTTGGCATTGCTAACCTCCTGCTCTGATCAGGGTGTTTCTCCTTCTATGCCGAAGTGGTTTGTTGATAGGGGGCTTGCCGGTAAAGCAACGTGGGATGAGACCACGGGAACGCTACATATCAAGGAATCCGTCGTGTGGGGCGGCGATGACGATGTCGAGTCCTTTTACTTTATGCCCCCTACCGAGGTAACGACGATCCTGATTGGTGCGAACGTTACGGTAACCGGAGGGTTTCGTTGTACGCACGGTCTGACGATAAGGGGCGAAGACCGATCTACTTCAGTGATCTTTGGAACCAACACAGTAGCATGGGCCCGTGGTCCCAACAAGGCCGATGACTCGCCTGATTGCAACAAGACAACAGGAGACGATCGGGCGGCCGACTGCCTGAAGTGGAGCTACGGTGCGATCAGCGCATTGATACTTCCATTGGGCGATACTCTAAGGATTAGCTCATTGACTCTTCGAAATGCCCGTACGTACAACATCACCTCTACCATCTTTCCGATCAGGGTAGACAATGTGCTCATGATCGAGCGTCGCACAGAAGAGAGCAGAAGCAACTGCGACGGTTTCGGAGCAGGCAGTGGGTCTGCAATAACAAACAGCACTATCGATGTTACTGATGATGCCATCAAGCTGTATCGTGGTATGACAGTTCGCAACGTAACGATCATAAAGCGGCGTAATGGAGCCCCCTTTCAGCTTGGCTGGCATAGCGAACCTACATCCTCTCATTCGATTGAAAACGTCATCGTGCGAGGTGCAGACCCAGAGGCGCTTTACAATTGCGGGCTGTTCAGTTGGAAGTCGCCAACGGCATCAACAAAACGAACAATTCAGATTGACGGCCTCAAGACCGAAGGACTTCAAAACGCTAAGCTCTGGAATGGTACAGGGTGGGTGCCCCATCCGTTGTTTGAGTTGCGGAGTCCGAATGCTGAATTCAAATTATCCGCACGGAATGTTGATATGAAATCAGCTGCTGCAACACTGCCTTCTTCAGTTAGGAATTTCACGCTTGATGTGTGCGGTTCAAATGCAGTTGTCAACACGTATCAATGTGGAGACATCCAGGCAATTGTAGGGGACGACTGAGTTGCCGCACCAGTTCTTGGAGGAGAGGGAACAGTTGGCCTATCTTTGCGGCGTTCAGACACTCATTCACGTTTCACACGATGTTTAAGCCACTTGCTGCAATTACCGCCGCCAGGCTGTTAATCACTGCCTGTGGTGACACAGAAACGCCCGTAACGCCGGATCCAACACCATACGTAACGGAGAAGGACTCAGTCGTTATCGCTCAAGAGCGCTACGACAAACTCGTCTACAGCGACACGATCAATGTTTCGATCATCAAGGAGAATGGGGCTGGATGGGCAAAGGTCTCTGTCTATGATTTTGGAGCAGCTGATCATCGCTCTGCAGTAGCATTCACAAGCCCGAGCTCTACAACGGGCGAGGTCAGGGTGATCCTGTACGGCAAACGTCCGACGCTTTTCGATCCAGAGCCACAACTTGCCTCTTATACGTTTTCTAAAAGTAAGACGAGTGTAACAGATACCGTGACAGGCGTCATTAGCTCCGAAGCTGTGGTCTCCGACGCCGGCACAACGTGTCGCATGAGTGGACAGATCATACTGCCTCGTTAGTAGAAATTTTTCCAACAGCGTAACAAACTCCACGATAGCAGCATCATGAAGCCCCTTGTCAGCCTCATAGTCATCTACGCACTGTCACAGTGCGCGCCAACCTTGCACGCCCAGCTATTCGTAGATCAGTCCTACAAGATCAAATCTTTCAAGGATGTGCAGTATGCAACGGCTATAGGCTTCAATGGTCGGACTGATACGCTACGCATGAACATCGTTGTCCCAACAAACGACAACACTACCAGGCGTCCGCTCGTGGTGTGGATCCATGGAGGGGGCTTTATCCAGGGCAGCCGCGCAGACTTTCAGACGCTTGCTGAATCGTGGGCGCGCCGTGGCTATACTGCTGTCACGATATCCTATCGTCTCGGCATCCATGGTGGACTCTTTGATCCCCCGTTTGCTTTTGATGAAGCAGAGCTGATTCGTGCATGCTTTCGGGGCATCCAGGATATCCGCACAGGGCTTCGCTTCCTTGCAAAGAATGCTGCTCAGCACGGCATCGACACTTCACGTATTGTGATCGGCGGCGCAAGTGCAGGGTCAATCGTTGCTCTTCACGCATCATACATCGATCCGCTCGACAAGCTCCCAGCAGCAATCGGCAAGATCAGCGCCGTAACCCGCGCTAACGGTACATTCGCGCGTCCAGATATGGGCTCCTATGAAGGCACACAACACACAGAGGTACCAACACCTTCAGTCGATGTCGTCCTGAACATCTTCGGCGCATTGCTTGATCTTTCCTACCTCGACAATGCACCGTTCATACCGTTGTTTAGTTACCATCAAACCGACGACCCGGTCGTCGCTTGCGGCGTCAACCGTCCGTACCATAGAGTGCCCCTTGTCTCTGGTAACTACCCCCTTTTGAGCGGCACATGCGCCATCGTACAGGAACTTGCAAAGCGCACAATACCTGCAGCAAGCTATGAGACAAACATCTATCAGGGGGCGGCCCACGAAGTACACGATCCTGTTGGTGTAGACAAGGCAGCGGCTGTGTTTGCAGCGAAGTACGTCGCAACTCCGACGGGTGTTACGGAAGATGTCAGCACCACAGTCAACGCCGACACTCGCTGGACACTCTACACATTGCATGGCGTGACCGTTGCCTCTGATGTTACATCAGATGAAGTACGCATGCTTCCGGATGGTGTGTATGCTGCACGCGCGGGCAGCAACCGCACAATGGTTCTCGTACAAGCGGGAACCGTCTACAAAGCGCGGTAGGGCGGATTCGTGCGAAAGCCCCTTATCTACCTCACTCGAAAGGGGCGGAGATGATTGCATCATAGGTTGCCTGGTCCAACACGCGTGGACTGTACCGAAGGCCACGTTCGGTAAGATTTCGAACGAATGCACGCAGGTGATTTCGGGAGCCTTTTGCAAGGTTGTCGAACACCATCAGAGTGTCCTGATTATCCACCCGAGCGCTCCAGTATGAAAGATCACGAAGATCAACTTCCTCTGCTTCTGCACTCACGAGCAACGCTGAGACGAGATCGGAGTTCCCTGCTGTGAATAGTCGCAGATACAACTGCTGCAGTGTTGTGTCGACAAACTCGCCAGGGCCGTTACTCTGAGCAGGGTCCGCTATCTGATATCGCTGCAGCAACAGCATCACGGCATGCGTATGTGTTAGCTCACTCTGGGCGATGTTCGAGAAGACGAGCCTGTTGTATCTCGCATAGAAGCTTACGTAGAGATCATGCACGAGTTTTTCCTCCCCCCGCATGAATAACAAGGCCCGTTGTTCAACAACCGACAAATCGTGTATGGCATACCCACTCAGTCTTCCGCGAAGCTGTGTCGTATCGAACGATGAGTAGCCACTATCGGTGATTATAAATTCTGTGGACGTGGGCGAGGTCGTTGACTCGCTGCATGAAGCCACGATGATGGCTACGCAGGCAATAATTGCGAATGACCATTCAGTAAAACGGTTACGCAGCATGTGTGATACTCCTGACTTGTACAACGACGTGATTTCGTCCAACCTATGTAGTTGGATTCATCACGTCGCTACGGCCATGAGCAATGCCGTGGCGAGTGGTCGATTTACCTGCCGAGTAAAAGTTCACCACTGCCTGATACATTGATGAGCTGCAGGGTATCACCAGCCAAGACTGCATACGTTCCAGGCTGAAGTTGTCGAAGCTCATCATAGGTGTCCACGCTGCAGACGTATCTGCCTTCTACGCTATAGACTTCTCCCGGCAGTGCAGTGCTGAGACGTTGATTGCCATCCTCATTCACGGACGTAGGAGCATCTCGCAACACTCGCAGTACAGCCGCAGCAACGCCAAGCGGATTCGAGGGTATTGAATTGGTAAGGACCACGATGTTCGCTTTGAGCGAGGGCACGCGAAACATGACGGATGAATAGCCACGAATCTCACCCGTATGGCCAATCATTGTTGTCCCTGATACCACCTTTCTGCTGATACCAAGACCATAGTCATTAGCTCCAACGAATGCTGTGAGCTGCGTCATCGATTCGGTTTTGAGCACTCTGCCGCTAAACAGAGCGTCATAGAACTGCGCCATTTCTGCCGAAGTCGATATCACTGCTCCAGCCGCCCAAGCACCGCTCCATTCAGCATTCATTGATCCGTTTGATGCATCTCGTCCACCCATCCAGCGATGTGCAAGCTCTCCGGTAATCTCTTCATCCGGGAACAATCGCGTGGAGTCCATAGACAATGGATTGAACAGCTCTCTTCGAAAGAGCTGGTACAGTGACAACCCCGAAACTTCCTGGGCAACGAGTCCTGCGAGAAAGTAATTCGTATTACAATAGCCCCCTGAAGTACCCGGAGCAAATTGCTGCTTCGGAATCAGTGCCATCAGATCAGGGTGCGTCCACAGCCGCACAGGATCCTTTAAACATGCATCACGATAGCTCTGCTCAGCAGAGTAGTCTCCAATACCACTGGTGTGATTGAGCAGCTGACGCACGGTAATCGTTGTGTCGATATTGGGATGAGGAGGCAGCCACTTGCGAATAGGTTCGTCAAGCTTCAGAAATCCCTGTTCTTGCAGGCGCAGAAGCGTGCTGGCCATGCACGTCTTGGTGTTGCTTCCTATACCAAGCACCATATCCGTTGTGATTGGCCGGCCTGCGAACGACTCCCCTGCAGCGCCAGACCAGAGGTCGTTGTCCATGCCAACAGCAGCCGACACCCCTTGGATCTTCTCGGCCTTCTGAACTGAGTCTACAGCACGCTGCAGTCGAGCACGTATTGTATCGTCGATACCAGCTGAGGCTGATGTGCCCAGCACAAGGAGCGCCACGAGCACATGGGCACCAGCAAAAATCCATCTACAAAGCTTCATACGCCGGTACGATGATGTGAGACATGTTTGTAACAATTCCTCTGACACCCATGGCAACAACGTAGTTTAACTCATCGGCAGTATTGACGGTGTAGACTGCAACTGGAATGCCTTTCTGGCGGCATAACGCCATCATGTCTTCATTAAGCTCTTCGACAGAACACCCGAACACATCGGCCCCACAGTCTGCTACAACTTGATCTGGAGAGCGCGTATCACCAGGAACATTAAGTGCCAGCATTGGTAGATCAGGCATAAGTGCTCGTACATGGCGAATTGCACGGTGATCGAATGACGAGAACAGGCAGGTGTCAAGCATGGACATTGAGCGTAGGAGCTCGATAAGCTCTAGTGTTTCCTTCTGTGCCTCCTCGGTATCTGGACGGGGCTTGATCTCAAGATTAACATATGCCCTACCGCGGATCAGCTCTAAAACATCAACGAGTTTTGGAATCCGCTCTCCAGCAAAGCTGGGGCTAAACCACGACCCAGCATCAAGCCCCTGAATTTCCTCGAGAGATTTCTGGTTGATTGCGCCCACTCCATTGGTAGTGCGCTCCATTGTGTCGTCGTGAAACACCACCATTTGATGGTCTCGTGTGTATTGTACGTCGATCTCGATCATGGGAGCGCCACTCTCGAGAGCAAGCCGCACAGCAGCAACCGTATTCTCGGGGGCAATCCCTGAGGCTCCGCGATGAGCGCAGATAATAAACGAGTTTTGTTCGACAAATTCCCGAAACGGAATCATGAATAATCCTCCTGTGACATGCCCTTTGAGGTTTGGTTAGGCTGGTCCAATATGCTGAATCGTCGCAATACAACATTGATTTCGTGGTAAGTTCCGCACAATGGGGGTAACTACTGACCGCGATTCGGCACCGTACGTGCTTGACATCAGGGCGCAACGATGGTGTACAGTTCTGCGTCGAGTTGGCCTGCAAAGGCCATGGGACCTGATCTTTCCGCCGAACCGCCTGTATGCGCGGGGATCAACGTTCAGCGTGGGAACAAACGTTCGCCATTGCGTGCTCATAAAAGATGGTCGTGCTGAGGCTATGTTCGTGCTTGCCATGCGAGAAGGAGACTACTGTCTCATCGACGTACGATGTCAGCCTGATGCCTACGACAGCTGGGCTGATGCAATCATTGATCATTGGCAAGCCATGGGTCGCGAATATGGAGCGAATACACTTATTGGACCTGTGGGGGCTTTCGCCTTCCTCACAGATGGCGTGGCAGAGTCGCATGCTCACACAATAAATAGTATCCACATCCCCTGCTATCCCGAAATTCTTGTTGCGAGCTTGCGTCGTCGTGGCTATGTTCACGCTTGGTCTGGGGCCATATGGGGACGTGAAAGGGCTGTGGGGACAGCACCCAAGAACGTTGCTCGGCAAACTTCTAGTGTTAGAGCGGGATCGTGGATGAACGTAATCTCAATCGCACGTGATTTGGAGAGTGTGCTCTCAACAGCATTCTCAACATTACCCTGGCATCGCGGAAGCGGTGCGGGCTTGCCGTCTCTCGTTCGCGCCTACGCTCCAATCTTTTCGCCAAAGCTAGCCCTTACGTCGCGCACCGAGGATGCTCTCGCAGCAGGTGCTGTGCTCATCCATAAGGATATTACCAACGTACCTCGCTGGGTGTATGTGCTCCCGAGATTGCTGCAGGCAGTTTGGCTGCGTATTGCCTCAGCTCGATCACAGTGTCTCCACACGAGTGTGATTGGTGTTCGACCAGAGTTTAGGAACACCGCACACTCATCAGATCTGTTTGCCGCGACACAGAGGATCTTCAACTCTGCGGCGAGCATCAACACATCATGGATACGCGACGATAATCGCCTATCGCAGATGATGGCAAGGCGGGCTGGGCTTAGCCCCCTACAACAACGATTTGTATTTCGGTTGGTTTGTCAATCATGTTCAACCCCAAAAGGAGAATGAGAATGCAACTTCTCATACGTGGAGTATTTCTAACCCTTGCTATCGCTCTTACAGGATCGATTGTATACGCGCAAGGCGTATTGCTTAGTGGTAGGGTGACTACGCCTAGTGGTGGTCCTGTTCCTGGAGCCACTATCAAGCTTTCTACAGCGGAGATGTCAGCATCGAAAGGTGCGTATACCGATACACGCGGTCGTTACTCAATACGCGGTGTGGCAAGTGGCAAGTACACGCTTACCGTAACTGCCATTGGTTACCAGACGAAGGTCATGGAAGATGTAAACGTCGACGGTGGTACTCTGAATATCACAATGAGTGAAACTGCCATTGATATGGACGTTATGGTTGTTACAGCATCACGTACGCTGCAAAAGGCATCGGAAGCACCTGCATCCGTAACGGTTGTAGAGCCCAGAGCAATTCGTGAAGCGCCAAAGACAAACCCAACGGAGCACATCCGCGGTCTGGCTGGTGTTGACTACGCACAGACGGGTATCTCACAGCAAAGTGCTACTGTCCGCGGCTTTAACAACGTGTTTAGCGGCTCGCTTCTTACCCTCACAGACTACCGTCCAGCAGGGGTGCCCAGCTTGCGCGTAAATGTTGGATACTTCGTGCCTGCCTCAAACGAAGACATCGAGCGCATGGAACTCGTTCGTGGACCTGGTTCGGCGCTTTATGGTCCAAATGCATCTTCAGGCGTACTGAATATCATTACGCGTTCGCCATTTGCCTCTAAGGGAACAACCTTGTTTTTTGCTGGCGGACAGCAGAACCTGATGAACGGTGGTCTGCGTCATGCTGGCACTCTTAGCGACAACTTAGGATACAAGATTAGCGGACAGTACTTCTCAGCAAATGATTGGGATTACCGCGATGCTGCCAACGACCTTCCAACAAGACCTCGTGTAAACACACATGAGCGCTATAACGTAGATGGCGGCATTTATTATAACATGGGTGAGAACACAACGGTTCAGCTCAACGGCGGTATGTCGGAAGCCATCAATACGATAGAGATGACGGGTCTTGGCGCTGCAAACGGACGCAACTGGCGCTATACCTACCTAAACGCACAGGTAAATTCGGGCGACTTCTTTGCCCAAACCTTCTACAACAAGAGTGATGCTGGAGGAACATACTTCCTGCGCACTGGCAACCCAATCGTTGACAAATCAGACTTGCTTGGCGCTCGTGTTCAACATGCATATCGCGTAAACGATGATATTCGTCTAACATACGGGGCTGATTATTTCGCAACAAACCCTGTAACAGAAGGCACGATCAACGGCGTAAACGAAGACAACGACAACTACACAGAGATTGGTGGTTATCTCCAAGGCGATTGGAAGATCACATCAAAACTTTCAGCTCTTGCAGCCCTGCGCGCAGACCGTCACTCGGTGATTAATGAAATGGTCCTCTCGCCTCGTGTTGCCCTTATGTACAAGCTCAACGATAACAGCTCGGTTCGCGCAACGTATAACACAGCCTTTAGCAATCCTGGCACCAACGATCTCTTCCTTGATCTTCTCAGCGCACCTGACGCCTTTGGTCTTGGCAGTGTAAATCCAGCATGGGCTGTTGGTGTATGGGGTGCATCTGCCGGACGCAACGGCTACACGTATAACCGCACTGGCAACAATCTCAATTTCATTTCGCAGTTTGTCGGAAAAACGGATGCGAACTGGATTGGCCTAAACAATGCTTCATCTGGCGGCGTTTGGCAAACAGTTACGCAGATCATTCTGCCACAGCTTGAAGCTCAAGCGCCAGCTAATCTGCGTCCGCTACTGCGCCCATTCTTAACAGCTATCCCAGCTCCTCAGAACATCAAGGGCAACCTAGCGTCGCTCAACCCAACTACGCGTACATTTATTCCAACAAGTCCAGATGCTGTAACAGATGTTAGCAAGCTTCGCCAAAGCAACACCCAAACCATCGAGGTTGGGTATCAAGGCAAGGTTACAGACAAGCTTCGTGTTGCAGTTGACGCCTATCACTCAACAGTAAGTGATTTCGTTTCGCCACTCCGCGTAGTAACGCCAAACGTCTTCCTTGACGGTGCTTCAGCTACTGCATATATTCAACCACTCCTTACAGGCGCTCTCATGCAACAAGGGATCCCTCAGGATCAGGCAGCGGCTCTTGCAGCTCAATATGCTGGTCTGATCGGTGGTGCATATGCACAGGTTCCAGTTGGTACCGTTTCACCAAATGAGACACCACACAAGGGCGACATCCTTCTCGCCTATCGCAATTATGGCAAGCTCTCGTACTATGGTAGCGATGCTGCTTTCACATATGAAGCATCTCCATCTTTGTCTGTATCTGGAACTGTCTCGTACATCAATCAAAACACCTTTACTGGAGCAGACCTGGGCGACGAAACAATCACAGACGTTATAGCGCTCAACGCACCTAAGTACAAGTCTTCGCTCGGACTGCTTCATCGCAGCTCTTCACTGGGACTTTCCGTTGGACTCCAATGGCGCTGGGTTGATGGCTTCTACATGAACTCTGGCGTGTATGTTGGCGACGTGAATGCCTATCACATGATGGACCTCACGGCGCAATACATCATTCCAGGTGTTGATGGCCTTAGCTTCAATATCTCGGCAACGAACCTTCTCGACAACCAAGTTGAGCAGTTCATCGGCGCATCAACTGTTGGTCGCCTTGTACAAGGCCGTCTGACATACAACTTCTAAGCAGCTGCTCAGCAGATTGCTGAAAGCCCCCTCAGTCAGTTGATTGAGGGGGCTTTTTTATACGCCGAACTGCCGCAAGTGATGATCGATATGTTTATAGAGAAGGTTGTTCCATTCTTGCGCTGATAATCGTCCCAGCGTTAATTGCTCACGTCCCTCAAAAGCATCACGACCCATATCTGATATGTCATGGACAAGCTTGAGCAACCGTTGCTTGTTTTCTTCGAATGCAATATCAGCCGGCATGATGAACGCTGGGGCAGTCGGCATATTCTTCTTGTACGGCGCATCGTTCGTCAGCGTCTTCTTGAAAAAAAGCTTCAGAGCGATTCGCATATATGCAGGGGGTTTTGTTGTCTTGATACCCAGAGCCTGCTCATAAGGGATGCAGCAGTGCCCCATCATCTGAGCAGCATTCATTTGGCCCCATGCGGGCTTTGTGTCTTTGGCAATGCTGCTGATTCGAGAGCATAGTCGAGCGGTTGCTTCGGGATTCCAGATGTCTGGTAATGGCATGCTTGTTGTCCGCGAGTGTGTTTTCAATACTTGATGAATCTACCGATAGGCTTGCCCTGCAGCACGACCACATACATGCCTGCGGCTAACCCGTCGAGGCGGATGATATGCGTCGTGCTCCCAGATGCCACGAGAGCCTCATGAACAAGACCTCCACTGAAATCAACGACTTGAACTTTGCTGGGCTGCTCCTGACTAAACGTCAGGTAAAGGACATTATCTGTCAATGTGATAGACGAATGAAGTTTATCATTCTCGACCGAACTTACTGTAACACGCAGTGGATCGCTGACCGCTGAACATCCATGTTCGTCGGCTATCGTTGTCTCAACACTATACATCCCCGAAACAATCGGAACGTACCAACCTTGAATTGCTCCGGCAATCTTCTTACCATCAATCAGCCACGCATACGTGGCCGCCTCGGTTGACCACAGCGTGTCATTGCGAAGAGCAATCACTGGCTTAGTGGGCTGCACATTCCGAAGTGTAAACGCCATCGTATCCGAATACACGCGGCATGGATGGTTGCCTTTTGTGCGCATAGATGCAAACAAGACGTAGCTACCTGGTTTCGTAATGAAGATTCGGCGTGTCGTATCACCTGTGCTCCATTGAATATCTTCAACAAGATTCATCTCACCTATGATCTGCACATCAATAGGCTCTGCAGTAGACTTGCATTGTATTGTGTCACCAAACAAACGGAGCGCCATACTTGGCACCATCTGCATATCCATAACGTGGCTCGCTGTAACCGTGCCACAACCATGCTCACTCGTTACCGTTGCAGTGTAGATGCCGGGCTCTTGCACAAGGATATCGGATGTGGTAGCACCTGTGGACCAACGCAATGTCATCCTGTTCTCGGGTGTTGCGTTCGTAACAACCTTCAAGAGTGAAGATCCTTGCGGACATAAGAGTGAGTCGCCCTCGATGCGAATGGTTGGTCTGTCGTAGACAGCAATCACAGTATCAATGCGGCTAGTGCCGAAACATGTTGTGTTGATGAGGCTAACTTTTGTGTTACCCGATCGAGCCACAAACGAATACGAGCCGCTGCGCACGCTGTCAGGCAGCCATAGAATGTTCTTTGCATTGCCGGTATATATGCATCGAACAGTGTCCCCTGCACAAGGCTTTGTTGAACTAACAACAACATCTCGAGCATTAGCAGCGAGTAGTGTAGTTTGTATTTCTGTGTCAGCAATTTTGCTTGCAACACCGTCATCCTGCTTGAGCAGCAGATTGATGTATTGCCAGCAGCGCGCAAACTGAGCTTCACGCGTGATTGTTGCCTTGCAGTTCAGCTCGCCGAGATTACATGCTGAGTTGGCATCTCCGAACTGACAATGGCTCGCTCCAGGGATCAGGGCTAGGGTTTTACATGCAGCTGCAACATTGTTATATATCGGCTGTACAGTTCCTGCAAGGGGCGTTACGCAATCAACACCTCCGGCGAGGATCAGCGTTGGACACGTTACAAACGCTGCGGCGGCAGATGAACTCGGATTCGTCTCGGCAGGTGCCATAGCTATAACAGAGGTCAGTTGAAATGCCCCACTCTGCAGCGCTTGCTTGGCTGCGAGAAATGCAGCGCCCCCTCCCATGGAGTGTCCAGCTAAAATGTTGTCATTGGCAATATGGTCCTTCCAGATCGAGCCCTGACGCTTTCCCTCCCGCTGCATGTATGCGCAGGCTGCCACCATATCTAGCGCAAAGTCACCATGATTCGGGAACAACCCCGAGCCAGTTTCGGGAAGTACAACAACGTATGAGCCCATGTTCTGACAGATGTTGGTAGCAAATGATTTGTATGCCGTTACAGGCATTTGGTACCCATGCCCCATAACCACAACGCCAAACGTTGGAATGGCATTTGCACCCGTTCCTACAAGCGGACGGTTATCACCACTTGCGGAGTCTGCAGGGTAGATAATAGTTACGGGGATGTCCTTGTTTCGCGACGAATCTCGGATGGTCACACGGATGCGGCCCTCGTAGTAGGGGGCTGCAGAAGATATCGTCACCAACACGGCGACAATACAGCAAAGGCTTGTGGAAATGCGAAGGATCATGCTGTAGTAATTTACTACCAGATTTATATCGCCAAAGGGTCCAGATGAAATTGTCACTTGCGGTTGCCGCCATATCGGCGCTACTTATCGGCTGTTCTTAAGAGACTAGTCCTCTACTGGAGCAAACGCTTGAGGTGCGCTATCAAGCCGCAATCATCGATTCCATGGTTGCCGATGAAAATGAACGCTCGACCAACCTGATTGCCATACATGAGGAGAACCAGCTGCTATCGTGGAGAGAGATCAATGGTCAGAAATACGTTCTCGTGAGCACATGGACATCCTGGGATACATCTTACGCTCCAGAGCAGCAAGCCACCGCTCGCTACGATATCTGGGTGACGGTCGTACCTGAGTTGCGCCAATGGTGGAGGTCAATGTACGATGGAAGAACTGACACTGTACTCAGACTTGAGCAGCTGTTGGGACTGTCTCCAGGCCGTAAGAAGACCATGTTCCTCACACTTTGGGTGCGTACCGAGGATTTGTTTCGTCCTGCTGGCGACAAGGAAATCAATGATCAAACTGCCGGGCCGGAACTCCCCCAATCTGCTGATTCTGCCTACCGGACATGGTTTAACAACAGCATCATTTACTCATACTATCCGAAGACAGCCCCTTGGACTCGGCTTGGATACACACACGACTGGAACGACCAATATGGAGAACGGGGCCTAAGTGAGTTCGTTGTGCGAAAAGGGGCCACCTGTGTTATCCATTCCGTTCAGTCCACAGCTGACTATATAAAATAGAACGTGCCAGCAGGGCTAAGCCCCCTGGCACGCATTAAATAGCGTTGTGAGGTCTTACCTCGCGCTTTTGCCTTCAGCAACAGATGCCTGGTTATACGGCGTTACAAGTTTCTTCAGGGCACTGGCTGCCTTGCGGGCCGCGGCGGCGTCCTTCTTAAACTTCGAGTTGTGAGCTGCTGTGAATTCGCCGAAAAGACGAACCATTTCTTCGTAAAGTTCTTGCTTTGACACTGAACTGTCTCCAGTTAAAAGTTAAATGATGCCCCAATGTTAGTGTTAACGGCTGATTTGTCCAAAGCTTTTTTGCCCAGAATCATATTGGTCATTTTGAATGTCCGGAAATGTATGGAATTCCACCGCGCCAGAGTGGAGGTCTCCGGCAATCTTTGCGGCGGACTACTGCACGGTTGCGGCCTATATGTAGGCGCTCATTTCTCTTACTAGTATGTATCCGTGCGCAGGGCGCGGATTGTGAGCTATCGAACATGATTTCGCTGCGATCATCGCAGTGGTTGCCAAGCCCCACACATGTGGGGCTTGCTCATATGGGAGCAAGGATGCTGGGCAGCAGCATACTACTTTTTTAACATCTATAGTTTAGGTGTAACCTCGTAGTTTATCTAGGGGGTAAAAATACTATGAGGAAATTCATTTTTGTAGCCAGTTGCCTGATTCTAGGCATTGTTACACATGGTTGCAATCTTGGATCTCAAAAGCAAGACGTTCTCTCCGGGTCGGATTCAGGCGAAATTGGTGCTCTCTTTGATTCGGCGCAGTTTCATTTAGAAACAACGGAGAACATCAAGAATGCGCTACCTTTTCTGCAGAAGTTGCGGCCATTTTGCGCCAAATCTCCCGATCTATTGCTGCGCTACAATGGCCTGCTGATGAGCCTAAGCTGGCAGGCCCAAAACTTTGAAGATGTACTCACAATAGCATACTCAAGCCTTTTCGAGATATCTGTGCGTGGCGAGGTTCGCTCTGGTCAGGACATGTATCAGACGCTGATGGCGGCGCACGCCCTGAAGAAGGCAGCAGATACAACTGCTGCTATTCGGCTGTATGAATTCCTCGCAAATACTGAGTTTCTAGCTATCAGAAGGGGCGGCCAATCCAATTTGTTGGCACTGCAATCGAAGCGTGGCAACCATGCTAGAGCAATTGAACTAGCGAAAATCCTCGAGCCAACAGAGGTCATGAATCCAACGGATATCTCTGGTAACGTAAATCTTTATTACTACTGGGGACGGAGCTTGGTCCTATCTGGCAATCGCCAGCAGGGCTTGCAATCTCTGAAAGCCATCATTTCGAAACTCCAAGCGCCTAGGTCTAATGTCAACACTACCGAGCTACGAGTCCGCATATCAACAGCCAAAAACATCCTGATAGATGAATTCATCTTGACCTTACCTGTAGGCATGCGAAACCAGATTACAAGATTGCTGCAGAAATCTATGGTCTCCGACAGTACGGTACTTGCGAACAAGTTTCATACTGTCGAAAAGCCTACTAAGATCCAAAAAGCCACAATCCCTGAACATATGTATATCGTTCCAGCTTCATTACCAATCTTTATGAAGCTACCAGCACTAGATCCAATCGCGATAACCGGATTTGCAATGGATTCGCGCCGAGTTGAGTGGATTTCTACCTTGTTTGGCCTATATGTGCGTGTCGGGCAACACTACGTACGTGTAGAGCTTCCCCATCACAGGGGGCTGCCCCGCCCCATTCGTTCCGTTCGAATAGAGCGCGATACGATTCATTTGCTGTCATACAACGATGTCGATACCCACTATGCACTGGCTAATTTGATACACAACTACACGCAAGGACAGTCGCTCCAAAACGTGTGTCAAGTAACGTATCGTTCAAAGAACATCCGCGAAGCAAACCAGACATTGCTCCAACTGCAACTCAATGATTCTACAACGATCGTTGGAACACCAAACGGCATGAAGTCCGTTGTTGCAAGCTCTACGTCTTCAAGAGTAATAGATATCCCCACTGCGAATGTCGTAGACGATACAGTGCTTGCTATTTATCGGCTCGGTGATTCGGTCGTAACGTGCTCGCGTGTCTATAATTACCGAGTGATCAATCGTCAGATGCTCGAGAATGAAACATTCGACTTTACACCATTCGATCCGTACAAGAGATTTAATGAGATTCGTGTTCCTAATCCGATTCATGGTATAGTCCTAAAGCAGTTAATGGGCGAACATCCATCCTCACGTAGTCCAATCGTGGATGAGTGGCATCCTACTACGTTGCAGCGGATTCTTTTTTTGAAGAGAAATCGGGTCGCAATCATTCGAACAGGTGGGATCCTAGCAGTAGATGCTTCGCTCTCTACATCTCAGTTGATTGCATGGCCAGATTCTGTTGCAACACTGTTACGGAGAGGTTTTTTTCCTACAGTTCTTAGCGACAGTGTTATTGATATTGCCACAGATACTGCCACTGTTAGAGTGAACATCAACCAACTGCTGCGCAGGAATCTTGCCCAGCCCCTTGTTGCAATTGCAGGTCAGAACAAGCGAGCATGGGTTGGCTGGCTTGGAACACAGACTGCTCATGTACAATGCTCTGACTCGCTAACAATTGTTGCAGGATCATCGAGCATACTCTCCGATTACTTAACGATAACTCACGTGCTACCGGACTGGAGTGCTGATACGATAGAACTCAAAACAGTCAATATTGGGCGCATTGATGTTCCAGACCGTCGGTCATGTGTTTTAACTGTTACTGCCGCTGGTGCGCTGCAGCCCGGAACTATACATCTCTATCCAGAAACTCATCCGCTTATGTATCAGGATGTGATTATCGTTTTAACTATGCTGTTTGCTGGCATGGGGGCGTTGGGTCTTGTTTGGTTTTGGCATCGGCTGGCAAAAAAGAGTCAAGAGCTTATGGAACGTCAGCACACGGCTTTGGCTCGCGACCTACACGACACGCTAGGAGCCGATTTAGCACGCCTTACCACGTTGCTGCGCACAAGCGACTCAAAGGAGTCTCGCAACATCGCAAACGCGGCACTGGCTGCTAATCGCAAGTTTCGCAGCCTACTATGGATTTGGCGAAGTGACTCTATCAAGCTCTCTGAATTCGTGGGCGAGCTACGCGAGTATGCCCTCTTATCACTTGCCGATGCCAACATCGTATGTTCAAGCAGAAACTATGACGTGGTTAGCGACCAATACATCGACGCAAACGTTGCCAAGAATATTCTCTTGATACTGAATGAGACAATCACAAATACAATCAGGCATTCATCGGCTTCGAATGTGATTTTTGATGTTATACGCGAAGGCTCAGCTGTAACCCTCACGATCACGGATGATGGCACGGGGTTTGATGCTAGACTACTTGTACGCAAGGGTGGTATAAGTAATATTGCATCCAGAGCTTATGATAGTGGATTCCACGCCGAGGTGATCTCTGCACCCTCACGCGGAACAACAGTTTTGATTTCATTTAGAGTGCATTGAAAATGATAACTGTAGCCATAGTTGAAGATGATATCGTGCTAGCAGAGAGCTATGCACGCGAACTCGGCTCCAGCAACGACATTAGCGTGGTGGCCGTTTGCACAACAGCTGCTGATGCGAGAATTGCCCTTGCTGAAAGGCAGCCGAATGTGATCGTTCTAGATCTTGTTCTACCGGATACTCCAGGGCATACGCTCATCATGGAAGTACGCACATTGGTCCCCAAAGCAGATATCATGGTTTTAACTGCCTTTGATGACTACCAGCGCATATATGATTCGATCGCAGCTGGCGCTATGGGTTATCTGACGAAGATTTTAGGTTACGGCGAACTTGCCGGAGCAGTTAGACAGATACATGCTGGCGAATCACCTGTCAGTGCAGGTGTTGCACGAAAGATTCTATTAGCTATGCGTGGTTCGATTCGCTCATCACCAGAACTCGAGAAATTATCCCGCAGAGAATTAGAGGTACTGCAGTTTATCGCCAGTGGGTACTCGTACCTCGAAGTAGCGACATCCTTAAACATTAGCCTCGAGACCGTCCGTACACACATACGGAATGCATATAAGAAGCTGCATATTAACAGCCGGAGAGAAGCTGCGAACCTCATTAATGGTATGGTGCTTCAGCAGAAATAATCACGTGCAATCCCTAGCGCGATGTAACTTGTGAGCACTACATTATGCTGGGATATGCATGAACGGGAAAGCACACCTCTCACTTACGAAACAAATTCTGATCGGTCTCGCTCTTGGTGTGCTGATTGGATACGTTCAACCTGAGTTCGGCACGTCCATCGGGTGGCTTCGAGACGTATTCTTGCACCTCATCAAGCTGATTATAGCCCCGTTAGTTTTTGCCACGGTTGTATCAGGGATTGCAGGGGGCGGACACAAATCGAATCTCGGCAGACTCGGTTTTAGGTCTCTGGTGTACTTCGAGGTTGTTACTACGCTTGCTCTGTTTGTCGGACTTGTCGTCGTCAATGTTGTGCAGCCCGGCCAAGGTATCGTTCTTGTCGGAGATCCCGGCACGCTGGGGTCTATAGCCGAGAATCATCCCAAAACCCTAATCGAAACAATCGTGCACATCTTCCCAACTAGCATTGTTGACGCTATGGCAAAGGGCGATGTGCTACAGATAGTGACGTTCTCTGTGTTGTTTGCCGTAGCGGTTTCACGCATTGGTGATAGAGCCAAGCCCATTATCGAATTCTGTGACTCACTGTCGCATACGATGTTTACGTTTACAAACATCATTATGAAGTTTGCCCCAATTGGGATAGGCGCTGCTATGGCAGCCACAATTGGCCATCAGGGGCTTGGTATTCTTGGACACCTCGGAATGTTGATCATTGCCTTGTATATCACACTGCTGTTGTTTGTGGTGCTCGTCTTTGGCACAATTGTGATGTGCATCAAGATCCCGCTGAGGCAATTCATCAGTGCTGTGCGCGAGCCCTTCACTCTTGCCTTTGTAACAACATCAAGTGAAAGCGCCCTGCCGATGGCGATGGAAAACATGGAGGCATTCGGGGTACCCAAACGTATCGTGGGCTTTGTTATGCCTGCTGGCTACACGTTTAATCTTGATGGTACAACTTTATATCTTGCCATGGCAAGCGTGTTCGTAATGCAGGCGATAGCAACCACTGCACCTGGATTTAGCTTCGGTATAGTGCAACAGATCGGCATGATGCTGGCGCTCATGATTACGTCGAAGGGTGTGGCAGCTGTACCGAGAGCATCATTAGTGATTCTTCTAGCCACCCTTGCTACATTCTTGCCAGATAATCTCAAGCACTATGCACCAATAGCTGTTGCTATGATATTTGGTGTAGATGAGTTTATGGACATGGCACGCACGAGCGTTAATCTGCTAGGCAATTGCTTAGCAACTGTGGTTATGGCCCGCTGGGAGGGTGAGTTTGACGACGAGAAAGCCCGTGCGTACGTTCCTGTCACTAGCGAGTAACAACAATACGTCCGGTGCCGTTGCGGCTGAGAACGAAGTATGTTCCTGCAGTCCAGCTCGCTGCATCAATCTCCATATTAGCTGTGCTTCCGCTTTCATCCGCTGCGAACATTGTGCGCCCGTACATGTCAACAATACGTATTGCACTTGGTGCAGATGTACTCACACGAACTGATGATTGCGTGGGTGTAGGATACACTATCACCGCTGATTCATCGCTTGCGTAATCAGCAACTGATGTGGCTGCATCTGGAAAGCGGACGTGATAACGAGTCCAATTCTCTGAGCACCACTGGGCCAATACCTCAACGGTGTCTCCATCAGGACGTAGTATCAAGCAGTCTCCCTCCATGTACTCAGCCGTAGTAATAACATATCCATCGCCATCGGGGTTAAAGATGGACTGGCAAACAGCGTCGTGCGTAGAAATCACACGGTTGCCATTTGTTGGTATGGCCTTCAGATCGGCCCAGCGCTGCTGTATTGTTGCCCCAGCGCCCCCTGCCCAATGTGAATTTACTGTGTAGCGTCCTATCATTTTATCGAGGGTTTCCCAGCACCTGCAGGCCGTACTTGATAGTCCATCCCCGATAGGGATTTGCAGAAACTGGTACGCCTTGCCGATTTCTGTGCATTGCTCACGCCCTTCAAAAATGAGATTGCGTCCAGGAAAGCACTCTTTCGATGGCCCTGGATCTTGCTGCAGCCAATCTGTCTTCCCATGTCGATAGAGCAAAACAAGCTTGCCCTTTCGAAGCTCGTCTACCACTTCACGAAAACCAATCCTATCCGTGCGTTGTGATTCATATGCACCGAGGTCTACTTTACGACCAACGAGACGCGGGTTGCCAATGATGTCATAGTTACGATGATTTACGAATCGATCGATAACTCCGGCATTGCGCACCATTGAGAAACTGGACAATAAAAGTCCATCATCATCAGTACCGTAGATATTGTCTGGACCATCCCAATCATCTTGATTTTCAAAGGCAGGATCTACTTGCCAGAAACCATAGTCAAAATCACGCTCGACAAGATTGGCGTTAGCAGCAAACTTCGAGGTATCGCCCGGAACCTGGAAGTGTATGATATGACGAGTTGTGTCTTCATCGCCATTCCAGACAACTGAGTTTTGAACGAAACCTCCGTTCAAGCCAATCGTCTTACCTCCTATGACCATGTTACCCGTTGTGCTGCCGTTCTTGTAGAACGTACAGTTGTTTACATAGGTCCAGGAAGCATCGGCCCCTATCGCACCGCCAAGATCGCGAGCTCGATTGCCCGCGAACACTGATGATACGATCTGGGTCTGCCCCTTGCTTTCATTGATATAGATTCCACCGCCCCGCTCAGCACTGCAGTTGATAAAGAAGCACTGCCCGATGAACGGCCCCCAATCAACATCCCACCTACGAGAAACAAGTGATGTGTTAAGATATATCGCCCCGCCGTTCATGCCTGCTCGGCAGTTCTCAAACGTGCAGTATTCTATGCGAACTCTTCCGGCTCTCGAGACCCAGATGGCCGAGCCACTTATGACGGCGTAGGTGTTTCGGAAATGACAATTGAAGATTCGTGGAGCACCACCTGTAATGCCCAGAGCCACTTTCTGCGTGCCCTCAAGTACAAAGCCATCTATCCGAGTTGTTGAATCGCAATCCGTAAGCTTGAAGATGAAGTCGCCTTTATTCGAAGACAGAATAGTCTTCTGACGGTACCAATCACGATCTTCACGCACGCTTTCATCACCACGGAAACCACCATAGAGATGCATGCCATTCTTGATATTGTACCCAGCTGATACTATTGCATACGAACCTTGGGCAACCCAGATCTCGTCACCAGTTTGCCATGAAGCCAATGCGTAATCAAGAGAGCGAAATGCGGTGCCCCATCGCTGCCCATCGCCGCCTGGCTCGGCCAAGGCCGAAACATGGAGTGTATCAGCACTTGCAGATACTATACCTACGAAAAAGGTCAGAAGGAATATGGTAAGCTTCATGAGTAATCCTCGGTTTCAGACAGAGGAAGAAAACTACGCACAAAAAAGAAAGGGGGCTAGCGGTGTTGCCACTAGCCCCCTGAATAATTCAAGTTACCCTAAAAGGTTATGCAGATACACGTGCTGTGCGACGAATCGGACGACGTTGTGCTTCATCTTCTGATTCTACCTGAGGAATGATTGCTTCCGGACCAAAGATGTTGCCAACGTCTGAAGCAACAAGCATCTCTTGGTAGGAACGAAGACCCGTTCCAGCTGGGACCAGCTGACCAAGAATGATGTTTTCCTTCAAGCCCAACAACTTATCAACCTTAGCAGCCGCAGAGGCATCAGCAAGAACACGCGTTGTTTCTTGGAACGATGCAGCAGACAACCATGACTCTGTTGTAAGAGATGCTTGTGTGATTCCAAGAAGAAGTGGTTCGCCAATCGCGGGCTCGGCATTGCGGCTCTTCGCTGCAACCCTTTCCTTCTTCTTGAGTTCTGCATTGATTTCGCGCAAAATCTTCTTGTCGATGATCTGACCGAGCTTCATCTTCGAATCGCCCGGACCTGTTACAACGACGCAACCACGCAAACGTTCGTTCTCATCCGAGAAGCGCATACGGTCTGTTTGATCGCCTTCGAGGAAGCCAGAATCACCAGCATCCGTAACACGTACCTTTTGAAGCATCTGACGCACGATAACTTCAATGTGCTTGTCGTTAATCTTCACGCCCTGCATACGGTAAACTTCTTGAATTTCGTTTACCAGGTATGCCTGTACTTCGTTGATACCCTTGATGTGCAGGATGTCGTGTGGATTGATTGCGCCTTCTGTTAAACGGTCGCCAGCACGCACGAGATCGCCTTCTTGAACAAGAACGTGACGTCCAATCGGTACCGAATAGTCCCGCTTGATTTCATTGTCGAGCGACGTAACGCTGATCACGCGAGAACCACGCTTTGGCTTTTCGATAGAAACGATTCCATCAATCTCAGTAACTGCAGAAGGGGCTTGCGGTGCACGTGCTTCGAACAATTCCGTAACACGTGGCAGACCACCCGTGATGTCGCGTAGACGTCCAAGATCGCGTGGCATCTTTACAAGCTTCGAACCAACAGAAACAACATCACTGTCGTCAACAACGATTTGAGCACGTGACGGGATGATGTACGACTGAATGAGAACGCCATCTTCATCAACGATTTCAATAGCAGGTGATTTCGTACGATCACGAGAATCGATAACGATCTTCGTTGTGTGTCCTGTCTGCTCATCAATCGCTTCTTTGAACGTAAGGTTCGAAATCAGGTCGCGATAGCGGACACGCCCAGCCTTTTCAGTAATGATCACGGAGTTGTACGGATCCCAATCGTAGAGCATGTCGCCCTTCTTGACCTTTTGTCCATCAACAACCTTGAGCTCGGCACCGTAGACCACATCGTACTTGGTAACAACGCGATTCGAGCCAGGCTCTACAATGTTGATCACACCTGCGCGAGAGACAACAACAATCACATCTTCAGTTTCACCAGGATAGGTAACCGTGCGAATACCATCAAACTGGATCGCACCATCGAACTTGGCAAGAACCAAGCTCTGGCTCATCGAAAGTGAAGCTGTACCACCAGTGTGGAACGTACGGAGTGTAAGCTGTGTACCTGGTTCGCCGATTGACTGCGAAGCGATAGTGCCAACGGCCTCGCCCGTATCAACAAGCTGGCCAGTTGCCATGTTACGTCCGTAACAACGTGCGCATACACCACGACGTGATTCACACGTGAGTACACTGCGGATCATTACCGACTCGATAGGGCTTTGCTCGATTACCTCAGCGATTTCCTCATCGATGAGCTGTCCCTTTGTGCAGTATACCTCATTCGTTATTGGATCAACAACATCCATAAGAGACGTGCGGCCAAGGATGCGCTCCTTTAGCGGTTCCTTTACGTCTTCGCCGTCTTTTAATGCACGCATTTCAACACCACGAATCGTGCCGCAGTCGTCATCCGAAATCACAACATCCTGAGCAACATCGTGCAGACGACGCGTGAGGTAACCGGCATCAGCTGTCTTGAGAGCCGTATCGGCAAGACCCTTACGAGCACCGTGTGTAGAGATGAAGTACTCAAGAATTGTGAGGCCTTCTTTGAAGTTCGAGATGATCGGATTTTCAATCAGCTCGGCGCTAGATGCTGCAGCAGTCTTTTGTGGCTTAGCCATCAGACCACGCATACCTGCAAGCTGACGAATCTGCTCCTTAGAGCCCCGTGCCTGCGAGTCGAGCATCATGAAGAATGTGTTAAATCCATCCTTGTTTGAAGCAAGCTCGTTGTAGAGCTTATCAGCAACACGGTTTGTTGCTGTTGACCACGTGTCGATGATCTTGTTGTAGCGCTCACCTTCAGTGATAACACCTGAGTGATAATAGTCTTCGATCTTATCAACTTCCTTCTGCGCCCTATCGATGATCGTTGTCTTCTCATCAGGAACAACAACGTCTGCGATGGAAACCGATAGACCACCACGCGTGGCAGTCATGAAGCCGGTTTCCTTGAGCTTGTCGAGAAACTCAACTGTCTTTGCAAGACCTGCCTTGCGGAAACAGTCTGCGATAACCTGACGCAAGCGCTTCTTACCAAGCATTTCGTTCATGTAACCAAGTTCTGTTGGTACGATCTTGTTGAATACAACGCGGCCGGCCGTTGTCTCAACCATTTCACCGCTGATACGAACCTTTATCTTGGCGTGCATGTCGATGCGACCGGTATTGTAAGCGATAACAACTTCTACTTCAGAAGAGAAGATCTTGCCTTCGCCCTTAACACCGTTGCGTGCTTTTGTGAGATAATACACACCCAGAACCATGTCCTGCGATGGAACTGCGATGGGCTCGCCATTCTGCGTGTGCATGATATTGTGAGCTGAGAGAATCAGCAACAATGCTTCTAGCTGTGCTTCATGGCTCAGTGGCACGTGAACGGCCATCTGGTCACCGTCGAAGTCAGCATTGAACGCTGTTGTTACAAGTGGGTGAAGCTGGATAGCCTTGCCTTCGATCAACTTCGGCTGGAATGCCTGGATACCAAGACGGTGAAGTGTTGGAGCACGGTTCAAGAGTACCGGATGACCATCGATCACCGTATCGAGAATGTCCCACACTTCTGTTGTCTTCTTTTCTACCTGCTTCTTCGCGCTCTTCACAGTCTTACAGTGACCGCGCTCGATAAGCTTTCGGATGATAAGGGGCTTAAACAGCTCAACGGCCATATCCTTCGGCAGACCGCATTCATACAGCTTAAGCTCTGGTCCAACGACGATGACCGAACGGCCAGAATAATCAACACGCTTACCAAGAAGGTTCTGACGGAAGCGACCCGTCTTGCCCTTGAGTGTGTCTGCAAGAGACTTGAGTGCGCGCTGTGATTCGCTACGAACGGCACGACGCGAATTGTCGAATAGCGCGTCAACCGATTCCTGCAACATGCGCTTTTCATTACGCAAGATCACCTCAGGAGCTTTGATGTCGATCAGGCGCTTGAGACGGTTATTACGGATGATAACGCGGCGGTAGAGATCGTTAAGGTCAGACGTTGCGAAGCGACCACCCTCGAGCGGCACAAGTGGACGCAGATCTGGTGGGATAACTGGGATGATGTCTAGCACCATCCACTCAGGACGATTCGGCTCTTTGCCTTCAGCAGAGCGGAATGCATCGAGAATACGCAGGCGCTTGAGCACGTCTGCACGCTTTGCTTGCGACATATCTTCGCGCAGAACCTCGCGCAGCATAAAGTAAGCCTCATCTGCATCAACGCGACGAAGTAGTTCCTTGATTGCCTCGCCACCGATAAGCGCGATAAACTTGCGTGGATCTTCATCATCCATGTTGCGCTCGTCTGCACGCAGGCTGGCCAGCACATCTAGGTACTGCTCTTCTGTAAGAAGGTCCTTCTTCTGCAGACCAGTCGAACCAGGTTGCACAACTACGTATGATTCGTAGTAGACAATTCGCTCGATATCCTTCGTGGGCATGCCGATTACACCAGCAATCTTGCTGGGCAATGAGCGGAGGAACCAGATGTGCACTACCGGCACAGCCAACATAATGTGGCCCATGCGCTCACGGCGAACGCTCTTCTGTGTTACCTCAACACCACAACGGTCGCAAACGATACCCTTGTATCGAATACGCTTGTACTTACCGCATGCGCATTCCCAATCGCGAATCGGTCCGAAGATCTTTTCGCAGAATAGACCATCCTTTTCAGGACGGAACGAACGGTAATTGATCGTCTCAGGCTTGGTAACCTCGCCATGAGAGCGATCAAGAATATCATCCGGTGACGAAATGCGGACGGTTAAGGAAGTATAACCACGCTTCGGGATGTTATGGAACTGCATCGTAACTCCGACTCAAATATTCCAATTCAGTTTGACAAGGATCGCAAGCCCCTTAATCGAGCTTAACGTCCAGACATAGACCCTGCAACTCGCGTATAAGAACATTGAACGACTCCGGAATTCCCGGATTCGGCAAGTTCTCGCCCTTGACCAAGGTTTCGTACATCTTTGCACGACCCTGAACATCGTCGGACTTCAGCGTGAGCATCTCCTGAAGTGTGTGTGCAGCCCCGTAGGCTTCGAGGGCCCACACTTCCATCTCTCCAAGACGCTGACCGCCGAACTGCGCCTTACCACCAAGCGGCTGCTGGGTGATAAGTGAGTATGGTCCGATAGAACGTGCGTGAATCTTATCCTCTACAAGGTGGGAGAGCTTCATCATGTAGATGATGCCAACAGTTACCTCGTTTTCAAATGCGTCGCCTGTACGTCCATCATACAGAACAGTCTTACCCGTGCGAGGAAGACTAGCTTGAGCGAGATAATCACCAACCTGATCCCATGATGCCCCGTCGAAGATTGGAGTTGCGAAGTGCGTTCCGAGCTCACGTCCGGCCCATCCAAGAGCTGTTTCATACAACTGACCCAGGTTCATACGAGAAGGCACGCCAAGCGGATTTAGAACAATGTCCACTGCCTTACCATTTGGCAAGAACGGCATGTCTTCTAGAGGAACGATCTTCGATACGATACCCTTGTTACCGTGACGTCCAGCCATCTTGTCGCCTACCTGCAGCTTACGCTTCTTGGCTACATACACCTTTGCCATCTGCTGGATGCCAGGCTGCAATTCATCACCAGCGGCGATCTTGTTGCGCTCGATGCGTCCGTCAAGCATGATGTTGTTGCGACGATTTGTATAGTTCTTTATGAGCTTGCGAACAAGCTTCATGGTCTTCTTTTCAGCAATCCAGTCTTGTTCAAGGCTAACGTTCGACGGAAGTAATGTGCCGGCTTCGTACTTGGCCAGCATGTCCTTCGAGGAGAGCTTTGTGCCACTGCGGAAGATCGCCGTACCGTTGTCTGACTTCACACCAAGAGTGGTCTCACCTTCAAGGATCTGACCGAGGCGTTCAATACAGTCGATATCCAGCGCACGCAGCGCCTGATGTTCACGCTTTGTGATCAGGTCTTGACGCTTCTTCTCTTCAAGGCGGAACTCGCTGTCGCTCGTAAGCACGCGGCGCGCAAAGAGCTTAGTGTTAATCACTGTACCCTTCAAGCCTGGAGGTGCCTTCAGAGATACGTCCTTGACGTCTCCGGCCTTATCACCGAAGATTGCACGGAGAAGCTTTTCTTCCGGTGTTGGATCTGTTTCGCCCTTTGGCGTGATCTTTCCAATCAAAATATCACCCTCGCGAATCTTCGCACCGATGCGAACGATACCGCGATCATCAAGATCTTTCGTTGCTTCTTCACTAACGTTCGGAATTTCACGAGTAAACTCTTCTTCACCGCGCTTCGTATCACGAACTTGGAGTGTGTACTCTTCGATGTGTATCGATGTAAACACATCTTCGGCTACCATGCGCTCGCTGAGAACGATAGCATCTTCGAAGTTGTATCCACGCCACGGCATGAAAGCGACCATCACGTTACGTCCGAGGGCAAGTTCACCCTTGTCCGTGGAAGCCCCATCAATGATTGGCTGACCCTTTGATACGCGCTCTCCAACAGCCACGATCGGCTTCTGGTTAATGCATGTATCTTGATTTGTGCGGTAGAACTTCTGCAGGTTGTATGTCATCGTACGATCGTTCTCAAATGAGATGAGCTTGTCGTCTCCAGAGCGACGGTCGTCGTATTTAATGCGGATGTAATCTGCGCACACATACTCAACAACACCGTCGTCTTCTGCAAGTACTAGTGCGCGTGAATCGCGCGCTACGCGAGCTTCCATGCCAGTGCCAACGATTGGTGCTTCTGGGCGCAACAATGGCACGCCCTGACGTTGCATGTTCGAGCCCATCAATGCACGGTTGGCGTCATCGTGCTCGAGAAACGGAATAAGCGATGCAGCCGGCGACGTAATCTGGTCCGTACTGACTTCCATGTAATGGACTTCCGTAGGATGCAGAACGCGATAATCACCACTTACACGTGCCTTGATCGTTTCGCCGAGGATCTTACCCTTTGCATCGATCGCTGTTGATGCTGGGATGATGATGAGACCTTCTTCTTTGTCCGCAGGTAGGAACTCGATCTCTTCGGTAACTACACCATTAACAACCTTGCGGTATGGTGTCTCGATAAAACCGAACTTGTTAACACGTGCGTGAATAGCAAGCGATGAAATAAGACCGATGTTCGGACCTTCAGGAGTTTCAATCGGACACAAACGGCCATAGTGCGTATAGTGAACGTCACGAACCTCGAAGCCCGCGCGTTCGCGCGTAAGACCGCCAGGTCCGAGTGCTGAAGTACGGCGCTTGTGCGTGATCTCAGACAATGGATTTGTTTGATCCATGAACTGAGATAGCTGATTGGTGCCAAAGAATTGGTTAATCACGCTTGTAATCGTGCGAGCATTAACTAGTTCGCTTGGTGTAACGTTTTCGCTATCGCGAACACTTAGACGCTCCTTGATCGTACGAGCCATACGCGTAAGACCGAGGTTGAATGTTGATTCAAGCTGCTCGCCTACTGTGCGCACACGACGATTGGCCAAGTGGTCGATATCGTCAACTGGTACCTTTGCATCACGAACTTCGATAAGATACTTCACGATTGCCACGATGTCATCAACAGTAAGTGTTGTAACATCGAGTGGCACCGTCATATCAAGCTTTTCGTTGATACGGTAGCGGCCAACAACACCAAGATCGTAGCGCTTTGGATTGAAGAACAATTTCTCCAACAAGCCCCATGCAGTATCAAGATCTGGTGGGTCACTCGAACGTAGTTGGCGATAGATAGTCTCGAGAGCGTCTTCACGTGTGCGAGCTGTATCCTTAGCTAGCGTCTTTGCGATGATTGGCTCGTCGTTTGAGTTTTCGTACTTGTAAACGCGCAGGGTTTCAACAGTTGAGGCCTGCAGACGAGCAACAAGTTCTTCATCGAGAATCAGATCTCGTTGTGCGATGATCTCACCTGTATTCATATCGACAGCATCTGCTGCAATACGGCGCCCAAGATGATCCTCAGACATGCGCTTTACAGAGATCTCCATAGTGAGATCAAACAAGTTCAGCAAGTCTTCATCGCTGGAATAGCCCAGAGCACGCAAAAGCGTCGTTACCGGGAATTTTTTCTTGCGGTCGATGTAGGCATACATCACATCATGAATGTCGGTTGTGAATTCAACCCACGACCCCTTAAATGGGATGATGCGTGCCGAGAAGATCTTTGTGCCGTTCGGGTGAACTGCTTCGTCAAAGAAGCAGCCAGGTGAACGGTGCAACTGAGCAACGATTACTCGCTCGGCGCCGTTGATGATGAACGTGCCGCGCGGCGTCATCGCTGGGATCTGACCAAGATATACCTCTTGATCGATTGCCTCGATGTAATCTTCTGAGGTTGGATCTGCCTTTGAGGACAAACGCAGCTTAGCCTTTAGCGTCTTGGCATGCGTGAGTTCGCGCTCGCGGCATTCTTCTTCAGAATACTTTGGCTTCTCAACGATGTACTCAAGAAAGCTTAGTTCATAGACCCCCGAGTTGTCTTCAATCGGGAAGTTGCTTTCAAAAGCACGTTGAAGACCTAGGAAACGACGCTCGGATACCGAAACGTCTTCCTGTAAAAAGTCGTGAAACGAATCGATCTGGATTCCGAGAAGATCCGGATACGTTGACTCCGATTCTATCGTTCCAAACGTTACGCGATTGCGCAAACGCTGAAGCGGCAGCTGGTACAACGATGGTTCGAGACGTGATTCATTCATGGAGTTAGCTCCCGAATGCTGATACAAATGTGTTTTTTTCGTTCTGATGATCGACCATGTAGATCAACCGTCAGAAAGACCCGAATACGGGTAGTGTTGCTACGACAACAACGCCCGAGACGGCACAAAAGGCCGTCTCGGGGCTGTTAGGAGTGATGTTCGATTACTTAAGCGTAACCTTTGCGCCTGCTTCTTCGAGTTTCTTCTTGAGAGCTTCTGCATCGGCTTTGGCAACGCCTTCCTTAACGATCTTCGGTGCGCCTTCTACCATGTCCTTGGCTTCCTTCAGACCGAGACCTGTTACTTCGCGAACTACCTTGATAACGTTAAGCTTTTGTGCTCCGCCATCTGTGAGTTCAACGTCGAATTCAGTCTTCTCTTCGCCACCACCGGCTGCTGCGCCTGCACCAGGTGCTGCTGCCATCATAACAGGGGCTGCTGCTGATACACCGAACTTGTCTTCAAGAGCCTTCTTGAGGTCGGCTGCTTCGACGAGTGTAAGGTTACCAATCTTTTCTACGAGTTCTTCAACGATTGCTGACATGTGTTTTCTCCAACGGATTGAATTTGAAAAATCTAGATTTGATAAAGAAGGTTATGCAGCCTTCTTCTTGGCAACTTCCTCGATAAGAGAAGCCACATCACGCATGACGGCGTTGATGCTTCCTACGATACCTGTGATAGGTGCGTGGATGCTGCCGATCATACCTGCGATCATGTCTTCACGTGTTGGAAGTTCAGATACCTGCTTGAGCTGTGTGCTGTCGAAGTACATACCTTCCACAACAGCAACCTTGAGCTTTGGCTTTTCCGTCTTTTCGAAATGCTGACGGATAATCTTGGCTGGGGCTACTGGGTCGGTACCACCGAAAAGCACAGCAGTTTGTCCAGCCAGCTTCGTGTCTTCGATCTCGTAGCCTCCAACGTCTGCCAGAGCACGAAGGATCAGTGTGTTCTTTGCAACCTTCATCGTGACACCCTTGCCACGGAGATCGTTGCGGAACGCTTGATCTTGCGCTACCGTCATACCTGTGAAGTCCACGAAATACAGACTCGTTGCCACGCGGATTTGATCCGCCAGTGCTGCGACGACTGCCTGTTTCTGTTCTTTCGTGATCATAAACCTTTGTATTTATTATGTCGCTGTTTCGCCAACATGTCTTCAATGAGAAGACAGTTAGAAGCGTGGCGCTCCAGCTATGCGTAATAGTTTCAGAATTATTCGGCGCTTACTGTGTGCTCGTCTACACGAACACTCGGCCCCATGGTAGAGCTGAACGAGATGCTCTTGACGTACTTACCCTTCGATGATGAAGGCTTTGCACGAACAACCGTGCCGATAAACACAGCAACGTTTTCGGCCAGCTTATCAGCTGAGAACGAGCACTTGCCAACAGCAGCATGGATATTACCAGCCTTGTCTACGCGAAACTCGATCTTCCCTGCTTTAACCTCTTGAACAGCCTTTGCTACGTCGAACGTAACGGTACCGCTCTTCGGGTTAGGCATAAGTCCGCGTGGACCAAGCACACGACCAAGCTTACCAACCTCACCCATCACATCAGGTGTAGCAATGATAATGTCGATGTCTGCCCAGCCCCCTTGCAGCTTCTCGATGTACTCCGAGAACCCTGCATGGTCTGCACCTGCGTCAAGAGCCTCTTTATCCTTTGGCCCCTTGGCAATAACGAGTACGCGCACACTCTTACCAGTTCCGTGAGGAAGAGCAACCGTGCCACGAACAAGCTGATCTGCTTTGCGTGGGTCAACACCGAGGTTCATTGCAACCTCGAACGACTCGTCGAACTTCGCCGAAGCATTCTGCTTGACAAGCTCAACAGCCTTCTTGTATTCATACGTCTGCGTGCGATCATATGCCGCTGCCGCCTTCTTGTAACGCTTCCCTTGTGCCATGGAAGTAATCCTTTTGTGTTGTGCAAACGGCCCCCATTCATGCGGGCGGCCTCCAACGATTAATCGTGATCAAAAAGTTGAATGGGACTGGTATTAACCATCTACAGTAATACCCATCGAACGTGCCGTACCAGCGATCATGCTGACGGCACTTTCTTCCGTGCTGCAGTTAAGGTCTTGCATCTTGATCTTGGCAATCTCAGCAAGTTGTGCACGATTAACCTTACCCACCTTGTCGCGGTGAGAAGCAGAAGACCCCTTGTCGAGTCCTGCAGCCTTGAGCAAGAGAATCGAAGCCGGCGGCGACTTAATCTCGAACGTAAAGCTCTTATCGCTGAAGAATGTTACCAGAACAGGAAGAATCATTCCTGGCTGCTTAGCAGATTTCGCGTTGAACTGCTTGACGAATTCCATACCTGCAAGACCGCGCTGACCGAATGCCGGACCTACCGGCGGCGCCATCGTCGCTTCTCCAGCCTTGAGCTGAAGTTTAAAGGTACCCATGACCTTCTTTGCCATGTCAAATGTCCTTTCGTGGTCTGCGGCAGAACCGTTATGCCCTGCCTCCCACTATGAAATGTTAATGGTTCTCGATTTCAACTTGATTGAAGTCCAGCTCAATAGGCGTCTTACGACCTAGAATGCCAACTTCTACTTTCAACTTTTGCTTTTCTACGTTTACTTCCTTCACCGAACCCTTGAAGTTGGCGAATGGGCCTTCAATCACATTGATAGGATCGCCCTCGCGGAACGATGTCTCTGCTGTGGTGATGTCCTTGCGCTCCTCCACTCTTCCAAGAATTCTGTCTACCTCGTCCTTTTGCAATGGCTGCGGTCCCGATGTCGTGCTGCCAGCAAATCCAACGATAGATGGCAGCGATACAATAACGTCGCGAAGACGGTTATCAAGGCTTACTTCGATCAGGATGTACCCAGGAAGAAAATTTCTTACGCGTGTACGACGCTTTCCGCTACGCACTTCGAACACTGTTTCCGTTGGGATAACAATGCTCAGCACACGGTTCTCTAATCCGAGCCGCACCATCTCGTTCTCAATGGACGTCTTTACCCTAGCCTCGTGGCCAGTAAAGGTACGAAGAGCATACCAGCGTGGCTCGACAGCCAGTGTTGGAACTGCGTCTACCATAACTCTGTCCTCAGTAAATAAACTCGAGGAGCGTTAAAACTCCACGATCGATAATGAACACAAGCGCTGCAAACACCAAACAGGTAGCCACAACAACCATTGTGCTCTCTCTGAGCTGCTCCTTCGTAGGCCAGGAAACTTTCTTCATCTCCTTACTTACGTCAGCAAAAAAACCTCTTATCGCCTCAACCATGTTGCATCTCCGATGCGTTTGTTTTCACGTTGTTTGCACGGGCGGCAGGATTCGAACCCGCGGCCTGCGGTTTTGGAGACCGCTGCTCTACCAGCTGAGCTACACCCGTATAGATTTTCAATTGAGCTGATGACCGGGATTGAACCGGTGACCTCCACCTTACCAAGGTGGTGCTCTACCAACTGAGCTACATCAGCGGCCATCAGCCGTCGTAGACACCAAAGCCCTTCGGTGCACAGAGCATAGCTCCGACACGTCAGGGTCTGACTTCTACACAGAGCGGGAGACGAGACTCGAACTCGCGACCAACAGCTTGGAAGGCTGTGACTCTACCAACTGAGTTACTCCCGCACGAATGCTAACGCATCACGCTTGGTGGGCAGGGAAGGATTCGAACCTCCGTAGACATAAGTCAGCAGATTTACAGTCTGCCCTCGTTGGCCGCTTGAGTACCTGCCCGGCTTTCAGAGCCGGCAAAGATAGGGGGCGGCGTTGACCTGTGCAAATGCTACATCAGGGCAAGAAAGTCTTCGAAGAGGTAATCTGAGTCGTGTGGCCCGGGGCTGGCCTCTGGATGGTACTGCACGGCGAACGCCGGCACATCCTTTAAGGCTATACCTGCACAGGTCTGGTCATTGAGATTCACGTGCGTCATCTCCGCATTTGCAGGCAATGTGTATGGATCTACCGCAAATCCGTGATTTTGGGAGGTGATCTCGATCTGTCCCGTTCTCAGGTTCTTCACTGGATGGTTTGCACCGCGATGCCCGAACTTCATTTTATACGTAGAAGCGCCTATTGCCAGGGAGAGTATCTGGTGTCCAAGGCAAATACCGAAGATTGGCTTCTTCCCAAGTAAATCCTTTACTGTACCGATCGCCTTTGTAACAGCAGATGGGTCTCCCGGACCATTACTCAGGAAAACTCCGTCGGGATTGAGCGCAAGTATCTCTGAAGCGGAAGTCGTTGCTGGGACTACAGTTACATCACATCCGTGATGAGCCAGCCGGCGTAAAATATTCCTCTTCACACCAAAGTCTACAGCCACAACACGCTTTCGAACCGGTTGCGATCCTACCTCGGGCCGATAATCCCATTCGGCATCACTGGCCCCCTGCCACTCGTATGGAGCCTGCGTGGTAACTAGTGGCGTTAAGTCCAATCCGCTCATCGATGGGATCGCTCTGGCGCGCTCAACGAGTTCTCTGGGGTCCAGACTATCTCCGTGGGCGATAATCGACCTCATTGCGCCTTCTAAACGAAGTACCCGCACGATCATACGCGTATCAACACCCTGTATTCCTGCTACACCTGATTCCTCAAGGTATGATTGCAGCGATCGATTGGCACGGTAATTCGAGACTATCGGCGAGAGCTCATGAACCACAAGACCTGAGGCCTGAATGCGGTCAGACTCAACATCGTCTACATTTACGCCATAATTCCCGATATGAGGGTAGGTAAATGTTACAATTTGTCCCGTATACGACGGATCTGTTAACACCTCTTGGTATCCTGTTAGGGCGGTGTTAAAGACAAGCTCACCGGCACATTCAGTACCAACTGCACCAATTGCCTCTCCTTCTATCGTGAGGCCGTTTTCGAGGGCAAGGATGGCCTTGGCAAGTGCCATGTGTAGCTCCGTGTAATCAGTGCGAAAAGTGCATGCGAAAATACTGGTTGTGTACTATTTTCACCACAGGAGTTTTGCCTTCAGTAAGCGATATCATCAAAGAGCCCCATTATCAGGTGGTCCATCGGAGACCACTGCGGTTTCTTCGCTCAATGCGAAGGTGCTGATTCTTAATCAGTCGTACGAGCCCATCAGCGTGTGCAGCGCAAAAAAAGCGCTCATGCTGCTCTTCCTTACAAAGGCAGAGATGGTCGAGCAACACACATCTAAGGTGATTCGAACGGTTCGCAGCAATTACCCCTTTCCTTCTGTGATTCGATTGTGCGCCTATCTCCGCGTGCCATTCAGAAAGATTGAACTCTCGCGCAAGAATATATTTCGCAGAGACGGCATGAGATGTCAGTACTGCGGCACGCAACACCCACCGCTCACAGTTGATCACGTGATTCCACGCTCACGCGGTGGTGGCGATACATGGGAGAATCTTACAACTGCCTGCATTCGATGCAACAACAGAAAAGGCAATAGAACTCCTGACGAGGCAGAGATGCGCTTGCTTGTACTACCCAAGAAGCCCCATCATGTTCTGTTCCTAAAGCACAACCTTGGCAAGGTTGACGACACGTGGCGTCCGTATTTGTTTATGGACTAGCGATTTGCGCGGAATGCGCGTTTGATGCCATTGTCTAGCAGAGATTCATTCTTCGAATCTGCTGGGTCAAGGATGTCTGTATCATCACGAAACGCGGTGCCCACATCAAACTTCAGCGTTGATGATGTAATTGCCCCCTCACCGATCACAAGCGCAGGAGAATACTCAAGCTTAAGATTCTCTGTCACGTCGCTGCGATACACAAACGGAGATGCACCTGTCTTACGGATCACATATCCTTCGATAATGGCGGAATAGCGATCTCCCGTCACAAAGTCCTTAAAGGCAGCATCATTCTCAAACGCTGCCGTTTCACTGCTGCTGAAGCGATGAATCTCAAACTTGAGTCGGTCATACGTTCCCGGTGTTACGTTGACGCTTGATACTACTCTTGTGCCTAGTGAATCCGCCTCATAAATAAAGGGGCCCGTCTTTACGGTGCGGTCGTCCTTGCCAGCAGAGTCTTGTTCAGAGTGCAACACGATACGTGAAACGAGTACACGCACGCGACGTACGCTGAGTCCTACAACTGTTTCGCCCTTGTCCACCTTATCAAAAGGCTTTCGGACTTCTACCAGATTGGGGTTCGTTAGCCCAGACTCGATAACAAAATTCGGTTCAGGAATCACTACGTCATCCGAACAGCCAATCGATAACAATCCTATCAGGGCAAGCAGAATGCCAAACACATGTCTCATGAGAATAGCACTCGGTACAGGGTTGGATGTTTCTATCGACGCCGAGATATTACTTTTCGTGGATGAGGAATGGTAGTGATGAGATCCGGCCACCCTGTTGTTCCACAACCACAAAGTAGATACCTGAGGTCAATGATGATACATCAACGAGCGTGCCCAATGCTGCATCGGACATGACAGTCTGCCCCCGCACATCTACGATAGTTCGGATCTTGGAATCACTCGGCACATGCATCCGCAGAACGCCGTCGTACACTGGCTGCGAAAGCACCGCAGCACCATTATGCTGTGCTTCTTCAGTCACCGACGTAGTAACACCGAATACAAGCTTATACCAGGGTGTAGCGTTAAGCTTTGTATCAATCAGTGTAGTGAATTTGTTCCCCGCACGCCGAGAGACACCAATTGGTTTTCTTCCGGCAAGGGGCTGTCCATTCTCTGCCAACGGGATAATCGTCAAGGAGTCGAATTGGGGCGCAGTAAATGTCACCCGCACTCCAACACCCTCCATCTGAATATTCCCCCTACCCCAGCGTGACAAGTCGGTATTCTCTGCGTTAAACACAGCCCCCTCATTAAGTACTCGCGTACTTATCGTTAGCAGTGCCTGGTCCGATTCGGACAATGGCTTATCGGTCAAGGAATGCAGAGCAACAAGAGCATGCCTTCCAGCGGTTGTCTGTTCGGCAGTGAGAAGGTCTGCAGTAACAATCTGCCCCTCAAGTCTTCCCATGAGCGCTATATGGGTTGGAGTTGCAATACGCATCTGGCCCTTGGTTGCATCCCAAAAGATCTGCTCATTCTCTGCATCCAGTGCTGCAAGATCCACCGTGCCGGAGAGCGCGGAGATGTCGAGGTGTGGCATAAACGACTCTTCTGCCGCCGGATCAAGATTCACAGACACACGCCGAAACAAAGGCATACGCGAGTCTGGACTGATCATGAGACTGTAGTTGTTTAGCGCATGAAGCGACGGTACTTCGACAGATTCGCGGGTATGCTGAATAACGATTTTCTTGGCCGACGGGGCTATTGCACCGGTGCGCATCAGTGATGACGTCCACGGGAATAACGACAGCACGTTCGGCTTGTTCATCAGAATCCAATAGTTATTGGAATCTACACGGTTGGATCCAGCACGCGCGTTCTCCGAATAGACGCTAAAGAAAATACCGTCCCAGTCCTGCAGACCATTGTACGCTGGTAGAACCGTCATCATCTCGCTTTGATACGGTCGTGGGAACTGGTATGCGAGATGAGAAATCACAAAGGCCTTACCCTCCGGACGTACCTGTGCATGAGAAGTCAGCGTGCCACCATAGAACTCGTCCAACATAGACCCTGTAGACGAGCGCCATTCTGCGTTACCGAATACTTCATATTCTTTAGCTGCCGCCATGTCGTAGTAGCTCACAAACCGGTAGGACGGACACATGAGCACCGGTGATGCGAGCGTATCCCTTACAAGCTTGCGGATGTTAGTAAACATCGTCGTCAGGTTTTCATGAAGGAAGGCCGCGTTCGCCTTTGCTCGCTCACCGGTGATAGTGTTATCGAGCATTGGCGATAACAGAATATTCCGCTTCGTAAGACTCTCGCCAGGCTTGAGTCCAGGAACCGCCGCTTCGCGGAACTGCACGTCATCCAGATACACGTCTCCTGAATCAGCTCCCATCAGAAAGCCAGCATAAGCTGTGGTGGTATCCGTTGCAGTGGAAGTAAACGTGAAATCATACTTCTGCCACGTGGAGCTTAGCTGAACTTCTGTTTGCGGTCCGTAGGAATTGTATGGTGACGTTCCGTTGTAGATGTAGAGCGTCATCGAGCGCTTAGCTCGCTGAGGTGTGGTCTTTGCCCAGAAAGAGAACTGGTACGTCTGCAGTCTGCGCATGACAGGAATCTTCTGGTTTAGGTTTAGACCATACACTGAACGTGTTTCATCAAGCTTATTGATGCGAATTCGAGCACATGACGAACCCTCGTGCTTCTCTGCATCACTGTATTGCAGGATCGCCTGTGCTCCACTGGTCGTATTGACAAAAAACTGCCAAACTGTATTAAACGGATCTTCAAAATTTCCGTTGATCAAGACGTTACTTGGATTTGCTGCCTTTGTGCTCCATGCCGCAGACAGCGCTTGATCAGTCGTGTAACGTTTTTGTAGCCATGATTGCCACAGGGAATCTATCAACTTGACATGCTGTGTGCCGGTGGATGCCTGACCATTGGTATTCGGGCGAACAACGTCCTGCGTGTACACCCAGTGCGCTGTCAGAGACGCATCTTCAGATGCCACGATGAATGCAACGGCAGGGTCATCTTTATAGGCTAGGTTGGTAAATGTATTTACATGACTCAAAAGCGCACGAATGATGTTCCGATGAATCTGCTGAATCACAGGATTGAACATCGACGGCACGCGCGCGCCCCAGCTCGCAGAGTCCGGCTGAATCACCCCATCGTCTGGCTTCGGCGTCCACGTGGATTGGAAACACAAAACATAGTAAATGCCATTCTCGCGAAGCTGATGCGTCAGCCAATCAAACTTGAGCATCTGTCCCGCACTGAGTCCGTTACCAAGTGTCTTGGTCTCGTTCGCATCGAACATGCTTACAGTAGACCATACATTCACATCGAACGTATTGAACCGCACACAGTTAACGCCCATAGATCGGAGGCGTCGCGCAAGTTGCACGGCGCTGGCGCTATCCGGAAATGCGGAATACCATTGTAGCGTTGTACCAACGATGCGAAATCTCGTGCCATCATTAAACGCGAAGTGGCCGTCTTTGAGCACCACTCGCCCCCTACTGCCAGCTTTTTCAACGTCTGCATTATGTGCCAATGCAGGGTCGATGGTGCTCGTATCGGAATACCAGAATGGATAGGGATTGGTAAGGGGCTGCGCTTCTGCCATTTGCGCTAAGCCTACAAACATGATTGCAGATAGTGCAACCACAGAACGGATACGTAAGGTCATAGTTGTGTGAACGTTATCGAGATACGTTGACGAATGTATGTGTTGTGCGCGGGCCATCCTCGAGTGTAACGATGTACGTTGCTTCGGAAAGATGTGAGACGTCGATGCTGCCAACCCCAGTCCAACCATCAAGGATGGCAGTGCCGCAGACCTTCCCCCGCATATCGCTGAGTTTGAGGACAGCATTTGATCCTTGCGCAACATTTGCTCGGACAGTAACAACGTGAGCTGCCGGATTAGGCGCTACTGTCAAGAACATTTGTGAAGTCCGCTGATGATCCTCAACGGATGTTGGCAACGCCTTAAAGATTGATGGAGCGGTTGTGCTGAAGTCTTTATACAACAGCTGCTGTGCCTGTGTTGATGGCACACCAAACCACTGCAACAGAACACTTGCATACACATCACGGTAGTCGTGCTGCATCTTCATGTCGCCGATCGCATCGAGATCCTGAAGGTTTGGATTTGCACCGTAGACGCCGCCGTTTACTTGTGAACCAAACACGAAGAGTGGTGCAGCTGTGCCGTGATCTGTGCCTGTACTACCGTTCTCCGCCACGCGACGTCCGAACTCTGAAAACGTCATGCCGGCAACACGCTCATGGTGCCCCTTGGCCTGCATCTCTGCCATAAACGCTGAAACCGCTTCGCTAAGCTCAGTGAGAAGGTTCGCATGGATCCCAAGCGTTGGGTCGGTGGTAAGCGTCTGGTTTGCATGTGTATCGAAACTCGCGGCTGCCCACGACACGAGATAGACACGGGTCTTGAGTCCGCCGGAGATTAACTGCGACACAACTTTGAGTTTACCAGCGAGGTCCGATGTTGGGAAGTCTGCTGTTGACGATCCAGCTTTGTCGCTTGCCTGTTTGACCACCTGGGCATAAACGTCCGCACTCTTGGCAATGTTGCGCATGAATGCGATCTCTTTGCCGGCCGGCGTGTCGGTTTGCTCGCTGCTTGGTACCTCGGCCGAACCGCCCCCACCGTTAACGAGACGATAGAACTCTTCTGGATCACGGAAGCTGATACCCATTGTTCCTGAAGAGCCGAGCAGACCCAACGATGTCTGGGTTCCGATTTGAATCGCAAGGGGGTGAGCAGGGAGCTCGGTCGGGTAGCCCGGAGCGAGTGTCTGCAAATAACGCCCAACCCATCCTGTAGAGCCAAGCACATCGGCATCCGTCGCAGTGAGCCAGATGTCTGTTCCACGAAAGTGCGAGCGGTCTGGGTTTGGATACGAGACACCTTGGACGATCGCCAGCTGACCCTGATCGTAGAGTCCTCTGAAGCCCTTCATTGCCGGATGCCAGCCAAGGTCATCATGTATGCGAAGCGTCTTGTTCTTTGGAATCGCGATCGTGGGGCGCCCCTCATAGTATTGAGGGTTGTTGATCGGCACAACTGTGTTGAGTCCATCATTCCCACCAAAGAGCTGAATTAGGACAAGAATCCGGTCCTGCTCTTCAAGCATCGCATGCAGACGTGGGTCGCCCCCTGCCAAAGCCTGAACCGTAAATGAATTGATCAGTGTCGGAAGTGTCGATACCGTTGCACCAGCAATGCCAGCTGAACGAAGAAAAGAGCGGCGTTTCATTGTGTTTCTCCTCACGTCAACTGATACTCGGGCATGCGTACGATCGCTTGCAGCAGGAACTTGATGCGTTGCGTTGCCGACGGTGAATTAATGTTCCACTCATAGACCTGTGCACCAGCAAGCATGATGTCGAGAAGGACATCAAGCTGTTTCTTAGTAACTGGAACTGCCAACATCAGCGAGGCCATGTTGGCCACAAGTTTCACTGCGTCGTCGGCATCAGGGAGCTGTTTGGCCATCGCTACGACGTCCGGCGTCAAACTCTTGCCATCAGCGTCGAGCAGCTTTGCCGAGCTTCCGGCCTGACGTCCGTCAATGAATGCTTCGGCAAATCGCTGCCGTTGGGGAAACGTCGAACTGGTGATCCACGCGTGATGCCCCTTCCATCCCTCGACAGTAGGCGGATAGAATGGCTCCTGTGTAAGTTTTGTCATGGTGGCAACTGCGTAGGCTGGCTGCACGCCACGGGCACCCAACACAGATGCGAGGCCAACAACCATCTCTGCCGGACTCTTGATGAGTGCGCCACGAACCGCAGACGAGTAGAAGTACTCTGATGATAGGAGCGTCTGCAGGATCACATTCATGTCGTAGTTCGCATCACGCACGATCTTCTGCAAGTTGCTAACCACCTCGTCTGTTGGATAGAACTCAACGAACTGCTTGATGATGCGTTTGGCAACGTAGCGACAACACGCGTCGGATTCCAATGTTATGCGCACAACGTCCTTCCAGTCCCAAGAGCCGGTCTTTCCGAGGATGGTCTTTGTTCCCGTATCGGCGAGCTGACGCGAGTAGACACCCTGAACGCCGTTAATGCGCCAGCCTGTAAATGCGCGCGCTGCTTCGAGTACATCCGATTCTGTGTAATTGCCAATTCCTAGTGTAAACAACTCGAACCATTCGCGAGCAAAATTCTCATTAGGCCGGCCCTTAACGCTGAGTTCGCCGTTCAGATAGCGCAGCATCGCTGGGTCACCCACCATCTTCTCAGCAAGTGTGGCATAACTCGTTGCATTGCTGCGTATGAGCTTGTGCTGATTAAGAAGCCATTGGGCTATGTAAACGTTGATGTAATCCGATGTAAAAATATTGTGCCACATAGACACGAGCTTTTCGTGCACGTGCGGCACCGACAGGACTCGAGACATCCACCATTGCTGCATTTCTGGCCACAAACGAGCATTGGCCGCAAAGTCCTGGAGGTTGGGCACTGTATTTGCCCAAGCAAGATCTGGCTGGGGCGGAACAGGGTCCGCTAACAGTTTCGCACTTGCCTCGGAAGGGGTAAGACCCACTAACGCTTTTGTAGCTTGGTACGTCGGATGGTAGGTTGCCCTGCGAAGCAAGTGCACAGCATCTTCCAGCGAGAGCGGCGTTGTTCTAATCTGTAGAGTTTCCATAGCCGCAACATACGTACTTTTGTCAACCAAAATCACACCGAAGGAAGAGGGTTACATCGATGGCTATACAGCAACCAACATCGTTTATTTCTAAGTACGCAGACGTACTTGCCTATGGGGCAATTCTTGTGTCTGTTGTTGCCTTTTTTGCCGATGCTCTCTTTGGCGGCAAGAACTTCATGAGCGGAGGTGACAACGTTGCCTTTTACTCGTTTGTACCCTATCTCGAGAAAGCAAAAGATGCGGGTGAGTTTCCGTTATGGGTTCCCTACATTTTCAGCGGCATGCCATCTTTAGCATCCTTCTTGGCCGCCGGAGACCGCTCTTGGGACTTTATTGGACAGCTGGTCTTTGCATTGCCACGAATGATGGGCGATCTCTTCAACAACGACACAGCCCGTCTAGCACTTTGGTACGTGATCTATGGCTGGGGCGTCTACACACTTACTCGTGTTAAGGGGCTCACCAGGCTTATTGGTGTCTTTTCAGCCATAGCGGCAATATTTAGCACGTTTGTGATCGTCTGGATCATGATCGGACACAGTACGAAGCCTGTATCGATGGCTACATTACCATGGATTCTGCTGGCACTGGAAAGACTACGCGAGAAGTTTAGTATCGGCAATTTGTTTTTACTCACTCTTCCACTGATCGTGCTCGTTACAGCAACACACCCACAGATGATGTTCTACATTGGCTGTGGAACAGCCATCTACATGTTGGTTGAGCTGATCACGCGACTGATCACAAACGAAGGTTGGATGGATGTGGTCAAAGCAGGAGCAGGACTTGTTGTAGCTGCTCTGATAGCTCTGGGTTCACATGCTGATATGTTCATGGCCACGCGCGAGTATACGCCTGAATCTACCCGCGGTTCAGCGCCACTTGTGCAGTCAACAACCAACACCCAAGACCAGTCTGGTGGGAATGATTATGAGTATGCAACCAACTGGTCGTTTTCACCTGGAGAGATGTTCACATTCCTCGTTCCAAACTATTACGGCTTCGGAAACACCACCATTAAAACCAGTCGAACAGCTACCCCTCAGCGCGGCAATCTATACTGGGGACAGATGCCGTTTACGGATGCTGCCAATTACATGGGAGTGGCAGTACTCGTACTTGGAATCATTGGGATCTGGCATTATCGCTGGGATCCGTTTGTAATCTTTCTGGCCGTTGTAGGTGTTTTTTCGTTGCTGCTTTCGTTCGGGAAGAACTTCCCATTACTCTATAACATCTTTTACAATGTTGTTCCAGCATTCAACAAGTTCAGAGCCCCCTCCATGGCACTCTGCTTACTGCAGTTTGCGTTACCAGTGGCAGCGGGATATGGGCTATCAGCGATCTCTGCATGGGCTTCATCAGAGGCCGGTGGACAGCGCGGCAAACGCGGAGTTGCTGTGATAGCCGCAGTAGCAATCATGTCGGCTCTTGTATTCTTGGCCGCAAAGGACGAGGGTGACTACAAGGACAATGTTCGCGATGCCATCATGGCCAAGCAGAGTGGAAACCCGCAAGCGTCTGTCTCAGATGAGTTTCTTGATATTGTCTACAACGAGATGCATGCAGATGCGATGGTTGCTGTCTTCTTACTGCTTGCAACAGGTGGTCTCGTTTTCGCTACCTCTCGCGGCGTTATCAAACCGAATGTTGCTGTGATTATGGTGTTGGCCATTACGGTGATCGATCTCTACCGCGTAGACAAGCGGCCATACGAGCCACAAAAGGGATCGCCGGAGAAGAATGTGTTTGCAGAGAACGATGTTGTGACGTTCCTCAAGAAAGAGTCAGCCCCTTACCGCATTTGCGATATCTCGAGCGCGTTTCCTGCCAATTGGTGGGCATATCACTTCATCGAAAGTGTATCGGGTTACTCTTCTGCGAAACTCCGCGTCTATCAAGACATGCTGGATATAGCAGCACCAGGCACTGGACAAAAACCAGCGCAAGGCAATTCTGCTATACTCAATCCATTTTTATGGAATCTGTTCAACGTAAAGTATATCATCTCTGATCGGCCCATCTACCAGGGGGTTGAACCTGCATTCAAATCACAGGAAACACAGTTGCTTGTCTATAAGAACGAAGGGGTTCTTCCGCGTGCGTGGTTTGTTGACTCGATCGCTATCCAGTCAGACAAGCGTGTTCTACTCGAGCAGCTTCGCGACGGTAGGTTTAATGCACGCCGCAAAGCACTGGTTGAATCGTCATTCGATGGCATGAACTCCTGTGGCTCCGATACTATGTCCACAGCCCAAGTTGTAGACCGCGGCAATCAGAAGCTAACGATCAAGGCCACCACAGCAGCCAAGCAATTGCTTGTTGTGAGTGAAGTTTTTTACGATGAATGGCACGTCTACATTGATGGAAACGAAGCGCCAATTGTTAAGACGAATTTCTTGCTGCGTGGGGTAGTTGTTCCACCAGGGACGCACATGGTAGAATTCAGATATCAAAGTCCTGCCTTTGAAACAGGACGTACAATTAGCATTGCTTCAAACATTGCTACCTCGTTACTTGGCTTGGGTGCACTTGGCATATGTTTGATGGCACGGCAACGGAGCAAACAACAAGCATGAGCAATGAACTTGAATCGATTTGCAAAGCATCTATAAAGAGCTGTGGCTACCTTGAGTTTGATGCCGCTACTCTAGCCTCCATGACGCCGGAAGATGCAGCTCAGGTGTATGCAGCATTCGGATCTCGTTATCTGCTAAAGCTCCCTAGCCACGAGATCGCATTTCAGGAGTGGCTGCGTATTGCAGATCCTGCCGTGTGGAAGGATCTATGGGAAGATCAGCCAGATACCGCCTACCTTGTATCGGTGCTCTTCCTGCAAGACTTTGTAGGGGGCAAGCAGAGTGGCGCATTTTTGATTTGCGACCTTCAAACGACTGATAACTATTATTTCACCCCAGACATGCTTCTTGAGAAAGAGTCAACAGATTTTGTTGAGGCTGTCCGTGAGAGATTTTTGGCTGGTGGCAATATGACAGTTGAGCAGGCAATAACCGTGGAGATGTCTGCTGGCCCAATGGACATCTGGCACTTCGCCTATCTACGTAATGTCGAGCTTGATAGAGCAAAGAAGGCCGTGGCATCACTGGTCGAAGACAGGATCATAGTACACGTGCCCAAAGCTGAGCATCTTTCGTCATTTTTCGACGTTGGCTAAACCATGATTGTGATGAAGTTTGGTGGAACCTCTGTTGCCAATTCCGATGCACTGCGTCGTGTGGCCGCAATAGTTACGTCGCACGCACCACAACATCACGGAACCGTGGTAGTGCTATCTGCAACATCAGGCACAACAACAAGACTTTTACAGCTGGCTGCAGATGCCGCTACTGGGTCCAATACCGACGATGCATTTGATACGATCTCACAGCAGCACCTTACGATTGCGCGCGAGCTCGGAGTAGATCACGAGCCTACAGCAGAACTCCTCAAGCAGCTTTATCAGCATATAGACGCAGCACGAACACTTAAGGAATGTCCACCCCAAAGTCTAGATGCTGTGGCGGCTTTTGGCGAACTGTTGAGCACAACGGTTTTTCATCAGTACCTGCTGAGCATGTATGCAAACATTGCATTTGTCGATGCTCGTGCTTGTGTAGTAACAGACGATTCGTATACATGCGGCAAGGTTGATGTTGTAGCTACTGCTACACAGACAAAGCAGCAAATACATCCGTATTTACGACAAGGCAGTGTTATTGTTACGCAGGGTTTCATTGCAGCCACTGTAGATGGAATCACAACTACTCTTGGTCGTGGTGGATCAGATTACTCGGCGTCCGTGCTGGGAAGTGCGCTCGATGCACAAGAGATTCAGATTTGGACAGATGTTAGTGGTGTCTATACATGCGATCCACGCATCGTGGCCGCAGCTCGCCCCCTTGAATCGATCTCGTTTGAAAGTATACGGCTCTTGTCGCGATACGGTGCAAAGGTGCTTCATCCCGAAACCGTTGTACCTGCTATTCGCGCCGGCATACCCGTGCGAGTGCTCAATACCTTTAGCCCCGATGAAACTGGTACGGTGATTACGGCAGAATCACAAAGAGACCATGCAGTTTTGGCTATTGCGCTTACGCAACCATGCTTTAGAATTCAGACTGATGGTGATGGCTATGATGCGTTGATGTCTATCGATTTTATACGACATCATGTTTCACTGGCTACAATAACCCGCAGTGGGAACACGATTGTTGTTCATACGCCAGATAGTGCTGTTCAACGAGCCATCGATGTTGCTGCTGTCGGTTGCAGATTCGATTGCGACGAGGTGGCATGTATCGCTGTGGTAGGAGCGCGTGTTACAGAACCGGCTGTTGTACAATCAATAGTCGAGTGCCTTCAATCGTTTCCGAATTGCACGATGAGTACATTGATGCAACCATCATGTGTACTGATAACTGTTGAACTCGACATAGCCATGCAAGCTTGCAATGCGCTTCACGCGCTTGTCTCGTCGCCCTCGTCATAAGCCTCTTGAAGAGCAGTACGCACCGGTTCGATGTGACGTAAAAACTGAGCAAATGCTACACCGGCTACCATGATGCGGAACTCCGTAACATCCCAGCATGGCGTTAGCATTGTTACGTGTAGCGCACTATTAGGAAGGCTCCATATAAGGCCTGTAGAACCTATTATGGCGGTCATGCAGGCGATATGCAGATTTCGACGGATTACATAGTACCCTGTTAGGTAGGAGATTCCCCAAAGAATCAGCGGCAATGGGTTTACAAGTGCGTATACGCCAACAGCAGTAGCTAGTCCGCGACCACCCTTGAAGGCGAGAAAGACACCGTAGTTATGCCCAAACACCACAGCTACCCCGGCCCAAGCTACCGCAGCGAACCAATCTCCATGCAACTGTTTTGCAATAACAATAGCGACAAGGCCTTTTACTGCGTCCAGCACGCCAACGAGGATTGCAGCCCACTTGCTACTTCCTACATCCCAGAGATTGCGGGCACCAATGTTTCCTGTACCCTCTCTGCGCAGGTCGTTGCTACCCGGCTGAAGCTTACGAACGATCCATGATGTTGGGATACCACCAAGCACAAAACATGCAGCGGCTAGGGCGAGAAGTCCAAGATTCATACAAGCTCCTTCACAAACTGACGCAGTTCGATGTACAGTAACTCTAGGGGCAGTCCCACAATAGTATAATAGCAACCGTCAACGCGGTGAACAAACATTGCCCCAAAGTCATCTTGAATGCCATATGCACCAGCTTTGTCAAGGGGCGAACCAGAGCTGATATATGCATGTATCTCGTCGTCACTAAGGTCTCGAAATGTCACATGTGTATGCCGCGACGATATGCGCTTTCGCATAGAGGATGCAGATACATGCACCAGAGCAAGCCCAGTGAAAACGGTATGCGTGCGCCCGCTGAGAGCGCGCAGCATTCGATATGCGTCGTCGTTGTCGGCAGGCTTGTTAAGCACTTGGCCATCGAGCACTACCGTTGTGTCACTACCAATCACAATTGCATCATCGGCGCATAGTGCGCAAGCAGCTGTAGCTTTTAGCAAGGCCAAATGTTCAACGTACGCACTGGGCTCAATAGTTGTTGGGACGCTGTCTTCGTCAACATTGGGAACTACCGTTTCGAACGTAAAACCAACATGCCGCATCAGCGTATTGCGTCGAGGAGACTGTGACGCAAGCACCAAGCGGCATGGAAGATTGAGTAGCGTATTTAAGGAAATCATACGCTGCGAACTTACAGAATCAGACTACTGGGCAAGCGCCTTTTCGACGTCGGCGATTACATTAGCTGCCATTGGGTCAACTCCACTCTTGTAACGAGCGATGATCTTGCCGTCTTTGCCAATCAGGAACTTCTCGAAATTCCATCCGATTTCACCGGCTAAGGCAGTATTACCGCCACCAGCAGTCAAAAACTCATATACAGGGGCCTTGTCGCTACCTTTAACAGAAATCTTTGCAGCCATCGGGAACGACACGCCATACTTGGCCGAGCAGAACTGCTTGATTTCATCATTCGTACCTGGCTCTTGAGCGCCAAAGTCATTAGCTGGGAAACCCAGTACTACGAGCCCTTTGTCTTTGTATTGCTCATAAAGCTTTTCAAGCGGACCGTATTGCTTTGTGTAGCCACAGAAAGAGGCTACGTTCACAACCATTACAACTTTGCCTTTGTACTCCGATAGTAACATGTCTGTACCGTCGATTGACTTTACACTGTAATCGTGAAAAGAGGTGCTCATGGTAATTAGTGCCAGTAGTGAGATGAATAACGTTTTCATTGCATATCCTTTATGAGTGTGCGCTTGTTAACAATGAAAACCACCGGAGGATTCCCGCGTTGATTAACAAAGTTGGTTTCCATGCACGTCCAGCTGGCCTGCGGCAGACAGGTAAGTAGGTCACGTATTGCTTGAAGCTCCAGTTCGCCGTCACTGTGGCGATAACAAACGACTGTTACAACGCCACCGATGCGTACAAGCGACATAGCCCTCTGCATAGCAGAGAGCGTGGTTGATGGTTGTGTTGTTATAGACTTGTTGCCCCCGGGCAAATAGCCAAGGTTGAATGTGACGGCCGCAACATTGCCGTGATGCTCCTGAGCCAGATGCATATGCATGTTCTCATGCCCATCACAGATTATTCGCGTATCGGCATGGACATCCCCAAGCAGGCCCTTTGTCATTGCGATTGCAGACTCTTGAACATCAAAACCATATACGATCCCACTGTTGCCGACCAGTTGGGCCAAGAATACCGCATCGTGTCCGTTACCAACGGTGGCGTCTACCACGACATCACCCTTCTGCACGATACACGTCAGCAAACGATGTACGTAACTATTCGCATTGTCCATGTATCACCCCTTCCACCACCGTACACAGTCGATCTCGGGGTCAAGGGGCACCCCATGCAACATATGAGCCAACAGTTGTTGTGCAGCCCACGGACCCTGCAGAGCCCCTTTTGTGCCAAGTCCGTTGAAGATGTAGTGTTGAAGATGCTCTGGATGACGTCCGACAAGTGGACGTTTAAACTGCGTGGACGGCCTAATTGCGGCGCGGTGCCCCAGGACTGTAATCTCCTTGCTAGTCATAAGGCGTGCTTGCTCTAGGAGGTACTCTCTGCCCTTTGCCGTTGGTGACGGATCATGATCATCCCAATCGTTTGTAGCACCTATGCGAAATCTACCATTAACACGAACACCGCTTTCCAAAACTGGAAGTATCCATGTACCATTGGTAAGTATAACATCGATATCTAGGTCTTTAATCTCGACATCAAGAATCTCGCCCTTCGATGGCTCAATCGGCAACCAATTCCATAACTCATGATGCAGTGCCCGATATCCAGTACACCAGATAATATGTTTCGCATCAGCTGGAATACTGGAGGTAAACTCAACATGTGATTTCATGTGTTCTATGAACGCAGCTAGGTCAACGGTTGCAACTCCCGCATGTTCGAACCCACCATTCGGATATGTAGTGCCATCATGCATACCCGGCTGGATTGAGCGCACATCGAGGTGATCAAACTCTCCACGGCTAGTGCGTTCCTGGAACCATAACTGCATTTGCGGCTCACGAAAAATCCTCCGTAGCATCCAATCGTGCCAGATGTCACGTCCTACCTGGCGAGAAACATCGTTATAAACTTGGCGAGCAATCGCAGCGAGTTCTGGTCCACGCCATGTGGGCTTTAACCTCTTTCCGGTAATCGGTGTTATCATTCCTGCTGCTACGCGCGACGAGCTGTGATCGTCGGCTGCATCTTGCACGGTTACCTGATAGCCCTCGAGCAGGAGCTCACGTGCCAGAAGTGCACCTGCGATTCCGAAGCCAACGATATGAGCGTGCTTCATACGAACTTTCCAGCAAGATCTCTAATCACGACGCTCGCGCATGCCCCGCCAAACGCAGCAGGGATGTATGGTACGGTGCCAAAGGCAGACTTCTTATTGTTAGCGCCATCGGTAAACATGAGAGAGCCGTGCTCTGTTTCTTCGAGCGAGTATACGGCTGTGATACCTTCGTAGATACCAACACGATGCAGGCGCTTGCGCACGAATCGTGCAAGCGGACACTTCTGTGATTGTGAGATGTCGGCAACGCGAATCATTGTTGGGTCCATCTTGCCCCCTGCTCCCATAGAGCTAACTGTGCGGAAGCCCAGACGATAGGATGCATGGAGTAGAGCAACTTTGGGAGCAAGTGAATCAATAGCATCAACCACGTAGTCATACGAGCCTGCTAGAAGCCGCTCAACTGTTTGCGGCGTAACGAACTCGCGTATAACGGTCAGCTGCAGATCCTGGTTGATGTCGCGTAGCCGCTCGCGCATTACCTCTGTTTTGAATCTACCCTCGGTACTTTGAAGCGCCGGCAGCTGTCTATTTCTGTTGGACGGATCTACGACGTCGGCGTCTACAATGGTCATGCGCCCGATACCCGCACGTGCAATAAACTCCGCTGCAAATGAGCCTACGCCGCCAAGGCCTACAACCAGAACATGCTTCTGAGCAAACGCTTCAACAGCATCATCACCAAGAAGTAGCCTCGTGCGGGAGGTCCATCCAGCATCTGTCATCGCTTGAAGACGGTTTCGAAATTCTGCTGCTGGATCGCGCATAGTTCTTCTGTGGTAATTCCTCGCACGTTTGCAACGGCAGCATAGACTTCGTGAATTGGTATCTCATCCACGTCTGTCTCTAGCAACAGACGGTCTGCTGGACACATTTTTAGTGCATCAATCAACGACGCAGATTCCTTTAGAACGGCAGCACCGAATGATACATACATACCTGCATCTAAGCATTGCTTGGCAAGATCGGCACCCTTCACAAATCCATGGAGCATCCAGGGCTGCGCAGGGTTGATGAACTTGTGAACACGAAGCAGTTCATCATGCGCCTTCACGCAATGAATGACAAGGGGCTTCGAGACACGCTCGGCAAGGTCTGCCATGTATTCAAACGCGTCTACTTGATGTTGCCACAATGCATCACATGCACGATCGATTCCAACCTCGCCGATTGCAAGCACCAGTTCTTCCTGTGCAAGATCCTCAGTGATATCTGCTGCATCTCGCCAATCGCTCGTGACATCCCAAGGATGCAAACCAACAGTGCATATCCCATCGGTTTCAAAGACCTCAGTTGAGGCAGTGATGCGAATACTAACCAGAGTAGTTGTCGCTGAGTCGGCGGAACGACGATGCGAGTGGGCGTCGAAGTACGTCATCTGAAGATTGTGGATAGGACCTGAACTATGAGTAACTGTTGGATGTGCAGTGGTCTAAAATTAGAAATGATATGCGAAACTGACCTCATACATCAGGAGCTCCAGTATCTGAATCTCCAGATTCGATGTCTAAACGGGCACGTATTGCCAAAGCTTCATACTTCTGCCTGAACTCATCTAGCTGGGACTCTTCCATTTCTTCCAGATCAAGCAGGGCATTATAAGCCCCTTGCGTGGCGCGTATCAACTCATCAAGCTTGAGGTGGATTGCTTCGGTGTCGCGGTTTTGGGTGTTTTGGATGAAAAACACCATCAGAAACGTCAGAATTGTTGTTGCGGTATTGATAACCAGCTGCCATGTGTCGCTGAACTCAAAAATGGGCCCTGTATCTACCCATGCAAGTATGAGCATCACTGCACCAACAAAAACGATGGGCCTACCTGTAATTCTGGCCGTGCTCTTTGCTATTGCTGAATACCAAGACGAAGCGTTCATAGACGAATTTACTACCGGACGGCAACCATACAAGTCCAAACAAAAAGGGGCCGAATGGAACATCTCCATCCGACCCCATAAACCGACGTGAAGATCTTAATACATGTCCATTCCGCCACCATGTGAATGCGGAGCAGCATCTTTCTTCTCAGGCTTTTCCACGATTGTGGCTTCTGTTGTGATCAACAGTGATGCTACAGATGCCGCATTCTCCAGCGCAACGCGAGAAACCTTCGTTGGATCGATCACGCCTGCCTCGAGAAGATCTTCGAACTTCTCTGAGTAAGCATTGTATCCAAATGTTCCGGTTCCTTCCTTGATCTTTGCTACAATAACGGAACCTTCGAGTCCGGCATTGTCTAGGATCTGGCGAATCGGCGACTCAACAGCGCGACGCACAATACTGATACCTGTTGCTTGATCGTGATTTTCTGTCTTCAGACCATCGAGCTTATGGAGTGTGCGCAAATACGCAACACCACCACCAGGAACGATACCTTCTTCTACCGCAGCGCGCGTTGCATGAAGTGCATCTTCTACGCGTGCCTTCTTCTCCTTCATCTCTACTTCAGTAGCTGCACCAATCTTAAGAACCGCTACGCCACCCGAGAGTTTTGCAAGGCGCTCTTGGAGCTTTTCACGATCATAGTCGCTTGTTGTTTTTTCAATCTGCGACTTGATTTCGTTAATACGCTTCTTGATATCGTCAGAGCTGCCTGCACCTTCAACGATTGTTGTGTTGTCCTTGTCGATCGCAACGCGCTTTGCCTTGCCCAGGTGCTGAAGAGTTGTGCTCTCAAGCTTATAGCCCTTTTCTTCGGATACAACCATTCCGCCTGTGAGTACTGCGATGTCCTCGAGCATAGCCTTACGGCGATCACCAAAGCCCGGGGCCTTAACAGCTGCGATCTTGAGTGTACCACGAAGGCGGTTCACTACCAATGTAGCAAGCGCTTCGCCTTCAATATCCTCTGCAATGATGAGCAGGGGGCTTCCCGATTGTGCAGTCTTTTCCAAGACTGGGAGAAGATCCTTGATTGCACCAATCTTCTTGTCGTGGATGAGAATAAATGGGTTTTCGAGAACACACTCCATCGTGTCTGGATCTGTTACGAAATATGGAGAGAGATAGCCGCGGTCAAACTGCATACCTTCCACAACGTCTACAGACGTTTCCGTACCCTTCGCTTCTTCAACAGTAATAACGCCGTCCTTACCAACCTTTTCCATCGCATCTGCGATAAGGTTGCCGATCGTTGCATCGTTGTTTGCAGAGATCGAACCTACCTGAGCAATTTCCTTCTTACCTGGAACCGGACGTGAAAGTTCGCGCAAACCTTCATGGATTGCCGTAACTGCCATGTCGATGCCGCGCTTGAGGTCCATTGGGTTTGCACCTGCTGTAACGTTCTTGAGTCCTTCAGCAACAATAGCTTGCGCCAATACCGTTGCTGTGGTTGTACCATCACCAGCGATGTCGTTGGTCTTCGATGCAACTTCACGAACCATGGAGGCCCCGAGATTCTCGATTGGATCTTCGAGTTCAACTTCCTTTGCTACTGTTACACCATCCTTCGTGATTGCCGGTGCACCAAACTTCTTGTCGATAACAACATTGCGGCCCTTTGGTCCGAGTGTTACCTTAACAGCATCTGCAAGTTGATCAACACCGCGCTTGAGAGCCGCACGTGCGTCAACATCAAATGTTATGATCTTGCTTGACATTTTGATTATTCCTTGTGATTAATTGACATGGATTGAAACGTTGCCGCGAACTAGCCGACGATACCAAAGATGTCTGCTTCGCGCATGATGAGATAGTCCTCACCGTCGATGCTGATTTCAGTGCCAGCATACTTTCCGTAGAGTACTTTGTCGCCAATCTTGACCTGCATTGGCGTTACCGTACCATTATCGAGCTGCTTGCCAGAACCGGCAGCAACGATCGTTCCTTGCATCGGCTTTTCTTTGGCCGTATCTGGAATAATGATTCCACCCTTCGTTACCTCTTCAGCTTCTGCTGGCTTCACGAGCACACGATCGTGCAATGGGGTCAAACTCATAAAATCCTCCAACTTGTAATTGTGAATATGACTATGGTTATCTCTCGTCGACGCGCAGTGACGAATGGTTAGCACTCGTAGTTTATGAGTGCTAATACTGTCTGTCGGGATGCGAAATTACAGGGTTGCCGTGGCCACTACAAGTGAAAATGTGGCAATAATCAGTCGGCAACTACGCCAGTTAGGCGCACTCTACTGCCAGTATGGCAGCATTGTTAGAAAATGACGCCAAAAAGGGCATCAATTACAAGAATGCTGGCGGCGGAGATTGTGAAAGCGCGCACTGTAGACTTACCGACACCTTCTGCGCCTCCATCGGTTTGAAAACCAACATGACATCCAATGATCGCCGTAAAGCCGCCAAACACAAAGGACTTGAGAACACCCCGAAAGATTTCCTCAATGCTAAAAAACTGCTGGATGGAGAGGAAAAATGTTGGCACGCTGAATCCAAACTTGATGCTTGTTAAAGCGTAGGCACCCAATAGGGCCACAGCATTGGAAAAAATAGCCAACACGGGCATCATGGTGATTGCGGCCATCACACGCGGCATGCCAAGGTATCGAGACTTATCGATGGCCATCATATCGAGAGCATCTATTTGCTCAGAAACCTTCATTGTGCCTATTTGTGCAGCAATAGCACCGCCCACACGCCCGGCGATAACCAGCGCCGTCAACACTGGTGTTAACTCTGTAAACACCACAGTAGCAATCGACCCACCGATAAAGGGGCGAGCGATGCTGATCAAGTTGAACTTCGCAAATAGGTTTGTGGCTTGGAGGGCAGCTATCGCTCCTGTGAAGGAGCCCACAAGCACAACAAGTGGAAGGGAGTCCGAACCCACGATCTTCATCTGTTCGAGTACCAGTCCCCTATCGGCAAATACCCTCGGGAAGTAGCGTATGATTGTACCCAATAGCTGTATGATCTGCCCTACTTCAGTAAGCAGTGCAATAACGATTCGGCCGATGCGAGATAATAGACCAGTCATAGAACCTGCAATCTACGACGATGCCCATCGCTGCAGTGCAACGATGGGCATCAAATTGTTTACGCTGTGGGTAATGTCGCGCTGGAATTAACCGCGTCCGCGACCACCAGTTGGACCTGATCCAGTACCCGTGTCGTCCTTATCTCCATCGCGTGGACCCTTGCCACCATCATCCGTCTTGCGGTCGCCACGTGCTGCGCGCTCTGCGAGAAAACGCTCGAGGATGACAACTTGATCTGGAGTTAGAATACGGCGAAGACCATTAAGAAACGCTTCATCACATGCCTTCATGGCTTCGCGAGCGGCTGCGCGCTCAGGCAAGTTCTTGAGTGCTTCGCGTGTTGCCTTGTTGATTTCGCGTATAGCCGCACGAGCTTCTTCCTTCGTTTTCGTACCAGCAGCAACTTCTGCCTTCACAGCTTCTACACGGGCCTTAGCTGCATCAAGTACTGCGCGCTCTGCTGCACGGAGTGCTTCGAGGGCTGCCGTTGCACAAGCCTTATGAGCTTCTTGCAGTTCTGCCACACGTCCCTGCTGCCGTTCATTGAGCTTCAACGCTGCGAGCAGTCGGTCGAACGGGCTGCGAACGCGCTTGTCTTTGTCTTGACGCGACTCAACTGCCATCGGCTTTTCTAGCGTGGCGTCTGTAAACTCAACTGGAGCCCCGTTCAACTCAAATGTTGTTGGAAGTTCCATCGTGATTGCCATCGGGTCTGATGGCCCTGTGCCAAACTCAGAACATGCTGTAAGTCCGAGTGCGGCTGCCGAGAACGCTGCAAGGGCAAATGCCTTGAACATATTGTTCCTCTTCATAACTGTACCTTTCAAAAAAGGTTGGTGATTAATTGCCGTGTTGTGTGTGGTTGGTTTCCGACACCATACGTGGTGTTTTCGTTTAACCATGTAGGTGGCTAGGATTCCGGTTCTATGAGCAAGAAACCCGTCACCCGAAGAAGGTTACAGGCTCCGCTGCATAAATCGCTTTTTTTTCGTTCAAGACGCCAAATTCAGTAACATGCAGGGCGTACAATCGTCGTAATCAACGTCAGTTTCCCCAGTTTATACCCTCGTGGACCGTTCACATGCGAATTTCAGCCATTCTTCTCGTTGCCATTTTACTTTCAGGTGCCGGGCATGCCGCGCTCTTGCCGGGTCAGGACGCATACCTCGTGCGACGAGAGGCTCTTACCCTGCCATCCGGTGTAACCCGCCCAGCCTCGATCATCAAGATTGAGCGCCCAGCACTTGGTACGTACGTACAAGGCGTGGTGATCGTGAAGACGAAGGCCTCACGTGGCACCATGAGGGGCCAGAAGAGTCTTGGTGAGAGCCCCCTGAACAGAGACCTGGCCGCTCTGAATGTAGGCGAAGTATACTCTGAGTATACATCTCTTCAGGACCAAGACCTGAGCATGTTGCTCGGACTTGATAGAGTCTATCGAATCACTTATACCGAGCCTCTCGATGCATTCGATGCATGTGCTAAGCTTATGGATAATCCCGATGTTGAGTATGCTGTTCCAATGCGTATTCACCAGCCATTCCATACCCCAAACGACACACGTTACTCGCAACAGCCTTGGTTAGTCCAGATGGGGCTTGATAAGGCATGGGACATCAACAAAGGCTCGTCCACTGTACTGATAGCAATCATTGATTCGGGCACAGATTGGCAACACGAAGACCTAACGGCCAACATCTGGACAAATTCAAAGGAGATTCCATCGAACAACAAAGACGATGACAACAACGGCTTTGTTGACGACGTGCGCGGCTGGGACTTTGTTGGCAACATATCCACCACAGAGGCCCAATCAGGTATAACGAAAGCCGACAATGACGCTCGCATCGTTAGCGGTGTTTCTGTGAACGATAACAATGGGCACGGCACTGTTGTTGGTGGCTGCTCAGGAGCAACAACAAACAATGCCAAGGGCGTTGCCAGCAGTGGATACAATTGCAGAATCATTCCAATCAAGATCGGATCAGATAATCCGTCTGTGCGCGGCTTGCAGCGTAGTTACGAGGCGATTGCCTATGCCGCTGATCTCGGTGCGCACATCATCAACTGCTCATGGGGCGGAGCTGGTATTGATCCTGGAGCACAAGACATCATCAACTATGCCACCGGCAAAGGATCGCTCGTTGTAGCAGCATCTGGCAACGATGGTCTAAATAATGATTCGTATCTGCAATCACCATCGAGTCTTCAAGGAGTTCTCAGCGTTGGGTCGCACAACAGTGGAAACCGTGTCTCGGATTTTTCAAACTATGGGATGAACGTAGCTGTGTATGCTCCAGGTGAGAACATTCTCAGTACGTATCATGGCAATCAATACAGGGCTCTTTCAGGAACATCGTTCGCTAGCCCCCTAACAGCTGGTGTTGCTGGTCTTATCAAGTCCCTACACCCCACGTGGACCCCTGAGATGATTTACGCGCAGATTCGCGGTACAGTTGATATGATGGTTGGAGTATCTGCGACTAATCGTCCACTGTATTGGGGCCGAGTAAATGCAGACAGAGCCCTCAAGACAAACATGTCGTTTACATCTGGAGATCGCATCCCTGGTATCATGCTGAAATCCGCCCTGATTGGAGGCTCTGCAACAGGTAGGATTACCAGCTACGACCGCACCACCATCAAGATCGTGCTCAAGAACGTCCTGGCTGATGCATCGAATGTAATGGTTACACCAACATTGCTCGACGGCCAAGTAAAGCAGTTTACTACAGGATCTATTTCCTTTGGCAATATTGTTCGTAATGCTGAAGGCTCTGCTTCTATTGACATTCAGCTAGACGAGCGCTTCCCCTGGTACTCCCATTCTGTTCGGATCTCTCTGGCCATTAGCAGCGGCACGTATACCAATCATGAAGTGGTAGAGATTCCTGTTGACCTTCCAACAACAAATACATTTTCGATGATTGCATCAGTTCCTGGTGCTACCTGGAATGAAATCGACTATACTGGTGATGGTGCACTCTATGCAGCGGGAACATATTTCGGACAGCGTGCAATGCTTCGCGCAGTTGGTGGCAGTGGCGGACTTGTTAGCCCGCCATTTAATGTTACCGCTCTTGATGCTGTGAATGCAAACTTGGTTGTTATCGGCGGACTCAACAGTAGCAAGGCATCCGTCTCACGCTCGAGTAATGGTGGCGGTTCTTGGTCAACGACGGACATAAGCGCATATGCAACAGCGGTAGTGGGTATTTGCATGTTTGATGCAACAACCGGAATTGTGCTTGGTAATCCTGTAACGGGCAAGTTTGGTATCGGACGAACAACAAATGGCGGAGGCGCTTGGAGTCAGGCCACAGGATCGCCAATTTCCAACACCAACGAAACCATCGTACCCGGCAGTGTTGCATCATGGGGCGATGCCGTATGGTTTGGCACCTCTACAGGGCGAGTCATCTCTTCGTTGAATAAGGGGCAAACATGGGCCCAAGGTTCACTTGGTATTTCTGGAGCGAAAATTCTATCGATAGCATTTCGAGACAGCACCAATGGTGTTGTGCTGTATCGAACCAGTAGCGCAAACGACGCGCCATATCGCACAGCATATTCTGCTAACGGTGGCGCAAACTGGAAGGCCACAGCTATTGACATTAATACATGGGGTGTAACGCCTGTAATGGTTGCATCAAATCCGGGCCATCACGTGTTGATTTGCTCAAAGGGTGAAACATTCGCATCTGATAATAGTGGTCAAGACTGGACACCAGTTCTGTCAAAACCAGTGTCGGGTGTTGTCTCGGCAGCTACAAATGTTGTAAGCCGTCCGTCTGTGGTCTACTGTGGAACCGAAGTAGGTTTGTTGCAGTATCGATATGCAGGGGTGAATGGACCAAAGTTACCTGTGTTTACGACAACCGAAGTTGCGTTTGGTAATCTAGAGCCCGGCCAGAATCGCACGCGCACAGCTACTGTGCGAAACAACGGCTCATCTGATGTGGCCATCAGTGCATTCGACATCATACCACAAGGATCAACACCGGCCACGGCCTTCACCATTACATCAACACCCAAGAATACGGTTCTTGCTGGAAGCACAGTTACTATTCCTTTGCGTTGTGCTGCATCCGATACAGGAACCTACAGCGCAAAACTTCGTGTAACCTCTAATGGCACTCCAGGTGTTATTGAATTGCCTCTCACTGCGAATGTGCGCATAGCAACCTCGGTACATGAAGACAACATTGCTCTCGGTGCTCTCCGGGCGTGGCCTAACCCCGCTTCTTCTCATATCGTGGTTAGTCTTGGTGCAGCAGCCAACATCTTGCTTGTATCTACTGATGGCAGTATCATTACAACTTGGGCAGTAGACGCGGGAACAACGTCATTGCCGCTTGATGGGCTTGCTATTGGGAACTATCAGCTCGTTGTGCAGCGTGGCTTGGCAGCACGTACGTTATCACTGCAGATTTCTCGGTAGTAAAACGCGCTTGCGATAACTGGCAAGCCCCCTACATAAACGAGCTTTTACGAGCGTCGTCGTTTGAGTTATAAGCACTAGCAAAATTCAACCGGCGGCGCTTGTTGCGTATCCAGACGTACACGATGTAGCCGATTGCAGCAATAACGAATAGCGACAGAATCAGCGTACCCCATTGGAATGTACCAGGATAGACGCCAGTGGAGCCATCAGAGTTTACCACAGCGTACGGACGCGAATAATAGAATGCAGGATGGAATGGCATAGACCAGTACCAGGGTACCGCACCAAGCATATACCCCATCATAAATCCATCCCCCATACCACCATACTGGTTAATCACGTAGTTACTTCTCGTTCCATTTGCTCCAGTGAACGTTCTTGTTTCGGTTCTCCGCGGAACACCATACCTACTGGTATAATCAGTTGACCTGCTCAGTCGTGAACCACCAAATGAGTTCTTCGAACTAGACGAACGAAAACCTGCACCTGGCTGAGAAGGGGCTTTGCTGCCCGGTTGCGTGCGCGTACCACCAAACGAACGCGGAGCACCTCTGGTGCTGCGCCCGAAGCTGCGTCCTCCCCTACTTCCACCAAATGAACCACCACGGCGTTGAGCCAAAACATCGGTTGGAACAACCCATGCAGCCAACACAATGAGCAACGATATGAGTGCAAGAATACGTTTCATAACCTAAAACACACTTTCTACTGTTAGTTCGCCATTGTCTTCGCGGTATGTTATCTCAGCAACAAACTCCGCACGCTCTGGAATACTTTTCATGCCACCGAACCAACTACGGAGTCCGCCAGACTCCTGCACAGACGGAGCTTTTATGTGCACGTACAGGCGAACAATACCAAACTGCTCTTCGTTGTTACGCAGCACTATTGTGGATTCCAAGGTTCCATCGCTCGAGACCGTGAGAAGGTTCATCGACTGCGCTTCCTCCTCGGAAAAACCAGGTGGTTCGGTTCTGATATTATCGAGGTAATCAGTAAAGACATTCTTCGTGTACGATTGCCCGTCTGCACCGGTATACATCAGGAGTACGTCAAACTCCCCGTCTTCGGTCACATTAACAAAGACTTCGCGCATGCCGTCCAGCTGCTGACCATTGAAATACAGCGCCGTACGCTCTATCCTACCGTTACCTTCAATACTGAACTCTGCCATAACGCAAGTATACGACGAACATCAGGCCGATTCATTGCAGCCGCCATGCCCAGTGGCTATCTTCGAGCACTAGTTTAGAAAGTGCATCCCATGTCATCTGAAGACGTAGGCATATTATTCGATCCCGCTAACCCCTACGAGCGGCCAAGCTTTACACTCGGCATCGAAGAAGAGTACATGGTGCTCGATCCCGAAACCTACGACCTAAAATCACATGTTGAATTAGGCTTGTTGAGCAAGGGGCAGGAAGTACTGCATGAGCATATTAAGCCGGAGATGCACGGTTCGATGCTTGAGATTGGCACAGGAATCTGCAACAATGTAAGCGAAGCCTACGCCGAGGTTAAGAAGATCCGGGGTATCGTTTCGGATCTTGCTGGTCAGAATGGGCTGATCATCGGCGCTGCATCGACGCATCCATTTGCAAGGTGGGAAGACCAAGAGATCTATCCTGATGAGCGGTATAAGATCTTGGTCGAAGACATGCAAGTTCTTGCTCGTTCACTACTGATCTTCGGTATGCACGTTCATATCGGCATTGAAAATCGCGAGGTGCAGATTCAGCTCATGAACGAGATGCGATACTTCATGCCGCATATCCTGGCAATAAGTACGAACTCTCCCTTCTGGGAAGGAATAGACACCGGACTAAAATCATATCGCTCAAAAATCTTTGAACGCTTTCCTCGCACGGCCCTACCGGATTTATTCTCCAGCTATAGCGAATACCAGAACTACGTGAACTTGCTGGTGAAAACAGGTTCTATTGATAACGCGAAGAAGATTTGGTGGGATATCCGTCCGCATCCATTCTTCCCAACACTTGAGGTGCGCATTTGCGACCTACCAATGCGAATCGAAGAGACTGTTGCCATTGCTGCGATATGCCAGGCAGTTGCAGCGAAGCTCTATTCCCTGTACGAAAAGAATCTCTCATTTAGAGAATATCGCCGATCCCTTCTGATGGAAAACAAGTGGCGTGCTGTTCGCTATGGTCTGGATGGCAAACTCATCGACTGGGGACGTCAGCGCGAGATGCCGGCTCGCGAACTCATCAAAGAACTATTGTTGTTTGTGGACGACGTGGTCGATGATTTAGGCTCTCGTAAGCAGGTTGAATACATCTATGAAATCATGGAAATGGGCTCTGGTGCTGATAGGCAGTTGCGCGTTTTCCGTGAAACCGGAAGCCTTAGAGAAGTGGCAAAATATATTCATGAAGAATCAACACGTGGACTCTAAACACATGAAACATCTACTCGTATTATTAGCCTTTACATGTGCACTGGCAACTGCGTACTCAGGCGAAGAATCAGCGCCTGCAAAGCCGAAGGTTCCTATTATCCATGAACCAACTACCACCTCTCATTCGATTACGATTGATGGCAAGAAAATCGAGTACCACACTACCGTTGGTCACCTGAAACTTGTCGAAGAAGATGGATCGCTGCGCGCGAACGTATTCTTTATCGCGTACACAAAGTCAGGTGTTTCAGATCCGTCTGCACGCCCCCTAACATTCTCGTTTAATGGCGGTCCTGGATCCTCCAGCGTATGGCTGCACCTCGGCGTTCTTGGTCCACGTAGAGTGCTTATGAACGATGATGGAACCACTCTGCCGCCTCCATACAAGCTGGTAGATAATGATCAATCCTGGCTGGACCTGACAGACATGGTATTCATTGATCCCGTAAGTACCGGCTACTCGCGTGCTGCTGATGAAAAATCTGCCAAGCAATTCCATGGATACAATCAAGACATTGAATCTGTGGGTGAGTTTATTCGGAGATGGGTGTCCGATAACAAGCGTTGGTCTTCGCCGAAGTATCTGATTGGCGAATCCTATGGTACTACACGCGCCAGCGCACTTTCGGAGCATCTTCAGGCGAAATACGGAATGTATTTGAATGGTGTAATTCTTGTTAGCGCCGTCTTGAATTTCCAGACGATTGACTTCAACGACGGCAACGATCTCCCGTTTGCAATGTTTCTGCCGACATACACCGCATCAGCATGGTATCACAAGCGTCTATCACCAGATCTCCAATCCATGCCCATCGAAACAGTAGTGGAGTCTGCCAGAGCGTTTGCCAGTACCACATACACGCAGATGCTTATGAAGGGCTGGAACATGACGCCCGAAGAGCGCACATCTACAATCGAAAAGCTGGCGCGTTTTACGGGACTCTCACGCGAGTACCTCGATAAGGCAGAGCTAAGGCCAATCATCTTTCGTTTCTGTCAGGAACTACTTCGTGATAGGGGGCAAGTTATCGGCCGGTTCGACAGCCGCTACACCGGAACTATCTCTGATCGCTTGGGAGAATCGATGGAGCGCGATCCATCGCATCATCCAACGATAGCAGGATGTTTCTCAACCTGTATCAATGATTACCTCACGCGAGAGCTTGGGGTTGCAACCACTCTGCCATACGAGGTTTTAACCGGACGAGTATGGCCCTGGGATTACAGTAATGTTCAGAATGAATATCTCAATGTTGCACCTCGTCTGCGAAATGCGATACAGATGAACCCGTCTATGCGTGTATGGGTGCTAAACGGTTATTATGATTTGGCTACACCGTTCTACGGAACCGAGTACACGTTCACACACTTAGGCCTGCCGGAGCCGTTGCGCAAGAATGTGAATATGTCCTACTACAAGGCCGGACACATGATGTACCTACTCAAATCAGAGTTGGTGCAAATGAAACAGGATGCTAAAACTTGGTTTGGTATGCGCTAAGAATATCGTAGCGCATCGAAGAGGCTAGGCATCACAGCCTGTAAATCGTGCACAGTATCGATATCACGTAATGTTTCAAGCTTCGATATCCGAAGGTTGTGTGCACGGGCATGCTCTGCCGTCTGCGCGCATACAGCATCCGTACTCCAATTGATATTGTTGAATAGTTCTCGGCGGATCTCTTTCATGCCTAGAAGGTAGTAGCCTCCGTCAGCAGCTGGACCAATAACTACATCTGCCGTATTGAGATCGTTCATCGCCCGGAGAATTACGCTAGACGTCACTGTAGGTGTATCAGATCCTATCACGATCATCTTCGGATACCCCGAACAGTCTTCCATAGAATTGATGATTCTTTCTCCGAGATCTTCACCACGCTGAGGGATCGGCTCGAGATTACCGGCCTGCACAAGCGTGATATCTCCGTCAACACACGCGCAGACGTCGTAGTCTACACCAGCATGAAGATTTGCAAAGAGCATGGCCATCATCACAGAGTATACATGACATGCCCTCTCCTCTCCAATATCCTTGGCAAGACGAGTTTTTACCCGCCCCTTTTCGGGAGCTTTGCAGACAACGATCACCACAGTATCATGAGGCGAACTCATGATCGCTTGCTCCAGTATCGTGGGGGAATAAAGAACAGTCCATACGCTTCCCCCAACTCATTGCCAACATGCTTGTGATGCGCCATATGCATGCGGTAGACAGCTTGGAGATACCTGTTCGTGGGAAGGGGCTGACGAAGAAACCTCTTATGAATCACCATGTCGTGCATCACGAAGTACGACATCCCATAGAGCGCGATACCGAGGCCGATACATACTGTAGGCCCGTTTGGCAGGCCCATTGCGATGAGCACAAGTGCAATGCTGGTAAAGAAGAGCACGAACACATCATTTAACTCAAGGGGGTGCTTCGAAGGCGCATGGTGTGTTACATGAATGCGCCACAAGGGACCATGCATTACATAGCGATGGAACACCGTTGTAAAGACTTCCATCCCAACAATTCCACTAAGCACCAGCATTACCTCGATCACTGCCGCACCTCGTGGTAACGGAAACACGTAACAAGATGATCATTCACCATGCCCGTTGCTTGCATGTGTGCATATACCACCGTGCTGCCAACAAAGGCAAAACCTCGCTTCTTAAGATCTTTGCTGATACGATCCGAAAGGTCTGTTCTAGCTGGCAGCTCACTCAGATTCCGAAACGCATTGATAACTGGACGTCCATCAACGAAACCCCAGATGTACTCATCAAACGACCCAAACTCATTCTTCACGGTAAGAAATGCCTGAGCATTTGTGATCGATGCCTTGATCTTAGCCTGATTACGAATAATCCCGGGATTAGATAACAATCTGGTAACATCACTTTCACCGAAACACGCAACGTGTTCTGGACGAAAGTCTCTATAAGCCTCACGAAAATTCTCCCGCTTCTTGAGTACTGTATGCCAGCTTAATCCTGCCTGCATTGTTTCAAGAATCAGGAACTCAAAGAGAAGTTGATCATCGTGCAGAGGCAAGCCCCATTCCTCATCATGGTAACGCGTATAGAGCTCGTCCTTCAAACACCACGCACAACGTTGTATCATGCCAGCTGTCCTCCGCACGAAGACCCAGAGCCGGCCGTGCAGCCAAAGCAATGTCGGTCGGTGGCAATCAGACGGCTTGCGAGCTCGCTCATACTGAATCTCGAAACATGGTCCGAAGCTGAAGCAACAGGCATGTCCAACATTTGGTTAAAATCGCAGTCGTAAAGGCGTCCGTCATAGCCCACTGAGATAGTCGTTCTACACATTACGCCACGAGCAGCATCTGCATTGAATGCGTCAACCAGTGTATGCATATATCGCTCATAGTTGCCCGAGTTCACAAGAAATTCTAGAAACCTTGATATCGGCATGTTTGTGATGCAGTGTAGACTGTTAAACACAACACCATGTTTGTCGAGTAGATTTCGTTTGAATTCCTTCTCGAGAGATGCTTGAGGTCCTGGAAGAAGCGCGCCCAAAGGATTATACACGAGATCAATTATGCGTCCTGTATTCTCATGCCCATATCCAACGTTATTGAGCATGCGGAGAGCCTTGATCGAATCGTGGAACACACCGCCCCCTCGCTGACGATCCGTATACGTAGCATCGTAGAACGGCAGACTCGAAACAACATGTACTCCATGTTTAGCATAGAAGTCAGGCAGGTCATGGTACTTAGGATTTGCGACAATGATCGTAAGGTTGCAACGAACCATGATCGTGAGTCCACGCGAATGCAGTTGTTCAACAAACCATCTGAATTCGGGATTCATCTCGGGCGCGCCACCGGTAAGATCTACGGTTGTGATAGAACTTGCATCAAGTGCATCGAGACATTTCTGCATCGTCTCTCTCGACATGATCTCTGTGCGGTCAGGTCCGGCATCTACATGACAATGCTTACAAGCCTGATTGCACATCTTCCCAAGATTTATCTGCAGCACTATGGGTGTCAGGGGGCGCAGTTCTCCCACACCGGATTGCTTGAGTTGTCCATCGAAGCTCGGTAGTGTTGCAACGGCTGGATGGACCTGCAACATGGCACGCTGATGCTGCGTATCGGAAAGCTCGGAGCCTCTCCGCAAAAGACTTGTTGTAGCTAAGGCCATAGCAATGTCAATGTCAATGTCAATGTCAATGTCAATTACATTGATACTTCGTTAACCTTGTTCATCATCTGCACACCGTGTACAAGAGATGCACCGCCACGAATGGCTGCAGCCACATGCACCGCTTCCATCATCATTTGTTCTGTAGCTCCCTTTTGCAGACTATCCGTGGTGTAGGCGTCGATACAATACGGACACTGCACAGCATGGGCTACTGCAAGCGCTATCAGGGATTTCTCACGCTGGGTAAGGGCGCCCTCGGCAAAGACTGCTCCGTACCATTCAAAGAACTTTCCAGCCAATTCGGGCTGAAAAGCAGAGATGTTGCCAAACTTTGATAAATCAGCTGGGTCGTAGTACGTAGACATAGGTTAGATCCTAGATGAGAGAAAGTGTCAGTAGAAAAGCAACAAGAGCACCTGCTAGCGCAAACAACTCCGGAGACAACCCAAAGAATCCGCCGTACATCATAAGGGCTGCAGCAATCCCTGCTATGATCTCACGGATCCCTTTGCCACGACCCGATAGTACGCGCATGTAATTCGATGTCATGAGTCCAGCAAATCCAACAATAGAAACTGAATAAAACATACTCAGCCCCATATATACGATGAGCTGAACAATAAGAAGATCTGCAGCGATAGTTCCGCCGAAGAGTCGGGCAACTGAAATAAGCACCAGAAAAAATAGGCCCGCAAGGAATACACCTTGGAGCATCTTTGCCCCCTGTGTACCGAAGAACTTCGCTGTGAGGTAGCATGCATAGAATGCGCCGCCTCCGGTGGTCATGATGATACGCCCAAGTTGGATCATTGGGTCGATCTTCATTACAATGGCTGCTATAGAAATCACCGCCCCTACAACGACGACCACGACGAATCTCCACATCCATGGGTCTAGTCTGTTTGGCATGATCCACATTCTCCTTTGGCATGTAGGTGTTCACTCTCAACCTGCACAGTAACATGTGTAAGATTGAACTTGTTCCTCAGTGATTGATGCACATCATGCATTACATCATCTGAAGTACGCGAGCTGACCACGTGCACAGATGCAGCGTTTTTTCTCACACTCAGTTGCCAGACATGCACATCGTGCACGTCTACAACCCCCACAATGGACATAAGCTCGTTGCGAACATCTACGGGTGAAATTCCTTGTGGTGCCGACTCCATAAGAATCACCCCAGATTCATGAATCACCCGCACTGCCCCTCGCATAATGAATACTGCTATGACGATGGAAATAACTGGATCGATCAGCTCCCACCCTGTTAACTCGATAACAACTGCGGCAACTATAACGCCTAAGCTTGAAAGCAGGTCTGTGATAACATGCAGGTATGCACTTCGCGTTGTAAGATGCTCTGAGTTGTGCAGATACAATGTGCTTATGCCGTTTGCGATGAAGCCAACGATGGCTACATAGAGCATAACGTCAGAGTCAACGTGAGAATGCCCATCTCCAACAAGTCGGCGTACAGCCTCGAGAATAATGTAGACACAGATGCCGAGGAGCAGGAATCCATTTGTTAATGCGGCGAGTATCTCGATGCGCCGCAACCCAAATGTGTAGCGTATGTCGTGGCGGTCACGGGCACGCGCTGCAAGACGAAGTCCAGTAAACGCTATGAGCAGCGAGGCGAGGTCAACGAGTACATGCCCTGCGTCTGAAAGAAGTGCTAGGCTTCCTGACAATACTCCACCAGCGATTTGGGCAATGAACACTGTTGCCGTCAGAACGACAGCTATCCGAAGGGGCCTAATATCCGTATGCTCGTGTATATGGGTATGCCCGTGATGATGAGCATGATGGTGAGCATGATGATGGTGCCCATGCTCGTGATTATGTGCCATGTCTATGCTCGATAGAAGTTGATGACAAGGTAGATAACAACGATAGGGGCCACGAAAAGCATCGAGTCGAATCTGTCCAGAATCCCCCCGTGCCCAGGAATGATACGCGACGAATCTTTTACAACCGCATCTCGCTTAAGCCAAGATTCTGCAAGATCGCCGATTGGTCCAAACACGGCGATGATGAGTCCGATAGCAAGGGCATGTATGAGTTCAACGTCAGGCATAAGCCAGGCAAACATTCCAATCACGATAGCGATTGCTGCGAGTCCACCACCGATAGCCCCCTCCCATGTTTTTTCGGGGCTTACACGAGGGAACAACTTATGCTTACCAAAGGCAAGTCCAGCGAAGTACGCAGCGCTGTCGCACATCCATACTCCAGCAAAAAGCGTCATTGTGAGCGATGCCCCGTCGAACCCGCTAACATTCACATTCGAGCGAATCATCATCAGCATAGACAGGCAAACGGTTACATAGGCAACACCAAATACTGTCAGCGATGTATTCAACAATGCATTTTCCTGTGCCCGAAACATTTCTGAAGCCAGTGTCAGCAGCACAAAGCCGATAGCGGCTACAGTGAGATAGACCAGGATGGATGCTGCTGTTGCAGGGGTCGAAACTGTATACATCAGGAACAGTATCTGCAGCACAATGCTGCCGGCAATGCCGAGGAACTTGTTAGGTACGGCATGCTTTGATTCGGCCAGTTTGTAGAACTCAAGCAGCGCGAGTGTAGTCAGTGGTATGACCAGCGCTGAAAAGGCGAGTTGATGCGAAAAAATAAAGGCCACTGTCGCTGGGATGCCGACGAGACCCACCAGAATGCGTTTTACCATGTTCGTCATGACGCGAAGCTACGTACTTTCGTAGTGCTATGAATGTCTATAATCTTGCCGACCACAGCACGTATAATGTTCTGCTGACCGGGGACTCTGATTTTGTGGCAGAGTTTGCTGCGGTTCTTCAGGCTGCGAACATGCAATTCAACATCATTGCTCCAATGGATGAGCTAGACGAGATCGATGTTGATTTTGATGTAATGAGTGCCGCTGTTGCAACTGCAGAAGCAGAGCCATACGAGGCATATGCCGACCGTTTAGTTGCAGATATACATTCCTTAACGGCCAGTTACACGCACATCATAGACCTCTCCATTTCGTCCAACATGAATCGCAGACTTGGACTCGAGTTGGCCGCAGCTATGAATCCCCGTGCAACAGTTCTTGTGTCTGTGCTTACAAATACAGCGACAGACATTGGAAGTGTTTCGAACACCGCAGATCGCATAACCGGACTCGGATTAGCACCCGGTTTGATGAGTAGCACGAAGACAATTGATATCTGTAAGGGGCTTAACACATCCGATGGGCACCTTACAAGTGCTCGCGAGCTCATGCGGGCAGTAGGCTATGCTACAGAGGTAACAGAAGACCGTGTTGCGTTGGTACAGATGAGAGTTCTAGCCATGCTCATCAACGAAGCAGCATTTGCCGTGATGGAAGGTTTAGCAAAACCTGAAGACATCGACAAGGCAATGATGCTGGGTGTAAACTATCCCAAAGGACTTCTAGCTTGGGCAGACGAAATAGGCATTGGCGTTGTAACGCTAGTTCTGGATGGACTTTATCGCGAATATCAGCAGGAGCGCTACCGTCCGTGCGTGCAGCTCAAACAAATGATGCGTGCTGGATGGACTGGTAAGGCAGCTGGCCGCGGCTTCTACATCTATCAGTAAACTATGGCGATACACGCCTTCATCGACTTCGATGGTACGGTGAGTCAGCAGGACGTTGGCGACGAACTCATTCGCACATTTGGAGCATTTGAGCCCCTTCACAGCGAATTACTCGCAGGCAGAATGAACGTGGCCGAGTATTATCAACGCGCTGTTTCAACTTTTACAGATCGAGCCACACCGGAATCCGTTGAAGCCTTTGCTAGGCTTCAACAGCTCGATGCTGGAGCTAAGGCACTTATTGCATGGTTCGCATCTGTGGATATTCCTTGCGCAATCGTGAGCGACGGCTTCGATACCTACATCACTCCACTGATGAGCCAACTTGGCAATGGTTGCAACGTACCTGTTTTTTGCAATAAGCTTGTTTGGAATGGATCTGCGTTTACCCCGCTGTTTCCGGGTGCCACAGAATCATGCTCATGCTTCTGTGCATCGTGTAAACGCAATGCAATTCTGACGAACATTGCCGTGGACGATATCGTGATCTACATCGGCGATGGTCGCTCGGACGCATGCGCTGTTCAGCATGCAGACGTAGTGTTTGCTAAAGGTACACTTGCCGCATACTGCACTGCGCAGGGCATACCGTACCATCATTATCGCACCTTATCTGATGTGCTGATAATCCTTCAAACAACGTATAAGCATCTCGACTTTCGTCCCCGACGTCAGGCATTTCTCGCCCGTAAGCATGCTTTTGAAGTTGAGTGATTAAACCAGAGCACTGCCATAGGCGTCGGACGCTGGTATTCAACCTTACACGGAGTGCATTATGAAGACCATCATGTTGTTAGTGATCACAGGCACAGCACTGCTTTCGACAGCCGTAGCTCAAGATAAATCGGCACGCAAGTCTGAAAGACATGCGGCATTCAAAGAATTGCGTTCGAATCTGCATGTATGGTTTGAACGTGATGTGTATCCTACCGCCAAGGTCCTGCATGATCAATATGATGCTTCGTTGTCGGGTCAGGATCTGCAGGCTCTGCAGGCACTTCGCACAGAAGCAAAGCGCCTCAAGGAGCAGATAACAGCAGACTTGAAGAGTATGCGCAGCACCCTTAAGCGCGGCGATCGCGATGAATTGCGTGATAAAATCGACGAGCTTCGCGACAGATACCATGATGCCGTGAAGCAGCTACTTGACCGTCTGAAACCCATTGCAAAGCGCTCGCGCACAAAGCTGCGTGAGATTTTTGATGCCAACGAAGACAAGATTGAATCATGGAGAGATCAGGCACGCCAGACTGTTGGAGACTGGCGAGACGAGCACGATGATCTTACATTCAAGGGAATGTTCGGTCATGGTAACGGACAACTACCACTGATTGGCGCAGACGGCAGAAGGGCAGCCATACGCTTCATCCTGTGGGATGGTACAATGCCCCCGGCTCCGCAGAGTAAGGTAGTTCATCCAAGCCGCATGCCCCTTACCGTATCACCAGCACCTACAGGAAATACAGCGACTGTTCATGCTGCCAATCTGCCAGATGGACAGCATGCATTGCAGGTGTTTGATATGAACGGCACAATGGTACGCAGCATGCAAGTAACCGCTGTGGCCGGGCAAGTCAATCACAGCATTGACCTCTCAGGACTAGCGGCTGGGACATACATGGTTAGCATCAACACGCCGGCCGGACGAAGCACAACAAACGTGGTCGTCAACAAATAGAGGTATATCTTTGCGTGTTAAGACACATAAATAAGCACGCAACACTATGCACATACTCGGCATCTCGGGCTCGCTCCGAGAGAAGTCATATAACACGGGTCTGATCAGGACGGCTAGCCTGCTCCTTCCCGAAGACATCACGTTTTCGATTGCCAGTATTCGCGATTTACCACTCTATGATGGAGATCTAGATGTGGACCCTCAGCCGCCAGCGGTTGTGGAATTCAAGAAACATATTGAACAAGCAGATGGTGTTTTGATTGCTACTCCGGAATACAACTACTCGTATCCGGGTGTTCTGAAAAATGCAATCGACTGGGCATCGCGCGGCACCACCCGCCCCTTTCACGACAAGCCGGTTGCCATTGTTGGTGCAAGTCCTGGCAACTTTGGAGCTGTTCTAGCGCAAACAGACCTACGCAGGCTGATGTATGCCGTAAGTGGCGTAGTGGTGCCAAGACCAGAGCTGCTGGTCAATAACGTCCATTCCAAAGTGGATGGCCACGGTATCATTACAGATGAGGCAACACTAAAGGTCTACCGCACGCTGCTCACAAACTTCATTGATTACATCAATCACAGTAATCTCAAGCGGGGCTTGTCATGAAGGCGGTTCACTATCCGGCAAGCGAACGCGGACATGCCAACTTCGGTTGGCTTGACTCGTATCACACATTCAGCTTTGGTCAGTACTACGATCCATCGCGGATGAACTTTGGTGCGCTTCGGGTATTCAATGACGATGCCGTTGCCGCAGGCGAGGGGTTTGGAACGCACCCTCACAAGAACATGGAGATCATCTCTATCCCGCTTGAAGGGGTGATCATGCATCAGGATTCCATGGGGCACAAGGAAGGCATTGCCGTAGGTGATGTCCTAGTGATGTCTGCTGGCAGCGGAATCACCCATTCGGAATACAATGGTTCTTCAACCGATGCACTAAAGTTTTTCCAGATCTGGATCATTCCCAACGAGGCAAACGTCGAGCCCCGTTATGATCAGGCAACCATCGGCCCCATAGCTTCCAATACCATCACCACTGTTGTTGGTCCTAAGAATACAGGACTGCCACTGTGGATTCATCAGCAGGCATGGCTATGCTTCGGGCACGTGGCTCAAGGCGAACGCCTACAGTACGACCGTCGTGGCAATGATACAGGTGTGTTCACATTTGTTATCGATGGCGCACTCCGTGTTACTGGTGCTGACGGCGAGGCTACACTCGGTATGCGTGATGGAATCGGTGTGCTCGATGAGCCAATGCTGACGTATACGTCGAACGCGACGTCTCAATTCATCGTGATCGAAGTACCGCTCGCATAACGCCAACGAATCGACTTCTCGATGGCTACGGCGATGTATGCGATCGCACCGCACGAAAAGATAATCGCCCACATAGAAAGCGGTATGGGAGCCGTGCGAAAGAGAACGTTCATAACTGGAACGTACATAAACAAGGCTTGTAGCACGATCATAAGTGCTACGCCATAGGCCACGGTCATGTTGGACGTGATAGGCGCTGCGTAGGGTGAAACCAGTGTTCGACAGTTAAAGAGATAGAATATTTCGATAACGACGAACGTATTTGATGCAGCGGTTCGAGATGCTTCGATGGAATAGCCAGCCCCATTGGCGTAGAGAAAGACCCCATAGCCAGCGGTCACAAGGAGCAGGGTAACAAACAAGGTGCGCATCAGGAGTTCTCTTGTGAAAAGGGGCTCACCAGTGCGCCGTGGCGGCTGACGCATTACATTGTCTTCTGCTGCCTCAAACGCTAATGGCAATCCAAGAATCACGGCCGTTGTCATGTTGATCCAGAGGATCTGCACAGGCTCTACCGGCAAAGCCGATCCAGCTGCCACAGCCATCACAATGATCAGTCCTTCAGCAGCATTTGTTGGAATAGTCCATAGAATGAATTTGAGAAGATTCTCGTAGACCGTGCGTCCCTCTTCGACAGCCGAGACAATTGTCGAGAAATTGTCATCCGTTAGCACCATAGGTGCGGCTTCCTTTGCCACATCAGTTCCGGACCTCCCCATGGCCACACCGATGTCTGCCGCACGCAGCGCTGGAGCATCGTTCACGCCATCCCCTGTCATGGCAACCACATGCCCCTTTCGCTGCAGAGCGGCCACAAGCCGAAGCTTCTGCTCGGGCGACACGCAGGCAAAAACGCTAACACGCTGTGCAACATCGTCAAGTTCGTGCTCGCTCATAGCAGCCAGCTGGGTTCCTGTGCGTGAATAGTGTTTTGGATGCAGTAACTCAGTAATGATGCCAAGCTCACGTGCAATAGCAACGGCGGTTGATGCATGATCGCCGGTGATCATTTTAGCATCGATGCCGGCTTGGTGGCATTCTGCTATCGACGCGCGCACCTCTGCACACGGAGGATCAACCATGCCCACAATTCCGCAGAAGGTAAGCTCCGATGCGATTGTCTGTAATGTGAGTGATAAGGGCACAGTATCAAGGTGCTTCGTTGCACAGGCTAAGACGCGATGTCCTTTTGCGCCCATCATTTCGGCCTGGATATGAAATTGGGGCCCATCTATTGCTGCGTGCGTGCCGTCTGGTCGTAGTTGCGATGAACAACGAGAGCGGCCTCCGTCGGATCGCCGATTGCTTCCCAGCGGCCCCCTTCATGCACGATCATGGCAGTAGAGCAGAGGACGCCGCTTCGAATGGTCTCGAGAAGGGCTACATCTTATCCGAGTGTGTACTGTAGAAACCGTGTCTGCTCCGCCCATGGCTGAGACGATGTACCCTTCTGGTTCATAGCCCGTGCCTTCGACGTCGTATTCATGCCCGGCAGTTGCGATCTCAACAACTGTCATCTGATTTTCAGTCAGGGTTCCGGTCTTGTCGGAACAGATCACCGTTGTCGACCCCAACGTCTCTACCGCCGGTAACTTTCGAATGATGGCTCGTCTCTTTGCCATGCGATTAACACCGATAGCAAGAATGATCGTGACAGCTGCGGGTAAGCCCTCTGGAACTGCTCCCACGCTGAGTGCAACAGAGACGATGAGCATGTCCACAACTGTATTGCCACGCGCGATTCCAACGAGAAACGTTACTGCGGCAAGACCTATGATGGCGTACAGAAGTATCGAGCTGAACTTCGCAATCTGTCGCGTGAGTGGAGTCTGCAGCTGAGGTGCGGTGTCCAGCAGTGCAGAAATTGTCCCGACTTCTGTTCGAGTGCCTGTTGCTACAACGACTCCCTTGGCTGAACCACGAACGACCACTGTTGAGGCATAGGCCATATTTGTGCGATCGGCCACCTGGGCAGTAGCCTCCAACACAGCAGTGTGTTTTTCTGACGGAACTGACTTGCCAGTAAGAACGGCCTCGGCAATTGCTAGGTCCTTTACCCAGAGCAGGCGTAGGTCCGCAGGTACTTTATCTCCAGCCTCGAGCAGTACGACGTCGCCTGGCACAAGTTCGGGCATAGCGATGCGTACACGCATACGTGAGCGGACAGCCGTGGTCTCGCCCTGGATATTTGCTGCCAAAGATGCTAGAGCAGCGGTTGCTTTGCCTTCCTGCAGAAATCCGATGACGGCGTTCAGGATCAGAACACCGAAAATCACGATGGCGTCTGTTATCCCGCTGACGATAACGGTGACGCACCCAGCAAGGATCAGGATGTAGACAAGTGGTGCGTTGAGTTGACGCATATAGCGTCGTACAGGGTGCTCAATCGCACCCTTTGGCAGGGAGTTTGGACCGTAGGTCTGACGGCGCACAGACGCCTCATGTTCCGTTAACCCATCTGAGACAGACGAGTCAAGGGCCCGGACAACATCATCAATGATAGTAGCATGCCATATCGGATGCTCAGTGATCACTCCATCATGCCTGCTGGAATAGCTTGAACGATAGCCCCCTGAACAACGAGTTCGTGCACTGCATCCATGTCGTGGTAAAGAACACGATCTGCCTCGGCAAACGGAACAGCCGTTCGAACAAGCGCTACTACGTGTTCCAGTGCTGAGCTGCTGGCGAGCGGGCGCAGCAGATCAATGCCCTGACATGCACAGAGGATCTCGATACTCAGCACACGTTCAACATTCGCTATTACACTCCAAAGTTTACGTCCGGCAATACTGCCCATCGAATTGTGATCTTCTTGATTTGCCGATGTGGGGATACTGTCGACGCTTGCTGGGTGAGCCAGAACCTTATTCTCACTCACCAGTGCTGCAGCCGTGTATTGCGCAATCATCATGCCTGAGTGGAGTCCACCTTGTGGGGTTAAAAACCGTGGTAAGCCCCCTAATGCATGATTGACCATACGTTCGGTGCGGCGCTCCGAAATGTTCGCCATTTCAGACAGAGCAATTGCCAGATAATCCAGAACAAGTGCAAGGGGCTGGCCATGAAAGTTTCCACCCTGCACGTAAATGTCGTCTTCGGCAAAAATCAATGGGTTATCAGTGGCACTATTCATCTCACGCTCAATTACTTGAGTAGCGAATGCAATCGTATCTCTCGAGGCACCATGCACCTGCGGCATACAGCGCAAGCTATATGCATCCTGCACCTTATCGTCGCCGCTGCGATGTGATTCTCGAATTGCACTGCCTGCTATCAGCGAGCGCAGATTCTTCGCAACTGTGAGCTGTCCTGGATGTGGCCGTGTCTTGTGCAGACGCTCATCAAAGGCGGCATCTGTACCTCTTAAGGCATCAAGCGAGAGGGCACCTGCAATATCGGCAGTGTGCATAATAGTACGCGTGCGATGCAGAGACAATGCACCAAAGGCACACATCATCTGCGTGCCATTGATCAATGCTAGGCCTTCCTTTGCCGCCAGACGGATGGGTTCGATACCATGGCGTCGGAGTACGTCGGCACTCGGCATGCGATTACCATCAACGATACACTCTCCCCTGCCGATCAAGCATAATGCGAGATGTGATAGCGGTGCAAGATCACCGCTTGCGCCAACAGACCCTTGTGATGGGATCACGGGTGTGATGTCTGCGTTAATCATCGCAAGCAATGCGTCGATAGTGGATTCACGAATACCGGAGAATCCTTTTACTAGCGCATTCACGCGCAGGACCATCATCGATCTAACGATTTCCTTCGGTAAGAGATCGCCTACTCCAGTGCTGTGCGAGATGATCAGATTCTCTTGGAGTGCTTCGATGTCGGCAGCTGCAATCGTAACACTTGCAAACTCACCAAAACCTGTAGTCATGCCATAGACTACGCGGCCTTCGGTTATCCAGCGCTCAACAGCATCTCGTGAGGCACGCACCCGCTCGCGAGCAGCAGCACTTATTTCAATTCGAGACTCACTGTCGTATGCTACCTGTGCAAGGTCTTGAATCGTTAGTGAATCGCCATCCAGTATCAACGTGCGATGTTGCATTATCGTCCTGCACCCTTGCCGATGAATGAGCTCCAGGCATACTCTGACGGCACTCTGCGACCTTCCTGAGCTAGATCGATCAAATACGAGGCTGTGGTCTTGAGAACCCAATCAAAGTTGTCTTCCTGAACCGACGTCTTCTCAGCATCCGGTGCTGGGTTCATGTAATCGATTGCGTATGGAATACCATCACGTACAGCGAACTCAATTGTATTGAAGTCGTAACTCAGCATCGTGCAAATCTGAATGCAGAGCTCTTCAAGCCGAGCTAGCATAGCCTCAGATGGGGCAAATCCAGCCTGATACCTCAGGTGATGTGGGTTGCGAGGCTCGTAGGGCATTATCCGCACATGCTTCTTTCCTATGCAGTAACAGCGGTAATACTCTGTGAAATCAATACCCTCTTGAAGTGTCATCACAATGTTATCAGTCTCGGCGTATGCCTCAAAAAACTGGTCTACAGTATCAATCTTATAAACATGCTTCCAGCCCCCTCCATCAAACGGCTTAAGGTATGCTGGAAAACCAACGTAATCGAAGTGCTCCTGCCAATTGAGAGGATAGACCAGATTGCGAAACGACTCGGCAGTTGTTTCGGGAGGATGGTTTTTACTCGGCAGCAATACCGTCTTTGGGACTGGTATCCCTGTTTCATTAGCCAATGCATAATTGAAGAACTTGTCGTCAGCAGACCACCAGAATGGGTTGTTAACAACTCGAACACCTTTGAGAGCAGCAAGTTTGAGCATTGCCCGATAGTATGGCACATCCTGTGAAATACGATCGAGAATAACATCATATTCGAACAGTGTTTCTAGCGTAACTCCGCCAATCTTGATAAACTCAGCCGATACACCTGCGTGTCGGCTATTAATCTCCTGTACAAGTGCCGGCGGAAACGATTGTTCCATACCGAAGAGTAACCCGATCTTCTTCATCAGCAATTCCTTACGCTCAATCAATGGTGTTTAGGATAAAACCAACCTGGTTTTCAAATGTACCATACGTCATTGGCTTCGTAAGCCAGTGACCCAAGTTGATGTATGTACCGTTCTTGATGGCAGTCTGCTCGGCTCTGTGGCGATGGCCCATGACTACGTAATCATATCCTTCGTGAATCTTCTGCTCTGCAAATTCACGTAATCCATCTACAGGACCATACTCCTTCTTACCCGTATAATCCCTGCTGCCATGAGACGTTACCGAGGCTAATGAGATTCCAATTGTTGGGTGCAGCAAACGATACAGTTGCTGCGCAATCCTGCTTCGGAGCACACTCCGAAGTATCACGTAGCCAGTGTCGTTGCGTGCCTTGCCATCACCATGGGCGATATAGAACTTCTTGCCCGAGATCGTGGCGTCTACATCTCCGCCTAGCACTTCTATATCGAGCTCATCCCGGAAATACGTGTGATGCCCAAAGTCGTGGTTACCCATCAAGTACGTAACGGGTATGCCTGCAGATCGGTAAGAGGCAAGAGCCGAGAGTGTGCGCACGTGGCCACGGGGAATAACTCGTGCGTAATCAAACCACAGGTCAAAAAGATCGCCCACGAGGAACAGATGTCCACACGTATCCCGTGCCCCCTGCAGTACCTCCACGAGATAAGACTCCCGCGCCCTATCATCTTCGCGAGGTCCGTATCCCAGGTGAACATCAGAGATAAAAAGTGCCTTTTGGCCCGGTTGAAGGTCTACCGTAAGCGAAACACATGAAACAACTGGGTTCAACATAATGATAAGATAACGCCCAGAAGGACTGCGACGGCTATCTTTGTGGTCATTAACCAAGAGTTCATAATGTCTGTTGTACCTAGCACACGAAAACGCGTAACAACTCGCCGGCTAGGCGATATGAAGCGGGCGGGGATGCCGATTGCCTGCCTTACGGCGTATGATGCAATCAGCGCATCTATACTCGATGCCTCGGGTGTGGATGTATTGCTTGTTGGCGACTCCGTGGGCAACGTAGTGCAAGGACACGACACGACAATCCCGGTAACACTCGAGCATATGATTTATCACACACAAGCTGTGGTGAGATCAGTAAGTCAGGCTCTGGTAGTAACAGACATGCCATTCATGTCCTATCAAGTGTCACCTCAAGAGGCGTTCCGCAACGCTGGCCGCCTTATGAAAGAAGCAGGATCTGGTGCCGTGAAACTCGAGGGTGGAATGCGGGTTACAGAGTCCGTACGCCTTATGACAGAGAATGGCATTCCTGTAATGGGACACCTTGGTCTTACCCCCCAAAGTATTCATCAGTTCGGGTCGTATAGGGAACGTGGCTCAACACCAGAAGAAGCAGAAATAATGAAGCGAGACGCTTTGGCGCTGCAAGAAGCAGGTGCTTTTGCTCTGGTGTTGGAGAAGATACCCTCTGGTTTAGCAAAGGACATTACCGCACTGTTGCACATTCCGACTATTGGAATTGGAGCCGGACCCGACTGTGATGGACAAATTCTGGTCTGGACCGACATGATGGGTATGTCTACGGAGTTCCGTCCACGGTTTGTCCGCAGATACGCCGAGTTACATTCGATCATGGTTGATGCAGCCTCTCGTTACGTCAGCGACGTCAAGAATCATGCATTCCCAACCACCGAGGAAAGCTACTAATGCAAGCATTGCTCATCATATGCGCGTTCAGTAGCTTGCTCATGCTGGCATCTTGTGATGGCTCCGTGATCACCAATCCGCAGGATATAACATTCCCAGACAGCAATGTGAGCTTTCGAGGCCAGGTTCTTCCGTTTTTGGCACTCTCATGTGGCGTCGGTGGATGCCATGGAGACATAAGCCCAGCTGCCGGGATTCGGTTAACTTCGTATTCAACGCTCTTGTTCGACAGACCGAATTTGGTTGTGCCGGGCAAGCCCGACGAAAGTCTTATCGTGCAAGTCCTCGAAGGCGATCTGCTTCACCCATGGGGCAACCTGCGGACAACTGTATCGAGTTCGCAGATTCGTGGCATGCGCAAGTGGATTGAAGAGGGCGCAATTGACAACTAAACACCAGAACATTCTTTCGGAGTCTCGTTACATGTCCACATTTCGAAACCTGCTACTAACACTCACGGGCATAGCCATCATAGTTGGCTGCGAGCCGAAGGCAATCCCAGTTCCTATCGAGGGCCTGAAGGTTGAAAAAGATGAATTGCGCAAGTTCGAGATTAAGGTACCAGCCAACTGGTATGTGCAAACACGCAAGGGAGATATCATCGTTGCATTTAGCTCGAAGGCACATGTCAATCGCTTTACTCAGTTTAGTAAGGGGCGTGGTGGTGCCAAGGTCGAGATTCGAGCTATCGCCATGGACAGTACAACAAACATCGACTCTCTTGTTAAGCGTTCAAAGGTAGAGTTCGAAGACGGGTTAGATCGATACACGAAATCGGTATCAACATTGGGTGGCAAGCCTGGCCAAAAACTCTACGTTGAATTCGACCAAGAGGACGGAAAGTTTGTCTCGGAATCATATTTCGCTGAGGATGATTCAGTGATCACGATGGTAACATTTGCGGCCTTTGGAAACACCTACCAGGATTACGCAGAAGAATTCAAGCAAATACTAGCTTCTGTGAAGTTGGCCAAGAAGCTTGTACCTCTTGCGCCTGGTGTTGCACAAGGTGCAGGTGGAACTGTGCCGCCAAGCGATACACTTCGACCATTCAATGCTGGTATGTATGCCATCAGCTATCCAAGCAACTTCTCTACGAAAAAGGGTTCCGCTGGTGCATTGAGCTCGACAGTTTTCGTAGGCGCAAGACTTGACTGCTCGATTCAGGTTGATGTTATCAATGCAAAAGATCAAAATGATCTCGATGTTATTGTTAAGCAGAATGAATCGCGCTATCCAGGATCAACACAATCTGCCTCAACACTTGGTGGACAGCGTGCAGTGATGTTCTCGTACAATCCAACCGCTGCTGTTGCTGCACGTGCATATTTTGCTGTCAAAGGCGACAAGATGTATCGTGTTACGGTAAACTGGAATAGGGCGGAACAGAATATGTACCTTCCAGTTTTTGACAAGTGTATCCGGTCGATTCGCATAAACTGATACTCTTGTCTGCATGAAGTCGCTCCTCATTATCGCCGTCGCATTGCTAGCCAGTGCGACAGCATTTTCAATTCCGCAGTTCTCAGCGATCTCGGGCAATCGTTGTATTAACTGCCACGTAGCCCCTTCCGGAGGGAGCGTGCGCAACGATCTTGGCTGGTATAGCTGGTACGATGTTGGAGCAGTTCCACGATCCAACAAGCTCTTTGATTGGTTTTACGACAAAGATTCTTCCAATCAATTCTTCGATGGCAAGGTGATTCTCGGAATGGACGCACGCATTCAGAGCACACGATCGTTTGTTAGCGAGTCTTCTCCAAGAAGACTGTTTCCTATGCAGGCCTCGTTTTACTCTGCCTACAATCCCATTCCTGAGGTCACGATAGAAGGTTCTGTAAACCTTGCAACGCTTGCAATCCAGGGGGTGCCGCCGTATTCCGGCATGAGAGCCGCAGCAATCTCTGCTATCATTGCTCCCTCGTTCTCATTGCCGTCGGTGCGCATAGGGGTGTTTCGTCCGAACATAGGTATGCGTTATGACGACCACACAATGGCCCCCTACTCATACACGCTTGCCACACAGCGAAAGACGGTGATTGCGCCCGATTGGTCCGAAGTAGGTGCAGAAGTCTCATATGAAGGCCTAAAATGGCTATCCCTTCAGGCGGGCGTATTCGGTAGCCAAGGGTTGTCGCAAGTTCATATCTCCGATGGCGAACAAACATTTTCTGTGGTAGATGGCAATCAACCAACGCTTACTGCTCGAGCGGTTGTATGGCCTCGCCTCTTTAACGACAAGCTTAACACATGGTTTGGAGCCTCTCTTTTACGGAACAACCACTTTGGCATCACCAGCGGATTTGCTGGTATCGGATTAAGCGATGAGTTTTCTCTTATGCTCGATTACACGCGTATCGAGTATGATGATAGATTCGAATCCCAGTCGATGATGGCAGAGCTGATGTATTCTGCAACCACTTGGCTGTTCCCATATGTTAGGGCGGAACGGTACACGACAGATCCATACAATGCATCGGGTTCGTTTCTTAGTAACGCGGCAACACTTGGGGCACAGATTTTTGTTATGCCATACATTGAAGTTCGCCCTGAGTACAGAATCTGGGACACGTGGAAACCCGGTTATTCATCTCGTTGGAACGTACAATTACACTTCTTTTATTGATCATTCGGAGCGCAGCATGTTGAATAAGATCCTGAATACTATTGGCATCATCGGCATTCTAGGTGGCGGTGCTTTGTGGGTTAAGGACGGAAGGCATGTGTTCTCTAAGGATCGCGAAGAGGTTGTGCGCGAAGTCAAAGACGAGCTCTTTGGCACTATTCGTAGGGAGACCGAATTCGTTCCTGCCTTCAAATTTGGACTCCTCCCCGTAGATGCAACAATTGCAGACGTTCCCCGCTGCTATGCCTTCGTTGGCGGTATGTCTGTTGCCCTTATCGCCTTTGCATTATGGCGCAAACGTTCGGGCAACCAGTAACTCTTGTACCTTGTACCTCGTAACTCCATAACCCCTCTTCCCATGCCTACTAACTCTCGCCGTTCGTTCCTCCAACAAGCAGCTGCTTCTGTTGGACTTGTTCTTTCTGCATCTGCTGTTGCCAGTTTGATAGCTGGCTGTGAGAAAGACGAGACAAACCCCATCACTCCAGGTAAGACGTACGATGTGAATCTTACATCATTGTCAGAACTTGCCACCGTGGGCGGCATCGTACAAACCGTTGTTGCCGGTGTAAACGATAGCGAGCCAGTTTTTATCTCACGTATCGATAATGCGTCGTTCGTGGTTTTCAGCACCATCTGTACACATTCCGGATGTGGAGTTGACCTACCACTGGATGCAATTGCTAATTGTGTTTGTCCTTGCCATAAGGCAGAGTTTTCGCGCACAAACGGAGCTGTACTCAAGCAGCCTACCTCTGGCTCTGCAACAGATCTTCCGAGATACACCTGCACATACAACGCGAGTACAAACGTGCTCACGATCACGGTCTGAGCTTGCTACTCCCGAGCGAATATCACGAGGCCATGCGCGATGCTGTGTACGATGTCATCGCTCAACACAAGCACGTTTCATCGAGCATCGAACGAATCTTTCGAGAGCTAAAACCCGACCGTGAGCTAGCACGCATTGTGCGATCCCGTATGTTCCAAGCAATTCGTTACGATGATGCCGATGCGGCAATTGCTGGCGTTCTCGATGGCACCATCGATACAAAACAGGCCAAGTTTCCGTCGTGGTTACGAAGGCGCATCGAGTCGGTATACAGAGAGACTTCACACGAGATAGAACGCTCGTTGTTAACGGATGCACCAGCATTCATCCGAGTAAATGCGCTTGTTGTGGATGTTCCGACATGCATGGCTGCACTAGCCCCATTTCAACCGAAGCATATCGAGAGCGATATACTCAGGATCGACGAGCCCTTCGGAATGTATACATCCGAGGCCTTCCAGAAGGGGTGGTTTGAACAACAAGACATCAATTCCTATCGGGCAGCTTGCGAACTCATCTGTAGGCCTGGGATGCGCATTGTTGATGCATGCGCAGGAGCAGGAGGTAAAACGCTTGTTTTTGCATCCACGATGATGAACAAGGGGCGCATCATTGCGCTCGACACACAGGCATCAAAACTCGAAGCTCTCCGCACTCGGGCAACACGCGCTGGAATTGACATCATCGAAACACGAGAGATAACGACGACCAAGATTGTAAAGCGACTTCATGAGACGTCAGATGGAGTGTTTGTTGATGTACCATGCACCGGCACTGGAGTGATACGTCGAAATCCTGATATCATGCACCGCATTACGGAGGAGTCGCTTCGAGAACTGTTGGTGCTGCAATCTGATATTCTGCGGCACTCGGCGTTGATTGCAAAAGTCGGTTCGATGGTTGTGTACACAACATGCTCGATTCTGCCCGAAGAAGGCAAGGATCAAATCACCTCGTTTCTCAGCTCAGAGATCGGCAAGAAGTTCACTCTTGAACACGAATGGATTACCATGCCTGGTGACAACGACGGCGATGGCTTCTATGTTGCACGACTACAGCGCCAGGTGCGCTAGGTGAATTCCCAACAAACGACAGTGATTTTCGATGGCATGTGCAACCTATGCGATGCTACCGTTAATCATCTCCAGCACTACGATACACTGCGCCAGCTTAGGTATATCCCATTCCAGGGTGAAGAAGGTGCAAAGCTGCTTCGAGGGCATGGTGTTATGGGCCCGCCAGACTCGGTATATGTTATCACACCAACTGGTGCATTCTATACCGAAGATCTAGCCATGATCTACCTATTCAAGTTGTTAGGGGGCTGGCATAGGCCCCTTGCCTTCGTTATCCAAGCAGTACCAAGAGTGCTTCGGCGTCCGATGTACCGATGGATGTCTCGCAACCGCTACGCCATGTTTGGCAAACGAGACACCTGCCGGCTTTAGCACTTGGAAATCCCACTCGGTTCGGTATCTTTGCCGTCCTTGTCAAAAGTGAACCCATTCGGGAGAAACACATATGAGTACGTACATCGTCAATCCTGTCAAAGTCCGTATGGACGAGTCTGCTAAGGGCTCTATCTATAAGTCAATTGTAGCCATGGGGTTACGCTCACGTCAGATCAATGATCAAATCAAGACGCAGATCTCTGAGCGCCTTGCCGACGTTATCGTTGATACAGACGAAGCAGAAGGACCAAACGCCGATCAGATCGCTATCAGCAAAGAATTTGATCTCCTTCCAAAGCCAACATTTATGGCGATGAAGGAAATGACGGACGGTCAGATCCACGTGCGTACAGAGCCTCTGCCGATGGCCGCTCCATTGGTAGCTGAGGAATAATCCATTTTTGAATTCACTAGAGAGCCATCCGGTATTCTGCCGCGATGGCTCTTGTTGTCTACATGAACATACTGCTTGGCATAACGGGTAGCGTTTCAGCGTACAAAGCTCCTTGGCTGGTGCGAGATCTTCGCAAGGCCGGACACGACGTGCGCGTTGTCATGACGCCCTCAGCGCGTCAGTTCGTTGCCCCCTTGGCTCTTGAAGCGGTTTCCCTCCATCCGGTAATCATCGATCCCTACGACCCCTCAATTCAGGAAGGGGGCTCCTGGCATGTTCACCTGGCACAATGGGCGGATGTAATCCTGATTGCCCCTTGCTCGGCCACAACTCTGGCACGCCTGGCTACAGGTCTGTGTGACACAGCGTTGATGACCGTAGTTTGCTCACGCAGCGCTGATACAGAGCTGATAGTGTTCCCAGCGATGGATACCGACATGTGGCTTCAACCCTCGACCAAACGCAATGTTGATCAGCTGCGCAACGATGGCATCACCGTGGTAGACCCCGAAGCAGGCGAACTTGCTTCAGGCCTCGTAGGCCAAGGCAGATTGCCAGAGATTGAGAAGATTATCGAAATAGCAGCGAGCAGCGAGCAGCGAGCAGCGAATAGCGAGCAGCGAGCAGCGAGCAGCGAACAGCGAGTAGCGAGCAGCGAACAGCGAGTAGCGAGCAGCGAACAGCGAGTAGCGAGCAGCGAACAGCGAGTAGCGAGCAGCGAACAGCGAGTAGCGAGCAGCGAACAGCGAGTAGCGAGCAGCGAACACGATGATTTGAGTTCGCTGTTCGCTGCTCGCTGCTCGCTGCTTATCACCGCTGGCCCAACCCACGAGTGCATCGACGCTGTCCGCTCAATCGTCAATCATTCAACGGGCACGATGGGGTTTGCTCTGGCTGAAGCTGCGCAAAAGCGTGGCTACCTCGTAACGTTGGTAACGGGGCCGACCAACCTTCCAACACCGTTTGGTGTAGAACGCATCAACGTGGTAAGTGCCAAGGAGATGTACGAGGCAGTGATGAAGCATAACGATGTGGACGACTTCATCATGGCTGCTGCGGTAGCCGATTTCACGCCATCAAATCCGTCGGCGCAAAAGATCAAAAAAGAACAACTCGGAAGCAACCTCTCGATTGAGCTTACACGTACTCACGATATTCTCGCTGAGATCGGCAAGAGTAAGGCAGAGCATCAGCGCGTTGTTGGATTCGCCCTCGAGTCTGATGATGTGATTGAGAACGCAAGGCGCAAACTCGTATCTAAGAACGCCGACATGATCATTGCCAATCAGGTAGGCGTGGCGGACAGTGGATTTGGCGCTGGACAGAATACAATTACAATCGTTACGAATAGCCAAGATCCAATGTGCTACCCTGCGATGTCAAAACGTGCATGTGCCGAGGTCATCCTCGATGCATTGGAGAATCTGTGATATCCCTTTCAAACATTACTGTTGATTTTGGTACTCGCGTCTTGTTCAAAGGTGTGAATTTTCTGATTAAGCGTGGAGATCGTATCGGTCTTGTCGGACGCAATGGTGCTGGAAAGTCTACGATGCTCAGCATCATTGCTGGGGAACGTCAGGCCACCTCGGGCGATGTCTCTCGTCAGAACGCTATACGCGTTGGGTTCCTATCTCAAGATCTCACGCTCGACATCACGAAAACCCTTCGTGAAACAGCCATGCAGGCATTCGAAGAGGTGCTCAAGCTTCACGACGAGATCGACCGCATTCAGCATCAGTTGGAAACACGCACAGATTACGAGACCGAAGACTACATGAAGCTCGTGCAGCGTCTTACAGACGTGAACGACCTGTACGCGCGACGTGGCGGACTTACCATGCAGGCAGATATCGAGCAGATATTAACCGGTCTTGGCTTTGAACGCGAGCAACTCGACAATCCCCTTACGATGTTCTCAGGGGGCTGGCAGATGCGTGCAGAGCTTGGGCGTTTGCTGTTGCAACATCCCGACTGCCTTTTGCTTGACGAGCCAACAAACCACCTCGATATCGATTCTGTGCGCTGGCTAGAGGATTTTCTATCTACCTACGACGGTGCCGTGGTGCTGATCTCACACGACCGCACGTTTCTGGACAACATCACCAACCGCACGATTGAGATTACCAAGAACAAGGTGTACGACATCCCTGCTTCGTATTCAGACTACGAAGAGATTCGCGCCGAGCGCATGGAACAGCAGAAAGCCATTGCTGCCAGACAGGGCCGCGAGCGTGAGCGCATGCAGAAATGGATAGATCGGTTTAAGTACAAAGCATCCATGGCGTCCCGTGCACAATCGCGCATCAAAGCACTGCAGCGCATGGAGGTTGTAGAAGTCGATGATCAAGATACCTCTTCGATTCACTTTGCATTTCCACCTGCACCCCGCGCCGGACGTGTCGTAGTAGAGTGCACGAATGTTGTAAAGAATTACGGAGACAAGCGAGTACTGCGTGGGGTTGACTTCGCGCTTGAACGAGGCGAAAAAATTGCCTTCATTGGAAAGAACGGAGAAGGCAAGACTACACTCGCAAAGATCATTGCCAGCGCAGAGCCCCCTACAAGTGGAGAGTTTCAGGTTGGTCATGCCACTTCGATTGGCTACTATGCCCAGCATCAGGCCGACATGATGGACGGACATCAGACTGTATACGAGATCATGGAGCAAGCGTCGCCTCCAGAAATGCGCTCGCGTTTGCGCACGCTGCTGGGAGCATTTCTGTTCCAGGGCGACGATATCAACAAGCGCGTTGGTGTTCTGAGCGGCGGCGAGAAATCGCGTCTTGCACTGGCACGCCTTCTTCTACAACCATACAACCTGCTTATCCTTGACGAGCCCACGAACCACTTAGACATGCTCTCCAAAGAGGTGCTCAAAGAAGCACTCTTGGCCTATGATGGTGCCATGATCGTGGTATCGCACGATCGTGACTTTCTCGACGGACTTACAGAAAAGATCATCGCTTTCCGCATGGGAACACTGAAGGAGTACGAGGGAGATGTTGATGCATATCTCAAGTTACTGGGCGACCCCCATGTGCAGGATGCTCCGCCCCCTACCGAGATTCCACTCAAGCACGCACCTGCAGCAGACGACAAACCAGCCGTTCTAAGTCGTGAGGAGCAAAAAGCTCTGGAGCGTAAAAAGCGCAAAGCCGAACGGCGCATCGCAGAGATTGAGAAGCAGATTGGAGTTCAGGAAATGATGATGGCGGATCTCGAAGCAACACTGGCAGATCCCGAGCTCTATAGAGATCCGGTGAAGCAGCATAAGAGTGTAACATCCTACGACACTGCAAAACGCGTGGTTGCGTCACTGATGGAGGAGTGGTCATCACTCATGGAAATCCTTCAGTAATAACCGAAACAGGAGCATCATATGTTGCGCATTCTGGCTCTATCCATCATAACGTTGATTGTTATCCTGCCAGCACGCGCTCAGGATCAAAAGACTCAACGTCAGATCTCTATGGACGGCGAAGCATCAATGATGGTTGCGCCAGATATGGCAAGCATCTCAATCGGTGTCGAAACCGAGGGCACGAACATTGCCGATATCAAGCGCGATAATGATCTGCGTGTATCATCGATCTATGAAGCTCTGAAGGGGCTTGGCATTGCAGGCAAGGACATCCAAACCAGCGAGTTATCAATGCAACTCATCTACGACTATTCAAGTAAGCGTCGGAAGTTTCTGCGCTACGAGATGCGCAACCTTGTTGTGATCACGGTTCGCAAACTTGACAACATCGATAAGGTTATCAACGCATCGGTACGCGAAGGAAGCAACATACTCGAGGGTGTGCATTTTATCGTATCGAACCGTGATGCGTTGGCTGATTCCTTACAAATCGAAGCAGCAAAAAGTGCCCGTAAGCGTGCATCGGATATTGCAAGTGCCATTGGAGCCAGGCTGGGTAAGGCGCTCACAATTACTGCTACCCGAATAGATGCAACTGAACCGATGTACAAGCAACGAGCATTTGCCATGATGGCTGATGGAGTTGGGAACGGGGCATCAACGCCTGTTTCCGGCGGCGAAATGAAGCTTCGTTCGTCGGTAAGTATTACATTCGAGCTCGAATGATCAACGGCAAACGCATAGTAGTTGTCATGCCGGCATACAATGCCGAGAAGACGCTTGAGCAAACGTATCGAGAGATACCTCTTGATATCGTGGACGTGGTTATCCTTGTAGATGATCACTCACGTGACAACACCAGCGAACTTGCTCACAGTTTAGGCATTGCACATGTGATCCGTCATGATGCTAATCGCGGCTACGGGGGCAACCAGAAGACGTGTTACGCCAAGGCCCTCGAGATCGGCGCCGACATCGTGATCATGGTTCACCCGGACTACCAATACACCCCAACGCTCATCCCATCGATGGCTTGGATGATCGCTAATGATGTCTACCCAGTCGTCCTCGCATCACGCATCCTTGGCAATGGCGCGCTCAAAGGTGGCATGCCTCTGTACAAGTACATTGCCAACCGTGGGCTAACATTCTTTCAGAATGTCTTTGTTTCGCAAAAGCTCAGCGAATACCATACAGGCTATCGAGCGTTCTCACGGCAGGTATTTGAGCGCATCAATCTCGAAGCCAATAGCGACGACTTTGTCTTCGACAATCAGATGCTGTCGCAAATCATCATGGCAGACTTCCCTATTGGAGAAGTCACGTGCCCATCCAAGTACTTCGATGACGCATCATCGATCAACTTCCGTCGTAGCTCCATATACGGCATCGGTGTAATTGCCACCAGCCTGCAGCACAGACTGCACAAGTGGGGCGTAATCAAAAACGCGCGCTACAGCAAGTAACGTCTGATTAAGCCTGCTTGCGCACACCGATTACGTTGTATCGGTTTGTTACGAACTGCCAATCGGCAAATGTTGCATTACCAGCTGGGTTGCAACCTGTTCCATGGAAGTCGCTAAACGCTGCGGACTGATTCACCCACACAAAGCTGTTAAAGTTGAACGCTACGGGCGCTCCCGCCATCACGATAGCATCTTCGGCTTGCTGCATCTTTGCAGCATCAGTTGTGTAGACAAGCGCACTCAATGCGCCATGCTGGCGAATGCTCTGCTCAACGGTCTTGAGCGACTCATCAAACGAGCCTGTAGTGATGACGAATGAGATTGGACCGAACCATTCACGTGTGTATACATCTGAGCGCGAAACGTCTGTACGCAGCACAAGGGGCGAATGTGAAAGCGCTTGATCAAATCCTGGCTGTGCGATGGCTGAAGTGGCACGAATCTCTGCCAGTCCCAGATTGAGGGCTTCGCCGAGACGTCCTACCGTTGTTGGATTCTGAATAGCACCCAACGTTCCTGGACCAGCCTTCTCGTTGTTCACAAGTGCGTCGATCTTTTCACGAAGCTTTACGGCAACATCTTCAACAGAAACCGTTGCATCGCCAACCTTCATGCCGGATTCGGCGATGAAGATATTCTGCGGGGCCGTACACATCTGACCAGAGTACAGCGACAGAGAGAATGCGAGGTTGTCCATTGCCTTGTCAAGATCTTCTATGCTGTCGAGGATCACGCAATTCACGCCGGCCTTTTCGGTAAAGACCACCTTGCCATTCTTGATCGACTCTTGTTCAACGAGAGTGCCGAATGCCGAGCCCCCTGTGTAATCAATCACTTGAACTGCTGGATGTTGCACATACTCGAGTGTAAGGGGCTTTGCAGCCGTATCAACAGCAAGCTGGATAACATTAGGGTCGAGTCCGAGTTCTACGAGCACATTGCGGAGCTCTGCGATAACAATCGCTATCGGATAGACAGCCCCAGGATGGGGCTTGACGATAACGCTATTACCTGTTACGAGTCCAGCGAACATTCCTGGAGTTGTATTCCAGACAGGAAACGTTGAGCAGCCAATAACGAGGTTTATACCCTTTGGTACGATCCGATATGACTTGTCGATGTTTACAGCGAACTTCCCCATCGGCTTGGACCACTGCACAGATTGCGTAAAGCTACCTTGTGCTGCAAGCCCCATGGCGACTGCTTCAAGCGCGCGATCAAATGCATGCGGACCCGAGGCCTGAAAGGCCATCACAAATCCTTGTCCGGTTGTGTGCTGCGTTGCGTATCCAATCTCAAAGAAGTGCTTCGAGCCCCGCTCAAGCGCTTCTACGAGGATCGATGCACGTTCTGTGGGTGTAAGACTCTGCCAAGCAGTCTGCGCAGCCGATGCACGCTCTACAACCGCCGCAACAGATGAGCTAGGATACGTTATACCCAATGGGAATCCGTATGGAGATGATTCATCTCCAACCCATTCATCGCCCCCTGACAGGCGGTCGAACTTTGCATTGCGCTGACCCTTAAACCTTGCAAGTCCATCATCGTTGGCCGTTTCACCATAGATTTTACCACTGGGTGCTTCAGGCCAATGTGCGTGAAATGTCCGTTCCTGATTTGCCTTGATGGCATCAGCTAACGTTTGGGAATGTGTTGAGCAAAGTTCTGATAACGTCACGTGTAACCCCTATGAAGATTGGCTACAAAGTTACGCAGGCAGAACCCTTCGTAACGGGTATCTTTGCGCCATGAAACACCTCATTATTCTCTCCCTCTTGTGTGGGGCAGTACAGGTCTTTTCGCAGCAAACACCGGCAGGACGAGCTTACGCGGGTGTGGTCAACGGAGACACTGTCTGGCTTGATGAATATTCGAAAGAAGTTGGCAGAAAGACTGAATACGTTCAACAACGCGGCAACGTAGATCCATCCGAGATCATGCAGCAGTCATGGAATGAACTTACTCAGCGCAAACTCCTTCTCAGAGAATCCGTTCGTCTGGGCTTGCGGGTAACGAACCTAGATATCGATAGCATTTTTCTGACTGCTACTCCTGATTTCATCAAGCGTGGTGTAGTAGATCAGAAAGGAAAGTTCGACATTGACCTTCTCAAGGCTATACTCTTCAGTCCCGACTCGTTGATTAAGGCTAACATGAAGGGTATGCCAGAGAAAGAGCAGGCCCAAGAACTCCTTCAGTTAAAAGCCTCGGTATCGCAATGGCGCGAGATTATCGGCCTTGGCGCGACAGAAGCTCGCTTGCGAAAGGCACTAACAGATACCGTAACACTCGATACTGCGTTAGTAAAGCCCCGTTTTCGAGAGGCTGCAACTTCTGCCACAGCAGATATTATCTACGTGCCTTGTCAGACAGACTTGCCTGCCCCTTCCGTGTCCGAGATGGAGTCCTTTCATAAGGCCAACCCGCAAGAGTTTATGTCCGCACAACCTATGAGGCGGCTCGCATACCTGGCCTGGCCAATGACTGCTGCACCCATTGACTCAGCCCTTGTGCTCCAGAATGTTACCCGCTTTGTTTCGCTCATGAATGGGGCTCGTAATGCCCGCACACGAGACTCTCTGTGGATGAGTGTTGCCGGAACAACATCCTCTGGTGGAGCGCGCCTATCGCCTGATTCAACAGCACACTCATCATTCTACGCCCTGGTTAAGGGTAAGAAAGCCGGCACCACTGTTGATCCAATCCGCCACGCATCTGGCGTACACGTCATGTTCGTTGATTCGCTCCTCCATCAGAAAGGCAAAAAGTTGCCCGACATCAAGGTGCGTGTGATTGTAACACAGATCGAGCCATCACGCCAGACCATAGATAGCATTCTCAAGATTGTTGATGACGCCTCAAGCCTCTACGACCAAGGTCTTGAGTTGGGAGCAATTGCCGGACGTTTTGGACGGACGATAGAGCTTTCCCCATGGTTTACGGATGACGACAAGATTTTTGGATCATATCGCCTCGGAGACATAGCATTCAAAACACAACTTGCCGCGGCATGCGATCCAATCGATACACCAGAAAAGGGCGTGGTACTTGGAGTTGTTGTAGACAGTATCGATGCCGGCCCCATGCCCTTTGATGCTGCAACATCCAGGATTGCGATGCTCATGAATCGTCAGCGTGGCTGCGATGCTCGGCGTGATTTGATGAAGACCATCATGGGGCTAACCACGCGCCTCGATGATGGAGTGATGTTTATCGCAGAAAACCCGAAGGGCGCTTCCATCATGAGAGGGGTAACCGTGCAGAGTGGCTTTATCGGCGAAGAACTCTACGATCCCACCGCAGCAAAAGAAGTTCTCGCCAAGCCCCTTCCAAGCCTCTATGGTCCGTTTCTAGGAGACCTCGGATGGTATATCGTAAACATTACTAGTGCAGTTAGGGCAAATGATGCCGAGTTCCCGATGTGGTTGGAGCTTCGGTCCGAAGATTTGCTGCAGGAGCGCAAGCAGGCACGCTGGGATGAATATCTTGAGAGCCTTCGTAAGAATGCCACCATCGAGGACAACCGTTGGTATTTTTTCCGGTATTGATAGGCTGTACTCAACATGTCACTCCTCATTCTTGACCTAGGTGGCGTGCTCTATGATATCGATTTCGAGCGCACGCGACGCGCAATGCTCAATCTGCCGGGATATAATGGTGCGCCGATCGAGTTTGGAGTTGAATCACAATCAGACGTCTTTATAGCATATGACAGAGGCGATATCTCAACATCAGAGTTCAGAGGTGCACTTCGCGGTCTCTATGGGTTTACCTGTAGTAACGACGAGCTAGATCATGCTTGGTGTGCGATCCTCGAACGGGGTCTGTTTGCGGATGCCACTGAGCGTGTTCGGGGTTTCGAGCGCCACTACAATGTATCGAGAACCGTTATTCTCTCGAACATTTCAGAGCTGCACTACCTGGATTCTGCAGAGCGATGCAAACCAGTCTTTGATCTCGTCGATGAAACCTACTTCTCCTATCTGATTAGACTACGGAAGCCTGATCCACAGGCATTCCTATACGTCTGCGCTCAACAGGGGTACTCCCCTTCTGAAACAACCCTCGTTGACGACTCGCGGTCAAACTGCGATGCGGCACAAGCGCTTGGGATCTCCGTTTGCTGGTGGCAGTCGGTCTGATCCTCTCTCTGCGACAATCTAACGCGGCAAGTCTTGTCCTCTTGTCTCGCGGGCCCAGATCAATGTGATCAGACCAATCACGTAAGCTCCGGCAAAGAGTGTTATGGCATTGTGATAGCCGCCAAGATGTTCAACAAGAACGCCTAGGAAAAAGACACCTGTTGCCGTCAACACGCGCCCCATGTTCATACTCAGCCCCGTTCGTGTTCCCCGAACGATCGTAGGAAACAGCTCAGGAAGATAGCCGCTCAGAATCCCCTGGTTAAGGCCAATAAAGACGCAGATACTGAATGCTCCGGCAAAGAATGTAAACGAAGGTGCAAGTCCCGTCTGCAAGGTGAGCACGGTAGTGGTCAGGCAACCGACATAACCAATAGCCGCGGCCTTGCGCCTTCCCAAACGATTCGATAGCACACCGCTCAAGAGCCCACCAACAACGTTGCCAGCACCAAACATGATGTTGGCAAGTGATCGATTCGTCTGTGAGTGCTCCGGCATACTCATCTTTGCTACGTACGTGGGCATCCATGCAAGCACAGCCCATATGCCGAGAAGCATCGAACCAAACAAAACGATAGCCACAACAAGGTCTCGCCTGTATGATCTATGCCATACGTTGTGATTCTCTTGAGTTGCTGCCAGCATGCGTGCCGACCACATGTCGCTTTCACGCACGATCACCAGGGCTGCAATGGCCAAAAACATGGCGGCGCTGGCAATGCGATAACCTGCCTGCCAATCATCGGTTGATTGTGTGATAAGTCCAGCAAGGATGAATCCCATTGGGAACGCATTGATCAAGATTCCGACCACAATAGGCCTGCTCGACGTCGGAAAGGCCTCGGAGATCATAACAACCGACTGAGCCAGCACACTTCCAACACCAACGCCCATCACAACACGCGCACAGATGAGCATAAAGAATGTGTCTGCAAAGCTCACAAACAGCATGGCAGACGTTGCCAGAAGCACACTGATGAAATACGCATACCTACGTCCGATCTTATCGGAAACCCAGCCCAAGGCGAAGGCACCTATAGCCCAACCCAGAAGAAATGCCGAACCTCCGTACGACCCAATGAGCCGAATCGCATCCCCAGCATCAACCCCAGGAAGCAGGCTTGCAGCTATTCTCGGTATGTAGCCACTAAACAACTGTGCTGCCATCCCGCATGCGGCAGTGCATGCCATGGCAAGAATGTACAATACGTGACGGTGTTGCATACACAAAGATAGGCGTGTTATATATTTGTACCCGATGCAGTTACCATCGATAATCACGTTGGTACTGTGAGGGAAGCACGTGGAATTCGTGCACGGTTGCGCCGCCGTAATGGCAGACGATCCAGCCTAGTTCTATGAGAACAGTCACTGCATACGTGTTGATGACACAATGTGGGAAGACGGATGGAGAGGATGAAGCCGAAGTCGGAATACCTGCTGCATCATATACTACAATTGGAGACGTTGTCTCCTCTGTCGCGCATCACGACAGACAATACTCAAAGGAGCTCGCTATGCGTAGCTTTCTCATGATCTGTGCATGTGTGTTCACATGCACGCAGGCTTTCACACAGAACAGAGTTCTTACCCCACCACTACCTTCTGCCGTGTTCTTTGACGACGATGTGGTTCACGTACTGTGCGCGCGCCTCGATGCAGATTACGATGGCGAGATCGACACGGGCGATGTGCCTGCGTCATGGTTGGTCGTAGACCCCTCTACACTGAGCATTCTTCGAAGTCAGCAGTTTGCATGGAACGATGTGAAGGTTACACGATCTGGGTCTTCGCTCGAAAAGGATATACTTGATCTTGTGGTTGGCGAAGAAGTTGTGCGGTACCAGACAACCTCCCTTGCGCCGCTAGGCAGCTTGTTTGAAGGTAAGATTTACGGTCTCGATGCAAGCCAGGATCTCAAAACTCTTTGGATGAGCGAGCGTCCATCGTTTACAGACCCCGGTAACATTATCGAATACAACACCGATACGAAGCAGACAACACGCATTCCAGTTGGCGTGAATCCCCAGCAGGTGTCGTATCATCAAACGGCAGGTGGTCTTGAGCAGGTGCTTGTTATATGTGAAGAGCTCTTTGGTAAGACGAACGGAACGTTTCGCATAGTTGATCTCAAGACTACACCGCGCACACAGAAGTCCATCGAAGTTGGAGACACGCCGAACTATTTCGTTGCCGATGGCGACACGGCATACGTTGTTGTTAATGGTTCGCATTCGGTGGTGATCATTGACCTTGTCAAACACGAAAAGATCGCGACGATCAATGTTGGCACAACCGGGTTTGATGGTCCACGTGAGGCAGCCGTCTGGTTCGACCCAACATCGAAATCCAAGATGCTGCTCGTTTCGACATTTGACGAAGAAATCCGCGTATTCAATCTCACAACGCGAGAGCACATAAAGACTATTGCTCTGCCTGCCAAGCCGGAAGGGATTGCCATTCGTGGTAATGATGTATGGGTTACTCAGACATTTACCAAAGACTCGTACGAGCCAGCCTCTGACGTAGCCATATACGATTTAGCAAGCGCTGTATCAGTCGATGACTTCATCACCCCTACCACGCCAAAAGGGATCTTGGCGTTCTCTGGTGCAGCCAATGTGCCTTTTGCACCGGGCGCAATGATCACAGTTACAGATATCACTGGTCGTATGACTGCCTTTTCTGCCGTAGTTTCCAGCTCGCAAACCGTTGATTGCACCATGTTGCCACATGGCACGTACATGCTTTCAAACGGAAAGGAATCTGTAAAACTCATGCGGTAAAAGCTTAATGAGACTCGCTCTCGCATTACTCGTTCTTCCAGTTGCACTTGCAGCACAACTTCTCCCAACTCCTTCATCTGACCAACTCGATATCGCATTTCGAGCAATGAGATTTCGGTGCGTGGGCCCCTACCGGGCGGGACGTTCGATAGCGGTTGCAGGACATCCGGATCTGAAGTCGACGTATTACTTCGGAGCTACTGGAGGGGGCGTATGGAAATCGGAAGATGGAGGCGAGAATTGGCGCTCAATTTCCGACACAACGTTCACCTCCAGCAGCGTGGGGGCGATCACCATCGCCCCCTCCGATCCAAATGTTGTGTATGTGGGCATGGGCGAAACAGACATCCGCGGCAACATCTCGCCGGGTGATGGAATGTACCGGACCACTGACGGCGGCATGACGTGGAAGCACATCGGCCTGCGCAATGCGCAGATGATCGCCGATATCGTGGTGCATCCGGACAATGCAGACGTTGTGATGGTATCGTCGATGGGCAATGTTTTTACCTCGAGCGCGAGAACCAGCGGAGTCTTCAAATCCACCGACGGCGGCACCACGTGGAAGCAAGTGCTCAACCGCAACGATTCCACCGGCGGTATGACGCTGAAGATGGACCCCAACAACCCGCGCATTATCTATGCATCACTATGGCAGGCCTACCGTAATGCTCACAGCATGAGCAGTGGCGGTGCAGGCTCTGGTCTGTTCAAAAGTACCGATGGTGGCGAGACATGGAGAGAGATCACGACGAACCCAGGAATGCCAAAGGGTATTCTTGGAAAAATCAATGTAGATGTCTCCCGTGCCCAGCGCAATCTTGTCTGGGCAATGATCGAAAGTGAACATGGTGGCCTATTCAAGAGTGTCGATGGCGGTAATTCGTGGTCGCGCGTAAGCACATACGCAGAGATTCGTCAGCGTCCGTGGTACTTTAACCATGTCTATGCCGACCCACTTGATGCTAACACTGTCTATGTACTAAACGTAGGTTGGCACAAAAGCACAGACGGCGGACGCACCTTCACTGGACTCGGATCGAACCATGGAGACCATCATGATCTGTGGATCGATCCAACAGACCCCAAACGCATGATCATCGGTGATGATGGTGGTGCTGTAGTAACAGAAGATGGATGGAAGCATTGGACGGAGGACGACGTAGCTACGGCGCAATTCTATCACGTAAGCGTCGACAACCATTTCCCCTACCGTCTCTATGGCGCACAGCAGGACAACACAACATGCTCCATTCCGCATCGCGTGATAGGGGGCTGGTCCATCGGTAAAAACGACTGGTATCCGGTTGCAGGCTTTGAAAGCGGCTATGTGATTCCTCATCCGACAGATCCCGACGTATCGTTTGGCGGTAATTATTCGGGATACATCGGACGCAAATCACTCAAGCTGAATCAGGAACAAGACATCTCTGTCTACCCAGAGAACCCCATCGGCGAAGGTTCTATCGATCGCAATGAAAGGTTCCAGTGGACCTTCCCTCTTGTGTTTTCTCCACACGACAACAAGATACTCTATACAACTTCGCAGCATGTTTGGAAGAGCACCAACGAGGGTATGAGCTGGACGAAAATCAGCGGCGATCTTACTCGTAACGATCCTACAAAGCAGCAGTCGTCAGGTGGTCCGATCACGAAGGACAACACAGGCGTAGAAGTCTACAACACCATCTTCACGTTTGCCGAATCGCCTGTTACACAGGGTGTACTATGGGCAGGTAGCGACTGCGGCCTGATCCACGTGAGCACAGACAACGGCAGTACCTGGAAGAACGTTACACCGAAAGCTCCGAAGGGTCAGCCCGAATCTCTGGTAAGCATGATCTCTCCATCGCCTTTCGATGCGGGCACTGCATACGCCGCAGTTAACCGCTACAAGCATGGCGACATAGCGCCCTACATCTACAAGACAACAGACTTCGGTGCTTCCTGGACTATGATTACCGACGGCATACCGAATGGTGCCTTTGCACGCGTTGTTCGCGAAGATCCATTCCGTAAGGGTCTGCTGTATGCCGGTACAGAGCAAGGAATCTTCATATCGTTTGATGCTGGAGTAACATGGAGTAGGTTCAGACTCAACTTCCCCGTCACACCTGTGCACGACCTTGTGATTCATCCAAAAGAGAAGGATCTCGTGATCTGCACACACGGAAGATCGTTCTGGATTCTCGACGACCTCACACCACTTCACCAATACTCAGTCCCCTCAAAGAAACTTCTCACCGCGCATACACCACGACACACATATCGCGTGGCAGGGGGCTCGTGGAGCAGCCCAACGATGAACGTTGGCGAAAATGCACCATCTGGCGTGCAGTTGTTCTACTCTCTTGCAGACACAACGTCCAAGGAATTGCGTATTACGATTCGCACGGAGCAGGGCGATAGTATTGTAACCTTCTCGAGCACAACTACGCCAAAGGGAGATCCGATCAAGGTCGATCGCAACTTCCACGTTGATTCATTACATCGCGCCTCGCCAGATGCACCAACATTGCATCGTGGACTGAACAGATTCACATGGAATATGCGCTGGCCCGACGCCGAAGAGCTCGAAGGCGCCCTCCTATGGGGCGGCGGAACAGAAGGCCCACTCGCTGTTCCAGGCAGGTATAGTGCAACATTCACTCTCGGTGACCTGACCGAAACTGTACTCTTTGACATCCGCATGGATCCGCGTTTGAACACCCCACGTGAAGACCTCGTTGCACAATTCGAACTTCATCAACGTATCAATGCAAAGCTTTCGGAAGTTCACAAGGGTATCAAGCGCATACGCGAGGTGCGCACGACCGTTTCGAGCGTTAAGTCAAGCTGGGCAGACCTCGATTCGAACCAAACCAAGAACATTGATTCTTTGGTCAAGCATATCAGCGATACATTGTCGACAGTAGAAGATGCGCTGATTCAAACGAAGGCAAAAGCGTTTCAGGATTTGCTCAACTACCCTGTAAAGCTGAACAACAAGATCGCATCTTTGGCGACTGTGGCTGCGAGTGCCGACAGGCATCCGACACAGCAGACGTTTGATCTCTTCGAGCAGCTTTCTCGGGAGGCAGACATCTATCTGCGTAAGCTTTACGATGTAGACGAAAGACTCATCATCGAGCTTAACACAAAGATCAAGCAATTAGACCTTCCTGTGATTTCGAAGAAGAAGGCATCGAAAAAGTGATTCGGCTTCCGCGCTATCTCGTCCTTGTCTGGCTAGCTGCAATTGCTGTTTCGATCTTGTGGCTTGATCAGCCCCTTGCACTCTGGATCGAGAGTACGCAGACTCATTACAGTCGCATGCTCGGGCATTGGCTAGAAGAAGCAGGCAAAGCACATTGGATTTTGGGATACTGTGTTATCATCACTGTGATAGCATGGCGCTCTCGACGGGATGAGGCATACGATCACCTTCGATTGTTCGGTGCAGTTGCTGCCTCAGGAATCATTGCTAACATCATGAAGGTGCTCGCATGCCGTCCACGTCCGCCACTCTTGATCGAGAAGTCGATTACGGAGTGGAATCTTCTTGGGTTACAGATGGAGTACATATGGAATTCCTTCCCTAGCGGACATGCTACCACGGGGCTAGCAATCGCCGTCGCTGGCTCTGCAGTCTATCCGCGTCTCAAGCATGCGTTCTGGATCATCGGCCTAGCAATTGCCGTAGGACGAATCATGCTGAATGCGCACTATCTCAGTGATGTGCTAGCGGGAAGTCTTATAGGGGTGGTTGTATCAATCTGGTTTGCAAGTCGTCTACGCAGTAAGCCTTTGGCGTAGCTCATCGAGTCCGGGATTTCCTATACTTCCCAGGGCCGCATTGTAGTCTGCTACGCCATCACGGCTGCTGCGCACAGGTTTGCCATCGGCCACTTGTTGAGCTACGATCGTATATGCCTCGCGAAACGGCATGCCCTGACGCACGAAATCGTTAACGCGGTCAACGCTGAATATGGCATCGTACATTTCGTTATCAAGTACATCTGTGCGCGGCGTGATTGACGGTACAACATGCTGTGCTACACGCAGACACAATCCGATCTCGTCTATTGCATGTACGATTCGGTCCTTTGTGAACTGCATGTCTCGATGGTAGCCAGAAGGCAGGTTTGCACAGACGAGTGTGATCTCGTGTGCAACACCCTGAAGTCTGTTACAGCGTGCGCGCAGAACCTCGAAAACATCTGGGTTCTTCTTGTGTGGCATAGTGCTCGAGCCGGTGGTTAACGCATCAGGCAGCGACACAAATGCAAAGTTCTGACTGACGTAATGCACCACATCTGATGCAAATCGCGCAAGCGTCGAAGCCACCTGTCTGATGGCAAAAGCTGCGAGTTTCTCGGTGCGCCCGCGCGACATCTGTGAAAACGTACTAGTTACATGCACGCGATCGAAGTTCAAGGCCTTGGTTGTCCGAATTCTATCTAGCGACAAGCCAGTACCATACCCAGCAGCACTGCCGAGTAGATTTGCATCGGCAGCATCAATTGCCATATCGAGTACACGCATGTCTTCGATGAGGGCTTCTGCATAGCTCAAGAATATCGAAATTCGGGCACGACTGACAGCCCTACCAGAAAGACTCATCTGTAGTGAGTTCTAAAAAATGAACCGGACGATAGCCTAGTTCGAAGTTGATCTTCATCACGGCCGCACTTGTCGTGATACCAAACATCTTTGCCTCGGGGAATCGCTCAAGCGAAAGTTCAAATGCTGCGCGTTTGATGCGACGAGCAAGGTTGTTCTTGCGAAACTCAGGGCGTACGATCAGACCCGAGTTGGCAACGTAGCGGTCATGCTCCCATGTTTCTACGTAACAGAAGCCAGCAAATACACCCTGAGCCGTGAGTGCAATGATCGCCTTACCCTCCATCATCTTTTGGGTAATGTATTCACGGGTTCGGCGTGCGGTACCCGTGCCGCGCTGCTGGACTGCCACAAAGATTGTTTCGACGATCTCTTCGGCGTAAGAAACATGTGATTGGTCGGCGCGCACAATATGAACGTTGACCTCTTCCAAGAGGTTATCCATAGAATTAGAAATTGGGTTTGCTTGATCCGTGCTGCGAGTCTGATGCTCGAGCAGCACGTTGTGGGCGAGGCCCTGAAGGCTTCGCTGCGGGATGGGTCTGGACGGGCGCGTTAGGAGCCACGATCTTCCAGCCGGGTTTCCCGCAGCGGCAGTCGTCGTCGGTCCTCGTTATGGTAACGCGTGAGTATCATCAATAGGGTCGCAGACATCGTAAGAACGCTACAACCGCACAAGTAGTTGCGTGTTATCGTTTAGACATTGTCGTTTTTTGCTCGTGAGTCGGTTGCCAGGCGTTCTTTAAAAGCCAATAGTTTTGGCAGTAGATCTGGCATTCCTGTAGAGAGCATCTCGACTGCAAGCAGTCCTGCGTTGCGCCCGCCCCCTATCGCTACAGTGGCAACAGGAACACCACTTGGCATCTGGACGATACTCAGCAGAGAATCGAGTCCACGAAGCTGTTTGGTGGCAATCGGCACACCGATAACAGGAAGCGGCGAGTATGACGCCGTCATCCCCGGCAAATGAGCAGCACCGCCTGCGCCAGCAATGATAACCTTGATACCGCGCGTATGTGCCGTAGATCCGTATTCGGCCATATCCTGTGGCGTGCGGTGTGCGCTTACGATGCGCATTTCGAATGCGATGCCAAACTCTTTGCAGACCATGGCAGCTTCTTTCATCGTAGGCAGATCTGAATCGCTGCCCATGATGATACCGACAAGGGGTTGTGTACTCATGGAGACACCTTTGTGGATAGACTGACGATACGCTTCATCAGGCCAAGCAGTTGGTGTCTGCCGAGGCCTGTTTCGCTCGAAGTTGAAATGACGTCTACCAGGGACGTGCATTGGGATAGGATCTCACGCACTTGGTCGATGCGTGCCTGAAGTGCCGCGGGCTTCAGCTTGTCGCACTTTGTAAGTATCACCGCATACTGACGTTTGGCAAACTCAAGCTCCTCGATCATTGCCAGGTCAAGGGGCTGAGGATCATGCCGCGCATCAACAAGCACGCATGTTACTGCCAGCTGATCGCGCTCGAGCACATACTGCTTGATCAGGGTCGAAAACTGCTCGCGCTGCGTCTTACTAACGCGTGCATACCCGTATCCCGGAAGGTCCACGAGCATAAACCCGAGGTCCGTCACAAAAAAATTGATCTCTTGCGTTTTGCCGGGCGTATTCGAAACACGCGCCACACGTGATGAACGTACGAGAGCATTGATAAGAGACGACTTGCCCACATTTGATCTGCCGATGAGAGCTATCTCGGGCATGTCGGACGCAGGGAAATGCTCAGGTGCTGTGGCACCCTTGACAAACTCCGCTCGAAGATGAATCTCTTGCGCCATCTCGTAAAAAAATGAAAACGCCGAATGCTTTCGCACTCGGCGTCTTATGTACAAATGTTGTGCCTTTACTCTGCTGCGCTTCCGTCCGCTCCAGCATCTGCTGCCGGAGCATCTGTTGTATCAGCTGGAGCATCTGCTGCAGGTGCTGGTGCTTCCTCAACTGCTGGTGTTTCAACCATTGGCTCTTCATCAATTGCTGCAGGCTCTTCAATTACAGGCTCTGCTGCAACAACTGGTGCGGCCTTCAGCTTAACAACAGGCTTTGGCTTCGCTGGTGTCTTTGCTGCTGCACGACGACGTGTCGATGATGATCGTCCGTCTACCGGATTAGACCAGTCAACAAGTTCGATCATAGCAGTTTCTGCAGCGTCACCACGACGTAAGCCAAGCTTTGTGATGCGAGTATAACCACCGTTACGTTCTGCTACCAATGGTGCGATCGTATCAAAAAGCTCTTGAAGCACACCCTTGTTCTTGATGAAACGTCCAACCATACGACGGTTGTGTACATCAACACCAGTGATAGCGCCAGACTTTTCTGAACGATGTGCATTACGTGCACGTGTGATAAGCTGCTCAGCAAATGGACGGAGTTCCTTTGCCTTTGCAACAGTTGTTACAAGACGCTTGTGCTCGAACAACGATGTTGCCAAGTTCGCAAGCAACGCGCGCTTGTGGCTCGCTGTGCGCTTAAGTTTCCGACCTGCATACCCGTGTCGCATGATTACTTCTCCTTGCCTTCCTTAGTCTTGTTTCTTTTCGTCGGCGCTGAGGTAGTCGTCGAGGTTCATCCCGAACGTCAAACCATTTGCGGCAACAACTTCTGCCAACTCCGACAGAGACTTACGACCGAAGTTGCGGAACTTCAGAAGATCTGACTCTTGGAGGCTTACAAGGTCTGCAAGTGTCTTGATACTTGCTGCCTTGAGGCAGTTGTGAGCACGAACGCTCAATTCTAGTTCATCAACTGGTTGAAGCAGGATACGGCGAATGCGTGAGCGCTCGCGATCTGCTTCGCTGTCTCCTACGCTTGTTTCATGAGCCTCTGAAGCACCAGCTGCAGATGGGTTCACGCCAAGAAATAGGGCAACGTGCGCGCGCAGGATGCTAGCAGAGTGCTCAACTGCTTCCTTTGCTGTTATCGATCCATCTGTACTTACATCAAGCACGAGGCGTTCGTAGTCTGTCTTCTGTCCAACACGGAATGGTTCTACGTTGTAGATCACATTCTTGATTGGCGTATAGATTGCATCTATTGGGAGCATTCCGAGTGGGAAGTCTGTAGAATTCTGTTCTTCTGAAGGAACATATCCCTTACCACGACCAATACGCAGTTCTACATCGAAGTCCACATCGTCTGAGAGTGTAGCAATCTTCTTGGATGGATCCAGAACTTCAATAGATCCAGCTGTTGCGTCTTGGATCATCTCAGCTGTCCAGGTTTTTTGTCCCTTGACGCGGAACGAAATACGCTGCGAAGCTTTAGGATCTACGATACGAAAACGGACTTCTTTGAGATTAAGAATGATCTCGCACATGTCTTCTACGACGCCTGGGATCGTCTGGAATTCATGCTGTACGTCGGATATCTTAACACCAACGATTGCTGAACCCTGGATCGATGAAAGGAGTACGCGGCGAAACGCGTTACCTATGGTTGTTCCGTAACCTTCTTCGAGTGGGTTAAGGATAAACTTAGCATGGTAGGGACTGCCGAGTTCTTCGACGACGACGCCTTCTGGCATCTGCATCTGCATATTCATGGCCTTCCTTTGGTCAAATTCACACGGAAAAAAATCAACATCATATTAGAGGATTAGACGCGGCGCTTCTTCGGAGGACGGCATCCGTTGTGCGGCAACGGTGTTTCGTCCAGGATAGAAAGAACCTCGAAGCCAGCCTGGGTGAGAGCGCGGATAGCGGCTTCACGTCCCGATCCTGGCCCCTTCACCACAACATCAACCTTGCGAAGCCCCATTTCGAAAGCTTCACGAGCGGCCTTGTCTGCGGAGACCTGCGAGGCATACGGCGTGTTCTTCTTTGAACCACGGAAACCGTTCTTACCTGCAGATGACCACGACAGTGTGTTGCCGTATGTATCTGTCACGGTGACAATTACGTTGTTGAATGTTGCACGTACAAAAACCTTGCCGTGCACATCCGCAACGATCTTGCGCTTTACGCGCTTCTTAGCAGCTGCCATGTATCATCATCCCTTAATTACTTCTTCACTGCCTTCTTCTTACCAGCAACTGTCTTGCGCTTACCCTTACGAGTACGTGCATTTGTACGTGTGCGCTGTCCACGTGCTGGTAAACCGCGGCGATGGCGTAAGCCACGGTAACATCCAACGTCCATCAGACGCTTGATGTTGAGTTGAACTTCCGAACGGAGCTGGCCCTCGACTTTATAGTCGGCCAGTACCTGACGGATACGTGCAACTTCGTCATCGGTCCATGTCGATACACGCTTGCTGTGATCGATGCCCGCTTTATCAAGCACTTCACCGCTAATCGTGCGGCCGATGCCGAAGATGTATGTTAGCGCAATTACACCGCGCTTATTTTTTGGTAGGTCTATACCTGCAATACGAGCCACGTTGTGTCTCCCTTTTAGCCTTGACGTTGCTTGAGGCGTGGGTTTTTCTTGTTGATAATGTACACCCGTCCCTTACGACGTACAATTTTGTCGTCTGGGCTGCGCTTCTTTACTGATGCTGTTACCTTCATGACTTCACCTGAAGTTTGATTTCATTGTTACTTGTAGCGATACACGATGCGGCCTTTCGATAGATCATATGGAGACATCTCAACTGTCACCTTATCACCACGAAAGATCTTAATGAAGTGCATACGCATCTTGCCTGACACGTGGGCGAGGATTTTATGCCCGTTATCCAGCTTCACGATGAACTGGGTGTTTGGGAGTGCTTCCTCGATTGTGCCATCGACACGTATAACGTCTTCGCGACTCATGTATCCCTAATTGTAGTTTGTTAATTCCATTCCGTCAGAATTCTCGGCGTTGCCCCATCGATGAGTATCGTGTGTTCAAAATGTGCCGATGGTTTCCCATCAGCAGCAAACACCGTCCACCCATCGCTTGCTGTGTGAACATGAAACATTCCCATGTTCACCATCGGCTCGATTGCCAAGGCCATTCCGCTCTTTAGTGGCACATTCGGAAATCTTGTTCGATGCAGCAGTCCTGGAACAAAGTTTGGTACAGGGGGCTCTTCATGCAGGTGCTGGCCGATGCCATGCCCTACGAGCTCACGTACCACTGAGTATCCTTGATTTTCAACGCACGACTGAACAGCTCTCGCAATGTCGTACACGCGATTACCATCCTTTGCCTGTTCAATGCCCAAACGAAGAGACTCTTTTGTAGCATCTAACAAACGTTGTTTTTCGACTAAGATTTCGCCTACACCAAAAGTGTATGCCGAATCTCCGTAATAGCCGTCCATACAGACGCCTACGTCTACCGAAACTATTTGGCCTGCCGACAACTCTCGTTGTCCGGGCATGCCATGTACCACCTCTTCTTCTACGCTTATGCAAAGTGTGTAAGGATAGATCTTGCGATCAACCTGGTACCCTTTGAAAGCTGGCTCTCCACCTCGCGTTCGGATAAAATCCTCTGCAATGGCATCGAGCTCAATTGTTGTTACTCCCGGCTTGATGTACCCTTCGAGGTGCTGCAAAACGTCTGCGACGATTCTGCACGAAGCCTCAATCTTACGTACTGCATCTGCCGAATGGGTCGGTATGCGTACGTCATTAGGAGACATACAACGCTAGGATGCCACTCCGGCACGTCCACGGATCTTGCCCGTCTTCATGAAACCATCATAATGGCGCATGAGGAGATATGACTCGATCTGCTGGAGTGTGTCAAGAGCAACACCAACAACAATGAGAAGACTTGTACCGCCAAAGAACGACGCGAGCTGCGACTGAACTGTAAGAACACTCATAGCAAACGTTGGAAGGATCGCTATGATTGCCAAAAAGATCGAACCCGGCAGTGTGATTCGCGTTAGAATATTTTCGATGTAATCAGATGTAGGCGAACCTGGGCGCACACCTGGAATGAAGCCGCCATTCTTCTTCATGTTATCAGCTACTTCCTTTGGATTGAAAGCAATAGCTGTATAGAAATACGTGAAGAATACAATCATCAAACCGTATAGCACTGAATAGAGAACTGCATCAGGGCGCAACGCCATTTCGATTGTGCGGAAGAATACAACATCTGGGAAGAAACCTGCAATCGTTCCAGGAATAAACAGAATTGATTGTGCGAAGATGATCGGCATAACACCTGCTGTGTTCACGCGCAATGGGATGTACTGCGTTGAACCACCATAGACCTTGCGACCAACAACGCGCTTGGCGTATTGAACTGGAATACGACGAGCCCCCTGCGTAATGAGAATCACAACGGAGATGATTCCAAGCAGGAGTGTTAGGAAGATTGCACCAATTACTAATTGCTGACCAAATGTGCTGTCTTGTGGCGTTGTTGCAAACTGTTGGTAGAGACCTACAGGCAATCGAGAGATAATACCGATAAAGATGATCAACGAGATGCCGTTGCCGAGACCATGTTCGGTGATCTGCTCACCAATCCACATCAAGCCCATCGTTCCCGCTGTGAGCAAGATCACAGATGAGATCGTCCAGAACATACCTGGATCTACAATAACGCCAGGGAAGTCGTACCCAATCTTCGTCGTAACGCCCCATGCCTGCAGCGCTGCAATAGGGATGGTAAGTTGACGTGTGAATTGATTGATCTTACGACGGCCGTCTTCTCCTTCGCGCTGCAACTTTTGAAGTTGTGGAAGCACAACTCCAGCAATCTGCAGAATGATGCTTGCAGAGATATACGGCATGATGCCAAGTGCAAAAATGGCAGCGTTCTCAAACGCGCCCCCTACAAACAGATTGTAGATCTGGAAAATACCGCCATCTCCAGAGGCACCAGCTTCAATTTGACGCTGCAGCTCTGCGGTGTCGATACCAGGGATAGCGATAAGCGATCCTAGGCGCACAGCAAGGAGTGCAACCAGCGTAAAGACAATACGCTGACGCAACTCTTCGATTCGGAACATGTTCCGAAATGTAGTCACGATATTAGCCATGAACGGTTACCGCTCCTCCGGCAAATTCGATCTTGTTCTTTGCAGATTCGGAGATCTTATCGCACGAGACAGAGAGCTTTGCAGAAAGATCGCCGTTACCCAAAATCTTAACTGGTGCAGATTTCTTGCGAATAACGCCAAGCGACAAAAGTGTGTCTTTGTCTACAACGCCGTTCGTAATCTGCTGTTCATCGACCAGGCGCTGCAATGTTGCAACGTTGACCTCTTGATATTCAATGCGGTTGATGTTCGTGAAGCCGAACTTTGGTACGCGACGCGTAAGCGTCATCTGACCGCCCTCGAATCCACGGCTCTGGCTGAAACCACTGCGTGATTGATGGCCTTTGTGGCCACGTGTTGACGTGCCACCATGACCTGAGCCGGCACCACGACCAACGCGTTTTTTCTTGTGACGGGAACCCTCTGCGGGTGTAAGATTTCCTATGTGTTTCATTGTTGGCCTCAGTCTGCAATCTCTTCTACCGTCACAAGATGACGTACAGTGTTAATCATGCCAAGGATTTGTACGTTCTTCGGCTTGATCGATACATAGTTTGGGCGACCAAGACCAAGGGCCTTGATTGTTGCCTTATGTGCTTTGAGTGCTCCGATTGATGAGCGCACTTGTGTGATTTTCAGCTTCATAATGTTGTGTTCCCTCGTTTCGCTTAGCCCTGAAGAACCTTCTCAACGCTCACTCCACGGCGCGCAGCAACGGCCGCAGCATCTTCAAGTTGCATCAATGCGTCTATTGTGGCCTTCACTGTATTGTGAGGATTAGAAGAACCCTGCGACTTCGTTAAAACGTCTTTTACACCTGCCAACTCAAGGATAGCGCGTACACCACCAGCAGCAATAACACCTGTACCAGGAGTTGCTGGACGTATAAGCACCTTTGCTGCACCAAAGCGGCCGACTACCTCGTGTGGAATTGTTCCCTCTTCTACACGAACCTTTACCACCGACTTCTTGGCGGCTTCAGTTGCCTTTGTAACAGCATTCGAAACTTCGCCTGCCTTACCAAGACCATAACCAACATGTCCCTGCTCATCGCCAACGACAACCATTGCCGAGAAGTTGAAACGGCGTCCGCCCTTAACAACCTTCGCTGTTCGGCCAACGTAAACGATCTTGTCTTTGAGGTTGAGATCTGATACTTTTTGCTTTGCCACGTGTACTGCTCCGTTACGTTCTCTATTAGAAATCGAGACCACTTTCGCGGGCTGCCTCAGCAAGAGCCTTCACGCGACCGTGATACAAAAACCCGTTACGATCAAATGCAACTGTTTTCACGTTTGCAGCTTGAGCGCGCTGAGCAAGAATTGTTCCGACAAGGCGGCTTTCGTCAACCTTTGTCATGTCTTTCGTGATCTTGCCACGTACTTCAGCATCAATCGTAGAAGCAGAGGCAATTGTTGCTGCCGCAACATCATCGATGACTTGTGCATAGATGTGCTGAAGCGTGCGGTGAACCGTTAGGCGCAGACGCTCTGGAGAGCCGCTGATGTTCTTGCGAACTCTACGATTTCTGCGTTCTTGACGTTTGTTTTTAAGCTTAATGCGATTCATAGTCGTAAATACTCCTTACTTACCAGCTGACTTACCTGCCTTGCGACGAATGTATTCACCTTCGTAGCGAATACCCTTGCCTTTGTAAGGCTCTGGTGGACGCAGCTTGCGAACCTTGGCTGCTACTTCACCAACCAAGTGCTTGTTGATTCCTTTAACAGCAAACGAAGTAGGTGTTGCTACTGCAAACTCAACACCATCTGGAGGCATGAATAGGATTGGATGAGAATAGCCGAGTGACAACAATAGATTCTTGCCACGAAGCTCAACCTTGTATCCAACACCCTCAATCTGAAGATTCTTTGTAAAGCCGTTAGCTACACCCTCTACCATCCATGCAATGTGAGCACGCGTTAGACCATGTAGTGCTCGCACTTTTCGGTCTTCGCTGTTACGCGTGAATGTAATTGTGTTGCCCTCCATAGAAGGAGCAATTGCATCGCTCATTGCGAATGTTAACTCGCCCTTAGGCCCCTTTACAGAGCACACACCGGCGTCGAACTTTACGTTCACACCATTCGGCACGATGATCGGTTGTTTTCCTACTCGAGACATTGTCGATTACTCCTACTTCTCTTCTTACCAGATTGTACACAACACTTCGCCGCCAACATTTTCCCGGCGTGCTTGCTTATCGGTCATCACACCACGAGGTGTTGAGACGATAGCAATGCCGAGTCCGTTGCGGACACGTGGCAACTTGTCTGCAGGTGCATAGATGCGACGTCCAGGCTTACTTACTCGCTGTATCTCTCGAATTACAGGCTGTCCATAGTAGTAACGTAGCTTTAGTGTAAGTACACCTTGCTTGGAATCGTCAGCATGGGAAAAGTCTTGGATGTATCCTTGATCCTTGAGGATCTCAGCGATAGCTGCTTTGAGCTTCGATGCTGGAACTTCCACAGTCTTGTGCTTTGCAGCAGACGCATTACGAATGCGTGTAAGGAAATCTGCTATGGTATCTGTGACTGGCATATTCGTCGTCGTTGGTCGTGTTCGAAAAAGTGGCCTAATTGATTACCAACTGGCCTTGCGCATACCTGGAATCTTGCCTTCGAGGGCAAGAAGACGGAACATATTTCGGCAAAGACCGAACTTGCGATAAACACCCTTGCCACGTCCCGTAACGAGACAACGGTTTCGTACTCGTGTTGGCGAGCTGTTACGTGGTAGCTTTTGTAAGCCTTCCATATCTCCAGCAGCCTTCAGCGCTGCACGACGTTCTGCATACTTAGCAACTAGTCGGATGCGCTTGTTATTGCGAGCGATAATTGATCTTTTCGCCATGACTCTTCTCGATTTCTATTAGTCGCGTTTACGGAATGGGAACCCAAATTCTTGAAGAAGTGCGTGCGCCTCTTCATCTGTCTTCGCTGATGTCACGAACGTGATATCCATACCCTGAATCTTAGACACTTTATCAACGTCGATTTCCGGGAAAATAATCTGCTCCTTCACACCAATCGTGTAATTACCACGACCATCGAAGCTCTTGTCCGAAAACCCACGGAAGTCACGAATACGTGGAGCTGCGATATTGATAAAGCGGTCAAGGAATTCATACATGTGTGCGCGGCGCAATGTTACGCGAGCGCCAATCGGCATTCCTTCACGAAGCTTAAAGTTCGCTATCGACTTGCTTGCACGCGATACTGCCGGACGCTGACCCACGATGAGTTCTAGCTCGTTAACCGCAGACTGCAGCATTTTCGCGTCTTGTGTAGCAGCCCCAACACCAATATTAATTGCGACCTTTTCGATACGGGGCACCTGCATGATGCTCGTATAGTTGAAGCGCTTCATAAGTGCCGGTACTACACTGTCTTTGTAGAAGGCATGCAACCTAGCCGGTACCCGTACGTCTTCGATTTCCTCGATACGTGGGCCTTCTGGCTTGAATTGATCCCTTTTTGACGTTGTCTTAGCCATGATACGTGCGTTCCTTCGTCATTCGTCGTTGTTATTCGCTACCTGATTCTTCTTTTTTCGTCTTCTTAGCAGCCTTCTTTGCAGCTGGCTTGGCTGGCTTTGCCGAAGCACGATTTGGTTTAGAATCATATATGTCAGCAAGCTGAATATTTGAGTAGTGGATCGGCCCTTCCATCTCAATGATGCCACCATTAGGGTGCTTTGGAGATGGCCGAACAGCCTTCTTGCGGATGTTCACACCCTCTACGAGAATGCGCATTGCCGCTGGCTGCACCAAAAGGACACGACCACGTGTACCCTTGTTCTTACCTGCTATGACGACTACTTCATCGCCCTTTTTAATCTTCAGCTTCATCATATACCTCAGAGCACCTCAGGCGCGAGAGAAATGATCTTCATGAATGCGCGCTCACGCAGCTCGCGAGCAACTGGTCCAAAAATGCGCGTACCACGAGGATCGTTGTTATTGTTGATGATCACAGCAGCGTTCTCATCGAAGCGGATATACGAACCATCACGGCGACGTATTTCCTTCTTCGTACGAACGATCACTGCCTTTACGACTTCGCCCTTCTTCACAGCTCCCGCAGGCAGAGCCGCCTTAACTGAACAAACAACGATGTCGCCTACACCAGCATAACGCTTGCCGTGTCCGCCGAGTACACGGATACAACGGATGCGACGTGCACCGGAGTTATCTGCGACAACGAGGTTGGTTTCCTCTTGAATCATGATTCATTCTCCCTTACTGCGCTCGTTCGATGATCTCCACAAGTGCCCAACGCTTGCGTGCACTGAGTGGACGATGTTCGATAACCTTGACAACGTCGCCGATGTTGCACTCGTTTTTTTCGTCGTGCGCCATCACTTTTGTTGTCTGTTTGAAGTACTTACGATAAAGCGGGTGTGCCACCTGGCGCTCAATGCTTACCACGATGGTTTTGTCTGCCTTATTGCTGACAACCTTCCCAACACGAACCTTGCGGCGCGTTGCTGTTGTCTCTGTTGATGTCGTTTCTTCTGCCATGATATATTATCCGGTTCAGTTTGCGTTGCGTGTGCGCTCGTGAATAATCGTCTTCATACGAGCGATATCCTTGCGAAGCGTCTTGATGCTCGATGAATCTTGCAGCTGTCCGAGAGCAAGTTGGAAGCGCAAACGCATTACGTTTTCTTCGCTTTCCTTCACGAACGACTGGAGTTCTGTATCGCTCAGACCTACCAGATCCTTTGCCTTACGTGCTTTCATTGTCTTAATCCTCCAAGTCTACGCGTTGGACAAACTTGCACTTGATAGGCAGCTTATGGATGGCAAGACGCACCGCTTCCTGTGCGCGCTCCTTTGATACACCGTCGATCTCGAAGATGATGCGCCCCGGCTTGACCACCGCTACCCAGAATTCGGGATTTCCTTTACCCGAACCCATTCGCGTTTCCGCTGGCTTCTTCGTTACCGGCTTGTCCGGGAAGATGCGAATCCACACCTTACCATCACGGCGTAGATAGCGATTGATCGCAATACGCGCCGATTCGATTTGACGATTAGTGATCCAAGCCGCTTCTAGCGCCTTAAGACCGAAAGATCCAAATGCTACCGTCGATCCACGATAGGCCTTGCCTCTACGGCGGCCACGTTGGGTTTTGCGGTGCTTTACTCGTTTTGGGATGAGCATGTCGTTGCCTTAGCCTGACTTACTGTTCCTTGTTCTGTTGCTTACCGATCACATCGCCACGGCATATCCATACCTTGACGCCGATCGAACCATATACTGTTTCCGCACGGCTCTGCGCATAGTCGATGTCCGCACGCAGTGTGTGAAGAGGTACACGGCCTTCCTTATACTGTTCTTGACGTGTCATGTCTGCACCACCAAGGCGGCCTGAACACATCACGCGAACGCCTTCTGCTCCTACTCGCATAGTGCTGCTTACTGCGTTCTTCATCGCACGACGGAAAGAGATACGGCCCTCAAGCTGCGCAGCAATGTTGTCTGCAACAAGCTGTGCATCAAGTTCCGGACGCTTGATCTCACTAATGAGAACCTTGACTTCCTTCTTGGTGATCTTGCGCAACTCTTCTTCCAATTGCGCAATGTCTTTACCCGAGCGACCAATGATCACGCCAGGGCGTGATGTGTTGATCGTTACACGAAGTTGCTTCGCAGTGCGCTCTATGATGATACGCGCTACAGCTGCTTTCTTAAGACGACTCTTGATGTAGTTACGCACCATGATGTCTTCTTGTAGCTTGTCTGCAACGTTCTTCTCATCAAACCAGTTGGCTTCCCACTGGCGGATGATCCCAAGGCGTAGTCCTATCGGATTTGTCTTCTGACCCACGTGTCTTGACTCCGCTTACTGTTTCGTCGAAACGATGATGGTTAAATGATGTGAACGCTTACGAATTCGGTATGCACGCCCCATAGGGGCTGGCGAAATACGCTTCATCGTTGGACCTGGATCCACAAAGCATTCTTTCACGATGATGGACTCCGGATCAATTCCCTGATCCTTTGCCGTCAAGTTGCTGATCGCCGACTTCAATGTCAGTTGCGCAACCTCTCCAGCTGCCTTATCGGAGAACTGCAGAATGTTGAGTGCTTCCTGAGCCGACTTGCCACGGATCAAATCAACGACCAGTCGCATCTTGCGTGGTGATGATCTGTTGTAGCGTTTGATTGCGCGTGCTTCCATCATTCGTCCTTACTTCTTGCCCGTTTTGAGATCTTTCCGGTTTCCTGCATGACCACGGTAGGTGCGCGTTGGTGAAAACTCACCAAGCTTGTGTCCTACCATGTTTTCTGTTACGTACACCGGAATGAACTTGTTACCATTGTGAACTGCGAATGTGTGTCCAACGAAATCCGGAGAGATCGTCGAAGCGCGTGACCAAGTTTTGATCACTGTCTTCTTGTTAGCTTCATTCATCGCATCTACTTTTTTGACAAGCTTGTAGCTAACAAAAGGCTCTTTTTTCAGCGAACGTGGCATGTTCTCTTAACTCCGTGATCCTGTATTACGAATTACGTCTACGAATGATCATGTCATTCGAAGCATTCTTCTTCTTGCGTGTCTTGAGGCCCTTAGCAAGCTGACCCCACGGTGAGCGCAAATGCTTACGACCACCACCAGACTTCGAACGTCCTTCACCACCACCGTTCGGGTGGTCGATCGGATTCATGGCCATACCACGCGTCTGCGGGCGAACACCCAACCAACGCATACGACCTGCTTTACCATAGCTGATGTTCTCGTGCGATCCGTTGCTGACCACGCCGATCGTTGCCATGCAGTTCGACGGAACCATGCGAATCTCACCAGAAGGCAGCTTGAGTTGCGCTTTGTTACCGTCGATACCCACAAACTGTGCTGATGTTCCTGCCGAGCGAGCCATTTGGCCGCCCTTACCAGGACGCATCTCTATGTTGTGAACGAAGTAACCAACGGGGATCTTCGTGAACGGAAGCGAATTGCCATCCTTTGGCTCGGCCATCTCACCGCTCATGAGAACTTGTCCCACAGCGATCTTGTCCGGAGCAATGATATAGCGCTTTTCACCATCGGAATACTCCAAAAGAGCAATGCGGCATGTGCGGTTCGGATCATACTCGATGGTCTTGACCGTTGCGGCTACGCCAAGCTTGTTGCGCTTGAAGTCGATGATACGGTACATACGCTTGTGTCCGCCCCCACGATGGCGCGAGGTTACGCGTCCCGTGTTGTTACGTCCACCAGACTTCTTGATCGGCTCAAGAAGGCTCTTCTCAGGCTTCGATGTTGTGATCTCATCGAAGGTACTGATGCTGTAGTAGCGCGTTCCCGGTGTTATTGGTTTAAGATTTCTCGTTGCCATGATTGTGCTTCGTTAGTCTTCTTCGATTATTCTTCGTTTCCTCCGCCAGAAACGATGTCGATCGTCTGACCTTCCTTCAACGTCACGTATGCCTTCTTCTTCAAATTAGTCTTACCTACCTGCATGCCTTGACGCGTCATACGTGTCTTAACCTTGCCTTTGGTGCGCACCGTGCGGACGCTTACTGCGTCAACATCAAACATCTGCTTGATCGCCTGGCGTATCTGAAGCTTATTCGCATCCGGTGCCACTTCGAATACATACTGATTCTGGTGACCAATCTTTGTTGCCTTTTCCGTGATAAGGGGCTTGCGGAGTACCGTTATCATTGTGCACCTCCCTCATCACCGAATGACTTTGCAATCGTATCAATCGCGCTCTTGAAGATTACCAGCTTGCCATGATTTAGCACATCATATGCCGAAATCTTATCTGCTGGGAAGGTTGTTACACCAGCGATGTTGCGAGCTGAACGAACAAATGTTTCGTTCGCTTCTGGCAACAATACAAGCACCTTCGAACCACCACACTTTACAGCGTTGAGCATCGATGCTACTTCGCGCGTCTTTGGTGCGGATATCGTAAAGTCTTCAACAACTACGAGGTTGTTCTCGCGTGCACGCAGCGTAAGTGCCGACTTACGTGCCAGACGCTTTACCTTGGTTGGTAGATCGAGCGTATACAAGTGTGGTTTTGGTCCGTGAACAGTTCCACCACCCGGCATCAGAGGAGAGCGGCTTGAGCCACGACGTGCCCCACCAGTTCCCTTTTGCTTGAATGGCTTCTTTCCACCACCTGATACTTCGGAGCGCGTCTTCGTCTTGTGTGTGCCCTGGCGACGATTCGCCAGATAGGCACGCACTGCGAGGTACATAGCATGCTCGCTCGGCTCGATACCAAAGACAGATTCCGGAAGCTCGATTGAGCCTGCCTTAGATCCGTCTTTCGTAAGTACTTCCACAGTCATGAGTGTGTTCTTCTTAGAGCTTGACAATTTCAACTACTGAATTCATTGCGCCTGGAATGCTTCCCATCACCAAGATGAGGTTCTGCTCAGGCATTACACGCAGGATCGTCAGATTGCGCACGGAGATTCGTGTTCCGCCCATTCGACCTGCCATTCGCATGCCCTTAAAGACACGTGAAGGGTACGACGATGAACCGATGGAACCTGGGGCACGTGGGCGGTCTGATTGACCGTGGGTTGTCATACCAACACCACCGAAGTGGTGACGGCGTACAACACCCTGGAAGCCCTTACCCTTGCTCGTAGCAGAGATTTTAATCTTGTCGCCTTCGGCAAAAGATTCCACTGTTACGATGTCTCCGCTTTTGACTTTGTCAACAAGCTGACGGAATTCCTTCAAGTGTCGAGTTGCCTCGACATCGTGTTTTGCAAAGTGACCGGCACGAGGACGGTTTACCTTACGTTCTGCTATTGGCTCATATCCGATCTGTACCGAATCATAGCCGTCGCGTTCTTTTGTTTTTATTTGGACAACTGGACACGGACCCGCTTCGATGACCGTACATGGAACAAATGTTCCATCTTCGGTGAAGATGCTCGTCATACCCAATTTTCGTCCTAGGATTGCGCTCATTGCCCTCTGTTCTCCTAGACTTTCACTTCCACATCAACACCTGCCGGCAGCTCAAGGCGCATCAGCGCATCGATAGTCTTCTGCGTACTGCTGAAGATATCGATAACACGCTTGTGCACACGAGCCTCGAATTGTTCACGAGACTTTTTGTCAACGTGCGGCGAGCGGAGAACTGTGTACACAGATCTCTCAGTCGGCAATGGGATTGGTCCCGAAACCACTGCGCCAGTCTGCTTGACTGTTCGGACGATGCGCTCTGCTGAACGATCGATCAAATTGTGATCGTACGAGCGAAGCTTGATGCGAATGCGTTGCGTTGCCACTCGGTAATACTCCTGGAATGATCCAACGTGGAGGTTGGTTTAGAGACAAAAACGAGGGAGGATTCAACATCCTCCCTCGAGGTTTTGCCTTCAGTTTTTCTTACTCAATAATCGATGTCACGACACCTGCGCCAACCGTCCGGCCACCTTCGCGGATAGCGAAGCGAAGACCCTCTTCCATGGCAACTGGCGTGATCAATACTACTTCAAGGCTGTCAACATTGTCGCCAGGCATGATCATCTCAACACCAGCTGGTAGATTGAGGATACCTGTAACGTCTGTTGTACGGAAGTAGAACTGTGGACGATAGTTCGTGAAGAATGGCGTGTGACGTCCGCCCTCTTCCTTTGTCAATACGTATGCTTGTGCCTTGAACTTGTGGTGCGGTGTGATCGAACCTGGCTTTGCGATAACCATGCCGCGCTCGATTTCTTCCTTGTCTACACCACGAAGGAGGAGGCCAACGTTATCGCCAGCTTGTCCTTCATCAAGAAGCTTACGGAACATTTCGATACCTGTAACTGTAGTCTTCTTCTGAAGACCAAAACCTACAAGCTCAACTTCTTCGTTTACCTTAACGATACCGCGCTCAATACGTCCTGTTGCAACCGTACCACGACCTGTAATCGAGAATACGTCTTCAACTGGCATCAAGAAGGGCTTATCAACATCGCGCTGAGGTGTTGGGATGTATGTATCAACGGCATCCATGAGTTCGAAGATGCATTGCATGTTTGGTGCGTCTGCGCCAGAACCAGATGCTGCTGCATCAAGCGCCTTCAAAGCTGAACCCTTGATGATCGGAATCTCATCGCCAGGGAATTCATACTTGCTCAGAAGTTCACGAAGCTCCATTTCAACAAGTTCTACGAGATCTGGATCTGCGATGTCGACCTTGTTCATAAACACTACGATACGCGGTACACCAACCTGGCGAGCAAGAAGGATGTGCTCACGTGTTTGTGGCATCGGACCGTCAGTTGCTGCGCAAACAAGAATTGCACCGTCCATCTGTGCAGCACCCGTGATCATGTTCTTCACATAGTCAGCGTGACCTGGGCAGTCAACGTGTGCGTAGTGACGATTCGCAGTCTCGTATTCTACGTGCGCTGTTGCGATCGTGATCCCACGTGCCTTCTCTTCCGGCGCGTTGTCGATCGAATCGAATGAACGTTGCTGTGCAAGGCCCTTCGATGCCAAACACATTGTGATTGCTGCTGTAAGCGTTGTCTTGCCGTGGTCAACGTGACCGATTGTACCAACGTTTACGTGCGGTTTATTCCGCTCAAATTTCTCTTTGGCCATTTTGCCGACTCCTCAGAAATTCAGTGAGTGAGTGTGAAGAAAAAACATTTAAAATCTGTGTTCTCTGTCTCGATACGGACCACCGGAACGGGACAGAAAACAAATTTACGGAAAAAATCTGACGTGAATGCAATGCACGGCCCCTCCACACCAAATATATTTTCTTTGGCGGGCGCGCTGCGGCACTGACGCAAGCCGGGATTAGAGCGTAACTGCTCTAATCAATACCGGCGCTGGGCCTGTTCGTAACCATGGAATTGCATGGTATACGAGCCTCTGCCCTGCGTTAGCGATCGCAACTGTGTTACGTAGCCGAATAATTGAGACAGCGGCACCAATGCCGTCACAACTTGCAGGATATCGCGCTGGGCTATGCCCTGCACCATCCCGCTTCGCGAGCTGAGGTCTGCGATGACCTCGCCCACATACTCCTCGGGCGTAACAACCTCGACGAGGAAGACTGGCTCCATGATGACCGGGCTGGCCATCCTGCAGGCATCCTTCGCTGCTATCGAGCTGGCTACGGCATATGCCGTCTCCGTTGCGTCTTCTTCATTGTATGCCGAATCTACGAGGACGGCCATGATGTCAATCATGGGGTATCCCGAAATCGGTCCGACCTTAAGGGCTTCTATTGCGCCCTTCTCTGCACTCTTGACGTATAATTCAGGAAGTGTCTCTGGTGCGAGTTCATTTTTGAACTCGAGACCTTTTCCTGGATCATTCGGTCGTAATTCTATTGTAACCTGACCAAATTGGTTCTTTCCAGCGTTGCTGCGGATGAACTTGCCTTCCGCTCTGGCGTTGGTGGTAATCGTTTCACGATAGGCTACCTGCGGTTTGCCAACTTTGACAGGTACGTTGAACTCGCGTTTCAGTCGGTCTACGATGATCTCCAAATGAAGCTCACCAACACCACTGATAATGAGTTGCCCCGATTCTGCATCCGTATGGAACCGAAACGTCGGATCTTCTTCAGAGAGCCGATGTAAGGATTCCGTCAGTTTATCCTGATCCGCCAGAGTCTTCGCCTCAACCGCTTGGTTGATGACGGGATCTGAGAAACGAATGCTTTCAAGGAGTATGGGGCTCTTGGGGTCGCATAGTGTGTCGCCTGTGCGCGTAAATCGCATCGACGGTATAGCTACGATGTCTCCGGCAAAGGCCGCTTCAAGCTCTTCCCGCTTGTTGGCGCTCATTCGGAGTATCTTTCCTGCCCGCTCTTTTTTGTCGTTGGTCACGTTGTAGATCTGTTCGCCTGCCTTCAGGACACCGGAATAGATCCGGATAAATGTCAAGCGCCCAACAAACGGATCTGTAATGATCTTGAATGCCAATGCTGCAAAGGGCTCTGAATCAAGGGGCTGGCGCACCATGAGTTCTTCTTCGTCTTTCACGCTGTGCCCGCGCGTTTGGCCTACGTCTGTTGGCGAGGGCAGATACGCTACAACAGCATCGAGTAACTGCTGCACACCTTTGTTCTTAAACGAGCTGCCGCAGAACACTGGTGTAATGCGCAGTCCAAGTGTGGCAGATCGCAAACCCGATCGTAGCTCGTCGGCCGTGATCTCGTCTCCTGAGAGATAGCGCTCAAGCAATGCATCGTCTTGCTCTGCTAAGATCTCTACAAGTTCCTGACGTGCCTGCTCTACTGCTGCCAACATCTCTTCCGGCACGTCGCATTCCTGAAAGTGCTCGCCATGTTCATCGTCAAAGATGATGGCTTTGCGCTCCAGCAAGTCAATGATGCCTTTGAAGGTGTCTTCTGCGCCCAGTGGTAATTGTACAGCCACTGGTCGTGCTCCTAGCCTACTTCGCATCATTTCCAACACACGAGGAAAATTCGCCCCGATGCGATCCATTTTGTTGACGAATGCGATTCTTGGAACGCGGTACTGGTTTGCCTGATGCCATACCGTTTCCGATTGTGGCTCAACTCCTGCAACAGCACAGAACAACGCTATCGAACCATCGAGTACGCGCAGCGAGCGCTGTACTTCTGCCGTAAAATCAACGTGTCCGGGAGTGTCGATGATGTTGATCGTGTATCCCTTCCACGCACAGGTAACGGCGGCCGAGGTGATGGTGATTCCCCGCTCTTTTTCTTGCTCCATGTAGTCTGTAAACGCTGTGCCTTCGTGCACTTCGCCCATCCTGTGGAGCACTCCTGTGTAGTAAAGTATGCGTTCCGTAGTTGTGGTTTTTCCGGCATCAATGTGAGCCATGATACCGATATTCCGCACAAGGCCAATGGTAACGGAACGCGTCATGTTTTCAGTGTATCAAAGAACAGGTGTCGCCCGTCTTACCAACGGAAATGAGCAAATGCGCGGTTGGCATCTGCCATACGGTGCATTTCGTCGCGACGCTTGATTGCTCCGCCTTCGCCGTTTGCCGCAGCGAGAAGCTCGCTGGCCAACTTTTGCGCCATCGAACGATCGCGACGCTCAGAGGCGTATTTCTTGATCCAACGGATCGCAAGGGCCGCACGACGCTCTTCACGAACTTCCATCGGCACTTGATACGTTGCACCACCAACACGACGGGGACGGATCTCAATCGCAGGCGCAGCATTCTGCATGGCCTTGCGGAAGATCTCAAGCGGATCTTGCTCCGTCTTCTTTCCAACGATGTCAAGGGCTTCGTACACAAGGCGACGCGCTGTATTCTTCTTGCCCTGAATCATAATATTGTTTACAAACTTTGCGACCATCACGTCGTTAAAACGTGGGTCTGCCATGGTACGGCGTTTATCTGCACGCTTTTTACGCATGTTCTACCCCTTACTTCTTTCCAGCCGGTGCAGCACCAGCCTTTGGCTTCTTCGCGCCATACTTTGAACGAGCTTGCTTACGGTTGGCAACGCCCTGTGTATCGGCCGATCCGCGGATGATGTGATATCGAACACCCGGAAGGTCCTTCACACGACCACCACGAATCAGAACGATCGAGTGCTCCTGCAGGTTGTGGCCTTCTCCTGGGATATAAGCCGTTACTTCGATACCGTTCGAAAGACGCACACGGGCTACCTTGCGAAGAGCTGAATTTGGCTTCTTTGGTGTTGTTGTGTACACACGCGTACATACACCGCGCCTTTGCGGGCATGACTGAAGAGCGGGTGACTTGCTCTTCTCGGTGATTGCGAGACGTCCTTTACGGACAAGCTGACTTATCGTGGGCATTGCGTTCTGCCGATTTTTATGAAGTTGTTATCCTAGACGGGTGAAGGCGCACAGGGAAGACCCAGACGCCGACATAGCCTGCAAAAGTAGGAGGGAAACCTGTTTTTACCAAATTTCCCCCGAAGTTCGTGTGGATTACTTGCCTTCGGCACGCTTCTTTTGGTATTCCTTGACCATTTCTTCCTGGATGTTGCGCGGCACCGGCTGGTACTTTGCAAATTCCATCGAGAACTCGCCCTTGCCCTGCGTAACCGAGCGTAGGTCTGTTGAATAGCCAAACATCTCTGAAAGCGGCACTTCCGACTCTACCGTTACGTAGCCTGCATCCGATTCCGTACCCATGATAACGCCACGGCGCTGGTTGATCTGACCGATCACTGTGCCCTGGAATTCTTCCGGTGCCGACACTTCGAGCTTCATGATCGGCTCGAGAATTGTTGGCTTTGCGCTTGAATACGCTTCGCGGAACGCCATGATGGCTGCTGTCTTAAATGCCATTTCCGACGAGTCCACTGGGTGCTGAGCACCGTCGTTCAGGATCACGCGCACACCCACAACCGGCTGTCCGATGAGCGAGCCTTCTACGACGGCTTCCTTGAAGCCCTTATCGCACGCAGGGATGTATTCGCGCGGAATAACACCGCCCACGATTTCGTCAACGAATTCATAGGTCTCTACGGCATCTGCTGGAAGTGGCTCGATATAGCCACCAACACGGCCAAACTGACCTGAACCACCGGTTTGCTTCTTGTGCGTGTAATTGTAATCGGAGCGCTGAGAGATCGTCTCACGGAAGGCAACCTTCGGACGTCCAACGATGATTTCTGTGCTGTACTCACGGCGGATACGCTCGATGTAGATCTCAAGGTGAAGCTCACCCATGCCCTTGATGATCGTTTCACCAGACTCTTCATCACGCATAACGCGGAAGGTTGGGTCTTCCTTGGTAAAGCGGTTCAGGGCCTTCGAGAAGTTTACCTGACCAGTCTTATCCTTTGGAGATACGGCCAATTCGATAACAGGATCCGGAACGAACATCGACGTCATGGAGTAACGGACGTTACCATCGGTGAATGTGTCACCAGAGGCGCAGTCTACACCAAACATCGCAATGATGTCCCCGCAAACGGCTTCTTCGATATCGTGCATTTCGTTCGAGTGCATACGCGCCAAACGCGGCACCTTCAGCTTCTTACCGTTGGCGATGTTGATGATCGAATCGCCTTTCTTGACGGTACCTTGGTAGATACGCATGTAGGTAAGCTGACCATAGCGGCCGTCTTCAAGCTTAAAGGCAAGCATCACAAGGGGCTTCGACGGGTCGTTCGCAAGCGTCATCTTGGCTTCGTTCTTGTCCTGGTCCAGGGCTTCGTTCTTAACCTCTGCCGGCTCCGGCAGGAACGATACAACGCCGTCAAGCATCGTTTGCACACCCTTGTTCTTGTATGCAGATCCGCAGAATACGGGCGTCATCTGAAGAGATAGCGCCCCCTTGCGGATAGCGCGATTGAGCAGATCCGCTCCGATCGCCTCGTCCATCAGAAACTTCTCCATAAGCTCATCATCAAAGTCTGCAGCAACCTCAACAAGTTTGTGACGCAGATCCTTTGCCTTGCCTTCGAGTTCCGACGGAATGCCTTCCTTACGGATGTCTGAGCCCCCTTCGCCTTCGAAGTACACAGCTTCCATGTTCACGAGGTCGATAACGCCGTTCAGCTTGTCCTCGAGACCAATCGGATACGTAACAAAGGCTGGGTTATGCGAAAGCTTTTCACGGAGTTGGTCTGCAACACGGTCCGGATTGGCACCCTGACGGTCGCATTTGTTGATAAAGGCCAGACGCGGAACGCTGTAGCGGCGCATCTGACGGTCTACGGTGATGGACTGCGACTGCACGCCTGCTACAGAGCAGAGAACAAGAACAGCACCATCTAAAACGCGCAACGCACGCTCTACTTCTACGGTAAAGTCAACGTGGCCCGGGGTATCGATCAGGTTGATGTTGTAGTCGCCCCACGTGCAATACGTAGCGGCAGACTGGATCGTAATGCCCTTTTCACGCTCAAGGTCCATTGAGTCCATCTTTGCGCCAACGCCGTCCTTACCGCGGACTTCGTGGATCGCGTGAATTTTTCCAGTGTAATACAGGATGCGCTCAGAAAGGGTGGTTTTACCCGAATCGATGTGCGCCGAGATCCCGATATTGCGAACCTTTGACAGGTCAGACATGATACTTCACCAATGATGTTGCTAAAATTCGACAGTCGTAAGGCCGCATCGCTACCCATGATTTCGGTGCACTGCGGCAAAGACCACAAATATAAGGGGGCCTAGGCCTTATCACCAAGACTCATTCGTCTGAGAGCAGGGTTCTTGGTAGCCGTGAATGCCACAACAAACAGAGTGAGCAGAGCGCCGATATAGACAGAAGGAACGGTACCCAGCAATCTGGCTACCACGCCACTTTCGACAGCACCAAGCTCGTTACTACTGGAGATGAACATGGTATTGGCCGCTGCCACGCGCCCCTTCATGTCTTCAGGGGTTTCAAGCTGCAGGATGGTGTGGCGCACAATCACGCTCACGGCATCGAATGCTCCCGCCAGCAATAGCGTTGCGAAGGAGAGCCAGAACCACGTGCTCGAGGCAAATCCAAGAATGCAGAGTCCAAAGCCGGCTACAGCCCAGAGGAGCTGACGTCCAGCGTTCTTTCCCAAGGGCTTCCAGGAGAGCAAGGCCATCATGATGATGCTGCCAATACTCATCGATGCCCGAAGCAGTCCGAGCCCCCTCTGATCAACAAACAGGATGTCGGTTGCAAATACCGGCAACAGCGCCACAACCCCGCCGAAGAGCACGGCCAGGAGGTCGAGTGAAAGAGCTCCAAAGATCACCGGTCTGGAAACAATGAAACGTATGCCAAGGGTAAGGTCTTCGATCATGCCTGCCTTATGATCCTGTTTTACAGGGGGCTTGGCAGAGATCCACACTGTTCCGCATGAACCAAGGAGCATCAGGCCAAGCACAACGTAGGAGGCGAACTCAACGTCGTAGAGTCCGTACAACAGACCGCCCAACATAGGCCCGCCTACCATTGCCGTTTGCCACATGGTGCTGCTCATGGCAGATGCTCTGGCGATGTTCTCGCGCGGCACAATGCGACCCAACGTGCTGAACATGGCCGGACCATACATAGACCGCGCCGTGCCGTTGAGCATGATCATGGCAAGGAGTCCCCAGAGCACCGAGCTCTGACCCCATGTGGCCAATGCCGCGTCGTGAACAAGATAACAGGTGCCTGCCGCCGAGAGAATGATCAGCTCAATTGCCGCCCACATGGCCTTTCGCTTGTCCCAGTTGTCCACCCAATACCCCATAGGCAAGGCCATGCCAATTGCTGGTATGGCCTCGGCCATTCCGATGGATGCTAAGGTAAGTGGGTCGTGTGTGAGCCAATAGGCATACCATCCTACGATCAATCCCTGCATGTGCCATGCCGTCGCGATGAAGAACCGAAGGTGCAGAAATGCCAAAAACTCGCCGGCATTGGGAGTTAGTGCACTAGCTTTGCTATGGATGTATGCTAACACGGTTGCGTGGTTCGTTCAACAAAGCTCGGGATTTTTCTCTCGATTCGACATATGAAACAGTCACACCGTTCTGCTCCGCGTGTTGTCGTTCTCGTCGCCGTGATCATGGTTCTCCTGGCAGGCCCTGATGCAGACGCGCAGTCTGTGCTCCATGAAGGACTGCACTTCCTTGCCGGGTTCATACATCCAGAACGAGCGCACGGAGAGCCCCTTCCACCCGATGCCTATCGGATAGTTGTTAGCTCGCGATACAATGCTCGTGTGGTGGTTGCAGGTAAAGAGATTACTGTGCAGCCCAATGCCTCTGTGGAAGTTGTTATTGACAGTTGCAATGTAGCGCTTGTTACGAGCGACAAGCCAATCTCGGTTGCATCGCGGATTCTCATGCCAGGCAATGGCGAGCAGGCAATTCAGATTCCAACATTTGCGTGGGGAATGCGCTACCATGCGTTCTCGTGGTGGACGGATAGATATGGCCTTGAGAAGAAGCATTATGCGTTCGCCAAACGCCTTGTGATTGCCATGGAAAACGGAACAGTTGTACGGGTCTATGGAAAGTCGGGAATCCTCGAGCTGAAGTTGAATGCAGGTGAGAGTGGCTTTGTGCCGTTCTATCTGGACACGACCGGTGTTCGTGATTCGGCGTCTGATCTTACTGGAGAGTACTACACCGCGAACAAGCCGATCATGGTTATATCAGGTCACGGCAAGGCAGCAGTGCTTGAGCATCCTGATGCATTGCCTGCGAGCGGACCCTATGCGCGCGCAGCCAATCGCACGCGAGGCACTCTGATGGAGTCGATGATCCCTGGTGAGCATGCGGGCACAACGTTCGTGACAGTTCCGTTTCAGTATTCGCCAACGCGCAAACGCGGACAGGACAATTCCTCTGTTGGCATTGCCGATGATCGAGGGGATGTGATTCGCTTTATCGGAACAACAACGCCTGCAGTGCTTTCTTATCGAACAGATACAGGTGATGTTATCGTCGATACACTTGGTCAGGGCGAAGTTTACACTACGCGCAGTGTGGAGACTGCTCGAGTATGGAATGCAACGCGTCAGGTGTTGTGCGCTCAATATGGCAAGAGTTACGGCCATATTACGTCGCAGGCTACGCTTCCCGAAGACGACCCCTCTACCGATGCTGGCTTGCCCATGATGATAACTATTCCGAGCACAAATCAGTGGACGTCGCATGCTCTTTTCACCGCACCAGCCGATCTGATCAGTTATGTGTCTCTTGTGTGCCGCCAGCAGCACATCACATCCATTCAATTGGATGGCAAGCCCCTTACAGGCCACATGTACATTTCGCCTATCGCAGGCAGTGATGTTGTTACCGCACGCGCAATGGTGAGTCCCGGTAGTCACGTTGTTTCTGCTACACGAGACGACGTCACGTTTATGACCATCACTTATGGCAACCTCGATGGTCTGCAACTATGCAATGCCTATGCGAGCACTTGCGGGATAAGCCTCCAGAATCCGTGCATTGATAGTCTCGAGGTTTCTAGCGAACAATCAGATGATACAGCCCGTGTAACATTCACACCCGTTGCACTCTATGCATGCCAAGATGTAGGTCTTGCGATGGTGTATGCTTCGGCATCATACAATTGCACAACGTCTGTTGTTGATGGAACCGCAACGATCCGGCAGAACAATGCCACGGACACTGCCTACGCTGTTGTTACAGGAGTAACGCTGCATGGAACATCAAGCTCGAGACGCATCTGGTTCGGTGCAACAACGGATGTTACGGACGGGCTAAACCACGCGCAGACTGATCATCTGTATCCCAACCCCTGCAGCACAACGCTCACAATTGCGAACTGTGATGCGCGTTCGAATTGCGATGTGCTTCGCATGTGCGATGTGTACGGGAACATACATGTGTATCAATGTAGCGCCGCACTCATGCACCAGATCGACGTTTCACAGCTTCCACCAGGACTATACCTGCTTGCCCACGCACAGCAGACGATACCGGTCATGATCGTCCGATAGCATACCACGAAATCCCTACTTTCTGGTATTGCCTGCATGAGCTCTACGACATACAATTTGTTCAGGCATCTGCACTGCCGTTCTTACGCAGTATCGTACTTAATAACATCGTATACGACATTCAACCTCCCTGCTACATGCGAGATGATTCATCCCGTATGTTGGTTTGAGTCCGTCCATCACGCTAGGAAAGGTGCAGAGATATGCTATGTACAACACCCGAATGCATGCAGTGCGGTTCGCGCCTGCGGAATGGAATGCTAGAGATCGGCATAGATGGCGCGTTGCAAGTAACACAGACCAAGTAGAGCTCAATTTTCAAGCGTGGCTCTGTCGTCCGTCCTGTTTTATCAAATCCGCGAAAATTCGCGGCTTGCTCTCCGCGTCATGCAGCAGCTTTCTGCAGAAGTGCAAGACGCACAGCGTCAGATTGTTGAGTTGGTACACAAATTCATCCGTGAGCGGCTCGCAGAAGCACTTCTCGTCCTGAAAGAGACATTTGGCACAATAGGCGATGGCATGACGCTCGCCAGCCCCTTAACACGTGAAGAAATCGCATCCGTCGTTGGCACAGCACCAGAGAGTGTCATTCGCACGCTATCAGAGTTTAAGGCCGACAAGCCGATTGCAATCAACGGACGTGCAATCATGCTTACAAACCTCAAGGGCTTGCTCGGATCGCGAACCTGCAAGACTAAATTTGGCAAGTATGACAAATGTCATAGTACACGCTTACGTGCGGTTCGAGATTGTATGCAAAGGGATTTTCTCATCACAATTCTCAAGGGTGTTCCAATGCGTAGTATTCCACAACAACCTACGGCAGCGCTTATAGCTCCGATCCTCGATCAGCACGAGGCGCAGGCATCGCGGGCTTACATGCTGCGCGAGATGCGCTAGACGGGCGTACTAAAGCACGCTGCAGAGGACCATGCAAAGCTGGAATCTGCTCTCCCTCATGAGCACCGCCTTACAGCAAAGCGCTTGCAGCGCGAAGTTTCATCTTGCGCCATATGAGAGCTTAACGATGTTCCTTGCATCTCGTGTCTGATTAGCTAGTAAGCACACATAGTTTGTAGTTTTGCCTTGCCCGAGGTACAGATCGGCGTTCCTCGGGCAAGGTAATTTTATTTCGGAGTACGTCATGGCAAAGCTAAAATCACGTCTCACAGTATCCCGCACTGCAGTGCAGTGGAAGAGTCCACTAAAAAACATGCACTTCGCCTACCTCGGCGGTGCTGTGGCTGTAATTGTCATTGGCTTTTTACTTCTTGCCAAGGGAATGTATTCAACCTGGGACGATCCACTTTCTGTTGATGTGGCTCCGGTAGTATTGGTTGTAGGCTATTGCATTCTCGTACCGTTTGCGATCATGCGCAAGGGCACAGATAACCACTCAAACGAAGCATGAGTACTGCACCGTCTCTTATTGGCGGTGTTTCAATCGACGAAATCTGCCGACTTGCTGGCACTCCCACATACGTGTATGATGCGGCAGTTATTGCCAGCAATGTTCAACGACTGAAGTCGGCATTTCGTACGATACCCGTCCGCTTTATGTATGCATGTAAAGCGCTAACCAATACAGCAATCTTGCGACTCATGCATTCGTTGGGCACGGGGCTAGACACAGTCTCTATCGAAGAAGTTCACCGCGGTCTACACGCAGGCTTTACGCCTTCCCAGATTCTGTTTACACCCAATATGATCTCCTTTGAGGAGATCAAGCAGGCAGTCGCACTTGGTGTTCACATAAACATCGATACTATCTCCGTGCTCGAGAGATTCGGGCATGAATACGGGAATTCCGTACCAGTTTGTATACGGATCAATCCCCACATCATGGCTGGGGGAAATGAACGTATCAGCACAGGGCATATCGATTCGAAGTTTGGGATATCGATTCATCAAATGCGGCATGTACTTCGTGTGGCACAATCACAGAACATGCACATCAACGGATTGCACATGCACACAGGTAGTGATATCCTCGATGCTGATGTTTTCTTGCAGGGGGCGGAGATGCTGTTTGAAATAGCATCCGACTTCCCAGCACTTGAGTTTGTAGACTTTGGCTCGGGCTTTAAGGTGGCCTACAAGCCTGACGACATATCTACAGACATCGAAGATCTTGCAGCTAAGCTCTCAGAGCGCGTTCATGCCTTCAACGCCACGCGCTTTGCACCGATTGAGATTTGGTTCGAACCAGGCAAGTTCTTGGTAAGCGAAGCCGGAACACTGCTGGCGCGTGTTAACGTTGTGAAGCAAACTACGGCTACAGTGTTTGCAGGTGTCGATACAGGGCTGAATCATTTGATTCGCCCGATGCTCTACAATGCCTATCACCACATTTCGAATGCCTCGAATCCAATGGGTACTCCACGAGTGTATACCGTTGTAGGGTATATCTGCGAAACAGATACGTTCGGATGGGACAGAAAGATTACAGAGATACGTGAAGGCGATGTGCTTGCATTCTCGAATGCAGGTGCCTACGGCATTACTATGGCAAGTAACTACAACAGCCGGCTGCGACCTGCAGAGGTGCTCATCCATAATGGAAAAGCGTCCCTCATCAGAAGACGAGAGACGCTTATCGACATCTTAGCCACTGAAGTCGAAATCGAGCTCTAGAAGTTTAGACTAACTCCAAGGCTGTAACCCGTTACATTCATAGGGGCCGCGGTTTCGAATGGCCAATTCATTTGGTTTTTGCGGAGCGTCTTGAAACCATATGCCACGGCATTGCGCAACACAAAGTTCATGATGGGCAATGAAGCCGGAGATGCCTTACCGAAAGCTTTAACGGAGGCCATAACAATTCCGTCTGAAATACCTTCGATAAGTTCGCTGCCAGCCCAGTACCAGAACATGTGTCGTGGGTATATCTGCGTCCATGTAAAACTCGCCTGGATACTCAACGGCTTGATGACTTGAAACTCAATCGTCGGCTTCATCGTGGCACCAAAACGAATGCTGCCTGTAAAATCACGCACAGCTTGACGTGCATCTCCGTTGATTGACTGGTCAAAGGAAATCGGGTCTATGCTCGACCACAACGACTTCTTTGCTACAAGGAATTTCAACGCTCCACCGCTGCCAAGCTTGTAGCCGTAACCCGACTCGTCGATGAATCCAAACGAATAGATATTCATAGATGTGGTAGCAGCATTCACGATCGAGTCGTCAATGGCAGTAAGTCCAGTAACTGGTTTCGATGCACCATAGTTAAAGAACAAACCGTTATTCTGGTAGCGGACAATACTTTGGTCGCCGCGAATACTGCGTGCGTCTTCCATCCCCACAGAAACACGATAATTCACGATGGGATTTGTATTCCCGGCTAGCCCCTTGCGCTGAAAATCCAATGTGCCATACGAGGCCTGGATTCGCGGACTACGATGACGCTGACTTCTGTCGGGATGATCATCAAAGAAGATCTCCACCAAACTGTCGATCAGCGACGTTGTGTCCTGCTGAAACGCTTTCACAGATGGGGAAATGATGCACATGAGCGCTACGAGAATGATAAAACTCTTCATAAAAGATGCAACACCATGTTGTGAGTGATCTGTTGTTCTGACAAACACACTATTCCGAGGTTTCGCCATCAGAGGATGATTTTTTTCTGCGGCTCCTCATCTTGCGTTCTTTAGGCTTGTTTTCATCGAGATTTTCTTTGAAAACATAGACGTCTGATGCGTAGGCCTTTGACCTTGTTTCGTCTGTATCACGCTTGCGCGCTGGACCCGAGGATGCAAAGCCCTCTCTGCGACGTCCACCGCCGCCATAACCTCGGCTTCCGCCTCCCTGACCAGCCCCTGCTCCACGTCCGCGTGGGCTTGCACCCCCACGTCCACCTCGCGTGCCGGACGGTTTCCCTCCACGCCCACGTAGAGACGGCGATTCATTGGTAAGGGGCTGGCGTTCGTCTCCATCACGATATCGTTCACGCGGCGAGCGATCATCACGTTGTGGCCGCGAATCATTCCCGTAGCCTCTTGATGGACGTGGCCCCCTATCATCGCGGCGGTTGCTGCGTGGCCCCCGATCATCGCGGCGGTCGCTACGTGGCCCCCTGTCATCTCGGCGGTCACCGCGTGGAGCTCTGTCATCGCGGCGGTCGCTGCGTGGCCCTCTGTCATCGCGGCGGTCACCGCGTGGCCCTCTGTCATCGCGGCGGTCGCTGCGTGGCCCTCTGTCATCGCGGCGGTCGCTGCGTGGCCCTCTGTCATCGCGGCGGTCACCGCGTGGAGCTCTGCCATCACGGCGGTCATTGCGTGGAGCTCTGTCATCACGGCGGTCATTGCGTGGCCCCCGATCATCACGTCTTGGTGGCTTACCACCATCACGCCTTCCGCCCGACTTTGGTGCGTAGGCTGGATTTTCACTTGTTAGCGGCTGTCGTTCATCATCAAAGCGTTCACGCTTTGGTTTACCGAATCCTCGGTTTCTATCATTCATGTATTATTCTTTCCACTTTATCGTGCAGCCAATTGCTTTGGTCTGCGTTACTGTCGGCGTTGATCCTGAGGACAAAGAGCGTACTGCATCAAGTACAAAGCGTGACTCGACCTTTTCGGCATCATTTGCATTGTCATCTATGGCTCCAATGTATTCCACCTTCCAAGAGTTACTCGCATTACTGAGTAAGAATACATGTGGTGTGCGCTTTGCGCCATAGGCTTTGGCAATCTCCTGTGTTCCATCAACTATGTAGGGAAATGTAAAGCCCTTTTCCTTGGCACGAACCTGCATGTTCTCGTAAGAATCTCCAGGAACCTTGACGGGGTCATTGGGATTGATCGCAACGAGCGGATAGCCAAGCTTGGCTGTCTCTGCTGCAAGCGCGATGATTCGATCTTCGTACTTCACCGAATATGGACAATGATTGCATGTAAAGACAACTACAAGTCCTTTCGAGTTCTTGTACGTGTCCAGCGAGATGAATTGTCCATCTATGTTTATCAGACGAAAATCGGGGGCTCGGTCTCCCACCACAACGCCCGTCTGGACCCCCTGCTGCGCAAACATGCTGGTAGCCAAGATCATGAACATGAGCACGTATTTCATGTTACTTTCCTTCATTCAAAAAATCTGTAAATGTCTTTTCTAGTAACTCTGCAGAGAACTGAAACTCTCCAAAGAGCCGGCGTCCATCCTTGATGAACAGTGTTGCTGGGATAGACCCACTCCACGATTGGTCTACTCTGTCGATCCACAAATGAGGCTTTGGTTCGTTAAGCACCACAGCATCGCAGTATTCATAGCCCCTTCGTGTAAGAAAGGGCACCACCTTCGCCTCCCGCTCTGCTGGGTTATCGAGACTTACAAGAATCACTTTCACCGGTTGATCCTTATAGGTACGTGATAGTTTGTCAAACGCAGGCAACTCCTCAACGCAGGGCTTGCACCACGTAGCCCAAAAATTAACAACATACGCTGTGTCTCTGCCGGCATGCAACCTCTGCTGGAGCTGACTAAGTCGCACTTCTTCAACGTGTGGCCCGAGAGCCAGATACAGAAAGAGACTTGCAAATAGACTCATGTATGAACGGGGCCAACCGGCTCCAATAGTTCTTCCTCTGTGGTATTGACCTTGATCATCGAAACCTCACGCGTTATCGGGAATGCCTCAAGAATACCGTCTTCAAGTGGCCGCATGCAGGGCTCGATGTGCTCGCGGTCATCAGCATAAAGCCAAGTTGTACGATCCAATCTTGGAATGATCACTGGCATGCGCTGTTTACTGTTATGCACATACGACATCAGCTCGTTTGCATCAGTAGTAACAATCGAGAACGTTCGATGCAGTTCTCCACTGTCTGGGTCTGTCCAATCCTCCCAAATACACCCCAGCGTTAGCATCGAACCATCTGCAGCACGAACGAAGTGTGGTTGCTTTTCCGATCCATCGTGTCGCCATTCGATGAATCCATTCACTGGCAGCAGTGCACGACGTTTTTTGACTGCATCTCTAAACGATGGTTTTTCAAAAATCGTTTCACGGCGTGCGTTCAACGTCATCCTACGTATCTCAATTGACGCATCCACCGACTTTGTCCATCTCGGGATAAGACCCCACTCGCACAGCTGAATCTGCTTGGGTTCTTCACTCGTTAGTAGGGGCAAGCAGGGATGTACAAAGCCAGAGACGTGAAAGTACGGACGATAGTCTTGTTCATGTTCAAACTGTGCCCCCAAGTCGGGTTCTATGCTATGCGATTGAGCATAGATAGACACGGTAAAACACACGGGGAGAACGCTGCGTATTACAAAAGAACGTAAACCAGCATAACCAGGATGCCCAACATCATCACCAGGGCATAATTCTGGGCTACACCAGACTGCATCCGACGAAGCACAACAGAAGCTGATCCAATTGACTTTGCGCTTCCATTCACGATTCCGTCGATGATTACTACGTCAATGATCTTCCATAAAAAGTCACGTGAGGCTGCAAGGATTGGTCCAGCTGCGAGCATGTTATAGATCTCGTCTACATAGTACTTGTTCCAAAGCAACTTGTAGATGCCAGACATCTTGACGGCCATCGCAGACGCTTTTGCTGTTCCGTGACTATAGATGCTACGCGCGAACATGATACCGATTACAGCAAGTAACGACGAGGCCACCATCAGGCCGATCTCTATGGTTGTATGGTCGCCAGTATGCTTTGGAAGCATTTCATTGCTGACGGCAAATATCGGCTCCAACCATCCTTCAAAAAGGTTCGGGATATGCAGTGCATGTCCAATCACATGCGGCACACCCAACAGGCCGCCAAATGCAGAGAGAACCGCAAGCACGATCAACGGAATCGTCATTGTAGCAGGTGATTCATGCGGATGCACATGGTGATGGTCAAAGCGCTCCTCACCAAGGAATGTGAGCGATGTTAGACGCCACATGTAGAATGCAGTTGTGAATGCTGCTACGGCGCTTACTGCCCAGAGTATCGGACTGCCGTTGAGCCAAGCAAACCATAGGATTTCGTCTTTGGAAAAGAAACCAGAGAAGAACGGAATACCTGAAATAGCCAGTGTGCCGATAAGAAATGTGCGGTACGTTATGGGCATGTGCACTCTGAGTCCACCCATCTTTTGGATGTCTTGCTCTTCATGCATACCATGAATCACGCTTCCCGAGCCCAAGAACAACAGCGCTTTGAAAAATGCGTGCGTCATCACGTGAAAAACACCAGCGGTAAATGCGCCGACACCAAGAGCTGTAAACATAAATCCAAGCTGAGAGACCGTTGAGTATGCCAGGACCTTCTTGATGTCGTTCTGGACTATGCCGATTGTTCCAGCTATCAGCGCTGTGGTAATGCCGATGCCTGTAATCACAGCCATTGTTGTTGGCGACATAGCAAACAGTACATTGGTACGTGCGATCAAGAAAATACCAGATGTAACCATTGTTGCAGCATGGATGAGAGCCGATACGGGCGTTGGACCCGCCATGGCGTCGGGAAGCCAAACTCCGAGTGGGATTTGAGCGCTCTTACCAGTGCAGCCTAGGAACATGAGCAGTGTAATTGTGGTAACGATCGTGCCCCCTGCTTCGAGCTTTTTAGGATCATTAGGATCAAGAGCCATTTGGTTGATCGTGGTATAGTCTAGCGTGCCGAATTGTTGGAACAGCATGAACATCGCCAGCAGTACGCCGAAGTCGCCGATACGGTTTACAACAAAGGCCTTCATAGCAGCATCACCTGTCCAGGTGATGTTTGTTCCCTCAAACTTGCGATCGTACCAGAACCCGATAAGTAAGTACGATGCCAGACCAACGCCTTCCCAACCAAGGAAGGTTAGCAGCATGTTATTTGCAAGGACAAGATTGAGCATCATGAACACAAAGAGGTTCAGATATGCAAAGAACCTTGAGAAACTCTTATCACCGTGCATGTAGCCTATAGAATACACGTGAATGAGAAATCCGATGCCGGTTATGATCAACGTAAAAAGAATCGACAAATGGTCGATCTGATATGCTATGCTTACAGCGAACTTGTCTACTGCTATCCAGTCGTAAAGGCGCTCAATGATAGGACCAGATTGGCGCACCTGCATGAACGCTTGCAGTGCTGTAATGAAGCTCAGCAGAATAGCCGAGCTACCAATAATGCCGATGGTCTTCTCATCTTTTATCCTCTTGCCAAAAAGGCCAAGGATCAAAAACCCAACAAGTGGGAAGAGTAGAATCAGAGCGTAGTTCATCCTATTTCCGGTGCAATTGTCTCAAAATCAAGCTTCTCGACATCCATTTCAATATTATGGAAATTGATGCGCATAGTCTCATCAACAACCATCATCGAGTTACGTTCTATCTTCATCCAATCAGACCTGCGAGCTGTAAAGGGCTCCGAGGCCACAACAATAGCGCTGGGCTTGCCAAACGATGGCTCCATTGCGCATTGATCCTCAGTACACTTATACTCGCGACCAAACATGTAATAGAGCGAGGCAGGCTGAACATTGGGGTTGGTCGTATACCTTACCGCTATCAAACATGTTCCGTTGGTTACAGCCAGATTGAGATAGGAATGCTGATGCACGGCTATTTCCATCAGCAGTTGATTCAAATCTGCAAACATTCCCTTCATCGCTTGAACCATCTGTTCACATGTTACGTGCCCATGCGGATCTGCAACATGATTGAGGAATAGTCCAAACAAATGCTCAGAATCTGTGCTACCCTGAATTGCATCGTAGGCTACATCATTCAAACCACGAAGTAGTTTACGACGGATCTGCTTATAGCCCCCTAACACACCGTTGTGCATGAACATCAACTTCCCGCACGAAAACGGATGGGAGTTGAGTTCTTCAACTGGAATGCCAGGAGATGCAGCACGTACATGCGCGAACACGCACGGCGAATGAATCTTCTTTGCAAGGTTCTTCAGATTCCCATCGCTCCAAGCTGGACGGATACTGCGGAAAACACATGGTTCGTTGTCAAGCTCGGGGGCATAGAACCCAATGCCAAAGCCATCACCATTGACGGATACAGACATCTCGCCTGCATTCATGGTCTGGGCCGTTACAAGCGAAAACTTTGGCTTGTAGAGCAGATCATCAGCAAGGATCGACGGGCCGATATAGGCAACGAACCGACACATAGAGAAACGCCTAGCGCTTAGTTGAGCGACGCCTTTTCAACGCACCATGTGTTGTAAACACCATCAAGCAGAAGATTGAATGCATCTGCAGCTTCACGCGCTGCATCAAGTGCCGACTGCTTTTGTTCATCTGTCTCACACATACGAGCCAGTGCTTCGCGAGTTACCGTACGGTGAATCTCATCAGCGTGCTCGTGCACAGCAAAAAACACAAGTGCGTCTTCTGTGTCGAGATTGTAGAACTTCTTCAATCCTTCAATCTTGGTTGTCGAGATCTCTGGGATCTGCGACTCATACGCATATAGGGCGGCAAGGCCTTCGTAACCATTTTTACGAGCAGCCAGCTCACGCAAAATGCGGACAGACTCGCGCGTATGAGGCAGATAGCGGCGCTCCTTCATCTCCTCACGGCTTACACCAAGTGCTCCGCCAAAGCGCAACCAGAGCTCTGGGTGGTTGTCTGGACCATGTTCCTCTTCGATCAGGTTCTCGAGCAACATCTGGCGCACTTCCATATCTTCACAGTTAGAGTGCGTGGCACTCACGTATGTTGGAAATAGGTGCACTTGATGATAATACTCCTTGGCATACTCACGTAGCATCTCTACTGTGAGCGCTCCCTCATTCCACATCTGGTAGAATGGGTGCTGGAGCATGTGACGCTCGGAAACGATTTCATCGAGCTTTGAGAGAAACTGTTCTGTTGTCATTACCTTACCTCAAAAAGATTGGTTGTATGCATAGTTCTGAACGGCAAAGATAGGTCTTTTCGTAGTTTTGCCTCGCACGCATGACCCTATTTCAGCTCCAAAATATTGACAATCCTGCCGAGCTGCTGGAGCTTGACAGCGAAATCATTGCCGAAACCACACTCCAGGCACGCGTAATCCTCTACAACGACGAAGAGCACACATTTGACGAGGTAATACGTCAGATCGTTAAGGCCACGCTGTGTCCGATTACCCAGGCCGAGGCACTTACTCTTGAAGTTCACTTTCGTGGCAAAGCCATGGTTTTCGAGGGCTCGATGAGTCAGTGCCTGCGTGTTTCCGCCGTACTCGAGGAAATCGCACTGCACACCCAATTGGAGTTCTAAGGCTTGGGAAGGGGCGGCGGAGGGGGTATTTTTGTGCTGTCCGATCCCATCACCTTGCCTGTAGCGTCACGGATCTGACCCTGCAGCAAGTCGTTGATGCTACCACCACCAGGGTTCAATCCCGGGATTGAGGGCAACGTAGCGTTGGGTCCGCTAACCTGCAGCGCATCCCTATTCCTGTCCATTAACTGCTGCAGTGCGTCTTTTTCCCCCTGCTTGGCCCGCTTGAGAAGATCATCGTCTAGATCTTTCAACAGCGTAGAGTCATTAACCTCTATGCCATTGATCTTGGCCAGGGCAAACTCTACACTCGGACGGATTTCTTTGGCATAGACTGATCGTGGATACTTCTCCAGAAGCTCACCATAGTAGTGCAGAGCACTATCATTCATTTGCCTGTCACGCTCGAACATCCAACCCATTGCATAGAGAGCCTTGGGTGCATAATCACTCGCAGGGAAGCGCTCCACGATGCTCATGTATTGACGAGAGGCGTACGTGTAATCTCTAATCTGACGGAAACTGGTAGCAGACTTGTAGAGCTCGGCGGCATCATCAATACTTGCGTCCGATGTATACCCCAAATTCACAGAGGCTTCCTTAGCATATTCACTGCGTGGCCACTTGTCTGCTATAAACTCGAACAAAGAATCAGCCAGATCAGGCTCGATATCTCGAAGCATTCGTGCGCGTGAATACAAGTACTTGCCTGCTACGTCTGATTCGACCGGTGCCAGATCGTAAGCTCCCACATAATAGGCCAATGCAGAATCTGGCGATGCTAACTGCTCGTGCACGCGCCCAATCGCATACATCGACGATGCACGTAGGCTAAGCATTGAGTCTTTATGCGTTGTATCAATCCGCAGGTGGAGGTCTAGCTGGAGAATTCTTCTCTGTTCCTCGTCCCATTGTTTGAGCAAGGTAAAGTACTTATTTGCTACATCGTATACGGGTGTACGCACGAGCTTTGCTTTGGCGAAGTACTTCGTTGCCTCGGGATAATCACCGCGTTTGTATAAGGCCATTCCCTTTTGAAACGATTGAGCCATAAGCTCTGGTCGCCCGACAAACGAGGTATCTGTAAATTTCTCACGAGCAAGCAACGTCTTGTCGTTTGGATTATCTGAGCGCAGCCTATCGAAGGCAAGACGCTCTGCCTGAATATATGAGCCCCATTCAGTGAAGATCTTATTGTCTTCGAGCTCTGCAAACATCTCGCTGGCCTCATCAGCACGGTCTTGTCGAGCAATCGACGCAGCCATGTAGAGCTTCGATTCAAACTCTGCCAAGGCATCGGGGGCTTCATCAAGCGCAGCAGCGAAATTCTTTTCGGCAAGCTTGTAATTACCAATGCGGTAATAGATCGATGCAATGTCAACGTACCAACGCGAGCGCTGTTCCCCATCATCGGTCATGATCAAGGCGCGCTTGTAGGGATCAACCGCCTTGTCTATTTCGCCGTCTTCGATATGTATCTCGGCTTGTATGCGATATGCCTCGCTTAAGATGTCGTAGCGATCTTTATACCACGCAACATCAACTGCCCTTGAAAGCGTCTGCTTGCCTTGGGTAATCTTACGCTGCATCAGATATACTTTAGCAAGCAGTAAGTGGGCATCGGGCGAGTACTCGCCGTCTTGATAACGCTCGATAAGCTCGATACATTTTTGCTGCGACGGCACCCATTCACTGCGGAAGAAATAGGCTTCGGCCATTAAGAACAGCGCACCTTCTACGTACTCAGACCTGGGATGCAGGCCTACGACCTTAGATCCCTTGATCAGAATCGAGTCTACCTTCTGAGACATAGGCGCCAGCTTGGAACGTTCTACCGTTAGCGCTTTGAGAAACTGGTACGTCGTATTCTTCGGAGGTTGAGATTCTAAACCTAGACTATCGATTGCGGGTACAAGAACACGCGGACGTTTACGATTGTTTTCATCTTGGTATTCAAAGTCGTTAACAACTTCGGTGCGAATGCGCCGCATGTTGTAGTACGTGTTGAAGTACGTGGTTTGATTATCGAACCATGCACAACCTGCCAGCCCCGTGATCAGGACTAGATAAGTGAGACTACGTATCGTGGTTGAACTATTCAAATCTCTCTGCGAAGCCAGCGTTCACGCATTTCTAGCTGACGTGGCGACGGCTTCTCTATTTCAATAACCTTGGGAATGCGGCGCAATATCGGATTAATTGTGGTGTTGTAGAGTCTCCCGTCACAATGGGCAGTTACACGAGCCCCCTTTTCACGACGAGAGGCCAAGTAATGATCTACCTGTGCCGTTGTTACTACCCTTCGATCATCGATGGCAACTAATTCGTCATCAATCCCAAAGCCCGCTATTGCTGCTGGCGAGCCATCATCTACACTCCGTATCACAAGCTTGCCATTTGATTCGGCAAGTGTCCAGCCAGTATATGGGGCTTGTGGGACGTTCGCAAATGGACGCTTCTCTCCAAATGTTGCAGGCTCCGATGGCTTATCCTCGTACTGCAGTGCAAGGCCTACGCCGGCCAGGATCTCGTCGTATGGCAATTCCGTTGTACCCTCTAACCACGTCTTGAGTCGTTCTCGAATCTGTACTCTGGTGGCCTGTTCTATGATAGCAAAGCACTCTTCCTCCGACATCCCCTTTGTTGGGTCGGCAAGGTATCGCTTCCACATTTCGCGCAGTGCATCATCCATGGAATACCTACCATCGGAATGATCGATGATGTATGCATCAAGAAGGAGGAAAATCACCCCACCCTTTAAATAGTATGAAGGGAAGCGGTTGTTGCCATCCGGACTCTGCATGTAAAGCTTGAGCCATGCGAGAAACGAGCTGTCCCTTGTGGACATTGCTTCTCGTCCTGGAACAGCGAAGAGGCGCCCAATATGCTCCTTAGAAACCGTCTCGAGGTATTCCTTTGTTGTTGTAAATCCACATCGATACGCAAACAAATCATCGTAATACGACGTAAGACCTTCTGCTAACCACAGCATCGTGGTATAGTTCTCACGCGTGTAGTCAAACGGACCAAGTTCGCGCGGACGTATGCGCTTTACATTCCACAAATGGAAATATTCATGACATAGTAACGATAGTAAACCGATCGCCTTTGTCTTGTCTGTAAGCTGGCTTGGATCAACTGCATTTACACTTGATCGAGCGTGCTCTAAGCCCCCTCCAGCTCCAGGATATGCTTGAATAATAAAAACGTAGCGATCGTATGGGGCCCCACCAAACACAGCTGTTTCAACCTTAACAATCTGCTGCACCTGCGCTGTTAACCACGTTGTATCTACATCGAAGTTTGTTGCAACAGCAACCTCATGCAATGCACCTGCTTCGGTGAAGGTTGTAACAATATGGTCGCCTAATTCGATCGGAGAATCTGCAAGAATGTCATAGTTCAGAGCACCCAGAAGATGACCATCTGTATTTGGCTCTCGAACTAGTGAAAGCGCTGAAGAAACAGATGGCCATGCCGATCTGTCATGCTTGAGAAGTACATGGTGAATCTCTTGCGTGCGACCTTCAACATACATACAGATAGAGGTGAGCATCAAGAACGCATGAAAGCGGTTAACGTGACTCGTACGTACAGTACGTTCATGCGCATAGACCACATACTCAATCTCAACACTCGTAGCACCATCTGCTGCTACAACAAGAGAGGCCTTGTCACGCCACGAGGTAGTTGTTGGAATGCGCGACGCACCTGCTCCTTTGAACGCACGCACGTTCCCCTGCCAGCCAGCGTAGTCACGAATCTTGTAGCTACCCGGCGACCATGATGGCATAACTGCAACCACTTCGGGTGTTGAAATGCCTTCAACTCTGATCAGCACAGTTACCAGATGCTGAGCCGCACGGTCGAACGAGAGCTCGTAGGTAATCTTTGCTTGTGTTCCGCGAAGTTGCTCATCGCGTTGTTCTATCGAATACATTACCGTTGTCCAAAGTAGGTGTTCGTGAGAAAATCTTCCTCAAAGCTCTGCTGCTCTTTCGACTTCACAACTTCAGATCCTGGCGGCAGCGAGCCCCCTGTAAGCTCTGTATACCTTGCAGTGTTTTCGCTGATCTCATGCTGTTTTGCAGAGACTGCTTGCTCCAGGTTTCGCCTGTGGCTGCTTCGCCATGATTCATTGTCAAGTAGATGTTCCATCGTAAACGGCTCTTCGGAGCGAAGTTTACGAAGTTTTCGCTGTTCAACTCGTACTCGTGTTTCCATCTTTTCAACTTCGAGCTGCCAGCGATCTACATCCCAGTCGCTGGCCTGCCCCTTGGTCATGTCATCTGCCCCCATCAACGAAAGTAGCGACTTCATCTGGCTTACATTCTTTGATACATACGCTTGCTGTACTCGATGCCACACCGTTGCTGTGTCTAGTGAATCGTCCCCAGTTGAGTCTGGATGTAACTGCTTAGCAAGTGTACGATACATTTTCACTAATTCGCCATCAGCCAGGTGTTCTTGTGCATGCGTTGCAGACCGCTCGCGCTGCTCCATGTCCATATCAAACGCTTCCCGAATTCTCATGGCAAAGCGCGCATACTCTGAATCAACAACCTGATTAATGAGATCGACAACCTGCTTTGTGAGTACCTCTCCACGTGAGACCTTGATTGAAAGCAACTCTACTCGACGAAACAGTTCAGCACTTCGCAATGCTGTTATTTGAAGCTCACGCTCGAGATCACCAAAGTATTGCTGGTACATCGAATGCAGTCGCGGGCGTACCTCAATTGATAGCCTGTGCCAATCATCCATGGCTTCACGAAGCTCAACGTTCAGTTCAATTAATCGTGAGCACAGCTTCTGTATATCTGGATGAATCGTGATAGACATAACATCTAGCCTACAATGCCTCGGATACCGCAGTGTCTCGTCCATAGAACTTTGCAATCGCCATTTCTGCAAGTGCCATGAGTAGTGCAAGTATTGTGAAGAGAGACCACAATTCAGATCCGGTACGTGCCTGCTGAACAGCCTTAGCTACAGACGATCCAGCGTCTAGTTCGGCAACCAACTCCTGTTGCTTGATTATCGGCTGACTGTTTCGCTTCCATTCGCCGCTGGCAAAGTACGTTAGTATAGACTCCGCTGTCTTTGCATTCACAGTCACGGTTGTTACAGGTGTAGAGTCTGTGGTTGAGATTTTGACAACACCAGGTTGATATTGAGGCGGAACACTTAGGAATGTAGAAGAAGGCAGGCGCACAGGTGCAACAAGTTGTTTTACGGATTCCACATCCTGCACAACAAATCGGTCTTGTCCGGCAACTCTTGCAGATACAGGAACACTAACAGACTCGCCAAAGTCTGCATACACACCTTGATCTCTCGAGGCAACAAGATACATCGTACTGCGCAGCGTTGTGGCTGCAAAGAGTCCTGTCAATGGATACGTGCCCCACTCCAAGGTGGGAGATACAGCGATATACATAAGCTTGCCTTGTCCAACGGCAAACTCCGTTACCAAGCCGCCGGCTGATGTACGGACAATATCTAAGCCCCCCGATGCGGGTTGTATCCGAACAATCTTTGATGTTTCACGAGCAGCAGCTTGGTCCTGTGTGGAGACAAAAACCCCACTGTACAGTGGATGCGCCTTGTCGATAGTTGAAACAGCATAGGGGGCCTCTGCAGATGCTACTCTCTCCTGCTGCAATTGCAAGCCCGATGCCGACGTAAGTGTCTGAACGCCTGCGCCTGCAAATACCATTGCTCCGCCCCCCGACTCAAGGAACTGACGCAGCACAGTTGCATCGACCGAGGTATACTCGCCCGCTGTGATAATGAGAACATCAAGCTGTGAGAGAACGGATGAAGCTTGCGCCATTGTTTGAAAGGTCTGGATTGAAGGAGCAAAACGCTCCATCCCTGGTAGCGACAAAACAGTTCGCACCAGCATGAGATCCGCAACTGAACCGATCAGGCCCACTCGGGACGGACGCGGTATCAACAGTCCTGCGTATCGTATGTTGTCGCGATCAATCGCATCAGACTCGAGTTCTATCGATGCAGAGATCATACCATATCGTTGTGGCGATGCTGCCAGCGATACTCTCTTTGTGGACTTTGCAGCCACATCGGCAGAGATCTGCGCAATTCGTCTTCCATCAAAGGCAAGAGAAACTAAAGCCCCCTGAACATCCCGTTCGCTACCATTCCGAATGAAAGCCTCAATCTCTACTGGTTTATCTGGCTGCACGAGCTTTGTAACAACGTTGATTGAGTCTACACTAAGATTCTGCTCGATACCCTTTTGTCCTTCTCCAATACGAACAAGAAAAACAGATACATCGTCTGCTAACGCATACGAAGTATCTGCTGGATCTTTCCATGTTAGTGATGTTTGTGCATCGCTGATAACATAGATTTCCTTCTGCTGATGCAGCGCCCTAGAGAGAACTTGTTTTGCTGCCCGCAGTGACTCCATCAAACTTGATGTTCCACCAGTACCATGAAGTGCCTCGATTTGCTCATCTGCATTGGCAAACGTTCTCGTAAAGTCCACGCGGCGTTCTGGGTCGCGTCCAGTCATGGGCAGCACCACAACTTCATCCCCATCTCGAAGTCCAGAGAACACCTCGCGTGCGGCACGCTTTGCCTGTAACATTCGCGGCCCGCCTCCATCAGCGGCCTCCATGCTTCCAGAATTATCTACAAGGATAACCACACTCGATCGGGATGTTGATCCAAGCAGCGGCAGGCTACTTTTAATAGTTGGACGAGACAACGCAAGAACAGCAAATACCACAAGAAGCGTTCGTATGATAAGCAGCAGCAACTGCTGAAGCTTCAGCTTGCGCACTTGCTTTTGTTGCAGTTCCTGCAGAAATCGCAGTGTGCCAAAGTCTATAGTCTTTAGCCTGCGCAGATTGAGCAGGTGCAGCACGAGCGGAATGCTCGCAGCAGCCAGACCAATCAGAGCTAGTGGATTGAGAAAGTTCATTCGCCTGTAGCAACAATTCGTTGAAGCTCTGCAACCTCATCACGCGTAAGGTGACGGTACTCTCCGCGCTTTAAGCCGCGAGTTGTGATGTTTGCATATTCTTTTCGGTCCAGCCGTTTAACCTCGTAACCAAACAACTCAAATATGCGGCGCACCTCTCTGTTGCGTCCCTCGCGAATGGCAAGCATCACGGATGCCTTATCACCTCGATCGATGGCAATCTCAACCGGCTGTGTGGGTCCATCCTCAAGCTCAACACCTTTGGCTATCGCACGCATGTGATCTTGTCTCAACGGCCGATCTAACGTTGCCTTGTATATGCGTGTGATGCCATAGCGGGGATGCATGAGCTTGTTCGCCAAATCACCATCATTGGTGATTAGTAGCACCCCAGTGGTATTCCTGTCGAGGCGTCCTACAGTAAACAGACGAGACTTGATCTTAACAATGTCGAACACCGTTGCACGACCCTTTTCATCGCTCGACGTTGTAATGTAATCCTTGGGTTTGTTAAGCACAACGTATGTCAAGTGCTTGTATCTGGTTATTGGCTCGCCATTCACGGTTACCATGTCGTCTATCTCAATCATGGTACCAAGCTCTGTCACTACAGCACCGTTGATGCGCACGCAACCCGAACGGATGAGCTCGTCTGCGCGGCGGCGTGAAGCAACACCGGCATCAGCAATAGCTTTATTAAGACGCGTAGTCTGCGGCGTTTCTTTTACGTTGCGCGAGTGCGTGCGCAGATCACCTTTGGGCCCTTGCGGCTTGGCGTCCTGCTTTGCACGTGCGGGCTTGCTTGCACTGCGCTGGCGCTGGTCGCGTGATTGTGAACGGGGCTCATCATTGCGAACACAAGAACGCGAGCTGGACGAGCCAGTGCTGCGCTCTCCACGTGAGGTGGGGCCTCGTTTTGAATGCGTTGACTTGGGTGAACTAGATCGTTGTTGACGCATGGCGATTCTCATCGTGAGCGTGAAGAAGACGTTGAATGCGGCTGTATACCTTATCAACTGTTATGGATGTCATGCATTCGTGCGTTCCAAGCGGACATTCCTGCGTTCCATGATCACTGCATGGCCTGCAGAGTAACTGGTCGTTCTGAACCACTATTACATCACTGCCGAACGGCCCAAAGCCGAACTCTGGTATTGTGGGACCAAAGATGGCAATCGTGGGAACATTCTGAAGGGATGCAAGATGCACCGGAGCGCTGTCGTTCGCAACGACAATCGTTGCACCGGCAATAACCCCGGCAGCCTGCTGCATTGTTGTCGAACCAGCCAGATTGTCTACACCTGCACTTCCTGAGGCAACCTCTGCTACAGAAGCATCACCCAAGACGCTTACACGAATGCCTTCGTGCACAAGACGTTGCGCAAGCTCTCGAAATCGCTCTGTAGGCCACTGCTTGGTCTTCCAGGCGCTCCCTGGCGCAAGCACAACATGTGGATGCCCAGAAGAAGCTTTGACCTCTACATCTGTTAATACTATTGGCACACAGTCTAGCAGGCCTGGCAGTGCAACACCAATCTCCAGCAGTGGTTTTAGCAACAAAAGGTTACGCTCTGCAGCGTGCAGTCCAGATGGAACGCTAACACTAGATGTTGCGAACCACCTCGCCGGCGAATCCGCAAATGCCACTGAAAAATCTGCGTTGATCGACCGCAAAAAGAGTGCGCTTCGCCAACTCTTATGCGCAACCAGGACGATGGTGCGTTCGCTGCTCGTGAGCGAAGCAGCAAGTTCCTGCTGCTGGACTCGAGTGGCATGCTCTCCGCGTTTATCGTACACAACCACACGATCAATGCATGAGACCGATGCCAGCATTGGTGCTGCTGCGGGTGTTGTCACAAAAGTGATGCTTGCCTGTGGCAGCATACGTTTAACGGCCACACAAAGCGGTAGTGTTAGCAGTACATCGCCGAGGAATGCCGTCTGGATAATAACGATATTCATGCAGCCCCTGCCTTTGATGCTGGGGGCTCATAACGCCATCTTCTATGCTGCCAGGACCAGAGCTCGGGCTTTTTGTGGATTGCGTCTTCTAATGCTCGCACATGTCGGCGGGTAAGCTCAAGAATCCCTTCTTTTGTGTTATCGAGATCAGACATCGCTATCTCATCAAATCGAGCTACGTAGCTTCCGTCTGGTAATCTCTCGGCAAAGGTGCAGAATATCGGCGCATCGAAGCGCAGTGCCAATGCAGCAGGTGCCTCATATGTTGGCGTAGCCCTACCCATGAACGAGATCCATGGATCCTTCTCAGGATGTCCATGCTGGTCAACTAAAAAGGCAACTGTGCCGCCCCCTGACAGAGTCTTCACCAGAGAACGTGCCGCGTTATGCATGGGCAGAAGAATGTTCCCAAACTTGGTACGATAGGAATCCAGTACAGCGTTGGCTTCTGCATTCGACTGCGGATGAACAACAATCGAAATTGGTGCCTCGAGTAAGAGTCCAGCTACAACAGCCAGATACTCCCAGTTGCCATAATGCGCAGAAAGCAATATCGTTGGCAGTCCCGCCTTATGGCGCTCAATCACCTTGTCAAATCCAGGCATAACAACCTGCTTGAGCAAATCTTCGCGCGTTGCACTCTTGAGTGCAACAAGTTCGGCAAGTACGATGCCCAGATTTTCATAGGCGCTACGCACGATATCGCTAATGCTCTCTTTGGTAGCACCACGTAGTGATGTTGCTACGTTTTCGACAGTGATTGCACGGCGCTTACTCGAGGCGCGCATGAGAATACGTCCGATACGCTTACCTAGCGCTACTCTTGCACGTACAGATAACCGTCCGGACACAGCGCCCATCACAAGCATAAGCTTCGTTATGATGCTGTTGCCAAGCCCCATCTATCTCTGGTTCGGACGGAGTTTGTTCGACGGATTAGGATTGGGCTCGTACGCTTTGGCATAGAGGTTATACCAATTCGGCTGATTTACATTGCCTATCACAGTAGAGTGCACCAACTTGAGATTTTGTTGAAGCGTGATGTCTACAAAGTAGAAGTAGGCTCCGCCTTGAATGTGCTGATAAAACCAGATCTCATAGGATTTGGTGTCTGTATTCTGAATGAATTGCTCAACCTGTGTAGGCAAGCCATACTTCAGCAAGATTGCGCCACGGTCTGAACGCCAACCATCACGGTAAGTCGGACTCGAATAATATGCCTGCGCACGAGTATACATCTTGCGAAACTCGTCAAGGCGTTCATTAGCAGGGGTAGACTCATCTGTGTCGCGAATCTTCCAGAATCTGTAAAGGAGACGCTGCTGCGATCTTTCATCTGTGCATTGACTCTTTGTTTCAAGTTCTCCTTTTGTTGCAAGAACCTCGCATAACTCAAGTTCCAGCTTGAGTCGTTCACCTGTGGTGATCGACCATTCTGATGCTTGAAAGTCTTCGTCCTCCGTAACAAGCTGTTGCTGTTCAGGGGGCTGGGCAGGATTGATGACATAGAAACGCTCTTCTCGTGAGTCAAGAACAGTTGATTTATCCTTCGCCATAAATCGCATACGCAGGGTGTATACACCTGTGCGCAGGTTCTCAAGCGGATACTCTTCGCGGATAGCAAGGTGATTTGAGACACCCACAATGGGTACATAGAGTGTGAGCTCTTCGTCGCGCACATTATTGAAAACTGTTATCTCAGCATACGATGTGTCGAGTCCGGCAAGCTTTGCATTATAGAACTCTGCATACATGCAGAGGGCTGGTGTAACCCCAACAAGTTCGTGGCGCGGATTGGGATCACATGGTTGCCCTGCTCGCATGAACTGTGGTGATTGAGCAGCACTGCGTGGCATCACGAACATAACGTCGCTCATCGATGCGCGAGCAGACACTGCCGGAACATTCGTAGTGAACGTAACAGTAGACTTTTTAACTGGATCATGTACATCGGTGGCTTCGAAGTACACCGTGAACTGTCCGGGTGGTAGCACCAGCGTTCTTATCCCGGAATAGTATCGTGAATGTACAACGTTGTTCGTACCACTTTCTGCTGCAGCAATCCACTGATCTGCAGCAACAATCTGGGTGTCTTTACGTACCGTGACCGTGCATAGCATTTCCGCAACAAATCCGGAGGGGGCTACAACATACCTTAGTGTTGTATCGGAGAATGAGTAATGCAACTCCCATTGCGATTCTGCACCACTACTTCGAAACTGCACAACATCAGCAACAACATCTAGCTGCTGTGCAAGAGTGGTAGCCGTTGCCATAACAAGCAAGCAAAGCCACGTCGCGATAGATATACGTTGATAGGTCTTCATAAAAAGAACAAAGTGCCGTCGATCATGACGACCAACGGCACTTTAACGTGCAACATTCAAAGTCAATGATCAGTTAAACTTCAGAGCTACGCTAACACGATTAATCATGCCAAGTGTTTGGGATGGATTTACAGAATAGTCGATTTGACCATCAAAGTCCGATCCAACATACTTGATACCGATACCGCCTGCAACACCGAACTGGTCAGATCCAAAACGGTAGCCACCACGGATACTGAGAAGTTCCTTCCATGTGTATTCGGCTCCAACGGCAAACTGCTCTGGAACATCTGAAAATGTTTCAAAGTCAACCGCTGTCACGAGCGAATGCTGCTGAACACCATCAGCATCAACCTCTGGTTCCCAGATAGCCCCTTTACAGAGATCTGTTCCAAGACCAGCACGGAAAGACAATGGCATGTCGAATGGGGCTGTGATGAGCTGCATATCAACAGGCTGTGTCTTGATACCGCCAACTGGATTATTAGCGCGGTTCAGATCAGAGCCCTCAAACGATTGCTGTGTGCCTAACGAGTTGATGCTAAAGCCTAACACGATGCCCTTGTAGCCTGTGTTGTATCGCGTACCAATATCAAACACAAAGCCGCCTGCAGAAACGTTTGTGAAGGCCTGCTGGATATACTTTGCTGTAACACCAAATGAGAATTGCTCCGTTAGGCTACCAGCAAAGGTTAACCCTAGTGCAACATCGCTAACATTGTAAATACCACCTGTACCGTCTTGCTGATCCATGGTTGTGATTTTGATATCACCACTCGAAAGATTCGTAAAGCTCGCTGCAAGACGATACTTTTCTCCGACTGGAATAACAGCACTAACAAAGTTGTGCGCCATACCAGCAAACCAGAACGTCTGGCTGAAGTCTGCTGCATATCCCTTCACGTTTGCCAGGCCTGCAGGATTCCAGAAGATCGATGTTACGTCGTTTGCTACTGCCGAGTGCGCTCCCGCCATACCAGTACCGCGTGCGCCGACACCGATTTTGAGAAACTGTCCGCCAGACAGACCAACCTTGGTAAAGTCTGAAGCTGCAACAGTTGTCTGCGTTGTCTGAGCATGCAACGCTCCTGAGATGAAACAGAGAGCTGCTGTAGCGAGGGATAGGTTACGATAGAAGTTTTTCATTGTGCTCTCCTTATTCTCCCTCACCAACAAAACGTGCCGGACCTGTCACTACCGAGAACTTGCGGATCACACTAGCACCACCAGCCTCGATCTTTGCAACAAACATCTGGCTTGCTGCTCTACGCTTTGACTGCGAACTACGTGTGAGAAGATCCCAAACATCCGCGGCAATCTCAGACCGCTTAATTGACTGCAGATTCGAGCCATCGGCATTAAGCTCATTGTGCTCAATCACACGCACGAGTTCGCTGCTTGCTGTGTAGATCGAAATCTTGCACTGACGTGGAAGGCGTGTGAAGTAAATCTTGCCCTCAAACGGTGTGTTCATGCCCTCATGGCTTACATAGTATGGGTTTGGAGCTACCTGAATCTGCTCAAGCTGTTCATCAGTATAGGACTTCCCTTCTGCACCCGGATCATACTGTGCAACGTCGATGTAGGCCTTTGCATTATCAAATGGAAATCCGAAAGCACCGCCAGTTGTACGAAGAATAACCTTGTCTCCAGGCTGGAAGTCACCTGTAGGATACGCTGAAGGTGGGTTAGCCGAAGTTGGTGCGGTGCCTGTAATCGTTACGCTGGAAGTACGGCGATTACGCAACGATGGGTCGATCACAAACTGTGTACCAGCGATTGTGATCACGTGACAGAAATCTAGCGTGTCCTTACCCGTTGTTGAGATGTTGCGTGACTTGTAGTAACGCAACTGCTTACCAAGCGGACGGCCAGTATTTGTCTCTGCTGCATAGAAGCGAAGGCGAGCGGCACTCCACTCACCATTGCGCGAATTACGCCATCCGTACGAAGCACTCGCAAAGTTGCCTGGGATCACAGGCTCTGGGTTCGGGAAGTTCCGTTGCTGTGCAGCAGGGATCTTGCTGAAGTCGAGCTCTTGAGGTGTAAGGTTAAAGTCGTAGGCAACACGGACTGAATCAATAGTGCCATCGATTTTTGGGTCTGCACGGTTGAAGGCCTGAACGTTGCGGATATCATACGTCAGGTACTCTACGTCCTGGAAGGTCATCGTAGAGTCCTTACCAGCATCATCTGTGTTGTTCAGCGCAAACTTTGTCGTAAGCGTTTCTCTTCCGCCAGCCTTGAACGTTACTTCATAAATACCGGGGCCATTGTTGTAGCTATTAGGCCATGATGCTCGTGGTACAAAGCCAGGATACGGCAACTCGATATAGCCCTGTGGCAGGTTAAGCTCACTTGTTTGATTGTACAACCCAGTAAAGCCAGGAGCTACCGATACGTTTTGCGGACCAGAGACAACGTATGCTGTGTCTCCGCGATATGCACCACCGTATTGCTCAATAGCGTAGTCGAACGATAGGCCGATAGTACCATACGCATACTGGTCGCCGCGGAAGCATACCGCGTTCGATGTGTATGAACCAGAACGTGCGATACGCTCGCGTGATCCATCGAGACCAAATGTAACCGTATCTACACGCAAGATTGAACCATCCTGCGCCCAAATCGTGTCGATGTTATTCGTGTCAACATATGTCTTCGCATGCTCCGTGAAGTATCCCAATGGGGCAGCTTCTGACGGATCAGACGGACACAGAACCGGCGGCAGGAAGCTGCTCCATTGAGCAATCTGTTGTTTAGTCTCCACATCACGCAGAGTAAACACCGTGCCGTATAATCCAACGAGGTCGTTCTCATTGTTCTTATGCGGCCAACCAGCCCAAAGTCGGTTGAAGTTGAGCTCCAATTTGCGCCCGGAGAACAACTGATTGAAACGCTGTTCATCATTTACGAGCAGACGAATGTTGTAGATACCACCCAAACGAGCAAGGTTATCTGCATCTGGTGTAAGCTGGAACTGTACTTCGTTTCCAGGACGCGCACCTTTCGGCTGAGCAGTTACTGTATTGAATGGTCCACGATCGTTGAGCTTAATAGGAAGGGCATTTGAGTAATCACCTTCGTCATAAGCACGAACTGCATAGTAATAATCAACGTTGTTGATCAACTTTTCAGAACGCTCTGGATTGGAGAAATACTCAACCGTACCATTGCGATTGTCGTCGCCAAGATCAAGGAACACACGACCATTTGTAATGCGGCGAATATGGCCGGCGATGAGCACCCTACGTGTTTCGTTTAGCTCTTGGAATGGACGCAGTCTGTTCGCACCATTATCATCCTTGTCAGGGAATAGGAATGGCTCAAGGCGAACCTTCCGATCAAGAATGAGTTTAACGAGCGAGTCGGCTGCACGTGTAGCCGGGATGCTGTCGAGACGACCGTTCGCCAGACGCTTTACTTCTGGAAGCCCTTCTGTTACAGATGAGAAGTATGCGTGGCGACTCGAATCAAGCTTGTCAAAGTTCGGATAGCCCCCTGTTGCACCCGTAGTGCGCAGTGTGCTATCTGCATTGAGTCTCAGCGCATATCCTGTTGGGCGCTTGAGAAGAAGCTGACTGTAATATGAACCCCATGGCTCAGCAAAGTTCAGATCACGAGCAACCATGAACTTGCGCTGACCCGGCTTGATAACATCTGCGATCGTAAAGCGATCGATGCGTGAGCCCGATCCACCTACAGAAGCCACAGCATCACCAAACTGAAGGAACGGTGATGGCACCGCATACTGCGCAATCTGCTTCCATCCGAGAGGTCCACGACGTGCGTTTTCGCGCAAGTCTGTGTCGAATGTATCAAGGTCGTTGCGGCGCGCACGATAGATGCGATATCCCATGAAGTCAAGACCTTGCTCAAGCGTATCTACAGACAGCTCAGCTGTTGAGTCCCATTGGATAGCGATGGCATTATTCAAGCCAAGCCAACCACGGTTTGGTACAGCAGGGAATGTGCTATTGCCAGTACCCTTGATGATTGACTCGAATGGGGCTCGTGGAGCAACGAAGTTATTGTTATAAACAAACTGAGCGAACTTCACTTTGCGGATAAGCTCTGCCATATCTTCGACTGTACCGGTTGCATCGCTGCCACTTGCAGTGGCTGCCAGAATGATACCAACAACAATACGTGCCGAATCTCCGGGTCGCATGTGGAACGGGCCTGTAGCCATCATGAGGCGGCGGTCTCCAGGGCCTAGGTCGCCGTCTTTACGCTGACTGGAAATAAAGTTGTAGCGGTCTTCATTTTGGAGTGGGTCTTCCGTGATAGGCCAGTTGCGCATTGTCTGCAAGCCAAGCTGCTCTGTTACTGGGAACTGACGGCGGTCCTTGCGTAGGAATTTATCAGCGTCCACTGCAGGTGATTCAAGGAAGTTAAAGCCAAGGTATCCAAACCCTTGACCGGCTTCGCCACGGTCGCCATTCGTCCACTGAACTGCAAGGTTCAGCGTATCGATTTCACTGAAGTACCGTGCTCGGTCATTGGCAGCACCTGGACCTGAGTTTGTCTCAAGCGCGATATCAACGTCTTGAACTGCAGCCATCCAGCAATCATACAGTGTGTCCTTGTACTTCTCTGGGTGGATAAACATGTACTTCAAGAACAGAATGTCTGCGTAGTCTCCAAAGCCCCATGAATAAATCATCTGCTCGATCTGCATTCCGAGAGGGAATCCCTCTGCGGTGCGGGCAGCGATACCACCTTCGTAGCGCGACAAGTCTGTATCCTTGTACACGCAGAAAATGTCTTCGCCCGATACGAATGCTGGCGCATCTTTTTCGTTGATCTTCTTGCGCAAATCAAGATTATCCTGATACAACCCGTAATAGTTGTTCTTGCGAAGCGTATCACCTTGCGATGTGTCCCAGATTGGCCATACTGGATTGCCTGGTTCGAGCTTGTCGAGACCTGTGGCCTCATCATAATCTGTTGAGAAGTACAGACGGTACTTCTTTACAGCATCAGCACTCGTGTTTACGCGCGGACCATCCTCAATACTGCCCGGTGCCATCCATGAGCGGCCCGTATACGGGTTGTATGTGAGCATAACGCGCTTACGCAACGTATCAGATCCTGGTGGAAGCTTCCTTGCTCCGAACCATGCGCCACCAGCGAAAATGTACTGGTTTCCGCGGCCTCTAGGCCAGAAGGTGCCGCCACGTCCTTGGGAAATGTTAAAGCCAAAGACACCATAGTTTGTTACTTGGAAATTCACTTTTGACTTGGAATTCCCCTGCTGGTCAAAGACACCAGTGGGTGTGCGTTGAATATCTTCAGACGCCTCTTCACCCTTGCGGCTCTTTCCATTCTTGTTGATATCGGCAGTTGATGGAACCGTTGCAAATGCAAGGACCACGAGAAGTGCCCTAAGCAACCAATGACGCTTCATAATTTCTCCTGAATTCATCGTAGGGTTCATCGTTGTTTCTCTCCTCTCTTAGAATCGGAATGAAACAGCGAAGAATACTGTGCGTGGAGTCTGATAGTTCGGGCGGCGATCCACCTGCACTTGTACATACTCCTGATAACCACGGTAGGTTTCTTCCGGGGTTACACGACCATCGCGATTATAATCTACACGTGCCTGATACAGGCGCTGACCATAGCGATCGTACTGATTTGTTGCAATCGTGTTTTTGTTAACCGGGTCAGCATCCTTGTAGTAGGTAACAGCGCTGAAATCTGATCTCTGACGCTGCAAGCTGTTTCCGAAACCATCATAGTCCGGATTGCGCGATGTTGTGTAGAACGACACTGGGTCTGTAAAGTTGAGGAGGTTATATACGTCAAGCGTAAGGTCAAGCGCTGTCTTACCCCCGAATACGCTCTCCAACGGAATCGTGCGTGTGATACGCATTTCGCTAAACCAGTTCGAAGGGAAACGCGCTGAGTTGAGCTGTCCTGCAATCTGACCGCGAATATTCACTGGTGTGTAAGGAGAACCGCTCTGCCAGAAACCAGAAAAGTTTACAGACAGATTCTCAAGGATTGGAATACCTGCGATTGTTGGTCCTTCACCCTCGCCCCATGTGAAACCAATCACTGCATTGATGCGGTGCGGCAGATCGTTGCTCAGCGGGAAGTCTGCAATCGGCAGCTGATACTGTCCCGTGGCTGGGTCAACCGGTGGCACCTGTGTAGCAGAGTTGGCATTTCCACGCACGTTCGCAATTGTGTAGTTGATGTTAAACTGCCAGTTGTCTGCAAGGCGCTTCATGAATGACATTTCGATACCACGAGACGTTCCGTATGAAGCGAGATCATATTGGAACTTTGGACGTCCCTGAAACTCCGTGATACGGATGGAAGGCTGGTTGTATACGTCGTTGTAATAACCCGTTACAGACAACGCCAAGATGTCATTGAGCTGGTGGTTATACGCAACTTGGAACTGATTTGTTCGCTGTGGTGCGATGTTTGGATTACCGAAGAAATCCGTGAACTCTGCATCTGAGTAAACCCCATCATACAGGTACGTCCACGGTGCATTCTGGTAGTAGATTCCGTATGACAATTGGAAGTTCTGACGTCCATCTTCACTAACAGGGTATGTTACCGAAACACGTGGACCGAAATTCAGCTTTGAGTTAACGGCAGCCGAATCAGCGATATCTCCTATGTCGAAGTTTGCCGAGTTTGGATTCAAATAATCGAGGCGAAGACCCGCTGTAAGCACAAGCCCCTTCAGCATAATCTGATCTTGCACGAAGAATGCTGCTGTGCTTGGGTTACGCGCATCGCGCGTACGTGCCGGATTCGTTACGTTCGGCTTTCCATAGGATTGCGCAAACTGATCGCCCTGCCATGGTGCACCATTGGAATACAACGCAAGATCGAATGTTCTGAACTCAAAACCACCCTTAATAGTGTGGCGCGTGTCTCCAAGCTCGAGTGTATGCGTGATGTTACCATCAAACTGGTAAAAGATTGAACTGCGGTATTCTACGCCTGCTGTATTACCATGGCTTAGGAAGTAGCCTAGCAGTCCGTATGGGTTGGCTGTTGACTGGTTATCGCCTGGGCCTTCGAAATATCCCGTGATTGGATTACGTGTAGTTACATCCCAGTTGTTCACGTAACCGTCTGCTGTAACAGTACGGTAGCGAACAGCGTCGTACTCATCAAGGATTTGATTTGACCCGCGATTGTATCCTTCGCCAGCTTCAATGGTATCCATAGGAGCGTATAGATCGATACCAGTGAAGAGGCCTGGTGGCAAGAACTTACCTTCTTCATTAGCCTTGCGTTTTGCGATTTCCGTAACCTTACCGTTGTACGATCCGCGCAACTCATAGAACGTCGTGTTGCTCAATGAGTGGTTAACCTGAGCAAACCCATTTGTTGTGAATTCCTGCACGATAGGTTGCTTAGCGATGCGCTCGTCGGGCAACTCAATAAGCTGGCCTGCACTGTTGATGCGCTCGCCCTTTGTTGTGGCATAAAGCCAGCCTTGGCTACTGAGCTCGCCAGCAAGGAAGCCATACGAGCCCCCTACCAACAGCGCAAGGTTGTCGTCAAGCTGGAAACGCATACGACCAGTAATGTTGCGAGCCCACGTACGGTTGTTCGGTAGCTGACCAAGATTGGTACCAATCGGGTCGAGAACCATCAAACCTGGATTACGGAACTGCTGGTAGGTGTTACGCACAGAGAGGAAGAACGTAGACTTGCCGAGTCCGAGCGGACCTCCAATTGCTACGTCTGCAACATCCTCGTGCGGTGCGCCAAGCTGGATGCCATTGCCTGCAGTACCATAGAGGAACGGCACATCTTTACGCCAACGGACCTGGCCATCATAACGGTCGAGCTTGCCTGTTTTAACAACAGTGTTCACGTTGCCAGCTACAGCATTGCCATACTCAGCAGTAAAGCCACCCGTTTGTACCTGGACTTCTTCAACAGCCAAGGGGCTTGGCATAGCAGCCGAGATGGTAGAACCAACGTTACCAAGACCACCAGTAAACTGGTCCGTAACAGTCAGACCATCAACCATCACCTGAGTTTCGTTTGTACGGCCACCACGGATAACGAAGTTATTTCCAGATGCACGAACACCAGCCTGCAGCGATAGTGCCGATGCCAGGTTGTCGCGAGCAATCTTCGTGATTTCCTTACCCGATACCTGACGGTTGGTTCCTACGTCTGTTGAACGAACCATTTGTCGCTCAGCAGTAACGTCGAGTGCTCCGAGCGTTACACCTCCCTGGCTTAGCCGGAAGTCTGCCGAAAGCGTCTGGTCGGCGATGATCGTCAGTCGCTTGACAACCGTGTCATAGCCAACGGCTGTAACACGCACATCATAGGTGCCTGAGTTGATATTTACGATGGTGTATTTACCATCCGCTTTGGAGTAACCACCTCGGGTTGTACCAACAACCTTGATCGTTGCTCCAGCTACCGGAGCACCACTTTTGTCAGTGACTTTTCCGGCAAGAATTCCTGTAATACCGGCAATCGACATTGTTGTTGTCGAGGCCAGCAGGACGACTAGTAAGAGGTACCGACGTACCATGTACAGCTCCTGTTAGGTCTAGATGTACTGTGAACTCAATTTTTTAACGAACTACGGACAGCGAATACACCGAGCGTGCACCCGCCTGCTCAATCACACAATGATACATCCCAGCGGCCAATGCCTGCGTTGGAACAGCAACTTCAAAAACACCCGAATCGTTCGGACTTACCGAAGACATTACTGTTTCACCAATAGATGTCATGATTGTAACCTTGACCAATCCTTGAGCCTTGCTGGTAATGCGAACATTGGCAAGCTCGCGCGCAGGATTAGGCGCAATAACAACATCGGCTACAAGAGGCTCTGGATCTACACTATTTACCACTGGAAGTTTTGTAGCATCAAGAGCATAGAACATCACCTTTGCAGCTTCTGCGTTTGTTTCAAGGTTCGTTACTCGATCGCCAGGTGTTGGGCTGGCTGAGTAGCCGATGTACAGTCTGCCATTTACGACGTCGTCGCAGAGTGAAGGATACTGGCAGTTCACACCGTCTGGGGTCATGTTGTACGGGGTAGACCAAATATTTACCCCGGCTGGCTTGTAGGTAACCCAAATGTGACCGTTCAGGGCGTTCACTTGCGCTAGTGTATCTGGCTCTGATTGCTGATTGCCCGCAGTTGTATCAGCAAGAATAGACTTTGTGTCACCATTCTTCCATGAACCATATGCGCAGTACAGATTGTTCTGGGCATCAATGCCCAACTGTGGCCAACGGCTCGCGGCATCAAAGAAACGGTTATTCATGATGTAGCCGTCGAGGCCTAGTTGCGCGCCAGCTGGCTGCCCCATGAAATAGATGAAATTGTCTGTTTCATTGCGGTATGCAAGACCAGAGGTGCGAAGTGATTCGCGATCATTCATGATAAAGATGGTTCCAGAGCGAGCACCATTGGTGTCCTTACGGACGACATAACCAGGTACGAGCCCCATTACATAGTGCGTATTGCCTTCACCGTCGATGATCACATCAACATGGCCATTTGGTGTTGGCATGGTATCTGTGCGCACTTCGAAGGTTCCCCATTCGTTGTTGGCACTATCGATATCCGTCCAACCTGGTGAGTATACCACGCGGGCCAGATCTGATGGCCACGTTGCGCCACCATCTGTAGATGTACGTGAAAGCGTGCGCAGTGAGTTATCTGTGTACACCATCACAACTTTCTTACCGCGTGCTGTAATAGCATAGGTGTCTCCACCAAGGCCTACAGGCATATTTCCTTCTGGGGCAGTGGAACCCGTGAACAGCGTTTCTTCCGACCATGAGAAACCACCGTCAGTTGAATGGCGATAGCCGATCTGATTGCTTGGTGCGGCATCGCTTCCAAGATTATTGTTGTAGATCAAGTGGGCATTGCCATCGCCATCAGCTGCAGCACGAGGCCACAGGCATGTTGATGACGCATCTGTTACCTCGGCATATTGCACTGGCTGGTCGCCCACGCCACCATTACCAAAGAAACGAATTGGCGGGTGAGAAGGCGTACCAATAGCCCCATCCTTGAACTGAATCAATGATGGCCAACCAGAACGAGTGTCTTCTACCTTCTGCCAATCTTCAATGCCAAGTGCAGGAGCGTCTGGGTTGCTTACATCTAGGAATGTGTAGTGGGTACCACGGGCATTACCAGCAAATCCAGGAATGCGCGATGTGAGATCGCGGGTTGAATCTTTGGACGTCATCCACACCAGCTGCACGTACTTGTCTGGTCCATCTTGCGTGTAGGCAAGGCGATTTGCCATTGCACCATTGGTCTGGAAGTCATAGTAGGTAAAACCAACTTCTACGCCCGGCAGCTCTGCCTGAGTGGCATCAACTACCTTTGGTGTGCGAACACGCAGAACTGATGGCGTAGATACAGCACGCGACTCTTCGCCATTTGTGCGAAGAAGCAACGGTGATACTGCATCATTGGTAAGGGGCTTTAAAGGGCTGTTGCCAACGGGGATCCTATCAGCAGTTCCGGCAGTGAGGCCGCATAGCCCCATTGTGGCAAACACAGACGCCACGGTAAAGAAGCGTGTACTTGAACGTTTCATGGAGACTCCCTTGTAACTCGTCGGTTGATACGAAGTATAGTTCGGTTTTAGCCCTTCAATATACAACCAATTCACAACCTTTTTCGGCGCAAGAATACTCGTGGAAAACTCCTATTGTGTGCGCAGCACCACTATCCAGTCCATGAGGGAAAAGCCGCCTAAGATGAGCCTGGAAACCAACCACAGTATGGCCCCTACGACGATGCCATACCTCCAGTTAAGACTATTCCAGCTGGCCAGCCCAACACAGGCAGCCATAAGCTGCCAAAGCGAGGCCACACTGAAGGTCTGCAGCCACACAAACCACATCGGATGTATCTGTGGATCGACAAACACCCCAGCGTGGAATCCAGCGCGCATGGTCCCCAGCATGAGGTGTACCATGGTAGCTACGATAATGCCAAATACGTCAATCAGTGCCGTGGCAGATATTGCTGCTAGAGATTCGAGGTAGCGGACCTTGACGTTTGTTGTAAATCTGAACAACGTCATCGCTAGGGCCGCTAAGGCTACGTATGGGATTATCGTCTTTTGCAACGCCTCGCCCAATGCCTGGGTAAATACGCGCTGAGGCAGCGAAAGGTCTACTTGAGGTACCTCAGTGACTCTTTGTGTAGTTGTGGACGAGATAAGCCTAGCAGACTCTGCGGCAAGCTGCGAGTTACCCTGCTGCAGGTCTACCGACCAAACAGTTGTGATGGCAACCAGAAAAACGGCTATGGCAAACACTGCCATAGCCGCTTCGATCGTTACATTCTCAATGCGTTGCGGTGCAACTACACCATCTCGGAGGGCTGCAAATGCCTTAACAACACGCATCGTATCTACTTTACTTCTTTGTTGGTTCGAATGTCGATGGATCTAGGGGCTGGTTAACTGTGTAGACAACATTTCGCTCCATCGAGAGTATATTGTTTTGAACCTGAACACGCTTAGGCAGTTTCACTCCGCCTACGTCGGCATATTCACTGAATTTTTCAATCGTGGTTACAGTGCCCTGCGGACCCGCCTCATCTTTTTCGTGGCGAACAACCAAAAATGTTATTCCATCAACGAAGTAACGCTCGGTGGTCCCGGCTGGGCTTAACGCCTCGATTGTAATGAGGCCATCACGCTTGCCGAGCACCTTGCACACGTATCCATCAGCTACAAGTGATGAAAAAGGGAACATTCGCGCCTCGAGAAGCAGCTGCTTGAGTTCGTCGGCTGGAGCTTCGCCTGCATCTCCATTCATCAGCGACGACCATGCATTTGTGCCATTTACCCATTGTGCCTGCTGCATCATGCCTAAGTCTAGGGTGGCATACTCCTTGTTTGGAGCCATGTTTACGCGAGTAAAAGAACCCTGATACTCTTTTCCCTGCATGATGAGTGTTACCGTGCCTGAAGCATGAAGTGTACGCACTGTATCGATCCCTGTAGCCCCACCTACAGCATCGCTGTACATGCCAATCAGCTGCTCGATGGTATACGGTACCGGTTCGTACGGACTTTCTGTTACAGGCTCTAAGTCAAGCGTGTATTCTTTGATAACACCAAACTGCTCAAGCTTTTCACGAACACTTGGATTGCCAACAACAACAAGGCGCAATTTGAACATCTCGAGATACCCTGATGCCGCTGCCTGAATGTCTCCCGAAGACAATGCCTCGATACGATCTGTATAGCTCTTTGCATCTTCGATCGAAACATCGTTGATCCAAGAGTTCAGAAGGATGGATGCTACCGTGGATGATCGCTCAAAGGCTATGCGGTACTGTCCAGCTTCCAAAGCTATGCGTCGTGCAATGGCATCGTCTTCTGGACCCTCACCGGCAAGCTTGCGAATCTCTCGCAGCATCACAACGATTGCCGAGTCTGTTACAGAGGTACGCACCTCGGCTCCAGCTGCTATGCGGTTGTATCGACGTCCACGTGTAAGCAACGAGAACGGCGAGTAGGTATACGAATACGTTTCGCGCAGTGTATTAAAGAGCAAGCTTCCAAACCCCGAGCCAAGATGGCTTGCCATGATTTGGGTTGCGTTAAAGTCTGGAGAGCTAACTGCCGGACCTGCCGCACAAACTATAACCGCGCTCTGCACGGCCCCCTTACGCGGAACGAAATACACACCTGCTGGCTCAGTGCTCATACCCGACATTGATACTTCGGGCCGCGTTCCCCGCTGCCAAGAGCCGAGATACTTGTTCATCAGCTCACGAGCCTCGCGAACTGAGATGTCTCCAACGATTGCTATGGCAGCCGAGTTGGGCCGGATGTAGTTATCATGAAACGCTACAACATCCTCTCGGGCGATGGCCTTGATTGACTTTTCCGATGAGCGACGCGCCAATGGGTTATCCATGCCATAGATTACCTTTCGTGAAAGTGCCTGAGCAATCTCAACTGGACGCGATCTGCGCGATGCAACACTGGCAACGTATTGTTGCTTGAGCTTGGCAAGCTCCTGCTCGTCGAAGATTGGCTCGCGCAACTCCTCGCTCAGGATACCCATAACAACCGACAGATGGCGGGTAAGTGCTGATGCAGAGATCGTCATGGACTCGCCAGTAGACGACACACTAATGCCAGCTCCAACACCATCGAGGGTCTTAGCAATCTCTAATGCCGAACGCTTCTTGGTGCCCTTCGAAAGCATGTCTCCGGCAACAGCAGCTGTGCCCTCCCTGCCCACGGGATCATAAGCTTCTCCACCATGCAGCACCATCGAGACTGTAACCATAGGCTGTTCACGATTCTCGATCACATAGACTTTAAGTCCGTTTGAGAGCGTAAACTCTTCATAGTTCGGAAATACAAACGATGTGCCGGGAAGGGCACTGGGCCGTACATCAAGGTTCGGTTTATCTGTTCCTGTGGCAGACTGATTGGCCGTGCCTGTTGCTTGCTGTGGTGCGGGCTGAACAGCCTCGACCTTTTTACCGCGTCGTTTAGAAGTAGTTGTCTTCTTCTTCTTTGTTTGCGATTGTGCCGACACTACAATCGAAAGCATCAGCACGATCGTCAGAATGTGCTTCATCATTGTTCTTATCCTTTCGATGGCAAATAGGTGAGAACAATGCGCTGCTTTGTACCAAACATGCGTTTGGCAACACGTTGGATATCAGCCTTGGTTACCTTGCTATACTTTACAAGTTCATCATTGATGGCTGAAGTAGATCCATCGAAACGATAGGCGTTCGATAACGCAAGCGCCTTTTGATACACTCCCATGCGTTGCTCTACAACATTCATCTCGGTGATGTTCTTTGCCTTTTGCAATTCCTCATCAGTAACGCCATAAGCGATTACATTCTCAATTTCTGCATCAATGGCTCTTTCAACCTCTGCAGGATCTTTACCCGGTGCAACGATGCCAACACAGAAAGACATGCCTATGAGCTCTCTTGGGAACAGAGACATGCTTGCTTGTACAGCAACCTGTAGACTGTCTACGAGCGTACGATACATGCGTGATGATTCACCATTGGTCATAATCGTGGTAAGCAGGTCTGCCGCATAGGCATCAGGATCTGTCTGGTTCATAGCACGATACGAGATAAACAACGCAGGAAGCTGGGCCTTTGGATCATTGATTGTTTCGCGGATTTCTCCATCAAGGGGCTTGAGCTGGCCAACAACCGGACGCTTCGGCTCGGGTGCTTGAGCGTAGCCACCGAAGTAGGCATCAATGGTCTCTCGGATCATCGCTTCGTCGAAATCTCCACTCACGACAAGAATCGCATTGTTCGGCGTATAGAACTGATTATAAAATGCCGTGAACTCTGCAATTGAAGCGCTATCGATATGCTGTGCAGACCCAATTGGCGCCCACTCATAGGGTGTGCCCAAGAACAGTGCCCTTTGCGCCTTCTCCAGCCATCCACCATACGGGGCGTTGTCGTAGCGGTTCTTGCGCTCTTCCTTAACAACACCACGCTGGGTCTCAACGCCGATGCTGTTCACCTGAAGCTTTCGCATACGCTGGGCTTCGATCCATAGTCCAAGGCGAACCTGATTTGACGGTAATACGAAATGGTAAACCGTCTGGTCGTTACTGGTGAATGCATTAAGCTCGCCCCCTGCACCATTGACCATCTTGTCAATCGTACCGCGCTCGATTTTGTCGGTAGACTCGAACATGAGGTGCTCAAAGAAATGGGCAAACCCTGTGCGAGCCGGGTCCTCATCGCGAGAGCCAACCTTGTAGTGAACAACCGTTGCAACAACGGGTGCAGAGTGGTCCTCATGGAGGATAACGTGAAGTCCGTTCGGCAAGTCATACTCTTTGAATTCAAGGGGCTTTTGAGCCCAACTCGATAGTGTACTGCCGATGGACACGGCAAGCAGGACTGCCGCCGAGTAAACCATTCGGGTCATAGGATGTTTTTTCATGATAACGTTGAACGAAAGCTTAGAATACGTTGAATTAGCGGAATTCTTGCAGCTAGGAGGAGAAAAACAACTATCCATGCACTCAGAATTGGCAGGACGTTGCCATAGCGCACAAACGGCGTGATGATGTTATTTGGCATCACTTCTACAAGGCCCACAGCAGATTGTTCGACAGGCAGCTCAGATACCGATTCTCCAGTGGCGGCAATGAGTCCTGAGACCCCAGAATTCGCGCAACGAAGAACTGGCTTGCGCGTTTCAATCGCTCGCATACGCGCAATATTGTAATGCTGACGTGGTCCAGCTGTTCCATTATACCATGCATCATTTGTAACAACGCATAGTGTGTTGGCACCATTGAGCACGAAATCTCGCGAAACTTCCGGGTAGATTGACTCAATACATATGATTGGGCCAACTCGAAGAGTTGTATCAGCGCCTCGCATAACGTACAGTGGATTCCGTGCCTGCCCCTTACCCCATGATGAGATGCCAACCCCCCATTCTATCCAGCTCATGGCAAACGTTAGCTGATCAGCAAATGGCAAACGCTCGGCAAAGGGTGTCAGCACAGACTTTCGGTGCACCTGTACCAACGCGGTGTCGGCATTGATAAGATATGCTGCATTAAACACATCGTACTTGACCGTTGGATCTTGTTCTGATTTTCGTGCTGAAGGCGGAGCTTGATCTGATGGGTATATCATTCGATCGGCTACACCCGTTAACAGTGCTGCACTGGTGCGCGCCACCCAGGTGCGCAGACCGGTCCATTCTACATCGTGCCGCGAATCCCTAATAACAAATGGCAGAGCTGTTTCGCTCCATACAACTAGGTCGGGCTTCTGCGCTGCAGCAATAGCACTGTCTGTAAGGGTGATGTGCACAGCGAGCTGCTGGCGAGAGTCTGACCATTTGTCCCATGGATTCTCATTTGGCTGCACAAGCATTACGGACTGAACATCTGTAGCTTTTGTTGGCAATGCATAAGGTTGGGCCTGTTCTTGGCGGATCCCGCCAACGACCGACCATACTCCTATGTAAACAGCATAAACGGCAAGCAGGATATTGCGTGTGCGCTTTGTGCTCACCTGAAAGGAATGCGACAGCATCGATGTGATGCTATTGGAGATGCCAATCAGAAAAGACAAACCATACACCCCGACAATATCGGCCACCTGGCCAAGATTGAGATTCCCTAGCGTGTATCCACTTGTTAGCCAAGGATAGGAAAAGTCTGTCTGTCCGTGAAGCCATTCAAAAGCTGTTAGCACAAACGGGAAGCTCAGCAACAACCAGCCTGAGCCCATTCGCTTTCGTATAGATGCTAGAGCAACAAACGGAAGCATCAGTAGCAACGGATGTATAAACAATAGCGCAATTCCTGTGGCAAACAGATATGGGTCTGTCTGTTGTTGCCAGCTAGCTATCCACCAATTCGACATTGCATGGAATAGTGCAAGACTGATGTACGCATACCAGACTCTGCGATTCCAACCTATCTCAGGACTTTCCTCTGTAAAGAGCTTAAGAAGGGGCATGTACGCCACTAGCATGAGTACGCCCGAGCACCATTCGACAAACGAATAGGAGAACCCGAGTAATAGTCCGGACGTGATTGAAAGCTTTAGTGGCCGTGAAATGGTCATATGTGGGTGCAAAACTACAAACGGCTTCCGCGCCAAAGGCACGGAAGCCGTTTTGTTTTCTAAGAAATCGAGACTGTTACTTTGTTACAGTTACCGTCTTCGATGTTACAACACCATTGCTACGCAGGATCAACGTGTACGACCCTGATGCAAGCGGAGCTGCATCCAATTCGATCTTGTGTGTGCCTGCAGCAAATGCTGCATTTACAAGTGTTGCTACTTCCTCGCCAGCTGTGTTCACAAGTGTAACGTATACCTCACCTGCTTGAGCAAGCGCGAACGTAACCGATGCACCGGCAACAACTGGGTTAGGCGTTACATCGCCGAGTGATACACCGTTGTTTTCACCCTCGATTGTTACTTGTACTTCTTCAGATGAAGAACGTGAACCGTCCTTGTCAACCGCTGTGAGACGATAGACATATGATCCAGCTGCAAGGTTCTCATCTACCATTGAGTACTCACGGCGTGATGTCGATGTACCAGCTGCCGCAACCGAACGGATCTTCTGGAAGGAAGAAGCATCTGCGATATCACCAGCCTTAACTGATGTGAGAGATGCGCGCTCTATCTCAAAGCGATCAAGATTCTTTTCTGAAGCAGTAGCCCAGAATACGTCTACATTCTTCGAACGTGCCTTTGCGTTGAAGTCAACAACCTGCACTGGTACAAGACCACCACCGTTTGTTTCGAAGAAGTCGAAGATGCCGCGAACAACGCGCTCTACACCTGTACGCACGCCTGTGCGGCCAAAGTGACGCCAATCAACACCAAGGTATACAGAGTTTACTGTGATGCCTGCAGTTGCTGTACCAGCAATTGAGTCTGTTGTTGAGCGGTCTGCACGAGGATAGCTGTAGGCAACGTTGGTTACACCAGATGTACCTTGATCTGAGAAGATCGTAGCAAGCGCTGGTGTTGGATCTTGGTCGCCAGCAAAGCCTGTACGAACTACCATTTCGCTGTTACCGCGCGCAAGTGTACGACCTTCGAGGTAGCGTCCACTGTAGTTTGGTGAGAATGGTGTTCCTGGAGCCTTGAAGTTTGAACGCAGAACGCGTTGTACAAAGTTGAGGTCCGTTACGATTGATGCTCCATTGTGCTGAGCCGGAAGAGCAGAGCCAGAGATGGCAATGTTCTTCTTACGACCAGGCTGACCTGAAGCAACATAGTTGCGGATGTCATCACGCTCTGTACGTGAAAGTGGATTCAAGTCATGCGCCCAGAACATCGTTTGATAAGCTGTGTAGTCTACCGAACGAATAGCCCATGCTGTTCTGTCAAAGATGTCAAAGTCGTAGCGGTCAGATGATGGATCAATGATATATCCAAGATCTCCAAGAGCCTTCTGCAAACTGTCTGCATTCAAGCGGCTAGCAATATCATTAGCAGTTGGTGTTCCTGTGAGGATATCCATGCTAATGTTCTCACCTGACACAACCATACGGCGTGTTGACTTGATCATGTAGAAGCGAACATCCTTTGAGAACACGTTGTTAGGATTAAACTCATCAGAAGGAGTTGAAACCTCAATGCGATAGCGTGGAGTTACGTTATAGCTCATAGCGCTGAACTGAACTGGCACGTTATAGCCCATCATACCGTAGTATGGCTGTGGTGACCATCCAGGGATACCAAATGTGATATCCTTAGACTGACCAGATGCAAGAGCTGTACCAACAACGCGATCGATTTCAGGTGTTGTGTTAAATGTAGGCGTTGCACTGTTAGCGTTGTTCGATGCAACTGTTTCTACGTAGATACGAACGCGTACTTGTGAGTTTGTCGTGGCAAGAGCACCATTGTTGCGAACGCGTGAACGTACGTCAACTGGAGCCTTTGTCATGATGTATTCAGCATCGCTTGTTGAACCTGCTGCATCACGATATGCTGCAGGGCTCAGGATGTCGATTACTTCTAGATCACTAACGTAGAGACGACCATCAAATTCATCTGCACCAATGTCGTAACCAAGACCTGCTTGACCACGAAGACCGCCTTCGATATCAAGACGTGTACCTGCGAGACGTTCTCCATTGTTGTTCAGGATTGAACCAACCGGTGGGCGTGGTGTAGTGATAACGCGAAGACGTTGGTTTGGAGCCACGCCTTGGAACTCGTGCTCAGCAACAAAATTGCCATATGGTGAGTTGATATCCTGTGCTGTCCAGTTGCGCCATTGAGCGATCGTATTAAACTCTCCCTGCGAACCAGCAGAAACAACTTCGCTGGTGTGTGAGATTTCGATAACACGTGCAATACCTGAATTTGGAGCCCAGAATGCATTCTTGTTCGATACAAGAGCCTTAGGAGCTGTATTTGGAAGATACCATGTGTTTACGCGGCCGTTACGGAAGATCGTACCTTCATATAGAAGCGCAGATTGAGTAAGCGTTGCTGAATTCGCTGGGCTCATAAGAGCAATAGCGTTGTTCATCACAACTGGTCCATCTGAATTCTGCACACCAACAGCAACGATCGCTCCAGAGCCAACAACATTGTCATTAGCAATAACGATGGTGTTGTTAACGATTGAGTCTGCCAGAGTAAAGTACGTTTTGAGACGCGGCGTAATCAACGCTGCAACTGGATCTGTTGATGTTGCGCGCGCTGTATACGAGTGGATACCAGCAATGTTGCCTGTTGTTGTTCCACGTGTGAGACCCCACACGGCATTGCTTGTGATGTACGTGTGCTCTGCCTTGCTTGGGAACGAGATTGTCGTAGCCTGCGTACGTGGGCCAAAGCCCTTATTAACGCCACTAAGCGGCTGGAATTCGTTGCGAGCCTGCTGGATATTGATACCACGTGACCAGTTGCTTGCACGAACACCACTTATCTCGTTGCGCGAAATAAACAGATTCATGTTGTTGTAGCGTCCTTCACCACCGGCAATGATACCAGCGGCGTCACGGGCAGTAGAGCTTACAGCTGTACCCACATTGTAGATGCGGTTGCCCTCTATCTTTACGCCGTCTTCATAACCAACGAAGATACCTGCACGGCGCACGTTGAAGATCAAGTTGTTACTGATCTCTGTTCCTGCATTGTAGTATGGGCGGAACTCATTTACACCAGCCTTGATCAATGGTCCGATACCGATAGAAACGATACCATATCCGAATCCACTGATTTCGTTACCAACGAACTTGTTGTTTGTATTAATCAGCGTATCAAGATTGCCAAAGTTGTCTGGGTTGATAGTATCACGCTGTGTAATGCCCGCGGTGAATCCAATCGTGGTGTTACGTGTGTTGCCTTCAAAACGGAACTGGTTCGATCCTGGGTTGAACTGAATCTGAGGAAGCGAATCAGCATATGATGGTGCTACACCATCCGCATTCGCGATGATACAGTTGCGGATGCTAATGTTCGACGAACCTGATGACAGGTAGAACACAGAAACAGTTGGTGATGGGAAGCCAGGAATTGCATTCTTACGAATAGTGAAGCGCAGTGACTTCTGTGAACCACCATCGACTGTGATATATCCGTCTGAATTTGCATTCTGAGCATTAGCAAAGTAACTCTGACGCTGGATAGCGAAGTTGTTAAATGGGCTAATATTCTGACCCATCAAAACACCGATGCCTGATTCAGACTGCAGATTGATTGTAACACCACCCTTAGCAATAGAACGCTCTACCGATGGGCGGAATGTAATCGTTGCGTTTGCGCCTGCACCAATAACACGGCTCGAAAGATCGATTGCCGGCGTATTGATGCCAGTTGCTGTCTTCGTATACGATTCATCCGTAAACTCAAAGACTACAGAGCAGCTTACACCAAAGAAATACAGCGCATTCATGGCTGAGTCAATCGATGGGAAGTTGCGTGGGCCTGACTTCGTTGTACCGATCGTGTACACACCACAAAGGTTTGGCTCTACAGTACGTGTAATGCACAGTTCGTTATTCGATGTTACAGGATCACCAGGATACTCAACGCGATAGCAGAAGCGATAGTCGCCACCTACCGTTGGTGTAAATGCTGGGAATGTATAGATCGTTTTGTTGAACTGACCTGCAGCGATATCTGGAACAACACCGGTTTGATTATAAACCGTTACGTTGTCCGCAATACGCGTAATGATCAAACGAACTGGAACATTCGACAAATCTTGGATACCGTTGTTCTCAAACACTGCTTCCGGACGAAGTGAACGGTTGGTGATGAGGCGGCTGGCAGCACCCTGGTTGCCCGGTGGTGGAACGAGAACCGCGTTAACACCTGGCTCTTCGTTGTATCCTACTTCGAAAATGAATTCTGGCGTTGCCGGACGTGGCAAGCAGTCATTAAATGTGTTTTCATCTGGGAATGGATCGATGAGATCTGCACAGACGATGGTCTTGTACAGACCAACTTGGTGACCACCAGAATTCGGGTTGAAATTCTCGAAAGCTTGCGTTATTCGAACTGCCGCAGGGAGTGCCTCGTTAACAACAACCGTATCACTCCAAACCAACGAGCCTGATGGTCCGAAGATGCGAGCAATACCTTGGAACATTTTAACCGTATCCAATCCCGAGTTCTGGAAAATAGCTTCAACAGGGATCGGTGTTGTGTTAGGATACTTGAACTTACGTGGAGCATCGTTTGCTTGCGGTGAACGAACCAGACGAGTAGACATATCTCGATTGACAGCAATTGTAAATGAGCGTGTCCATTCATCTGCACACGACGAACCAGATGCTATCGTACGTACTATCAGGATGTACTCACCGCCCACTGCTGGAAGCGTATTCAATGCACCAGCAACGCCTGCCAGACGGCCTGTGGCATTTGATGGGCTTGTCGTGAATGTCTGCGGGAATGCACCAGATGTTGGGCCTGTAGCTGTCCAGTCGGCAGTGTACACTGTATCACGCGCTGGGAGTGGTCCGATGATGCGATAGCGAAGTACATACTGCTGACCTGCCGAACCTGCCTGAACAGAAACACTCGGCATCGGACGATTTGCAGCCGAACCGTCATACAGATTGCCACGAGGAAGGATAGCTGAGCTATCTGGAATGTCGTTCGGGAACGAAGAGACAAAGCTTCCAATAATATCTAAATCGTAGTCTTCGCACTCACCCTGTGAGTACTGTGGGAACGTACAAGGATCATTGATACAAGCTGTTCCCGTGTTCGTCTGAGCCATGAGGCGCAAACGAGTGCGGCCCGAGCGAGTCAAACAGTTCAGCGAAAGAGTTCCTGTAACAGAACCACTACCGAATGCCGACTGAGCACACCATACACGCTCTTCTGGCTGGAAGATGCCGTCCTGGTCAAGGTCAATCCAGATTGTATACGACATTTGCGAAAACTGGTCGCCGTTTACTTGGATACTGATCGGCGTATTTCGAAACGCCATTATTGACTGACCAGTAAAGTACGAGTATCCCGTCTGGTTGTTTTGGTCAGCGATAGGCGAGTTACGACTGAACGTTCCAAAACGGAAGAACGAAATACCAGTACCCCAGAAGCCCGGAGTGAGTGTCGGTCTGCAATACTGGGCTACAACATCTTGCGATGTTGCAAGCAATGCCAACACAAACAATGCCCTTAAGGCAAAAAGGTAGAACCTATGCATGTGATTCCCACAAATGGTTATACGTAAAAGTTTTGATTGATTTTTCAACGTTTAGTTTATAGAAATCGACACACCGACTTCGGACCACAAAATACTCACCCTCGGGCAAACCACAAGTAAAAAAAACTGAAAAAGTTACATCGCGGTGCATGATCACTTTGTGCGCTTGCGATCTGCCGATTTGCGAGTATTAGCTTGGATTCGGGCACTTTTCGGCACTACGAGGTTGCAGCTGGTCTGGCTTCTGTATGAGCTGCCACAGTACACCTCTACTTTTCGTCGTGAACTACCAAGTTCTACGGACGTATACTTTGTTTTCGCTGGGTCTACGCTGATGGCTCTAACAAAGGAACATGTACGCTGGCTAGGTATGTAAGTCATTGCGTTACTTTGATTTACAGCGGCTACAAGGATGTATGGCTGCGCAGGATTACTAGGGTTCTTAATTGTCACTAATCCACGGGCATCGTACTGTGTAACGAAACCAGATTCTGGGATCAGCATAGGCGAGAATTCACCATTTCCCTTGCCAAGCATTACAAGCCCCTTGCCAGCATCGTAGCGCACTACATCGTCTTCGGCCCCGTACATATTGCCACAGACAACCAAATCAAGGTAGGCGTCGTCGTTCAGGTCTATCGCTTCAATCCCCATGATGGGAGATATCTGGGCGATCTCTGGAAGGGGCTTCAAAGAAAACGATCCACCGTTGTTCAGCATTACCACCGACTCCATCATGATGGCCTGACGTTTGTAGCACGTATCCATGTACTCTGGCTCGATGATCTTATCGATCGTAGCAAAGGCGAAGTCTATGAAATCATTGAACTTACGATTCAGAGTAGGCATCTGAGTAAAAACACGATGCCTGTCGCGCATAAGTTGGCGCTTACCGGTGTCTGTGATATAGGTCACTAGTGGATCAATCGATCCATTGTCGTCGAAGTCTGCAGCGTAGATGATGATCGGCTTTTCACGAGAGGCCTTGTAACGATGGTTAAGTCCCTGATTCCCAAGGATATAATCTACGTCTCCATCGTTATCAACGTCTGCTCCAGCGATACTATACCACCAGCTTACTGTAGAATCAAGCCCATAGGTAGGCGTTTTATTGACAAGACCTGAGCCTGTATTGCTAAAGATCGTAATTGGCATCCATTCGCCAACCACGATGAGATCATGTCGGTCATCGTTATCGATGTCTGTCCATATTGCAGAGCGCACCAATCCTACATTCCTAAGGCCGGGAGCTATCGAATCGGTAAGGTCCGTAAAATTTCCTTTTCCATCGTTTACAAGAAGGAAACTCTTATCACAGTATGGGTACTGATTGGTGATAACCCCACCGCCTACAAATAGATCAATGTCTCCGTCATTATCGAAGTCTGCAGCATTAAGGGTTGTAGCGTTTGTTTGCACGTGTGGAACACCAGCAAGCTTCTTGGTATACCTACCCTTGCCATCATTGGTGTAGACGAGCATCTTTCGTTCGGCATCAAGCTCATTAAATTCAACACCACCACATGCAATGACCAGATCGCGGTCTCTGTCGTTATCGATATCTATCAGCAACATGGCTTGAATTTCATGGGTGCTATCAGCTTTGTTCAAACCCAATTCTTGCGGCAAAAACGTACCTGTCTTTGTTTGCACAAAAGCAGCAGGATGAAACCCACGTGAACTTCCGAAGACAACATCCTCTAGTCCGTCACCATTTACATCTGCAACAGCTACAGCTGGGCCTCCCCACGACGCACGCATTGGCATCAAACGGAAGCGCTTGAAGTCGTCGAAGTAGTTTTCCTTGTGATGGTACAGGATACCAGAGGTCGAGGTGGCGTCGATAAATGTGGTTGAATCCGGAAGTGGAATCGCAAACCAGGAACGTCCTGTTGCACTTGCATCACGTTGATCGAGTACGATTGTAGAATTGGCCGTCAGCCTTGTATATACCTGTGATCTTGTATCCGGCCATTCAACAATTACCGAGTCAATCGTTGTTGCAGAGCCAAGACCAACTACCATTAGGTTGTCTACCTGTGATTGGAAACCACGAACAACATAATTCTCACGGTAATGCGAAATGCCTCCAGCTACAACACGCACTTTAGCGCCAAGTCCAGCCGTGTTTCCACCAAGACCAAGAAAACGCAATGCGACGTAGGTACCACGTTTTTGCTCGATAGCATTGTTCTTGTATATGAACATAACCGTGTCATAATTCGGCACGATAAGTTCGCAGTCGCCATCTCCATCAAGATCTGCGTATGCAGCACCAAACGTGGCGCTTGTATCGTCTACACTCCAATCCTTGGCCACGTTTTTAAACTTGAGGTCGTCTGTTTGCCGGAAAAGAAAGTTTGGCTCACGCAACGCCTGGAGGTTTGCAGCCGCAGCAGAGCGCGTATTGAGGTTGTACACGTAATCTTGATCAGAGAGGTCCGATACATAACCGTTTCCGATAAAAACATCCGCTCTTCCATCAAGGTCAAAGTCGTGTACTAGGCATGCCCAACTCCAATCAGTAGCCGCCATGCCAGTCATGTAACCAATTTCAGAAAACTGATTGTAGCCACGATTTAGCTGGACCATGTTTCGGGAAACTTGATTCGAGTCGTATGTCGGGTTGTAAATCGACATATCCCCCGTGGCATTTGTATTGATAATGCGGCGCACATGGTTATCTGGCAACATGTCGGTGGTGATGATATCTGGTAGACCATCACGATTAAGATCAGCAACATCACTTCCCATGCTGAACACAGAGGCGCGCCGTGTCATGCGCATCATACTTTCAGCAAAGGTGCCATCTGCGTTGTTCAGGTAAATGAGGTCCGTTGAATTGAAATCATTCGCTACATATATGTCGGGATAGCCGTCAAGGTTTACATCGGCAACCGTTGCGCTTAGCCCCATACCCTTATCGCGAATCCATGCTTGAGCAGATACATCCTCGAACTTTCCGTTTCCAAGATTGCGATAGAGTTTGTCTGTATTACCAGAGTGCCGATTCTCGAGAGCAGTGAGCATTCGAAATGTCTTTTCGCGGCGTTCAAGCGACGAATCCTCGACCGCCTCGTACTTCTGTGTTACGTTGCGTTGCTGCTGACGCTCAAGAGATTGCGCCATCTCGATAGAGTCGCGCACAGGATCGTTACGCAAAAACTGATGATAGTTTGAGTACACAACGATATAGCAGTCAAGAAGCCCGTCTTTGTCGTAATCGAAAAAGACACTGTGCACACTTTCATTCGAGTAATTAAGACCATACTCAGCGGCATGTTCCGTGAAATTGCCCTTGCCGTCGTTAATCAGCAGCCTACAGGTGTTTTGCCAGCGTGTAATAAAAACATCGAGATCGTTGTCGGCATCGATGTCAACCAGACAAACCCCAGTTGAAAAGAACAATGAATCGTTTGGATAGCCTATTTGTGAGGATATATCCGTGAACTTCAGTGATCCATCGTTTCGATAAAACGCCACACCTGTGAAGTTCGTGAATATCATGTCGGCGAGGCCGTCGCCAGTGTAATCTCCGATTGCAACACCACAGCCTGGAACCATCGAATTGATGCGCATGAGAGAATCTGTGGAGATCTTTACACGCGAGAGATCGGTTCTCCATGTTACTCCAGACTGCTCGGGCTGTATCCTCGTAAACAAGGACTGCTCTTGGGCTACCAGCCTACTGGTAAGCATGCAACAGGCAATCGCTGCGATTACAATCGACAATGTCTGAAGGTTCGTCATGCGCATATGGTTGTTCTCAAGTGCTTGGAGCGGGGCTTGAACCCGCACGCCCCTTACGGGACACAAGATTTTAAGTCTTGTGCGTCTGCCAATTTCGCCATCCAAGCAGGTTTGCAAAGTTACAATTCCTTACGTGTCCTGATAATCTCAAGTACTGCCGGCAGAATACTCAGCAGAATAAGTACACCGATAACGAGGGTAAAGTTCTCTTCAACGAGGGGCTGGTTGCCGAAAACAAAGCCAAGGACAACAAATGTGACCACCCAAACCACGGCACCAACAACGTTGTAGAGCAGAAATCTGCGGTAGGACATTTCGCCAATTCCCGCCACAAAAGGCGCAAACGTTCGGATAATAGGCATAAACCGAGCGATGATAATCGTCTTGCCACCATACTTTTCGTAAAACGCATGCGTTCTCTCTAAGTGCACACGATTAAAGAGCTTGGATGTGGTGCTCGAAAACAGCTTGCGGCCAAACCGCTGCCCAATAGCGTAGTTCACACCATCACCTAGTATCGCAGCCACGATTAACAGAAAACACAGAAAAACCGGATCTAGCGTACCCAGCGAACAAATAGCACCAGCGGCAAAGAGTAGCGTATCGCCGGGAAGAAATGGTGTAACCACAAGCCCCGTCTCAGCGAACACAATGGCGAACAGAATCGCATAACTGTGAGTGCCATATTGGCTTGTGATCATTGTTAAGTGCACATCAATGTGCAGAATAAAATCTACGAGCCCCTGAATAAACTCCACGCTGTTAGCCTTTTGTATGAAGAAGTTGCACAACGTCCCGTTCTATCTCGCTGTGGCCGTGCTCAGCATACCACGCATGCAGCAGAGGATACATGTCTGACTTGTTTTCAAATCTAGTTTTCCATTCGTCAACAAGCGTTTTGGCTGCTTCGGGTCTCGGACCCCAATGCCAGAGTTCGTTGGTATCTGCGTTGAATGCTATCACTATGGGAACCGAACGCGTGCCGTTTGTAAGATAGAGGTCCATTGCTTTGGGATAGCTATCACGATCAAGGATGCGCAGACGGACGGTTTCGCTGAGTGATGCAATAGCAGAGATTACTGGTAATATTTGAGCCGAATCCCCACACCAGTCTTCGGTTATAACAACCCATGTCTGGCCTGCAACGCTATTCATCGCGATGCGCATTTCTTCGGAAGGCTCATAGGTTTTCTGGTGGCGTGCCATCCGCGACCAGTTCAAGTGACGTCCCGATGCAAACTGGTCATCCGGGCCTTGAGCGTGCATACGTTGCTCTGCACGATGCAAAAATGCCTCGAACGTCAAACCCTGTTCAAGCGCCATCTGGACCAGTTGATGCTTCGTCATACGTTGCCTTCCAATGCAATACGGACAATTCCGTTCGCCTGCTCAAGACGAACAACAGCCTCTTCTCGTGAGCAGTTATGGGTTGCCATAACCAAAGCAGTCTTCACATGCCCGTTGGCCACTTCGAGTACATGCCCAGCCTGATCATATTCAACGTTGCAGATGGACATCACAATCCGCTTGGCACGCTCCTTTAGCTTCTCGTTGGTAAGCTGCAGATCAACCATCACATTGCTGTAGGTCTTTCCAAGTTTTACCATTGTGGCGGTCGTTAGCATATTCAGCACCATCTTTTGAGCCGTACCAGACTTCATGCGGGTAGATCCCGTTATGGGTTCTGGGCCTACAACTGGGCATATCAGCACACTCGCATCTTGGGCATATGATGTAACCATTTCTCGATGATTTGTGCTTATGAGTATCGTCGCAGCCCCAACCTTGCTTGCCCTCTGAAGAGCACCCAGTACAAATGGTGTACGGCCCGAGGCGCTGATCCCACATACAACATCATTTGCGCACACATCGACGTCAACGAGAGCTTTTTCTCCGGCTTCCGGGGCATCTTCTGCTCCCTCGACAGAACGAAACACAGCCCTATCTCCACCAGCAATTATGCCAAGAATCATTTCGGGATCAGTTCCGTAGGTAGGGGGCATTTCAGACGCATCAACGATGCCTAGGCGTCCACTGGTTCCTGCGCCAACATACACGAGCCGGCCGCCCCTTTTCATTCTATCTACAATGATATCAACGGCTTGTGCAACATGTGCGAGTTCCTCATGAACCGCAGCTGCAACGGTGGCATCCTGAGCATTGAGCATCGACACAATGTCAAATGTTGATGCGGCGTCAATCTGCAGTGTAGCCGGATTAACAGCTTCTGTTGTAAGCCTCGCGAGCTGCTCAAAGAGTGTCATGAAGCAAATCTAGCATTTGTGGAAGTCGAAATCTTCCCTATCTTCGTGGCTCGTTTTAATTCAATGAACAATTGGCGCCACACTATGGCACATCATAAGTCAGCTATCAAGCGCATTCGTCAATCACGAAAGCGCAAGATTTACAACCGCGGAAACAAGAAGACCATGCGTGAGGCGATCAAGGCAGTACTCACGGCAACAACAGTTTCTGCAGCACAAGAAGCACTCAAGGCAGCATTCAGCATCCTAGATCGCGTAGCAGTGAAGGGCGTGATCAAGAAGAACAATGCAGCCAACAAGAAGAGTCGTCTTGCTAAGGCTGTAAAGAAGCTCGAAGCTACAGCCTAACACACGAAAATTCAACGGACCCGTAGCTCAACTGGATAGAGCATCTGACTACGGATCAGAAGGTTTGGGGTTCGAATCCCTACGGGTCCGCCAACACGCGCATGAAAAGGGCACGAGATAGCGTGCCTTTTTTTGTGGGTTGACGCCACCATCCCAGGTCGTTATGGGCGACCCTACGTGTCGCCCATGATTGCGCCTGCCCATAATCACGCCCTGTATATCTGGGGCACGATGTATCGTGCCCTTGAATCGCAGCCCACCCTAGCCCCTTTTCTTGAATGGGGCGAGCATCTGCGAGAAGAATCCAGTCGGATAGGATTCTACGTTATCGAAGCCGAGCTCTATGTCGCGTCCGTCGTGGGGCATGTATGAGGTACCGAAGAGCCAGTCCCATACGCTGAGAGTGAGACCGTAGTTAACGCTCTTGACGCCTTCTGGGAGTTGCTTGGCATGATGCCAGATGTGCATCTGTGGTGAGTTAAAAATGTACTGCAATGGCCCCAGGGGCAGATAGAAGTTTGCATGATTCAGGTGGCCCACGGCCGTTGCAAAAACGCCGGCTGCCATAAAGTCGATAAGATCAAATCCAAGAAGTGCCAATGGTATGTATTCAAGCACACCGTAGATGATGTTCTCTGCAAAATGATAACGCAGGTGCGCCGCATATCCCATCTGCTCAACGCTGTGGTGTACTTTGTGGAACTGCCACAAGAAGTCCGATGCATGGAGTAGACGATGAATGTTCCACTGAATGAAGTCGCGGACTACGAATATGATGACGAGTAGCAACCACGGCGAGAGCTGCGATAGCGTTGCATGAAAGGCGTTGAGATAGGGAAAAACACTTGATAGGTGCGATTTGACAAGCGAGCTGATGCCGTAAAAGCCAGCAGCACCAAACAGAAACACGTTGAAGAACATGTACCAGGTGTCAAGCCAAAAGTCTTTTCGCAAGACTGCTTGCCCCTTACGCCATGGTCGCATCAGCTCAAGCGTCCATACAAAGGCCGATAATGCTAAAAACAGCCAAAAGAAATTACTCCAACTGGGCGCGGAGATCATGGCCCATAGATTATCAAGCTGATTCTCGTAATACGATAGTACCGCATTCATCGTGATGCTACTTTGTTGTTGTGGGAAGGCCAGCAGCCGACCATGCTTGATAGCCACCCGTCATGTTCGTAACATTTTTCCAGCCCCACGAAGCCATTTTCTCTGTAGCAGATGCGCTGCGACCACCGCGTGCACAATACACCACCACTTGCTTGTCTTTGCCAACTCTATTGATGTTCGATTCAAAGTTGGCATCGTAGAAGTCTACAAGAACTGCACCTGATAGGTGTCCTGCGTTCCACTCCTGTGGCGTTCGAACATCCACGACTACCACATTTCCTTTTCCGATCATCGCCTTTGCTTCTTGCGGTGTTGCATTCTTGTACTGCTGCGCACACGCAACAGAGGCGGCGGCCAGCATGATAACTGCGAGGTTTACAACGAAACGTAACATTACTTGCCTCCTTCTTCTAACTCTACTACTGCGCGGTTCACTGTTGTCCAGGGTCCACCGTTAACTGCAGTGTAGCCCTTGGCATTTGCAAAGTCTGTTGCCTGACCGCTTCTGCCGCCAGATGCGCAGCAAAACACGATGGGCTTGCTTGTTGGAAATGTACCCAGAGAATCCGGAATCTGCTGCAATGGGATGTTCTTAGAGTCCGCTACATGTCCGCCGGCATACTCACCCGGAGAACGCACATCGACAATGGTTGCGCCATTGCGCAAGGCTTCGTTTAGGACTTCATTCGTGCCCCCAAACGCTGATTTGAACATGCCAAACATGGAGTACCCCTATTGTTGCGTTGTCTACTGCTTTGTGCAGCGTACGACGTTACAACGATACGGATATTGACGCGTTTACGGAACGGGGCTCTGCAGGCATAATACCTGGTCCGGGATAGCCATCTGCCCTGCGCGTGAAGTAACGTGCATCGAATAGATTGTTGATGCCGAGATCAAATCGGTAGCGATCAAACGTATAACCGATGACGGCATCGACAACCGTGTACGCCGGGATTACTCCTGATGCAGCCGCTGCATCAAACTCTTTGTTGGATGCGTCTGCATACTGCTTGCCAACGTGAGAGACAAGGAGCGAACCACGGATGTCGTTCCATGACGTCGTTAATCCGGTGCGCAGGTTCGACTCGGGAGCGTATTCGAGTCGTTTGCCATCAATGGCCGAATTTGAAGCGGATTGATACCTACTCTCGAGCACCGTGGCATTGATCAGCCATGATAACGTTGGTGATTTCGAAGACCAACCCAACGCACGATGGATGTGCACCTCGTTCATCCATTCGATACCTCGCGAATAGGCATTGGAAAGGTTTGTCCGAAGTCGATATGCCACACCTTGTTCATTTGTCTTGGATAGCTCTCCGATGCGATCGCGATACTCGATGGCAAAGAGAGATACATCCCAGTTGATCGTGCCATCGAGCGAACCACGAGTGCCCAGATCGATGGTGTACCCCGAGGCGTCCTTGATGTAGGGATCAACAACCAATGTGGGACTTGTAACGCGGAGATCAGAGAAGTTTACAGCACGATAGTTTTGTGTTGCATTGGCGTAAAGCTCTATGCCAGATCCGCCAAACGTATACGACGCACCAACTCCTGAAAGTACAACTCCTCTATCGCGCTGCTGCGAAATCGAAGGATAGGTCCAGACCGTTGCACCAGAACTATCTGTGCCCTTCAGGTTATACGTGCCTTGCGCCGATGTTGAGATGTTGTCGTATCGTACGCCTGGAACAATCTTCAACGATGGTGTTACCTGTAGCACCATTTCTGCAAACACGGCTGTGTTGGCATTTGGGTGACGCATGTTAAACCCGTCTGCGGTTTGATTGTTGTAGAGCGAGTAATCAGCATCAGTTCCTGGTGTTCCCTGCGCCTGTATACGCGCAGATGTGCCGTTGTAGAGTCGCAGTCCAGCAAGCAATGAGTAGGGCATTGCTCCAAGCGAGTCGTCATGACGAATCGTTGTCTCGTTGCCAAGGTTAGCATACGTGTCGTCGATAACCGTGCGCGGCGAACCGTTATCTGCAACAGTGATCTTTGATGTGTTCCCAACAGACTTCCGCTCGCTGGAATTGTAGAACACAACGCTGCGAATACGCGTGCGCTGTGCCACCTGCCAATCAAGTGTTGCCGATGCCATGTTCCAGTCGCTTGTAAACCAGTTGCGACTCCGCGTCGAAGTCTGCGGGTTTACATTGAACATGCTATCTGTTACGCCCCCTGGCTGCTGCGAGAGATACGTCATCTTCGTGGCATCAATCTTGAGTTGCAATGCCGGCGTGAATTGATGCGATACAGCAGCGTATCCGAGGTGCTGGTCAAAGGCACTATTGGCTCTCCATGCATCGGCACGGCGATACTGATAGATGCCGATGTAGTTTGTTGACCCCGATGTTCCACCGAGCTCTGCGTACCCGCTGGCAAAGCCATACGAGCCCCCTGTTAGCGTTACCTGTCCCGAGAGCGGAGCGTTGCGGCTTCCCTCTTTCATGATAAAGTTGACCGTTCCACCGAACTGCGATCCGTATCGAAGAGATCCAGCGCCACGTACAACATCGATATGGTCTACAGCCTGAAGAAGGGGCGTGTAATATGCCTCAGGATACCCCAAGGGATCGGCAGAAATATCATACCCGTTCTGACGAGCGTTGAAGTTGATCATGCGGTTGGGGTTTAGGCCCCGTGCGCCGATACTAAGCTGCAATCCGGCAGGATCCGACTCCCACACATTGATGCCGGCAATAGATGAAAATGCCTGCCGTGCCGTATTGGTAGCCAACACGGTTGGAGCATCCGCTATGTAGACGCGTTCGACTTTCTTTGCCGCATTAATCACGGATACGCCTACGTCCGGCGCTCGCGTGATGCGAGACTCACCTCTGCGACGTTCAAACACCTCAACTGCCTCAAGTTTGATGGTGTCGCCGTTTTTCACCCGTGGCTTAACCCCATGTGGTGATTTAGGGCCAGCTATAGTGGCTGTGGCTGCAAGTACGATGGCGAGAATGAACCGCACGAATACCTCTAAACTCAGACTGAATTAGTCCGAAATTAAATCTTATTTGGATTAAGTCCAAATAAAGACTGGCGCTCAAATGTCACACTAGACATAGTAAAACGCACATAGAAACGAAACCACGTCCACTTTCTCACGTTTTTGAGGATCACAGTACCATGTTAGATACAACAGCTGGATTGCACCTAATTCTTGTTCCCAAGTCTGGTTTTTTGCTTTCAGAACATTTCGAAGAAGCACTTACGCATACACTGGAGGACGCGATTCGTGGAAGCGGAGCCGTACTATATGCACTAAGTGTGAGAGCAGACCACCTTCACATTCTTCTCTCTGTCGAGGGAGTACATGGTCTACATGTGGTTTTAGACACGATTGTTGAATCGCTTCAGGGCACTATATCCGGAAGTGAGCGCTCGATGTCGAAATTTCGATGGGATCAAGGGGTACATGTAACGTTGCTGCCGCCGTGGCATATCGAGATCATGGCAAGCTTTGTGCGAGATCAGCAACGCTATCACCGGACGCACACACTAGAACAGGAACTCGATGAGGTCTTCCGTCCGAACTCGATCAATTTCGACGATGAGACCGAGCAGGAATCAACTCTTTGCGTCAACTAACACAGCAGAGCCTGCTTCGCCCCTTGCAATCATCATCATGGCCTTAGCAAAGCGCTCCATCTCTTGTGTTGTTGTATAGACCGAGGGGGCTACCCGCAGCCCCTTGAAGTCTTCGTGTCCGATGGAGACCGTAAAGATGCGGTGCTTGTCGAGTAGGTACGACGATACCTTGCCAGGATCGGTTCCTTCGATGTGCACGAGACGCAGTCCACACTGATTCTCATCGTCCTTGATGTTCGTCAGGAACGCTACGTTGTCATACTTCTCAAGTTGATCGGTCCATATCGTATGCAGGTAGCGCAGCCGTGCAGCTTTGCGCTCACTGCCTAGTGCACGGTGGAATTGTATCGATTCAATCAATGCGTTATGCATCGCAGCAGGATGGGTTCCGATCTCTTCGAACTTGCGGATGTTGGAATCCATCTCCTTTGGCGCGGCCATGAGAGGCCAGATATCCGCAATGCGTTCTTTTTTCACAAACAGCATACCAGTCCCGATCGGACCCAAGAACCACTTATGTAAGGCTGTTCCGTAATACTCACATTCGAGGTCCTTCTGCGTGTGGGGAAAGTGCGAGAATGCATGAGCACCATCCACGATGCAGCGAATTCCACGCTTAGCAGCCAACCTGCAGATGTCTCGCACCGGCAGTATCTGACCAGTGAGGAATACAACATGCGATATATGGATCACCTTTGTGCGCGAAGTGATTCCCTGTTCAATCGCATCAACAACGTCTTGACGGTTCATGAGTGGCGTTGGATACGACACCTTCTTGAGCACGATACCATCGCGGCGTACACGTTGGTCCCACGTTGTAATCATGCGCGGGTAGTCGTGTGTGGTGGTCAGCACTTCATCTCCCCGTTCCAGGGGCATGCCAAGCTGCAGCGTCTGTAGTGACTCACTAGCGTTGCGAGTGATTGCAATCTCCTCTGGGCTTACAGCAAAGATTTCAGCAAGACCTTCACGAATCGTCTCAACCTGTGGTTCTTGGTGACGCCACATTTCGTATGCAGGCATGTTGTTGGCCTGCTCGGTATAGCGTCTAAATGCCTGCTGCACTGTGCGGGGAGACGGCGAAACGCCACCGTTATTCAGATTGATGATCAAGCGATTAACATCAAACGCCTGCTGCACGGTCATCCAGAAATCCTCATCCCGGGCAACGTCGCCTGCCGGCGATGGGAACGTGCTCGGCAACCACTGCGTTACGGCAGCCAAAGCGTCGGATGCAAACAATGCTGTTGGTCCGATCGCCGCCAGCGACCGAAGAACTGATCTACGAGAAGTCATACAAGCCCCCTGTATGGATTGCACGCTGGTTATATTCGCAGCTCACCTGCGAAAGTCGCAGCTCACCTACGAAAGTACTACAATGAAGACCACAAACTTTCATGCAATTCATGTTGCCGCCGGCGCAAAGATGGTATCATTTGCCGGGTTCGAGATGCCTATCCAGTACCCAACGGGTATCCTGGAAGAACACCGTATCGTACGCACGGGCGTTGGCGTGTTCGATGTCTCGCACATGGGTGAGTTTTTTGTGAAAGGGGCTGATGCATTGGCCTTTATACAGAAGATCACGGTGAACGATGCCTCAAAGCTCTCACCAGGCAAGGCCCAGTACTCTGCCTTGCCACGTCCAGACGGCGGTCTTGTAGACGATCTTCTTGTGTACATGCGCGGTGAAAACGACTATATGTTGGTTGTTAATGGCGCCAATATTGAAAAAGACTGGGCATGGGTTAGCGCGAACACAGAAGGGTTTGCCAATCTTGAGCTCACAAATCATAGCGACGATATCAACCTTCTTGCCGTGCAGGGTCCGAAGAGCATTGAAGTTCTCCAAACTCTCACAGATGCAGACCTTGGCGAAGTTGCCTACTACAGTTTTGTCGAAGGACAACTTGCCGGCGTAGAGATGATCCTCTCACGCACGGGCTATACAGGCGAGATTGGCTTTGAGCTCTACTTCCGCGGCGATGCCTCGGAGTGTGCTCACGTAATCGAGAAGCTCTTTGCAGCAGGCAAGAACGTTGGCATTGCATGGATCGGCCTTGGTGCGCGCGATACTCTGCGACTCGAGAAGGGCTACTGTCTCTATGGCAACGATATCACGGATGAAACAAACCCGATTGAAGCTGGACTTGGTTGGATCACCAAACTTGCCAAGGGCACGTTCAATGGCAGTGACGTTATTGCAAAGGTCAAAGAAGAGGGTCCATCACGCAAACTCGTTGGCTTCGTGATGCGCACAGAGAAGCTCATTCCGCGCCATGGTTACTCGATCGTTTCAAACGGAGAGACCATTGGACAAGTAACAAGCGGTAATACATCTCCGGGCCTAGGAACTGGTATTGGACTCGGCTACGTGCTCACAGCATTGAGCACACCTGGATCGATGATTGAAATTGCTGCGCGTGGAACTACCTTCCCTGCCGAAGTGGTCAAGATTCCGTTCTGCTGATAGTGCGCTAGTCTGGCTTGGTTGGCCTAGGTGCAGCTTCTATGGTAACGCGCGCTACTCCGGCGCGAATCATATCGAGTTCTTTAGCTGCCTGCTTTGATAGATCTATGATGCGGGCATGTTTCCATGGACCCCGATCTGTGACACGGACCACTACAGACTTACCATTTGCCAGATTTGTTACCTTAACCAGAGTGTTAAACGGCAACCATCTGTGAGCACATGTTCTCTCGTTCATGTTAAACACCTCTCCACTGGCGGTCTTGCGCCCGTGGAACTGCTCAGCATAAAACGACGCGGCACCTGTATCTGGCTTAAATCGCATTACATGTGCGGTTAGCGAATCACTTACTGTTTTGCCAGTAGCAACCTTTGCTGAACGCACCGTCTTGGCAGCAACTTCTACCTTACGGTTTGACGCATTATCGAAGATCACTGGTGCTCTTGTAGAGTTTAGCGTATCTGGAACAACATTTTCTAGCCGGGCAATAGTAGCCAAGATTGCTTGTGCAGCTCTCTGCAACGAATCCGACCTCATGCGCAGAAACATTGACTCGATTCGCAGGCTGTCGCTTTTCTTCCATTGCACGTCCCATGCTCGGCGCAAACTATCGGATGTCTGTAAGACACGCGAGGCCTGCTTGCGCAAGCTGTCTATTGCCAAGCTATCTACCTGTGCCTGCATGGCCCCCTGCATCAGCAGCAATACGAGTAACGATATGGAAAAACGAAAATTCAGAACTGCCTAAAAGTGCTTTGCAATGTTTCTACGCCGCAGCTGATCTACAAAATCACGGACGTCTTCGGTTTGACCCCTTTTACTAATCAATAGCGATGATTCGGTTTCGACGACAACGAGATTGTCTGCATTAATCAGCCCAATGAGGCGCCCAGTGGAAGCACTCACAAGGCAATTTGTTGCGTTGATTGCCAAAACATTACCCTCGAGCACATTGTTCTTACCATCTTTCATGGACATACGATAGAGCTCGTCCCATGTACCTACATCACTCCATCCAAAAGCACCCTCTACTACACCAATGGTAGGGTCTTGCTCGAGCACACCAACATCAAAAGACACAGAGCGCATCTGACGGTAGACACTCTCGAGAACGAAGGCCTCATTTTCTGTACCTACAGCACGTTCGAACTGCGACAGCAAAGGCGCATGATCTGGCAGATACTGACCGATACGGTTAAGGATTGTACCCACTGTTGCTACAACGATGCCACTATTCCAGATAAAGTCTCCAGCGTCGATAAAGCGCTGTGCGGTAGATGCATCTGGCTTTTCGGCAAATGTGCGTACCGACCTAACCACCCCACGCAAGACTGGGTTATCTGTATCGATGTCGTCGCCCACTTGGATATATCCAAAACCTGTTTCGGCTCTCGTAGGCATCACTCCAATAGTAATGATACGCTCTAACGCCGTAGTGGCAGCACAAGCCTTTTCAAGCAGCACGTGAAACTCACGTACGTTAGATATCAGGTGGTCACTCGGAAGAACCACCATAATCGCATCATCGCCGAGCAATGCGCGTAGCCGTGTAGCAGCAAATCCAATCGCTGGGCCGGTGTTACGTCCAAAGGGCTCTGACAGGATATGGTGTTCCTGGACACTCGGCAGTTGATCGCAGACGAGATCTCGAAATTCGGGCGTTGTTACAACAAACACGTCTGTAGCATCAATGAAGGGGGCAAGCCTGGCAACCGTGTTTTGGATAAGTGTGCCTTCGCCCAAAACATGGACAAACTGCTTCGGCTTGCGCTCTGTGCTTCGTGGCCAGAGTCTTACACCTAAGCCCCCTGCCAATACTACTGCAACAATCTTCATGGGACGAAAGTACGGAGCCCCGTATCTTCGTGGCATAGTATCTGGAGAAATTTATGCGTCGGTCACTTGTAATCCTCTTTACGATCATTTCTACATCGCTCTTGGCAACGGCACAAGATGAACGTCTCAACTCGTTGAACTTCGATGAGGAGCCGCTTCCAGAGGAAACCGCACCCTACTCAGCGATAGGCATTGGGCCAGTGTTCAGTCTGTTTAGCCCAGATGTGACGGACGTTAATGCCAAGGCGGCAAGTCTTGGTCTGCCGAATATGAACTCCCCCCTACTGATGTTTGGCGCTGAGTTTTATGCGGCAGTTGGGTTTGTTCCCAATATGCGAATAGGGTTTTCATGGCTCTCGGGTTCTACAGGTACAGCCGGAGACTTTACCGACACCATCAGAAAGAGCGTAGACTATTCGGTATCAACAAAGACGCTTCATCTAGACTATGCCCTAACCGCCTCGAGTGCATTTACTGTGCTACCAGGAGTTGGGATTAGCTGGGGCAATCTTGACCTAGATGTTCGCAGAAACGGACCTGTGGTTGATTGGAACTCTGTTAATGGCAATTCTCAATCAACCGAAAACACGCGTTTTTCACAAAGTTCCATCTCTCTGATACCTCGCTTAAGCCTTGAGTATGTTCTTACGCCGTTTCTTGCAATTCGTGCGCAAGGGGCTTACACGATGCAACTTTCAACCTCCGACTGGCAGGCTAATATCCATGCCACGGTTGTAAACATGCCAAGTTCAGTCTCGATGAATGGATTTTCTGCACAAGTAGGCGTTTTTCTGGGTCTGTTCAATTAAGTTTATGCGCCTCTTTCGACGGGGCTCGTAGCTCAACGGTTAGAGCAGCGGACTCATAATCCGTTGGTTGCTGGTTCAAATCCGGCCGGGCCCACAAAAAATCTAAACCAAGACACACTCCTCTGCGTCACGTAAATCATGGTTTGTGTTCTTCTGCTCGTTCTCGGCCTCTCACAGGCCACTGTAGTTTGCGGTTACGCTCAGTCATTACCGCCCCTTCGCTCGGTCTCCAATACTGCTTTCGGCTATGGAGAGCGGCTCCAGTACGATGTAGGCTACAAGTTTATAACCGCGGGTACTGCGGTTTTTTCCATTGGAAACAGTCCAGTACAGAAGGCCGGACGGCCTTGCTACAACATCCGATTCGAAGTGAACTCGCTTTCTTCCCTAGATTTTCTCTACAAGGTTCGGGATCGTTATAGAACGTACGTAGACGTAGACGGAATCTTTCCTTGGGCCTTTCAGCAGTCAATACGCGAGGGAGGGTTTAGCAAAGACTTTACAGCAGTTTTCGATCACGTTTCTAAGACAGCCAAAACCACCGAGGGCACGTTTTCAATCCCACAGTATGTACACGACATAGTTTCGGCTTTCTACTACGTCCGCTCGGTAGATCTGCGCTCATATAAGGCAGGCCAGATACTCTACCTGCAGAACTACTTTGATCGCGCTACACATGATCTTGCTGTCAAAGTACATGGACGTCAGCAAGTCAAGGTCGATGCTGGCACTTTCAATTGCATCGTTGTGGAGCCAGTCATCAAGTCAGGAAGCCTCTTTACGTACGAAGGGAAACTCTTGCTGTGGCTTTCAGACGACGACCGCAGGATACCCGTCAAAGTCTCAACAAAAATTGCAATTGGTTCAATTGACGCTAAGTTGACATCCTATTCGGGTCTTCGAGGTCCGCTTTCATCACTAGTAAGCAAGTAATTACATCATCATGACAGCATTCCATAAGGTTCTGGTTGTTGCTGTAGCATCGGCGTCAGCAACAACAGCGGCCGAAGACGCACTACAGCAATTCCATGCAAAGCACAGGGGGCTAAGCACAGTCTCTTTCTCCTTCAGGGGTAACGGCCTGCAGGGCAAACTTGTTGCCAAACGAGGTGGAATGTATTCCATAGTGGTTGGCGATCGCACTATAGTGAGCGACGGTGAGACCGTTTGGAATGCCTCTGCATCAAATAAAACTGTTGTTGTAAACGACTATAAGCCCGTCTCAACAGATGTATCTATAGAACGGGTGTTCTTTGACGTAATGGCTGTATATCGGAGCAGCATAGCCAGCAAGAGTCCATCTGGGATCGTGGTTCGTCTGGATGCCCCTAGTGTACCAGTACAGATTGCTGGAATCAGCAGTGTAGAGATCACATGCACGAAAAGCATGGTTGTGACGAGGTTAAAGATTGTTTCTCATGGTAGCCCATCAGAGTTTACCATCGAGAACTTTCGTGCTAACCCTAAGGTAGTTCCTACGAAATTCACTTTTCCGATACCTAAAGGTTGGCAAGCAGTAGATATCCGCTGATACACAGACTACTAACAAAAAAGCCCGGTAGCGATAATCGCTACCGGGCTTTTTGTATGTACGAGATTACTATTACTTCACTACAACTACTTGCTGTGTTGCAACGAATCCACCAGCGTTCATCGTCACGTTATACGTTCCTACCGTGAGGTTAAACTCATTAGCGTTGAACTTAATAGCGTGCATGCCAGACTCAACCATTTGGTTCACGAGAACACCTAGCTCACGTCCCATGAGGTCTGTCACAACAACGCGTACGTGTTGTGCTGCAGGAACCGCATACGAAATTGTCGATGTTTCGAACGTCGGGTTAGGGAAGGCTGTTGAGAGAACATAACCGCCGGCCACAATGTCTTCTGTAACACCCGTTGTAATTGATGCAACAGCATTGCGTGTCTTAACACCACCGCACAAGTTTGTTACTTCACAGTAGTACGTACCAGCGTTGGCAACTGTTGCATTCTTGATTTCAAGAGTAGCATTCGTTGCACCAGGAATTGCTACACCTTCAACATACCACTGGTAGCTGTATACGTTGCGTCCTGCTGCTACTACAGACATGGTGATTGTTCCACCTTGTGTGAACTGAACATCTGATGGTTGTGTAGAGATTTTTGCAAGTGGGTCTACAACAACATCAACTGCTGTTGATGTCTTCGAACCGCACATGTTTGTTACAACTACTGAGTATGAACCACCATCGTTATTTGCGGCAATGCGAGAGAGTGTTGAGGCTGTCTCGTTTGCAAGCACTTGCGTGCCCTTCATCCACTGATACGTTACGTTGTCACCAGCGGCAGCAGCTGTAAGCGTCATTACCTTGCCTTCACAGATTGTCATACCCTCCGGCTGACGTGTGAATTCAGGGGCTGTTCCAGCTGTAACTGTTACTGCATTCGATGTGAATGTGAGTTCCTTTGTTCCGAAGCTCATCACACATGAATATGTACCGTTGTCTGCCTTGCGGAAGTTCGCAACTTCAAGAGCAACATCCGTCTTGCCATTGAGCTTTACGCCATCCTTATACCACTGGAATGAAGCCTTACCTTCTGGCAGAACTGTTGGGTTTGCACGGAGGTCAAGGTTTAGTGTTCCACCTTCGCAAAGGTTTGGCGTCATGTTCGAAACTGCAACAAGCGGAATGAATACGCGAGCTGACTTCGACGTAACAGCACCGCAATAACCTGTAATGCGGCATACATATGTGCCGGCTGTGTCTGCTGCAGTAACATTGCTCACTGTTAGCATTGATGACTGTGAGCCTGTGATGCGACCATTGTCGTCAATCGGTGTGTCTTCGTATGAAAGTGTTGCACCATTCCAATTACGCTTCATCCACTGATATGACGGGACAAAATTGTCTGGAGCGCCGATCGCTTCTGCTGCAACAGCAAGGTTGAATGAGCCGCCCTCAGCAACTGGCTGTGATGATGGCTGTTCAGTGATTTGCGTAGGACGCACAACGATGATGCTAGCACCGTCGGATGACTTCTGAATGAAGTTTGTACCGTCGTTGGCTTTCACAAGGCACGTATAGACACCAGCTGTTGAGTACTGAACATTATTCAGAACAACGATGTTGCCTGTTTGGCCAGTGAGTTCCTTACCATCTTTCATCCACTGATATGTTACCGTAGCACCAGGTGTTACGTCAGCAATTGCGATCAGTGTATCGAGTGCACCTACACATACATATGCGCTTTGTGGTTGGCGAACAAATGCAATGATTGGCGCAATCTCATCAGCACCCATGTACGGCTTCCTACGGGCATCGCCATCAGCATCCGTTGTAACTGCTGGAAGCAGTGTGCTGGATCCCCACAGCTCGCGCTGAATGTTCATGAGGTGAAGGTCTGTAGCGCCAACAAACGAAACAGCTACTGATGATGAGTTCTGGTCGCTACCAGAACCAGCACGCCATGATGCAAGTGGGTTGCCTACTGTGTTGCGTGGTACGTTTACACCACCCCAGTTAACGAGGTTTGTACCTGTCGTCATGTAGTTGTTAAAATCAACAACGCCAAGTGGACTTGGTGTTGTTGATGTAAATGTAGCTGCGTAACCAGCAGCCGAACCCTGACCAAAGTTGTGGAAGATATTGTTAACGAGGTTAACTGTACCGCCATTGCTATTGACCGAAAGTGCAGCGCTGTTTGCTGCCGGAGCTGATCCGACGATATTGACAGAGTTGTGTTGGAACGTATTAGCAACACCAGGCACGGCATCGTTGATTAGGCCAGCTGATCCAGCTGATCCACCAACGCTGATCATATTATTGACGATCGAGCCGTTTGTTGAAGTCAAGAACGCAATACCACGTGCGATACCAAAAGTCTTGATAACGTTAACACTGTTATTCTCAATACGTGCACCATTAGTGTTGAAGATGTACATCGCTTCTGAGAACGTACCACAGTCGCAAGAAGTGATGCGATTGCGAGATATCGTTGGTGCTGCACCAGATACATACATACCGGCGGCAACATCACTAAATGAGTTGTTCGAGATTGTGTTGTTGTACACACCTGCGTCAAGCGAAAGTGCCTGAGCTGCTTGTGTGATCGTATTGTTGACCACTGAAACTGGGCCAACGTTTGATTGATTGCTGAGCTCTACAGTTGTGTACCCAGTAACCACTGATGTGTAGCTAACAGGACCCTTAACAGTACAGCCGTCAATAGTTACGTTACCAATACCGCGACCCAAGACAACCTTACCACTGCGGCTATTGTCTGCGGCAGCAATCTGCAACGCGTTAAGTGTAACCTTAGATGCTCCGTTAAGCATCGTTACAACAGTTGCATCATCATTTGAACCATACTGAGGCACAACAGGCGTAACGTTGCGCTGCATAAGAACAGCACCCGAAGCTGACTTACGAATTGTGAGTGTTCCTGCTGCATTGTCGATTTCTGGGATGATAACCTGTTCGCCGTATGTGCCACTACGCAATTCAGCCGTCAGATTACCGCTTAGGCCAGCAACACTCACATGGCGGAGCATGGCTGTAACAGATGGGAACACGTTCGGATTGCCGTTTTGAGCAATGATAACCGTGCCTTGTACACGAGGAGCAACCTCTGTGATGTGACGATCATTGCCCGTATTGATGTCGGCCTGACCGTTTGGTGCAGATGTTGTGATATCAACCGAGTTCAATGACATTGCAGCGAATGTTACCGTTCCAAGCGTAACAACACGCTCTTGGCCAGGCACAATTGCTGGTTGTGGGTAGTACTTCACAACGGGTTGCGGGTTACCATTGATTGACCAATTAATAGTAACAGAGTCTAGGTTGTTCGATCCCCAGTTTCTCACAACAGCTTGGATACTTTGTGCAGTTGCCGCATCAAACTTTGCTGAAGGTGAGGCAAGACGCACGATACCAGCGTCATTGTTATGAGCAGGAGCTTGACGCTCGCGGAAAGAAATCGTCAATCCACGCGGAGGAACCGAGCCAGAAGTCATTTGCGACAGTATAGAAGAGTACGTGAAGTGTGGTCGGCTCCATGTTGCATTGTAATAACCGACGTTGCAGCCGATTGTCTCAGATATACCATTTGTTGCACCGATTTGCATGGCAACGCTTGCATTTACGGTCATATCGCCATAGACGATGTCGATACGGCTACCATTAACAGCTGCGTTAGCCTCGTACACACTGATCTGGAAGTTGTAATTATCGCGAGCTACATTATCAACGTACTCACGCGTGGCATTCTTCCATTGGATGGTCAATACACGGTTTGGAGATACACCCGTAATAGCATACGTAACGTCTCCACCACCAACAGAGGTTAGTCTGTTACCGAACGCCGAAACAGACGGGCGTCCTTGTTGGAGCGGTGTAGCGAAGGTATTCGCACTGCCGAAGCTTATTGAACCGCCTCCGTTAACCCATACTGAGTTGTACGTGGATCCAGCGTATACCACGTTAAAAGGTAGCGCAATCTGCACGTCGGCTGCAGTTGACCAATTTTGTGTGGTAGCATTCCAGATCACCGCACCACCAGCGATTTCGGCATACGCACCCGCAGTAACAGCAACTGAACGGTTCAATGGTGCCTGAGCATTACCATTGACCACAGAAAGCGTCAATACTGCAAGCAGCGCAACCAACGATGTAACGTTGCGAAGCATAGCTCCTCCAAGTGATATATGTAAATGTCGATTTTGTTCCATCATAAACACGCAATGCAGCATGGACACACCGTGCCCATGTAGCAGAAGTATTGAAAATAGGTAACCGTTAGATACCAAACAACCTTAGGCTACGTGGTTTCAGAAAGCAATTTGCGAACCAAAAAACCGCTTATCGAACCAGCGGCTCTACCAATTGCTTCTGTGATTTTGTAAGTTCTTGTTTTTCAACTATTTGGCGTATAGCTAAGCGATTGCTTGTGATCTCGCTGAGTGTGGTGAGAGTTGACAATGCAACAGCGCTGAGGCGATTATTGGTACTAAAAAGTGCCTGTAGCATGTTTTCTACAGCCAGTGAGCTCGAAGAACCCAACCGTTTGAGCGCACCCATGGCATTTTGACGAGTAATAAACTCCCAACCTGGTCCAGCAAGATCAGCCAATTCTTCCAGTGCAGCCGCTTTTCCATTAGCATAATCAATCTCGAGGCGTGCTATTCGTACGCGCTCGTGCGGACCGCGCACGTCCTTTACCTTGCCGGTGTACGACTCAGTTCTCTTGGGGAAGCTTGTAGCCAATTTTGTGAGCACAGTCTGGATAATCTGATATGATGAATCGGCAAGCAACCGCTCAAATGCACTACGAAGATTCTCTGGTATTACCGAAACGCTGTTAATGGCTGCCTTACGGACGTCCGTCTGCTTATCCTCTAGCCCAACCTTAACAAGCTCCCAAGCCTCTGGGAAACCATTTCGCGCAAGCTCGGCAGCCTGCTGCACCACCTCTGAACGCATAGCAGAGAATGTCTCGCGTTGCAGAGCATCTTTCAGTACGGCGATTCGCTCTTTGCCACGCGTTGAATCCCCTCGCATTGCTTCAAGCGCATCATAACGGTCGATCATGTTAGGAGCATGCTTTACCTGGGCAAGTTTTTCATCCCATCCCTTGTCGAACGAAAGCTTCTTCATTACATACGAGGCTGGGTCAAAGAGAACGAATGCCACTTGCTTGTTACGTGGGTTAGGCACCTGCACCACAGCATTCTTTGAGGTTATGTCCACCCTCACACGGTCGTGCGAATTGTCTGAATACCATGCCTCAACCACAATTGGCATTCGGAATGGACCCGTCAACTCATCCATGTGGTGGATTTGCTCAACATCAACCCTTGTCGACGGGATTGTGCTTGCCCCCTGCTGCATTGCACTTGTACTCCAAGAGACCTTGTAATGGGGTTCACCACCTTTATAGAGCCATTGATCAAAGAACCACTCTGGCGAAAGACCTAACGTGTCCTGAAATGCCAGGTAAAGATCATTTGTCTCAACCGTCTGATACATGTGTTTTTCGAGATAGTTCTTGATAACCCTGCGAAGTGCATCCTCGCCAAAGGTATAGGCCATCATGTCGAGCACGGCCGCACCCTTGGGATAGATCCGGGCAGACCCTGCCGTAGGATTTACGATCGGCAGCCTATCCTTCTCAGAGGCCCCAAGAGCTGCCTTATGCATGCCACGCCTACCCCACTGATAACCATCCTCGCCTCCAAGCGCCGGCGTTTTACGGGTAAACACGTGTGGGTAATACGTGGCAAAGCTCTCCTGAAGCCAAACAGATTTCTGACTCCTGGCCGTAACAAGGTCGCCAAACCATTGATGCGTTAACTCGTGTACATTCGTGCCCACGTACGAGCGATCCAACCAGCCCCTTGCATCAGTTTGTGAGAAGTCTCCAAATATCGTGGCAGTGGTGTTCTCCATAGCCCCAAAGATGTAATCTGCTACAGGCACCTGGCTGTACAGCTCCCATGGATATGGGATACCGATGTATTCCTCTAGAAAATCCATTGATTCAGAGCTATAGCGATACGTTGGCTCGATACGCTCAGGATATTCCGGATACGAATACAGCCGTTGTTTTACCCCACTCTTCGAGATGCGTTCTGTTACTGTGTAGTGTCCGATAGCAAGCATCAGGAGATATGATGCATGTGGACGCGTCATTGTGTAATGCCACGTCTTTGTCCCATCGGTATTCACTTTTGTTCCTAGATGGGTTCCGTTCGACAGAACCGCGTACGACGAATCAAATGTTGTGATGGTCTCTGTAATCATCTTGTCGTTCATCTCATCGTACATCGGAATCCAGTGTCGGTTATCAATCCCCTGCCCCTGCGTCCATATCTGCTTCCGCATGCGCTTAGATGGATCATTCCAGCCAACGAAATAGATTCCCTTGCGAGGTTTGGCCTCGTATGTAAAAGTTATCGAGTCCTTTGTGTCCCATGTGAGAGGGGGCTCGCAATACACGATCACAGACGTGTCGGTGGAGCGATATCGTAGGCTGTGCCTGCCAAGTGTTACTGTCTTGATGTCAATACTGACAGCATCAAAAAGTATCGTGTCTACTTGCTTCTGGAGTACGTTAAATACATGCGTTACCTTGCCTTTAATTAATCCCTGCTCCGGTACAAACCGTACGTCTAGCGTCATGCGTTCGATATCTACTGGACGCTCCCGAGGCTCGGATCCTGGGGCATCAATGTATGTTGAGGTATGCACATATGGCGACTGCGCCCACATGATCGTAGGCAGAACAACTGCCAAGAGAAGTAACATGTTCTTCATGAAACCCATAGAAATGCTCATAAACAGGTAAGTTTGGAAATGCAAAATTTGTTGTTGGTAATGCTGGGCGGCGCCGTTGGCAGCGCCCTTCGCTATGGCGTTAGCGTTGCACTGTCGCTTGTCCCGTCCTCATTCCCACTTGCCACAATACTAGTAAATATCGTTGGCTCTTTCGTGCTTGGCTTCGTTGTTGGCACTGTGGGCACCCCCCTAGAGCTGCACCCAAGTACACGTCTAGTTATCGGCACTGGGATTTGCGGCGGCTTTACCACCTACAGTGCATTTTCGGTTGAATCTGTTCAGTTATGGCAGGAACGCGCACCACTCGTAATGGGAACCTACATCCTAGCAACAATCGTTGCGTGCTTTCTAGCTGCATGGGGAGGTACTTTAGTAAGCAAGGGTATTGTTTCAAACTAGGCTTGGTACTTTTTTTCTGCAGAATCCGTCCAATCATACTTATGCTACGCATGCAAACTACACGGAATGCCATTTGGGCTCTAATCATCGCCGCACTGATAACCACCGGCTTAACATGCTCAACAAGCGAGCAACATGTTCCACAACTTCAAAGCACACAAGAGCGCATGAGTACGTCCACACAGAATCTTGATACAGTAATCCTGGGAGCAGGTTGTTTCTGGTGCGTCGAGGCCGTTTACGAACTCATCGATGGCGTAGTTTCTGTAGAAAGTGGCTACGCAGGAGGAGAGAAATTGAATCCCACGTATAAGGAGGTTTGCTCTGGCACAACAGGGCATGCAGAGGTGTGCCGCGTCGTATTCGACACAGAAAAGGTTTCTTTTGCCGACATTCTGCAAATGTTCTTTGCTGCGCACGACCCAACCACACTAAACCGGCAAGGAAACGATATCGGTACCCAATATCGAAGCGCGATCTTTACATATTCAGCGCAACAGCGAGACACAGCCCTAGCATACATCAAACAACTTGATGAGTCGAAGACATTTCCTAACCCGATTGTAACTCAGGTGGCGGACGCACCCAAATTCTACCCGGCAGAAGACTATCATCAGAATTACTATGCACTTAATGGAAAAGAGCCATATTGTGCATTTGTCGTAAGGCCTAAGGTTGAGAAGTTTCAAAAACGCTTTCAAGACCGATTGAAGTCGAAGTAGTAAGTGTTAGCCCCGTGACGTCAACCCGGCACATAGATATCAATGGCATGCATTGTGCAGCGTGTACTTCGCGCGTCGAGGATGCTCTTCGAACTGTTGATGGCGTACAAACTGCTGCCGTTAATCTTATATCGAATTCTGCTACCGTCGAGGTTGACGAAGGTGTGTCAGATGAGCGGCTCTCAGACGCCGTAACAACCGCTGGCTATACAGCAGATCTTATATACACGGAGCGCCCTGCGTCAGCGCCACGCTTCATTGATCGTCTCGACATACCCATCGGTGAATATCGGGCATCACTACTGCTGGCACTTCCGTTTACAACAATCATTGCACTCGCATCAATGCTTCCACTGGTTTGGAGTGAACTTCATCATTGGATTCATCCCTACGTGAGTTCTGCGAATGTTGCCTGCTTTCTCTTGACACTACCAGTGTTGTTTGCCGGACGCAGATTTTATCAGGGGGCATTCAGAGCCGCTATGCATCGTTCTGCAACGATGGATACGTTGATTTCGATCGGTACAGCGGCAGCATGGTTTACGAGTGTTGTTGCAACATTCTCACCACAAGCTCTTCCTGAGCTGTCGTCACACATTGGTTTATACTACGACACAACGTGTACAATCATCGCATTAGTGCTCGTAGGTAAGTACCTTGAATCAAGAGCAAAGAAGAATACGTCCGAGTCGTTAGTGGCCCTGCTGCAACTGTACCCCACTCGTGCGCGTGTAGTGCGTGATGGACAAGACGTGGATGTGCCAATCGAGGATGTCCGCATTGGAGATAGCGTACTCGTCCGCCCGGGGGAGACGATACCTATAGACGGGTCCATCATGAGCGGACACGTTACAGTAGATGAATCAATGATTACTGGCGAAAGCCTTCCCATCGAGCGCACAGCGGGTGGCACTGTAATTGGTGGTACTCTCGTGGTTACTGGTTCGATCACAATCACAGCAACTTCTATAGGCGCAGACACTGTTCTTTCGCGAATCATTACCTCTGTTGAATCTACTCAGTCGTCAAAGGCCCCCATTCAGCGTTTGGCAGATACGATCAGCGGAGTATTCGTCCCCATCGTTATTGGTCTTGCAGCTCTAACATATATCGCTTGGATAGTCGCAGCGCCTGCGGGTGTTTCTCATGATCAGGCCCTCGTCTCTGCCATAGCAGTGCTCATCATCGCCTGCCCATGTGCAGTAGGTCTTGCAACTCCTGCAGCGATCATCGTTGGCAGCGGTGTTGCTGCACGAAATGGAATTTTGTTCTCTTCAGCCGAGTCGCTTGAACTGCTATGCCAAACTGATACAATTGTGCTTGATAAGACGGGTACTATTACGGAGGGACGTCCAACCGTACTGAATGCTCAGTTTGCAGAGAAGTGCCCAGTTGAGCGAGATCGCATCCTTCTTGCTATCGCCTCCCTAGAACGGGTTTCAGAACATCCCCTTGCTACAGCCATCGTTGCTTGGACTGCTACGCACGATGTAGTTGCTCACGAGGCAACGAACGTGAACACCCTGCCTGGACGCGGAGTTACTGGGCTTGTCGATGGCATGTGTGTACGAATTGGCAATGCCATATTCATGGAAGAATCGATGCTGCTGATCCCCGAGCCCCTCACTGCCTCTGCAGTATCGTTTGGCAACGCAGGGCAAACAACCATCTTTGTCAGTATCAATGGCAGCGTTTGCTGCGCCTTCGGGATTGCAGATAATGTTCGAACCACCTCCATAGAGGCAGTTTCCTTGCTTAGGTCCGCAAGCAAAGACGTGATCATGGCAACCGGCGACCATGAACGTGCCGCTACAGCTATTGCACTTCAAGCTGGCATTGAGAACGTACAGCACAGCGTTACACCAGCTCAGAAGCTGGTTATTATCGAGAATCTGCAGCGGCAGGGCAGAAATGTATGCATGGTGGGAGACGGCGTAAACGATGCACCAGCACTGGCAAAGGCCAACGTGGGCATTGCCATAGGCTCTGGGACAGACACTGCCAAAGCAACCTCTTCCGTTACGCTCATGAAGAGCGATCTGCGAGACGTACACAAGGCCATCCGCCTTTCAAGCCGCACGATGTCCGTTATCCGACAAAACTTTGTCTTTGCCTTTGCATACAACGTTCTCGGAATCCCTCTCGCAGCTGGGCTGTTACTCCCCTCGCTAGGCCTGCAGCTAACGCCTATGTATGCAGCCGGCGCTATGGCACTGAGCTCTGTGACCGTGCTTGCAAACGCACTCCGCTTGCGCACTTTTGAGTAGGTGTTGATTGTTTCTAGCAACAATCGTGCTAAATTTTGGCAACGATGATCGTGCTCGAAAACATACTGCTCCAGCAACAGGTCTTAACGACGCATTTTGCCTGTGATCTCAAGGGTTGCAAGGGGGCCTGTTGCACGATGAAGGGAGGAGCCGGCGCACCTTTACGAGAGGATGAAGTACGCCAGATACAAGATGTCGTTCCTACCGTCCTGCATTACCTACCAGAGCGCTCTCAGCAGAAGCTGGCAATCGACGTTGTTGTTGAAGGGCCCGAGGGAGACCGAACGGTAGCATGTATTGATGATGCTGATTGCGTGTTCGTGCATTATGAAGGAAGCATAGCGAAGTGCGCAATTGAGAAAGCATTTTTCAATGGTGAAATAGACTTTCGCAAGCCCCTTTCCTGTCATTTGTTTCCAATACGAGTTGCCAACTTTGGTGGACCATATCTGCATTATGAGGTGATCGACGAATGTGCGCCTGGTCGAGCGCTGGGCGAGCAGCTTGGTCGTCCGCTTGTTGAGTCTCTGCGCGAGCCGCTCATTCGTGCATATGGAGAGCAGATGTACGAGCAGATACTAACTGCTTCTCGCGACGACTTAGGGGGCCAGCAATGAAACTTGGCCTTAATCTGCAGACAAACCTACAGCAGTCGCTGACACCTCAGCAGATCCAGTACCTCAAGATGCTGCAACTACCAGCGTTGCAGCTGGAACAGCATGTTCGTGCGGAGCTCGAGAACAATCCCATGCTGGAGGAATCAAACGAGTTTGATCCAACCCCGGAAGAAACCGAAGGAGTTACTGGCGACACAGATGCCCAAACAGTTTCAACTGCCTACAGTGCTCCACCGCCAGAGTTTGGTGATAGTGCATCATCTGTTTCTACAGGCTCAATAGACTCCTCGGCCGAATTCGACCCTCAAGATGCATTCGAGTTTCAGAAACTGCTTATCTGCGAAGACTCGTCAATGGCAAGTTCATCGGATACGTATGGATTGGACGATGACGAGGAAGACACATCTCATCTATATCGTGATGTGCAAACGCTCGAAGAAGATCTCCTTGAGCAGCTACGATACCTGCCTCTTACAGATGAAGAGAGATTGTTTGCGGAGTACATTGTTGGCAACATCGACGACGATGGCTACCTACGTCGAGAGCTTGCAGAACTTTGCGATGAGATGAGCAGCAGGTTCGCAGAACATAACTTAGCTGTGCACAATGTTCTGGCTGGAAGCCGAGTGTCGATGTACCAGCAAGATGTCATAGATGGAATCATGCATGAACTGCAGCCTGTAAGTGTTCAACGCGCAGAGCATGTTCTACGAAAGGTGCAATCGCTTGAACCTCCGGGCATTGCATCACGCACGGTACAAGAATGCTTACTAGCCCAGCTGCGTGCAATCGAGCGGCCCAACGCCGCACAGAAGCTTGCAAAAATGATTCTTGCCGAAGCATATGAAGCTTTTGCGATGAAGCATTACCATCTGATTGAACGAAAATTGGATGTTAGCGAAGAGTATCTCCGAGAGGCTATCGACGTTATTCGGCGTCTGACGCCGCGACCCGGGGCGGGCACAATCGGACCAGACGTTAACACCGTTGTGCCAGATTTCATAGTTGAGATCACCGAAGATGATACTGATTTTCTCATAACAGTAAACGACTCCCGTCTGCCAGTACTGCGCGTCAGCACAGCATACGAGCGGTTAAAAAAAGAAGCTAAGTATCATAAGTTCAATAAAGAGACCAGGGAGTTTCTGCGCAAAAAGTACGAAGACGCCAAGTTTTTGATGCAGGCTCTTCGACAACGCAAGAATACCATGCTAAAGGTTATGACGGCAATCGTAGGTCTGCAGCAGGAGTTCTTCCGCAAAGGGCCTGAGCATCTTAAGCCCCTTATCTATCGCGATGTTTCGGAAATAACGGGGCTCGATATTTCTACAGTATGCCGGATCGTGAATAGCAAGTATGTGATGACGGCATACGGTACGTTCGACTTGAAATACTTCTTTAGCGAGTCGCTAACAACAGATGATGGCGAAGAAGTATCCACGCGCATCATCAAGCAGAAGATCAAAGAACTCATCGAGGCCGAGTCTAAGAAGAAGCCGCTAAGTGATGATAAGATCGGTAAGGATCTCAAGAAACTCGGATACAATGTTGCAAGACGTACGGTTGCAAAGTACCGTGAGCAACTTCGGATTCCCGTTGCGCGCTTGCGCAAAGAGCTGTAGAATTTCTCCTAGCTCTGCCGAGGCACAACAAGCTTCATGGAGATATCCAATGCAACCGCGCTGTGTGTTATAGCGCCTACGCTAATGTAGTCCACCCCGGTTGATGCATACTGACGAATATTCTCAAAGGTAATGCCGCCGCTGGCCTCTGTTTCTAGTCTACCAGATACAAGGGCAACGCCCTCTGATACAAGCGCAGGCATAAAGTTGTCGAACATCACTCGATGCACACCTTTGCATGACAATATCTCTTGCACATCATCAAGATTTTGAGCTTCTACTTCCACACTGATGTTAGGACGCGACCCCATATCATGCACGATGCGCTCAACGGCGTTGCGAATACCACCACAGGCGGTAATGTGGTTATCCTTAATCATCACCATATCGTATAAACCGATGCGGTGATTCTTCGCACCACCTATGGCGGTGGCGTACTTATCAAGAAGCCTCCACCCAGGGATGGTCTTGCGCGTATCAAGAATGCGGGTTGATGTTCCAGCAATATGATCTACATACCTGCGCGTCTTGGTGGCAACACCACTCATCCGTTGAATGAAGTTAAGCGCCGTGCGTTCTCCCGACAAAAGTGCATGAGCTGGTCCGGTTACTGTTGCAACCACAGTATTTACACGGTTATGCGAGCCTTCGTCAACCAGAAAGTCAATATTCACGGCATCGGAAAGCTGACGAAAGATGATTGGCAGAATGGGGAGACCGCAGATCACCCCTTCTTCTTTGAGCAGAAATTTTGCAGCCCCCTGTGCCGAAGGGTCGATGGAATAGTCGCTTGTGATATCACCAGTACCAATGTCTTCCCTCAATGCGAATTGGATGAGTCGCAATACAGAAGAATCTACTGGAAACGTGGGTGTTTTCGAAGTTGGGCTCATACGTGTACATCTGTAAATCGAAAAGTTGTGCCGTCGAATAGCCCCTTGTCGCTGAGCTTCAACGAAGGTATCACAAGAAGTGCCATAAATGAAAGAGTCATGAACGGGGCTCGCAATTTGGAACCAAGATTCTTTACACGCGCATCGAGCTCTGTATACAAGTTTGCAACAACGTCTGCGGGCTCTGCTGACATAAGCCCAGCGATCTGTAAAGGAAGAACTCCAATATCTCCAGCATGGGCCACGCTGATGCCACCTCTTGAACGTATAACCGCATTGATCGCATCTACAAGATCCACGTCATTTGTACCTGCTGCAACAATGTTGTGACTATCGTGGGCGACTGTGCTTGCAAATGCACCATCTACAAGACCCAAGTTCTTGATATACGCTTTGGAAATCGGGGCCTTCCTGTAACGGTTAACCACAATGATCTTTAGAACAGTGGCATCATCAATATCTACAACCTCGTCGGTTGTCACGAGCTCTCCATCATGGGCAACAATTGCTCGCACTCTCTTGCCGGTGTTCACATCAGCAAGCTCTTCGATAGGTATCTCGTGTATTCCGAAGTTGTTGATCTCGCTAGCCGGACTATACTCCCATGTTGCGCGTCCATCTTTTGCAACAGAAACACCATCAATCCATGTTTCTTGCACGTGCATGGTCGCTATATCATCAACGACGATAAAATCTGCGGGGTCGCCAACTTGAAGTGTCCCAACGGGAAGTTTATAATGCCGTACAGGCGCAACACAGGCTGCGCGGAGGACGTCGTAGATATCATATCCCAGTGCAAGTGCCCGAGCAACTAGCCTGTTAATATGTCCAAGCACTAATTCGTCTGGATGAATATCATCACAGCAGAGCATCACAGACTCTGGGCACAAAGACAACAGTGCATGAAGGGCCTCAAAGTTGCGAGCTGCAGATCCTTCACGGATAAGGATGTTCATTCCGCAAGCAACTTTGTCAAGTGCTTCTTCAAGACTTGTGCACTCATGATCTGTCGTAATGCCCAGCTCTGCGTATGCTCTAGCCTTCTCGCCGCGCAATCCGGGTGCATGGCCATCTACTACACGTCCGCATGCATGTGCAATCTCAATTTTCTGGCACACAGCAGAATCCTTCATCAGAACGCCCGGCCAATTCATCATCTCACTCAAATACCGTATGCGTTCATCACGGAATAGCTCACGAATCTCTGCTGCAGTGATTTCTGCCCCAGCGGTTTCAAAACTGGTTGCCGGCACGCAAGAGGGGGCTCCAAAGGCAAACTTGAATGGTGTACGAGCCCCATCATCAATCATGTATCGTACACCATCGATTCCGCAAACATTAGCTATTTCATGAGGGTCACTCACGGTACAAACCGTGCCATGCGTTACTGCAATACGAGCAAACTCACTTGGTGGCAGCATGGAAGATTCTACATGCACATGAGCATCAATAAACCCTGGCATGATCCATGCAGCAGCAGTATTGTCGTGCGTTTCGATGATGGACGTGATGATACCATCGACCCATTCAACTGTACCATTGAATGTGCAGCGATTGTGCAGATCTACAATCTTCCCCTGCAGTCTTCCGCTTCCAGGCATTACAACTCTCCTTGCTGAAGAAATGGCCATGTACCACGAAGCTTCGATAACACCAAGAAGACGGCACTACCAATGATCGGTGCTACTATTCCCATCTGCTGCTGCACTGGCTTAGCCGAAGCAAAAATCCAGAGCCACATGCTGATAGCAAGCAGAGCGGGAACTGGATATAGCCACATCCGCCAAGGCATGCGTTGCCAACCTTCGCGCTTACGTAAAATCATCAGTCCTACTGCTTGAGCGATGAATTGCGTAAACACTCTCATTGTAATGATTGACTTTATCGTATCGCCGATTGTAAGGGTTGCAGCAAACAAAGCTGCTAATCCCGCGAGAACCAATAGCGATACATAGGGGAAATTCTGCGTGGGGTGCAAAAGACCAAAGGATCGAAAGAACATACCATCGTTGGCTGCTGCATATGGAATGCGGGTGTATCCAAGCATCACACTAAATAAAGACGCAACAGCTATCACAAGGATGAGCGCGGTTCCAACATCGGCAAGCCCCTTGCCAAGAGCTTGATCAAGCATATCACTTACAACGAATGGCGACGTTGCTACAGTGTCAACTGGCAACACACTAAACACGGCGATTTGCATTAATAGATAAAGCACGCCAATTCCGATAATCGAGACGTACATGCTGCGGGGTATGGACCGTTCCGGGGATTGAACTTCGGAACCCAAATAACACACATTATAGTATCCCATGTATGAATACATCGTAGGGATCGTTGCAATGCCAAGTGCTACCCATGCATAACCGGCGGAGAGCTGCGACAGCCAACCATCGGGCGGCGAAACAACACTGCTGATTGTTTGGATTGGAGAGCCATAGCTGAAACCTGCAATAATCAGCATCGTGATTGTGGCAACAGCGCTGCACCATAACACAACCGAGATCTTTCCTACATCTTCAATGCGACGATAAAGCAGAAGCGTAAGAACTGCGATAACGGCTATTGCCATCGCACGGGATTCAAATGACGGGCCTGTTTGTTGAACGCCCGAGAAAAAGAACCGTGCATAGGATGCAAAGCCGAGTGCCCCACTAGCAACTACCAGTGGTGCAGTGAAGGTCGTCTGCCAAATGAAGAGGAATGAGAAGTATCTACCCCATGTAGATTCACCATACGTTTCACGCAGAAACTGATACGTGCCACCTGCTCGAGGAAACTTTGCGCCTAACTCGCTCCAAACACTTGCATCTATGAGGGCGATGATCAGTCCAACCAGCCAAGTAAAGACGGCCATGTGAACAGACCCCATTGTGGCTGCAACAATTGCCGTGGTTACGAACGGACCAATCCCAACCATATCGATCATGTTGATCGCTGTGGCTTGAAACAGGGAAAGCTCTCGACGAAGCATAGTTATGTACGCCTAAGGATTTCTGGTTGCGTCTACAGACCAGAGCAACTTCTCTCTCAGCATATCGAAGTAGGTGCTATCTGCACGCTTGATCAGCTTTACCCTCTGCGCTCCCTTTCGCACTATCACCTCTTGGTTTGGAGCGATTGATCCAATGACAATGCCATCGGCAACAATCTTAGCCTCGGTAAACTCCGTTCGTAGTTCAAGCTTCACTTCGCTCTCGTCGCTTACAATCAGGGGACGCAACGTAAGTGTATGCGGAGCAATTGGGGTAATGCACAAAGCCGCGGCTGTGGGAGCTACAATGGGTCCGCCGGCAGCTAATGAATACGCTGTCGAGCCTGTAGGTGTGGCAACAATAACTCCGTCAGCACTGTAATCTGCCACATGGTGCGAGTTAACATAAGCGCGCACAGAGATCATTTTCGCAATTGCAGCACGCTCAACGATCACCTCGTTTATTGCTATGCCACGCACAGAACCAACCTCGATTTCCAGCGTAGAGCGGTCAACCATACGATACGCACCTGAAAGCAGGCACTCAATAGCTTGCGGGACCTCATCAGAGGAGAACTCAGCTAAAAAGCCAAGACGCCCCACGTTGATGCCCATGATTGGCACATCTGCGTCGATGAGCAATCGTGCTACAGACAACAGCGTGCCATCTCCACCGAACGTGATAACAGCATCTGCGAGTTTTTGAAACTCGGATTTGTCAACAACTCGATGTGTCGAAGTGCCTAGTGGACCCAGATGCTTAGCTGTGGCATCATCTACCACAACATCAACGCCTCGTGCAGAGAGTAGTTCGATAGCTGCATGAGCAGCAACTGCAGCACGAGGGCGCGTGGTGTTGGCGATAATGGCAATACACTGCATTAGGCAAGGTTCCCACTTGATGAGGGGGCCGATGCATTGCCGAATTCTTCAACAAAATTCAGCCGCAACGTGTTCAGTGTCTCATCAAGCAATCTCGATTCTGATGCCTCAAGGTTTCCCTGTGTCTTCTCCTGCAGAATGGCAAGCAAATCAATGATCCAACTTGCATGCTCCTGACTTCTCGACAGCTCGTCGGTAACCGGGTTCTTGACTTTTCCGAGAGCTACAAAGCCCTCCATCTGGTACATCTGAATGAGCAGCGTAAAATTTGGTTTCATAGTTGTAGTTGATCGTTATACAAGGATGCTTGCTAAATCAGCCAGATATGCCGGCACTGGTTTGCGAGTCATCCACGTGTTTTCAAGCGGAACATACGTGACCTGGTTGCCAACTTCACCGATCATAACATCAGTTTTACCTTCGATGAGCGCATCCACAGCTGCTGCGCCGAGTCTTGAGGCAAGAACTCGGTCTCGCACTGTTGGTGCTCCACCGCGTTGGATGTGACCCAGGATCGAGACTTTCGAAGCCATTCCATAGCGCTCTTGAATTGCCTTACTAATTCCTAGCGCGCCCCCTAACTCGTCTCCTTCACCAACGATAATAACAGTGCGCTTGTCGAGACCCTGCGCAACAATCCGATGGTAAAGCTCATCAATATCTGTTAAAGTTTCAGGAACTGCAACATATTCTGCTCCACAGGCAATCCCTACGTCCATTGCAATAAAACCGGCATGACGGCCCATGACCTCGATGAAAAAGATTCTTCCGTGCGAGTCAGCAGTATCACGAATCTTATCAATTGCTTGCGCTGCGGTATTAATAGCAGTGTCGTAACCAATCGTGTAATCTGTACCAGATAGATCGTTATCTATCGTGCCAGGAGTGCCAACAATGCGAATCTGGTGCTCCGTCCACAACATGTGTGCACCATGAAATGTACCATCACCACCACATGCGATAACACCGTCTATGTGATGTGCGCGCAGTTGTTGGGCAGCCTTTAGCCTACCCTCTTCGTTAAAGAAATCTTCACATCGAGAAGTCTTCAGAACAGTACCACCGCGATCAATGATATTTGCTGTTCGTATTCTGTCGAGCACCTCAAAATGTCCAGCAATCATTCCGGAGTAACCACCGATGATGCCAACAACTTCGAGCCCTCGTTTGCCCCCTACCCGCTCAATGGCTCGAATATGGGCATTCATTCCAGGGGCGTCGCCACCACTTGTGAATAAGGCTATACGCTTCATCATGATGCAAAGATACGGGCTTGAGACTGTTTACAGGACCTCTGGCAGGGCTATTCAATGTTACCGAATCTTAACTCGGTGTTACCAAACTGTTGCCTTAGGTTCGCCCCGTAATAATTTCTAAACAGATTCATAATGCTTGGGAGGGCAACATGAAGAATGTATACTCGTGTGCTGCAGCTCTGGTAATTGCTGCTATCTGCCTCACCATCAGCCTCTATGGGCAGGCCTCGACGCAGTCACATGGCAGCTTCGACTTTAACGCAGATGGCGTCATTTTTCAAGCAGCAGATACAAACACTCGTGTTGTAATGCGCTTCCGCATGCAGAATTGGGCTACGTATACTACACGAACGCAGGCGGAAGACGATGAACTTGATCTCTCTGCGGGGTCCACAGACCTTGTAACCCGTCGCCTGCGTCTTCGCTTCGGGGGCTCGCTCTACGATCCTAGGCTCACATTTAACCTCCAGCTGTCGTTCTCACGTTCGGATATGGACTGGACGGACACACAGTTCCCGAACATCATCCGAGATGCCATGGTGTTCTGGAATTTCAATAAACATCTACAGGTTAGCTTTGGTCAAACAAAGCTCCCGGGCAACCGCCAGCGCGTCATATCATCTGCCGACCTAGAGGTCCCAGATCGATCCATAGTAAACGGCGCCTTCAATCTTGACCGCGATTTTGGATTCCAAGGCTTCTGGCGTCCAGTAGATGGCGACGTAGTGCTCAATCTCCGTGGTGCCATTTCCTCTGGAGATGGACGCAATCAGCCAGCGATTTCGGGTGGCGGATTAGCCTATACAGCACGTATGGAAGTTCTACCCTTTGGAGCATTCGAAAATGGTGGCGACTACTTTGAAGGCGATATCATGCGCGAATCAACACCAAAGGTTAGCATTGGCGTCTCCTACCAGCACAATGAGAATCAAACCAAAACCCGCGGAACTCTCGGCAAGGCCCTCTATGCCCAGCGTACAGCAAACGTTCTGTATGCAGACGCCCTGTTGAAGTATCAAGGCTTCTCGCTCTACACAGAGTACGCGCAGCGCTCTGCCGACAACCCCATTACCTACAAGGACACAACGAAGAAGGATTACTCGGCAGTATTTGTCGGAAGCGGATACATGGCCCAAGCCACCTATATTTTTCCTTCAATGTGGAACATTGGGATGCGCTATGCCGTGGTTGATGCCGGCAGCCAACTTGCCGGTCTGTCGGAGTACACAAAGCAAACGAGCATAGCAGGTGTAGTTGGCTATTACATCAACAGACACCGGATCAAAACAAACTTCGAGTTCGGGACCAATCAGTTTCTTCTCTACAACAAGGCAAATGCGCGCGAATCAAATCTCTATGGACGCTTCAATGTAGAGTTCGGCATCTAACCAATATTATCTGTTGTTAACACTGCGTTAACATCGGCAAGATTCATTACCAACTGACGAAGTTTAAACTCCCTTTTTCACTTTAGACAAGAATTACCATGAAACCATTTCGCCGATTAGCCCCCTTCGTATCCGTGTTTCTCCTCTTTACCGCAGTGGTGTTGGCCATGCCAAAGCAGCGCATCACCATCAAGGGCTCGGATACTATGGTGATCCTCGTGCAGCGCTGGACCGAAATGTATCCCGATAAGGCCAATACTGAGTTTCAAGTAACCGGTGGCGGTTCGGGAACTGGCATTGCCGCTCTTATCAATGGCACAACGGATATCTGCTCCTCGTCTCGCCCCATCAAAAAAGACGAAGTAGCCCAGCTTGAGAAGAAGTTTGGATATAAGGGGCTCGAGATTCGTGTTGCAATGGATGGTCTGGCTATCTACGTTCACAAGTCGAATTCAATCAAGCAACTCACCATGGCCCAGATCAAGGATATCTTTACTGGTAAGGTCACCAACTGGAAACAAGTAGGTGGTAAAGACAGTAAGATTCTGCTTTACTCGCGCGAGAACAACTCCGGCACATACGAATTCTTTAAGGAGCACGTACTCAATAAGCAAGATTTTGCAGCAAGCGCACAGCATATGGCAGGTACAGCAGCTCTGATCAATGCTGTTTCAAAAGACCCTAACGGAATCGGCTTCGGCGGCGCTGCGTATGCTAAGAACGTAAAAGCGATTCCGGTAGCCAAGGATGCCAACTCAAAGGCTGTGTCGGCTTCGGTATCAACTATCCATAATGGAGAGTACCCAATCTCGAGATTCCTGTATTTTTATTTGAATACAAAGCCATCTGGCAACGTGAAGAAATTTGTAGACTGGATAATTTCGTCTGCGGGACAAAAAGTAGTTTCCGACGTGGGGTATTATCCGATCAAAGGCAAGTAAGGACTCTGTGTCTCATCCGTTTCAAAGAAGTAACATACGCCCGGGCGAATGGATCGCAGAGTGGTCCATTCGCCTCGTTGCATCTGTATCGATCATTGTCATATTCCTCATCTTCGTTTTTGTCTTTCGTGAAGCCGCCACGTTGTTTACTGCGAAGTCAGCCACGAATGCACCAGCAGAAGTTTCGGCCAATCCTTCAAGCAACGACATGAAGCCAGACACGTACAGTGAAGAACCAGACGTGTATAATCCCGAGGCCGAAGAACCAAGTACTGCATCCGGAGAACCAGGCGCTCCTGGCCAGTTTATTCGATTGTCGAAAAACCCTCGCTATCCACACTATTATAACCCAGACACCGGGTTGCTGCCGGACGACATTGACGATGAGACCGCAGAAGAAGTTGCCACTGCGTCCGGCGACAGCGGTGATATACTTTCGCGCCTATCTGGCGACACCTGGCAGCCAGTTGGTGAAACACCAAAGTTTAGCGTCCTCCCGCTGATTACCGGCACATTAAAGACAACTGTGATTGCCATCCTTATCGGGGCACCACTGGGGATACTCGCCGCGTTGTACGTTGCATTCTTTGCAAAACCTCGCGTGCGGGAGTTTGTAAAACCTACCATTGAACTCCTTGCTGGTTTCCCGTCCGTAGTAATCGGCTTCTTCTGCCTTGTTACAGTAGCTTCGTTCATCCAAGACATCACTGGTGTGTCGTACAGACTCAATGCCATGGTTGGAGGAATTGGCTTATCGCTTGCCGTAATACCAATTGTGTTCAGCATCGCAGAAGATGCGCTCAGTGCAGTACCCAAAACACTCCAAGAAGCATCGCTGGCACTGGGATCTACAGAGTGGCAGACTGCTTACCGCGTTATGCTGCCTGCTGCTGCACCAGGCGTTTTTGCAGCTGTGCTGCTCGGCATTGGTCGGGCATTTGGCGAGACCATGATTGCAATAATGGCTACGGGTAATGCGCCCCTTACCTCACTCTCACCCTTTGAACCAGCGCGCACAGTTGCGGCAACTATTGGTAGTGAAATGGGAGAAGTAGTCTGGGGATCTGAGCACTACGGCGTTTTGTTTTTTATGGGTGTAATGTTGTTCGTCTTTTCGTTCGGACTCAACGCAATTACTGAGCTGTATGTTAAGAAGCGCCTTATGAAGAAATTCCAGGGACGCTAACCATCATGGAACTATCATCAACACACATATCTGCATACAAACGGCTCGTGGGGTTCTTTGCTGTCTTTGTTGCCCTTACTGCCGCCGTGGCTGTATTGGGCGTGGTCCTTGGTATGTTGGGCTCGTTTATCGCAAATGGTGGAACAACGCTATCGTGGCAGTTTTTAACAGAATTCCCGCGAAACAGCAATACTGAAGGGGGCATCTGGCCTGCCTTGGCTGGCACCACCTTTCTTGTTTTACTGATGACAATCCTTGGTGTACCTGTTGGCACTGCTACTGCAGTCTATCTTACAGAGTTTGCAAAGCAAGATTCATGGTTTGCCCGTAGCGTCCGATTTGCCGTTAACACCCTTGCGGGTGTTCCATCTATCGTGTTCGGGCTCTTCGGCGTGGGGTTCTTCATCCAATTCATGGGTGATGGCATCGATTCTTGGCTTGGTACATCTTCGTTTGGGGATGGTTCGCTGCTTTGGTCTTCGGCAACACTTGCAGTGCTCACGCTGCCAGTTGTTATCGTATCAGTGGAAGAAGCGCTTCGTGCAGTGCCCCGCGATCTTCGCGAAGCTTCCCTAGCACTTGGTGCAACTCGTTGGCAAACAATCACCAAGGTTGTTATTCCTAACGCTGTTACGGGCATCCTTACAGGTTCTATTCTAGCCGTTGGCAGAGGTGCCGGAGAAGTAGCTGCCATACTCTTTGTGGGTGTTACATACTCGTCTGAGGTTCTGCCGAGTAACGTAACAGAGAAATTCATGCACCTTGGATACCATTTGTTTGTTCTCTCTACTCAATCGCCTGATGTTGACAAGACACTGCCCCTGCAGTATGCAACCACGCTCGTTCTATTGGGGCTTACATTCCTCTTGAATCTATCAGCTATCCTCATACGATCACGTTTACGCAAGCGGTAACTGCACAGAAGTACTATGGCAAAAGATTTTCCCGTCAAGATCGAAGCTCATGGCTTCAACTTTCACTACGCTACCAAGCAGGCGTTGTTCGACATTACGCTTACGATTCCAGAGCGGCGTGTAACTGCATTTATTGGTCCGTCTGGCTGCGGTAAGTCAACGTTTCTGCGTTCCATGAATCGTATGAACGACCTTATTGACGGCACGTATGTAAACGGACACCTGATGATTGATGGTGTAGACGTCTATTCAAAAGACGTGGATGTAGTAACCCTTCGCAGACGTGTAGGAATGGTGTTTCAAAAGTCTATTCCATTCCCCAAATCGATCTATGAGAACATCACTTACGGACTAACTCTCAACGAGAAGGTCTCCAAGTCAGCGCTTGATGAGATCGTAGAAACGTCATTGCGTAAGTCAGCTTTGTGGGACGAAGTGAAAGATCGCCTTCATCATTCAGCCCAAGGCCTCTCGGGCGGACAGCAACAACGACTTTGCATTGCACGTGCAGTTGCCATTAATCCAGAAATCTTGCTCATGGACGAACCATGCTCTGCTCTGGACCCTATTTCAACAGGTAAGGTTGAAGAGCTTATCAATGAACTAAAAGACACCTATACGATTGTTCTGGTTACGCACAATATGCAACAGGCCGGACGCGTCTCGGACTATACCGGGTTTTTCCTGCTTGGCTCTCTGATAGAGTTCGATAGAACACGAACTCTCTTTACAAGCCCTTCGCAGAAAGAAACCGAAGATTACATCACTGGTCGTTTCGGATAAGACTACTATGCACAGATCATTTGAAGAAGATCTCGACAAACTCCGCACACGCCTTATTCGCATGGGTTCGCTTGTTGAAGAACAAGTGGAATTTGCACTGCGTGCATTGCGTGAAGGCAATCAAGAACTTGCGAAAATCGTTGTTGATCGAGATGATAAAGTAGACAAGCTGGATCTTAAGATTGATAAGCAATGTCAACGGATCTTCGCGCTCAATCAGCCAGTTGCATCCGATCTACGGCTGCTCTTGGCTGCTGTGAAGATCAATAACGAGCTTGAGCGAATCGGAGACCAAGCTACCAATATTGCCTCAATCGTTCTTACAACGCCCAATGCTGTACAACTCGCCAATCAGATCGATGTGCACCGAATCTCACAGGCTGTGTATACGATGCTGAAGTCTAGTCTTGATGCGTTTATCAACAACGATCCAGAGCTTGCGGCACATATTCTTCCGTCGGACTCAAACATCGACAGTCTATACGAGGTGCTGCGCAACGAACTCATTGCGGCAATGAAAGACGATGTTGCCCTTGTAAGCGATGGTGCTCAATTGCTTCTCGGTCTCTATGACCTTGAGCGTATGGCTGATCATGCCACCAATATTGCTGAAAACGTGATCTTCCTGGCTGAAGCAAAGCTTGTGCGTCACAGAGCTGTTAATGAGGAAGGGATCGATGTAATACGTACGATCCAAGAACGGGACAACGACTAAAGTCTATAGCCTACGTAAGTTTGCGCTATGGCAACAAAGGGCATCATACTCGCCGGCGGTAGTGGCTCTCGTCTGTATCCAATGACGTCTGCTTTTTCAAAGCAGCTTCAACCGGTGTACGACAAGCCCCTTATCTACTACCCGCTCTCTACGCTCATGCTGGTGGGCATTCGCGACATCCTTCTGATCTCGACTCCTCAGGATACACCAAACTTCGAGCGCTTACTTGGAGACGGCAGTCGCTATGGCATCAGCCTGTCCTATGCAGTGCAAGATGCGCCCAGGGGGCTGGCCGATGCATTCCGTGTGGGCAAAGACTTTGTAGGGGGCTCACCAGTTTCTCTTATTCTGGGAGACAATCTTTTCTTCGGCAAACTTGATTTTTATAGGCGAGCTCTTGCCAACAACACTGGTGCTACGGTTTTCGGATATCCTGTTACAGATGCCGAGCGATACGGTGTTGTAGAAATGGGGCCCGATGGGAAAGTCCTGTCAATCGAAGAAAAGCCGGCAAAGCCTAAATCAAATCTTGCTATCCCTGGTCTGTACGTCTACAATAATGATGTTATGCAGATTGCCGCAGACCTTCAACCAAGCAAGCGTGGCGAACTTGAGATTACAGATGTGCATCAGGCCTATCTCAAACAAGGCGCTCTTAATGTAGAGCTCATAGGGCGTGGCGTCGCATGGCTAGATACTGGAACGCCAGAAAGCCTACTCGATGCAGGTGTGTTTGTGCATGCAATCGAGAAGCGCCAAGGCCTGAAGATTGGATGCCTTGAAGAGATAGCACTCCAGCAGGGATTTCTCTCAACAGATGAGTTCAAGACGAGTATAGGAATGCTGCCAAAGTCGAGCTACAGAACGTATTGCGAGTCTCTTCTATCTAACGGTACAATTCTGTGAGTCGCACTCAACGAATACGATCCAGCATTCAGTCGTCGTTTACTGAGTTTTTTCAGCGATCAACTTCTACTGGTATCGTCATACTGGTGATGACTGGTATTGCGTTGCTCTGGACTAACTCTGGCAACTACGAGTCGTATCAAGCTTTTCTGCATCAGCCTGTCCAGTTTACATTTGGCGGACTTCATCTCGATTTCTCGTTCGAGCATTTTGTGAACGATGGTTTGATGGTATTGTTCTTTCTTGTCGTTGGACTTGAGATTAAACGCGAGTTGCTCGTTGGCGAGCTCTCATCCCGCAAAACGGCACTCCTTCCAATGATCGCCGCAGTGTTTGGAATGATTGGTCCGGGGCTAACATACCTGGCATTTAATGCTGGAACAGAAGCTGTGCGGGGTTGGGGCGTACCTGTGGCTACAGACATTGCATTTGCGCTCGGTGTATTAGCATTGCTCGGAGATCGTATTCCTACAGGCTTGCGCGTTGTTCTTGCAGCTCTTGCGATTGTAGACGACCTACTGGCTGTTCTTGTAATTGCATTATTCTACACTGCCTCGCTGAACATGACAATGCTCGTTTGGGCAGTAGTCATCACAGCAGTGCTTTTTATTGGAAACCGCCTTCGCATTTTTTCCTTGTGGTTCTACGGCACTCTCGGGCTGGCACTCTGGTTTGTTGTCTTACAAAGTGGGATACACGCCACCATTGCTGGAGTTGTGCTTGCAATGTGTGTACCAGCCCATTCTCGTATCGACCGCGTCTCATTCTTTACACGAGCTCGCAACATACTTGATGCAATTGCTCAAAAGGTAGATAGCGATGAAGAGGAAGGGGCTCAGCTAGATGCTGTCCACTCGCTCGAGCGCATGTGCGAACATGTACAAACGCCCCTTCATCGTATCGAACACGGAATGTCTACCTTGGTTTCATTCATCATCATGCCGCTGTTTGCACTCGCTAACGCAGGCGTGCGTATCGAGTCCGATATGATTTCTGGACTACTTAGCCCCGTCTCACTCGGAATCGCATTGGGACTCTTTGTGGGTAAACAAGCAGGAATAACATTTTCGGTGTGGCTGTCATGTAAGCTAGGTATCACACAGCTACCATCTGGAGTCTCAATGACGCAGATGTACGGCGTATCAATTCTCTGTGGAATTGGATTTACAATGGCTCTGTTCGTGGCACATCTTGCATTCACAAGCCCAGAGCATCTTGCTATGTCTAAGCTAAGTATTCTGCTCGGTAGTACGATATCTGCTGTCGTCGGCGCTATGGTTCTAACCATGCTTACACCCAAAGAAGCTAAGAGAGCATGATCACGTATCAGGTAGAGGTTACTGTGCCTGACGAATACGTTGAAAGATGGTATTCGTACATGACGTCGCGACATATCAACGACGTGCTGACGACTGGACATTTTATCTCAGCAAAACTGGTCAGAATGATAGAACCTGCAGTGAGCGGCAACACACTGTTTCGTGTTATCTATATCGCTCAGTCATACCAAGCGCTGGAATCCTACAGACGTGAGTGCGCCCCGGCATTACAAGCCGAGCATATCGCCATGTTCGGTAGTGCCGTGTCTGCTACGCGCAGTATCACGGAAGACGTTTGGGCAGCACCACTATAGTGCTTCTAGCTGTACACGGACAGCTTTGGTCAACCCCGCATACACAATCTTGTATGATGTGCTGATGGCAGTGCAGATCACTGCTGTCGGAATGTTACCATCACAATAGAGTCGTACCCAATGCTTCTTGCTCATGTATGGCGCACGTGTTGCATCCTCGTAGCTGTCCAAAAACATGATAACGTCCTCTGGATCGGCCTTAAGTGAGATCTGCGGACGCACCTCGTCCAATGGTATGAGTGCAAAGACCTTGCCGGCAACCTTAACTACGAGAGTGTCATTTCCAAACGGAGTTTCAACGTAGGCGTGTTTGAGACCAACGCAATATTCAAGCAGTTCGGCTGCGTTCATACGTCAGAAATGCGATACTGCTCTACAGGAACTCCACCGATCAGATGCTCTTGAATGATGCGCTCCAGAACATCTGGTGTGCACGAATGATACCAAACATTGTCTGGATGCACTACGGCAATTGGACCCATTACGCAGATGCGTAAACAGTCTGCCTTAGAACGGCACACGCCCCCTTCAACATCAAGGCCTAGCTCAGAGATCAGATTCTTGAGGTAATCCCACGATTCCTTACCCGTTTCAGGAGCACAACACTTGGGTGTTGCTGGTGTTGCGCATAAGAAGATGTGGCGAGAATGTGTCCCGGGTTTGCGCTGCTCAACTTTCTTAGCAAGGCGTTCTTCAAGTGGGCTCATGTATGTATACCCGTCTGATCGCTAACCGGCTCGTAGTCTCCACGGATCAGCAATCCATGCGCACGCATGGCAGTGAGAAGAATCATGTTTAAGCGATGCAACACAATCGGCTCGGGATTAGATTCGTTTACCGAGAACCAGCTGATCACAGTCATTGCAACACCTTGTTGCGTTATTGCGCTTACATTGATCAGAAGCTTCTTAGACGTTAGAACTGTATTGGGGTCATCGCCAATAGTTTTGCGTGCATCCTCGATGAAACGCTCAATTGTCTCGGGTCCAGCGGCGATATCCACATAAACCGTTGTCTTGAACCTGCGCACTTGGCGCATATCCATATTCTCAATAAGCGAATCAGCAAGCTTTGCATTCGATACGTACATCACTGTATCGGAAAAGGTTCGTACACGTGTACTGCGAAAACCAATCACTTCAACTGTGCCCTCGATACCCTGCGTAGAGATCCAGTCTCCCACGACAAATGGTCTCTCAGTAAGAATAACAAGCGAACCAAAAATGTTCTTTACGGTATCCTGAGACGCAAGTGCCAATGCTGCACCGCCAATGGAAAGTCCTGTGATGATAGCGGCAATGTTTACTCCGAGCGTTCCAAGAGCAAATGCAGCTCCAAGTATGGCTACAAAGAACTTTATTGTTGAAGCGATCAAGGGAGTTATGGTTACCGCGATATCCCGCCCATGCTCTTTGTGACGCATTACATGTGATACGATGCGCGCACAGATAAGCTGAACAAACTGGTAGACGGCAATCGTTACAAAAACGATTGCTGCGGTGTCGAGAACCATCCCAGACTTTGCGGCTGCTTTTGCCGAGAGCTCCAGATAATTCAGGGCAGACCCATCAATCTGCGTTACCACAACAAGCGCAATGCTTTGTGCAACAGACGATACAAGGTACGCCGGCGGAACGGCATCCATAGTGGTTCGGAACAAGCGCCGAATCAATGATGCGAGTATTGTGCGAAGCACAACGACGACAACAATACTGCCAGCAAGCATCGTCGCTAGAACGATCCATTGCCATGTTGTAAGTCCAAGTGTCATTCTGCGTTCCTATCGTCTATTATTCCTGACCAGGCGTATTGAGGCGTTCAAAGAGACTCTTTATTTCAGAGATCTTCATCTGGCCTTTATCTCCCTGTCCATGAATACGCATAGATGCCGAATCCTGTTCGATCTCCTTGTTGCCAATAACAAGCGCATACGGAATCTTCTTCTGCTCGCTCTCAGCAACCTTACGATTAATCTTCTCGTTGCGTACATCAAGATTGATGCGAAGCCCCATACGCTCAAACTCTGCTGCAAGGTCTTGAGCAAACGTATGATGTGCATCGGCTATCGGCAGAATGCTTACCTGCGTTGGCGAAATCCAGAATGGGAAATTGCCTGCGTAGTGTTCGATAAGTATAGAAATAAAGCGCTCAATCGAACCGAAAGGGGCTCGGTGGATAATCACTGGACGATGCTTCTGATTGTCTGCTCCTACATACTCAAGATTGAAGCGGTCTGGCATTACGTAATCTACCTGAACAGTCCCCAACTGCCATTTGCGGCCGATGGCATCACGAACGATGAAGTCGATCTTGGGTCCGTAGAATGCTGCTTCTCCCTCGCCTATGAAGTACTCAAGCCCCATCTCATCTGCAACAGCTTTGATCTCCGCTTGCGCGCGTTCCCAGTATTCTAGATCGCCACCATATTTGGCTGCATTATCATCACGGAACGAAAGCCGCGTTGAAACATCCATACCAAATGTCGTGAAGACCTTTTGTGTAAGCTCTACAACATTTTTGATCTCATCTTTGAGTTGATTATGCGTGCAGTAGATGTGCGCGTCGTCTTGTGTAAACCCACGAACGCGAGAAAGACCATTCAACTCGCCAGACTGTTCGTAACGATACACAGTGCCAAACTCCGACAGCCGGTATGGAAGGTCACGATAGGAACGGGGCTTATTAGCGTAGATCTGGTGGTGGTGCGGACAGTTCATCGGCTTAAGCAGATACTGCTCGTCTTCCACCGTTATTGGGTCGTATTGCGAATCGGCATAGTAAGGATAGTGTCCGGACGTCTTGTAGAGCTCCAAGTTTCCGATGTGCGGGGTGACCACTTCGTGGTAACCACGCTTGACTTGTTCGTCTCGCAAAAACGCCTCGAGTCTTCTGCGCAAGATCGTACCATTGGGAAGCCAAACCGGCAAGCCCCCTCCCACCATCGGTGTGATCATGTAGAGTTCCAGCTCTTTCCCAAGTTTGCGGTGATCTCTGCGTTCGGCTTCTTCACGCTGCTTGATAAATTCTTCAAGCTGCTGTTTCTTTGGAAACGCTATACCGTAGATTCGGGTAAGCATCTTGCGCTTTTCATCGCCGCGCCAGTAGGCACCAGCAACAGAGAGAAGCTTTGGATACTTGATATGTCCGGTAGATGGAACATGTGTGCCACGACAGAGGTCTGTGAATTCGCCTTGCTGGTAGAATGTGATTTCCGAGTCTTTCAGGCCTTCAAGTAGCTCAAGTTTATACTCATCGCCCTTCTCAGTGAAATATGCTACTGCGTTGTCCCACGTCATCTCGACACGCTGATAGGGTACATCACGCTTTGCAAGCTCGGTCATCTTTGCTTCAATCTTCGGCAAGTCTTCTACGCTAAGCTTATGTCCACCAGGCAGGTCTACGTCGTAATAGAAGCCTTGCTCTATCGGCGGACCAATGCCAAACTTTACCCCAGGATATAGCGACTCAAGAGCCTCGGCCATCAAGTGGGCAGTTGAATGCCAGAAGATCTCTTTGCCTTCGTCATTATCAAAGGTTACGATACGAATAGACGCATCGGATGTAATCTCGCGTGAGAGATCATACGGCGCTTCGTTAACATAGATGCCAACTGCAACGCGAGCAAGACCATCAGAAATGCTCTTTGCGATATCCATGCCCGTTGTACCCGATGGATACTCACGTTTATCGCCATTTGGAAGGGTAATGGTAAGCATACCCCCGAAAATACGGCTCAATCGTCTGATGATTGCTGTTTCTTGCGTGAACCTTCGTAGAGTTCAAATTCGAGTAGTCGGCACTCCAGATCCGCGCTCCAGAATGGCACTCGGCGTTTCGACCGAAGCCCAATCTCCTTGGCAAGAGACATACTGCCAGTAAATACGTAGCCGGTATAGCCTTTGCAATGTTGCTTCATGAAATCACCGATAGCTCGGTATGTTTCCTTGAGTTCATATTCATTGCCCAAGCGCAAGCCATACTCTGGATTGTAGATAACAACCGGGGTGTGAACAGAGTTGGTATCGATGCCCACTGATTCTGGAATCGAAACATCGGTAAAATCAGTCGTTGTGAATTCGACACGCACACCCGCGCGGCGCGCATTATCTTTTGCCTGCGTAATCACCCTGCCATCGATATCGGAAGCCAAGATCAGGGCTGGCAGCTGCTGCAGTTCTTCATCAAATGTTGCATTGCGCATAGATGTCCACTGGCGCACATCAAATGGCAACAAATGCAAAAAGCCAAAATTATCTCTGTGGGCACCTGGTGCTATGTTCTGAGCGATCATGGCTGCTTCGATTGCGAGCGTTCCACTGCCACACATGGGATTCACAAATGGGAAATCAGGAGACCATTTTGTAGAGAGCACAACGGCGGCAGCAAGCGTCTCACGCATCGGAGCTTTGGCCGGATGCACTCTGTATCCGCGGTCTGAAAGGGGCTGACCAGATGTGTCTACATACATCATCAGGTCTTCATCATGCCAGTACAGAAAAACAACAGACTGGTCTGTGGACGAGCCGCTATTGGGCCGTGTGCCTTTCTTATCTCGAATGCGATCTACGATAGCGTCTTTACAACGCATGTTTGCATACATATCGTTGTCGATACTTGGTGTGCTCACAGAACTAATAACGCTTACGTAACCATTTGCAGGGATCCAGTCTTCCCAAGCTACCGAATGAACAGCCTCGTACATTTGGTCCGCCATCCGCGCGCGCCACGATCCAACGCGGACAAGTACGCGATGTGCTGTGCGGAGCCATAGGTTCAATCGCAAACAGTCATGCAGCGTTCCCTGAAGCTCTACTCCAGCCGGCAGTTCTTGCGTTACTGCATAACCCAGCGATTCAACCTCTTTACGAAGTATTGGAGGAAACTCTCTCGGACATGTGATGAGAATCGGGAACGTGTCACCCACGCGACACACTCATGACCGTGCGAAGTGCATTTACCAACTCATCTACATCATCGTTCGTAATCACAAACGGAGGTACTAATCGAATAACATTGCCCGCCGTGGCATTTGCGATCACTCCATGAGTAAGCAACTCCTGCACATATGGGGCGGCATCGGTCGACAACACAACTCCTTGCATACATCCCCTACCTCGTATCTCTCGTATCTGCTCAGGGAACTCATGGTGTAGCAATTCGAGCTGACTGAACATATAGTTGCCAACCTCTCTCACGTGATGCATCAAATCACCACACACCTCCTCTACAACTACGCTGCCGGCAACGCAGGCAACTGGGTTGCCTCCGTATGTTGTTCCGTGCATACCCTTATCGAGGAGTGCTGCGGCCTCTTCGGTTGCAATGATTGCACCAAGGGGTAAGCCCCCTCCTATTGCCTTTGCCACAGTGATGATATCTGGTCGTACTCCATATTTTTCAAATGCAAAGAAGTCGCCCGTTCTTCCTATTCCACTCTGCACTTCATCAGCGATAACCAAGAATCCATACTGCTGCTTTAGTGCAAAGAGAGCATCAATAAACTCTTGTGTTGCCGATTGTATGCCGCCCTCGCCTTGGAGAAACTCAATCATCACAGCGCACGTGTTTTCATCTACGCGCGACTCGAGAGCATCTACGTCGTTGAAGGGCAATACGAGCGTGTTCGGCAAAAATGGCCCCATGCCGTCTTTGTACAGAGGCTTATCCATAAGCGACAGAGCTGCGTACGTGCGGCCATGAAAGCCTCCTGTAAAGCCAATCACGTCGTAGCGTCCACGAGCGCTGCCAAACCTACGTGCAATCTTAAGCGCACCATCTGTTGCTTCTGCGCCAGAGTTTGCGAAGAACACACGTGGATACCCACTGGCATGAACAAGTTGCTCTGCAAGCCGCACTTGTGGTTCCTGGTAGAATACATTCGACACGTGCATGTATCGACGAATCTGCTGTTCTACAGCCTCAAAAACCCTCGGATGAGAGTGCCCAAGAGCATTTACGGCAATGCCACCAAGCATATCAAGGTAAGACCGCCCGTCGGCGTCTGTAATCCGAGCACCAATTGCATGATCTATAGCAACAGGGATTCTACGATATGTTTGGAACACGACAGAGTGTTCGCGCTCTATGATGGCAGTACTGGTACTTGCGATGTTATCTGACATTACTTTTCGAGGATTGTTAACTCTACACGGCGATTGAGCGCACGCCCTTCTTCTGTGTCATTTGTTGCCACCGGCTTGGTCTCTCCATAACCGACTGCTCTGAGTCTCGAGGCTTCGATCTTACCTTCAGTAATCAAATACAACCGAACGGACTGAGCTCTATCGTTCGAGAGAGTGAGATTATCGGCATCCTTACCCATTGCATCGGTATGACCGCTGAGTTCAATCTTCATTGTTGGATTGTCGTTCATCAGCTGAATGAGTCTGCGCAGCTCAACAAAGGATGCAGACTGTAGCGTTGCTAGCTTGCGATCGAAAAAAATGTTCTTGAGCTCTACGGTTACACCCTTTTCAATCGGAATGAGTGAGAGATCTTTTCTATGCTCTGTATACTCGGTAACGGAAGCATAATTGAGCTCTTCATTTACTGCCAGAAACCCGACCGCATCTGCACGAAGCGCGTAGGACTCTCCAGCTGGCAGGGTGATCTTGTATTCGCCGGTACTTGGTGTTGAACGCGCTCTACCAACCTCTTGACCAGTAGACATGATTTCGTAGATAATGTCGGTTTCTACTGGCTCTCCCGTCTTTTGATTGATCACACGACCGGCAACCAGAACAACAGGCTTGGGACGTGCCTTCTCTGGAAGCTTAATTTCAAAAATATCGGCCTCGCCAATAGAGTTGTTGTAGGAGACAAAGTACGCATACTTCCCATCTGCTGGGATCGTGTATGCTAAGTCCCAATCATCGGTATTTATGGTTGATCCAAGATTCTCAGGGGGCGACCAATTCGTCCACGTTGAGTCGAGCCTTCCCGTTACATAAATATCAAACTCGCCGAAACCGCCCTTCCTATCCGAAGCGAAATACAACGATGCATTGTCGGAAGCGAAAAATGGGGTTGCCTCCTGATCGGCAGAGTTTACAACACTACCTAATGACACAGGTTGGCTAAATCCACCGTTAGGTTTCCGGAAGCTCACATAGAGATCGCGATCTCCGTATGAGTTTTCGGTTTGGATCGCCATGATCAACACCGTATTGTCGTTGCTGAGTGCAAACTCACTGTACTTCGAAGAATTGCTGTAACCATCGATGATCAGAGGTCGTGGAATGGACCAGCCACCTGCAGTGCGATTGGCAATAGCCACGGTACGTATGCGCTCTGATGGGTCGCTGTATGCATCAACCAGAAGCATCGTATTACCGTCTGGGGTTATTGAGCAAACACTGTTGTTGCCCCGATTATTGAGAACCGGTCCAGCATTTTTTGCCACACCCCATAAACCATCAGCATCGCGAAGACTTATCCAAATGTCTTCGTTACTCTCTCCGCCGCCAACATTCTCGGGAGCCCCTTTCCGAACAAAGTACAAGGAATGTCCATCAGGAGAAATAACTGGCTTAAGCTCGTTAAATGTGCTGTTTACTCCAGAGCCTAGGTTGATTGGCCTCGTCACCATGGAATCAATAACAATACCTTTGGCCGTCTGCATCGAAAGCAGACAGCCAAGGGCAAATATGATAATGCTATCTCTCAAAGAACTACTTGTTCTTTGTGATGGACATGGAAATCTTTTCAAGTGGGTTATCGCGACCATCGCGAGGAGAATTAACGATTGCATCTGCAACTTCCATTCCGCTGAGAACTTCTCCAAAAGCCGTATACTGATTATCGAGCCATGGGGAATCTGCAACGCAAAGGAAGAACTGTCCACCAAAGCTGTTAGGATCTTGTGTACGTGCAGCTGAGAGAACTCCACGAACGTGCTTGACACTTGAAAACTCTGCTGGTACCTTATCTGGGTGGCCACCTGTTCCCCATGTGCCGCGATCGCCACTAATTGAGTTTGGATCGCCACCTTGGATCATGAAATTCGGAATCACGCGATGGAACGCCGAGCCATTGTAGAAACCTTCAGCAACACGTACATCAAAAAAAGCAGCGTGCTTTGGTGCGATGTTATCCCAGAGCCCAATGACAATTTTTCCGAGCTCGTTGTTACCCTGAGTAACTGTAATTGTGTACTTCATTTTCTCGTTTACCTTTGGTGTTGTTGACTGAGCACATGCAGTAATGTGAATGGCCAATAGAGCCATGATAGAAAGTGCGATTGATCGCATGAGTGAGTCCTCCTGTGATTGTTTAAGACGCAATCTTTTGTATTGACGTTATTCTGATTGGTTTCTTGGGCATACCGTCGTTGTCTCCGAGTGGACCTGGCTCTACCTCGACGTTGCTAATTCGCTCAATAACATTCATACCATCGATAACGTTACCAAAGATTGTCGAGGTATACGGAAGGCGTGATGCCTGATCTAGGCAAATATAGAACTGACTTGTACCAGAGCTGCTTTCCTGCTTGCGAGCCATAACAACAATCCCCTTACGATAGCCCTCCATAGCAGATGGTAACTCCCTATTTAGTTCTACAGGAAGCATTTTCCCCGATGCGGTTTCTCCTCCCTTGCCCCAATCAGCTTTAGCTCCCAAATCTTTTGAGATTGGATCGCCGAGCTGAATCACAAAATCTCTGGCCACACGATGTATGTGTGTTCCGTTGTAGTATCTCTTCTTTACGTGGACCAAGAAATTCTTCACTGTCTTCGGTGCATCTACTCCGTACAACTCTATCATAAACGACCCCATTGACGTTCTGACAACAACTGTATCTGTTGCAACCGCTCCAGGTCTTGTAACCACTGGAGGTTGAGCCATTTCTTGCTCAGGTGGCGCAAGAGCTTCAATTCGTTTCTGAGGCAGATTATGGGGCTCACTACAACCAACAAGCAAGATGGCTGCCCCCAACGCCACACGGTAGACCACAAACGTTAAGAGGGTTCGAGTTCTCAGGAATTTGAGCAGAAAGGCAATCGACCAATAGCCGCTCAGAAATGCTGCCAATGTTGCGATCGCAAGTTGCATACCGCCATCATTCCATGAAATATTTGAGGACTGCTCAACGAACTCGAGCATACCAGCTGCAAATATTGCAGGTATTGAGAGCAAAAAAGAAAATCGTGCAGCATGTTCTCGCGTCATCCCACGCCACAGCGCTGCCATCATCGTAGTGCCGCTTCTTGACGATCCCGGGATGAGCGCTAAGCATTGGGCACCACCAATGACAATCGCATCTATGATTCCCAAATCACTGGTTGTGCGTTTGTACGTCGCAAATCGTTCTGCTACCATAAGCAATAGACCAACAACGATCAGCGACAAACTGATCACTGATAAGTCTTTGGTCAGACTGCCCTCGATTACATCCTTGAAGGTCAATCCAACCGCAACGATTGGCAGTGTGCCTAGTATAACGAGCCAACCCAATCGCGACTCGGGGGACTGGTCCGAGAAGGAGCGCCTGCTGCCTGTGATATTTTCTTTGAACCAATTGGCAATGGTTAACCCGATGTCGTTTCTGAAATACGACAGCACAGCGGCCAACGTGCCAAGCTGAATCGTGGCCATGAACGCAGTCCATTGCTCAGGATGCTGCTCGTTGATCACCCCGAATAGCTTTCCGGCGATAGTCAGGTGTGCGGTACTGGAAATTGGAATGAATTCCGAAAGCCCTTGAACAACGCCCAGTATAACAGCAACTACTATAGACATACTGCAAAACTACACTTTCAAGCGCCTAATGAGCCTCGTACCAAGAGTTACCAGCGCCAGTTTCAACAACTACGGGAACTCCATCCAACGGTAAGGCCTGCTCCATTTCGAACTTTACGATCTGACGCAAGGTATCTGAATCCTGCTCAGGCACCTCGAACAGGAGCTCATCATGCACCTGCAACATCATCAGTCCAGTGAGGTTGTCGCCTCGCATCCTGTTGTGAACGCGAATCATGGCAAGCTTCATCATATCAGCGGCTGTGCCTTGAATCGGCATATTAATGGCCGCGCGCTCTGCCGAAGATCTCAAGCCTCTGTTTGCAGCATTGATGAGTGGGAAGTAACGGCGCCTACCAAGCAGTGTGCTTGCATAGCCCCGTTCGCGAGTACCTTCTATTGTTGAATCGATATAGCCCTTTATGCCTGGATACTTTGCGAAGTAGTTTTCGATGATTTGTTGGCCTTCTGTTCGAGAGATGCCAAGCCGCTGGGCAAGTCCAAATGCACCTAACCCGTACATAATGCCAAAGTTGACGGTCTTGGCAACACGACGTTGCTCTGTTGTAACATCTGCAATCTCAACATCATGCAGGATTGCTGCTGTTGCTGCGTGGATATCTGCGCCGGAAGCAAATGCTGCAAGAAGATTAGCATCCCGCGAAATAGCAGCCATAATGCGAAGCTCTATCTGCGAATAGTCAGCAGATACGATAACGTTTCCATGATGCTGGGGAACAAATGCTTTACGGATTTGCAAGCCGAGCTCCGTGCGTATCGGAATGTTCTGCAGGTTGGGGTCTGTCGAAGACAATCTACCAGTAGCGGCTACAGTCTGATTAAATGTTGTATGGACCCTGCCGGTTGATGGGTTAATCAACCTTGGCAGTGCTTCTACATACGTTGACCTAAGTTTCTCTACTTGACGATAGTCAAGGATCATTTGCGCTATGGGATATGTCTCCGATAGCTCGGTCAAAACACTTGAGTCTGTTGAAAAACCTGTTTTTGTCTTTTTTGAGGCGGGCAGCATCAGCTTCTCGAACAGTACCTCGGCAAGTTGCTTCGGAGATGCAATTGTGAACTCCTCACCTGCTTCCTTCCAGATTTCCTGTTCGAGGCGTTTTGCTTCTGTGCGCATGAACTCACCGAGACCTCCAAGTGCCTGTTGGTTTACACATACACCGTTACGCTCCATGGTAACAAGCACAGGTACTGTAGCAAACTCCACGCGCTGTGCAAACTCAAGCTGCCCCTCTTGGCTGAGCGCGTTTTTCAAAACGTGGCAAAGCTTGAGGGTTACGTCCGCATCTTCAGCAGCATACTCTGCAACCCTTCCAGGATCAACATCTCGCATAGATTTTTGTGAGCTTTTCTTCTCGCCGATCAGTGTCGTGATCGAAATCGGCGAATAGTTCAGCCAGCGCTCAGACAACGCATCCATGTTATGCTGCTTGTCCGGATCCAGTACGTAACTCGCAAGCATACTATCGAAGGCAAGGGGCGAAACCTGAACTCCATATCTGCTTAGAATCAGCATGTCGAACTTTGCATTCTGTCCGAGCTTGGGAATGGTGGCATTCTCGAGTAGCCCCTTAACCGCTGGCAAAATCTCCAACAGAGGTAGCCCATGACGGTCTTCGTGTCTACCAAACAAAGATCCATCATGCGAGATCGTGCTGTCGTCTACATCCACGTAATATGCCTTACCCTCGATTGCAGACAGAGCAATCCCAACAATAGAGCATTGCATCGCCTCGAGTCCGGTAGTCTCAAGGTCAAACGACAATTCTATAGCTGTTGACAGATCCTTCAACATGTCATCGAAACCACCTGGCGTGTCTACGAGTATGTACTCGTGCCGAACATCTTCAATGGTGCTGAGTCGATGTTGCTCTTCGGCAGCCTCTATTGGCTCGGTGGTCTCAGAGGTGTTGGCATACTTGGCGAATTTTCGTCGAAGCGTATGGAACCCCATTTCCTCGCAGAACGCGTCTAGTGCAGCAGAATCTATTGGTTTACGAACGAGTGCCACTCGCTTTGCATCAATGGGAACGTCGGTATGTATCGTGACTAACGTTTTCGAGAGAAATGCAGCGTCGCGGTGCTCTTGCAGCTTCTTCTTAACAGATTCGCGCTCTACCTCATCGATATGTTCATACAACGCCTCGATTGATCCATACTTTTCAATCAGAGGTATGGCCGTTTTTTCTCCAACACCTTTTACACCTGGAACGTTATCCGAAGAGTCGCCAATGAGTGCAAGTACATCAATTACGTGATCGGGCCCCACACCAAACTTCTCACGCACCTTTGTTGCGTCCATAATATCATATTCACCAACGTCTTTACCTGGACGCAGGATCTTCACCTTGCTATTGACAAGTTGGAAGTAGTCTTTATCTGATGTTACGCAGAGGATCTCGTGTCCGTCGTTGCTCTCACGTTTACAAATCGTACCAATTACATCGTCTGCCTCGAAGCCCGGCATCTCTACCATCTCCAGACCCAGCATTGTGATCATCGTCTTGATGCGGGCCAACTGAGGAACAAGATCCTCTGGGAATGCATCACGATGAGCCTTGTACTGATCATAGAGCACATGCCGAAATGTTGGCTCTGGCGTATCGAACACTACCGCTGTGGCATCGGGTGAATGCTTGTCCAGCAAGGATGTAAGTATATTAGCAAAAGCAAAAACTGCGAAGGATGGTTCGCCAGATGGAGATTGCATTCCAGTGCGCTGCAATGCGTGATAGGCACGAAACACAAGTGACATGCCATCGATAAGAATTAACGGACCCATAGTACAATCTACGGTCGTAGCTTCGCATAATCTCTATGCTCCCACTCATTCCCGATCCAATTCTCTACGTAGGGTTCGTCTTGGTCGTGCTGCTCTTGCTAGCTCTCGATCTTGGTGTTTTCAATCGCACACCGCACGTCGTAAAAGTTAGCGAAGCTATCGGCTGGACGGTCTTTTGGATCTCTCTAGCGATGCTGTTCAACATCTTTGTCCTGTATGAGAAGGGGCCAATAGCCGCTCAAGAGTTCCTTACTGGCTACCTACTTGAACAGTCGCTCTCGGTGGACAACATATTTGTCATCATCCTGATTCTGAAGTACTTCAAGGTCGCTCCACAGTACCACCACAAAGTCCTCTTTTGGGGCATTGTTGGCGCACTGATCATGCGCGGAACCATGATTGCGGTTGGAGCTGCCCTGATAGCTGCCTTCCATTGGATTTTCTATGTCTTTGGCGCGTTTCTCGTCTTCACAGGCATTAAAATGGCCTTCAGCGACGAGGATGATGCCGAGCTCGAAGACAACTTCGTGGTGAAGTATGCACGACGCCACTTCCGCATCACAGATACCTACCATCAGGAGAACTTCAGCATCATGAAAGATGGCGTTCGTTGGTTTACACCGCTCTTTCTCGTAGTGCTCGTAGTAGAGTTTACCGATCTAATTTTTGCTGTCGATTCTATACCTGCCATCTTCGCGATAACCCGAGACCCCTTCATTGTGTTTACATCAAATGTTTTCGCGGTGATGGGGCTACGTTCGTTGTTCTTTGCGGTTGCAGGCGTAATGGGCATTTTCCATTACTTGAAATATGGGTTGAGCTTTATCCTGAGCTTCATTGGGGTTAAGATGTTCATCCAGGATTGGTACAAGATCTCGATTGAAACAGCCTTAGCTGTTATCGCTGGTGTTCTTGCATTGAGCATCATCGCATCTGTTGTATTCCCTGAGAAAGAAGAATTATAAGCAGCGCGATTTCGATACGGGGCACGATCATCATTCTCGCGCTCTTTGTAGTCTCCTGCTCCTCCTCGAAGGTGCGGACCACCGAGCCCCTTGCCGTTAAGCAAATACTAGAGCAGGCAAGGGATCTTCTTGGTACTTCCTATTGCAATGCCGGTACAACTCCAGATTGCTTTGACTGTTCTGGCTTTGTAGGGTACTGCTTTCGTGTGGTTGGAGTTAAGCTTCCAAGAATCAGCTCCGACATCTACAGTGTTGGGAATGCAGTGTCGCGGTCGGAAGTGCAGGAGGGCGATCTCGTGTTTTTCGCCAATGAACAAGGTGTGATTAATCATGTTGGCATTGCCTTGAACGAAAAGCAGTTCATTCATAGCTCAACATCTAAGGGTGTGAGTATCGCAATGTTCTCTGATCGGTACTGGTCTCCGCGATACAAGGGCGCTCGACGAATCGCCCTAAATGCGTCAAAATGACAGTCTGATGTCGGGTGCAACTGCCGTAGTGACATCGACTTAGTGTCTAAAGCTGCCATTACGGCAGTTTTATCATATTGGCACGATTTTCCGGGTGGTACGTCGAAAGCGATGTTCCACCAATGGCCATTGGGATACAAAACAGATGTCATTCCTCATCACCACAAGGAGACCAGTCATGTCCCTGATCAAAGTTGATCCATTCCGCGGTATCGATACGGTGTTTCGCCGTATGAACGAAGTATTCGATGGTTTTCAAGACGGCGGAGTTCGTTTTGAAATTGGCGAGTTCACGCCACGTGTGGACATCTGCGACGAAGCAGAGGCCGTTACGTTGAACGCTGAACTCCCTGGTCTTGACAAGAACGACCTCAAGATCACCATCACAGACAATAGCGTTCTCACGATTCGCGGCGAAAAGAAGCGCGAAGCAAAGCTGGAGGAGAAGAACTACACGCGTATCGAGCGCAATTACGGCTCGTTCTCACGTTCGTTCTCTCTCCCGAAAGACCTCAAGACAGAAGCAATCAAAGCAAACTTCAAAGACGGCGTGCTTTCAGTATCGATTCCGAAAAAGGAACCATCAGCGCACAAAGAACTTGACGTTCGCATTTCGTAACGAGCAGTACATCTCACATTTTCTAGGTTGAAGGAAACCCAATGGGTAAGATTATCGGAATTGACCTCGGTACGACCAACTCATGTGTGGCCGTAATGGAAGGAACAACACCAGTCGTGATCGCCAACACCGAGGGCATGCGCACAACACCATCCGTTGTTGCATTTACAAAGAGTGGAGAGCGCTTTGTTGGTCAATCAGCAAAGCGTCAGGCAGTAACAAATCCAACCAACACGATCTACTCGATCAAGCGCTTTATGGGGCGTCAGATGACGGAAGTACCTGATGAAGCCAAGAGCGTACCGTATGCCGTTGTTGCTGGAGACAACAACACGGCGCGTGTAGACATTGATGGCCGTGTGTACTCGCCCCCTGAGATCTCAGCTATGGTGCTTCAAAAAATGAAGCAGACGGCAGAAGATTATCTGGGTGAGAAGATCACGGAAGCTGTGATTACTGTTCCCGCCTACTTCAACGATGCTCAACGTCAGGCAACAAAAGATGCAGGCGAGATCGCCGGTCTAACCGTGCGCCGCATCATCAACGAGCCTACGGCAGCAGCACTGGCATACGGACTCGACAAGAAGGGTCAAAACCAGACTGTAGCTGTTTACGACTTGGGCGGTGGTACGTTCGATATCTCTATCCTTGAGATCGGCGACGGCGTGTTCGAAGTAAAGTCTACTAACGGAGATACACACCTTGGTGGCGATAACTTCGACCAACGACTCATCGACTTCCTTGCCGATGAATTCAACAAGCAAGAGGGTATTGATCTCCGCAAAGACCCTATGGCCCTGCAGCGCCTACGCGAAGCGTCAGAGAAGGCAAAGATCGAGCTTTCACAAATGCTTCAAACAGACGTTAACCTGCCGTTCATTACTGCAACTGCAGAAGGTCCAAAGCACCTTAACGTGAACATCACTCGTGCACGCTTCGAGCAGCTCTGCACAGACCTGTTCGACAGGTCTCTCAAGCCATGCGAGGCAGCGCTGCGTGATGCGAAGATGACGCCGTCACAAATCGACGATGTGATCTTGGTAGGGGGCTCTACACGCATCCCGAAGATTCAAGAGCTTGTGAAGAACTTCTTCGGCAAGGAACCGTCTAAGGGTGTCAATCCGGACGAAGTTGTTGCCGTAGGCGCAGCGATCCAGGGTGGCGTTCTATCGGGCGACGTTAAAGACGTTCTCCTGCTGGACGTAACTCCGCTCTCACTGGGTATCGAGACAATGGGCGGCGTGATGACGCCGATGATTCCGTCGAACACTACGATACCCCATCGTAAGACGGAAACATTCTCAACGGCTTCTGATAGTCAGCCGTCTGTCGAGATAAACATCCTTCAGGGCGAACGTTCGATGGCAGCCGACAACAAGACACTCGGCAAGTTCCACCTCGACGGAATACCACCTGCCCCACGCGGTGTTCCACAAATCGAGGTAACGTTTGATATCGATGCCAATGGCATCCTCAGTGTTACAGCTAAGGACAAGGCAACAAACAAGGAACAGAACATCCGCATTACAGGCTCGAGTGGTCTCGACAAGAACGAGGTTGAGCAGATGAAGCGTGATGCACAAGACCATGCCGCTGAAGACAAAAAGCGCAAAGATGAGATTGAGCTTCGTAATCAGGCAGATCAGCTTGTATACAGTACCGATAAGCAACTCAAGGAATTTGATGAGAAGCTCGATGCCGACACAAAGGATCGTATCGCGAAGGCCAAGGACCGCTTAGCTGATGCTTCAAAGAACAATGCTGGTGATATACGCCCGGCAATGGATGCTCTCAATCAACTTTGGAGTGAGGCCTCTACCAAGATGTATCAAGATGCATCAACAGCTCAAGGGCAGCAGCCGGCAGAAGATGCCTCCGCAGCTGCTGACGCAGACGGTAACAAGGTAGAAGATGCAGACTATACAGTTGTAGACGACAAGTAATACCTCTCGGATCCTATCCTGGGTCCTTGATGTCCCCCAGCCCGCACCGAATCACCACCGGTGCGGGCTTTCTGTTTATGTACGGTTCTGGGTGCCGTGGTGGTTATTTTTCGCGCATGAAACAATGCATCCTTCTGGTCCTTCTCGCATATCTCACATCACACACTGCATATGCGCAAGAAAACGTTCATGAACGCCACATGGAACGTGCACATCCAACTCCAGTGGTTTCTAGTGAGCCCCCTTTAGCACTAGTTCCGTTTGTTACCGAGACGCCACTGCCAACACTGTTTTTAAACTCAAGCATGATCCAGCCGGAAACAGATCAATTGCCGGCACAGAACGAGTCTTCGATCGCTGTAAACCCACGTAATCCGCTAAACCTATTAGGATCTGCCGTTGACTATCGGGGGAACTCCTCAACATGGGCGTATTACTCAACAGACGCCGGACGCACATGGTCTAACATTACTCTTGGTACTGCACGGCCTGGGTGGACGTCTTCAAACGATCCCTCCGTTTGCTTCGACCATAATGGCAAAGGATACCTGATGTATGGAGGCTTTCGAAGAACAGGAAATGTCCAGTTCGGCGAGAATGGCGTTTTTGTGAGTTCAACAACAGACGGCGGCAAGACGTGGGGCATGAAACATACCGCCGTGATCATCCACACAGGAGCACAAACAGCAGATTCATCTTTTGAAGACAAATACTACATTCATGTAGACACAGCCTCAACATCACCGAATCGCGGCTGGCTCTATACCCCATGGAAGCGTGTTGTCAATCGTGATTCATCCACCCAGATCGTATTCTCGAAGAGTACCGACGAGGGGGCTACATGGTCTTCGCCCGTTGCCGTAAGTGAGCGCTTTCCCGGCACAAGCGAAGCAACCACATTTGGCCAGAGCTTCCCACTCTTGAGAACAGGCCCCGACGGAAGCATACATGTTGTCTGGAATAGCGGCACCGAGAGTGCAATTCGCTACGCTAGGTCAACCGACGGCGGAAAAACCTTTACAACGCCCCGTATCATTCAGAACTATAATCCGTTTGGAATCAAAAGCACGATCAACGGACAGTCGAACTCGCGCGTTAAAAAGGTTGTGCGTGCAGAATGCTATCCGAGTCTTACAATCGACAACACCCGAGGAAGCCGCAATGGAAATCTCTACCTAACCTGGGCTGCAGACAACTATCCCAATGTTTACTTCTCAAGATCAACAGACAATGGAACTACGTGGTCTCCAGCCAAGATTGTACACTCCGATACTACAAACGATCAATTCTGGTCGTGGACAGCACTCGATCCAACATCCGGCGAAATTGCAGTGATGTATAGCGATAGTCGCGACGATACAGCAAACATTGATGTCCGCACCTATGTAAGCTGGTCCGCTGATGGTGGCAACACCTGGATCGACCGACGAGTAGGCGATGGCAACAATGATTTGCGCAACAACCCATTTACTGGAAACACCTTTGCTGGGGATTACTCGGGATGCGACTTCTACGATGGAATCGTCTATCCATCGTGGGTAGATATGCGCAACACCAATATCAACAAGGCAGATAACGACGTCTATACAGCCATCGTTCGCACACGTGCTCCCCAGACACCCCTTGGCTTCCGTGCGCGTACCATACCCTCGGCACCTACTACAATTCTGCTTTCATGGGAGCGAGTCACGGAGCGCGCATTTGGTCAATCTATATCTGCCTCAGACTTTCGGTATCATCTGTATCGAGACGGAATACACATTGCGATGTTTGGAGCGGCTGTTACTTCACATATTGATACAGCACTCACAAAGTACAAGCAATACAACTATGCGCTCGTTGCAGTTACCTCCGACAACAAAGATTCTAGCGCAACGCAGTTTGCATCTACCTTTGCAGGGGGCTCTCGAGCACCAGCACCACCATTAGCTATTTCCGCACTTGGCATTCAGGAGCCACCAGGCATCACTGCAACATATACAACACCACGACTACGCCTAGATTCAGTTAATGCATTGGTCAACTTTTCTGCTTTACGAATATCCACGAGTGAAGTTGCAACTCGTAAATCATACACCGAACAAGATACCGGTGTAATCAAGAGTGAGACTCTGGCAGTTCCATCTCAGGGATGGTATAGTGTTTCGGCTGTTGCAATCGATCGTGATGAAAACGCAAGCCCTTCAAGTGACACGCTCGTTGCTTTTGCAGGATCACTAGCAACGTCGCAGATCACATTTGACCAAGATCCTCGATTTTATGCGCTGAGCGGTCCTTGGGGAAGAACAACGAACTTCTACCGCACGGCTCCAGCAGCTTTCGCATATGCACCCACGGCAGTGTATCAACCTAATAGACGCGACACGTGCATCTTGTATCCCTACCGGAATCTGGCTGCTGCTGGACAAACGCTTCGGCTACAGCTTGACGTTGCAGCGTTCATCGATGCATCTGACACTATGTTCCTTGAGACGGCCAATCGTATACAAGGCCCATGGACAGTTCGAGCATGGTGGAATGCTAGTAAGGATGCTCGATGGGCAGACACAAACAAAGCAGACGACGCATGGAGACGAGAGATGATAGATATCAAGAGCTATGCGGGAGACACGATTTACTCCCAGTTGCGATTTAGAAGTAATGCATCGCGCCAATCTGATGGCTTTTACGTAGATAACATCACATGGGATGTGGTATCGAGTGTAGACAACCCTACATCGCATGCTAGCCTCGTAGTTGCGCCGAATCCAGCGAACTCCCACATCAACATTTCCGTATCAAACGATCAAGACATCAATGCTATATACCTGACCGACATTTCAGGTACAACAGTTTCATTACCATGGAACCAAGTTGGAAGCACAGTGATTGTGGCGTCAAGTCTTCTTGATTCTGGATTCTATATAGTAACCGTTCATACTCAAGACAAGACTCTTCGAGTGCCGGTGCGAGTGCTACACTAGTTCCAATCAACGTTCAGTTACACATCGGTGTTCGTTCGTAGCGTAAACTCAATCGACGTTCCTTTGCCTGCATCGGAGGAAATCTTGGGCTCCGACTCATGAGCCTCAAGGATGTGCTTTACGATCGCTAGGCCAAGCCCCGTTCCTCCAACAGCTCGAGACCTGTCTTTATCAACGCGGTAGAAGCGCTCAAAAATGCGCGTCAAGTGTTCTGCAGGTATTCCGATTCCTGTATCAGCAATGCGCACGCGTAGACCGTGGTCCACAGTTGATGTTGAGATTTCAACCGTACCACCATGAATATTGTATTTGATAGCATTATCTAAAAGATTCGTCAGCACCTGCGAAAGTCGTTCCTTATCGCCATAGACTGTTGATTCCTTCGCCAGGTGCAATACTACACGTACAGAGCGCTGTTCAGCCCTTATGTGCATTGTCTGTACAAGCTCACTGATGAGATCCGAAAGATCGAAATAGCGAAATGAGAACTTGAGCTCGCCACTCTCTATGCGAGAGATGTCAATCAAATCATTCAGAAGTGCATTAAGCCGCATTGCATTATGATATGCCTTCTCTAAGAACTGCATCGACACGTTGGAGTCATCAACTGCACCGTCTAAAAGCGTTTCGAGATATCCCTGTACGCTAAAGATTGGTGTTCGCAACTCATGAGAGACGTTAGCGATAAATTCAGATCGTACTCTCTCTAACCGCTGCATCTCCTCTATATCTCGCGTGGCTCGGTCAGCGAGAGAATTAATACTCTCTGCAATTCGACGTACGTCTTCATGTGCGTCTGGCATCGGTTCGATGCGAACGCGCGTAGCACCATCAGCAAGAGCATGTGTAACATCGACAATCCGCGCGGCAGGAACAGCGATGCGCCTACGCATGCGCGATGAAGAGAGAGTCGTTGCAGTGATGAATCCGACAGCAAGACCAAGAAATAGGATAAACAGTTCGGTTGACATGAACAAAGTTAGACCTGTTCCGTGAAACGGTAGCCAACACCTTTCACAGTTTCAATCCAATGTCCGTATGGACCAAGCTTCTCACGGATCTTGCTTACATGCACGTCTACGGTTCGATCGATAACATACACGGACTCGCCCCATATCCTTCTCAGTAGGGACTCACGGGTAAAAACTTTTCCTCGGTTCGAGGCTAGAAAAGCTAGTAGCTCAAACTCTTTCTTTGGGAAAAAGATCTCTTTGCCATCTACCCGAACAGTGTAACTCTGCCGATTTACCACTACGTTTCCAACTCGCAGGATTTCTGGAGCGGCAATCGTTTCTGTTACAACATTATCGGACCCGCGTCGAAGCATTGTTTTTACACGAGCAAGAAGCACGCGCGGCGAGATAGGTTTCTGCAAGTAGTCATCTGCTCCCAGCTCTAACCCAAGGATTTGATCAATTTCTCCAGACTTTGCTGTGAGAAACATAATCGCGGTGGCGGCAAAAGCGGGGTCCTGACGCAAGGTGCGGCAAACCTCAAAACCATCCTTACCAGGCATCATGATGTCAAGAATCACAAGGTCAGGTCTGCACGTGCGCGCTGTCTCGATCCCTTGAACGCCATTCGTGGCCGTGAACACCTTAAACCCCTCTTTTGAGAGGTTGTACGATATCAGGTCTAGAATGTCCTGTTCGTCGTCAACTACAAGGATTTTCTTTTCCATATGACAGGCAAACTGGATAAGTTACTACGTGCGAAATTACTGCTTGTGGGCTGCTCACAACGTTAAAATCAGGTAATGTTACTTATGGTGCAAGGGGCTTGTTTTTACCTATTTTGAGCAACCTAGAACTATGCTTAGCAGCCAACGATACTGCTTCGTTGCGTATGCGCAATCTGCGCACGTGGTAATGCGTGCCATACGTCTCGTATGCCTACTACTACTTGGTCATGCTGCCTCGTATGCACAGCCAAAATTGTCGCAGAATTGGTACTTCGGTCAGAATGCAGGGCTTACGTTTCGAAATGGTGTAGCCGAGTCCGTTAGCGACGGCCGGCTCTCAACAAGTGAGGGCTGCGCTTCCATATCAGACCCCAACACTGGAGAACTGTTGTTCTATACCGACGGCGTTACCGTTTGGAATAGACTACACGAAGTAATGCCCAACGGACGTGGACTATTTGGTGATCCATCGACAAGTCAGAGTGCTTTGATTGTTCCTGCTCCCGGCAGGCCGTATCTCTACTACATCTTTAACGCTGCACCTGTTACAGCCACCAACGCTTCATCACGCTGTTTGTGCCTCTACTACAGCATCATTGATATGCGTCAGGATGACGGCTTCGGCGATGTTTCAACGAAGAATGAGCTTCTACTTAACGACGTTACCGAACACGTAACGGCCGCATCAGACTGTCGTGGAGACAGCTGGTGGATCATCGTACGCAGCCGTGTCTCACGACATTTTTACAGCCTGCATTTAACGCGAGACGAACTTCAATCGTTACCTGTCATTTCTGATGTAGGTAATCCACTTCTTCAGGTTAAAGACGCTGGACAAATGCATGTTTCTCCAGATAATCGACGATTAGTTCTTACCTCCACCTCCGGCCATACTCAACTCTTTGACTTCGACGGCGAGTCCGGAAAGGTCTCACGAGCTACAATGATTTTACAATCACCCAATGGCGTAGCACACTACGGAGCAGCTTTCTCACTAGACAGTAGATTGCTCTATGTAGCAGCCTCGCCAGAGTCTGCTCTTTCATCGGCTAAGATTTATCAGTTCGATATTACCAAATCAACGAACGAACAGATTGCTTCTTCGGCCTTCCTTGTTGGCGAAGTACGTGGCATTAATAGCTGGATTGCAATGCAGCTGGCACCAGATGGCAAGATCTATGTTGGACGTCCAGGTGAAGCAGCGCTCAGTGTCATCAACTCGCCACACGTGTATGGTCAGGGGGCTCTGTACGCAGACAAGGCATTGCGCCTTAGCGGCGTAATGCGTCTTGGATTGCCGAACATCATCGGGCCCACGCTCATCGAACCAACGCAGCGCGCATCCCAGTGTGCCTTGCCTAATGCAAACTTTGACCCACCGCGAGTTGTCTGTGCGGGCTCTTGCGCCAGTTTTCGCGACTTAAGCACCGGACCAATTGAGTCGTGGATGTGGAGTTTTGAGGGTGGGGTGCCATCATCCTCAGTAGAACGTAACCCATCTCGTATATGCTATACGAAGCCAGGTGTCTACACAATACAACTGGTTACGTCTAATCTCTATGGAGCAGACTCTGTAGAAACAACAATACAGGTAGAAGCATCCCCAACCTTGACGGTAGACTCGATCTTCACTGTGTGTCCGGGAGAGCCATTTACGTTAACTGCTCAGGGCGCGCAATCCTACCAGTGGTCTCCTGCACAGCCCCTTTCCAACGCAAGAATTGCTAGCCCAACGGCGAAGATCTCCACAACAACGCGCTTTACGGTAATCGGTACCTCTAACAGTGGTTGTGCCGATACTGCAACCGTTCTTGTGCGCCTTCCAACAATGCTAGCCAGTGGAGATGCAACAATTTGCGCTGGTGCATCAACTCAATTGCATGCTCAGGGGGCTACGCAATACAGTTGGAGTCCAACGGTAGGACTCGACGACCCAACCTCCCCAAATCCAGTTGCAAGGCCTGCCACGTCTACAACATACACCGTGCGCCTTACGAGTGGGGCGTGCATGGTTGTTGACACAGTTGTTGTACATGTTCTGGATTCATTTGCGGTGAATATCTCATCGCCTGCTTTAACGTGTTCGGCAGATACCGTTACACTTTCTGCATCGTCCGGAACAATTCATGAGTGGACGGGCCAAGGCGTACTAGACAGGTACGCACCAACTACACGAGTTGTACTAGGTACCAACCCCGTAGATATCATTCTCCTTGCTAAGAGTGGCGACTGCGTTGCGTACGATACACTTCATATCGAACCTCATAAGTCCCCAACGATACAAGCTGGTGCAGATCAACAGATTTGTCAGGGTCAGCCGGCGCTGCTGCGAGCGTCCGCGTCCGTACCGAACATCCAATGGATAACAACGGCAGGTAATGTTGTGGGCAATGGAGACTCGATAGTTGTTATGCCAGGCCTCACAACATCATTTATAGCTGTTGTTACAAATGATGTAGGATGCGTTACCGTAGACACCGTCGTAATCCGCGTTACACCAACACCGCTGATTAATGCAGGTGCCGACATTTCACTGTGCCAAGGGGCAAGCAAGCGTCTTCTCAGCGATGGAAATGCAGAATCCATCATATGGTCTCCGGCAGACGGACTCGACAACCCTACTATTACCTCACCAACAGCAAGCCCCCTCGTTACGACCACGTATGTAATGCGAGCTCAAACAGGCGACTGCGTATCAGAAGACACTGTTACGGTGTATGTCTCGAAGCTCAATTTGAAGACAGTCGAAAACCAGTCTATCTGCAAAGGCGGCACCACGCATTTGAAGTCTGCTGGTGCAATAACGTACAGATGGACTCCCTCGAGTGGGCTCAGCGACTCAACATCCCCGTCGCCATATGCTAGGCCAGACACAACTACTACCTACAATGTGGTTGGCAGAGACGCGCTTGGTTGCACACAGACTGCAAGCGTCACGGTGTATGTCCGCGACACCATTCCCATTACCTTGATTGCTGGCAGTATTACGGCATCGGCCGGAGAGGACAGCATAGGCATTCCTGTGTACATCGAAGTTCCACCAGAGTCGTTGCCTTTGCACGTCGATGACTTTCGTGCAACGTTAGTTCACGATGCAACAGCCTTTATGCCATCCTTGGCAGAACGCGGTTCGCTTCGTACATCGATGCGCGGCGCAGACAGGCTATCTCACATCCGTATTGAAGACATCGATATTATCTCTTCCCGCCAAAAGATTACGGAAGTAAAGGGGCTTGTCTTAGCCGGCAGAACGGTTAACACCCCAACAACATGGGAGAACATTGAGTGGTTTGCTGATCATTGCCCCAAGATGAAAACCAAGCCAGGCGTGCTGTTTATTACGGGATGCAACTTATTGGGCAGACTCTTGCGCAGCATCTCCAAGACAAGCGTGCGTATGCTTCCTAATCCACGCAACCGGACCATTGATGTGATTGTAGACATGTCTATGCCAGGTGAATACGACTTACGCTTAACAAGCCTTGATGGCTCCACACTATGGCATCATCGAAGCGTCTTCTCATCCTCCGAACCAGTTCAGCAACGGTTTACTATCGACATGTCTGATGTCGGACAAGGCATGTATGCCTTTATGGCAATAACATCCAGAGATATTCATTCCATACCCGTAATCTGGCTACCATAAGAAGATCTGAGAGCCGTAGTTTTGCGCATGGTTTTTCACTACGCCACTATCGTTGTGGCTGCCTTGTTTCCGATAGTACTCTCCGGCCAAGCTTCAATCGATACAACAGCTGCTCGCCACAGCACGGATAGTTTACGGACGGTTATCTCCACCCAAGTCGTGGTAACTGGTACACGCAACGAGATTCGGCTTAGGGATTCGCCCGTTCGTGTCGAGGTTATTGGGAAAGAGCGCATTCGAAATACTGCCATGGCAGATATTGGAGATGTGCTCAAAGAGCAAACCGGACTGCTTCTTACCGGTACGGTCCGCAATGGCATGCAAATGAATGGGCTTGGTCCAGACTACACCTTGATACTTATCGATGGACAGCCAGTTATTGGCCGTGTTGCCGGCGTACTGGATGTTTCGCGTCTTTCCGTTGGCAACGTAGAGCGCATTGAGATTGTTAAGGGCCCGATGAGTAGCATGTATGGTAGCGAAGCACTTGGCGGTGTTATAAATATCATTACTAAACGACCAGACGACGGCCTTAACGGGAATGTATTCGCACAGTATGTATCGCGTGGGCCTGCGGAGGTTCGTGCAGAAATAGGCTATGGCACCGACAGTCTTGAAGTGTCAGGCTTTGCGAATGTTAAGCATCAAGCCCCCTTTACTCTTCCTCTCGGTGCTCGCACAATTCCCTACGCGGGATTCGATGATGGTACGATGCAGGCAAAGCTGCAGTGGAGGTTTAACCGCGGCTGGAAGGTAACCTCGTGGCTTCGAGGCTTCCGATCTGAGTCGATTGGAACATTTATCGAAAGCGTCGCAGGGCAGATTGCACAGAATACAGGTAGTGTTGTGCAATCTGATGTCTCGACTACGACAAGTCTTGAGTATGCACTTGGCAGGGCGCGACTAAACCTCACAGCGTACGGCTCTGCATTCAACGAGCGATATAACTTCGACACCGTGCAAGGCAACGCAGGATCTGTTGACAACCTTCAGCGTCGAATCGGTAGGCTCTATGCACAGTACGATGTGTCCTTCAACGTATCAAACAGGCTGATGCTGGGCGGAGAATTCTTATACGACGATATTACCGGCTCGCGGTATACCGATTCAAATGGTCGTTCTCCGTTGTACCGCACAGGTGTTGCATTTGCGCAATGGGAAGGGTTGCCAACATCTTGGATCTCTTATGTACTTAGTTGTCGCTTCGACAACAACTCCGTCTATGGCGGAGCGATTAGTCCACGCTTTTCGTTACTCTGGAAACCAAACGACCACATACGTGCGTCAGCGAACATAGGTTCTGGATTCAAGGCACCGGATTTTCGGCAACTCTTTGTAACATTTTCAAATCGTCTTGCCGGCGCTGGATATGATCTGATTGGTGCACAACGTCTGGGCAGAGACCTTCAGCCGGAGAGGAGTCTTTCGTACGATGTTAGCTTGCGCTACGAGGATGGACATCGACAACTTAGCACACGCATGTCTCTGTTATACAATGCAGAGTTGCGTGGCTTTCGGAACGATCTGAGTAACCTTATTGAGTTCTACTTTGTAGAGTCTATCGCTGGCCGCGACGTATACTCATATCGAAACGTTGCCAATGCCTTTACACAGGGCATTGAAACAAATCTCAGTCTTGCCCTTGCCTACGAGCCCCTTGGACTGTTTTCTGTCACAGGGGGCTACCAACTCATCGATGCAGCAGATGTTCAGGTTTTGCAAGCAATCGCAAACGGCATAGCAGGATATATCGACAGACCATTGACACGTGCTGCATACCACGGCCTATGGGGTAGATCCCGCAACAGCGGTACACTTCGTTTGCAGTATGATACACCTAGCAAGGAATCTAGCATCAACATGCGACTGCAGTTCATTGGCAGATTCGGAGATGAGGCGCTGGACAAAAACGGTATCGCCATATCAGATCCACCGCGAAAAGTGTTGGATCGCGACGATGAGTTTGTTCCGGGCTATACCGTGGTTAACGTATCGTATACAACTACGATCGTCATCGCTGATCAGAAGATGATTGTTGGAGGGGGAATTCAGAATGCGTTAGACGTATCAACCCCAACAAGAATACCCGGACTCGTTGGCAGGCAGTTCTATATTCAAACCTCGGCAAACTTCTAAGCTAGATCGGCTTGAACCCCTCAAAGGCTTGCAAGCATGCGTTGCAATAATGCAGGGATCTGCAGAGCGTTGGCCCAAATGGACTCTTGAGAGCGGTATTTCGAGAGCCGCAATAGGGGCAGGCAACATTATTCAGTACTTCGAGTTCAAGCGCGAGAGATTCATAGTGCTCTGGTGGAGCAAGGCCGTGTTTGAGCAATGCAGCACGCCCAGCCTCTGTTAGGCGATTGGTAGACCATGGAACATCAAAGTTTACATTTACCTCTACCGTTGAGACACCCAATTGCTGAATTGCGTTCAGAACATCATTTCTCATGACGTCTATTGCAGGGCATCCAACAAAAGTGGGCGTCATGGCAACACGCACGTGATCGTCATGCACAACTTCCACGGCGGTAACAATTCCCATATCTACGACGGAGATGGTTGGTATCTCTGGATCGCACACGCTCTGCAGCACTTCATATACCCTGTCGGTGGTCATGCTTACCATTCCGCCGACGGATCAATCCGATAGACTTCGGTCATCTCTGTTAGCAATGGCTGAAGGTGATCAGTGTGATAACCCTTTCTACCGCCATAAACAGGCTCTGCATCTTCAGGCAAGATCAACGTTGCCTGATCCATTGTATTTCGTACAAATGCGAGCCAGTCATTATGTGCCTGCTCTTCTCCAATGAACACGCCGTCTGAGACAAGTGCGGCATCATGATCTGAAGCTTCGAACATTCCAAGTGCATAAGGCCATGCTTCACGCAGGGCTGTCTGCATGCGCGCATGTGATTCTTCCGAACCTTGAGCACCGAGCTGCTTAACCCATGTCTGTGCGTGATAAAGATGATATTTGAGCTCTCCACGAATCTTCATTGCCAACTTGGCAAGGGGCTCAAAACTGCTCTGCGTAAGAGCAGTCCATCGAACATACTCAGCAGCATCAAACAGAAAGTGCCTCATGAGTGAAAAATCGTATTCGCCATTGGGCAGCTCTACAAAGTGGCAGCACTTCATGTACGGCTCTGCTCGCATAAAAGCCAGTGTATCGGGATCTGCTTCTCCAAAATGCTCGTGCAGTATTGTGTACAACGCTTGAGCGTGTCCCAGCTTGTCTTGGGCAATGGAAGAAAATGCGATGTCTTCTTCCAACAATGGCCCAAGTCCGGTCCATTCTGAGTGGCGATGGGCAATAATCAGCTCATCATCAGACAATCGAAAGATAAGGTCTCTGCAGGCAGATGCATTCATGGATATCAACCTTCTTTTTGCTGTTTCTTGTATGCTTCTACCTTGTTGCGAACCATGTATGCACCAACGTCGCGATATGTCTTTTCGGGTGTCGTGGCAAAAACATCGGCATCCGCTGTTTCCATTGCCACGATATCGCGAGTATTTACAACCCACATGTTCACTGTCTGCCCCCTACGGCCATATTGCTCTTTAGCCATAAGTAGAGCCAGCTCTGCATTGGGTGCATGAACAACACCAACGTGTACGTGGTGTGCTCCAGACTTCGCCTGATGGAACACCTCATAGGTTTGGAACTGATCGAGCTCCGATTTAGGCTCAAGTTCTGGTGCAGCATCGGCATCTATATTCATCCGCATAACACGCGGATCGAGAGAAATCATACGAGCCATGGACGCAAACTACGAACTTATTGTACGACAAGCACTGGATAGCTGGCTAGTATACCATCGCTGTCCTCGATCAGAAGAACATACATTCCAGTGTATGCATTCTCGATTGGCAAGGAAATCTCGGCCTGTACTCCAGACACTGCAACCGATGTAGACACATGTAATATGCCTTGACTGTCATACAGTGAACATCGCAGTGATTGTCCGTAGCCCTGGGGTGGGCGAACAATAACCGTTACACTCTTGCTTGCTGGCAACGGGAAGGGGGCTCGCAATAGCCAAGCACTGCCGGCACGGTATATCGTTGTCTGAACGTCTACATCGCATCGTGATGAACCTGCTAGCTCAATAGCTGTTCCTCGTGTAAGCAGTGGCAACCCTAATACAGAGCATGTGTCCCGCATGTAGAGTGTATCGCGAAAGATTCCGAGATCCTGAGCCGATGCACAAACTCGTAGCGCTGATGTTTCTAAAGGTGCAATAACTATTGGAAACTGTGACTGAGGAAGTGAGAAAAACACATTCCCGGCAAGTTGGGCATCGCTAATCACTAAGTTTTCATCAGCAGAACGATTGCGTATTCGAATATCTCGACAGCGTAGTTCACCAACAGCGTGATCTTCGATAACAACCTCCGAAGAGCCGGCGTCTAGAAGAAACTCAGCTTTATTACGAGTGTTCAGAACTGAAACTCGCACCGTATCGGATTGGCCAACGCACCCATTACTATCCACAACGCTTACTGTGTAAACTCCACTTTGGGTAACAGTAATTGAGGAAGCAGTTTGCTGTGTAGACCATTTGTACGATGCATAGCGCTGCGTGGTAGCAAGTGTTACCGTATCATCAAGACACATCACGAGATTACGACTTGCAGTAATAACAGGCCGTGGATTCGGATTAACACGAAGCGACGTTGCTGGTATCGTGACCGTACAGCCAGCACTATCTGTTACGGTACATGAAAATGGACCACGAGAGTTTACCACAATCGATCTCGTGGTGTCGCCTGTACTCCATAAGATCTTTGCGATAGGACCGTTTACAGTAAGCGTTGCTGTGTCGCCCTCGCACATTTCACGTTTCGACGCTGTGATTACGGGCTTGAATGAACTGCGCGCTGCAAGCCGTATCGTGTCTGCAACAAATGCACAGGCTATTGAATCGTATGCACGTACGATATACGTGCCCGTATCTCTGAGTATTCTGGCATTTGCCTCGACATTGTCGCTCCAGCGGTATATCCCGAAGGGTCCGAATGCTTCAACAAAGACAGAGTCGCCCGGACAGATGTAGAGAACGGGTTCGCTCGGAACGATCTTGATCGATGAGTTACTCGCATTGAAATTCGACCGATAAATTCCCTGCCCAACTGCCCAACCAAGTGTATCATTGATAAAGTAGATGTCGTCGATATTGCCACGAATACCACAGTTGCGCAGAGTCCATTGCTGCCCACCATTGTCGGTGTAGAGAACAGTTCGATCATCGCCAACGCCCCACCCAACTGTTTCCGAGTGCAAAAACGTACCAAACATATTCTTCCCCGTTTGGTACTCTTTCCACGATACGCCACCGTCTCTACTGTAACGTAGCGAGCCTACCTTTCTGGTTTGACCATCGCAATCGAGACCGCTTGTTGGTAGTAGAATGGATCGTCCGGCTACTGAAATTTCCTCCGTCCAATACTTGGGACCAGTGTTGGAGAACTTCGTCCATGTACGACCGAAATCAAGCGTTCGCCAGAGTATCCCACTACTTACGGCCCACCCTGTACCATCTGCATATAAGAGTCCATCACTAAGACCGCTATTGGGCTCATTGCCGAAGAACACTGTCCAATTACGCCCACCATCACTTGTACGGTAGAACGCCTGCGTTCCATTGATACAGCCACCAACAAAGTACAATCCTACCCGATCATTTAGCCAGAAAGAGCCCCATCCCTTGTCTTGCACCATTGGAGTTGGAGTAATATCTCGCCATGTGGCCCCGCCGTCATCAGAGCGGAAGACCCCTCCCTGCCCTGAGACAAATCCCGTAGTAGGATTCAAAAACTGCACATACTCCAGAAACGCACCTGGTATCGTATTGCCTCTCCAGGTCTTACCTCCATCTGTGGTACGAACAACATGCCCTTCCATACTGCAAGCCCAGCCAAGGTCTGGATTAGACGGCAGGAAAAATACATCGAGGTAGTAACCACCATTAAAAGGGGCTGGTACAACAACTTCGCGCCATTGGGCATGCAGGTCCGCTAGCGTGACGAGACTCACGAGTACTATGATCAGATGCTTGAGTGCGATGGCTTTCATGTGCCTGAACTGAACGAACTAGGCATAAAATTGTTTGCGGAGCGAAATATAAAAAAAGGGGGCGCACAATCGTGCGCCCCCTTCTCCAGATGATAACTGGATTGACTTGCTTACTGACGTACTACGCTAACAACCCATGTGTTGCTGCTAGACGTTACTGCAACATTGTAAACGCCTGATGCAAGAGCTGTCATGTCGATCGATGTACCGAAAGCTGCACCTGATGCAACTTCGTTGATCGAAAGAACACGCTCACCAAGTGCGTTGGTAACATCAACGCGAACCGCACCCGTTAGTGCAAGTGTTGTTGTCAATGTCGCACGGCCGCTCGTTGGGTTCGGATAAACGCTCATGACAGACTCACCGGCTACGACGTCTTCGTTTACGCCTGTGAATACTACTTCGAATTCATCCGAAGTTGATGTGCAACCAGGAACCTTAACCGTAGCTGTGTAGACGCCAGGCATAGAAACCTTGTACTGGCTATCTGTAGCACCAACGATTTCCGCACCGCTGCGTGCCCACGTCCAGCCCGTTACGTTCGTTGCTGTTGTCTTGGCTGTTAGGACATCACCCTCACGTGAAATCATCGGCTTGCCAGGTGCATCATTTACAACAACCTTAACGGTTGCTGAGGCTACTGGGCAATTTGTTGCCTTGTCGATAACTGTTACGAAGTAGTCGCCTGCTTCTGTTACAGTGACTTCCTTGCCATTTCCACCATTAGACCACACATATGAGTTGAATCCATCATCAGCAATAAGCTTGACTGATCCGCCTGTGCAGAACGTTGTTGAACCAACAGCTGTGACGTTTGGCTTGATGACTGGTGGTGTCTTTACACCTACGGTGTCAGACTCACCAACACATCCAAAGATGTCAACTACAACGCAGTACACTGTGTCTGTAGCCTTCACCACGATTGTGCGGTCAGAGCCATAATTGCCACCAGCAAGTTGACCAAGCCATGTGTAAGAAGCATATCCTGCAGGAGCTGATATTACTACGCTATCGCCAGCGCAGAAGTTAGCATTGCCTGTAATAGTAAGCTTTGGACTTGGAGCTGGGTTAACCGTTACTTCTACTTCAGCTGAAGCGCCAGTACAACCGTTATTGTCGGCTACAGTAACTGTGTAGTTACCAGACTTTGTTGCTGTGATTGATTGCGTACTTTCACCACTTGACCAGCGATAAGCATTGAAGCCTGCTGGAGCTGTAAGAACAACCGAACCGCCTTCGCAGAATGTTGTTGGACCGCTGAGAGCGATTGTTGGCTGAGGTCCAGCAAGTACGTTCAGTGTAACAACATTTGATGCGTTTGAACATCCGTTACCATTTGTAACGATGCATGAATACTGACCCGACGTGCGCGCAACGATACAGCGAGCTGTTTCACCGGTGTTCCATACATAGCTTGTGAAGCCGATAGGTGCACAGATGGTGATGTCGCCTGTTGGGCAGAATGTTGTTGGACCAGATACAGTAAGTGTTGCTGTTGGAAGCGCATTAACTGTTACGCTGTATGCGTTAGAAACAGCACAACCAAACGTGTTTGTTTCTGTAACTGTAAGCGTTGCAGCTCCTGGGAGTGTCCATTCTACTGCAACATTTGGCGTGCCTTGACCGGCACGGATGAAGTTGCCGCCAGTGATTGTCCAGTTGTATGCATTGCCTGGAACACCAGTTGTGCTGTAGTTTTCAACCTTGTTTTGGCAAACAACTGCTTGACCAGTTACGGCTGGAGTTGGTAGTGGGTTTACTGTAACATTCAGTGAACCTGATGTTGCACATCCAAAGCTCGATGTGTGCGCAAGGACTACAGTACCGGTAGTTGGACCGCCACCGTTTGACCATTGAACTGTAATCGATGATGTTCCTTGGCCAGAAATGATCGTGCCACCGTTAACTGTCCAAGCATAAGAAATCGTACCGGAACCGGCCGTCTGAGTTGGAATGCTACTTGTGTACGTTACTGTGTTGTTTGTAGCAGGGTTCGTAGCAAGGTTGGTTGCACACACTACCGACGGGCCGCTAACTACTGGTGTAGGAGGCATCGGACGAACAATCGTGCTGATACCACTAGTTACTGCACATGTTCCAGCTGGAAGTACGTCGATAACGCCTTCTGTTACTTGAACGATACCGTTGTTCGTGTTGGGCCAGATTGGAGCAGTCCATGTTACGCGGACTGTACTAGCAGCTACCTGTGTGATGCTGCCACCGACTACTGACCAGCTATACGAGTTGCCGGTTACCTGAGCAGTTGTGTAATCATGCTGCGCATTTGAGCACGGATTCAGGTTACCAGTGATTACCGGAAGTGGCGTGCTGCAAATTTTAATTGAGTCAAGGTCTGTCGTGGCACAAACTGAACCAGGAACTGTCTCGCGGCATGCAACGGTACCAATACCTGCGTTACCCCACTGAACAGTGATGCCTACAGTGTTTTGACCTGAAAGAATAGTACCGCCAGTAACCGTCCATTGGAATACGTTGCCCGGTGTAGCGCCGACGCTGTACGAATGTGTCGAGCTAGCGCAAACAATGCCTGGACGGCGTGTTGCTGGGTTACCGTATCCTGTTCCAGACTGTACATTTGGTGTTGGTACCGGATTAACAATAACGGTTGCTGATGCCGTTGCGCTACAAACCCCGCCAACTGCAGTTTCTGTAACAGAAACTGTCGCGTTGCCAGTTTGGATCCAACGAACATTGATGAGGTTCGACCCCGGAGGCGTGCCACCGATGTTAACCCAGCTTCCTGCTGGAGATACAGACCATACGTAGTTGCTACCAGCAACTGCTGGAGTAGAGTAGGTTTGTTCCGAGTTAATGCACACAACGTTTGGACCACCAACAGCCGGAGTTGGCGTGCGGCTTACGGCAACGTCGATTGTTGCTGCCGTCACTGAGTTGTTGTTGTTGCGTGTGACCGTAAGAGTTTGGTTACCCTGATTCTGCCACTGAACAGTGATAGATGGTGTACCGTTACCAGTTACGAAGAAGCCACCAACAATCGTCCATGTGTATGACACACCACCACCAACACCAAGATTCTCAGTGTTGTACGTGATCTGTTGTCCTTCACAAGCTTGGTTAATGTTACCAGCTGGCGAGGCGCGATTAATCGTCTGTGCTGATACGTACGTCAGCGTACCGACGGTGAATAGAACCGCCATCAACACAGAACGGAGCCAAAAAGCACCAGTCTGACGTGAAGACGAGAACGCGGAATCGAATCGATTCATACGATCCTCCAAATAGAACGTTGAAATATTGTTATTCATGCTTTGTTATTCTTCTTCGAAATGTTTCCTACATAAAATGCACACGGTTGCCCATCGGGCATCCGCACATCTCCGCGAAAATATACCACCAACGGCTATCTGCCAAACCTATTACGATAGTAGTTAGGAGTGCAGAGATTCCTAAGGCATATACTTTTCAACAGGAATCACCAATCAAGTGCCGTGCCAAAAAAAACATTACTGACGTTTGCTGCGCATTTCAGCTACGAACTGCCATAGTTGCTCCACGAGCTCTTTAACGGCAAATCCTGATACTGATGAAACAACAGAGGCCTTGTACTTCTTAGCAAAGGGGCTACTCTGGATCTCATCAGTGAGTTCCGGACCCAGAATATCACCCTTTGTAATTCGCACAAGCCATGGTTTTTCAAGTAGTTGGGGAGAATGTGCACCCAGCTCAGCGCGCAAGACCTCTAAGTCGTGCTCGGGATCCAATGACTGCGCATCGATCAAGAAAAGGAGTACAGCTGTACGTTCTATATGACGCAAGAACTGTGTTCCAAGTCCCTTACCCTCGTGCGCACCCTCGATAAGTCCGGGTATATCGGCAATAGTAAAACTACGGTATTCACCGGCCCGTACCAGCCCCAGATTTGGCACAAGTGTTGTGAAGGGGTAAATCGCAATCTTTGGCTTTGCAGCAGATACGGCAGAAATAAATGTGCTCTTGCCCGCATTGGGGAAGCCAACCAATCCAACATCAGCTAAGAGCTTTAGCTCTAATTCAAGGGTTGCTTCCTCCCCCGGTGTTCCGGGGTCTGCCATTCGTGGGGCCTGATTTATTGATGTAACGAACTCAGAATTCCCGCGCCCGCCGCGTCCGCCGCGTGCCACGATGTATTGTTCTTCGTGCTCGGTCAGATCCGCGATTTGCTCACCTGTTTCGCGATCGCACACAACAGTTCCAACGGGCACCCGGATAACTGTATCGTTACCGCTTCTGCCAGTGCAATTACTCTTTCCTCCATGCGCGCCATTCTCTGCGTTATAATGACGCTGATATGTAAAGTCGAGCAAGGTGCCTAACTGCTTATCTGCCTTAACAACGACGTTGCCGCCATTGCCGCCGTTACCACCATCTGGCCCACCTTTGGGTACATACTTCTCACGGCGAAATGAAATGTGACCTGCCCCGCCATCACCGGCCTTGACCTGAATCCAGGCCGTGTCGATGAAATTCATGCAATACTCCTATGTAGCGCTTGTGCAAACTCCATCGCCACAGCACTGTCGGGATGAGTACCATTTTTTGCATAGAATCGGTCTACAACGCTAGCTGCCTCTTTCCACGTAGGGCACAGTAGAATTTCACGAACAAGTTCATTGAACATGTTGGCATTATCGTTGAAGATCTTGCGTATAACCTTCGAACGTGCTTCATCATCTAGCAGCTGGGCAAGTTTCTCGCGGCGCACCTGCAAGACATCAGCATCGGGACTGGTAGGCTCTGCTTCCGGAGCTTCCACACTTTCGTTCTGCTCTGCAGCAACAGAATCATGATAAATCACTGGCTCTACGTGTGGCTCTTGTACACCTTCATCGATTGTTGCTATAACCGCATCAATGACTTCCATGAACTTTGAGCGTGTCAAAGCCCGCAGCTCCTCACGATACAGCATGCGCTCGAGTGCCTGCGATAGTGGTACGGCCCCTTTGTCGTCGAGAAAGATGATAACGGCTTCGGTAGGCACTGTCTCAGGGGGCAAATCAGGATTCACATCCGAAAAGTACTGATACATCGGCTCGAGAAGCTGCACAAACTCTTCCTGCGATAGGTCAAGAATTGCGTCATTGTCAATCTTCTCGATAATGCGCTCAAACTCGACAACACTCAGGATCTCATTAACTGAGACGTCACCACGACCCGCAGCCCAGGTTCTGATACCCTCTAGCAAATAATCGTGATCACTGAGATAGCTCAACCGAAGTAGCACCTCATACAGGGGCTTGGTTGGCTCGCCCCGAAAGACAAACCATTTTAATGTTGTCCGCGGCCTACACAGAAAGTTCAACCGCGTCTTTGTAGCTGCTTCAATCGTGGCAAGAAGTTCTTCGTGGTCAAATCTTGCATGCTGCAGATACAATGTATCAAGACGTTCCAGTGCTTGTCGAACCTCGGATGCACTGTTGTCGAAACGAGGATTCGATGAACGAATCGCCCTCTCCTCATGCAACCACCATTGAACCTCTGCATTGAAGTACATCCTGTATGCTGGATGTATCTCTTGATTGGCTACAATGGTATGCAGGGCTGTATACGACTGACGCGACTCGAGCTGCTGCTCGAGCTGTTTGCGAACGCGTTCTAATTCCTTTTCAAACATGCTTTTCGTTTGTTCTTGCCGAATGAGCACAAGATACTGACTAGCCGTTCAACCGAACAATTCGGACAGCACAGTAGACAACCTGTCTAATCCTCGCAGCACTGCCGACGAAGCACTGGGATCGGGCGCAGAGTAAACCTTATCTAAACCAAGTCGGGCCGCTTCTGATAATCGTTGATCAAGGTACGGCACTCTTCGGATCTCACCGGTTAAGCCCAGCTCGCCTACAAATGCAATGCCCTGCGGTATTGCTCTGTCTAACACACTGCTAACTACGGCAGCAGCTACTCCAAGATCTATTGCTGGGTCTTGAACAGCAATACCCCCGGCCACATTTACGAAAACATCGCTTTGGCGCACCAGTATGCCCCCTCGCTTCTCCAGAATAGCCAGAATCATCTGCAAGCGTCGAGCATCATATCCCGTGCTTACGCGCTGTGGTTGAGAATACCCTGTAGGAGAAACAAGCGCCTGAACCTCGAGCAGCAGGGGCCGGGTACCCTCCATCACTGCAACAACAGCCGTTCCGGAATCATGCGTGCTGCGCTGCGAAAGCAACACCTCACTCGGATTCAGCACTTCGTGCAGTCCATCAGACCTCATGTCGAACACTCCGAGCTCATTCGTAGAGCCATAGCGGTTCTTGAGCGCACGTAGCACACGGTAGGAATACATGCCATCTCCTTCGAACTGCAGTACTGCGTCAACCATGTGCTCCAGAACCTTTGGTCCAGCAATCATCCCGTCTTTGGTTACGTGTCCGATGATAAACAAGGGAACACCAGAGCTCTTTGCAACCTTCGTCAACAATGCCGTACACTCACGCACCTGTGCAACGCTTCCGGCAGAAGACTCCAGCATTTCCGTAGTAATGGTCTGCACAGAATCAACAATTACAAAGGATGGCTTGTCGCGATTAATGATGGCCGCAATACGCTCTACATTTGTCTCAGCCGCCACGAGTACGTTGTGAACAGGCACGCCAAGACGTTCGGCGCGCTGACGCAGCTGAAACAAGCTTTCTTCACCGGTAACGTATAAGCATGGGGCTTGCAATGCCTGCAATGAGATGTTTGATGCTACCTGTAGCATGAGCGTGCTCTTACCCATTCCAGGATCGCCCCCTACCAGCACAACGCTGCCAGGGACAACTCCTCCACCAACTACTCTGTCGAGTTCAGACATACCTGTGGTGATTCGAACTGTGCCCTCATGTGAAACAGCATCAAGGCGCTGGGTCTGCACAGCTAGCGCACCCTTCGAAGCTATCTTTGACTGCGACTGCTCCACTTCTTCGACCATCGACTCCCAAGCACCACACCCGGGACACTTACCAACCCATTTGGGAGTTGAATGTCCACATGCTGAACAGCGATATAGGGTGCGTATCTTCATGGAGGTAAAAAGCCGAATGTTGTGTTATCAAAGCTAGGAAATGTTCGCCGCGTGAGCGCTACACCAACGATAGAACAGGCATATGAAGTATGCAGAATGGTAACGAAGACACATGCAAAGACCTTCTATGCTGCGTCTCATTTTATTTCGCCATCAAAGCGGGATGCGTGCTATGCTGTGTATGCGTTTTGTCGATACGTGGACGACCTAATAGACGTAGCAATGGAGCGCGGGGAGTTGTCACGCGAAGATGCCGTAGCACTCGTCGAGCATTGGCGCTCTGATGTTGCGGCATTATATGATAGCGCCGCACAACGAGATTCAACTGATCCAGCCTACAGAGACAGAGAAGATGTGTTGCGAGCCTGGGAGCACACCTTGCAGCAGTACCATATCCCCCGAAACCTGCCAAATGAGCTGATCGAGGGTGTACTGATGGACACCACGATCACGCGGTTTGCAACCTTCGACCACCTCAAGGAATACTGTTACAAAGTAGCCTCCGTAGTCGGACTGATGACGAGCGAGATTTTTGGCTACTCATCTCAGGACGCCCTTCCTCGAGCCGTTGACCTTGGCATTGCCATGCAACTCACAAACATCATTCGCGATGTGAAAGAGGATGCGGATAGGGGCAGGATTTACCTGTCACAAGAAGACATGCAAAGATTTGGTGTACGTGAAGAAGATGTGCTGCAGCACAGGATGACACCTGAACTACGCTCTCTACTGATAGAGTATGTACGACGTGCAGATGAATTCTACACCTCTGCAGACAAAGGAATTGCTCTTCTTCATCCAGATAGTATGCTCACCGTTCTGCTCATGAGTCGTAACTATCAGAAAATTTTACGCGTGGTAGAGAACATGAACTACGATGTCTTTTCTCGGCGTGCTAGCACGAGCATGCTAGCAAAACTCTTTGCCGTACCCTCAGCATTCGTAGAATCTCGTAGAATACGCAGACGCTCTCAAGCGTAATGGTATCGTGCAGATGTGATGGTGAAGTGGCCGTAATCAAAATCGCCCGTTTCAAGATTCCAAATAAAATCTACCTGTGTAGGAATCTTCACACCATCGAACTCTTTGTAACTCGAGCATACCATAGTAAAGCTTGCTTGCTCAAACCCACTTTTATGATCTCGATATTTATCTGAGGTTGTGATACGTTCGATTTCATTGTCTTGATTGAAATGGAACATGGCGCTAACCCTTGTTGGGCCATCAGTGATAACAGCCTTTGCTGTTGCGTCATCGATTGGCTCCCAACGCAGCGTCTTCGTAGGCAAGAAGGCTGTCGGTATCCATACAACCTCACTCAGCAAACGAAACAACATCGACGTATCTGTCTCCGGTCCATGAAGCTCTTGCGTTGTAAATGCACCAAGAAACTTGATGTGGCCATGGGCCTCTCCCTGCACATAACTTAGCTTGGCTGTTCGCCGAATACCACCTTTGTGTATCAATACAGCATCCCAAACCCAGCCAGGCTCCATCCCTGAGATAATCTCACGAGCCTTAACACGAAACCAGGGGCGTTCTGGACCATGTCGAAACGTAGCGCGCTGCTCAAGGACTGCATATCGAATGGCTGGATGATTTTCACTGATTACATGCAGCAGATATCTCTGTACAGGTGCAGGCAAGGACGTAATCTGCTCACGAGAAAAACTCGGCAGACTCTCTTTGCTGATGGTCTTAATCAGTTTCCGTTTATATCTCGAGACAAACACACGGGAAACAAGTGCGCTACCCAGCACCAACACAAGAAGCGTTGCTGCTCCACCCAAGATGATATAAAGGAGTTTGTCCATAATCTTCTACGAAGATCGCCGTAGTTCCCAAGCCGCTATTTTGCTCGACGCCGAAGTTACCAACTGCGACGCAGCAATAGCAAGTACAAGAAGTGGCACTACCTTAAACATACCTCGACGCAGTGTCTGCTCTACAATGGCAGCACTAAAGATTGTTCCTGCGAGCCACAAACCAAGCATAACCGCAGCAATCCACGTACTCAATATCACAGAGAAAGTCCGCCGATAGGCTACCACGTTAGCAAACATCACAGCACCAAACAGCCAAACGATTATTCCCCAGAGATCAACTCGTAAGACAACATTCGTACACGTAAGTACTATCACGTCCCAGAATCGACCAAAACTAAATCCAACCAACTGATCTGCACTTGAAGGTCTTACCGGTAAATAGACGTTGAAGAACAGTACATGCCACAAGGCAAACGTGATAAAACTCACACCAATGATTGTGGCCACCATTCTCATAGCCTTAACAGATCCAAAGGCGTTCTTCAACCGCATAAACGTGAGTCCACAACCAAGAACAATCAACAAGGGGGCTTCTGTCCGCGACCACGCAGCTGCCGCAAAGAATACTGCACTCGACCAGATCATTGGTGCAATGGACCGCTCAGCCCCATTCCAAAACAGATATACTCCGCAAACAATGAACACTGCATTTACATAATCAGTCTGTAACAGATATGTGTATCCAAACATTTCAGGTGTGAGCAGAAATAGCAAGTACAGCACCGAGGCTACAGTGGGGTGAACGAGTTGTCGTAGTGCAGCCCACATGAAGATTGAGAACAACACAGCAACAATGCCAACCCATACTTGATTGTGCGTAAAGCCAATAAGCTTCATGATCACCTGCATAAGCATGGTGAAGGGGGCGTAGAATGGCTGGTTTGATAGCTGCCCCTGAAGCGATGGGTGTGTAAAGACTTGATTAACAATCGTATGGTCTACTACCGTATACGTAGCTACGAGATCAATACCCGCCATTGCATCAAATGGTGTTACGGGCCAATAGAAACTGGCCCACATGATCATGTAAAAAATATATCCAGAGAATCCTATAACTGGAATGTCGTAGAGACCAATTCCTCTAGGTGGAATCGTACGCAGGTGGCGCACAAGATCGCGAGTAGTCTTCCACATCGGCAGGGTGCACAAAACACCCAAAATTGCTGAACGGAACATGCTGGTTGCCGTGAGTGGCACTCCGACAAGGTCGCATCCAAAGAACAGCATACTGTGAATAAACATGCCTGCGAATACCGACAATATCGCAGTAATAGTTTTCGTGGTTCTAAGCCCCAGAGCTCCCAGTACCGACCCGCCCATGATCAGATGCATTAGCAACACGAACGGCAAACCAAATTCGGATGGCATTACCTACTCCATTCATATTCGTGTATCAACGAGTCGATGTTGGTTTGTCCGCCGGGCCTGGTAATCCAGATAGAACTTGGTTCGAGCGCAATAAATGCATTCGCATGCTTCCTGCGCGCTGTATCTGTCCATGCAACCACATTCCGAAAACCGATCAACCATGTAAGAATCCGAGGGTCGGTCCAGGTAACTGCTGTTTCCATGTATCGCTTCGCATATGCTTGGGGCGGAAGTAACAATGTATCAGTTGGCCGAAGCTTGCTGTCTATATACTCTGCTACAGACAAATTGGCCATTTGGCGCATAAAGATGCGCTCGCGGATGCTACGGATTTTATTGAGCGAGTCTAGCTTAGATCTGTACAACTCAACACGAGACTCATACGATTGCGCATAGGGGTTATCATTGATGGCAGGGCCCAACAAGAGCAACAGTATGAACACAACGGCTGCAGTTAAGTATACAGCCGGGACTGAAAAAAAGGCTGGTCGTTCGGTGTTCATTGCGGCGATACGTCACTGCGCGCTAGCTAGCGCCTCCGCACCCCCAACAATTTCCAACATTTCTGTTGTAATCGCTGCTTGGCGTTCACGGTTATAAACAAGCTGCAGGGCGGTAATCAGTTCACGTGCGTTTGTCGTGGCATTTTCCATCGCCATACGACGGGCCGCATTTTCTGCTGCATTTGAATCAAGCAGGCCAGTCCAAATCTGCAGTTTGATATACATCGGAAGCAACGTGTTGAGTATCTCTCCCTGCGTAGGCTCATAGATGTAATCAACGTTGGAAGATGTTGACGCATCATTTGTGGTTGGAACGATCGGAAGAAGCTGCGTTGTGCGAACTTCCTGACGCATCACATTAACAAACTGGTTGCCAATGATCTCAACGTGATCGTAAACTCCACCAAGAAAACCATCTGTAACGATGTCTGCAATTTCTATTGCTGTAGAGTAATCAAGTTTTCCAAAGACATCGTTAAACTCTCGCACAACAGCGTCGGTACCCTTACGCGCTGCTGCAACAGACCTCTTGCCAACTGGTACGAGGTGTATCTGTGCCTTAGGGTACGCTGCCTTAAGCTCGGCAATGCGAGTGGATACAACACGAAGCATGTTTGTATTAAATGCCCCACACAAGCCACGATCCGAGCTGATAGCTACTATGGCAACATTGTTAATGCTCTTGCGTTGCTCAAAGAAAGGGTGCACATAATCGGCGTCGGCAGACGATAGATTCCCGAGGATCTTTTGCACTTGATTAGCAAAGGGGCGAGCAGCAGTGATGGCATCTTGGGCACGACGTAACTTCGCCGTAGCCACCATGCTCATAGCCTGGGTAATCTTCGATGTGTTTTTAACCGATGTTATTCGGTCACGTGTTTCGCGTAGCGTTGCCATCGTGCTTTCCGACTCTAAGCAATGAGATTCAACAATATGGCCACTCTTGTGTGAGATAGCCGTTTACATAGTCAGCAATTGTATTCTCGAGTTCTTCGAACGTGAATTCCGGCAACAATCGACGGAACGTTGCCATGTCTGCTTGCGTGTTGTTTTGATACTGCTTCGCCAACGACTCCGGCATATCAACATAGGTGATCGAAGCGCTTCGACCCATCGCAGAAAACACCGCGTTCATGAGGTCGTTCCATGTGCGAGCTTTGCCTGTTCCTACGTTCACAATCCCGCTGAGTGTTGGGTTGTTGAGCAGCTCTATCATAACGCTGCAGACATCCTTCACATAAACAAAGTCTCGCATCTGCCCACCATCTGCATAGGCTGGATCGTTGCTCTTGAAAAGCGTCACCGAGCCAGTAGCCAGGATTTGAGGAACAGCTTTGGAAACAAGGCTTGCCATCGAACCCTTGTGGTACTCATTCGGGCCAAACACATTAAAGAACTTAAGCCCTGCACAGGCCCCTTCCATGCCCTCGCTTCGAATCCACTGATCAAAAAGATGCTTGGAATAGCCATACATATTCAGCGGACGCAAATCCGTTTCCGTGTCTGCATACCCGCGGCTGCCGCTTCCATAGGTAGCAGCACTGCTGGCATAGATAAACCGAGCGTTATTCTCGAATGCGAACTGAGCTACGTCAACGCTGTACTGGTAATTGTTGTCGTAGAGGTAATCAGCATTTGTCTCCGTTGTTGCCGAACAGGCTCCCATATGGATAACTGCATCTGCATCTTCGATTTCGCCGATAGCCATGAGCTCTCGAAAATCTTCCTTGCTAACGATGTCAATGTACGTTTTACCAACTAGGTTCTTCCACTTCGTGCCAGAACCCAGTGAATCAACAATCAGCACATCTGTTCTGCCGATGGCATTTAATCGAGCAAGCATGCAGCTGCCGATAAACCCTGCTCCACCGGTCAGAATGATCATGGTTCGTCCTTACACTGTTGTTGCAAAGCGCTCAGTGAAGCTCGTTAGAGCGGCATTGAGTTTTGCTAGCACATCGTCTGTTAGAGCCTTGTGTACGCGCAAATCGTTGATGATGTCTGCCTGATTTGCATGAACAAAGTCCAACAGCTCAGACTCATAACGCTTGATGCTTTCAACAGGTAGCTCGTCCATGTAGCCATTCGACGCAGCATAGATTACAACAACCTGATCTTCTACTGTTACTGGCGAGTACTGAGGCTGTTTCATCACTTCGAGAAGGCGAGCGCCACGACGAAGCTGCTGTTGTGTTGTCTTGTCAAGATCCGATCCAAAACGAGCAAATGCCTCGAGAGCACGGAACTGAGCAAGGTCGAGCTTCAACGGCCCCGCAACCTTTTTCATAGCCTTGATTTGAGCATTACCACCCACACGAGATACAGAGATGCCAACGTTCAGAGCAGGACGTACGCCAGCGTTGAACAAGCTTGGCTCGAGATAAATCTGACCATCAGTAATGGAGATAACGTTCGTTGGGATATACGCAGATACGTCCCCTGCTTGTGTCTCAATAACTGGCAACGCGGTTAGAGATCCACCGCCAAGGTTGTCGCTAAGCTTTGCTGCGCGTTCTAGAAGGCGGCTGTGGAGATAAAATACGTCTCCAGGATATGCTTCACGTCCTGGTGGACGGCGAAGTAGCAGCGATACCTGGCGATATGCGGCGGCCTGCTTTGACAAGTCATCATAAATCACCAATGCATGACGTCCGTTATCACGGAAGTACTCACCCATCGAGCAACCGCTATACGGTGCAACGAACTGCAACGGAGCTGGGTCTGAAGCAGTTGCAGCCACAACAGTTGTGTACTCCATAGCCCCGTACTTTTCAAGCGTTGCAACAACATTGGCAACGGTCGAGCCCTTCTGACCGATAGCAACGTACACGCAATACACAGGCTTGATGCCCTGCTCATGTGCTTCTTTGGTGTGCGTGTACTTCTGGTTGATGATTGCATCGAGTGCAACAGTTGTCTTACCTGTTTGACGGTCTCCAATGATCAGCTCGCGCTGTCCGCGACCGATAGGGATCAGAGCATCGATCGCCTTGATACCCGTTTGAAGGGGCTCGGTAACCGGCTGGCGATCGATCACACCGAGTGCTTTACGCTCGATCGGATAGAATGCGGATTCTTTAATCGGCCCCTTACCATCCATTGGGCGCCCAAGTGGGTCTACCACGCGGCCCACGAGGCCATCGCCGACAGGAACCGAAGCGATGCGACCCGTACGGCGAACTTGATCGCCTTCCTTCACCAGCGAGTCGTCGCCGAAAAGAACTGCACCAACATTGTCTTCTTCAAGGTTGAGAACCATCCCGACAACGCCGTTCGGGAACTCAACAAGTTCAGAGGCCATCACATTTGTGAGACCATAGATACGAGCAACCCCGTCTCCTACCTGAAGCACAGTGCCAACTTCATATACGTCTGTCTCCTTGTCGAATCCCGTTAACTGTCTACGGAGTATCGCGGAGATCTCATCTGGGCGAACATCAGCCATTCTGCTAATTCCTTGAGTATTGTTTCATTTATCGTTGTTGGTGTTTTATGCCGAGGCAAGCTTGTGCTTCAGCACGTGTAGTTGATGTCGTAGTGAACCGTCCTGGATTTGATCACCAATGCGGATTACCGCGCCACCCATGATGGCAGGATCAACCCTGTATGATGCGACAACCTTCTTACCCAGTTTCTTTCCGATTGATGTCTCGAGCGCTGAACGCTGGCTTGCCTCTATCTCTACTGCAGATGTAACCTCGATACGCTCGATCTTCTCGATGCCGTCCACAAGGGAACGAAACTGACCACTGATCTCGCGCCATAGATCCCCACGCCCCTTGTCGATAACAAGGTTGAAGAATTCAAGCATTTCAGGGGTAACAGTGCTTGCTAATGCTTCCTGGAGAACAGCCTTCTTAACTCTGCTTTCGATAACGGGGCTACGCAGCATGGATCGCAGGTCTCGCGAAGCTTCTGCAGTTGAACGCAATGTTTCAACATCACGTGTAACGGCCTCGAGAATGTTTTTGTCGACGGCAACGCTCAGCAGTGCCTTAGCGTAACGTCGAGAAATCTTGAGTGTAGACATGGTGGTTTAGTTCTTTGAGAGTTCGTTCACGTAATCATCGACGATACGCTTGTGATCGTCGCCCTGCAGGTTGCGACCAAGCAGCTTTTCTGTCGCATCCACAACAAGCGTAGATACTTCCGCGCGCAGTGCTTTGATTGCATCATCCTTTTGACGCTCTATCTCGCGTTGAGCTTCGGTAAGCTTCTGCTGCTTCACGTGCTCTGCCTCTTCTGCTGCCTTGCGGATAATCGACTCGGCTTGCACACGACCCTCCTTGATAATCTCCATCGTTTCGCGCTGCGCCTTGGCAATGCGCTCCTGATTGTCCTTGATCAGCTCTTGTGCCTCTCGATTTGCATTTTCAGCTGCAGTAATCGCATCGCGTATGGATGCTTCACGCGCTGCGATACCATCGCGCATTGGCTTCCAGCCGAACTTGCCAATAATCAAGGCAAAGATTGAGAAATTGATAAGGGTCCAGATGACTAGACCGGGCTCGAACTGCAAAAATGCTGGCATTGAAGTCTTCCGTCGAAACGAGGTTGAAACACTGTCACTTACCGATAACATCGGTCTTCGAGAGTTGCACGCAACACCCGAAGACCGACCCTGCAGGCAGGATCGGGTGATTTACATTACTGCTTAACAGCAAGAAGAATACATACAACGCCTGCCAAAAGCGCAACACCTTCGATAAGAGCTGCACCAATGATCATCGTTGTGCGGATATCTCCAGCGTTCTCTGGCTGACGGCTGCTCGCTTCAAGAGCTGCCGCTGCAAGACGACCGATACCGGTGCCTACACCAAATACTGTGATTCCGAGTCCGATGCCTGCTGAAAGCCAAGCAAAAGCAACTGATCCTATTTGTGCTTCCATGTGATACCCTTCCAAATGAAGTAATTGTGAATAATGTGATTGATTCCGACGTAGTAAGCGATTAATGTGATGCCGCATGGTCATGATGATGGTCGTGCGCGGCATGATCACCTAGCGCAAGACCAACGAACACTGCCGAGAGCATCGTAAAGATGTAGGCCTGCAAGAATGCAACAAGCAGTTCAAGCAGATAGATGAACACCGAGAACAATACGCTGATCGGTGCAACACCCCAACCAACAACCTCCCCCATTTCCTGCGCAAAGAAAAAGATCAGTCCAACAAGCGAGAGAAGAACGATGTGTCCGGCAGTCATGTTCGCAAACAAACGGATCATCAACGCAAAAGGCTTTGTGATGATACCAACAACTTCAATCGGCACCATGATTGGAGAGATATAAACAGGTGCCCCTCCCAAGAGGTGCTTAAACCATGAGCCCACTCCAGCATCCTTGAATGCTATGTAGTTCACTACCAACAGCGTTGTTGTAGCAAGTGCCATCGTTACCGGGAGAGCGCCTGTAGCTGCGTGAGCGCCCGGCAGCAGGGATATCAGGTTGAGCGTGAGAATAAAGAAAAACAGACTCAACATGTATGGCATCAGGCGCATTGCACGCTTATCAGTGCCAACATTGGGACGTACAATCTGGTCGTGCACGTAAAGCACTACTGATTCGACCACATTCTGTATTCCACGAGGAGCGCTGATTGGGTTCTTCTTGTATCGACCGCGTGCTACAGCAAAGACGATCGTCACAATGATCATCGCAATCCACTGATAGGCCACGAAGTTCGTAACCGAGAGGTCGAGCTTGGGTCCGGCAGGAGCGCCACCAGCATCCTGCATCGTTGTACTCACTATATGGTGAGGAGCTGCCGGATGGTGCATTGTATACTCCCCCGACTCTTCCATCGCATGCAGATTGGGGTACACATGAAGCGAGTTATACTGATCGACCAATACAACGGGCAGGATCTCGAACTTCCCAAAGAAGATATCCAATTCATGGTGGTCACCAAGCTTATCGAGCAGCTTGTTAAAGGTGAACTTGTCGGACGCTTCCGCAGTTGCTCCGTGAGCACCTGCAGCGTGCGCTGTGTCGTGGTGCGCCGCAGTTGCTGTCGTTGCTGAGTCGTGGTTTGCCGCTGGCTCTGTGCTCATCCAATGAAACCTAATTCGTTAAATTCTTTTTTTTTATTCGGTCTCTTCACGTTCTGTAGCTGAAACTGCTTTTGCTTTTCCGTAGAGGAGTGAAAAAAAAACACCTCTACCATAAGGGTAACAAATGCAGAAATCGAAAACGTGAGTGCAAATACTAAATTATGCAGTTCAACCACAGCCAATCCTACGTATGCCAGTGCTACAACAATTACTCCGCGAGCTGCCAAACTCCCAAAAATCATTGCCATGAATACATTCATCTCTTTCGTAGATGCCTTCTTAGCAATCACGTAGCCAACGAGTGAGTTGGAGACGCTGATTGCTAACGCAATAATTACCGCTACGAATGGATTCTTAACATCCACGTGTTGCTACTGCCTTCCGTTGTGTGTACCGTCTTCACGTTGAGAACTCTTCGCCAGACGCTGAACAGTTCGAAAAAACTGTGTCATCCCAACCACGCTGCCAAAAACTACTCCACTCAACACTCCAACCGGCGAAGATCCAAGTTGTATGTCCGCCCAATATCCAACAGCTCCGCAAACAAGCACCGTACTGGCAAGCTGAACGCCTAAACTCAGATACGGAGCAACCTGCTGCATGGCAGATGTTTTGGACTGCACGTGGGGTACCCCATCGAAAAAACGTGCGCAAAAATAGGTCGTAAGCGCTTAATAGCCCAATTCACGAAGCGTATTGATAACAGCTTCGCCATAGATATTTACACTCTCGCCATACCAAGCGCCATCTGGAACAAATCGCAGTGCGCCGTATGTGGATGGATCAAGGGGCTCAACAGCACTGGTAGCAATCAAACTGCGCTCGTCAGGACGGAACTCATTGTCATAGTCCGTAACGGCTATAGCGCACCCAAACTCCACAGGTGTTTTGATATCCACAGGGGCTTGCTGATACCCTAAAAGAGCGAACGGGATGCGAATCTTAACGATATAGCCACCACGACGCTTCGCAGAAACAACCCTAAGTTGTTTCTTGGCATTGAGTTGCGCTGGATCTAAGTCGTCCGTTGTCTTGATAAAGACCTTTGGCAAGTTGTCTCCAAAATCACCAAGTCGTATGGAAAACGTATACAGGCCAGAGTCTGAAGTTCGTCGCAGCACTACGTCGTCTTTGTCGATACTCTCGATATACCGTGACCTCTGCTGCTCCTGTTGAGGGAAAACATCAAACAACAATTCAACCTGATCTGCTATACAGGTATCGCACCAACCGGTTACAATGTTTGAGTCTCTGACATGTATACGAGCATACAAATAGTCGTCGTCGTAAACCATTCTGGCTGTAAAGGAGGCATCCGACTCGCCCGACCACCAGTAAGCTCCCTCAGGAACATAATCTGTACTTTGCACCAACACTTCGGGCACATAGCCGGCATAGACTTGTCTGCTTCTGCTGTAACAGGGAATCGTGAGAAACTCCGTGGAGAAGATTTCCTCGTCTCTCTTGTTGGCTAGCTTCTCACGTGTAATCAAACTCTGAAACGACCGAAAGCTCTCGTGTTGCAATCCCTCGATCCTATCGCTCACAAATTCATCAACAAGAACAACAGCCCCCTCTGTAAAGCGGTATCCACGAATTGTCCAGTCCTCCGCTTTGCGTTTTCGTGTAACGTAACACGCAACATCCTTGATCACTACTCCTACCTCAAGAGGCAACTCAACGTATTGGAACGGCATCCGAGATACGGGCACGAGATACCCCTCCACATCTGCAAACATGTATACAATGCATTCACGCTTGCGATTGCCGAGTACCTGGACAGACAAAGCCAAGTCATAGTATCCATCACCACTAAAATCACCTACATCCCAGCCCCAGATCCTATAGCTGGATCCTTGTGGCATAGCCATACGTACGTCGCCCAGCAAATCCTCTGCAAAGTAGGGGTCTGCCCTGCGCGTGAACTCGTCAAAGTCCATCCCTGCCTGGGCCTGCATACCAGACGGACACACGAAAACACACACTGCAACAGCAGCAATTATGCGGACAAGAGTTTTCACAAGGGGCTTACTTGGCAGCAGCAGAATCCAATATCGTATCACGAACTTCAATGTGGCTAGCCTTAAGGCGAGCACCAAACTGCGCAACAACCTGTGCTGAGGCATATGATGCAAGCCTAGCTGCATGCTCTGGGTGATGTCCATGAAGTACACCATACAAAAATGCTCCAGCATACATATCACCTGCACCCGTTGCATCCACGGCATCTACTGCATAGGCCGGAACACTTGCCTCGATTCCATTCCATGCAACCCGGGATCCCTGCGGCCCCTTGGTAACAACAACATGAGAAAAATCAGAGGCGAGCTTACGGAATGCTTCATCAGCATGGTGCTCTTGCGTTAGTGCCGAGGCCTCGCGCTCGTTTGCAAATACGAGATCAGTGCGCTTCAATACATCACGCAGCTTGTCGCCAAAGACATCTACAATAAACCCATCAGAACAACTTACCGCCACATTGGTATGGTGCTTCTTCGCATAAAACAGCGCCATATCTACAGCTTCGGTGCCATTGTCATCGGTTAGCTTATAGCCCTCGATATAGAGCCATTGACTCTGGGCAATGAGATCTTCCTGAACATGATCCCGACTGAAGTGTTGATTCACTGCCAGCGTTGTATTAAGTGTACGCTCACTATCCGCAGTGATGAGCACCAAACAGGACCCGGTTGCTGCACCAGGTACAACCTCTGCGGAGAGAACAATGCCCATGTCTCGAAACTCTGATGCGTAGAACTCACCATAGTGATCAGCACCGAGAATGGACTTGTATGCAGCTTGACCTCCAAACTGCGCAAAGGCAATAACAGTGTTGGCAGCCGAGCCGCCACTGCATCGATGCGCATCTCGCGATCCTAGAGCACGGATCATCTCGTGCTGCCTCTCTGCATCCGTAAGGGTCATAGCCCCCTTATCAACACCGAATGATTTCAGCTCGTCTTCGGTTACTTTGTACTCTATGTCCACAAGAGCGTTGCCAAGACCCGTTAGCAGGATTCGTTTCATATATCTATTCCCGACTCTCTCATGATTGTCTCACAAAGCTCTCCAAACTCAATACCCATCTGGCGCGCGGCCATTGGCACGAGACTTGTCTCGGTAAACCCTGGAATCGTGTTTACCTCTAGGCATACCGGAATCATATCTTCTGTAAGTCGGAAGTCTACGCGGCTATATGCTCTGCAACCAAGCACCTGATGCGCAGCAACGGCTAGGTTCTTTACGTGCTCCTGCACTTCTTCGGTAAGATCTGCAGGACAGTGGTACTCCGTACGACCCTTTGTGTACTTGTTTTCAAAGTCGTAATAGCCGTCCTTTGGCTCGATCTCTATGATCGGCAAGGCCTGATCGCCCATTACCGGCACGGTTAGCTCGCGTCCCGGAATGAAGCGTTCTATAAGGACTGTGGACGAAAATGAACCTGCTAGAGCCACAGCTAATGACAAATCATCATACGTAGGTGAGTGCAGAATGGTCATCCCCACGGTAGAACCCTGATCGTTTGGTTTTACCACTAGCCCACCCTTGATCTCCTCGATGATTGAATCCATCAACTCTACATCCGAGTATTGTTCAGGTGTAACCGTAACCCAAGCGGCCGTTGGAATTCCAGCTGTTTGAAACAGCATCTTTGATAGCCCCTTGTCCATGGCTGTAGCACTTGCCAACATCTGGCTACCCGTGTAGGGAATGCCACGCATATCTAGTAATGACTGCACGTAACCGTCTTCCCCGAACTGGCCATGCAGCAAAATGAATACTGCATCCACGTTATCGAGATGTGACGAGGTAATACATGCCAGCAACTGTTCAGGAGAAAACTGGGCCCTCTCCTCATCGGTAACTTCCCTTGGTGTTGCCGCATGAAGCTCAACATCGGTAAGGGGCTCGCCTGCACCGCGATAGGGATCAAGTGCAATTACTGTGTGGCCTCGCTCACGCAATGCAAATACCGCTGCGCGGCCACTTAACAGTGATATATTTCTCTCGGGACTAAGTCCACCAAGGAGTACTGCAATCTTCATTACGTTGATGCTTGTTGATGTAGTTGACGTAGAAACTTCACATCCTCCCATGTGTGCTTTTTCCACTCTGGGTTGCGCAAGAGTGCGGCAGGATGATATGTTACAATTGTGCGTATGCCGTGATAATCATGAATCTTTCCACGAAGCTGCGACATACTTTCGTTGTTCTTGAGCAGTGTGTTGGCTGCCGTCAGTCCCAGAGCGAGTATAAACTTCGGCTGTATGAGTTCTATCTGCTTCCAGAGGTAGGGCTCGCATTGGTCCGTTTCTGAAGCCAGCGGCCTACGGTTGTTGGGAGGTCTACATTTCAGGATGTTGCAGATAAACACCGCTTCACGCGGAAGCTCGATGGACTCTAAGATTTTTGTCAAGAGCCGACCAGCCCGACCAACAAATGGCAAGCCTTGTTCATCTTCATCTGCACCAGGTGCTTCGCCAATCACCATGATATCTGCATTGGGGTTGCCACTGCCGAAGACGAACTTGGTTCGTGTTGCACCGAGTGGACATTTCATGCACTCACAGATCTCGGTCTGAAATTGCTCAAGTGTTGTCACGTTGCTATAGCCTTCTGGTGCTGCATTGACGATAGGAGCCTGAGCAGCCTCTGCGTGGTTGGGTAGATTGTCCTCATCGAGAGGCTCGGCAGGGGGCAAACTACGAACAGGACGCTGTACGTGGTCAACGTACAACGTCCTGCCAAACATTTGCTCTTGCTGACGAAGATATCGTAGAAGCTCGGTTCTTGGATCTACCATGCTTCTCGCTTACTCTTCATGTGCTTCTGCTTCTTCTGGTTCTTCGAGAGTCTCGCCCGCTTTCGACTTAACAGCAGTGAACACAATGGTGTTTGACTTCTTGTCGAGCTTACCCTTGATGATGCTGCCGTCTGTAAAGCCCCCTCGAAGCATATCCTCTGCAATTGGATCTTCTACAAGTCGCTGAATCGTTCGGCGAAGTGGTCGTGCGCCATACTTTTCGTCAAAGCCCTTCTCGGCCAGGAACTCCTTAGCGGACTTTGCTACACCTAGTGTGATGTTTCGCGTTGACAGGCGCTTGACCAGGCTCTTGAGTTGAAGGTCGATGATGCGAACCATGTGCTCTTTCTTGAGCGTCTGGAATATCACATACTCGTCGATCCGATTGAGGAATTCAGGATTGAAGAGCCGCTTCATCGTTTCTTCAACCGTTGACTTCATGTTTTGATAGTCATCGGCAGCAGCGTCTGATGTAAAACCGATCTTTCCACCGGCCTTCACATCTCGCATACCAACGTTGGACGTCATGATGATGATGGTGTTCTTAAAATCAATCCGACGTCCGAGACCATCAGTCAACTGTCCATCATCGAATACTTGCAGGAGAATGTTAAACACATCTGGATGTGCCTTTTCGATCTCGTCAAGCAATACGATTGAATATGGCTTGCGCCTAACCTTTTCTGTTAGCTGTCCGCCTTCTTCATAGCCCACATATCCAGGTGGTGCGCCCACAAGACGAGATACGGAGAACTTCTCCATGTACTCGCTCATATCAATTCTGATCAGGGCGTCTTCACTATCGAACATGTAACGCGCAAGTGCCTTTGCAAGCTCGGTCTTTCCAACACCAGTTGGACCTAAGAACATAAATGATCCAATCGGACGCGATGGGTCTTTTAGTCCAGCACGAGCTCTTCGTATCGCCTTGGCTAGGTGTTCAACGGCTTCGTCCTGACCAATAACCTGAGACTTAAGCTCATCGGCCATCTTCAAGAGTTTTGCCGTTTCTCCCTCTGCAATTCTGTTTACCGGAATTCCGGTCATCATCGCAATCACATCGGCAACATCTTCTTCGGTAACATCGTAAGCAACATCCGTAGCATTGGATTCCCACTGCTCCTTCACTTGCTCGAGTTCTGTAAGGTGCTGCTTCTCAAGATCGCGCAAACGAGCGGCCTCTTCGAAATTTTGCGACTTCACAACCTGATTCTTCTGCAGGCGCACCTCCTCGATTTTTGCCTCGAGTTCAAGCACCTCTTTGGGAACATGAATGTGAGCCAGATGCACGCGAGCACCTGCTTCATCCATCACATCTAGGGCTTTATCGGGTAAAAATCTATCTGTGATATACCTGTCTGCCATCATAACGCATGCATGCACAGACTCGTCTGTAAACCGCACACCATGATGCTTTTCATAACGATCGCGAACGTTCGTCAGAATCTGAATTGTTTCTTCTGCAGTTGGTGGCTCTACAAGAATCTTTTGGAATCGCCTATCGAGTGCGCCATCCTTCTCAATAAACTGGCGGTACTCATCCAGAGTAGTTGCACCGATGCATTGGATGTCTCCACGAGCAAGTGCAGGCTTAAACATGTTTGAGGCATCCAGCGAGCCACTTGCTCCACCGGCACCTACAATCGTGTGTAACTCATCGATAAACAGTATCACGTCTTTAGCCTTTTCAAGCTCAGACATCACCGCCTTCATGCGCTCTTCGAACTGCCCCCTGTACTTCGTTCCTGCCACAAGTGCGGCAAGGTCCAGGGTTACAATGCGCTTATCGAACAGCACACGAGAAACTTTTTTATCAATGATGCGAATTGCCAACCCTTCGATGATGGCCGTCTTACCAACACCGGGTTCGCCGATGAGTACTGGATTGTTTTTCTTCCTTCTTGAGAGCACCTGTGCGACACGCTCGATTTCCTTCTCGCGGCCAATAACAGGGTCTAACTTACCTTCTACCGCAAGCTTTGTGAGATCACGCCCAAAATTGTCCAACACTGGGGTCTTGGCCTTTTCCAATGCTGGTTTTGACTTACCCGTGGCGGAGGAGGATGCTGCCCTCTCAGGACGCTGTGGGGCCGGGGTTGACTTGCCACTTAGGTAGGCATCTAGTTCTTTACGAACGCTGTCGTAATTAACGGTGAACTGCCCTAGAATCTGCGCTGCGATGTTGTCCTCATCACGCAGTAACGAAAGCAGCAAATGCTCGGTACCGATTACATCAGCTTTGTAAAGCTTTGCCTCGAGATAGGTGATCTTGAGAACTTTCTCAGCCTGCTTGGTCAGCGGGATGTTGCCGATCGTAAGTGGCCCACTCATAGTGCGGACCGTATCTTCGATTGCCCGTTTGAGTTTGCTCAGATCAACGCCAAGATTTCGAAGAATCTTGATGCCTATGCCTTCGCCTTCACGGATTATGCCAAGCAGGAGGTGCTCGGTACCGATGTAGTCGTGTCCGAGGCGCAATGCCTCCTCACGGCTGAGGCGTATAACGTCTTGAACACGATTTGAAAAATTGCCTTCCATGGCCGAGATCCTCGTTGAACGTGATGATGGTTACTCAAAGACGAACAACCAGCCGTTCTGTTACTTGCAGAAATATACCACGTCAATCCGACGGCCTCGATGGGAGATTATTCACATCCACTCAATCCATCAAATCCTTCACCACTCCTATTCGAGCTACCAATTGCGGCAATGTTACAACCTTAGGCGTCTTGGCTATGGGAACAGACTTCTGAGCTGCAGAGCCCTTTTGCTTGCCCGCTTTGGCCACTGGCTCGGAAGATACCGCGACAGCTGGCTGAATCTGCTGGACAGGGGATGCTTCGTATATATAACGCAGGCGTACATCGCCGTTCTTCACAGGGCGAAGACGCGCCTTTAGCGTATCAATTCTCTCCTGTACTAGCGCCTTATTAGGATCTTCTGGATTTGCCTGGCGCACAGGCTCAGTGGGAAGGGGCTGACCCTTTTTCACTTTTTTACAGGCTTTTGCCCACGCATCATGTTCTTTCCTATACGCAGCATCTACGGCAGCGATTGCTGCTGCAAACTTGTCTTCATCTGCGGCTAGAGTTAGTACAATGTTCATCGACTGATTTGTCTTCATCAGTGCAGACAACTCTTCAAGCGTTTTTAGGCCCTGGGGCGTGAGCGACGCTGTGTTCTTGGAGAACATACCAGACGACTGCAGCACCTCTGCACCCTGCACGAGAGACTTGACGGTAATATCACGTTTAATGATCTTAAACTTCTCTGATGCAGGTATATCAATGGTTTCTTCCTTACGATAGACATTGTATCCAGTAATGGCAACCTTGTGTGGTCCCGACTCTGCAAGAGTCTGGAGATACGATCCATCCTTTGAGTTCGAATTGATTGAAATGCGTTTCCCCGAAGGCGTAAAAATGTAGATCTTCACTCCAACAGGCGCCCCTGTTGTCTCATCACGAATTAAACCTTCAAGATTCATATTCGCTTGCTGAGCAAGGCTGGCAACAGCACCTGATATGATTACCGATACAACGAGCAACATGTTGATCATTCGTGTACTTGCAGTCACGTACTACCCCTTTGTTGAATTCAAAAAAGATGCAATGCCGTTTTTGCAGTCATCTGTCTGACGTGCAAGAGCATTCATAACTGTAGCATATTCAAGACCTGCATCAAGCGACATGCCATGCACGGCATTGAGCATATGCTTTGTAAGCCCCATGGCTGAGAAGCTATTCCTAGCTAGTCGAGCTGCCAGTGAATACACCTCTGACTCTAATGCCTCATCGTCTACTACATGTGTAATCATGTGTAATCTGTGTGCCTCTTCTGCGGAGATATTCTCTGCACTCAGAAGAAGTCTGCGCGCCTGTGCGTCGCCAATCTTTCGAACCAGATAGACAAGCACAATTGCCGGTATAAAGCCAATTCGTACCTCTGAATATCCGAACTGCGCCTTTGAACGGCCAGCAAGAATAAAGTCGCATACTGTTGCCAGACCGCAGCCACCCGCAATTGCAGGGCCATGCACCATGGCTATAACAGGCTTGGGGCATTCAACAATCGACTGCAACATGTTTTTCAATGCTGTAGAGTCTTCTACATTCTGCGTTGGCGATAGCTCTGATACCTTCTGCAGATAGGCTAAATCTGCACCAGCACAGAATGCACTGCCAGCACCTCGCAAAACAATCACTCGAACTGCATCGTCGGACGCACATTGCTGCATCGCCCCATGAAGTGCAGCTATCAGCTCGGTGCTCAGAGAATTACGTTTCTCAGCTCTGTTGAGCAACAGCGTTGCAATTCCATCTGCAATTGTGGTGGTAAGCACATTCATGCGGGCAAAGATACGGTTCTTGTGACGTCTATTGAGCTACCTTTGAACTACCAATGTTCGGTGATGTGTCTCTACGTTATCAGAAACTGTAACGATGTAGACACCCTGGGCAAGAGGTGTGATATCAATAGGCACAACTGCACGTTCAGCAGGAACAGATCGTTCGTATGCACAAAGGGTGCGGCCATGAGCATCTGCGATGCCAATGACAACGTCGCTCTTCATCCCATCAACAGGAACATGAATGAATCCCGTTGCCGGATTCGGGAAGATTTCACGAATCGGCGCCAGAATCCATGGCGAATTTGTGTTTGCGTACACAGAATGCGCCTTGGTTCTTGCCAGTGCTGCTGCATTCAGCGTGGTGTCGATGGCTATCACAAGCTGAAAATTTCGAATATGCCCCGGTGGCAGAGGGCTTGTAAACCGCATACCAACAATTGTAGCTACATCATTTACACCACTGTATTTCGCCTCCTGTCCACGCAGAAGTGCACTCTTGCGCTTCCAAGGAAATCCGCCATAGGTCGACGTGTTATCCATACCATGAAGCACAGGTATTGCATCCGACCATGTTGATGTTACATACTGCGCTAGGAATGGACCCTCTGCGCTTGCACTGCGAACCATCTGCAGATCGGAGTCTGTGTATGTGCTGTTGTCGGCAGGCTGACGTCCAAGATCCCAGTCGCAAAACCACCCAATCGCAACGTCATGCAATGTTGAATCCGAAACATTGGTTAGGGTAACATCCATCACCAATAATGCACGCACTGAGTCGAGCGATACCCGTTGTTCGATCTGCACACCTATACGAAGCGAATCAGGAGCATAGATATCCTGGAGTATGCCGTACTCACTCTGCGGACGAACAAAATCTTTCATTGATCCAAAGTGATTGTTAATCCCTCGTTCTGCCCTGACATTGTCAACAACTTTATCATCAGCAGCTACGATCAGTCCGCCCTCATAGAGTTGACCGCAGTAGGTAAGGAAGGTCAAGCCTTCGCCCTGCCCACGCTGCAGATCAGTATTGCCTATTCGCCCCCTATCCCCGATACTTACCTTCATAGAGGCATTTGCTAGGGTGGTGTACGCTGGTGACGGGGTAACGGCGCACAACACCACCTGCTCAAAGGTTGCTCCAGCAGTATTCTTTCCACGCACAGTAACAACGGCATACGTGGCAGTGTCTGTTGCGCGCGTTACAACGAACTTTATCGCAGGTAACGCTATAGTTTCTCCATGCTGAGCCGGTAGATTTACATCAACGCTGGTATTGTGAAGGAGTTCGATTCCACGCGGACCAATTCCTGCTAGACGAATGCCGTCGATCTGTGTAATCATCATGGCAGACAGTTCATTTCGCACACGAAGAGTAACATCGATGGTATCGCCTACTGTCCAGCGTGCAGCGCCATTGGGCCCCCTAACCAGAGCAGTATCGAAAGCCAACGACACAAGATCGTTGGGATTGCCAAGGACCGCACCCAAAGCATCAACACGTCCACGCGGCAGCAGCAGCGGATCAACGGATGATGGTATCGACGCCCACGGTGCCGGCTTAGCAGTTGCACGCACAACTGCACAGGCCTCGAGCGGACCAAGCTCGGGATGCTTTGAGCGGACCAATGCTACTACACCTGAGACTATAGGAGCAGAGCCTGATGTACAACAAAACCCTGCGTAACCACCATCGTTAGCCGTACTCCAACTGCCATGTCCAGGGGCCATGATGTCTACATGTGGTCCATGACCCGACATCGGCACAACGTTGTCTGTGGCATCAACAACACCTACAGAAAACACACCACGATACGAAGCTGGAAAAAACGGTGTTGGCAAACCATGGTTCCCTGCTGCGGCAACAACAGCAGTGCCACGCGCTACAGCATATGCTACGATGTCTTCATCAATGCATGAGCGAGACTGCCCGCCCCATGAACAATTCACAACATCAATGCCGTTCGTGGCGCAGTACATAATAGATTCATACCCATACACAATACCCGTTGTTCCCTTAGGCATCGTACGCAACGGAAAGATCTTGCATGAGTTGGCAATTCCAGCAATCCCAATGTTGTTGTTCACTCGAGCACCACACGTGCCAGCAACACTCGTTCCATGGCCATTATCTGGGTTGTGGGCATTTGAATACCCAACTCCATCGTCTTTCGCCGAGAATGAGTATCCGTTGTAATCATCAATGTAGCCGTTGTTGTCATCGTCGGTATTGTTGTCTGGTATCTCCGACGTACGCACGAAGAGTGCGTCTTTGAGATCTTCGTGGTCCTGGCGCACGCCACTGTCGCTAATGCCAATAACCACGGAGTCTGAACCATCCTCGACATCCCACGCTTGCGTAGCCCGAATCAAGGATAGTAGGCCCTGCTTTGATGACTCTGGGTCGTTTGGCTCACCACATAGCTCCATTACACACCACGGCGCTGCGCATTCCACCGGACCGCAGCCAACACGGATGTTCTCAATCATACGCTCTGGTGTGATATCCTCCCTATCGAAGGCAACCACATAGGAGCGCAACAAACGATCCTCGATTTCTAATGCGCTGCTGATATCTGTAAGGCGATGCCCGAGACGTTGTGCATCCTGAGCTTGCAGTGATTGCCCATATGGCAGCACCTGGCGAACTATACGAAGGCCCATCTCGTGCAGCACAGCATCAGCCACTGGAGCATACGCGCGCGCTATCCGTACCTTGAGATGTCCGGCAACCACGGCGTCAGGACGTGAAGGGGGCTCGGCTGGCAAATAGCGCAATTGCGCACTCGCAATGGCAGCAGCCGTAAAAAAACAGATCCATGAATACACTGTGGGCATCAATTGCATACGAGCGTCTCGGAATGTAGGAGCGTGTTACCTGCTCCATAGAATGTAACGCGGTAGACTCCCCTGGCAAGAGTAGCAGTGTTCATATGAGCTTCACCTGCATTGAGCAGCGCACGCATCACTTCGCGTCCTGCTATGTCAAGAATTGCGCAACTCACAGCCCCATGATCATCAGCTACCCGAACATCTGCATTGGTTGGATTAGGATACAACAAGCTACGTATTGGTGATTGTTCACGTACAGATGTCGTTGCGTCGATTGCGTCACGTACCGCTCTGCGAGCATCGTCTGCAGATGCTCCAGCACCGATGACAACGCGAAACGACAGAGGTTTAGAGGCACTAACTTGTCCTGTTGTGAGCATCCCAACCGAGCCAGCTATGTCGCCTATGGCATCTGTCGCAATGCTAGTACCACTTGTTAGCAGGCGAATTCGATCAGCAGGTGTAAACCCGTCACCGTCGTCAACAATATCCTCTAAAAGCATACATGCGGTCTGAGCAACATATGACGCGTCAGAGCCTACAGCCGCAACACATACGGAGGCCGGAAAGGCGTCACGGCTTACCAGAAATGCCGCACTTTGTTGTCCGCGTAGAGATTCGGGAATGCATGTATAATCATGTACAATCCGATTATCAGATCCGCCTGAACCGAGGTCCCAATCAAAGACATATCCCAGACCAATGTTCTCCAGAACAGCTGCGTCCGTGCTTGGCCGCACCGTAACGTTCCATACTGTAGCGTGTGATGTTTGAGACGGGAAAACGCATTGCTGCTGCACTTCGATACCAATTGGCTGGAACGAAGCCGAGTCTGCAGCTATACACGTGGATCGATCTGGAAGACGTCCAAAAGGTTTTGATGCAATGAAATCCGATGTAAACGGCGGATCGTTTTTGTAGGCCGCAACCGAGACAGTGCCTTGCATTTGTGCAAACATTCCACCCGAGGCAAGCATCGTAAATGTTGGCTTAAAGCCAAAGCCATCTCCATACTTGGGATCGAAAGGGGCTGAGTACCCAACCATTCCGTCATCAGACATAGAATAGATCAACTTATCGTTTTCAAAACGGTACATCGTTGTAGGAGGTGAGATCATTACAACATCTCTGTCATCATACTTCTCACCGCTCATGATTAGACCCAAAACACATTCACCTGTGCCGATAGCATCAACGACTATCAAGATTGGCTGCATGGTCTTTACGCTGTTTCGTTGAATCAACCCAACTGTCTGTGCATCGTTAACGATGCGCAAAGACCACCCATTTAGGTCTTGAGTTATGAGCTGCGTCTCGAGGTTAACATCGGCCAGATAGTTCGTAAGGCGCAACACAAGCTCAATTGTGTCGCCGGCTCTGTACCGGGATTCTTCCGTATTTGCCCTGCGAACAGTTGTGCCAGTTACGCGAACTCCAGGACGTTGAAATGGCTCCGTTGTTAGCGCTTTTTCGGCGTTGATTCGACGTGGCCGAAAATCACTGATAGTCATATTCACGAATGAGATATCATCGGATGTCTGCCGAATATGCTCGGCTACCTGCTGAGGAGTCAAGGCGGGCCATTTGCCACGTACCAATCCTGCCAATCCTGCAGCAATGGGCGATGCAAAGGATGTACCTGCAACCCCAAACGAGGTGTAGCCTGTAGATACGTCCGTGGTATACGCTGAGTAGCCTGGTGCATAGACGTCTGCATTGACGCCCACACCACTTGTGTTGGTCACACGGTCGTCTACCGTTGTTTCACCGATGCCAAATACGCCGCGATAACCCGAAGGGAAGTTCACAAGCCGCCATGCAGCGTTTGGCTCATCTTCTCCATGATTCCCGCCTGATGCCACAACGAGAACATTACTTGCAAGGCAATAATCAATAACGGACTGATCAATCTGCGAGTATGGTTTAACCACACCCCAACTTGTGTTTACTACGGGCAAACCACGCGATGCACAGTAGATCAGTGATTGATAGCCAAACAGAATACCCCCTCCAGAACGCTTTGAGGTTTTCAATGGGAACATCTTACTCTTGTACCCAACTCCGGCTATTCCCTTGCCATTGTTTGTAGCAGCCGCAGCTAGACCTGCAACTTTTGTTCCGTGTCCGTAGGCTGTAATACTTGTCGTAGAGCCTGGTTTGGTACCATCTAGCTGGTATGCAAAATTGTAGCCGTTGTAATCATCGATGTAACCGTTGGCATCGTCATCAAGTCCGTTATCGGGAATCTCTTTGTCATTGATGGCAATATTTGGTCCAAGATCTTCATGATCCTGCTGAATTCCATCATCGCTGATCACAATAGTTACCGTCTCGGAACCTTGATACACTTCCCATGCTTGCTGGGCGCGGATGGTTTGCAAATGATACTGATTCGCAATTTCTGGGTCGTTAGGAATGCTGTTTACCTGGGCCACAAACCATGGTTCTGCAATCTCGAAACGATCAGCATACTTGGTGGTCAGAAGCGAAGCCATGTGAAAGGGGCTTGCAGGTCCAACGTATACAACAATGTATGTGCGGGTTAAGCGCTCCTCGGATGAGTATAAATCGTGTGCAGATGGAGGGCTTGCTTGCGCTTGTCGGGTTTCAGGATGAAAAAACCGCGTCCGCTCCGGCGCTAACAACTGCTCTACAATGGCGAATCCATTGGGCATCTGTTCTTGTGCGGTTTCTACATCTCGGGCGTGGAGCATCCGAACAAAAAGGTGTTGTTGGAGCACTTCGTACGAGCGCCCGTTGTGCCGAACGCTCATGGTAGCTAACTCTGCCTTGGCATGCATCCATGGGGCTAGCAGGAGACCTACGAGAAGAAAGTGGACAAGATGAGTGTAAGTACGTTTGTGCATGGCAGTTGGTTTTAGCAGATTGCCAGTTCGCAATGGCAAACCCTATGGCAGAAGAACAACGATATATCGTAACGGCCCGAAAATGGCGTCCACTTCGTTTTGAAGACGTCGTAGGACAGGAGCATATTACAACAACGCTGAAAAATGCCATAGCAAAACAGCGTGTCCACCATGCTTATCTGTTCACCGGACCACGCGGAGTCGGAAAAACTACCTGTGCCCGCATCTTGGCGCGCGCACTGAACTGCACCCAAAGCGTTGATTTTGAGCCATGTAACAGCTGCGCATCATGCACCGATATGCTAGACGGACGCAGTGTTGATATCATCGAGATCGACGGTGCATCGAACAACTCGGTTGAGGACGTGCGCAAGCTGCGGGATAGTGCCAAGTACGCCCCTGTTATTGGCAAGTACAAGATGTACATCATCGACGAAGTACACATGCTGTCAACGTCGGCGTTTAATGCACTACTGAAGACACTTGAAGAGCCCCCTCCACATCTCATTTTCGTATTTGCCACAACAGAGATCCACAAAGTTCCAGCAACCATTCTTAGCCGATGTCAGCGATTTGACTTCCGTAGAATGGAGATCGAGACAATCACGGGCCATCTGCGATACATTACAGCCAAAGAAGGTATCACGATAGACGAAGCATCATTGGTTGCTATCGCAAAGAAGGCAGACGGATCAATGAGAGACTCACAGTCTATCCTTGACCAAGTTGTTTCGTTTTGCGGAACAACTATTTCGTCGGCAGAAGTAAGTAATGCTCTTCACCTTATCGATACCGATTTCTACTTTGAGTTAAGCACCGCCATTACGCAGCACGACCTGCCGTCGATGTTCACTCATGCCCGTACAGTGGTGCAGCGCGGATACGACCTACAGGAATGTTTACTGGGCCTGCTCGAGCACTTCCGTAATATCCTTACGGTTATCACCACCGGCAACACCGAGCTGATAGAAGCTTCGAGCAGCGATCTAGACCGTTATGCAACAACCGCATCTGAGTTTACCAAAGCTGATGTGCTCCGCATCATGACGCTTATCACACAAGGCGAGTCGGTGCTTCGTCATAATCCGCCACAGCCACGCATTCGGTTTGAGTTTACACTGGTTCAACTTGCATCCATGGACTCCACCGTAGATCTTGGCAACGTGTTGGCCATGCTCAACGCTCCATCGATACCGGCGACGGTTCCGCCGAGAGCTTCCACACAGGTTGTAGGGGGCGTTGCGATGGCGCAGCCCATTCCGGTGCGACTAGGAACGCCGGTTATCATGAAGACGCAAGAGAAACCCGTTAGCTCCCTTTCGGCTGGCAACATTGCAAAGCAGTGGTCGAAGTGGATTGAGTCGCTCCCAGAACATCTAAGCTTTGTGCACAGTGCAGTAAAACAGAGCGTTCTTACTGTAGACATCACAGACGTTGGGATTGTGTTGCGTCCACAGGCAGAGATTATCTACCATCGCCTCGAAGACAAACTTCAGCAGCTCAAAGAGTATCTCACCGCTACATACGGAACGTCTATCGGGGTGAATCTCGTACGGCCACGTCAAAACGGCACATCGCAAGCCCCTTCCCAACCCAACACCCAACAGGGAACATCTGTGGCCGAGAGCACGTTTCCCGCAGCTCAGCACAGGGAGACATTGCTCCCGATTGAAGAAACTCTTGTAGAACTTTTTTCGGCGCGACGCGCAGCAGCGCCAAGGAAATAGCATGGCTCTAGCAGAAGGCAGTAAGGCACCGTCATTCAAGGCATCAACAGACGGCGCTGGCTCGGTATCGCTGGCCTCGTTAAAAGGCTCGTGGGTTGTTCTGTATTTCTATCCAAAGGATTCAACATCGGGATGCACGGCAGAAGCTTGCGATTTTCGTGATTCGATGTCGCGGCTTACCAAGTTGGGCGCTGCTGTTGTTGGTGTTAGTCCCGACAGTGTCAAGTCGCATGATAGCTTCAAAATAAAGTACGAGCTAAACTTTCCCCTCCTGGCTGATACAGAGAAACAGATATGTCAGGACTACGACGTCTGGAAAGAAAAGTCGATGTACGGTAAAAAGTACATGGGCGTTGAACGTACGACATATATTATCGACCCTAAGGGCAAAATCGTACGGGTGTACGAGAAGGTCAAGGTACCGGGTCATGTAGATAGTGTTCTTGCCACTCTGAAAGAGTTGCAAGGGTCTTCATGATAGACACCCATGCCCATATCGATACCGAGGCATTTGATGGAGATCGTGCAGAGGTTCTACAGCGGGCATTCGATTCCGGTGTCGAGGTAATCATTGTTCCAGATATCAAGCCTTCGGCAAGGCCTAACCTTCGGCAGATTGTAGACGTCACACCAGGACTATTCCGTGGGATCGGCATACACCCTCATCATGCCGGCGAAGTTGATGCCGAGGCACTCGACGTGGTAGAGGCCGACTGCCAGCAAAGCAAGGTGGTTGCCATTGGAGAAATTGGCTTAGACTACTATTATGACTTCTGCTCTCCTGACGTGCAGAAATTGTACTTTCGCGAGCAGCTATGCATAGCAAAGCGGCATGATCTTCCAGTAATAGTTCACAATCGTGATGCCGATCAGGACGTGCTGGATATCATCGACCAGGAACAAGACGGCACTCTTCGTGGCGTTCTGCATTGCTTTTCGAGCGATGTCGCTGTTCTTGATCGAGCCCTTTCACTAGGCATGCATGTATCGTTTACGGGCAACATCACGTTTAAGAAGTTCACACTACGCGACGTTGTTGAACGTGTGCCTACAGACAGATTTATGATCGAAACAGACTCACCTTACATGACACCAGTTCCTCACAGGGGCAAGCGTAACGAGCCAGCCTTTGTAAGGCTTGTAGCAGAGAAAATTGCGGAGATGCGTTCAATGACATTTGCAGAGATCCAATCAGCTAGCACAGCTACGGCCAAAAATCTATTTCGCTTAACTCTGTTTCTTGTGCTTGCTACACTAGCACTCGAAGCGCAGCCACGCGTACCAAACGAAGACGATTACGACCTCGATTCCGAATACGACTATGCTATGGATCAGTATTACGCTGATTCGGCAGCATACGTGCGACTTGTTAAACCGCGCGTCTTCGGCTTCGGCTTTACCACAGGCTCTAACACCGTTACAGAACGCAGAACATATCGTCAGCTCTTTTATCGTGGCCGTGGCGAGAATGTTCCCATGAGATGGCGCGATCTTGCGGAAGACACAGTTGCCTCGTTTTCATACCCGTCGCTTTCAACGTTTGGTGCATCTGTTGCCTATCAGCTCACACCACGCTTCCTGCTCGAGGGCACGTACCTGTACACAAAGAACGTAGGTGATCGCGCTGACTACAACCTGCCACCGATTGTGACAAACATCGCAGAGCTTTCGGTGTTGTATGCGCTTAACCCTTACAACAAGGTTAACTTTCTACCACAAACCGGCGTTTCATTCGCGCACACCAACGACGGCATTACGACCACGTCGCGATTTGGTGTTATTGCCGGTATCGGCGCTGGCGTAGCAATTCCAACGTCCTTCGGCATGTTCTACCCAATGGTGAACGTACGATTCGACTTTATCCTTGGAACGCAGACCGGCATGGTTACATCATCATATCCAGTGATTGACGCAGAGATCGGTTCGAAGTGGTTTAACCCTAATGGTTTACCACGTGACGAAGCTGTGCGTGCTGCTTTAGCCGACGGACGTATCCAGGAAGATCCCGCAAAACCTGGTGAAGGTGTTTACCTGCACAGATATGTAAATCCTGCAACTGGCAAGGCTGTACTTTCTCAAGAGATTGCAGACGTTACTACCATCTACGCTATACCTCGTCTAACTCTGCTCTATTATCCAAAGTGGTAAGATGACCACGATCCTTTCGGGAACAGCTCTTTCGCACGACCTAGCCATTATTAGGTCCCGCGACACACATGTTGATGTGTTCCGTGCCGCAGTGCATCGAATAGGACTCCACATTGCTGCCGAAACGCTCAAGTATCTGCCTTCCAAGCAGCACCACGTTGATACTCCACTTGAGACAACAACTGTTGACGTCATTGATGGCAACGTAGTTGTGGTACCAATTCTTCGTGCAGGCATGGGGCTTCTCGAGCCGTTTCTTGCATTGTGTCCAGGTGCTAGTGTTGGCTTCATCGGGCTTAAGCGCAACGAGGAAACACTTCAGCCAAATGAGTATTATCGAAATCTTCCACCATCAGACGCATCTACAACATTCATCGTTATCGATCCAATGCTGGCTACCGGTGGAAGTATGGTGGCTACGCTTGATCTGCTTCGCCCCCTACCGCATCAACGTTTGCTCGTTGCGTGTTTGATTGGTGCGCCAGAGGGTGTTCATGCCGTGGACGATGCACATCCCGATGCACACATCATTATTGCTGCATTGGACAGAGAGCTGAATGATGTGGGTTACATCGTGCCCGGACTGGGTGATGCCGGAGACAGACTCTTCGGCACAACATAACTCGGCTGGCCTCGTCAGATAGCAACGCACGTTTCTATTACGAGGCTATCATGAAGATCTTTCACTTTGGCGACCATGATGTTGCACGCACAGATATCATCAATGCGAACATTTCAAGCAGCTATGCCGATACGTTTCTCTTCGTAGACATTGAGTTGCAGTGTGAGGCTACGATTAGTCTCAATCAGGAAGACTCATTGATCTTTATGGAAGACTTTATGCAACAAGTGCGAGCAAAAAGCACTACGCACTAATGCCGTTGTCGAGATATTCTTGGACAGCGCCAACTAGTGCCCGAATATCCGACTCTGAGGTGTGCGCATGGACACTGAAGCGCAGGATGGGAGCATCCAACCAACGATGCACCACAACTTCGATACAGCGCTCATCATATAACCATGTCTTCATGGCATCAGTATCTGTATTGTCTGGCAGCATTACTGTGCCAAGCTGCAGCAGCGGGTCTTGTCCTGCCACAGAAATCGAACGCACGCCACCAATACTGCAAAGCATCTTAACGCCCTGCTGAGTTAACTCGCGGCACCTATTCTGCACAGACTCCCAGCTATTGCGCCGCATCCATTCAATAGCATAGGGAACTGTGAGAAAGGGGCTATGGTCGCGTGTGCCCAGAAATTCTTGCTCATCAACGAAGTAGCCATCCTTCGTTGTAGGAATATCCGACCCCCAGCTTACTACGAGTGGCTTCATTCGCTCTAGCCACTGATCACGCGCCCATAGGAACGCACTTCCTTTGGGTGTACACATCCACTTATGGCAGTTAGCTGTATAGATATCGCAACCAAGTGTTGAGAGGTCAAGTGGTATGTGCCCAGGCGAGTGCGAGCCATCAACAATTGTAATGATGTCATTCTCGCGTGCACGCTTGCACAGTTCTGCAACAGGAAGCTGCACACCTGTTGGTGAAGTGATGTGACTCAGGAAGAGTACGCGCGTCTTCGGTGTAACACCAGACCAAAGAAGCTCGAGCAGATCAGAAGAGTTTGGCACCGGAATAGGGATGTGCTGCTGTACATAAATCGCACCCTTGCTCACAGCATGAGCGTTCCATGCACGATTACAAGCCCCATACTCATGATCGTTAGAGAGGATTTCATCACCTGGCTGCAGCAGTTGGGCGATTGCATGTGCTGCAACATTGACGCCAAATGTTGAATTGGTAATGTACACGAGATTTGATGCCTTGGTGCCAACATAATCTGCCAACACTGTGCGTGCCTTCTGCATCTGGTGCATAAGCTCACGGAAGTACAATACTGGCTGTTGTTCTAGTTGCTCAATCCATCTGCGTTGCTCTTGGAGAAGCTCTTTAGGACAGGCACCAAACGACCCGTGGTTCAAGAATGTTATGTCTTCACGTAGGAGATAGTCTTGACGTGTAATCACCACGAACCTTAGTCTTGAATAACAATCTTAACAGAGCGGTTGGCAATGCGATCCATTGGCGTCGAGTTTTCACGTGCTTTCGACTGATATGTGCCTACCGTAATCCTGTCTTTGGGAATGCCACGAGTCAGCAATCGTTCGACCGCTGCGGCGGCCCGCTTCGATGCCAAGTCTGCATTTGACGCATCAGTACCAAGGTGATCTGTCGTTGCTATAAGCTCCACACCCTTACCAGCAGCTACTGCCGCCGATAGTTCGGCGAAGGCTTGTTCGTTGAAGCTTGCAATCGTAGAGCTGTTAAAATCGAAATAGCAGAGTGTTGCTGGCGATGGCCCATTGGCAGACTGTCCGACGGGTACTTGCGTAAATGCTGTACGTGGTGCAATATCCGTAGAGATGATTTGCTGTTCAGAAGAAGCTGACGTAGACTCAAATGCTACCTGCCCCCGAACAGTGATAGTCTTTCCTTGCTGCATAGAACGAATAGCTGCAGAGTCTGCAACTACTGTTTGCATTGCCCCCTCACCCTCGACACGCAACAGACGACCATCGATTGATGCTGTGATGTTTGAACTACAATTCGTATCGCATGTAACAATATGACCTACAGGAATGCGCAGTGGTGTTATACGTTCAATGCTATCTCGCGTGCGCTGAACACGAAAGATTTGTGCTGTGCCATTAACAAGAAACTGCACACTGCGATGCTCTTCTGCCAATTCAGGGTATTCAGCTGGAGTATGCTTGATAACTATCATTTCGAGCTGCTCGGCTGGTATACGCAGTAAGCGCATAACGTGTGACGCTCTCTCACGGGCAACCGCCTGCTCTTCGTCGTTGGCACAAGAACCAACAACAGTAAGCTTGACACCCGGATTCTGTATAGCATAGTCCGAAACGGCATTGACTACATCTTGCTGAAGCTGCGATGCAGGCTTCGCAACAGAGAGCACTTCGGTGCTATTCTTGGCAAAGAATAACACTGGTGCTGCATCTACATACTCCTTCGTGACGGCAACATTGATCACATTTGAGAGCTGCGCCGGCAACATTTCCGGAATCATGAGCTTGGATGACAACACCGGCGTTCTAGCCTGAACGATGGGCGGAGGTGGTGGTGGCGGAGGTGGTGGGGCAACCTGCTGCTTAGGCATACGATAATGCACATTGAAACCTGCGCGGACCGATGTTACTCCCCACTGTACTGCAGAGGTCAGATTCGTAAGGCCTATAAGTGCCTCTATTCGCGGCTCGATGGTTCGTTGCGCATCGAATTCAAACATATATCCAATGCCAAGCACTGTGGCGATAAAGGGGCTGGCAGCGTCTGGCAGATCTACCTCGTACACACCACGAACCTTACTGCCGTTTTCGAAGGTATAGTTCTCATCTGCCGGCTGAATCAACTCTTCCTTTTGCGTAAACCGCGCACTCATCGGAAACCCAGCATACATTCCAATCGAGGCTGTTATCTGAGATCCGGCAATCTTCTGCAGTTGCACATATGGCTCGATGCCAATTGTAGAGTACGTAAGATCAATCGAGTGTCTGGATAATCCAGAAAACACTTGTTGGTCGTTTATGATGTTTCCCAACTCTTCATCATCAGTAAGCATTCCCGATAATCCTACAGCACTTGCACGCATGCCATAGACATATGGCAAACCCAATAGCGTAGACTCAGGTGCGTGCGCGATATGGAACGAATAGCCAAGGTGAAGTCCACTTCCGCCAGTATACTCAGGGCAACAAGCTGGAAAGCTTGACAGCTGACGAAAGCTTGCTGAGTGCAGATTAACACCTCCAGCAAGACCACCACCAATAACTGTTCTAGTCAGTGTTGTGTCGGCAGCATGTGCATAAGCCGATAGTGCAAGCAGCAGACAACAGCGTACAAGGACCATCATGGCCGCGTTACCACCATTGACTGTGCATGCACTGCATCACCAGATCGAATGATCACCGTATAAACTCCACGTACAAACTGGCTCACATCAACACTCACAGTTGTAGATCCAAATAACGTACCAAGATCTGCCGAGAACACCGTAGCCCCCTGACCATCAACTATGCTCAGGTTACCCTGCGTAGGGTATGCAGATGAGATTGCAACCGAAACATCATCAGCTGCCGGCACGGGATATATGGAGCGGATAACAGAGCCATTCTTGACAAAAACATGTCGGTTAGGATTCGGATTCGCTATTCGTAACAGCCCAGGCTTATAACTTGTCGCTACAGATGTACCGAATGCGATTGCAGAAGTATCAAACATTACAACCGATGAATCAAACTCTGCTAAACCAGCGCGTCCGATAAGATGTGCGATAATATGCTCGCGCGCAACGAATGAGGCATTCAACTTCATCGTTATCGTTCGTGTGTCTCCATCAACAGTTTGAGAGACAATCTCTCCAGATCCGTCTACTACGCGCAAAGAATCAGCATAGAAGTGCCGCTGGTAAACCTTCATGGAAATCTCGAGTGGACGGCTGCCCTTGTACTGAACGTTCTCACTGATGTTTGCCACAATGGGAAGTTCTGTCGTCTGCCTGGGGTCTACGCGCACATCCTGCATACGTACAATTGCACTGCCTTGATATGGTACCAGCTTGATACTTGTTGTTGCAGCACACGGCGTAACCTCGAATACGAGCTCATCATTTGCAGAGATTGGCCCACCCGTGTATCGAATGACCATTGTGATTGAATCACCTGGTGCCACAACAACGGGAAACGTTGTTGTTGTTGCAAATGGGGCTCCTGCAGTAAACGTTGCAGCTTGCAGCGTAATTGGATTGCCCGTGGGATTCCCAAGCACGACAGTGCGCTCGGACACCTCTGGGATAAATGCGAGAATAGGATGCGACAGATTGATATCAGCCCCAGCACCTCTACCAAGCACACGAATGCTGCGCGTTACAACCGATTGGCCAGCATAGTAGATCACGACGTTGTCTGTATCGTGGCCGCGCAATCGCGGTACAAACAGCACTTCAACAGACATACGCTCGCCAGGTTGCAGTGTGTCTCCGGGCTTATAACCTTGTACTCTGAATTGCGAGAAAACGCCTTTGCGCATGGAAATGCCATCTATCACAACAGGGATTGGATCGTTGTTCTGAACAATAACGAATATTTTGCGGGCTGTATCGCGAACGCAGATATCACCATAGTCTGTCATATCTCCATAGGTAGCGAGATTTCTATCAACCGAACGGATAACAATCGGCACACGGAATGTACGCTCGCAGGCGATAAGTTCAAGTGTATCTACGAGGTTGCCCGTGTCTTTGGCAACAGCACGAAACTGCACTTGCAAACACTCCCCGGGACGTACCGTGTCTTGCTGCAAGGCACCACGCAGAGTCAACCACAGCCCTGAGAGAAGTTCGCCTCTCTCGAATATCACGGGCACAACTCCAGTATTGCAGATCGACCCACTGATCAGCGTGTCTACCGTTGCACCGATGTAGTGCACGCCGAATGAAAGCTGCGGTGTAGCCACGTCTAGAGGGACAATGCGGAATGTTGCATCTGATTCGTCGGACTCAGGCGTAATGATTCTACGAAGCAGGAGATTGTCACGGCTATCTTCAGAGCACGATGCTAATGTTGATCCATCAGCGCCATACTCTACATCGGTCATAAGCTGACTATGACCAGGCATGCCAGGGATTGGTCCTAGAATCTGACGGTTTACAACATCATACTGACGAATCTGTGGTTGCCCAGCAAAGCCCATGGTGATGTACGTCTCACTTGGGTTGATCGTTACACCAACAACGTTAGACCCCTCACGGTAAATCACACGGATAAGAGAGTTTGTTTGCGTGTCGTATACCAAGGTGCGTTGTTCTTGCGGCGAGTTTCCCTTGCCCTCGTTTGCTTCGCCTGCAAGCGCGATCAATCGGTTTGTTCTGGATACTGAGAGATCACGAATGGCCGGGCCCCCAACTCTTGGTAGGTCTGCATCGAAGCGATACACTTCGCGTCCAGCAGAAGGATCAAATCGCAGCACAACACCATTGATCAGCGAAAGAACAAGTATGCCATCCGCTGAACGTGCGGCAGATGACGGAGCTTCCAACACAACGTCTGCACGCTCAGCTAGACTCGCACCATCATACGTGCGAAGTCTAGCACTCATGAGGCCTGCTACGTATATAATCGCTGCATTGCTGTCGGAAATCATCTCTCCAGCGTTCGCATGATTTACTTCTGTCTTGGCTACGGGTGTAACCGTGCCGTTATTGAATCGCAGCAGCAGGTCTTTCGTTGGTGCTGGACGATCTACAATTGCGGCTAGACTCCGTGTTTGACCCAGATAGGATAGCTTCGATACCTTCGTCGATCCTGGGATAACCCCCTCTGCAACATATGAACTTATGATCGTTGAGGTGGCTACGTCCCATTCTACGATCATCCCATTCTGATGAGCAACAGCGAGGTACTTACCATTGGCACTAAAGGCAATATTCGTTGCCGGAGAGCGCTCTCCGTAGAGCCATCGCGCACCAGAAGCCCCCTGCTTTTGGTACACACGAATCTTCGCGTTATCAGTATACTCTACCGGTACTTGCCACTGTATCGTTGAGTCAAGTGTGGAGTCAATGAGCTTCCATGATTTGCCATTATCGACTGAGTACTCAACATGCGAATGGAAGCCCTGAATAGCCCCTTTCCACGTGATGGTAACGTTTTGGCAGGCGGCCAGATTTTCACCGCCATTAGGTGTAACTACTTTTAGAATTGTCGTGGGCTTATACGTAGGTGTGTTTGCGAAAAGCATCACTTCATGACGCATTCCACCCTCGTAGACAATCGTCAGTACGCCACTAATAGGCTGCGATGTTGTTGGACTGCAGTACAAGTCAAACCGATAGTCGGTACCAGCATCAACGCTTACTGGTGGTGCCTTAGCACCGTATGTACCCTTCCACACGATTCGAAAGTTTGACGAGGATGTTCGCAGTGTATCAATTACCAGTCTGCGCTCATTACCCTGTGCATCTACCGAGGAGGCAAAAGTGCGCAGATTTAGCTTTCTCATTTGCTCCGAACCGGCAGCTACATCACCAAAGTCGAGATATAACGGCACTCTACGAAACAAACTGTCTACAACGAAGACAGAGCCACCCCTAGTTACCGGAAATGCATCCCATGCAATGGAAAGCTGGCCAACATCACCGCTACGCACAGCGTAGAGTACAAGATTCGCACTCGTTGTTGTTGGGATGCTGTTAACACGAGTGCTGAATGTAGAGGTCGTAAAACGCAATGTGTGAATGCCCGAACCCTCTTGTGTAAGATTTACGAGACGTCGAAAGACATTTACTTCAAGCAGATACAGATCTTTTACATCAACATTTGTTGGAGCCCCATTCAACGTTGCCCGAAAGCGAACTGTTATCTCGGGAAACTTCGACGCATCAACATAGGACCCTACACCAGGAATGGCCACACCGTTCAGTACAAGCTGAGCAGAGGCTGTGTATACAGCAGCAATGCCGCATAGCACCATGATCAGTGCACGCAGAGTTATGCTGTTGGTACAGAGAGGTGTTCGTTGAGTGATCATGAGTTAAAGAAGTCGAATAAGGGGCTGTCGTTACAGTGCATGTTCATGTTCAAAGCGATCAAGAAACTCTGTTACAACTGCATCCGTAGAGGAACGCAATTGCTGAACGGTTCCATCAAACTGCACCTTCCCCTCGTGCAGCATAATTACGTGATCGGCGATGTTGTACACGCTAAACATGTCGTGCGTGATAACAACAGATGTAACGTCAAGGTTCGTTGCAACGTACTTTACAAGGTGGTCTATTTGTTGTGATGTAACAGGATCGAGGCCTGTCGTAGGCTCGTCGTAGAATACATATGCTGGCTTGCCCACAAGTGCACGTGCAACGGCGACACGTTTTCTCATACCACCCGATAAGTCGCTCGGACGCTTCTGACCCAGTATGGCGAACTCGTATTCGTATTCCGGAGCCCCCGCCATTTGATATGGTGGCAAAAGTCCAACTGCACTAAGAACCCGCCGGCCCTCGCGTGCAAGAACGGATTTGTCGCTCACACCATGCTCTACAAGTCCGATAACAACATTCTCGAATACCGACAGCGAATCAAAGAGAGCCGCCCCTTGAAACACGTAGCCGATTGAACGGCGTATAGCAAAGATCTGTTCCTTTGTCATAGCGTCAATTGACGCACCATCGATGAGAACCTCTCCACTATCGGCATGTAACAAGCCTACTATATGCTTGAGTGCCACGCTTTTACCGCAGCCGGAACGACCTATGATGCAGGTTGTTTTGCCGTTTGGAATACCACAGGTTACGCCGTTCAAGACAACTTTGTTCCCAAACGACTTACGTATGTCGCGCAACTCAATCATGCATGGGCCTGATTCATTCGGGCACAGATCACATCAAGTGTACCAGTTGGTATTGCATCGATTAGACGCTTGGTGTAGTCTTGATGTGGGTTCGCATAAAGTTCGTTGGACGTGTTCATTTCGACAATCTTGCCTGCATTCATTACGGCGATTCTGTCGCTAATGAACTTTACCACACTTAAATCATGCGAGATAAAGATATACGTCAGGTTAAACTCATCACGTAGCTGCACCAGCAGATTCAGCACTTGTGCCTGCACCGATACGTCGAGAGCGCTCACGCTTTCGTCGCAGATCAGCAGCTTTGGCTTTAAGGCCAGCGCGCGTGCGATGCAGATGCGCTGACGCTGTCCGCCGGAGAATTCGTGAGGGTAGTTTGAGAAGTGCCGAGGCAGAAGATTCACTTTATCAAGCAGATACAGAACGTGCTCTTTTCGCTCTTTCTCACTTGCGCCAATGTTATGCACGTTGAGCACTTCCATGATCGCACTGCCAACGCTTAGCCGTGGGTTGAGCGATGAATACGGATCTTGGAAGATGATCTGGAAGTCCTTGCGCATGGTCTTGAGTTCTGCAGCACCTAGCGAGCGGACGTCTTTCCCATCGAAGACAACCTTGCCGCCAGTTGGCTCTACAAGGCGCAACACAGCGCGGCCCGTCGTGGTCTTGCCGCAACCGGACTCGCCTACGAGACCAAGTGTCTCGCCTGGCATCACGGAGAACGAGATGTCGTCTACAGCTTTTACATGACCTGTTGTTCGACCAAAGAACCCACTCTTGATTGGGAAGTGCACTTCCAGATTCTGTACATCAAGCAGGGGGCTTATGGTTTTGAGCTTGGCGTTGCGCTCATCGATTTCTTGACGTGAGAACTCGAGTTCGTGTACGAGGGATTCAACCGTATCGCGAGTACGTGTTGTGATCGTTCCATCTTCTGCTTCGTCCATGAAGTCACGAACGGTCGGCAGAACCTTGAGTTTTTTGTCGAGTCGTGGACGGCAAGCCAGGAGCCCCTTGGTATAGGGGTGCTGTGGGTTCTCAAAGATTTGTTGCACAGAACCTTGCTCTACAATCTTGCCCTTGTACATCACGATTACATCATCGGCGATCTCAGCGATCACGCCAAGGTCGTGCGTGATGAACATCATCGACATGTTGTGTTGCTTCTGCAGCGAGCGCATCAGATCAAGGATTGTTGCCTGAACTGTAACGTCGAGAGCCGTTGTGGGCTCGTCGGCAATAAGCAGGTCTGGATTGCACGACATCGCCATGGCAATCATCACACGCTGTTTTTGTCCACCAGAGAGCTGGTGCGGATACGACGTCATCATTTGCTTCGGACGCGGCAACTGTACTTCCTTGAGCAGTTGCAGTGTGCGCGCCTGAGCTTCTTCTTTGGACACGTTTTGATGTAGCCGAATTGCCTCGATGATCTGATCACCGCAGGTAAACACAGGGTTGAGCGACGTCATCGGCTCTTGGAAGATCATCGCGATGCGGTTACCGCGATACGTGCGCATGGTTTCTTCCGAAACCTGGAGCAGATCCGTGACCGATCCGTCCTTTTCGTAGAAGATTGCCTGCCCACCTGTAATCTTGCCAGGGGGCGAGGGGATGAGTCGCATTAAGCTTAGGCTGGTTACAGATTTACCGGAACCAGACTCTCCTACAATGCCAAGTGTGCGGCCTTTGTGGACGGTAAATGTTACGTCGTTTACGGCCTTGACATCATAGACGTCTGAGCGGAATTCTGTGACGAGGTTTTTGACTTCTATCAACGGTTCCATAAGGGGTCAAAGATACCGAACCTAGCTGGATAGAGCACGTCCTGCATTCACCTTCAAATAGATCGTCGAGGCCGTTCTGCCTACCGCCATGGCAATGGCCGCGGCCAGCGCCCCGTTCAGGTCAGTGAAGTTCACAAGGACGATCATCACGGCTGTGATGCCCCCTACCTCGAGCGCCGTTGAAAGAGTTACCTTCACGTTTTGTCGGCTCGTTATCAGTACCGATCGATACAACGAGTAGGCAACTGCAATCGAAGGCAACGGGATGAGCAATATCGTGGGCCACACGGCATAATGAGCAAGGTATGAGTCCAACCCGTAGGCCATCATGTAGATGTCATCAATAAGAGGCGTAAGCGCGAGTAGACCGAGAAGCACGGTGGTAACAACTACCGTTAGAATTGCCACCCTTCGAACCGCCCAATAATTTTCAAACTTCTTACCAATGAGAGCTACTCCTACTTCCTGATAAGAGAACCCAAAGCTGCGAAACAAGAACACGAAGGAGTCTACAACCGGCAACACAGCAAGCGAGGCAATGGGGTTTGGCGCATGTACCATGAAGAACGACAGTGTAGGGGTTACCACAAATCCGATCAGCGAAGTGGCAGCAAGGGGCATCCAAAATGTTGTGATCTCAGCGTTTGTAAGGGGCAACCCATCTTGATGCGGACGCGCCTTGTATTCGCGAATGATCGGCTGGCACATCGCTCGAACAGCCGCCGCTTCTAGGAAAACCCCCGTTGTTAACGCGAGCGCCCCAACGATTACGCCCTCGAGTCCGGTAAACGAATACGATACAGCACTCACGATCACCACTAACATCCGCACGATCGTCCCGTAGGCAACAACCTTAGTGTGTCCGTTGCGAATCAGCAGTCCTTGGTACAAGCGCCTATATCCAATAGCTGCAGGCCAAGGCACAAGCACAACAATTGCCCAATACATGCGTGATGAAACTTCGCCTGGGAGCCCCATAAGTGTTGACGTAATCGTGTCAAAGACTACTGGGATGCAGAGGAGTAACATTCCAGCCGTTACCCCAGCATTTACGTTGCGCGTAAATCGTCGCAGCTGTGTAAACGATGCCCAATCGCGGGCCAGCGCAACAGAGGTGCTCAACAGGTGAATCACCGGTGCTTCGATGAACATCGCCAGCGCAAAGGCCACGCCGTGAGCAGCCAGATTTAGCTCTGCATTGGGCAGGCGGGCAACAACAGATGCCACAACCGGTCCCTCAATGGCCATCATAAGCCACGTAAGACTGAGCGGTATCCAGAATCTGACAACATCGCGGGTGGTAAACATCTGGTAAATTAGCCCCATGACGCATCACGAAGTACAAAAGCCGCCGCGAATCATCCTCTATGGCGTGCTCGGCGCAATGCTGTTCTCCGTTCTGTTTACAGGCGGCCTTATTTCTCTTGTGGAGTACGCCCAGGGTTCAGGTGGTCTGCAACATTCCAGCACGTGGATAGCTGTCGTTGTGCCATTCTTGATCACTGGCGTGACTGCGCTCACGATGTGGTACACGCGGCTACATGTAACCATTGCCGACGAAGGTATTCGCATCAAGATACCTCCGTTTCATCTTGGTGGCGGACGCCTCATTGTATGGTCCGACATACAGTCGATAACCCTACGTAAGGTTAGCCCCTGCGGAGAATTTGGCGGCTGGGGCATCCGATGGAACCTCGGTAACCGCATGGGCTATGTATGGAACGGCAAGCAAGGCATGGATCTCGTGCTCACCAGCGGCAAACGCGTTGTTGTAACCCTCATGGATATGCAGGGGGCTCGTCTGGCACTCCAAGATCGAGGTATAGAGATAACCGACCACGCCCCGATTGCCTAATTTGCAGAATGAAATTTCTGCTCGTCTGCATACTCACATGTACAGTCTACACAGCCGTTACGGCTGCCGACACCGTCCGGATCTGTACGTACAACATCCTGAAGTTCTCACAAGACAACGAAGACGGACGCATCCCGCAGTTCAAGATGATCATGGACTCTATCCGTCCGGATATCTTGGTTAATCAAGAAGTGGCAGACAATACAGCAGGACCTCGCTTTGTAAGTGAAGTGCTCACGTGGGCTTCTTTCGCTGCCACACCCTACTCAGATGGACAAGACACAGACAATATGGTGGTCTATAATCAAGAGAAGTTTGACTTAGTGGGCACGCGCAGAATCCCAACGGAACTGCGGGACATCTTTGAGACAACACTTGCACTGCGCACAGACAATCCATCGTCGAGCGACACAGTGGTTATCTACTCTGTCCATCTCAAAGCCCAAGACAATTCATCAGACATGCAGCAGCGTGCACGCGAAATGAATGCACTGGTTTCCACGATTACATCAAAGCGATTCGCCATTGTCTGCGGCGACTTTAACGTGTATGCTCCAAGCGAGCCCGCTTTGCAAGCACTATTGGGACCAACTGCAAAACGCAGCTTTGTGGACCCGCTCGGTACGTCATGGCGTCGTAATGATGCTGCGTATGCATCGTTCTATTCGCAATGCACACGAGCAACAACCATCAGCGGTTGTGGTGGAGGCGTTGACGGAGGCGTTGACGATCGATTCGACTTCATCCTACCGTCGTCTGAACTTGCACCACGCGTTATCACGAGCACATACACACACGTAGGTAATGATGGCCTAGCAAGACTCAATAGTGGAATCGACGTGCCGACAAACAAAAAGTACAGCGCAGAGATGGTTGCAGCACTCAAGTGCGGCTCGGACCACATGCCTGTCTATGTAGACATGATCTTGGGCGACGTTCCTGCGTCGGTAGATGACGGCGAGAGTGTTGGTTGCCTCACCTCACACGACGGCGCTATTACCCTACCACCATCAACAGGCGCTACATACGTGTATGCGATAGACGGTACATTGGTGGGGTCTGTTGCCGAGAGCAACAATGCCTCACGCATTGATGGACTTCTCCAAGGAGTGTATGCCGTTCGTAACGGCATACACACTACGCTTGTCTCAGTAGTACGCTAAATCAACGTTACTGCTTCAGCAGCCACGCAAAGACGAGCGGCGCAACAATCGTTGCGTCAGACTCGATGATAAACTTCGGTGTGTCGATATCCAGCTTGCCCCATGTGATCTTCTCATTTGGCACAGCGCCAGAGTATGATCCATACGAGGTTGTGCTGTCCGAGATCTGACAGAAGTACGACCAGAATGGTACATCGTGCCACTCGAGATCCTGGTACATCATCGGCACTACACAGATCGGGAAATCGCCGGCAATCCCGCCGCCGATCTGGAAGAATCCAACGCCTTTGCCTGAAGAGTTCTGACGATACCAGTCGGAGAGCCAGATCATGTAGTCAATGCCACTCTTCATCGTGGTTGATGTGAGCTCGCCCTTGATGCAATAGGAAGCGAAGATGTTACCCATCGTCGAGTCTTCCCAGCCTGGCACGATGATCGGCAGGTTCTTCTTAGCTGCAGCCAGCATCCATGAGTTCTTTGGATCGATCTCGTAGTACTGCTCCATTTCGCCGCTTAGGAGCATCTTGTACATGTATTCGTGTGGGAAGTAGCGCTCACCAGCGTCTTCGGCATTCTTCCACTGCTTATGAATGTGCTTCTGTATTCTGCGGAAAGCCTCTTCCTCAGGAATACACGTATCGGTTACGCGGTTAAAGCCCCCTTCAAGAAGCTCCCATTCATCCTTTGGGGCAAGGTCTCGGTAGTTCGGCACGCGCTTGTAATGCGAGTGCGCTACGAGGTTCATGATGTCCTCTTCGAGGTTCGCACCCGTGCAGGAGATAATCTGCACCTTGTCTTGGCGGATCATCTCGGCCAGCGAAATTCCCAGCTCGGCCGTGCTCATTGCGCCTGCAAGCGTAATCATCATTTTGCCGTTGGCAGCCAGATGTGCCTCGTAGCCTTTAGCAGCATCCATCAGAGCTGCTGCATTGAAGTGTAGATAGTTCTTTTCGATGAAATGCGAGACTGGTCCGCGCACCATGGGGATCTCCGTAGAATTGGAGGGTAAAAATACCCCTATTTTGCAGCATGTCACAAAATTCCTCATGGCAGCGGGTTGCCGCCGTCTCAACAACGCTCGTTGCCGTCGTTGCTGTTGGCATCGTATTGATGCACCTGCGTGGAATTATTATTCCATTCGTGCTTGCTGGCTTTTTGTCTATTCTCTTTAAGCCAGTTGTTGAAACGTTGCGCAACAAGGGCGTGCCACGCGTGATTGGCTTAATCACCGTACTAGCCATCAATGCACTGGGCATCTGGCTGTTTTATCTCATTGCAGCGGCAGGCGCCGAGTCTCTTTCGGAACGCTCCGACTACTACGCTGAAAAGCTCAATCTGATCGTACGCGATCTTGGGAATTTTATCAATCCGCTGATTGGTCAACATCCATCGACCTTTAAGTGGGAAGACGTCATATCGGTAAAGCAGATCACTTCAATCGCAACGCAACAGGTAGCTGGAATTCTTACCATTCTCAGCGACAGCTTTATGGTTTTGCTATACCTGCTGTTTATGCTCTTGGGTGGCAACTCCCTTCCTTCCAAGATTCGCAATGCATTTGCAGGCAAGGACGAAGAAACACTTGTAATGATTCTCTCAGAATTGCATACGAAGATCCGCAAGTACCTTCAGGTAAAAACGGCATTCAACATTCTCAACGGCGTAGCAGCGTGGATTGTACTTCTGTGCTTTGGAGTAGATTTTGCAGCCCTGCTTGGTTTGATCTCCTTTGCTCTGCACTACATCCCTAACATTGGATCGCTTCTTTCTACGATTCTACCTGTGCTGCTCTACACTGTGCAAACGGGCGATCCGACAAGCGTTGTTCTTCTTCTCATAGTACTTACTGTTGTTCAGAACATCATTGGAAATGTTCTCGAGCCAAAGGTCATGGGCATACGCCTGAAGTTAAGCCCCGTAGTAGTGCTTTTTTCGCTGATCTTTTGGGGTTGGATGTGGGGTGTCGTTGGCATGATTCTTTCTATTCCAATCGCAGCCGTGCTAAAGGTTATTCTTGAGGCATTCCCCAACACACGTCCACTAGGAATCCTTATGGGCAATGGCGATGAATCAACTTCTGCCCCAACATCATAACGTTACTACCGGATGAACGTAGACATACTCGATGCCGGTTATTCGGTAGGATCACATGAGATTCTTAAGAATGTCCAGCTCTCTCTTCAGGGGGCTGGCATCACAGTTGTACGTGGGAAAAGCTCATCAGGGAAGACCTGCCTTGCGCGCCTCATCTGCGGACACATTCCGCCGACTGTAGGCGTGCGAACATTTAATGGAAAGAGTCTCGAGCGCGCAAGCAGGTCAGAGGCCTCTGCAATTCGTGCCTCTATTGGCTACGTTGAACAGGTGTTCTCATTTGTAGAGCACTATTCAGCCTTTGATAATGTGCTTTTGGCTGGCGGTGCACGCAGACTATCGAAGTCTGACGCTACAATGCAGACGCTGGAATTGTTTGCAGACCTTGGACTTAGCCACGTGCGAACGCAGCTTGTATCAACTATGTCACACTGGGAGCGCACACTCGTTGCGATTGCTCGTGCATGCATTGGCGGCACTAAAGTTGTCGTGGTAGATCAGGCGTTCGATGCATGCGACGATCCATCGCTGCGTACTGCGACCGAGGCTCTTCAAAGGCTCTGTGGTAACGAGAGAGCGCTCGTTGTAACTACGGCAGATTTGCAACTCGAGACGCTGTTCTCGAGCCCAAGGGTGTATGAACTACGTGATGGTAGTCTTGGAGATGTTTCTAAACTTCCCTCCGTTGAGTCGCAGATACAAAACGGAGAAATGTTATGACACGTGTAGCCATACTCGGATATGGGGCAATGGGCAAAGAGGTAGAGCGCCTAGCACCAAGCCTCGGTTGCGAGATCGTCTACATCTATGATGTAGAACAGCCAATCAATGAATTATCACCCACCGATTTTGATGTTGCCATCGATTTCACAGTCCCAGATGCTGTGATGCAGAACATCGAAACGTTGTGCGCTCTCAAGCGTCCAATCGTGATCGGAACAACAGGCTGGTACCAGCACATGCATGATGTGCGTGCGAAGATCCATGATGCGGATACTGGTTGCGTATGGGGCTCGAACTTCAGTCTCGGAACACATCTGTTCTTTCGCCTGGTTCGCAATGCTGCAACGCTCGTAAATGGCAACTCTGACTTCGACATCATGGTGCATGAATACCATCATTCCCGCAAGGTTGATAGTCCAAGCGGCACGGCACACACAATCGTGTACGACATTATGCAGCGCGTTGATAGAAAGACGGCCATCGTAACAGAGACTCAGCATCAACGCATCGACCCTCACGCCCTCCACGTTACATCTACGCGTGGTGGTTCCATCGTAGGTAAGCACATTGTTACACTTGACAGTCCGTTCGAGAACATCGAGATCATCCACAATGCAAAGAACAGAAGCGGCTTTGCTCAAGGGGCTCTCCTTGCTGCCGCCTGGATCGCAGCACGGAAGGGTTGCTACGATGTAACGGAGATCATCGACGATCTCGAGGCGCTTTATCGTTCGAGGCAAGCATGATCGCCACACTCGTAGCAATTGCCATGTTACTCGCTCTGCCACACCAAGAGCAGAAACCACAAGCCCCCTTCCTTCGGTTTGAACCCGAGACACTTCGCGTTGATCGTGATGCCTCGGGCTATGTACAGGCAATGGTGCCTGTGTTTACAAGCGGCACTGATACCGTACGACTAACCGGAATAACGGGCTCCTGTGGATGTGCTTCGGCATCCATTCAGCGCGCAATTGCAACGAAGGATACTCCGGCCAAGTTCTATTGCGCCATCAATGCCAAGCATTTTAAAGACACACTCAACACGGTTGAATACACGATAACGCATAGCGGCGCGAACTCGCCAGCTCGGTATTATGTTGTCGTGCGTTGTGTCCAACCATCAAAGTAATCTGCATGAACTACTGGCTTGCTAAATCAGAACCCGAGGTGTACTCCTGGGAACAATTCGTTGCTGATAAGAAGACGTTTTGGGATGGTGTGCGCAACTACCAAGCACGCAATAACATGAAAGCCATGGAGAAGGGCGATCATGTGATCTTTTATCACTCCAGCGATGTGCGCTCGGCAGTTGGCATCGCGCACGTTGTGAAGACTGCCTATCAAGACCCCACAACAGAAGACCCAGCATGGGTGGTGGTGGACTTGAAGCCCGTTCGAGCGTTGAAGCGTCCAGTTACGCTCACAGAGATCAAGGCTGCAAAGGGCATGAATAACGTTGCCCTCGTAAAGCAAGGACGCCTGAGTGTGCTGCCCCTTACCGAAGACGAATACAAGATCATCGTGGGGTTAGGGGGCTAACACCACCCTAGTCTTTAATCTCTTCGTTGATGCGGTCGTCGATGGTGAATGACTGCACGGCCCATCCTTTTGAAGCCCGGTAAAACACAACCACGCAGCGCAGCGCACCCCGCTGCGGCTTGAGTGCGTGTGCATGACGTATGAACGACTTACCCCTGCTATAGGTCGAAAGCAGATCAACCTCTGACAGCGGACCGTTCTGTATCACGTGCTTTGCAAGCACATCCGGCAGCGTGCCGAGAGAACGCGCAACTGAGGCTGAGTCCATGATTGCAAACATCTGCAGCTCACGAGCCCCATTGACAAAGTCACCTCTGATGATGCTCTGCGCAAAGCGCTTTGAGAGCATTTCAGTGTCTGCATTTGACGAGAGAAGCTGTTGGATGCCGCGCGGTGAGATGCTACACTCAACATGAAAATCGATACAAGTGCAATGATGATCTGACGGTTCATGAAATGTCTTACTCCTCAACAACGTGAAACGTATCGAAATCCGGTGTGACGCCCATTTCATAGAGCATAAAGCAAAACTTGTCTGCCGTGCCCTTGATGTTGGTTTGCCTGTTCACTGCTCCATGACCTGAATTCGTTTCAACACGCAGCAGCATCGGACGTGTTCCAGAATAGACATGCTGCAGCTGCGCCGCGTACTTGAAGCTGTGCGCGGGTACAACTCTGTCGTCATGATCGGCCGTCATGACCATGATCGAGGGATACTTTACACCAGACTTGAGCTGATGATACGGAGAGTAGGCATGCAGCGCGCGAAATTCGTCGGACTTGGTGATTTCGCCGTAGTCTGACTGCCAGTTCCAGCCGATCGTGAACTTGTGGAAGCGTAGCATGTCCATAACGCCAACTTCGGGGATGGCAACACGAAACAGATCCGGACGCTGATTTACAACAGCGCCCACGAGTAACCCACCATTGGAGCGCCCGTTCAATGCAAGCTTTGTCGGGTTTGTATACTTGTTTTCAATCAGCCATTCGGCGCATGCAATGGCATCATCGAACACATTCTGCTTTTGTGTCTTGGTTCCTGCCTTATGCCATGCATCACCGTACTCGCCGCCCCCTCGCAGATTAGCGATGGCAATAACGCAGCCCTGATTGAGCAGTGCGATATAGCTCGGACGGAACCCCGGTGTTTGCGAGATATTGAAGCCTCCATATCCATAGAGCAATGTCGGGTTATTGCCATCCCGGCTGATGTGCTTGCTCCAGAGAACTGTCATCGGCACGAGCGTTCCATCCTTACTCTTGACCTTTACCTGCTCTGCCATGTATTGCGATGCATCAAAACCGTAATCAGCTGTTTGCCAGACCTTGCTGTTGTTGCTCTTGACGTCGTACTCAAAGATCGTGGCAGGCATGATGTAGGAGCTGAATGTATACGTCAGCATGCTGTCGGTATCGCGTCCGTCAAAGCCCGACACAGCACCATTCCTTGGAAGTGCAACAGTGCCAGTAATCTTGCCGTCCATGTCGGCGATCTCAACAGTATGCTGCACGTCTTTCATCCACGTGAGAAAGATTCTGCCAGCCCCATACGATACGTCGTCGAGCACGTAGTCGCGCTCTAGAACAATCGTCTCAAACTCGGCACGTCCGAGGGGATCTTTCAGGCGTATGAGCTTTCCCGTTGGAGCATCCTTAGTGCTAGTGCCATAGAGCATGCCGTTGTGGTAGTGGCTTGGATACCACGAGTCTGTTTCAGAATCCCAGATTTTCTTCCAAAGGGCTCGTGCTGAGTCTACATGACGAATGTACACTGTGTTACCATTCGATGCAGCAAGACGTACCGTGCGAAACAGATACGGACTATCCTCAGGAACAAAGCAGCCGATGAAGGCTTGCTGCAGAGACGCATCTGCAAAGACAAGGACATCCTCGGACTGACGTGTACCAACGCGGTGATACATCACTTGCTGGTAGGAGTTCTTGGCTGTGAGTGACTTTGTATCGCCCTGCTTTGCTGCATAGCGAGAATAGAAAAACCCATTCTTGTACCAACTCACACCGCTGTTCTTAACCCATGTTATCGTGTCGATAAGCATGCGCTTAGTGGCAAGGTCCATCACGTAGATATCGCGCCAGTCTGATCCTGCTTGTGACTTGCCATAGGCAAGGTACTTCCCATCTTGGCTTACGCTTGCAAAGGCAAGTGAGATGGTGCCATCTGCAGCAAAGGTGTTTGGGTCTAAGAGGACCTCGGGGTCGTTAACGCCATCTGGCTGACGAAACAGCACGCTGTGGTTTTGGCGTCCGGTGTTCTTGTAAAAGTACATCACGCCTGCCCTGCGCCACGGCGCAGAGTATGTTACGGCGCTATTGAGCTTATCGAGCGCTTCGTACATCTTCGCACGAAAGGGAATCTTGGCGAGAAACTTCTCAGCAACATCGGCTTGCGATGCAACCCATCGCTCTACCTCTGGATCGCGATCGTCTTCTAGCCATCGGTATGGATCTGGCACAACCGTGCCATGGAACGTATCACGCACATCAACGCGCCGAGTTTCTGGGTAGGAAACCTGCGCAAGACTCAGCGTGCTTCCCAGTATGAATACGAGTGCAAGTGTTTTCATCGCAGCAAATTACAACAACGAAAAAGCCCCTTGCAGATTTCTCTGAAAGGGGCTTGTAGATGCTACACATTTGTGATGCTTAGCCGACGAAGAAGTCTCCGCCGTTGTCTCCACCGTTGTCGCGTGGACCTTCGTTGCGAGGCTCATCGCCACCACGGTCTGGACGGTCGTCGTATCTGCGCTCTGGGCGTGGACCGCGATCTCCGCGTGGACCACGATCTCCGCCGCGGTCACGGTCGAAGCTGCGTCCACCACGGTCACCACCACGTCCACCACGATCACCGCCGCGGCCGCCACGATCACCACCACGTCCGCCACCAAAGCGGTCGCCACCTGGACGAGGTCCGCGCGGCACATACTCTTCCGCTTCCATACCTTCCGGCACTGGTAGAAGAGCCTTTCGTGAGAGACGGATCTTTCCATCAGGCTGTACTTCGACAACCTTGACTTCGATGATGTCTCCAACCTTGAGAACATCAGCTACATTCTCAACGCGCTTGTAATCGATTTGCGAGATATGCAGAAGGCCTTCCTTCTTTGGCTTGAGTTCGATGAACGCACCAAGACCTTCACGAATCTCTTTCACCTTGCCCTTGATGATGCTGTCGAGTTCGATCGGCTTCGTGATATCACGGATGCGTGCGATGGCTGCATCGGCACTTTCCTGATTTACAGCTGCGATTGTGATTGTTCCATCATCGTCGATGTTGATCTCAGCACCTGTTTCCTTGACGATGCTGCGGATCATTTCGCCCCCTGGTCCGATAACTGCACCGATGGTTTCGACTGGGATCTGGATTGTTGTAAGCTTTGGAGCGTACTGTGACAGCTCGGCATTTGGAGCAGACATGTGCTCGTTCATGATACCGAGGATGTGCAGACGTCCGTCGCGCGCTTGCTGAAGAGCCGTACGCATGATGTCTACAGACAAGCCTTCGATCTTGATATCCATCTGGCAAGCTGTGATACCTTCGTTGGTACCTGTAACCTTGAAGTCCATGTCGCCAAGGAAGTCCTCGTCGCCAAGAATATCACTCAACACCGCTACGCGAGTGTCTTCCATGATCAGACCCATTGCAATACCTGCAACGGCCTTCTTCATTGGAACACCAGCGTGGAAGAGAGCAAGTGAGCCTGCGCAGACAGTTGCCATCGACGATGAACCGTTCGACTCAAGAATATCCGATACAACGCGAATCGTATATGGGAAGTCTGTTGTCGATGGAATAAATGGCTCAAGTGAGCGTTCGGCAAGATCGCCGTGGCCTGTTTCACGACGGCTTGTTGCGCCGAAACGACCCGTCTCGCCCGTTGAGAACGGAGGGAAGTTATAGTGCAGCATGTAACCGATCTCATACGTTGGTAGAAGGCCATCGATGAGCTGCATGTCTTTCTTTGTACCGAGTGTGATCGTCGTAAGTGACTGTGTCTCACCGCGTGTGAAGAGCGCAGAACCGTGTGTGCGCGGAAGCACGCCTGTTTCGACCGTGATAGGACGAATCTGCGTTGTTGTGCGACCATCAAGGCGGCGTCCCTCTTGAAGGATCATCTCGCGCATTTCACGTGCTTCAATCTTCTTAACGAGTCCAGACACAGTCTTGTTAATGTTGATACCGGCATAGGTCTCAGGACTTGCTGCAACAACTGCTTCTACAGCTGCCGTTGCTAAACTATAGACCTCTTTACGGAATGCCGAGCGCTGATCTTTGGATGACTCGATACGAATCTGCTTACGAATGGGCTCTACAATGGCGTTCTCTATTGCAGTTACAATCTCTGTAGCTGGTGCAGTAGAGGCAGCCTCTCTCTTGGTGATCGTGAGCATATCCATGAGTTCACGCTGCATAGCGTTGATCTCGCGTATCCAGTTATGCGCGAACTCCATAGCTGCAACGAAATCATCTTCTGAGATTTCCTTGCTCGAGCCTTCGACCATCACAATCGAAGAATCCGATCCTGCAACGATAATGTCAAGGTCTGATTCCTTGATTTGTGAAAACGTTGGATTGATAACGAACTCACCGTTAACACGTCCAACACGCACTTCTGCAATTGGCCCCTTGAAGGGGATATCACTAATCATCAGTGCAGCAGATGCACCGATCGTACCAAGTACATCCGGCTCGTTCTCGAAATCGTAGGAGTAGACGGTTGCAATCACTTGCGTGTCGTTGCGCCATTCTTTTGGGAAGAGGGGGCGCAGCGGACGGTCCATGAGACGAGAGGAGAGAACCTCCTTGTTTGTTGGACGTCCTTCACGACGGAAGAAACCACCTGGGATCTTTCCCGAAGAAGCGAGCTTCTCACGGTATTCACAGGTAAGTGGAAGAAAATCGATGTCAGGCTTAGGCTCTGCGCTTGCATTTGCCGTTACCAACACCATTGTCTCGCCGTAGGTCAGCATGACCGCTCCGGCAGAGAGCTTGGCAAAACGACCTGTCTCGATGATCAGGTCTTTGCCGTTGATGGTCCGTTTTACAGACTTCATAGATGCTCCTGTATGACTACAGAATTGAACGAGAAAAAAATTCTCGGCATCGTGATCAACAATCACTCCTTGTCAGGGGGCTTCCCATATGAGCCTCTTGACAAAGAGTGCCACGACGCCGACATATACACGGTGCCAATAGGCACAAAAGAGGGGTAGCGGAATCCTTAGAATCCGCCACCGCATCGGATAGACTTACTTACGCAGACCGAGCGCTGCGATGATGTCGCGATAGCGCTGAAGGTCGTTCTTCATCAGGTATGAAAGCAGGTTTTTGCGCTTTGCAACCAACATGATAAGACCACGACGTGAGTGGTGATCTTTCTTATGCTGCGATGCATGCCCCGACAATGCTGAGATGTGCTCTGTCAGAAGAGCGATCTGCACTTCAGGCTTACCCGTGTTTGCAGCAGAACCGCCATACTTGGCGATGATCTCTGCCTTGCGTTCTTTGGAGATCATGAGTTCCTCCATTCTTGAATGAGATGTTGATAGATAATTGTTTGTTGCTTGTCTTGTTCGAGTTGGGCTAGAAACTCCTCGCGCGACCCAAATTTCTGCTCTCCGCGAAGTCGCTTATGAAACTTCACATCAAGCGTTGTATTGTAAATGTCGTTATCGAATTGAAGAATATGGACCTCAAGTATTGGCACTGTGTCGCTGGTAAATGTGGGCCTCACACCAATGTTGGCCATTGCTAGGTACTCTGCATCACCATGCCGCACAGTTACGACATACACTCCATTTGCTGGTATAAGCTTGTGTGGCTCCGCAGGAACAACATTAGCCGTTGGAATGCCGAGTGTGCTGCCTCTTCCGTCGCCCTTTACAACCGTGCCTCGCACGATGTATGGAGAGCCGAGCATCGAAGCTGCCAGTTCAATGTCTCCAGACTTAAGGGTTTTGCGGACAAGCGTGCTGCTAACTACAATGCCCTCTGTCTCGAGTGGTGGAATTCTCTCTACATAAAATCCAAGCTCGGCTCCTAGATGTCGCAACAGCTCTTCATTACCGCCACGGTTTTTGCCAAAGGCATGATCGTGACCAATGAAGAAATGTTGCACATCAATGTATGAAACGAGCTTCCGTACAAACTCATCAGCAGGAGTTTGAGCAAACTCCGTTGTGAATGGGATCACCACAACGTCATCTACACCCACGTTCGACAGACGTTCGCAGCGCTCTTCAATGCTCGTAAGCAGGGCAAGGGGCTCGCGGTCTGGCCTAGCCAATACGATTTGCGGATGCGGATCGAAGGTGACAACAACAACTCTCAAACCCTCTGCATCAGCCATCCTACGCATATACGATATCACACCCTGATGCCCGCGATGCACACCATCAAATGTTCCTACAGTAATGCATGCCTTTTGCTTGTGCGGCCAGGCACCTTGACCAAACGTTAAAACATTCATGAGGCAACCTCTTTTGTAAGCGCTTGCCGAATCTCGCCAATAGTAAGGGATGCATCTGTATGAAACCCGCCACTTTGAACTCTACGCAGCGTCCACACATAACCACCTACACCTAGCATCACACCGAGGTCACGCGCTATTGAACGTATGTACGTTCCTTTCGAGCAGGTGACGCGGCACTGCACATGTGGCCATATGACCGCAACATCTGAGATGCTATGCACCGTTATTTCGCGAACCTTTGGTGTAAAGTCTTTGCCTTCGCGTGCGAGATCATACTGCCGTTTACCTTGGTGGCGAATTGCGCTAAAGGCAGGGGGCGTCTGTTGTATCACCCCAACAAAGGTCTGTAGCGCCGTGCTGATGCTGTCTGCATCAACTGGCTCACATACCTGCTGCACAACTTCGCCGCCGCGGTCGTCTGTTGTCGATGTTGCACCAAGCAAGACATCAACATCATAGACTTTCACATCATCCTGCAGCGTAGCGATGTCCTTGGTAGCCTTGCCAAAGCAGACAACCAAAAGCCCCGTTGCCAGAGGATCTAATGTTCCAGCATGACCAACACGTTTGATGCGCGTCATGTTTCGGACCTTGGCAACGCAGTCAAACGACGTCCATGTTTCTTCTTTGTCAATGAGCGCGATAGCTCCATCCGTTCTCGCTTGCTCCAACCACTGATCAACACTACCGATAGTAGACCGATCAAGTATCATTCGTTCATTCGTTGTTGTCGCCATTGCCTTCTTCTTGATCGTCATCAGCCGGACGTACGCGATCGAGTATTGCTTCGATTCGCTGCGCTCTGTCCAATGAGTCGTCGATATAGAACTTGAGCTGCGGCGTATACCGCAGCCGCACGGTCTTGGCTAATTGATGACGCAGACGCCCCGTCTCATGTTCTTCAAGATGGTCTAGCACCTCTGCAGGTGAACGACGTCCACCAAACACGCTGAGATACACACGTGCAAGTTGAAGATCGGCAGACAAGCGTACTTCGGTTACCGAAATGAACCCAGCAGAGAGCTCTTCGGCAATCCTACGAAGGGGGGCAGCGAGAGCTTTTTGGATCTCTCCGGCAACGCGTTCTGTTCGAATCGACACTGTTACGTAAGCTTCCGTTTCACTTCAATTGTCTTATAGCCTTCAATGATGTCGCCCATCTCGAGGTCGTTAAAGCCCTGAACGCCTATACCGCACTCGTAGCCAGAATCAACTTCACGTACGTCATCCTTGATGCGCTTGAGAGAGGCAAGCGTACCCTTGTAGATTTCAAAGCCGTCGCGCAGAACACGAACCTTATCATTACGCGTAATCTTACCATTCTGCACATAGCAGCCGGCAATCGTTCCAAGCTTACTGATCTTGAAGATGGCGCGTACTTCCACGGTAGAGGTAATCTCTTCTTTGATATCTGGCGTAAGCATACCTTCGAGGGCCAGCTGAACTTCGTTGATACAGTCGTAGATAATAGAATACAAACGAACATCTACCGTCTCAGCTTCAGCAAGCTTGCGCGCTGCAGGAGGAACATTTACTTGGAAGCCAACAATCACGGCATCTGAAGCAGACGCAAGCATGATGTCGCTTTCAGAAATAGCACCAACACCGCGGTACAGAATGCGAACCTTGACCTCTTGTGTCGAGAGCTTTTGCAAAGAGTCTGCAAGTGCTTCGACAGACCCACTCACGTCTGCACGTACGATGAGTCGGAGTTCCTTAACACCACCCTGCTGAATTTGTGCGGAGATATCGTCGAGCGTCATGTGGCGCATACCGCGGAACTGTTGCTCGCGGCGAAGCTGCTGACGTCTTGTTGCAACGTCGCGTGCTTCTGCGTCTGTATCCATCTCGACGAGGATGTCGCCTGCGTTTGGCAGACCATCAAATCCCGTAACCTGTGCAGGCATCGATGATCCGGCTTGTTCCATCCGGTGTCCGCGTTCGTCAAACATTGCTCGAACACGTCCGGCGAACTGACCGCACACAAAGATGTCGCCAACGCTGAGTGTACCCTTCTGGACCATAACCGTTACAACGTTGCCACGCCCCTTATCAATATGGGCTTCGATAACAGTTGCTTTGGCTGCACGGTCTGGGTTAGCCTTGAGATCCAACAGATCTGCTTCGAGAAGGATCTTCTCGAGCAGCGATGGAACGTTGAGTCCTGTCTTCGCAGAAACTTCTGCTACCTGGAACTTACCACCCCAATCCTCGACCAACACGCCGTGATCGGCAAGTTGTTGGCGGATGCGATCTGGGTTAGCATCAGGCTTGTCAATCTTATTAATTGCTACGACGATTGGAACACCGGCAGCCTGGGCGTGCGAGATAGCTTCAATCGTTTGGGGCATCACGCTGTCGTCGGCAGAAACCACGAGGACAACGATATCCGTGACTTGTGCGCCGCGAGCACGCATAGCGGTAAAGGCTTCGTGACCTGGTGTATCGAGGAAACTAATGGAGCGTCCATTCGGAAGCTCTACGCGATAGGCACCAATGTGCTGAGTAATCCCGCCAGCTTCACCGGCCACAACATTGGCGTTGCGGATATGGTCTAGCAGCGACGTTTTACCGTGGTCTACGTGACCCATAATCGTAACGATTGGAGAGCGCGGTTGGAGGGTATCCGGTGCGTCCTCTTCTTCCTCGATTACCATCTCTGCCTGGTCGTCAACAAAGTCTACTTCAAAGCCATAGTCAGACGCAATCAGAATGATCGTGTCTTTATCAAGACGTTGGTTGATGGATACCATCAAGCCAAGTCCCATACATTTCATGATAATGTCTGCAGCCGTTACGCGCATCAGGTTGGCAAGGTCGGCTGTTGTTACAAACTCCGACAAGCGTAAGATTGAGCTCTCACGTGCAAGTTCTTCCTGACGGATAGCTTCTTTTTCTTCGCGCTCTAAGCGCCTACGCATGCGCAGTTTGGCACGACCACCGGACGGAGCGTATTCCATACCCGAAAGGGTTTGGCGAATAGCGCGCTCTACATCGGAATCCGAAACCTGAGTACGCATACCCTTTGCGTTGGTCTTCTTCTTTTTGTCAACCTTCTTTGCTGCAGCTGGAGTAGCGTTAGGACCGAAGTTTGGACGGCTGCGATTATCAGACGTCTGCTGCTGTCCACCGGGACCACCACCTTGCTGTGGTCCACGACCACGCACCATCGCATCACCGATAGCACCACGGCGTTGATCACCACCGCCACCACCGGATGGGCGCTTATCGTCGCGTTTTGGACGCAGGGCTGATTTCGGTGCAAGGTCGATCTTTCCAACAACTGTTAGACCACGAAGCGTGGCACCTTCGCCAGGCTTGAATTCAACTTCAATGACGCCTTTACGACGGCGCTTGCCCTTCTTTTCATCTGTGTCTGCCGACTCTCCAGCTGGGGCAGCAGGTGCAACAGCAGGTGTGCCAGAGGCATCTGGGGTAGTGGCCTCTACTGGTGCAGCTTCGACGGCCTCGGATTCAGGCTCTGCGGCGTCCTTCTTAACCGCTGGCTTTGCAGCCTCTTTTTGACCCTTCTTCGACTTAGCAACTTTCTGCGCCGCCTCATCAATTTTCTCAAGCTCTTCAGCTTTTGACAAATCGACAACAGCACCCACAGTAGGCCCTGCAACTGGTGCCTGTTGCACGTCATCAGCTACGTCTTCAACCCGAGCCTGGGGCTCTGGAACAGCCTCTGAAACAGGCTCCGTCGGTATAGGTTGTGGTGCCTGTTCAGCTGCAACTACTTCTTCCGGACGCTCGAGGCGCTCCTCTATCTCACGCTCACGCTCATGAGCCTCGGCCATTGTGTCTATAGACACTGCATTGCCTTGCTCAAGATGACTCTTGCGCACTGCTTGTTGGCGTTGGACTTTCTCGCGCTGCTTCTGAGCAGATTTAAGTTCCTTCGCGAACTTTTCGATCACGAGATCCAATTGCTCATCAGTCAATGCAGTTGTAGCCTTGTTGTCGATCTTGTGACCTTTCGACGCCAAGTATCCAACGATTGCATCACGACCAATGTTGATCTGACTCGCAACCTTAAAAAGTTTATTTCCGGTAGAACCAGCCATACAACCTTCGGTTATTCATCGCCTTGTTCAGTAGAAGCATCAGACTCATCGCCTTCTTCTACATGTTCTGCTTCGACTTCTTGTTCGTACACTTCTGGAGTCTCCTCTGCGTACGACTCAGCAATTTCTTCGTCTGTACTTACTGCACTTGAAGTTGATTTTGCCAGGTCGGCATCCTCAAGCGAAATCAAGTAATTCTGGTCTTCACGTTCTTCGAATTCTTCAAGCATCACTCGACGAATACGAACGATCATGTCTTTTGGCATCAAGCCCAGCAGCGACATCGGCTCGGCTTCTAAGAATTCACGAGCTGTGTCGATTCCTGCACGGATAAGTTGGTCGAAGAGCTCACGGCCAATTTCATCACGGAATTCGATCAATTCAATGTCTTCTGCGCCCTCCTTGATCAAGGACAGCGAATATCCTGTCAGCTTCGATGCAAGACGAACATTCTGCCCCTGCTTTCCAATGGCAAGTGAGACCTGATCGTCTGGCACAACTACCACTGCTTGGCGTCCATTCTCACTAATCTGCACGTCGCGCACCTTCGCAGGCGAAAGAGCACGAGCAATGAACAGGCGTGGGTCTTCCGTGAATTCGATGATGTCGATATTCTCATTTCCCAATTCACGCACGATAGAATGGATACGAATACCCTTCATTCCAACGCATGCGCCAACTGGATCTACTCGCTCATCAAAAGACGTTACGGCAACCTTCGCGCGCTCACCTGGTTCGCGAGAGATTGCACGGATTTTGATGATACCATCAAATATTTCCGGGATTTCTTGCTCAAACAGACGAGCCATAAACGAATCATCGGCACGAGATAGAATGAGATCTGGCAGACCTGTTGCGCCCCCTGACCTACGAACTTCTTTCAGGATTGCCTTAACCTGCTGATTTTTCTTTAGTCTCTCGGTTGGGATTTGCTCTTCTCTCGGCAAGCGCATCTCAACCTTGTTGTGCATCACGAGCACATTGTTTGGGCGCACCTGGTAGATCTCGCCAATGATCACTTCGCCAACACGCTTTGCGTACTCATCGTAGATGTTATCCTTCTCAACGTCACGAATGCGCTGGTTCAAATTCTGAATGGCCTGCGCAATCAATCGGCGTCCGAACGAGTCTGCAATGTTCTCGAGCGTGATTTCTTCGATGTGCTCATCGCCAATCTCCGGCTCGTCCCCAGTTTGTTCGCGTACTTCTTCAGCAGAGATCTGGAGCTCTGGGTTCTCAACCTCCTCGACAATCTCGCGCATGAGGTAGATTTCGATATCACCTTTTTCCATGTTTACGATGATGTCGAAGTTCGACTCCAAGCCATACTTCTTGCGCACCATAGCCGAGAGCGTCTCTTCAACGATTCCCTGCAAAAGATCGCGGTCGATGCTCTTCTCACGCGCCATCTCATTGAAGGCCTCGATGATGAGCTTCTTATTGTCTACCTGTTGTTTTACTTTCCGACGTGCCATGTTGTTTCGTCTCCATGACGAGTAGGGGAATTATCCCCTGCCCTTAGAACGTGATCAACACCTTTGCCTCTCGAACATCCTCTGCAGGAATAGTTGCAAGGGGCTTGGGCTCTTTTTTCGATTGTTTTGGCTGAACGTCCAACCCTGTATCGTCTGCCCGCACAAGCGAGCCTTCAGTTACAGAGCCATCAGCGCGAACTACTCGCACCGTACGCCCAACATGTTTCGTTAACTGCCAAAGAAACTTCACTGGTGCCTCGGCACCGGGTGAAGACACATCGACCGCCCGAAGGCGGCCGGCAAATTCATCGTCTTGCAGCCGCTCGTCTATGCCGCGGCTAACATCTCGGCAGTGTTCGTGGGTTATTCCATCAACGGTGTCGATGAAAACATCCAAGATCAACCGTCGCGCCTGGCCCCGCATGACAACGTCGATGAGGGCAACCCCTGCATCGTTGCATGAATCAACAATAACAGACCGAATGCGCTCCGGTAAAGTCTCATTCATACATTCCCTCTTAAAGAGGCATCGTCATACGTGTGCACAAACGAAAAGTGGGCGAAATCGCCCACCCTTCGAAATCGAATGCAAATATAGGGAGAAACTTGTCAAGAAAACGCGTTGAGGCCTGTTATGTCTTGACCCAGGATCAGGGTGTGCATCTCGTGCGTGCCCTCATATGTCTTTACTGATTCGAGATTGGCAGCATGGCGCATGATCGGATATTCGTCCAAAATGCCATTAGCGCCATGAATTTCACGCGCCATACGTGCGATTGTAAGCGCCATTTCGCAGTTATTACGCTTTGCCAACGACACCTGTTGTGGGCGTAAGCTGTTGGAATCCTTGATCTTACCTAGGCGCCAACAAAGCAGCTGGGCCTTTGTGATCTCGTTGAGCATTAATACCAGCTTCTCCTGAATCATCTGGAATCCTGCAATTGGCTTGCCAAACGCAATTCTGCTCTTGGCATAATTCAGCGACGAATCGTAGCAGGCCATGGCAGAGCCCACAACACCCCAGGAAATGCCATATCGAGCCTGTGTTAGGCACGAAAGTGGTCCTTTTAGACCTTCAACACCGGGCAAGATGCTATCCTCTGGAAGCTCTACATCTTGGAATACAAGCTCAGAGGTAACCGATGCGCGCAGTGAATGCTTACCCTTCATCTCCGGAGCAGTGAACCCCTTCATTCCCTTTTCTACAAGAAATCCGCGCACAACTCCGTCGAGCTTTGCCCAAACCACTGCCACGTCAGCCAGTGTACCATTCGTGATCCACATCTTGGCACCATTGAGGAGGAAGCCCCCTTCAATCTTTTTGGCATTGGTGATCATTGATGCAGGATTTGACCCTGCGTCTGGCTCTGTAAGGCCAAAGCAGCCAATAGCATCGCCAGCAGCTAGGCGAGGGAGCCATTTACGCTTTTGCTCCTCCGAACCAAAAGCATAGATCGGGTACATCACAAGCGAGCTCTGCACCGAGGCAAACGAACGAATTCCAGAATCCCCTCTCTCGAGCTCCTGCATAGCCAAGCCATAACAGGTGCTGTTAAGGCCCGCACAGCCATACTCCTGAGGCAATGTTATTCCAAAGAGGCCTATCTCGGCCATCTTCTTTACCAGATGGATAGGGAACACACCGTCTCTGGCGCTGTGCTCAATGATCGGCAGCACTTCATTGTCTACGAAATCACGAACGGTTTGGCGAACAAGTTTCTCTTCTTCCGTAAAAAGCTCGTCAAGGTTGTAATAGTCAGGATGCTGGAAAGGCATGATATCGGCCGTGTGAAATATGATGAATGGGATTAACACTCTAACAACAACAAAATTACAGAATGAGTGCCCATGGTACGTATGTTTGGTTGCTATTCGAAGATATACGTTGATAGCTGTTTCATTTTGAAGTCCTGCGCTGAATGACAATCCCTGCCACGCCCACACCCGAATCTGGCTCCCATGCCCATGGTCATTCTTCCTCCCGCCTGCTAACCCTAACAATCGCCGCTGTTGGCGTTGTCTTTGGTGATATCGGCACCAGCCCCCTATATGCACTCAAAGAATGCTTCTCTCCGCATTATGGTCTGCCACATACCGATTTCGAGATTAAGGGAATCCTGTCCCTCATCTTTTGGTCTCTTACGCTAATCATCGGCGTAAAGTACCTGGTTATCATCATGCGATTCGCCAACAATGGTGAAGGCGGCATCTTGGCACTCATGGAACTTGTTGCAAAGTTTCGCACCAAATGGATGAAGCGTGCCGTTATCGTAGCAATGGGACTTTTTGGTTCTGCCCTCCTTTATGGAGACGGTGTAATCACTCCAGCAATCTCGGTCCTTTCTGCCATCGAGGGTATTACTGTTGCAGCCCCGTCAAACAATCTTGGCTATAAAGTTGTATCGCCAACTCCAAAGCAGCTTGCTGCCTATGAAGCTTCGTCAGGAGTGCTCATCGATAGTGTTGACCCCGGTGGAAAGATGGCAGCTCACGAAATGTACAAGGGAATGCTCATCCAACGGGTGAACGGCAAGGCGATAGACTCTCCCAAGACACTGCAAGAACTTGTTTCATCTAACCATGGAGACGATCTAACGTTTACGGTGGTTAACCGCAGCGGCACAGAAGAAACGATCACTATCGATACCCCAAACTCAAACCCGTTGGTTATTCCCATCACCGTGATCATTCTGTTTGGGTTATTCTTCATTCAGAAATACGGCACCGCTCGTGTTGGCAACATCTTTGGCCCATTCATGTTCGGATGGTTCAGCTTGCTTGCCATACTCGGGATTATCAGCATTGTACAAAGCCCCGATATCCTGTGGGCTATTAATCCATACCACGCGATAGCATTTTGTGGACGCCACGGTTTTATGGCATTTGCCGTGCTTGGTAGTGTGTTTCTGGTGGTTACTGGAGGAGAAGCTCTCTATGCAGACATGGGGCATTTTGGACGCACGCCCATCATTCGGGGATGGTTCTACGTTGCATTTCCAGCACTGCTACTCCAATACTTTGGTCAAGGGGCTTTGCTGCTTCGCGAGGCTGATAGCCCGGCAACGTTGTCGAACCCCTTCTTCCATATGGTTCCATCCTGGGCGGTTCTGCCACTGGTTATCATAGCCACGTGCGCAACAGTTATTGCATCACAGGCAGTTATCTCCGGAGCATTCTCACTAACATGGCAGGCAGCGCAGCTCGGCTACATTCCCCGAATCAAGGTCTTGCACACCTCTAGCGAGGAACAGGGTCAGATCTATCTGCCAACCGTTAACTGGTTGTTGTTCGCGATGTGCGTGCTGCTCGTTATCATGTTCTCCTCTTCCGGTGCATTGGCTGCTGCCTACGGTATCGCCGTCACATCAACCATGGTGATTACAACAATACTCGCATGGTCTGCCATGCGGAATATTCTTGGTTGGAGTCAGCTTGTTGCCACGTCTATCAGTTTGTGTTTCATTGTTCTTGATGTGGCATTCGTCTCAGCAAATGGACTGAAGTTTTTCCATGGTGGCTATGTACCGATCGTTCTGGCTGGTGCAATTTTCATTTTGATGGTTACATGGCACAAAGGAAGGCTGCTACTTGCTAGAGCAGTTCAGAAATCAGGACGCGATCTCAAGGAACTGATCACTGAAGAAAATTCTTGGAGAGAGAAAGTTGCCGGTACAGCCATATACTTGACGCAGTCGATCGACTCGGCTCCTAGGGCGTTTCTGTCGAACATTACCTACAACAGGGTTCGGCATGAATGCCTCATATTCCTCTCGGTAAAGATCACAGACAACGCCCGCGAACGAGGGGTAATGAGTAATGTAGATCGCATCAAGGTTGAAGAAAACAAAGAAATGAAAAACATGAATGTCTACTTCGTGAAGATTCATTACGGCTTCATGGACCAACTCGACATCATGGATGATCTTAACTATCTACCAGATAGCGGCGTCCTGGTGGATGTTACCGATGCAGTCTTTGTGCTCGGGCACGAGAACGTCACTGTACGTGATGGTCGCGGTATGGCAAGATGGCGCAAAGAAATTTTCGTATTCCTCCACCGTAACTCGCGAACGCCTGCCTCGCACTTTGGTCTTCAACCATGGCGCGCCATGGAAATCGGCGCTCACGTTGAGATTTAGGCACGCCCTACATTCTGAACTGGTACGAGGTGCCAAGGCGCAAACTTCTGCCTACCAGCCAGCCGATATTCTGTTCGGAAGCCTGACTGCTTACTCCAGCGGGGAATGCAATCGTTGACGGTTGTCGAACGTTGTAATTCAACTCAAAAAGAAATCGTCCGTTCCCTGCGGGGATCGACAACGCAAACCCAAACTGACCACCGAATCCAAACTGTGAGTCAAACATAACAGTGGTTTGCATGGGGATGCTCCCTCGGTCTGCTTCGGGTACACGGGAATAATCTGAGACTTGCGTCATCGACGTCGTTCTGTCTGAATACACTCCAACTTGCAGTAACACACGAGTACCAATCGTATCAACCTTTAAGATCGGAAATCGAAGTGTTGCACCAAGTTCAATCGAGGTTGACTCAAGTGTCGTGACAATGCTGGGAGAACCACCAGGAACATCAACCACATGCAGTCGACCGATGATTCCACCCGATGGCTTGATAAATTCCGTTATATAACCGCCATTCTCAATGCGATGCAGGATACTGAATGCATATTCTGCTGCTGTTTCGGATCTACGGGCATATTGAACACCTACAGCATACCTCGCTGGCGTTCCATAAGCAGAAACATCCGTACCTGTGGATGTACTGAGAGATGTGCTCGCCATCGGACCAAAGAAATTGGGCTGAGCATAAGCTGAAAGCGTCGTTATTACGAGAGTAACAACGACGCTTGTAAACATTGCAACATGATTCATGCGGCTAAAATACAGCGCATCAGGATTCCGGCACCTGCACGGAAATGGCTTGTTTGGACCCGTCGCCATTTTTAACAACAAACATCACACCATCCCCTGGACTCTTGGCAGCGATAATCTTCTTGAGTTGCGAGGGCGATGAGACCTCTTTGCCATCTGCTTTCAAAATCACCGTGTTCGAGCGAAGCCCTCGTTCGGCCATTCTGCCCGTGCGATCGACCTTGTTTACATACACGCCTTGGTCTACGCCGAATGAAGATTTTTGTTCTCCCGAAAGTGGCGATACAGCGAAGCCAAGATCTTTGAATGAAACGGGTTCGTTTTTATCAGGCGTGTCGCTGTCTTGATCTGCTGCATCGTTTGATGCTACATCCTGATAGTTGGGTGCTTTCAATGTTACAGTCTTGGTAATCTCGCGTCCATCGCGCCAAAGTTTCAAATTCACTTTGTCTCCAGCTCGACGCAGCACTATCTCACTCTGTAGTTCATTTGAACTCTTTACCTGCCGACCATCAACGTCAAGTATCACATCTCCCACTTCGATGCCTGCTGCTTCAGCAGCGCCACCCTTTACAACCTTGTTTATGTTTACACCTGCAACCTTCGGCAGCCCTACAGCCTTTGCAGATGCTTCGTCTACGCTGGTGATTTCTACACCGATGTAGCCTCGTTCGATCTTGCCATCGTCGATAATATCCAACACAACACTGCGCATCATGTCTACAGGAATTGCAAAGCCATACCCTGCGTTTACACCTGAACGTGAAGCTATAGCTGTGTTAATACCGATAAGGCTTCCGTTAAGGTTAAACAAGCCCCCTCCTGAATTGCCAGGATTAATTGCTGCATCGGTTTGGATAAAGTTTTCAATCGCATAGCGATTACGCTCGTTCGTATTCTCGTTTGTGCCAACGATACCAATGCCTCGACCAAGAGCAGAAACAATACCAGCCGTAACGGTTGATTGTAGTCCGAGTGGACTACCAACAGCAATAACCCACTCACCAATTCGAATGTCTGAACGCTGAGCCATGTGAGCTGGTGTAAACTGCCCCTTGATCTTCAGCACTGCCAAATCCGTAAGCGGGTCGCGTCCGACCAACTGAGCCTTGTATTCTTTCTTGTCTGTTGTGATTACGGTGATACCACCCTCTTTGGCAGATTCAACCACGTGATTATTCGTAACCACATATCCGTCTGCCGTGAGTAGAACACCAGAGCCAGCTGCATCTCGCTCAGGAGCTTGCTCAGGCTCCTCTTCCCCGTTGCCATCTGGAGAAATGAAGGGGCCAAAGCGACGGAAGAGCTCTTCCATTCCTTCCATTCCTCGCATAGATTTTTTGGCATCAATCTTGACAGAGATCGACACAACAGACTGGGTAACTGCTCCCGCAACAGTAGCGAACTGGTCGTTAAGGAGCTTTACTGCAGGTGGCGCGGCAGCCGGAGGGTTGCCAGCACCTAGGGTTACGTCGCCGGCAAACAATTGCTCCAGCGCATTAGTCGAAAACGAGGTCATCATGATGACCCCCACGACCACACCAATTCCAATGAGGGAGATCGCCGTAAACAGAGATCGTCGTGACATGTGGTTCAACTCCGAAGGAAAATGACAGGGTGAATTAGGGGAATTGACGAAAAAAATTTAGCTCTATTGCGTCGCAGAGGTTAGATGAGGTATAAGCGAATTGCACGACCAAAGGTTTCCTCCATAAGCTCCTTCCGGCGCTCAGCACCCCATAACTCAATGTCCGGCACTAGGTTCGATGCTTCCAGCCCTATGGAAATCTCGTCGTCCCCTAAGCTTACAATAATGTTGCTCACCACCCTCTGCTGCCTTCTGTCCAGCCCTTCCGCTATGCGCAGCATAGATGCAAGCTGCCGCACTACAGACTCATCCTCATCTGGTAACAAGGAAAATGAGGTGTGCTTGCGTTTAGGATGGCTCTTCCTGTGATACCGTGCAATACAGGCAATCAAATCCGTTTCGGTACTCGTAAAGCCCGGCATGGCAGAGTTCTTAATGATGTACTCGCTGTGCTTATGGTGTTGATCAGCAGAAATGTGATAACCAACGTCATGCAGCAGTGCGGCAGCCTCTAGAAGCTCCCGCTCCCGATCGCCCAAGCCATGAAGTGGGGCTAGATGGTCGAACAACGCCACGCTCAATGCCTTAACGTGTTCGGCATGTTCCATGCGGACATGATAGAGTTCACATACATGCTTTACACTCTGGTATCGCAGCGGTGTAAGGTGGTGTCGAAGGTCCATCTCGCGCTGCTGATAGACAGCATCAAACACAATACCCTCTCGCAGAGCATATCCTGAAACTGTAAGCTCCTGAATTCCGAAACCAAGGATGGCCTGTTCGAGAATAAGTGCGCCCGCTACAATAACATCTGCGCGCTTGGGGTCCATACCGGGAATGTCGAGTCTGTCTTTTACAGATCGGGCGTTCACAATTCGATCGATAACTACCAACACATCGTGTCGAGACATTGTGTACCCGTTGTAACTCTCGGGTATACGTTGCTTCATCGCTGCTACCATCGACGCAATTGCAGTAATGGTACCCGAACACCCTATAGCGCGCTTGAAACCATGCTGGAGGTGCCACTGGAACACTGTGGCCCATTCCCCACGAATCAACTGCCTACAAGCATTGATCTGATCATGGGTAACACACGTTGTAGTGAAGAATCGCTTCGTCAAACGTAGGTGGCCAATCTTTGATGAATCAATAGACAATGGTTCACCACGTTCGCCGATTACGGTTTCTGTAGAGCCCCCTCCAATATCAATCACAAAGACACGATCGTTGCGACCTGGCAGACCATGGGTTACACCCACATAGATTAACCTGCCTTCTTCAACACCTGGAATTACGTCTATGTGTATTCCCGTTAGATCATAGACACGACGAACAAACTCGTCTTTATTCAAAGCCTCGCGAACGGCACTTGTTGCAATCGCCCGAATAGATGCATGATGGCTGCGCGCTTCAACGGCAAACCGTGAGAGTGCCTGCAAACCCCGATCCATCGCATCATCGGATAGACACTTCATATCGGTTGCGGAAGAACCAAGCCGCACCATGTCTTTATCGCGTGCATGAATCTGCATGATTCCATGCTCGCTTACGCTCGCTATCACCATGTGGAACGAGTTTGTTCCAATATCGATAGCAGCAATGCGCTGATGTATATGCTGTGTGCTTGTTGCCATTCTATGCCCATCAAAGATACCATGTGTATCTTACTGTCAGATGCGACGATTACTCATGATAGCTGCCATCATTATTGTTGGCTTTATAGTTCTTTCCCCCTTCTTCATGGGGCTTGTACGGCGCATGACAGGGCGCGGACCCAAAGTATAGTCTATAAACCGACAACGGCCATCCGTTTACCGGATGGCCGCTGCGGCGCTCTGTTCACGCAAGGTGTCCTTAGTGTGCTACGGATATTGGGAGGGTTACCGCACCACGAACACCGGTGATTGTTACATAATAGATGCCAGAGGCAAGGTCTGCTGTGATGAGTCTAAACTCATACACTCCTGCGCGCTGCGCTGCGTTGCTGATGAAGGTTGAAATCTCTTCTCCGGCAGCCGTAGTTAAGCGGACACTGACTATATCCTCTGCCCCTAGCTGATAGCGAACGGTGGCAACATCCATCGTAGGATTCGGGAATGCAGATGCCGACAAAGAGGATTCTTCTGCATCATCTAGCACACTTACGGGCGACTTTGCCTTGTATTCTTTATTCACTGGGTCGTATTCCGTCCAGTCTGCATCCCAGCGCTCAAGACCAAATGCGCCACGGAAAGCAACGCGCTCAAAGAACGCATCAGATGCTGTCCCAGTAAATGCTGCACCCGTTTCCAGCGGAGAGGCTGCCTTGATCGCTGGGTTGAATTCTGCTCCTGTAACAAATGCATTTTCAATCTGTGCCAAGCTCGGTGATGCCTTATCAACGATGTTGCCATACTCCGTCTTACCAAGCCAGCTTGCGTCTATACCTGCAGGTGGTGTGCCGCCTGCTAGAGTAAGTACCGAGCCTTTAACACCATACCATGAATTGTTACGGATTTCGATAGAGTCTCCAGCAGCCGCAATCATGGTTGGAACCTGAGCTAACTCAAAGCCGCGGGGCCATCCGACGAATGCAGAGTTGTGAATAGACTGACGTGAGTTGCGCCGAACTTGTGCGGCCGCACCAAAACGAGAGCTATACTGGTTAGCACCCGAGCCAGGGGTCCAGCTGGTGTCTTGCATCGGACCAATTCCCGTTACGTTTGAGAATACCGCCGAAGTAAGGGGCTTGTTATACGAAGCCTGTGCATCGTTGTCTGATTCGAACACTTGCGATGTCGAAACATCAGCTACAGTGCGGAATCGCTGGGCAACTGCAAACTGAACTTTACCGCTAAAGCCATTGTCGGTGTCAAAGTCATCATCGAGGATACCTGTTGAAACCAGATACTTCGCGTTTACTGTACCACCAAACCATTCAAAGCCATCATCGTTACCATACGATACTTGTACGTTCTCAATGGTTGTGCCGCGACCAACACCACCCATAGTAAGAGAGTTTAGCTCTGAATTAGGCTGAGTAGCGATACCTGCAAACTCGATGCGCACAAACTTCAGTATGCCGCTGTTGTCATCGTCTTCTGTGCCACCATACCAACCCTTGCCACCTGGTGTTTGATCTGCTACGCCCCCTTCGAGAGCCGCCTGACCTGCTGGTTGGTTGATGCGCGCCTTACCGCAGATAAGGATGCCACCCCAGTCGCCACGTGCACGCTGTCCTGGCACAGCACGACTTGTGAAGATGATTGGGTCCTTCGCTGTGCCATTGGCGATAATCGTACCACCGCGATTAATTACCAGCGCCGAGTTGTTGCCTGGTTCATCGCCTACAACGATTGTGCCCTTTTCAACCTCAAGCGTTGCACCATCGTTCACATAGACATAGCCCTTGAGTCCATAGATCTTTGTGTTGTGAAGCTTAACATTCTTTGTAATCTCACCCTCAAGAATTGAGTCTACTACAATTGGGGCCGATGCAGAGATCGTGAACGGATTGTCGTTGATGTCTGACTTTGTTGTGTCGCTGAGCAGCACCATACGGAAGTAACCTGTCTGCGTTTGGTCGGCTGGACGGAAGACAACGCCACCTGCGATACGGCCACGACGAGTAGCACTATCGAGTACATTTGCCAGGCCTGGCAATGTTGACCATGGACCGGTGGCACTCTTGCCAAACTCAAAGCGCCAGCGTTGACGGAATGTGTTTGTGGTGTCCCACGAGATGTCTACTGATTGTCCTACACGAAATGCCTTGTTGTTTGTACCCGGCTCCAGCAGCTTAACTGTTGGGTCTTTCGGTACTGGCGCTGCAATCTCGATTGGATTATCGGAAACATCGAATGTTGCAGGGTCGCTTACCAGCGACATGCGCACATAACCTGTTTTCGTAACAACATTTGGAGCTACAAATCCACCCGCGAGCGCACCACGGCCTGCGCCTGCATCAACAACGTTCGATGCATTTGGAATGTCCTGCCATGGTCCATCAACAGATGTTCCAAACTGGAAGCGATAGCTGTTTCCAGCAGCACCCGACGTATCCCATGAGATCGTGATCTTATCGCCCTGTGTGAACTTCTCACCAGTCTTTGAACCAGGCGACGTAAGGCGAACAAGCGGCTGCGCGCGATACTCTTTGTTGATCGGATCATATTCTGCCCACTGAGCATCCCATGCCGGACCATCTGCAGGGAAAGCTCCTCGATAGGACACCTTCTCAAAGTATGGGTCGTTAAGCGAAACTGTTGCCGAGCCATTTTCGAAACTAGCGGTAGTCAAGTAAGGGGCTACAATAAGCGGACGTGCATTAAACGAACCATCAGTTACCCATGCATTGGCAAGAAACGCAGCATTGGGATTACCCTTATCAACTTCGTTGTTAAAGCCAGCCTTTGCAAGCCAGTTAGCATCCATACCTGCTGGTGGCGTACCACTTGCAAGCGTGAGAGTTGCACCCTTAACTCCATACCAACTGTTGCTACGAACCAGAAGCGAATCATTATTGGCAGCAACCATCGTAGGCGCTTGAGCAATTTCGAAGCCGCGAGTCCAACCCACAAAAACTGTATTAACGATACTTGCACGTGATGCACGTCGGATTTGGGCTGCAGCGCCATATCGCGAGCTGTATTGATTAGCGCCAGAGCCTGGAGTCCAGGATGTGTCTTGCAATGGACCAACAACTGTAAAGTTCGAGAAGAGTGGCTGCGTACGCGGTGCATTAAACGAGCCCGATGCGTCGTTATCGATTTCAAATGCCTGCGATGTGGATACGTCGGCAACAGTGCGGAAGCGCTTTACAAGTCCAAACTGTACACGACCCGAAAATCCATTATCACAGTCGAAGTCATCATCAAGGATTCCGTACGAAATCAGATAGCGTCCGTTTACACTTCCACCAAACCATTCGAAGCCATCGTCGTTACCGTACGATACTTGAACGTGTTCGATTGTTGTACCACGTCCAACGCCACCCATGGTTAGCGAGTTGAGTTCGGAATTAGGCTGTGTAGCGATGCCGGCAAATTCAATGCGCACATATTTCAGTACGCCACTGTTGTCGTCATCATCAGTACCACCGTACCAGCCCTTGCCGCCTGCTGTGAGATCTGCTACGCCCCCTTCAAGAGCTGCTTGGCCAGCCGGCTGGTTAACACGGGCCTTACCGCAGATAAGGATGCCACCCCAGTCGCCCCGCGCACGCTGTCCAGCTGCTGCCCTAGATGTAAACACAATGGGATTGGCCGCCGTACCCTGAGCAATAATTTTTGCTCCACGATTAAGTACAAGTGCCGAGTTGTTGCCGGGAATATCACCAACGATAATTGTACCCGGGTCAATTGTCAATGTTGCACCGGCGTTAACGTAGACATAGCCCTGTAAGCCATAGATCTTTGTTGCACGCAGATGAATGTTACGTGTGATCTCCCCTGTAATGATCGAGTCCGGAACTATTGTTTCCGGAGTCGCGATGGTAAATGGGTTGTCGTTGATATCAAACACTGTTGTATCTGCAATCAACTCCATCTTGAGGTAACCGCTTGACGTTGGGACGTTTGGCACTCGCCAGCCACCCGAAGTTGGAACCGACTGACCACGTGTAGCGCCCGAGTCTAGAACATTGGAAGGGCCAGTAAGTGCCGTCCAAGGACCTGCCATCGATGTTGCAAACTTGAAACGCCAGCGCGCACGGAACGTGCCTGCTGTATCCCAGCGAAGTTCCTGCGTAGAGCCAGGACGAAATGTCTCGCCGCCGTTGGGGAAACGCAGCGTAACTGTTGATGGATTTTGTGCTGCCGCAACAATCACCATCGTTATCAGTGTAGTGAATAGGGTTAGAAAACGACTCATGGTATTCTCCGTGTGAGAGGAACGTTTATGATTTCTATAGTCTGTATCCGAAGCCAAGTGATATGCTCATGCCGCGGATGTTTGATTGAATGAGAGCGCCATCTTGCTCCCACGTTAATGGCTGATTAAGAAGGTCGCGAACACTAAGCTTAAGCTCGAGAGACTCGCCTATTGTTTGCTGAACTGAGAGATCAATGACGTCTCGAGGGAGCTCGTATACATGTGGGTTTCCTTGAAACACACCAACGAGATTCACCTGAATGATTCGGCGTCCATAGGTGTTGTAGGCAACACTGACATTCGTGCCCGTTTCTACATTGCTGTAGTAGATGGACCCATTCACCGAGTATGGACTCTGACCCCACATCGAGCGGGTATCCTTTACACCTGCCTGCCCGACTACGATCCGCGAGTCAACCAATGACGCATTCAGTGAGACCGTAAAAGGCATTAGCCACTCGGCAAGCGTTCCTAAGTTGTTACGCACCTCAACCTCAACTCCGATGTTGTCGGCTATGCCATTTGCATTAGCAAATGAACGCACGATCTCAGACTGTTGTGGGAAGAGCGTTTCTTCAATCGCATTTTCAAAGCGCTTAAAAAATCCGCTAATCGACAATACTTCGCCCCCTGCACTGAAATACTCCAAGCGTAGATCGAAGTTTTGAATCAAAGCACGAATCAACTTGGGATTACCAGCTATTGTTGCCTGCTGCTGGAAATCGTAGAACTGGAAAGGGGCGAACTCACGCAACGACGGACGCGCGAGCGTCTGCGAGGCAGATGCTCGAATATTGAAATCCTTTGCCGGACGCAGAATTAGGTTGAATGCTGGAAGAATGTCTACAAGATCTTGGTTCACATTTACGCGATTGTCTGTTACATCAAAGGAGTTAAGACGTTGGATGTTCTTTTCAATCCGTGCACCTGTAACTACGCGGCTTTCCATCCCAGCAAGCGTGAATGGCAGGTCGAGCATTACGTATCCTGCCAGAAGGTGCTCCTGAGCATCGTACTGATCGCTAAGCTTAGAGTCTTCTGAGTAGCTCAAGCGCCCCTTCACTATACTATAATTCGAGTCGGCAAAGAACACACCGAGGTTTGGTAACGCACCATTGTCTGGAATCGTAAGCTTGTCTGCGATATCGTTCTCTACACCCTGCACGATTGTTAACGAACGTGCACTGAATCCGCGCGAGCGATTCTCGAGTAGTCCGCCCACTTTAACCTTAATCGTGGTAGTAACTGGCAGCGTAATGTTCACAGCTGAAGACACTGCGTTGTCTACCAGACCAGAAGAGAAACGTCCGGCGCGCGATCCTGCACCTTGTGGAGAAAGGTCAAATGCTGCGAAGTATGGCTGACCCGAGTCCGAGGCATTTCGTAGAAATTGCAGGCGCTTAAAGTCTGGCTCATCACGTGTTGATCGTGAGTAGCTCAAACGCCAGTCGATGAGCGCATTGGAAACGTCGGTAATCGTATGTTCACCAGAAACTGTGCCGCTGTAGAGTGACTTCTCAACATACTGGAAAGAGAAGAGGCGCTGCGCCTGCGATTGTGCGAAGTTCTCGCCCGTCAGGTGCACATTTTCAAAATCAGCGATGCGGTTATAGGTGTTCTTGAATCCAAAACGGCTATTAGACCCCAAGCGATAGGCAACATTAAAGAGGCCGCCAAATGATGTGCTACGCGATGATTGCACGCCTGTGTAGCTGAAGAGATAGTCTTTAGGGTTCGAGAGAATGCCACCACGAACGATCTCGTTGTTTTGCCACGAGTTACCGTAGTTGCCAGAGGCTACGATGCCGATTTCATCTTCGTTTTCAAGCGTTACTACATCGGAGTAGGTTGCCGACAAACTTCCATTTGGCGTCACAGTCTCTGCTGAGGTGCCCCAAAGGTTGTTGTTGAATGAACGTCCGATTCCGTCAAGACGTGCAATTGCCTCTGCATTGCCAGCGCGCACATCACGCAGAAGCTGGTTCATTCCCAAGCGATCCGAGGGAACAGCTGATGGCATCGAGCGCGACGAGGCACCCATTGCGAACAGATCTCCGTCTGCGCTTGCTGATGCGAAAAAACCATTGTCTTTAAAGGTTACATAGTTATTGTAACCCTGCGAGCCCGAGATCTTCAGTCCGCGCTTGCTTGGAAAATCAATAGTATTTAGCTGAACCAGTCCACCAGCAAAGTTGCCTGGCAGATCAGGAGTAAACGACTTAACAATGTTTGCATTCTCAAGCAGTTCACTTGGAAACATATCGAATGCAAAGGCCTTCTTGTCTGGCTCGGTCGATGTAAGTGCAGCTCCATTGAGGGTTGTGTTGCTGTAGCGATCACTTACACCACGCACGTAGATGAACTTACCTTCGACGAGTGTAACGCCCGAGACACGCTTTAACGACTGTCCAGCATCACTGTCGGGCATTTTGGAAATCTCCTCGCGCCCAATACCATCGCTTACCTGTGCCGCATTCTTACGCTGTGTAAGTAGTGCTGCTGCATTGTCTGTTACCTTTCTGGCCTCGACAATAACTTCGCTGCCCAATTCTTTCGAGACAGCCAGTTGGATATTGAACGTGGTAACGGCGTTATCAGTAACAACTACTCTGTCGAACGTTGTCGTTTGATACCCGACATATGACACTTTCAGTGAGTATGTACCAGCCGAGAGCTGTTTGAGCCGATATGTGCCTTTTGTGTCGGAATACGCACCTTTTTTTGTGGACGTGATACTGATAGTTGCACCATGCAAGAGTTCTCCCGACTCTGCGTCTGTAACTTTGCCTTCAATGGTTCCGGTCTGAGCTGCTGCATACGCAATGCTTAGGCAAAGAACCATGCATGTAAAAATGTGTTTCATAAGATAATGTGAACAATGCTGTGAACGAGAACAGAACGAACGTGGGCGAAACTATCCGTAGGGTGTTAGGTGTGTGTAATCGGCTTGTTACCAACCTGAAACATTGGATTACTCTATGTTTCCTTTTGGTAACAACGGTATTGGGCACAGCTCAGCAAAGGACCCAACGCGTGATGATTGGTGGCATTCAGTACGACAGTGCAGACGTCCTCATCAATCCCACAAAGCTTGAAACGGGGCTAACCATCGCCCTAGAAGCCACACAGAAGTATCGTTTGATTTGTAATCAGATGCGAGATTCTATCCTACGCAAGCGTCCGAATACGCTTTCGGTACTGCAAGCAGCAGACGCGGTGGGTGCAGAGCTCATCGTCTTTTGTAATGTCGGCCGTATAGCAAACCTTGTGCGTTCCGAGGTAATTGTTCTTGGAGGCGATGGGTTTATAGTCAACGTTCGCGGAGTTGGTTACGGCACAACTTCATTGGAACGCGATACCTCGGGGACTGCTATTGCAGACCCTGCGATTTTGTCGTCCTTGCAACGCGCGCTTTGTGTGGCATTAAATGACTCCTCGTTGTACTCCCGAGCCGATACTGTTTTACGCGTAAGGCCAACAGCTCTTGCTGCAATTGGTGGTATTGAGTTTAAGCAACCATCCTCGGACTTGGGAACATGGTCGCTGTTTAAGGAAAAGGTGCCTGCCTCGTATGACGCAGCTCAACTTATCGTAGAAGCCCTCAGAGGATGTGATGATGTAACGTTGATTGATCTTGATACGCGAGACTCAATCTTTGCGAAGGCTCGCCTGTTCATGATTGAGAATTACAACGCAACAACAGCTGCAGAGCTTAATGTACTCTCGGCATTCGAGATCTCGCATCTTGTTTCTGGCACAATAGAGCGCATTCGCGGAGGTGCAATTTGCACGCTCTCATTCGACGAGATAACTCCGCAAAAAACACTACGTCAAATCAAACGCGCCGAGGGAGTTGTAGCAGTAGATTCGAAGGCTGCGCTAAAGGATGGTGTGCGCGAAGCCCTGCAAAAGCTCTTCGTAACTATTAACGACTCAGTGGTACCGTCGCGATAAGGATTCCGCCAGAACGCGAGGTTAACCGCACAACATAGACGCCATCGGCTAGACCATCAACGTTAACTCGAATGTTCGAAGCCCCATCGGGAATCTCGGTATTGATCTGCGTGCGCACAACCTGACCCAAGCCGTTTACGATGTCGATGGCAACAACATCAGCCCCCTGACTGCGAGCATGTATGCTAATTGCATCTTTGACTGGCAATGGCGGATTGAGTCGGAAGACTGTTCGCGGCGTATATTCGAACCAGAATCGTGGACCGCAGGCATCGACTACCACATATCCATCATTATCGGAGAATGTAAGGGGCTCGTATGCTGTAGCAAACATGCCCTTGATGTCGAGAGGCGTGCTGTCGGGAATAGCAGAATGGGCTGTGACATACAGCACAGCTAGAACTCCAGGCTTGCCAAACTGCTGTCCAGTAGGGTATACCGTAAATGTAACCTGAGCTGGCTGGGCGCTAGCTACCACACGCGAGTCCGGTGCATTACCGCCCTTGATCGAGTCCACTGTTAAGTTGATCTGCGTAAAACCAATAGACCACTTCAGACTATCGAGCTGTGCGTCTTTGACGTCACTGTCAAGATGCACTGGTATCTCAACGATAGACTCTGGCGAAACGTTGTATTCATCTACACGGAGCTTTACATCATATGTAATCGGTACTCGTGGAGAGCGGGCCGAGCTGCGCAATCCAGCGGTTGAGATACTCGTGCATGCCGGACCAATGACAACTTGCGCGTCGATAAACAACAGTGCTGTATCCTGCCCGGCAACCACTGGGGCATATTCGGCATCAACAACCAACGACTCACCGCTGAGAATCGTTTTGCCCATCAAAGGTGTTAGCAACGTCCAATGCGGACGCACCTGCTGCACGCGCACATTACGAATGAACATGTCGTACATCGACGGATTGCTGATGGTAATGCTACCCGATGTAACCGTGCCCTTCAGAATCTCTGGCAATACCAGTGGGTCTGGCGTAACCACCAGCTTAGGAATCTCACCGATGTCAATCTTAGCAGTTACTGTATCTACATCGTTGCAGAGCCGATCCTGTATGAAAAACTGAGCAAAGCTCGTTGTATTTGCCGGCAGCAGAGAAGGCTGCATGTCTACATAGATCGTTGCCCTGCCGCCTGGACCAAGGTTTACAGTCTTTGGGGTAATAGAGAATCCTAACGGGGCTCGTGTGTCGCTGATATCAACAACAGTTGAGACAGTCCCATTGTTTTGAATTGTAAACTCTTTTCTAATGATAGGACTGCATGGCAGAACCGATCCGCCGTCGATGAACTTCGGCGTTACTACTATGTCAACATTATCGACTACACCCTCAAGGTTTACTGTAGCATCGCCTTCATCAACATCTGTATCAACGATCAACGTTGCGAGGGATCTTCCAAATACTGTTGGAGTAAATGCGATGTCTATAGCTATCGGTTTTCCGGGGTCTACAACAAACGGCGTTGGTGGCCCAACAACCTTAAATGGGGTGCCTTGCTCTGCAATTCTGGCAAGGAATACGCGAACAGGACGGTTGCCGCGTACTTCTACGGTAACCTGTTTCGTAGACATCTGAGGTTTGCATTCAACAAGCCAATTTAGCGAGCTGGGTCCGACGGTTACATCAGCATTGAACGCGCGGAAGTAGATCTGTGCAGTAGAACGCGTAATACACGTGGTAGATGCTGTTACTTCGATTGTACCATTGTACGTTGCCGGAGCTTGTGAAGACCACTCAAAGTTGATTACTATGCTGTCGTCCTTACGAAGCTTACGTGGTAGCGATGGCAAGAGATATGTCAGTGTTGCTGGAAGGGGTGAAATACGAATAGAAGTTATCGTTGCGCTATCTCCAGTCTGAAGGCGGATGACGCATCGCCCCTTTAGTGGAATACCTACATCAGCAGAGTCTGCAATGCGCGTTGGAGTAATACTTATGGCAATGTTCTCGACCGTGCCACGCACAATCACAACATAGACTGAGTCACACGGGGAAACGCGCACGAAGACCGTATCCTGAAATGCCCCAAGTTTGGTTGCTTTATAGGAAACTGGAATCTGGCGTGCCTGACCAGTTGACAGCGTGAATGTACCGCTTGGCAGACCACTGATGTTTTGGCTGTTCGTCCATGATGTGATGTCGGCCATTGTCGAGCCAACGTTCGTTACAGTAACGTTGCGCTCTAGTGTAGCCCCTTCGCAAATCGAACCGAGATCAATGATCTTAGGATTTATCGTAATTGATGGTTGATTGGAAACACCACGAAGGGCAATCGTCCATGGATTTTTCGATCCGCGAGCTTTTGTAAGATCATCATGCTGCATCGTGAGCGATGAGTTGTCTTTACCTGTTCCACCTGTAAATGAAACGAGCAACGTATCAAGTCCACCGGCTGGAATAACCCACGGCACACCCTTTCGACCGCTCTTCATACCCAGAAATGTAAATGCTGTTGAGGCATTCATGTCTAGTGTGATTGCGCCAATATTGAGCTGTGCATTGCCCGTGTTGAGAACTGGTATTTCTATCGTATCGGATCTGCCACACCCTGTCTGCACATAGGCAGTGGGCACAGAGGTGAATATTGGGGACTGACCGTAAACGCGAACAGTTATAATTGTGTCGCGCTGACATGGCCCCAGGCGCACGCGGAATTTCGCTTGTATCCAGCCTGTATCACGCGGGGTTGCCGTAACGTACGTGAGCGTGCCGTCTGTACGCACCTGCGCTGGCAATTGTCCGACAGTGAGCGAGATTGTAGTGTCGCCGCTGATACGAGTTATGCTAACGATTGATTCGAGATTGGCAGAAGACGTTGATCTCCACATCGATGTTTTCGATGTGGGAGATCCAACTGGTGCATTGAATGAGATGAGAGTATCTACTGGATTAGCAGTGCGCTGACGTCCGTTACCCTCTAGTGATACAACCAGTGTTGTTTCAGGCTCCTGAAATGTTGCCTGTATTGTTGCGTAATGGGGCCCCTGCTGATTGGGACGATACTCAACAATCACCGCAAGAGAATCACATGAAGAAATCGTTGCGGCAATAGGAGTATTCACAATGCGAAACTGTGCGGCATCAACTCCATTCAGGGTTACGCTCCATGGCGAGCTAAACCAGTTTCGATTTCTAAACCGTATTGTGTCCCGCGCAACACTGTCGGGGCAAACTCCTACGAACTTTACCACCGTGTCGCTCTGCGTACGCAAAGCAGGAGCCGTGCGGAAGATTCCACCACCGACAACCCAACCATTGTTATCGTCGACAAAAAAGATATCGTCTGTGCCAGCCCCATCCAAACCACAGGAACGCTTCTGCCAGGTTTGTCCTGCATTGGACGTATAGTAGACAGATTCTGCCCAACCCGCTGCCCAGCCGCGCTGTGCATCGCGAAGGAACGTGCCAAACATGTCCTGTCCAGTTTGAAAATCGCGCCATGTTGCGCCCATATCCGTGCTAAAACGCATGCCATTTGTTGGGCCAGGACCCGAAGCACAACGCGCACCGGAATTCGGTATCAGCACGGAATTACCAAACATGGCAAGTTCTTCGTGCCATGGGTTATTTGTGCCGGTATAGTTGAGAACGGCCCACTGTGCTCCATTATCCTGAGATCTGAACAGCGTGCCACTGCCGATCGCATAAAGCGTATTGGCAGGCATGCTTGCATCCCAATAGGGATCCGACATCGTAGAGCGCGGTTCTGGGTGGGTGTAAACTGTGAATGTTGCGCCACCATCTAGGGTTCGAAAAAATGAACTGGTACCGCATCCACCTCCTGTGAACCAGCCTTCGTTCACATTCTTGAACCATCCACCCCAGACCATTGGAGATGCGGCCGGCTTGATGTTTGTCCATGTCTTTCCGCCATCTACAGATTTGTACATGCCACATGGACCCGAGCAATAACCCGTGTTTTGATCCAAAAACTGAATGTACTCTAGATGGCATGCCCCTAGCGCAGGATCAACTTTTGTTCCCTGCCACGTGTTGCCGCCGTCTGTGGTGCGCACAACATACCCGCCGTTTTGGTCGCACGCCCAACCGTAGTTGGAGTTCCCGGGCAGAAAGAAAATGTCAAGGTAGTAGCCGGTGTTGTACGGACTTGGCAGAGTTACTTTTTGCCAACGCTGCGCAGTTTGCCCATAGGCTTCGAAAGCAAGTACAAGCAGGGCAATGATGGTAGTCAGGCGGATCACTTTCTGATGGCCTAACATAGGAAAACTATCGAGAAGTTTCAGGTCTTATCGTAGGAATGTGTCCTCGCGAGCAGGGCTTGTGGAGACCCATCGAACCGGTGTTTCCAAAAGGCGTTCGATTTCTTCCACATAATGTTGCGCTGCTGGCGGCAGGTCTGCGAACGACCGGATGCCGTCGAGCGAACTCTTCCACCCTGGGTAGCTTTGATAGGTGCACTCTACACGCGAGAGTGTTGCTACATCCGCTGGAAACGACTTCACAACTTTGCCATCTACCACATAGCCCGTGCAGAGGCGTATATCGTCCAGCACACCCAGTACGTCCAGCTTTGTTAGCGCTATCTCTGAGATCCCGTTGATCATGATCGAATATCGCAATGCTGGAATGTCCAACCACCCGCAGCGGCGCTTACGTCCGGTAGTTGCACCAAACTCGTGGCCCTCCGTGCGAAGAAGCTCGCCCGTTTCGTCGTTCAGTTCTGTTGGGAACGGACCATTGCCTACACGTGTGCTATAGGCTTTAACAACACCCATCACAGATGATATCGCCGTAGGTGGGATGCCAAGCCCCGTACAAGCCCCACCCGAAGTTGGGTTAGAGCTGGTAACGAACGGATATGTACCATGGTCTAGGTCGAGCAGCGCACCCTGTGCACCCTCTGCCAACACACGCTTTCCCTCTTTCAGAGCCGAGTTCAACAACAGCGTGGTGTCGGTGATGTACGGATCAATGCGCGAGTCAAACTCGACATATTCATCGATCATTGCATCAACATCGATTGGTTCTGCGCCGTAGAGGGCTTGCAGCAATTGATTTTTTTCTTCGAGGTTATGACGAATTTTTTCGCGCAGCACGTCGCGGTCGAGCAAATCAACGATGCGAATACCAGTCCGAAGCGCTTTGTCGTAGTAAGCCGGGCCAATGCCTCGACCTGTTGTGCCGATCGATCCAGCCTGTTTCTCACGAGCGGCATCCAAGTGCTTGTGATATGGCATGATCAGGTGGGCCTTATGCGAAATGTGCAGGCGCCCCTCAACAGAAATGCCCATGCTCTCGAGCATATGGATCTCTTCCATCAAGGCTACGGGGTCGATTACGACGCCATTACCAATAACGCATGTCGTTTCAGGGTGTAGAATACCAGAAGGGATCAAGTGCAGTACATACTTCTTGCCATCAAACACGATGGTATGGCCGGCATTAGCTCCGCCTTGATAGCGTGCGACAATGTCTGCCTCTTCCGAGAGCATGTCTACAATCTTGCCCTTCCCCTCATCGCCCCATTGAGCACCGACAATGATGGAAACACTCATGACAGGGGGCTTAGGCTTGCGTAGAGGCTACAGAGCCCACGTTCTTATGCTTAACGCGCTCTGTGTACCAAATCAAGAATGCAGAGGCAACGTATATCGATGAATACGTACCTACAACGATGCCAACGAACATCGTGAACGCAAAGCCTTCGAGAACGTCTCCACCGAGGAACACCATAACCAGAAGTGCTCCGAGAACCGAAACACCCGTAATGATGGTACGGCTAAGCGTCTCATTGAGTGAGTGGTTCACCAGCTCTGCAAGTGGCATCCCGCGGTACTTTTCACGGTTCTCACGGATACGGTCGAACACAACCACCTTGTCGTTGATTGAGTAACCGAGGATCGTTAGGTATGCCGCAATCGAATTGATGGAGATTTCGAGATTGAGAATGCCGAGCTTGTTGAACAGCACAGAAATGATGAAGGCCATCGTAACGTCGTGCGCCAGCGCAATAATAGCTGAAACACCGTAAGCCCATTCAAAACGGAATGCGATGTAGAGCAGAATGATCAGCGTGGCAGCAATAAGGGAGATAGCTGCATCCTCTGCCAACTCCGACGAGATCTTTGCTCCCACGTTATTAGCACCGAGGAGCTGCACGGCATTCTTACCACCATTTGAAAACTTTGCATTCAACTCTTCGACCATGTCCGCCGATACTTTCGAGGCGTTGTCCTGTGTTTCGTTGATGCGAATAAGGAAGTCTCCTGGACGGCCATAGCTCTTGATTTCAGGGTTGCCGAACTTACTGGAGCTGAGCGCCTGACGAACTTCTTCTGCCTGGATGCTTGTATTTGCGAACGAAACCTTCGTCTCTGTTCCACCCGTAAAGTCGATACCAAACTCAATCAGCTTTGGCAAGCCGAGTCCAGAAATCTGCGTTAGTAAAATCGCCAGCGTACCAAGTACGCTGAGCAAAATCGAGACGCGAAGGAACGTGTTGCGTTTTGTGACAAAGTCAATATTAGTCTTCCTGATCAAATCCATCTTACACCGTCCTCTTCTGTCCAATGTTAAGTGTAGTTGCGCCGCTCATGATGATTAGTTGGAACATAGCGCGAGTTACCACCACGGCTGTAAAGAGCGTAACTACTGCACCAACAAGCAACGTGATGGCAAAGCCCTTGATCGGACCAGAGCCCCAGATCATAAGAGGAATAGCACCAATGATGTTGGTCAAGTTTGAGTCCAAAATGGCGCTCCATGCACGATTAAAGCCTTGTTCTACCGCCGTCTTGAGCGTCTTGCCGGCATACATCTCTTCGCGCATACGCTCGAAGATCAGGATGTTGGCATCAACGGCCATAGCTGTTGAAAGGATCAGAGCGGCGATACCTGGAAGTGTGAGCGTTCCGCCGAAGGCAGCCAACCCTGCAACAACCAACAATCCGTTCATGACAAGCGCAACGTCTGCGATGGCACCACCGACAGAATAGTATGCAAGCATGAAGACGATGATTAGCGCAAACGAAATCGCCGAGCTCGTAAGACCGCGATTGATAGAATCTTCTCCAAGTGATGGACCAATCACGCGCTCTTCGATGATTTTCACTGGTGCCTTCAACGCGCCAGCCTTCAAGACAACTGCAAGGCGTGTTGCATCTTCTGGCGAGAATGCACCTGAGATCTGTGATGATCCGTTGGCAATCTTGTTCTGAACTGTTGGGGCAGACCATACACGGTCGTCCAATACAATAGCGATACGCTTGCCAATGTTGGCTCCGGTGATCTTTGACCACTCCTCAGAACCTTCATCGTTCATCGACATGCTCACAACAGGCTTGTTTGTATTGTCAAAACTTGGGTACGCATCTTGAATAACATCGCCAACCAAGTCTGCTTCGCGAGACACACCGTAGACTTCAAAGAAGTCTGGCTTAGCACCCTTCTGCGTTGTGTTCCCTGTTGCCGAAAGAAGGATATCCAGTGAAGCAGGCATAGACTCACGAACGCGTGGATCGTTGAGAACAGATACGAACTCGTCTACCTTTTCTGCTGGAATTCGGAAGCTGAAGATTCCATCCTTTGGCAAGTCTTCTGGTTTGAAATTGTTGATCTTTAATCCAACGAGATCAAAGCTCTGTGGCTGAGATTCTTCGTTAGCTGCTACACTTCCAAAAACCATGTACGTGAAAGGGAAGTCTGCTTTGATCCGGCGAATCTTTTCTGCATCGCTTAGCCCCTTATATGGGTCTTGTGGACCCTTTTTCGAGGTGTCTGCCGCAACCTTCGACGTGTCTTTCATTGTTGTGTCTGCTGCTACCGATGCAGTATCCTTTGCTGTTGTATCAACAACTGTGGCTGCTACACCTAAACGCAGGTTTCGTACGGCTTGGTCGATGCCATACATCGCCTTGATCATCGATGCATCCATCATCACACGCTTAAACTCCAAACGAGCCGTCTGCGAGAGAAGTTTGCGCATTTGCAGTGTGTCTTGTTCGTCTGGCATTTCGATAACAAGACGGCGTGTGCCCTGCTTCTGGATGCTTACTTCCGAAACATTGTACTTGTTGATCCGCTGCGAAAGAACGATTTGGGCCTGCTCAACTGCTTCATCGGCATCGCGACGGAGCTTGTTCTCAACCGCTTCCTCTGTTAGAGGTGTTGCCTGGAAGTAATTGATGAGGCTCTTGCCCTTACCACGGAAGTTTTCGAGGAAGGTTGCAAGCACATCGCGGTCTGAATTGTCAGTTGCTTTGCGCGTTTCATCAATGACGCTCTTAAAAACATCATCGATTGCCTGCGGATCTGCAGATGACTCGATGAGTTTGAGGACGTCTACTTCCAGAGTAAGGTATGTGCCGCCGCGCAGGTCAAGTCCCAACTTGAGACGTCCGGCACGGGCACTCGCCATATCCTCGGCATGAGTACTGTCCCACTTTGCTAAGGCGATACGCCCCTTGAGAGAAGTATCGGCAGCAAGGTCACCACGCTCAGCTGTGAGCGAAGAATAACCGTACGTAGGCCACAGCAAAATTGCGGCCGCAGCGATCGGAGCAAAAATGAGCATCCATTTGCTCAATGAATTCCAGCGCAAGAGTCCTCCAAGACAATCTTTCGGCAACGTCTTTCCACCCCCACATACGGTGGCGGAAGGACGGCGAATATACGGAATGCTAACTTTGTAGAGCCCATGGATAGAAGAACTGCTGAAACTCCCGAAATAGACTGGTCCAAATACCCTGTGCCCAGGGTGCGGCACCATGTGAATTCACAGGCCTATTTACCGGCCCACCAACACCTATTTGTTCACCACCAATACCCCCCTCTTCGCACCGATGCTGAATGGGGCTCCTGGTTTGCCAATTCCAAGCCTGCTAGTGTATTGGACCTCGGGTGCGGACGTGGCGCATTTTTGATTCGCCATGCGCTAACCCATCCAAATGTCAACATCTTGGGTGTAGAAGTACGCGAATCTCTGGCCGACTATATTAACGGAGTGATTTCTGGGGAGGGGTTGAAAAATGCCCATGCCCTGTGGTATACACTTGCAAACGGACTCGATTGGATTCAGCCGGGGTCGATCGATTACGCAGTGTATCTGTTCCCTGACCCATGGCCCAAGAAGCGCCACCATAAGCGTCGAGCATTTTCCCAGGGATTTCTCAAGATGGTTCACAGGGTGCTCGTACCGGGCGGACGTCTTTACCTTGCAACCGACCGTGAAAACGTAGATGCCTATCAACGCGAGGTGCTCTCGGCATCCTCGCTTTTTTCGATCAGCCCCTTGATGGACGATACCACATGGCCTTTCCGCTTTACAACTGATCAGCAGATGTTCTGTGATGCAAAAGGAATACCCTACGTGCGATATGCTGCGGAGAAGTGCTAAGTGCTCTTAGCTGAGGTAGTTATCATGGGTTACCAGCAGGGTTTCTTTCCCATGGGCGACCCCGAGACTGGCAGCGTGTATTGGCACCGGCCCGATCCGAGGGCGGTAATCCCTCTTGATGCAGTACGATTTTCGCGATCTCTGCGTCGGACGGTACGAAAAGAAACCTACAAATCGACAATAAATGCGAGTTTTGATACGGTAATTCTGCGATGTCAAGAACGTGAAGACACGTGGATAACCGACGACATCATCAGCACCTATACTCAACTTCATTACATGGGTTACGCACACAGCGTTGAGACATGGCTAAACGATGAACTTGTCGGTGGTCTTTATGGCGTTGCTATCAATGGCGCATTCTTTGGTGAGTCTATGTTTTCCAGAAAGCCAGATGCGTCGAAGGTGGCGTTTGTTCGGTTGATCCAGCACATACATGCACGTGGGTTTACTCTTCTGGACACACAATACATCAATGAGTTTACCGCATCACTTGGTGCAATTGAAATCAGCGACGCTCACTATCAAGAACAACTCTCCATTGCTCTCTCCACGTCCGCAACATTCTAGGGTGCTTCTAGCAATCGGTTCTGCAATTGCATTGCTAATCGTGCAATCGTGTAACACGGTGTATTATAAGCGGCATGCCGATCCACCGCCTCCTCCGCCACCACCACCTACGTGTGCGGCATTGCCGGTTAAGGACTCAGCGGGATTGTTGAAGCTAGACACGGTTACACCAACCATACCACATGTGCGATACTATGTATTCGAGCGCGTTCAGGGGGCATCGAGCAACTTGCAAGAGTATGGTCTGCTACCCGTCGAGAATAATGAGGAGCGGTGCCTCCTCATCCGTGGCGCCGACATGAAGTCGGCGTGGTATGTAGCAAGTTCAAAAACCGGACCTTCATCAATTGCCATAGCGCCCTGGGATGGCGCAGAGACATCGATGCTACTGTCCCGTATTGTTGATCACGGCAACCATCGCGACGGTGCCATAGTACAAGGTATCATAGATGGCAGTACCGTAGAGACAGACTCAGCTTCAATCGGATGTGATGATTCGCTTGCATGGGATGGCCACCCTGCCCTATCGCCTAACCGAGATTGGATTGTGTTTGCCTCCAACCGTAGCGGCTCTCTGAATAGCACAGACCTTTGGTATGCTCGCCGTTATACAGATGGAAGTGTTGGGCCTGCACGCCCCCTTGCTGGAACGAACACCTATTGTGATGAGTTGTCGCCGTCGTTTTTACCTCAAACGTCGATGACACTCATGTTTAGCTCATCTGGTCATACCACCTTTGGTGGCTACGATGCTTTTGCTGCAGAGGTTTTCGAAGATGGAGACTCGTTAATTGCACGTAATGTGGCTAATCTTGGTGCGCCCATTAACACGTCGGCCGATGAGATTTTCCCTAGCATGTCGCCGAATGGTGTTGACTTATACGTAGCATCGAATCGAAACAACGGACGAGAGAGTTACCGTAAAGACTTTGATGTCTTTGTCGCATATCAACAAATCTCTGATGAAGGTCCGGTAGCAAAGCTGACTGGCCGTGTGGTAAACTCCCAAACTCAGCAGCCGGTGGTTGATGCAGAGGTAACCGCTCGTTCTTCATCTACACGACGAGTTTTTTCTTCAACGCGAACAGATAGTGCTGGATCGTATTCCATAGATGTGCCAGTGAGCACCCCAGTGCAGATAACAGCACAATCCGATACTCTCTTCTATGACTCATACAGCGTTGAAATCCCAAAAGACTCGGCCAACAGCATCATTGTACGAACAGAGCCAATAACGCTTTCAAAATCGTTAACGCTCCGCATGAATTTCCCAACGGCGGAATTCAACAACCCGTACCCTAGAACACTTGATTCCAATGGCATAGAAACAGCCAGAACATGGCAACTGGATATCGATGAGCTTGCGCAAAATGTTCTGTCTGGATCAACGAAGATCAAGAAGATATCACTGGTTGGACACACCGATGATGTTGACACAGATGAATCAAATGTTGTTCTCGGTAAACAGCGAGTAGAATTTGTTATTGAGAGACTAGTCGAACGCGGCGTTCCGCGATCAATTCTCGAGGGTAGCAGTCAAGGCGAACAGCAATTGCTCAAACGCCGCAAAGATGAAACCATCGACTCTTGGCGTAAACGCTGCAGACGGGTTGAACTTACTAAGGTTACGTCATGAGTATAGGTACATTTATAACACCAACGAATGTTGCGCGAGCCGCCATAGCATCCTTTATTGGTATTACCCTTCTATTCGTTGGGCTCATTATGTATTCGCTCAGCAGTGGACTGCCAACACTTGAGCAGCTGGAAAACCCGCCACAAGAACTTGCCACGCGCGTGTACAGTGCAGACGGTGCAATGCTCGAGCTTTTCGCAACAACTCGTCGCACGAATCTTCGCTATGATTCAATTCCCAAAGGATTCATCAACGCCTTGGTAGCAACCGAAGATCGCGCCTTCTACGACCATTGGGGCGTACACATGATGCGCATATGCAAGGCTGCAGTGAAAAATGTGCTTGCTATGAAGGCAAAAGAAGGTGCCTCGACCATTACCCAACAGCTTGCACGGAATCTGTACTTCTCTCAGGAGCAAACGATTTGGCGTAAGATCCGAGAAGCGTGGACAGCCGTTCAGATTGAGCAGGCATACACGAAAAACGAGATCCTAGAAATGTATGCCAACACGGTGTATTACGGACGCGGTGCATACGGTTTGCGAGTAGCGTCGATGACGTACTATAATAAAGAGCCCATGGACCTCACAGTGGCTGAATGCGCCTATCTCGTGGGCCTTTTTAAGGCTCCAGAAAAGTATGGAGCAGACGACTCTCTCGGCGTGAGCCGCAGAAATCTTGTTCTCTGCATGATGAATGAAGTTGACTATGTAACTGATGATGAGTTGGCAGCATCAACTGCCGAGCCACTACGCAAGGTTGCACCGAGCACAGTCTACAAAGGCATCGCACCCCATTTTGTTGAGATGATTCGTCAAACACTCACAAGTGATGACATATGGAAAGAACGTCTGGCCGGACACGACATCTATCGTGATGGACTTGTTATCTATACAACGCTCGATTCTCGTGTTCAGAAGTATGCAAATCAAGCACTCGATGAACACCTGCGCGACTACCAACGCATGTTCGACAATTCATTTTCTTGGAATAGCCGTCAGCCTCTGCTGAAGAAGTTTCTTGCTCAAGCCATACGCCATCATCCAGACTATGTAACTGCAACCGAAGATCGGCGTGATGCGGTTACTTCGAGGCTTATGAATAACGCCAGATTTGTCGATAGTGTTAAACGAATTGTTACGGTGATACAGGCTGGCCTTGTTGTTATCGAACCTTCTACAGGCTACATCGTTGGTATGGTGGGGTCTTCTCCTCTTAACATGACCCTTCAGCCGGCGGCGCGATATTCACTCAACCATGCAACACAGATTGTGCGTCAGCCAGGTTCGTCCTTTAAACCATTTGTTTATGCAAGTGCCCTTGAATCGTCACCAGACATTTCTCCGGAATCACTTGTCGAAAGCGGTCCATTCAGCTATGCCCTGGGCGATGGCACAGTATGGTCTCCTCAAGGTTCTCGTGAAGGGGGCGGACCAATTTCGTTACGCAGCGCACTTAAGTTCTCGCTCAATAGCGTTGCCGCACGATTGGTTACTGAGACCGGGTTTACAGATCCAGAGCAAGTGGTAGCTCTGTGCCGCCGCCTTGGTATTACCTCCAAGCTTGATGCCGTCCCGTCAATTGCACTCGGCACTGGCGAAGTATCTCCGCTCGAAATGACAAATGCCTATGCTGCCTTCGCCTACCATGGCGCTTACAATGCATCTAGCTATATCATGCGAGTAGAAGACCGCATGGGCAACGTACTCTACGAAGCAAAGCCATTCGAACGCCTTACCAGTGAGGCCTGTTCACAGCGCACATCTGACAACATGATTGCGATGATGCGCGGCGTTGTCGATGGTGGCACAGCATCAAGTATTCGAAGATTCTTTAAGCATGACGCTGCAGGAAAGACAGGAACAACAAACGATTTTGCCGATGCCTGGTTTGTTGGCATAACTCCGCAGCTAGCATGTGGTGTGTGGGTTGGATTCGATGATATGCGTATTCGATTTACCGGCGACTATGGTCAGGGGGGAAAGGCGGCTGCTCCTATATGGGGGCGTCTAATGCAGAAAGTTTATGCCGACCCATCAACGCGATGGCGTAAGAAAAGCTTCGACGTTATTCGCGACTCAACAGATGTTGTTACAGATCTCGATATGACGAATCCAATTCAGGAAGTAGCCCCATTCCGCAAACAAGACACATCAAAGAAGCAGCCATGACCCCATTTTGGCAATTCACCGATGGAGGCACACTGAAGGTGGGCACGATGTACTGTATTGGGCGTAACTACGCTGCACATGCCCGAGAGATGGGGGCAGAGATAGTTGCCAATCCAATCGTTTTCATCAAGCCGCCGTCTGCATACCGCAACGATGAGGCTCATGTGCAACTACCAGGATTTTCGTCTGATGTGCACCACGAGGTAGAGCTTGTTGTTGTTATCGGTAGCCCTACAGATGAGTGCTCTCCTGACGAGGCGTGGAATCATATTGCAGGCGTTACGGTAGGTATAGATCTAACAGCTCGCGATGTGCAGGCAGAAGCAAAGAAGAACGGACACCCCTGGGCGGTCGCAAAATCCTGGAAAGGGTCTGCCCCATGTGGAAACGTGATTCCGATGCAAGAGTGTGGCAGGGGGCCATGGGATCTCAAACTTGAAATCGATGGCGTTCTTCGGCAGTCTGGTAACACGCAAGACATGGAGCGCTCGGTAGAAAATCTTGTCGCCTATTTGTCGCAGGTATTTACACTACAGCCAGGCGACTGCATCTTTACGGGAACACCTGAAGGTGTTGGTCCTGTTTCTGCCGGACAGGTTGCCGTGGCACAGCTCAACAATACACCTATGCTCACTACAAGATTTGTCCTATGATCTCCTCTAGGTCCCTCTTTGCAGTGTCGATTCTTGTTGCCTCACTCGTCCTAGTCGGATGTGGAAGCATAACACGTGTTGAACGTGATGTACATACGATCGTTGAAGTAGATACGCTCGTTACCAAGCGCGTGCAAAACCTACCGGGCGAGCGAGACAACGGCATCATCTTTCCGTCGCCCACTACGGAGAGCAGAGACCGCGATGTGCGTCGCTATGATAGTTTAGCAGTTCGCGAGTATCCAGCATTTATTCGTCTGGGTTTGTTCGAGGGTATTGGACTGATTGGCTCTTCAATAGACGGCGAGAGTACCAAACGCAGCATGTTCGGTTTGTACTACGATATCAACGACCTGCTCTTTGGACGCGAAACGGATTCTACGTCGCACCTCTTTGATGGGTACATCCACCGCATTGGTATCATGGAATGGAAGCTGCCTCTTTTTGACAACGCACAAGATTGGACATGGGGCGTTACAGCATATGAGCGGCTCCAAGCAGATGCAGAGAATTCCCTAACTGGCATGGGTGTGTTGACAGTGTCGAAACGTATCTATTACAGCAAGCGCATTCCCTATATGGCATTGCGTCCGTCTGTATCGTTAGCAGCATTCCCATCCATGTATGTTAATACCAGTGTATCAGGTGATGTTGGAAGTATTGGCGGGTTAAACCTTCGCGCATACGTTGGCTATGCATTTGGCGGCGAGTTCGGTCGTTCACGTCAATCAAGCACATCAACATTCGAGTCAGTCAATTTCCCATACTTCGGCATTGGCGTCTCTGCATTAGACTTCCTCAATCGTGAAGAAGAAACCGAGACAGAATGGAAATACCACGAGCATTCTGCATGGGAAATCGGAGCTATCGACCTTACCCTGCTCGGTAGTAGCGCCGAACGTTCATTTATGTCTCCAGCAGACCCTCCCGAGGCAGCACCCACGATCAAGGGGCTTACCGTTCGTCTAGCAACAGCCGACATAGCCCTTCCATTCTTGAACTACAAAGTGTCTGTTGGTACTTCCTTGTTTGAAGCCCTTATTCTGGGACCATCTGAATACGGCATTTCGATGCTGCCGATTCGTGTAACCTACCACTGGCTTCCATTCAAACGAGACTTAAGAATCGATCCGTTTATCGAATACGGTTACGCCCCCTCCTCATTTGGTCATGTTGGGGTGCGCACGACACTACCATTGAGTGACCAAATGAATCTGCAGATTGTTACAGGGTATGTTCAAGGAAATACGGGATCATCAATTCCAGGCTTAGAAGATCAGGGATATTCATTTATCACAGATCGTTACAATCGAATTACAGCTGCGGATCCAAATTTTAGCACGGTCTATTTGGGAATAGGAGTTGGGCTGTATACTCGTCAGTTCAATCGCGGAGACTTGCGCTACGGAAAAGGCTATCCGCATGAATAGTGCACAGGCAGCGATTGTTGGTGTGATGTTGCTCTGCACGGCTTGCACATCACATAAGTTCACGATGCAGAAGTATGCCATTGTACCCACACAAGGTGTAAAGCTGGCCAACAAGGACAAGATTACACTAACTGCTGTAAATGCGTTCCGCATGAACGGGCCGTCAAAGGTGGGGTTGCGTGCACAGCGACAAACAGAGCTTATTTTTTCTACCGAGATCATTCGCAGTAGTCCAGATCGGATCATTATTCAAACACGCACAACGCCGTTTGATGATTCTACATCGGCTCGTAAAGGGATATCGTTTATCATTGAAGGCGACTCTACAACTATTGTCAATGGAGAAGATTCGGTAACGTACTCCACACCTCTACCTGTAGGCAAGCCTTTTTTGTTTACGCTATTGAACAACGGGGCGTGGTTTGATGTTGTTATCGGACATAAGATGTTTGGATGCCAACGCACCGAGCTTGCAAATACTGAGTGGTTTCTCATTGCAGTGCCAGGCCAAGGTTCGATAATTGTTGGTGATCCGCAATTCAACATCAGCTCGCAAACATTTTCGCAATTCTAATACCACATGGCGCAAAACATAACAATCGTTGGAGCAGGCTTAGTTGGCTCTCTCTTAGCAACGGTACTGGCTAAACGGGGCTATACTGTCCGTGTATTTGAACGCAGACCCGATATGCGCACAAGCGCTGGTTATGCCGGACGCTCAATAAATCTTGCAATGTCGGACAGAGGACTGCGTGCTCTTGAAACTGCCGGCTTAGCCGAAGACATTCGTGAGATAGCCATACCCATGCATGGACGAATGATGCATGATAAGCAGGGCGTCCAGACGTATCAGCCATATGGCAAAGAGGGACAGTTCATCAACAGCGTTTCCCGTGGCGAGCTAAATAAGACGCTTATGTCGGCTGCAGAACGCCATGGCGTAACATTCACGTTTAACGCACGTTGCGTAGATGTAAACATCGACACAGCCTCGGCAACATTTGAACTACCGTCTGGCGAAACAATTGTTACCAACGCAGACATACTCTTTGGTGCAGATGGTGCATTTAGCGCAGTTCGGGGTAAGCTGCAAACGCGTGATCGCTTCGACTATTCCCAGTCATATATCGAGCATGGCTACAAAGAACTTCACATCCCTGCTGATGCTACCAGTGGTTTTCAAATTGAGAAGAATGTGCTGCACATCTGGCCACGGCACAATTACATGATGATTGGTCTACCAAATCCCGATGGATCGTTTACGCTAACATTATTCTTTGCGCACCACGGATCTCCTTCCTTCGACGAGCTTCGCACACCTGAGCAGGTAACTGCGTTCTTTCATCAAGAGTTTGCAGATGCAGTTCCTCTTATGCCATCATTGCTGGAAGATTTCTTTACCAATCCCGAGTCCTCTCTCGTAACGGTGCGTTGCAACCCGTGGGTTTTCAACGGTAAGGTTGCCTTGATTGGCGATGCAGCGCACGCTATTGTTCCATTCTACGGACAAGGCATGAATTGCGGTTTCGAAGATTGCAGCATTCTTATCGAGTGTCTAGACCACTACAACGGAGATTGGGCTTTGGCTCTCGAATCATATGCCAGGCTACGGAAACCAGCCGGTGATGCCATTGCAGATCTAGCACTCGCCAATTTTATTGAGATGCGGGATAAGGTAGCCGACGCGAGATTTTTGTGGCGTAAAAAGATCGAGGCATGGATCTATGAGCAGTATCCAACCAAGCTCATTCCTTTGTACACAATGGTCACGTTTTCAGCGCACATCCCCTACAACGAGGCGCTACGCATTGGTAAGGAGCAAGACGTGCTGATGGAGGATATTATGTCGATCCCAGAAGTTCTCAACGACTGGACTTCCGATGAGGCAGTGCAGGCAATTCGCAAGGTGATGGAATCGCGTCCTGACATCACAATTGCATCAGGTTCGCCAAGCTAGTTCTCGTCAGCTTGTATACGCACTGGACTCGCCCACCGTCCGCCGGTTGTTGTCCCAACCAGTAGATACAATCCCGTACCCAGACCCTGAACATCTAGCACCGACTCGGTAGATGTTCTCACGATACGTCCGTGAAGGTCATAGAGCTGCACTAACTCGAGTGTGCCGGCACGTTCATGAACATCAAGAACAATATGCTCGCTGGCTGGTTGTGGTCGTACTCTCATGATAGGACCATCGATAAACACGATGGCGCGTGATCCAGGATAACAGATGCCTTTTACTGTGAGCTGGCCATCACGACGCGTAATGCGTGGTTTTCTGCTGATCTGTAGCCATTCCACCGTATCAATGATAACAGGCGAAGTTTCAAACGGGGCCAGTAGCGTTGAGCCAAGTATGCGCGTGCATTCGGAAGGCGTCCGAGTAATGTTGATTCCGTCTACGTCGAGTACCATCTGACGCATCTTGGTTGCAGAGTCTACAGTAGAGGACACTATCGTACCATTGGTTAGGCCTGTTGGAACATACAAACGCGAGTCAATACGAAGATGAATCAGTCCATATGCACCGAGAATTTCAGGCGTTGGAGAATCATGTTGAAAGCTCAAAGGAATTGCAACGTTGGCCGTACCAGCCTTTTCAGAAACCACACCACCAATAACATAGGCATGCTCTGCGTTGATCGTTGCACGAACCGGCAGATATCGTGTTCCCGGACAGGGCTGCTGAACCACAATCTCAAGTGAATCATTAATCGTTGCGTCAACAGCACCAATGATCTCAAGTTCTACCTCAATACTATCTCTTGCCAGATCTATTGGAAATGATGTAGGTCGCACGAGACGTACGCCAGATGGTGGCTGGATAGAAGTTATCGTTACCGATCCTTCGTACATGTGTTTAAGCCAAACCGTAGAACGAGAAACACTGCCGATTTCGATAACCCCAAAATCAATAGCCGGACGCGAAAATTGGGGCCAGCTTGGCAGCACGGTAACTTGAATTTGCGCAGATTGATCACTACAACCGCTACTATCGGTAACGTATACTGTGTAGAGACCTGCTTTCTTCACTGTAATTGATGATGTTGTCTCGCCGCTGCTCCATTGATAGCGCAGGAATCCTGGTGTTGCAGCAAGAAGTGTAGAATCTGTCGGACAGATAGTCGTGCGTCCGCTTACCTCTAGAGTTCGACGAGAGAAAACTCTCCATTGAAATGGGGTAATGATTGCACCTGAATCACCCACTGTAGCCCCCCAAGGGCTCTTGTAAACATTGTTACCAGTTTCTGGCGAGACATGAACTCCAGGTATACCTCCGTCAATAAGGAGCTTCACAGACGCATGATTTTTGGTGAGGACCACCACACCGCCAGCACCACCACCACCTGGCCCATTGGATTGATAACGAGCCCCCTGATTCCCACCATTACCACCCCGAACATCAACGACCAATTGCCCCGTTATGACGTTGGCATCCACAACAATCGTTCCACCAGCTCCCGCTCCTCCGGCACCATCGCCAGGTTGCTGTGCCAGGCCGTTCTTCCATGCCGCGGTGTCCATAACAGACGCCCCCCTGCTGAGAATCGCGCCCTTGTTTGCGAGAATCAATCCCGCGCGAATGACAACAATTCCACCACCATTGCTGCCACTGGTACCCTGGTTATTGTTCTGATGAGCACCACCACCGCCGCCGCCCATGAAAAAGTATTGGCGTGCAACATAATTGGACATGCTCTGTCCACCCCGTCCGCCCGCATCTTTAAAGGGGTTGCACCATGAGTTTGCATCACCTCCCTGCCCACCGGTGCCGCCGTTTCCACCACCACCGCCGCCAGCATTTGCACCATTGCCTCCACCAGCAGCATTAGCTGCAGAGGCTTTGCCAGCTGAAGCTACCGAGCTGCTGAGCCAGATACCTTCGCCCTTCTCACCTGCTGCACCATTCTGATACGGAGCGCTCCAAACAGCAGTCCCACATGTGTCTTTGGGTAGCGAAACTTTGCCACCGCGAAATCCAGCACCGCTCGCGTCAATGTTGGCATCCAGCGTAAGCACACGTTCCACATCGATAGCGATAACACCACCTGTGATGCCATTCCACGGCTTTGCATAGACCGTTCCAATCACCTGGGCATCCCCATAGCGTTGAACGCGTACAAGCTGAACAATGCCAAGAACATTATACTCATGTACCCATGGTGTTGTGAACACTACCGTATCATTAGCAATGCGCTGTACCTCGAGATACTCTGCAGCCCCTGCACTCCGTAGCGACTCTACAGAGCCAAATGTAGAGTCTACTATCTCGTTGATGTCTGCCCCCTTCATCTGTATCATGAGAACACGGCTACCAGGCTGAAGGCCTGATGCGTTAGCTGTTCGCACGGCACGCAAACACGGGAAGATCTGTACCACAGCCTCGTAGGAATTAACAATTCCCGACACTTGCTCACAAGCAACAGGTAACTGAGAGTAGACCCGCTGTGAACACAGCAGGAACATCACGGAGACGATGATTGAGATAATTCTCATTGTATTGAGAGTGCAAATTACCCATCTTGAGTTCCATGAAGGCTACACGTCCACGCGCGCTACCGAAGAATGCCACCATCGGCATTGTATCTCCTTCATCCCCCCAGCGAGACGAATCACGGCTGCATCGCGGCATCCGATATCTTGAACAGCTTGGATATCGCATCAAGTTGGGCAAACACGCGCTCTCGTCTCACGGGGGTTATCTAGCAGGCTTGGATCGTGAACGTGCAAGTGACATCAATACTATGTTCGCAGACCCCACCATAGATGCGATTTTTTGCGCGCGTGGGGGCTATGGATGCGCACGCATCTTACCGCTACTCAACTACCGCACAATTCGCAGGAACCCGAAGATATTCGTTGGCTTCAGCGACGTAACATCCCTTCAGCTAGCACTATGGAAAAAGACGCGCTTGGTAACCTTTAGTGGTGCCATGCCAAGCGTTGACATGGCAGATGGGTTTGACCCCACATCTGAAGATCAGTTCTGGAGGGTGTTAACCTCGCGCAGGGCACTCGGCACACTTAAACAACCGTGGCCGATGGAGCAATTGCGCGCAGGCAAGGCAGAGGGGGCTCTCCTCGGTGGCAATTTGTGCGTGCTCACGAGCATACTTGGAACCGATTATATGCCATCTCTTCGTGGTGCAGTGGTAGCACTCGAAGACATCGGCGAGGCAACATATCGTATAGATAGGATGCTCATGCATCTTGCCTTAGCTACTCGACGCACACGTCCAGCAAGCGTTCTCTATGGCTTTTGGTCTCAAGAGTCGCAACAGATTACGTCAACCCCGCCACGAGATGTTGACGAAGTGTTACAGGAACGGCTGGACATCACGCGCGGTCCAATATTATCGGGCTTGATGTATGGTCATGAGCCCACAAAGTTTACCCTACCATTCGGGGTTCGAGCACGTATTGATGGTGGCCGAAAAACGATCTCACTTATTGAAGCCGCTGTGGTATAGCCGCGACCACATCCTCTAATACACGAATGTTTGCCTGGAGGAATGTTTCTATCAACGCATGGTATGTACTATTGTTCAGCAGAGAACCATACCCTACAAAGGCTATCGGTGAATCCGACATGAGCGATGAGCACAACAACGCCAACTCACTTGCCCCGTGAGATCGAATACTTTGTGCAACAGCATCTCCCTCATCTGCATACGTTAACACGGCCGCACCAAGGCGCGCAACGGTTTGCAGTTGCGCCCCTCTCAGCGCGTGGCGAACTTCGTCGGGGTAGTCGGCGTCAACTCGTAGATAATTTGCAACAGGCCGTATCAGCAAGGTTTCCGGACCCCTCTTATCAAGCATACGCGCAACTGCTATGCAAGCCTGACGGCCAAGCCAAGAGCCAGAACCGGGGTCTTCTACAGATCCGCCCCAGCCCCCCGATCTATGAAACTCGCCATGTTGATCACGATACAACGCTATTGAACCAGTTCCCGCAATCAGAGCAATACCAGATGCTGTGCCATAGGCTGCGAAGTGCACGAGCTCTACGTCACTCATTACTATCAACTGTGTTGACACTAGCCCCACATAGACCGACCACGATTCTTTGAATGACGCCGCGTATGAATGCCTCTCACGTGGAGACCAAACACCAGCCATGCCAACTATCACAGCATCTAATGGTGATACTGCCTCATCACCAACCACAACGGTAGTAGCAAGAAAAGAGCCGATCATCCGACAGAGTTCATCTGTCTGTTGATCGGCTCGCGATGGACGTGCACTGGGTAAAAGAGAACGCGCTACAACATGACCATCAATGGAGAGTCCAACATCGGTGGATGTTCCACCTCCATCAATCATCAATACCTTCATCAGCCTGCCTTAGGGGGCTGCCAGCTGCCACGCTTCCATGACTGAAGCTCGATAGTTACCGAACCAACATATACCTTCATCTTGGCCTTAACAGGTACACGAGCAGCATCATCACTAAACCATCCCTCGAATTTTCCAGAGAGTCCGTAGATCCCCGTCCAATTGGCTACACCGTCGAAATATGTGGTCTTTACGGGGTAGTCTACTGCGTCGATATCCGTTGATTCCTTGGTGCCACGAAAATTGATAACCGTTGACACGAGATTCCCCATAACAACCGTTGGAAGAGTTATCGTCTTCTTTGCATCTATCAGTGTGCGCGCTGTATACAACAGGGAACTTCCGTCGTTGCAGTATTTCGAAATAGACACCTCTTTGCGGTTTGTTACCTGCTTGTTACGAGAGGTCTCCATCAGAACTTTCATATTGGTGTAATCGAACTCGTATTTATCAAACTCCCACTGATTCCCTTCAACCTGCGTGGAGGCATTAAAGAGATGTGAGAACATCGCGGTGGAATCCATCCACGATAGATACGTAGAGTGCAGAGCAACAAAGGGGATGCTTGGATTTGAATTGATCAACACCTTTACTTTTGCCGTGCGCTTGCCATTCAGCGTTGTGTATGGCTCTGTAACAGCGCGGATTGTACCCAGTGTTATTCCGGCATAAGAAACGCGATAGGTAAGATCTTCACCAGGGTAGATAAATGCTTGGGCTCGAAGTCCGCTTGATGAGACAAGGAGCAATACAACATAGAAGACCGACTTCATCATATTCATATTCATGATATGATTATTAATAGAATAGTCCAGCAGCACAAAGTTATTTCAGCTTGGCAATTCTAGCTGCTTCGGGAAACAATGTAAGCGCTTTCTTCACTTGCTTATCCTTAGCAAGCATCACAGCTGTGTAACCATTGTTATTGAACACCGATCGCCCGATGTATGCTTTAACAATAAGCTTTATGTATTCAGCATCTTGCGTAAACTCATTGTCTTTCCATTCAACGCTCTTGCCTTTGGCCAATGTTTGCATGATCTCCACATCAGCTTGCGTAATTGTAAGGTCGCGTAGGAATTTCGCGATGTCTTGTCCGTACTGAGCACGAATATCCTTACCACGCAGACGCATGATGTTGTCTGCAGTTTCCCAGAACAAATTCTTGGCGCGAAGATTGCGTGCTAGGAATCCTATTGTGTCTTGCTTGACGATGTAGTCTGGAGTTATGCCACCACCGCCGAAGACTGTGCGTCCACCGGCAGTCTTGTATTTCGGACGCTTGTTGGTAGAATCATCTGCATCATGATTGATGTTGTCGCCTTCTTCTCCTTCTTCACGACCCTCACCACCATAGTACTTGGCTTTGTCTTCGTATGGGCGCTGAATGAGACGTCCACTTGGTGTGTAGTACCTGGAAATAGTAAGTCGAAAAGCAGAACCATCTCCGAGTGGGTATTGACGCTGAACAAGCCCCTTGCCGAAGGATGTTTCACCAACTACGAGGCCACGATCGAGATCCTGCACCGCTCCGGAGACGATTTCGCTCGCAGAAGCAGAACCGCCATTGATCAACACGATAAGCGGGATATTCTCAAGTGCACCGCCCTCGGTTGACCAAAAATCTTCATCGAATTCGGGACGGCGTCCCTTGGTGTAGACCAGCTTCTTACCGGCCGGCACAATCTCGTCTGCGATTTTAAAAGCCTGATCGAGATATCCGCCAGGATTATATCGAAGGTCCAGCATTAGTTTCTTCATTCCTTGCGAGCGAAGATTTTCAACAGCACGCATCAATTCATCATGTGTTGTTGCGCTGAATCTGTTTGCTGTGATATACCCAACATCTGTTCCGTCGATCATGAAGGATGCATCAACAGAGTTCATTGGAATCTTATCACGCGTAACATCGAACACGAGCAGATCCTTTTCTCCCGAGCGTTTGATATGAAGCTTAACAACGGTACCCTTTGGCCCGCGCAGCCTTTTCGGAACTGTTTCGCGCGTAAGCTTGATGGCAGTTGTGTCGTTGATCTTCACAATCTTGTCGCCAGCGAGAATACCGAGTGCTTCACTTGGCCCCCCAATGATCGGAGAAACCACAGTTACTGTGTCGTTTACGATGTCGAATTCGACACCGATGCCGTCGAATGATCCACGAAAGTCCTCTTCGACCTTCTGCATGTCTTTGGCGGTGATGTAGACTGAGTGTGGGTCGAGCTCATCAAGCATACCTTTTATTGCAGCCTCGGTGAGCTTCTGCGTATCTACATCTTCCACGTAGTTCTTCACTGCCATAGACAAAACATCAGAGAACTTCCGTGTTTGGTCCATCACCGAGTCGCCAGAGAACAGCGGTTGAGCTAGAAAGCCAATGCCGATGCCAAGGCTAACCAGCACAGTGGCAACTACGTATGATCGAAATGGTTTTGTTTTCATGTTCTTTATACTCGTTGTCGGGGCCAAAACTACGCAATACACGCCCGTAAGCAGACGTATAGGGATCTCATCCAGTCTATCTGATGATCACCAAAGGAATGATCATCGGCGTGGTGGTGTGTACAATACACGCATAGGATCCGGCAGGGATACCCGAGACATCCATCTGCAATGCCTGCGTAGCTTCGCCATACCACGACTGCTCTAGAATAATTGCGCCGGTAACATCAACGAGCTGTATTGAAGCCTCGGTGAGGGGGTCTGCAAAACTCACAACAATCTGGTCGGTAGCTGGCTGTGGTGTTATCATCAGCGCACCAATCTTGCGCGAGGTTGCTTCTATCGGTACATCACACCGTGTAAGCCCCTTGTACTTTTGTCCATTACTGCGCCCCTCAAGAATAAGCGTGCGCAACAGGCAGTATTGTCGGAACTCGATTGTATCGCGCACAAACTTGACGGAATCTGCCACCTTTGGTGAAAAGCATACGATCAGCGCAGCCTTCCCATCTACAGGGTCTACCGAGAGTGTGAACTGCGACTGTGGCATGGAGAAGACCGCATTCTGCCGAATAAATGGCTGAAGGAACACAACGCTTCGTATACCTATGTTCTCAAGCGCTAGGGTGTCGCAACGTACTTCGCCGATTGTTACAATCCCCATGTCGTGGGTTTGCACAACATCGAAACTGCCATCGATGGACATCATGAAGCCAGGTATCGTGTCAATTCTCGTGGTAACGTTACCCGCCGAATCGACAGCCTCAAAACCATAGATAGCATCGCGAAACATATCAAGTATCTCGATGTTGAAGGTGCGATCAATGATCGTTGAGTCGGTCATCGTAACCCGACAATTCACCAGAACAGAATCTAGTATACGTGCACGTTCAAGCCCAAGATCAGATCCAACCTCGTCTGAGATTTGAATAGTAAAGGCAGGCTTGCACGAATCTCTGTTATCGAGGATCTTCGGTCCATCCATATCCTCGCGTTCTTCAACCACCAGGTATGCAACCTTGCGATCAGAACAGGAGTCGCCGATAATAACTGGACCCTCGAACTTCTGCTGCTTTACACCTTTGTGACAGAATTGAATCTGGATTCGTTGGCCTGGTGCTAAGGTAAAAGGGGCTACTGGTGAGTCTACAACCATCGATCCCGGAAGCGTAATCTTCGTAATCGTTTGAGGGAACTTGCCGTAGTTCTCAATTTCAAATGAATCGCACCGTATGCGCCCAATAGGAACAACGTACTCTCGTGTAACGGTCTTTGCGGTATCGTCGCGCGATGCTACAGGCCCAACAGTAAAGCCTGGTATATCAACAACAAACTGAGACTTCTGTTCAACACCATCCTTAACCTCGACGATAGCTTTTCCATCGAGGTATCTATTAACCAATGAGATCTTGATCGGCACCACCGCCTGTGGCGGACTAAAAGACGGCACCGTGTACGTCGTATTCATGTCGGCAGTGGCAATTACATTGTAGGTCTGAATACGCGAATCACCAAGCACGGAATCTGTCATTGCTCCATCGAACTCGTAGCATCGTGTATTGCCAACAAGTTTCGGTGGGTAAACATCAAGCGGACGAAACGACATGCCGCCGATGTACCCGTACGAGTTTGCATCGCCATACCCATACACATAGATACCAAAGTTGGTATCGGCTTTAATCTCGTGCACACCATCGCGCATGGGCAGGCGCGCCCATGAATACGACGAAGCACCTATGGGCAGAAACCGTGTTTGATCAACTGGAACGCCATCAATGACCAGTGTTCCCAATTTCACAGTAGGAATAACAACGTTCAGCCATTGCTCGAGATAGACGCTATCAATTGGACGTATTTTACCACCAACATAATCGTAGATATAGGCCTGGATACTGATAAATCGATACTTATCCATGAACTGCTCCGCTGGGGGCACGAGCATCATGGCAGGGTCTCCACGACGCGTAACGTCTTGTCCGCCCCCTATACCACTTGTCTTCTTCAGCTGAACAGTGATAGATGGATTTGTCGTGCGAATCAGATGCGCATTCAACAGTGGTCGCTCCATCACCTGGCCGCTCATGAGCACCTGTTGGAATTGATCATCTATGTATACTTCGGTAGAATCAAATGCAGCAATCACGCGATAGAGGTCGTTACCAATATTCAGCTCGTTACTCGTACGAGCAAATGGCGTTACATAAGCACTCTTACCCCATGTACGGATGGGTGTCATCTGCTCGATAAGACAATCGCGCGAACCAAGATCTGCTACATTCTGAATCGGCACAATTGCTCTTTGCTGTCCACCAAAGACCGCTATTGGCTTATCAGATCGCACAATTGTGCCTGTTAAGTCGTTGGTCGTTCCCTTACGAGGATCTGCTTGGACTAGGTAACTATCACCTTGATCGAGCACAATGGACACGGGCCTCTTGGCTACTGGGACCTTCACAGTAGGTACCGATGGAATGATGGTTATCTCTGTGCTGTCTTCTGTTGCTACAATAACAAATTGCGATGGTGTGGTTGTGGCATTAGGAGTGGATCCATTTAATCGCACATCAGAGTTATAGGCTACAACCATGTAGTCATCTGCGAGAGCATCGGTAGGCAGTACCATAAATGCTTCGCTGGTTAGGGTTGCCTGATTGAGTGCATAGACAGTTACTTCATCTTCAGACTCAACGTGTATGCTTTGCAGTGCTACAGTCTCATTTTGCGACGATGTGTAATTGAGATTGTTTGCACCACTTGCATTGATACCACGCAACTCAATGTTCTGATAGAATTTCGAGAGGCTTACAATGTTTCGTACATCTGTTATTGCGAACGTATCAACAACTTCAGATCCATCATTGCGCCTCCATGTGACACGTCCGCGAGTTGGACGTTCTGCACCGATATACACATACAGTTGGTGTTCCCGCTGAAGAAGAGGATCGGATGCAACCTGGTCTTCTTGATTATGCCAATTCGGCATAAATGAAAACCAAAAATCTTTGCCTTTACTGTCAGGGTACACTTGAGCGTGCGCCGTCTGAGATGCTAGGCAGCAGATAACAGTTCCTATGAGCGCAAGCCAAACCTTCATCATATACGTACTGAACCCTTCTCGATACCATCAGCATCATAGACCGTTACCGATATGCCCGAATCATCAACGGCAACTCGTGCAAAGCCGCCTCCCGAATGGGCTAGAACACTATGTTTACCTTTCGAAGTTTCACGACTGCCCCCTCCGCCGCCCGAGACTAGGCACGTAAATCGGTCTTCAGGATTGCGAATCACTTGCAGGTCATGGTCGTGTCCACAACAGTACATCCGCACCTCGTGCTTGTCGAGCAATGGTTTTACATGTTGCACAAGGAAGGCGTGATCCTTGTACAGTCCGTAACTACGAAGTGGGTGATGGCCAACAACAACCCGCGTACCAACAGATGCGCCGAGAGTATCATCCAGCCACTGCAATTGTTCCTGCCACCCTTCACTTTTTAGCACAAGCGCCGTTGTATCAAGAGCCACCAACGTCAGTTTGGTTACAGATGATACCGCAACCTCGTGCTTCCATGTCTGGCCCGGCATATTCCAGAGCGCGTTCTTCTGCGAGTAGGCAACCTGCGCCTGCACATTACCTCTATGATCGTGGTTGCCGAGAGCAGACCACCAGGGTAGGTTAAGCCCTTGATAAATATCTTCGAACTTTGTTTTCCACTGTGGGTCGGCTGCCGATGTAACACCACTGGGGTAGAAATTATCTCCCGTACTTACAACAAAACTGGTTCCGGTAGACCCCGCAACCAGCTTCAGCGCCTTTGCCACGCGTTTCTGCAGCGCACCACCGGTGCCCCAGTCTCCTACAACAAAGAACGAACATGGAGGCTCGAAAGTATGCGCAAATGAGCCCAATGGGCGCAATGCGATTGCGCCTGCCAGGGAAATGAGTAATTGACGTCTGTTCATCCTGTGCCAAAGTACGATATTCGCACCGTGCACAAACTCTCTTACGACGAACTCGTTGCAATTCGTGCCTCCCCGGAGGAAGCCACCAAGCTGCCTAGACACCCAATCGCGGTGGTTGTGCACGACGTGCGCAGTTTGTACAACGTTGGATCGTTGTTTCGAACCTCCGATGCATTTGCGGTTGCTAAGGTTGTGTTGTGCGGCTTCACACCAGCCCCACCGCGTCCGGAGATCTCGAAAACGGCCTTAGGCGCCGACAGCGTTGTACCATATGTTTGGTTTTCAACAATTGACGAAGCAATAGTCCACCTTCGTGATGAAGGCTACAGCCTCTGGGCGGCCGAAATCACAACGGACTCTTCTCGTGCACAGGATTTGACAGTTGAAGACTTCCCACTTGCGTTGATCCTTGGCAATGAGCTAACGGGTGTCCCTACCAAGGTTCTCGACCAGTGCAAAGGGGCCCTGGAAATACCAATGTATGGCACAAAGCATTCCCTTAATGTTGCCGTTGCAGCAGGGATCCTACTTTCATCCATCGTCGATACATACCGGCAGCTTACATGATTACCGTTGCTCTACCTACACTTGAGATTGCATCTCCATTAACTGAACATGCTATCGGCATCTGCGAGCAACGGGGCTGGCAGGTTCGTCATGCTACTCTGGACGAATGCGGCGACCTACTCAGAACAAACATGGTGGATATTGCTCTTACAAGCCCGTATGGCTACGGCAAAGGTGTAGCAAGCGTAGACTATCGCATTGTCAAGGGTCCGTGCCTGGCCCTTGAGGATTACACGAACTGCTACGGCATAGACTTTCCAGCACACAGTAAGGGTCTAGCGCTGGCGTACTCGCCCGAACCAACTTCGTTTCCAACAATTATCGGACGTTTAACTCTGGCAGAGAAGTTCGACATCGGTCTCGAGCTTGTTTCATCAGCCGACCACGCAGACTGTGTGATCGGACCTGTCGCTGCTGGTAAGCCCCCTGCCATGGATCTCGGTGAAGAATGGTTTGATATCGTAGAATCGCCCCTTCCTATAGCACTCTGGGTAATGCGCGTTGATAGCGAGGCTAGCGATGTAGAAGCCTTCGTTCACGAGTGCGCCAACCAACAGTTGCTTCATGCCAACGTTAGCGAACTGATTCCTTTAGACGCAGATCACATGCCCCGCGAGGGCAAAATCCTCTACCGTTGGTCGGATGAAGTTGAGGAGGGTCTTACTGCGGCCCTGCACACGATGTTCTACCATCAATTGCTTCCAGAAATACCGGCCATCAAGGTCTTGGGTAGAGACTAGCAGTTGTCGAGTATCTTTGCATCACGTTATCAATTGGAGAATAATCGATGCAGATCTACGTAGACAGCGCGAACATCAAAGAAATCCAGCATGCAGCCTCTATGGGCTTCATTAGTGGCGTTACGACCAACCCGTCTCTCCTGGCAAAGGAAGATCCATCGACGAATATTCGCGACCTAATCAAGAACATCCATGCCAGCGTGGGTGGCCACACAAGTGTAGAAGTGATCAGTACAGACACAGATGGCATGTTGCGCGAGGCAGATGAGATTCTCTCCTGGTTCCCTGAAGCCACCATCAAGATTCCATTTATACCGGCTGGTCTTACTGCGGTGCGCAAGCTCTCGGATCAAAACATTCCAACAAACGTAACATTGCTCTTTACTGCCAACCAGGCTTTGATCGCAGCCAATGCTGGCGCAACCTATGTTAGCTTGTTCATGGGACGTCTCGACGATATCGGATCAGACAGCCTCGTGGCTCTGCATGACACATGCGAGATTTGGGATGCTCAAGGTCTTGATGCAATGATCATCGCGGCATCGATTCGCACGCCCATTCACTTGCTGGAGTGCGCCAAAGCAGGTGCACATATAGCAACCGTTCCCTACAAGGTGTTAATGCAGTCAATGAAACACCCCCTAACGGACGCTGGACTTGATGCCTTCCTCAAGGATGCAACTAAGATCAAGATGTAAAGGTTAGTGCATCCATGAAGAATACACTTTTTACTCTGGTACTAGTTAGCTGCATTCTCTTTCTGCACGCATCGGCAAGAACAACTGCCGTTGGAAAAAAGGCAATCGAATTTGAACTCAGCGACCAGTTCGAGCGTGAATGGTCGTGGAAGCAGAACTGGAAGGGCAAGTCTACCATTATCGTGCTCAGCGACTGGAAGGGTAGTGACTATACACCAGCGTGGACCACGCCTCTAACGGCAAAGCTAAAAGACCGCGTAAAGTTTGTGGCGCTTGCAGACGTATCGCTTGCACCAGGCTTCTTGAAGGGCTATCTGCGTTCTAGATTCAGAGATGCGTATCAAACCCCTATCCTGCTGGACTGGGACGGTGATGTGTTTTCGCATTATTCTTTTGAATCGGGCGTTCCCAATGTTCTCTTTGTAGACTCCCAGGGAGTAGTACGCCTACACGAGTGGGGCAAAGGTTCCGCCGAACAAGCCAATGCATTTGCCGCTAACGTTGAACAATTGTTGTCGGGCCGGTAACCAACGTTGATCTGTAATGCCAGCAGTCGTTGATAAAGCAGCAAAGTATTCCGAAATCGTACGTCATGCGGCTGACGTCTTTTCGCAGACTGGCTATCACGCTTCCAAAATCCAAGACATAGCCACTGCTGCCGGTATTGGTAAGGGAACCATCTACGAGTACTTCCGTACCAAAGAGCAGCTATTCCTAGCGGTCTATGATGCATGGATGAGCGAGTTCGAACAGATTATCAGAACACGCATCGAATTGGCAGAGGATGCGTTAACAAAAGTTGATGCAATTCGCGACAGTGCAGTTGAATTTTATCAATCCCGGGCAATGCAAGCCCCGTTGCTATTAGAGTTTTGGGCTCATGCATTGCGCACTGATAACCCGGCGTTTCTTGCACGCATTAATCAAACACGTGATTTCCTGAAGGCTACCGGCACCAAGCTCACCAAAGAGCTGGTGCAGGCGGGATGGTTTCGCGAGGTAGACGAGCGTGCATTTGCCAAGCTAGAGTCAGGAATTAGCGATGGTATTTTTCTAGCCTGGGTACTCGATGGACAGAGTTTTCCGCTCGATAAGGCCTTTACATTTCGGCAGAGCTTGATTGGTATGGGGCTCCTCAACGATGATGCACGAGCAGTGCTTACAAACAAGCTTAACACCAAGCTTAAGCGCGGATTCTAGATGCTGAGAGTCCGATGATTATAATCCCAGCATAAGCTGTATAAAGAGCGTCCAGATTATTGCTTTGCGAACTCTACTCCGGGTTTGCTTCGAGATAGCAGCCTTCTCATAACGATCAATACCGAAAACGATCAGCAGTGTAGAGCTAAGGATAAGTGCTAGTACACCCATGGCTGGCAGTACATCAAATGATTTGCTCTTCGTGCGCCCGATTCCATCCCACCACGGTGTGCCGTAGAGTAATACAAGATGGGTTACATAGATGTGAAGCCCCTTCCTACCATACAACAGGCACAACTCCCGATATCTCCACGCGTACCGCAATAGAATGGTACAGATCGCAATAAATAGAAACGCTATGGCGATGCGCTCAAGAACAATGAACTCACTGTCTGGCGAAGAGACGTACGTCCATGATATCCCGATAGAAAGTAGGTACTGATGAATCAACATCAAGACTATTGCACTCGGAAGCGCATACCGGAAGCCCAATCGCCGCAGCCAGGCATACTTTTCTTCATCCGGCATCGCAATGATGAAGGTACCTGTAAAGACGCCAACAAACATGTATGAGGCAATCGGAAAGAATGGGAATATCGCCCCATGCTTCATCGTTAGGTATGGACTTAACCAACTAGGCAAGGCACTGTGCAGATTCGTGTAATGCATGATTGGTGATAAGCCAAGAATTATACACGCCGCGATAAGTGCTCTGCGACGCATTTGCACAATAGACGTTGTACTCTCCATGACCAGCACAAACACGATCAGCGTAGCACCTATCAGCTGAAGGATGTTAACGATCAGTGTGTTATGCCATGACTCAGCAGACACATATGGCAAGTCTAGAAATCGGCGTCCAGGAAATACCATGAAGTACCCGATGCCCATGATCGTAATACCCATGCGTATCCTTCGCTGCAGTACATCCTGCCGGATTTTACCATCTTCTCCGCGCTTTGCAGCAAACACATGCGCCATGCCAGACACAATCAGAAAAACTGGAGCAGTGCAGCCTCGAACCCAGTACCATAGTTCCCAATGTATCGCACCAGACCTGAGAACGGCCTCTGGGAGCAACGAGTCCAGTATATGCGCCTGCACCATGATCAACATGGAAATGAAGCGCGCAAGATCAAGGGCATACATACGGTCGGAGCGCATTGCCGCAAAGATCGTACTATTTGAGAAGATACATGGAACCGCAAAAGTTCAATGTATGTTTGAAGCCTAGGCAGCTGCACAACCTGGAAGGTTTATCGTGAAAATCATCGTTATTGGAAGCGGCTTTGGCGGCCTTACGGCAGCTATACGACTTCGCGCAAAGGGATACGACGTAGAGGTTGTAGAAAAGCGCGACAAGCCCGGCGGCCGCGCCTATGTATACGAGCAAGATGGGTTTGTATTCGACGGCGGACCAACAATCATTACAGCCCCCTGGTTGATACATGATCTGTTTGAGCTCTGTGGTAAGAAAACAGACGACTACGTCAACATCGTCCCTATAGATCCTTTTTACAACGTCCGCTTTCAAGACGGAACGGTGTTTCGTTACAATGGAAAACGAGAAGAGGTAATCGAACAAATCCGTTCGTTTAACCCAGGCGATGTTCAGGGCTATGAGCGCTTTTATAGCAAGACTGCTGCAATATTTAAGGCGGGCTTTAACCTCATAGATCAACCCTTTACGAAACTCACCGACATGCTGTCTGTCTTGCCTGACTTGATCAGGCTGCGCTCGGACCGTAGTGTAGCAGCATTTGTAAACTCTCATATTAAAGATCACCGTCTGCGCCAAGTGTTCTCGTTTCACCCCCTACTCGTAGGCGGCAACCCGTTCCAAACCACAAGTATTTACGCGCTCATTCACAAACTTGAGCAGGAATGGGGCGTATGGTTTGCCATGGGCGGTACAGGCGCACTCGTTAAGGCACTTGTGAAGCTGTTTCAAGATATCGGCGGCACGATTCGCTACAACTGCGAAGTAGAGGGCATGCTGATTGATGATCACACGGGAACAGCAATTGTACGTGGCGTTCGGTTGAAGAGCGGCGAAGTGCTGGAATCTGATCGAGTTGTCTGCAATGCAGATGTCGCGCAGGCATATTTGTCTCTTGTTCCGGCGAAGTATCGAAAGAAGAACACCAACAAGAAGATTGCAAAGACCCGCTATTCAATGTCGTTGTTTGTGATGTACTTCGGCACAGACAAGCAGTACCCCGACATGGCACACCACGAGATACTGATGGGGCCTCGTTATAAAGAGCTGGTAGAGGATATCTTCACGAAAAAGCACTTAGCCGACGACTTCTCATTGTACCTTCATAGACCAACAGCAACCGATCCATCTCTTGCCCCACAAGGATGCGACTCGTGGTATGTGTTGTCACCAGTGCCACACCTCGAATCCGGAACTGATTGGTCTACGATGCGCAAGGTGTATCGAGATCGGATTGTTGCAGAGCTCGAAAAGCGCTACATGCCAGACTTGAGCAAGCACATCGTTAGTGAACACATTATTGATCCTGTACATTTTCGCGACGAACTCAATTCGTATCTCGGCAGTGCATTCTCTGTTGAGCCGATTCTCTTCCAGAGTGCGTGGTGGCGTCCGCATAACAAAAGCGAAGACGTAGACGGACTCTACTTTGTAGGGGCTGGCACGCATCCTGGTGCTGGGTTACCAGGTGTAATGAGCAGCGGAACTATCGCAGCGCGGATGATTTCTCAGTTCTGATGATGTATTCAGACAGTATCTAGTCTTCCCAGAGAATACCGAATACCAACCACGACACCACGGTTACGATTCCTGTGTGGGAGACCATCACTGCAACATCGCCCCATGCGTCTTGGATTGCCAGACCAGCTAGTGCCGCCAGTGTAGCCTGTATGCCAGGCATCACAAGTGGTAGTAGTAGCGGAAATGAGAGCACCGGCAGAAGAGCACTTCTTGTGCCAGCCTTAGCAACAATTGCAGACGTGATTGTAACAACCGATGCAAGACCAAAGCTTCCGAGAACAACAACAAGTAACAGCAAGCTCCATGATCCTATTTGAATAAGGGGCATGAGCAGAAGCAACAAGAGCAGAAGCGCTAGGTTGGATACAAGCGAGTAAAGAACGTTGCCAGCAAGTTTACCCCAGTAAATAGATCCTGTGGGCGCACTGAGTCGTAGATACAGCGCCGTAGCACGCTCTTCTTCATTCATAAAACTGCGCGCAAGGCCACTCATCGCAGTAAAGAACATCAATATCCAGATAAGTGCTGCCGTTATCGGCTTTGTAAGGGGCTCTTCTGCCGTTGAATACGCGAGCAGTGCAACGGTTGTCACAACAAATAGTGCCAACGTTGTTAAACCATGGCGTGTGTGCAACTCAGATCGAAGATCCTTGTTGAATACAGCTATCCAGCGCACAGGTTTCATAACGGATCTAGAGACGGTAACGATATCCTAGCACGATGCCCAACCTCTGCAATGTCCAGGGCCCTGTCGTAGCAATATCACCAAGTGAACGCGAGTATTGCATTTCTGCCGAAACAGAGGAGCTGTATGTTACTGGGTATAAGAAACCAACAGTACCATAGACGGATATGTAGTTTGTTGATAGCGGCTCAGCAACCACGGACTCAGTAGCACTCGTGCGCGTTCCATCCTGATATGTCCATGATGATGGCCGAAGAATAGTCCTGCGCACATCGGCATTTGCAGACATGTTCATTCCAAGTCGCACACCTGTGCCAACAAAGAAGTACTTCAGTGCGTACCACTCAAGTCCAAGCGATACATCAAGATTCGTAAGCGACAGATCTGCCTCGGTTGCCTGCTGTAACAAAGTATATCGAGCCGAAGCGGTATCAAAAACTGTCGCCATCGCAGTGTCGGGGGATACGATCGTGCCTCCAATAGCAGACAACCCAATAGAACCTGTCAGCATAAGTGAACCCCGTGCGCGCCATGAGACTGTCGTAGCAACTCCGTAGGAGCTTCCAATTGCTGCCGAGTTAAAACTCTGCTGAGCCTTGCTGATTATGGGGATCTTTACCGTTAAATCATGTACAGCGGATGCATATGTGGCACTGGCACCTATCATCCATGCGCCCGCCTCTTCACACAAGGGATTGTTACCTTCGGACAAGGCATAAACTACTTTGTTAGAGGTGTTGTCGTATAGCTGGCAAACCGTAAAGTCTTGAACGTTCCCAGCCGCATCGGTTGCTCGAAAAACAACCTTTGCAGAGCCTGCATCTCCAGATCGCTTAACAACCAACGTAGCCTGTGGCACACCTTCAACGATGGGGGGAATAACAACATCAGTCCCCGTAGACGAAACAAGCGTTATACTTTGCAAACCCTTATCATAGTCACGGTCATCACGGAAGGTTATCGCATATCCGTCCTTTACGGTATTCCCGTCTGCCATCGGGGGGTCCTTGTCCTCAATCGCATTTGCCTCATAGAAGGACTGGCCAGCCATGTTCCCATAGGCATCATAAGCTGATTTATCAAAACCAAAGCCATACGAATACAACCCAAATGGGGCACTTCCTTCGATAACGTGCGAACCAAACGGCACCTTAACCTGGGCCATTGCGTAGCGACTTTCGCCAAGGGGCACAAATAAATTTGTATCGATTAGACGTCCGTTCAATCGAATCTTCGAGGCTGTAGCCTTTTGTGAAACAAGGTTGATATAGTGATTCCAATCACCGTTAATCGGTGTAGCAAATCGGTATTTCTTCATGAATTGCTGCGTGGGGCTCACAAGAATCATCATGGGGTCGCCAACACTGTCTCCATTCTTGAATCCCTGTGCAAACTGCGCTACGAGAATAGGTTTGTCTGCCGTAACCTGCACGCTCTTCATACAGTTTAGGTTTTCGTAGTGCTCACCAGAACGAAGCGTTGCAACAAGACGTGCATCTTCGAACACCTTCGTGCTATCGTTTGCAGCAACAACACGATACGTGTACCTCGATCTATCCTTGAGCATACCAACGTAGTAGTGTTTGCCCCATGAAGCAAGTGGAGGGAGCTGCTCGATAAGGTGATTACACGCTTCAACCTTTGGCGGGATGTATGCACACGCATGACCACTGAATACCGCAATCTTTTTGTTGGACTTCACAAGGGTGCCCGTCATGTCGCACATGCCAACTGTTTCCCACCGAGCAGTAACAGTGTAAACATCACCTCGTTGCAACTTTACCGTGAACGGCACACCTGGAGGATTACCAAGAGCCGTGATTACTCGCGGTGTAATTGTTACTTCGGTCTCGTTATCTGTAGCTACGATGGACAAACCAGAAAGCATTTCCGGAGAAACCTGGATCTTGGAATACCCGACAGCTCTATACTCCGTGCCAAGAACCGTTGTTGGCAGACCTAGGTAGGTATCGGTTGTTTGATACCTGCTGCTAAGACCGTAAACACCAATCGCCGAATCGGCAGTCACATGCACAGCCAAGCGCTCGGGCCTCTGAACTGCGCTCAACTGAGCCATTGCTGGTATCTGTACGTTTACCACCGTATTGGCCTTTACGGTGATCGTGTTTTCATACTGAAGCTGTTCAATTTCAATGCGCACCTTCGCATTGTGATTGCTTGTAACAAATAGCTGCAAGCGCAGGCTGCCTTGCCGACCAGCTTGATCGTTCTTACCAGCTTCACGAAAGTTCTTCATAAAGCACAACCAAAACTCAGTGCCCTCTGAGTTCATATCCGTAGCATACTGCTGCGCCCACGAGGTGCATATACCAGTAAGAAGTACCACAACAAACAGTAGCACTCTCATCGCATCACCGCCATGCTGTGGTATACAGTACCATCAGAAGACACAAGCTCTACGATGTATCTGCCAGATGCTATCTCGGATTCCATGAAATTCATAGTGAACTCGTTCTCGCCTGCCTTTGCTGGAATGTCTGGGAATGCCTTGATAAGGCGTCCCTGCATAGTTCGAACATTGATAGCCACTACTTGCTCGCGCGCAACGCTGAACGATAGCCGCGACACGGTAGAAAATGGATTCGGATAATTTCCTGTAACAGCCGTTGGTGTGGTAAGCTGACCGTTTCCTTCAGGAGAGCGCAGAAGAACGCACGTATTGGACGATATCTGCAATTGAACACTATCGAGGGCAATGCTATCAATGGTAAGAATGCCCTCGTCATCGCCACCATATACGCCCTCGAGCAGAAGTGCAAAGATTGTATCATGTACTCCAGCACCAACCGACCCACACGTGTAGGTTGCTAGTGCCTGTCTACGTTCAACACGCGAAGACACAGGGCCAAAGGTTTGGCATGTTACTGCGTAGGTTGGATCTCCTACCACGTCAGCAATCCTTACTACACCTGGAGTAACACGGATTGTTACATCAATCTGCCCCAATCGTGGAAGCTTCCCAGCAACAGGGATACGGATAACCTCACCCGCCCTGATGCGGAGAGTGTCGGGAAGTACCAAGTCTGTCGCATAAGTCGCAGCACCAGTGCCAGTGATTGCGAATAACAAGAAAAGTGCACGTATCATAGGAACTCAAATATACCCAAGCGGGCTTTGCTAGAATTCCTGAGATACGATTACCTCATAGCCTCGTTCCTTATTGCCAACTATAATCAACGAGAAGTTGTTACCGAGTGTGGCCAACTGTACCGGAAGTGTGTATACCTTAGCAAGGGTAGTAGCATCGTAGAAGAAAAATGTGCCTCTGCGATCTTGTTGCGAGATCAACACATCGGATGAAGTGCCAGCCTGAACTCCTACTGCAAGATGTTCCCCGTCGCCAGGCACATCCGGTATAGAATCAATGGAAACAGAGATTGATGCAACATCGCGCGTTGCATTGATAACCCGCCTCTTTGTGTAGCCGGTCTGTGGTGTGAGCGGCAAATTCGTGAACTGCAGAACCTGAGGGCTGCCGCCAACATCAGAGTAGATAGCAAGAGTACGAAGCCCCAGTTTTACTCCAAGGGTAGCCGATACGCCCTCAACTGAGCAATTCGGATAACTTGGCGAAAGAGCAGATGTGATGCTGTTGCCGTAGAATAGACGTCCACCTGAAAGAACATTTCCCAGATTAACACTGGCGCGCACTTGATCAGCAACGCCATGTACGAGCGTTACCAGAGAAGCCTCGTCGAGAAATGACAGCGGTGATGTGGGGTCTTGTTGTTCAACCAACACAAGGTCGAGCGCCCCATTACGCTCGCACACAACAAGGTCGTATGATGCATCTGCACGTAGCGACGCATCAGCAACACGGAGAACAACAGTGGGGGTTGAAGCTGTCGTTACCGTTAGTGGCACTTGTCCTGGATCCAGAGCAAGTGCTGCCGATACCCGGTCAAATGCAATGTTTCGTGCCAGTGTTGCACCAGAACTATAGCCGTTGGGTGCATTCTGACTCGTGCGTGCTCCGGTGGTTATTGTTACTGGACCAAATGAGGGGGCGGCATGAACAATACGCACGGCTGCTTTTCCAGAGGATCCAAACGGACGTTGGTAGTTTGGAGCAATCACCAGAGCTGCACGTCCGGCTGAGTCAGCCGCATAAAGTGTAAACTTCCCACGAACATCTATAGATGTGCTGTCATTCGATATCGAGCCCCCAGCAAACGATGCCTCGATAACATCTGCTCGTTGTTGCTCACATGCAGTTACAGTGGTATACGCGCTTAACTGGAATGGCCCAAGACCTTGTGCGAGCTGGACCTTTGACACCGGCAATGATGCGTCAAGCGGATTTGATGAAAGATTGGCAACTCTCACCTCTGCTGTGCGATTTAGGATTTTGGGAAAGGGGCGCTCTGCATTTCGAGATAAATCCGTCTCTTCGATAACTGTAAATCGTGGTTCGTCTGAGCTCGCGTTACGGTAGATAAGGATGCTATATGCTCGCCTTTCGCCAAGCTCACATTCGAAGGTACCTACAACCTTTGTCGTGCCCTGAGCTGCATCTACTATCGAAAAGACTGCCAAGCCCGGGAGAACCTCACGGTAGACCGATGCCTGACGAAAACTAATTGCCGTTGGAAACAAGGCGCTTCCATTGGGGCAACCCAAACGCACATCAAACACACGTCCTGTGTCGGGAATCAGATTAATCACACGCACCTGTGCAAGAGGAAGCGTAGTTAGTGCCGCATTGGCATTTGTAATCAGAATCGTATCAAACACATCCGGCTTGCCCCTTTCAGGAACAGCATAGATCGAATAGACTGAGTTCTGGATAAATCGTACTCGCTGAGGGGACTTATATTCCTGCGTACCATTTGACGTTATCGTGATATAACTCGAGTCGCCAGGAGAGCGCACAGTGTCCGAAAAGGCTAGCGAGGGAACATCTCCCGACTCAAATCCCTGCTCCAGAATAAGCTTGCGAGATGCACCGTCGGTGATGACGTTAAAAAAGCGGGTAACTATTCGGCGGCTTCCGGGTGCCGGATCAACGATGCTCATATCCTCGCTGGCGCACCCCAATAGCCCCATTCCAACGATGAAAACAGCCAGCCAAACACGTATTTGATGTCTTAATTGCATTTCAGCCCATGAACGTATGGCAAGTTGCGATATTTTTGCGTCCCACCTACGTTGAAAAAACCCATTCTGTGGAAGAACGCCTACAATCAATCATCGACCGATTCGCCGAGGTAGAGCAGTCGCTTAACGACCCCTCTGTGGTGAATGATCCTAAACAACTCCGCGATGCGTCGCGAGAGTACAAGGGGCTATTGCCAATTGTAACGGCTGGTCGAAATTACCTGGCCCTCGTGGATCAACTCAAAGAGAATCGCGTGCTCATCGATGATCCGTCTACAGATGCCGATCTGCGCGACATGGCCTACGAAGACACACATGCACTTGAGGAACAACGCGCTGCGCTTGAAGAAGAACTAACTATACTTCTGATTCCTCGTGATCCCAACGACTTCAAAAACTGCATCATGGAGCTTCGTGCAGGTACAGGGGGCGAAGAAGCCGCGTTGTTTGTTGGGGACCTCTACCGGATGTACCAGCGCTATTGCGAGCGAAGGGGTTGGACAACCGAGTCTATCGACGTAACCGAAAGTGAACGTGGTGGATACAAAGAGGTTACCTTCCAAGTCAATGGAGACGAAGCGTTCGGGGTGTTGAAGTATGAAAGCGGCGTGCACCGTGTGCAGCGGGTTCCAGAAACCGAGTCGCAAGGCAGAGTACATACATCCGCTGCAACAGTGGCAGTGCTGCCAGAGGCCGAAGAGGTAGATGTGCAGATTCATGATGCAGACCTTCGCGTGGATATTTTTCGCTCTGGTGGAAAGGGTGGACAAAACGTAAACAAGGTCGAGACGGCTGTTCGCCTTGTTCACATTCCAACAGGTATCGTCGTGCAGTGTCAAGACGAACGTTCGCAGTTAAAGAACAAAGACAAGGCAATGAAAGTGCTGCGGGCAAGACTCTACGAGCTTGAACTTGAAAAGCAGCAGTCAGCCATCTCAGGTGCCCGCAAAGACATGGTGCGCAGCGGAGACCGTTCAGAGAAGATCCGGACGTATAACTGGCCCCAGAATCGTGTAACCGACCATCGCTTAGAGGGCGATGCAAAGAATCACCCATTACAATCCGTCGTAGACGGAGAGCTTGACGCAATCATAACCGCTCTTCGTGTGGCAGAACGTAGCGATGTTTCGTAAACGAAGTTATAACGCTATCTTTCGTCATGGCCATCAAGGAACGTCTTAAGCAACGCTCATTTTCATCGCCCTATCAAGAGGCTATGCTTGGTGTTATGGTCTGCTCGGACATACTCGTACGATCACTTGAACACGTTACCGAGCCCTTTGGCATTACATCTGCACAATACAACGTACTTCGGATTTTACACGGCATCCACCCAGACGGACATCCGCGGCGTGAAATCATCCAGCGCATGATCCATGTTACTCCGGATGTTACAAGACTGATAGATCGACTTGAAAAACTTAAGCTTGTGCAGCGTGGTAAAAGTCAGCACGACAAGCGTCTCTCGCTAACGTTTATTACCGATAAGGGGCTAAGCCTACTCGACACCATACAGCCGCACCTAGATACACTCAATGCTAAACTGTGGAGTGGGCTCACTGAGCAAGAAGCCCTTGACTTAGCTAAACTTTGTGATAAATTGGCCGAGGTGGCATAAGATTTTCTCTTTATTAGAGGGGGCTCGTATGAATATTCCAGAACGCTTGCTTGGACGCGTACTCTTTTCGCTTCCGCTAGTAGTCTTTGGTTCTTTCCACTTTATGGCTGGCGCTCAAATGGCTGGCGCGGTTCCGGCTTGGGTGCCAGGTGGTGTGATATGGGTTTATATCACAGGCTTTGCGATGATAGCAGCGGCGGTAGCTATGCTAACCGGTAAGATGGCCAAGCTGGCCGCTCAGCTTACAGCACTTCTTATGCTTACCTATGCGCTGGCTGTTCAGTTGCCAGGCGCAATGGCTGGCGATCACATGGCTACGGCCAGTTTCCTCAAGGATATTATGCTTTGCGGTGGTGCACTCCTTATGGCCCACATCAATGAGAGCTGAAAAAGCAGCTGAGAAGTATACATTTGAGCAAGAGAGATGATACCCTCATCTCAATCACACACACAACCGCACAGCCCCATGAGCACAACTCATGGGGTTGTGTGTTTTAAAGCGGGATGTTGCCGTGCTTCTTCCAAGGATTCGTGTCTTCCTTTGTGCGAAGCATGCGTAGAGCTTTGATCAGCTCGCGTCGCGTCTGCTGCGGTTCGATAACATCGTCTATATATCCGCGCTCAGCCGCTTCATTTGGGTTAGCAAACTCGGCATTGTATTGATCTTGGAGTTCTTGCGAGCGCTTGATTTTGTCTTCTGCTGCTTCAATCTCCTTACGGTAGAGAATCTCGGCAGCACCTTTGGCCCCCATAACAGCAATCTCCGCTGATGGCCATGCCACATTGTAATCACCACGGATATGCTTCGACCCCATCACGTCGTATGCACCTCCGTATGCCTTGCGTGTGATCACCGTAAGCTTTGGCACCGTAGCCTCGCAGAAGGCATACAGCAGCTTTGCGCCATGGCGAATAATGCCACGCCACTCCTGCTCGGTACCAGGAAGAAATCCCGGCACATCTTCAAACACAACAAGTGGAATTTCGAATGCATCGCAGAAGCGCACGAATCGAGCACCCTTGACCGAGCTGTTAATATCTAGCACACCAGCAAGTGAAGCAGGCTGGTTTGCCACGATGCCAACCGACATACCATCCAGTGTGGCAAACCCAACCACAATGTTTGTTGCATAGTCTGCATGCACTTCAAAGAAGTCGTGCTCATCAACAACTTCTCGGATTACGTCTTTGATGTCGTAGGGGTGATTGGGATTGGCCGGTATAATGCGGCACAACTTCTCACACACCCTTTCTGAACTATCGTTTGTTGGACGAACAGGGGGCTTCTCACGGTTACTCGAAGGCAGATACGACATCAACTTGCGCACGTTGAGTAATGTCTCTACCTCGTTATCACATGCGAAGTGCGCAACGCCACTAACAGAGGCGTGCGTCTCAGCACCACCAAGCTCTTCAAATGTTACCTCTTCGTGTGTTACTGTCTTTACCACATCGGGTCCGGTAACGAACATGTACGACGTACCCTTCGTCATAAAGACGAAGTCTGTAAGTGCAGGTGAATACACAGCCCCACCGGCGCATGGACCAAGGATAACGCTTATCTGTGGGATTACACCGCTGGCCATAGTGTTGCGAAGAAAGATGTCTGCATAACCTCCAAGTGCTACAACGCCCTCTTGTATACGTGCGCCACCCGAATCGTTGAGTCCGATCACTGGCGCACCGATCTTCATAGCAAGGTCTTGAATCTTAGCGATCTTCTCTGCATGTACTTCGCCGAGCGACCCGCCAAACACCGTGAAGTCTTGCGAGAAGATGCAAACTGTACGGCCATGAATAGTACCAGTACCAGTAACAACGCCATCGCCTAGTGGACGCTGCTTTTCTAGTCCGAACTTTGTTGAGCGGTGGCGTGCAAGCATGTCGACTTCGCTAAACGACCCCTCATCTAGCAGCACCTCAATGCGCTCACGGGCTGTAAGCTTACCCTTGGCATGTTGTGCCTCTATCCGGGCCTGCCCGCCCCCTTGCCTTGCTTGCTCTTTGAGTTTTTGCAGTTGTTCAATCTTCGTGTCCACTAGTTCCTCCGTGTTCGACGTTTCGAAAATAGGCAGTAATTTGCCGTCCTATGTCACATCGCCTCGTCCTCATGCTTTCGGCAGTCTTCATGATGTTTGCCATCTTTGGTTTTGTCTTCGCTTTCGGTGCATCTGTGGGAGACAACGACGATATCGCCACAGGCAACCTGTGGCTTGGCATCACCATGATTACCACATCTGCTCTTGTGCTCCTGATTGGGCTGCGCCTTAAAAAGCAAGCAGATGCAAGAATCGATCGTACCATTACAGATTTGTTATCTAAACATTCATACATCGAGGCAGCCGCATTTGCCGATGCCCTTGGCATTACGGTTGACGACGCGAGGGATGTTCTTGACAAATTCGCGCGATCAAACAACTGGCGCAGGCTCGAGCTAGAGCATTATAACGCAAAGTACTACACAGCCTGGCAGCATGATCGCAGGTAAGTCCGTAGGTGTAATAATACCAGCGCTTAACGAAGAAGCCTCTATTGGCATTGTTGTAGACTCACTTTCAAGATCGTTCGACCGAATAATAGTGGTCGACAATGGATCAACAGATCAAACCGCAGCGATAGCTCAAGGTAAAGGGGCTACTGTCGTTAGAGAAACATTTCGAGGTTATGGTGCTGCGTGTTTACGTGGCATGGATGCGTTTCGAGCTTCACCACCGGATATTATTCTCTTCATAGATGCTGATGCCAGCGACCATCCAGATGACGCCTTGCAGGTGGCAACACTGGTTGCAAATGGATCATGCTGCTTTTGTATCGGAAGTCGCGTTCGTGGCAACCATGAAGCGGGCTCGTTAACACCGCTGCAACAATTCGGCAACTGGCTCTCAACAACCCTGATTCGCTTGCTTTGGAGGGTGAACTATTCAGACCTTGGCCCCTTACGTGCTATCAAATGGGAGGTTCTTGAAAGCTTCTCGATGAAAGATCGTACGTGGGGATGGACTATTGAAATGCAGATAAAGGCTGCAAAGCAGCATGTATCTTTGATCGAGATACCAGTGCGTTACAGAGTGCGAATCGGCACATCCAAAATATCTGGCACCATTCTCGGATCAATCAAGGCTGGAGTTAAGATCATCGCCACAATTATCAGATATGTCTAGTTATTCGCGACTTCGCGCAATGTGCTTTGCACTGGTTGGCATATGTGGTTTCGCTGCCACAGGCACGCTTTTCAGTAACAATACCATGCATGTTGCGCTGGCTTGGACGATGATGACCGTTCCGTGGCTTACCATCTTAGCAGACGCTCGCCAATTGCACAGCCTTCTGTTGGTACACGCACGCCGCATGATGTTGTGGACATTTTTCTGCTGCGCAACATTGTTGTTCGTTAACACGGATGTTTTCTCAGATGATGCCCATCGCTACAGATGGGACGGATTAGTATCCCAACACGGGATCAACCCCTATATGTATGCCCCATCCGATACTATTCTGATAGAATTGGGCCATATAGCTGGCAACGTGATCTATCCCACTGATATTAACAACAACACACTACGGACGATATACCCCCCAGCATCACAGTTTGTTTTCCAAGCAATCACAAGCATCTTTGGCACACATCCAACTGCATTTAAATTGGGCTGGGTCTTGCTCTGCATTGCACTTGTTGTTGCAACGCTTGCGTTAACATGGGATAAGCCTCAGACAGGTGTCCAATACCTAGCAATACTGCTCTCCCCTATCATGCTGCTGCATGGGTTTCTTGATATCCATGTAGATGTATTGATGGCCTTACTCATAGGAGCTGTGCTACTGCCGATCTTTACGACGCGTTCCCAACGTTTCGTTCAAACAGTGGGGTTCGCCATCGCTATAGCCCTGAAGTACCTCCCGATTTTGTTCATACCAATGTTCTTACATCGCAATGCGAGCAACAAGACGCGCATTCTGCAGGGTGGAATGATATTGGGCATAGTGTCTTTGCTCTTTCTACCATTTCTCACACCGGGCATGTTCGATGGCCTCGGTGTTTTTGCAGCCAAATGGCAAGGTAATTCACTGCTCGCATATCTTTGGGAACCCTTCATGGGGCCTGCGAATGGCCGCCTCGTACTCTTGGCCTCATCTGTAGTTATGAGCTTTTACTGCATCACTCGCTATCGCGACAACATTGCATATGCAACAAGTCTTGTACTAGCGTCGATATATGTCTTTTCGCCCGTTGTGCATCCATGGTACCTGGCGCTGCCGCTCATACTCTGGGTGGTTGTGCCGTCTCGCACGATTATAGCGTGGACATTTTCAATCTTCACATACGGCTACACATATGCGTTGTACAAAGAGCACGGCGTGTGGGAAGAAGGCACAGGCCTGCTATTCATACAATACTTCGCCGTCTACATAGCCTACTGGTTTGATGTAACGCGCGGCCCATGGATGCCTAAACCTGGCAGCTCAATTACTGTTTCGTAATCAGCATGGTATAGGTTTTGCCTTTGGAGTTGATGGTAAGTGCATACACTCCTGAGACTCCATCGATTGCAAGGTCTTGTAGTTCTTGGGCCGACTCAATGCGTGCAACGATTCGACCGAGCATGTCCGACAAAACAACTTCGGCACCAGCAGCCCCTTGTAGCGTAACAGAACCCGACGTGGGGTTAGGATATACGCTCATTGTAGCCCCATCAATCAGATCTACAACATCTGTAGTTCCGACAAGCAAATTATCAGACCAACGGCTACAGCCAGCTGTATCACTAATGAGAACACGATAGAAGCCGTCGCCTGCGATCTTCACTGTACGCGACGTAGCTCCCTTGATTGGTTGACCTTCGCGATACCACTGATAGTTTACAAGGTCTACACTGCATGTAAGCACATCTGCACTACGGGTGATCATAGGCATCTGTAGGCCCGGCGTAATTGTTATCGTAACAGTATCCGTGTTCTTGACGCAGTCGTCGAAACCCTTGATGCGGCAGTACAGTTTATATGTGCCTTGCTTGAGTGAGGCCGTACCAAACTTGTAGCTCGTTAGCGGAAGCTTCTCATTATTGAGATACCACTCATACATCGGATAGCCAAAGCGCACTTCGAGTGTTGTGTCTTGTCCTTCGCAAAGCTTGATGGCATTTGTGCGCGGACGAATCAACGTACTTGGACCACACTCAAGTGCAGCTACAAAACCATCTGTAAAGCGTTCGCCGGTGATCTTCTCGCCATCAACATACATGTACGTATCGTATGCACCCACCAGATATGGTACATTCTTGCTATCTACTGCTACACCTCTGGCTTCGTCGTCATACGGGCCGCCGAAAGCACGCATCCAGTCTACCTCTCCATTCGAAAGAATACGAAGCAGGAATCCATCGTCGCCGCCGACGGCATCTTCTGCGAAGGTTCCCATTACCGTTGTGCTGTCAAACGAGCCCCCTACAAACATGTTGCCCTTTGCATCAGCAAAGATTGTTGTGCCAACATCATTGAAGGTGCCGCCGTAGTTCTTGAGCAATTCGAACGAGCCATCCTTAGCCATACGAGCAACAAAAACATCGGACCCAAACTCACCATTTGCTTTCAGTGTTTGTGTGCCGAAGTTCATTGTCTGATTCATTGAGCCAGTGAGAACAAGGCGGCCATCTGGCATTGCGTGGCCTGCGATAACATCGTCTATGCCGCTCCATCCAATGCGTTGGGCCCATAGCGGCTGCCCGGTAGCGTTCACTGCGCGAACGAAGAAGTCTGCTTTACCAGCATAGCTATCAAACGTTGCATTACCGAAGGTAACCTGTCCGATGAATGTTCCGTATGTGTAGACTCGATCTCCGTTAGGGGAGACGGCCACACCTTTTGACATGTCGTTGTCGGATGATCCTGCACCCACAACCCACTGAAACTCACCAGATGCGTTCATCTTCGCCACAAAAGCATCAAGCTTGCCTACGGCCTTGTATGACTTTGTACCAAACTTACCTATGCCACCAATACCACCAGAAACATAGACGTTGCCTGTTGAATCCACTGCAACATACGGGGCTCCTTCATCGTATGTAGGCGAGCCAAAAACCTTGATCCATTGCACGATACCAAACTTGTCGAGCTTGGCCACAAACATGTCCATGCTTGATGCATCTGTGCTTTCAACCAGCTCGCCGGCAACTACCGCTTGATCAACAAAGGCGCCACCAAAGTAGTAGTTGCCCTGTCCGTCAACAACGATGTTTGCAGCTTCATCAACGTCGAAACTTCCGTGTGCAGAGGCATTGATCGCTTGCCCCTTTGATGTAAATCTTCCAGTAAAAATGTCGTAGTTACCAACGGCTTTGATATCCATGCCTGCAACATTGAGCGAGTCTGAAAAGACGCCAACGGTATGGATATCACCATTGGGTGCTAGAGCCAGGGCATTGACATCATCGAAGCTGGGACCCGTTATCGTCTTGATCCATGTGTAGCGCTGAGCCGTTGCTGATACAGACAACACAACCATCATGAGAGTGCACAAGTGCACCATGCGTAGAACAACGTTGTTCATACCAATCCCCTTTTATCAGGGCTTGAGTCCCCGACCAGTTTTCAAAATGAGACTATTCGATTGCAGTTCGTCAATAATGGCATCGAGAATGCCATTGATAAACGTACCACTTTTATCGGTGGAATAGCGCTTTGCCAGCTCAATCACTTCATTAATTGTGACCTTCACCGGTATTTCTTCGCAGGCCATCAACTCAGATATCGCAAGACGCATAAGGATGATATCGAGAATTGCGATACGATCAAAGTCCCAGTTCTGAGCATGTTTCTTGATGAGCTCAGTGCTCATCTCCCGATTGGTAACACAGGAACCAATCACATTTCGAGCATATGCGACTTCGTCATCACTCCAACGAATCGGTACATCTGCCTCTAGTTCTCGCACCTCGTCGGGATGTAGTATTCGATCACCACTCGTGGACTCTTTGGCATCAAACGTAAACTCGCGATAAAACACATGATTGAAGGCTACCTCGAGCGATACGTCGCCGCTATCTGTTGCGGCTAATATCTGCAGAACCTTCTCACGTGCCAGATGGCGCGTGCCCTTAATCTTCGAATTACGACTGGTTGGAAAGTCGTTCTCGGGTGTATGTGTAGGCAAAGAAACTCCCTGGTTTACACACCACGGATCGTTGGCGACCCGTTGTATGATCCATGAACATGGCGCACTTTTCGCAAGCGCTCTTCGGCAAGAGCATTTGATGCTTCAAACGTGGGAATGTCTTTCTTACTTGCGAGTGCAAACACATCCATCGTGATGTCATAGACGCCTTCGGCCTGACGCATAACCTTGTCGCGATCGTAGCCTTCTACTTCCGAGGCCACATTCATGAGCCCACCTGAATTCACCACGTAGTCTGGAGCGTAGAGAATACTCCGGGCCTTGAGGGCTTCACCGTGTTTCTTTTCATCCTTGAGTTGGTTATTCGCGCCACCACATACAATGGCACACTTCAATGCTGGGATTGTATCGTCATTGATAATAGCACCCAAAGCATTTGGTGAGAAGATGTCGCAATCATGTCCAAATACATCATCCGGAGAGATTACTTCGGCTCCCGTGCGAGCAGCAAGTGCAGCTGCCTTTTCAGCATAGATATCGGAAACAAAAACCTTGGCTCCATCCTTTACGAGGTGCTCTACAAGGTAGCTAGCAACATTACCTGCCCCCTGCACCACAACCTTCTTTCCAGAGAGCGAGTCGCTTCCCCAAGCAGTTTTTGCAGATGCTCGCATTCCCGAGTACACCCCAAACGCTGTTACGGGGCTGGGGTCTCCTGAACCACCTGGGCCTCCAACACCAGTAACAAACTTGGTTTCCATGCGAATCCATTCCATGTCGCGCACGCTGGTGCCCACATCTTCGGCAGTGATGTACTTGCCACGCAGTGAATCTACCATGCGTCCGTATGCACGGAAAAGGGGCTCTGATTTGTCTGTGCGAGAATCGCCGATGATCACTGCTTTGCCGCCGCCAAGATTTACGCCACTTACGGCCGACTTATATGTCATTCCGCGCGATAAACGCAGAGCGTCGGTGATCGCAGCTTCGTCTGATTCGTACTTCCACATACGCGTACCGCCCAGCGCTGGGCCGAGGGAAGTATCATGGATGGCGAGGATGGCACGCAGGCCGGTTATTGGATCGGAACAGAGCACTACTTGCTCGTGCCCCATTGATGATAGCGTGTCGAAGATTTGCATAGAACGAACATGTCTTGAGTGATGAGAGGGCAAAAATACGAACGGCCGCCCAATGGACGGCCGTTCTTGCATGTGATCTCGACGTTGTGCTTAGTAACGAGGACCACGGTCTTGACGAGGACGCTCTTCACGAGGGCGTGCTTCGTTGACGACCAGCGGTCGTCCGTTCATGTTGCGGCCATTCATTGCTTCAATAGCCTGGTTGCCAGCGGCAGCGTCCGGCATTTCGACAAAGCCGAACCCGCGCGAACGTCCGGTGAACTTATCCTTCACAACGGAAGCGGACTGCACGGCGCCGAATTCTGAGAACGCCTTTTGGAGTTCACTATCGTCCATCGAATACGGCAGGTTGCCTACATAGATATTCATACAATCGACCCTTCACGGAGCTGTGGACATCACTAGTGTTGAACCATTGAATTACTCTCTACCTAGTGCCCCGAAACGTAGCTCCGCCAGCGTTTCAGTTCTGCAAGTTACCGTTAAAATCAACCCGTGCAACAAGTTTTCCACAGCTATGTCAAAATTTTACGTGATTACCGTAAGGAGGCTAGGTTGCTAGCCACCGCGCCCCAGTTAACAACGTTCCACCAAGCAGCAACATAGTCCGGACGCTTATTCTGGTATTTCAGATAGTAGGCATGCTCCCAAACGTCTATTCCGAGAATAGGCGTAGCGCCCCACGACGACAGTTTATGTTGGTTTTCGGCCTGCAAAACGAGTAATCGTTGGTCGTCCTTACGATAATGCAAGAGCGCCCACCCGCTTCCCTCTACAGCACCTGCTGCAGCACTGAACTGCTTTTTGAAGGCCTCAAAGGATCCAAAACTGTCTACAATCGCTGCGAGAAGGTCGCCCGTTGGTTCACCACCACCTTCTTTACCCGGTGCCCCCATAACCTTCCAGAACATCGAGTGCAGCCAATGTCCACCACCGTGAAATGCCGCCTGCTTTGACCAATGCTGAATCAGGGCGTAATCTCCAGATGCCCTAGCCTTGGCAAGCTCCTCCTCGGCCTTGTTGAGTCCGTTTACATAGGCTAGATGATGTTTTCCTTGGTGGATCTGCATCGTCTGAGCATCTATGTGAGGCTCAAGGGCCTCAAACGCATACGGCAACGCAGGCAGCTCATGCTTGCCCCCTGCAACAACCGGCTCAAAACCTATCGCATGGAGCGAAGGGGCTGATGTGATCGCCGCAGCTGCGCCAAGCGCTGCAGACGCAAGAAATGAACGTCGTGTGGACATGGGATCCTCGGGGAAAGAGACGAAATGCTAGGTGCAAAGGTACTAGGTACTAGGTACTAGGTACAAAGGGACGGGAGGGACGTTCGCTGCTCGCTGTTCGCTACTCGCTACTCGCTGCTCGTAAAAACTCTTCTACCTCCAAAACGTCTTCTTCACTGCCCATAAAGCATGGTATGTGCTGATGAAGTGATGTGGGTTTTATATCGAGTACACGTTTAACACCATCGCTGGCGCGCCCGCCGGCTTGCTCGATGAGAAATGCCATAGGGTTAACCTCATACACCAAACGCAGCTTTCCATCAGGCATGGATGTGTCGCCGGGATACATAAAGATGCCGCCGTAGTGTAGGGTTCTGTGGATGTCTGCAACCATAGTGCCAACATAGCGCAATGAGTATGGTCGAATGCCATCGTCTGAGGGCTTTAGCAGATGCGTGACATAGTCTCGCACGCCTTGCGGCCACTTGTGCGCGTTACCGGAGTTCACCGAATAGATCTTTCCACGTTTTGGAATACGGATCTTCTCATACGTCAGCAGGAATTCTCCGATGGTTGGGTCGAAGGTGAAGACGTCTACCCCATTGCCAGATGAATACACCAACTGCGTGCTTGAGCCATACATCGCATACCCTGCAGCAACCTGCTTCCAGCCATGTTGCAGACAGTCTTCCAGTGTTCCTGGGGTGTTTAGGGAAGGATCAACTCGCTTATAGATTGAGAAGATCGTACCGATCGTGACATTCACATCGATATTCGATGATCCATCGAGTGGATCGAACACCAGAACATACTTGCCCTTGCGATATTCATCAGGAATGGCGATCATGCCGTCGGCCTCTTCTGAGGCCATCACGCAGAGGTGTCCGCCATGATCCATGGCACGAAAGATGACGTCGTTGGCATGAATGTCCAGACGCTTAACGCGCTCACCATGGATGTTTGTACCATCGGTCTGACCCAACACGTCGTTTAGTCCAGCGCGGCGCACATCGCGCGCTAGGATGCGCATCGCTAGTGTAAAGTCGCGCAGAAGGTGGGAAAACTCGCCGGTAGCATCGGGGTGCATCGCCCCCTCTTCGGTGATATGCCGCTCAATCGTGATGAGCTTTGAGGTTTTGACAATAGGCATAGGGCTTGTGATCAGTCCATACGAACAGAAAGCACTGGGCATGGGGCTTTACGGAGCACGCGCTCAGTGGTGCTTCCAAACAGGAAGTGCTCCAAGCCACTGCGCCCGTGGGTACCGATAGCAATAATACTGATGTCGTTGTTCTTAGCATAGTTGCAGATTTCGTCGCTAGCACGACCCTTGACAATCTTTGTCACAACCTTAAACCCTTCGGCCGTGTGCTGCTCGGCGATGCCATCGATCTGCTTCTTGGTGTTTGCCTCGAGCTCCTTCTCAATATCGGCAAAGCCAACCTGTGCAAAGCTCCAGTCGGCTGGATACACAACGGGCTCGACTACATGCATAATGTGGAGCACAGCGTTGCTCCCACGTGCGATCTCTTTTGCAACCCCAAGGGCCTTTGCGGCGTTTTCAGAAAAGTCCGTTGGTACGAGAAGTGCAGAAACGGTAAGCATGGCTTTTGGTAGTTTGTGAACAATATGCGCAATGTAGTAAACCCTTTGCTCGAATTGGCTCTATCTCCCACCCGGGTAGCTACGGTGTTGTTGCACCTGCTACGACGTCTATGCTACGTTCTGGTTGTATACGGATGCTGCATTTCTGCATCTTCTGCCACCGGCGACTCAGAGGGCACGTGGAAGTGGAAGATCATTGGTCCGTTCGAGAACTATAGCGGCGTAGCCTTTGTGCGCAAGCTCCCGGCAGAGCGTCCGTTTGATACCGCGGCCCATACAAATGCTCGTGGTGGAACAATCCGTTGGCGCGATGTCCAACGGCCGATTTCAGCCTCAATTGAATTCTCTGAGGCCTGCATTGATCATCACGGCGCGTATATCGCCAATACGTTTGTCGAATCAAGCAGCAGGCAGAGCGTAACTCTGCATACAGCTTTTGCCGGAACGCTGGAGATCTATGTTAACGACTCGCTGGCATTTTCCTCCATGCGGGACCTTGTTACCAAAGAGAGTGTTCCTGTAGCGAAGATCACCTTAGAAAAGGGATGGAATCGCATCATGCTAAAGGCTGGCAACTACGAGGTGCCATTCTGCTTTGTTACCCTCAAGATGGTCGACGCTTCTGATGAGATCATGCAGGGGTTGTTATCGACAACAGAACCAAGACTCTACCCACAACGTACCGTCTCGCCCGAGCCCCTTGCCATAACAGACTCACTCTTCACGATGGGGTATCTGCGAGATAAGCGATTCGGTGGGTTGGGCAGTGCGATCGAGTCAGAGACCGATGCATTGATGCAACGCGATGTAGCCGATATCATCAAGCAGGGACAGGGAGCGTTGTTGCTTGACGGACTTCATCGAGCAACAACCTCGTATCCGGAACGCTTCGATGCATGGTTTCTCAAGGCGTACCTACATCACGAAATTCAGAATAAGGATTCTGCGATCTACTGCCTCCAACGTGGTCTCGAGCTTGACCCCGGAGCCTATGGCCCTGTCGAGCTTCTGCGCAGACTACAACAACAACCCGAACTCTTCAGCTACTTCCGCCCAGTGAATGCTGATAGCATAATCCGATCGACATTCTCGAATAAGCCCCAAACGAATGTGCAGTCAGAGATCGTTTTGCACGACGAACGCATTTTCGTTCTTGCAGGGGGCTCTGCAGTTGTAGAAGTTGACCAGATCGTACGCATCGCGTCGGACGCAGACATTGCAAAGTTCTCTGGGTATCGATCAGATGACATCCACAACTCGCTGTCGTTTTCTATTGTCGATTACAAGTACTATGGCGACTCTGCTGTCGCGCAGCCAAAGGATGGCGGCTTTGTTCTCGATAATATCGAGATGGGCGATCTTGTCCGCATCCGACGCAGATACATTGATCGCGACTCTACGCACATCCCTCTCTACTATCGTCGGCGGCACGAGCTTCAACGCTCGCAATACACCCGCCGCTCGCGATTCCAAATCATTACGCCTTCTGCAGACCGATTTCAGTGGCGATCATACAACACAATGGCAGAACCCGAGTATGAAGAAACCCCTCTTGGCTACCGTCTGCTCTGGGATGAAGATTCTCTCGAAGCTCTGCCGAACGAGCCAGATATGCCACGTGCCGACATCACGGGGCTGATCGAAGTTGGTACAGTTCCCTCTTGGGAGTATATAGCACAACGATACAACGACGCTTTCGCGCATAACAGTGGCGTTACTCATATGGTACGCGACATTATGGACGAGATCGCGCCCGCCTACCGCGAGGATACGCTGAGCAGACGCGAAATCATTCAGCGAGTACGTGAGTACTTCGGCAAGCTCAATACGCGTTTGGAATCAACATCACTTCCACACTGTCGCAGTATTGATGCCGTCATGACCGATGGTCCTAGGTCAGCGTCTGATTATGCAATCATGTTCGTTTCAATGTTGGCATCGCGCGGCATCAAGGCGCATCCAATGGTTATCGATACAACCACGACGCCATTTCATGCGCCCCCTACTCCCTCTGCTGTTTTCAATCATGTGATTGTCGTTGTACCGGGCGACTCGCTTCCATCATTTTTTGATCCTACGGCACGTCCGCTTGAGTCATACTACTCGTTGCCATATAACGTTCGAGGCGCATTTGGCTTAGTTGTCCGCAAAGGATTGCGCGAGCCGATGTATGTGGCAAACCATAGTGCTATGGTGCGCTACATTGTTGACTACGCGAGTATCAAGCCTAACGAGGATGGCTCTACAACTGTCGTACAGTCAACCTATACCACCGAGCAAGATTCATCAGTTACACGGACACACATTGCCGAAGCCGATTCTCACAAGTCTGAGATGCAAGCCATGGGTGACAGCATCTGGTGTCAGCCGGTTGCGGGCAATCACCTTCTTCAATTCTACCGCAGGTCAATTCAGCAACGTGCGTTTTCAGCTGATCCGAAGGATAGCACACGGCTGCTGGTTGCACTACCATGGAGAAGTGGATTGAAGTATCCGGAGGTTCCGTATGATACAATTCTTCGCAAGACACCCTTATTGCGCCGTGCCATGATTGATTCGCTCGTATCAACGTTTGTGATTCACGCGCCAGCGGGCTACACGTTTGCGAAGACTCAACCACGTGGCATATTTAATGTTGAGAGCACGAAGTATTCATTGCTTTCGATACAGAACGGTGATTCTCTCGTTGTTACACGTAAGATCATCATCACACAACCGTATGTTTCTCCAGAAAGCTATCCGACCTTTCAGGTTTCACACGCCAAGATGATTGAGCTCGACAAACAGCCTGTCATCTTGATTCCGCGCACGAGTTCGGTACCGAAGCGAAAGAAGAAGTAATGAGCTCTGCGGGATTTCCTCAACGCGTTGTCTGCCTTACCGAAGAAACAACCGAAGTTCTCTATGCAATCGGTGCAGAGAATCACATTGTTGGCATCTCCGGCTTTACAGTGCGCCCGCCACATGCGCGCAAGGAAAAGCCAAAGGTTTCAACCTATCTCGATGCCAAGTTCGACGACATCCTTGCATTGAAGCCAGATGTTGTCTTCGCTTGGTCGGATCTGCAAGCCGACATCTCTGCAGAGCTTATCCGTCGGGGCATAGATGTTGTCTGCTTCAATCATCGTTCAGTCGATGGAATCCTGTCGATGATTATGCGCCTGTGCTCGTACATGGGATATGCCGAAAAGGGTCATGCATACGCGGTAATGCTGCAAGGCCATGTCGATCGCGCGAAAGAGTTAGCAACTCTTCGCTCTGTCCGTCCTCGCGTGTATTTCGAGGAATGGTACGACCCTCTCATCACGGGCATCTGCTGGGTAAGTGAGATCATCGAGATCTGCGGCGGCATTGATGTGTTTGCCGAAAACCGCGCGCATCCGAATGCAAGGGAGCGCATTCTTGCCGATATGCATGAGCCCCTTCGCAGAAATCCTGACATCATGCTTGCGTCATGGTGCGGCAAGATGCTGAAGCCCGAACGCATTATAGCGCGCGCAGGCTGGGGATCGTTTCGTCCGCATGCCACAGGCTTTCTGCGCGAAATCCCCTCACCCATTATTCTGCAGCCAGGCCCGGCCGCGCTAACTGACGGCATAACTGCCGTGATGAGCATCTTCGATGAATGGGACGGGGCTGGCAGACCATGAAGCACATCGCGCATACATCATCCCGCATCGATGCAATCATTTGTCTGAAGGGTCAAGCCCCCTCAATGACATTGATTGAGCTCTTTGCCGACGTACCTATCATCGCCGCCGATGGCGCTGCTAACCTTCTTTACAATCTTGAGATCTTGCCCGAGTACATCGTCGGCGATCTTGATTCTGTATTGCCCGAAGTGCTCGATGCAATGCGCGAGACAACGGAGATCATTGTCGAAGTCGATCAAGACATCAACGACTTTGAGAAAGCCTTTCGATTTGCGCAGCAGATGCTTTGGAAGCGCGTGCTTGTCACAGGCATCCACGGTGGAGATCTTGAGCACACGCTCAACAATTGGTCGGTGCTGATGCGCTTTGGTGCGAACATGGATATCATAGCGATTGATGGCGAGCGAATAGGTATGCCACTGTACGCAAATACAAGCTATCAGTCGGAGATGGATGAGATTATCTCTCTGATACCACAACCCGAAGCAACCCTGACCACGCGCGGCTTAGCATGGCCGCTTACCCTAGAGTCTCTCACGCTAGGTTTGCGCGAGGGGGCTCGCAATCGATCGACAGGCGAGCATGTTGAACTGGAGATCCATAGCGGCGCTGTGTTCATGTTCGTGGACGCACGCCTGCCGCTTCTGCCTGCCACTACCCAACCCGCTATATTGCAGGATGAGTCGTAACATCACCCAGTGGCACAGTCCACGTCTGAACAAGTCCATGGAGATCTGCGTCTACGGAACATTCGGAGTTCCTATTCTGATGTTCCCTAGTGCGGCAGCAGACTATCTTGAATACGAGCGGTTTCATCTGATTGATTCTGTGCAGCAGTTCATTGACGTAGGTATCGTGAAGCTGTACTCGATCAACAGCATCAACAGTGAATCATGGCTTAACCATTCGATGTCGGGCAGAGACAAGGCAATACGTCATCAGCAGTACAACGCCTACATCACCGACGAAGTTGTGCCATTCATCCAAGACACGTCTGGTGGCCCCTTACCTATCCTTACTGCTGGTGTATCGCTTGGCGCATTCCATGCAGTAAACTCTCTCTTCCGTAGACCTGATCTATTCGACGGCGTGCTGGCCATGAGCGGCGTGTATGATCTGCATGCCTACTCAAAGGGCTACTTCGACGAAGACTGTTACTTCAATTCGCCAATGGATTACCTGCCAAACCTCTCAGATGATTCGATCCTTACAATGCTGCGCAGCAAGAAGCACATTCACATCGCAACCGGCAGTGGAGCCTATGAAGATCCATCAGCATCAATGGCCCTAGGGGCAGTGCTCCACGCAAAAGGAATCCCCCACACCTTAGACGTGTGGACACAAGACTATACACATGATTGGCCTACGTGGCGCGCTATGCTGCCAGCACTTATTGAGCAAAGAGTAGCATGTAGCGAGTAGTGAGCCATCGGCTCGCACCTACCTAGCCTTCAAGCTCATCAAGATTGATGTCTTCGTCTTCGCCTAGATCAAAACTAAAGTCGTCTTCGCCAGCGGCGGCATGCAGAATCTCGCGCGCCTCTTCGAGATCGTCTTCAAAAACCATCAGATTGTGTCCTCCAGACTGATCGTCCTTGATTTTGTGATCTATGCCTGAAGCTTTCAGCTTCGAGGCAAGAAGTTGGGCTTCCATTTCATTGGTACAAGATGCGAGCAAGATCATAGAATCACCATTATCTAATTCTTTGGTTGAAGGTACTTTTTAGCCTTCACCGGGTTCGCGTCCATCCACTTCTTTGCCTCATCATTGAGGATAGTGAATGTTCGTTTTTGATGGGCTTGCTTTAATTCTGAAAGAGGATTTGAGAACGACCAAATGATACACCATGTGCCAGATACAAGCAGATCATCTTTTGTATCAACACCTGGCGTTTTTTCATCCGACTTATATAAGAATTTACAAATCTGCTTGCGAGTATCGGTCGGAAGGGGTTGATTCCAGCGCGCATATATTATCGCACCACCCTCTTTCCCATCATATACCTGTATCAGGAGCTCATCGGGTTTTCCAATAGTTGGTAGCGCCTTCTTCCAGTCTTTGAGAATCTTCGTAACAGCAGGTGTTGCGGCTCTGCTCTTCTTGGCTGGAGTATATCCAGCTGGCTCCTCTCCCGTTTGGTATGGGAAGCGCGAAAATGGCAGCTCTATCTCGAGTGGCAGCTTAGAAAAATCATATCTGGTTGTGACAGATTGCACAGTCACGTTCTTGCCCATTTGTTTTACAGCAGCATTGATGTCCGGCTGAGCAACAACAGTTACACGCAGATGCAACGTAACAACACAAATGGTGATATGGAGCATGAGATTAGTCACGCGTGAGCTTTCTGTAGGATATGCGATGTGGACGTTCAGCATCGATACCAAGGCGCTTACGACGGTCTTCTTCGTACTGTGAATAGTTTCCATCATACCAGACAACGTTACTGTCGCCCTCGAATGCCAAAATATGCGTTGCGATACGATCTAAGAACCATCGATCGTGAGAAATGACTACAGCGCAACCTGCAAAGCTTTGCAGGGCTTCTTCAAGCGCACGAAGGGTGTTCACGTCCAGATCGTTTGTTGGCTCGTCCAGCATGAGGACATTAGCCCCTTCTTTGAGCATCTTGGCAAGGTGGACTCGGTTGCGTTCGCCGCCGGAGAGCTGGGTAACGAGCTTCTGCTGGTCCGAACCGCTGAAGTTGAAGCGCGCTACGTATGCACGTGAGTTCACTTCGCGATTGCTGAGCATCACAACGTCGAGGCCGTCGGTGATCTCCTGCCAGATGGACTTCTTGGGGTCGAGCGGACGGTTCTGATCGATGTAGCCGAGTTTGACAGTTTCGCCGACAGAGAATGTCCCTGCATCTGGCTGTAGCTCTCCCGTGATCATCTTGAACAGCGTTGTTTTACCAGCGCCGTTCGCACCAATCACGCCGATAATGCCGCCTGGTGGAAGAGAGAAGCTGAGGTTCTCATACAACAGCTTATCGCCAAAGGCCTTTGTGATTCCTTGGGCATCAATCACCTTGTCTCCAAGACGTGGCCCAACAGGAATAAAGATTTCCATCTCTTCGTTACGCTTGACGGTTTCTTCGCCGAGAAGCTTCTCGTATGCAGAGATACGCGCCTTGTTCTTTGCATGACGTCCCTTCGGATTCATGCGCACCCATTCGAGCTCTTCCTTCAGGGCCTTTTGACGCTTGGATTCCTGCTTCTCTTCTTGTGCAAGGCGGGCAGACTTCTGCTCCAACCAGCTCGTGTAGTTACCCTCGAACGGAATACCATGTCCGTTATCGAGTTCCAGAATCCAGCCAGCCACGTTGTCGAGGAAGTAACGGTCGTGGGTAACAGCGATGACAGTTCCTTCGTAATCGTGCAGGTGACGCTCAAGCCAGGAGATTGATTCGGCATCAAGGTGGTTCGTTGGCTCGTCCAGAAGCAATACGTCTGGACGCTTCAGGAGCAAGCGCACAAGAGCAACGCGGCGGCGCTCACCACCGGAGATCACACTGATGAGTGTGTCAGGGGGAGGACATCTCAACGCATCCATTGCCATCTCGAGCTTTGAGTCGATATCCCATGCACCGATAGCATCAATACGCTCTTGGAGCTTTGCCTGCTGGTCCATGAGCTTCTCGAAATCTGCGTCAGGATCGGCAAACTTCTCGCTGATCGCATTGTATTCGCGCAACAGCGTTACGGCCTCTACAGCCCCTTCTTCAACAACCTCGCGAACGGTCTTGTTGGGATCGAGCTCTGGCTCTTGCGACAGATACCCGAAGGTTACGTCCTTGTTCTTCGTGATCTGGCCTACGTATTCGTCGTCGAGTCCTGCAATGATCTTCAGGAGCGTGGACTTACCAGCGCCGTTCAGACCGAGCACGCCGATCTTCGCGCCGTAGAAGAAGCTCAGATAGATATCGCGTAATACTTGGCGGTTCGGCTTATAGATCTTGCCGACACCTACCATGCTAAAAATGATCTTTTGGGATTCTTGTGCTGCCATAGGGCGCGAATTTACGATGCAGAGGTGTATCTGACCCTACATCAACCGCTGTGCAAAACCCATGATAAGGTCGTGCACAAGCGTTGCTGCAAGTTTCGAGGTACGATTATCCTGATCAAGTGTGGGGTTTACTTCTACTACATCGAACGCTCGAAGCTTGCCGGAGGATGCTGCTCGACGCAGAATTTGGGAAACTTCATGTGGTGCAAATCCATCGGCAGCGGGGGCACTCGCACCCGGGGCGTAGCCCGAGGCAATGGCATCAATATCGAGAGATACATATGCACTTTCTGCCCTACTAACAACCTGCCATGCCCCTTCCCACGAGCCTGTAAGGCCACTGGCACGTATGTCGTCTAGCATCCAGACATGTGCGCCAGACTCTTTGAGAAAGTCTAGGTGTGCACGTGCAACCACAGAGTGCTGAAGACCAAACTCGACAAAACTTCCAGGGAGCAAGTTTGACTGCTGTTGTGAAAGCATTTGATAAAACGGCGAACCCGAATGGGACCTTCCATCTTTCAGGGGGCGCACATCAGCATGCGCATCAATGTTAACTACCCCATAGGGTGTCCCGATTGTCTCCATCGCACGTATCGTTGGCCACGCTGTGTCGTGTCCCCCACCTACTATGATAGGCACGTATCCATGAGCCAACACTTGAGTTACAACGTCATATTGCTCGTCATGAATCTGCTCGAGCGTCTTGCCGTCTGTTACAATGTCTCCAGCATCAGCAACAACTAACTCCTCGTTACGAACAAGCTGTTCAAATGATGATATGGCAAGTTTACTGAAGGCCCTGCGGAATGCGGCAGGTGCGAAAGCGGCACCTGGACGTCCACCGTTTCGCTCTACTCCGATATGTTGTGGGACACCGATAATCACAAAGACACATTTCGTTCCACTTGGAACGTCTGATTCATAGCGAAGTATATCGCCAATACGGAGATCGTCTTGATCATGCGACCGAAAGATCAGCGATTGATCTGGTGGTTGCAGAGTCTTGAGAAAACTATCGCTGCCCATTGTTTAACGTGTGATAACGAGTGGAATCGTATGGCGTACGTAATCCGACTCAATCGATATCGTATACGAACCCGAGGCAACAGTCGAAGGAATATCAACGCGCACTTCTCCATTTACAACATCACCTTGATGGAGAACAGCAACAATCTGACCTATCATGTCGCGTATTGCAATTGTTGTAGAGCGAAGCATATCAGATTGATATACTTGAAGCCTCAATGTTCCGTTGTCAGTTATCGGATGCGGCACCACATCGCATGCAAGCACCGTTGATACATCCAAATCATCATGAACGCTTGTTGTACCAACATTACCTAAAAGCCGAACCTGTTTTGCAAGGTTTCGCTCATCATTGCAATACACACGAATGGAACCAGATGTTAGACCCGCATCTGGACGCTCAAATGCCACGATTACTACGATTGAGTCGCCTTGCTGTAAAGTTGCAGGTAACGCCATGCTTGTTGACACGATAGCAAAGTGCTTTCGTACTGAGAAGATCGCCATGCTGTCTACGCGCAATGGAGCCGAGGATCCCGAGCGTATAACAAATGAGTTTTCAATTTTACCTGATGCTGCAAGCTGGAATCGCACCGTGTCGGTACTTACAAGAATGGTTGGCTTAGGTGCAACAATAAACTGTGTCCACGCCCTTCTGCCAAAATCTGGCTCAAATGTCTTGATGGTTTGTCCACCTGACTTGAACAGCAAGCTTCCAGAACCAAGCTGGTCGCGATAGAACCAGAAATCTAAACCAAGGTCTTCCTTGTTGATGAGTTCAAAGTCATAGCATCCTGGCTCGAGCTTGAAGTCGTATGTGAACAGCTTCTCGCTCTCGAGATTGGATCCCTCTGCAACGATCTTCCCATCATTTACTCGGCGAAGTGTCCACTCGTACTGTTCTTCGGCCTGCCGATTTGTTCGCAGCTGAATTTGCAGATCATCATAGTACGAAGGCGGCATAACGAAGTTTGTGCGTCGGGTGTTATTGTTCGAGTAGCCATCTGCATCAAGATTTACAGAAACAACAAACTGATACGTGCCTGCTTTTGAAGGCCATTCTGGGATAGGGAGCGCAACAGTATCTTTTTCGAGAAACTTCAATCTGCCCTTCCACTCGAAGGTGGATGCCTTGCTTCCCTCTGCACCATACTCGATGGTACAGGATGTAAGATCTGCTCCACCTGTATTCTGCAGCACTACAACGGGATTGCCGCAGATAGGATTAAGTCGGCTGTAAAACTCCCAAGTGTTCGGAGAGATCACATCTGATATCGATGCATCGATGTTGAAATTTGGAGCCCCGTAACCAATGAGTTGGGTTGATACTTCCCAACGACCCCAGTTTTCTTCTGCTACTTTCTTCTTTACTCCGTAATCGATTGTAGCAACTTTTTTACCCTGCAGGAATGGCGTGGCCTCCCATTCGTAGAGATCGACCATATCGCCAGGACACCAACCTGTTCGGTCTATCAACCATGTTCCACCTTGTGGATAGACTGGATTCGTTGCGCATTCCTTCCAAAGGATCCAGTTGAAGCGCTCTGCACCATCAATGCTGATGAAGTGTTCACGCTGACAAAACTCAGCACAGTTTGTGTTGTTGCTGAACTCGTGTCCACTAGTGACAGCCTTTAATCGAAATGTCTTTGCTTCCGGGTGCAGCGTCACATCTACAGGTACTATCGCCTTATTTGTGATAACGTCTGGGTAGTATGCTCCGCGCTCATAGATTACTTGATCAATCTGTTTAACATCGCGAGGGGGCGTACCCTTTCTGAACATAAACGTTAGATCAATGAGTTCCTGTTGATTGCCTGCAGAAAGCGTTACGTTGCCACGCAGCAATGGGGCAAAATCAGTAACGTCGTATTCCCATCTAAACCCATTGGGGCCTAGGTCTAATCCGATGCCATAGGGGGTTATGTAGCGGCTGATTTCGTAGTCTACAACCGGGCTGAAATACGGCGACATCTTCTTTCGAAGCGTAGTCTCTGCCGGTACCATTGTTGAGTCTACCTTGAAACCATTTTCATCATACGTAAAGAAATACCCTGCCTCTTGCACGAGCACTGTGTCTGTTGCTACTGATGGATGATCCTCGGCGTCGGGCTTGTATATGCGTGGCTCTACAGTGCGGTTGAAAAGTATTACTGACGTGCGGCGTGCTTCGGATTCAAGATCGTTATCTATGCGGACGGCAGAAACGATAATCCCAGAGCCCTGCTCAAAGGCCAAAGCTGGGCGTGATGTGTTGACTTCGGTTAGATAACCAAGTTTGTCGCCACGGAGAGTCTGAAGAGTAGGAACGCCAAATAACGCGGCATTCAGTCCACTTATCGAACCATCACGAGCAACCGTAGGATCTGTGTCTGTTTCACCATTGTAGTACCCAATCAACTTGGTGTATTGTGGGTGCACATCCGAGATGGGCCGATGCATCCACTGCTTAATCGTTGCCTCGTCCAGCGCAACATTCCATACTTGCATCTCATCAAGGAGACCTTCATATGAACCCGAGCCCCCTGAGCCAAATACGAACTTGGTGATACCAGCCATTTTACGCGTCTTGCCATTACCCTCGTGGAAGAGAACGCCATTGCAGTACATACGCATCACGCCTGTCTTCGACTTCACGAAAGCCCAGTGATTCCAGCGACCCTCGGTTGATTCTACGGGTGCCGCTTTCTCGATGCGGTCGTAAGCACCATTTGCTGGGTCGATGCCAGCATCCCAATACGCCGTTTGATTATCCCATGGAAGGTGAACGTTGAGTACCCGGCGTCCACGATCATCATATGCTTCAAACGTATTGTGTGCACGAGGCAGACGATTGGGGTTGCCCCAGCACCAAAACGACACCGTAACCTCGTCTCGAATTGATGCACCAATATCACCTTGTATAACCAGAGCATCGCCCGCAGTGAACTCATATGCCTTACGAGATTTTTCAACGGAAACCCCGTTCGTACTCGAGCCAGCTTGGATTGCAATTATCGAAGGTGCGCTAAAGCACGACATCTCAATCAGCAGATCAGATGTTCCGTCCCATACAAAGGGTGTTGTGAAGGCAACATGATTCTCGCCTTTTACAAAGGACACATCTCTGCGCACCACGGTTGTCAAACCCTGACCATTCAACAGTTTGGGCATCGAGGCGCCGGATGCAGTACCGATGCGAATGGTGAACAATCGAATGTTCTGTGCAGCAGTTGTCGTTTGCAGCTTAACACCGTGAATAGCGCCAGCTGTCATACCGGCATCTCGCATTTCCTTCGCTGTCCACGTGAATGCTGCTCGACCGCCGTTAGGCTGCAAAATGGCAGTGTTCGAAAACGTATTTGCCCCAACCGTATAGAATTCCCCCATGCCAGAGGTGCGCTTTGCCGTATCTGTTCTAAAGCGAGTCTTCATGTTCACAAATGAATTGCGATACATGAACGAGTCGGGAGTTGCTCCACGTACGCGATAGTTGGCCTGCTGCAGGCGTGTTGAATCGAACTCACCTGTTGAATCACGCAACATTGTATAGGTAAGGTAATCCCATTCGCCACATGGAAATCTATCCTGCGTTGTAGCAGGATCGCATTTCAATGTGTAGAGCATAACAACCTTTTCATACTTGTCCTTCGGGGGGAACAACCATGTTCCAGAACGCTTTGTCGTGTCTTTAAACGTTAGCGTTTTAACATAGATGGTATCGCCATCCTTAGCAGATAGCGATGTATAGGTTATGCTCATCAAGGCACAAACAATCAACGTAACGATAGCGTAACAACTACGCATAAAACAGCCTCCCTATTAGGGGGCTAATCTACGAAAAGGGACGGGAGGGACGGGAGGGACATCTCGTCGCCCTCGCGAAAGCGGGGGCCCAGGCTACTTCAACAATGTATATGAATTCCCGCTTTCGCGGGAATGACGTTCGGCATTCGCTGTTCGCTGTTCTCAATGTCTCGCTACCCCACCATCCACATTAATAGTCTGGCCTGTGATGATGCCCGATGCGGGCAATGCGAGAAAGGCTACAACATTGGCGATGTCTTCTGGTTCGTCTGCGCGATGTACTGCTTGAGTTGGTATGATGTGCTCTAACATTGAACTAACACCGGCATTTGTACCTGCGCTTTGTGTTGCTGTTAAGCCAACAGAGATGGAATTTATCGTGATACCATACTTGCCTACTTCGGCAGCAAGAGAGCGGGTAAAACCAATAACTCCCATTTTGGCAGTTACATAGTGAACCAGGTACGGAGTTCCCAGCCAGACGGTATCGCTACTAAAGGTAATTATGCGACCGAATTCCGCCTTCTTCATGTGCGGCAGTACAGCACGAACGGTGTGAAAGAGTGAATCCAGCGTAACGTCCAGTGTACGCGTCCATTCTTCGTAGGAAACCAACTCAAATGGTTCTTCGAAGTAGTAGCCAACATTGTGAACGAGAATGTCGATTCTACCGAACGTGGAGATGGCTGTTTCTACAACGCGCGCAACATCGTGCGGGTTTGTCATGTCGGCCTGGATAGTAACCACTTCGCCGCCTGCGGCGCGCACAGCCTGCTCGGTATCAGAGGCCATCTCAACATCTGCAATTACCAGCTTTGCCCCTTCTTCAGCAAGGCGCTCACAGAATGCACGTCCGTTGCCCACAGCAGCGCCAGTAACAATTGCTACTCGCTCGTGGAGGCCACGTTCGAACCGTGTTATCTGCATAATTCTTACTTGTGGATGAGGCCTAGCTCGAGACCCACTTCTTGGAATACGTTCAGAATAGCATCGAGATGCTCATCTTCATGCGTTGCCATGTAGCTCGTGCGCATCATCGACATGTTTGGTGGTACACCCGGCGGAATAAATGCATTAACAAACACGCCCTTGTCGTACAGTTTACGCCAAAAGACAAGCGCTAGTTCTGCATCGCCAACAACTACAGGCACGATACCGGTTTCTGAATCAATCACCTTGAAACCCAGTTCCGAAAAGCCTTTGCGCATTTTGTCTGCATTGCTGATGAGCTTTGTAATGCGTTCGGGCTCCCGCTCGAGTACGTTAAGTGCTGCCAGAGCAGAGGCAACAGATGCTGGTGTTGGAGAGGCACTAAAAATCAATGCAGGCGAGTGGTGCTTGATGTAATTCGTGACACGCTCAGGACCAGCGACAAATCCACCTAGTGATGCGAACGTTTTTGAGAATGTTCCCATCGTAAGATCTGTTTCATGAACTAAGTCGAAGTACGATGCGGTGCCACGTCCACCCTTGCCTACAACCCCAGTTGCATGAGCATCATCAACAAGAACGCGAGCCCCGTACTTTTTACAAACAGTAATAAGATCTGGAAGGTTAACGATCTCGCCACTTACAGAGAACACGCCGTCGGTTACGACAAGCTTTCCTGCATTTTCAGGAAGCGCAGACAGCACACGATCGAGGTCTTCCATGTCGTTGTGCTTGTATCGCACAAACTCGGCAAAGCTTCCCTTGGCAAGTAAACAGCCATTAATGATGCAGGCGTGGTTTTCCTTGTCCGATATAACGTAGTCGCCCTTTTGCACAAGGGCGGAGATCACACCAAGAGCTGTTTGATAGCCTGTAGAGAACAACAGAACGTCTTCCGTACCGAGGTACTCAGCAAGCCTTCGCTCGAGCTCTACGTGGAGATTAATCGTACCTGTTAGATAACGGGAACCAGAGCAACCAGTACCGTAACGATCGATGGCGTCCTTGGCCGCCGCCTTTACCTCTGGATGCGATGTTAAACCGAGGTAGTTGTTTGATCCTGCCATGATGACCTTACGGCCTTCAAGCATTACAACCGGACCCTCGTTCTCTTCTACCGGACGGAAGTACGGATACAATCCGGCTGCTTTGATGTCATCTACCCGAGTAAAATCTCGACATTTTTGAAATAGGTCGACCACAATGGCTCCAAAGTTTCGTACTGTAACTGTATGCTACCCGTAATCCTGCAAATATCGTAAAAGTGCCCTGCTCAACTGCTATCTCAGGTTATCCACTTGAATAGGAAAACCAAGATCCGCACCCTGCACCACTTTAATACAATTTTGCAGGTCATCCTTACTCTTGCCGGTTACTCGCACCTTTTCGTCTACAATTTGGGCGGTAACCTTCAGCTTCTGGTCTTTGATAAGGGTGGTAACCTTTTTCGCATCCTCTCGGCTAAGTCCAGCCTTCAGCTTTACTGTTTGGCGCACATTCTTGCCCCCTAACAACTCCACCTTCTGTTCGTCGAGGGCCAGAACGCTTATCCCACGCTTAATCATCTTAGACTTAATGATCTCGAGAGCAGCTGTAACAAAGTGCTCCCCCTCGGCTCGTATCTGGAAGGTCTTATCGTTTCGATTAAGCTCTACCTCGCAGTTTGAACCACGGAGATCATACCGGTGGTCGATTTCTTTACGAGCTTGATTGATGGCATTATCCGCCTCCTGAAGATCAACTTCGCTAATGAAGTCAAATGAAAATGTCGACATAGATATTTCAGGGTGTTTTTGCATAAATTAGTAGTCGTATGAATCTACGAATCACAACGCCGAGTTTGCGATACGCACGCCAGGATATTCCTGCCGGCCTTGTCGTTTTTCTTGTTGCATTACCACTCTGCCTAGGCATAGCGTTGGCCTCGGGTACGCCCCTTTTCTCTGGGATTATAGCAGGGGTTATAGGGGGCGTGGTTATCACGGTATTCTCAGGATCGGAGCTCTCTATATCCGGACCCGCAGCAGGTCTTGCAACCGTCGTAGCGGGCGCTGTTACTTCACTCGGCGACTTACCCACGTTCTATGCTGCTGTATTCTTAGCTGGACTGATTCAGCTCGTGATTGCGGCATCGGATGCTGGGCGTCTTGGGAATTTTATACCCCACTCGGTCATCAAGGGTATGCTCGCTGCAATTGGCATCTCCATCATTTTGAAGTAGATTCCCCACTCTGTAGGCTACGATCACGATTTTCTTGACGAAGCTGGCATTGAAGGTGTTCTGCAATGGCACAACATCCTGAGCGATCCGATGTTGATCATCAATTCGCGCCTGATTTCACCCGGGGCAGTGCTGATCACGCTTGTTTGTATGGCCATTATGCTGCTTTGGGAGCACCCCCGCGTGAAGGCCATGCGATGGTCCACGGTTGTTAGCGGCACGCTGATAGCTGTTGTTGTTGGCACCCTCATCAACAGTCTTTTAGCAGTTACAATGCCCCAATATGCCCTGATTGGCCACGACCACCTTGTAACACTGCCATCAATCGACTTCTCAAAGGGAGTAGCAGAAATCTTCGTAACGCCTAACTTTTCTTCCATTGCACGCATTGATGTTTGGGTTGTAGCTCTAACAATTGCAGTTATAGCAAGTATCGAGTCTATTCTCTGTCTCGAGGCTGTCGATAAAATGGATCCTGAGCGACGCATCTCCGATTCTGGCCGAGAGCTCTTTGCGCAAGGCATCGGAAATACACTCAGTGGTTTAATAGGGGGCTTACCTGTAACCAGCGTGATTGTTAGATCATCCGCTAATGTCTATGCTGGAGGACGCACCAGAACCTCTTCTTTCATTCACGGCATCACGCTGCTGTTTGCGGTACTCATACTCCCATCTGTCCTTAACCAAATCCCGCTCGCTTGCCTTGCAGCCGTCCTTTTGATGATTGGCTACAAACTTTCTTCTATCAAGATCATACGAGCAACCTGGCACGAAGGATACAGTCAGTTTATCCCATTCATCGTAACCTTGGTTGTAATCGTAGCAAAAGACATCCTCATGGGTGTCGGTGTAGGCCTCGTAGTGAGCACATTCTTTGTAATGCGGTCCTATCATCGCAAGTCTATAACATGCGTGCATGATGGCCCAAACTACCTGATTCGGTTTAACAAGGACATTACGTTCGTCCACAAGTCTCTCCTCAAGGAGACACTACGAAACATTCCAGACAACACGAGTTTAACAATCGATGGTGTCCATGCCAACTACATCGATCATGACATCCATGAGATGATGACCAACTTTCTCGAGGGCTGTCCAACCAGGAATATTTCGGTACGGACAATTGGCGTATACAATTAATGGAAGTGGTTTTTGATGGAAGATTATCGCCGACTGCTACTTAACAACAAGGCTTGGGTGCAGGACAAGCTTAATATCAGTCCTACTTTTTTGAAGACAGCGCCGCAGAGCAGAAGCCAGATTACTTATGGATTGGCTGCAGCGACAGCCGCGTACCTGCAGAAGATGTAACTGGAACGATACCGGGCGAGCTCTTTGTACATCGCAATGTTGCCAACATGGTTGTGCATACAGATTTCAACATGCTGAGCGTGCTGCAGTTTGCTGTGGAAGTTCTTAAAGTCAAACATGTGATCGTTTGCGGTCACTATGGTTGTGGTGGCATCCGCACAGCTATGTCTCGGAGAGATTTGGGCCTGATAAATAAGTGGTTACTACACATCAAAGATGTTTATCGATTCCATGCACAGGAACTTGATTCAATCGAAGACGAACAATTACGTGTAGACAGATTAGTCGAGCTCAATGTAATGGAGCAGGTTCACCACCTGTCCGACATATCCTTTGTGCAGAGAGCCTGGCGCGATCACCAAAGGCCTATGCTGCACGGCTGGATATATGATATCAATACGGGCTACCTTAAGGATCTTATCAAGGTTGATCCTAGTAAACACGCGCACGACATCTACGAATACGACTTCTAGTTCTTTGTCTTGGCGTTACCTTGTAATCACTACGTTACGCACACGGCGCACGCCAATCGTAGGCTGCTCATAAACAACCACATAACTTCCGGAAGCAAGGTTGTTGGCAATCAATCTACCATTGCCTGTTATCGCCCCCTGCAAGGTAACAACTGCAATGCGCACTCCCCTGGCATCGTAAACACTGGCAACACCCTCATCTGCGGCAAGGTAGACTGACCCATCCTCTGCATACAGACGGATGTCTGTCTCGGGTTGTTCATCCACTCCAACCACAACGTTCGTTGCAGACAAGTCGATGGTATAATACGTGGCGCACGAATCAAGCGAGAAGCGCAACGTGCCAGGGACAACCCCGTCTTTTGTAAGTGTGGATGGGGCTAACGAGACCACTACATTGGTTGGCTTGTTGTGTTGTAGAACCAACCCTGTCTGCATTGACGTGGTATACGGATCCGTGATTTGCACATCAGCTACGAGCGTTCGCTTCGCACCCGTGAGTGTTGCTGTGATTGCGAATGTCTTACTCACTGTTTGCTGTGAGGTGCGGACGGTGTCGAACGTAACCGATTTAGGATGAGCAAGATTAAGCGGGGATTCGCGGAGCGTTAAGGGTACATAGAACATTCCCTCGCAACCATCGCTCAGATACACAAGGGAGAGCGTGTCTACGGTAGTTCCTGTCATAATCTTCGGAATCATACTTATCGAGACAGTTCTATCTGCGCCCGGCGGGATTGTTACTGCGTTATCCAGCAACACCAATGTTCCAGCCACGCTTGAATAGACCTCTGCAACCTGAATCGGGAATACTGTTGGATTGTTGATACCAACAAAGACGGTTCGCACAGTTGGGGTATCACAATTGATCTTGGTTCCAAGATCAATAGGCATTTTGGTAAACATCTTTGCAATCGTGCGCGTACCCGTAACGGAGGTTCTGTATCGCCAATTGCAACGTTTGTCCATAAATGCAATGTCGTCGCGAATCGTACCAGTTGCCTTTATCGTAACTGCAACATCAATAGATGCCTTGCCCCCTGGTGGAAGTACCACTGGTAATGCGGCCTTGGCACTAATCATTGATCCTGTAACAAGAGAATCCACGATTATGGTGTCGGAGCCAACATTCTGTATGGTGTACGTCTTATTTGCAAGATTTACGCACGTAGGCAGCGAAGGGACAGCGAAGCTTGGTGGATCTACAGCCGCTTTGAGATCGTATATCTTGATCGTTACATCAGCCGTATCACTACAACCAGAGGAATCCGACATAATCACCTGATAGAGTGCCTGCTGATCAATTCGTGCAGAGACAAACTCAGTTGGGTTGTTCATCGAGGTGCCGTTTTTCAACCATTGGTAGTTGAATGGAGGCGTACCTTTCGTGGGTACGCATGTAAGATCTACTGTTGTGCCTTGGCAAACCTTTAATGCAGATGCGGTAATCGATGCCTGTGGGGATGGGCGTACCCGCACCACGCAACTGTCTTGTACTATGTTACCCACGTTGTCTGTTACCGTTAATCTCAGCAAGTAGTTGCCGGTAACAATAAAAGAAAAACTACCGGTTGTTGTTACGGTGTCAAAGCCGAGACCCGTCCAACGATATGAATAGGGTTCGGCTCCGGCACTGGCGATAGCAGTAACATTTGCAGTAGAGTTTTGGCATGCGCGTGCACTGTCATTGAGTGTTACAGCTAACTCAAACGTTAGAGGAGTACATGCATCACTCGTAAATCTTGTTTTCATGTAGGCTGCAACGCGCGAATGAAAGTTAAGGTTGGTGCCTTGAGACGTAAGGTGGCAGTACGACATAATTGTACCCTTTACTGCCTTGGTGCCTTTATAACACGAGCCCCCTTCTGCAGCAACGCAGGAGTCAATAGGAGGGGCCCAACCACAATGAAAAGTGTGAGGAGAGCCAACAGTGTGTCCCGTTTCATGAGAGAACACGTCTGTATCCCAAACGTACCCAGCTGCTGGATAGGTAATGTTGTTGTTGAGTCCACTTACAGCATAACCGTAGTCTTTGTTGCACATTGTCTCAAGGTATGCTACGCCGCCAATGTTGTTTATGCCCGATAAGAGATGCGCGATAGTTCGATTGACACCGCCAAAATTCGTACGCCATCTATCTCTGAATTGAGTTAGGAGATTGCTGGTGTTCGTGCCAGGATAGGGATCTGCAGTTTCCCAGATGTACAGTTGGCCGATACGAATAGTAGCGGTGATGTCCCGCTCGTAAATAGCGCTTGCAGCAGCCACCACAGACTCTGCATACTGCGTAGCCTTTGTCCGATTGCGTCCGTGATCAATGAAATATGGCTCATCACCTTCAAGGGCTATCGTAATAATACGATAGCGCACCTGTGATTCCTCTGATTGCTTGGGTTGCTTGATACGAATTCCTGATGGCTCTTCAGCGTGGCACGACCAGGGATTACTCTGCTTTACATGCGAACGATCATACAGGATCATCGTAGAGCTCCCTTCCTCAATCGACAAGGGGCTCATCAGATACTCCTGATGGTCGTATTTGTTGCCGAGGTCGATATGGCCCGTAGCCCAGTTCGGATAAATCGCCATCATTACGAATGAGCCAGGAATCGACGGAATGATGCCGCGCAAAAGCACACTTGTTGGCGCCGCATACCGTACAGGGCCGTTCTCCGTCATTGCAACAAGTATGGAGCCCTCGTCAAAAACCCGATACCTACGAAGCTCGGCTACCACCGTACCCATGCCCGGGAGCTGCAATGGCATCCGAATCATCCCGTCCATGGGGAGCCCAAGGGCCTTCATGAACTTCATGTCGTCGATCGCGACGTATGAGGCCTCGTGGGCCTCTGTAAACCCAGCCGGACGAGGCACAGTTGTCAGGATCTCGAGCGAACGCTCGTTATCCAGACGCGCATCTTGCGCTACCGCGATACACGAAGCACACAACACAACGACAAGAAGGGTAAGTCCGCGCATGGGAACTCCTTTAAGTAACATGACCAACAGTGGCAAACTACGGGTATTTTGCCGTAGTTTTTTCCATACCCTGTTGGCCAAAACGACCAGCTAGAGAAACCCTTTCGGGTGGCATATGGTTTCAGCGGTAGAATTCAGATGTAAGTTTGACGGCAAAATGGAGTCGGCCCGTGAACACAGTTCTCACCACACTGGCAATCGCGCTCGTCATGAGCGCTCAGCTTTTTGCGACAGACGTTGCGATCACGATCGCACCGCGAGCAGAAGATCAATCGATCTTTAAGCTTGGAAATGTCTACTCGGGCCGGACAAAAGGTGGGTTCTATTCACCTGCAATGTTGCGCTACTACATTTCCGGTATCACACTTCATTTGGGTAACGGCACCAACGTAGCCTTTCCAGACACGTACATCCTCGTTGATATCCGCGATGTCCAGCGCTTTCCAATTGGAAATGCCGACGTTTCTGCCGGCATTGACAGCATAAGCTTTCATATTGGTGTGGATCAAGCACGAAACCATCTAGACCCTACCACATACCCCGACTGGCACCCGTTAGCACTCAAGAATCCATCAATGCACTGGGGTTGGGCAGCCGGCTATAGGTTTGTTACCTACGAGGGTAAGTCAGGAACATCCGCAGGCGCTATCAATGCTACGTTCCAAATTCACACACTCGACGACAAACTCTATACAAAGTGCACAGTTCCATTAGGTGGCATGGTTTCCTCTGAGATTCCGCTTATTGGATACTACGAGCGCCTGCTCAATGCAATCGATATCTCAAGAGGCGTTATCAATCACGGAAGCGACGAAGAAGCTTTGGTGCTCATGGCCAATATGGGCCAGACGCGTGATGCCTCGTCCGCCGTGTACACGGCATCGTTGCCCACAAGTGTCGATGAAGAGATCAAGCAAGACATCGCAGTACCTAACCCGGCGCAGGACCTTGTAACGCTTCCATCACACGCGTCGCGCGTGATGATCTATGATGTGCACGGTACTCTTGTTCAAAACACGAAGCTTGGTGCTACCGTCAACGTCGTATCAGTAGCATCGATTGCTCAGGGCACATACCTTTTTGTCATTGAGTACGATCATGGAAAGCCCCATGTCTCATATCTATCAATCGTACGCTAAGCTATATCTCGGCATTGTTGTCGTGATCTGCGGCTGCAGTGTAGAGCCGCCGGAACCATCCCCGTATGCCAATCTGATAGACGTTCCACCGGGCTTTCCAGAGCAGCAGTTCCCGGCAGACAATGTACCCAACGAGGATAGGATCCTACTTGGCAGACTTCTCTTCTATTCAACGAAGATGTCGCAGGACTCTGATGTAGCATGCGTTAACTGCCACTACCCTGGCTCTTCGTTTACTGGCATGCAGCAAGTAAACCAGGGAACACAGGGAAGAATCGGAAGCCGCAATTCACCGTCCCTAGCAAACGTAGGCTACAAGCCGCACTTCTTGATGGAAGGGGGCGTACCCACACTCGAGATGCAGGCGCTTGTTCCTATTCAAGAACACAGCGAGTTTGGAATGAACATGCTGGACGTGATTGAGAGGTTTACAAGCGACAATGTTGTGCAGTCACTTAGCCACAAAGCCTACGGACGCCCCTTTGATGCCTTTGTGCTCACAAGAGCTCTTGCATCGTTTGAGCGAACGTTCGTAAGTGGACGCTCACGAGTTGATCGCAACATGCTGTCTGCTGCCGAAAAACGTGGTAAAGATTTGTTTTTCAGTAATCGGACTAACTGCTCCTCGTGTCATGGAGGCTTTCTATACACCAACCATGGCTTCGCGAATAATGGTGCATATGAATCGTATGCAGATCAGGGCAAGGCAAGACTAACTGGCAAGCAATCAGATGCTGCAGTGTTCGCAATACCATCATTGCGAAACATCTCCGTTACCGCACCGTACATGCACGATGGTCGTATTCAGTCGCTATCAGAAGTGATAAACCACTATAACAGAGGGGGCTTTGCACACCCCAACAAGTCTGCTTTGATTCGCCCCTTGGGATTGAACTCTCAGGAAACATCCGATCTCGAAGCATTTCTTTTGGCGCTTACAGACGAAACATTTCTTTACAATCCAAGATTTTCACGTTGAAGACACTCATCATCATCACGTTTGTCTGCACGCTCTTCATACAAGGTTGTACAGATCCAGAGTATGTTGTTCAGTTTGATGAAACTCCATATGGATTTTCACATGGAGAACTGCCGGCACCAGAACTACCTACCGATTACCCACTTACTCAACAACGGGTAACACTTGGACGCCGCCTGTTTCATGACGGACAGTTGTCCAGCACGGGAACACAGAGCTGCTCTTCATGTCACTCTCAGGCTGCAGGGTTTTCCGATAATCGCAAATACAGTATTGGCGTACGGGGCTTGCCAGGAACAAGGCAAGGCATGCCGCTCATTAACCTGGCATGGCATAGACGTGGATTTTTCTGGGATGGTCGCTCACCTACACTGCGCGAGCAGGCTCTGCACCCTATTCGCGATACGCTGGAGATGGATGAGTCTCTCGATAACGTAGTAAAGAAGCTTCAAGCCTCGAAAGTATACCGCGAGCAGTTTGTGCGTGCCTTTGGTAATGACTCTATTACTCCAGAGCGAATCGGCATTGCACTTGAACAGTTTATGCTCACGCTTGTTTCGACCCAAAGCAAATTTGATAAGGTTGTTCGTGGATACGATCTGTTCTCGGAATCTGAAGAGCGTGGACGCCAACTCTTCATGCGCGAATTTGATCCAACTGGTAGAACTAAGGGTGCTGAGTGTTTTCATTGCCATGCAGAACCGTTTTTCACAAATGACAGGTTCATGAACAACGGACTCGACGATGATGCCTCCTTCAGAGATCTTGGACGCGAGTTAGTTACCGGTAGCCCTACAGACAGAGCAAAGTTCAAGGTGCCAACACTACGCAACATCACACGCACTCCCCCGTATATGCATGATGGGCGCTTCACCTCTCTAGAGGAAGTTGTACGCTTTTACAACACAGGGGTAAAGAAGTCCAGCACTGTCGATCCGCTCATGCAGTTCAACCTTAAACCTGGATTGAATCTCAGCGTCCATGACGAGCAAGATCTCGTAGCGTTTTTGAAAACGCTAACAGACGAGGTCTTTCTCACCAATCCACTCTACAGGATGCCGTAATGATTCGCTGGTTTATAGCTGTTGCTGCATTTGTTATCGCTACAGCAGCGGATGCACAAGAACTCTACTTTCCGCCACTTTCAGGCACTTGGGAAAAAGTTTCGCCGTCGTCGCTCAACTGGTGCGGAGATCGCATCGATTCACTCGTAGAGTTCGTTGGTAAGACCAATGGCAAGGCGTTCATCATTCTCAAGGATGGGCGTATTGCCCTCGAAAAGTATTACGGAAATTTTACCAGCGATAGCTTATGGTACTGGGCCTCTGCCGGCAAAACAGTTACGTCTGTTCTGGTTGGTATGGCTCAGGCAGAAGGCTTGATGGATCTCAGCAAGCCAAGCAGTAGCTATTTGGGATCAGGCTGGTCATCATGCACACAGGAGCAAGAACAGAACATCACAGTTCTACATCACCTGACGATGACCACCGGCATCGGCTTTGAGCGCAACAACGACAACTGCAAAGAGCCGGCATGTCTTACCTATCGTGCAGCGCCTGGCACTATTTGGGATTACCACAATGCATGCTACCTCTTGTTGCAAGACATGGTAGCGAAGGCCTCCGGAATATCCTATCAGCAGTATTACACACGCAAGCTCGGTATGAAGCTCGGCATGGGTGGGATCTGGTACAATGGAACGCTATTTTCCAAGCCACAGGCAATGGCACGTTTCGGCCTGATGCTCCTTGCAGGCGGCATCTGGAATGGCGACACAATTCTAACGGATAGGCAGTACGAGACAGCGATGAGGTCAACGTCGCAAGATCTGAACAAGTCTTATGGCTATTTGTTCTGGCTCAATGGTAAAGGCAGTTTCATGCAGCCATCAATCCCATTCGTTTATAAAACTGATCTCGTTCCAGCAGCACCCGACGATATGTATGCAGGTATGGGCAAGAATGATCAGCGCGTCTACGTGGTTCCAAGTAAGGGGCTTGTAGTCGTGCGCATGGGAGATAAGGCAACCGAGTCACGACCGGCAATTAGTGGCTTTGATGATGATCTGTGGAACTATATCAATGCTCTTCCGTGTGGATCAACTTCTGTGAGCGACAAGCCGATGCACACACTCGGACCTGTTTGGCCAAATCCTGCATCAGACGAGGTACATTATGATGGAAGCGAGATCACCATCGTTAACGCTATCGGACAAACCGTTGCCACCACTACAGAGCCAGTTCTGCATATTGGCCACCTACCTGTTGGTGTTTACCATGCTCTCGTGCGCAACGGCCAGTCTCGTTGGAAAACAGTTGTTATTAAGCAGTAACCCACAGTCCCCTGACATGGTGTTCGAGCGCGAGCCCCGCGATACAGTTCTTGTAACGCTTCAGGATGTAGTTCCAAACCTTCTTTGTGATGTTCGTTATGCTACCGTAAACAACTTTACGGGTCGCATATTGTATCAATCAGACACGTTGTATGCACGACGGGTTGTAGCTGATGCTCTAGCAAGAGCCCAAGAGCTTGCTCGTTCTTACAAGCTTCAAATCAAGATCTACGATGCGTATCGTCCGCTAAGCGTTCAAAAGCTCATGTGGAGCATCGTTCCAGATGAGAGATTTGTTGCAGATCCAGCAAAAGGTTCGCGTCACAACCGGGGTTGCGCACTTGATCTCACGCTCTGTGATTTGCAGGGCAATGAATTAGATATGGGTACAGGCTACGATGAATTCACCGAACGGGCTGCGGCTACCTATACTGATCTTCCGCAAGAGGTTCTCAACAACCGTCAACTGCTCAACAGCATCATGACATCGGCAGGCTTTACCGTTCTGCTATCTGAGTGGTGGCATTATGATATTCTTGGCTGGGAGAAGTACGCAATTCTAGACGAGTAAGCCGGTCCGACATTCCTGTGCAACTGCGTCCCAGAGAGCAATGCGGTGTTCTAATGCACGCTTGGCTATGGCAGCGACTTCTTCATACCGTTGCTCATGATCAGCACACAATAGCTCTACCATGCGCTCTGCAAGAGGTCCGTGGTGTCCACCATCTACTTCAACATGGCGCTCTAGGTAGTATCGCAGATCGCTAAAGCGGCTGCCCTCGTTGTGCTCGAGCGAGTCGAGAATTCCAAGGAACATCGTCGGAATGATCTCTTCGCGTCCGTAGGTAAAAACGCTCGCAATCTCATGAGCTTTACCGCCGGAAATAACATCCATGGTAAACGAGACAAAGTCCTGGGATGCTTGCGGCGCACCAACGTACTTCATTGCACTCGCAACATCAACTCCAGATCGAAGCACGTCCACAAACGCTTCTATTGCAGCTGTAGAGCCCCCTACTTCTTGCATCGCATCGAGATACATCTCGAAGTGACTCATCCGGACACCGTGACGATTAACATCACTCTCTTCACCTACTACGATTTCATTGATCAAGAATCGAGTTTCGGCATCGCCCACAGGCACCCATGGTGTAGTGGTGCAGGTTAGGTGCTGCTGTAGCGCCTTTAGGAGCGACATAAAGTCCCATACTGCCCAAACGTGGTACTCCATGAAACGGGCAACATTCTGCCTGGACGTGAGAATTGAGTACAGGGGATGTGTCTGCAGTTTAGTCCTTTGCTCAGCTAACAGCGATTGTATGTCGTGAAGCGTCATGACGTCTGAAACGATATCGATTCGTACCGAGTTCCAACGAACCTATCATTGCTATATTTGGCACATACTCTTCACATTACTTACTGCAGGAAAGCATACGTATGATGCGCAAAACTCTTACGATGATCATGCTAGTGATTGCGTCCGTCGCAACACTATCTGCTGGAGACCTAAGCATAGGGGCATCTGTGCTTGGCAAGGCAGGAATTAATGCAACAGAAACACCTGAATACACAAAAACGGACCTCAATGTTAACTCCATGCCCGACATTGGTGTTTCTGCACTCTATTTGTTCTCTAGAACGTCGAATACAGGTGTGATGCTCGACCTTGGATACGACTCATACTCGTACCGTATGAAGTACTACGAGGCAAACCCTATGTTCGATAACGCTATCATGACGCACAGCCTTCGCAAGATCAGCATTGCTCCAAGCCTGTATCTTGGTGGGTTTCAGATAGGCGTTGCTTTTGGTCTTAACAGCGGCTACGCTCAGCTTGATAAGGATGGAAACACGATATCTGAAGACGATTCCGGTGTGTCTTCTACAACAACTGAACTGCGAATTGGTGCGATGATTCCAATAGTACGCGGCAAGTCATCATCTCTCAACCTCAACATTCGCGGCGGCTACATGCTGTCTGAGACATTTGCAACACCACAAAGGGCGATTAATACGGGTTCGTTTATGGGCATGAACTCGCACAACTCGAAGATGGCTTCGCTTGGTCTCGGAATAAGCTATTACTTCACGGTTATGGATTAATCGTCCAGAGGCGTCGCACCTCGGCGCAACGGTTCAGAAATCGTCCCAATGGAGAATCATTTGTGTAAGGGGCTCGCATTCCACGAGCCCCTTCCTATTTGTGTAGCCAATGATTGTTTGTGCGGTGGTTCGTAATGATGCGGGCGGCCGTTACAATAAGCCCCCGATTGCATGCGTCTACTTAAGGAGATCATCCACAGTTACAAGCCACGATGCGCATTGCTACCTCCTAGATAGACACCTGTTTTCTACATATACAGTATGGAGGATGCTATGCGTTACGTCATCAGTGGAATACTCGGCCTTGTTCTTGCCCTTAACTCTTGGGCACGCGTACATCCTGAGCCGGCAATTCAGCAGGACAATAGTTCAAGACCATTGCATCGTGCTACCCCACACGAGGGAAACTATGCGCGCCTAACCAAAGCGATTGGAGTTGCTGTAGACTCTACTGCAAACGGAATAGTTATTGCGGAGGTGTTTGTCAATATGCCTGCATATAGTGCCGGACTTTGCAAGGGCGACAAGCTGATAGCCGTCAATAACAAACCCGTAACCACACTCCTTGTAGCAAGAACACTAACACAGAACATCAAGAGTCCGTTTGTAATGGTTGATGTTATCCGCCGAGACATGCGCATCAGCCGGCATGTTGAGGTAGCAGATGGCGTACCACAAACAATCGGAGCCTATAAGGATGGGGCTACACTATCTCTGGCATTCCATGCGTTATCCAGCAGCACATTGGAACAGCTCGAACAACTTGCAGCCACCTTCCCTTCTAACACCATCGACACGGTTATTCTTAACCTTTCCAGTTCGGCCACGGGGCCAGTTGAGATAGCCCAGCAGATAGCTCAAACCTTGGTTGGATCACACAAAGACGCAGCAGCGACGATGAAAATCATTGTGCTCCAGCACGATGCCAGCTCAATTGCTCAGTCTGCTTTGGCGCGTATAATTGTCCAACAACAAGGAGCGGAAGTTTGGGGCGCAACTGCATCCGCACCCCAGTCTATGGACATGAGCGGAGCACAGACGCGTTCTTCTGGTGCAGCAATACACAGATTAAACGAAGAGCGCTCTATGGATGCAGCTCCAATGCAGTGGAATATGGCAGCATTTCGAGAACGCTATCCTGTGCCTAACGAACGTGCGCAACAACATCCTATGCTTTTGGCTCATGCATCCGTTGCACCATTGGCATGGGGTATACATGGCGATGCGTATACAGCCATCCAAAAGGTTCGGTCGGCACTCTAATGGTGCTACTTCAGCGCCAGCCCTGCGTCTAGAAGCTCCTTCACTATCTTGAGTGAAGGGGCTTCGGCATAGAATCTCACAAGCGGTTCTGTGCCGGAGGCACGAATAAGAAGCCAGCCGTTCTTGACGTAGAACTTATAACCATCGGTAGTGTCCATCACTTCGACTTTGTGCTTGCCGATCATTGTTGGCTTTTTGGCACAAGCCTTGAGGATAGCCGTCTTTGTCTCATTCGTCACGTGTACATCGCGTCTGCGGTAGCGGTGCGGACCAAACTCTGCATCCAGTTCATCACACAACTCTTTAAGCGACTTCTTCGTTACGGCCATCATCTCTAGCAAAAGCAGGCCGTTGAAGATTCCATCACGCTCTGGAATATGCAGCGATGTGCCCAAGCCCCCTGACTCTTCGCCACCGATGAGAATCTTTTCTTCTGTCATCAACTTGGCAACATGCTTAAAGCCAACAGGTGTCTGATAGATCTTGATCTTATGCTTCTCGCAGTATGCACTTACCATTGATGTAAGCGACACTGTCTTCACCACTGCGCCCTTCATACGCTTGTGCTCACGCAGGTACTTCATGAGCAGCATGAATACGCGATGCGGATCTACGAATGCACCCGTATGGTCTACCGCACCTACACGGTCTGCATCACCATCGGTGGCAAATCCCATGTGTGCCTTATGCTTCTTCACAGCTTTTGAAAGGGGCACTAGGCACTCAGCTATCGGCTCTGGGTGATCGACTTCGCCAAACGATGGATTATACTCACCGTGAATCTCAACGATATCCGGCAGAATGCTCTTCATGAAGTTGATACCTGCTCCGTGCATCGGATCGTACACGATCTTGAGCTTGCTCTTGCGGATGGCCTTGATATCAATCTTCTTTACGATATCGGCGATGTACTCTGTCTTAGCATCAAAAAGCTTGATTGCCTTTGACTTCACATACGCATCAAGTGTATCGACCTTCATCTTTGGCGCAACCCCATTGAGAGCTGCGAGGTGTTTCTCGACTTCTGCGATTTGCTCTGGAACGGCCGGCCCACCAAACGAACCCTTGAGCTTATAACCACTGTACTGAGCCGGGTTATGTGATGCTGTGATCACAACACCCAACTGGGCTTTCTTCTTCTTCGTGTGAAACGATACCTGCGGCGTAGTCGAGATCGTATCCGTAAGATGCACCGTGATCCCGTATGCCGCGAGGATGCGGGACGTCTCGATCGCAAACTCACGCGAGAGAAACCGCGTGTCGTGTCCAACCACAACACTTGCCCCCTTCTTCTTGAGGGTCTTAACATACTTGGCCGTAGCGTGCGCTACCAGCGACAGATTTTCGAAGGTGTAATCGCGGGCGATAACGCCACGCCATCCGTCTGTTCCGAATATGATGCTCATAGGGATCGATTGCTTGTGAGCGAGGTACGAGGTACGAGGTACGAGGTACTGGGTACTAGGTACCTAGTACCTTGTATCTACGATATCGTCGATTCTCCGGCATATTCCGCTGCATCGCCCAGGATCTGTTCGATGCGGAGGAGTTGATTATACTTTGCTACGCGATCTGTGCGGCAAGGGGCTCCTGTCTTGATTTGTCCGGCGCCCAAAGCCACTGCTAGATCTGCAATTGTTGTGTCTTCTGTTTCACCCGAGCGGTGCGACAAAATCGCGGAGTATCCAAAGCGCTGTGCGAGAGCAACGGCGTCTATGGTTTCCGAGAGTGTACCGATCTGGTTAACCTTTACAAGTATCGAGTTGGCAACGCCTTCTGCAATGCCACGTGCAAGGAACGACGAATTTGTCACAAACAGATCATCGCCAACCAACTGCACTTTGTCTCCGATTGCGTCAGTAAGAGCCTTCCAGCCTTCCCAGTCGTTTTCACCCATTCCATCTTCGATAGAAGCAATTGGGTATTGCTCAACAAGTTTGGCATACCAGTCTACCATCTGTGCGGCTGATTTCTTCTCGTGCGTGCTCTTGTACATTACATACGAACCGTCTTTAACCATTTCGCTGGCGGCCACATCAAGAGCGAGCACGATGTCTGTGCCCACCTTATAGCCGGCCTTTTCGATTGCTTCGAGAATAACGTCGAGCGCTTGCTCATTCGAGCTGAGTGAAGGGGCAAATCCACCTTCATCTCCAATGCTTGTGTTAAGCCCCTTACCCTTGAGCACACTTTTCAGTGCATGATACGTTTCGGTGCCCATGCGCAGGGCTTCTGAGAACGACTCTGCGCCGATAGGCATGATCATGAACTCTTGGATGTCTACGTTGTTATCTGCGTGACGTCCACCATTGAGGATGTTCATCAGAGGTGTTGGCAAGAGCGATGCGCGCACACCCCCCAGATACTGGAAGAGCGGCAGACCATGAAACTCCGCCGCTGCCTTTGCTACGGCCATTGATGCACCGAGTAGCGCGTTTGCGCCAAGGTTTGACTTGATTTCTGTACCATCAAGTGCAAGCAGGATCAAATCGATCTGACGTTGATCAGAGGCAGCCATACCAACAAGAGCGTCGGCAATCACACCATTAACATGCTCAACCGCTTTCTGCACACCCTTGCCAAGGTATCGGGCAGCATCGCCATCACGAAGCTCTACCGCCTCGTGCTCTCCCGTGCTCGCACCCGACGGAACGGCTGCACGGCCCATAGAGCCGTCTTCGAGGAGAACGTCTACCTCGACAGTAGGATTACCACGTGAGTCAAGGATCTCGCGGGCAAACACATCGGTAATTGTTGACATACAAGGGGCTCCGGGGAAACAGTAGATACTAGGTACGAGGTACTAGGTACAATCCGTCTTGCCCGTGAAAGCGGGCATCCAAATCAAAGAAGGTTGCTTCATCAACTCGATAACATATCGAAGCGAACATTATCGATTTGTTTCGCAAGGCGAATGTCCAGAATTGTGATGCCGCCCTGGTCATGTGTGCTGAGCGTGAAGCGCACCTTATTCCAGCCGAAGAGATGCATATCGGGATGATGGTCCATCTTTTCGGCGATGAGAGCAACAGCGTTGATAAGCCCCATGGCCGCAGCAAAGTTGGTTGCAGCTACCTCACGAACAAGTGTGGCGCCATCGCGGCGCCACAGGGGAATGTCTACGAGGTGTTGCTGTAGTTCGCTCTCAACGAGTGGTGTTGGGCGTGCCATGCAAAGTAAACTTAGTTAAGATGAGCGTTTAGCTTTTCGGTGATGTAGGTCTTTGGTACTGCACCCACGATCGTATCTACTACATTGCCGCCCTTGAAGATGAGCAACGCTGGGATCGAGCGGATACCGTATTGCATTGCAACGCGCGGATTGTTGTCGACGTCTACCTTTGCAATTGTAGCCTTACCTGCATACTCCGTTGCGAGCTCATCAACGATCGGAGCTATTGCACGACATGGTCCGCACCATGCTGCCCAAAAGTCTACGAGGACAACACGTCCTGATTCGATCTCTGCTGAAAATGTATCGTCTGTTAAGTGCGCGGCGTTTGCCATGGGAAGAGAACCTTACTGCGATGTTGTTAAATGTTCATGACCGACGAATCGGTTGACGAAATTACGATTTCTTCCGTGTTTGCTACTCGCTGCTTGCTGCTCCCATTGCCTCAATGATCATGGCAATCGTGGATGTGGCTTGAGCAAGGTCCTCAGGAGTTCCGCTGTTATCGATCACGAAATCTGCCAAGCCCCTTTTCTGTTCCATGGGCATTTGCTTGTCTATGCGACGCCGGACCTCCTCGGCTGACAGGCCAGACCGTGCTGTAACGCGGTCAATACAGGTTTGGGAGGGGGCATCGACAACAATGATATGATCGAAACCATCTTCGAGATCGATCTCGTATATCAGGGCACTTTCGATTGCTACCACTCGGGTTCCCTTCTCTGCCTCGGCCTCAATGGCCTTCATATGGGTCTCGAGCACGCGCGGGTGTACTATGGCATTGAGCTTGTCACGGTTGGCATCGTTTTCGGGCAGGGGGCCAAACACCAGCGATGCTAAGAGGGGGGCATTCACGCCATTGGGTGTGAGAACCTGATCGCCAAAGGTTGTACCTAGCTCAGAGCGGACCTCGTCGTCTGTGGCCATGATCACTTTTGCAGTTGTGTCGGATGAGTACACAACCCACCCCCTCTGCTGTAAGAGCATGGAAACATGAGACTTACCAGTACCGATGCCGCCTGTAATACCTACGAGTGTCATGGCGCAAAGCTACAACAAACCGCGCCTTTTATGAGCAGCCGCTTCATAGTTATCAACACTTTCGTATGTTTGTGGCTCTAAAAATTCAATAGCACCGTTCGTCTAGGGGTTAGGACACCGCTCTTTCACAGCGGTAACACGGGTTCAATTCCCGTACGGTGTACCAAAAAACAATGCGTTGAGTGGTCAAAAGCCGCCTAAACGCAAGCCTACGGAGTCCTTTCACACCTGTTGTGATGGGACTTTTGTCGTTTATGGACCGTTCGTTGAATTCAAGGGACTTACCGAGATATTTTTTGAACACTGTAT